>Ga0164243_10000005_pt1 | contig 833820 bp, 809 predicted proteins | sample OricompcompostOP_FD_108781 | JGI IMG/M metagenome (GOLD analysis project Ga0164243, IMG submission 108781) | Organic Plus compost microbial communities from Emeryville, California, USA - Original compost - Organic plus compost (OP) | ecosystem: Engineered > Solid waste > Mixed feedstock >... | reverse complement strand
TAACCTGGCCCGCTTCAACCGACGCTCAAAGCGCTTCTCAAAAAGCCACTCCATGCTGGAGGTCACCCTCGACCTCTTTTTCAACCGGCATCTCATCGAGAGTCCAAAATAAACACTGCCCCCGCAAGGGGGGAGGTGCCCGCCGGTGATTGGGGAGAGATCGTGCCACATACTGGATGCGACACCCTCCCCCTTGCGGGGAGGGCTGGGGAGGGGGTGACCCACCCGGATTTCGAGGGAGCCCTACCCGGCAAATCCCGCTCCTACTCGTCGCTCACCAAGGCGAAATCGAGCGGCAGGGCCGTGGTGTACTTGATCTGCTCCATGGCGAAGGAGGAGCTAACGTCGTTGAGCGCGATCTTGCCGATGAGCTTCTTGTAGAACGTGTCGTAGGCGGAGATGTCGGGTACGACCACGCGCAGCAGGTAATCGACGTCGCCGCTCATGCGGTAGAACTCCACCACCTCGCTGAAATCCTCGACGACGGTGGCGAACTTGCGCAACCAGGCCTCGTTGTGCTCGCTGGTCTTGACCGCGACGAACACGGTGACGCCGGCATTCACCTTCACCGGATCGAGCACCGCGACGCGCCGCTTGATAACGCCGTCCTCTTCCATCTTCTGGATGCGCCGCCAGCACGGCGTCGTCGAAAGCCCCACCTTGCGGCCGATTTCGGCCACGGGCATCGTGGCGTCCTTTTGCAGAAGTGTGAGTATCTTGCGGTCGATCTTATCCAGAGCCATGACGCCACCGTTGAAACACGATTACAAATATTAGGACAATTCCAAGGTAAATTTTGCGGCCGGTGGGCTGCGCGGCGCAATTCAAAGCAAATTTCTTTCACGTGTCAATGTGCCAAACCGCTGCAAAAGCATAAGGATCGGCAGCTTTTCGTTGGGGACGATTTCACCCGGCATTAACCACGCGACGACTAAGGTCGCACGGAGTTCCCCGCGAGGCGTTTTGATTTTCGCCGGGATGTTAGTAACCGAGTAAGCGTTCATGCCGTTGCAGCCGGCGAGTGAGAGCGACGTGCGGTCGCAAATGGGCCGCGAACCGCGCCGTACGGCGCAAAAGACCGTGTTCGACGCGCGCCAGCGGCTTACGTCGAGTTCCGGTACCCTCGCCTCTTACGATTACGAGCTTTTGGGCGATTATGCCGCCTCGCGCCGCTCGGGCGCGCTGGCCATGACGACGCTGCTCGTCATCCTCGCGCTTTTCGCCAGCCTCTGGGTTCCTGCTGCCGTTGCCGCCGCCTGGGCAGTCGCGGTCATTGCCGCCAACCTCATCGTGGTCGTCGTCTGCCGACGCTTCCAGCAGATATCGCGCGAAAAGTTCGATGCCCAGCGCTGGACGGCGAGCTTCATCGCCGTCGAAACCATCTACGGCATCGCCTGGGCCCTGCTCGGGCTCTTCATCCTTACCGGCGGCGGACAGAACCTTGCCGTCGCCATGTTCGCCATGGTGCTCGTCGGCGCCGCCAGCAACGCCGTTTCCACGCGCACGCTGCCCAGCGCCACGCTGATGAGCACCCTGCCCTCGACGCTCACAGTCAGCATCAACCTCGTCTTCCTCGGCGGCACGCTGAACTATGCACTGGCCGCCGTCGCCGTGGGCGGCGAGATCTTCTTCGTCTATCTCGCCCGGCAATTGCACGCCTCAGAATTCGAGACCGTCGCCCACCAGGCGGAAAAGGACGCGCTCATAACCGAGCTCGAGGAAGCGCGGCAGATGTCGGACGAAGCGCGCCGCCATGCCGAGCAGGCCAATATCGCCAAGTCGCAGTTCCTGGCGACGATGAGCCACGAACTGCGTACGCCGCTCAACGCCATCATCGGCTTTTCCGAGGTGCTGAAATCCGAGCTGCTGGGCCCGCATGCCGTGCCGCAATACAAGGAATATGCCGGCGACATCCATGCCAGCGGCCAGCACCTGCTCAACCTCATCAACGAATTGCTCGACCTTTCGCGCATCGAAGCGGGGCGCTACGAACTCAACGAAGAAGCGGTGTCGCTGATCGACATCGCCGCCGATTGCCGGCGCATGATCGAGATCCGCGCCAAGGCCAAGGGGATCGACCTCAGCGTTTCGATCGAGAACAACCTGCCCAAGCTCTGGGGCGACGAGCGCGCCATCCGGCAGGTCGTGCTCAATCTCCTCTCTAATGCCGTCAAGTTCACGCCGCAGGCCGGCAAGGTCGTGCTGACGGTGACGCGCAGCGCCGACGGCGGACAGATGGTTTCCGTCCGCGACAACGGCCCGGGCATCCCGGAAGACGAGATCGCGACCGTGCTGTCCTCGTTCGGCCAGGGCAGCCTCGCCCAGAAGACCGCCGAACAGGGCGCCGGCCTGGGGCTGCCGATCGTGCAGAAGATCATGGAACTGCACCAGGGCCGGTTCGACCTGTTCTCCAAGCTGCGCTTCGGCACCGAGGTCATCGCCACCTTCCCTCGCGCCCGCGTGATGGATGCGCTGGCGCCGGTGGTGGAGAAGAAAAGCCGACTGGAGATTTATTCCGAGGCGGGGTGATAAGGCTTTCCTTGAGGTTGCGGGATACTCCATGGCTCATTATAGTAGTTAATATAACTACTATGGAGCATTGCCATGGACGAAGCCGTTTCGGCAGCGGATGCCAACCGCAAGTTCTCTCATATTTTACGGGGTGTGCGCGAGGGGCGCAGCTATGTCGTGACGAGCCACGGGCGGCCGGTTGCGCACATCGTTCCCGCCGTCAAACGCGATAACGTGGCGTCTGGTGCACTCGCAGCACTGCTGTCGCGCCTCGAGCGCCAGCCTGTCGTTGCCGTCGGACGCTGGACCCGCGATGAGCTTTACGAGGACGAGCGGTGAAGATCGCGCTCGATACCAATGTCTTGGCTTATGCGGAAGGCATCAATGGCATCGAAAAGCGGAATATCGCGCTGGACCTGATCCGCAATCTGCCGCAGGAGGCGGCCGTCATTCCGGTTCAGGTGCTTGGCGAACTGTTCAACGTTCTCGTGCGCAAGGCCGGGCGGTCGCGAACCGATGCCCGTGAGGCCATACTCGGATGGCGCGACACATTTCCGGTCATCGAGACCTCGCCTGAAATCATGCTGACAGCAGCCGATCTCGCAACGGATCACCAATTCGGCATCTGGGATGCGGTCATCCTCTCCGCCGCATCGCAGGCCGGTTGCCGGCTGCTCCTCTCGGAAGACTTGCAGGATGGGTTCACGTGGGGCGGCGTAACGGTCGCCAATCCCTTCGCGTCACCGCGTCACGCACTGCTCGAGTCCTTGATGGGAGAGGCGAAGGGATAATTCGCACCCTCGCCTACTGCGTCTTGTTGCTGACGGCGGCTTCGGCGAAGGTCGCCATGTTGTTGTGCAGGTGCAGCGCCGTTTTCACCAGCACCGCCGCGAGGGCGGCGCCGCTCCCCTCGCCCAGCCGCATGCCGAGATCGAGCAAAGGCGTGACGCCCATGTGCTGGAGCGCTTTGGCATGGGCGCTTTCGGCCGAAATGTGGGCGAAAAGGCAATGGTCGATCGAGGCCGGATTGACGGCATGAGCGATAGCGGCGGCGGCTGTCGCCACGAACCCGTCGACGATCACCGGCACCTTCTGCTGGCGGCAGGCGACGATGGCGCCAAGCATGGCGGCGATTTCGCGGCCGCCGAGCCGGGCGAGGATGGCGAGCGGATGGTCGAGCGCTTCGGCGTGGTAGGCGAGCGCCACGTCCACTGCCGTCGCCTTGCGCGCCAAGCCGGCATTGTCGACGCCGGTGCCGCGGCCGACCCAGTCGGCGCCGGTACCGCCATAGAGCGCAGCGTAGATGGCGGCGGCGACGGTGGTGTTGCCGATGCCCATCTCGCCGATGGCCATGAGGTCGGGATTGCCGGCGATCGCTTCCATGCCGTAGGCGATGGTGGCGGCATTGGTGCGATCGTCCATCGCCGCCTGCCGGGTGATATCGCCGGTCGGCATTTCCAGCGCCAGTTCAAAGACGCGCAGGTTCAATTCATGCAGCGCGCAGATCTGCGAAATCGCAGCGCCGCCATTGGTGAAATTGGCGACCATCTGCGCCGTCACTTCGCGCGGGAAGGCCGAAACGCCCTGGTCGGTGACGCCGTGGTTGGCGGCAAAGATCGCCACCATCGGGTTGTCGAGCGTCGGCTTGCCCTTGCCCTGCCAGCGCGCCAGGAACTCGACGAGCCCTTCGAGCTTGCCCAGCGACCCCGGCGGCTTGGTCAGCGTCAGGTCGCGCGCGCGGACGGCGGCCACCGCCGCCTCGTCACCATCAGGCGAAACGGCGAGCAGATCGACGATATCGGCATAGACGGCGGCGGGCATGGCAACTCCAGAGGGACTCGGGGCGACGATCTTCATTGCCACCGGACGGCGGCGAGCGCCACCGCAATGACAAGGAAATTTCATCCGGCCCGCCCACAATGCTAGAAGAAAGGCGAATCCCCTTGCCGCCGGAGACCGTCGTGGACGTTGCACCGCCAGCCCCAGAAGACCGCCCGCAGCAGCGGCGCAGCAACGACAATCATACCGCGCCGCCGCGTGAGACGATCTCGCTCGTCGATGACCTGGTGATGGCGCTACGGTTCTTTTCGCGGCTGCCCGTGGGCGCGGCCCCGCACGGGCGGCCGAGCCTCAATCGCATCGCACGCGCTTTGCCCTTTGCCAGCCTCATCATCGGCATCGGTCCGGCGCTGTTGCTGGCGGCGCTCGCCTTCATCGGCCTGCCGCCGCTGGTCGCCGCGGCCATCGCCGTGGGCGCGATGATCGTCGTCAGCGGCGCCATGGCCGAAGATGGGCTGGCCGATGCGGCCGACGGGCTGTTCGGCGGCACGACGAGGGAACGCCGGCTCGAAATCCTCAAGGACAGCCGGCACGGTACCTATGGCGTTTCGGCGCTGGCGCTGTTCCTCATTATCCGGGTCGGGGCGCTCGCCGCGCTCGTTGCCGTGCATCCGCTGGCCGGGGCCGCGGCATGGCTCGCCGCATCGGTGCTGGCGCGCTCGGCGGCCTTGTGGCTCACGGTGGCCCTGCCCCCGGCCCGTGCGGAGGGGGCCTCCGCCGCGGCCGGCCGCACCGGGCAGACATCGTTCGGCATCGGCATCGGCTTTGCCGCAGCCATCACTTTCATTCTCGCCGGCCCGCCGACCGGGCTCGTCCCGGTGCTGCTGGCGCTGGCACTGGCAGCACTGATCGCCTGGCTCTGGGCGCGGCTGTGCAACCGGCTCGTCGGCGGACAGACGGGCGATCTCATCGGCGCGCTGCAGGCCTTGATCGAGGCGGCGGCGCTGGCGGCTTTCCTCGTTTCCTGAACTGGCCCTTGAATTCGCCGCTTTGGCTGACTTTATCTCAGCTGACGCAAACGAACGGATCGGCGCCCAGATTTGTTGTTCATCGGCATAGCGCTCCTCATTGCAATCGGCATCGCCGTGCTGATCGGCGCCGATGCCGGCAGCATGTTCGGCCTGACGCAGGAACAGACGGCGCAGGTCGTGCCGCTCGTCATCCTGCTCATCGTCATCGCCGGCGGGCTGTTCTCGCGCCGCCGAAAGTTTTCCGAACTGCTCGGCGGCGTGATCCTCTGGGTCGGCATCTTCGGCATCGCCATCGTCGGCTACACGTTCCGCGACGACCTCTATCTCATCGCCGGGCGCGTCTTCGGTGAATTGCGCCCCGGCGTCGCCATAGTCGACAGCGCCAACGGCACGGCCACCTTCCAGCGCGGCATGGGCGGGCATTTCCAGGTGGAAAGCCATGTCAACGGCGCGCCGATGACACTGATCTTCGATACCGGCGCCAGTGCCGTGGTGTTGACCGAAAAGGACGCCCGCGCCGCCGGCATCGACACCGACGCGCTGGGCTACACGATCCCGGTTTCCACCGCCAACGGCACGGGCCGGGCCGCCGCCGTCGTGCTCGACGAGATGGAAGTGGGCGGCATCGTCCGCCACAAGGTTCGCGCCTATATCGCCGAGGCCGGAGCGCTCGATACGAGCCTGTTGGGGATGACGTTCCTCGAAACGCTCCGGCGCTATGCCGTCACCAGCAACGCGCTGGAATTGACCGACTGAGCATCTACCGCCGCCAGGGCACGGAAAAGCAGGTCCGGCCCGGCGCCGGGCTTCACCGCATCGACGCTGAGAATCTGGCGGAATTGCCGGGCGCCGGCAAGGCCGTTGGCCAGTCCCAGCATGTGCCGGGTGATCTGGTTGAGCCGGGCCCCCTTGCCCATTTCCGCCTCGGCATAGTCGGCCATGGCGGCGATCACCGTCTGCAGCGTCGGCGCCGGGTGCGCATCCCCGAAGATTTTCGCATCGACGCGCGCCAGCAGCATCGGCGAATGATAGGCGGCGCGGCCGAGCATGACGCCGGAAACGTGTTGCAGATGATCCTTTGCCGCTTCCAGCGTCTCGATACCGCCATTGATCATCACCGGCACCGGTAGGCGCTCGGCCAGCCGATAGACGCGCGGATAGTCGAGCGGCGGAACGGTGCGGTTCTCCTTGGGAGAAAGGCCCTTGAGCCAGGCCTTGCGCGAATGGACGTAGAGCACTTCGCTGCCGGCCTCCACCATAGCGTCGGCGAAGCGGTCGAGGCTTTCCTCGGTGTCCTGGTCGTCGATGCCGAGCCGGCACTTCACCGTCACCGGCGTGTCGGTCGCGGCACGCATGGCGCGCACGCATTCGGCAACGAGGTTCGGCTCGGCCATGAGGCACGCGCCGAACCGGCCCGACTGCACGCGATCGGAGGGACAGCCGACATTGAGGTTGATCTCGGCAAAGCCGTAGCGGTCGCAAATCTCGACGGCGCGGGCGAGCTCGGCCGGATCGGAGCCGCCAAGCTGTACGGCGAGCGGCTGTTCGGCGTCGCTGAAGGCGAGATGCCGGTCGGGATCGCCGTGCACGAGCGCCGCGCTCGTCACCATTTCGGTGAAAAGCAGCGAATGGCGCGTCAGCAGCCGATGCAGGAACCGGCAGTTTCTGTCGGTCCATTCCATCATCGGCGCCACGCTGAAGCGCCGCGCCTCGGCAAGGCTGACCTGCGATGTCGGTGCGATCTGCTGCACTTGAACTCCATGAACGGTGCGAGGCAAAGCCCCGCGCCGCTCATATAGCTCCTGGCAGCGCGATTACCAAATCAGAGCTTGTAGGCCTTCTTGGCGAGCGCATAGGCGAGGTCGTGCGCAACTTCGTGCGCCTCGTCCAGCCCGATCTGGTGCTCGGTGACGAGCCGGGCGAGATAGGCGCAATCGACGCGACGCGCGACATCGTGGCGCGACGGGATCGAGGGGAAGGCGCGCGTGTCGTCGTTGAAGCCGACCGTGTTGTAGAAACCGGCGGTTTCGGTCGCCAGTTCGCGGAACCGGCGCATGCCCTCCGGGCTGTCGTAGAACCACCAGGGCGGCCCAAGGCGCAAGGCCGGATAGACGCCGGCCAGCGGGGCCAGTTCGCGCGAATAGCTGGTCTCGTCGAGCGTGAACAGCACGATGGTCAGGTCGCGCTGGTTGCCGACGAGGTCGAGCATCGGCTTCAGCGCCGTGACGTAGTCGGTGGCGGTGGGGATGTCGAAGCCCTTGTCGCGTCCGAACTTCTTCAGCATTCCCGGCGAATGGTTGCGCCAGGCGCCGGGGTGGATTTGTAGGACCAGCCCGTCGTCGACGCTCATCTTGGCCATTTCGGTGAGCATCTGGGCGCGGAACAGGGCCCGCTCCCGCTCGTCCGCATCGCCGGTGCGCACCTTGTCGTAAAGCGCCACGGCGTCAGGCGCCGGCAGGTTCGCCGTTTCGGCCGTCGGGTGGCCGTGGTCGGACGAGGTGGCGCCGAAACTCTTGAAATAGGCGCGGCGGATGCGGTGCGCCTCGAGATAGCCGGCATAAGTGCCGGTATCCTGGCCGGTGATTTCGGCCAGCTTGCCTAGGTTCTCGCGGAAACCCGGGAAATCAGGATCGAGCACGGAGTCAGGGCGATAGGCGGTGACCACCCTGCCCTTCCAGCCGCTCTCGCGGATCATCTTGTGCCACTTGAGATCGTCGAGCGGGCTTTCGGTCGTCGCGATGACTTCGAGATTGAAACGCTCGAACAATTCGCGCGGCCGGTACTCGTCTTTAGTCAGCAGTTCGGCGATGCGGTCGTAAATGGCATCGGCGTTCTTTTCAGTCAGCAGTTCCGTGATGCCGAAGAGGTTCTCGAACGTGTCGTCGAGCCACATGCGGGTCGGCGTGCCGCGGAAGAGGTAATAGTTCTTCGCAAACAGCCGCCAAATCTTGCGGCCGTCGGTTTCAACCGCCGAACCGTCGGCAGTCGGCACGCCCAGGTCTTCCAGGCGCACGCCCTGCGAGAACAGCATGCGGAAGACGTAATGGTCTGGGACGATCAGCAGCTGCGCCGGATCCGGGAAATTCTTGTTCTCGGCGTACCAGCGCGGATCGGTATGGCCGTGCGGACTGATGAGCGGCAGGTCCTTGACCCGCCCGTACAATTCCCGCGCAATGCCACGAGCCTGCGGCTCGGCGTCGAACAAGCGATCCGGATTCAGCATGTGATCGTCCCTCCCAATAGAACTAGAGCCGCAGCGGCAGCCCGACGCGCTTGCCGTCGCGCGACGAGCGGTAGGCAGCAATGAGCGTTTCCAGCGACTTCAGGCCTTCGCGGCCGTCGGTCTCTGCCTCGGCTTCGCCCCGCAACGTCTTGATGACATTATCGTAGTAGAGCGCATGCCCACCACCGTAAACAGAGTTGGGCGTGTAGCTGGCCGCTTCGACTTTGGCGTCGTCCTCGTGCGGCTCGGCGAATTCCCAGGTTTCGATCTGGTTGAGCGCGACGCCGGCGACGCGGACCATGCCCTTGTCGCCCATGACGGTTACGCTGCCCTCGCGATCGCTGGGATAGGTCAGCATGGTGACGTTCAGCGAACCGAGAGCGCCGTTGCGCCACTTGACGCTCAAAACGCCGGTATCCTCGACCTCGATCTTGCGGCCAATCGTGGCCGTGTAGGCGTGCACGCTCTCGATCGGGCCGACGAGCCAGCTCAACTGGTCGATGTAGTGGATCGACTGGTTCATGAAGGCGCCGCCGTCGAACTCCCAGGTGCCGCGCCAGGCCGCGCTATCGTAGTAGCTCTGCTCGCGCCGCCAGAAGACGTTCGCCGTCACCAGGGCGATGCGCCCGAAGCGGCCCTGGTCGATGGCACGCTTCAACAGCTGTAGCGGCGGATTGCGGCGGTTCTGCTTGACGACGAACAGGCGCACGCCGGCGGCATCGCACGCCTTGATGAGTTCGACGCCGTCCTCGAGGCGGGTCGCCATCGGCTTTTCGGTGAGGACGTGCTTGCCGGCAGCAGCAGCCGCGATGCCCTGCGCGGCATGCAGGCCGCTCGGCGTTGCCAGCACGACGACGTCGGCATCGGTCTTTTGCAGCATGGCGTGGAAGTCGGTGTGGGCGCGCGCGCCGGTCTTCCTGGCGGCCGCCTCGGCGACATCGGGAAGAATGTCGCAGACATCGACAAGTTCGGCGTGATCGGAGTGATGGGCGATAGACGCGATGTGGCTCGGCGAGATGCGGCCGCAGCCCACCAGGGCAAACTTGATCTTGCGGTTGTCAATACGGCCTGGGGCGGTGGGCATTCGGACGAAATCTCCTCAATTCAGCGCAAGGGCTGCTCGTTTGGGTCGCGGGGATGCGGGAAGATGCCGGATGCAGCAGGCGAAAGCCAGTCGCAGTTCGGCCCTGTTCGGGCATGGTCCTTGGTGCCCGCATAGGTGCTCCCCGGCGGCAAAATTTGTCAACTGAAAATGCAAATTTCCACCGCAAGGCAATACTAGCGGTGGCGCGCTCCCCTGCCCAGCACCAGCTTTGGAACCATTCGATAACCCGAGGTTATTCTGGCGGGGCCGTTCCCGGCATCGCCGGATACCGCAATCGCTGCGGCAGTAAATTATCTTTACATACTCGCCGGGGCTGCCTTAGGAAGAACGGGAGGACGCGCCGTCCCGCAGCAAGAGGTTTTTCATGCGCAAGAAGCCCGAGGAATTCCGCAGTTATCGCTGGTTCGGTCCCGACGACCTGCGCTCGTTCGGGCACCGCTCGCGGCTCGTGCAGATGGGCTACTCGCTCGACGAGATCAAAGGCAAACCTGTCATTGCGATTATCAATACGTGGAGCGACATCAATCCCTGCCACGCGCACTTCAAGACGCGCGCCGAGGAAGTGAAGCGCGGCATCTGGCAGGCCGGCGGGTTCCCGATCGAACTGCCGGCGATGACGCTGGACGAGAGCTATACCAAGCCGACCTCGATGCTCTATCGCAACTTCCTCGCCATGGAGACCGAAGAGCTGCTCCGCTCGCATCCGGTCGATGGTGCGGTGCTGATGGGCGGCTGCGACAAGACCACGCCGGCGACCATCATGGGCGCCATTTCGATGAACATCCCGACGCTGTTCATGCCGGCCGGGCCGATGCTGCGCGGCAATTGGGGCGGCAAGATCCTCGGCTCGGGCTCGGACGTCTGGAAATACTGGGCCGAGCGCAAGGCCGGCAACATCACCGAGGCGCAGTGGCTGGAAATGGAACAGGGCATCGCCCGCTCTTACGGCACCTGCATGACGATGGGCACGGCCTCGACGATGACGGGCCTGGCCGAAACGCTCGGCCTGTCGCTGCCCGGCGCCTCGTCGATCCCGGCGGCCGATGCCGGGCACGGCCGCATGGCGGCGCAGACCGGTGCGCGCGTCGTCGAAATGGTGTGGCAGGACATCAAGCCGCGCGACATCCTCACCAAGGCGGCGTTCGAAAATGCCCTGGTCGTGCACATGGCGATGGCCGGCTCGACCAATGCCATGGTGCACCTGATCGCCATGGCGCGGCGCGCCGGCATCGACCTGACGCTCGACGATTTCGACCGCGTGGCGCGCAAGGTACCGGTGCTTGCCAATATCCGCCCCTCGGGCGCCTGGCTGATGGAAGATTTCTATTATGCCGGCGGCATGCTGGCGCTGCAAAAAGAGCTGTCGCCGCTGCTCGACCTCGAGGCGATGACCGCCAACGGAAAGAAACTCGGCGACGTGCTGGCGACGGCGCAGAACTACAATGACGACGTGATCCGTCCGCTCACCAATCCGATCGCGGCGGAAGGCGGCACCGCGGTGCTGCGCGGCAACCTCGCGCCCAATGGCTGCGTGATCAAGCCGGCGGCGGCCGAGCAGCGCCTGCTGGAGCACACAGGCCCTGCACTCGTCTTCGACACCTACAACGACATGGTCGCCAATATCGACCGCGAGGACCTGGACGTGACAGCCGACACCGTCATCGTGTTGCGCACGGCCGGCCCGGTGGGCGGCCCCGGCATGCCGGAATGGGGCATGCTGCCGATCCCCAAGAAGCTGCTGAAGCAGGGCGTGCGCGACATGGTGCGGATTTCCGATGCGCGCATGTCGGGCACGAGCTACGGCGCCTGCGTGCTGCACGTTTCGCCCGAAAGCTATGTGAAGGGGCCGCTGGCGGCGGTAAAGACCGGCGATCTCATCAGCATCAGCGTCGGCAAGCGGACGATCGAACTGCAGGTTCCGGCGGAAGAGATCGAGCGGCGACTAGCCGAATACGTGCGGCCGGAACGTGATTATGCACGCGGCTGGGGCCGGCTTTCAGCCGAGCACATCGGCCAGGCCCACGACGGCTGCGATTTCGACTTCCTCGCCGGCACGGCGCCGATCGCCGAGCCGGAGATACATTAGGCCCCGCACAAAGAAGGCGCCCCGCGGGGCGCCTTCGATCGGTGTGCTCTCTCTGGTCAAACAGAGAGGATGTAGACGATATGCAGCGTGCTCGGCTCGACGATGACGATCCGGCCATCAGGGAGGATGAAGAACAGGTAGCCCTTGAACTGCGGCACGATCTTGATCACCGTCGGCGGAAGCGGGTTCAGGACAATGGTCTTCGGCACGGCAACGCCCACCGAAACATCGAAATCGACGCTGGTCACCGGCGCGACATTGACCTCGGTGATCGCCTGGTGAATTTCGGTCTTCTGCTCGCTAGAGACATCCACCGTAACGTTCGCGTCGGAAGAGGCGCCGGCACTAGGCTGGCTACCGGATTGCGGGGCGGCGCCAGCATCAGGCGCAGGAGCCGCGCCAGCATCAGGCGCAGGAGCCGCGCCGGCATCAGGGGCCGGAGCTGCACCGGAATCAGGAGCAGGAGCCGCGCCGGCATCAGGAGCCTGCTGCGCACCGGCATCCCCCGAACCAGCTGCCGCGCCAGCATCCCCCGAACCAGCTGCCGCGCCAGCATCCGACCCGGCCTGGGCCCCGGCATCCGATCCAGCACTAGCGCCGGCCTCGGTGTTCGTCTGCCCGCTCGCGGCGGCCCCACCCGGAGGAGGGATCAACGGCGGGCTCGATTGCGCCAGCGCGGCAGGAGATACGCCGAGCACGAGGGCAGTGCCGAGTACGGTCAAGATTTTCTGAGACATTTTACGATCCTTTTGGCGGTTTGCCGCCCCGGTTCGCAAAACGGGTCCTGTCCCACCCGGTTCCGCGGAGTGGCAAAAGGCGCTCGCCTATTGCCAATTGCTTTGCGAGGACTTCCAAGCTGACAGTTCGCTGACAAGCACGTCAGCGAGTTTTCAGTTTATTTTTCAACTTGTTAGTGCAACTATCTCGCAAGGCGAACATTGAGCGGATGTGGCTACTTTCCACCGGCCGCTCAGTTCATTTTGATCCGCCCCGCGTGAACTGAGCGGCCGTCCATCCCATCCAGGATCATCCAGGAAAACCCGATCACGCGTCGCGATGAGAATCCGTGATGCGCTCGCGCGCCTGCACCAGATGGTAGCGCATGTAGAGCGCCGACAGTTCGCCATTGCCGGCGCGGATGGCCTCGACGATCTGCTGGTGTTCGCGCAGGACGGCGTGGCGCCGCTCCTCCGAGCCGAGCTTGGTGAGGCCCAAAGCCATGCTCATCGAGCCGCCGACCTCACTCCTCAGGTTATCGAACTGCGACACGAACAGGTCGTTGCCGCTGGCGACGGCGATCTCGCGGTGGAAGGCGAAATCCTCGTCGTTGGCCGACTCGCCGCGCATCATGCGGTCGCGCAGCTGGTCGTTGATCTCGGCCATGGTGTTGAGGTGGGTGACGCTGCGGCGCTCGGCGGCAAGGGTCGCGGCCGCCGCTTCCAGCGCGAAACGCACTTCGAAGGACTTGAGATAGCCCGAAATGTTGGACGGCGTGGCGAAATTGGTGATCGCCGTGGGCGGCACGGCGCGCACGAAGGTGCCGGCGCCGCGGCGGGCATAGATCAGCCCGTCGGCCTGCAGCCGGATAAGCGCTTCGCGCACTACGGGGCGCGATACATCGAAGGCCGAGCTGATCTCGTGCTCTGTCGGCAGCCGGTCGCCTTCCTTGAAGGCACCCGAGAGTATCTGTTCGAAAATCTGGCCATAAAGGATGTCGGCCAACCTCTCCTTGCGGGGAGGCGTCAGCTGCAACCCTACCATCTACAGCCCCTCGGGTTCGTTATCGTCCAGCGCCCAGCTACGCATAGGGACAATTGTATGACAACCCCCGATCAGACGATCGCCTCGGCGCGCTGGGCCAGTTGCAGGGTGAGGCCGAACGGATCGCGCACGAAAGCCAGCCGGTCGCCGCGCGGCGAAGCGTTGATGTCGCCGACCTGGCGTCCGCCGGCAGCGGTCAGCCGGGCGATGTCCTTGTCGAGGTCGTCGCTGGTGAAGGCGAGGTGGAAGGTCTGCTCGCCGATCCCCTTGAGATCGAGGTGGCGATCGGCCGGATCGTCGTAAAGCTCGATCATGACACCAGCATCGTCGGCAACGAAGCGGCCGTGCTTGGGAGCGGGGCCCGAGCGGACGATGCGCATGCCGAGATTGGCGACGTACCAATCGGCCGCAGCGCGCGGATCGGGGATGTTGATGGCGAGGTGTTCGATCTTCAAGGCAAGGCTCCCTGCTGGTCTGGATAGGCGGCGGCGATCGCGTCCGTATCGAGCGCGATGGGCCGGCCCGGAACGGCCCAGGCAACGCCAAGCTCGCTCAACAACCGTTCTTCGGTAAAGGCCCGCGCGACAAGATCGTCGAGGCCGGTGATGACGGTGCGCATGGTCGCGTCCTGCGGCACTCGGGCAATACTGGATTCGGGCACCTTATGCACGCCGGAAGAGAGGTGCGCACCGTTCGCCGCGAGGGTCTGGGCCCTGGCGATGTCGAGCGTGCAGATGAACGTGCCGGGATCGTCGCGCCGGCGCAGCACGGCAGCGAGCATGGCGTCGCGCAGGTTGGTGCCGGTCAGGCAGTCCATTTCGGTGACGGTCGTGCCGCCGCTGGTGATGACCAGCCGCTCGGGCGTCCAGTGGATCGTCCCCTTGCTGCCGCGCACGACGAGATCGGGATTGACGATGCCTTCCGAGCAATGGCTGACGAGGAAATAGAGCGGCACGCCCTGCTTCGTCATGATGCGCATCGTCGCCGTATCGGCCGTCTCGATGTCGCGGGCACGGTAGAGTTCGGCCTCGATGCTCTGCAGTTCCGCCGTCGCCTCAAGGCTGGTGCCGGCGAGGAACGCGATCATGTTGAGCTGGTGGGCGAAGGCATTGTTGAACGGCGAATCCAGAATCCAGGTGTCGCCGCGCCTGATGTGACCGATCCAGGGGGAGCGATCGTAATAGGTATCGGGGCGCGGCCAGAGCCCGCGGCACTTCACGGCCTGCAAGGTGCCGATCATGCCATCGAGAATGGCGCGCTTCATCACCATCGTTTCCGGGACGTACATGGTCTGGTAGCCGACGGCGACGAAGCGGCCGTTGGATGCTGCCTCCGCCGCCTGCATGCGCCGCACCTGGTTGAGCGTTGCGGCCGCCGGCTTTTCAACGAAGACGCTGGCGCCGGCGGCCAGCGCAGCGACGGTCATCGGCTCGTGCTGGGCGATGCCGGTGGGGATGAAGCAGAAATCGAGCTTGCGCCGTTCGGCCGCAAGCATGGCGCGGTGATCGGTGTAGATCGTCGCGCCGGCAGCGCGGAGGGCTGCAGCGCTCTCCGGTGCCTTGGTTTCGTCGCGAATGGTCGCGGCGGCGATGGCGATCTCGCCACGCCCGTAGAGGCGCAGCAGATCGGCGCAGTGGGTGCGCCCGAAGCCGGTGACGCCGATGAGCGCTGCCGTGACCATTGCCGGATCAGAGCGCCTTGTCGGGGTGCTTGCCGGCGATCAGCTCGTCGAAGAGTTCGTCGAACGCGGCGCGATCGAGCGGAAAACGAACCTCGGTCTTGCGGAAGTTCGAAAAGATCATCGCATTGGAGAGCTCGACGCACATGCGGCCCTGCTCGGCATTGTTGAGCAGCGGCGTGCCGTTGAGGATCGCCGAGTGGAAGTCCTCGTAGACCTCGCGGTGGCTGCCGTCGCCATCTTCGAGGTTCACCTTCACCTCTTTCACATCAGGCGACTTGGTGGTGATGTTCGGATCGAGCACGTAATCGCGGAAATCCTTATCCATGACACGCAGGGAGAACGTGCCGTCCTTGACGACCTGCAGCGTGCCCTTGGTACCGACGATTTCGACACGCTCGTCACGGCCGGCCTCGGCGGTGGACAGATGGATGGTGCCGAGCGCGCCATTGTCCCACTCGACCATCGCCTGCACCGTGTCCTCGGTTTCGATGCCGTGGACCTGGTTGCGGTTCCAGGCGAAGAGCCGCTTGGGCAGTCCGCCCATGAGGTAGATGACGTGATCGAGGTTGTGCGGCCCCTGGTTGATCAGCACGCCGCCGCCCTCGCCCAGCCACTGGCCGGACCAGGGCTTGTTGGTGAAGTAGGCCTTGGTGCGGGGCCACGGCACGATCATGTCGAAATGCTGGATCTTGCCGAGCACGCCCTCGTCCATGATGCGCTTCATGGTCTTGGAGTCCGAGCGGAAGCGCTGCTGGAAATTGACGCAGATGAGCCTGTCGTTGGCCTTGGCCGCCTCGATCATGGCGTCGGCTTCGGAAATCCGCACCGCCATCGGCTTTTCGGTAAGGACGTGGGCGCCGGCATTGAGGCAGTCGATGGCGATGGAAGCATGGAACGGGTGCGGCGTGGTGATAACCGCCACATCCGGCTTCAGCTCAGCCAGCATTTCCTTGTGGTCGACCCAATGGGGAACGCCCAGTTCCGCGGCGCGGGTCCTGGCGCGCTCCTCGTCGATATCGCTGACACCGACGACTTCCAGGGTCGGCAGGTCGAGCACCTTGCGGTGCCTGCCGTTAAAGATACCGGCGCCGACGCCGATATAGACATGCCGCAGCTTCTTCATCTCGGTAACTCCAGGAACAGGCCGGTCAGAAAGCCAGCGGATTGGTGCGCGACGCCAGCGGCAGGCCGACCTGCGTGCGCGTCAGGTGCGAAGCGTAGATGCCGTGCACCATTTCGATCGCCCAGCGCCCGTCGCGGGCCGAGCAGATCGGTTGCCGATCTTCCTCGGCGGCAGCGATGAGGTCGGCGATGGCCCGGCGGTTGCCGCGGGTCGGCATGTGCACGGTGTTCGGATCGGGCGAGCCTTCCACCGGCGGCTCGAACGGCGCTTCGATGGCGGTGAAGTCGTTGGCTTCCTCGGGGACCGAAGCGACCTTGGAGAGCTTGAGCGTGGTGCGGCGCGTCCAGTCGCCATAGCGGATGGCAAGCACGCCTTCGGTGCCGATCAGCGTGATGCCCCAGCGCTCGCCGCGCTTTTCCATGTCGTGCCGGCTCTGGAACTGCGCGACGACGCCATTCGGGAAGGCGTAGGTAGCGTTGATGGAGTCGCCGGCGATGAGGCCGTTCTTTTCCTTGGGGATGAAGGAATCCGCCTTGGTGATGTCCTTGCCCTTGGCGGTCACGCGGCCTGATACCCAGATCGGATCGCCGGCAAAGAAGCGCATGGCGTCCATGACGTGGCAACCGAGCACCATCGTGTCTTCGCCGCCGCCGCGGAAATCCTCCTTGCCGCGGCCGATGATGTTGGTCAGTTCGCCGATCTCGCCGGCGTCCAGCATCTGCTTGGCGGTGATGAACGGCTCGACATAGCGGCTCTGGTGCGCCACGGCGATCTTCACGCCGCGCTTTTCGGCCAGGGCGATGATGCGGTCGCACTCTGCCGGGCTGCTGGCCAGGGGCTTGTCGACATAGATGTGGCAGCCGGCTTCGATGGCCGCGGTCAGCATTTCCTCGTGTTCGAACGACTGGCGCGGGCAGACGCTGACGATGTCGAGCTTCTCCTTGGCGAGCATCTCGCGGTAATCGGAATATTGCCGTTCGGCCTTGGATTCCTCGAAAGCCTTGGCGCGGCCGGCATCGTCGGCATCGGCGATCGCCACCATCTGCGTGAATGGCAGGAACTGATAGGGCATATGCAGTTGATGCCCGTATTCGCCATAGCCGGTGTGCCCGATCGCGCCAGCGCGATAAACCTTCTTTGCCACGTGTAATCCTCCCAGATCGAGCCGTCGCGACGGGCGAGCAAAACACCCGCGCGGATCGGCAGTTGCGGTGTCATTTCATGTCGGGCGAAGGCCCGGCGTCGACGCGGGAACGTCGAGAATCCAACGAGAGGAGCCGTGCAAGGCAGGGGTCTTTCGCGTCGCTGGAACGTTAGGCTTTTTTGCAAAAAGTTGTCAATGCAGTTTGCAAATAGACCTTAGTTCTAGCGGGTATTTTGCTAACCGATCTCACAAATGCTCGGGCTGCAGCGGATGACCCCGATTGGCGAGTGGCAGCGGCAGCCGCCGCCCTTCCAGATGCGAGGCGTAGATGCCGTGCATCATCTCGATGGTCCAGCGGCCATCCTCGCCGGTGCCGCGCGGCTGGTTGGAGGTCAGCAGATCCCAGACGGCGAGACGGTTGCCGCGCGTCGGCATGTGAACGCTCTCCAGCGGTTCGGAACCCGGCACGACGGGCTCGAACGGCGCCTCGATTTCCAGGAACTGCGCTTCTTCCGGCGCGCCGCCGGCCTTCGACAGTTTGAGCGTGGTCCGGCGGTCGAAATCGCCATAACGCAGGGAGAGTATGCCGTCGGTGCCATAGAGCGTCAGGCCCCAGCGATTGCCGTGATGGTGCTGGTTGCGGACGCTGATGGCGTTGCCGACACCGCCGTCGGCGAAGCCGAACTGCCCCCACACAGCATCGCCGCCGACAAGCCCGTTGGCATCCTTGCCACGACGGGCATCGGCGAGCGTCATCGGGCGACCGCCGACCGTGCAGGTTCCCTGCACCCAGAGCGGATCGCCGGCGAAAAAGCGCATGGCATCGAGCACATGCACGCCGCAGCAGATCATATCCTCGCCGCCGCCGCGATGATCTTCCTTGCCGCGGCCGGTCATTGACAGGAGCCGCCCGATATCGCCGCGTTGCAGCATGGCACGAGCCGTCAGGAACGGCTCGACGTAGCGGCTCTGGTGCGCAACGCCCATGCGGACACCGGCAGCGCGGCAGGCTTCGACCATGCGGTCGGCGCTCGCCAGGTCCGGCGCCAGGGGCTTGTCGACATAGACATGGGCGCCGGCCGCGGCGACCGCGAGCACCATCGCTTCGTGGCGCTCGGCATTGCGCGAGCAGATGGAGACGATGTCGGGCCGCTCCTTTTCGAGCATTTCCCGATAGTCGGCATAGGCGCGGGCAGCACCGGCAGCCACCCTGCCCTCTTCGCGGGCGAGTGGATCGGCATCGGCGACGGCAACCATCTCGACGCCGGGAAGGTGCCGGTAAGGCAGGTGCAGGCCATGGCCGCCGGCAAGGCCGAGATATTTGCCGGTCTTGTCGAAGTGGCCGCTATCGCCGATGGCGGCGGCGCGAAAAATCCTGTCGGCCACGATGTCTTCCCAAGCTGGCGCAAACAAATGGACGGCCGACGCTGCTGCGCCGGCCGCCCCATTAATTCTCAGCGTGTCGATCAGGCGCGGCCCAGGATGGCGTTGCCGTCGTCGACATACTGCTTGGCGCCGTCGGCCGGCGAGAGTTGGCCAAAGGCCACCTGCTGGCTGATTTCCCTGAGCTTGGCTTCGACCTCGGTGGCGCCGCGCGGCGGCGGGGCCGGGATCGGGCTGACAACCTTCGTCGCCTCGGCAACGAAGCGCAGCGAAGCGAGGTTCACTTCGTCAAGCGACGAGGCCAGCGCATCCTGCATAGCCGGAGAGGCCGGAACGCCACGCTCCACACCAAGGACCTTCACGCCTTCGGGGTCGTTGACGGTGTAGTTGGCGAGCTTGATCGCGTCTTCCTTGAAGTTCGATCCGGAATAGATGCTCCAGAAGTTCGAAGGCTTAAGGTATTGTCCGTTCACATCGCCCGCGCCTTGCGGATAGATGGTGATGCCCAGCGGCTTCTTGGTGGTCGCCTGATAGCCGACCAGGCCGTTGGAGTGGACGAAGGCCGCGCCGGCCAAATCCTGCGAGATCAGGTTGGCATTGACCGTATCCTCGTCCAGTGCCGCCACGTCGGCCGGCGGTGCCGCCCCATCGGAGCGAGCCTTGGCCCACATGTCGAACCACTCCTCGACCGCGTCGGCGGGCGTGCCGATGGACTGGCCGTCATAGGAAGCCAGGCCCTTCTGCCGAACGAAATTGTCGAAGGCCGCGGCCTTGCCGCTCGGATCGTTGGAGCCGTAATACTTGCCGCCATTGTCCTTGGTGACCTGCAGCGCCATGTCGAGGAACTGCTGCCAGGTCGTGCCGAACGGAATGTCGTCGATACCGACCTTGCCGTAGGCATCCTTGTCGAAGAACAAGGCATTGGTGTTGTTGCCGAGGTTGACGCCATAGAGCTTACCGTCGACGCGCAGGCTATCGACCGCAGCCGCGGGCCAATCATCGAGATTGAGCAGCGTGCCGACATAGTCGTCCAGGGGCTCCAGCGAACCGCGGCTGGCATATTCAGAGATGTACCTATAGTCCATCTGGAAGAGATCGGGGGCGTTGCCGCCGGCGATCTGCGTGGAAACGCGCGTGATGTAATCGCTGAAAGGCACGGATTCGCTGTCGACCGTCAGGCCCGGATTGGCGGCGCAATAATCGGCGATCGCCTTCTGCGTGCGGGTCAGGCGTTCCTGGCCGCCCCACCAGAAGGCACGCATGCGGCGCGCTTCCTGGCCGAAGGCCGGCAGGGCGGTGAGCGCCGTAGCGGCACCGGCCATCTGCAGGAACGTACGGCGCGATAAAGAGATGGTCATTGCTGAGTAGTCCTCCCGTTACGCCGGCGGCGCCATTCCGATGGGACGGCGGCGCCGGCTCTGACTAGTCGGTTCAGGGCCTGGCATTCGCGGCGGCAAGCCGCTTGTGGGCTTTTGGACTACCCCGCGAATGCAATCCCAGTGGGCAGAGGTTACGAGAGGTTTGCAGAATTTGTCAACAAGTCATGCAAATAGGAAATATTGCACTCTTGTTTGACAAAGTTGAGCGTCAGGCGAATTCCGGCATCAGTTCGTCGATACGGACCTTCTTGCCGCTGCGCGCACTCTCCAGGGCGGCAACGCCGCAGAGAACGGACATGGCTCCTGCCCTGGAATCGGCACGCTGCTTGAGCGTATCGATCGCGCCCGGCTTGAAGATCATGTTGCGCATGCGATCGTCGCCACCGTAATGGCCGCCCGGCTGGTGCGGAACGACGATACGCTCGACGCCCTTGCCGAAATTGCGGACGAGCAGGATCTCGTCGCTCGCCGGCATTTCCCAGGGCTGGTCCTCGTATTGGCGCAGCTCGATGCGACCCTTGGTGCCGTTGAAGGCGATGTGGTGGCCTTCGATCGGCATGAACGTGTTGACCGAATAGGAGACCGCGACCTGGTTGCGGTACTTGATGGTGGCGACCATCGTATCCGGGATGTCGATATCTTCGCGATAGACGCAGGCGTCACGGAAGTAGCCGTCGATTTCGGACGGATCCTCGTAGAGTGCATCGAGGAACGGATTCTTTTCGAGATCGAGATAGTAATCGCACTCGCCGGCATGCGGGCAGGTCTTGCAGCGAACGCCCCGGAACGGGCCGGCCTTGCCGTAATTGCGCTGTTCGCCGAAGGCGCTGACGGTTTCGGGCTCGGAATCCAGGTACCAGTTCAGCAGGTCGAAGTGGTGGGTGGACTTGTGGACGAAAAGGCTGCCGGAATTCCTGGTGTAGGCATGCCAACGGCGGAAATAGTCGGCGCCGTGCTCGGTATCGAGATACCAATGGAAATCGACCGAGGTCACCGTGCCGATGGCACCTTCGTTCAGCAATTCCTTGATGCGGGCGGCAATCGGCGCGAAGCGGTAATTGAAGGAAACGTCGATCTTTTTGCCCGAACGCTTTTCGGCATCGAGGATACGCCTGATCTTGTCGGGCGTCGTGGTCATCGGCTTTTCAGTGATGACCGAGCAGCCGAAATCGAGCGCCTTCACGATCATCTCGTCGTGGGTGAAATCGGGCGTGCAGACGATGACGAGGTCTGGCTTGGCTTCGGCGAGCATCTGGTCGAAATCGGCATAGATCGGCGCGTTCGACTTGATCATCTGGCGGGCGCGCTCGCCGCGCAGGGAATTGGTCTCGCAGATGGCGACCAGGTCCACGTAGTCGGACCAGCCCTCCAGGAGCCCGCTGCCCCACATCTTCGTGCCGCGATTACCCGTGCCGACCAGTGCATAGCGGCGCCGACGTTCAGCTTCAGCCATCTCAACATCCCTCGTGATCCGGTTGGGCAATGCCAGAGCCGGAGCATTTGCAACTTAAAATAACAAATTCCCGCTGCCGGCGGGCAGGACTGGCTTGCCGCGCCTTTTCGGAAACGTTATCCTCGGGCTAGCTTCAATCACAACGAAAGCCGAACGGCAATATATTTGATAAGTTGATTGACAACCTCCTTTCCTGACCGCTAACTGGCAGGCCATCGGATCAGGCGTAGAAGCGACGTCGACGCCTTGGGAAGCTCCGGCTTCACGGCTTTCAGCCCTTCTGCGTCGCCCCTCAAGCAGCACGGACGAGATTCATGCTAACCAAAGTAACAAATTCGGCTCTGGCGGAATCGGTGCTTTCCGTGCCGCCCCTGGCACTCACCAAAGACCTGCAGATCAGCCGCTCCGAGAATTCCAAACTCATCAAGCACCTGGAAACCGGCGGCGTCACCACCCTGCTCTATGGCGGCAATGCCAACGTGCACAACTGGCAGGTTTCGCTGTTCGACGAATGGCTGGACGTGCTGGAGGAAGAGGCGGCCGAAAACAGCTGGGTAATCCCGTCGGTGGGGCCGGACTGGGGCAAGCTCGTCGACATGGCGGCCGTGCTCAAGAACCGCAAGTTCCCGGTGGCGATGGCGCTGCCGATGATCAATCCGCAGACGCAGGACGGCGTGGTGCGGGCGCTGCAGGAATTCGTGTCGCGCTCAGGCCTGCCGCTGATCGTTTACATCAAGACCGACAATTACGTGACGCCCGAGGCGATGGCGCGCCTTTACGAGCAGGGCGCGATCTTCGGCATCAAATATGCCGTGCCGCGCAAGGACCCGATGGGCGATGCCTATCTCGAAGGCCTGATCCAGGCGGTGGGCCGCGAGCGTATCGTCAGCGGCTTCGGCGAACCGCCAGCTTTCCCGCACGTGCTCGACTACAAGCTGGCGGGCTTTACGGCCGGGTGCGTCTGCATCGCGCCGACCCTGTCGATGCGGTATCTCAAGGCGCTGAAGGCGGGCAGGCGCGACGAGGCCAAGGCGCTGCTGCAGCCGTTCCTGCCGCTGGAAGCGCTGCGCGAACGCTCCAGCGCCATCCGCGTGCTGCATGAGGCCGTGACCTATTCCGGCATTGCCGACATGGGACCGATCCTGCCGATGCTGAGCCCGCCAGCGGCCAGCGAACTGCCCGACATCAAGGCGGCGGCGCAGGAGCTCTACAAGGCCGAGATGGAAACCCGCCTGGTGCCAGCGCAGTAATTTTCGAAAAAGGCGCGGCCACGGTCGCGCCTTCTTTTTTCCAACGAGATACCTCATGAGCAATGCCATCCGGATTGCGGTGATCGCCGGCGACGGCATCGGCAAGGAAGTCGTGCCCGAAGGCCTGCGGGCACTGGAAAAAGCCGCCTCGGTGCACGGGCTCGACCTCAGGTTCGACCATTTCGATTTCGCCTCGGTCGACTACTACCAGAAGCATGGGCAGATGCTGCCCGAGGACTGGAAGGCGCAGATCGGCGGACATGACGCGATCTTCTTCGGCGCCGTCGGCTGGCCGGCCGTGATCCCCGACCATATCTCGCTGTGGGGCTCGCTGATCCGCTTCCGGCGCGAATTCGACCAATACATCAACCTGCGGCCGGTACGGCTGATGCCCGGCGTCGAATCGCCGCTTGCCGGACGCAAGGTCGGCGATATCGATTTCTACGTCGTGCGCGAGAACACCGAAGGCGAATATTCCTCGGTCGGCGGGCGCATGTTCGAGGACACGGAGCGCGAATTCGTGCTGCAGGAAACGGTGATGACGCGGACGGGCGTCGACCGCGTGCTGAAATATGCCTTCGAGCTGGCGGCGCGGCGCGGCAAGCACCTGACCTCGGCGACCAAATCCAACGGCATTTCGATCTCGATGCCGTATTGGGACGAGCGCGTGGAGGCGATGGCCAAGGCCTATCCCGATATCCGCTGGGACAAGTACCACATCGATATCCTGACGGCGCATTTCGTGCTGCACCCGGACTGGTTCGACGTGGTGGTCGCCTCCAACCTCTTCGGCGACATCCTTTCCGACCTCGGCCCGGCCTGCACCGGCACGATCGGTATTGCGCCCTCCGGCAACATCAATCCGGAAGGGGATTTCCCGTCGCTGTTCGAGCCCGTGCACGGCTCGGCCCCGGATATTGCCGGCCAGGGCGTCGGCAACCCGATCGGGCAGATCTGGTCGGCGGCGATGATGCTCGACCATTTCGGCGCGCGCGAGGCCAGCGCCTCGATCGTCCGCGCCATCGAACGGGTGTTGCGGGAGCCGAAGCTCAGGACGCGCGACCTCAAGGGGCCAGCCGGAACGGAAGCATGCGGCAAGGCGATCGCCGACGCCATCGATTGAGGGAGAACAGATGAGCCACTTCGTCATCGTCTGCAATTCGGGCAGCAGCAGTTTCAGCTTTTACGGCTTGAGCGACAGCGGCAGACTGGAGCATGCCGGCGACATGCCGTTCCCCGGCGTTGGAGAGGCCAGCGGTGCCTGCCCGATGACGCTGAGCAGCGACGGCAAGACGCTCTATCTCGCGTTCCGCGGCAGCCCACAGGAAGTGCTGTCCTTTGCCGTCGACGGCAAAGCCCGGCAGTTGCAACTGCTCGGGCGCGCGCCGCTCGCCGACAGCATGGCGCATATCGCGGTCGACAGCAGCGGGCACTACCTGCTTTCAGCGTCCTATGGCGGCGGCAAGGTCAGCATCAATCCGATCGGAGCCGACGGCGTGGCAGGCGCGCCTAGCGACACACTCACACCGGCCGGCAAGATGCATTGCTGCATTCCGGTGCCGGAAAGCGATGTGTTCTTCGCCACGAGCCTTGCGGCCGATGCCATCTACCGTTTCCGGATCGGCGCCGGTGGCAAACTGGAACAGCAGGAGGAGGTGGCGAAGGTGCCCGCCGGCAGCGGCGCGCGCCACCTGGTGCTGCATCCGAACGGGCGCTTCGCCTACGCCGTCACAGAGCTCAGTTCGCTGGCCGGCGTGTTCGCACTGGAGGGCAGCACGCTTTCACCCGAACCGGTGCAGACGCTTTCCATCCTGCCGGAGCAGTGGCAGGGCGAGCCTTGGGCCGCCGATATCCGCATCACGCCGGACGGGCGGTTCCTTTATGCCTCGGACCGCAAGGCGAACTCCATCGCCTGCTTTGCGGTCGATGCCGCCAGCGGACGGCTGACGCGCGCGGGCGTTACGTTCGGCGCGCCGTGGCCGCGCAGCATGAACATCACGCCGGATGGCCGCTTCCTATTGGCGCTGGGCGAAAACTCCGACCTCATCGATGTCTTCGGCATCGACGCCCAGACCGGCGCACTAGACAAGCGGCACACGCTGCCAACTGGCAAGGGACCGAGCTGGGTGGAGATGGTTGGGGGGTAGCGGATAAATCCTGCTTGGTCTCACCCCCCTCCCAACCTCCCCCGCAAGGGGGGAGGTGCCCCCCAGAGTATTTTGCGAGATCGAGTAACAGCCTCGATGCCACACCCTCCCCCTTGCGGGGAGGGCTGGGGAGGGGGTGACCAGAGCAGGGTGTTTGCTGCTTAATTGAAGTACCCCTCACCCGCCCTGCGGGCACCCTCTCCCACAAGGGGAGAGGGAGGACTCGCGGTGAGATTGGAATAAGAACCCACACTCAGCAAGCAGCTTACGCTGCCTTCTTTCAAAGCGCCTGTTCGCTGGCGTCGAAGACGTGGGCGCGGGTGGCGTCGAACCAGGCTTCGTGTTCGGTGCCGGGGAAGATTTCCTGCTGGCCGTCGAGGGCGAGGATGATCCCCTGCCCGTCCGCCATCGTCGCATAGACCATGGTCTGGTCGCCGAGGCTTTCGGTGAGGTCGACCTTGATCTTGCCGAAACGGGTGAAGCCGGGTTTTTCGCCGAGCGACATGTGCTCGGGACGAATGCCGAAGGTGACCGCATCGCCGTCATTGCCGCCGGACAGGGCGCGCCCGAGGCCGAGCCTGGCGCTACCGAGCGCGACGGCGCTGTCGCTGCCGTTCTTGGCCAGCTTGCTTTCCAGCATGTTCATCTTGGGCGAGCCGATGAAGCCGGCGACGAATTTGTTGCGCGGGTTGTTGTAGAGATCGAGCGGCGCGCCGACCTGCTCGATGACGCCGAGGCGCAGGACGACGATCTTGTCGGCCATGGTCATGGCTTCGACCTGATCGTGCGTCACGTAGATCATGGTGTTGCCGAGGTCCTGGTGGAGCTTGGCGATCTCGACGCGCATCTGCACGCGCAGTTCGGCATCGAGATTGGAGAGCGGTTCGTCGAAGAGGAAGATCTTGGGCTCGCGCGTGATGGCGCGGCCGATGGCGACGCGCTGGCGCTGGCCGCCCGAAAGCTGCTTGGGCTTGCGCTCGAGCAGCGGCACGATCTGCAGGATTTCGGCGGCGCGGCGGACGCGCGGCTCGATCTCGGCCTTCTTCATGCCGGCGGTTTCGAGGCCAAAGGCAAGGTTCTTGTAGACCGACATATGCGGATAGAGCGCATAGGACTGGAAGACCATGGCGATGCCGCGCTTGGCCGGCGCGATGTCGTTCATGCGCTCGTCGTCGAGGTAGAGATCGCCGCCGGTGATGGGTTCCAGGCCCGCAATCATGCGCAGGAGCGTGGACTTGCCGCAGCCAGACGGGCCGACGAAGACGACGAACTCGCCGGGCTCGATCTTGAGATCGACGCCGTGGATGACCTCGACGTCGCCATAGCGCTTGAAGACCTTTTCAAGGACGACACTGGTGGCCATGTTCACTCCCTTTGTGTGCGGCCGCTTTGTTCAGCGACCGCAATCTGTTGCGGCATCAACGCTTCATGCCGGTGGTTGCAATGCCCTCGATCAGCAGGCGCTGGAAGATGAGGAAGAAGGCGAAGACCGGCACCAGCGACAGGATGGACATGGCGAACAGGCCGCCCCAGTCGCTGTCGCTGGTCGCATCGACGAACGAGCGCAGGCCAAGCTGCACCGTGTAGGTGCGGATATCGTTGAGGTAGATCAGGGGGCCGAAGAAATCGTCCCAGGTCCAGATGAACGAGAAGATGGCCGCGGTGGTGAGAACCGGCAAGCTCAGCGGCAGCATGATCTTCCAGTAGATGCGCCAGGGCGAGCAGCCATCCATCATCGCCGCCTCGTCGAGCTCGCGCGGAATGCCGCGGAAGAACTGCACCATGAGGAAGATAAAGAAGGCGTCGGACGCCAGGAACTTCGGCACGACCAGCGGCAGGAAGGAATTCACCCAGCCGAGCTTGAGGAAGAGGATGTATTGCGGGATCAGCACGACGTGGTAGGGCAGCATGAGCGTACCGAGCATGAGGCCGAACCAGATGCGGCGCCCGCGGAATTCGAGCCGCGCGAAGGCGAAGGCGGCCAGCGAGCACGACAACACGTTGCCGGCCACCGACAGGATGGCGATGGTCGCCGAATTGAGAAAGAAGAACCCAAAGGGCAGCGACAGGCCGTACCAGCCGCGCACGAAGGATTCGAAGTTGATCGAGGACGGCCACAGCGAGGTTGAGCCGAAGATCTCGTTGGCCGGGCGAATGGCAGCCGAGATCATCCATAGCAGCGGATAGAGCATCAGCAATGCGGCCGCGATCAGCACCGCATGGATCAGGACGGAAACGACCGGGCTGCGCTTGTTTTCGTCAGCGGCGGGAGCCGGGCCGGCTATCGCATCACTCGTCATAGTGCACCCAGTATTTCGACGTCAGGAACGAGAAAGCCGTGAACAGCGCGATGATCGCGAGCAGCACCCAGGCAAGCGCCGAGGCGTACCCCATGCGGAAGTAACCGAAGGCTTCCTGGTAGAGATAGAGCGAGTAGAAGAGGGTCGAATTGATCGGCCCACCGGTGCCGCCCGAGATGACGAAGGCCGGCGTGAAGGCCTTGAACGCATCGATCGTCTGCACGATGGCATTGAAGAAGATGACCGGCGTCAGCAGCGGCAGCGTGATCTTGTAAAAGATGCGCCAGGTCGAGGCGCCATCGAGGCTTGCCGCCTCATAGACGTCCTGCGGGATCTGCCTGAGGCCGGCGAGGAAGATGATCATCGGCGAACCGAACTGCCAGACCGACAGGATGACGAGGGTCCACAGCGAATATTGCGGAGTCGAAATCCAACTCGGCCCCTGGAAGCCGAAAGTGGCGAGGAACGCATTGACCAGGCCGTCGCGGGCGAAAATCTGGCGCCAGAGCACGGCGATGGCGACACTGCCGCCAAGCAGCGACGGCAGGTAGAAGATGGCGCGATAGAAGGTCAGCGCCTTGACGCCCTTGTTGAGGACGATGGCGACCAGCAGCGCGAAGGCCAGCTTCAGCGGCACCGAGAACACCACGAACATGAAGGTGACCTGCATGGACTTGGCGAACTTCGGATCGTCGGTGACCATGCGCACGTAGTTGGCGGCGCCCACCCAATCCGGCTGGGTCAAGAGGTCGAAATCCGTGAAGGACAGATAGAGCGAGGTCAGGGCCGGCCCGATCGTGAGGCCGAGAAAGCCGATGAACCACGGCAGCAGGAACAGATAGCCCGGCACGTCGCGCATCAGGTTGGTTTTCGGCCTTGCCACCACGCGCGCTTCGGCAGCGCGCATATGGGTGCCAGGTATCGTTTCTGCCAATGCAACCTCCCTGGCCACACCCCGAAACGCCGGTATCGATCCGGCTTCGGGTTCGACGTATCGAGCTAGCTCCTGGAGCTCCCGAAATCGCCAATGACCCTATAATTTTGTAAACAGAACTGTCAATTTCGAAGGATGCGGTTTCCCGCACCAAACGCTTTTGCAAGCGCTCAGGTCAGCATCCAGTTCGGGTGACCGGAAAACTCGAACAGGACCCGGTCTCCACCCTGAAAGTCCCGCTCCACCGGGTCCTTCGCAATGATGTTCTCCACCTGCTCCAAGTAATCCTCGGCATTGTCCTGAGGTGCGTAACCCAGTCTTTCCGCTGCGGAATTGTCCCACCACGAGCGGGTGTTATTGGAAACGCCGTATACAATTTCGTGGATGTAATCGGCCGAGAGGCCCACCTCGACGAGCCGCACCAGATCGGCAGGCGAGCACCAGGTGGAGAGCGCGCGCCGGTTCTCCGGCCTGGGGGTGAACGAGCCGATGCGCAGGCACATGCCGCGCACGCCATATTTGAAGGCATAGAAGGCCGTGGCGTCCTCGCCGAAAGCCTTGGTGAGGCCATAAAGCGAATCCGGGCGGGCCGGCGTCAGGTTCGAAAGCGTGCGCCCAACCGGGTACATGCCGGTGACATGGTTGGAGCTGGCATAGAGGATGCGATCGACCTTGTTGATGCGCGCCGCTTCCAGCAGGTTCATGGTCGAGGCGATATTGGCTTCGAGCAATTGCGGCCAGGGCCCCTCGCCGGGGCGACCGCCCATGTGGATGATCGCATCGATGTCCTTGCAAAGAGCGACGACGCCTTTGGCGTCGGCAAGATCGCACTGCACCGCTTCTTCATTGGGATGCTGGGCGGCGACCGGGCGGATGTCGGACACCCGCAGCAGCTCGCATTTCGACGCCAGCGCCTCGCGCAATACGGTGCCTATCCGCCCAACGGCGCCGGTCAGCAGCACCTTCGAATATTGCATCCACGTAACTCCACTCGATGCGGCGGAGCGCTTTTCGGCGCCGGCACGGCCGCGTTTGATTCGTCAGGCCGCGAGAGCCCGCATTTCCGCAATGAGATCCGACTTGCCCTCGAAGCCGATGCCGGGCAGTTCCGGCAGGGTGACGTGGCCGTCGACGACCTGCACGCCATCCGGGAAGCCGCCATAGGGCTGGAAAAGATCGGGGTAGCTTTCGTTGCCGCCGAGGCCCAGGCCCGCCGCGATATTCAGCGACATCTGGTGACCGCCATGCGGAATGCATCGTGCAGGGGACCAGCCGGCCTTGCGCAATTCGCCAAGGGTGCGCCGGTATTCGCAGAGCCCGTAGGAGAGCGCGCAATCGAACTGCAGCCAGTCACGATCCGGGCGCATGCCGCCATAGCGCAGCAGGTTGCGCGCATCCTGGTGGCTGAAGAGGTTTTCGCCGGTCGCCATGGGGCTGTCGTAGTAATCGGCGAGCGCCGCCTGCAGTTGGTAGTCGAGCGGATCGCCGGCTTCCTCGTACCAGAAGAGCGGATAGGCCGAGAGCATGCGCGCATAGGCGATGGCGGTTTCGAGATCGAAGCGGCCGTTGGCATCGACGGCGAGTTGTGCCCTGCCCTCGATCTCTTCCAGCACGGCCTCGATACGGGCCTTGTCGTGCTCGATGGATTCGCCGCCGATCTTCATCTTGACGACGGTGTAGCCGCGCTCGAGGTAACCGCGCATTTCGCGGCGCAGCGCATCGAGATCCTTGCCGGGATAATAGTAGCCGCCGGCGGCGTAGACGAAGACCTTGGGATCGGCTTTTCGTCCCGCGCCTTCGGCGAGATGCCGGAACAGCGGCTTTTCGGCGATCTTGGCTACCGCGTCCCACACCGCCATGTCGATCGTGCCGACGGCAACGGAGCGCTCACCGTGGCCGCCCGGCTTTTCGTTGGACATGAGCGTTGCCCAGATGCGGTCGGGATCGAGATTGCCGTCAGCGCCGATGAGGCTATCGGGCTTGGCCTCCAGCACGCGATCGCGGAAACGTTCACGGATCAGCCCGCCCTGGCCATAGCGGCCGTTGGAATTGAAGCCGTAGCCAATGACCGGCCTGCCGTCGCGCACGACGTCGGTGACGACGGCGACGAGGCTGCAGGTCATCTTCGAAAAATCGATATAGGCATTGCGGATCGGCGAGGCGATCGGCTTCGTCACTTCGCGAATATCGACAATTCTCATGCTACAACGGCCCTCCCTCAGGCGTTACGACGCCGGCTTCTATATCAAGGCGCGTGGCGATTGTAAGCCAGAAAGTCAAATTGTCAGGCAAAGTCCGCGAATTTGCCGGCGTCAACTCTCTTCCACCGCGACGACCTCGCCGGGAACGGCCCAGCTAACGCCGATTTCACTTGGCAGGCGTGCTTCGGCAAAGCAGCGGTCCAGCATGGAATCGAGGCCGGCAACGACGGTTTTCACCGAACCATCGGCGGGGGTGCGCGTCACCTGATCGGCGGGCACGGCTGTGACGTCGCTGGAACGGTGCATGGCGGCGATGGCGAGAGCATGGACGCGGGCGATGCCGAGCGAACAGACGAAGCCCTCGCGCCCTTCGAGCCGATCGAGCACGCGTGCCAGCATCGCATCGCGTAGTTCAGGGCCGGTACCGCTCGCCATTTCCTCAGTCGTGCCGTCAGCTCGGGTAATGCGCAGACGCTCGAAGGTCCAGTGCATGCTGCCTTTGGTTCCGGTGACGACGATCTCCGGATTGCGCGAGGCTTCGGAGGCATGGGTGCCGAGAAAGACAATCGCGGCGCCGGTATCGGTCTTGAGACGCAGGGCAACGATATCGGCCGTCTCGATGTCGTGGGCGCGGTAGAGTTCGGCCTCGGCGGTGGCAAGGCGGGCCGGGGATTCGAGCGTCGGGCCGGCGAGAAAGCACATCATGTTCAGCTGATGTGCCATGGCGTTGTTGGCCGGTGAATCGAAGACCGGCTGGCCGTTGGCGTGGATGCGGCCGATCCAGCTGCTGGCGTAGTAGCGGTCGAGCCGCGGCCACATGCCGAGGCATTTGAGCGAGACGAGATCGCCGATGTCGCGGTCGAGGATGGCGCGCTTCATCACCATGGTCTCGGGCGCGTACATGTTCTGGAAGCCCACCGCGACGAGCTTGCCGGCCGAGGCGGCCGCCGCCTGCATGGCATCGACCTGTCCCGGGGTCGCGGCCGCCGGCTTTTCGACGAAGACGTTGGCGCCCGAGCGCAAAGCCGCGATAGTGAGGTCGGCATGCGTCGGGATCGACGTCGGGATCATGCAGAGGTCCAGCTTGCCGGCGAGCGCGGCAAGCATGGCGTGATGATCAGGATAGATCGTCGCCCCGGCAGCAACGAGCTTTGCGACCATGTCCGGCGCCTTGGCGGGATCGCGCACGACGGCGCCGGAGATGGCGAGGCGGCCGGCCTCGTATTGCCGAAGCAGGTCGCTGCAGTGGATGGCACCGAACCCGGAAGCACCAATGACGGCGGCCTTAAGCATCGACAGCTCCGGTCAGTTTTTCGAACAGCCGATCGTAGGCGGCGCGGTCGGTGGGCAGCTCGATCTCGCGGCGCTCGTGGCTGGAAAGGATCATGGCGTTGGCGAAATCCAGCGACATCCGCCCTTCCCTGCCGTCAGCAACGAGCGGCGCGCCGTTGCGAATGGCTTCGTAGAGGTTGCGGTAGATGTCCATGTGGTCGCCATCGCCCGCTTCGAGCGTAACCGGCTGCGCCTTGGCCGGCACATCCGGCATGGTGAGGTTGCTCTGAGTGATGACGTCGCGGAAATCGCCGGGCAGTTTCTTGTAGGTCAGCTTGCCGTCGACCACGGAAACCGAACCGGCCGTGCCGATGACTTCGAGCCGCTCCTCGCGCCCCGCTTCGGCGGTGGTGATGTGGATCGAGCCGAGCGTTCCCTGCGGCCACTCGCACATGGCGTGCACGGTGTCTTCGACCTCGATGCTGTGCAGCATGGTGCGGCTCCAGGCCGAGACGAGTTTCGGCATGCCGAACAGGTGGCAGAGCAGGTCGAGATTGTGCGGCGCCTGGTTCATCAGCACGCCGCCGCCCTCGCCCTTCCAGGTCGCGCGCCAGCCGCCGCCACGATAATAGGTGGCGGTACGCGGCCACGCGGTGGTCATTTCGACGTGCTGGATATGCCCGAGCGCGCCCTCGTCGACGATGCGCTTCAGCGTACGGATATCGCCGCGGCAGCGCTGCTGGAAGTTGAGTGCGAGGATGCGGCCGGTGCGATCGGCGGTCTCGATCATGGCGTCGGCTTCCGACACGCGCACGGCGATCGGCTTTTCCACCAGCACGTGGCAACCTGCTTCCATGGCATAGATGGCGATGGGCGCATGGAACGGGTGCGGCGTGGTGACGACCACGAGTTCGGGCCTGGTTTCGGCCAGCATGGTCTCGTGGTCGGCAAAGAAGGGCACGCCGAGCTCATCGGCGCGTTCCTTCACCTCCGGGCGCACATCGGCGCCGCCCACGAGTTCGAACGTGCCGAGGTCGAGCGCCTCACGGTGGTGCTTGAACACCCCCGCGCCGAGGCCGACGATTGCATAGCGGATCGGTGTCATCGGCGTGCTCACTGTGCCAGGGGGTGCTTGCGGTCTTTGAGCGGGAAGCCGACGCGACAGCCGGACAGCTGCGAGGCATAGATGCCGTGCACCATTTCCAGCGCCCAGCGGCCGTCGCGCGCGCTCACCAGCGGCTCGCGGTCGTTTTCGATGGCATCGACCAGGTCGGCGACGGCAAGCCGGTTGCCGCGGGTGGGCGGATGGCCGGTGGCGAGCGCGGGCGAACCGGGAACGACGGGCTCAGGCGCCACGTCGATGCGCTCCCAGTCCCCTGCCTCTTCCGGCACGGCGCTGGACTTGGTGATGCGCATGACGCTCGCGTGCTCCATGTCCATGAAGAAGCGGATGGCGATCTGGCCCTTGGTGCCGACGAGCACGAAGCCCCAGCGGTCGCCGCGCACGTGCTGGTTAGCGATAGAGATGAAGTGCCCGATGACGCCGTTATCGAAGCCGTACATGGCGTGGATGGAGTCGCCGGCGATCAGCCCGCTCTGTTCCTTGGGCTGCCAGGCATCGGCCTTGGTGATCTCGCGGCCCTTGGTGGTGACACGGCCGAACACCCATTGCGGATTGCCGGCAAACCACCGCATCAGGTCGAACATGTGGACGCCAAGCACCAGCGTGTCCTCGCCGCCGCCGCGATGGTCTTCCTTGCCACGCGCATGCATGCTGAGGAGGTCGCCGATCTCGCCGGCATCCAGCAGCTGCTTGGCCGTAAGGAACGGTTCGATGAAACGGCTCTGCTTCGCCACGGCGATCTTCTTGCCGGCCTTGTCGGCCGCGGCGATGATCTCGTCGCACTCGGCAAGGTCGATAGCGAGCGGCTTGTCGGTGAAGACATGGGCGCCGGCAGCGATGCTGGCGAGGATCATCTCCTTATGCTCGAGCGATTCCCGCGGGCAAACGCTGACGATGTCGAGGTTCTCTTTGGCGAGCATCTCGCGATAGTCGGCATAGTCCTTTTGGGCGCCCGAAAAGGCCTTGCCCTGGGCGCGTCCCGCCGGATCGGGATCGGCGATCGCCACCATCTCGGTCATCGGCAGGTGCTGGTAAGGCTCGTGCAGTTCGTGGCCATAGCCGCCATGGCCGGTATGCCCGATGGCTCCGGCACGATAAATCTTCGACGTCACGTCTAGCTCCTTGGAAAGCAAAAAAATGGGCCGCGAACCAGGGAGGATTCGCGGCCCCAGGGGGAGGAAACCGGTCAGGTCGCTTTCACCAGGATCTTGCCGACTTCGTCGACGAGCTGCTTGGCGCCATCTTCCGGCGAGGACTGACCGAAGCCGACTTCCTGGCTGATGCGGAGCAGAACCTGCGCGCCTTCACCGGCGCCCTGCGGCGGCAGCGGCGGCAGGGCGCCAAGCTGATCGTCGCCCAGGCTGCCGATGTAATCGACCATGGCGCGATCCTGTTCGCCTAGCTTGGGCGCGAGATTTTCGCGGACCGCCGGCGAGACGGAGACGCCACGCTCCAGCCCCATGATGCTCGTCGCCTCGGGATCCTTCACGAGGAAATTGAGGTAGGCGACGCTTTCCTTGGGGTGGGTGCTGGTGGCCGACACCGAGAACAGCATCGACGGCTTGAGGTAGAGCCCGGGCTTGCTGTCGCTTTCCTGAACCGGCGGCGCGACGAGGACGAGCTTTTCCTTGTTGAGCGACTGGTAGCCCGTAAGATTGCTCGAAAAGGCGAAGTTGGTTGCAGCATGTCCGGTGTTGATCATGCCGGTCTCGAATGTATCGAGGTCGAGCGCTTCGATATCCGGCGGCGGTACCGCCTGGCGGTCGCGCATATCGGCCCACATCTCAAACCAGGCGGTCGCATCCTCGGCGGTGTAACCGAGCTTGGAATCCTCGGTGAACAGCGCCTTGCCGCGCTGGCGCAGCCAGAGTTCGAACAACGGCTCGCGCCCGCTGCCGTCGGAAACGCCATAAAAGTCCTTGCGCTTGGTGTTCTTGGTCACCTGCTCGCCGGCGTCGGCATATTCCTTCCACGTCATGCCGGCATGCGGCACCGTCGCGCCCGCTTCCTCGAAGGCTGCCGGATTGACGAGGATCGCTGCGGCATTGACGCCGAAGTTGATGGCGTAGAGCACGCCGTCGACCTTGCCGCCATCCAGGTTCGGGCCGAAATCGGCGATATCGAGGCCGTTGCCCACATATTCGTCGAGCGGTAGCAGCACCTTGCGGCGCCCGTAATCGGCGAGATAGCGGTAGTCCATGTTGATGATGTCGGGGGCGTTGCCACCCGCGACCTGCGTCGCCAGGCGCGGCCAGTAGTCGTTGAAGGCAGCGGACTCGCCGTCAAGGACGAGACCCGGATTGCGCTTCAGGTAGATTTCGTTCACCTGCTTCTGCAATTCGGCGCGGCGTTCGGTGCCCCACCACATCATGCGCAGCCTGACCTCCTGGGCCAAAGCGCGCGAAATGCCGAAGCTGTTCAGCGCCAACAGGCTGGCGGTACCTGCGAGCAAGCTGCGGCGTTTCATACGGATATCCATTACGTCCTTCCTCCCTTGGTGGAACACCGCCAAGCCAGCGAATTTGGAGGCGCCGGCTGGTGGATTCCGGGAAAGGCTAGACGGGAGCTGTCATGCCGTCTAATGAGTAAAGAACAGATCACGATAACCTCAGGTAATCGATGTTCGACAAGCGCTACCACAAGGCCATGGCGCGTCTGCGCTTTCGCCAGTTGCAGCTGGTCTCGGTTCTGGGCCGCACGCACAACCTCAACGCGGCGGCCAAGCAATTGGTCATGACGCAACCCGCAGCGACCAAGATGCTGCGCGAAATCGAAGACATCGTCGGCAGCCCGCTGTTCGAGCGGCTACCACGCGGCATGCGGCCGACCGAGATCGGGCAGGTTGCGACGCTCTACGCCCATCGCGCCATCGACGAAGCCGTCAAATTCCTCGACGACAGCCGCGTGCTGCGCGAAGGCGGCCAGGGCACCCTGCAGATCGGCGCCATCATGGCGTCGGTCGAGCACCTGCTGCCGGCGGCGATGGCCGAAATGCACGAACTGCGCCCCAAGCTCACCCTGCGGCTGCTGACGGGGACGAGCGACCAGCTGGTGATCGCCCTGCTGCAGAACCGCGTCGAGCTGGTGCTGGGGCGCCCTTCCGAAATGACCTCCTATGCTACCGCCTTCACGCCGCTGCTGGACGAGGAAGTCTGGGCCTTTGCCTCGGCCGATCATCCGCTGGCCGGCGTGAAGGGGCTGACGCCGGCAGACGTCGTCGACGAGCAATGGGTGCTGCAGCCGATCACCAGCCCGCTGCGGCTGGTGGTGGAGCGGCTGTTCTCCGCGCAGCGGCTCATTCCGCAATCGCTGGTCGAGACCACCTCGATCTATGCGACGTTCCGGCTGGTCCACCACAACGGGATGATTTCGGCCCTGCCGGCGGCAGTGCTGGAATCCCGCATTGCCAGCGGCGCCTATGTGAAGCTCGACCTCGACCTCAATTCCGACCTCGGCCGCTACGGCATCATCACGCGCGCCAACGAAATGCTTTCGGAGCCGGCAATCCAGTTCATCGAAATGCTCGAGCATGCGGCGAAAAGGTTGCGGGCGGAGGAGATGGTTTAGGACTGACCACCTGGGATGAGACGAGGCGGAAAGATCAACGCTGTTGCCAAGCTGGGCCCCGGCTCAAGGCCGGGGAGGACTCGTTGATGGATTGAGTTGAATACTCGATCTCCGAGCTTCCTTCTTCATACCCACCACACGTCCTCCCCGGCCTTGAGCCGGGGCCCAGCTTTCTTGTTTTCCCTTCAAAAGGCGGCAGTTAAGCCGCAACCGGCCGATCGAAGCGCATCAGTTCGGTTTCGCCCAGCGGATGCCGGCGGTCGGCCAGTGGCAGCGGCAGGCGCTTGCCGGCGAGGTGCGAGGCGTAGATGCCGAGCGCCATTTCGAGGCTCCAACGGCCGTCGCGGCCGCTCGCCAATGGCTCGCGGCCCTGTTCGGCAGACTGCAGCAAGTCCCAGACGGCCTGTCGGTTGCCGCGCGCGGGGGGATAGCCCGTTTCGAGCGGCGGCGAACCCGGCGGCACCGGTTCGGGCGCGACGTCCACGAGCTGGAAATCACCGCCCTCCTCCGGCACGTGGTGGGAGCGCGAAATCCTGAGTTTCGACATCGAGCAGTTGTCGTTGAAAAAGCGAATGGCGAGCGTCGCTTCCGTACCGACGAGCGTGATGCCCCAGCGCTCGCCGCGCACATGCTGGTTGCGCACGCTGGTGAGGTAACCGACGACTACGTTATCGAACCCATACATGGCCTCCGACGCATCGCCCGCGACCAGCCCATTGCGGTCGGCGGGATCGTAGGCATCGGCGAGGGCGATCGGCCTGCCGTCCTGCGTGACGCTGCCGAAGACCCATTGGGGATCGCCAGCAAACATCCGCATCACGTCGGTGATGTGGACACCGCAGCAGATGACGTCCTCGCCGCCGCCGCGATGATCTTCCTTGACGCGCCCGTGCATCGACAGAAGCTGACCGATTTCGCCCCGCGCCAGCATTTTCTGCGCCGTGAGGAACGGTTCGATGTAGCGGCTCTGGTAAGCGATAGCGAGCTTCACGCCGCGCTTGTCGCAGGCGGCGATGATGCGATCGGCCGAGGCCAGGTCGGTAGTGAATGGCTTGTCGACGAAGACGTGGCAGCCCGCATCCACGGCGGCGAGGATCATCGCTTCATGGCGAACCGCCTGGCGCGAGCAGATGCTGACGACGTCCGGCTTTTCCTTCGCCAGCATTTCGTGGAAATCGGCATAGGCGCGCTTGGCGCCGGCATCGCGCATGCCGCGAAGCCGTCCGGCTTCATCGGGATCGGCAACCCCGACCATCTCGACATTGGGCAGGTATTGATACGGCAGGTGCAGGCCGTGCCCCATATCGAAAGCAAGGTAATTGCCCTCAGCATCGGCGTGGCCCGTATCGCCGATCGCTGCCGCCCGCCAGATCCGTGCCATGTGCTCCTCCTGTTATCTGGAGGTTACGGCAGGGTGGCAACGGCATCCAATTCCAAAAACGACGGCACCTATTGCCTTGCGTTATGACATGGCGATTTCGGGCTCGATCAGCACCATATGGATTTCGGGGAAGCGCTCGGTCATGGCGCGCTTCAGGTCCTCCACCGCCTTTTCGACTTCGGCGAGCGGCGGGCTGCCGGCAAAGGCCAGCCGCATGTTGACGAGGATATTGTCGGGTCCGAAATGCACGGTCCTGATATCGGTGACCGCCGCAACGCCGGGAGCGTTCGCGGCCAGGCGCCGGAGTTCGGTGACGACGCCGCGCGAGGCGGATTCGCCGGTCAAGAGGCTTCGCGTCTCGCGCGCCAGCAGCGCAGCCGTTGTTGCCAGGATGACGCCGATCACCAGGGAAGCGGCGGCATCGCCCCAGATCAGGCCGAACCGGTCGGCGAGGACGAGGCCGATGGCAGCGACGATGAGGCCGAGCAGCGCGGCGCTATCCTCGAAGAGCACGGTGAAGACCGATGGGTCCTTGGATTGCTTCACTGCCGCCCACAGGCGCTGGCGGCCACGCTTGGCGTTGAACTCCTTGAGGGCGACGGACCACGAGACGCCTTCGAAGATGAAGGCCAGCGCCAGAACCAAGTAGTTGACGACGACGTTCTCGAGCGGCACGGGCTCGGTGAGCTTATGCACGCCTTCATAGATGGATACGCCGGCGCCGAGCCCGAAGATCAGAATGGCGACGACGAAGGCCCAGAAATAGACCTCCATGCCGTGCCCGAAGGGATGGCCGCCATCGGCCGGGCGGGCGCCGCGCTTGATGCCGAACAGCAGCAGGCCCTGGTTGCCGGTATCGACCATCGAATGGATGGCCTCGGAAAACATGGCGGAGGAGCCGGTGAAGAGTGCCGCCCCGAACTTGGTGACGGCGATGGCGAGGTTGCCCGCCAATGCGGCGTAGATGACGAAGGTCGAGCCCGATTGGTTCATTGACGCTGTTCCGATTGATACCAGCCGCGACCAGTCGGTAATCGGCGCAGCACGTGTGAAACTCAGGCGGCGCTTTCGAGGTTGCGTGGCTCGGCGCGGCCGGCGGCCAGTTTCAGCGCCGCAAAGACCCGCATCGCCGCCTCGATATCGGCGGCGTCGACATCGGCGAGAGCCAGAGCGCGCATGTCGGCGAGATCGCCCTCGATATGGCCGAGCACGTCGCGCCCGGCATCGGTCAATTGCAGCAGGTTGGCGCGCCGGTCGGCGGGATCGGGCGTGCGCACGACAAAGCCGGACTTTTGCAGATCGTCGAGGATGCGGACCAGGGAGGCGCCTTCGATGCCGCAGCGTTCGGCGAGGACATTCTGGCGCACGTTCTCGCCTAGCCGGCCGATCCAGATCAGCGGGCCGGCCCCGGCTTCGGCGACGCTGTAACGGGCGCTGAGATCGCGCGTCATCTTGCGCCAGAGACGGCCGGACAAGACCAGATCGGCCGTGAATTCACGCAACAGTGTGGGGGATTTCTGCATTTTCATTAGTTAGCATACTAATTATATGCTGACAATAACAGCGAGGGGGCGTACAAGGGCGCCCCTGCATGGCCGCTCGAACGACCGTGTTCCGTTTGCCCGTCCCAACAGCCAAAGCACAAGCGCCAGTTTCCGGCGCCGCCCATAGATTGCGACATGACAACCTCCTCCCTTTCGAAAAACCATAAGTGGATGGTCCTGAGCAACACGACTGTCGGCATGCTTGCCGCCGTGGTCAATGCCTCGATCGTCCTTATCAGCCTGCCGGCGATTTTCCGCGGCATCAACCTCAACCCGCTCGATCCGGGCAATACCAACACGCTCTTGTGGACGATCATGGGCTACATGGTCGTCACGTCCGTGCTGGTCGTGACCTTCGGGCGGCTCGCCGACATGTACGGGCGCGCCCGCATCTACAATCTCGGCTTCCTTGTCTTTACCATCGCCTCCATCGCGCTCAGCGTCATGCCGACCGGCGATATCGCCGCGGCCTATCTGGTCTGGCTGCGCATCGTGCAGGGCGTGGGCGGCGCCATGATCACCTCGACCGCCACCGCCATCCTGGTCGACGCTTTCCCACCGCGGCAGCGCGGCCTGGCCCTCGGCATCAACACGATGGCGGCGATCGGCGGGCAGTTCATCGGCCTCATCCTCGGCGGGCTATTCGCCGACATCAACTGGCGCCTGATCTTCTGGATCAACGTGCCGATCGGCATCATCGGCACGCTCTGGGGTTTCTACAGTCTCAAGGACACCAATGCGCCCAAGAAGCATGGCCGCATCGACTGGGTGGGCAACGTGCTGTTCGCGGCCGGGCTCATCCTGTTCCTCGTCGGTATCAACGACGGCATCCAGCCCTACGGCACCTCGCTGATGGCCTGGGGTAGCCCGAAAGTGCTGCTGGAACTCGCCGCGGGCCTCGTCTTCCTCGCCATCTTCTATGTCGTCGAAAAGCGCGTGCAGATGCCGATGTTCGACTTCTCGCTGTTCCGCATCCGGCCGTTCGCGGCGGGCGTTTCAGCGAGCCTGCTGAGCGCCATCGGCCGTGGCGGGCTGCAGTTCATGCTGATCATCTGGCTGCAGGGCATCTGGCTGCCGCTGCACGGCTACAGCTTCGAATCGACGCCGCTGTGGGCCGGCATCTTCATGCTGCCGATCACGGTCGGGTTCCTCGTCACCGGTCCTATTGCCGGCATCCTCTCCGACCGGTTCGGGCAACGCGCCTTCGCCGCTTTCGGCATGGTGCTGGGCGCCGCGACGTTCTTCGGGCTGATGATGCTGCAGGCGGATTTCGACTATCCGGTGTTTGCGCTGCTGCTCCTGCTCAACGGCATCGGTTCGGGCATGTTCAGCGCTCCCAATTCGACGATGATCATGAACGGCGTGCCGGCTTCTGAACGCGGCCAGGCATCGGGCGTGCGCGCCACGACGATGAATGCCGGCCAGGTTCTGTCGATCGGCGTGTTCTTCACGCTGATGATCGTCGGCCTCGCCATCAGCCTGCCGCACAGCATGGAAACCGGGCTCGTCTCGCAGGGCCTGACGCAGGAGGTCGCCAACCAGGTGGCCAACCTGCCGCCGGTCGCGAGCCTCTTCGCCGCGTTCCTCGGCTACAACCCGATGGGCGAGCTGATCCCGGCCGATGCGCTCCATGCGCTGACCGTGACGCAGCAGGCGACGATCACCGGCAAGGAGTTCTTCCCCTCCCTGCTCGCCGGCCCGTTCATGGTCGGCATCAAGATCGCCTTCTCGATCTCGATGGCGCTCTACCTGCTGGCGGCCATCGCCTCGTGGTTCGGCAAGCGCAGCGACGATCCCGAGCCGATGCCCGGGCTTGCAGAACCCGCCGAATAAAGGAAAGCGCCGGTTTCGACCGGCGCTTTTTGCATGGCAGCAGCGCACTGGGAACTGTTGCCGGGCCCGGGACTTGGCTTACCTATGAACCGGGACCGACGTTCCGGAAAGGGGACCCGCCATGACAACCAGACAAAAGCATCGCGTGGTCATTGTCGGTGGTGGTTTCGGCGGCATTCTCGCCGCCCAGAAACTTGCCGGCGCCGATGTGGACATCACGCTGATCGACAAGCGCAACCACCACCTGTTCCAACCCCTGCTCTACCAGGTGGCGACGGCGGCGCTATCGACATCCGAGATCGCCTGGCCCATCCGCCATCTGTTCCGCGGCCGGCGCGACGTCACCACCCTGCTCGCCGAGGTCGTGGGCATCGACACGGGAAAGCGGCTGGTTAAGCTCGCCGATGGCGACACCGTTCCCTACGACACGCTGGTGTTGGCGACCGGTGCAAGGCATTCCTATTTCGGCCACGACGAATGGGAGCCGTTCGCTCCCGGCCTCAAGACGCTGGAAGATGCGACCGCCATTCGCCGCAGGCTGCTGCTCGCCTTCGAAAAAGCCGAGCGCACGGAAGATCCGGAAGAGCGCAAGAAGCTCCTGACCTTCGTCATCATCGGCGGTGGCCCGACGGGCGTGGAGCTCGCCGGCACGATCATCGAGCTCGCCCGCTCCAGCATCGCCGCCGAATACCGCTACCTCAACCCCGAAGACGTACAGGTGGTGCTGATCGAGGGCGGCAAGCGCGTGCTCGCCAATTTCGTGCCCGAACTGTCGGATTATGCCGTGGCAGCGCTGCGGCGGCTGGGCGTCACCGTCGAACTCGACAGCATCGTCACGGAAGTCGATGAGGACGGCGTCGTGCATGGCGGCAAGCGCCTCGATGCCGGCACGATCCTGTGGGCGGCTGGTGTTGCCGCCTCGCCGGCAGCCGAATGGCTGGGCGCCCCGGCCGACAAGGCCGGACGCATCAAGGTCGAACCCGACCTGACCGTTCCCGGCCATCCGGAAATCTTCGCCGTGGGCGATACGGCCCTAATCATCCAGGCCAACGGCAAGCCGGTGCCGGGTGTCGGCGATGCCGCCAAGCAAGGCGGCAAGCACGTCGCGGCGACCATCAAGGCACGCCTGGCGGGCGACACGACGCCCCGGCCCTTCGTCTATCATCATGCCGGTGACCTTGCGACCATCGGCAAGAAGGCGGCGGTGATCGACTTCGGCTGGATCAAGCTCAAGGGCTGGATCGCCTGGTGGGCGTGGGGCATCGCCCACATCTACTTCCTGATCGGCATCAAGAACCGGCTGTTCGTGGCGCTCTCATGGCTCTGGATCGCGCTTTCGGGCCAGCGCGCCGCCCGCCTCATCACGCAGGGGCATGACGGCGACATCAACAAGGACCGCAGGGGCTGAGAGTAGAGAGACGTAGTGAGTGATTGAATATCCGAGGAGATATCCTGCTCGACTTCACCCCCCTCCCAACCTCCCCCGCAAGGGGGGAGGTGCGGTTCCGCGTTTGGGGAGATGATCGAGCAGCAGCCTCGATGAACACCCTCCCCCTTGCGGGGAGGGGTGGGGAGGGGGTGAGGCTAAGCAGAGTGCTTGCTTATTCTCTCACTCTTTCAACATCGTAGGTTTCGCAAGAATGATGCCCCTCCCACCGTCCTCCCTTTAGCCTTGACAAGGCAGCCGCGCCGTAAGCATCACGGTAGGCTTGATAGGAGCTGCCCAATGGCAACAGCATCGCGTCCCTTCGGCCAGCGCTACGCCTTCGTCGTCGTCGGCGTCATCTTCCTGGCCCTGCTGGCTTCGGCTGGCCTGCGTTCAGCGCCGGGCGTGCTCATCCTGCCGCTCGAAGATGCATTCGGCTGGGGACGCGACACCATTTCGCTCTCGGCCGCCGCCGGCATTTTCCTTTATGGGCTGGTCGGGCCGTTCGCCGCGGCGCTGATGGATCGCGTCGGCCTCAGGCGCACAGTGATGGGTGCCTTCGCGCTGATGTCGCTGGCGACTGCCGCCAGCCTCTTCATGGCCGAGCCGTGGCACCTGATCCTCACCTGGGGTGTGTTCTCGGGCATCGCTTCCGGCGCCGTGGCGACGGTGCTCGGCGCCACGATCGCGACGCGCTGGTTCAAGACCAATCGCGGCCTCGTCATGGGGCTGCTATCGGCCTCGACGGCTTCGGGCAACCTCATCTTCCTGCCCGGCATGGCAGCGCTCGCCGAAAGCGGCGGGTGGCGGCCGGTGGTGACGGCAGTGGCGATCGTCACCGCCTGCCTGATCCCGCTCGTCTATTTCCTCGTGCCGGAAAGGCCTTCGAGCATCGGCGTTGCGCCCTATGGCAGCACGGCCCCGGCCGGGAGCGAAGAAATCCGGCGCGTGCCGGACAATTTCCTTGCAGCGACCTTCGGCACGCTGGCCGTCGCCGCGCGCACGCGGACGTTCTGGCTGCTGTTCGGCACGTTCTTCGTTTGCGGGTTCACGACCAACGGGCTCGTCGGCACGCACCTCATCGCCTTTTGCGGCGATGTCGGGATTCCCGAAATCCAGGCGGCCGGCCTGCTCGCCTTCATGGGCCTGTTCGACCTCATCGGCACCACCGCTTCGGGCTGGCTCACCGACCGGTTCGATCCGCGCAAGCTGCTGGTCGTCTATTACGGCGTGCGCGGACTATCGCTGCTCTACCTGCCCTATTCCGGCTTTTCCGGCCCGGCGCTGACGATCTTCGCCATCCTCTACGGCCTCGACTGGATCGCCACCGTGCCGCCGACGCTGAAGCTCGCCAACGAGCGATTCGGCGACAAGCTGGCGCCCGTCATCTTCGGCTGGGTGTTCGCCGGCCACCAGCTCGGTGGGGCTTCGGCGGCCTTCTTCGGCGGCGCCGTGCGGCAATGGCAGGGCGACTACACACTCGCCTTCCTGGTGGCAGGCGTCACCGGCCTCGTCGCCGCCGGCATGGCGATCATGATCAACCGGCAGGACCAGACGCCCCTGCCCGCGATGGCGTAAGCCTTCTAGGCCTCATTCGGAACCCCGGCCCAGCAGCCGGGGTTTTCTTTATCCCCAGCAGAGGAGATAAAGATGCCTGCCAAAAAGAAATGGTCGGCCGACGTCACCGAGCACAGCGATGCCATGGACCTCGAGCCGCATATCTTCGAATCCGACGATCCCAAGAAGATCGCCGATTCCGTGAAGCGTTCGGCCGAACACAGCCATAGGCGCAAGGGATCGCCGTTCCAGTCGGCAATGTCGATGCTGACCTTCTATGCCAACCGGGCCGGCAAGAACCTGCCGGAAGCCAAGAAGAAAGTGATCGAAAAGGCCAAGGACGAGCTCCGGAAAGACTTCCACCGTCCAACGCACTAGGCGCGTAGGCGCGCGGTTCAGTCGTCCACGTCGGCGTGCGGGTGATCGTCGCCCTTTGCCAGTTCGACGTGCCAGTGCCCCTGGGCATCCTGATATTCGATAGCCTCGGTACGGCCCGGCAGCTCCTGCTCGCGGGCCGCGTTCTTGGCGGCGCGCAGGGCGTCGTCGTGGGTGCGGAAGGTTTCCGAGAACACGTCGCCGAGCTTATAGGCCCAGCCACCATCGTGCTCGACGATATGGTAATGCAGTTCCGTCATGGCGCCTCTCCTATCGAGAGTGAACAATCTAGGACGCCGCCCGTCCGGTCAACTGCCGCAGCGTTCAATCCTCGCCGACGACCGGTGTCACCGGCTTCATCAGCGTGCGCTCACGCAGCCAGATGTAGAGGCCGGAAGCGATGACGATGGGCGCGCCTATATAGATCCATATGCTCGGCGGCTGGCTGAAGAGCAGCCAGCTCGACAGGACATTATAGACGATCTGGAAATAGGCGAAGGGCGCCAGGACCGAGGCCGGCGCAAAGCGCAACGCGATGCTGAAGACCTGATGGCCGAACACGCCGGCAAGGCCGATGAGCCCGAAGAACAGCCAATCGACTGGCTGCGTCGGCCAGAGCCAACCGGAAAAGGCGAAAGGCGCAATGCAGATCATGGAAATGAGCGCCGAATAGAACTGTTGGGTGGAGGCGGAATCGATGCCGGCCAACCGCCGCGTGAACAGGAAGAAGAATGCCGAAGCCGCGGCAGCGGCGAGCGATGCGATGGCCGCGGGGTGGAAGGCTTCGGTTCCCGGCCGCACGATGACGAGCACGCCGAGGAAGCCGACGAGGATGGCGCTCCAGCGCCGCCAGCCGACGGTCTCGCCGAGCAACGGCACTGAAAGTGCGCAGAGCATCAGCGGCATGGTGAAGGCGATGGCGCCCGTGACGGTCAGCGGCAGGAACTGCACGGCGACGAAATTGCAGAGCGTCGAGGCGAGCAGGAAGCCGGCGCGCACGATTTCGAGCTTGAGATTGCCCGAGCGGGTCAGAGACAGGCCGCGCGTCGGCAGCATGACGGCGGAGATGACGAAGAAATGCACGGCATAGCGCACGAAGACGATTTCCATCGTCGGAATGCCCGCCTGGCCTAACCACTTGGCCGACGAGTCGATCATGGTGAAGCCGGCATAGGCGATCAGCGTGAGGCCGATGCCTAGCGGCAGGCTTTCGCGGCGCGGAGCGGTGAGCGCGGACATGATGTTACCGAAAGCGGCCGAGGAAGCCGGCCGCCTTCGAGCGATGCGGGATTAAGACGCCGGAGTCAACACGCTAGTAAGTCTGCCTGAGGTGCTGGACGACGAGGCTCGCTGCCAGCGCCTTCTGCGTCGTCCTGGCGCCGAGGCGCGGCGTAAAGGTCAACCGCGTTTCGCGACCCGGCAGGAGCGTCACCGAATTGTCAGAGAAATAGCCGGGCACATCGACGCGGGCGGTGACGAACAAAGCCGGCCGGTCGGCGGAAAGCGTCAACACGGGCTGGCCGTCTTCGCTCGACCACTTGGCCGTCACCGTGGCCTGCGGCAGGTCGTAGGTCTTGTAAGGCTTGGGGAAGTAGTCGTTTTCGCCCAGAAGCCTGCCATCCTCGCCGGTCCATGAGAAGAACAGGAACTCGTTGGCGCCGAGCTTTTTGGCCGGGATGCGGGCGAGTTCGGTGGCGGCATCCGAACCGATGCGGCCCTTCTTCGAGTGCACGCTGCGAGTCTTGCCCTCGACATCGACGGCCAGGACTTCAAGGCTGATCTCGGTGCGGGTGGCGGTGTCGTTGATGCCCTTGAGCACGATGTCGCCGGTTTCCGCATCGGGCACTGCGACGACGTTGACCGGCAGGAAGAAGCGTTTCGCCATGTAATGCAGCAGCTTCCACTGCCCGCCGTAATCGAGGCTGGCCCAGCTCGCCACCGGATAGGTGTCGTTGATTTGCCAATAGAGCGTGCCCATGCAGCGCGGCTTGGTGGAGCGCCAGTATTCGATGGCCGTCTTGATGGCGAGGCCCTGTTGCACCTGCGAGAGGAACACCATCTGCTCGAAATCGCGCGGGAAGCGGAAATAGCGCGTCATGGTTTCGAGGATGCGGGCATTGCCGCCATCGTTGCGCTGGTGGCTTTCCATGACCGGCGAGGACGGATTGCGATCCTCGGGCTTGGCGAAGGTCTCGATGACGTTCATCGAGGTGAAGCTCTGGAAGCCGAATTCGGAGGCAAAGCGCGGGTTGACCTCGCGGTAGGCGGAAAAGTCCTTTGCCTCGTGCCAGACGCTCCAGTAATGCGTGTCGCCGCGCGTATCGAGATGCCAGCCGTCGGAGAAATCGAGATAGCCGAGCGAAGGCGAGGACGGCCAGAAGCGGCGCGAGGGATCCTCGTCCTCGACGATGTTGCCGAGCATGGAATTGAGCCGGTCGTAGTTGGCGATATAGCGCGCCGGATCGGCCTGGGTTTCCGGATACCAGTGGAGCGAGCCGATAACCTCGTTGTCGCCACACCAGATGGCGATGCAGGCGTGATGGCTGAGGCGCCGGACCTGCTGCGTGATTTCGGTGCGGACGTCATCGAGGAATTCGCGGTTCGACGGATAGCTCATGCAGGCGAACATGAAATCGTGCCAGACGAGGATGCCAAGTTCGTCGCACATTTCGTAGAAATAGTCGGGCTCGTACTGGCCGCCGCCCCAGATGCGCAGCATGTTCATATTGGCGGCGCGGGCGCTTTCGAGCAGGTCGCCGACGACGGCGGGCGTGATGCGCGAGGGGATGGCGTCGGCCGGAATCCAGTTGGCGCCCATCATGGTGATGTCGCGGCCGTTGATGCGGCACTTGAAGTTATGGTCGATCTCGTCCTTCTCGACGATCCATTCGAGCTTGCGGAGACCGATCTTGCGGCGGGTTACCTCGCCGTCAAGCGTGGTGACGAGATCGTAGAGCGGCTGCTCCCCCTGCCCGTTCGGCCACCAGAGCTTCGGCTTTCTGATCGTGACGTTGTGAACGAAGACGTTGTCGCCGGGGCGGACGACGACCTTGTCGGCGATCACCTGTCCATCGATCTCGTGTTGAAGTTCCACTGAACCTTCAGCGAAGGCGAAAACACGAGTCGTTATCGAGAGTTCGACCGAGTTCTTGCCGTGGGCCTGTTCGACGGTGACGCTGTCCTGGCGGGCGAGCCTCACGCGTCGAATCGCCATGCGGCCGTAAACGCCCGTGGGCATTAGGCAAATTCCCCAGTCCCAACCGGCGTGGCAGGCCGTCTTGCGCACGAAATTCATGTGCACGCCTTCGAGCCCGTTGGTCTGGTAGTTCTTGGTGAAGGGGATCGGGAAGGGATGCGCTTCGGCGCGCGCCTTGGCAACATCGCGGGTGACGGCGAAGGCGATGCGGAGTTCGTTTTCGCCTTCATGCACCTTCCCGGTGACGTCGATGTCGTAGCGGATGAACTGGTTCTGCGTCTGCGCGATCAGTTCTTCGTTGAGGTAGACATCGGCGATGCAGTCGACGCCTTCGAGGGTCAGCGTCAGGTAGCCGTCGATCTCGGATTTTTCGGCGGTGAATTTCCGCTCGACCGTCCAGGGCGTGTGGTTGACCCACATCACGTCCTGCTCGTTGGTGCCGAAATAGGGGTCCGGGATTTCGTCGGCAGCGAGGAGCGCAGTGTGGACATCGCCCGGCAGGGTGATCGGCCAGGTGCCCTTGCGCTTGGACGAGGTCAGCGCGAACGCGCCATTGAGCGCGATTTCCGAATACTGCGCCGCTGCCATTCTCCAAATCCTCCCCGCAAGAATGCAATCGATTGCAGGGTGATAATCGGTCGGCGGGACGGTGCCAATCGCTTTTCTGAGAATTACGAGATCAATCCTCCAGCGAGACGGAATTGGCGGCATCGATAGCGGGCTTCAGGATCATGTCGCCCGGCAGCAGGGCGACGAGCCGGTTCATCAGGTGCATGAAGCCGATACCGAACTGCGAGGTGGGCACGTAGCCGCGCGTCGCCATCTGCGCCAGCTTCTGGCTCTTGGCGACGAACGGGCGCATGCGGGTTTCGTAGCGGCTGAAGGCGGCGGCGTGATCGCCGGCGGCGCGCTCCAGTTCCTGGGCCAGCACGTAGGCGCCGGTGACGGCCATGCCAGAGCCCATGCCGGAGAGCGGCGTGGCGCAGAAGGCGGCATCGCCGAGCAGGGCCACCCTGCCCTTCGACCATGACTCCATGCGGACCTGGCTGACGCTGTCGAAATAGAACTCTTCGGAGGCCAGCATTTCCGGCAGGATGCGCGGCACGTTCCAGTCCTGGCCGGCATAGTGTTCGGCGACGATGCGCTTCTGGGCTTCGGTGTCGCGATAATCGTAATCGATCGGGTCGGCATGGAAGAAGAACAGCGCCCGCGCCTCGGCATTGTCGCGCGCCGGATAGACCGAGAGGATCGTGCCGGGCGCGTTGAACATCTTGCCGGAATAGTTGAGGTCGAGAAGGTTCGGGATGCGCGCCACGGCGAGATAGAGGCCGAGGTGGTGCAGATAATCCTGCTCCGGCCCGAAGGCGAGGCGGCGAACAGCCGAGTGCTGTCCATCGGCGCCGACGACGAGGCCAACGCGGCGCGTTTCACCGCCCTGGAAAGTGACGGAGACGGCGTCGGCATCCTCGCTCATGGCTGCAATGGCATCGCCGAAGCGGTATTCCACGCGGTCCTTCGTTGCTTCGTAGAAGATGCGGGCGAGATCGCCGCGCATGATCTCGACCTCGCCGCTGGCAAAGCTGGCCGGCATGACGGCGCGGGTGCGGTCGCGGGAGTCGACATAGTGCATGTCGCCCTGATGCGTCGCCTGCTTTTCGATTTCGGGCAGCAGGTCCATGCGGCGGAGGACCTCGCGCGAGACGCCGCGGAAATCGACGGCGTGGCCGGCAATTCGCAAATCGCGCGAGCGCTCGACGACGGTGGGTACAAAGCCGCGGCGCTCGAGCCAGAAGGCAAGCGCAGGGCCGGCAATGCCGGCGCCGGAGATCAGGACGGTTTTGTCGTTGGAAATAGCCATTTCGCTGTCGCTCCCTGTTTCGGGTCGGCACGATCTATACATATGTATAATACGGATGTATAGATAGAAATCATACAAGCGTATAGATTTTTGCGCCGAGCGGAGCTAGGAAGAGCTATGGGACACCGGGAAGAATTGCTGGACGGCGCGAAAAAGTGCCTGCTGGAATGGGGTTATGCGCACACGACGGCGCGCGACATCGTCGCCGTTTCGGGCACCAACCTCGCCTCGATCGGCTACCATTTCGGCTCGAAGGACCAGTTGCTGGTCGAGGCGATGATGCAGCTGATGCAGGACTGGGGCGACAGGTTCTCGCCACCGGCCCTGCGCGACGTGCAAATGCCGTCGCGCGAGCGCTTCACCGGCGCCTGGACGCGGCTGGTCGAGCAGTTCCAGGCCGATCCGCAATTGCTGATCGCGAGCTTCGAGATCTTTGCACAGATCCGGCGCACCCCGGAACTGAAGACGGTGATGGCCGAGGCCTACGAGAGCATCCGCGGGGATTTCGCCTACGATTTCCTGAGCCCCGATGCGGAGCTGCAGGGCAAGACGCTGCGCGCCGTGAGCTCGCTGATGCTGGCGCTGCTCTCGGGGCTGGCGACGCAATATCTCGCTGATCCCGAACGGGCGCCCAGCGTCGAGGATATCGTCGCGGGGCTGCGGTTTATCGGGAAGGCGCTGGGGTAGAGGCCCCCCACCCGCCCTTCGGGCACCCTCTCCCACGAGGGGAGAGGGAGGGCTGCAGCACGATCCCGCCACCGATTTCCTTCTCCCCTCGTGGGCGAAGGATGAGGGGCAGCGTTACGCCGCCTCGCCGGTCAAATCCTTCCAACCCTTGTCGAGCTCTTCGGAGTAGCGGCGCAGGAGGTAGGCTTCGGTCAACAGGCCGACGACCTTGCGGCGTTCGACGTTGTCGACGACGGCGAGTTCTTCGCTGTTGGACTTTTCGAACTGCACGGCAGCGTCCTTGGCGGTCATACGCGGCGTCAGCACGCGATCGGTGTATTTGAGGAGCGGGGCGACCGAGCCTTCGGCCGCCTCGCCGCCTTCGCGGAAGATCTGGTGGGCTTCGGCGACCAGCACGATGCCGGCATAGCGCCCCTCCTCGTCGATGGCGATGACGCGCTCGGTCGAGCCGAGCGGGAAGCGGTCACAGAATTTCGACAGCGCCATGGTGGAAACGACGGTTCGCACGTCGGGCCGCATCATCGAGGCGACGACGAGGCCGCGCATGCGCCCGACATCATGGGCGCTGCGGATGGTCTCGCCCCTGAGGTGCAGGCGCCAGGTGGAGAAGGAATAGCCGAAGGTTTCGCGCACGAGGAACGACGAGGTGACCGAGGCGAAGAGCACTGCCACCGAAATGGCGAGGTCGCCGGTGGTCTCGAGTACGAGGAAGGTCATGGTGAGCGGCGCGCCGACGACGCCCACGGCGAGCGAGGCCATGCCGACCAAAGCGCCGAGTTCGAGCGGGAAATGCGGCGCGATGCCGGTATCGACAAGCACCATGGCGAAGAGCCGGCCGAGCAGCGCGCCGAGGAACAGCGAGGCGAAGAACAGGCCGCCGCGGAAACCGGAGCCGAGTGAGATGATGGAGGCCATCGACTTCAAGACCAGCAGCCCGAGCACGACGAGCGGCAGCGCCGAGGCGGTGGTGAACTGCAGGTGCAGCGCGCCATGGCCCGAGGACAGCACTTGCGGCGTGATCAGCGCCAAGGCGCCGACGGCGAGACCGCCGATGGCCGGACGCAAAGCCGGCGGGCAGCGGAAGAGCGAAAAGAAGCGCTCGACGAGGCTGACGGCGCGCATGATGGCGATGGCAAAGGCGCCGCCGATGACGCCGATGACGAGGCACGGCACGACATCGCCGACACCCAGGACGGAGAGCTTGCCGATCTCGATCGTGCTCTGGAAGGCACCGAGATGGCTGGCGGTGAGGGTGGCGGTGAGCGAGGCCACCATGACCTGGGCCAGCAAAGCCGGCGAATACGCGCCGATGATGAGCTCGAAGCCGTAAAAGGCGCCGGTGAGCGGGGCATTGAAGGCGGCCGCGATGGCACCCGCCGCACCGCACCCGACGAGCATCCGAACCTCGTTGCGGCGGAGCTGCAGGTAGCGGGCGAGATCGGACGAAAGGGCCGAGCCCATCTGCGTGTAGGCGGCCTCGAGCCCGACGGAGGCGCCAAAGCTCGACGAGATGATGGTCTGCAGGGTGACAACGAAGCTTTCGCGGAACGACATGCGTCCGCCATGCACGGCATTGGCTTCGATCGGGTCGACCGGGGGACGCGTGCGCCAGCGCCGGGCGAGAATGATGGAAAGGCCCATGAGCAGGCCGCCCGCGGCCGGCAGCAGCGCCATCCAGGGCGAGACCAACATGTGCTGGCCGCTGAGGCGCCCGACGGGCGGGATGTTGAACATCACCACGTGCAGGTATTGCGTGATGCTGGAGATGATGGCGACGACGATACCGGCGATGACGCCGACGCCGGTCGCCAACAGCAGCAGGATGAGGCCGCGCGAGCGGGTGAGCCGGGAAAACGAACGCGGCAGGGCATCGACGACCTTGGCGGGGCGGATGCGCGTTGTGGCAGTGGTGTCGGTCATTGCGCGGCTTCGCTGCGCGTGTCGAGGAAGCCCCCGGACTGTCGCTCCCAAAGTTGGGCATAGTGGCCACCGGCGGCGAGGAGCTGGGCATGGGTGCCCTCCTCCACGATGCGGCCGCGGTCGAGCACGACGAGGCGGTCCATGGCGGCGATGGTGGAAAGGCGATGCGCGATGGCGATGACAGTCTTGCCGTGCATGAGGTTGTTCAGTTGGTCCTGGATAGCGGCCTCGACTTCGCTGTCGAGGGCGGAGGTGGCCTCGTCGAGGACGAGGATGGGTGCGTTCTTGATGAGGACGCGGGCGATGGCGACGCGCTGGCGCTGGCCGCCGGAGAGTTTGACGCCGCGCTCGCCGACATAGGCGTCGTAGGCGGTGCGGCCCTTCTGGTCGATGAGGGCTTCTATGAATTCGTCGGCCTCGGCCAAAGCGGCCGCGGCCATCATCTCGTCGTCGGTGGCCTCGGGCCGGCCATAGACGAGGTTGGCACGCATGGAGCGGTGCAGGAGCGAGGTGTCTTGCGTGACGACGCCGATATTGGCCCTGAGCGATTCCTGGGTGACGTGGGCGATATCCTGCCCGTCGATGGTGATCTTGCCGCCCTGCAGGTCATAAAAGCGCAGCAGCAGGTTGACGAGCGTCGACTTGCCGGCGCCCGACCGGCCGATGAGACCGAGGCGCTCGCCGGGTTTGATATCGAGCGTCAGGTTCTCGATGACGCCGGAAGGCCGGTTGTAGTGGAACGAGACGTTGTCGAAGCGGATGCCGGCCTCGGTGACGACGAGGGGCTTGGCGTCGGGGGCATCCTGCAATTGCAACTGCTGGGCGATGAGTTCGGCGGAATTCTGTGCCGTACCGTAATTGCGCATGAGGCTGTTGAGCTGGTTCATCATGCGACCGAGCAGGTTATAGAGCCGCAGCACCAGGCCCATGGTGAAGGCGACATCGCCGATGGTGATGAGCCCTTGCGTCCACAGGTGCATGGAAAGACCGGCGATGCCGGCGATCATCAGGCCCGACAGCATGGCCATGGCCGAGCGCACGCCGATGAGGTTGCGGGCCAGCCGCGTCTGGGCGGCGATGAGGTTGTCGAAGCCGGCACGCACGAACCGATCGTCGTTGTCGGACGTGCCGAAGAGCTTCAGCGTCTGGATGTTGGCGTAGCTGTCGACGATGCGGCCGGTGAGCGCCGAAGCGGCCTCGGCGGTGGCGGCCGAACGCTTGCGCATGCGCGGCACGTAATAACGCGCGAGGAAAGCAAAGATGACGATCCACAGGCCGATGGCCGCGCCAAGCCGCCAATCGAGCTGGCCGACCAGCACGATGGTGGTGACGACATAGACGACGATGAACCAGACAACCTGCAGCAGCGAGACCATGAAGTCGCCGACGGCGCCGCCGGACTGCCAGACCTTGCTGGCGATGGCGCCGGAAAAGTCGTTCTGGAAGAAGCTGAGGCTCTGGCGCACGACATGGGCATAGGCCTGCCAGCGCACGAGATTGTAAAAGCCGAGGCTGATCGTCTGTTCCTCGACCACCGCCGATAGCCAGCTGACGACGAAGCGGACGACGACAACGACGAAGAGCATCCAGATGATTTCTTTGCCGAAATCGGACCATAGCCCGGCCCAGCCGCCGGCCTGGTTCGAGGAGTCCATGATGTCGACGATACGCCCGACGTAATAGAAGAGCGCAGCCTCGACCAGCGCCACGGCGCCGCCAAGCGCGAGCAGCGCCAGGAAGGGGAGCTTGGCCTGGCGAATATAGAACCAGAAGAACTGGATAACCGGAGCCGGCGGACGCAGATCGCCGGTGCGGGCAAACGGGTCGACCCAGGACTCGAATAGTCTATTGAGTGGGTCGAGAATTCTCATTTAAACCCGGGGAGTTAGCGGAAAAAGCGGAAGGCTCCCTGAGCTTAGAACATGTCGAGATCACGGCAAGTCAAATGCGCAACGAAGAATGTTATTTCCGCGATAGTTCGGGGTGGTCATAAGCGGAGGGGTGGGACTTTATCAGAGCATCGGAAGAAGCTGGACCCCGGCTCAAGGCCGGGGAGGACTCGCGGTTAGCGTGAAGATGGAAACTCGAACTCGGTGAGTATGTTCAATCCATCAACGAGTCCTCCCCGGCCTTGAGCCGGGGGCCAGCTTGTTTAAATACTCCTCACCCGCCCCCGGATCAGGTCCGGGGGCCCCCTCTCCCGCAAGGGGAGAGGGGAAGACGCGGCACGATCTCGCAACGTCCTTCCTTCTCCCCTCGTGGGAGAAGGTGGCGCGTCAGCGCCGGATGAGGGGGCAAGATTGCCCCTACTCCGCCGCTTCGCTGTCCTCGTCGACCTCGATGAAGCCGCCGGACTGGCGCTGCCAGAGGCGGGCATAGGTGCCGCCGAGGGCGAGGAGTTCGGCATGCGTGCCCTCCTCCACGATCCGGCCGGCATCGAGGACGATCAGCCGGTCCATGGCGGCGATGGTCGAGAGGCGGTGGGCGATGGCAATCACCGTCTTGTCGGCCATGAGCTTGTGCAACTGCTCCTGGATCGCCGCCTCGACCTCGCTGTCGAGCGCCGAAGTCGCCTCGTCGAGAACGAGAATCGGCGCGTCCTTCAAGAGCACGCGGGCAATGGCGACACGCTGGCGCTGGCCGCCGGAGAGCTTGACGCCGCGCTCGCCGACATGGGCATCGTAGCCGGTGCGGCCCTGGGCATCGGCAAGCCCCAGGATGAAATCGTGGGCCTCGGCGCTTTCGGCGGCGGCGATCATCTGCTCCTCGGTGGCGCTCGGGCGGCCGTAGATCAGGTTGTCGCGCACCGAGCGATGCAGGAGCGACGTGTCCTGGCTGACGACGCCGATATTGGCCCTGAGCGAATCCTGGCTCACCTGCGAAATGTCCTGCCCATCGATGAGGATGCGGCCGCTTTCGAGATCGTAGAAGCGCAGCAGCAGGTTGACGATGGTGGACTTGCCAGCACCGGAGCGGCCGACGAGGCCGACGCGTTCGCCCGGCTTGATGTGAAGGCTCAGGTCCTCGATGACGCCGCCCTTCTTGCCGTAGTGGAACGAGACGTTCTCGAAGACGACTTCGCCCTGGCTGACAGCGATCGGTTCGGCATCGGCCTTGTCGGGGACGAGGCGCGGCACGGCGACGGCGTTTATGCCGTTGCGCACGGTGCCGATATTCTCGAACAGCTGCGACATCTCCCACATGATCCACTGGCTCATGCCGAAGAAGCGCAGCACCAAAGCGGCAGCGGCGGCGATAGCGCCCGGCGTGATGGAACTGCCGAGCCACAGCAGTATACCGATGCTGCAGACGGCGGCGAGCAACAGGACGTTGAGGCAATAGATGATGATGTTGAGGACGGAAAACATCCGCATCTGGCGGTAGACGGTACCAAGGAACATCTCCATCGACTCGCGCGCGAAGCGCTCCTCGCGCTGCGAATGCGAGAAGAGTTTAACCGTCGCGATGTTGGTGTAGCCGTCGACGATGCGCCCGGTCATGGTCGAGCGGGCATCGGCCTGCTGTTCCGAGATTTTGGCGAGCTTGGGGATGTAATACCGCAGCACCGTCACATAGCAGGCCAGCCAGACGAGGAACGGCACCGCCAGGCGCCAGTCGTTGGCAGCGGCGAGGACGACGGCGGCGAGGAAGTAGACGACGACGTAGTTGAGCACGTCGAGCAACTTCATCACCGTCTCGCGCACGGCAAGCGCGGTCTGCATGACGTTGTTGGCGATGCGGCCGGCGAATTCGTCCTGGAAATAGGTCATCGACTGGCGGATGACGTAGCGGTGCATGAGCCAGCGGATGCGTTGCGGCACATTGCCGAGCATCACCTGGTGAATGACGAAGGATTGCAGCGCGATGACGATAGGCAGGAAGATGAGGACGAAGCCGCCCATGACCCAGAGCTTCCAGCCTTCGGTGGCGAGGAAGCTGGCGCGATCGGCATTGGAGAGCCAATCGACGATACTGCCCATGAACCCGAAAAGACTGACCTCGCTCAAGGCGATCGTCGCCGTCAGCACGGCCATCAGCGCCAGCCAGCGCTTGGCACCCCTGATGTAGAACAAGCAGAAGCCCAGCAATGTCCGCGGCGGCAGGACCGGAGGATCGGACGGAAATGGATCGAGTCGGCGTTCAAACCAGCTCAGCATGGGGCACCTGATGGGTCTTGACTGGAAACGCACCTATTGACGCGACGCCCAAGTGTGGGCGAGGTGCGCGCTGGCGGACTAAACCTTGCGTTTCCCAATGCTGCCGGATTCAGCGGCAAAGGATACATAGGTTGCCTGTCAGCCGGATAGAATACCTCAAAGGATCGAGTCGGCTGTGACCCTTACGCCACAGCGGCCGGTTCTCATGAAGCGGGAGCCAACCATGCACACCGACGCCGAACACACGATCTTCCTGTCCGATTATGCGCCGAGCCCCTACCGGATCACGCGCGTGGAGATGGAGGTGAAGATCGCACCGGAAAAAGCCGAGGTGCATTCCTGGCTCAGCGTCGAGCCGCGCCCGGAAACGGCACCGGGCACGCCATTGGTGCTGGACGGCGACGAGTTGAAGCTCGATTCCGTAGCGTTGGACGGCCTGCCGCTGGCCCTGCGCGATTACGAGGCGAGCGCCGACACGTTGGTGATCGCCGAACCGCCGCTGAAGCCGTTCACGCTCGAAACCGTGGTGACGCTGGCGCCGGAAAAGAACACGCGCCTGATGGGACTCTATCGCTCCAACGGCACCTGGTGCACGCAGTGCGAACCCGAGGGGTTCCGGCGCATCACCTATTACCTCGACCGGCCCGACAACCTTGCGACCTTCAAAGTGACGATGATTGCCGACCGCAACGAGGCGCCGGTGCTGCTGGCGAACGGCAACCTGGTCGAGACGGGCGAATACGACGACAACCGGCATTTCGCGGTGTGGGAAGACCCGCACCCGAAGCCCTCCTATCTCTTTGCGATGGTTGCGGGCGATCTCGGCTCGATCCACGACACGTTCACCACCGCTTCCGGCCGCAAGGTGGCGCTCGGCATCTACTGCGCCCACGGCAAGGAGGACGGCTGCCTTTACGCCATGGACGCGCTGAAGCGCTCGATGGCGTGGGACGAACGGCGCTTCGGGCTGGAATACGACCTCGACATCTTCAACATCGTCGCCGTCTCCGACTTCAACTTCGGGGCGATGGAGAACAAGGGCCTCAACATCTTCAACGACAAGCTGGTCTTCGCCCTGCCCGAGACGGCGACGGACGCCGATTACGGCAATGTCGAGCGGGTGATCGCGCACGAATATTTCCACAACTGGACGGGCGATCGCGTCACCTGCCGCGACTGGTTCCAGCTCTGCCTCAAGGAAGGGCTGACGGTCTATCGCGACCAGGAGTTCACCTCGGACGAGCGCTCGCGACCGGTGAAGCGCATAGAGGACGTGCGCACACTGCGCGCCACGCAGTTCGTCGAGGACAGCGGCCCGCTCTCGCATGCGCCCCGCCCCGACCGCTATCGCGAGATCAACAACTTCTACACGACTACGGTCTACGAAAAGGGCGCGGAGGTCGTGCGCATGCTGGCAACGCTCTTGGGCGAAGCCGGCTTCCGCAAGGGCATGGACCTCTATTTCCAGCGGCATGACGGTCAGGCCGCGACGATCGAGCAATTCATCGCCGCCTTTGCCGACGCCAATTCCGTGAACCTCGACCAGTTCATCCATTGGTACCTGCAGGCGGGCACGCCGAAGGTCAGCGTGGAGGAGAACTGGGACCAGGCCAAACAGACCTATACGCTGAAGCTCAAGCAGAAGACCGAGCCGACGCCGAACCAGCCGAACAAGCAGGCCATGGTCATTCCGATCAAGTTCGGCCTCATCGGGCCAAATGGCAATGCCATGACCTGGAGCAAGGTTTCGGGCGGCGATGTGCGCGGCGACATGATCGTTCTGGCAACCGATACGGCCGAGATCACCTTCGAGGGGATCGCCAACCGGCCGGTCGCCTCGCTCTTCCGCGAGTTCTCGGCGCCCATCAAGCTGGAGACCGATCGCTCGCCGGAAGACGAACTGTTCCTTGCTCGCCACGACAGCGACCCGTTCAACCGTTGGCAGGCGCTGCAGACCGTGGCGACGAGCCTGCTGCTGGCGGGAACGCGTGCCGGCGGCAAGCTGACCGACGAGAAGATGGCGGGGGAACTCGCCGATGCCCTGCGCGAGACGATCACCGGCGGCAATGGCGATGAAGCCTTCAAGGCGCTGACGCTGGCCCTGCCGACCGAGGAGAACATTGCCCAGGCGCTCGGCAAGGACGTCGATCCCGACGCGATCCATGCGGCGCGCCGGGCGCTGCGCATGAAGGTGAGCGCGGACCTGCACGATACGCTGCTCGAAACCTACAACGCGCTGGCCGACAGCGCGCCATTCTCGACCGAGGGGCCGGCCATGCGCAAGCGCACGCTGCGCAATGCGGCACTGGCGCTGCTGGTGGCCGGCGAGAGCGAGGAAGCCTATCGCATCGCCGAGGCGCACTATCGTAACGCCACCAACATGACCGACCGCATGGCGGGACTGACGCCGCTGGCCCTGGCCAACGCGCCGGTGTCGCAGGCGCTGCTCGGCGATTTCAGGACGCTCTACACGGCCGACCCGCTGGTCTTCGACAAGTGGCTGATGCTGAGCGGCATGGTGCCGGACGAGGGCACGCTGGACCGCGTGAGGGCAATCCTCGCCGCGCCGAGCTTCCCCAAGAACAATCCCAACCGCCTGCGCGCGCTGATGGGAAGCTTCGCCAACCTCAACCCGACGCAGTTCGCGCGGGCCGATGGCGCCGGCTTCCGCTTCGTTGCCGAATTCGTGGCCGATGTCGACAAGCGCAACCCGCAGGTGGCGGCGCGCGTACTGACGGCCTTCCGCGTGTGGAAGACCTATGAAGCCAAGCGCCGAGAAGAGGCCGAGAACGCGCTGAAATCGTTGCAAGAATCAGGCGGGCTGTCGCGAAATGCCGCCGATATCCTGTCGCGGACGCTTGAGGGTTAACGGAACCTTACCGTTAGAAGAATTTTTCTTTCCCGGCTAAGTGATTCAGCCGACTCACTAAATCCCGACGCGCCACCCGGCGCGCCGGAACCCCCTCTGGACAGCCGCCAAGACGTGATTCAAGATCGCGTCATTGGGTTGGGTCTGGCACGTTTTGCCTAACAGTTTTGGAGAATTTGATGCGGTCGACGGAGACATCCGGCGTCGGGGCAAAGGGATTCGTATCGCTTGCAGATGGCAGGCAGGCGAACACTAAAAGCCAGGTCGCAGCGGCCGCCGATTATCTCACCCGCATCAGGGCGAACGTCTCGCCCGTCACCGTTGCCATCGCGCTCACCGCGCTGCTCGCCGTGAGCCTGTTCTTCCTTTACGAACTGACGCGGACGCTGAACGAGGCGCGTGCTTTCAGCACCGCGCCCGGCGACATCCCGTTCGATGAATTGCTGCCGGGCGTTATCGGCCGGAGCGTCATCGCGCTGGCGGTAGCGGGCCTGCTCGTCGTGCTCACCTTCCGGCGTTCGGATGCCGACCGGTTGAGCCCGGCCACGCGCCGCCGCGCCAGCGATGTGCTCGCCGCCCTGCCCTTCGGCATTGCCTGCTGGACAGGCGACGGGCGGCTGGTGCTGCACAACGACGATTACTGTCGGCAACTCGGGCTTGGGCCCGCCGGCGTCAAGGAAGGCACCGCCTACAGGGCCGTAGTGCGGCGCTTCATCGGCGACGGCTCGATGCACATGGTGAAAGAGGACGAGACGAGCCGGTTGCTGGAACTGCACCGCGAAGACGGCTCGTGCCTGTTGATCGAAGAGCGACCGCTCGACTGCGGTGGGTTCGTGACGCTGGTCACCGACGTGACGGAGAGAAAGCGCATCGACGTGCTGCTTAATTCCATCCAGCAGGAACAGCGGCAACTGGCGCGGCGCTACCACGAAGAAAAACTCCGCGCCGAAGCCGCCAGCCGTTCCAAGACCCATTTCCTCGCCCACCTCTCCCACGACATCCGCACCCCGCTCAACCACATCATCGGCTTTGCCGAACTGATGGCGCAGCAGGCCTACGGGCCGCTCGGCAATGCGCGCTATCGCGATTATGTGGAAAGCATCCGCCATTCCGGGGAACGGCTGCTGTCGAGCTTTGCCACCATCCTGGAACTGGCGGAGTTCGAGAGCGGCCAGCGCGTGCTGCGGCAGGATCGCGTGGACGTGGATGCGCTGATGAAGGCGGTGGCCGACCGCTTCCGCCCGCAAGCCAAGCGCGCTGGACTGACGTTCGTGACAGGAATGCCCACCGGCGCCGTGCTGTCGGCCGATCCTTTCGCGCTGCAGCGCATGGTCGGCAACATCATCGATAACGCCATCCGCTTCACCCCGGCCGGCGGCAAGGTGACTGTCGCGGCGTTTGCGGCGGCGGACGGCGTGGTGCTGGAAATCACCGATACGGGTCTCGGCATGTCGGAGGAACGACTGGCGAGCCTGTCGCAGCCGTTCGTGCTCGGCGATGCAACTTTCACCCGCGAAACGGGCGCGGGCCTGGGCATCGCCATTGCACGCGCCATCGCCGAACAAAGCGGGGGCCGGCTGGCGATCGATTCCAGCCCGCAACTGGGCACCACGGTCGCGATTTCGCTGCCGGTGGCAGAGGTCGTGCCGCACGTCGCGGCGGAAGCGGCCTAATAACCCCTGCGCGCCTTTTCGTACCACCTTCCGGCAGCCGCGCTCACTTCCTGCTGCATGGCGGCGATGTCGTCCACGAGGCGTTCGAAGCTCGGATAGTGCGTGAGGCCGGCGAGCAGGTCCTTGAAGGCGCGGCTCCAGTCCTCGTCGCGAAAGGGATCGACCAAAGCGGCACTCATCACCTGCAGGACCGTGGAATAGAGCGCGTGGATTTCGGCCAGGCGCTCGCCTTCCGGCACCAGTCCCGTTTCGCCGAGCCGCGTCAGCACGATCGCCGTCGGCGCCTGCGGCCGATCGATGACGGAACCGGCGAGAAGCTGTGCCGACTGCGCGATAAATTCGAGGTCGACGAGGCCGCCGGTTGCAAGCTTCAGGTCGAACGGATGGCGGGGCTTGCGCTCGCGCGCCATGAGCGCCCGCATCGAGACGACGTCCTCGACGATCTTTTCGGGGTTGCGCGGTACCGCCATGACCTCGGCGACGACGCCATCGACTTTTGCGGGAAAATCGTCGTCACCACCGACGGTGCGGGCGCGGCTCAGCGCCAGGTGCTCCCAGGTCCAGGCCTCGCCGAGCTGGTAGCGGCGAAAGCCGGTGAGGCCGGTCGCCAGAGGGCCGGCATTGCCGGACGGCCTGAGGCGCATGTCAGCCTCGTAGAGCACGCCCTCGGAGGTCGGCGCGGTGACGGCGGCAACGAGGCGCTGCGTCAGCCGGGTGAAATAGTGGCTGGTGGCGAGCGAGCGTTCGCCGTCGCTCTCCTCGCCCTCGGCCTCGTAGAGCATGATGAAATCGAGGTCCGAGGTGAGCGTCATCTCGCGGCTCGCCATCTTGCCGAAGCCGAGCAGCGCGGCGCGGGCACCGGCGATGCGGCCATGGCGCTTTTCGAACTCGACGCGGACGGCGGCGAATAGCCGGTTGAGCAGGGTTTCGGCGAGCGTCGTGAACTGCTCGCCGGCACGCGCAGCGGTGACGGAGCCGGACAGCAGGCCGGCCGAGATGAGGAACTTCTGCTCTTGTCCGATGATGCGGGCGCGGTCGATCACCTCCTCGTAGGAGCGGCTGTCACCAAGGAAAGCATCGACCTTGCGCACCAGCACCTGGCGGCGCGCAACGTCGCTGGCAAAGGCGGGGTCGATCAACCCGTCCATGACGTGGGCGCGGTGGATCACGGCTTCCGCCATGCGTGGCGCCGAGGCGAGCAGGCTGACGAGCAGCGCACTCAGGTCCTTGTGGTTGCGCAGCAGTGCAAAGAGCTGCACGCCGGATGGCAGGCGCGACAGGAAATCATCGAACTTTTCGAGCGCTGCGTCGGGGCTGCCGGTCTCGGCGATGGTCTTGAGGAGCGCCGGCAACAGTTCGGTGAGATGGGCGCGGGCTGCGGCGGCGCGGGTGGCGCCGTAGCTGCCATAATGCCATTTGCGTACGGTGGCCGAGACTTTGGAAGGATCGGCATAGCCCATGCCGGAGAGGGTTTCGAGCGTACCCGGATCGTCGTCGCTGCCGGTGAAAACCAGATTGCCCTCGCCGCTGCCGAGCGTTTCGCCCTCGATGAAAAGCTGGGCGTAGTAGTTGGCGGTGGTCGCGAGCGCGGCGCGATAGCGCGTCTCGAAGGCGGCGACGTCCGGCTCGCCCATCAGTTCGGCAATGACGGCGACGCCTTCGGGCGTTTCCGGCATCATGTGGGTCTGCTCGTCGCGCAGCATCTGCAGGCGGTTCTCGACGGCGCGCAGGAACCAGTAGGTCGCGGTGAGATCGGCGGCAGTCTTTTCAGCGATCCAGCCGGCAGCAGCGAGCGCCGCCAAAGCCGCCGAAGTCGGGCGGACGCGCAGGGTCTTGTCGCGGCCGCCGGCGATCAGCTGCTGGGTCTGGGTGAAGAATTCGATCTCGCGGATGCCGCCGCGACCGAGCTTGACGTTGTGGCCGGCGACGCGCGCCTCGCCGACATTCTTGGCAATATTGATCTGGCGCTTCATCGCCTGGATGTCGGCGATGGTGGCGAAGTCGAGATGCTTGCGCCAGACATAGGGCGCCAGCTCCTTGAGGAAAGCCTCGCCCACGCCCTTGTCGCCGGCACAGGGCCGCGCCTTGATCCAGGCGGCGCGCTCCCAGTTCTGGCCGCGGCTCTCGTAATAGGCGAGCGCGGAATCGAAGGATATGGCGACCGGCGTCGAGCCGGGATCGGGCCTGAGCCGCAGGTCGGTGCGGAAGACATAGCCGTCGCCGGTGCGATCCTGCATCAGCGCAACGAGGCCGCGCACGATGCGGGTGTAGAACTTCGTCGCTTCGAGCGGATCGACGAGGACCGGCTTTTGCGGATCGAAAAAGGCGACGATGTCGATGTCCGAGGAATAGTTGAGCTCGCGCCCGCCGTGCTTGCCGAGGGCGAAGATGGCGAGGCCCGAATGCGCGGCATCGGCAATCGCCTCGGGCAGCAGTTCGCCTTTTTCGGCGGCGCGGCGCATCAGCAAGGTCAGCGCCGCATCGAGCGCCGCATCGGCTAGATCGGAGAGCGCGGCAGTCGCCTGTTCGGTGGTCCATTGCCCGCCGGTTTCGGCGACGGCGCAGAGCAGCGCCACCTTGCCCTTGCCGGCGCGCAGAAGTGCCGACAGCGCCGTTTCGTCCAGCTCGGTAGCGTTGCGGATTTCGGCAATGACGGCGGCAAAGGCAGCGTCGGGATCGCCCTCTGCACCCTCCAGCCAATCGGCATTGCGGGTAGCGAGATCGGCAAGATAGGGAGCGTCGGCGAGCAGGGTTTCGAGCGGGATGGCCATGCAACGAGGCATATCCGCCCTGCCCCTCAGGTGGCAAGCGGATGCTAGGCCGCAGGCAGGTCGATGACGGCGCGGACGCCGGGATTGTTGTCCTCGATACGGAACTCGCCGCGATGCAGGCGCGCGACGGCGGCAACGAGCGACAGGCCGAGGCCGGAGCCCGGCTCGGTGCGGCTTTCCTCCAGCCGCACGAATCGCTCGACGACGCGGGCGCGGTCGGCCTCGGGAATTCCCGGGCCGTTGTCGGCGACGATCAATTGCACGCGGCCGTTTTCGGCCTTGGCCGATAGCGTGATGCGCCCCGGCGCGCCTTCGCGCGAGGGTGCATATTTCATGGCATTGTCGACGAGATTGACCAGGGCCTGACCGATCAGTTCGCGGTTGGCGCGCAGGTGGATGCCCTCGGTCACGTCGGCCTCCAGCACCATGCCGGCATCCTCGGCGACGGGACCATAGAGTTCGGCGACGTCGGCGGCGATGGTGCTGACGTCGACATCGGCGAAGGCGCCGGACGGTGCACCCGCCTCGGCTCGCGCGATCATCAGCAGGGCGTTGAAGGTCTTGATGAGCTTGTCGCTCTCGCTGATCGTCGTTTCCAGCGCCTGCTGCTTGCTTTCCGCACTGGCGCTGTCGCGCGAGGCCGCTTCGGCCTGGTTCCGCAAGCGCGTCAACGGCGTCTTCAGGTCGTGCGCAACGTTGTCGGTCACTTCCTTCAGGCCCTGCATCAGGTTCTCGATGCGGTCGAGCATGGCATTGAGGTTGGTGGCAAGGCCGTCGAACTCGTCGTTGCGCTTGGTCACCGGCACGCGTTCGGACAGGTTGCCCGACATGATCTTGGTCGAGGTCGCGTTGATCGTGTCGATACGCCTCAGCACGCGGCGCGCGGTGACGAGGCCGGCGATGATCGAAGCGAGCAGGATGCCGGCAACGCCGAACAGGAAGCTCTGCAGGATGATGGCGGTGAAGCCCTGGCGCTCGACGACGTCGCGGCCGACGACGAGCCGCAGCCCGCTCGGCAGCACCACCGAGCGCACGAGGGCATTGCCCTGCGGCTGCTCGACTTCGTCGCCGCTGTCGTCGGGATCGATTGGGCGCAGCCTGTCGTAGGTGAAGCTGTAGACGCCCGGATCGGTCAGCACTTCCGAGGGCAGGTCGCTGACATTGCCGACGATGAGTTGGCCGGTGGGGTCGGCGAGATAGTAGATGCCCGGCCCGGGCTGGCGCGACAGGCGTTCGACGGAGAGGATCGAGGCGCGGAAGCCCTGCCGCTGGTCGAAGCGCGTGATCATGCGCACTTCGCGGTCGATGTCGGCAGTCTGCTGGCGCTGGATCTGGATGCTCGACTGCCACGAGATGATGCCCAGCAGCACGATCGAGAAGAAGACGAAGATGACAACGAAGATCGCGGTCAGCCGTACTGTCGTGGTGCGCCAGAGTTGGGCGAACCTAGTCACGGATCATGTATCCGGCGCCGCGTATGGTCTGCAGCAGCGGCATGGCATGGCCCTTGTCGATCTTGGAGCGCAGGCGCGACATGTGAACGTCGATGACGTTGGTCTGAGGGTCGAAGTGATAGTCCCAGACGTTTTCCAGCAGCATGGTGCGGGTCACCACCTTGCCGGCATTCTTCATCAGGTATTCGAGCAGGCGGAATTCGCGCGGCTGCAGCAGGATGGTCTCGCCGCCGCGATCGACCTTCCGCGACAGCCGGTCGAGCGTCAGGTCGCCGACGGTGAAGCTGGTAGCCGCCTCGGAGGGGCTGGAGCGGCGGGCCAAAACCTCGATGCGCGCCAGCAGCTCGGTGAAGGCATAGGGCTTGGTGAGATAGTCGTCGCCGCCGGCCCTGAGGCCGGTGACGCGGTCGTCGACTTCACCAAGGGCTGAAAGGATGAGGACCGGGGTCTGGTTGTCCTCGGCCCTGAGCGATTCGACGATGGAAAGGCCGTCTCGGCGCGGCAGCATGCGGTCGACGATCAGCACGTCGTAGTCCATGCCCGAGGCCATGGCGTAGCCCGTCTCGCCATCGGTGGCGTGGTGGGTGACGTGCCCTGCCTCGTCGAGAGCCTGGATCAGGTAGCTCGCCGCCTCGCGGTCGTCTTCGATGAGCAGGATCTTCATGGCAAGCCTCCCTTTTCCCGTTTCCGCAGCGGAAAAGTGACATCCACTTGTCCCGGAAACGCTCTGGCGCGGCTATCGGATTCGATTAGCGCAAGCACCGGCCCCGAGGCAACGCCCCGGAGCCGGCAGGGTGAGTGGCCTACTTGTTGCCGGGCTGATCGAGCGGCAGGCCGATGTACCGCACGGTGTCGTTGCGGCTGGCCTTGATCAGCGCGGTGTTGAGGCCCTTGGCCTTCACGGCGCTGATGGCCTTCTCGAACTCGTCGACCGTCGAAACCTTCTTGTTGTCGACTTCCAGGATCACGTCGCCGACGGCAAAGCCCTTGTCGGCGGCAATGCTGTTCTGGTCGACATCCTGGATCAGAAGGCCGTCGCCATCGGAATTCGGCACCAGAGTGATGCCGACGCTCGAGGGCTTGGGCTGATCCGGCTGACCCTGCTCCTGCTGGCCCTGGTTGTCGTTCTGGGCCACCTGTGCATCATTCAGCGTATCGAGGGTGACGGTCACCTTGTCGCTCTTGCCGTTGCGCCAGACGTCCAGGGTCACCTTGGTGCCCGGAGCCTTGCCGGCAATGGTGCGGCTGAGATCGAGCGCATTGTTGATCTGCTGGCCGTCGACGGCGGTGATGACGTCGCCCGAATTGATGCCGGCCTTCTGCGCAGGGCCGCCATCGCTGGGCTCGGTCACGAGAGCACCATGGGTGTTCTTGAGGCCGACGCTATCGGCGATGTCACGCGTCACATCCTGGATGGAAACGCCCAGGAAGCCGCGCGTCACGGTGCCGTTCTCGATCAGCGAGTTGACGATGGGCTTCACGATCGAGGCCGGAATGGCGAAGGCGATACCGACATTGCCGCCGTTCGGCGAGAAGATGGCGGTGTTCATGCCGGCGACCTTGCCGTGCACGTCGAAGGCCGGGCCACCGGAATTGCCCATGTTGACCGCCGCGTCGATCTGCAGGAAATCGCCATAGGACGAGCCGGAAATGTCGCGGCCGCGAGCCGAAACGATACCGGCCGTGACCGAACCGCCGAGGCCGAACGGGTTACCGACGGCAACCACCCAGTCGCCAACGCGGATATTGTCGTCGGCGAACTCGACATAGGGTAGGTCCTTGCCGTCTACCTTGACGACGGCGACGTCGGTCCGTTCGTCGGTGCCGATGACCTTGGCGGTCATCTCGTCACCATTGTCGAACTTGACGGTGACCTTGTCGGCGTTCTTCACCACGTGGTTGTTGGTGACGATGTAGCCGTCGGCGGAAATGACGAAGCCGGAACCGGCAGCCTCGTATTTGTGGGTCGGGGGCGCCTGGTTGCCATTGCCGTTGCCGAACTCATCGCCGAACTGGTCGAAGAATTTCTTCAGCGGATGATCGGGCGGCAGGTCCGGGAACTGGAACTGGAAATTACGGCCGCGGAAATTGGTCTGGGTGTCAGGCTCGGTGCCTTCGACCTGGATGGAGACGACGGCAGGTTTCACCGCTTCGACGAGATCGGCGAAGCTGGGCGCCGTGACCGATGGCGCCGCGATCTGGGCATTGGCGGTCTGGCTGGTGGCAACGAAGGCGGCGCCGCCGCCCAGGCCGACAACAATAGCCAAGGCCGAGGCCCCAATCCACCGGCGGGTGTGATGGAGGAAATTCGAGCGCATGGGTTGTTCTCCTTGTTACGACTCTCAACAGAGTGGCAACGTTATGGAGCAGCCGATATTTCCGGTATGTTTCGCCAAAATTACAAGTTGGTAAGGCTCGCGGCGGGAGTGCGGCAAGGATTTCGCAAGGTTGGAGCACCAGACGCGATGCCCAACCCCTTGCGAGACCGGGGGGACTCGAGCTGCCCCCCGGCTCAAGGCCGGGGAGGACCTGTTGTTAGTAAGGGGAGGACCTGTTGTTAGGATGAAGATGGAACCTCGGAGATCGAGTATTCAACTCAATCCATCAACGAGTCCTCCCCGGCCTTGAGCCGGGGCCCAGCTTCCCTTCTTTACCCCTCGCCCCTACCCTTCCAACTCCTTCAGCGCCGCCTGTTCCTCCTCGGTCAGTCCCGAGGGAGCATCCACCGGTTTGCGGCGCCTGATGCCGATGAAGATCGCCAACGCGCCGGCCAGCAGCAGAGCGGGCGTCGCTATCCAAAGGATAATCGTATGCGGGGCGACGACAGGCTGCAGCAGCACGAACTCACCGTAGCGGTCGACGATGTACTGCACCACCTGCTTGTCGGTGTCGCCGGCCGTCAGGCGCTCGCGGACGATGACGCGCAGGTCGTGCGCAAGCTCGGCGTCGCTTTCCTCGATCGACTCGTTCTGGCAGACGAGGCATCGCAGCCCCGAGCCGATGGCGCGGGCTCGCGCCTCCAGGGCTGGATCGCTTAGTATCTCGCTGGGGTTGAGTGCAAAGGCCGCATTCGGCAGCAGGCTCGCGAGAATGAAGAACAGGACCGCAAGGCGCTTCATTCGGCGGCCTCGGGGGCCGCAACGCGGGCAGTGGCCCGGCGCGGGGCGCCGACGCGCAGGCGCCTGTCGCTGAGCGAGATGAAGCCCGCAAAAGCCATCAGGATGGCGCCAAGCCAGATGAACGTCACGTAAGGCTTGTACCAGAGCCGCAGCACGTGGGCGCCGCCCGCCTGGTCCTCGCCGAGCTGGATATAGAGCTGCGAGAAGCCATAGGTCTGGATCGAGGCTTCGGTCGTCGGCGTGCCGCTGGCGGCATAGATGCGGCGCTCCGCCGTCGTCGTGCGCGTGCCGCCGCCAGCCTGCGTGATAACGAAGGTGCCGCGATCGGACGTGTAATTGGGGCCGGGCTGGTCGTCGTCGAGCCGATCCAGCCGCACGTCGTAGCCCGAGATCGAAACCGTCTGGCCCGGCGCTATCGTGGTGATGAGTTCACTCTGCCAGGCCGTGGTGGCGACGATGCCGATAACGGTGATGCCGATGCCGAAATGGGCGAGCGCCGTGGAAAAGGCGGTACGCGGCAGCCCGGCAAGGCGCCGCATGCTCTCGCCGAACGGGATGCGGCCGAGGCGGATCCGGTCCACCAGTTCGGCGACGGCGCCGATGGCGGCCCAGAAGCCGAGCAGCAGGCCGAGCGGCGCCAGCGAGACATGGGCGCCGGTCACGAAGAACATCACGATGGTGACGACCAGCGTCACCCCGGCGGCGCCGGCAAGGCGCTGCACCACGGCGACGAGATCGCCGCGCTTCCAGGCGAGGAACGGCCCGAGGGGCAGCAGCAGCAGCAACGGCACCATCAGCGCGCCGAAAGTCAAATCGAAGAACGGCGCACCGACCGAAATGGTCTGGCCGGTGATGGCGTTGAGGATCAGCGGATAGAGCGTTCCCACCAGCACTGCCCCCAGTCCCGTGACGAGGAAGAGGTTGTTGAGGATGAGCCCGCCCTCGCGGCTGATCGGGGCAAACAGCCCCCCTACCCGCAGCGTTTGCGCGCGCAGGGCAAATAGCGCGAAGGCGCCCCCGATGAAGGCCGCCAGCAGGCTGAGGATGACGAGGCCGCGCGTCGGATCGGAGGCAAAGCTGTGCACCGAGGTCAGGATGCCGGAGCGAACGAGGAAGGTGCCGAGTAGCGACAGCGAGAAGGTGATGATGGACAAAAAGATCGTCCACACCTTCATGGCATTGCGCTTTTCCATGACCAGCGCCGAGTGCAGCAGCGCCGTGCCGGCGAGCCAGGGCATGAAGCTGGCATTCTCTACCGGGTCCCAGAACCACCAGCCGCCCCAGCCGAGTTCGTAATAAGCCCAATAGGAGCCCATCGCGATGCCGAGGGTGAGGAAGCACCAGGAGAGCAGCGCCCAGGGCCGCACCCAGCGCGCCCAGGCGGCATCGATGCGCCCGGTGATGAGCGCGGCGATGGCGAAGGAAAAGCAGATCGAAAAGCCGACATAGCCCGTGTAGAGCATGGGGGGATGCACGGCGAGGCCGAAATCCTGCAGGATCGGATTGAGGTCCCGGCCCTGGAACGGCGCCGGATCGAGCCGGGCAAAGGCGTTGGACGTAAAGAGCGCAAAGCCGGAAAACGCGGCGACGAGCAGGCTCTGCGTGGCGAGGACGATGCTCAGCAGGTCCTTGGGCAGGTTGCGGCCGAACAAGGCCACGGCGGCGCCGAAAAGCACGAGGATCTGGATCCATAGGACCACCGAGCCCTCATGGTTCCCCCAGACGCTGGTGAACTTGTAAAGCAGCGGCTGCAGCGAGTGCGAGTTCTGGTAGGCCAGCAGCAGCGAGAAATCGGAGGTGACGAAGGCCTCGACCAGCGTCGCGAACGCCGCCGCCACCAGCAGGAATTGCAGCACGGCCGATTGCCGCAGCACCGAGGTGACGCGCGCATCGCCGCGCCAGAAGGCAAAACCGAGCAGCGCCGAGCCGCAGGCTATGGCGAAGGCGAGGATGAACGCAAAATGACCAAGCTCGATGGTCATTGCGCCCCCCCGCCGGCCGCCGCCTGCAAGGCCGCTCCCGGATCGTCGGGACGCCACTCGCCGCGTGCCTTCAACTCGTCGGCGACTTCCTTGGGTATGTAGTTCTCATCGTGCTTGGCGAGCACGTTCGAGGCCGTGAAGGTGCCGTTGGCCGCGAGGCTGCCTTCGGCGACAATGCCCTGCCCCTCACGGAAGAGGTCGGGCAGGATGCCGACATAGGTGACGTCGGTATCGGTGCCGCCATCGGTGATGATGAAACTGTTGTTCTCGCCGTTCTTCTTCCACGAGCCGTCCTTGACGAGGCCGCCGAGGCGAACCGGCGTGCCGGCGGCAACCGCCTTGGTGTGCAGTTCCGTGGGCGAATAGAAGAACACGATCTGGTCCCTCAACGCAGTCAGCACCAGGGTCGTGGCGATGCCGAGGACCACGGCGAGGCCGAGGATGAGGGAAAGACGCTTCTGTTTACGGGTCATGGCCATGTCCTACTCCAGCCCTGCCCCAACTGCCAGCGTGTCGAGTTCGGCACGTGTGGCGGCAGCGGGATAGGCAGCCTTGGCAGCCGTATAGGCACGCTGCGCATCGTCCATGCGTTTGAGCACAATGTAGGAACGGACGAGCTGTTCCCAATCGGTAATCGGCCCGCCGTCCTTGGAAAGCCGGCTGTCGAGCCCGGCCACCATGCCCTCGATCATCTTGGCCTGTGCGGGACTGGGGGTCGGATCGGGGGCCGGCGCCTGCGCTTGCGGCAGCGGCTTGCCGGCCAGGCCCGCTTCGGCGGCAGCCAGCCCCTGCTCGGCCGTCGCGACCCACGCCTCGCCGCCGGCGGAAAGCGCCAGCAGCGCCTTCCACTGCGCCACGGCGTCGGCATAGTCCTTCTGCTCGGTCGCATAGCCGGCGAGATAGAAGCGCGAACGCACGTGGTTGGGGTCGCGCTTGACGGCTCTTTGCAGCAATTGCAGGGCCTCGGGCACCATGCCGCCGCCGGCCTTCAGCAGCAGCGTTTCGGCGAGATCGGTCTCGGTATCGGCCGTCGGCGCGCTCAGCGCCAGCACGCGCCGGTAGGCGTTGATGGCGTCGTCGTAGCGCCCGAGCCCGCGATAGACCGGGGCGATCACCGACCAGCCGCGCAGGTCGTTGGGGTTCTTCTGGAGCTCGACCTCGATGCGCTTCACCGCTTCATCGAGGTCCATGTTCGTGGCCACGGGCATGGTGCGGCCGGCCAGGGGCTGCGAGGGAATGCCGGGATTGCCGATCATGGCGTAGGTCGCAAAGGCGATGCCGGCGATGACGACCAAAGCCGCAGGCAACAGCAGCGACAGGCGCCGCGCGCCGGCCGGCAAGGCATTCCTGGCTTCCCGCGTCAGCCGCAGGAATTCGCGGGCGAGTTCGCCCTTGGCCGCTTCGCCTTCCGCCGCCGGCATCTGCCCGGAGGCGATATCGGCATTGATTTCAGCCAGTTGCAATCGGTAGTGCACATCCGCGGCTTCCCCGGCGCCCGCGTTGACCGCACCTGTCACCGATGCGTAATAAAGCGCTACGCAGCAGATTGCGGTGACGGCGATGGCGAATAACCAGAAGAGCATGAGCCCCACAAGATGCTAGGGTCAGGAAACGAGAGTGCATCTATAGGGCGAATCCGGCGAAAAATGCACCTCAACATGCCGTGCGGCGTCGGACCCTTTGCCGCAGCATGGCGGCTTTAGGCGATGGCGGAGGGGAATGTCGACATCGCGATCCATGGCGCAACACCGCTGGCGGGCCTGCTGGCCGGGCTGTTGGCGAGCCGCCACAAGCGTACCGTAGCGCTGGTCGGCGCCCCCACTGCCCGCTACCGTTTGCCGCGCAGCGTCGATGTTTCCGTCGCACCCCTCACCCGTCCGGAGACCTGGTCGCTCGTTCGTGACAGCCGCGCGGACGTCCTGAAGCTGCTCACGCGAATCGGCGGAAAGGCTGCGGTGCGGCGCTTCGATTGCGTTTTTCTGGCTGAAAGCGCGGCCGGCAAGGATGCGCTCGGCCATATCGGGGTGATGGCGTCCGGCTATGGCGAGGCCGTGGAATTGTTGCCCGACGGCTGGCTCCTGCCCGGCGCCTCTGCGTTTCGCCTGCGCGATGCCGCGATGATCGAGCGGCCGCTGCTGGAGCCGGGCCTTGCCGCCTGGCTCGAAAAGCTCGGCGTGCGCCGCGAATTCGCCAATACCGGCCTGACCGTCCTCGCCGACGACGAGGCAATTCTCGCCCACGCGACCGATCTCACGGCACCGCTCGCCGAAATGCCGATGACGGTGCTGTTGACCGAACCGGCGCCGCCGCTGGTCGCCCCGCTGCTGTTCTCGGTGGGTCGCGGGCTTACGATTGCGCAGGGCGCAGAAGGCAGCATAACCGCCCTGGCGCCTGGCGCCCCGGCAAAGGCGCTGGCGCAGGTCGGCGCGGTGCTGTCGCGCGACCACACCGTGCGGCGGGCAGGACAGGCCGGCTTCACCGCTCTCGCCGCACTGGACGGCGCACCGGTCGTCGGCCCCCTCGGCACCGGCGGTCCCTTCGTCGTTAGCGGCCTAGGCCCTGTCGGCGCCTTCATGGCGCCCGCACTGGCGCGCTTCGTTGCCGGCGCTGCCAGTCCGGAAGAAACCACCTACTTCACCGCCCGCAGCCCCACCGCGTCCCGCGCCGCCATCGCCGATTATTCCGTCGGAGCGGCGCGATGAGCATGCAACCCAATCGCGTCGCGCAGGGCCAGCATCATCTCAACGGCCGCCTCATCGACCGGGGCAAGCCTGTGCGCTTCCGGCTCGATGGTCGCTGGATCAACGGCTTCGACGGCGACACCGTGCTGAGCACAGCGCTCGCTTCCGGCGTCATCGGCGCCGGGCTGCACCAGGGCTCGCCCCTGGCGCTCGACGAGCGCTTCGCGCCCGCCATCGTGCCGGTCGCACTGGCCGACGATCCACGGCAGGCGCTGCCGATGGCGCGTACGCCGGCCACCAACAATGCCGATTATCGCAGCGTCGGCAGCGGCGCGCCCGGTCCCCTGGCGCGCCTGGGGTTCAAGCCGCGCATCCGCGACGGTCGGCTACCGCAGAGCTTCGATCGCATGCTGGCGGGCGCCGAACCGTGGGCGGACCATCCGGCCAGCGAGCCCATCGCCGTCGATTTGGTCGTGGTCGGTGGCGGCGTTGCGGGGTTGAGCGCGGCGCTCGCGGCCGGCGAAAGCGGCGCCAGCGTGGTGCTTGTCGAGCGGCGGCAGGATTTCGGCGGCGATGTGCGGCTGTTCGGCGCGCTCGAAGGCGAGGAGGCCCCCGATGCCATCCTCGCGCGCCTCACCACTGCCCTGTCCCGGCTTGAAAACGTCCGCCTGCTGGATCGTGCCGAGGCGCTGTCGGTCGCCGGCGGCATCGTGCGCGTGCATCGCGTCGAAGCAAGTTCCGCCGGCATCGGCAGCCGCATCGTCACCTATGCCGCCAGGCGCGTCATCCTCGCCACCGGCTGCAGCGAGCGGCTGCCGGTCTTTGCCGGCAATCGCCTGCCGGGCGTCGTCGGGCTCGCAGCCGCCTTCGATCGTGCCGACCGCTTCGGCGTCGTCATCGGCAGCACGTTCGCCATCAACACCTCGGTCAACGAGGGCTATCGCTTTGCCATGCTGGCGAGCGATACCGGCCTCACGCTCGCCCGCATGAGCGATACGCGGGCGCGGCCGAGTTCGCGCTTCATCGAGTTCAGCAAGGCCTACGGCATGCCGCTGGCCTCCGCTCTGGTGCCGATTTCCGTCGAGCGCAACACGCGCGGCGGCTCCGGCCTTGCCATCACTCTCGCCAGCACCATGCCGGCGGTCGAGGCGAATGGCGCGCCGATCCTGGCCGACCAGTTCGTCGTCGCCGGCGGCTGGCAACCGGATCTGTCGCTTTGGCTCGGTGCCGGCGGCAGCGCCCGCTGGTCGCTCGAGAGCAATGCGATGGTGGCGGATGGCAGGCTCGCGGGCATGGCGCTGGCCGGCGCCGCGGCCGGCTATCGCAGCCTATCCGGCTGTGCGCGCAGCGGCGTTGCAGCCGTGGCCGCGCTGTTCAAGCGCCGCAACGTGCCGGTGCGCGACGTCGAGATCGACAGTTTCTATGAAACGCCCACCGGCCCCACCGGCATGGCGCCGGCCTCCGCCGCCACCGGCGCGGCCTATCTCGATCACGGCTGGAGCCTGCTCCGCCGCACCGAGGCAGAGACCCGGTCGCTGGCCTCGGCGCCGCGTGCGCTGGGCTTGGGCGACATCGCTGCTGGCGTGCAGCTTGGCCTATTGCCGGCGGCAGCGGCGGGCATGGTGGCTAGCGAGCGTGCCACGCCGCCCATCGTCATCGGAAACGGCAAGGCGCCTCCCCCGCCGGCGGCGCCAAAGGAGCAGACACCCGCCTACATGGCCGGCCGTTTCGGCGAGGGTGCCGAACTCTGGACGATCGCAGTGGATGAGGCGCGTCGGCTGCGCGCCGGGGCATTGCTCTACGTCACCGGCACCGAGAACGCCGACCCGGCAGCGGCCGTCGGCACGATCGTCGTATCGTCGGGCAAGGACGCGGCCGTGGCGCTCGTCTCCGCAACCCATGCGCAACCGGATGCGCGGTTCATCCTCCGCGACGGCACGCAGCGCGTCGCCGTCAGGCTCATGGAAAAACGAGGCTGATCAGCCGGCGGCGGCAGCGCGCTTGGCGGCGTCGCGGGCGCGGCGCAGCACTTCGGCATATTCGGCGTTGTAGCGCAGTTCGGCCATCTTGATGCCGGCATCGAGCCGCGAGGCAGCAATCTTGTCGGCCGGGTTGGCGCGGAACAGATCGAGGTTGCGTTTCACCTGCACTTCAAGTGCTTGGCCGGCTTGGTTCCAGTTCTGCTCGAAGATCGCATTGAGGGCCAGCGAATCGCGGCAATCGCGCACGGTGGAGAGCAGGTAGAGGCCGTTGATGGCTGCAAGCACCCGGTCGCTGTCGAAGCGATCGTTGGCTTCCCTGCGGCGCAGGGCCTGGTTCACGTCGATCGCGACCTCCCGCAATTTCGGCTCGATGCGATCGGAAGCCGACTTGGTGAGGCCGGCGATAATGGCGCTCCAGCGGCTGCCTCGCGACAATTCGATATAGCCGCTCACCGCGCGCAGCAGCCGGTGATAGCGGTCGAGCGTCCGGCAGATGAGGTCGATATCGACGAAGGCGCCGTTGGCCTCGAGCTGCGGTATCTGGTTCTGGGCATGGGACAGCAGCGCATCCACCATGGGCGCAAAGCCGGCACGCTGCACCGCAGTTTCCGTCGAGGCTCCGGCGACGCGAATGACGGTCGTGGTCAGCCGCGAGGGATTACTCACCTGCCCTATCGCCGCCTGCATCAGCAGGGCGGCGGCCGTCGCATCGGAAAGCGGCATGGCCTGCAAGGCCGTGCCCAGCGCGGCGTCGTCGGCAATGTTGTTCACGGCGCGTCCGAAGGCCTGCGCCTTTTCGAGCAGCGCGCGATGCCGCAGCGCCGCCAGCGCCACCGGCAGGCGAGCGAAGACCTCCTCGCCGCCCATCTGCGCGCGCAGGCGCCTGCCTTCTTCGAAACCGGACGTGGCGGTGGCGAGGGCGCTCTTTACCCGATCCATGAGGTTCGGCAGCACGGCCGTCAATTGCTGCGGCTCGGTCGGGGCGCCGCCCGGCGCGTCAGCGCCGACGAGGTCGGGCGCCAGGTCGCGCGTCATCCACAGCCAGATGTGGTCGGCATGGTCGCGGGCCAGGGCGCCGTCGAAAACGAAGGCGCCACCCGGCGCCACCAGGATGGGATCGATCAGCCCCAGGAAAGCCTGCCCGGCCGTGTGGCCGGTGCGGGACGATGGGGCGGGCGTCGCAACGGGCTTGGCTTCAGCGCTGGTGCCGGGCATCTCGAACGGGAATCAACTAGGTGCGTTTCGGCACACTAGCGCTGGATCGTAAAATAATGCCTACCCGGCGCCTCAGGCGGCGCCGGCAGCCACCGACCAGTTACCGTTGCCTTCGCGGCAGGCCGTGCCCTTGCGCACGTAGTCCTTGCCGGCCACCGTCACCGTATTGGTGAAGTCGCGGCAATCGAGGTTGTTGACGCGCACATAGGGGCCGACCACGATCGAACCCTTGGAGCCGGCGCCGCTCCAGGTGCGCGGGGCGCCCGGACGGCTGAACTGCAGCGCATAGAACTGGGCGCTCGAAGCGTCGGCGCGTTCCTTGGCGCTCATCAGCGGCAGCACGGTCGGGTCGACATAGGCGGCGACGTCGGTGTTGAGCATGCTGCTCGTCGTGGCGACGGCGGGCGCCTGGGTCTGTCCGGTCAGCACCGGCTGGGTCGGCGCCGCGGGCGCGAGTACCGGCTGCGAGGCCACCTGGGTGGTGGTGCCGGTGCCGACGCAACCGGCCAGCGTGATGACGGCGAAAAGTGGAATGGCGCGAATGAACGTCTGCATTTTTGTCTCGCTCAACTTTATCCGGTGGCGGGCGGGCGGAAATCCGTCAGGCGCGGCCGGGCCGCGCTGCAGGAAGCCGCAAATCGGCCCTTAGGCCACCAAGGTCCGATCGTTCCAATTGCAGCGAGCCGCCATAAACGTCAACCAGTTCCTTGACAATATCGAGCCCAAGGCCGCTGCCGGCGGTTTTTTCGTCGAGACGGACACCGCGGCGCAACACCTGGCTCGCCTCCTCGTGCGTCAGGCCCGGCCCGTCGTCGTCGATGCGGATCAGCAGCATCGGCTGGGACTGGCTGCGGTCGGTCTCCAGCCGCACCTGCACCCGGGCCTTGGCCCACTTGCAGGCATTGTCCAAGAGGTTGCCCGCCATCTCCTCCAGATCGCCTTCATCGCCGCGGAACCACATGACCGCGGCATCCGGCGTTTCGAACGCGATGGTGCGCTCCGGGTGCAGCTTGTGCATGACGCGGACCAGCCGCGTCAGCAGCAGCGTGGCATCGCCCTTCTTGCCGACCACGGCGGTACGCGCCGCCAGCCGCGCGCGATCGAGATAGGTCGAAACCAGCGTCGTCATCTTCTCGCATTCCGACAGCACGACGGCGGCCAGCCCGCTCTCGGGCGCCGCCTCCGCTTCGTTGCGCAGCACAGCGAGCGGCGTTTTCAGGCCGTGCGCGAGGTTACCCACCTGGTTACGCGCCCGCTCGATGATCTGCGCATTGGAATTGAGCAACTGGTTCACTTCGTCGGCGAGCGGCGCGATCTCGCGGGGGAAATCCCCGGTGACGTTCTGGCTTTCGCCCTCGCGCACGCGCTCCACCGCCACGCGCAAGCGGCTGATCGGCCGCAGGGCGAAGCGGGCGACGATGAAGCTCATGATGGCGAGCATCACGCCCACCGCCACCAGCACGATCAGCGCCTGGCTGCGGAAATCGTCGACCAGTTGGAAGATTTCGTCGAGGTTGCCGCTCACCAGCACGCGCAGCGTCCGGCCGTTGACCGAAACCTCGCGCTCGTTGACGCGGATTTGCGTGCCGAACTCGTCGGTCGTCGCCGCGGTACGGAGCTTGGCGGCATTGAAGGGAATGGTGAGGCGCGGCGGCGTCAGGCCGACCAGCGAGGGCGAGAGGTTGACGATGGTGCCGTCGGGGTCGCGGATGGCCCAGTACCAGCCGGAAGCCGGCCGGTCGAAACGCGGATCGCCGAGGTCGATCTGGTCGCTGGTCGGATCGCCCGCCTGCAGCATGCGTCCGACCAGGGTTTCGAGGTGGAAATCGAGCGTGTCCGACAGGCTCGTGTCGAGCGCACGCGAATAAAGTCCCGAGAGCAGGAAGGCCGTGCCGACCAGCGCCACGATCACCCAGATCGCCGAATAGAGCAGCAGCGAGGCTGCAATCGAGCGCGGCGCCAGGCGGGGAAAGCGCATCAGGGACGGGCCCTACTCGCCGCGGATCTGGTAGCCGAGTCCCCGCACCGTCTCGATCACCTCCTCCGGCAGCTTCTTGCGCAGCCGTCCGACGAAGACTTCGATCGTGTTGGAATCGCGGTCGAAATCCTGGTCGTAGAGGTGCTCGGTCAGTTCCGTGCGCGAGATCACCTTGCCCTTGTGGTGCATGAGGTAGGATAGCAGCCGCAATTCGTGGCTGGTGAGCTTCACCGCCTGGCCATCCACCGTCACCTTGCCCGAACGCACGTCGAGCCGCACGGGGCCGGCCGTGATCTCGTTGGAGGCGTGGCCGGCGGCGCGCCGCACCAGCGCCCGGATGCGGGCGAGCAGTTCTTCCATGTGGAAGGGCTTGGCCAGGTAATCGTCGGCACCCGAATCGATGCCCTGCACCTTGTCGCTCCAGCGGTCGCGCGCCGTCAGCAGCAGCACCGGCATGGTCTTGCCGTCGCGCCGCCAGTTCTCCAAAACGCTGAGGCCGTCCATCTGCGGCAGGCCGATGTCCAGCACCACCGCATCGTAAGGCTCCGTATCGCCCAGGAAGTGCCCTTCCTCGCCGTCGAAAGCCACATCGACGGCATAGCTGGCATCGACCAGGGCGTCCTTGATCTGCCGGTTGAGATTATTGTCGTCTTCCACCACCAGGATGCGCATATGTTCCCCCTCACCGGCCGGTCGATGCATTCAGGACGACGGTCTCGGCATCGCCGGAACCATAGACCTGCAGAATATAGACATAACCGCCGTTCTGTTCGCAAACCTGGAACGAAACGACGTCCGCAGGCGAAATGCCGCCGGCGGCAAGAACGCTGGCCAGCGGCAGGATGCGTCCGTCCGACACGGCCTTCTGGATGTCCCGCTTGCCGAGGCACGCGCCGGCTGCATCGGCGGGCATGACAGCGCCGAAAACCAGCCCGGCTGCCACCAGTCCCGCCAGGAGTGTTGAAAGCATTCTCTTCATGCCCGGCACTCTAGCTAGGCCGGACTGAATGGGAAATGAACGAACTTGCAAGCTTCAGAACCCTGTCTTGATCTCGCGTCTCAGGAAAATAACGGCGAAAGCCTCAAGGATGAGCTGGCCGGCGGAGTGCCCTTCCATCGAGGGAATGTCGATCCCCAGGACCTGGGCAACGCCCGCCAGCAACATGGCGGCGGCAACGATATAAGTCTTGTAACCCGAAATCAGCGTCATGGTTTCTCTCCTGTTGTCTGTGGAAATCGTTCCGGCCGCGGCGAGCGCGGCTGCACGGATTACGGCAACGCGCTTGTGCCAGCCGCTGCCGAAGACCGCGAAGGCCGCAAGGTTCGTGAGGAAATCGAGGCGTTTGTCGCACAGCGCATCGATGAGCCCGGCCAGTCCCATCAGCGCGATCTTCTGTTTGATGCCGGCTAGCGTGACCGGCCCGACGATGCCGTCAGCCGGAACGCCGGTCAGCTTTTGCAGAGTCATTACAGCGCGTTGCGGGCCGGAATGCACAGCGAAGTCGAAGACGGCAAGGTCGAGCCCGGCGGGCAGGTCGCCCCCGGCGACGGGCTGCCAGTACTGCTCCTTGTAGATCGCCGCTGCCTCGGTCTCGGTCAGCTGCTGCACCGCCGTTTTCGGCAGCGGCGTCCATGGCGTCACCTTGCGCCAGCCGGCGAGCGTCTTGCGGGTGATGCCCATATTCGTCGCCCCGCCGGGGTCGTCCGGGTTGTCGGCATAGCCGCCCTCCTGCCGCAGCACTTCGGCGAGGCAGGCATCGAACCGGTCAGTCATGGAACTCTCCCTGCACGGCGTGGCCGGCGCCGTATTCGGCGCTGACCTGCGCGACGGTGAAGGTGAAGCTGGCGGCGCTGGCGCCGAAATCGGCAGCCTGCTCGGCCGCGGTGTAGGTCGCCGCCGGTGTGGCCGCTGCGATCGTCCTCACGGCCGCTGCGCCGTCGAAAACGGTCACGCGGTACGCTTCCGGCGCAAAGTCGAGCGCCGGCACCACACTGCCCCAGCCGTTCGGATCGGCGTAACTGCGGCGCCTCCAGGCAAAGGCGATGTCGCCGCTACCGTCGCGCACCGCCGTCAGCTCTACCGGTGCCAGCGGCAATAGCGGATCGGTGCCGATCGCAACCGACAGCGCCTGCCCCGTCAGGTCGGCGCGGCCCGCAAAGGCCCTGAGATCGAGCGTCTGGCCCAACCACAGCGTTTCCACCGGCACGCTCGCCACCCGGCTATCCAGCACCAGCACGCGATTCCCGGCTGTGCTCGCGCCGATGGCGAAATCGCTGCCGTCGAGCCCGCGCAGCAGGTGCGTCAGCGCATAGGTGCCGGTCTCGACCAGTTCCGCCCCGGCAAAGCCGACGATCTCCCAGTCGCCCGCATCGTTCTCAACGGCGATGCGGTTGCTGCCCGCGCGCACCGCCGCCTCGCTCGCCGAGGCCACGTGGCCGGCATAGAGCGTCACGCGCAGCATGCTCGTATCGTCCCAGGCGCCGAATGGCATCGGCATGAGCGCATCGGCCAGTTCGCCGATGCCGGCCCGCCCCGACAGCGCCGCCAGCCGCGCGCCGGTCACCTCATCGGTGATCGTCACCTCGCCCGGCCACGGCCGTGCCGTTGCCCCCAGCACCAACCGCGCGCGCCGCGGATCGGCGGGCAGCGGCGGCAATTGCGCCGCCAACACAACCGGCAACGCCAGTGGCGCCGGCGTTGCCACCAGCGTCTGCGGCCGGTCCGAAGTAATGGCCGCCACTTCAACCGGGGCGATGGCGCGTGCCGTCACCCGCCGCGCCAACCCATCGCGGATTTCGCTCACCACGTGCGGCGCGCCTTCTTGCACGCGAATGGCATCGCCCGGCTCCAGCGCCAACATGGAGGGCGGCAGCAGCATCTCGACCGTCTCGCCGGCCGCGCCGCGATCCGCCAGCATGCGCTCGGCGGCGTGGCGTGCGCCGGAGAGATCCAGCACCATGTCGCTCGCCTCGGCACCCCCGGCGCCACCGTCGAGCCGCATCGCCGTCACCGTCGCCGTGAGATAGCCGCGCTCGCGGTCGAAATAGGTCAGCGCCAGCCGCCCCAAAGCCTCGCCGGCATCGGGGCGCTTGCGCGTCAGCAGCGGCCCATCGGCCGCCGCCAGCCTCTCGATATCCGTGTTCCCGCGCGCCAACGCTGCCACGAAATCCAGCCCGTCCGGCCGTGCCCTGAGCGTCAATCCGCTCGCCGCCAACACCGGCTCCAGCGCGTCGCGCGCCGTCGTCAGCCCGGAAACCTTCAGCCCGTGGATCAGCGGTTGCGCCGGCACCGCGCCCGCGACGTCGATGCCGAAATCTTCGGCTATTGCCGCCGCCAACTCGTCCGTCGCCACCGTTCCGGCGCGCCCGGTCAGCCAGTGGCCGGTCGCATGGTTCGGCCCGTCGCTCCACGTGTCGGTGTCGGCAGGAAAGGCCGGATAGGGCCGCGCATCCCAGGTCCACACCGTGATCCAGCCCGGGTCGACCATGCGGCCGGCATAGACGTCGGACTCCGGATTATGCGCCCCTTCCCGCGCCCAATACGCGAAATGCGCGCGCAGGAATTGCCGCTGCATCAGCGGATCCGGCTGGCCGCTCGAAAAATACGGCCGCCCGTTCTCCGAGCTCTTCGGGTCACCAAAGACGTTGGGCTGGTTGGCGCCCTTGTCGACGGCGGCGCAGCCCAGTTCCGTGAACCAGATCGGCTTCGATTTCGGCACCCATGCCGTCGGCACCGCCGACCTCACACCGCCCGGCCGGTCATGGTGTTCGTTGCTCCACCAGCCGGCGATGTCCTTGAAGCGCCAGACAAACGGCTCGCCCGCGCCGTCGGTGATCGGCGAACGGTTGGCGGCGACGCGGTCGGCGTCCGAGGCGTAATAGAAGTCGAACCCCTCGCCGCCCGCGATCCGGCTCTCGATATAGGCCGTATCGTAAATGCTGTCGGCCAGGCCCGCATCCGGGTGGTCGTCGCCGTCGCGCCAGTCGGTCGTCGGCATGTAACTGTCGATGCCCACGGCATCGATGTCCGCACTCGCCCACAGCGGGTCGAGGTGGAAATACTTCGCCCCATCCGGCTGGTAGCCCGAAAACTCCGACCAGTCGGCGGCATAGGTGAGCTTGGTGCCCGCCCCGACGATGCCGCGCACCTCAGCCGCTAGGTCCACCAAAGCCGCAACGAAAGGAAAGCCGTCGCTGCCGTCGCGCAAGGTCGTCAGCCCGCGCAGTTCCGAGCCGATGATCAGGCCCGCAACGCCCCCGGCCTCCACTGCCAGTTGCGCATAATGCCGGACCATCCGCCGGTAGCGCCAATCGCTGCCGGTGCCGACGAAATCCGATATCTGCGCCAGCACCTCGTCGGTCGTGTCGGGCGTCGCCGCACTGTTCGGCGCCGGATCGCAGGTGATGCGCCCGCGCCAGGGATAGGCCGGCTGATAATACCCCCAATAGGGGTCGGGCAGCGTGTTGTCGCTGGCAATGTCCATCATCACCAGCGGATAGAGCACCACGTCGAGCCCGCGCGCCTTGAGGTCGGCAATCGCCGCCTTCACCGCCGCATCGGAGGGCGTGCCGCCATAGGCCGGCCCGCCGTCATGGCTCGAAACCACCCGCGCCGCCGCCCGCGTCAGTCCCGCCACCGACCATTCGGCGCCGTGGAGAGTGCGCGAAGCGCCCTCGACGCGCGGCGCGATCGTGCACTGCCCGCACCGCAAATCGTCGCCGAACCACGAGACGACCAGCGACACGCGTTCCAGATTCGGGAACAGTGCCTGCAATTCGTCGAGCGACAGCGTCCAGTCCGAAATCTTGGCCGATTGGTGCGCGTTTTCGTGCGCCGTCTCGCCGTGCCCCACCACGCGCACGCGCGCCACGGGGTCGTAGCCGAACTCGGTAGCGCCGGGGATGATCGTCACAGCCCGGATCGCCGGCTCCAGTTCACCCACGCTTCGGCAAAGCTCCACCGCGATATTGGGGATGCGGTTGCCGAATTGCTTGAGCGGCAGCCGCTCGAACACGAGATAACACAACCCGCGATAGGCCGGCGCGTTGCCCGCGCCCTGCTTGGCTTCTATCAGGCTATCCACCGCCTGGGTCTCGGCGCCGTTGTAGAAGCGGATAGTTAGCCCTTCCGTTTCCAGCAGCTTGCCGTCGGCCCAGATGCGCCCGAGCCGCTGCACCTCGCCCTGGCAGAGGCCGATGGCGAAATTGGCGGCGATGTTCGGCCCCTCGTCCCCGCCACCGCCCAGCCCTTTGCCGCCGCTGCTCTCGCCGCCGATCTCCTCCAGCTCCGTCGCCCAGATGATGTTGCCGGCAACGCGGTTCCAGCCGTACAGCCGCGGAATGCCGCCGCCCTCCACCGAACCCTGGATCTGCAGGTCGCTTCCCGCCGGCCGCTGCGGCTTTTCGCCGAACAGCGCATTGTCGACGGCACTGCCCGCCAAGGCGCCCAGCGCCCGCCCGGCCATCGCCCCGATCGGCCCGCCGACCAGCCCGCCCACGAACTGCCCGGCCACCGAAAGCGCAAGTGTCGCCATTATGGCTCCTGTGAATGAGAATGCGGGGAAGGAAACAAGCTGGACCCCGGCTCAAGGCCGGGGAGGCGCCGTGGAAAAATCTGGGATAGAACTCGATTGCCGAGTTCTCCTCGCACTAACAACGAGTTCTCCCCGGCCTTGAGCCGGGGTCCAGCTTCCTTTGAGAGGTCCTGAATGCATGATTTCTCAAGGAAACCCGAACACCCGGTCCACCCGTTTGCCCCAGCTCGGGCTCAAATTCGCTTCCACCACGCCCAGGCCTTCCTGCGCGTGGATGAACCGCCCCTCGGCCACCAGAATCCCGCAATGCTTGGGTGCCACGGCGCGATTGAGCCGGAACAGCAGCACCGCGCCCGGCGCCACCTCTGCCGGCAGCAGCCAGCGCTCCGCCGCCGCCAGCAAGGCGCCGGCATTGGCAATGTCGCGAATGTCGGCACGGTACGGCGGCAGCCTCACCGGCTCTTGTCCGTAGAGCGCGCGCCAGACCCCGCGCAGCAGGCCGAGGCAATCGCACCCCACGCCAAGCGTCGAGGCCTGGTGCCGATAGGGCGTACCGAGCCAGGTTCGCGCCGCCGCGATCACGGTCTCTGCATCGGCGCTCATTTCACCAGCGCCCTGCCCTGCATCACGTCGTCGTTGCCGGGATAGCGCAGGATGAAGTCGCTGCCCGGAATGTGCGGAAAGCCGCGAAAATTCGCGGCATTGGCAAAGCGCGCCTTGCACGTCGAAAAGCGCCGGTCGCAGCCGGCATAGGCGGTCAGAGTGTCGCCTGCCAAAACCCAGTCGCCCACCGGTTCGGCAAAGGTCAGGATATCGGTGCCGCCGATGCGGGCATGCGCGGTCACGCGATCCGCCAGCCCCACGCGCTTGCCGCTCGTCCAGCTTGCCTTGCCGAAAGCGAACCAGCCCTCGGCAAAGCCATCCAATCCGTTCAACTTCAGCCGGAAGCGGTCATGCACTTCGGCGACGCTCGCCTCCGCTTTGTAGGCGGGATTCTCGATATCGATGCCGCAGCGCACATCGCCGAGTTCTGCATCGCACAACGCCTGGTAGAGCCGGCCCTTGGCGACGTTCAGCTTTTGCTGGCCCGAACGCAGTTCGGCACGAAACCGTCCGTCTTCGCGGGTGATCTCGCCGATCGTGTCGCGGCTCAGCAGCGCGCGTTCCGCAACGTCGCCCCAATTGACGCGAAAGATCTCGACCGTGGCGCCGTCATAGCGCCCCATCAGAATATCGTCCTCGGTCAGCGCCTCGGAATGGATGATGCCAGCGACTTCCGCCGTGTCGACCTGCGGGCCGAGCTTGCCGCTCGTCTCGCCGCCATCCAGCCCATGCGCCGGCAAAAACTCCGTGCCGTCGAATGTCAAAACCTCGTCATGATCGGTAAAGCCCAATACCGCGCCGTCCTTGCGCGCAATGCGCCAGCACGTTGCCAGCGTCGTAGCGCCCGTCGCGATATGGTCGGCAAAGCCGGCCTCGAAACTCCTCATTGCCGCACCTCGATCAGGGGAATGCTCGGCGCCTCGGCGGCATCGAAGCTGGAAAGCTCGATATCCAGCCGATCGGTATCGAAGCGCACCGGCACATCGAACAGAAAGCCGGCAGTCACCGCCTTGCCGGCGGCCGGCGCCACGCCAAACGTCACCATACCGGTCAGCGCATCCAGGGCAAAATCCGCCGTCTCCACGCCGTCCACGGCCACGCGCACGCTGGCCGCCACCGGCTTAGTAATCGGCCTCACATACGGGTCGAACTCGGCGCCATAGGTCTTTGTAAGCTGGAATCTTTTGTTGGCGCCGTCGCCCTGCCCCAGCACCTGGTCGGTCGGGCTCGGCTCGCCGCCATCCGGGCTTGACGAGAAATCCAGCCCGTCGCGCCACAGGAAGGCATGGAAGCGCCCGCGCCGCTCCTCGAAGAAGGCGAGCACGGCCTGCATATCAGCGCGCGATTTCACGCCGTAGCCGGCATTGTAGCGCCGCCGCGCATGCGCCCAGCGGCTGTTGCGCTCCTCGGCGCCGTTGTCGAGCGTTACGATATCGGTCAGGCGCTCCGGCCCGCCTCGCGCCCCCAGCGCGATATCGAGCGGAAAGCGCACGGCATGAAAGGCCATAGCGAATTTCTTTCAATGAATAAGCAACAAACGCGATGAGCACCTCCTCCCTTGCGGGGGAGGTTGGGAGGGGGGTGAAGTCGAGCAGGATGTCGAGATAAGGATAATCAACTCCCCCGCGTTCCGCGCCGCACCGCCCGCAGCAGCATGGCGCTGACTTCCGCCTCCGATGCCGCAAAGCTGCGCACATCGCTCGCCGTCACGTTGAATGTCACGTTCACCGCCTGCCCGGCCGAGGCGACGCCCAACCTTCCGTCGCTGCCGCGCCGCAGCGGCATGATGGCTTCGGCGCCCGCCTCGCCGGCCACGCCCATGCCGTTGCCGAGCGGGAAATAGCTCGGCGCCGCCACCACGCCGCCTTTGGCGAAGGGCGTCACCACCGGATTTGTCGCTGCGAACAGCCCTTCGACGGCGCCCGAAATCAGGTTGCCGACCGGCTTTAGCGCCGCCCGCAAGGCGATGTCGGCAAAGCTGCGGGCGATATCGCCGAGCACGCCGTTCAGCGACTTGCCGTCGTTGATGGCGCCGCGAAAGGCATTGGAGAGTGATCTTGCAACGCCGTCCGCCAGATTGCCGATGCGGTCGAGTTCGTCGGCGACACCGGCGAGGTCGCCGGCGAATGTGTCCGAAAACGGCGTGTCAGCCATGCCGGTTCTCCTTGTCGGGAAAGCGCCCCATCAACTCGTCGAGCCGGGCGCGCGAGGGCGGCGCGCTGCGGCCGCTCATCGCCGTGAACGCCGCCGCCAATTCGCGCGGGCTCAGGCCCCAGAACTCGCGCGACGACAGGTGCATGACACCGAAGCCGAAGCGCATGGCCTCGTCCCAGGGAAAGGGCTTCATGCCTCGTCTCCGAACGTCGCCTTCAGCAGCCGTACGGCGATATCCGCCGCGCCCCGGAGCCCGCCTTCGATGGCCATGCGCGCAAGGTCGTCGTCGCCGATCGTGTGGCCCGCGCCGCGCAGGCCGGCACCGATAATGGCGGTGATGTCGCGGGCCGAAATGCGCCCGCCGACAAAGCGCTCGGCCAGCCCCACCAGGTCGCCTGCCTGCAACCGCGTCTCCAGCTCGGCCAACGCCCCCAGCGTCAGGCACAAGGTCTTGGTTTCACCGCCGATGACGGCGTCGATCTCACCGCGTTGTGCGTTGGCCATCACGCAGCCTCGAAGCTCATCTCGCCGGCGCTTTCCAGCGCCAGTTCGAACGTCACTTCGCCGGCATGGTCGCCGCGGAATTCCAGCGCCGTTACCTGGAACGGTCCCGCGACCGTGCCGAAATCGGGCAGGATCAGCTGCCAGTTGCAGATCGTGCCGGCGAAGAACAGCGCCCGCACCGCCTCGTCCGACACCTGGTCCTTGAAGATGCCGGAGCCGGAAACCGAGGCGCGCTTGACGCCGCCGCCCGCCAGCAATTCGCGCCAGCGGCCGGCGCTTTCGGCGTCGGTCACATCGATGATCGCCGCGTTGAAGGCGAGCGTGCGCGTGCGCAATCCCGCCACCGTCAAAAAACTGCCCGAGCCGGTTTCGTCGAGCTTCAACAGCATGTCCTTGCCGCTTTGGGCCGCCATGTCCTGATCCTTTTAAGTCGTGGGTTCGGTGAAAAAGCGCAGCGTCACGGCGGCGCGTGCCCGGCCGGTCTTGGTGTCGATCACCGTATCGGTGCCGGCATGCTGGCGGAAGGTCACGGCCAGCTCCATGCTGTCGACTTCCAGCGCCGTCGCCATCAGCGTTTCGGCGATTTCCAGCGCCGCGGCGCGGCTCGGCTGGTCGTGCCAGACATGCAGCAGCAGCCGGTGTTCGTAGCCCGGCGCCAGGTCGCCCTCCCGCGCCCGAATATCGTGACGCACGATGGCGACATAGCTGCCGGCCTGGCCTTTCGGCGGCGCATCGAAGACCGGCACGGCGAGCGTCGCGTCGGCGCGCCAGGCGGCGACCAGAGCCTCCTGCAGCAGCGTGATCGGATGCGTCATCCCGTCACCTGCATCTCGCTGCAGGCGCAACTCAGATACGCTCGCCGCCCGTTGAGGTCGCCCGCCGTCACCACTTCCAGCTTGCGGCCGCGATAGAGCAGCCGGTCGCCCGGTTTCACGTCGCTGCGGAAGCGCATCACCGCCATATGGCTGATCGTCACCGCGCGCCCGTCCGCCGCCTGCCCGGCGCGTCCCGAGATCGGGCGCACGCGCGACCAGACCTTGGCCATCGGCACGTAGAGCGTCAGGTGCCCGCCGCCGTCCTCAGCCGTCATGTCGCGCCTGAGCAGCTGCACGCGGTCGGTCAGCGTGCCGATCGGCGGGATTTTTTCCGCGCTCACAGCAGCACCTGCCGATAAGGCATCAGCGCATTGTCGAAACCGGGGGGCACGATGGCGCCGGAGCCGGCGACGATCACCGCGTCGCGGTGCTCGAACCAATAGGCGACGAGCCGCAGCAGCGCCTGCCTGATATCGGCCGGCACATCGCTCGCCTCGGTGCCGAAGCCCGCGACATAGTCGATCTCGAGCCCCATGCGCTCGCGCATAGCGGGCATGCCGGCAATGGTTTGCGGCAGCATGAGCCGCGCCGGCGCCACCGCCGTTTCCGGCAGGAACTGCGCCAGGGCGATATCGTGACCGGTGCCGTCGCCGTCATAGGCGGTGATCGCGGTGAGGCTGATCAGCGGCGCCACCGGCAGCTTGACGATACGGCTTTCCGGCCAGCTATCGAGCACCAGCCGCCAGCTCTGTGCCAGCAGCGCCCGGCCGGTGACGCCCTCGACATGCAGCCGCGCCGCCGTGATCAAAGTCGAAACCAGCGCGTCCTCGGCCTCGTCGTCGAGCCGCAGATACGCTTTCGTTTCGGCAAGCGTCAGCGGCTCCTCGGCCGGACCGGCGAGAAGATAGGATGTCATAGCGATGTCCTGTTGGATTTTCTTTAGGTGCCCCGACCGGGGCGGGAGGGGTTCCCGGCCGGGGCTCGGCCCTACGGACCGAGCTGAAAGGCCAGCCTTTTAGGCCGCCGAGAACTTCAGCAGTTTGATCGCGTCATAATCGGCGATGCCGCCGCCGACGCGCTTGGTCGTGTAGAACAGCACGTAGGGCTTGGCGCTGAACGGATCGCGCAGCACGTTCACGCCCTGGCGGTCGACGATGAGATAGCCGCGGCGGAAGTCGCCGAAGGCGATGGGCGTCGCGTCGTCGTCGATGTCCGGCATGTCCTCGGCTTCCACCAGCGGGAAGCCCATCAGGTGGGCCTGCCCGCCCGGCGCCGTCGCCGGCTGCCACAGGTAGTTGCCGTCGGCGTCCTTCAGCTTGCGCAAAGCCGCCTGCGTGCGCCGGTTCATCACCCAGCTGGCGTTCTGGCGATAGCCCGCCTTCAGCGCATAGACGAGGTCGATCAGCACGTCCGATTGCGCCGTGGCCGGGAACGCACCGCTAACGCCGGTCGCGATATAGCCGAGCTTGCCCCAGGCCCAGTCGGCCTCGGCAGCCAGCGTCGCCTGCAAAAAGCCCGTCGGTTTCTTGACGCCGTCACCGGTGACGAACGCCGCCGTTTCCTGCTCGGCGAAGGCGGCGTTCACCTCGTCGGCGATCCACTGGCCGACGTCGACCGCGGCATCATCGAGGAAATTCGCCGTCGCCGCCGGCATGGCATAGAGTTCCATGGTCGGAAAGCTGATGGCGTCGATGGTCTGGCTGTTGGTCTCGGGCCGCGCATCCTTCTCGCCGACCCAGCCGACGGCCGGGCCGCCCACCGTCACCGGCTTCTTGTAGAGCGAGGCCGAAACCTGGCGCACACCGGCGATCGAGCGGATCGGCGACAGCAGGGTCAGCCGCCGCGTGATCTCGCTTTCCACCTCGGTCGGCACGACATAGCCGCCGTCGGCATTGGTGCCGACCGACAGCGATTTCTCCTCGCCGCGCTTCACATAGGCCGAAAACGCTTGCTTGTACTCATCGCCGCCCACCGGCGCGCCGCCGTCGAGAACCGGCCGCACCCGGTCGAGCGCGGCGCGGTCCAGCGCCGCTTTGTAGCCGTCGAGCGCGCGGTTCAGGCGCTCGAGCTTGTCGTCGGTGACGGCATCGGTGCTTCCGCGCTTTTCCAACTCGTCCAGGCGCTCGTCATTGGTGCGCTTGAACTCCTCGAAGGCCGAATAGAGATCGCCGAGCGTCGGCTCGCTGCCGCCCGCCTTGGTTTCAAAACCGGTGATGTCGGTCATTTAAGGTCCTTTGTCGTTTTTAGGATTTGAGCAGCGCGATGGCCGCGCCGATCGTGCCGCCGGTCGTGCCGGCAATGCGGGCCTGGGCCAGCATCGGGAAGGTGACGATGGAGATTTCCCAGAGGTCCACCTCGATGAGCCGCCGGTGCCCGGTGCGTGGCTCCCGTGTCGCCTTCACCGTGCGAAAGCCGATGGAAAGCCCGTCGATGGCGCGCCTTTCGATCAGCCGCCGCAGTGCATCGGCGCGCGGCACGCCCGGCACCAGCCGGCCCTCGACCCAAAGGCCGAAGCCGTCCTCGGCGATGGTCTCCCAGGTGCCCACGGGCTCCTTGGGGTCGTGCTGAAACAGGAGTCGTATCCGGGCCTTGCCGCGCTTTCCTAAGCTTTTGGCGAAAGCTCCGGGCATGACGATATCGCCGCCCTCGTCGAGCGCATTAAAGACGCTGGCATAGCCGGCAAAGCGGCCGTCGGCGTCGATGGGTATCTTCTGGTTCACCCCCGCCGGCTCCCGGTCTTGGGACGGCGCGTCGCGGCCCGCGCCTTGGCGCTCGTCAGGGTGCCCGCAAGGTTCCAGGCGAACTGCCTGAAGATCTGGATGGGTTCTGCCTTGTCCTTTGCCGCCATGGTCAATCCTTTTGTCGAAACAACTGGTTCAGCGTCGCGATCTCGTGGACGAAGTCGTTGAAGCGCTTGTTGGCTTCGGCCAGTTCGCGCAAAGCCCAGACCAGCAGCGCGCTCGCGCCGGTGGCCCAGCAGGCCAGAGCCAGGTGGGCAAGGTCGCCGCGCTCGGCGATGGTGCGTGTCAGTTCGTCCATGGTCGTCTCCTTGGGGTGTCCACACCCCGGTTGAAATTCTTGACCCCTCATCCGGCGCTAGCGCGCCACCTTCTCCCGCAAGGGGAGAAGGAAGGTTGGTGGCGTGATCGCGCCACAGCTGGTGCCCGAAGGGCGGTGAGGGGTTCACCTCTCCCTTGGGGGAGAGGTCGATGCGAAGCATCGGGTGAGGGGGCCTTTCGGTGAGGCCTCTAAATCCCCAGCAGCGCGCGCTTTTCCGCATCGCTCAAAAAGTCCGCAGCCCCTACCCGCGCCCACAAAGCCGCGCGGTCCTCGGCCAGGCCCTCGATGCCGTCGAGATCGGGCACCAATGTCAGCCCGCCGCCAAAGGCCGGGGCCAGCCAGGCGCCGAGATCGTCGGCGACGCGCCGCACCAGCGGCACGATGGTCTGGCGCCACAGTGCGCGATTGGCTTCGACGAGATTGGCGTAGGTATTGTCGCCCGGCAGGCCGAGCAGCATCGGCGGCACGCCGAAAGCGAGTGCGATGTCGCGGGCGGCGGCATGCCGCGCCTCGACGAAATCCATGTCGCGCGGGCTCAAGGCGATCGTCTTCCAGTCGAGCCCGCCTTCCAGCACCATCGGCCGGCCGGCATTGGCGGCGCCGGCAAAACCCTGCTCCAGTTCGCCCTTCAGCCGCTCGAACTGTTCGGGCGTCAAATTCCCCGCCGCCGCCGAATAGACCAGCGCACCCGAAGGCCGCGCCGCATTGTCGAGCAGCGCCTTGTTCCAGGCGGCCGCAGCGTTATGGATGTCGAGGCTCTGCTGCGCCGCCGACAGCGGCGCCATGCCGTAATGGTCGTCGAGCGGATCGAACAGCGCCATGTGCAGCACGCGCGGGATCGGCGCCGGCTGCTGGCTCAGGCGCAAGGTGCGCCCGCCCGCCGTATAATCGTAGGCCGTCGGCCACCCATCGGCGCCCGCAACCACACGCATGCGGTCGGGCCGCAGGCTGTAAAGCCCCCTCACCTCGCCTTCGACCACCGCCGCCTCGAGATAGGCGTTGCCCGCCGTCTGCAGGTAGGCATAAACGGCTTCCATCAGCTCGCCGCCCGATTGCCGGGCATTGGGCCGCGCCAGCAGCTGCAGCGCCGGATGGTCGGTGAGCCGCTTGCCGTTCTCTTCCACCGCCAGCGGCACGCGGGTGGCGCTCTCGGCGATCAGCCGCACACAGCGATAGACCACCGGATTGCGCGCAAAACCCTGCTGCGCCAGACTGACGAAACCCCGTCCGCTCCAATTGGCCTCGCCTAGGGCCGTCAGCGTCAGCAACGTGCTGCCGCCACCACTGGCCTTCTTTTCGGCAGGCGCGTTCGTCCGCCCGCCGGCGAGGCGGGTCAGCCAGTTTGGCATGGATATGCTCCTAGATTTTGTAGTTGCCGGGCTTGTCCGGGAATGACGTTGGGAGATCGGGCGGAAGGAACAAGACCCTGCTTGGTCTCACCCCCTCCCCAGCCCTCCCCGCAAGGGGGAGGGTGTTGCATCGAGTACGTGGCTTGATCTCACCTCAAACACGAAGCGGCACCTCCCCCCTTGCGGGGGAGGTTGGGAGGGGGGTGAAATCAACCCGGATTTCTCGGCTAAACCCCCCGCACTTTCGGCGTCGTCCGTTCCCCCAGCATCAGTTCCGTCAGCGCCCAGACCAGCGCATCCACGCGGTCCGGCGAATGGCCGTCGCTCAGGCCGTCGGCGCCGAACAGGCACATCTCGTCCTCGAGCTCGTTCAATCCCCCGGCATGGGCGACGAGCCCGCGCGCATAAAGCGCCGCCACCGGTTCGGCCCTGAGCCACTTGCCGCGGCTGGCGCGCACCGGCTTCACCGGCACCAGCGGGTCGACCTGGGCGATCACCGCCTTCACCAGATCGCCGCCCTGGTTGACCTCGGCGACGATGCAATCCGCTGCAAAGGCATGATAGGCAGCAACCGCCCGCCGCGCCCAGTTGAGCGGGTGCGTGCCCTGCAATGTCCGGTCGGCCAGCACCACGGCACCGTCGCCGGTTTGGCCGGCAACGACAATGCCGCAGGCATCCGATTTGGCATGGCCCGTCACCGGCGGATCGACCGCCACGATGACCCGCAGCAAATCCTCGCCGCCCGCCGCCCGCTTGAACATGTCGCGGTTCCACAGCGCATCGGGCCGGTCCTCGATCAGCTCGCCGTCGAGTTCCTGCCGCCCCAGCACCGTGCCGCGGTAGCGCCTGACCACCGCGCCCAGGAAGGCCGAGGCGAGGTTCAGGGCGTTGTCGTCGGTGCGCATGCGCGTCACCATCGTCTGTTCGTCCTCGAGCAGGCGCCGGATCAGCCGCGTCGGGCGCGGCGTCGTCGTCGCCAACTGGCGCGGCCGATCGCCCAGCCTGAGGCCGAACTGCAGCATGTCCCAGGCCGCTTCGGGATTCGGCCACTTGCCGATCTCGTCGCACCAGGCGGCGGCGAATTGCGGCCCGCGAAAGCGCTCGGGGTCGGAAGCCGACAGGATCGCCGCTTCCGCCCCGTTCGGCCAGATGAGCGTCGTGCCCTTCAGCACCGGCCGCTCGTCACGTGGATGCACGGCCATCAGCCCGCTCACACCCTTCACCATCACGGCGATGGCCTCGGTCATCGTCTCGCCGACAAGGGCGATCGGGCTCACCGGCGCGGGGCCGGTCGCAAGATCGCGCACCCATTCGGCGCCCGCCCGCGTCTTGCCCGAGCCGCGCCCGCCCATCAGCATCCAGGTCGTCCAGTCGCCCGGCGGCGGCAATTGCTCGCTACGGGCCCAGGTCGGCCAGTCGTAATAGAGCGCGCGGATGCTGGCATCGCTGAGGCTGTCGAGGCGCCTTTTCAGGCTAACGCTTGACGAGGGCATCGATGCGCCCGGCGAGCTGGCGCCGCATGTCCTGCATTTCGGCGGTCTCGGCCTTCACCTCACGGCCGGGCTGCTGCGCCTTGTCGAGGTCGATGAGCTTTTCGAGATTGCGGGCGATATTGCCGAGCAAAACGGCTTCCTTGTCCACCTGCCGGTCCTCCTTCTCTTCCAGTTTCTTTTCTGCGAACTCGATCTGCCGCTCCAAAATCACCATCACGCGGTCGATGAGGATGCGCCGTTCAACAGCGTCGTAACCGGGGATTTCCCAGCGCGCCTTACGCGCCCGCTCGAGCAGCTCGGCTTTGCTGATCCCATGCTTGCTGCAGATCGTCAGGCGCGTCATCGTGAGGCTCTCATAGTCGGCGCGGATCTTTGTCCAATCGGGACCAGCCGGCGCCGGCTCAGCGGCACCGGCAGGCTCGGCCATGTCGGCGGGCGGCAGCGTCGTATCTTCGTTCATGTGAGCGCCTTTTCCGCTATGGCCGAGCCTGCCAACCGGAGCGTTTCCATGGAAAGTGGATGCCACTTTTCAGGTTCGGAAACGCGACCAAACGAGAACGCAACCAAACGCCCCCGATCGCGGTTTCAGGCAGATGCCGTCAACCGTGATCAGAGACATGCATTACGATCCGCCGAGCCGGACCCTGACGATCTGGTTCCGGCCGAGCGGCAAGCGTTACGATTATTTCGAAATTCCGGCCGAGACGTATGCCGGCCTCAAATGGTCGCGATCGAAGGGGGAGTTCTTCAACACCCACATTCGTGATCGCTTCCCCTATCGCGAAGTCGAGGAGCAGTCCTGAGCCCCAGGGCCCATTTCTGCGACCATAGCCGAACTATAGCACGGCACCGTCACGCGGGGATAAGTGGGATAAGTTTTTTGCTGGGATAGCTGGGATTTTACACGCAAACACCCTGCTTGGTCTCACCCCCTCCCCAACCCTCCCCGCAAGGGGGAGGGTGTTGCATCGTGCATGTGGGAAGCCAGGCGCTCAAAAAACTCGATGAGCACCTCCCCCCTTGCGGGGGAGGTTGGGAGGGGGGTGACGAGAGCAGGTAGTTTTCAGGACTAGCTAAAAAGCCTCAAACCCGCACGAATTCCAGCGCCTTGCAGAAGAATCCCTTGCAGCCCGTCAGCTTCAGCGTATCCGCATCGACCAGCGTCACCGAGCCGGAAACGGTGTCGCCGTTATAGTTCACGGTGCCGCGCCACCTGTTGGCCTGCGTCGCCTGAGCACCCTTTACGACATAGGTGTTGAGGTAAGGCAGGTTTTCCTTGGTGCGGGCGTCGGCGCGCAGCCAGGTCAGCTTGGCGCAAAGCTCGGTTCCATCGCCGCAGAGCGAAACCTGGTAGCGCGATTCGCCGGTGGTCGATTGCCAGGTACCGGCGGGCGAAATGCTGCCGCCCGCAAGCGCCGGCAGGGTGATGAGTGCAAGCGCAGCGAGGCTCGCCGCAAACTTTCTGGCCGAAAAGGTCACGAGTGGTCTCCGTTCTGGATGTGTGACCGCGATGTAACAGATCGAAATTGAATTCCCGGCGAACCGGCCGTTCATTTTGGGTTCATCGGCGCGGCAATTTTCGGGCAGCAAAAAGGCCGCCCGGTTTGTCCGGACGGCCTCCACCAGATCACTTGGCGACGATCAGAACGGGGTGTTCGGATAGTCGAACTCGTGCGCGTTCTCCGGCGTGATCAGCGTCGAATTGATGATGAAGCGGCCGTCCACCTGCGCGTTGGCAACGAAGCGCAAGGCGGTGAGGTCGATCGCCGTCGCCACCATGTTCGGGTTGTACGAGACGTCGACCGGCACGGACTTGTCGCCCGCCGCCACCATCTTGACGATCTGGTTCATGCCGGCGCCGCCGACCGACCACATCTCACCTTCACGCCCGGCTTCCTTGATCGCCTTCAGAACGCCGACGAGCGTGTCGTCGTCCTGCGCCCAGACCGCGTCGATCTTGGGATACTTGGTCAGGAAGTCCTGCATGATCTTGTAGCCGTCGTCGCGGTTCCAGTTGGCGAACTGGCTGTCGAGCACCTTGATCTGCGTGCCGTCGATCCCGGCCATGAACGCATCGTAGCGCTGGGCGTCGATCGGGATCGGCGCACCGCGCAGGATCACGATGTTGCCGCCGTCGGGCATGGCTTGCTTGAAGTAGGCGGCGGTGGTGGCGCCGAGGCCCGGATTGTCGCCGGCGACGTAGAGGTCCTCGATACCCTGCTGGCTGAGCGCCCGGTCGACGACCGTCACCCACTTGCCGGCATCCTTCACCTTCTTGATCGAGGCGGTCATGGCATCCGGATCGCCGGGCAGGATGACGAGCGCATCGATATTGCGGGTCGTCACCATGTCCTCGAGGTCGGCGGCCTGCTTGGTGGAATCGGGCGCCGTGGCCAGAACGAACTTGAGGTTCGGATATGACTTGCTCAGCCGGTCGACCGCCTGCTGGGCGAAGAAGTCGACGCCGCCGGTCCAGCCGTGGTCGGCGGTCGGCACCGAAACGCCGATCGTATAGGTCTGGTCCTGGGCGATCGCCGTCCCGGCCAGCCCGAGGCTGCCGGCGACGACCGTCGCCATCAGTGTGGTCTTCACGAAATTCATAGGTCTTTCCTCCCGAAATGGCCCGGAGGCCGTTTTAAAACCTAGCTCGCCGTGCGGCGCGAACGCTGCAGCAGCACGGCGATAATGATGATGGCGCCCTGGAACGCCTGGTTGAGATAGGGGCTGATCAGGTTCTGCAGGTTGAGGATATTGCCGATCAGTTCCAGGATGATGACGCCAACGACCGTACCCCAGATGCGGCCGTGGCCGCCCTTCAGCATGGTGCCGCCGATGATCACCGCCGCGATGGCCTGCAATTCCCAGAGCACGGCGGTGGAGGAGTTGGCCGAGCCGAAGCGCGGCACGTAGAGCAGCACGGCGACGCCGACGAGCAGGCCCTGCAGCACATAGGTCAGGAGCCGCACCCAATCGACCTTGATGGCCGAATAGCGCGCCACCTGCTCGCTGGAGCCGATGGCGGCGACGTGCCGGCCGAAGCGCGTGCGGCGCATGACGATCTCGGCGACGATGGCGATCACCGCAAAGACGATGATCGGGATCGGAATGCCGAGGAAATCGCCGGAATAGACGGGGCCATAGACGTCGGCGACCTGGAAATTGAGGTTCAGCGTGCCGCCATTGGCAAGGAAGGTGATGAGCGCGCGGTAGATGCCGAGGGCGCCGAGCGTCACGATGAACGGCTCTATCCGCCCGGCCGTGATCAATATGCCGTTGGCGGCGCCGGCCGCCGAGCCAAGCGCCAGCCCGACCAGCATGCCGATGATGACGACGCCCCAATTGGCGCCCATGCCCGGCGCCAGCGCGTTCATGGCGATGATCATGACGCCGGCGACGAACGCCGCCATCGAGCCCACCGACAGGTCCAGCCCGCCGGCGGTGATGACGAAGGTCGCCCCGATGGCGATGATGCCGATGGTCGCCGAGCGCGCCACGACGTTCATGATGTTGCCGTAGCTCAGGAAATTGCCGTTGAGCAGCGCCCCGAGGATGATCAGCAGCAGCAGCGCGATCACCGGCCCGAACACCGACAGCCTGAGGCGGGGGCGCTTTACGCGCGACGCGTCCGAAACCGCGGTGCTCATGCCGCTGCACTCCCTTCAATTCCCATCGCGTGGCGCACGATCGTGTCCTCGTTGATGTCGGCGCCGGTCAGTTCGCCGACGATGCGCCCGGCCTTCATCACCATGACGCGGTGGCTCAATCCGATGACCTCCTGCATTTCCGAGGAGATCATGATGACGCTCTTGCCCGAGCGCGCCAGCCGGTCGATGAAGCCGTAGATCTGCTGCTTGGTGCCGATGTCGATGCCGCGCGTCGGCTCGTCGACGATGACGATGTCCGGCTCGACCAGCATGGTCTTGGCGAGCAGCAGTTTCTGCTGGTTGCCGCCCGACATGTTGCCGACATTGACGTTGCGGTCGGCGGCGCGGATGTCGAATTCGCGGATCGCCGCTTCCAGCGCCTGGTCCTCGGCCTTCTCGTCGATGAGGCCGCGGTCGAAGCGGTCGAGGCCGAGCAGCGTCAGGTTCGGCCGCATCTTCTGGTTGAGCAGCAGCCCTGCCCCCTTGCGGTCCTCGGTGAGGTAGGCGAGCCCCAGCCGTGAAGCGTCGCGCAGCGAGCGGATGCGCACCGGCTTGCCGTCGAGGCGGATCGTGCCGTGCGCCGGCCGCAACCCGACCAGCCCTTCCATCAGTTCCGTGCGGCCCGAGCCGACCAGCCCGGCAAAGCCGAGGATTTCGCCGCGCCTGAGCGTAAAGCCCGCATCGACGACGCGGCCCGGCACGGTCAGGTGCTCGACTTCCAGCACCGTCTCGGCATCCGTCAGTTGCGATTTCTGCGGGAAGAGGTCGGAAACGTCGCGTCCCACCATGTGCGTCGCCATCTCGTCGATCGTCAGCTCGGCAACCGGCGCCGTGATCACGTGCCGGCCGTCGCGCAGCACCGTCACCACGTCGGCAATCGCCTTCACCTCTTCCAGCTTGTGCGACGTATAGAGGATGGCCACGCCCTGGCTGCGCAACCGCTCGATCTGGCGGAACAGCACTTCCGATTCCCGCGCCGTCAGCACGGCGGTCGGCTCGTCCATCACCAGCACGCGGGCATCGCGCGCCAACGCCTTGGCGATCTCGACCATCTGCTTTTCGGGCACCGACAGTTCGGCAACGCGCTGGTCAGGGTGGATGTGCGTATCGAGTTCGCGCAGCAGCGTTTCGGCGCGCTCGCGCATGCGCCGTTTGTCGAGGAACGGCCCGCGGTGGATTTCCTGCCCGAGGAAGATGTTGCCGACAACGTTGAGGTGTTCGGCGAGGTTGAATTCCTGGTGGATGAGGACGACGCCGCGCGCCTCCGCCTCGGCGCTGGAGGAAAACTCGATGCGCTGGCCGTCGAGGAACAATGCGCCGGAACTGGGCTTCTGGTAGCCGGTCAGGATTTTCATCAGCGTCGACTTGCCGGCGCCGTTTTCCCCGATCAGGGCGTGGACCTCGCCGGCCTTGAGCGTCAGGTCGACGTCGAACAGCACGCGAACGGGACCGAAATCCTTGGAAACTGCCTCCCCTCGCAGGCGGATCAAATCGCCGTCCACTGCAATCTCCACCCCAGCTTATTCAAAAGCGAATTTCTTATTTATGGCATGAGCCTATCAATACCCACGAGATGCGGTCAATGCACCTCGTGCACGTACCTCCATGCCATTTTCAGGGGCCGAAGCGCCGCGCGGCCGTCATGGCGAGGCCAAGGCCGACGCTGCCGAGCACGTCGGTGCGCACCATCACCGCGTCCGGGAACATCGCCCGCAGCGCGGCAACGATCGCGGGCACCAGCGTCGAACCGCCGGTCATGATCAGCGTATCCACCTGCCCCGCACCGATCCCCGCCTGGTCGAGCGTTGCCGAAATCGTCGTCAGGATGCGCCCCACGGCATCTTCCAGCGCCGCGGTCAGTTCGGCGCGGGCAATCTCGGTCGCCAGGTCCACCGCCTCGCCGGTAAAGCGGAACTCCGCCGTTTCGGCATCGGTCAGCGCGATCTTGGTTTCTTCCACCGCGGCGCCCAGCCGGTGTCCTTCGCGATGGCGGACGATCTCGACCATCTTTTCCACCCGCTCGGGATGGGCCGCCTCGTTACGCGTCTCGACCAGTTCGGCGAGGCTCTTGGCGTTGTAGAGCCGGTTGATGCGGTGCCAGGTGGCGAGATCGTAGTATGGCGCCACCGGCAGGATGCGCTTGCCGTCCGCCGTTTCGCTGCGATAGCCGAGCATCGGCATCACTTTCGCCAGCGACAGCAGGCGGTCGAAATCCGTGCCGCCCACGTGCACACCGGCCGTCGCGAGGATATCGTCCGCCCGCTCGGCGGCCTTGGCGCGCTGCGGCGAAACCCGGATCACCGTGAAGTCCGACGTACCGCCGCCGAGGTCGACAACCAGCGCCAGTTGCTCGTTGTCGATCGTGCGCTCGTAGTCCATGGCGGCGGCGATCGGCTCGAACTGGAACGACACGTGCCGGAACCCCTGGCTGCGCACCGCCGTTTCCAGCTGCTTTTGCGCCTCGGCATCGGCCTTGTCGTCGTCATCGACGAAATGCACCGGCCTGCCGACGACGACGTCTGAAATTTCCGCATCGAGCCCGGTTTCGGCCCGCTGCTTCATCTCGCCTATGAAGAGGCCGAGGATTTCCATGAACGGCACGAGCCGTTTCTTGATGCGCGTCGCATCGCCGATCAGCGCCGAGCCGAGCACGCTCTTCAGTGCCCGCATCATGCGGCCGTCGGCCCCCGTCACGTATTCGGCCAGTGCCGCCCGGCCGAAATAGGTCGCATCGGTCTCGAACGAAAAGAACAGCGCGCTCGGTATGGTGACGCTGTCGCCTTCCAGCGCCAGCAATTCGGGGTGGCCGGCCGCGACGATGCCCAGCGTGGAATTGGACGTGCCAAAGTCTAAACCGCATGAGCGCGCCATGATGAACCGCCGGGGATCGTTTGGAAGGGCGCCCCTAATACCCATTCTGCGGCAAATCGGCAACGCCGCAGGTCAGCCATGCGCCAATCGGCTTGTCCGCCCGCCGGCCAGTTCCTATAGAAACGCCATGCGCCGCCTCGTCCTCATTCTCGTTGCCATTGTCAGCTTCGCCGCTGTCGGCGCCACCGGCGTCAACAATGCGCTGGCGCTGACGACGACAAGCGTGTCCACATCGACGACGCTCTGCGCCGAACCGGACCAGGTGACGGTGATCAAGTTCCGTCCGTGCGGCAAGATGCGCAACGGCGTCGCCCTGCCCTGTCATGCCGATGCCCTGCCGCCTTCCTCGCAGGGCGCCTGCCTCGCCGCTGCCCGGCCTGTGCAGCAACCGGCGCTCCCTGCCCTCTCCCATGCCACGGCGCCAACGGACCGCCTGTTCCGCCCGCCGCGCCTCTTCGCCTGAGCCGCAACAGTCCTCAGTTCCGAAGAAAGCAATTCCAATGGTTATCGAAAGCCAATTCATTGGCCGCCGGCAGTTCATGCTCGGCGCCACCAGCCTTGCAGCCCTCAGCCTTGCCGGCTGCGCCACCACCGGCACGCCCACGATCCAGAGCCAGCCCGCCGTACCGCCGGACGTGCTCGCGATGTATGCCGCCTTGCCCGATGAAAAGTTCCCCATCCCGGCGGCGCAGATCGAACTCGTCGATCCGAAATACTGGCGCCAGCAGGTCAGCGATCCCACCGGCGAACGCCCCGGCACGATTGTGGTCGATACGCCGAACCGCTTCCTCTATCTCGTCGGCGAAGGCGGCACCGCCATGCGCTACGGCGTCGGCGTCGGCCGCGAGGGCTTCGACTGGCAGGGCCGCGGTACCATCGTCTACAAAAGGCAATGGCCGCGCTGGACGCCGCCCGCCGAAATGATCGAGCGGCAGCCCGAGCTCGAACCCTATCGCCACGGCATGGAACCGGGCCTCGACAATCCGCTGGGCGCGCGAGCGCTCTACATCTTCCAGAACGGCCGCGACACGCTCTATCGCCTGCACGGCAACATGGATGCGCGCTCCATCGGCCAGGCCGTGTCGAGCGGCTGCGTGCGCCTGCTGTTCCAGGACGTCATCGACCTCTACGGCCGCGTCCCCGACGGCAGCCCGATCGTCGTCTGGCAGGCGTGAGTGGGGTAGTGAGGGTAAGCTGGTCTATCGAGAAATCCTGCTTGGCCTCACCCCCTCCCCAGCCCTCCCCGCAAGGGGGAGGGTGTTGCATCGTGCATGTGGGAAACCAGGCGTTCAAAATACTCGATGAGCACCTCCCCCCTTGCGGGGGAGGTTGGGAGGGGGGTGACACGACCCGGGTCTATCGACCTCTCTCAATCCCTCAACCAGTCCTCCCCGGCCTTGAGCCGGGGCCCAGCTTCCTTGCCCCCTAATCCAGCGTCCGCCGCCGATACTCGCTCGCCAGCACGATCACCACCACCGCGAAGGCCCAGCCGGCCACCATCTGCGTCCAGTCGATGCGCGCGATCATGCCGGCCGTGAATTCCACCGCGTTGAACGGCTGGCCGGTGATCAGGAAATTCTCCACCGTATCCTTGGCGAAGCCGAGGTCGACGCGGTGCCGCAGGAAGTTGGCGATGTAGCCGCCATCCGGCGCGCCGGCCATGCGGAACGTGCCGTTCTCGAAGAGGATCAGCACGCCGGGGATGAGGAAGGCCAGCGGAATGCTCCAGCGGCCGGCAGCGGTGCTGAGCGCGCCGACCCAGGCAAAGAACGGCGACAGCCACAGCAGCCCCAATATGATGAAGACCAGCGCCGAAAGGCTCACCTGCAGGTAGGCGCCGATCGCCGGGCCGATGGCCGGCACGATGAAGCTCGGCAGCACGGTCGCGCTCATCTGCGCCACGACATAGGCCCAGATGCCGGCGAACAGCATGGCAACGAAGATCAGCGCCGGAAAGATGGTGAGCCCCGCCGCCATCTTGGAGGCGAGCATCTTGAGGTCGGTGACCGGCATCGATTTCCAGAACAGCATGGAATTGTTGCGCTTGTCGGCGGCAAACGCGTCGGCGAAATAGAAGAACAGCGTCACCAGCAGGTAGAGCCACCAGGCGCCGATGGCGAACATGTACGAAATCTCGTAGAACCGCGACGCGGTGCCGCCGCGCATGCCGCCGAAGCTATGGAAGTGCCCGGAAACGAAGGGCATCAACGTGCCGATGACGAACAGGATCGTGAGCACCATCGGCGCATAAAGGAACGCGCCGCGATGTTCGAGGAATTCGCGATGGATGAGGGCAGTCAGGCTTCGCATCAGGCATTTCCCCGCTGCATCAGGGCGACGAACAGGTCGGAAAGCGTCGGGGTCGAGACTTCGCCGAGTTCGGCAAGTTTCTCGCGGTCGGCGCCGTCGAACACCATCACCGTCTGGCCGAAGCGCGTTTCGCTGTAGATCGGGCCCAGGGTCTCGGCCGCCGCGAGGTTGGCCGGCCCGACGATCAGCTGCGCATATTTGCCGGAAACGGTCTCCATCTGCATGTGCAGGACCAGTTCGCCGTCGCGGATGAACATGATGTCGGAGAGCATGAACTCGATCTCGTCCACCTGGTGGGTGGTGATCAAAAGCGTGCGCTCCTCGGTCATGTAGTCTTCGAGCAGGCGCCGGTAGAAGCGCTTGCGATAGGTGATGTCGAGGCCGAGCGTCGGCTCGTCCAGCACCAGCAGCTTGGCGTCGATCGCCATCACCACCGCCAGGTGCAACTGCGCGATCATGCCCTTGGAGAGGTGCTTGATGCGCGCCTCCATCTTCACGTCCGTGCCCTCGAGGAATTTCCGCGCCTTTTCCTGCGAGAAATTGGGGTGGATGTTAGTCAGGAGCGCAAAGAGTTCGCGCACCCTCAGGAACCGCGGCAGGCTCGCAACGTCCGAGATGAAGGCGACGTTCTGCATGAGCTCGGCGCGGTGCGCGAACGGGTCCTTGCCGAGCACGCGGATACTGCCCTCGGCCGTGGTGAGGCCGAGCAGCGCATTGAGCGTCGTCGTCTTGCCGGCGCCGTTATGGCCGATCAGCCCATAGATGCGGCCGGCGGGAATATCGAAATCGAGGCCGTGCAGCACTTCGGTGCGCCCGAAGGTCTTGCGCAGCCCGCGGGCAGAAACGATCGGCACGCCGGCTGCGCCCGTACCGCTATCGATAGAGACGTTGCTCATGGCTTTTGCTCCTCGGGTTTCATCAGGTCGGCGACGTTGAGTTCCAGCGCTTCCAGCCGGGCTTTCAAGCGCGGCCATTCTTCGCTGAGGAACTTTTCGCGTTCATGGGCGAGCAGTTTCCTGCGCGCTCCCTCGGTCACGAACATTCCCAATCCCCTTCGCATCTCGACGGCGCCGATATCGACGAGCGACTGATAGGCGCGGGTGACGGTGAGCGGGTTGACCGAAAGGTCGGCCGCAATCTGCCGTACCGATGGCAAGGCCGCCCCCTCTTCCACTTCGCGCCGCAGGATCATCTCGGTCAGCCGCTGGCTGATCTGGAAGAATATCGGCTGGCTATCGTTCCACTGGCTCATGCGTGCTACAGTTTTAGTGTTGTAGTTTTGTAGCACACTATGGCGGTGAGTCAACCCTTGAGCGCAGCAAACGACGATATTCAGGCTATAACCTGGTTTGCTGATTTTGAAATCCAGGTTATAACCTGGTTTGCTGCTGTTGAAATCCAGGTTATAACCTGGATTTTTTATCGAAAATCCTACCTACAACCTGGAAATTTGCGATGCTTTCTATCCCAAAAACCGTTGCCCGCCGCCGACTGGATGAGAAAATCACGCGATTTCAACCTTCTGAGCAATACGCTCCCCCCAAAAGCGGGTGGATCAAGGCTGTGCGTCAGGCTTTGGGGATGTCAGGCGTGCAATTCGCCAAGCGCTTGGGCGTCGCCTGGCAGAGCATGGATGATCTCGAAAAGTCCGAAACCAAGGGATCTATCACCTTGGCCTCCCTGCATCGTGCTGCCGACGCCCTCGACTGCGACCTTGTTTATGCACTGGTGCCGCGTACTTCACTACAGCAGACGATAGACGATCGTGCCCGCACGATCGCTCGTCGTGCACTGGCCCGTGTCGACCAGACCATGACGCTGGAAGACCAAAAGGTGACCGATGCTTCCGTTCAGCAGCGGATAGACGACTATATCCGCGAGCACGTGCGCGACCGCGACATCTGGAACGGCTGAATTGAGCCTTTTCGAGGAGCCGGAAGGCGCAACACCGCTCGCAGATGATGAGATGGACGGGCTCATTCCGAGCTGGATACAAAGCCGTGCCGATCTCAATGCCGCCGAAGAGCGCAATATCCTGCAAGCCCTCGCTTGGACGACGCGCCAGCGCAATCGCGCCTACCTGACCGATCCATTCATCCGCACCCTGCATCGCCGGATGTTCGGCGAGGTCTGGAAGTGGGCCGGTACCCTTCGCCGCCGGGAAACGAATATCGGTGTCGATCCGCATCATATTCCGGTTGCTGTCGCACAGCTTTTCGGCGATGTGGGGTACTGGCTCGAAAATGCGACTTACGAGCCTGACGAGATCGCCGTCCGGCTGCATCATCGGTTGGTCGCCATCCATCCATTCCCCAACGGCAATGGACGCCACACGCGGTTACTCGCCGACCTCGTGGTCCAGCAAAGTGGCCGACCGCCTTTCAGTTGGGGCGGAACCAACCTGGGCTCTTCGGGTGACGTGCGGACTCTCTACCTGCAAGCCCTGCGTGCTGCCGACGCCCACGACATAGTACCGCTACTCACCTTCGCCCGAACCTAAATCTCTTCCGGCGGCTCGTAATCCGGCCAGTCGACGGCGTGGTTTTCCCAGTCGCCGGGCTTCACCTCAGTCTCGCTGACGGTGCGGCCGCGCACCGAAACGCCGACGTCCTCGATCGCCTGCATGTCGCCGGCGATCAGCGGATGCCACCAGGCGAGCCCCTTGCCCTCGGCCAGCCGCCGGTAGGCGCAGGTGCGCGGAATCCACGAAATGGTCAGCACGTTTTCCGGCGTCAGCTTGATGCAGTCCGGCACTTTCTTTTGCCGGTTGGGATAGTCGGTGCAGGTGCAGGTGTCGCCGTCGAGCAGCTTGCAGTGCACGTCGGAGGTGATGATCTCGCCGCTGTCCTCGTCCTCGAGCTTGATGAGGCAGCAGCGCCCGCAGCCGTCACAGAGCGCTTCCCACTCCGCATCGTTCATTTCGGCCAGCGATTTTTCTTCCCAGAAGGGCATAGGAACCAATCCCAGGGTCACTTCGTAACGCTATCGCGGCTTTGTTCTTGCACATTTCCCGCGGCAATCATAATCCAGCGAGCGCCTTGCTTTTGTGGCGAAATTAGGAAGAAAATCAACGCTTGGGCGGTGCTTAGGGGCAACCGGATGCAGGATCCGTTCTACCACAAGGAAAAGCGCCGCAAGAAAAGCCGCATGCTGGCGGCCGACGCCTGGCTCGATTCCACGCTTTACGAATCCTGGCGCAGCCTGGGGCGCGGCTATACGCGCTTTCAGGACTTCATGTCCATCTTCCACGTTTCCGGCATCAAGCGCTTCATCGTCGAAATCCTTTCCGATGCGCTGACCTTCGGCGCCATCGGCGCCGTGCTGATGGCCGCCCTGGCGCTGCCGGCGTTCAACGCCACAGCCTCCGGCCAATACAACCAGTTCGAGGATATCTCGGTGGTCTTCCTCGATCGCTACGGCAACGAGATCGGCCGCCGCGGTATCCGATCCGACGATTCCGTCGCGCTCGACAAGATCCCCGATACGCTGGTCAAGGCGACCATTGCCACCGAAGACCGGCGTTTTTACGACCATTTCGGCATCGACGTCTGGGGCACGCTGCGCGCGCTGATGTCGAACGCCCAGGGCGATGCCTCGCTGCAGGGCGGCTCCTCGCTGACCCAGCAGCTCGCCAAGAACCTGTTCCTCTCCAACGAGCGCACGCTGGAGCGCAAGATCAAGGAGGCGTTCCTGGCGCTGTGGATCGAGAGCCACTACACCAAGGACCAGATCCTCAAGCTCTATTTCGACCGCGCCTATATGGGCGGCGGCAATTTCGGCGTCGCCGCGGCGTCCGAATTCTACTTCGGCAAGAAGGTCACCGACATCAACCTCTCCGAGGCGGCAATGCTGGCGGGCCTGTTCAAGGCGCCGACCAAGTACGCTCCACATGTCGACCTCGCCGCCGCGCGCGGCCGCGCCAACCAGGTGCTGACCAACATGGTCGATGCGGGGTTCCTCACCGAGGGCCAGGTGACCGCTGCCCGCCGGCATCCGGCAACGCCCGTCGATCGCTCCGACGAGGTCAATTCGCCCAACTACTTCCTCGATTACGCCTTCAACGAGGTGAAAAAGCTCATCGCCGGCAAGACGCAGTCGAACAGCTTCGTCGTGCGCACGACGATCGATCCCGTGCTGCAATCCTATGCCGAAGACGCGTTGAACTCGGTCATCCGCGACAATGGCGAAGCCGCCCACATCACCCAGGGCGCCATGGTCGCGACCGAGCCGAACGGCGCCATTCGCGCCATGGTCGGCGGCACCGACTACGCCAAGAGCCAGTTCAACCGCGCCACCGATGCCGGCCGCCAGCCCGGCTCGTCGTTCAAGATCTTCGTTTACTCGACGGCCTTCGAGGAACTGGGCATGAAGCCCACCTCGACGGTGAGCGACCGGCCCATCTGCATCGGCGGCTGGTGCCCGCAGAACTACGAGCGCACCTATTCCGGCTCCGTCTCGATGGAATCCGCCTTCGCCCATTCGCTCAACACCGTAGCCGTCAATCTCTCGGTGAAGACGGGGCGCGAACCCATCGCGGAGATGGCGCACCGCATGGGCATCACCAACGACTTCCCGATCACCCGTTCGCTGGCCTTGGGCGTCGCTTCGGTCAGCGTCATCGACATGACGTCGTCCTATGCCGCCATCGCCAGCGGCGGCTACAAGACCCCGGCCTTCGGCGTCACCCGCATCGATACGCTCGGCGGCCAGACCGTCTACGAGGCCGATCCGGATGCGCCGCGCGAACGCATCCTCTCCGAGCAGACCGTCAAGTACATGGACCAGTTGATGCGCGCCGTGGTGACGCGCGGCACCGGCCGGCGCGCCGATATCCCGGGCGTGCCGGTGCTCGGCAAGACCGGCACGACCTCCTCCTATCGCGATGCCTGGTTCTGCGGCTTTACCGGCAACTACGTCGCCGCCGTCTGGCTGGGCAACGACGACTACACGCCGACGCGCCGGATCACTGGCGGTACGCTGCCGGCGACCGTCTGGCAGAAGTTCATGGCCTACGCCCACACCAACGTCGAGATCAAGCCGGTGCCCGATCTCGACTTCGTGCCGGTGCAGACCACCGTTGCCAGCACTGAGGCCAAGCCGGAAGTGCCGGTGATCGAGCGCCCGCCGCAACTCACCCCCGCCGCGGCACGCAAGCTGCTCGATGTCGCCGATGCGCTCGATGACGCCTTGCGCCGCGTGCGGCCAAGCCCGCAACCGGCGCAGGCGACGCTCGTCGTCTCGCAAGCCGCACCCGCACAATAAAGGCCCGTAGCGCGTTGCGATTCCTGCTGCATATCCTTGCCATGTTCGCCGTCGCGCTGGTCGTCGGCTTCGGGCTTTCCTGGTATGCCCTGACGGACGGGCGCCTCGTCGGCGCGCTGACGGTCGGGCCATGGTCGGCCTGGCCGCAGGCCGGCACCAAGGCGCCCGATCCCTATACCCGCGCCCACATGGCCCGCGTCGGCGAATTGCAGCTCGGCCAGAGCGAGGGCCTGCAATTCATTGCCGACCGCGACAGCGACGGCCGCCCGCTCGATCGCACCTGCACCTATCGCATTGCCGGCAACACGCCGCTGGCGAGCTTCTGGACGCTCACCGCCGAAACCGCTGGGGGCGTCAACATCGCCCGCCCCGGAACGCCGATCTCCATGCAGTCCAACCGCATCGCACGGGCGCAGGACGGCTCGATCGTCATCAATGTCGGCCCGGCGCTGGCGCCGATGAACTGGCTCGAAATCACCGGCACCGGCCCCTTCTCGCTGGTCCTGACGCTCTACGACGTTTCGGCGCTCGGCGGCGCCGGCTCGGGTATCGATACGATGCCGACAGTCACCCGCGAGGCCTGCGCATGATCCGCACCCTCGTCTGGCTCGCCTCGGGCGTCTTGCTCGGCGGCATCATCCACATCATCGTCATCCTCATGATGCCGGCGCTGGCCAGCAACGACACGTGGTCGCGCATCGCCGCGCTCGATACGCTCAACCATGCCGTCGTGCTGCCCGACGTGAAAGCCGGGGAGCCGAACCCGCTGCATCTCGATCCCGAGCTCGTCTATGCCGCCTGCCGGCTCGATCTCTCCGATGCCCCGGGCCTCATCAGCGGCACGCTGCCCCTGGGCTTCTGGTCTCTGGCGGTCTACGACCGCGCCGGCACCGTGCTCTATTCCACCACCAATCGCGACGGCATCGGGCAGACGCTCGATCTCGGCCTCTTCAACGCCGCGCAAACGCGCCTGCTCGCCCAGCAGCAGCTCGATATCGCCGAAGGCCTGCTGATCGTGGAATCCCCGGCCGACGACGTCTTTGCCGTCGTGCGGCTGGCCGTGCCGCACCCGGCCATGCGCGAGCGCTTCGCCGAGGCGCTGGCCGGGCTCGATTGCGGCAATATGCAGGAGTGAGGCGGACGACAGCGGAACTGGCTTGGTGTCCATACGTTTCCATCTGAACGATTTTTGGAGATGGACATGACTATCGCAAGGCAGGCCGTGGAGACTTTCTTTGCGGAATACGGTCAGGCACTGGGATCGCGCGACGCCAAAGCCATCGCATCGCATTGGGGAACACCGAGCCTTGTGGTGAGCGACGAGGGGCCCATAGCCGTGGCTAGCGCCGGGCAAGTCGAGCAGTTCTTTTCCTCATCGATGCAGCAATATGCTGGGGTTGCCGAAGCGAAAGCGAACATCGAGCAGATAAACGAGTTATCCGAAAACGTGGTCGCTGTAGAAATCGCATGGCAGCATAAGGACGATCGGGGCAGCGTAGTTGGTGGCGAGAAAGGCCACTACATGCTGAGCAGGCAGAACGGCCAGCTCTTGATCTTCGTCTATGTGCCAAAAAGCGCGTAAGCGCCGTGAAGAAACCAACTTACCGTTTCCACCTGGCGTGATGGTGGAAACTCCACCGCGCGCCTGAAATCGCCCCCTACTTCGGCGGCAAATTCGATTCCGGCTCGACATCCATCAGCACGCGGCCCGGCACTACGGCCGCACTCCGCTGCAGGCTGGTGAACGAGCCGCCGCAGAAATCGCCGCGTTCGGCCGCTTCCACGAACACCAGCAGCCGGCTGAGGCTGCGGTCCGCGGCTTCCGCCTCGCGGTGCGGCGTTTCCACCAGCAGGTGGTCGAGCGCGTAGGAGTAGCTATCGTAGCGATAACGCAAAGCGTGGACGAACCAGCCGATATACTGGTCGTTCTCGGCTTTGCGCGCTGCCACGTTGGCCGCCATGTCGCCGTTCAAGCCAAGCCCGGCGAGGGCGACGGCGCGCTGGTGGTCGATCTCGATCACCGCGCAGACCGCGGCGAACGTGTCCGGCAGGGTGGCGATATCGGTTTCGGCATCGACCTCGATGCGCTTGAAGCGCACCGTCGAGGAGGCATAGGCGTCCCCGCTCAGGATGCGGTAATAGCGGTCGGGCGTGAAGCGCCCTGCCCTTATCGGCTCGATGCGCGTGCGCTGCAGTTCGGCCTTGCTGTCATAGGCCCAGTCGCGGCCATTGGGCGACACGAGGAACCGCCAGACGCGGTCGTGCATCTCGCGCTCCTGGTCGGTCTGGTTGAAGGCGGAAACGGGTTCGCCCGCGGCGCGGGCCCGCGCAGTGCCGATGGCCGGCATGGCGATGTCGTTGAGATAGCTGCGCTCGGGTCGGCCGAAATCGCCGGTCGGGCGGGCGCAACCCGCGAGAGCCCCCAGCAATAAAATGGCGGCCAGGGCCGCCTTACAAGCGCTTGCGCTTCGGCTTGGCCGGATCGTCCGTGTGCGTTCCAGATTCAGGCTTGTCGTTGCGCTCATACCGCACGCCGGGGAAGATGATGATCTCTGCCTCGCGCCGCTCGCGAAGCCTGGTGTTTATTGCCGGCTGCACCGGCCTATCGAATAGGACAAGCTTTCCCAAGCCAGCCTCCTTGTCGGCATTCTGCCGGTGCCCGGCCCGCACCATGCGGGTCCCTTCGGCGATGGGTCGACGCCACTCCCAACTGTTTTCATTAAGAGATCGTCAAGGTTAACAGTCCGCTAACGAATCTGCGGAAATACTTCGTCACGCATGATTTGCGTTTCATTTTGCAACTATCCAGCTCAGTCGCAGGCTCCCGATGCTCGGTTTTCAACCTTACGAGACTTTCCAACTGCTGGTGGAGAGTGGCGGCGTCGACCGCACCAACACCCTGCTCATCGCCTCCTGTGATTCCTATGCGCGCCGCACGCGCCCGACGAGCGCCGAGCGCGAGCAGTTCGAAGCCCTGGCGCTGCGGCTCTTTCCGGCTGCCGCCCCCGCTGCCCGCTTCAAGGCGGCGGCAACGCTCGGCCGTTCCGCCTACCTCACCGAAACGCTCGAAAAGCTCGTCATCGACAATATCGGCGACGACCTCGCCGGCTACCTGATCGGCTCGCCCGCCATTTCCGAAGCAACATTGCTGCGCCTGCTTGGCGAGACCAATGCCGACACGGCGTCGGCCATCGCGCGGCGCGGCGATCTCAGCAATATCGTGCTCGCCAAGCTCTTCCAGATGAACAGCCGCAAGGTCTATCGCGCGCTCGCCACCAACACGGCCATCGTGCCGCGCGGCGCCTATCTTTCGGCCCTCGCCCGCTCGGCGCAGATGGATCATCAGGTGGCCTGGTCGCTGGCGGCGCGCGACGATTTCGACTGCGCCCTGCTCGCTCCGGCCTTCTTCGATCTCGGTGAAGGCGACCGCATCAAGGTCATCAAGGCGTTTGCCGAGCGCAAGACGCCGGCAACGCCGATTCAGAAGACCATCGAGCAGCTTTCGGTCGCGACCGGCGAGCTGACGCGCGCGCTGATGAAGCTCTTTTCCGAAAACCGCCGGCCCGAAGTCACCCGCCTTCTGACGCAGATCACCGGGCTCGACGAGGTACGGTGCGGGCAGATCGCGCACGATGTCAGCGGGGCAGCCCTGTTCGTCGTGCTGCGCGCCTTCGGCTGCACGTCCTATGAAGGGCTCAAGGTGCTCATCCATGCGACCTCGCACGACGAGGACCGCTCGCTGGTGCTGACCGAGTTCGCCCAGCTCTTCGACAGCGTCGAGACCGACGCCATGGCCTTCCTGATGAGCGCCTGGCGCGGCGAGGTGAACCTGCTCGATCTCGCCAAGCCCGAATACCAGCCGTTCACGCACAAGAGCCGCCGCACGCCTGCCGCCAATGCCGCCGCCGTTTCCGGCGAACGCCAGCAGGAGCGCAGCGCCATCGTCGGCCAGGCCATGGACGCCCTCGCCCGCATCGGTGCCCGCCGGGCCGGCTGACCGCAGCCGGCTCTAGCCGAACGTCTCCGCCTCCTTTACTCTTTGCGACGGAGACTCCCCATGGCCAAGCAATATCCTGATATCGACGAAACGCAGCGCGGCTTCATCGCCGAGCAGAAGATCTTCTTTACCGGCTCGGCCACTGCCGAATCCCGCGTCAACATCTCGCCGCGCCCGACCGACCTCTTCCGCGTGCTGACGCCCAACCGCGTGCTCTATCTCGATCTCACCGGCAGCGGCAGCGAAACCTCGGCCCACATGCTGGCCGATGGGCGCATGACCATCATGTTCTGCTCGTTCGCCGGCGCGCCGAAAATCCTACGCCTTTATGGGCAGGGCCGCATCATCCGCCGCGGCAGCGCCGAGTACGAGGACTTGTTGGCCACGCACTACAATGGCGAGGAACCGCTCGGCGCCCGCCAGATGGTGAGCCAGCAGATCGACCTCGTGCAGACTTCGTGCGGGTTCGGCGTGCCGCTGTTCGATTACGTCGCCGAACGCCCGACGCTTCGGCGCTGGGCCGAGGCCAAGGAGAAGGCGGAAGGGCTCGACGCCTATCGCCGCGAAAAGAACAGCTTCAGCATCGACGGGCTGCCCAGCGGCATGTTCGCTGACGAGCCGGCGGAATAAGAAAAATCAGCCTTCCAGCGTCTTGACGCTGCGCAGCGCCGGGAACCACCGCATCCACGCCGCCACGACCAGCAGCGTGCCCACACCGCCGATGACGCCGGCCGCAACCGGCCCGAAAAAGCCCGCGACCATGCCGGATTCGAACTCGCCGAGCTGGTTCGAGGTGCCGATGAACAGCGAGTTCACGGCGTTGACGCGGCCGCGCATGGCGTCAGGCGTCAGCAATTGCACCAGCGAATGGCGCACCACCACGCTCACCGTGTCGGCAGCGCCGAGCACGAACAGCGCCCCGATCGACAGGGCAATGCTGGTCGACAGCGCAAAGACGATGGTGGCAACGCCGAAGACCGCGACCGCCGCGAACATTTTGAGGCCCACCGCCGAGCGCAGCGGCCGGCGCGCCAGCACGATCGACATCGACAGCGCCCCGAGCGCCGGCGCCGCCCGCAACAGGCCCAGTCCCCACGGCCCGGCCAGCAGGATATCGCGGGCAAAGATCGGCAGCAGCGCCGTGGCGCCGCCAAGCAGCACCGCAAAGAGGTCGAGCGAGATCGTGCCGAGCATGATCGGGCGGCTACGGATGAATTCGACGCCGGCGAACACCGAAGCCAATGTCACCGGCTCCCGGCCCCTCACGCTCGCGATCACCTTGATCGAGATGACGTTGTAGCTGGCGATGACGAAGAACAGCGCGCCCGACAGGAACGGCACGACCGGGTTGACGCCATAGAGCAGGCCGCCCAGCGACGGCCCGATGATCATCGCGGTCTGCGTGAACGAGGTCGAGGTGGCGATCGCCTGCTGCAGGATGTTGGCCGGCACGATATTGGGCAGGAGCGAGGCCATGGTCGGCCGCTCGAAGGCCTGTGCCGCTCCTAGAACCGCCACGCCCACGAAGATCAGCGGCACGGTCAGCCAGCCCTGCCAGATGCCCAGCGCGAAGACGAGCGCCACCAGCGCTTCCAGCAATTGGCACACCAGCCCGATGCGCCTGCGATCGAACCGGTCGGCCACCTGCCCCACGACGAAGGTCAGCACCACCATCGGCAGGAACTGGCAGAGCCCGATGAGCCCGAGGTCGAACGGGTTGCGCGTCGTGTCGTAGACGAGCCAGCCGAGCGCGATCGTCATGCCCTGGAAGGCGAACGACGACAGCATGCGCGAGGCCACAAAGTGCCGGTAGGCGGCGTTGCTCAGCACGCCGGATGACTGCGAGGCGATGTCCATCGGGACCTTTAAGCAGGAACCGCCGCAAGGGAGGAAACGACGGATGTGTGACGGTCGCGATTTGATCCGCCGCAACCGATTGTTGTCAATCGGCAAAAGCGACTAGGCATTTGCAGGATGCGTTGGGAGAGCGAAGATCAAGATGAGATATCTTGCTCGACTTCACCCCCCTCCCAACCTCCCCCGCAAGGGGGGAGGTGCCCGTCAGTGTTTGGGGAAAAATCGAGCAACAGCCTCGATGAACACCCTCCCCCTTGCGGGGAGGGTTGGGGAGGGGGTGACACGACCCGGATCTCTCCATCCTGCTCAATCCCTCAACGAGTCCTCCCCGGATTTAATCCGGGGCCCATCTTACCTCAGCCCCTATCCCTCGATAATCGCCACCCCCGGATCGCCGCCGCGCATTTCCACGGTCAGCACCCACAAATCGGGATCGAACTCGGCCTCCCGTGCAATCCGCTCGCGCACCTTGTCGGGCTCCGTCTGGTCCAGCCGTCGGACGAACACCCGATCCGTGCCGTCGTCATTGCGCGACAGCGCGGGCGCCGGCGTCAGCAGCGAAACCTTGCCGTTGAGATGGTCGATCTCGATGAAGACCTGGCCGGCTATGGGGTCGCCCTTGCGGGCCACCACGCAGAAGTGGCCGAGATCGTTGTGGCGCCGCACGAAGGCGGCGCACCAGAGATCGGAGCGGATCTGGCTCATGTTGGCGCTATATCACGGCGCCGGCATTCTCCAACATCCCGACGAGCTGCGGCGTCACTTTGCCGGTGACGGGATAGTTGTAATAGACCTCGAAATTGCGGATGGCCTTGGCCGTCGCCTCGCCCGGAACGCCATCGACGGCGCCGGCAAGGAAGCCGAGGCTGGCCAGCCCGCGCTGTACTTTCGAAACCAGTTGCGGATCGTTGGCCGATTCCCTGGGGCTGGTCTGCGGCATGGCTTGAACCGCCGGCTTGATGCTGGCCGTCGCCATATTGGCGGGCGGCGTGCGCGTCTGCACGGGCTTGGGCACCTGCCGGACGCTCGATTGCGGCTGCTGCACCAGGTCCTGTACGCCCTGAGCCACGGAATCGAAGACGCCGGCAGCACCGTCCGCCACCTCGTCGAAGATGGCTTCCGGGCCGGACTCGACCTGGCGCGCGATCAGTATCGGCGCCTGCTGCTGCACCGGCGCGCGGTAAACCTGCTGCTGCTGCGGCTGCTGTTGCACTTGCGCCTGGCGCTGTACCGGCTGGTCGAACACCAGCGGCGGCACCTCGGCCTGCTGCGTCACCGGCGTTTCGATGGGCGCCGGCATTTGCTGCTGCGCCACCGCGGGCGCGACGTAAACATTGCTTGGGCGCGGCGCCGGCTGCTGCCACTCGACCCGCTGCTGCTGCGGCTCCACGACCATCGCCGAGGGCCCGCCGACCGGGGCGGCGAGGATGGCGTCGACCACGTCCGGCGTCAGCGCCCCTTCCGGCGTGCGGCCGTTATCGGCTTCGAACTTGCGGATCGCATCGGCCGTCATCGGCCCGTAATAGCCGTCGACCTTGCCGGAAAACAGCTGCATCTCCTGCAGCTTCTTTTGCACCGCATAGACCTTGGCATTGCCCACCGGCCCATCGCTGCCCATGTCGCCCGCAAGGCTGCCCGTCGTTTCGCTCGTCGCCACCGGCGCCGGCACGACCCGCCGCGTCTGCTGCACCGGCGCGGAAGCGCGGCGGGCCGGCGGCGGCACCGGCTCGACCTCCTGCAATTCGGCGATCTGGGCGGAAGCGGTCTGGCTGAAGAGCGGCGCCGGGTGGCGGTGCTCCTGGTGATAGAGCACGTTGCTGCCCGCCATCACCGTCAGCGTCGTCATGGCGAAAATGCCGGTATAGGCGAGCGGGGCCCGCGCGAAGCGTCCGATTGCCCACAGGCCGATGCGCCCTGCCGAGGACGCAACGGCGCCGCCCACTGCGAGCGGCAGGTGGGAAATGGTCAGTGCCGTCATAAAACTTTTCTTCTTGCGTCTTGCCATGTGGAATTCGGGGTGCGCTCAGGCTTTTGCCGCAGCGGCGTCACGGATGCAGTTTCCTTCACCTTTATTGCCGGACCGTTTATCGGCAGTAAAACTGTCATCGTTGTCCCCATTCCGATCTCCGAAGTGGCGTGCAGCGAGCCGCCATGCAGCTCCACCAGCCCTTTGACGATGGAAAGTCCGAGCCCCGTTCCCTCGTAGCGGCGGCTCAACCCGTCCTGCGCCTGGAAGAACGGCTCGCCCAGCCGCATCACCGATTCGGGCGACATGCCGATACCGTCGTCATGGATGGAGAGGTTGAGGTTGGCCCCCTGCCGCTTCATCGAAACCGTCACCACGCCGTTGTCGTGGCTGAACTTGATGGCATTCGACAGGAGGTTGATGAGGATCTGCCGGCACGCCCGCTCGTCGGCCACCACGTGCGGCAGGTTCGCCGGCACGTCGATCGCGATCTCGAGGTTGCGCGTGCGCGCCATCGTCTCGACGATCTGCAGGCTCGGCTCGATCAGCGCGTCCGGCGCGAACGATTCGGTCTGCAGCTCGAACTTGCCGGCCTCGATCTTCGACATGTCGAGCAGCATCTTCACCACGTCGAGCAGGTGGTGCCCGCTCTGGTGGATCATCGCCGCATATTCCTTGTGGCTCGGCGACAGCTCGCCGCCGATGCCCGTCGTCATCATCTCGGAAAAGCCGACGATGGCGTTGAGCGGCGTGCGCAATTCGTGCCCGATAATGGCAAGGAAGCGCGATTTGGCGTTCGACGCGTCCTCGGCCGCGCGCCTCGCTTCGCGCATCTCGGTCTCGTGGTCCTTGCGGTCGGTGACGTCGCGGAACAGCGCCACGACCTCGTGCGGACCTTCCGGAGCGCTCTCCTCGACGACCGGCGACAGCGCCACCTCGACCCAGATGAAGTGCGGGGCAACGGCCGTGCCGGCCTCGTCGTCGCGGCGCATGCGCACCTCGATCGTGCGGCTGCGGCCGCCGCGATTGGCATCGGCGAAGGCCGTGAGGTAAGCCGGGCGATCGAGCACGTGCATGCGATCGGTGATGCCGGCGCCCTGCAATTCGTAGCGCTTGCAGCCGAAGAGCTTTTCGCTCGAGCGCGAGCTGAACAGCACGCCGCCCTCGCTCGAAAACCTCAGCACCGCATCCTGCACGTGTTCGATCAGGTGCCGATAGGCGTTGATCTGGGCGCTGTCATAGACCGTGAAGGCGGCATTCAGCCGGCTGGCGCTGTCGGCAACCACCAAAGCCGCAACGGCGAAGGCCAAAGCCGAACCGAGGCTCGCCGTCGGGTTGCCGGCATCGGGCCAGCCGATGAAATGCAAATGCGCGGCGCAGGCGAGGATGACGACGCCGACGACCAGCGTCCAGCTATGCTTGCGGATCGGGCTATGCGCCAAAAGCGATGCGAGGATCGGCGCCAGCAGCGCCGTTGCCAGCCCGAAATCGACGATGGCCTGGTCGGCCACCGCGCCGATGGCGCCGATCGTGCCGATGCCGAAGACCTGCACGGCGGCGGCGCGCTCGAATTCGGCGCGGCGGTGCAGAGCCAGGCTCATGATGCCGACGACGAGGCCGACCACGGCCAAAACGAACGGCAGCAGCACGCCATGGGCGAGGACATAAAGCGCGAACGGCAGCGAAACGGTACTGGCGAGCATGATATTGCGCGCATTGGCGCCCACCGTCTTGCGACGGAGGATTTCCGGCCGCCCGGCCGGTGCCGGCGGGGTGGCGATCTCTTTGCTTGCGCCGAAAGAGAGCAGGCTACGCATTACAGAACTCACGGGAAGGGTGTGCCCCTTGTTGGTGGACTCAACCCTTTCATCGAAGACCTAAGACACAATTAAGTGCACCCGGGTCCACCCGGCTTTCCCCCGGTCAAGGCTTTGCTTTGCGTCGGCTTTCGAATTTTAGCGTAAACAAGACCTTGCGACGGTTTCGATAATTGATTCAAATTTTCGCATTCGCCTTTAAACTGGTGCGTCTATAGTCCTTCATGCAAAGGGCGGTTCGCCGCCGTGCAGCAAGGGTATCGAGGGTCCTGCAATGCGTTTCATTATTCGATCGGCGTTCTGGCTCATCGTCGCTTTCCTCGTCATCCGTCCCGGCTTCGACATCAATGCCGCCGCCGGCACGCTGGCCGACAAGGCGATGCAGGCGGGCCAGCAGGCGATCGTGACGCAGATCGAGAAGACCGAGTGCGACACCCTGCAATGCGCGGGCGGCAAGGCGCTCCTTGCTGCCGCACTGGCCAACCCAGCCGCGACCTCCGTCACTCCCGTGCACGAAATCGCAACGCCGTCGCCGGCGCCGGTTCCACAACCGCGTCCGGCCTGGCTGGGTTAGGTTCGAGTACCTACTCGCCGGGCTACCCCCAAAAGCTCCGGCAAGAGCTGCAGGCCATAAGTGCTTGCAGCTCGCTTTTTTGCCAAAATCCCTGAGCCTGTCACATCCGGCGCCGTCCGTCCGTCTTGGTCGTGTAACCAATGACGAACGAGACATCGCAATGACCACCAGAACTCTTGAAGACGTCATCGAGGCCCTCGGCCGCGAGCTCGATGGGCGGCTGATCCTGCCGGCCGATGCCGATTACGATACGGCGCGCACGATCGTCACCAATAGTGCCGACAAGAAGCCCCGCACCATCGTGCGCGCCAGGACCGCTGCCGACGTGCAGCGCGCCATCGATGCCGCCCGCGACCACGGGATCGAGCTCGCCGTCCGCAGCGGCGGGCACTCCTATGCCGGCCACTCGGCGAGCCACGGCGGCATCGTCCTCGACCTGCGCGACATGAACGCCGTGACCGTCGATGCCGGCAGCAAAACCGCCTGGGTCGAAACCGGCGCAACCTCGCGCCAGGTCACCGCCGCCACAATGCCGCACGGCCTCGTCGTCGGCTTCGGCGATACCGGCTCGGTCGGCGTCGGCGGCATCACGCTCGGGGGCGGCGTCGGCTATCTCGTGCGCAAATTGGGCCTGACCATCGACTCCGTCCTCGCCGCGGAGGTCGTGACCGCCGACGGGCTGCTGCTCAGCGCCGATCCCGAAACCAATGCCGACCTGTTCTGGGCGATCCGCGGCGGCGGCGGCAATTTCGGCGTCGTCACGCGCCTGCAGTTCAAGCTGCACGACCTGCCGGCCTTCACCGGCGGCCTCATGGTCGTGTCGGCAACGCCGGACGTCCTGGCACGCTTCGTTGCCGCGGCCATGGCGGCGCCCGAGGACCTCTCGACCATCTGCAACGTCATGCCGGCGCCGCCCCTGCCGTTCCTGCCGGCCGACCTGCACGGCAAGCTGGTGCTCTTCGCCATGCTGGCCTTTGCCGGCGACGGCGATGTCGCCGAGCGGGCCATCGCGCCGTTCCGCGCCCTCGGCCCGGTCGTCGACATGGTCAAGCCCGGCCCCTATGCGAGCATGTTCCCGCCCGACGATCCCGACCTGCATCCGACGGCGGTGATGCGGACGCTGTTCGTGAACGGCGTTGACGGCCTTGCCGCCAAAACCATCGTCGATACCGTCGCCAACGGGTCGGCGCCCTTCCGCGCCGTGCAGTTGCGCGTGCTGGGCGGGGCCGCCGCCGAGGTCGCGCCCGATGCGACGGCCTATGCGCACCGCGCCTCGCAGATCATGGTCGGCGTCCTGGCGTTCTATACGCCCGGCGACAGGCCGCGCCAGCAGGCCTGGGTGGAAGCCCTCGCCGCCGCCCTGCGGCAGGATGAGAGCGGCGCCTATGTGAACTTCCTCGAAGACGAAAGCGCCGAGCGCGTGCGCGCCGCCTATCCCGGCAAGACCTGGGACCGGCTGCGGGCGATCAAGGCGAAATACGATCCCGGCAACCTCTTCCGCCTCAATCAGAACATCCCGCCGGCAGAGTAGTGCCACTTCACGATGGCGGCGGGCGCCTTGCCCGCCGCCGTCGCCCGATGCACACTGCGCCTTCAGCGAAGGAGAGTGCCATGTGCCGCAACATCAAGCCGCTGTTCAACTTCGAGCCGCCCGCCACCAGGAACGAGATGCACGATGCGGCCCTGCAATTCGTGCGCAAGATTTCCGGATACACGCATCCCTCGAAGGCCAACGAGGCCGCCTTCCACGAGGCCGTGGAGGACATCGAGCGGTCGGTTCGCAAGCTCCTCAAATCCCTCGACACCAGCGCCCCGCCGAAGGATCGCGAGGTCGTCGCCGCCAAGGCCCGCGAACGCGCCAAGCTCCGCTACGGCACCGCCGCGTGATACCTCGAAGCGAGGTAATAACGGCGTTGAAAGAGCAAGGAACAAACAACCATCCTGCTTGGTCTCACCCCCTCCCCAACCCTCCCCGCAAGGGGGAGGGTGTTGCATCCAGTATGTGGCACGATCTTCGCAAAATACTCTGAGGGGCACCTCCCCCCTTGCGGGGGAGGTTGGGAGGGGGGTGAAATCGAGCAAGATCTGTCAATCCTGCTTAGTCTCTCACCATGTCCTCCCCGGATTTAATCCGGGGTCCAGCTTTCTTGCAACGCTCTCGCTTGAGATCGAGTGTGACAAACAACCACCCTGCTTGGCCTCACCCCCTCCCCAACCCTCCCCGCAAGGGGGAGGGTGTTGCCTCCGAGTATGAGGAGATAATCGAGCAACAGCCTCAATGAGCACCTCCCCCCTTGCGGGGAAGGGGGGTGCTGGGGCGACATCGTGCCACAACCTTCCTTCTCCCCTTGCGGGAGAAGGTGGCGGCGAAGCCGACGGATGAGGGGTGACAAAACTGGACCCCAGCTTTCTCGCAACGCTATCGATTGCATCCACCCTGCTTGGTCTCACCCCCTCCCCAACCCTCCCCGCAAGGGGGAGGGTGTTGCATCGTGCATGTGGGAAACCAGGCGTTCAAAAATCTCGATGAGCACCTCCCCCCTTGCGGGGGAGGTTGGGAGGGGGGTGAAATCGAGCAGGGTGTTACCAAGATGGACCCCAGCTTTCTTATTATCCTCCCCCCTCACCGCATCAACCGCGCAGCGCCTCCCCAGTCAGTGCCGGCACGGCCTCCGGATCACGCCGCCTTCCCGACACCTATTTCAAGCCTGTCCGATCCGGGGCGGCAGAAACTCGGGAGCTTCTTCTTTCGAAAAGGCCGGTACGAATTCCGGCTCGATGGCGCTCTTTGCGAGGCGCAGGATTTGAGAGCGAAAGCCCTCCACGATCGCCGTGTGCTCCGGCTCATAGGCCAGGTTCACCATCTCGTCGGGATCGGCGGACATGTCGGCGAGAAACCAATCCTCCTCGCTCTCCGCGATCGGCGCCCCGTCCTGCCGGACGTTCATGTCGAAACGCCAGCGATCGGTGCGGACGCACGTGCGCCGCGGCCAGCCGCCACCGTTGCGCCAGCCGCCGAAGTTCGCCGCGGCCGACGCCTTGGCGCCCGGCGCACCGGTACCCACAGTGGCAAACACCGTTTCCGGCGGCGGATCGCGGAACACGGCCCGTCCCGAAAAGCCTTCATCGGGATCGATGCCGGCGAGATGGCAGAGCGTTCGGGCGAGATCCATGTTCTCGGTGAGGTCGTCGCGCCGCGCCCCCTCGGGAAGATGGCCGGGCCAGCTCACTATGAAGGGCGTGCGCTGGCTCTGCGGCGCATAGACGACCTTGCCGAACAGCCCGTTTTCACCAAGCGAGGCACCATGATCGGAGGTGAAGACGACGATCGTGTTTTCGTCCAGGCCCCGGGCTTTGAGGCTGCCCAGGACCAACCCGACCTGCGCATCGAGCCAGGTCGTGAGCGCATGGTAATCGGCCTGCGCCTGCTGCACCTGCCCATGCGTGAAGTCGCGCCCCCCGACGACGTCTGCAAACGCATTCTCGTAGGCGCTGCCGTAACCGCTGGGCAACCTGGTGCCCGGCCAATCGCTCGCCCGGTAGATATCCCGATAGTGCTGCGGCGGCAGCACGGGCGTATGCGGCTGGAGATACGAAACGCGGAGCAGGAATGGGCGCTCGTCCACGCTGCCTAGCCACCGCAGTGCATTCCACGTTACCTGCTCGGGCGGATAGGGCTTTTCCGAGGGAAACCTGCCGCCCACTGGCGAGGGAATCCCCTTGGGGACGATCGGCTCGAGCGCGGCCGGGTTCGTTTCCAGCCCGAAACCATGCATGCTGGAGCCGGCATTATCCTCCTCCTGCCACGGCGTGTAGGCTTGGGCATAATGGCTTTTTCCCAGCGTAGCGGTGCGCCAGCCGTGATCGGCGAAATGCTCCGGAAACGTCTTCAGGCGAACCGGGATGGGAAATGACTTCCACGCTCCTTCGTTGAAGTAAATGCCCGTGCGCTCCGGAGGCGCGGCCGTCAGCGTGCTCATTCGCGAAGGTACACAGACCGGAGAATTGCAGAAGTTCTTGGCAAACAGCACGCCGCGCGCAGCGAGCGCATCGATATTCGGCGTCGAGACGGGTGCCCAACTCCCGCCATAGCAGCCCAGCGCCGAGGCGCGAAGCTCGTCCGCCATGATCCAGAGAATGTTTGGCTTTGCCATGCTCGTCCTCCCTCCAGGAACGGTGCGAAGGAAAACCGCGCAAGGAAAGGCGATACAATTGGCATAAATGCCAATAGCCTGAAAGCTGACGGTCCAGGCGTGGGGAGTTGGCGTTTGCGGCGGGGCGCCCTGCCCCGCCCAAACCTGTCGGCTTATTTCGGCTGCTTTTCCAGCCAGGCGAGCATGTCGGCAATCTCCTTGGTCTGGGCATCGATGACCTTCTGCGCCATTTCCTTGGCCCACGGATCGTCGCCATGCGCGATTTCGGCCTTGGCCATGTCGATGGCGCCCTGGTGATGCGGGATCATCCCGCACACGAACGCCACGTCGATGTCCTCGGCCTGCATGCCCTTGTCCATGTTGGTGTTCATGTCGGCCATGCCCTGCATCAGCGCCTTGTGGCCCTCGTCGGTGCCGGTATCCATGCCGCCCATGTCCATGCCGCCCATGCCCGGCGTGTCCATCTTCATATCCATGCCGCCCGTCGCGGCGCTCGTGCAGATGTCGGGCAGCGTGCGCCCGGCCTCGGTGTCGCCGGCGGCATGGGCCGGCGCGGCAAGGCTCGCGGCGGCGGCCATGGCGAAAGCTGCGAATGCAAACGTGGTTTTCATCGGTCTCTCCTTTGCTGTCTCCCCTTCATGCACCTTCCCATCATGGCAAGGTCAATAGGGCGATTGCGGGGCGGCCCGATGAACCGGCAGCGGTCAGATGAGCCGCTGCCAGCTGGATGCATGCGCTCTAGCCCGGCATCTCCACTCGGCAAGCCGAGGCCGGTCCCTATCGCAGCAGGGTCGAGAGCCTGCAATGGCAGTTCGCCCTGCGGACCGTCAGGCTGCAATGCAACGTCGTCGTGGATTGGGGCGTGTGGTCACGGACAGAACGCGACACCTGCCGGAAAGAAGCCCGCGCCGCCGGTGCCCACGTCGTCCTCTGCTTCCTCGACGCTCCCCTCGATGAACTTTGGAACCGCGTCTCCCGGCGAAACGCCGAACTTCCGGCCGGCACGTTCGATATCTCGCGGACAGACCTGTTCAGATGGTCGAAGCTCTTCGAACCACCCACCGCCGAGGAACTGGCGCTTTACGATCCACCAAGCCATCCGGTGATTACCGGTCTTTCGTAAGGCGCAGCAATGCCGCGAATTCTCTGCGGCCGCTTTCGAGATTGCCGATCCATGCCTCATACGCCCGTTTGAGGCGGAAGTGCCGGCATCGCTTGCGCGACCTTAGCCGGTCGTGTTGACTAAGGTACAATCGGCGGCGGTGCTACACGCCTAGCAAGTTTTTGCCACTGCTTGTTGTCGATGAGCGTCGATCTATAAATTCGTAGGCTACTGCATCCAGAAAGCGACTTCAGCGTCTCTTTGACTGGAGCCACCAACGCCGGCGCTAGCCATGGACTAAGCGTGATGCGTGAGATCGACGAAAGCGCGATAGGTACCGGGAAGGTCGGCAGTTCCTCGTCGGCACTGACATAGACGGCCCGATACTCCTTTTCGTCGCCATAGGGCCAACGCTTGGTGAAGGGTAGGATTTCTAAGTCGACATCATGCATCGTATTCGCATTGATCAACAGTTCGTAGTCGACGTATCGGTGGGTAACGCCGTCAGCCGCGTCGAAAGCCGCTATCAGTTTTTCTCTATCGAACTCGATGCAGACGCCGTCAGCTCCGCGGGAAAAGACCTGCCAATGATGGTACGTTTCTTCCCTGTCCGCGATACAAATGGCTAGAACGGTCTTCACATTCTTCAGCCGCTTGTACTCGGACATGAAGTACGTGTCGTTCCGATCGTCCCAGGTTTCCGGGCTAAGCAATGTCAGGCAACGGTTGCGGAGAATGTGTAGGACCGATGCTAGGTTCGTGTAGCGCCTTAAGGTGCGTTCAGTCATCGCGGAGCGTCCTCATTTTACCGCTTCTTGGGGTCAGAACCGGCCATTTGCCAATAGTCGAACAAGCGACAGTTGACCCGCCGGCCACCATCGCGGCGTACTCTTGCAGGTGTCGGGCAGATCGCGCCCGATCTCGGGTCACCCCCCGCATAGGCCGTCGCGGCAAGGCTCACGGCAGTGGCCATCGCAAAAAGCTGCGAATGCAAATCTGGTTTTCATCAGGTCTCTCCTATGCAACGGCGTGGAAGGATCAACCACTTCCGAGAAATTAGGAGAGTGCTATTCCTCCTCGAGCTTAGTCGTCTCCGAAGACTGCCCCTGCCTCAACTGATTTGAGCCTCGAACTACCTCGGAGATAATGTTGCGTTGGTCCCGTGAAAGTTCGGGGTTCTTCAGATGTTTCTGACCAGCCTCGATTAGGGTGTCGAGATCATAAAGATCAGCGTCTGGCCTGTCGCGCATGGTGTATCGACGCTCCGCCGTCCCCAAGCTGTAACTCACCAGTCCTTGGGCGGCCTTAGCCATAAATTCGGCGCTACTGTTGATTCCATTTACCAACCAAGCACGCGGGGCGAGAGCACCTGCAATATATGACCAAGCACGAACGATATTAAAATAGAATGGCGCATTTGCGAGACTACCTTCAGCGTCCTTCTCTAGGATTTTCTTCAGCAGTATTTCACCTAGCTCTTCAAAAGCCTCTTTGCTAACAGCAGGCCGTTCACTAGAATCTGCGCGGAAAATTCCAAATTCACGTCCTCTATCCACAAACTCTTCGGCCACGAACACCACAGAATCCGCTTTTTGGAAAGCTTCAATGAGATGCGCATCTGCTTGCTCAACTCCCCACTGCTCTAGCATATTCCTGATTAGGAAGCCGATCTGAGCTCGCGGCGACAATTGGAACATATCGCCGTCCCAACCGATAGAAACGACCTCTTCACCAATTCGAAAAAGTGCGTCTAGAAGAGCTTGGGTCGGCCGCGCAGGCTGTCTCGCTCGATATTGAATTCGTAGTTCGTCAAGCAGCTTTGCAATCATAAGTTCGCCACGGCTATTCTTTTGGCCGAGATAGCCGCGCATGATCTGCTCGATCTCTTCGGTATTATCCAACCGTGACATCAAATCATTTACTACTGCTCTTGGAATTGCGTCGGAGGAAGGATGGAGGCCAAAATAAGTGTCGTAGCCAGCTTCACTGCCCACTCCCCTCCGTTTGGTGACCTCAATGAATGCCTCCTCGCCAAAGGAGTCGCGCCCTTCAAACCACTTACCCGCCTGAGGAAAAAGCACTGTAAGCACACGCAGGACCTGCGATTGAAGCTCTCGCGGGATACGCCGCTTCAGACCTTCAATCGTCTCTTGCTTTACCTCATCCGTCGACAAGACGAAGCGCCCCTCGCTGAAAAGAAAGTCGCGGTTGTCCCTGATCCACGCAAAGGCACCTTGATCGAATAGGCGGAGACCTTCCATGGCCAGTAAGTCCTGAGGATCAATCTCACCCGCAAGTGCAGGCCATGAAAACTTGACAGCATTTGATAGGCGAACCACGTCCCGGGGAGACGTTACCCAGCGGCTAATGCCATCTCGGACAATGTACTGCCATCTAGTAGACTGAGGCGTCTCCGCTGTGAGGAATGATATCTCGCGATCCAGGATTGAGAGGAGTGCATTTCGCGTCGGCTTAGGCAGCTCTATTTCCTGCTGCACAATTTTCTCTGCAAACCGCGGACCTTGATTCTTCCCTTGGTCTAGAGCCTCCCAAACTATCTCCCGGTCATAGGAAAGTAGGTAGGTGATGTTCGGAAGACGACCGATGCTCTTGACCATCTGCATGATGGACCGAACATGCTCGCGCTCCAGTCGATCAATATCGTCGATCGTTATGAGGAAGCGCTTGTCGCTCCGACCCAACTGTTCTTTTAGGTTCTCATAAGCAGATTGTAGTGAGGGGTCTTCGAGGAAGCGGCCGAGCAGTGCATTCACGGATTTCTTGGCCAAGTTTGCGCCAAAGCCAGCCGCTGCACCCGTAGGGTCTATGCTGAGGGCTACCGTAGCTGCGGCATCCACGAGATTGTCGGTGGTGCCATGAATAAAGGTTAGAGTTCTACGCCAAAAACGATTCCAACTGCTGCCTTTCGGTCCAAGGCTTTCAGAGAGAATTTTGAAAAAGGCGGCGATGAGATCCTGATGCCCCGACACAATCCAAGGGCGAAAATCAATGTGAACAACCTGATCGTCTTCGTGTTCGACGTTATGTTTCTCCATAAACGCCAAGACAAAATTTATGACTGTTGACTTACCGCTTCCCCATTGACCGTGAAGTCCAATCACGTATCCATGTGGTACCTTAAGAGCGATTATGACCCTTGCAATTCGCTCTGCAACCGGAGCGTAGTTGAGTTGATCCTCCCGCCAAGGGTTTTGTTTTGGCTGATCATCGCCCAACACTTGCTTTTGTACCATCTGAGCCCCCCAAGACTCCGCACTTGCTACCACTCCCACAAGACGAGTAGCAATGCGTCGTGACTGCGCCACAGCGGATATTCGTGACCTTACGCGAAAGCTACGCGATCAATACGCTGTAGTTCTAGCTCAACATCTCTGACCCCATTGGAATCCCCGTCGTTCCCGCCTAGATATCTCCCATGACCGAAACGGCTGCCTTCAAGGACATTGCGGAGAACCTGAGCTTCCTCGACGATTGGGAAGATCGCTACCGCTACATCATCGAGCTCGGCCAGGCGCTGCCGCCGCTCGCGCCGGCAGAGCGCAACGCCGAAAACAAGGTGCATGGCTGCGTTTCGCAGGTCTGGCTCGTCACCAGCGAGGACGGGAACCACAACCTCGTCTTCCGCGGTGAATCCGATGCCATGATCGTGCGCGGGCTCGTCGCCATCCTCATCGCCATCTATTCCGGCCGGCCCGCTGCCGAGATCGCCGAGACCGACGCCATCGCCATCTTCGACGAGTTGGGCCTGCGCGAGCACTTGACCACGCAGCGTTCCAACGGGCTCGTCGCCATGGTCAAGCGCATCCGCGCCGAGGCCGGCGCCCGCGTCGCCTGATCTCATTCAAAAACCGTCGGCCGCGCATCCGCGCCCAGCCAGTTATGGGCACGTGCCGACTCCACGCCCGTCGCCGTTTCGCTCAGCCCGAACTGTTCGGCCAATTGCTGCAGCGCGATGCGCAGCACCAGCTTGGCGCTGCGGCGCGGCCAGTTGCGCTCCACCTCCACCTGCTGCAGCCCCTTGAGAAACCCGCAGACGTCGATGGCGACGCCATAGCAATCCGGGTGCAGCCGGCGCGCCATGGCGTCGAGGCGCTTGCGCGCATCCACCGCCATGTCGCCGATATCGGGCGCCTTGCCGGCGCCGCCGCCATCGACGGAATGCGTCGGCGAATAGGACATCGTCAGCCGCGGCTGCATGTGGGCGCGCTCGACGAGGCGTCGCAGCCGTTCGCCCGCTTCCACTTCGGCCGGCGTAAGAAAAGCGCCCTCCTCACCCGAAGGGCGGGCCAATCGGGCGAGCGGGCTTTCGGCGAGGTTGAGTTCGGCCCCCTCCTCAGTCCGCACCGTCTGCCGGTGCTGGCCGGCATAGGGCGCATCGGCAAGCATCTGCCGCTTCAGCCAGGGCAGAGCCTCCCTCGTCGCGCGGCAGGTGGCGCCGTCGCCCGCCAGCAGCCCCGCGCTCATCAGTTCGGCAACGGTCGCGGCGGATAGCCGCAGCGGCCGGCCGGGCTGCTCGATCCGGTAGAACTCGCCGTCGCGCCGGCCCGTGCCGCCGGTCACGAGGGCGCGCACGAAGTGCAGCAGGCGCGGGTTACCGGTGGGCATGCTGGGCCTCCCCCGTCAGCCAGCGCGGCAGCCGCACCGGAACCGGCTTGATCTGCTTTTCAAGCCGCTTCACCTCGCGCTCGAAAGCGGGGTCGTCGCGCCTGTCCTCCATGCAGGCGCAGGCGTGGCTCACCGTCGTGCGGTCACGCCCGAAGAACATGCCGATGTCGGAAAGGCTGCGCTGCAGCACGACATGCATCAGGTACATGGCGAGCTGGCGGGCCTCGGCAACGCCCGCCTGGCAGCGCGACGGATGCAGGATCAGGCCGACGGGTATGTGACGTTCGCGCGCGATCAAGGAAACTATTCCTGCCGCGGCGCTATCGTATTCGAACAGGACTTGCGGTGCCTCCTCCAGCTCAAACGCCTGCTCCCCTTGCAAATTCCGCTGACCTTGCGCTACGCTGCCTTGCCGAGCCATTTCGCCCTCCACTACAAGATAGGATATTATTCCTATCTTTATGGCACAAGCTGCAAGAGCGGGGATAACTTTCCTGAAAAATTTTGGATTGGGCTGTGGCGGGCGCTGTCCTAGGAGAGAGAAGCGCCGGACGAGCGAGGTGGGAGACCAAAACTCGTTCATATAGCGTTCAGGTGCCGTTCATAACCCGTTCATCTGCCGTTCATCCGCCCGGCAAAAATGTGGCAAAGGCCGATATTCGCGACAATCGCGACCGGCCGGATATACGCCATGTTAATGCAAAGGCTCGAATAATGCCCTCCTACGCCTACCCAGGAGGGTCGAGCATCATGCGCATGAAAACAAACGCAAATCTCACACAAATCTTGAGCCAGACGTGACGGCGCCTTACCGCGCCGCCTAACGTAGTTCTGGAATTACGGCCCCGAATGGGCCAGTCCGTCAATGCGCCTTCGTATATTGCCCATAGCGCAATTACTTTCTGGCGATCGACAATTGTGAGTTTAGATTAATGCGTCTCGCCATTGGAATTGTGATTATTTTGGGTAGCGTTATCGGCGGCTACCTTATGCAGGGCGGCCACATCGAAGTACTTATCCAGCCGTTCGAAGCGCTCATCATCCTCGGCGCTGCCGCCGGCGCCTTCGTCATCGGCAATACCGGCGCCGTCCTCAAGCAATCTCTCGGTGTTTTCAAGACCTTAGTGCGTGGTCCGCGGTTCAACAAGGCCGCTTACCTCGAATTGCTGGGCATGCAGTTCAGCCTGTTCAAGCTCGTCCAGTCCAAGGGCGTGCTGGCGCTCGAAGCGCATATCGAAAATCCCAAGGAATCCTCGATATTTACGCGGTTTCCCACCTTCGCCGCCAATCATCACGCGGTGGAATTCGTCTGCGATTACATGCGCATGGTGACGCTCGGCACGAACAATGTGCACGAGATGGAATCGCTGATGGATGAGGAACTCGAAACGCACCATCAGGAAAACGCCAGAGTCGTCAATGCCTTCCAGGCGCTCGCCGACGGCACGCCGGCTCTCGGCATCGTCGCCGCCGTGCTCGGCGTCATCCATACGATGGGCGCGATCAGCGAGCCGCCGGAAGTTCTCGGCCACATGATCGGCGGCGCCCTCGTCGGCACGTTCCTCGGCGTCTTCTGCGCCTATGGCTTCTTCGGCCCGATGGCGCAGGCGCTGCGTAACATCAACGAGGCGGAGGACAAGTATTTCCTGTCGCTGAAGGTCGGGCTGCTCGCCCACATCTCCGGCTATCCGCCTGTAATGGCTATCGAATTTGCGCGCAAGGCGCTGATGAGCGAGGATCGTCCGACCTTCCTCGAAGTCGATGAGGCGACGGCCGGCCTGCCGGCTCTGAGCTAGATCGTAAGCCGGGGGGCACAGCGACATGGCTTACGAACAGCCGATCATCATCAAGAAGGTCAAGAAGCACGAGCACGCCCATCACGGTGGCGCCTGGAAGATCGCCTATGCGGATTTCGTCACCGCGATGATGGCCTTCTTCCTGCTGCTCTGGCTCATCAGCATGACGACACCCGAGCAAAAACAAGGGCTTGCCGACTATTTCGCGCCGCCCAACGTCAGCGAGAGCACCAGCGGCTCCGGCGGCGTTCTCGGCGGCACGGCGCTCGACGACAGCGACGTCAAGAAGGCCGGATCGTCTCCCCTCACCAAGCAGGAAGCGCCGGTTCCGCCCGGCACGACCGACCAGGGCTCCGTTTCGATGTCGACCGGCGGCAAGGGCGAAGATACCGGCGACCAGGATGCCGCGATCGGCGCGGCGCGCCAGAGTCTCAAGTCGCAGTTCAACCAGGATTTCCACGCTGCTGCCGCCAGCATCCGGCAGGCCTGGCAGGCCATGCCCGACATCAGCGACGTCACCGACAACCTGCTCGTGCAGGAAACGCCGCAGGGTCTCAACATCCAGCTGATCGACCAGGACGGCCGCCGCATGTTCCCGGAAGGATCGAAGTATCCGTTCGAAGCGACGCGCAAGGCGATCGCGGCCGTTGCGCCGATCCTGCAGAAGTTGCCCAACCAGATCGCCATTTCGGGCCACACCGCGGCCGGGGGCACCTATGCCAATCCGCATTACGGCGCTTGGGAATTGTCGATGGACCGCGCCAATGTCGTGCGCCAGATTCTCGGGGAATTCGGCCTCGCCGACGATCACGTCGCCTCGGTCACCGGCAAGGCCACGACCGAGCCGTTCTTCCCCAACGATCCCTATCTCGCCGCCAATGAACGCGTCGAGATCACGGTGCTGTACGAAGCGCCCCCGGTTCCGCCCGACATGCAGCCCTAGGGCGCATCACCTCGCACACAAACAAACGGCCGCTCGATGGAGCGGCCGATTGTTTGAACGACAAGTTTTTGTGGATCAGCCTTCGGCGGCAACCTTGCGGCCGAGACCATTGTCCTTGGCGAGGCGCGAACGGGTGGCCGAATAGTTCGGCGCAACCATGGGGTAATCGGCAGGCAGGCCCCACTTCTCGCGATATTCTTCCGGCGAGAGGTTGTAGTGCGTGCGCAGGTGGCGCTTCAGCGATTTGAACTTCTTGCCGTCTTCCAGGCACACAATGTAGTCCGGCGCCACAGACTTACGCACCGGAACGGCAGGCTTGAGCTCTTCGGCGGGCTCGGGCGCCTCGTTGGACTGCAGTCCCTTGAGCGTTCCGTGCACTTCAACAATCAACCGCGCAAGGTCCGTCGGGCTCAGCGCGTTGTGGCTCACGTAAGCTGAAACGATTTCGGCACTTAGTTCGATGAGATCGTTATCAGGTAAAGTCGCCAAACCGTTGACATCGTTCATATCCGAACCTTCCATTTGAGTTTTACTGGCATAAGCGAGGGAGGTAGCCAGCGCCGCATAATTTTACAGCCGCCCTTTCTGCACAATTCTACAAAGGTTGCAAGTTAAATCAGGCAGGACTGCGGCGACTATGCCCAGAATCAACATCGTTTATCTTGGAATCCAAGTCATCGACTACTGTCAGTTCAGTGGGGCGATGGCCCGAGAAATAGGCAGCCCGGGCGAGTAAGTGTGCCGAGACCGGTGTGGTCAATACGAGGAAGAGCACCCCGATTACCGCACGCAGAATCACCGGACCGTTAAAAGAAACCACAGCAATGCTGACAAAAATGAGACCGGCACCGACAGTACCGGCCTTTGAGGCGGCATGCATGCGCGTATAGAGATCTGGCAGGCGCAATATGCCGATACTGGCCAGCAGGCCGAAAATAGCGCCGGCAACCAGCAGTATGCCGGCCAGATAGCGGGCAATCTCGACGATCATCGCTTGTCTCCCTGTCCGGCTTCGCCCTTCTGTCCGCGATAATGCACGTAGCGGGCGAAGGCGACCGTAGCGAGGAAGCCGACGAGCCCGAGTGCGATGGCGATATCCACATAAAGCATGATGCCGGTGCGCACAGCGATGACGCCGATATATCCGGTGCCCAGCGTCGTCAGCGTATCGAGGCCGAGTATCCGGTCCGGCAGCGTGCGGCCGGTGACAATCCGCACGACGCAAAGCAGCAGCGCCACGGTCAGCAGAGCCAGCGCGATCAGCGTCGCATAATCGAGGAACAGTTCGCCCGTCATCTGAACACCTCGATGACCCGGGCCTCGAAGCTTCTGGCGATATCGGCGATCAGCGCCTGCTTGTCGCCTACGGTGATGGCGTGGATGTAGAGCGTGCTGCGATCGTCCGATACGTCGACGCTGAGCGTGCCCGGCGTCAGCGTGATGAGATTGGCGAGCAGGGTGATCTCGGCATCGGAACGCGCCGTCAGCGGAAAGGCGATGAAGCCCGGCGCCAGCCGGCGTTTCATATCCGGCGTCACCACCAGCCAGGCCACCTTGAAGGCACTGAGGAACAGTTCGTAGATGAAGACGCCGGTCAGGCCGAGCACGCGCCACGTCTTGGCAACGAGGCGCGGACTTTCGTGGCGGTCGCGCAGCAGCATCAGCGCGACGAGAGCGAGCGCGAGGCCGAACAGCAGGTTCGGCAGCGTGAACGTGCCGGTGATCGCGGCCCAGAGTACGGCCAGGGCGATAGCGATGAGGACGCGCGTCATGGCCTCACCTCCAAGCCCACCGCCGCGATATAGTTTGCGGGATCGATAAGGCCGGCCGCGGCGCGGTTGGCCGCCGCCACCGGCAGCCCGGGCCAGAAGCTGGCTGCGAGGATGGCCGCAACCAGAACCGAGGCCGGCACGAGACCGAAGCCGATGCCACGAGACCCAAGCGGCTTGACCGCCAGGGTTGCCGACGGCTTGCCCTCCGGCCCCTGCCGCCAGAAGATGTGAGCCCAAAGGCGCGTGCCGGCGATCAGCGTCAGCAGCGCATTCAGCAGCAGCGCTACCGCGATCGTGCCGCCGGTGAAATCGGACGCACCGGCACCGGCCTGCAACAGCAGCAGTTTCGGCCAGAAGCCAAGGAATGGCGGCGTGCCAGCCGCTGCCAGCATCGAAACGAAGAACAGGATCGAGATGGGCGCGCTCGCCGCGTAGAGCCCGCCCATTTGCCGGCTATCCGTTTCGCCCGTCGCCCGTTCGACAAGCCCGGCGACGAGATAGAGCGCCGTCAGGGTGAGGATGGCATGGAAAACGTAGAGCGTCGCGCCGGCAACGCCCGCCTGCGAGGGCAAAGCCAGGCCCGCAAGCGTCACGCCGATACCGCCGATGAGGATGAAGCCGATGGCGCGCCGGAGGTTGGTTTCGGCGATAGCGCCGAGCGGCGCGATCAGCATGGTCGCAACTGCGAGTATCGCGATCACCGGCTCCAGCGTCTCGCGCGCCGCCGGCAGCAGCGCCACCAGCGTGCGCAGCAGCGCATAGACTCCGACCTTGGTCAGAAGCCCGGCGAGCAGTGCAGAGAGCGCGGCGGGCGGCGCATGGTAGGACGCGGGAAGCCAGGCGTTGACGGGAAAGGCCGCCGCCTTGATGCCGAAAGCCAGCAGGAACAGCGCACCGACGCTCGCCATGGCCGCGGTGTTCGCCTTCGGCGCGGAGACGATGATATCGGCCATGTTGAGCGTGCCGATGAGGCCGTAGAGCAATCCTAAAGCCATCAGGAACAGCGTCGTCGCCAGGAAATTGAGGAAGCCGTACTTCACCGTGGCGTCGAGCTGGATGTCGCGACCGGCAATGACCATGAGCCCGAAGGAGGCGATCAGCATCACCTCGAACCAGACGTAGAGGTTGAAGAGGTCACCGGTAAGGAAAGCCCCGGAAACGCCGGCGAGCAGCAGCAGGATCAGCGGATAGAGACCGCCCTGGTTGTCGTCGCCGCGCCCATCGATCTGCACATAGAAGAGCACGACGAGCGTCACCGCAGCGGCAGTGAGGGCGAAGCCCGCGCCCACCACATCCACGGAAAAGCTGATGCCGAACGGCGGCAGCCACTTGCCCATGGTCATGGCGAGCGGGCCGTCTTCAAATACGCGCAGGAACAGCATGGCATCGCAAACAGCGACTGCCGCGACGACCAGGATGGCAAAGCCCGCGAGGTAGAGGCGCGAATGGCGCAACATCAGCAGCAGCGCAGCCCCCATCAGGCACAGCACTACCGGCAGCACGACGATCCAGTCAGCGGATGGGGTCGGTAAGGTGATCATCGCGCCCCTAATAGCTCAGCGGCGGATGCGGCCCGCCCTTCGGTTCGGCCAACCGCATCTCCTGCGTATCGTCGGTGCCCAGCGACTGGTAGGCGCGATAGGCGAGCACGAGCAGGAAGGTGAACATGGCAAAGCCGATGACGATGGCCGTGAGGATCAGTGCCTGCGGCAGCGGATTGGCGAACGGCAGGTTGGGCACCTCGGCGCCCTCCGGCACGATCGGTGGCACTTCGCGCGTCAGCCTTCCGGCCGTGAAGATCAACAGGTTGACGGCATTGCCGAGCACGCCAAGCCCGAGCAACATGCGGATCAGCGAGCGCGACAGCAGCAGGTACACCGCGACGGCGAGGAAGATTCCAACCAGGGCGGCAAAGGCGATTTCCATCAGCGCGCCTCCCCATCATCCTCGATGGCGAGCGCCACCGCCGTGATCGTGCCGAAGACGACGAAATAAACGCCGATATCGAAGAGCATCGGCGTCGAAACGGCAATGCCCCCCTCGCCCAGCGGTATCGTTGCCCAGAGGCCGGTGAGGAACGGCGCGGCAGCGAAAAGCGAGAGCAGGCCGGAAAGGCCGGCGATGAATACGCCGAACCCGGCAAAGCCCAGCGGATCGACCTTCAGCGCCCGCCGCACTTCCGGCACGCCTGCCGCCATGCCGTAGATGACGGTGGCAGAAGCCGCGATCAGCCCGCCGATGAAGCCGCCGCCCGGCTCGTTATGGCCGCGCAGCAGCACGAACACCGAAAAGACCAGCATGACGGCGACGATCAGCGGCGCGATGGTGCGGAAGATCACCGTATTCATGGTTGTGCCTCGGCCTTGTTCGCCGCGGGTTCGGGCGGCGCCGGGCGCCGCTGGCTGCGGATGAGGGCGAGGATGGCGATGCCGGCAGTCATCACCACCGAGATTTCGCCGAGCGTATCAAGCCCGCGGTAATCGACCAGGATGACGTTGACGATGTTGTGGCCGTGGGCGATGGCAACACTGGTTTTGGCGAAGAATTCGGTGAGCCGCATGTCGAGCGGATCGGCCACCACCGATGCCAACAGAACCGCAATGCCGGTACCGCAGACCACGGCGATCAGGCCGTCGCGCAGCAGCGCAGGCAGCGCGCGGCTGTCGCGCATGTCGAGCTTCAACCGCGTCATCACCAGGGCCAGGATGACCACCGACAGGATTTCGACCATGAACTGGGTGAAGGCGAGGTCCGGCGCCCCCAACAGCAGAAAGATCATCGCCACGGCAAAGCCCTGGATGCCGAGCGAAACGATGGCAAAGAGCCGCGAGCCGGCCAGCAGCAGCGCGGCGAGGCCGGCAACGGCGATCAGCACTACGCCCCATTCATAGAAGGTGAGGCGCGGCCAGGCCGGCATCGGCGGCAGACCGCCAGGACCGGATAGCGGCACGGCGATCGCCAGTGCCGTCAGCACGAAGACGGTAACGAGATAGAATTCGAGCCGTCCGTGGTGCAGTGCCCGGGTCACGGCGCCGGCAAAGCGGATGAGGCCGAACATGGCGATGTCGAAACCATTGTCGGTGCTCGGTATCCTGCTATCGAACCGGCGCAGCCGCACGCGCAGCCAATCCAGCCGGATATAGGCGAGGCCAGCCAGGCCCCAGGTCAGCACGGAGAGCCAGAATACCAGCGACAGCGGATCGATGCTGATCGCCAGGTGGCTTTTGACCGGGCTTCCAAGCGAAGCGCTCGCGGCTGGCGTGAGGATGATGCCGCCGAACCAGCCCGTCGCTATACCCGTGACGAGCCCGAGCAGCGCCAGCACCAATGGCCCAGCGACGAGGCTGGGCGATGCCTCGTGCGGCGCCTTCGGGGTGGCGATTTCCGGTCCGAGGAACGGCTTGAGCGCCACGACCAGCCCGACCACGGCCAGCAGTGCATTGCCGGCGATCACCACGAGCAAAGCGAGCAGCGGCAGCCAATCAGCCGTGGCAAGGCCGAGATACATTTCCTCCTTGGCCAGATAGCCGATGGAAAGCGGCAGGCCGACCATGGAGAACCCGCCAATAGCGGCGGCGATGAAGGTTGCCGGCAGCTTTTCGCGCAGGCCGCCGAGGGCGGTGAGTTCGCGGGTGCCGGTTTCGTGATCGATGACGCCGACGACGAGGAACAAAGCGGCCTTATAGAGCGCGTGGGCGACGAAATAGACGACGGCGGCCGCCATCGCCAGCTTCGTAGAAAAGCCGATGAGCAGGATCAACAGGCCCAGCGAGGCAATGGTGGTCTGGGCCAGCATCAGCTTGAGGTCGGTCTGGCGCAGCGCCATCACGCTTCCCCAGATGAGCGTTGCGCCGCCGAAGACGACGAGCACGCCGGTCCACAGCGTCGTGCCGCCGAGCAGCGGCGTCATCCGCATGGTGAGATAGACGCCGGCCTGCACCATGGTGGCCGAGTGGAGGAAGGCTGAAACCGGCGTCGGCGCCTCCATGGCGTTGGGCAGCCAGAAATGGAACGGCACCTGCGCCGATTTCGTGAAGGCGGCACCCAGAACCAAAATCAGGACCAGCGGGTAAAGCGGACTGTTGCGCAGCGCCTCGCCCTGCGCACTGAGCGCGCTCAGGTCCCAACTGCCGAAATTCGCATGCAATACGACGGCGGCGAGCAGCAGCATCAGCCCGCCGATATTGGTGAGGACCAGCGCCTGGATGGCGGCGCGGCGCGCTTTCTGCCGGTCGTGGTCGAAGCCGATGAGCAGGAACGAGGTGACCGTCGTCAGCTCCCAGAAGGTGACGAGCGTTACCAGGCTATCGGCAAGGACGAGGCCCAGCATGGCGCCGGTGAAGGCCAGCAGGAAGCCGAGGAATCGTCCCTGGTGCGCGTGGCCTTTGAGGTAGGCACCGGCATAGATCAGGATCAATGTGCCGATACCGGTGATGGTCAGCGCGAAGGTCAGGCTCAGCCCGTCGACGAGAAAGGAGAAGCGCACGCCGAAGTCCGGAACCCAGTCGAAGCCCGCGGAGATGGGCGTTGCCGCCGGCAGCAGGCTCCAGAAATAGAGGAAAATGCCGGCCGGAACGAGGGCGAGGAGCCAGGCGGAATAGGCTCCCAGCAGCCGGAACAGGAAAGGCGCCGCACAGGCGGCGAGGAACGGCACTATCGCCATCAGTGTTATGATGAGATCAAGCGACAGTGCCACGACCTGCCCGAATTTTGCCCCGAGAGTTCCGCCCATGAAGGCGGCTTATGAGTCAGTAACTTAGACTGTCGACTTTTAAGGACAAGTCGAAACGGCGTCGTTCATGGCGTGGCAAGCGAAATTACCACAGGGTTTTGAGCAGCGGCGGCGTCAACAAGGAGGTTTTCATGACCGACACCCATCCCGTCCAGAAGACCGAAGAGGAATGGCGCCAGCAACTGACGCCGGAACAGTTCCGCGTCACACGCGAACATGGCACGGAACGCGCATTTTCCCATCCGCTGAACCTCGAAAAGCGCGACGGCATCTATCATTGCGTCGCTTGCGGCACACCACTGTTCGAAAGTTCGGCGAAATACGAATCGGGTTCGGGCTGGCCGAGCTTTTACCAGCCGATCAGCGACGACGCCGTGGGCGAAACCACGGACACCTCGCATGGGAGGATCCGGACCGAAGTCCATTGCAACAATTGCGGCGCCCATCTCGGCCATGTCTTTACCGACGGCCCGCAGCCCACGGGCCTTCGCTATTGCATGAACGGCACGTCGCTCGATTTCGAACCGAAGGAATAGCTGAGCCAAATCGTCGGCCGGGCTTTTCACCCGGGCCTGGCGGGCCTAGATAGAGGCCCCTGCCCCGTTCCGGATTTTCCATGCCCAAGCTTTCACCGCCCGTCGCCGAACGCCGCCAGCACGCCGATACCGTCCACGGCATCACCCGCGAAGACCCGTACCACTGGCTGCGCGCGGACAACTGGCAGGAGGTGATGCAGGCGCCCGAAACGCTGCCGGCCGACATCCGCGCCTATCTCGAAGCGGAAAACGCCTATTTCGCTGCGGAATTCGAAGAACCGCACGCAGCGCTTTCGGAAAAGATATTCAAGGAGATCCGCGGCCGCATCAAGGAAGACGATTCCGGCGTGCCGACGACCGATGGCCCGTGGGCCTACAATTCGCGCATGCTCGAGGGCAAGCAGTACCCGCTGATCGTACGGGCGCCGCGCGATGGCGGCGACGAAACCGTGCTGCTCGACTGCAATGTCGAAGCCGAAGGGCTCGATTATTTCGGCTTCGGCGGCGCCAGTCATTCGCCCGACCACAGCCTCATGACCTGGGCCGCCGACCGACAGGGCTCGGAATATTACACGGTCCACATCCGCGAGCTCGCGACCGGCAAGGATCGGACGGAAAGAATCGAGCGCGCCGCCGGCGACGCCGTGTGGTCGGCCGACGGGCGGAGCCTCTACTACACCGAACTCGACGACAACCACCGTCCCTACCGCGTGCTGCGCCATGCGCTCGGCACGGCGCAGACCGAAGACGAGATCGTCTATGAGGAAGCCGATCCGGGCTTTTTCGTTTCCGTCGACAAGACGCTGTCGGACCGCTTCATCGTGATCGACGCACACGACCACCAGACTTCGGAAGTCTGGCTGATCGATGCGCACAAGGGCGGCAAGCCGTTTATCGTCTCGCCGCGCCTCACCGAGCGCGAATACGACATCGACGAGCGCCACGGCGAGCTCTTCATCCTCACCAATGCCGACGGCGCCGAGGACTTCAAGGTCGTGACGGTAGCGGCTGACGCTCCCGCCGCCGAGAACTGGCAGGATCTCATCCCGCACCGGCCAGGCGTGCTGATCCTCGACATCATCCTCATCGAGAACCATCTGCTGCGCCTCGAGCGCTACGAGGGCCTGCCGCGCATCGTCGTCCGCGACCTTCGCACCGGCGCCGAGGAGACGGTGCACTTCGAGGAAGAGGCCTACGCCCTCGGCATGTCGGTGGGCTACGAGTTCGACACCACGACGTTCCGCTTCACCTATTCCTCGCCGACGACGCCGTCGCGCACCTACGACCTCGACCTGGCGACCGGTGTCCGCACCCTGCTCAAGGAGCAGGAAGTGCCCTCCGGCCACAATCCGGACGACTACGAGACCCGCCGCATCTTTGCCGACGCCAGCGATGGCGAGCGCGTGCCCGTCACCTTGCTTTATCGCAAGGGCACGAAGATCGACGGTACCGCCCCCACCCTGCTCTACGGCTACGGCGCCTACGGCATGTCGATGCCGGCGGCGTTTTCGGTTTCCAACCTGTCGCTGGTCGATCGCGGCTTCGTCTATGCCACCGCCCATATCCGCGGCGGCATGGACAAGGGCTACCGCTGGTACCGGCTCGGCCGGCGCGAGCACAAGGTCAACACCTTCACCGATTTCATCGCCGCGGCCGAAAAGCTCATCGCCGACGGCTATTCGGCGCCCGACCGCATCGTCGCCATGGGCGGCTCGGCGGGCGGCATGCTGATGGGCGCCGTCGCCAATATGCGGCCCGACCTCTGGGCCGGCGTTCTGGCGCTCGTACCGTTCGTCGACGTGCTCAACACCATGCTCGACGAGACGCTGCCGCTGACCCCGCCGGAATGGCCGGAATGGGGCAATCCGCTCGCTTCCGTCGAGGATTACAAGCGCATCGCCTCCTACGCGCCTTACGAGAACATCGAGGCCAAGGCCTATCCCGCGATCTTCGTGCTCGCAGGCCTCACCGATCCGCGCGTCACCTATCGGGAACCGGCGAAATGGGTCGCGCGCCTTCGGGCAACGAAGACCGACACCAGGCCGTTATTGCTCAAGACCAATATGGGGGCGGGCCATGCCGGCGCTTCCGGACGTTTCGACCGGCTCAAGGAAACCGCCCTCAGCTACGCCTTCGCGCTCGCCTGCACGGGACTCGATAAAACCGATGCCTGAGGCGATTGCCTGAATAAAACAACAGGTATATTGTCAAATTCTTCCTGCCGTTGCTGCGGCGCGTCACTCTCAACAAACAGGAGGCCGAAAATGGCTTTTGAACTGCCCGAACTCCCCTACGCATACGATGCGCTTGCTCCCTACATGAGCAAGGAAACGCTGGAGTTCCACCACGATAAGCACCATCAGGCCTATGTGACCAACGGCAACAACCTGCTCAAGGATTCCGGCCTCGAGGGCAAGAGCCTCGAAGAGATCGTCAAGGCCAGCTACGGCAAGAACCAGGGCCTCTTCAACAATGCCGGCCAGCACTACAACCACATTCATTTCTGGCAGTGGATGAAGCCCAATGGCGGCGGCAAGAGCCTGCCGGGCAAGCTGCAGCAGGCCATCGACAAGGACCTCGGCGGCTTCGACAAGTTCCGCACCGATTTCCTCGCGGCCGGCGCCGGCCAGTTCGGTTCGGGCTGGGCCTGGCTTTCGTTCAAGGACGGCAAGCTGGAAGTCACCAAGACCCCGAACGGCGAGAATCCGCTCGTGCATGGCGGCAGCCCGCTGCTGGGCGTCGATGTGTGGGAGCACTCCTATTATATCGATTACCGCAATGCGCGCCCGAAATACCTGGAAGCCTGGTTCGACAACCTGGTCAACTGGGACCACGTCGGCGAAATGTTCGAGGCGGCCAGCAAGTAAGCTGCGTCTATCCTGACCGAAGGCCCGTCCGCCTGATCGCGGGCGGGCCCTCTTCTTTACCACAATAATTGAGCATAGTCGGAACCGGCTGCTTCTCGCCCCATTGGCCCCGTGGTAATATTCCATTAACCAGAATGGGGCGTTGGTTTGGGGCAACGAGCGAAAGTCGTAGCGGTGATGGCGGCCAATCCGGCGCTATCGTCGATTCTTGCCACGGTGCTGGCTTCGGCGCCGGGGATTCGTGTGCGCAGCTTTGAAAGCGCCGCCGGCCTCGCCGCCTACATGCACCTCGCACCGGTTGATCTAGCTGTGCTCGACTTCGAGCATGAGGATTGCCCCGCCGATCGCGTGTCGTTCGATCTGCGCCACGACGGCAGCCTCCTTGACCGCGACTTCTCGATCATTGCGCTGACGCGCCGTGTCAACGATTCGACCAAGCGCTCGGCTGTCGCTTCAGGCATCGACGAGGTCATCGTGAAGCCGATGTCGCCACGTTACCTGCAAGAACGGGTGATGGCTCGGCTCCGGAACATCGACACCCGCATCGGCCGCGAAGGCTATCGCGGCCCCGAGCGGCGTGGGCGGGTTCCGAGTAACACTCCAACTCCGGCTGTGCTGACGCGCCGCACCGACAACGTCGTGCCGCTGTTTCCCGGTCGATAGAAAAGAGCCGTGCCCGCGGACATCCGGCAGATGGAGGGCGTAAATCCGGGCTGTGTTACCCCCCTCCCAACCTCCCCCGCAAGGGGGGAGGTGCTGTTCCGAGTATTTGGAGATGATCGAGCAACAGCCTCGATGAACACCCTCCCCCTTGCGGGGAGGGTTGGGGAGGGGGTGAGACCAAGCAGGGTTTTTCTGTCCTCAAAACAGAACTGTCCCCAGCCGCTTCTATTCCCCGTTACGCCCCCACCATCCGCACAACCCTGCTCCACGTATCCTCGATGGAATCGGCGAACTGCACGACCTGCTCGCTGCGCTTGAGGCTGTGGGCGACGACGTCGGCGATGTAGCCGCGCAGGACTTCGAAGGCGCGGTTGCGGTTGTAGAGCACGACGGGCTTGCCGGAATTGCCGCCGCCGGCCAGCGTCCAGGTGGAATAGAGGCTGGTGGCCGAGGCGAGCGAACCCGGCAGGCCGACGAAGCATTGTGCCAGCGCAGCAAGGCGCGCCATCCGCTCTTCGGGATCGGCCAGCCGTTCGACCTCGACACCCATCAGCGACGGCGGCAGCGGCACGCCGGGATCGGCGATCACTGTCACGGCGCCACCGGCTGCGCGGGCGCTGACGATCAGCGGCACGGGCACTGCGGTGCCATCGACGAGGCAGGCGATGCGCGCACCGTGGCGGGCGAAATAGCTGCCCGCCTGCGACATGATGGAGGAACGTTCGGGATCGCCGGGCCCCCGCTGCGAAGCGAAGACGGCGACCGTCGGTCCTTTGCTGGCGGGGCCCATCAGCGGCCGCGCTTCAGGCTACCGAGAATGCCGCGCACCAATGCAGCCCCCAGGGCCGTGGCGGCCGAGCGGGCGAACGATTTCATCGCCGCCTCGGTCGGCGTCTGCCGGGTCGAGCGCCGCGCCGGCGCATCGTAGCGGGTACGCTGGCGCTTCAGCTCCTCGTCGACCTGCTGCTGGCGGGCCTCGTCCTCCTGCTTTTGCTTGGCGCGCTTGGCCAGCACTTCGAAGGCCGATTCCCTGTCCACCGCCGTATCGTAGAGGCCGGCAACCGGGCTGTTGGCGATGATCGAGCGCCGCTCTTCGGGCAGGATCGGGCCGAGCCGCGAGGACGGCGGCCGCATCATCGTGCGCCCCACCATCGAAGGAATGCCCTTTTCCTCGATCACCGAGACCAGCGCCTCGCCAGTGCCGAGTTGGGTGATCACCTCTTCGGTGGAAAAGGCCGGATTGGGGCGGAAGGTTTCAGCGGCAACCTTCACCGCTTTCTGCTCGCGCGGCGTATAGGCGCGCAGCGCGTGCTGCACGCGATTGCCGAGCTGGGCCAAAACGGTTTCCGGCACGTCGACGGGGTTTTGCGTGACGAAATAGACGCCGACGCCCTTGGAGCGCACCAGCCGCACCACCTGCTCGACCTTGTCGATCAAGGCCTTCGGCGCCTCGTCAAACAGCAGGTGCGCCTCATCGAAGAAGAAGACGAGCTTGGGCTTGTCCGGGTCGCCCACTTCCGGCAGCACTTCGAACAATTCCGACAGCATCCACAACAGGAACGTCGCATAGAGGCGCGGCGAGCGCATCAGTTCGTCGGCGGCAAGAACGGAAATATAGCCCTTGCCGTCGGGCGTCGTCCGCATCAGGTCGGCGATCTCTAAGGCCCGTTCGCCGAAAAAGCCGTCGCCGCCCTGCTGTTCCAGCACCAGCAGCGCCCGCTGGATGGCGCCGATGGAAGCGGTGGTGACATTGCCGTATTTCGTCGAAACCTCGGACGAGCGCTCCTGCACCTCGACCAGCAGGGCCCGGAGGTCCTTGAGGTCGAGCAGCAGCAGGCCCTCGTCGTCGGCAAGCTTGAAGACGATGTTGAGCACGCCTTCCTGGGTGTCGTTGAGATCGAGGATGCGCGACAGCAGGAGCGGTCCCATCTCCGACACCGTGGCGCGAATCGGATGCCCCTGGCGCCCGAACAGATCCCAGAAGATCGCGGGGAAAGCTTCGAACGTATAATCGTCGAAGCCGATATCCTTGGCGCGCTTGGTGAGGAAATCCTGCGGCGTGCCGGCCATGGCGATACCCGAAAGGTCGCCTTTTATGTCGGCGGCAAACACCGGCACCCCGGCGCGCGAGAAGCCTTCCGCCATGATCTGCAGCGAGACGGTCTTGCCCGTGCCGGTGGCACCGGTTACCAGTCCATGGCGGTTGCCGTATTTCAGCGCGAGGTATTCGGGCCGGGTGCTGGTGCCGAGATAGATTTTGTCGTCAACAAGCATGCCGCATTCATCCGGTTGGTAACACTGGCGCACTTATAGCTGGCGCCGACGGCAAGGGACAAGAACTACACGAAAGAGGGGAAAAATCCTCCCATGTCAAAGCTTTCGGGCTATGCCGAGATCAACCGCGCCAATTGGGACGAGCGCGCGGATATGCACTATGCCGACGAGACCGGCTTTTACCAGGTCGAGCGTTTCCTCGCCGGTGATAACGTTCTCACGCCTATCGAAAAGGCCGAACTCGGCGATCTTTCCGGGCTGAAAGTGGCGCATCTGCAATGCCATATCGGCACCGATACGCTGTCGATGAAGCGCATGGGTGCAGAACAGGTCGTGGGCCTCGATTTTTCACCGCGCTCCATCGAACATGCCCGCACGCTGGCGGCGCGCAGCGAATTGGAAGCGCGATTCGTGGAGGGCGACGTCTATGACGCCCCGGCGCTGATGGGGCGCAACTTCGATCTCGTCACGACTTCCTGGGGCACCATCGTCTGGCTCGACGACCTCGACCGCTGGGCCCGCGCCATCGCCGACCTGCTGAAGCCGGGCGGCAGCTTCTATTATGCCGACTGCCACCCGACCGCCTGGATGCTGGCCAATGACGACCAGGGCGGCATCGCCTTTCGCTACGATTACGAACTGCCGGCGGAAACGCCGATGCCGGTCGATGTCGAGATCAACTACACGTTCGCCAAGCAGCAATTGCTCAACAAGCGCACCTACGAGTGGAGCCATTCGCTCTCGTCCATCGTCAATGCGTTGATCAGTGCGGGGCTCACGATCGAATGGCTGCACGAGCACGAGATGCTGCAGTGGAAGATGCTCGACCAGATGACGATGGGCGAGGACCGTATGTGGCGCCTGCCCGAGGATGAAGTGAAGATACCGCTCGCGCTGTCGCTGCGGGCGCGCAAGCCGCTGTAGCGCAAGCGTTCACCACGCCAACCGAATTGCCTCGCCATACGCGCGCCGTTTAGCACTATGGCGGCATGGAAACCCTTACCCGCCGCCGCTTTGCGCTTGGCGCCGCAGCCCTCGGCCTCTCCCTGCCGTTTGCACGGCCGCTGCTGGCTGCCGAGTTTTCGTCCGACGGTTCGGGCGACCAGAGCACGGGGCTGGCGGAGGCGATGGCGAAGGCCGCGGCGGCAGGCCAGCCGCTGTTCCTTGCCGGCGGCACCTATCGCATTGCCGACGTCGCGGTGCCCGACAACCTCAAGATGACCGGCATTCCGGGCCTTACGGTGCTGGCGCTGGCCTCGGGCGGCAATTCGATTCTCAAAGGCACGGCCAGTGCTAATGTCACGCTGGAGGGGATTTCGTTCGACGGCGCGGGCGGCTCCGGTGACGCGCCGCTCGTCGATTTCACCGACCTCACCGAGCTTTCGGTCAGCGGCTGTCGCTTCAGTCATGCGGCGGTCAACGCGCTGTCGCTCAGCCAATGCGGCGGCCGCGTCGAGAACTGCACCTTCACCGATAGCGGATCGGTCGCGATCTTCGCCACCGATAGCCGCGGCCTCGCCGTCACCAGCAACAGGATCGACGGCTGCGGCAACGGCGGCATCCTCGTCTGGCGCAGCGAAGCGGGCAGCGACGGCACGATCGTCATGAGCAACCGCATCGCCGATATCGACTGGCGCGGCGGCGGCAACGGCCAGAACGGCAACGGCATCAACGTCTTTCGCGCCGACGGCGTGATCATCGCCTCCAACCACATATCCGGCTGCGCCTTTTCGGCGGTACGCATCAATGCCGGCCGCAACAACCAGGTCACCGGCAATACCTGCCTCGATTGCGGCGAGACGGCGATCTTCTCGGAATTCGGCTTTTCCGGTTCGGCGATTGCCAACAACGTCATCGACGGCGCCGCCACCGGCATTTCCATCGCCAATCTCGACAGCGACGGTCACCTCGCCACCTGCACAGGCAATATCGTGCGCAACATCGCGCCGGTCTCGCGCACCAATCCCGACACGACGCCGGTCGGCATCTTCGCGGAAGCGGACGTCGCCATCACCGGCAATGTCGTCGAAGGCGTGCCGGGCCCGGCCATCGTCGCCGGCTGGGGTCCGTACCTGCGCAACGTGCTCGTTTCCAGCAACGTCGTCCGCGACGCCGATATCGGCATTGCCGTCAGCGTTGCGGAAGGCGCGGGCAGCGCCCAGGTGACCGGCAATATCATCGATGCGCGGGGCCCGGCCCTCGCCGGCATGGCGTGGACGGATACCGTCAGCGCCAATCTCGCCGACGATGCCGGACGGTTCCCCAACGTCACCGTCGGCGGCAACCAGCAGGCGGTGAAGCCGGCGCTGCCGTAGAAAACGGCCCGCCACGCGAGGCAGCGGGCCGTTCCGGTCAGATGCTGGCCTGCACGCTGTTGAGGGCGGCGTAGAGTCCGCCCGCCGCCATCAGCTGGTCGTGCGTGCCTTCCTCGCCGATACCGTCCCTGGTCAGCACCAGGATGCGGTCGGCATTGCGCACCGTCGACAGGCGATGCGCAATGACGAGGGTCGTGCGGCCCTTGGTCAGGTCGAGTAGCGCCTCCTGCACCGCCCGTTCGCTCTCGGTATCGAGGGCACTGGTCGCCTCGTCGAAGATGAGGATCGCCGGGTCCTTGAGGAAGGCGCGGGCGATGGTCAGCCGCTGCTTCTGCCCGCCCGAGAGCTTCACCCCGCGCTGGCCGATATCGGTGTCGTAGCCGTTCGGCAGCTCCATGATGAAGTCGTGGGCATTGGCCGAACGGGCCGCCGCCACGATCTCCTCGTCGGTCGCATCGGGCCGGCCGTAGCGCAGGTTCTCGGCCACGGTGCCGCTGAACAGGTACACGTCCTGTTGCACCATGCCGATATTGCGCCGAAGCGAAGCCAGCGTCACATCGCGGATGTCGTGCCCATCGATGAGGATCTCGCCATCCGAGACTTCATAGAAGCGCGGGATCAGCGCGCAGAGCGTGCTCTTGCCGACGCCGGAATGACCGACCAGCGCCACGAACTCGCCCGGCGCGATGTCGAGCGAGAGGTTGGCCAGCACGTGCGGGCCCTCCTCCTCGTAGCGGAAACCGACATCACGGAAGCTGATGGCGCCCCTGGGCCGGGGCATCTCGATGGCGACGGGCCGGTCGGCGATGTCCGGCTCGATCTCGAGGATGTCCATGGCGCGCACGAACCCCGTATAGCCCTCCTGCCAGAGCCGCACGAAGTTGGCGACACGCTTCAGCGGGTCCATCAGCACGCCGATGCAGAGCAGGAACGTCAGCAAGTTCCCCACCGACAGGTCGGCGGACAGGATGCGGATCGCCCCGGCAACGATGACGAGCACGGTGATGAGCTGGGCGAAAGTCTCCGCCCCCGACCAGGTCAGCGCTTCGCTGCGATAGCTGTCGCGGCGGCTTTCCACGAACCGCTGGTTGGCCTCGGCGAAGCGCCTCGTCTCAAGCCCCTCGTTGGCGAAGGACTGCACGACGCGAACGCCCGCCAGGGCATCCTCGACCCGTTCGTTGACGCTGGCGATCTTTTCCTTGCTGCGCGCCAGCGCCTTGTTCATGCGTCCGTTGAAGTAGAGCGCATAGACGAGAGCGAACGGCAGGAAAGCCGCCACCATCGCAGCCAGGATCGGATCGATATAGACCAGCACCGCCATGGCGCCGATGAACTTCAGCACCGCGATGGCGACGTCCTCGGGCCCGTGGTGGAACAGTTCGCCGAGCCACAGCGAGTCGTTGGTGATGCGGCTCATCAGCTGGCCGACGCGCTGCCGGTCATAGAAGCTGAACGACAGCTTCTGGCAGTGCTCGAACAGTTCCTGGCGGACGACGCCTTCGATCTTGGCGCCCATGACGTGGCCCTGGTAGTCGACGAAATAGATGGCCAGCGCCTGCACGACGGCGATGGCGAGCATGATGGCACCGACAATCCAGATCTGCCGCAGAGCCTCGGGCCCATCGGACAGGGCCAAAAGGCTCGTCGTCACGTAGTTGGCGCACAGCGGCAGGGCGACCGCCGTGCCGGCGACGAGAACGGCGCAGGCCAGGTCAGCAACCAGCAGCGGCAGGTGCGGCTGGTAGTAAGAAATGAACTTCTGGGCACGCGAAAAGCCCGGGCGCTTGCCCGGCTCGTTGGCCCGGTGTTTTCGGAATTTGCCTAGAAAACGGCTAGGGCGCGTTTCTGCATGCGACCTCGCCGACGGGAATTGAGCGTCCATGAATCATCATGTCCTGTTGAATGATCTCTCCTTTCTTGCTGGACAGGATCGCTTTCATGTCGGTCTCCCATTGGGGGCTTGCTGAAGGGCGTATTATGGCCCGCCGGCATGGCCCCGACAACCCGTACGAGGCTTCCGGCCCGCGCGTGTGACCTTGCTGCAACCGCCATTTTGGCAGAAACTGCACGTTCTATGGCACAACCGCCATTGCCGATGGACCTATTCTCGAAGCATCGAAAAGGAGGCCCATTATGCGCAAACGCACTGTACTCATCGGTATCGGTGCCGCCCTTGCCGTTATCGCCGTCGCCGCGCCCATCGTCCTTGCCCCGGGCAACACGCCCCTCGCCGCCCCTGCCGCGGCCCCGGTCGATGCCGCCGAGCAGGCCGCAACGATCGAGGCCCTGAAGCCGAGGACGAGCGAACGGCCGGTGATCGCCATCGCCACCTTCAACCAGGCGACGGAAGTTTCCGACCTTCTCTCCGCCTATGGCGTGCTCAGCCGCGCCGACATCGCCGACCTCACCGTGGTTGCCGAGCGGAACGAGCCGGTGCAGCTCTACCCGGCATCGCTCGCGGTCGAACCCGACGAAACCTTCGCCGCCTTCGATACCGAGCATCCGGAAGGTGCCGACTATGTGGTCGTCCCCGCCGTCGATCCCGGCACCGATCCGGTCGTTGCCGCCTGGATCGTGGCGCAGCACGAAAAAGGCGCCAGGATCATCTCCGTCTGTAACGGCTCGCGCATGCTGTCCACCGCCGGCCTGCTCGACGGCCGCCGCGCCACCGCGCACTGGAACTCGGTGGCCGAGCTGCGCAAGAAGCATCCGAGCATGGAATGGGTGCCCGACCGGCGCTACGTCGTCGACGACGGCGTGATGACTACGACCGGCATCACGGCCAGCATTCCGGCCATGCTGGCTTTGGTCGAAGCCATCGGCGGGCGCGATACGGCAATACGCGTTGCCAGCGACTTAGGCGTCACCGATTGGGATGCGCGCCACAACTCGTCCGGCTTCGAGCTCACGCTCGAGCACAAGAAGACGTTCATCCGCAACACGCTTGCCTTCTGGCGCCACGAAACTCTAGGCCTGCCCCTCGCCGACGGCATCGACGAGATCGCACTGGGCCTGGTTTCGGACGCCTATTCGCGCACCCAGCTTGCCAATGTTGTAACGCTCTCGCCGGGCGGCGCACCCGTCACCACGCGCTATGGCCTGACGCTGCTGCCGGATCGGCCCGCCGAATCCGCCAACGTCACCGCCATGCTGCCGGCGCTTTCCGCCGATGCCCCGGCCACGTCGCTCGACCGCGAACTGCCGCGTGTCGAGGCCCGTTACGGCGCTCCCACCGCCGCCATCGTGGCTTTGGTGATGGAATATCCGTGGACCGGCGAACGCCGTCTCGCCCTGAGGTAAAGATGAATTCTGCAATCCTCGCCCCGCAAAAAGATGCGCCGTCCCGCCATGCCGTGCGGCGCATCGCCTTCATCGGTTTCGAGGGCTTCCAGCTGCTCGACATCGCCGGACCGGTGGAAGTCTTCAGCAAGGCAAACCTCCACATGCCCGAGATCGCCGCGCAGCCCTTCCGCTACGAGCTGGTGATCGTCAGCCCGAACGGCGGCATGATCACCTCCAGCTCCGGCCTGCCGATCGCCGGCACCCTGCCCTGGCGCGAGCTCGATACCGACATCGACACGATCCTCGTTTCCGGCGGCCCCGAGCCGGCTTTGCGCGCCGTCGCGGCCGAAACCGATATCCTCACCTGGCTTATCGGCCGCGCGCCACAGACGCGGCGCGTCGCCAGCGTCTGTTCCGGTGCCTTCCTGCTCGGCGCCTGCGGCCTGCTCGACAACCGCCGCGCCACCACGCACTGGTCGTCCACCGGCGCGCTCGAAGCCATGCTGCCGAAGACCGAAGTCGTGCCCGACGCCATCTTCGTCGGCGACGGCCATGTCTTCACCTCGGCCGGCGTCACGGCCGGCATCGATCTCTCGCTCGCTTTCGTCGAAGGCGATTGCGGCGCGCAGGTGGCGCTCGACAGCGCCCGCGACCTCGTCCTCTACCTCCGCCGCACCGGCGGCCAGTCGCAGTTCAGCACCAGCCTTGCGGCGCAGGCCAAGGCCGGTGGGCGCCTCGCCGATGTCATCGCCCATATCACCGAGCATCCGGAAGCCGAACTCGGCGTGCCGGAACTGGCCGAACTCGCGGCGATGAGCGAGCGCACGTTCGCCCGCGCCTTCCTTGCCGAAACCGGCATGACACCGGCAAAATACGTGGAACTCGTGCGGCTCGACCGCGCCAAGCAATTGCTCGAAACCACGCGCTGGCCGCTGGCCCGCGTCGCCAGCCGCAGCGGGCTGGGCTCTGCCGCCACCCTCGCCCGCGTCTGCAAGCGCCGGCTGGGCCTGACGCCCGAAGACTACCGCGAACGCTTCCGCATCGGGTGATCAGTCGGTGAACCGCACCGAGCCGATATGCGGCAGGTTGCGGTTGCGCTGCGCGTAGTCGATGCCGTAGCCGACGACGAATTTGTCCTCGATGGTGAAGCCCGTCCAGCGCGCCTTGATTTCCACTTCGCGGCGCGAAGGCTTGTCGAGCAGCGCGCAGGCGGCCATGCGCTTTGGGCGGCGCGTGTTGAGGATTTCCAGCACGTGCTTCAGCGTGTAGCCGGTATCGACGATGTCCTCGACCAGCAGCACGTCGCGCCCTTCGATCTCGCCGCGCAGGTCCTTGAGGATGCGCACTTCGCGGCTCGATTCCATCGCGCTGCCGTAGGACGAGACTTCCAGGAAATCCACTTCCACCGGCAGGTCGAGTTCGCGCACCAGGTCGGCGATGAAGATGAACGAGCCGCGCAGCAGCCCGACGACGACCAGCTTTTCGGTGCCGGCGTAATAGTCCGAGATTTCCTTCGCCAAAGCCTCGACCCGCGCGGCAATCGCCTTGGCCGAGATCATCTCGTCGATCACATAATTCCTGTCAGCCATGCCGGCCCCGCTATCGCTCTTACCGGCAAGCCCTATCGCGCCGAAGCCGGCTTGGCTAGGGCCCTGCAAAATCCCGCCAGACTTGCCACTCCCGCTCGCCGCTTTCCCCGCCCTAGGGTCTCCTCACCGCCACGACGTGGCCGTGAAACGAAACCAGATGGAGAATTCCAATGCCCGATATCCTGCACAAGGTCGGCTTCAAGACCCAATCCCCGCACGACGCCTACATGGCTCTCACCGACATCGACGGTCTTTCCAAGTGGTGGACCACGCAAACGGCCGGCGAAGGCAAGACGGGCGACATCATCGAGTTCCGCTTTGGCGACAAGGGCGGCTTCGACATGAAGGTGCTCGAACTCGTGCCCGACGAGCGCGTGCTCTGGCAGGTCGTCGGCGGGCCGGAAGAATGGCTCGGCACGAAGATCAGCTTCGATCTCAAGCAGGCCGGCGACTACACGCTTGTCCTCTTCAAGCACGCTGACTGGAAGGAGCCGGTCGAGTTCATGCATCATTGCAGCACGAAGTGGGCGATGTTCCTGATGAGCCTGCAGTCGCTCATGGAAACCGGCACCGGCAGGCCCTTCCCCAACGACGTCCGCGTCGACAATTGGGATTGATGGCAATCGGCACCGCCGCCCGGCCAGGCTCCGGGGGCGGTGCATCACGTTTGCGGCTGGGGCCGTCTTGCGGTTCCAGCCAGCGCCTGCGTCTCGACATGGATGCGCCAGGTCAGCACCGCGCCGTTGAGCAAGGTGAAGACGAGCGCAACGAGGGGCAGGCCCAGCGCCAGCGGCACGACGGCGACCTCGGCGGCAACCAGCATGTAATTGGGATGCGCCAGGAACCGATAGGGGCCGCGGCGTATGAGGGGCTCATCGATGACGATGATGCGCGTCGTCCAGCGCGGCCCGAGACTCAGGAGTATCCAGGCGCGGAAAGCCTGCAACAGCAGGTAGATCGCAAACCAGCCGAGCGGAACCCAGGCGTTCCACCCGAAGGCGACGAGGGCGAGGAACCACGCGGTATGCAGGGCGACGATCAGCGGATAATGGCCGGCGCCGACCTCATGGCCGCCACGAGCCAGCAGAAGGCGGGTGTTGCGGCGGGCGAGTGCCAGTTCCAGCAGGCGCTGGATCAGCACCAGCGCGAGCAAGGATCATTTCGCCCTGCGGATCGGCTGTGAGCAGGCGTTCCAGCACGAAAAGGACCGTCGGCGCCGACATGTTGCCGTAGTCGCGCAGCACGTCGCGCTCGTGGTCGAGTGTGCCCTGGTCGAGATGCAGGGCTGTTTCGATGGCATCGACCACTTTGGCGCCACCGGGATGGCAGATGAGACGCTGCACATGCTCACGGTCGCGACCCATCGCCTGCAGCATGCCGTCGACGGCGAGAGCGAAATTCTCCTTGATGAAGTCGGGGATCGAGCGATCGAAGACGACGCCGAAACCGTCGCGCTCGACCTCCCAACCCATGATCCTGAGCGTGTCGGGCCAGGTGTGTTCGGCCCCTGCGCCGAATTCCGGCCCTTCATCTCCCGTCGACAGCACGGCCGCGGCTGCGCCGTCGCCGAAGAGGATGGTGGCGATGATATCGGCCTTTTCCACCCGGTTGGTTCGAAAGGCCAGCGTGCAGGCTTCGACGCAGACGAACAATACTTTGCTGCCAGGCGCCGCCGCCGCGAGGCGGGCAGCGAGCGAAAGGCCGGTGACGCCACCGGCGCAGCCAAGCCCGAAGACCGGCACGCGCTGCACGTCTTCGCGGAACCCCATGCGCCGCGTGGCGCGCGCTTCCAGCGTCGGCGTGGAAATGCCGGTGGAAGAGACTGTGACGATAATATCGACGTCTTCCGCCGCGAGGCCGGCATTGCCGAGCGCCCGTTCGGCGGCGTTAACGAACAGGTCGATCGCTCCTTCGAGATAGGCGCCGGTGCGCTCGGGCCAGTCCTTGTCGGTCTCGAACCATTCGAACGGTACGACCGAGTAGCGGTTGGCGATGCCGGAATTGGCGAAAGACCCAGCCAGGCGCTCGAAATCGGCAAAGCGGCTTCCCAGGATACGGCCGGCGGCAAGGCGCACGTCGTCCTGCGGCAGGCGGTGGGGCGGCACGGCGGTGGCAAGGCCGAGCAGGCGGGCGGACGAAGTTGCGGCGGGCATGAGTACCGGTGCTCCGGTTGACGAGGGCAGGATTGCCGTCAACTGGGTCAACACTTGCGGGCCGGCTTTATTCCCCACCCTCTTCGAGTTGTGATCGCGCGATCACATTTGCCGGCCTCACGGATTAAGCCGCGCCCGGCGGTGTTGTCTTGTCGTGCGGGGCAGATGTCCGCCCTCAGCAGAGAGGAACGCAAGATGCACATCCGTTCGATCATCATGGCGGCGGCAGCCAGCCTCGTCGTCGGCAGCAGCGCCGTGGCGGCCAGCTATGCCGGCGGTATCATCCAGTCGCAAAAGATCGGCGGCCACGAGGTACTGACCGATATGCGCGGCCGAGCGCTTTACGTCTACGACAAGGACGGGCCCAACAAATCCAACTGCAACGGCTTCTGCCGCCTTGCCTGGCCGCCGCAACGGGCAACGAAGAACGCCGTGGCGCACGGCGATTTCGCTCCCATCCCGGCAAGCGGCGGGCCGATCTGGGCCTATAAGGGCCACCCGCTCTATCGCTATGCGGGCGATCACAATCCGGGCGAGATCACCGGCGACGGCGCCGATGGCGTCTGGCACGTCGTCGTGGTGCGCTGAGCGCGGGCTGACCTACGAACGATGCCGCAAGGCATCGACGATCACCGCCATGGCCGGCGACATCTGGCGCCGGCTTGGGTAGGAGAGGTGATATCCCGCAAATGTCGGCGACCAGTCGTCGAGCACCTGCACCAGGCGCCCGTCGGCGATGGCATCGCTCACGATGTTTTCGGGAATGTAGGCGATGCCGCGGCCCTCGATCGCCGCATCCACCATCGGAAAGGTCGTGTTGAAGGTCAGCTGGCCTTCCACGCGAACGCGCAATTCGCGACCGTCCTTGGCGAATTCCCACGCATAGAGCCCGCCGGCCCGCGCCTGGCGATGGTTCATGCAGTCGTGGTGCACGAGGTCCTGCGGCGTTTCGGGCACGGGATATCGCGTGAAGTACTCTGGTGAGGCCACGGCGACCAGTCGCCAATCGGGCCCGATGCGCACCGCGATCATGTCCTTGTCCAGGCTTTCGCCCAGCCGCACGCCGGCATCGAAGCGTTCCTCGACGATGTTGCGCAGGCCGTTGTCGATGCTGAATTCCATCCGGATATCGGGATAATCCCGCAGCACGGGCTTCAGCTTGGGCCAGACCAGGGTCTCGTAAGCGTGGTCGGAAATGGTGATCCGCACCGTTCCCGATGGCTTGTCGCGCAGTTCCATCAGATTGGCGATGTCGGTCTCGATCTCGGCGACGCGCGGCGCCAGGGAATGGACGAGGCGTTCGCCCGCCTCGGTCGGCGCCACGCTGCGCGTGGTGCGGGTCAGCAATCTTAGGCCTAGCCGCTGTTCCAGCCGCTTGATCGTGTGGCTGAGGGTCGATTGCGAGGTGCCGAGCTTGGCGGCCGCCCTCGTGAAACTGCGTTCCTCGGCAACGGCCAGGAACCACAGCAAGTCGTTCAGATCGTCGCGCTGCATGGGCCACCTCTTTTCGCTCGATTTATATCACAGATCGATAAGTTCATGCGAATTGCCCCGGCTAATCATGGAGATCGCGCGCCTCTATCTTTTCCTCTCAAGGAGAATAGCCATGCAGATCTCACGTGCAGGCACCAAGCCATCTGGCAAGGGGCCGGCAGACTGGTTCACCGGGACGGTGCGGATCGATCCCCTGTTCAATCCCCATGCGCCGGAGCGCGTGCAAGGGGCAAGCGTAACGTTCGAGCCGGGCGCCCGCACCGCCTGGCACACGCATCCGCTCGGGCAGACGCTCGTCGTCACAGCGGGTGTCGGCCGCGTGCAACGCTGGGGCGGCTCCATCGAGGAAATCCGGCCCGGCGACGTCGTCTGGTTCGAGCCCGGCGAAAAGCACTGGCACGGCGCGGCGCCGCAGACCGCCATGACGCACCTGGCGCTGCAGGAAGTGCAGGACGGCAAGGTCGTCGACTGGCTGGAGAAGGTTTCCGATGAGCAGTACAGCCAATGACCTGACCGGCGGCGACATCGGCCTATCCGAGAATGGCACGACGGTGCCGTGGGCGGCAGTCGCCTGCCTGTCGCTGCTGACCTTCGTGCTCGTTGCTTCCGAGTTCATGCCGGTGAGCCTGCTCACGCCGATCGCGCAGGACCTCGGTATCACCGAGGGACAGGCGGGACAGGCGATTTCCGTTTCGGGCCTGTTTGCCGTCGCTACGAGCCTCTTCGGCAATTCGCTGCTGTCGCGGCTCGACCGGCGAACGGCGGTCCTGCTCTATACCGGCGTGCTGATCGCCTCCGGCCTCGCGGTCACCTTTGCCCCCAACTACCTCGTCTTCATGCTGGGGCGAGCCCTGATCGGCATCTCCATCGGCGGTTTCTGGTCGTTGTCGACCGCGATCCTCGCGCGACTGGTGCCGGGTTCCGACCTTCCCAAGGCCATTGCCATGCTGCAGGGCGGCACCGCTTTTGCGTCGGTCATTGCCGCGCCGCTCGGCAGCTTCCTCGGCGGGCTGATCGGCTGGCGCGGTGCATTCTTCATCGTCGTGCCGATCGGCATCACCGGCCTGCTCTGGCAATTGGCGGTGCTGCCCCGGATGGCGCCTGACAGCGAAGTCTCGGTCGCACGCATGTTCGGCCTGTTGCGCGGCCGGGCCTTCGCCATTGGCATGGCGGCGACGACCCTGGCCTTCATGGGGCAGTTCGCGCTGGTCACCTATCTGCGCCCGTACCTCGAAATCGTAACCGGGCTCGACGTGAACACGCTGTCGCTGGTACTGCTCGGCCTCGGCCTTGCCGGTCTCGTCGGTACTGCCGTCGTCGGCTCTGCCCTCAGGTCGCACCTCCAGCCGATCCTGGTCGGCCTGCCCGGACTCATGGTCGTACTGGCGATCCTGCTGGTCGTCTTCGGCCACGTGCCGGTCGCCGTCGCCGCCATGCTGGCCATTTGGGGCTTTCTCGCCAACCCCATTCCGGTCGCCTGGAACACGTGGATGACGCGGGTCATCCCTGGTGACCTCGAAGCCGGCGGCGGCTTGCAGGTCGCCCTCATCCAGTTCGCCATCACCTTCGGCGCCTTCTCGGGCGGCCTGCTGTTCGACGGCGCCGGCTGGTGGAGCCCATTCATCCTCAGCGCCGTCCTGCTCGCAGGATCGGCCCTCGCCGCAATCGCCGTGACGCGCTCGATGCAAGATCGAGCCACGCGGTGACCCGCTACGCTATCGAAAGGAAGCCTCTATGCTAGCAACCGTCCTGCACGGAGCGGGCGACGTTCGCTACGAAGACGTCGCCGAGCCCAAAATCCTCAAACCCACCGACGCCATCATCAAGCTCTCGGCCACCTGCATCTGCGGGTCCGACCTCTGGCCGTATCGCGGCCTCGAAACCATCAGCGAAGCCCGACACATGGGGCACGAATATTGCGGCGTCGTGGTCGAGATCGGCAGCGACGTGAAGACGATCAGGCCCGGCCAGTTCGTCGTCGGCTCGTTTGCCACGTCCGACGATGTCTGCCCGCATTGCCGGCACGGCTTCCAGTCATCCTGCGAGCAGCGCGAATTCATGAGCGGCGCCCAGGCTCCCTATGCCCGCATCCCGCTGGCTGACGGCACGCTCGTCGCAACTGCGGAAATGCCCCCCGACGACCTGCTGCCGAGCCTGCTCGCCACTTCCGACGTGCTCGGTACGGGCTGGTATGCGGCCGACGCCGCCCGCGTGCAGCCGGGCTCGACCGTTGCCGTCGTCGGCGACGGCGCCGTGGGCCTAATGGGCGTGCTGGCCGCCAAACAGATGGGCGCCGAGCGCATCATCGCGATGAGCCGCCACAAGCAGCGCCAGGAACTCGCACTCGAATACGGCGCCACCGACATCGTGACCGAGCGTGGCGAGGCAGGCGTTGCCCGCATCAAGCAGATGACGAGGAACGTCGGCGCCGATGCCGTGCTCGAATGCGTCGGCACCGACGAATCCATGCATCAGGCCATCGACTGTGCCCGCCCGGGCGGTTCGGTCGGCTTCGTCGGCGTGCCGCATGGCGTCGAGCTGAAAGGCGAATACCTGTTCTTTTCGCAGAAGAACCTGCTGGGCGGCCCTGCCCCGGTCCGCCGTTTCCTGCCGCACCTCATCGATCTGGTGCTGACCCGCAAGATGAATCCCGGCAAGGTGTTCGACCTCGAACTGCCGATTGCCGACGTCGCCGAAGGCTATCGCGCCATGGACGAACGCCGCGCCATCAAGACCCTGCTGCGCGTCTGATCATTCACTGGGCGGGCGGCAGATCGCTGCCGCCCGTTTTATTTCACCTGCCAATCGTCGGTATCGTGGTCGGGGTGCTGGCGATTGGAAGCCTTGATGCGCGGCAGATAGCCGTTCGGATCGACAGAATAGGTCGGCGTGTCGCCCGGCAGTTCGGTCAAATGGCCGAACCAGCTGACGCGGCTCTCGTTGCCGTACTGGATCACTGGCGGCACGGCGCTGGGATTGTCGAAACAGCCGGCGAGCACGCCGATATCCGGATATTCCGGATAATCGAAGATCATCGGCGTGCCGCAATTGCTGCAAAAGCCGCGCCGGGCAAGATCAGAGCTCCGGAACCACGAGATTTCGCCGCGCGTCACCCGGAAATGCGTCTTCAGCACCGGGCAGATCACGGCGAACGGGCCGCCCACCGCCTTCTGGCACATGCGGCAATGGCAGACGTGCACGTTTTCCGGCGGCGCGTCGCAGGCAAAGCGGATGGCGCCGCACTGGCAGCCGCCGGTCAGCACCGTGTTCGACGCACTTTCCATGGCGAACTCTCCTTACAGCACCGCCCGCATTTCCCCGACGTCGAAGCCGCGCACGTTGCGGATCGTCTGGCGGGCGATGCGGCGCAGGACTTCGGCCTGCTTTTCATCCGGGTCGGCGTGCTGCAACAGCAGCGCCGCCATCATCGCCTGCGAGGCAGCCATGTTGCCGTCGTCGCATTTGATGGCGTAGCCCCAGCCCTTGTCGCGGATGGCGCCGCATTGCACGCCTTCGGCGCCGCCCTTCTGCATGATGCGGCCGCCGAACGCTTCCATGACGCGCGTATCGGGATGGTCGGTACCGGCAACCAAGTGCGGATGGCGCGTTGCGGCATCGAACAGTCGCTCGGCCGCCGTCGCCATATCCGGCGGCAGTCCCCTGCCCGTCGCCATGCGGGCAAAACCTTGCGCGAAGGCGCGGATCGGCGCCGCCCAGGTGGGGATCGAGCAGCCGTCGGTACCGCAGCGATCCTCGCTCAGCGTCTCCCCGATGACGGTTTGAACAGCCTGCCTGACGGCGACCTGCACCGGGTGATCGCGCTTCACATAGCCCTCCGTCGGCATGCCCATCGCCAGGGCGACCGACAGCATGCCCGAGTGCTTGCCCGAGCAATTGTTGTGCAGCGCCGTAGGGTGGTCGCCGCGGGCCCGCATCGCCTCGCGCGCCGCGGAACTGGTCGGCGCGTGAGCTCCGCATTCGAGGTCGTCGACGCCGAGCCCGATATGGTCGAGGAAATAGGTGACGCCCGCAATGTGCACGTCCTCGCCGAGATGCGAGGCGCAGGCGAGCGCCAGTTCCTCGTCGCTAAGATCGAAGCGCGTCAGCGATCCGGAGGCGGCAATCGCCAAAGCCTGCATGGATTTCACCGCCGAGCGCGGAAAGATCGCCCGTTCGATATCGCCGGCGGAAGCGATCACCTTGCCGTCGGCATCGACGATGGCATAGGCGCCGCGATGGCGGTTCTCGACGAGGGGGCCGCGCGTCTGCTCGGCGAGGATTGGGTTGGCGTCCATCAAAAAGAAAACTCCGGTCCGATGCCGTTCATCGAGGGCATCGGACCGGGGAAAGTCAACTCTCCTTGAAACAAAAACGGAGAGCCGTCTGCGGAGGTCGACGAATGGATCGTCAGATGCCGCCGATGGGGAGAACGGCAAAGGCGGCGGCACCGAGGATGATCACTCCGGCGAGAGTCGCGATCAGCAATTGCTCGTACGGCTTTCTCACGATGGTTCCCCTCCGGGTTGATCAATGAGGGTAGTCTGCCGCCTGCCGCTTGAACCGAAGCTGGGGCGGGCGTTCATTTGACGTTCATCCGCAAAATCTTGATCGGGGCCCCTGTTTGCCCGTACGCTTGCCCCATCAAGGGAGAGCAGCCATGTCGAAAGTCGTCGTCACCGGGGGCAGCGGTAAACTCGGGCGCGCGGTCGTACGCGACCTGATCGAGCACGGATACCAGGTGCTCAACCTCGACAGCATGGCGATCCGCAACGGGCCCTGCCCGTCGCTCAAGGTCGATCTCACCGATTTCGGGCAGGTCGTAGAGGCGATCACCGGCGGCACCGACGAGCGGCACGGCCCGTTCGATGCGGTCGTGCATCTCGCCGCGATCCCGGCGCCGGGCATTGCGCCCAACGCAGCGACGTTCAAGAACAACGTGCCGTCGAGCTACAACGTCTTTCTGGCGGCGAAACAAGCCGGCATCAAGAATGTCGTCTTCGCCTCCAGCGAAACGGTGCTCGGCCTGCCGTTCGACAATCCGCCGCCCTATGTCCCTGTGGATGAAGAGTATTTCCCTCGCCCGGAAAGCGCCTATTCGCTCGGCAAGCTGCTCGACGAGACGATGGCGGCACAGTTCTGCCGCTGGGATCCGGAATTGCGCATGATCGGCCTCAGGTTCTCCAACGTCATGGACCCCGAAGACTACAAGGCGTTCCCGAGCTTCGATGCCAACCCGCTGGGGCGCAAGTGGAACCTGTGGGGCTATATCGATGCGCGCGACGGCGCGCAGGCGGTGCGGCGCTCGCTCGAAGCCGATTTCAAGGGTTTTGAAGCCTTCATCATCGCCAATGCCGACACCGTCATGAGCCGCGACAACGCCTCGCTGTTGGCCGAGGTTTTCCCGGACGTGCCGCACAAGGGCACGATCTCGGCCAACGGCACGCTGCTGTCGATCGACAAGGCCAAGCGTATGCTCGACTACTGGCCGCAATACAGCTGGCGCAACGAGATCAAGGGCTAGCGCTTAGACCCTAGGCGACGTCCTTGCGGGCATCCAGCATGGCGCGGGCGATATCGGCAAAGCCGCGCCCGGCCGCCTTGCGCGCCACCCATTGCGGCGCGCGCGGCAGTTCGCCGAGATAGGGCGCGATATTGCCGACGCCGAACGAGTTGCGGATGAACGAGAACATCGGCGCATCGTTGCGCGAGTCGCCGACGAAGGCCGTCACCTGCGGGATGTCGTCGGGGTTCACCGCGAAATCCTTGAGCAGGATGCGCTCGCTCATGGCGCGCTTGTCGTAATCGCCGATCCAGGTGTTGATGTGGATCGAACTCGCGACGGCACGGGCGCCGGTCTCGCGGATGCGAGTCATCAGCGCATCGATCGCCGCCGGCGCGTGCCCGCCGATATCGATGGCGACATCGGCGATGCGGAACGGCTGGTCGTGGGCGATCTCGAAGCCGGTGCCGGCAAGGATCGGCTGCAGGGCCTTGAGGTGCCGCGCCTGGCGCTCGCGCTGGGTCGCCTCGTCGTTCCAGAACTCGAAGGTGACGCGCCCTTCGCGCAGGATCAGAACGAAAGCGCCGCTTTCGCCGATCACCGCAGCCACCGGCCAGGTGCGCACGATATGCTCGGCCCAGCCGGCCGAACCACCGGTCACGGGCACGACGGAAATGCCGGCATCGCTGAGGTTCCAGAGCGCCTGGTAGGTCTCCGGCAGCAGGCGCCCACCTGTCGTCAGGGTGTCGTCGATGTCGGTGAATAGATATTTGACGGCGCCCAAATCGGCCGGCGCCGGTGCCGCACCCAGAAATATCATGCTGTTTCCGCCCCACAAGCGACGACTTTCAGGCCGGGCACGTCGAGGGCCTGGGCTATCGCGGGATCGTCGGGCACGCGGTCGGTGAAGAATTGCGTCAGCCGCGAAAAGCCGCCGACGCGCACGGCGGCGGCGCGCGACCACTTGCTGGCATCGGCGGCAAGAATGCGCATGTCGGCATTGGCGAGGATGGCGCTGGTGACCTGCGCTTCCTCGTAGGTGAATTCCAGGAGCCCGCTGCCCGGATGCAGGCCGCCGGCGCCGATGACGCAGCAGGTGGCGCGGAACTTCTCGAAATAGCGGATCACATCGATACCGACCATGTCGCGGTCGTCGGGACGGTAGATGCCGCCGGTCAATTGCACTTCCAGGTTCTTGGCGTCGCCCAGGGTCAGCGCCACATCGATATTGTTGGTGACGACCGTGAGGTCGCGGTGTTCGCGCAGCGCTTCGGCCACGTATTGCACGGTGGTGCCTATGCCCATGAGCACGGTCGAGCCTTCCGGCACTTCGGCGGCGATGCGGCGGGCGATCTGCTGCTTGGCCGCACTGTTGAGGGCAAAGCGCGCATTGGCCGAGATGTTGCGGCCTTCGACCAGCATGTCGACGCCGCCGTGGAAGCGCCGCGCATAGCCGCGGTCGCAGAGGTAGTTGATGTCGCGCCGAATGGTCTGCGTGGTTAGCCCGTACCGGCGCGCCAAGGCGTCGATGTACTGGGCTCCCTCGCTTTCGATCAATGCCAGGATTTCTGACTGGCGTTCGGACAACATGATCTGCTCCACGGCCGTTTACCGGCTCAGGAAATAACGCGGCTCGTCGGTGATGACCCCGGCAAGTCCCGAGGCCCAATACTGCTGCAGCACCGCCGGTTCGTTGCAGGTCCAGGCCCGGATGATGAGCCCTTCGCGCACCGCTTCTTCCAGCAGGCGGAACGTCAGGGATTTATAGTTGAGATGAATGACCTTGGTCGGAATCTCGGCCAGAACGTCCCGCCAGTTTTCGGGCAGTTCGTCCCAGAGCATGGCGAGTTCGAGCGAGGGATCGAGTTTGTGCATCGCCTTCAACGCCTCGATGCTGAAGCTCGAAATTCCGATCTTCACCGCCGGATTGCGCTTCTGCAGCACCGAGAAAATGCCATCGGTCAACTCAGCAACGGAGGTCTGGTGCTTGTGGTGCTTGATCTCGAGATTGCCGTTGAGGCCGAAGGCGGCAAAGCAATCGAGCCCCTGTTGCAGCGTCGGGATGCGCTCGTCCTTGTAGAACGGATCGAACCAGGAGCCGGCATCGATCTTCTCCAGGTCGGCAACCGTCATATCCTTGAGGTGCCCGGTAGAGGACGAGCAGCGGTCAACGGTGGCATCGTGGATCACGACCGGCGTGCCGTCACCGAGCAGCGAGACATCGAATTCGACCCAGCGCGCCCGCTGGCCATAGGCGGCGCGGAAGGCGGCAAGCGTATTTTCCGGCGCAACGGCGGAAGCCCCCTTGTGCGCCTGCACCTGCTCGGTCGTCAGACCGGAACTGAATTCGATGCGATCCATGTCGGTAACTCGTCAGGATCCGTGCCGGAAGGCAGGATCAGTCTGTCCTTTTGCGTGTCTCGTTGTTGAAGGGGTGGAAGTCCACATTGCGGACGTGGAAGTCGATCTTCGAGCCTTCGGCGATGTTCGGCCGCCCCTGGACGCGGATGACGATCGGCTGATCGGAGCCTTCGAGGCGAACGTAGATGTGGCTCTCGCCGCCGGCAGGTTCGAGCAGTTCGAGCGTGCCGGAGAGCGTGACGCTGGCGTCATTGGGCTTGTCGAGCAGCATGGCGTCGGGCCGAATGCCGATGACGTCGGCGGCGCTTGGCAGCGACGCCGGCAATTGGCGGCCGCCGCTGCGCATATATTCGAGCGGAATGAGGTTCATGGGCGGCGAGCCGATGAAGCTGGCGACAAACAGCGTCGCCGGGCGCTCGTAGACCTCGGTGGGCGTGCCGACCTGCTCGACGAGGCCGCCATTCATCACCACCAGCCGGTCGGCCAGGGTCAGCGCTTCGATCTGGTCGTGCGTGACATAAAGGCTCGTCGTCTTGAGCCGGCGCTGCAAGCGGCGGATTTCGACGCGCATCTGCACGCGCAGCTTGGCGTCGAGGTTGGACAGGGGTTCATCGAAAAGGAAGGCGGCAGGAACGCGCACAAGCGCACGCCCCATGGCGACGCGCTGGCGCTGGCCGCCCGAGAGCTGGCGCGGCTTGCGATCCAGCATCGGCGCGATTTCCAGCAATTCGGCGGCTTCCTTGACGCGCTTGTCGATTTCAGCGCGCGGCACGCCGCGGTTCTTGAGGCCGTATTCCAGGTTCCCGCGCACGGTCATGTGCGGATAGAGCGCGTAGTTCTGGAACACCATGGCGATATCGCGGTCGGCCGGTTCCTTGTCGTTGACCTTGTTGCCGCCGATGCGAACCTCGCCTTCGGTCACGGTTTCAAGGCCCGCGACCATGCGCAGCAGGGTGGACTTGCCGCAGCCGGACGGGCCGACCAGGACGATGAATTCGCCGTCGGCCACGTTGAGGTTGACGCCGCGCACGGCCGGCACGTTACCGGCATAAGTCTTCTTGAGGTCAACGAGATCGATCGTCGCCATTGTTATTTCTCCGTCTCGGTGAGGCCTTTGACGAAAAGGCGCTGCATGGCGACGATCACCAGAACCGGCGGCAGGCCGGCGAGGATCACCGCCGCCATGACCAGGTTCCAGCGCGGCACCGCGTCAGCGGTGTCGGCCATGCGCTTGATCCCCATGACCACGGTGTACTGGTGGGGATCGGTGCTGATGATGAGGGGCCAGAGGTACTGGTTCCAGCCCAGGACGAACAGGATGACGAACAGGGCCGCCATGTTGGTGCGCGACAGCGGCAGCAGGATATCGCGGAAGAACTTCATCGGGCCGGCACCGTCGACGCGGGCGGCTTCCATGAGTTCGTCCGGCACGGTCAGGAAGAACTGCCGGAAGAGGAAGGTCGCGGTGGCCGAAGCGATCAGTGGAATGATGAGGCCGCCGTAATTGTTGAGGAGTCCGAGATCGGCGACGACCTTGAAGGTCGGCACGATACGCACCTCGACGGGCAACATCAGCGTGATGAAGATCAGCCAGAAGGCGAGCGTGCGCAGCGGAAAACGGAAATAGACGACGGCATAGGCCGAAAGGATCGAGATCGAAATCTTCCCGATGGCCACGCCCAAAGCCATGATCAGCGAATTGACCAGCATCGGCATGAGGGGCGGCGCGCCCGACGACGACATGCCGGCGAAGGTCACGACCGAGTAGTTCTCGATCATGTGCGGGCCCGGCAGCAGCGGCACCATGCCGGACAGGAAATCGTCCGAGCCGTGCGTCGAGGCGATGAAGGCGAGATAGACCGGAAAGATCACGGCCGTGACGCCGATGATCAGCACCAGGTGCGACAGGAAGGTAAGGAAGGGGCGGTTTTCGACCATTTCTAGCCTGCTCAGTACTGCACGCGCCGTTCGACCCAGCGGAACTGGATGACGGTGAGGATGATGACGATGGCCATGAGGATGACCGACTGGGCGGCGGACGAGCCGAAGTTGAGGCCGACGAAGCCGTCGAAATACACCTTGTAGACCAGGATTTCGGTGGCCTTGGACGGCCCGCCCTTGGTCGTGGCGTCGATGACGCCGAACGTGTCGAACATGGCGTAAACGATGTTCAGCACCATGAGATAGAACGTCGTCGGCGAAATGAGCGGAAAGACGATGGTCCAGAAGCGCTTGGCCGGACCGGCGCCGTCGATGGCGGCAGCCTCTTCCAGCGAACGCGGCACCGATTGCAGGCCGGCAAGGAAGAACAGGAAGTTGTAGGAAATCTGCTTCCAGGTCGCCGCCAGCACGATGAGCACCATGGCGTCGTTCGGGTCGGTCAGGTGGTTCCAGTTGATGCCGAGCCCGCGCATGGCATAGGCCATGATGCCGATCGTGGGGTTGAACATGAACCACCACAGGATGCCCGCGATCACCGGCGCAATGGAATAGGGCCAGATCAGCAGTGTCGAATAAATCTTGGACGAGCGCACCATGCGGTTGGCGGTGACCGCCAGCGCCAGGGCCAGTGCCAGGGACAGCAGTGCCACGAAAACCGAAAAGATCGCGGTGACGCGGATCGAATTCAGGTACGAGGGATCGGCGAACAGCTTGGTGTAGTTGTCGAACCAGACGAAGCTGGTCTTGAAGCCGAAGGCGTCCTCATGAAGAAACGACTGCCAGAAAGCCTGGCCTGCCGGCCACAGGAAGAAGACGACAGTGATGAACATCTGCGGAGCAACCAGCAGATAAGGCAGGACGCGATTAGGAAAAACGGTGCGCTTGGTCTGCATCAGCCGCTCCGGTCATTTGGTCAGATCGGAAAGAAGAGGAAGCCCGCGCTGGGAGGGCACGGGCTTCCCGAGTAGCTGCGATTACTTGTTCGCGGCTTCGAATTCGCGCAGCAGTTCATTGCCGCGCTTGACGATGTCGTCCACGGCATCCTTCGGGCTCATCTGGCCGCCGAGCATGGACACGGCGTCGTCGGACTCGAGCTTGCGGATCTGGACATAGTTGCCGTAGCGGATGCCCTTGGAATTGGCATCGGGCGTAACGCGGGTCAGCTGCTTGATGGCAACGTCGGCACCCGGGTTCTTGTCGTAGTAGCCCTGCTCCTTGCTCAGTTCATAGGCCGCCGGAGTGATCGGCAGGTAGCCCGAGAACTGGTGCCAGTCGGCCTGGACTTCAGGCTGCGACAGGTAGGTGAAGAACTTGGCCACGCCCTTGTACTCTTCCTGCGGACGGCCCTGCAGCACCCACAGGGTGGCGCCGCCGATGATCGAGTTCATCGGCTTTTCGATGACGTCGTCGTAGTAGGGAAGCGGGGCGAAACCGACCTCGAAGTCCTTGGCGTTGGCGATGACGCCGGCGCGGGAAGCCGAGGAGTTCATGTAGATGGCGCATTCCTGCGAGTAGAACAGCGGGGGCGCATTGTCGCCGCCGTCAGGACCGCCGAATTCGAAGATGTGCTCGTCCTGCCACTTCTTCAGGTTTTCCCAGTGGCGGTAGGTCACGTCGTTGTTGAAGTTGAACACGGCGTCGAGGCCGCCGAAACCGTTCTCTTCCGTGGAGAAGGGCTTGTCGTGGATGGCGTTGAGGTTCTCGAGCTGCACCCAGGCGATCCAGCCCGTGGTGAAACCGCACTTGGCGGCGCCGGAATCGACGATCTTCTTGGAGAACTCCTCGACTTCCTTCCAGGTCTTGGGAGCGACTTCGGGGTCAAGGCCGGCCTTCTTGAAGACGTCCTTGTTGTAATACATGATCGGCGTGGACGAGTTGAACGGCAGCGACAGGATGTTGCCTTCGGTGTCCGAATAGTAGCCGGTGACGGCGGGCAGGTAGGTTGCCTTGTCGAATGGCTCGCCCATGTCCTTCATGAGCTGATAGACCGGATAGACGGCGCCCTTGGCGGCCATCATCGTGCCGGTGCCCACTTCGTAGACCTGCACGATCGCCGGCTGCTCGTTGGCGCGGAACGCGGCGATGGCGCCGGTCAGGGCCTGGTCGTAGCTGCCCTTGTAGACCGGAACGATCTCGTAATCTTCCTGCGATTTGTTGAAGTCGGCAGCGATCTGCTCGAGCTTGGCGCCATTTTCGCCGCCCATGGCGTGCCACCATTGGATCTGCGTCTTGGCTTCGGCAACGCCTACCATGGCGAGGGTCGCCATGCTGGCCGTCATGAGCAATGCAAGCTTATTCATAGGTCTCTCCCTTTGTCTTGCGAGAAGGTCGGATGCCCTCTTGCCAAGAGTGCTAGCTAGCCAACGTTCACTTTGCAACGCAAAAGTTCATATGAATGTCATTTTGCGTCGCTCGGATGGGGGAAAGCGACAGCACGGCGATCGGGTCAAACGCGCTTCTAGCCGGGGCGTATTGCAGTTTCGTGACGATTTTACCGGGATTTTCCCGAAAGCGGTCCTATGTTGGTTCAATGTTCGGATGAGCACACGGCAATTGCGCTTGCCTCTATGACATTCATATGAAAATCTCCCGGGTTTGTGTGACCGCGAGCAACGCGGCAGCCGATTCTTTCGTTCAAACTTGAGCGCAACAGCAGGAGCCCTCCATGTATCTCACCGTCGTGCAGCTGGCCGCAGCCATCGTGCTGCTGCTCTATGCGGTGCGCATGGTGCGAACGGCGGTCGAACGCTCCTATGCGACACAGCTTCGCCGGGCCATGTCCTATGCGAGCGACAATGCCTTTGCCGCGGCCGGTGCGGGCATAGTGATTGCGATCGCGCTGCAGAGTTCCACCGCCGTGGCGCTGCTGGCGGCGGGGTTCGCGAGCAGCGGGCTGATGACGGGCGGCACCGGCATCGGGGTGATGCTCGGCGCCAATTTCGGCTCGGCCATCGTTGCGAGCGTGCTCTCGCTAGACCTCTCCTGGCTCACGCCGGTGCTGATCATCGTCGGCGGCTCGCTGTTCCTCAAGGGCACGACGCGCAACGTCAAGCAGTTGGGGCGGCTGATCATCGGCGCCGCCTTCATGCTGATCTCGCTGGAAATGATGTCGGAATCGACCGCCGCCTGGCGCGACAGCCCGATCTTCACCGATGCCGTCGGCTACCTGCAGAACGACCTCATCAGCGCCTTCCTGCTGGCCGGCGTCGTCACCTGGATCATCCCCTCTTCCGTCGCCGCGATCCTGCTTATCGCTTCCTTCAGCACGCATGGGCTCATCTCGATCGACATGGCCGCGGCCCTGGTTCTCGGATCCAATGTCGGCGGCGCCACAATGGCGATCGCGCTCACGCGCGCCAGCGACGTCCGCGGCCGCCGCATCCCCGTCGGCAATTCCCTGCAAAAGTCGCTTTTCGGCGTTATCCTCTTGGCCATACTGATCATTTTCCGGCCGCCGCTGGAACTGCTGCCGCTCTCGCCGCAGTTCAGCGTCATGGGTTTCCACCTCGCCTTCAACTTCGTGACCATGCTGGTCTGCCTGCCGTTCACCGAGCAGACGCACCGCCTGACCGAATGGCTGCTGCGCGAAAAACCCGTGGAGGAAAATCTCGACGTCGCCCGCATGCGCCTGCCGGCGCTCAGCCGCGAGGCCAACACCAATCCCGACCTGGCGCTCGCCAGCGCTACGCGCGAATTGCTGCGCATGAGCGAGACGGTGGAGGTGATGTTGCAGCCGGTGATGGAGCTCTACCAGAGCGGCGACAAGGTCGCGATGCGGCAGATCAAGGAGCTCGAGTCCGAGGTCAACCGGGCCAACAACGACATCAAGCTCTATCTCGCCAATCTCGACTGGGACGCGATGAACGAGGAGCAGAGGCGCCGGGGCGCCGAGCTCACCAGCTTTGCCATTAACCTGGAGCAAGCCGGCGACATCATCGTCAAGCAGCTGCTGAAGCTCGCCGAGCAGAAGTACGAGCGGAACCTCAAGTTCTCCGAGCAGGGCTGGAAGGAACTGACGGACCTGCACACGCGCGTGCTCGACAACATGCAGCTGTCGCTCAATGTCCTCGTTTCCGGCGACCGCGACGCTGCCCGGCAGATCATCGCGGAGAAGGACGAGATCGGCGCCTTCGAGCGCGAGAGCGTCGCCCGCCACCTCAACCGGCTGCGGTCGGGATCGACGACGAGCCGCGAAACCAGCGACATGCACATCGAGACGGTGCACGCCCTCAAGCGCATCAATTCGCTGATGAGCGGCATCGCCTATTCGATCCTTGCGGAAAGCGGGGACTTGCTGGAAAGCCGGTTGAACAAGACCGCGGGAGTGTAAAACTCCCGCTCAGCCTGCCGATTCGACAACAAGGACGACCATGAGCACGCCCCTCTCCGCACGCACCGTGGCCGAGATTTCCCATACGGCCGCGGTACCGCGCTACGATAGCGCCGCGCTCACCGCCGGGATCGTCCATATCGGGGTTGGCAATTTCCATCGCGCGCACCAGGCCGTCTATCTCGACGACCTCTTCAATCTCGGCGCGGGCCACGACTGGGCGCTGGTTGGGGCTGGTGTGCGGCCTGCCGATGCCAATATGCGCGAAAAGCTGAAAGCGCAGGATTGGCTGACCACGGTCGTCGAGCAGGAGGCCGACCACAGCGCTGCGCGCGTCACCGGCGCGATGATCGACTACCTGCCCGTTGGCGATGCCGAAGCGCTCCTTTCGCGCATCGCCGATCCCGCCATCCGCATTGTCTCGCTTACCATCACGGAGGGTGGGTATTACATCGATCCAGCGACGCAGAAGTTCGACCCGAACCATCCCGATATCGTCGCCGATGCCCGCAATTTCTCATCACCGAAAACGGCCTTCGGCCTGATCCTCGCCGGCCTCAAGCGCCGGCGCGACGCCGGCGCCCAGCCCTTCACGGTAATGAGTTGCGACAACATCCCCGGCAATGGACATGTGACGGAAAACGCCGTCGCCGGGCTTGCCGAACTCATCGATCCGGAACTCGCCGCCTGGGTGCGCGAGAACGTCGCTTTCCCCAATTCGATGGTCGACCGCATCACTCCGGCGACCTCCGATCGCGAGCGGCAATTGCTCGCCGACACGTTCGGCATCGAGGACAACTGGCCGGTGTTTTGCGAAGCCTTCCGGCAATGGGTGCTGGAGGACAATTTCCCCGCCGGGCGGCCGGCGCTGGAAAAGGTCGGCGTGCAGTTCGTGCCGGACGTCGCGCCGTTCGAATTGATGAAGATCCGCATCCTCAACGGCGGGCACGCGACCATCGCCTATCCCGCCGGGCTCATGGACATTCATTTCGTCCATGAAGCGATGGAAGAGCCGCTGGTCCGGGGGTTCCTGGAAAAAGTCGAGCGCGAGGAAATCATCCCGGTCGTGCCGCCGGTCCCCGATACCAGCCTCGATGACTATTACCGGCTGATCGACAAACGCTTTTCCAACCCGAAGATCGGCGACACGGTGAGCCGGCTCTGCCTCGATGGTTCCAATCGGCAACCGAAGTTCATCCTGCCCTCGGTCGCGGATCGCCTGCAGGCGGGCCAAGGCGTTACCGGGCTCGCTCTGGTCTCAGCGCTCTGGTGCCGGTACTGCTATGGCGAAACCGACAGCGGCAAGCCGATCCCGCCCAACGATCCGAGCTGGGACCGGCTGACGGCACAGGCCAAGCGCGCGCGGAGCAATCCTGCGGCCTGGCTTGAAATGGGCGACATCTACGGCGATCTGGCCGGCAATCCGGCCTTCGTTGCGGCCTTCTCTGCTGCCCTCACCGCACTCTGGCAGAACGGCACGCGCGAAACGCTCACGCGGTATCTCGCCAACCAGCCGCTCTGATCAGTGCTTGGAGACGTGCTCGGGCTTCCCCTTCTGCTTGGTGGAAGCCATCTTGTGCAGCTCTTTTTCGCTCATCGATTTGTACATCGATTTCGATGCGCCCTTGAGCTCGCTGACTTTCTTTTCGCCTTCCTTGGCGGCAAGGGCGGCACCGGCGGCCATCTGCTGGGCTTTGGACTTGGCAGGCATTTCTCACTCCTATCGTCGGGCCGAAGCGGCCTTCAGTCCCGATAACTCATGAGGCTGCACATGGGTTCAGTGGAAACCCGATCACCATCCTGCCGTTGCTGGTAGGGAGGTCCGATCATGGCACGCATGTTCGCCGATCGAAGCGATGCCGGACGGCAATTGGCGGCGGCCCTTGCGAAGCTGCCGCTCACCGATCCGGTCGTGCTCGCCCTGCCCCGCGGTGGCGTTCCCGTGGCCAGCGAGGTGGCACTGGCCTTGCACGCGCCGCTCGACCTGCTGATCGTTCGCAAGATCGGCGCGCCGGGCCGCGAGGAATACGGGATCGGCGCCCTGGTCGACGGCGACGATCCGCAGGTCGTCTTCAACGACGAGGCCATGGCACGCTTCCAGCCGTCGCCCGACTACATCGCCGCCGAAACGGCGCGGCAGATTGCGGAGATCGAGCGCCGGCGCTCTGCCTATCTCGGCGACAGGCCGCCCCTCTCCGTCAAGGATCGCGAAGTGGTGCTCGTCGACGACGGCATAGCGACGGGCGGCACGGTGCGTGCGGCCCTGCTGGCGCTGCGCAAGAACGGTGCCAAGCGGATCGTGCTGGCCGTGCCGGTCGCACCTGCCGACGCCATTGCGAGCCTCGGCAAGGAGGCGGACGACGTGGTCTGCCTTGTAACGCCCGAGCGCTTTTATGCCGTCAGCCAGCAGTATGAGGATTTCGAGCAGACGACGGATGAGGATGTGATCCGCCTGCTGTCGACAAGGGACGGCAAATAATTGGACTTAAAAATCGTCGGAACGCAGCGCCTGCGCGATCGCCCTGTCCATCCGCTCGGTCAGCGACAGTTCAGGCGGCTTGGCGACGATTTCAGGCTGCGGGACAACGGGCCCGGCCTGGATCATCCGATTGATCGCTTGCGCCAGCTCGCGGGAATGCAACGGCTTGGCGAGGCATGGCGTATCACGGAAAGACCCTGAAAGATCGATGTCGCCGTCGATCGCGAAGATCATCGGCACGCCACGCCGCTGCAGGGCTTCGGCCAGTTCATAGAGCTCACGGCGATAGGGATCGAGATGCAGCACGGCGCCGTCGACGCCGCGCCGGCCCATTAGCAAAAGATAAGCGTAGTGCGACGTCGGGGCCGGCCCGAGAACAGTGGCACCGTAGCGTTTGAGGTCGCTGCACAGCTCGAAGCCCACGGCCACATCGTCCTCTACCACGAGAATCCGATGGCCGCTCAGGTCGATACTGTCGTCGCTCGGCACGTCGAGTGTTTCGGTCACGGTCCGCCATCCGCTGAGTACAAGGACGCCTCTTGCAACCGAATCGAGCGGGTTAGGTTCCCTTTGAACATCGAACATCAGGAGGATGCGATGCCCGTTGCCGCCAATGACGAAGCCATTCGGCAAAGAGCCTATGAAATCTGGGAACGCGAGGGACGCAAGGAGGGCAACGACCAGGAATACTGGTACCGGGCCGAAAGCGAGTTCGGCAGCGTCCCCTCCGACCTCGAGCGCAACCCCGGCATCGGGGCTACGTCCGGAACGTGGGACCAGGGCGATCCCGAGGACATCGCAGGCGAAAACACCAGCGAGGGCGATGTGATGAACGACACCGGCGTCGGCGGCTCGGTCAATCCCAAGCAACGCGGACGAACCAATAACTAAACGACATTCCAAGCTGGGTCCCGGCTCAAGGCCGGGGAGGACTTGTGGTTAGTATGAAGATAGAACCTCAGAGATTGAGGTTTTAGCTCCAACCATCAACGAGTCCTCCCCGGCCTAGAGCCGAGGCCCAGCTTTGCAATGCATGCGATCTATCCCCGTCGGCAGACCCCGCTAATGCAGCGTGGCGCCGATGCGCAGGTAGCTCTGGTCGAACAACGCCAGTTGCGCCAGCCGCGGCGGGTCGAGCACGGTCACCCTGCCCCGCGCATAGCTGATGACGTTCTGCCGGCGCAGCTGCTGGATAGTGCGGTTCATGTGAATGGCCGACAGGCCAAGCGCATCGCCGAGTTCGGCCTGCGTGGCCGGCAGGTCATAGCTCAAGTCCCGCGCAAGGCCGACGGCGCGCATGCGCATCAGCAGCTCGCAGAAGAGGTGCGCCGTCCGCTCGATGGCGCTGCGCTGGCCGATGCTGGTCAGCCATTGCCGCGCAATGGCCTCGTCGACGGCGTTGGCGCGCAGCAGCGCCCTGGTGATGCGGGGGAAGCGCTCGCAAAGGCTCACGATGCGTTCCTGGTCGACGATGGCAATTGTCGTCGGCTGCAGGCTGACGATGCCGGTTTCGGCGGGCTCGGAGACGAGGAAACGGAAATCGCAGATATCGCCGGGCAGCAGGAAAGCGGTGATCTGGCGGCGGCCGTCGGCAAGGATTTGAACGCGGCAGGCAAACCCATCGAGCAGCGCGATCAGGGCGCGCGGCGGTTTGCTTGAAACATTGATCTCGGAACGTGTCGCCAGCACCTGCCGGCCGCTCAGGCTATCAGCCAACCAGGAGCGTTCCTCGCTTGAAAAATTGGCATAACGGGACAATCGCCGCAAAGGCAGGCTGGGTGTGGTTTCTGCCTCGGCTTTCAAGAAGGGCCTCCGCTCGTGGGACTCGATCAGGTCTTGATGTGATCGCCGCCTATGGCGTGCACTCTTGCTAACGGGCAGGCCTGCTGCTGGTTCCGCCGTCACGAGCCGCCATAGCCGCCGATGATCGGCAGGATCTCGCCGGTGATGTAGCTCGACATCTGAGGCGAGGCGAGAAACACGTAGGCGGGCGCGATCTCCTCGGGTTGCGCCGGCCGCTTCATCGGCACTTGCGCGCCGAACTTGGAGACGTCCTCGGCCTCCTTGTCGCTCGGATTGAGCGGAGTCCAGACTGGTCCCGGCGCCACGCAATTGACCCGTATCGCCTTGGCGATCAACTGCCCTGCCAGGGCTCGCGTGAAGGCGTGGATGCCGCCCTTGGTCATCGAATAGTCGAGCAGTGCGGGACTGCCGCGCATGCCGGTGACCGAGCCGGTATTGATGATGGCAGAGCCCGGTTTCAGATACGGCACGGCAGCGCGCGCCATGAAGAAGTAGCCGTAAAGATTTGTTTTCAGCGTTTCGTCGAAATGCTCGTCGGTCAGCTCTTCGATGTCCTTGGTGTGGACCTGGAAGGCAGCGTTGTTGACGAGGATGTCGAGCTTGCCGAAAGCCTTGACCGTTTTTGCCACGGCCTCTTCGCAGAACTTGCGCTCGCGCACGTCGCCGGCAAGGACGAGGCATTTCCTGCCCTCCTTTTCCACCGCCTTGCGCGTTATGTCGGCGTCCTTTTCCTCATCGAGGTGGACGATGGCAATGTCGGCGCCTTCGCGTGCGAACAGCACGGCCACCGCCCGGCCGATGCCGGAATCGCCGCCGGTGATGAGCGCCGTCTTGCCCTCGAGCTTGCCCGAGCCGCGATAGAACGGCGCATCGTAGAGCGGCGCCGGCTCCAGCGTGTGCTCGTGTCCGGGCTTGGGCTTGTGCTGCTTGGGGAACGGCGGTTCGGGATAGGTGCGGGCGCCGGCCTGTACGGCCCCTTGTTGTTTCGGCTTTTTCTTTTCGTCGGCGGCGGCGACCTGGGACTGGATCTTGCGCTGCCGCGCTGCGGTTCGGGTTGTCGACATCTGCATCTCTCCTGGCTTCCCTGTAATGGCGGGATGCGCGCGGAGTTCCGCGGGGGCTATCGTGCTTGCTTCACGCGAAGTAGTCGGGAAATTCCCGCTTGGCCTGCTGCAACAGGCCTTCGGACCGTGCCAGGTGTTCGCGTATGGCGGTCTCGGCGCCCGCGGCGTCGGCGGATGCGACCGCACGGGTGATGTTGGAATGCTCGGCAACGACCCGCGCCGGGTCGACGCCCGGCAGGGTGATGAAGCGCAGCCGGTCGAGCTGCATCTTATGCTCGTCCACGAGCTGCCAGGCGAAATCGGCGCCGACGGTCTGGGCGAGGCGCCGGTGGAAGGCTTCGTCTAGCGCATAAAAGCGGACGAGATCGCGGGCGGCGCCGGCTTGCGTCTGCTCGGCCATGATCGCTTCAAGCGCCGCGATGGTTTCCGGCGTTGCCGCCTCCGCCACCCTTCGGGCGATCTCCACTTCTATGGCGATGCGGATGAAACGCGACTGCCGGATGCCCTCTTCGGCGATGCGCTTGACGAGGGTGGCGCGCTTGGGCCGGATCAGCAGCAGGCCCTGCTGGGCCAGGCGGATGAAAGCCTCGCGCACCGGCTGGCGCGAGACCCCGTAGCGATCGGCGATCTCGGCTTCGGAAATCGAGTCACCGGGTTTCAGCTCGAGCCGGACGATGGCATCGCGCAACAGGGCCAGCATGCGAGCGGCAATCGTTTCGATGCTGTCGGTCGTGGCTTCGGTTTGCGGCTCCATCGTCCCTCCGGTTCATCTCGGCAGGTTGATCGCATAACTCGCTAGCAGGGCATCGACGTCCACCACCGCCCGGTCAGCAATCGAGCGATTGGCGGCGATGCCGGTAAGGATGGACCACGCTCCCATCACCTGGTTGGAGGCGCGGTCGTAGCGGTCGGGCTCGACATTGTCGGCATCGAACAGGTAGCTGAGCATCACCGGATCGGCGCCGCCGTGGTCGCCGCTGCCCTTCCAGACGTCGAGCTGCTGCGGCGCCTGGCCGGCAAGGTGCAGTTCGGTGGTCATGTTCTCGCCCTCGGCCTTCTGCCGCTTGCCGCCGAAGACGCCATGCACTTCAACGTGCCGGTGCGTCAGGTCGCCCTTGGTGCCGCGGAACTTGATCTCCAGGCCTTCCCAGGGGCTGTAGGCCTGCAGGGTATAGTTCATCGTCACCTTGTTGGCGTACTCGACCTCGACCTGCATCGTATCCTCGATGGTGATGTCGTCGGCGAACACGCACTTGTCGCGCAGGTAGCCGTCGTCCTCTTCGGCGTCGAAATAGAGCGCCTTGAGGTCGGGATCGTTGGCGATGTCGAGCCGGTAGTCGCATTTGTCGAAGACAGGGCAGCCGTGGCAACGCGGCCCGTGATTGGCAAGGCCGAGGGTTGCCGCCATTTCCGGCGTATAGAACACCCGCCGCCCCATCGCATTGACCCGCGCGGGCGTCGACGACAGCCACCAGTTCACCAGGTCGAAGTGGTGGGTGGCCTTGTGGACCAGAAGACCACCGGACTTTTCCTTGTAGCGATGCCAGCGGCGGAAATAGTCGGCGCCGTGCACGCGATCGAGATACCAGCGGAAATCGACGGCCGTGACCTCGCCGATGGTTCCTTCCATCAGGATGTGCTTCAGCTGCGTGCGGGCCGGCGTATAGCGGTAGTTGAAGGTGACCGTGACGGAGCGCCCGGTCTCGCGCTGCACATCGAGGATCTCCTTCAGCTTTTCCATGTTCACCGTCATCGGCTTTTCGGTGATGACGTCGCAGCCGGCGCGCAGGGCAGCGGTGATGTACTTGTTGTGCGTGAAATCGGGCGTGGTGACGATCACCGTATCCGGGCGCTGCTCGGCAATCATCTGGTCGAATTCGGTATCGGCGTAGGTCGGCACCTGCCGGTTGGTCGTATCGTCGACGATCTGGGCCGAAAGGGCGACGCGCTTGGCGTTGGAATCGCACAGGGCCACGAGCTGGTGCCGGTTGCCGTAATTGACGGAAATGGCATTGCGATACATCTGGTGGCGACCACCAGTGCCGACGATGGCATATTTCATTTCAGGGTCTTCTCTTGCTGCAAACGGGCGGGAACCAGCCTTGTTCGATCCCTACCATACCACCGCCCACTGACAAGAGACTCCTACTCTATCACCGGCAGGGGCGGCGCGGCCGTCGCCGCGGCGTCGCTTCTGGCGTTGCGCGGGCGCAGCATGCCGGCGAGCACCAGGCTCAGCAGCAGCGGCACGAGCAGCGTCGAGAGGCCGATCAGCAGCCCCGCCGCCTGCGCGACGAAGCCGATCAGCGGCGGGCCGATGAGGAACCCGATCAGCGATATAAAGGAGAGCGTCGCAACGCTTATCGCCGCCGGACGGCCCGGCACACCGGCCGCTGCCGTCACCGCCAGCGGAAAGCCGACCGAAACGCCGATGCCGACGAGGCCGAAGGCAGCGATGGCAAGCGGCGTGTTCGGCGCCAACAGCACGGCGCCCAGCCCGGCAATGGCGCACAGCCCGCAGGCGCGCGCCAGCGGCACCGGGCCATAGCGCTTCTTCAGATAATCGCCGGTGAAGCGCCCGGCCGCCACCAGCAGCGCAAAGACTGTGTAGCCGATGCCGGCAATGCCCGGCCCGGCCGCAAGATCGTCGCGCAGGAACACGGCGGACCAGTCGGCCATCGCGCCCTCGGTCATGGCGATGCCGAGCGCAAAGACGCAGATGCCGAGCAGCAACGGGTCCGGCAGCGCCAGCCTTGTCGCCGAAGCCGGCTTTTCCGCCTCCGGTTCGGGCGTATGGGCGGGCAGCGCTGCGGCGACGGCAAGCGATACCGGCAGCAGCACGACCGAGAGCAGCGGCATGGCCCAGTGCGGCGCGACGTGCAGCGCCGCCAGTCCCGAGCCGATGAGGCTGCCCGCCATCATGCCAAGGCTCCAGAAGCCGTGGCAGGTCGACATGATGATCCGGCCGCCCCGCTTTTCGACGCTGTCGGCCATGACGTTGAGGCCGAGTTCCAGCGTCGACATGGAAGAGCCAGTAAGCATCAGCGCAACGAAGAGGCTTGGGGTGTTCCACGCCCAGACCGGCAGCGCGACGGCAACGAGAAAGGCGATGAAACCGTAGAAGATCGCCGTGCGTGGTCCGGTGCGCCCGACCAGCCGCCCGGCGAAGGGCAGCGTCAGCAGGATGCCGACAGGCAGGCCGAGCAAAGCCAGCGACAGTCCGGCGGGCCCCAGGCCCAGTTGCTGCTGCACGTCAGGGATGCGCGGCAGCCAGGCGCCGAAGGCGAGCGGCTGCACGAAAAACACTGCCATGGTGAGACGCTGCGGCGTCATTTCCCCTCCCCCATTGCGCCCTTTCGCCGGCCGCCCGCGGCCGGCGCGGCCTATTTGTCCATTTGTATAACTTTATGTTCTAAATTTTCATTCGGACCGGTGTTCCGTTACATGCTTGTTAGGCCACTGGTTTCCTCGCCGGCCGCCGAACCTGCCAGCAGGATGGCTTTTGCACAAGCATCATATCTATCCGTTCGGCTGAGTATGCCCAGTTTTTCGGCAAACTGTAACGTTTTCCACGCGACTTGCGCACTGGTTTAAATTGGTATTAGACTTCCTGCCAAGACCACTTGACAGCGCGGCTAAGACATCCTTAGCTTTGAAAATCGTTTACAAGAAGAGCCGGCGATCTTGTCATTCAACCGGCTCCATTGAAGGGTAGGAGTATGCGTGTAGGGATCGTCGGTCTCGGCTATCGCTTGGGCTATCTGGCGCGCATCTTTTCAGTGACGCTCGGTGACGACTTCCAGGTCGTCGCGCATGTCGATCCCGAGCCCGCAGGGCTCTCCTACACGAACGAATTCGGCGTTTCCGTCGGCAAATCCTATTCCGACCTGCCCGCCATGCTGAAGGGTGAAAAGCTCGACCTGCTGATGGTCGGCTCGCCCAATCACATGCATCTCGAGCACATCCGCATCGGGCTCGACCACGGCATGAAGATCTTCACCGAAAAGCCGGTGGTGACTTCGGTCGGCGAGACGATGGAACTGGCCTCGCTCATCTCCGAGCACGGCTCCGACAACGTCATGGTCGGGCTGGTCCTGCGCTATGCCCCGCTCTATGTCGATTTGCGCAAGGCCCAGGCCGAGGGGCTTCTGGGCGATATCGTCTCGATCGAGGCCAGCGAGCACATCCCGCCCTATCACGGCGCCTTCTTCATGCGCGACTGGCGGCGCTACGAGCGCTATTCGGGCAGCTTCATGCTCGAAAAGTGCTGCCACGACCTCGACCTCTACAACGGCGTCATGGGGTGCCGGCCGAAATACGTCGCAAGCTTCGGCGGCCGCAAGACGTTCATTCCCAAGAACGATCCGCGCCGCGACGGCATCAACGACATGGAAGTGTTCCATCGCAAGCCGAGCGGCTGGATGGGCACCGACAAGGTGTTCGACAGCGACGGCGACATCATCGATTTCCAGACGGCGATGGTGGAATACGAGAACGGCTCGGCCCTCTCCTTCCACACCAATCTCAGCGTGCCCGACGATTTCCGGCGCTTCGCCGTGATGGGCGCCAAGGGCCAGGCCGAGGGCGATTTCGTCCGCAACTTCTTCAAGGTCACCGATGCGCGCACCTCGCACCGCCTGATCGACAAGGTCTACACGGGCTCCGACCTCTCCGTGCATTACGGGGCCGACGAGCAGATGGCTGAAGATATCGCCGCACACCTGACGAAAGGCGCACCGCTGCCGGTTTCGGTCGTCGATGCGCTGGAGGCCGGTCTGCTGGCGCTGACCATGGACGAGGCGCGCCGAACCCGCAGCGTCGTCGACATGAGCCCGTTATGGGAGCGGTTCGACACCGCCCTGGGGCGCGCCAAGGCAGCCTGAGGAGAGCGTCATGACCGGAACGCGCACCGCCACACTGTTTGCCCTGCTGCTGCTGGCTCCCGCCCTGGTCTACATCATCGCGATCGTCGCTTATCCGCTGGCCGACACGATCAACCTCTCCTTCACCAACGCCGCGTTGCGGCCGACCTACGACTGGGTCGGCTGGGCGAACTACCAGAAGATTTTCCGCGGGCATTTCGACCAGGTCATCATCCGGACGATCATCTGGACGTTCTTTTCGGTGTCGATAAAGATGATCATCGGCACGTTCGGCGCGGTGCTGCTCAATGCCGCCGTGCCCGGCCGGGCGCTGTTTCGCGTCCTCACCATGCCACCATGGATCATCCCGATGGCCATCGGCATCTTCATGTGGGGGTGGATGTATAACGGGCAGTTCGGGATGATCTCGGGCCTCTTGCAGAACTTCCATCTGGTGGATGGCCCGGTCGCGTTCCTCGCCTACGGCAATACGGCCTTCTGGGCGACGATCTTCACCGATGTGTGGATCGGCGTGCCGCTGGTGACGATTTACCTGCTCGCCGCCATGCAATCGATTCCCAAGGACCTCTACGAAGCGGCCTGGACCGACGGCGCGGGACGCTTCTACCGGTTCCGCCGCATCACCCTGCCGATGATCGTGCCGGCGCTGATCACCATGTCGATGCTGTCGCTGATCGCGACGTTCAACTCCTTCGACATCATCTGGATCCTGACGGCGGGCGGGCCGAGCCAGGCGACGACGACGATGATCATCGACACCTACAAGACCGCAATCGGTTCGTACAAATACGGCGAAGGCGCCGCCCGCGCGGTGATGATCTGCCTGTTCCTGTCCGTCTTCTGCCTGCTCTACTTCCGCACCGTCAGCCGCATCTCGATGGAGGAAAGCAAATGAGCGACAAGCCGCTTATCGAGCGCTACAAGTGGTACGAAGTCGTTGCCATCTATCTCGGCATCTTCGTTTTCCTCTGCTTCGTGCTGGCGCCGTTCGTCGAGGGCTTCCTCGTCTCGCTGAAGCCGCTGTCGCTGCTGTTTTCCTCGCCCTACAGCTTCTGGCCGAAGAACGGTTCGCTCACCGCTTATTTCACCATGTGGGAGAGCGTGCCGGGCTTTGCGCGCTACATCTTCAACTCGCTGTTCCTTTCCACCGTCATCACCATCGTGGTGCTGATCCTCGTCGTGCCCGCCGCATATGCGTTCGCGCGCTTTCCGTTTCCGGGGCGCGGCGCCCTGCTCGCGGCGTTCCTTGCGGTCAACATGTTCTCCGGCGCCGTGCTGCTCATCCCGCTCTATCGGCTGATGCGCGCCGCCGGCCTGCTCAATACCTACTGGGCCATGATCGTGCCGGGCGTCGCCTTCCTGATCCCGACCGCCACCTGGCTGTTGCGCACCTACATGATGCGCATTCCGCGCGAGCTCGACGAAGCCGCCTGGGTCGATGGCGCGAGCCGCCTCTATACGCTCAGGCGCGTCATCCTGCCGATCGCCATGCCCGGCATCATGGTGGTGGCCATCACCACCTTCATCGGCGCCTACGCGCAGCAGTTCATCTTCGCGCTGACGTTCAATTCCAAGACCGAATACATGCCGCTGTCGATCGGTCTCTTCGCTTATTTCGGCCGCCAGGAGGTGGTGTGGAACGAGCTGATGGCGGCCAGCTTCGTCGGCATCGCGCCGGTGATGATCGTGATTTTCTTCCTGCAACGGTACCTGGTGGCAGGCCTGACGGCCGGGGCGGTGAAGCAATAAACTCGCTCCAATAACGGGGCAGTAAACCAAGGGATGGACCAACAATGACGAAACACGTCACTCTACTCATAGGGGTGCTGACCGCACTTTCGGCGTCGACGGCAATCACGACCGTGCAGGCGCAGGACCAGACCATCAGTTTCATCAATTGCGGCGACACGCTCACCGTCGGCTACGACAAGTACATCGCCGAGTGGGAAGCCAAGAACCCGGGCTGGAAGATCGCCCCGGAAGTCGTCGGCTGGGGTCAGTGCCAGGATAAGGTCACGACGCTCGCCGCCGCCGGTACGCCGGTCGCCCTCGCCTATGTCGGCTCGCGTACCTTGAAGCAGTTCGCGCAGAACGACCTCATCGTGCCGATCCCGATGACCGACGAGGAAAAGGCCGCCTATTACAATTTCGTCCCCGAAACGGTGACCTTCGACGGCACGCAATGGGGCATTCCGGTGGCCTTCTCGACCAAGGCGCTCTACTGGAACAAGGGCCTGTTCAAGGAAGCCGGCCTCGATCCGGAAAAGCCGCCAACGACCTGGGCCGAGGAAATCGCCGACGCCAAGGCCATCTCGGAAAAGACCGATGCGGCGGGCTTCGGCGTCGTCGCCAAGACCTTCGACAACACGATGCACCAGTTCCTGCATTGGGTTTACACCAATAACGGTTCGGTCATCGATGCCGACGGCAACATCACCCTCGACAGCCCGGAAAACCTGGAAGCGCTGACGGCGCTCAAGGAAATCACGCAATATGCCGAGGAAGGCCCGACGGCCTACGAGCAGAACGAAGTGCGCGCCATCTTCCTCGATGGCAAGCTCGGCATGATCCACGCCTCGGTGGGCGCGGTGCAGCTGCTCGAAGCCAGCGACATCGATTGGGGCGTGGCGCCGCTCCCGCTCGGCCCGCACGCCAAGGGTCCCGGCACGCTGCTGATCACCGACAGCCTTGCCGTCTTCAAGGGCACGGGCGTCGAGGACAAGGCGATCGATTTCGCCAAGTACCTGACCAACCCGAAGAACCAGTTCGAAGCCGAGCTCGCCCAGGGCCTGACGCCGACCCGCAAGTCGCCGGAAGTCGACAAGCTCGTTGCCGAAAAGCCCTACTGGAAGCCGTTCATCGACGGCATCTCCTATGGTGGTCCGGAACCGCTGTTCCTCGACTACAAGGGCCTGCAGGACGTCATGATCCAGATGGTGCAGTCGGTGGTCACCGGCCAGGCCGAGCCGGCCGATGCCTTGAAGAAAGCCGCTGCCGACCTCGAGCAGTACAAGTAAGCCACAAGGCAAGGCGCCGCCGCGATCGACCGCGGCGGCGCCCCTTACAAGGGAGGGCAGCGTGGCCAGTGCACTTACGCTCGACAACGTCGCCAAATCGTTCTTCGGGGTCGAGGTCATCAAGGGCATCGACCTCGACGTCGCCGAGGGCGAGTTCGTGGTTTTCGTCGGCCCGTCCGGCTGCGGCAAGTCCACGCTCTTGCGCATGATCGCGGGACTCGAGGACGTCACGTCCGGCGAAATCGTCATTGCCGGCAAGCCGGTGAAGGACCTGCCGCCGGTCAAGCGCGGCATCGCCATGGTGTTCCAGTCCTATGCGCTTTATCCGCACATGTCGGTGTTCGAAAACATCGCCTTTCCGCTGCGCGTCGAAAAACTCCCCAATGCGCAGGTGAAGGAGCGCGTGCAGCGCGCCGCAACCGTTCTGCAGCTGGAAACCCGCCTGCAGCAGCGCCCCGGCACATTGTCGGGCGGCCAGCGCCAGCGCGTCGCCATCGGCCGCGCCATTGTGCGCGAACCCAAGATTTTCCTCTTCGACGAGCCGCTGTCGAACCTCGATGCGGCTTTGCGCTCCGAAATGCGCATCGAACTCATGGAGCTGCACAAGAAGCTCGGCTCGACGATGATCTACGTGACGCACGATCAGGTCGAGGCCATGACCATGGCCGACAAGATCGTGGTCCTGAGTGCCGGCAAGATCGAACAGGTCGGAACCCCGCTCGAACTCTACCACAAGCCGCAGAACCTGTTCGTTGCCGGCTTCATCGGCTCGCCGAAGATGAACTTCATCCGGGCGACCTGCAAAAGTGCCGGGCCCGACGGCATCGCCGCCGAATTGCAGGGGCTCGGCACGCTGACCATTCCGCGCCCCGGCACCGCAGCCCTGGTCGGCGAAACGCTCACCGTGGGCATGCGTCCCGAGCACCTGACGCTCGGCGGCGGCGCCTTCGAGATGACCATCACGCCCAACATCGTCGAGCGGCTGGGCATCCACACCATCGTCTATTCCACCCAGCCCTCGGGGGAAGGCTTCATCTCGCTGTTCGAGGGCGACCCGGTGATCGAGCCGGGCAAGGCGGTGACCGTCGGCATCGACCCTGCTGCCTGCCACGTCTTCGACAGCAACGGCAACGCAGTGCATTGATGCTTGATCTGGTCGGCTACCTGCAGACGGAAAAGGATACGTTCAGCCGCTCGGAAAAGCGGCTGGCCGACCTGATCCTTTCCGATGTCGAGCAGGCGCTCGGCGCTTCCATCGTCGACCTGGCGGCTTCGGCCGCCGTGTCGCCGCCGACCGTCACGCGCTTCTGCCGGCGCATCGGCTGCGACAGCTTTTCGGAATTCAAGGTGCGGCTGGCGCAGAGCCGCTTCGTCGGCCAGCGCTACCTGCAGCCGGCCGGCGGCCCGCGCGCCGTGCGCGAGATCGCGCAGGCCGTCGTCAACCACGCGCAATCCAACCTCTACACCTTCTTCGATCGCATCGACGTCGAACAGGTCGAGCGCGCGGCGCTGCTGCTCTCGGAAGCGCGCTACGTGCTGGCGTTCGGCTCGGGCGGCGGCTCGTCGATGATCGCCAACGAGGTCGAGAACCGCCTGTTCCGCCTGGGGCTGAAAGTCACCGGCTGCATCGACCACCAGGCGCAGCTGATGCGCGCGGCCGGGGCGCCGCGCGGCACGGTGATCGTCGCCTCCTCGTTTTCCGGCAACAACCTGCCGCTGGCCAAGGCGCTTGCCATCGCCGGCGAATACGGCGTGCAGCGCATCGTTCTGGCGCGCTCGGGATCGCAGGTGGCGCGCGAAGCCGACATCCTGCTCGCCATGGACATGCCCGAGGATTCCGACATCCTGCGGCCCACCTCGTCGCGCTATGCCTATCTCGCCATGGTCGACGTGCTCGCCCAGACCATTGCTACGCGCATCGAGGCCGACGCCGTCGCCAGCATGCGCCGCATCAAGCACCAGCTCATCGTCAACCGCGACAGCGACGACAGCCAGGCGCTCGGCGACTGACGCGGCCGCCGCCCGTTCACCTCTCTCCTTCAGGATCCATCATGCCTGCCAGTTTCTCCCTCGTGACGACGTGGACACCAGCAACGGCTGACGAGCCCTTGGGTTACGGGCTCGAGCTCACCAATACCGGCAAGGAACCGGTCTCCGGGTTCCAGCTCGGTTTTTCCGGCCCGGCACGCGTCGATCCGCAGGCGACGCTGGAAAACGGCAAGCTGCTCAGGCGCCTCTCCAACCACACGCTGATCGCCCCGCCGGACGGCTTCACGCTACAGCCGGGGGAAACGTGGACCGCCGTCGCCCGCGGCCTGTCCTACGGCCTGCGGCACTGGAGCGACGGCGCCAACTCGGCCTATGTCGTGCTCGCTGACGGGGAGATCGTCGCCATTCCGGTCGCCCCGACGCAGGGCAAGGGGCACAACTCGCCATTACGCAAGGGCGCCGCCCGTTTCCGCGTGCCGGCCAAGGCTCCCGTCGCCCATTCCATCATCCCGTGGCCGAAATCCGTCGCCACGCACGGCCGGCGCATTGCCCCGCCCGGTTTCAACCTGCAGCCGCTGGGGGAAACGGCGGAGCGCGCCGTTTCTGCCTTTGCCGGGCTGGTGGACGAACTCTTCGCCGTGGAAGCTTTGGTGCGGCCCGCCGCCGAGGGCGGCATGCTGATCGTCATCGCCGAGATTCCGGGGCTGGGGCCGGAAGCCTATGAACTGACATTTGGCAGCAACAGCGCCGCCGTTTCGGCAACGACCCGGCAGGGAATGTTCTATGGCCTGGTGACCCTGGGACAGATGCTGCGCGGCGCCCGGCAATATCCGGATACGTTCAGCTGGCCGACCGACGGCACTATAAAGGACGAACCGGCCTTCGGCTTCCGCGGCAACCATCTCGACGTGGCCCGGCAGTTCTACACCACTGCCGAAGTCAGCCGCCTCATCAGGATCATGGCCTGGAACAAGATGAACAGGTTCCATTGGCACCTGACCGAAGACGAGGCATGGCGCATCGAGATCGATGCCTACCCGCAGCTCACGGAAATCGGCGCCTGGCGCGGGCACGGCAAGGCGCTGCCGCCGCTGCTCGGCTCGGGTCCGCAGCCGACGGGCGGCTATTACAGCAAGAAGGCCGTCGCCGGTATCGTGGCGCTGGCCGACGACCTCGGCATTGCGGTGATCCCGGAAATCGACATGCCCGGGCACTTCTACGCCGCCCTGCAATCGCTGCCGGACCTGCGTGATCCCAACGAGACCGGCGAGTACCAGTCGGTGCAGGGCTTTCCCAACAACAGCCTCAATCCGGCGCACGAACCCGTCTACAAATTCGTTGAAACCGTCATCGACGAAATCCTCGACATGTTCCCGGCGAACATATTCCACCTCGGCGCCGACGAGGTGCCCCTGGCGGCGTGGTCGGGTTCGCCCCTGGCGCTGGACATGCTCGAAAAACTCGCCGGCCCCGACATGCGCCGCAAGCACGAAAAGCAGTTCAACCAGCTCGGCAACCATCATGGCGCCGACGAGATCGCAGGCTCGCCCACGGCGATCCTGCAGGCCGAGTTCATCCGGCGCGTGCACAAGTACATCGCCGGCAAGGGCGCCATTACCGGCGGCTGGGAGGAAGCGGCGCATGGCGATGCCGTCGCCAGGGACAAGGCCTATGTCATCGGCTGGCGCAATGTGGAGGTCAACGCCGCCCTGGCCGAGCGCGGCTTCGACATCGTCGTCTCGCCCGGCCAGCGCTACTACCTCGACATGGCCAACGACATATCATGGGCAGAACCCGGCGCCGGCTGGGCCGGCTGGTCCGGCCCGAAGGAGACCTACGAGTTCGAAGCGCGCGCCGGCTTCTCGGAAGCGGGCCTCAAGCACCTCTTGGGCGTGCAGAGTTGTATCTGGTCGGAGAGCATGACCGACCGGGCCATCTTCGACCGCCTGGTGTTCCCGCGCCTGTCGGCGGTGGCCGAGGCCGGCTGGACACAGCCCGACCGCAAATCGTGGCCCCGCTTTTCGGCTATGGTCGGCCTGATGCCGATCATGTACGGCAACTGGGAGGAGTGAGGCTCAGGCAGCGGAGCTGGAGAAATGCTCCAGCACCGCCTGCCGCCAGGCCTGGGCATGCAGGCGGGCGGTGATTTCGGCCTGCTCGGCATCGTGCCGCGCCAGGGCTTCGATGATGAGCAGGTGCTCCTGCTGGCGCTGCTCGGAGCGCAGCCGTGAAACTCCCATCGCCGTCTTCACCGAGCGGAAGACGTTGGCGTGCGTGCGCCTGATCTTCACCGCTTCGAGATTGTTGGCGATGACGCCGATATATTCGTGAAAGCGCCGGCCAAGCTCGCCCGCCTTCTGGAAATCGCCGGTGGCATTGGACTGCTCGATCGCCTCCTCGATGCGGCGCAGCGCATCGATCTGCTCGCCGCTGGCGACGGGCGCGCTGGCGCGGGCCAGCATGCCGTCGATCGCCTCGCGGATATCGAAGATGTTGGAAATGAGCGTCGCATCGATGACGCGCACTGCCGCACCGCGATTGGGGGTGATGACCACGAGGCCTTCGCCCTGCAATTGCTGCAGCGCCTCGCGGATCGGAATGGGGCTGACGGAAAAATGCCGCGCCAGCTCCTGCACCTTCAGCCGCTCGCCGGGTGCGTAGCGGCGCGAGAAGATGGACGAGCGGATGGCATCGCGGATGCGGTTATAGTTGGTATTCCCCACAACCAGGTCCGCAGTGACCTCCGGATCGGGGGGAAAATCATTCATCGCAACCTTCATGCAAAGATGAACAAGCGGCCATGCCTAACTTGGAATCCCTTCGAGGTCCAGTTGCTGCCAGTAGTGGCAACGCACTGTACTTCCGTTTGAGGTCGGTGTTTCGAGCGGTATCTCGGTGCGGCACTTTTCGGTGGCAAAGGGACAGCGCGGATGGAAGTGGCAGCCGCTCGGTGGATTGGCCGGATCGGCGACCTCGCCGGCGAGTTGCTGGCGCGGGCGCTTGCCCCTGAGATCAGGCGAACTGACCGGAATCGCCGAGAGCAGCGCCGACGTATAGGGATGGCGCGGCTTGCGGAAAACGGTCTCGGTTGGCCCGAACTCGATGAGCCGGCCGACATACATCACCGCCACCTGGTCCGAGATGTGCCGTACGACGGAGAGGTCGTGCGAGATGAAGAGATAGGTGAGTTTCAGCTCGTCCTGCAGGTCGGACAAGAGGTTCAGGGTCTGGGCGCGCACCGAGACGTCGAGTGCGGCCACGGCCTCGTCGGCCACCACGACATGCGGACGCACGACGAGCGCGCGGGCAATGACGATGCGCTGGCGCTCGCCGCCGGAAAAGGCGTGCGGATAGCGCGCCATGTATTCCGGGCGCAGGCCGACCTTGGCCATGATGTCGGCGACACGGTCGCGGATTTCTCGGCGCGGCACGCCATGCGCGAACAAGGGCTGGCCAATGGCCTCCAACACCGTCTGGCGCGGGTTGAGCGCGGTGAACGGATCCTGGAAGATCATGCGTAGGTCGAGCCGGTAACGCGCCAGGTCGTTGATGCCGAGATGGGTGAGATCGACCCAATCCCCCTGGCGCGGGCGGTAGTTGATAGTGCCGTCGGTGGGTTCGTTCACGCGCAGGATGGCGCGGCCGAGCGTGGACTTGCCGCAGCCGGATTCGCCCACAATGGCGAGCGTTTCGCCGTCCGCGACCTTAAAGCTCACGCCATCGACGGCCTTGACGACACGCGGCTGGCGGTTGCGCCAGGTCTTGCGGCCGGCAAAGTGGACCTTGAGATCGCGCACGTCGAGGCAGGTTTCGCCTGGCACCACGACTTCGCTACCGATTTCGGCCGCAGCGCTCATTTCACCGTCTCCAGGCTGGTGGCGTGCTGCCAGCGATCGGCATAGGCGGGATCGTACTGGTAGCACCGGGCCCGGCTGCTGCCGACATCGAGAAGTTCGGGGCAGGCACGCGCGCACGGATCGGAGATCATGTCCGGGCAGCGCGTCTGAAACGGGCAGCCCGCCGGCCGGTTGAACGGGCTCGGAACCATGCCTTCGATCTGGGCGAGGCGCCCGCCCGGCGGGGCATCGAGCCGGGGAATGGAGTGCAGCAGCGCATTCGTATAGGGGTGCCGGGGCGTGCGGAAGATGTCATGCACCTCCCCCTGCTCCACCGTCTTGCCCAGGTACATGACGGTCACGTCGTCGGCGATTTCCGCGACGACGCCGAAATCGTGGGTGATGAGCATGATCGAAATGCCGAATTCCTTCTGCACCTGCTGCATCAGGCTCAGCACGTTGGCCTGCATGGTGACGTCGAGCGCGGTCGTCGGCTCGTCGGCGATCAGCAGGTCCGGATTGCACGACAGCGCCATGGCGATCATGACGCGCTGGCGCATGCCGCCCGACAGCATGAAGGAATAGGTGTCGTAGCGCGCTTCCGGGTCGGGAATGCCGACACGGCCGAGCAGGTCGATGGCCCGGCGCCGCGCCTCGTTGCGCGGGATCTTCTCGTGCAGCAGGATCATTTCCGAGACCTGGTCGCCGATCGTGTGGACCGGCGAGAGCGAGGTCATCGGCTCCTGGAAGATCATCGCGATGTTGCGGCCGCGGATGGCGCGCATTTCCTGCGAATTGGGCTTGAGCTGGGCAAGATCGACGACACGCCCGTTCTGGTGGTGGAAGAGGATTTCACCGCCGGCAATACGCCCGGGCTTTTTCAGGATTTGCAGGATGGCGGCGGCGGTCATCGACTTGCCCGAACCGCTTTCGCCGACCACGCACATGGTCTTGTTGCGATAGAGCGTGAGGTCGAGCCCATCGACGGCTTTGATGATGCCGGCGCGCGTCGGGAAATGGACGCTGAGATTGCGGACTTCGAGGAGGATATCGGACATGCTCGCTCCTAGTTGCTCGCGTAAGGGTCGGCCGCATCGCGCAGGCCGTCGCCGAGGAAGTTGAAGGCCAACACCGAGATGACGACGAAGGCGCCGGGCCACAGCAGCCACGGCGCATTGGCCACGGTGGTGACGTTCTGTGCTTCGCGCAGCAGCACGCCCCAGGAGACGACCGGCGGCTGCAGGCCGATGCCGAGGAAGCTGAGCGCGGTTTCCGCCAGGATCATCTCCGGAATGGCAAGCGTGGTCACCGCGATGATGTGCGAGACGAAGGCCGGCAGGATCTGGCGGGTGATGATCTTCATCTCCTTGACGCCATCGAGCCGGGCGGCAACGACGAAATCCTCGCCGCGCAGGGCCATGACCTTGCCGCGCACCTCGCGCGCCAGCGACGTCCAGCCGATCAGCGACAGGAGCGCGGTGATGATGAGGTAGACGTAGAGCGGCGGCCAGGCCAGCGGGATGGCCGCGGCCAGCCCCATCCACAGCGGAATGGTCGGCATCGAACGCAGGAATTCGACCAGACGCTGGATGGCGGTATCGATGCGGCCGCCGTAATAGCCGGAAATGCCGCCGAGAATGAGTCCCAGGATCAGGCTGATGGTGACGCCGACCAGGCCCACGGACATCGAGATGCGCGTGCCGTGGATGATGCGCGAGAGATTGTCGCGCCCGAGCCGGTCGGAACCGAGCAGGTAGAACGGATCGGACTTCTTGATGGGGCCGATGAGATGCCGGTCCCACTTGAAAAGCCCCCACATCTTGTAGGGCGTGCCCTGCACGAAAAGGCCGATTGGAACGGGCTTCTTGGGGTCCTCGACATAGGTGCGCTTGAACGAGCGCGGATCGGTCTCGAAGGAAAAGCCGTTGACGTGCGGGGCAAAGGTCCAGCTCCCCTCCGCGAACAGGTGGATCGTCTGTGGCGGCAGGTACTTGTACGCCGCGGAATTCTTGTTGGGATCGCTCGGCGCCAGCACTTCGGCGAAGGCGCCGACGAAATAGAGCAGCAGGATGACGATGCCGGCGAGCACGGCGACCTTGTGGCGGGTGAACTTCCACCACATGAGCTGCCACTGGCCGGCCACCTCGATGGCATCCGTCGTTTCGGTGGTCGGGGTCGCGGCGGCTCCGGCCACCGCCGTATCGGACACGGCGCTCATCGCATTACTCCAGGCGGATGCGCGGATCGAGCCACGCAAGAAGAATGTCGGAGATCACGGTGCCGATGAGCGTGAGCAGCGACAGCATGAGGATGAAGCTGCCGGCGAGGTACATGTCCTGCGATTGCAGGGCGGTGAGCAGCAGCGGCCCGACCGTCGGCAGGTTGAGCACGACCGAGGCGATGACCGCGCCGGAAATCAGGCTCGGCAGCACCCAGCCGACGGTGGAAACGAACGGGTTGAGCGCCAGCCGGATCGGGTATTTCACGAGCATGCGCACTTCCGACATGCCCTTGGCCCGCGCCGTCGTGACATAGGGTTTGTTGAGCTCGTCGAGCAGGTTGGCGCGCATGATGCGGATGAGCTCGGCCGTCTTGCTGGCGCCGACGACGATCATCGGTATCCAGAGATGCGACATGAGATCGAGGAACTTGTCCCAGCTCCACGGCGCGTTCTGGTATTGCGGCGAGAACAGGCCGCCGACGCTCTGGCCGAAATATTCGAAGCCGATATACATCAGCACCAGCGCGAGCAGGAAATTCGGCACGGCAAGGCCGATGAAGCCGATAAAGGTGAAAACGAAATCGGCGACGGAATATTGTCGCACGGCCGAATAGACGCCGATGGGAAAGGAGATCACCCAGGAGAACAGCAGCGTCGCGATCGACAGGATCAGCGTGAAGCCGAGCTGGTCCCAGATCAGTTCGGCGACCGGCTTCTTCCACATGAACGAGTAGCCGAAATCGCCGTGCAGGACGATGTCGGAAATCCACTTCCAGTACTGCACCCAGATCGGCTGATCGAGGCCGAATTCCTGGCGCAGGAAGGCGAGCTGGTTGGCATCCATGTCGCTGCCGCGCTCGAGCCCGGCAGCGAGCGTGGTGAGGAAGTCGCCCGGCGGCAGCTGGATGATCGCGAAGGCCGCGATGGAGACGAGCACCATCATGATCACCATCGCCACCAGGCGGCGCACCACGAACATCAGCATCGGGTTTCCTCCCTCTAGCCCGTAGCGGACCAGCCTATTCGGCAGCCGCCCATTTGGGCTTGTAGGCATTGGGCGCCACCAGCTTTTCGGCCTTATGGTTCCAGTAGGCAGTGCCGTTGCGCAGGTAGCGAAGGGACAATTCGAGCGCCTGTCCATAGGTGCTCTGGTTGGTGTCCTCGGCGCTGGCGGCGCGGATTTCCTCGGCACTCACTTTCTCGCCGCGATGGACGCGGCGGGCGACGGCAACGACCGGATCGGTGTCGAGGTAGAATTCCGTTTCGACCGCGTATTCCTGCATCTTTGCAGGATCGGGGTCGTTGAAGGCCCTGATCCACCATTTCGGGAACAGGTAGCGCGGCTGCATGAACTTGAAGACCTCATCCTGCCAGGCGAGGAACGCCTCGTGGCCTTCCGAGGAATCGGGCGGGCGCAGGGTGTGGGCGGAGAGCAGGCTGCGCTGGAACATGGCGCCGACGAATTCTTCGAGCGCTTCGGCGCCGGGGCCCCAGTCGGCCGACAGGAACTTCGTGGTGAACGGGGATTCCTTGCCGTCGAGATAGACTTTGCGGAACACGTAGGCATCGTAATAGGCCGAGCATTCCTGCACGCGGTCGGGATCGACCTCGCCTTCGCGGCCCTTCACTTCGGGGTTGCGCTGCAGCACTTCGTGGGTGAGGTTCCATTCCGAGCCGGCGTGCTTGGAGAGCAGCGCCTTGGCGACGGTGTCGCAGGCCTGGTGGGTGATGCCGCCGACGACCCAGGCGAGGCGCCGGTCGATCAGCGGATGGGCATCGGGATCGGCCCACTTGTCGCGGGCCTCGGCGAGCAGCGGATGCATCCACTTGCCGCCCCCGCGGGTCAGGGCGCCCAGCCGCGCGATCTGCGGTTCGCGCTCGCTGGCTTCGATGAAGGCGCGCTCGATGCTGTCGTCGAGCCGCATGAGGCGCAGGCTGTCGTCGAAGACGGCCCAATGGGTAAGCATATCGGACATTTCTGCGGTTCCTTGTGAGAGTTGGACTTCGCCTCACGAGCGGCGTGGACTTGCGCCGCAGCAGCACCGAAGCTGCCTGCCCGTCGGGAGGCTGGAGCGCCGGCGCGATCGCCGGCGCTCCGTTCACCTATTCCTGGATCGACCAGGCCGCGGGCTGGCTCGGCCCGGGGAAGGCAAAGGACGAGGAATTCCAGATCGTCTTTGCCGGCACGTTGTGCAGACGCTTGGAATGCGTGCCGTAGGCCGGGATCGGCAGGCCGATGCCCATCGACTGGAAGTTGTCCTTGGAGGTGGCGAGCAGCTGCCGGAACAGGTCCTTCTGCTTGGCCGTGTCGCCCGTGGTGCGCATCTGGTCCCACAGGTCCACCGCCTTCTGGAACGGCGGCGGGGGCGGTTCCTGGTCCGGGCCGGTCTTGGTGTAGTTCATCACCCAGGCCGTACCCCAGGCGCCGTCGGCCTGGATGGGCGCATAGGCACGCGGGAAGATCAGCGCGTCGATCATGCCGCCGTCGCCATCCTCGATGATGCCGTCGTGCTGGTTGTTGTCGCGCTGGTTGAGGTAGGCGGTCTTTTCCATGGCGCGGAAATCGACCTTGAGCCCGAGGGCCTGCCAGTCCTCGATGAGCAGCGGCGCCAGGTCGAGGAAGGGCTGCCGGTCGTTGCGGACCGTCATGATCCAGCTGATCGGCTTGCCGTCCGGGCCGAGGCGCCAGCCGTCGCCGTCGCGCTTGTCGTAGCCGGCTTCGTCGAGCATCTGGTTGGCGAGGTCCGGGTCGAACTCGGTGTATTGCTTGGCCATCTCCTCGTCGTAGAACTCGGATTCCGGGCGCGGGGCCACCTGGTAGGGTTCGCCCTGGCCGGCATAGACGAGATCGATGATCTTCTGCCGGTCGAAGCCGTGCGAGAGCGCGATACGCACGTCCTTGTTGGAGAAGAACTCGCGCAGCGTCTTGTTCTGGTCCGTCATGTTGAGGTCGATCGTGGCGTAGGTCGGCGCCGCCTCGACGATGTCGAAGAAGACGAAGCCCGCGCGATTCTCGTTCTCGACCATCACCGGCTTGTTGGCGAGCGTGTTGATGTAGCGCGCGATGTAGTCGAACTCGCCGTTGAGGGCCTTGAGCAGCATCACCTCGGTGTCGGCGATGACCTCGTTGTCGACCTCGTCGATATAGGGGAGCTGGTTACCCTTATCGTCGATCTTCCAATAATAGGGGTTGCGCACGAAGGTGACTTCCTGCGGATCGGTCAGGGGCCGCTCGACCTTCCAGGGGAAGAGAACCGGCCGCTCCGGATTGAGATAGAAATAGGCCATGTTCTCGAACTTCAGCGACCAGCCGCTGAGGCCTTCGGCCTTGGCCTGCTTGTCGGCGTCCGGATTGTACTTGGGCAGGAACTGCTTGAGGTAATGGGCCGGGAAGTAGTTCACCATGTCGGGGCCGACCGTCGCCAGCGTGTAGAGCAGCATGGCGTTGGGCTGGTCGAAGACGAACTGCACCGTATAGTCGTCGGGCGCCACGACCTTGCCGCCCTTCATGAAGTTCTGCTGGCGCAGATCGGGGTTGATCTCCGGGTTCTGCATCACGTCCTCGTACCAGAACATGATGTCGGCCGAGGTGAAGGGTTCGCCGTCCGACCACTTGACGCCCTTGCGCAGGTGGAACGTGTAGGTCTTGCTGTCTTCCGAAACGTCCCAGCTCTTGGCGAGGTTGGGGATGACGTTCTGGGCCATCACGTCCCAGCTGACGAGGTTGTCGTAGCCGAGGAACTTGCGCAGGTGCGAGAAATCGCCGGCGCCGTTGAGCGGGGCCCGCAGCTTGCCGCCATAGTTGCGCACGCCGTCGACGGGCGTCACGACCAGCGGTTCCGAACCGACGCGGTCGGCCACCGGCGGCAGCTTTCCGGATTGCACGAGTTCGTCGAGCATGGGCGCCTGCCCCGTTGCCGTCTGGGCAAAAGCCGCGCCTGGAAACAACAAGGCCGCCGTCAGAATTCCGAGCGCAGCGAGCCGTCCCGGCCGGCGGCCGGGTTGTAAGCGATTAGCCATAGGTCAGATCTCCTCCAAGTGAGACCGGGCCGCGTGCTCATAGAGCCGGCACGATCCCGACACCTATTCGTTTCATCCTGAGGCACGTATGTCAACAGATTATATATAATATCTAAAAATGCCCGAGAGTATCGATATCTTCGCTGACGAAAGCCGGGAAAGCCCGCTATGCGCGACTTTTCGGGCATTGACATGCCTGTCCGGAAATGGTTTCCCTGCGCTCCAGATTATACATAATGTATAAATCTCTCTGGAGGAGCAAATGAAAAAGGATCTGGCCAACCCGTCCCGTCGCCAGGCGATGAAGACGCTCGCCGCGCTGACCGCCGGCCTCATGGTATCGACTGCCTTTGCGAGCACGGTGCTTGCCGCGGCGCCCGATTATTATCCCGCCGACTATTCCTCGGTGATCGAGGCGTCGAAGGCCGAGAACGGTGTCCTCGTCTATTCCAACATGGGCGAGATGAACTGGCGTCCGCTCATCGAGGCGTTCAACGCCGAATATCCGTGGATCAAGGTGCAGACGCTCGATCTCGGTTCGATCGAGGTGTTCGAGCGCTACTACGCCGAAACCGCCGCCGGCAACAACGCGACCGACGTCGTCGTCTCGCACTCCTCCGCCGCCTGGCTCGATTTCCTCAAGAAGGACGGCGTCAACGCCGACTTCGTTTCCGCCGAAGACGAAAAGCTGCCGGCCTATTCCAAGCCTGCCAAGGGCGTCCACACGATCTCGGTCGACCCCTACTTCATCGCCTACAACAAGGCGCTGCTCACCGAAGACGAACGTCCGAAGTCGATCCAGGATATCGTCGACCTCGTCTCCAAGGACCCGCAGCGCTTCGCCCACAAGATCGCCACCGGCGTGCCGATGTCCAATGCCGCGGCGCAGAACCTCACCAACACCTATTTCCAGCATGTCGGCGAGGACAAGGCCCTGCAGCAGTTCCAGGTCCTCGGCCAGGATGTCGACGTCTATCGCTCGGCCGGCCAGATCATGGAAAAGCTGACGACCGGCGAAGTGCTGATCGGCTTCATGCTTTCAGGCATTCAGGTGTTCCCGTTGCTCGCCGATCCGGCGCGTGCGCAGATCCTCGGCTATGCCTTCCCGAGCGACGGCACCGTCATGCTGATGCGCCACATCGCCATGGCCAAGACCGTGAAGAACCCCAATTCGGCCAAGCTCTTCATCGATTTCGTGCTGTCCAAGGCCGGCCAGACGGCGCTTTCGTCCGGCGGCCTCATGTCCTACCGTGACGATGTCGAACTGCCGGACGGGCCGACGGGCTATACCTACAAGAAGATCGCGGCAGAAGTCGGCGAGGCGAGCCTTGCTCCCACCAGCTTCGATCCCAAGACGATGATCCCCTCGCAGGAACTCATCGACAAGGTCAACGCCGCCCTGCACGTGCAGCCGTAACGAGGAGACGGGGCGGTAATGTCCACGTTGAAGCCGACGGAACAGACCGCTCCGTTCACCATCGGATCGGCGGGCATGCATCTGCCCGCCGGCCTCCCCGCCTCGCGCCCGCTGCGGCAGGCGTTGATGGCGTTGCCATTGACGATCCGCTGGGTCTTCGCGCTGCTGCTGCTGATCCTTCTGATCTCGCCCATGCTGCCGCTGATCTACCAGGCGTTCCTCGACCGCTCCCTCTACGAAGCGGGCGGCGCGGCAACGCTCGACAATTTCCGGCGGCTGTTTTCCGACCCGGCCTTCCAGAGCGCCTGCCTCAACACGCTGTGGTTCTCGATCATCGGCACGGTGGTTTCCACCGCCGTCGGCTTCATTGCCGCGCTGCTGCTGGAACGGCTCGACCTGCCCGGCCGCAAGACGCTGAAGATCATGTTCCTGGCGCCGATCTTCGTTTCGGCGCTGATCCTGGCGCTGTCCTGGTCGATGCTCTACGGGCCGAGCGGCTTTGCCGATCTCTGGCTGCGCTCGATAACCGGGCTGGGCCTGCCCAATCTCAATTCGCTGGGCGGCATGGCGGTCCTCTCCGGCGTCTCGTCGGCGCCGGTGAGCTACCTGCTGTTTGCCGCCGCCATGGGCAACATCCCCGGAACGCTCGAAGACGCGGCGCGCGCCGCTGGCGCCAGCCCATTGCGCGCCACCTTCGCCATCGTCGTGCCGCTGATCCGGCCGTCGCTGCTCTACTGCGTCATGCTGAACTTCGTGCTCAACATCGATCAGTTGGCCGTGCCGCTGATCATCGGCGGGCCGGCGCGCGTGCAGGTGCTTTCGACCTATCTTTATGACAACGGCATCGCCGTGCGCGCCGATTACGGGCTCGTCGCCGCTGCCGCCGTCGTCATGCTGCTGCTGATCCAGGTGTTCATCGTCGGGCAGAAATACGCGCTTGGCGACCTGCGGCGCTACACGACCGTAGGCGGCAAGAGCCTGCGCCGCGGCCTCGTTCCGGTCGGCGGCGCCGGCTGGCTGATCTCCGGGCTGGTCCTGCTCTATATCGTCGTCACGACGCTGGTCCCGAGCCTCTTTCTCATCCTCCGCTCGTTCACCTCGTTCATCTCGCCGCTGATCCCCATCACCAGCGTCTTGACGCTCGACAACTTCAAGCTGGTCTTCGGCTACGAGGCCTATGTCCGCTCGATCATCAACACCATCATCGTATCCGTCGTCGGCGGGCTTGCGGCAACGCTGCTCACCTTCTTCGGCGGCGTCGTCGCCTATCGCTCGCCGCCGGCATTGCGCCGGCTCGTCGAGCTCTCGGCCTTCATCCCGCGCGCCATTCCCGGCATCGTCGTCGGTATCGGCATCTTCTATGCGGCGGTGATCGTGCCGGGCGGCTCCTATCTCAACGGCACGCTGCTGATCCTGATGATCGCCTTCACCATCCGCTACTATCCCACCGGCTTTGCCATGCTGGGCCCGTCGGTTCTGCAGATCGACCAGGACATGGAGCGCGCCATCCGCATCTCGGGCGGCGGCGAGTGGCGGGCGATCTTTGCCGTCATGCTGCCGCTGCTGAAATCGGCGATGGTCGGCTGCTTCCTTCTCTACTTCGTGTCGTTCTTCAAGGAATACGCCGCGGCGTCCTTCCTCTTCGGCCCCGACACCGCCGTCGTCGGCACGACCATGCTGCAGCTCGACATGATGGGCAATCTCGGCCCCACCGCCGCCCTGTCGGTGGTGACGCTGGTGCTGACCCTGCCGATCGCCATCTTCATCTATGCAAGGGACTAGGTCTGCACTCATGACCAACGCCGTCCAACTCCGCCACATCAGCAAGTCCTTCGGCAGCGTGAAAGTGCTCGACGACATCGACCTCGATGTCGCGGAAGGCTCGTTCACCTCGCTGCTCGGGCCCTCCGGCTGCGGCAAGACCACCCTGCTCAACATCATGGGCGGCCTGGAGCGCCCGACCGGCGGCCAGATCAGCTTCGGCAACGACCTCATCTATTCGGCCGAAGACGCGGTGAACCTGCCGACCGAAAAGCGCAATGTCGGCTACGTCTTCCAGTCCTATGCGCTCTGGCCGCACATGACCGTGCTGCAGAATGTCGGCTTCCCGCTGCGCATCCGCGGCCTCAACCCGGCCGAGCGCGACAAGCGCGCCCGCGAGATGCTGGAGCGGCTGGAGCTCGGCACCCTCGCCGACCGCTACCCGTATCAGCTTTCAGGCGGCCAGCAGCAGCGCGTCGCCATTGCCCGTTCGCTCGTCTACCAGCCGCGCCTGCTGCTGCTCGACGAGCCGCTCTCCAACCTCGATGCGCAACTGCGCGAGCGCGCCCGCGCCTGGCTCAAGAGCGTGCACGAGACGTTCGGGCTCACCATCATCCTGGTGACGCACGACCAGGCCGAGGCTTTGTCGCTGAGCGACCACATCGTGCTGCTGAGCAAGGGCCGGATCGAACAGCAGGGGCCGGCAATCTCGATCTACGAGCAGCCGCGCACCGCCTATGCCGCCGAATTCGTCGGCAGCGCCAATGTGCTAACAGGCACTGTCGGCCCGGACGGCAAGACGATTATCACCAACGGCACGTCGATCCTGATGACGGGCGCCGGCCAGCCCGGCGCCAGCGCCGGCATCGCCATCCGGCCGCAGGCCATCCGCTTTGCCGAAGCTGCCGACAAGGCCCTGCCCGGCACCCTGCTCTCGTTTGCGCCCGAGACCGTGCTCTATCTCGGCGGCACCTACGAAATCACCGGCAAGACGCCGCTGGGGAGCCTGCGCATGCTGTCGCCCACGGCGCCGCCGGCGGGCGGCGAGCAGACCGTGTTCCTTTCCGCCGAAGCCTGCCTGCGGGTCGAACCGTGACAGCCTTATTCATCGCCTTTTCCCTTCATCCGCTCAGGGCCATTCCATGACCGCTTCCACTGCCTCCGGCATCAAGATCACGCACGTTTCGACCGCCGACTACGAGTGGAAGCGCGAGCGGCCGATCACCAACGGCCTGCACACCTACGAAACCTCCGACATGACGGTGGTGAAGATCGAGACCGATGCCGGCATCACCGGCTATGGCGTCGGCCGGCCGCGTCCGGGCGAAAAGGAGTTCCGCGCGCAGTTCCTCGCAAAGCTGGTCGGCAAGGATCCGACGATGACCGAGGCGATCTGGTCCTCGCTCTGGAGCCCCAAGATGTCGGGCCGGCGCGGCTACGAGACGCGCGCCCTCTCCTCGATCGACATCGCCCTCTGGGACATCAAGGCCAAGCTCGCGGGCCTGCCGCTCTACAAGCTGCTCGGCGGCTACCGCAAGGAAATCCCGATCTATATTGCCGGCGGCTATTATTCGACGGGCAAGGGCCACAAGGAGCTGCAGGATGAGATGGCGTCCTATGTTGCGCTCGGCGCCAAGGCGGTGAAAATGAAGATCGGCGCCGTGCCGATCAAGGACGACATCGCCCGCATCAAGGCCGTGCGCGAGGTGATCGGCCCCGATATCGGCCTGTTGCTCGACGCCAATTGCGCCTATCGCGCCTATGAGGCGATCCAGTTCGCCAAGCGCGCCGAGGAATACGAGCCGTTCTGGTTCGAAGAAGCGGTACAGCCCGACGATTACGACGGTTTCGCCAAGATCGCGGCGCAAACGACGATCCCGTTGGCTACCGGCGAGAACGAATACACCAAGCACGGTTTCCGCGATCTCATTTCGACCAAGGCCATCGCCATCCTCAATCCGGACGTGCGCTACATGGGCGGCGTCACCGAGTTCATGAAGGTCGCCGCCATGGCGCAGGCGCATGGGCTCGACATCGCCCCGCACGGCGACCAGCAGGCGCACCTGCACTTGCTGGCGGCGATCCCGAATGCGCGGCTCCTGGAGTTCTACCCGCCGCAGGTCAACGCCATGGCGGTGGACATTTATCTCCACGCACCCACCGTCAACGCCAATGGCACGGTGGCGGTGCCGGAAGTGCCGGGCGCGGGGCTCGACCCCAACGACAAGGCGCTTGCGCCCTATCGCATCGGCTAGGCGGCGGCAACGGGAGACGCTAGGAAAAGGCGTTGAATCGAGGGGGATGGAAAGCAATGGTTCTGGTCGCGGAGGAAGCCGTAATTGCCGGCACCAGCTATGCGCGGGTGCGCGACGCCATCCGCGACCGCATCGTCGGCGGCACCTACCTGCCCGGCACTCGGCTCAAGATCAACGACCTCTGCGAGCAGTTCGGCATCAGCTCCAACCCCATCCGCGAGGCGCTGCAGCAATTGCAGGGCGAAGGCCTGGTGGTGATTTCACCCAATCGCGGCGCGACTGTGCGGCTCATCGACGAGCAGATGATCCGCCACATCTACGAGATCGGCGAAGCGCTGGACGGCATCCTCGCCAATCGCTGCGCTGCCATCGCAACGCCGCCGCAGGTCGAGCAATTGCGTGAAATCCAGCGCCGGATGGAGGCGGCCGCCGCTGCCGGCGATGCGGTGGGGCGCGCCGACCAGAACGGCGAATTCCACGTGCTGCTCGGCACCATTTCGGGCAATACCGAGGCTGTCGACATCAGGCGGCGGCACCAGAACCTCATCCGCACCATCCGCCAGAAATACGGCTATTCGCCCCAGCGCCTGGGGCAGATCCATGCCGAGCATTGGGCGATCATCGATGCCATCGCCGCCCATGACGTCGCCGCCGCCGAGGCGGCCGCGCGCACGCACGCCGTGCGCTCGCTCGAGGACATGCTCACCCGCTATGTCGGCCCCGGCCGACAGTAGCGCTCAATCGGCCCACGGATTCTCCACACGCGGCCAGATGTTTTTGGGCGCCTTGCGGTAGGGCGTCGTCTTCGGATCGTTGGGGTAAGCCCTTCCGGCGGCGCAGTAGATGATGTCGGCCGCGATCTTGGAAAATGAATCGTAGAAGTGGTTGGTCGACTTGATGAGCAGGATTTTCCGGCTCGTCGGGTCGATCCCCATGACCGAAAACAGGCTCGGATCGAAGCTCTGGGCGCGGGTCGAATTGAGGATGACCTCGATGCCGTCGAAGGCGATGACGGCGGCGTCGCCGAACGGCGCAAAGCTCTCGCCGAAGCGCATTTCGGCGTTCTGCACCAGCTTTTGCACGCGCACGCGCTTGTCGATCGGATTGCCGGTCTCGGGCGCCGATTTGGCGCCGAAGCGTAAGGGAATTTCGGCCCCCTCGCCGGCGGCAAAGCAGATCTGGACGGCGATCGGGTCCCAGATCGTGCCGACGGCAACATCTTTGGCGCCGCGCGCCATCAACTCGGCCAGCACGACGGTGGCATCGCCCGCCGTGCCGCCGCCGGGATTGTCCCACATGTCGGCGATGACGACCGGGCCTTTCGGCGCCGCCGTGGCGCGCGCGACGGCCTCGCTTTCGCCGACTTCAGGGGCGCGGAAAGTGCCGCGCCTGGCGTAAAGCTCGCGGCCGAGTTCTTCGGCGAGGCGGTCACCCTTGTCCTTGTTGTCGTTGGTGACGACGAGGATTTTCGCGCCCATTTCCGGCACGTCGGCGGCCATGAAACCGTGGATCACCGAAACCGACAGCAGGTCGGGATCGGACTTTTCCAGCCCGTAGAGCCTGTCGACGAAGGAGCGCATGGGCTCGCGCGAGGTCGGGAACACGTCGATCATGCGGCAATCGAACACCGACATCACCGGCCGCGCCCTGCCCTGCAGCCGGTCGACGGCGATGCGCCACAGGTCTTCGGCGCGATCGACGAAATCGATATGCGGGAATTCCTTGAAGACGGTGAAGAAGTCCGCGGCGGTAAGGCGTTTCTGCGTCAAATGGCTGTGCGGATCGAGCTCGGCGCAGACCAGCACGCCGGGACCGACGAGCGAACGGACGCGGGCGAGGAAATCGCCCTCACAATCGTCATAACCATCAGCCACCATGGCGCCATGCAGGCCCAGCACGACGCCGTCGACCGGCAGTGCGGCGCGCAGTTGGGCGAGGATTTCGTCGCGCAGTTCCTCATAGGTGCGGCGGTTGACGAGGCCGGCCGGATCGGCCCAGGAGGCGCTGCCTTCGATGAGCTCCCAGCCGAGCTCCCTGGTGACCCGGCGGCCGACCGTGATGGGCGCGGTGCACAGGGTCGGCGTTTCGGGATGCTGGCCCGGCGGGGCGTAAAGCGATGCCTCGAAAGCCCGCCGGTCGATGGCGATGGGAGAAAAGGTATTGGTCTCGGTGGCGAGTGCCGCAGTGAAAATGCGCACGATCAAGCCTTCTGCTAAGCCCGCATCCGGGCCAAAATGTAATTTATTTTCAGAATTTCTGTTGCCGGACCGATTTTCACGGCCAGAACGAGGCATAGGGCATCGGACAACGAAAGTCACTTACAAACACATGGTTTGCCGCTGTTCCAGTTGTAAAGGATTGCTTTTCACTCTTTACACAGCGACGCGGGCGCGCAAAATGCGGTGGCATGAAATTGGTATTTGACTGGCTTTAGAAAGAACTCGACGTGGCGCGACTGTCCCTCAAGGGAATCAAGAAGCGATTCAAGGCGCTGGAGGTGTTGCATGGCATCGACCTCGAGATCGGCGACAAGGAATTCGTGGTTTTCGTCGGTCCTTCCGGCTGCGGAAAATCCACGCTCCTGCGCCTGATCGCCGGCCTTGACCCGATCACCGACGGCGAATTCCGCCTGAACGACAAGCTGATGAACGACGTGCCGCCCTCGCGGCGCGGCATCGCCATGGTGTTCCAGTCCTATGCGCTCTACCCGCACATGGACGTCTACGAGAACATGGCGTTCGGCGCGCGGCTGATGGGGCTGGACCAGCCCGAGATCGAAAAGCGCATCAACGAAGCGGCGGCCATGCTGCAATTGACGCCGCTGCTGAAGCGCAAGCCGCGCGAGCTTTCGGGCGGCCAGCGCCAGCGCGTCGCCATCAGCCGGGCACTGGTCAGGAAGCCGGAACTGTTCCTGCTCGACGAGCCGCTCTCCAATCTCGATGCGGCCTTGCGTGCCGACGTACGGCTGCAGATCGCCAAGCTCCATCGCGATATCGGCGCCACCATGATCTACGTCACGCACGACCAGGTGGAGGCGATGACGCTGGCCGACCGCATCGTGGTGATGAACGAGGGCCGGATCGAGCAGGTCGGCAGCCCGCGCGAACTTTATGAAACGCCGGCCAACACGTTCGTTGCCACCTTCATCGGCTCGCCGAAGATGACCATCCTCAACGTGACGCGCGACGGCGAGAGGCTGGGCCTCGATGGCTCGGGCAGCGTCGCGCCGGGGCCGTTGCCGAAGACCGGCGACAAGACGATCAAGCTCGGTCTCAGGGCCGATGCGCTGCAGCTCAAGCGCAACGGCGGCGACGGCTTTGCCGCCAAGGTCATCTACACCGAGTACCTGGGCGACAACGCCTATGTCTATGCCCGGCTGGGCGATGGCACGCAGGTGAGCGTGCGCACCGCCCCGCACGAGGATTTCGCCCCCGACGAGGCGGTGACCGTTGAGGTCGCCCCCGGCGCGGCGCACTACTTTTCGGCCGAGAACGGCCAACGCCTGGCCTGACGAAACAGCCGAAAACGACCAACCAAACGTCAACAAGGAAGGGATAAAATCATGAGGAAGAGCTTATTGCGGGTGGGTGCGCTGGTTGGCGCCCTGCTCGTGGCAGCCCCGGCCCTCGCCCAGGAACTGAGTTTCTGGAGCTGGCGCCAGGAAGACCAGGCGACCTACCAGAAGGTCATCGATGCGTTCGAAAAGGAAAATCCGGGCATTACCGTGAAATTCCAGGCGTTCGTGTCCGACCAGTACAACACGATCCTGTCGACCGCGCTTTCCGGCGGCACCGGCCCCGACGCGATGATGGTCCGCGCCCACGGCGCGCTCGCCACCGTCGCCAATGCCGGCTACCTGATGCCGCTCGACAACGCCACCGTGCCGGGCCTCGACACGCTGCCCAAGCCGGCGCTCGACGCCGAAAGCAGCGACGGCAAGGTCTATGCCGTGCCGTTCGCCCAGCAGACGATGCTGATCCTTTACAACAAGGACATCTTCGACAAGTTCGGCATCCAGCCGCCCCACACCTGGGACGAGCTGATGGCCGCCGCCAAGACGCTGAAGGACAACGGTATCTTCGGCTTCGGCAACGGCACCGCCACGGCCTGGCAGAACGAGACCATCGTTTCGGCGCTCGGCTCCTCGATCATGGGCAAGGGTTTCTATGACGACCTGATGGCCGGCAAGGTGGACTTCACCGATCCGCGCTATGTCGAAGCGCTGAAGAAGGTGAAGGAGGCCAGCGCCTACTTCCCCGACGGCTTCCAGGGGCTCGATTATCCCTCCGCCCAGCAGCTGTTCGCCTCGGGCCTGGCCGGCATGTTCGCCGGTGGTTCGTTCGAAATCGCCAACTTCAAGAAGCTGAACCCGGACATCAATGTCGGCGTGGTGCCGACGCCGGTGGCCAAGGACGGCGATGAAGCCCTGGTCGGCCTCTACTTCGACGGCGGCTATGCCGGCAACGCCAAGACCAAGAATCCGGAAGCGGTGCAGAAGTTCCTGAGCTACCTGACCAGCAAGGAATTCGGTACCGTCTTCGCCAACGATCTCGGCAACGTTTCGCCGATCCCGGGCGTGGAATTCACCAACCCGACCCTGCAGGAGATCGCCAAGCTCGACGAGCATTCGATCCCCTACATCATGCTGGTGAACTTCCGCTACCAGGAGCCGACCGGTTCGGTCCTGCTGCAGGCGGCCGTGCAGAAGATGCTGGCCGGCGAGCAGACGCCGGAACAGGCGGCGCAGGCGGTGACCGACGGCATCGCCACTTATTACGAGCCGTTCCAGAAGCTGAAGAAGTAAGAACGTTTACGGTGGGCGGGGTGCAAGCCCCGCCCACGATTTCCTTGGGCAGGTGGCGCGCATCACACGCGATGTCATCCCGGCGGAAGCCGGGACCCAGCCTGAGATTTAGAGACTTTACGACGATCGAAGCGGTGGAAACCGTCCGGGATAGGCCCGACCTGCATCGGGGCGACAACCGAAAGATTGAGGGGGCCTGTCAGCCCCGATCTCGAATTTGGAGAAGACCAGATAATGCCCCGCCTGAGGCTGACCGGACGAGGAATGTGGATTACGGCGCTGATCGTGCCGCCGCTGGCGGTCATGGCCGTGTTCGTCGCCTATCCGATCCTTTCCGCGCTCGCCTATGCGTTCTTCCACTGGAACGGGCTGGCGCGCGGCGAATTCATCTGGTTCGAGAATTTCCGGCAGGTGCTGTTCCAGGAGCCGTTCGCGACCTATACGCGCAACGCCTTCATGCACAACATCATCGTGTTCTTTTCGCTGATGGTGATCCAGAACGGGCTGGGGTTCCTGCTCGCCTATGCGCTGTGGCGCGAACTGCCGGGCGCGCGCTTCCATCGCGTGGCGGTGTTCCTGCCGGTCGTGCTCTCCACCGTCATCGTCGGCTTTCTGTGGAAGCTGTTCTTCCATCCGCTGTTCGGCGCGGTGAACCAGACTTTCAAGCTCCTGCACATGGATTTCATGGTGCAGCCATGGCTCGGGCAAAGCTCGACGGCGCTCGGCGCGCTGATCTTCGTCAATGCCTGGCACTGGGTGGGCTTCCCGACGCTGGTGTTCCTTGCCGGCATGCAGCGCATCCCCACCGAAGTGCTGGATGCGGCGCGCATGGAAACCGAAAGCGAGTGGGTGAAGATCACCAAGATCGTCTGGCCGCTGGTGGCGCCGAGCGCGACCGTCGTCTTCGTGCTGCTCTTCATCGGTTCGTTCAACTGGTTCGAAATCCCCTACATCATGGTGGGGCTCGACGGCTCGCCGTTCGGTTCGACCGACGTGCTGGGCCTCTATTTCTACCGCACGGCCTTCGGCAACCAGTCCGCCGGCATCCAGGATTTCGGGCGCGGCTCGGCACTGGCCGTCATCACCTTCGTATTCATCGCAGTCGTCGCGGCCTTCTGGACCGTGCGCCTGCGCAAGCGTGAGATCGAGCTATGACCGCCGCCATCGCCACACGCAACGACGACCGGCGCGGCATCCTTGGCACGCTGGGGCGCGACGGCTTGCTGCAGATCATCCTCGTCGCCAACACGGTGCTGATGCTGGCGCCGATCGTCATCATGGTGATGTCGGGCTTCAAGACGCAGGCCGAGATCTTCACCCAGCCGTTCGCGCTGCCGAATTTCGGCAACCTCACGAACTACATCGCGATCTGGGAAAACACGAATTTCGTGCGCTACCTCTTGAACTCGGTGTTCGTCACCGGTTCGTCGATGGTGCTGATCCTGGTACTGGGGACGATGGCGGCCTACGCCATCGCGCGCTACGAGTTCGTCGGCTCGGCGATCGTGCTGCTGTTCTTCCTTGCCGGCCTCACCCTGCCTTTGAAGCTCGCGATCATCCCGCTCTTCATCCTGATGCGCGACCTCGGCATCCTCAACAACCAGCTGTCGCTGATCGCCGTCTATGTGGCGATGGGCCTGCCCTCGACCGTCTTCATCATGACGAGCTTCATCCGCACGCTGCCGAGCGAATTGGAAGATGCGGCGCGCATGGATGGGGCGAGCGAATTGAGGATCATGTGGTCCGTCATGCTGCCGCTGGCGCGGCCGGCCATGGTGATCGCCGCGATCCAGAACCTGGTGCCGATCTGGAACGACTTCTTCTTCCCGCTGATCTTCATCCAGAACGACGACCTCAAGACCCTGCCGCAGGGCCTCACCGCCTTCATGGGCGAGTATGTGACGAATTTCGGCGTGCTCTATGCCGGCCTGACGCTGAGCGCGGCGCCGATCATCGTCGTCTACATCATCCTGTCGCGGCAGTTCATCAACGGCATGACACAAGGCGCCATCAAATGACGACTATCATCCCCAAGGGCGCACTGATCGTTTCGTGCCAGGCACGGGCCGACAACCCGCTGCACGGCCCTGTCTTCATGGGCGCCATGGCTTTGGCGGCGCGCGACGGCGGCGCAAGGGCGATCCGCGCCAACGGGCCGGAAGACGTGCGTGCCGTGAAGGCGGCGGGCCTGCCGGTCATCGGCATCAACAAGGTGTTCAACCCGGATTTCCCGGTCTACATCACGCCGAATTTCGAGAGCGCCGCGGTTTTGGCGGAAGCCGGAGCCGACATCATTGCCATCGACGTGACGCCCCGCCCGCGCGACGGCGGCCCGGTGGCCGAACTGGTGCGGCGGGTCAGCGAGGAACTGAAGATCCCGGTCTTTGCCGATTGCTCCAACCTCGACGAGGGCAAGGCGGCCGAGCAGATGGGCGCGGCCTACGTCTCCTCGACGCTTTCGGGCTATGTCGATCCCGATGCGCCCAAGCCGGAAGGGCCGGACCTCAAGCTCATCGAGGACCTGGCGAAGCACTGCACCGTGCCGGTCATCGCCGAGGGGCGGTTCAACACGCCGGAGCTGGCGCGGCAGGCGCTGGAAGCGGGCGCGCATGCCGTGGTCGTCGGCACGATGATCACCAATCCGCGCGAGATCACCCGCGCCTTCGCCGCCGAGGTCATGCGCGCGAGATGAGCGGGCTCTATCTCGGCATCGATGTCGGCGGCACGGCGTCGCGCTGGGCGGCCATCGACGGCGACGGCAATCTCGTCGGACGCGGCACGGCGGCGGGCGCGACGGGGCACCTGTTCAACCCGGTCGAGCGCGAAGTTTTCCGCAAGATGGCAGGCGCCGTTGCGGCCGAGGCAAAGACGCTCGGTGCGTTCAGCGGCGTTCATGCCGGCATTACCGGGCTCGGCGAGAAGGCATCGCCGGAAGCGCATGTGCTGCTCTCGGAAGCGCTCGGCGTACCGACGATGCGGATCAACAGCGGCAACGACATGGACCTGGCCTTCCGCTCCGTGTTCAAGCCGGGCGAAGGACATATGGTTTCGGCCGGTACCGGCTCGATCGGCCTGCACATCGCGGCGGACGGTTCCACCGTGCGCGTCGGGGGGCGTGGCATCCTGATCGACGACGGCGGTTCGGGCACGTGGATCGCGCTCAAGGCGCTCGACCTCATCTACCGGCGGATCGACGAGCACGGCGCGCCCTGGCACGGCGAAAAGCTGGCGGCGGCGCTCTATGCGGCGGTCGGCGGCGAGCAGTGGGAAAACGTGCGCGACTTCGTCTATGGCAGCGACCGCGGGCGCATCGGCACGCTGGCGCGGGCAGTGGCCGCGGCAGCGGACCAGGGCGACAAGCTGGCCTTCGATATCCTCGAAGCGGCGGCGCTGGAACTGGCGCGGCTGGCGCATGCGCTGATCGGGCGTGCCGGCAACAAGCCCTTGGCATTCGTCGGCGGCATCATCGCGCTGCACCCCGCCATCAAGGACGGGCTGGCGCGCGCGCTGCCGGGCAGCGAGATCACCTATCCCACGATCGATGCCGCGCTGACCGCGGCGCAGCTGGCGCGGCAGGCCGCGCTCACGGAGTAGAAAATGGCGACCACCGAATCCGCTTCCCCACGCTTTGCCGGCATCGAGGACTGGCCCACCGCCGATATCGTCGAGGGCATCATCGAAGGCCAGTTCGCCGCCATCGCCGCCGTGCGTTCGGCCCGTGCCGCGCTGGCCCGCGCCATCGACGAAGCGGTGGTGCGCCTCGCCCGCGGCGGGCGGCTGATCTATGCCGGCGCCGGCACGTCGGGCCGTATCGCGGCGCAGGACGCGGCGGAACTGCCGCCGACCTTCGCCTGGCCCTATGAGCGCGCGGTTCCCGTGATGGCGGGCGGCGAAGAGGCGATGATCCGCGCGGCGGAAGGCGCCGAGGACAACCGCGAGGCCGCAAAGCAGGCGCTGATCGACCTCAAGACCGGCCCCAACGACGTGGTGATCGGGCTCGCGGCCAGCGGGCGCACGCCCTTCGCCATCGCAGCGCTCGACCATGCCCGTTCGGTCGGCGCCCTCGCCATCGGCATCTACAACAATGCCGGCGGCAAGCTGGGCGAAGCCGCCGACATCCCGATCCTGATGGATACCGGCCCGGAATTCGTCGCCGGCTCGACGCGCATGAAGGCGGGCACGGCGCAGAAGGCGGCGCTCAATTGCCTCTCGACCGGCATCATGGTCAAACTCGGCTTCGTCTATCGCGGCAAGATGGTGGAGATGCGCGCCACCAACGAGAAGCTGCAGGGCCGCGCCATCCAGATGGTGGCCGACCTCGCCGACGCCCCGCTCGATGTCGCCGAACGCACGCTCGCCGAAGCCGACGGCACGATCAAGCTCGCCGTGGTGATGCTGGTCAGGGGCGTCTCGCGCACCGAGGGCGAAAAGCTCCTCGCCAATGCCAACGGCATATTGCGCGGAGCGCTCGCCGGCTGAGCGCATGCCCCTCGCGAACCGAACGGCCGGAGCGCCGTTATGGAAAGGCAGGAGGGCATTGCCATGACGCAAAGCTACAGGGTCGGCGAGCACGTAAGCTGGAACTCGGAGGCCGGGCGCGTGCGCGGCACGATCATCAAGGTCCACAAGGCGGATTTCACCTACAAGGGCCATAAGCGGCACGCTTCCGAAAGCGAGCCGCAATACGAGATCAAGAGCGACAAGACCGACCACATCGCCGCGCACAAGGGCTCGGCCCTGCGGCGGCTGCGCAAGCGCCAGACGTCGTGACGCTACCCTTTTTCACCATCGGGCATTCCAACCGCAGCAGTGCGGACTTCATCGACCTGCTGCGGGAATCGCGCATCGAGGTCGTCGCCGACGTGCGGACGTTCCGCATGTCGCGCCACAATCCGCAGTTCAACGAAGCGGCTCTGGCGCAAAGCCTCGCCGAAGCGCAGATCGGCTATGTTCCCTTTCCTGCCCTCGGCGGCCGGCGCGGCCGCGACCACTCGGTCCCGGACGACGTCAACGGGCTCTGGGAGAACCAGAGCTTCCACAATTACGCCGACTATGCGCTGAGCGAGGACTTCCGCGCCGGGCTCGCCGGCCTGATCGCGCTCGGGCGCGAGCGGCGCACGGCCATCATGTGCTCGGAGGCGGTATGGTGGCGCTGCCACCGGCGGCTGATCGCCGACTGGCTGCTGGCGCGGGGCGAAACCGTGCTCAACATCATGGCGCCGGGCAGCGTCACGGAAGCGACGCTGACGCCCGGCGCGGTGGTCGGACCCGACCGCACCGTCACTTATCCGACGAAGTCGCCAACCCTGTTCTGATCGCCTCGGCGAGCGGGGAGATCGGCCCCGGATTAAATCCGGGGAGGTTGAGAGGATAGACCCTGCTCGTGTCACCCGGATTTCGAGAGAAATCCTCAATCCAACAACGAGTCCTCCCCGGCCTTGAGCCGGGGCCCAGCTTTGTTTTCACCCCTCATCCGCCCTTCGGGCACCTTCTCCCGCAAGGGGAGAAGGCAGGATGTGGCACGATCTTGCCACAGCATTCCCTCTCCCCTTGCGGGAGAGGGTGGCGCGTAGCGCCGGGTGAGGGGTGACTACTCATCCTATCGACCAGCCGGCCTTCAGCCCTTTATCACCGGAAACCGCTCGACTTCGCGCAGCAATTCCAGCATGCCCGCCACCTCGGCCTCTGCCGTGAGACGCCCCTTCTCCGCCGTGGCTTTCGCCGCCTCGCCGACGGCGCCGGACGGGTTGAGGTCGGAGGCGATCCAGGCATAAGCGTGCGTGCCGGTGGGGCGGAGATATTTGTAATCCGCCTCGTTCTGCGCGGCGACCGAAACGAAGTTCTCGAGCTTGTCGCGGTTAACCAGTTCGGGCTTGAAATGCATCACCAGCGAGGTTTCGAGGTCGCCGGCATGGATGCCGTGGCGGCGTTCGAGATCGGAATAGAGCCCCTCCGGCGGCGGAAAGCGCGTCCAGCCAGTCTTCACCACGAACATGTTCTCGCGCACCCGCAGCTCGCGGGCGACGATGCCCATGATCTCCTCGTTGCCGCCGTGCGAATTGATGAAAACGAGCTTTTTGATGCCGGCACGGGCGACCGACAGGCCGATCTCCAGCCAGGCGTCGATCAGCGTCGCATAGGTGTGGGTGACGGTGCCCTTGGCCCAAAGGTGCTCATTGGATTTGCCGACGCTGCGCACCGGCATGATCCTGATATCGAGATCGGCGGGCGCACGTTCGACCAGCAGGTCGAGGCAGCCCTGGTTGAGGATGGTGTCGGTGCCCACCGGCAGGTGCGGCCCGTGCTGCTCGATGGCGGCGATGGGCACGATGGCGATGGTCTTTTGCGGATCGATATCGGCGAAATCGCCGGCCGAAAAGTCGGTCCACCAGATCTTGCGGGCCATGGGTCTCTCCAAAATATCAGGCTGGGCCGGCAGCGACGGCTTCGATCTCGACGAAGAATTCCGGGCGGGCAAAGCCGGAAACGATCATCAGCGTCGAAGCCGGGAGCGGCTCGGCGAAGAGGGTATTGCGCACGTCCATATAGGGCCGCAAATGTTCGCGCCCGGAAACGAAGGCATTGATGCGCACGATGTTTTCGAGCCCCAACCCGGCCTCGCGCAGCACGGCGGCGATGTTCTCGAAGCACAGCTTCGTCTGGCCGGCGCAATCGGGCGGCACGCTGCCGTCGGCGCCGATGCCGAGTTGGCCGGAGAGGAAGACCAGTTTCTGGCCGGCGGGAATCACCACGCCGTGGCTATAGGGCGCAAAAGGCGGGTGAATGTCTTTGGGGGACAAGGGTGTGTGCACGGGCGACCTCATGAAGATGCACACCTAGAGCATTTCTTGTTTCGATGGAATCGAAACAAGAGCTCCAGGTTTTTGTTGGTCGCGTTCCGAACCGGAAAAGTGGCGTCCACTTTTCCTGGAAGCGCTCCGGACCGGCATTCGCGTGCAAATGAAAGTGCCAAGCAAGCGTATGGCGCTCAAAATATGGGCAAAGCCGGAAGTGGCGTGATTTTGCGCTTTCCTTTTTGCCAAACGCGCGAAATGAATTGTCGGCAAGCCTTGGCGAGAACGCCGGCAATCTGTTTGGTCGCGTTTCCATCCATTGTCCCGGAAACGCTCCGAACGCAGGGGAGACGACGGATGAACACCTTCAAGAGCCTTATCGCCGGTGTGACAACGCTGGCACTGAGCGTTGCGCCGGCTTTGGCCAACGATGTCGTGAGCTTCGGCACCGACTGGCTGGCGCAGGCCGAGCATGGCGGCTTCTACCAGGCCGTGGCCGACGGCACCTATGCCAAGTACGGGCTGGACGTCACCATCGTGCAGGGCGGGCCGCAGGCGGCCAACCGCGCGCTGCTCATCGCCGGCAAGATCGATTTCTACATGGGCGGCGTGCTCTCCTCGCTCGATAGCGTCGAGCAGGGTATCCCGATGGTCACCGTCGCCTCGATGTTCCAGAAGGACCCGCAGGTGCTGATGGCGCATCCCGATGCCGGCTACAAGGATTTCGCCGATCTCGCCCGGGCCGAAAAGATCATCATGGGCAAGGACGTGCTGGTCACCAAGTTCGAGTGGATGAAGAAGAACTTCGAGGGCTTCAGGGACGAGCAGTACGTGCCCTATACGTTCAACCCGGCGCCGTTCATCGCCGACGACAAGGCGGTGCAGCAGGGTTACGTCACCTCCGAGCCCTTTGCTGTCGAACAGCAGGGCGGCTTCAAGCCGCAGGTCTTCCTCTTCGCCGATGCCGGCTACAACGCCTATTCGGAAACGATCGAGACTTCGCAAAAGCTCGTCGACGAGAACCCGGACCTGGTGCAGCGCTTCGTCGATGCCTCGATCATCGGCTGGTACAACTATCTTTATGGCGACAACACTGCCGCCAACGAGCTGATCAAGAAGGACAATCCCGAAATGACCGACGCGCAGCTGGCCTTCTCCATCAAGGAGATGAAGGACAACGGCATCGTCGTTTCGGGCGACGCCGAAACCAAGGGCATCGGCTGCCTCACTGATGAACGCTACAAGGCGTTCTTCGAACAGTTGGTCAATATCGGGCTCTACGACGCTTCGCTCGATTATTCCAAGGCGATCAACACCAGCTTCGTCTGCAAAGGCGTCGGGATGGACCTGGCGAAGTAAGCCAGACCTCCGCATTCTTCTCGGCGCGGACATGAGGTCCGCGCCGTTCGACCCTAACCTGGGCTGGACTATTCGATTTGACAGATATTTCCGTCGCCGCAGCCACGCTGCCGTCTTCCGCCGACACCTCACGCACCGTCGTATCGATGCGCAATGTGTCGAAGGTTTTCTCCAACGGCACGCTGGCGCTCAGCGACATGTCGCTGGATGTGAAGCCCGGCGAGTTCCTCAGCCTGCTCGGGCCTTCCGGCTGTGGCAAGTCGACGGCTTTGCGCATCATCGCGGGGCTCGGCGCCACCTCGTCCGGAACGGTCGAATGGCCGCTGTCGACGATCAATTCCAAGGGCCTGCCCGAAGGCGATATCGGCTTCGTCTTCCAGGATCCGACGCTGATGCCGTGGCAGACGGTGTTCGGCAACGTCTACCTGCCGCTGCGGTTGCGGAAGGTTTCGAAGGCCGAAGCCCGGCCGCGGGTAATGGAAGCGCTGGCCGGCGTCGGGCTGGCGGATTTCGCCGATGCCTATCCGCGCGAGCTTTCCGGCGGCATGAAGATGCGCGTTTCGATCGCGCGGGCGCTGGTGACCAACCCCAAGCTCCTGCTGATGGACGAGCCTTTCGCCGCGCTCGACGAGATCACGCGCCAGAAGCTCAACGACGACGTGCTGCGGCTCTGGCGGCAGACGGGCATCACCGTGATCTTCGTGACCCACTCCGTGTTCGAGAGCGCGTTCCTTTCCAACCGCATCGTCGTGATGCGGGCGCGGCCGGGCCAGGTCTATACCGACATTCCGATCACCACTTCGGCGGTGCGCGACGAGAACTACCGCACGTCGGAAGAATATCGCGCCACTACCGACCGCGTGTCGCGCGCGCTCAACGAAGCCATCCATGTGGGGGACCGCTCATGAGCCAGACCGCAACAGCCAAGGGTCCCGGCAGCGTGGCGGAAGCCGGCACCGACAGCGCCGTCGCCATCATCGCCCCCACGACATCGAACAGCGAGAAGATCCTGCGTGTCGCCGTGCCGGTGGGCATGCTGGTGCTCGCCATTGTCGTCTGGCAGGTCTACGTCATGGCGACCGGCACGCCGAAATACATCCTGCCGAGCCCGGTCGACGTAGCCGGTTCGCTCTGGACCGATTGGCCGACGCTGTTCCCTGCCCTTCTTGTCACCGTCCGCATCACCTTTTCGGCGCTGATCCTGGCGCTGATCGGCGGTGTCGGGCTCGCCATCGTGCTCGTGCAGTCGCGCTGGATCGAGCTGGCACTGTTCCCGTTCGCGGTCATCATGCAGGTGACGCCGATCGTCGCCATCGCGCCGCTGCTGCTGATCTATGCGCCCGACACGCAGACGGCGCTGCTGATCTGCGCGTTCCTCGTGGCGTTTTTCCCGATCCTGTCCAACATGGTGCAGGGGCTGAAGAGCGTCGACCATAACCTCCTCAACCTCTTCGACCTCTACGGCGCGTCGCGCTGGCAGCAGCTCATCTATCTCAAGATTCCGGCGGCGCAGCCCTATTTCATGGCCGGCTTGCGGATCGGCGGCGGGCTGGCGCTGATCGCGGCGGTGGTGGCGGAATTCGCCGCGGGATCTGCCGGTGCCGGTTCGGGCCTCGCCTTCCGGCTGCTCGAAAGCCAGTACCGGCTCAACATTCCGCGGCTGTTCGCAGCCCTGGTGCTGCTCACGGGCACCGGCGTTGCGATCTTCGGGCTCACCTCGCTCGTCGCCTGGCTGACGCTGAGGCGCTGGCACGAAAGCGCCGTGAAGCGGGAGAATTGATGCACGCGCCGTTCATCCTCAGGGACGCAACGGTTCCGGCCTGCCTCGTCGACGCGGCGGGCGACGGCTCGCTTCGGCGCGTCGATATCACGATCGTCGAGGGCAGGATCGCGGCGATGACGCCTGCAGGCGGCACCGTTTCGGACACGCTCGAAGTGCTCGACCTCAAGGGCGGGCTGGTGCTTCCGGCCTTCGTCGAATTGCACACGCATCTCGACAAGGGCCATATCTGGCCGCGCCAGCCCAATCCCGACGGCACGTTCATGGGCGCGCTGGTGGCGGCAGCCGAGGATCGCGGTACGCGCTGGACGGCGAGCGACATCGAAACGCGCATGGATTTCGCGCTGCGCTGCGCCTATGCGCACGGCACGGCGGCGATCCGCACGCATCTCGATAGCGGCGGCCCCAATAACGATACCGCCTGGTCCGTGTTCGAAGCGATGCGCACCCGCTGGGCCGGCAGGATCGAACTGCAGGCCGTGGCACTGGTCGGCCCCGACCAGATGCTCGACGACGCCGTCATCCGGCCGGTGGCAGAGCGCGCCAAGGCTGCCGGCGGCTCGCTCGGCGGCGCCATCGGCGTGCACCCGCAAGCGCGCGACGCCATGTTCAAGGTGGTGGAAGTCGCGGGCGAACTGGGGCTCGACCTGGACCTCCATTGCGACGAAACGCTCGATCCCGATGCCGAAACGCTCCGGCATCTCGCCGACGCCGTGATCGAGACCGGTTTTTCCGGCAATGTCGTTGCCGGGCATTGCTGTTCGCTGACGGTGCAGCAGGCGGAAATCGCCATGGCGACCATTGCCCGCGTCGCCGAGGCCGGCATCGCCATCGTCTCGCTGCCGATGTGCAACATGTACCTGCAGGACCGCCACAACGAACATCTCGTCCGCACCCCGCGCTATCGCGGCGCAACGCTCGTCAACGAAATGAAAGCGGCCGGCATCAGGGTGGCCTTGTCGTCCGACAATACGCGCGACCCGTTCTATGCCTATGGCGACCTCGATGCGCTGGAAGTGCTGCGCGAGGGCGCGCGTATCCAGCAGTTCGACCATCCGGCCGCTGACGCCTGGACCTGGGTCCGCAGCGTCACTGCCGATCCCGCCGCGATCGGCGGTTTCGGCTATACTGGCACCTTGCAGGCGGGCGGGCCGGCGGACCTGATCCTCTTTTCCGCCCGCAACTGGACGGAACTGCTGTCGCGGCCGCAAGCCGACCGCATCGTCTTGCGGGGCGGCGTGCGCATCGACACGACCCTGCCCGATTATCGCGAACTCGACGAGCTGATGGAGCTTTGAAAATGGATCTGGACGGTTTCCGCAAAGCGCTGGGCGACATTCCCGTCGAGGACCACCCGCGCATCGTGCAGCAGAAGAGCCGCGACCATTACTGGTATTCGCCTATCCTGAAGGCGCAGCTCGAACAGGTGACGGCCGATCTCGTCGTCTCGCCGCGCACGCAGGACGAGGTGAAGACCGTCCTCGCCGCCGCCTACAAATATGGCGTGCCGGTCACTCCCCGCGGCGCCGGCACCGGCAATTACGGCCAGGCCATGCCGCTCTCCGGCGGCGCCGTGCTCAACCTCATGAACCTCGACCGCGTCATCTCGGTGACGCCCGACCGCGTGCGCGCCGAAGCCGGCATCATCCTCGAAAAGCTCGACGAGATCACCAAGGAGCAGGTGCGCGGCGAACTCCGCTTCCACCCCTCGACCTACCGCATGGCGAGCCTCGGCGGCTTCATTGCCGGCGGCTCGGGCGGCGTCGGCTCCATCCGCTGGGGCGGCTTGCGCAATTTCGGCAACATCCTCGGCCTCAGGGTCATCACCTGCGAGGAGGAGCCGCGCGTGCTCGATCTCGTCGGCCCCGACATCCTCAAGGTCGCGCATGCCTACGGCACCAACGGCATCATCGTCGAAGCCGAAATGCCGCTGACCACCGCCCATGACTGGATCGACGTGATGGTCGGGTTCGATTCCATCCTCGATGCCTGCGCCTTTTCCGAGCAGGCGGCGCGGCAGGACGGGCTATTGCTCAAGGAAATCTCGCCGGTCGCGGCGCCCGTCGCCTACGACTACTTCAACCGCCACCGCCCCTACATCCGCAACCGCGAGCAATCCGTGGTGCTGCTGATGGCGGCTCCGGCCGCCGTGCCGGCGCTCGTGGATTTCATCGCCTACCACAAGGGCGACCTGCTGCTGCGCACCGATACGCTGCCGCCCGAGGAAAAGGCCAGGCTGCCGCCGATCTATGAGCTCGCCTGGAACCACACGACGCTGCGCGCCCTCAAGATCGACCCCACGATCACCTACCTGCAGACGCAGTATCCGGACTTCGCGCACGTCAAGAAAATCATCGAGATCTTCGGCGACGAGTTGCCGATGCATATCGAGATGAACCGGTTCGACGGCAACATCGTCTATTCCGGCCTGCCCCTCGTGCGCTACACGAGCGAAGAGCGGCTCAACGAGATCATCCGCATCCACGAGGAGAACGGGTGCCTCGTCTTCAACCCGCACCGCTACACGCTCGAAGAGGGCGGCATGAAGAAGACCGACCGCACCCAGCTCGCCTTCAAGAAGGAGGCCGATCCCAAGGGCATCCTCAACCCGGGCAAGATGATCGCCTGGGACGATCCGGATTTCGATTTCGACAGCGGCCGCGTCTGGCTGTTCGCCGGCCTCACCACTTTGGGTGCCGCCTGATGCGCGTGCTGGTCGTCCACGCCCACCCCGTCGAGACCAGCTTCAACCGCGCCCTCAACGACCGCGTCGTGGAAGCTCTCCGCGGCGCCGGCCACGAGGTCGATGCGCTCAACCTCTATGCCGAGGATTTCGCGGCGGCGATGAGCCGCGAGGAGCGCCTGCGCTACCACGACGTGCCGGAAAACCAGACGCCGGCGATCAAGCCCTATGTCGACCGCCTGCTCGCCGCCGAAGGCCTCGTCTTCGTCTATCCGGTGTGGAATTACGGCTTTCCGGCCATCCTCAAGGGCTATTTCGACCGCATCTTCCTGCCCGGCGTGTCGTTCACGCTCGACGATGGCAAGCTCCTGCCCAACCTCACCAATATTCGCAAGGTCACCTTCATCACCACCTACGGCGGCGACCGCTGGCGCACCTGGCTGATGGGCGATCCCCCGCGCCGCGTCGTCAAGCGCTGGGGCTGGGCGACGTTCCGCACGCCGGGGCCGCCGCAATACCTCGCGCTCTACGACATGAACAACAACGGCGAAAGCCGGCTCAAGGGCTTCCTCGACAAGGTCAGCGACGAGATGCGGCGCTTCTAGGCCAGCACGCTGCGGACGAGCCAGAGTCCGAACAGGAACGCGCCGAACGACACCACAAGCGAGGCCGCAACATAGGCCACCGCGCTCAGCGTTTCGCCGCGCTGCCACAGCGTCATCGCATCGAGCGAGAAGGTCGAAAAGGTGGTGAAGCCGCCAAGAATGCCGGTGGTGAGGAACAGCCGCCATTCCTGCGACATGCCGGAGCGCAGTGCGAAGAATTCGGCGATCAGCGCCATCGCCAGCGAACCCACGACATTGACGGTCAGCGTACCATAGGGAAACGACGCGCCGAGCAGGCGCGCGGCGGCGAGATTGACGCCATGGCGGAGCGCGCCGCCGATGCCGGCACCGAGAAAGACGATGAGATAGGCCAAGGGAAACTCCCGTGAGAGATGGTTACGTGACCAGCCGTGACGGGAGATTTCGAGCGGACTCCCGCCGCGTCCGGACGCACGCGTCCGTTGCAGCAGGAGCTATCAGCCGGAATGGCGGTTGTCGGAGAGCCCCATCTCCATCGCGGGGAAAATTAGCTGCGCGCGCTTCGGAAAGCTAGAGCGATTTGAGGGGAAGCATCCTGCACTTTTCACCCCCTCCCCAACCCTCCCCGCAAGGGGGAGGGTGCTCATCGAGGCTGTTGCTGGATTGCCTCCCCAAACACGGAGCGGCACCTCCCCCCTTGCGGGGGAGGCTGGGAGGGGGGTGAGACCAAGCATTGTGCCCTCGGGTCCCCCTCCCGGTCTCGCAACGGACTTAGCAGGACGCTAAGTCCTGCTCGACATCCCTCCCCGCAAGGGGGAGGGTTGGGCATCGAGGCTGTTGCTCCCTACCCGAAATCGTCCACCCGATCGAAATCCCGCAAATGCCCCGCCTCCACCGCAACCTCACCGGCATCCCGCAGCAGGCCCCTCGCCCCGTGATCGCCCGACAATTCCATCAGCTCGGCAAAAACCGGCGCCGGAAAGATCGCTGGCACGCCGAAATACCCGCCCGCCCTTGAACCAACCGGCCGTTCCGGATCGGCCCGCCAGGCCTCGACCAGCGCTTCCACGTCGCCTCGCGTCACATACGGCATGTCGGCAAGACAGACGACGAGCGCACGCGAGCCGACCGCCGCTTTTGCGCCGAGCGCCAGCGAATGCCCCTGCCCCATTTCCGGTTCGGGATTGACCAGCACCTGGAAGCCGAGCCCGGCAAGCCCGCGCCCCAGTTCGTCGCCCGCCTCCTTGCGCACGGCCAGCTTGCGGTGGAACGGCATGGCGGCCAGCGTTTCGGCGATATGCAAGGCAAGCGGCTTGCCGGCGAGCGGCGCTAGCAGCTTTTCGCCCTCGCCGTAGCGGCGCGACAGCCCTGCCGCCAGCACCAAAACGGCGATGTCGTCGAGCTGCGTCACGAGGCGTCGAACGCCAGGCGTTGCTGGGTCACGTCGGCGAGAATGGAAACGGCGAGCGCACCCGCATCGCGCGTCGGCCCGAACAGGCCCACCGGCCCCTTGATGCGGGCGATGGAAGAAGCCTCGGCGCCGGCAGCGGCCAGCCGCTCGCAGCGCACCTTGTGGGCGTGCCGGCTGCCCATGGCGCCGATGAAGAAAGCCTCGCTGTCGATGATGGCCCGCAGCAAAGCGGTTTCCCAGTCGTGGTCGTGGAACAGCGTCACCGCCGCCGTCCAGCGGTCGATGGGCAGGTCCGGAACGTCCTGCGGCGTATCGAGGCGCAGCGCCGATGCGCCCGCCGCGCGCGCAGCGGCAAAAGCGGGATCGTCGGCGCAGAGCGCCACCACGTCGAGCCCTGCCGCCACCGCCAGTTGCACGGCGCGCTCCAGCTCGACGCCGCGGCCGACGAGCAGCAGGCGGGTGACCGGGGCATAGTGGCAGCGGAAGGTTTCGTCGCGCCAGCCCGTGCGGTGCAGGTCCGGGCCGATGACCAGCGAGGCCGTGCCGCGCGACGGGGTGAGTTCGAGCCCGAAGGCGCGGCGCGTACCGAGCAGCGTTGCCATTTCGGCAACCAGAGCCGGGTCGGGCCGCTGGTGGATATGCACTTCGATGCTGCCGCCGCAGGGCAGCCTGATATCGAAGAAGGGGGAGCCGACGCCGAAACGCAGCGTCGTATCCTGCCGCGCCTCGATCGCCTTCACCGCTTCGGCGGCAATCGCCGCCTCGATGCAGCCGCCGGAGACGTAGCCGCAATAGCGCCCGTCGGCAAGCACCGCCATCTGCGCGCCGATATCGCGCGACGAGCCGCCTTCCACTTCCACCAGCGTGACCAGCGCCGAAAGCAGGTTCTCTCCCGCCGCTTCGCGCAAAAGGCCGAAGACCGCGGCGCTTTCGCCGTGTCGGTGTCGTTCGCCCAGGGTGCGTTTTGGAACGACGATGCCGTGCACGAGGCCCTCACACTGAGTTGAAGCCAGATCGAGACTGCGTAAGTCAGGGTACTTTACACATTCGGCATAAAGGGAATAGCCTTTTCGTAACACGACGTTTTTTTGCAGCAGCGGCGTGTGCCAAACAGCGAGTTGAGGTAGCTGTTATGATGCGGAAAACGCTTATCGGCGTTGTCGTCGTTATCGTCATTCTGGCAGTCGCTTACCTGGTGCTGGTCCGCAAACCGGCGCTCGATCCCACCGATCAGGCGCAGACTTTCGATGCGGCGCTGGTTGCAACCGGCGCCAACCTCGTTGCCTTCGGCGATTGCGCTTCGTGTCATACGGCGCCCGGCGGCGAGCCCTTTGCCGGCGGCCTGGCAGTGCCCACGCCGTTCGGCACGATCTATTCCACCAACATCACGCCGGATCGCGACACCGGCATCGGCGCCTGGTCGGAAGCGGCGTTCCAGCGCGCCATGCGCGAAGGCGTCGACCGCGAGGGCAATTTCCTCTATCCGGCCTTCCCCTACGATCATTTCACGCACGTCACCGACGAGGACAACAAGGCGATCTATGCCTACCTTATGACGCGCACGCCGGCCTCGGCGGAACCGCCGGCCAACGAATTGTCCTTCCCTTACAACGTGCGGCAGATCATGGCCGGCTGGAACCTCATGTTCCTCAAGCAAGGCCCGATTGCCGACGATCCCAACCAGAGCGCGGAATGGAATCGGGGGCGTTATCTGGCCGAAGGCCTCGGACATTGCGGCGCCTGCCATACGCCGCGCAATTCGCTCGGCGCCGAGGACAGCGGCCAGCATTTCTCCGGCGGCCCGGTGATCGACGGCTGGTACGTCTATCCGATCAACGACAAGTCGCCAGCCCCGGTGAAGTGGGACGTGGCAAGCCTTTCCAGCTACCTCAAGTACGGCTTTGCCGAAAACCACGGCGCGGCGCGCGGACCGATGACGCAGGTGACGGCGCAACTCGCCGCCGCCAGCGATGAGGACGTCAAGGCGCTGGCGACCTACGTTGCCGCGCAGATGGGCGTGACCGAAGGCGGCGATGCCGGCAGCGCGCCGCCGGCAGTGACGCAGGCATCGACGGCACCGAAACCGCCGCTGACCTCGGGCGACAGCCTCGCCGTGCCGGTCGTCGCCGACGCATCGGCCGATGCCGGCGCCGCCATCTATGCCGCGGCCTGCTCGAGCTGCCATGAATCCGGGCGCGTCCAGCCCTATGGCGGGCTCGATTTCCACAACAGCACTGCCGTTCACGCCGACAATCCGCAGAACATCATCAACATGACGCTCTACGGCCTGCCGGCTACCGACAGCCGCAGGGCCGGGATCATGCCGGGCTTTGCCGGCGCGCTCGACCAGGACCAGTTGGTCGCCCTGCTCGGCTACCTGCGCTCCAACTTCACCGACAAGCCGGCCTGGCCGGACGTCGCCGCCCAGGTGGCCGACACGCTGAGCGGCAAGACGGCGGTCAAGACCTACAGTGCCGATGGCGTCGAACGCTCGCCCGGCGCCGTCAATGCGAGGACTGCACCATGAGCCTGACGCTGAACGTCAATGGCCAAGACGCAACGGTCGAAGCCGATCCGGATACGCCGCTGCTGTACGTGCTGCGCAACGACCTGCAGCTCAATGGCGCCAAGTATGGCTGCGGGCTCGGCCAGTGCGGCGCCTGCACCGTCATCGTCGACGACAAGCCGGTGTTTTCCTGCCTGACGCCGATCATGCTGCTGGAAGGCAAGAAGATCCGCACGATCGAAAGCCTGGGCACGCTGGAAAGCCCCGGCCCCATGCAGCAGGCCTTCATCGACGAGCAGGCCGCCCAGTGCGGCTATTGCATTCCCGGCATGATGATGCGGGCGCAGGCTCTGCTCGAAAAGAACCCGGGAGCCACGGAAGCGGAAATCCGCACCGCGCTGGAGCCGAACCTTTGCCGGTGCGGCACGCATATGCGGATCCTCAAGGCCGTGCAGAAGGCCGGCCAGGCCATGCAGGCCGGAGCGGGGAGTAACGCCTGATGGACGATTTCAAGGAACCGCGGGGCCTGACCCGCCGCGCCCTGCTCGCCGGCACCGGCGCGCTGGTCGTGAGCTTTTCTTTGAGCGGCGCCTTCGCGCAGCAGGAAGAGGCCGGCGTGCAGCCTGCCGCTCCCGCCGCTCCGCCGCCCGAACAGCCGAAGCTGCCGGGAGCCCTCAACAGCGACCGGATGCTCGACAGCTGGATCAAGATCGACGGCGCCGGCAAGATCACGGTCTTCACCGGCAAGGCCGAACTGGGCCAGGGCAACAAGACGGCTATCCTGCAATGCGCTGCCGAAGAGCTGGAGGTCGATCCGGCAACCATCGACATCATCTCGGCCGATACCGTGCTCACCCCCGATGAAGGCTTCACCGCCGGTTCGATGTCGATGCAGAACAGCGGCACCGCCGTGCGCAATGCCGCCGCACAAGTGCGCGAACTGCTGATCGCGCAGGCCGCCAGCAAGCTCAACGTCGATCCCGCAACGCTCAAGGCCGAAGCGGGCAAGATCGTCGGCAAGGACGGCGAGTCGCTCGGCTATGGCGAGGTCGTCGCCGGCACCACGCTGCATGTCGAGGCGCAGCCGCAGAGCAAGCTCAAGGCGACCAAGGACTTCAAGGTCATGGGCACGGCCTATGGCCGCATCGACATTCCGTCCAAGGTCACCGGCACGCCGATCTACGTGCAGGACCTGCGCCCCGAAGGCATGCTGCATGCGCGAGTCATCCGGCCGCCGAGCTACACGGCGACGCTCACCAATGTCGATACCGGCGCCGTCGAGAAATCGCCCGGCATCGTCAAGGTCGTGCGCGACGGCAGCTATCTCGCCGTCATCGCCGAGACCGAGTGGCAGGCGATCAAGGCCATGCGCACGCTGGCGCGGACGGCGCAATGGCAGGAGCAGGAATCCCTGCCCGACATCAACAAGCTGCCCGAGGAATTGAAGGCGCTGCCGATCCAGGACGGCACCGTCGCCGACAGCAACACCGTCGCGCAGGGCGTCACCAAGACGTTCGAGGCGACCTATACCCGCCCTTACCATATGCACGGCTCCATCGGCCCTTCGTGTGCCGTCGGCCAGCTCGTCGACGGCGTCACCACCGTGTGGACGCATACGCAGGGCGTCTATCCCGACCGCAAGGCCATCGCCCAGATGCTCGGCGTCGAAGAGCCGAAAGTGCACTGCATCCATACGCAGGGTTCGGGCTGCTACGGCCATAACGGCGCCGACGATGCGGCGGCGGACGCAGCGCTCCTGGCGCAGCAGGTGCCCGGCAAGCCCGTGCGCGTACAATATATGCGCGAACAGGAGCATGCCTGGGAGCCCTATGGCCCGGCCATGGTCACCCACATCAAGGCCGGCATCGACGCCAACGGCAAGATCGCGGCCTGGGACTACGAATTGTGGAGCAACAGCCACGGCACGCGGCCGGGTTCCGCCGGTGCGCTGGTTTCGGCGCGCTATCTCGCCAAGCCCTTCCCGCAGGATCCGCAAAAGCTCTCGATCAACCCGAACGGCAGCGGCGACCGCAATGCCGATCCCGGCTACACGCTGCCGCAAAAGAAGGTGATCTGGCATTTCATGAAGGACATGCCGCTGCGCGTCTCCTCGCTGCGCGCGCTCGGCGCCTATGCCAACGTCTTCTCCCTCGAAAGCACGATGGAGGAACTGGCGCTCCTCGCCGAAACCGATCCGGTCGAGTTCCGCTTGAAGCATCTGGATGATCCGCGCGGGCGCGACGTCATCACCAAGGCAGCCGAAAAGTTCGATTGGGCGAACTGGCAGCCCAAGGACGGCTACGGGCGCGGCTTTGCCTATGCGCGCTACAAGAACCACGCCGCCTATCTCGCCGTCGCCGTCGAGGTGGAGATCGACAAGACCACCGGCAAGGTGCGGATGGTGCGGGCCAATGCCGCCATCGACAGCGGCGAGATCGTCAATCCCGACGGCATCGCCAACCAGACCGAGGGCGGCATCATCCAGGCGATGAGCTGGACCTTGTTCGAGGGCGTCACCTTCGACAAGACGCGCATCACCAGCATCGACTGGCAGACCTATCCGATCGCGCGCTTCGGCAGCATTCCGGACAGCGTCACGGTCGATATCATCCCGCGGCCGGGCGAAGCGTTCCTCGGCACCGGCGAAGCGGCGCAGGGTCCGACGCCGGCGGCCATCGCCAATGCCATCCGCGATGCGACGGGCAAGCGGCTCTACGACCTCCCCTTCACGCCGGACAAGGTGCGGGGGGCGCTGCTCGCCTGAACCTCCCGCCTCGACGCGCGGCGCGATCCGGTGCATCATTGAGCCAACCCGGATCGTCCCGCCCGCCATGCCTGCGCATTTCTCCTCCTTCGCTTCCCGCCGCATCGCTCTGATCGTCGCTGCGGCGTTCTTCATGCAATTGCTCGATGGGGTCATCATCGCCACGGCGCTGCCGCAGATGGCGCTCGCCTTCGGCGTCTCGGTGGTCGAGCTCTCCAGCGGCGTCACCGTCTACCTGCTCACCGCCACCATCTTCATTCCGGTTTCCGGGTGGCTCGCCGAGCGCTTCGGCGAAAAGCAGGTTTTCCTCTTCGCCATCGCGCTCTTCACGCTGGCCTCGCTCGCCTGCGGCCTGTCGCAGAACCTGCCGCAATTCATCGCCGCGCGCGCCGTGCAGGGCCTCGGCGGCGCCTTCATGGCGCCGGTCGGCCGCATGATCGTGCTGCGCAGCGCCCCGAAATCCGAGCTGACGCGCGCCATCGCCCTCATCACCTGGCCGGCTCTGTTCGCGCCGGTCATCGGCCCGGCGATCGGCGGTTTCATCACCGAATACTTCTCCTGGCACTGGAATTTCTTCATCAACCTGCCGCTCGGCGCCGTCGGGTTGCTGCTCGTCTGGCGCTACGTGCCGTTCGAGGATATGCCCAACCGCAAGCCGCTCGACTGGCCCGGCCTGATGTTCAGCTCGCTCGGCCTCGCAACCTTGCTGATCGGGCTCGAACTCACCGTGCACGCGCCCGGCCACACGGCGCTGGCGCTCGCGCTCATCGCCGCCGGCATCGCCCTCGGCTTCCTCTCGGTCCGGCACTTGCGGCGCGCGCCCGCGCCGCTGCTCGACCTCACGACCTTCCGCCACCAGACCTTCGCCATCACCAATCTCTTCGCCGGCACCTATTTCCGCATCGCCATCAACGCCACGCCCTTCCTGCTGCCGCTGCTGTTCCAGGTCGGCTTCGGGCTCGACCCGTGGACGTCCGGCCAGCTGATCATGGCCTATTTCCTCGGCAATCTCGGCATGAAGACGGTGACGACGCCGCTGCTGCGCATCTTCGGCTTCCGCAGCATCCTCGTCGTCAACGGCGTGCTCGGCGCCGGCTCCATCGTGCTGATGGCGCTGCTGCGCGCCGACACGCCCGTCGTCATCACGGTGCTCGTGCTGTTCGTTGCCGGGCTCACCCGCTCCATGCAGTTCACCGCGCTCAACACCCTCGCCTTTGCCGATATCGATGTCGAACAGCGCGCCTCCGCCTCGACGCTCTCGGGCATGCTGCAGCAGATTTCGGTCCTGCTCGGCGTCGCCTTCGCCGCCGGCTTTCTCGGCCTTTCAAGCATGCTGCGCGGCGCCCCGGCCCTGTCGATGGACGATTTCCCACCGACCTTCCTCGTCTTTGCCGCCGTCGCCTTTGCCGCATCGCTCCTGATGCTGCGCATCGCGCCCGATGCCGGCGAGGAGGTTTCGGGCCACAATTCCGCCGCCCGCGCCGCCGCCCGCTGAGCTTTGGCAACGCACGCTCGGTCGCGTTTCGCCCGCAAAAGCGGCCACCCGCTTTTCCTCAAAACGCTCTATTGCCCCGCCGCCGAATCCATGCAAACTTACTTGAGAAAACCTTTTCCCATATGACAACAGCTTCCGTCCGGAAGTTGCCGGGAGAACATGGGAAAAGCTTTTCTCAATTTGCCCCGGGACTGCAAGGAGAACTGCCAGGAGTCCGGCGGGCGCCGTTTCGGCAAGGGAGGGAATTCAATGCGTTTGTCTAAACTTCATTTCGCGGCTCTGGCTCTGTCGGTGTCCGCCGCAGCCCTGCTGCCTGCCGCGGCTTCGGCCGCCGAACTCAGCATGTGGGTGCGCGCCTCGGGCGCCAATGCCGCCCAGCATCTTGTCGATCTGTGGAATGCCAGCCACGACGACAAGATCGCCGTCACCGTCATTCCCGACAACCAGATGGTGACCAAGCTCGCCACCGGCAGCGCCGCCGGCGACGTGCCGGACATGCTGTCGTTCGACCTCATCTACATGCCCGATTTCATGAAGGCGGGCTTCCTCAAGGACATCACCGAGGAGATGAAGGGCGATCCGAACTACGCTTCCGTCGCCCAGGCCTACAAGGACATCGCCACCTATGACGGCAAGATCTACGGCGCCGGCTTTACGCCCGACGTGTCGATCCTGATCTGGAACAAGGATCTCTTCCGCAAGGCCGGGCTCGATCCCGACAAGGCGCCGGCGACGATCCAGGAAATCCACGAGGATGCGACCAAGATCCGCGCCCTCGGCGACGACATCTACGGCTATTACTTCGCCGGCTCCTGCCCGGGCTGCAATATCTTCGTCACCTCGCCGATGATGGTGGCGGCCGGCTCCAAGCTGCTGCCGACCAAGCCCGGCGACGACGCCCTCACCGGTGACGGCGTCAAGGACGTGCTGACCGAGATGCACGCCATGTGGGACGAAGGCCTGATCCCGGAAAGCGCCGAGGCCGATACCGGCGCCAATTTCGTCGCCAATTTCCAGAACGGCAATATCGGCATCCAGGGCGCCGGCGGCTTCCTGATCTCCGACCTCAAGAAGAACAAGCCCGATATGGATTTCGGCGTCGCGTTCCTGCCCGGCACGCAGCCGGGCCAGAGCTCGGCCTTCGTCGGTGGCGACGTCATCGCCATTCCGGCCGCCTCCAAGCAGCCAGACCTGGCGCTGCAGTTCATCCACTGGGAATTGACCGACGAAGCCCAGCTCGAAGGGCTGGCCAAGAACGCCATCATCCCGTCGCGCCCGTCGCTCGCCGACAACAAGTATTTTGCCGATGAGCCGCGCGTCGTCACCACGGCCAAGGCGCTCGGCATCGGCTTCACGCCCTATGCCCTGCACTTCAACGACATGGTCAACTCCGACTCCAGCCCCTGGATCCAGATGATCCAGACGGCGATCTTCGATGGCGACATCGACGGCGCCATCTCGACGGCCCGCGACGCCATGCAGCAGATCGCAGCGCAGTAAGGATAGGGAAGCGTTACCGTGGGGCCCGGTTTGAAATTGAAATCCGGGTCCCTCCACACCGTCATTACCCGCTTCATGCGGGTAATCCAGCAGCCCCGCGTCGGCGGGGCGGAAAACTTTATTTCTTTGGCGCGATGGACATCGCGCCGCTGGATTGCCCGGACAAGCCGGGCAATGACGGGGTGGTGAAATGATGCATTTCCCAGGGAGGCCGCCATGTCCCTACGCCGCAAGAACCTGATCGGGCTCGTCTATCTCGCGCCGGCCCTGCTGTTCGTTGCCGTGTTCGTGCTCTACCCGTTCTGCCAGCTCGTCTATACCTCGTTCACCGACGCATCGCTCCTCGGCGGCGGGCAGTTCGTCGGCTGGGCCAATTACCAGGCCGCTTTCAAGGACGCGACCTTCTGGAAGGCGCTGACCTTCACCGTCAAATACACCGTCATCATCACGCCGATCCTGATGCTTCTCGGCTTCGCGCTGGCTCTGCTCACCGCCTCCAACCGGCCGGTTTTGCAGTTCGCGCGCGGCGTTATCTTCATGCCTGTCGTCATCGGCCTCGGTACATCCAGCCTGCTCTGGTACTGGCTGTTCGATCAGCAGGTCGGCCTCTTCGACAAGGCCCTGGTCGATCTCCACATCGCCGACGAAATGATCGTCTGGTTCACCAATGCCAATTGGGCGCTGTGGGGCGTCATCATCTCGGTAACCTGGAAGGTCGTCGGCTTCGGCATGATCCTGTTCGTCGCCGCGCTGCAATCGATCAGCCAGGACGTCACCGAAGCCTCGCTCATCGACGGCGCCAGCTACTGGCAGCGGGTGCGCACCATCTACCTGCCGCTCACCGCGCGCACCATCCTCTTGGTCACGCTGATCAGCGCCATCGGCTCCATGCTGGCCTTCGAGCAGCTTTACATCATGACCGGCGGCGGCCCGCGCGGGCAGACCTTCAGTTCGGTCTACTGGATCTACCAGAACTCCTTCATCCGCTTCAAACTGGGCTATGGCTCGGCCCTGTCGATCATCCTCACCATCATCATCATGATCGCTGCCGCCACTCAGATCGCGCTGACCGCAAGGACCGCAAAAGAATGAGCGAGATCGCCCTGCCCTGGCGCCGCAGTCGCGCCCGAACCGAAACCCAGGCCACCGAAGCGGGCGGCGCCGTGCGCTACCTCATCGGCGCCATCGCGGTCTTCATCGCCGCGCTCATGCTGGCGCCGATCGTCCTGTCCTTCTTCGCCTCGATCAAGACCGGCGCCGAAGCCTCGTCGGTGCCGCCGACCTATCTGCCGCACAGCCTCAGCCTCGAGAACTATTTCAAGATCTTCGACTACCAGGCGGGGCTGATGGTCTATGTCGGCAACAGCCTTGCGGTCGCCGCCTTCACCATCGTCTTCGTCATCGTCCTGGCCGTGCCGGCGGGCTACGGGCTGGCGCGCTTCAATTTCCGCGGCAAGGAAATCCTGTTCCTGCTGCTGCTAGCGCCGCTGATGATCCCCTACCAGGCGCTGCTGACGCCGCTCTACCTCATGTTCGCCAAGCTCGGCCTCGCCAATTCGCAAGTGGGCCTCGCCGTCATCCACACCATCCTGCAGCTGCCGTTCAGCGTCTATCTCATGCGCAACAGCTTTGAGGGCGTGCCACGCGAACTGGAGGAAGCCGCGGTGATGGACGGGTCGAACTCGTGGCAGTGCTTTGCGCGCGTGGCTTTGCCGCTCGTCCTGCCCGGCATCGTCACCATTGCGCTTTTTGCCTTCATCACATCGTGGAACGAATTCCTCGCCGCCCTCATCGTCATGAACAAGGAAACGGCCTTCACCATGCCAGTCATGCTCGTCGGCGTCAGGAGCGGGCATTTCGGCGCCGTCGACTGGGGCGCGCTGCAGGCCGGCATCATCGTGTCCATCCTGCCATGCATCCTCATCTATGTGCTGCTGCAGAAATATTACGTTTCCGGTCTGCTCAGCGGTGCGGTCAAATAGGCAAATGACCAACAGCAAGCCGACCGACGACGAAACCCCGCCGCTGGGCAATCCGACCATCCGCGATGTGGCGCGGCTGGCCGAAGTGTCCATCGGCACCGCCAGCAAGGCCATGAACGCCAATGGGCGCCTGCGCCAGGAAACCCGCGAGAAGGTCCTGCGCATTGCGCGCGAGATCGGCTATCGGCCCAACGATCTGGCGCAGAGCCTGCACCGCGCCAAGTCGATGACGGTCGGCATCATCTCCAACGACAGCTTCGGCCGGTTCAGCTTCCCCATCGTCGAAGCGCTGGAAGAACAGCTCGCCGACCAGGGCATCGCTATCTTCATGTGCAACGCCACCGACGATCCGGAGCGCGAGCGCCAGCATCTCGACCAGTTGCTGGGCAAGCGCATCGACGGCCTCATCGTGACGGCGCGCCGCTCCGACAAGCGCCCACCGGTCGGGCCGTTCCGCCACAAGCTGCCCGTCGTCTACGTCTTCTCGCAGGCCGACGATCCCAATGCCCTGTCGCTCGTCCCGGACGATGAAGGCGGGGCGCGGCTCGCCGTCGCCCACCTCGCCGGCCTGGGGCGGCGGCGCATCGCCTATGTCACCGGCCCCGAACGGTTCGAAGCGGTGCGGCTGCGCCATCGCGGCTACGAGCGCGGGCTTGCCGAAGCCGGGCTCACCGCCGATCCCTCGTTCTACCTTTCCGGCATCTGGGCCGAGGAATGGGGGCGCGATGCCGTCGCGCGCCTCTATGACGGCCGCAAGCAGGTGCCCGATGCCCTGTTCTGCGGCAACGACCAGATCGCGCGCGGCGCCATCGAAGCCCTGCGCGAGCGCGGCATCGCCGTTCCGGCCGATGTCGCCGTGGTCGGGTTCGATAATTGGGACGTGATGACGCTTGCCACGCGCCCGCCCCTCACCAGCATCGACATGAACCTCAAGGCCCTCGGCCGCGCTGCCGGCGAACGGCTGATCGGCATGATCGCCGGCGAGGTTCATCGCGGCATCCATCGTCTGCCCTGCACGCTCGTCGTACGGGACTCCACTATCGGCACCTCCGCGCCCAAGGAACATCGATCATGAGTCAGTACCTGCCCCTGCGTTTCGTCAATGTCCGGCTCGAAGGCGACTTCTGGCGCGAACGGCTCGATACCGTTCTCAGCCGCACCATTCCGAGCCAGCACGTCAAGCTCGGCGAATACGGCATCCTCGGTTCGCTGAAGCTGCCGCAGCCGCCGCCGCCGCTGCGCTTCCCGCGCCATCCGAACGGCTTCACCGTGCAGGTCTTCTGGGATTCCGACGTCGGCAAGTGGATCGAGGCGGCGAGCTATGCGCTCTCGCACCGGCGCGATGCCGATATCGAAGCCAAGATCGAAGCGATCGTCGACGATTTCGAGAAGGCGCAGGCGCCGGACGGCTATCTCAATTGCTGGTATCTCGGGCGCGAGCCCGAAAAGCGCTGGAGCAACCTGCGCGACAACCACGAACTCTACAATGCCGGCCACATGCTGGAAGGCGCCATCGCCTATTACGAAACGACCGGGCGACGGCGCTGGCTCGACATCATGGAGCGCTACGTCGAACATATCCGCCAGACGTTCGGCACCGGTCCGGGCCAGAAGCGCGGCTATTGCGGCCACGAGGAGATAGAACTTGCTTTGGTCAAGCTCTATCGCCTCACCGGCGAAAAGAAGCATCTCGACCTTGCCGCCTATTTCATCAACGAGCGCGGCCGCCAGCCGCCGCACTTTTTCGATGTCGAGCGCGAAGAGCGCGAAAAGAAGGGCTGGGAGGTGCAGCGCTACGCCCAGTCCAATTACGAATACAGCCAGTCGCACAGGCCCGTGCGCGAGCAGGACAAGGTCGTCGGTCACGCCGTGCGCGCCATGTATCTCTATACCGCCATGGCCGACCTTGCCGCCGAGCTCAATGATGCCGGCCTGAAAGCCGCGTGCGAAACGCTCTGGCGCGACGTCATGGAAACCAAGATGTACGTCACGGCCGGCCTCGGCCCCTCGGCGCACAACGAGGGCTTCACGCACGATTTCGACCTGCCCAACCAGACGGCCTATGCCGAAACCTGCGCCTCCGTCGCCCTGATCTTCTGGGCGCAGCGCATGCTGCACCTCGATCTCGACGGCAAATATGCCGATGTGCTGGAAACCGCCCTCTTCAACGGCGCACTTTCGGGCCTGTCGCGCGACGGCCAGCACTATTTCTACGCCAATCCTCTCGAAAGCGACGGCACGCCGACGCGCTGGGACTGGCACACGTGCCCGTGCTGCACGATGAACGTTTCGCGGCTCGTTGCCTCGGTCGGCGGCTATTTCGTTTCGCGTTCGGAGAACGGCGTCGCCTTCAATCTCTATGGAGGCATTTCCACCGCCGTCGAGATCGGCGGCGTGCCGGTCGCCCTGCGCGAAACCTCCAACTATCCGTGGTCGGGCGATATCGCCATCAACGTAGATCCCGAAACGCCGGTGGCCTTCGATCTCAAGCTGCGCATTCCCGGCTGGTGCAGGAATGCAAAACTCGCCGTCAACGGCGAGGCGATGCCGGTAAAGCCGGTCAACGGCTATGTCACAATCAATCGCGAGTGGCAGGCCGGCGATACGATCGCGCTGGAACTACCTATGCCGGCCGAACGACTTTACGCCCATCCGGGTGTCATCATGGATGCCGGGCGCGTTGCGCTGCGCCGCGGGCCGCTCGTCTACTGCATCGAGGAGGTCGACAATCCCGGCGGGCGCGTGCAACGCCTCAAGATCAGGCGCGATGCCGAACTGATGGCGAGCACGCGCAACGATCTTTTCGGCGGCGTCGTGACGCTCAGCGCCCCGGCAAAGGCGATCGATGAAAGCGACTGGTCGTCGCTCTATCGCACCGCGCCACCCAGGGAGGAAGACGCCACCCTCACGGCGGTACCATACTACCTATGGGCCAATCGCGGCCAGGGATCGATGCTCGTGTGGATTCCGGAGACCTGAAAACCGTTCATCTCCTGTTATTTTTCGTTCATACACCGTTCATCTGCCGTTCATCCGCCCGGCGAAATTGTGGCAAACTGGCTCTGGCGCAGTACGACGTCGTCCCTGATGCATGCCGTGCGATGCCCCGGCGTCAGCTCGCGCAGCGCCGGAATCGCCTGCCCGCAGGCCTCGATCGCAAACGGGCACCGGGTGCGAAAAACGCAGCCGGACGGGGGGTTTGCGGGGCTCGGCACCTCCCCTTTCAGGATCTGCCGATGCCCCCGCCGCGCCGGATCGGGCGACGGAACCGCCGACAGCAGCGCCCGCGTATAGGGGTGCTGCGGGTTGGCATAGAGGTCGCGCGTCGGCGCTATCTCCATGATTTTCCCCAGATAAAGTACGATCACAGTGTCCGCGACATACTCGACGACAGCGAGGTCGTGGGCGATGAACAGCATGGTGAGGCCCAGCCGTTTCTGTAGGTCTCTCAACAGGTTAATGATCTGCGCCTGAATCGAGACGTCGAGCGCCGACACCGGTTCGTCGGCGACGATCACCTCCGGCTCGAGCACCAAAGCGCGTGCGATTCCAATGCGTTGGCGCTGTCCGCCCGAGAATTCATGGGCATAGCGCCCGTAGGCATCGGCCGGCAGATCGACGGCGGCGAGCGCTGCCAGCGCCCGCTCCTGGCGTTCGGCTTTCGTGCCAATGCGTTGAATATAAAGGCCTTCCGTCAATATCTCGCCGATCGTCATGCGTGGCGACAGGCTCGCGAACGGGTCCTGGAAGATGTATTGCAGGCGCGCGTGAAAGCGCCGTCGGTTGCGGCCCGAGAGGTGCGCAGCCTCGTTGCCGGCAAAGCGGATACTGCCCGAAGTCGGCTGGATCAGCCGTGCAATCATGCGCCCGACCGTGGTCTTGCCGCTGCCGGATTCGCCAACCAGACCAACCACTTGCCCCTTCGGCACATCGAAGGACACATCCTCGACGGCGCGCACGACGGGGCCGCGGCCGAAGGTCGTTGTCGGGAAATGCTTGGTCAGTCCCGTGATCGACAGGAGCGGTTCGTCAGCCATCTCAGACCTCCTGCCAACGGATGCAGCGGCTCAACTGCCCGTCGCCAGTATCGAAAAGCGGCGGCGGCGCAGCCGAACAGGCCGGGATGGCGTAGGGGCAGCGCGGCGCAAAGGCGCAGCCGGGCGGCAGGTCAACGAGGCTCGGCACGGTTCCGGCAATCGCCGGCAGCGGAATATCGGCCTCCTTGAGGGCCGTCGCCTCTCCGAGCCGCGGCACCGAGCGCATCAGGCCCTTGGTATAGGGATGGCGCGGATGGGCGAAAACCCGTTTTACGCTGCCGGTTTCGACGATGCTGCCGGCATACATCACGGCCACGCGGTCGGCGATTTCCGCAACGACTCCAAGGTTGTGGGTGATGAACAGCATGGCCATGCCGCGCTCGGCCTGCAGCTTTTGCAACAGATCGAGAATCTGCGCCTGGATGGTGACGTCGAGCGCCGTCGTCGGCTCGTCGGCGATCAGCAGCGCCGGGTTGCAGGCCAAAGCCATAGCGATGGTGGCGCGCTGGCGCATGCCGCCCGAAAGCTCATGCGGATATTGCCGGGCCCGGCGCGCCGGGTCGGGAATGCCGACATCTTCCAGCAATTGCACGGCCTCCGCCGCCGCCTCGCGATGCGACTTGCCGAGATGGATGCGGATGGGCTCGGCGATCTGCTCGCCGAGCGTGTAGACCGGATTGAGGCTGGTCAGCGGTTCCTGGAAGACCATCCCGATATCGTTGCCGCGGATGGTGCGCAGCGCATCGCCCTCCAGCGCCTGCAGCTCGATCGTCTCGCCATTCTTGCGCCTGAGGCGCACGCGGCCGCCGTCGATGCGCCCGATCCCCTTGGGCAACAGGCCCATGATGGAAAGGCTGGTGACGGACTTGCCCGACCCCGACTCTCCCACCAGCGCCAGGGTTTCACCCGCTGCGATGGCGAGATCGACATCCCGCACCGCCACCACTTTACGGGCGCCGATGCGGAAGGTCGTCGTCAGGCCGACAATGTCGAGGACGGGCGCTGTCGTCATGCGGTCAGCCCAAAAGCCCGGTTTCGCGGAGGATACCGTCGATCGTGGCGGTTTCCTCGGCGTTGAGGCTGCGCTGCGGCCGCGCCATGATGTTGGTGTCGATAATGCCGAGGCTGCGCATGGCCGTCTTGAATGCCCCGACTCCGGCCGAACCCTGGCTGGTGCGCGGCAGGCTGACCCAGATCATCTCGAACAGTCGGCACAGGCGCTGCTGCTCGGCCCGCGCAGCTGCATAATCCCCAGCCTGGCAGAGGTTCCAGAGCTTCACGTAGCCAACCGGATCGACATTGCCGAGGCCCGGCACGACGCCATGGGCGCCCATGTTGAGCACGCTGTCGACCACGATCTCCGAGCCGGTCATGGCGAAGAAATCCGGCAGGTTGGCCGTATCGGCCAGCACGTAACGCAGGTTGCCGTCGTCGCCGCTCGAATCCTTGAGGCCGGCGATGGTGCCCTCGCGGGCCAGCGTCACCGTGGTCTTGCGCTCGAGCTTGGAGTGCACGCAAACCGGGATGTCGTAGGCGATGACGGGAATATCGAGCGCTTCGCGCACATAGCGGAAATGGTCGACGATCTCGGGCTGGCTGGTGCGCGCATAGAACGGCGCCGTCACTACGACGGCGTCGACGCCCGCTTCTTGCGCGACCCGCGAATGGCCGATCACGCGTTCCGTTGCCGGATCAATGACGCCGGCAAAGATGGGTGCCCTGCCGGCGACGTGCTTTACCGCGTGCTCGATGATCTTGCGGCGCGTCGCCTCGTCATGGAACACCACTTCGCTGGTGGAGCCGAGAACGAACAGGCCGTGCACGCCGGCGTCGAGCAGGTGGTCGAGCACGCGGGTGAAGGACGCATAATCGACCTGATAGTCCTCGGTCAGTGGCGTTACGACGGGTGGCACCACACCCTGGAAGAGAGGCATTTTGACCCTTTGTCTTCAGTTGAGATCGGAGCGGGGATCGAAGGCGTCGCGGAGACCGTCGCCCACGAAATTGATGGCAAGGACCGTCACGACAAGCGCCGCGCCGGGGAACATCCATTGCCAGGGATAATTTTCGAGAACCGCCGTCGAGCGCGCGGCATTGAGCATGTTGCCCCAGCTCGCTTCCGGCGGCGGGACGCCGAGGCCGAGGAACGAAAGGCCGGCTTCGAGCAGGATGCCGGCAGCGACCTGCAGCGTTGCATAGACGACGAGGATGTCTATGCAGTTCGGCAGGCCGTGGCGCAGCAGCAGATGCAGGAGCCCTGCCCCCATGCCGCGCGAGGCAACGACGAAGTCGCGTTCGCGCAGCTCAAGCAGGCGCGCGCGGACCATGCGCGCCAGGACGGGCCAGGACAACAGCGAGATGACGACGATGGTCGGCACGATACCGGTGCCGACGATGGAAGCGAGCACGAGCAGGAAAATGACGGGTGGCAGCGTCATAGCGAGGTCGACGAGCCGCATCGCCGTGCCATCGACATAGCGGCCGCCAAAACCCGAGACGGAACCGATGGCAAAGCCGATCAGCGAGGAAATGACCGTGGAAACGCTGGCGACCAGCAGCGAGATCCGGCCGCCCTGCAGCAGGCGGGCCATGATATCGCGGCCAACGCCATCGCTGCCGAGCCAGTGGTTGCCGGATGGCCCCTTGTTCATCGCCATCAGGTCGATGCTGTTGGGCGTATAGGGCCACCAGAAGCTGTAGCTGAGCGTCAGCGCCAGGATGGGGATGAGGATGGCCAGCCCGACCACCGCGGCGCGGTTGGTGAGGAACCGCGACAAAGCGCGGCGCAACGGTCCCTTGGAACGTGCGACGGGAGCGGATGCGATCGCAGTGGTCATCAGGACACCTTGATGCGCGGATCGACCGCCGCGTAGGCGATGTCGGTCAGGAGGTTGACGATGATGACGCAGGCGCCGGTGAGCAGCGTTGCGCACATGATGACGGGATAATCGCGCCGGGTGACGGCATTTATCATCAGCAGGCCCATGCCGGGCCAGTTGAAGACGCTCTCGATGAAGATGGCGCCGCCGATGGCGATGCCGATAGTGGAGCCGATGAGCGTGATCACCGGCAGCAGGGCGTTGCGCACCGCGTGTTTGACGATGACCCAGAACTCACGGACACCCTTGGCGCGCGCCGTGCGCACGTAATCCTGCGAGAGGGCTTCGAGCAGCGAAGCGCGCATGTAGCGCATGATCATGGCGGCGTGCGCGATGGAGAGGAGCGTTGCCGGCAGGATGAGATGACTCAGGAGATCGCCGAACGAGAACGGCACGCCCGGGGTCAGCATGCCGCCGGACGGAGCCCAGTGCAGCATGACCGAGAAGGCATAAAGGCCGAGCAGCGCCGTCAGGAAAGCAGGACTGGAAATGCCGATGAAGGCGAGCACCGACAGCGACACATCGGCTGAACCGTTGCGGCGCACGGCACCGAGAATGCCAGTGGAAATGCCAACGACGATGGCGATGGCGAGGCCGGTGAACATGAGCAGGACGGTGGGTCCTATGCGGCTCAACACCAGCGGCAGGACGGGAATGCCGCCGCGCTGGATGGAATAGCCGAAATCTCCGCTAAGCGCGGCCCGCAGCCAGGCGAGATATTGCACCGGCAGCGGCTGGTCGAGGCCAAGGCGCACACGCAGATTGGCAAGATCGGCTTCCGACATCGGCGCGGAAGGGTTGATATAGGCGTCGATGGGATCGCCGGGGGTCAGGCGCAGCAGCACGAAGATCAGCACCGTCAGCGCCAGCAGCATGAGGATGCCAACGATCGCCCGGCGGAGAATGAATTGCGACATCGACACCTCGCTTTCGGCGCCGGACGGAGCATGTCCGCCCGGCGCCCTGTGTTCGGCTCAGATCAGGGAGCGATGTCCCACTTTTCCGGATGCGCCTCGTAAGGCCCGCCAGCAGGCGCCGGCGTCCAGAAGAAGTCGGTGAGCTTGCTGGAGGCCACGCCGTAGCGGCTGGCAACCCACATCGAGCCCCACGGCAACTGGTCGTTCATGAACTTGCAGACGCCCTGCCACTTGGTGTTGGCCGCATCGGGGTCCGTCTCGGCCATGGCGCCTTCGATTGCCTTGGTGAGTTCGGGCATATCGATGTGCATGATGTTGTTGCCATTGGGCGGCACCTGCGCGGCGTTGAGGTTGACGTTCAGGGAGCCCGGGTTGGGGCCGTCCTGCGCGCCGGCATAGACCAGCGGGAAATCGTCCCACTTGGTGCTGTGCACGATGCCGTTATAGGTCGGCACGTCGACGACGCGCGGCTGCACGTTGATGCCAACCTGACCGAGCATGGCCTGGATGGCAGCCATGATGTTGGCGACCTGCGGGCTGTTGTAATAGGTCAGCCATGGGATCGGCTTGTCACCGTTGATATCGGCCCAGCCGGCCTCTTCGAGCAGGGACTTGGCCTTTTCCGGATCGTAAGCGTAGTCGTTGAGGCCATCGGGAACGATGGACGGGGCGACATAGCCGCACTGCGCACGCTTGGCGGCGCCGCCGAAGAGCTGGGCGATGATCTGGTCGCGATCGATGGCGTACATCACAGCCTGGCGGACCTTCAGGTCCTTCCAGAGATCGGTTTCGTAGTTGAAGCCCATGTAGTTGACGACATAGGAATCGCCGGCGATTACCTTGAAGTTGGCGTCGCCATCGAAGGTCTTGGCATCGTCGGGTTCGACATAGGTGAACTGGATTTCGCCGGCCTTGAGCGCGGCAACCGCGGCCGCCGGATTGGCGAAATAGCGGTTGATCAGGTGATCGACCTTGGGCTTGCCGTTGCGATAGTCGTCGAACGCTTCGAGCTCGACATATTGGTCGCTGACATATTGCACGAACTTGAACGGCCCAGTGCCGACCGGCTTGGTCGACCACCAGTCGCTGTTGGCGAGTTCCTTGGGATCCATGGAGCCGAGGATATGCTCGGGCACCATCATCACCTGCGTCAGCACCGACAGGAAGCCGGCATTCGGCTTGTTCAGCGTGACGACGGCCGTGCTGTCATCGGGCGTTTCGACCGAAGCGATGTCGGCGAGACGCGCGGCGAACAGGCTGCCGCTGTCGGGATTCTTGGCGAATTCCAGGCTGAACTTCACGTCGGCCGATGTAAAGGGCTTGCCATCGTGCCAGTTCTGCTTGGCGAGCTTGAACGTATAGGTGAGGGAATCGTCGCTCACCGAATAGTCGGTCGCGAGATCGCCGACGATCTTGCTGAGATCGGCGGTATAGATGACCAGCGGCTCATAATAGGTGCTGAGCCAGGTGAAGCCGGCTGTCGCCTGGAAGGGATTGAAGTTGCCGGGAAAACCACCCGGGCCGACGTCGAAACCGCCGGTAATGGTCTTGCCTTCCTGCGCCAGCACCGGTGGCACCGTGATGGCCGTGGCGGCAAGCAGGATGCCTGCGGTTGCCAGCAAGCGGCCGAAAGTCCTTCTCTGCATAGTCTCCTCCTGTGTTTTGACCGTTCTTGGTTCAATCCAGCCCTGAGCCGGCGCGGTTCATGGCAACGACGTTCTGGATGCCGCTGTAATGTGCCGCGAGGCGGCTGCGAGCGGCCTCGACGTCCTTGGCCGCGATGGCTTCGACGATCGCCTGGTGGTCGCGCCAGGTATCGAGGGGCGTAGGATTGGTGAGATTGGCGAAATCGGACGCCTTGTAGAAAGCCGTCCAGAAGATATCGATCAGCGCGCTCAGCATCTGGTTGTTCTGGCAGCGGAACAGCAGCTGATGAAAATGCTGGTCATGTTCGGCGAAACTCTCGCCGCGCTCGGCGCGCTCGCGCATCTTGTCGGTCGTCGCCTGTAATTCGGCCAGGTCTTCCGGGCCGATCATCTCGATCGTCTTGTCGATCAGACCCGTCTCGAGGACGCAGCGGATGACGCGCAATTCCTCGACATCGCGCAGCGAGGCCTGCATGCCGTAGGCGAGGTTGTCCAGGAGCGGCTGGAACGAGAAGGCCTTGACGAAGACGCCGATGCCGCGCCGCGTTTCCAAGATACCGATCGATTCCAGGGCCTTCACCGCCTCGCGCACCGAGTTGCGGCTGACGCCGAGCTGCTGGGCGAGAAAGGATTCCGGCGGCAGCGGGTCGCCGGCAACGAGCTTGTTGCCCTCGATATAGCTGCGCAGGCTCTCCTGCACGCTCTCGTGGAGCGATGGCGGCCGTGCCAGCGGTTTCAAAGGCTTAATCGACAATAAGGGTCTCCAGTCGTCGATTTATGCGAGCGCCTTGGCAACCCGCCTGAACTGGCTTATACGAACTTGTAGGATATCATGCAAGCCCATATCGGGGAGGCGGATGTGAAGGTCGGGTTGGTGGGGGTCAGCCATTGGCATGCGGGAATGCACGCGCATGCCGTGACGAGCGCCGGCGCGACGCTTCTCGGTGTCTGGGATGACGATGCTGACGTGGCGCAGGAATTTGCGGACACGTATCGGACGCGGGCGCTGGACTTGGCTGCAATCGAAACCGAAGCAGACCTGATCGTGGTGATGGGCAGGCCCGATCGCGTGCCCGGGCTTGCCGCCAGGTTCATCGCTGCCGGCAAGCCGATCGTTCTCGAAAAGCCCGCCGCCGTTCGCACGACGGACCTGGAAGCGCTGGCGGCGCAGGCCTTGGCTCGCGACACGTTCGTCGCCGTGCCGCTTCCCAATCGACTCGGGCCCGCAATGGTCGAGTATCGGCGTCTCAACGAGGCCGGTCGCGCGGGCGCCATTGCCCATGCGCATTTCCGTATCGTCAACGGGCCGCCGCAGCGCTATCGCGACGACGGCGTCGGCTGGATGCTCGATCCAACTATTTCCGGGGGCGGCGCGCTGAGGAACCTCGGCATCCACGGGGTCGATGCCGCGCTGGCGCTTGCCAGCGGGGACCTATCGCTGCGTTCAGCGAGCATAAGGCGAAGCATCCACAAGTCCGAGGCCGTCGAAGACCACGCCCTATTGGTGCTGACCGACGAGGCCGGCGCGCTCTTTACGGTCGAGGCCGGATACACCTACGCCTCGATGCAGGCGGGCGGCGATTTCGAGTGGCGGATCGCTGCAGCCAACAGCTACCTGATCGACACCGGTGACGCCGCATTTGCCGCAACGCTCGACGATGCGAAGCGCCGATCCCTGGCGCCGCTGCCGCCTTCGGTGCGCTACGACGCCTTTACCGCCGATACGCTGGCGCGGTTGCAGGCGGGCGAACCGCCTTCCGTCGGCATTGCCGACTACGTCCGCGCCATGCGGCTCATCGACCTGGCCTACGAGGAGGCATTGCATTGACCAGAATCGGCCTCATCGGCACCGGACATTTCGGCGCCGTGCATGCACGCGCCCTCAAAACGCAGCCAGATGCTGTGCTTGCCGCCGTTTGCGCTCCAGATGCCGCAACGGCCAAGGCGTTTGCCGACATTCATGGCGGCGAGCCCTATTCCGATTGGCGGCGAATGCTGGAACGCGCCGATATCGATGCGGTGGTGATCGCAACGCCGCACCACCTGCATGAGGAAATGGTGATCGCGGCGGCGCAGGCCGGCAAGCACGTCTTCCTCGAAAAGCCGATGGCGCCAACGGTTGCGGCCTGTACGCGAATATCCGAAGCCGCCGATGTCGCGGATATCGTGCTGATGATCGGGCATGTCGCACACTTCTTCCGGCCGATCATGGCGGCACGCGCAATCATCGATGGCGGCACGCTCGGCCGTCCGATCACGGGTTTCAGCACCTACGTGAAGCTCTGGATGGAGGCCAACCGGCGCGACTGGCACCTGAAGCCGGAAACCGGCGGCGGCATGCTGATGACGGCAGGCATCCACGCGCTCGATCAGTTCGTCTGGCTGATGGGCGGAACCGTTGCGGGTGTTTCCGCTTTGGCCGGCACCTGTTTCCACGACCAAGAGGCGGACGACACGGCGTTCATCGGGCTTCGCTTCGCCGATGGCCGCGTCGGCCAGGTCGGCAGCATCGGCTACCGCGACGGTGCAGTCTCCTCTTTCGCGCAGATCGTCTGTGAACACGGCGTCATCGATATCGACCTCGACAGAGGCGTCAGGATCGGTCGCGGCGGTGCCTGGCAGGATGTTCCGGACAGCTACCAAGCCGACGCCATGCAGAACGCGGTCGCGCGCGAATGGGGCGCGTTCCTCGCTTCGATCCATGACGGCAGTCCGTCGCCAGTGGATGGGCGCTACGGCCGCCACATCGTTTCAATCATCGATGCCGCCTTGCGGTCGTCGAAGGAAGGCCGGGAGATCGCCATAACGCCATGACAGCTGACAACAAACTCACGCGCACCGGGAGGTGGGGCCGTGTCCGCGGCAATTGGGCGACGCTGCTACTCCCCATCGATGACGACGACGGCATCGACCGCGAACGTCTTACCGAAGAGATCGACCTGCTCATCGCGGCAGGCGTCGACGGCATCTATTCGAATGGCACTGCCGGCGAGTTCCACAACCAGACGGCAGACGAATTCGAAACCATCCAGGACTTGCTGGCCGGGCGCTGCAAAACGGCAGGCATGCCATTCGCAATCGGCGCGTGCGATGCCAATCCCCGGCACAGTCTCGAATTGGTCGCCGCGGCGCGCCGTCTCGCGCCGGATGCCATTCAGGTCATCCTGCCAGATTGGTGGCCGGTGACGGCAGAAGAGGCGACCGATTTCCTGCATATGGCGGCCGAAGCTGCCGGCCCGATCCCGCTCGTTCTCTATCATCCGCCGCACGCCAAGCGCGTGTTCCAGCCCAAGGCACTGGCGCAGATCATCGCTCCGGTGCCATCCGTCATCGGCATCAAGATGGGCGACGGCGATACCGGCTGGTACGAGGAAGCGCGCAATGCGCTCAGCGACGTCGGCGTCTATGTGCCGGGCCACCATCTCGCCACGGGCGTCGCCGAGGGCGTTGCGGCGGGGGCGTTCTCCAATGTCGCCTGCCTCAGTCCACAAGGCGCGCAGCGCTGGACCGACAGCATGCGGACCGATACCGGCCCAGCCCTGGAGCTGGAGGCAAGAATCCGCGCTTTTCTCGACAATCACGTTCGACCCTTCGGCGCCAACGAGGGCTATTCCAACGCCGCGCTCGACAAGCTGCTGGCAACCGTCGGCGATTGGGCGAGGATCGGCACGCGCCTCAGGCGCCCATACCGCTGGATCAGCGAGGAACGCGTCCCGCCACTCTACGCCGCTGCGCGCCGCGAATTGCCCGAACTCTTTTCTCAATGAGCGGCACGATGGCTCGTCCCAATATCCTTGTCATCATGACGGATCAGCAGCGCCGCGACACGATCGGCGCTTATGGCTGCGACTGGATCGAAACGCCCAATCTCGATCGGTTGGCTGCGGAGGGTACGCTGTTCACGGCCTGCACCGTCGACAACCCCATCTGCACGCCTTCGCGCGCCAGCATGTTTACCGGCAAGCCGATACCAGGTCATTCGGTCTATCGCGTGCACGATAACCTGCCCGAGGACGAGGTTCTGTTCACTGAGCACCTGCAAAAGGTGGGCTACCACACTGCCCTGTTTGGCAAACTGCATGTCAGCAGCCGCCTTCAGGAAGAGGAGAAACGCCATCCGCACGACGGTTTCAACATCTACGAATGGTGCCTCGAACCCTCGGTGGGGATGGACAGTCCCTTCAACGGCTATGTGCGCTGGCTGGCCGAGCAGGATTCCGAGTTCCTCGAACGCTTGCGGCGTAACAGACGTGCCGAACTGCACCATCCGGAAGCCGTTCATATGTCGAAATGGGCGGCGGACAGGACCATCGATTTTATCGAGAACGCCGGGCAAGACGATCGTCCCTTCTTCTGCCTGATGAGCCTGTTCGATCCGCATGACCCTTACGAAGACCACCCGCTGGCCTCCCGCGAACGGGTCGATGCGGACCGCATTCCCCAGCCCCTGCCCGTTAGCTCGAAATCCTGGGCGGTAGATCAGGAGCGCCACGGCTCCTATGTCGGCGATGCCGAGGCGTTCACGCCCGACGAGATCAAGGAAATCCGGCTCGGCTACGGCGCTTCCATCGCCTTCGCCGACATGCAGATCGGCCGTGTGCTGGATGCCCTGGTCACCTCCGGCCTGGCAGAGAATACCTGCGTCATCTTCCTGTCGGACCACGGCGACCAACTCGGCGACCACGGGCTTTTCGTGAAAGGCGCGGCGCTTTACGAGCAGACCGTCGGCGTGCCGTTGATCGTCCGCTGGCCCGGCCAGGTCGAGGCGGGGCAACATTGTCCGGCATTGGTGCAGGGCCACGATCTTGCCGCTACGTGCCTCGCCGCTGCCGGGCTCGATGCCGCAACGCTCTGCCCGGAGAGCGAGAACGTCGTTGCCGTCGCCAGGGCGGGCAGCACACATCGATCCGTTGCGGTTTGCGCCTATCGCAATTCCGGCATCAATTCGAGCGGCCGGTTCTGGGACCCGCCCTTGCTCGCAACCATGGTGCGCAACCAGCGCTACAAGCTGATCCTTTACTCCAAACCCGATGGCGCCGAGCGGGAGCTGTTCGACCTCGACACCGATCCGGGCGAACAAACCAACTTGTCCGGCGATCCGGAACTGGCGGGCGTCGAAACCGAACTGCTGTCCGAACTGGCCGCCTTCCTGCAGCGGGAAGCCGGGCACATGTCGCCCCGCGCCGTGCCCAGCATTCCGTCGACTGCCCATCTGCTCAGGAACAGTCTCAAATAGCATCAGCCGAATGCATGCTTTCCATTCAGCCTACGACCATGACAGTGTTGCCGTGATCATGGTGCGGCACTAGAAGTGGCCAGCGGCGCCGGAGAAGCGCCCGTGTGATCAACCAGGAGAGACCGATGACCATCCATCAAAGCCGCGGCCTGCGGAGCGCCCTTGTCGTGGCAGCTCTGCTGGCGAGTGCAGCAGTCCCCGCCGCCTTCGCACAGGATTTCGATCCCAATGCCACGATCCGTATCGGATCGCTCTACGAGCCGCAGAACCTCGACAATACGGCCGGCGCCGGACAGGGCATCAACGAGGCCTTCAACGGCAATGTCTACGAGGCGCTGTTCCAGCTGACCGATGCCGGCACCGTCGTGCCGAACCTCGCTGCCAGTTCCGAAATGAGTGAGGATGGACTCACTTACACGTTCAAGCTCAAGCCCGGTGTGAAGTTCCATTCAGGCGATCCGCTGACGGCCGCCGACGTGAAATACTCGATCGAACGCGTCACCGCCGAGAACTCCAAGAGCTCGCGCAAGAAGTCGCTGTCGACCATCGCTTCGATCGAAACGCCCGACGATGCGACCGTCGTCATCAAGCTGTCGGCCCGCTCGATCTCGCTGCCCTACAATCTCAGCTACGTCTGGATCGTCAACGACAAGGCCAGCGACATCACCTCGACCGAGGACGGCACCGGCCCGTATACGCTCGAGGAATGGCGCCGCGGCTCGGCGCTGGCTCTCGCGCGCTTCGACGGCTACTGGGGCACGCCGGCAACGAACGGCGAGGTCGTGTTCCAGTATTTCACCGACGCCACGGCGCTCAACAATGCGCTTTTGACCAATGCCGTCGACATCATCACTTCCGTCCAGAGCCCGGATTCGCTGGCGCAGTTCCAGAACAATCCGCAATTCACCGTCAGCAACGGCGCCTCCACCACCAAGGAGATCATGGCCTATAACGATCGGGTCGCGCCCTTCGACAACGTGCAGGTGCGCAAGGCGATCGCCCGAGCCATCGACGACAAGAAACTGCTCAATTCCATCTGGGGCGACTACGGCACGCTGATCGGCTCGTTCGTGCCGCCAACCGACCCATGGTACGTCGACCTCACCAATGTCGACCCCTACGACCCCGACAGCGCCAAGCAGATGCTGGCCGATGCCGGCTATCCGGACGGCTTCACCTTCACGCTCGATACGCCCGACTACGATCCGCATCCGATCGTGGCGCAGTTCATCCAGAGCGAGCTGGCCAAAGTCGGCGTCAAGGTGAACATCAACATCATCACCGCCAACGAGTGGTACACCAAGATCTACCAACAGCACGATTTCCAGGCGACGCTGCAGGAGCACGTGAACCACCGCGACATCGTCTTTTACGGCAACCCCGACTTCTACTGGGGCTACAACAATCCGGAAGTGACGAAGCTGATCGCTGATTCGGAAACCGCCGCTTCGGAAGACGAGCAGGTCGCCGATCTCAAGAAGGCCAACGAGCTGATCGCCGAGGATGCCGCCAGCGACTGGCTCTACCTCTACCCGCAGATCGTCGTTTCGGCTGCCAACATCACGGGTTATCCGATCAACGGGCTGAACTCGCAGTTCTACGCCTACGGCATCAAGAAGGCGAAGTAACGCCGCTCACCGCCATCGCCGCCTCCGGCACACGCAGGGGGCGGCGTCCCGATACGACCACCAGGATCGATCATGGCTGCCTACCTGCTGCGCAGAACGATCATTCTCATCGTGTCGCTGTTCGTCGCCGCGGTGGCGCTGTTCGTGCTGTTGCGCCTGCTTCCCGGCGATCCGGCCAACGCCCTGCTCGGCGTCGGCGCCACGCCCGAACAGATCGAAGCGGCGCGCGCGCAAGTGGGTTCCGACCAACCGCTCCTGGTGCAGTTCTTCGATTTCGTAGGTAAGCTCGCCCGGCTCGATCTGGGAAATTCCTTCGTCAGCCGCACGCCGGTCCTGCCTGAAATCGCCAACCGGCTGAGCGTCACCTTGCCGCTGACGCTGCTCAGCTTCGTGCTTGCCGTCCTCATCTCGGTGCCGCTCGGCATCGTCGCCGGCGTCAAGCCGGACACCTGGTACGGCCGCGCCGTTTCCCTGGTCTCGCAACTCGGCATCGCCATCCCCGTCTTCTGGCTCGGCATCTTGCTAGTCACCCTGTTCGCGGTGAACCTCAGGCTCCTGCCCTCGGGTGGTTTCCCGCTCAAGGGCTGGACCGACTTCTGGGGTGCGCTGACGCAATTGCTGCTGCCTGTCCTCACCATCGCGCTGGTCGTTTCGGCCTCGCTGCTGCGCTATGTGCGCTCGGCCACGCAGGATATCGTCGGCAGCGATTTCCTGCGCACGGCGCGCGCCCTCGGCGCCAGCTTTCCCGAGGCGTTGTGGCGCCACGGCATCCGCAACGGCGCCGTGCCGGTGATTTCCATCCTCGGCATCGAACTCGCCTCCAGCTTTCTCGGCGCCGTCGTCGTCGAGCGCGTCTTCTCGCTGCCCGGTCTCGGCTCCATGCTGCTGCTCGCCATCAGCCAGCGCGATTATCCCAATGTGCAGGGCGTGCTGTTCGTTTCGACGCTACTGGTGCTCGTCATCGGTTTTGCCGCCGACCTGGCGCAGCGCCTGATCGATCCGCGCCTGCGCGACCGGGGGCAGCGCGCATGACGGTTCCGGTCGACACCACCACCGCCCCGCGCCGGTCGCGCGGCTCGTTCACGCTCTGGCTCGGCATCGTGCTGGTCGGCCTGCACGTCGTCATGGGCTTGCTCACGCTGGTCTGGACGCCCTACGATCCCACCGGCATGGTCGGCGGGCGGCTCGAACCGCCCTCCGTCCTCCACTGGACCGGCACCGACCGGCTCGGCCGCGATTTCTTCACCCAGATCATGATCGGCTCGCGCATAGCGCTCGAAGTCGGCATCGGCGCCGTCGTCATCGGTGCCGCCATCGGCGTCACCATCGGCATCCTCGCCGCCTTTGCCTCACGCCTGCTCGACGATGCGTTGGCGGCAGCGCTTGATATCCTCATCGCCTTTCCAACCCTCTTGATCGCCATGCTGGTGGTCGCGGCCAGCGATACTGCAACGCTCTGGTCGTCCGTCCTCGCTTTGGGCATTGCGCTTTCGGCCATCGTCGCCCGCCTCACGCGCATCCTCGCCAAGCGCGTCCTCACCATGGGCTACATCACGGCGGCGCGCACCTCGGGCACGTCGTGGCTGGGCATCGTTTTCCAGCACGTCCTGCCCAATATCTGGCCGACGCTGACGGTCAATTTCGCGCTGCAGTTCGGCATCGCCGTCATCGCCGAAGCCTCGCTCTCCTATCTCGGCCTCGGCGCCCCGCCACCCAATGCCTCGTGGGGCCGCCTGCTGCAGGAAGCGCAGGGCACGGTCTACACGGCCCCTATCGCCGCGCTCGCGCCGGGCCTGGCGCTTGTCCTGCTGGTCATCGGCATCAATTCGCTCGCCGACGGCCTGCGCGACATCGCCGACCCGATCCGGAGGGCGTCACGATGAGCGCGCTGCTCAAAGTCGAAGACCTGACGCTGCGGCTGACCGACAGCGGCTCGCCGCTGGTTTCCGGCATCTCGTTCTCCATCGAAGCCGGCGAGCGCCTCGGCCTCATCGGCGAATCCGGTTCAGGCAAGTCGCTCACCGCCATGGCAACAGTCGGCCTGCTGCCGCCACAGATCGAGGCGACTGGCTCGGTCATGCTGGCCGGCGAACAGATGATCGGCACGCCGCAACGCGTGTTGAACCGGCTGCGTGGGCAAGCCGCCACTGTCGTTTTCCAGGAGCCGCTGACCGCCCTCGACCCGCTGATGCGCCTCGGGGCGCAGGTGGCCGAACCGCTGGAGCGCCGGCTGCGCCGGTCCGGCGAACGGCCGGCCGGGCGCGACCTTCGCAACGGCGTCATCGCCCTTTTCGAGCAGGTTGCCCTGGCCGATCCCGAGCGCATGCTGAAAGCCTATCCGCATGAGATTTCCGGCGGCCAGCGCCAGCGAGTCGCCATCGCCATGGCGCTCGCCTGCGCCCCGCAACTGCTGATCGCCGACGAGCCGACGACCGCGCTCGATGTCACCACGCAGGCGGAAATCCTGAAGCTGCTCGACGGCCTCGTGCGAGAGCGCAACATGGCGCTGCTCTTCATCAGCCACGACCTGCCGGTGGTTGCCGGCATCGTCGACCGCGTCATCGTGCTGCGCCGCGGCGAAGCGGTGGAAAAAGGCCCGGTGCACGGCGTGCTGACGCAGCCGCAGCACGACTACACGAAGTCGCTGGTCGCGGCGGCTGCCGCTTTCGATACCGCGCTGGCGGGAGGGGCCGAATGAGCCTCCTCGACGTCGAACGGGTGAACTTCGGCTATGCGGCCAATCGGCAGGTGCTGCACGATGTCAGCTTTTCGCTGCAGCGCGGCAAAAGTCTCGGCCTCGTCGGCGAATCCGGCTCCGGCAAGACGACGCTCCTGCGCCTGCTGCTCGGGCTCGAACGCCCCTCCTCCGGCACAATCCGGTTCGACGGCCGCCCGCTCGCCTGCCGCGATGGCGGTTTCATGCGCGACTACCGCCGCCACGTGCAGCCGGTGTTCCAGGATCCATATTCCTCGCTCGATCCGCGCCAGAAGGTCCTCTCCATCGTCTCCGAACCCCTGCGGTCGCTCCGCATTGGCGGCGATCATCGCGCTCTGGTGCAGGCGGCGCTGGAAAGCGTCGGGCTCGACCGCGACATCATCGATCGCTACCCGCACGAATTTTCGGGGGGCCAGCGCCAGCGCATCGCCATCGCCCGCGCCATCGTCCCACGGCCGACGCTCCTGCTGGCCGACGAGGCGGTCAGCGCCCTCGACCTGTCGACCCGCGTACGCATCGTCGATCTCTTCAAGCGCCTCGCCGCCGAAATGACGCTGGTCTTCGTGTCGCACGACCTCGGCGTCGTCGCGGCCCTTTGCGACGAGATCGTCATCCTGCAGCGGGGCCGCATCGTCGAGGCGGGCGATACGCGCACTGTGCTGACGCGTCCGCAACACCCATATACCAAGACACTGCTGGCGAGCGTGCCGCGCATGCCGGCGTGAACGGAAGGATTCTGAAATGACCGTACAAGGCGATTATCTCGAAAAGCTCGAGGCCTGGAAGGTCCGGCGCCTCAAGGCCCTGAAGGCAGCGGACGGCTGGCTCAACATCGTCGGCCGCTGGGTCCTCGACATCGGCCCCGCCACGGTCGGCGCGGGCGATGACAACGACCTCGTGCTGCCGGTCGGGCCGGCCCGCCTCGGCACGGTCACGCAGAATGCCGACGGCACCGTCACTTTCGCGCCGACTACCGGAAAACCGATCACGGTGACACCGAACAAGAAGACGCCGCCGCGCTTCACTCTCGACCGTTTCCTTTTGGAAGTGACGACGCTCAACGGGCAGAACGCGCTGCGCATCCGCGACACGCAGTCGAAGGCGCCGGACGCGCTTACCGGTATCGATTATTTCGCTCCGAACCCCGAATGGCGGATCGTCGCGCAGTGGAGCCGCTTCGAGCAGGCGAAGGGCCTCACTATCGGCACGACCGGGGCCATCGACACCGAGGTCGAGGTCACCCACAAGGCAACCTTCACGCACGACGGCACGCAGTACGAGCTGATTCCGACCCATGGCACTCTGGAATCGCCGCAATTCGTCATTCGCGACCTGACGTCGCGCGACCTCACCTATCCGGCCTCGCGCTTCGTTTACGGCGAAGACGTTACCGACAGCACGATCGTCCTCGACTTCAACAAGGCGATCAATCCGCCCTGCTCGTTCACGGAATTCGCGGTCTGCCCGCTGCCGCCGCCGCAGAACGTTCTGCCGTTTCGCATCGAAGCCGGGGAAAAGCGCCCGGCGGGCCATTGATGGCCGCAACCGGCGAACTGGCTGGGGCGCCAGGATTCGAACCTGGGAATGGCGGTACCAAAAACCGCTGCCTTACCACTTGGCGACGCCCCAACGCGCGCGTTCCTACACGGTTTGCCGGGGCTTTACAACACGGCGCCCGAAGCCCTGCGAAAGGCGATAATCTTGGCTTGAATCGCCGCTCCACGGCAGCTATAACGCGCCGCACCGAGACACCCGAACTCGGTGAAGCCGGCAACTGCCAAACGCAGTACGGCGTTTCAAGACCATGCCGGAGTATAGCGCAGCCTGGTAGCGCACCTGCTTCGGGAGCAGGGGGTCGCGTGTTCGAATCACGCTACTCCGACCAATGAACCCCGGTCTCGCGAGAGGCCGGGGTTTTTACTTCGATGAGGCCAACCTCATTCCGTCTTCAATGCATTGGCCAGTTCATCTGCGTTGCGGAGGGCCCAGGCCCAGATGGTGAGGGTTGGGTTGATGCCCGGACAGGTGGGGAAGGTCGCGCCGGAAAAGACGTAGAGGCCCGGCGTGCCGTGCACCTGCCAGTGCGGGTCGACGACGCTTTTAGCGGGGTCCTCGCCGGCCCGGGCGCCGCCGAGGTCGTGGCAGCAGCCAACGCCGGTCTCGATCGGGCCTCGCCCGATACGGGCCGCGCCCATGGCGTGCAGCAGGTCTTCGGCCCGCGACTGCATGTATTGGTACAAAAGCCGGTCGCTGTCGCAGAGGTCCCAGACCACGCGCAGGACCGGATCGCCCACCCCCGAGCGGTCGCGCCAACGGGGGTCGAGCAACAGCCGATTGGTCGCGAGCGGCAAGGCGTCGGCCTGGATCTTGACGGCGGCGCGGTTGTTCCATTTGCGCAGGTGCCGTTTATAGCCCACTCCCCAGCGCGGTGCATCGAGAGGTGCGGAATCGAGAGCGATCTGCAGCGGCAACAGCTGGTTTTCCGTGCTCAGCGTCCCTCCGCCGACGATACCACGCGCATCGATCGCGCCGTTGGCCATCAGGTCTTCGACGATGACGGCCTGCCCGCCCGGGCCGGTGTGGCGGTCAAAGCTCCGGTCGTCGAATTCACCAACCACCTGCGGGAACATCTTGGACATATAGCTCAGCCCGAGCTGGCCGCGGCCGTTGCCGAGACCATCGGGCGCAGCATCTGTGCCCGACAACGCCAGCAACCGGATCGATTCGAAGCTGTAGGCGGCGACGATGACGGTGCGGGCGTCCTGACGGCGCTCGCGCCCGTCGGGATCGAGATAGGTGACGCCCCGCGCCCGGCCGGCGCCATCAACGACGATCCGCAGGACGCGGCACAGCGTGCGCAGGTCCAGGTTGCCGGTGGCCAGCGCTTCGGGAAGCAGGCGGTCCATCGGCGTCCAGCGTTCGGGCGTGACGGCACCGATCCCTTCGTCCCAGGGATCGTACACGGGCGCAAAGCCGTTGCGCGGTTCGCCCATCCGGCCGACCGGTATCGCATAGGGTCGATAGCCCAGCCCACGAGCCGCGGCACTAAACGCATCGCCGACGGCAAACCGGCGCAAGGGCGCAAAGGGGAGCGGGCGCGAGCGCGGCGTATAGGGGCTGGGCTCGCCAGCAACGCCGATCATCCATTCGAGTTCGGTGTAATAGGGCTCCAGGTCGTCGTAGCCGATCGGCCAGTCGGTGAGGCTGCTTTCGTCCGGCAGGTCATCGGCGCGTGCCCGCTCGCGCAATGCGCTGAGTTGACGGAAGTGGTGCGGGTGGAACCGGCGGAAGCGCGCGCCATAGAGGACTGACGAACCGCCCACGCCATTGGCCATGCGCCCGAGCGAGAAGGTCAGCGGGCGATCCTCGGCATCATCGATCCGGCGCACCCAGCGCGGTGTCTCCGAATTGAACTTGGGGCCGAGCGAGGCGCGGCCATAAAAGGCCTGCCCGAGTTCATCCGGCCGATAGCTTTCCGCAGCGCGCCAGGACCCCGCCTCCAGCACCACGACACGCAGCCCGGCCTTGGCCAGCCGGGAGGCGACCATGCTGCCCACGGCGCCGCCCCCGACAATGACGACATCGGCGTCGTTGCAGGGCGGACGGCGGCCGGCGTCGGGATCGAACCCATCCGGGAAAGGAACTTGCGGCCGCCCCGGCCACTGGTCGAGCGCCGCAGGCTCGCTTCCATCACGTGACAGGCCGGGATGGCCGAGGAACTTCCAGCCGCTCATGTCGCGATTGCCGCCATGAGCCGGATCGGCGAAGAGGCCGCGCAGCAGGTCGCGCCGCAATAGGGCGAAGCTTCCCTCCGGCCCGGATGTGCCTTGTTCGAGTTCGGCGATCAACTGATCCAGGCGCTCGGCCGGAAGCTCTGCTACTGTCGTGCCCCAGCGTGTGCTCGCATTTCGGGAAAACCAATCGAGAGCACGACGATAGGCCGGGAGGTCGTCGGCATCGAGCCCGGCAAGAGCACGGTCGATGTAATCGATCGCCCCCATCGTCGTGGCCCGGTAGCCGTCCCCATCGTCAGGGAACATCCGATCGAGGATGGCGCCGAGAATAGCCGCCTCCGGCTCGCCCAGCGCGAGCCGGCCTTGCATCGTGCCGGCGTGGGACACGCTAGTGCGTCCCGTCGAGGATGGCGCCCTGCCCTTTCAGTTCCGAGCGGAGCATACCGACGTCCACCGAACGCAGATCGCCCGGCCGGTTGGTACGGATCGAAAGCGCAGCGCCAAGGCCGGAGGCCTCGCCCTGGGCCATACACGGCCCCATGACGCGCGCCGAACCGTGCCCCTCGCGATCCGCCGACATGCAACGGCCGGCGACGTAGAGGTTGCGAATGCCCTTGGCCACCAGCATGTCGTAGGGCATGTCGTAGGAGCCGCCGTCGGCGACGGGGATACGCACCTGCTTGGTGCCATCCTGGTGGATATCGACATGATGCGAGCCCTTGCCGATGCCGTCGTCCCGCTTGCGGGCGCTGAGCACGTCTTCGCCGGTCAGCACGTATTCGCCGACGACACGGCGCGTTTCGCGAATGCCGATGCGATGGGAAAGCCCGGCGAAATAGGCGTTCTCGAAGCCGGGAATGTTGTTGCGCATGAAGGCGATGCTGCGCCAGGCCTGGTCGGTCAGCGTATTGAACGTCTGCGACAGGGCAACGCTATCGGTCGCATCGATGTTGGCGACGCGCGTGGTATTGACCGAAACTTCCTTGCGTTCCTTCGAAACCGGGATGATGCCGATCAGCGCCGTTTCCTGCAGTTCGCCGCGCTCGATGCCTTGCGTGATCAATGGTCCACCGGCCTTGAAGAAAACGGCCGGCTGGCCCTGGTCATAAAGGTTCTGCGCGCATTGCTTCGGCGTCAGGTCGGCGCCCATCCATTCCGATTCACCGACGGCAAGATTTTCGGGATGCTCGACGCAGAAGCGCAGCAGCGGTTCCGTCTCGACACCCGAAATGCGGAACAGCATGGTGATCGGCTGGAATTCGCCTTTGTCGTTGGAAATCATCAACTGGCCGCCGGCGCGCATGGCGATGTCGCCGTCGCCGGAAGCGTCGATGTAGACAGGCGCCTGCACCAGCGTGCGCCCCTTCTTGTTAAGGACGACGACGCCCGTAATCTCGTCGCCCTGCCGGACGACGTCCTCGGCAAACGAATACATCCACACATGCACGCCCGCCCGGCGCGCCACATTGGCCACGGCCAGCTTCATGATTTCCGGATCGATGCAGACGTACCAGATCAGGCGCCAATCGTTGATCGGGCCGATATAGCCGCCAAGACGCGCGTGCTCTTCGAGTATTTCCTTCATCACGCCGCCGACGACCCATTCGCCGCGGGCGTTGAGGGCGCCGTCGATCGGCAGGCCGGTGATCAATTCGCCGCCGATCATCGATCCGGCCTCGATCAGCAGCGTTCGCATGCCGGCCTTGGCGGCGCTGATCGCCGCGGCCACGCCCGCGCAGCCACCGCCCGTGACGACGACATCATAATTTACCTGGTTGAGGGTTTGAGCCATTCATAACTCCTGAGGCAAAAGGGAAAGGGTCAAGCGAGCGTTTGGCCGCTCTGCTGATCGAAAAGATGGATGCGCTGGGGATCGAAACGGACGCCGACGCTGTCGCCGATGGCCGGTGAGATTTCCCGAGGATCGCAGCGCACACCGAGCTCGTCGCCGCTTTCGAGGCGCAAGTAGACGAACAATTCCGCTCCCGCGAGTTCCGTGAGGGTGACTTCAGCGCGGATGTCGCCGTCGCCGAGCGGCTTGATCGCGATCGCTTCCGGCCGTGCACCCAGCGTCGTTGCGTGACCCGGTTTGGCCTGCAACTCCCGCCGGCCGAGGGGAATGACCAGTTGCTGGCGGCGAAACACGCACTCCCCCGCCACCGCTTCCAGTGTCCCGTCGAGAAAATTCGTCTCGCGGTCGCCAACGAAATTGGCGACGAACGTGTTGACCGGGTTGTTGTAGATTTCCAGGGGCGTTGCGACCTGTTGCAACTTGCCCTGCGAGAATACGGCGATACGGTCGGACAGCGTCATGGCTTCGGATTGATCGTGCGTCACATAGACGATCGTCGAGCTGAGATGCCGATGCAGTTCCTTCAGGTCGCGCCGCATCCGCACGCGCAAACGCGCATCGAGGTTGGAGAGCGGCTCATCGAGCAGGAAGACGCGCGGATCGCGGATCATGGCGCGGCCCAGCGCCACGCGTTGCTGCTGTCCGCCCGAAATCTCCTTGGGATAGCGCGCGAGGAGATTACTCACGCCGAGCGTATCCGCCACGCGTTCGACGCGGCGCGCCACATCGTCCTTGTCCGGGCGTGGCCGGCGTGCGGCGAGAGGAAAAGCAATGTTTTCGGCCACGGTCATATGCGGATAGAGCGCATAGTTCTGAAAGACCATTGCCAGGTCGCGCTGCTCCGGTGGCAGCCGGGTGATGTCGCGATCGCCGATATGGATGCTGCCATTGTCGGCCGCGATCAGCCCGGCGAGCAGGTTGAGCGTCGTCGATTTTCCGGAGCCCGATGGGCCGAGCAGCGAAACGAACTCGCCATCGCCGATTTCGAGATCGAGGCTATCCAGGGCGGTTACCGCCCCATAGCGTTTGGAAACGTTTTTGAAGGTGACTGTCGACATGACTAACCCTTGACCCCGCCGCCGGTGAGGCCGGAGATGAAGTAGCGTTGCAGGAAGATGAAGACCAAGACGATGGGGACAATCGATATGACTGAAGAGGCCAGCAGCGGTCCCCATTCCCGGCCGTAAAAGCCGAGATAGAAGTAGACGGCGACCGGGAAGGTCCTGACCGCCTCCGACGTGGTCATGGTGACGGCGACGATGAAGTCGTTCCAGGAAAAGACCAGCACGAACAGCGCGGCAGCGACGAGTGCCGGCTTGGAGAGCGGCAGCACTACCCGGCGCAGCGTGCCCCAAGCCGTATAGCCGTCGATGCGGGCGGCATATTCGACCTCGATGGGCAGAGACAGGAAGTAGCCGTAGAGCAGCCAGACCACGATCGGCAGCTGATAGGCCGTGTAGAGCAGGATCAGCCCGAGATGGGTGTTGATGAGGCCGGTGAGGCTGAGCAGCGTAAACGTCGGGATCAGCAGCGAGGCGATCGGGATGCTCATGACGCCGATGGTGAAGACCATCAGTGCCTGTCGTCCGCGGAACTGGTAACGGGCAAGCCCATAGGCCGCGAGCGCGCCGACGAACAATGAGATGACAACGGCGGCGGCCGAAATCACGGCGCTGTTGCCGAGATAGAGCAGGCCCTTGTCGCCGATAACGCGTGCATAGTGTTCGAGCGTGACCTCGCGCGGAATGAAGCGCGGGGGCAGTTCGAGGATCTGGTTGGTGGGTTTGAGCGAGGACAGTACGCCCCACAGGATCGGCGCCAGCGCGAAGGCCGCAACGATGATATTGACGAGCGTTCGCACCGTGGCGCGGCGCATGGCCTGGCGCAAATATGGATTTGCCGCGGTCATATGTTCCCGGCCTTTCTGAACAGGCGCAGAAGGATGGCCACCAACGCCAGGTTGACGATGAACATGAGGATGGCGAGTGCGTTCGCCTGGCCGAGCACATTGTCGTTGAAGCCGAGGCGATACATCTTGAGCACGACGGATTCCGTCGAATTGCCCGGACCGCCAGAGGTAAGAATGAGCGGGTAGGTGAGCGTGTTGACGAGGTGGATGAACAGGCGGACCACGGCGATGAAGATCGGCACCTGCATCATCGGTAGAGTGATCCGCACGAACCGGTACCAGGCCGAAGCGCCATCGACGCGCGCCGCCATGTGCAGGTGAGCCGGAATGCTCTTCAGGCCGGCGAGCAGGATGATCATGGCAAAGGCGCTGTCGCGCCACATGGCGTTATAGACCAGCGCCGCCATGGCCGCCTTGGGGTCAGCAAGGATACTGATATTGCCGAGGCCGAGCGGCCCGAGCGCCAAATCGGAAAGTCCCGACTCCTTGGCGAATACCCATTTGAGCAGCATCGAGCCGACGAGCATGGCGATCATGTACGGGATCAGCACGATCGCCTGCATGATGCCGTTGAGGCGGTTGTTGCGCTCCAGCCAGAGCGCCAGGGCAAAGCCGATTACGAAGGTCAGGATCAACGAGACGACCGAAAAGATCAGGGTCACCACGATTGAATTGAAGACCAGCGGCGAGGTGAGGACCCGCCAGTAATTATCGAAGCCGCTAAAGCCTCTTATCTGGAAGAACTGAACGCGGTTGAGGCTGTACCAGAAGCCGATGACGAGCGGCACGATGACGAAGCCCAGCTCGACCAGAACCGCAAACGCGACCAGCCGGTAGGGGGTATATTTTTCGGAAGAGAACATGGCAGCCCACTGGACGGATGGGATTGGGGAGGAGGGACGCGCCCTCCTCCGCGTTCAGGGGTTACTGACGATCGTTTGTCGCCTGTTCGGCCTGGCGAAGGGCGTCATCGACGCTGGCCTGGCCAAGCACGACTTGCTGCGTCGCGAGGTTGAAATCCGCCTGCGTGCGGCCCCAATTGCACTTGCCGGGCATGAGCACGCCGTTATCGGCGACGATCTCGGCCGTCCGGCGCAGGGCCGCGCGGGAAGGCTCCTGCATTTCCGGGCGTTCGGCTACGGAGCGATAGGTAGGGATCTGCTCACCCGGCACATTCCAGAGCGCAGCGCCCTTGGGGCCGGACATATAGGAGATAAACTTCGCAGCGGCCTCGGAATTGGGCGACTTGCTCCATTCGACGGCCCACCAGCCCACCAGCATGGCGGGACCCGGATGGTCGGCGGTAACGCCAGGCACGGGGGCGATGCCAAGCTGGCTGCCATCCCAACCGTTCGCGGTTCGCTGAATCTGCTCGAACCGGGAATTGGCGATGATCATCATCGCATAACGGCCGGCGGCGAATTGATCGATGGCGTCGTCCGACGACATGGCCAGGGATTCGCGCGGCGTCACCTTATCCTTGGTGATCCAGTCGACCTGCATCGCGATGGCGTTGCGGCCGGCGTCGTTGTCGAACTGGGCCACGCAGCCGTCGTCGAAGATCTTGCCCTGCTGCCCGTCGACCGTCGCAAGGAACGCGGGCGTGACCGAGTAACGCTCCTGGCTCAGCCCCAGTCCGATGCCCCAGACGTCCGGCTGGCCATCGTTGTCGGTATCCTTGGTGAGAGCCTTGGCCGCCTTGGTGACGCCGTCCCAGGTCGAGATATCGTCCGGCGTCAGGCCGGCGGCCTCGAACAGATCCTTGCGATACATCATCACCCAGGTGCTGGGCATGAGCGGCACGGCGCGCACGGCATCGCCATCGGTCACCGCAGCAAAACTGTTGTTGAGCAGGAAATCCTGCTTTTGCTCCTCCGGCCATTTGTCGAGCACCAGCGGCTTCAGGTCCGCCGCCGAATCCGAATTCATGATGAAGCCGAGATTTTCGGAATTGACCCAACCGATATCAGGGGCATTGCCGGCATTGGAGCCGAGTACGAACTTTTCGGCCAGTGTCGACCAAACCTGCGGCTCGACCTGAATCTTGATGTCCGGGTTCTCGGCCTCGAAGTCCGAAATCATCTGCTTGAGCGCGACATTGCGCCCGCCATCGGCGTTCACATCGAGGAACGTCCACATGGTTACGGTGGTCTCGGCATAGGCTGCGCCCGTTGCCAGCAAAGGCAGCGCAAGCAGTCCGCATAGCCCTGAATATCTGAAGTTCTTCATTTCTTTTCCTCCCGGGATGTTTCTTCCGGTTCGGCCGGAAGTCCGAAGTAGAGTTCGCCGACTCGATTGAAGTGTTCCGTCACGGCGGCGGAAGCCGCCGCGGCATCGCGCCGGCGCAGAGCCGCGATGAGCCGCTCACGAAACGCGATGCCCAATTGCCAACTGGCGGGATTGTCGACCTTCTCGCGCAAGGTGCTCCACAGGGCGCCTTGGCGGACGCGCCAGAGTTCCCCGACGGTCGATGCCAGGATCTGGTTCTGCGAGGCATTGGCCAAAGCGGTATGAAATACACGGTGCTCCGCGGCAGGCGAGTCGCCGCGCGCAACCAGTCGCCGCATTCTTTCCAGGCATTCTTCGAGCGTCCGGATGTCCTCCTCGCTGGCACGAATGGCAGCGAGACGGGCACAGGCGGGCTCTATCGTGCGACGCGCCTCGAATTGCTCAAGCGGGCCGGGACCAAGATCGTTCTCCCCGCCAACGGGGATCATCCGCAGGTTTCCAGCATCGGCGCGAACGTAGTTGCCGCCGCCCTGCCGGCTTTCGACCCACCCCATGGTTTCGAGGGCGATCAGGGCCTCCCGGATGGATGGACGGCTCACACCGATGATTTCGGCGAGCTCGCGCTCGGGCGGAAGCGCGGAGCCCGGCGGAAACGTGCCATCCAGGACAAGACCCCGGACGTGTTCGACAATCTGCTCATAGAGCCGTCGCGGACGAACGACCTTCAGCCCAATGTTCTGCTTGCTCATGTGCGCCTCCGACATACCGATTATGGTCAAATGGTAAGCGTGTCAATTGGCCTTACCAATTTTTTGTCGACAGGGCTTCTGACGCGGGACGCGGCAGGGGTCGCGACGGAACGTCGACGTAAGGAACTAAGAAGTCCATCCCCTACTTACGCGAGGATCGCTCCTCAACGGTGAGTGACTGGGGGCATTCAACCGCCCCAAATCTCGCTAACCAGATCTACCACACCCAACGGCACTCATCCGTTGCTCATACAATCCGCTTCGTCGACTGTCTGATCGTCAGCGTAAGGGGCAAATAAACATGGTCGCTGGGTTCAGCGCCGGTGGTTATCCCCCCAATGCGATCAATCAACCGGTTGGCCGCGAGTTGGGCGATACGTTCTTCGTCGAACGTAACAGAGGTGATGGTGGGGCGGGAGAAATCGCGATGCCCGCTGCCGAAGGAAATGAACGATACGTCGTTCGGCACAAGCAACCCGTTGTCTGAGAGAGCGGCAAGGGCACCGGTCGCCACGGCGTCGTTGAAGGCGACCATGGCCGTGAACCGCGTGCGGGATGCGAGATACGCTTGCACTGCATCATAGGCTGCTGCAGCAGAATAGTTGGCCGTCGGCACAAGGTTCAGGTCAGATTCACTGCCGGGTTCGTTCTCCTGGTACGCAGCCCGTACCCCACCCAAGCGTCTCTCCGTCGAGCGACTTGGAGTCGGGCCGACAAACACCACCTGGCGATGGCCTAACCGATAGAGATAATCGCCAATCTGCTGTCCGCCGCCGTCTTCGTCGTGCAGGAAGCAATCAACGTCCGGAATGTCGTACGAGCCAGAAACACCGACCATTGCAATTCCGCGCTCGACCAATTGTGAAAGCCTGATCTCGGGAAGGCTGAACACCCAACTGAGAGGCAGAAAGGCGCCGTCCATTCTGAGGCCGATGATTTTCTCCAACGCCTCACGCGTCATCTCCACCGAGCCATCTGTATCCAGCAGAAATACGGCGTAGCCCCGCGACTGGGCGGCTGCTTCCACAGCCTTGAAAGTGCGGATGATGGCCACATTGGTGATGTCAGGCGTGAGGTAGGCGAGAGTACGTGTCCTCTTGGCGTGAAGTGAACGAGCCATATGATTGGGATGGAATTCCAGCTTCTCGATAGCCTGTCGCACTCGAGCCGCCAATTCCTCGGAAACTGGCTTGTTGCCATTCACCACCGAGGAAACTGTCGAAATGGACACGCCCGCCTCGCGGGCGACATCTTTGATGGTGGCGATGAACTTGGCCATAGGCAGTCGAACTCCTCACAGGCTCGCTCACTTAGAGAGTGACACCCGTTCTTGCACCACCTCGCAGGAGTGATGTTATCCGTGAACAGGCAAGAAACGTTTCTCAAAACTTAGAAAAATCTCACACATATCTACATCATTACCCAGCTTTGTCGTCAACTGTGTGTTGCGAAACGTTTCTCAAATTCGCTTGACAAGGCACCTCCCCGATACCGAGTATGGTTGTGGCTGGGGAGTGGTCCCAGCGCTATTGGGAGGAATTCATGCGCAGGACTAGGACATGGAGGAATATGTCGACCGCGACAGGCGCGGCACGGCTGGCAGCCTCCGCTGTACTCGCGGTTTCAGTAATGACCTTTGCCACCCTCACGCAGGGTGTCGAGTTGACATTATGGGCACCGCCGAATTTCACCCCTACGGCCGGTCTGCCGGCGGTGGCCGATTCCTACAAGGACCTCTACGATCGGTTCGAAGCAGAGAACCCCGACATCAAGCTCAAGTTCGAGCTGCTGCCCAACGGCACGGAAGCTTTGCAACAGGTGCTGACTGCGGCTACCGCGGGAAATCTACCCGATCTCGCAGTACTCGACGGCTTCTGGATCGCCCGGATCGTACAAACCGGCAAGCTTCAGTCGCTCAACGATCTATGGACGCCCGAGAAGCGGGCGGCCTTCTATCCCCAAGCGATCGATGCTGTGACCGTCGACGGCAAGATTTATGCGGCATGGTTCTACAATGCCTGGCGCGGCATTTTTTACCGCCCAAGCGTATTGAAGAAATTGGGCTATGACGAACCACCCAGGAATTGGGACGAATTCCTGGCGATGGGGGAAAAAGCCAAGGCTGAAGGTGAATCGGGAGTCATGTTGCCGGGCTCAGGCACTGAGCTTACTGCCCTGCACATGCTCTCCATGTTCTGGGGGCTCGGCGGCGAACTAGTCGACGACACAGGCAAACCCGTCTTCTTCGAGGGCAAGAATCGTGACGCGCTCGAAAAAGTCTACGGCATGTACAGAGAGATGGTGGAGAAGGGCCTGATGCCGGTCGACGTCTCGACCATGGACGAGGCCGCAATCCGCCCCTTCTTCTATTCCGGAGAAACCGCGAGCGTTGCTCAGTCTTCTTCCTCAGTCACGCAGATGTATGCCGATGTGCCAGATCTCAAGGGCGATCTCGGCGCCTTCAACTACCCGCTACCAGGAGACGCCCATGCATCGCCCATCCTAGTTGGCTGGACCTACGGCATCTTCACCGATGATCCGGAGCGTAAGGCGGCTGCCTGGAAGTTCATCGATTTCGCTCTCAAGCCGGAGAATCTGGGCAAGCTCAATGCAGCCGCCGGTCAGCTTCCCATCGTGCATTCGATCTGGGATCAAGACTTCTACAAGAATGATCCTTTGATGCAGCAGTTCAAGGGCGTCTTTGAGAGTGGCGTCATGCGGGCTCGGCCGAACGTACCGATCTATCCAACCCTCACCAATGCCTGGGCTCTGCAGATGGCCGACGTCCTTTCGGGCAACATCACCCCGGCGCAAGCGGTCGACAACGCCCGCGACCAGGTGATGACCGAATACGATCGAATGTCCTCGCGATAATAGCCGATTGACGACTTGGCCGGGCAGTCTCTCGCCCGGCCACCGCGCTCCCCTCCCGAGGATCCAAGATGGCCCACGGAAAAATAGCTCACGGCCTGTCGCAGCATCAATATCTCTTCTTCATTCTTCCTGCGATCCTGATCGTGCTCGGCTTCACCGCCTATCCGGCGCTATATGGCGTTTGGATCAGCTTCACCAACCTGCACTTCGCCTACCCCGACTCCCGGTTCGTCGGCCTAGCCAATTACATGCGCTTCTTCACCTGGCCGGCATTGCCGCAAGTCGCCGGCAATACGATTATTTTTGTCGGCTCTGTCGTCGTCCTACAGATGTCGCTCGGCCTTCTGATCGCATTGCTGCTCAACCGAGCTGTGTTCGGACGCCGCCTTATGCGTTCGATTGCCATCCTGCCTTGGGTAATCCCCGCAGTGATCATCGGATTGATGTTCCAGCAGCTGTTTTCCGGCAGCAAGCTGGGCATCATGAACACTGTGATCGGCGTCTTTGGCCTGGACAGCCGCAGTTGGTTGTCCAACCCGACTGAGGCCATGTGCATCATGATCGCGGCGTTGGTCTGGCGCGGCGTGCCACTCTCCATCATCCTGCAGTTGGGCGGTCTGCAAACCATCAACAAGGAACTGTATGAGGCCGCGGCCATCGATGGTGCAAATCGCTGGCAAATGCTGCACTCCATCACCATTCCGTCGCTGAAACCGATCTTGTTAATCAACCTCATCATGGCGACGTCCGGCACCCTGAACCATGTCGACATTCCGCTGTCGCTAACCGGCGGGGGACCCGGCCGCGCAACCGAGGTGCTGTCGCTAAGCCTCTATAAACAGGGCTTTCAAGTGCTGGATGCCGCCTATGCTTCAACAATCGCCACGGTTATCCTCGCCATAAACCTCGTGCTGACCGTGGCCTATCTACGCGTCTTGAGGGCACCCAAATGAGTGTCGGAATCCTAGCCGGTTCACGTCTGCGTGCAGCCCGGTCACGTCGTCATGTCCCCGATCTCGTGATTACCTATGCGCTCTACGGCCTGCTTTCGCTGCTGGTGTTGTTTCCGCTCGCCTGGGTGTTGCTGGGGTCGTTCAAGAATCCAGGCGAAATCTTCGCCTATCCCACAACCTTCTGGCCGCGCGACTTTACGTTCACAAACTACACCGACGTCATCAATCGGACGGCGTTGCCGAACTATCTATGGAACACGGTCATCGTCACCGCCTCCACGTTGGTCTTTGCACTCGGCATCGGCACTGTCGCGGCCTATGGCTTCTCGCGATGGGATTTTCCGTTCAAGGATACGATCCTGGTTGTGCTGCTGGTCCTGCAATTGATTCCAAGCACGGTCAACATCGTACCCTATTACATGATGATGAACTCGCTGCACCTGCTCAATACACACGCGGCTCTCATCATCATCTATACCGCAGGTAATATTCCCTTCGTTATCTGGATCATGAAGGGGTACTTCGATTCTCTGCCGAGAAGCCTCGATGAAGCGGCGGTGATCGATGGCTCTTCGATGTTCAGGGTATTCTGGAGCATCATTCTGCCACTGAGCCTGCCGGGCCTTTCGGCAGCCGGTTTCCTGACTTTTCTTAGTGCCTGGTCGGAGTTTCTGCTGCCGCTGGTGCTCGCCAATTCGCGCGAAGTCGCGGTCATGAGCGTCGGCCTGTTCAGCTTCTTCGGTATGGACGGCAATACCGCCTACCACTACGCCTTCGCCGCTTCGGTCATGTCCACCGCGCCGGTGATCATCGCTTACCTATTTGCACAGGAGTACCTCGTGTCAGGCCTTGCCAGTGGAGCCGAAAAATGATCGACGCCACCATTTTCCAGATTGGTCGAAAGCCACAGCTGTTCATCGACAACTGGCTCATCGAACAATCCGACAGCGTCACGAGGCGCTGGCACAAGCCCGAACGTCACGGCGATGGGCCTGTGCTCAAGGCCGACAAACCTTGGGAGCACACACCCTACTTTACCTATAGCAATTTCAACGTGTTGAAGGATCCGGCCGACGGGCTGGTCAAGTGCTGGTACGAAGATATGGGGCCATTGACGCCCCATCAGCGCCACCCTTGGAAGAACCGCATGCTCTATGCGGTCAGCGAAGATGGCTTCACATTCGACAAGCCGCTGATGGATCGCGTTCTGATCGACGGGCGGCGCACCAACATCTTTGCCGGCTATGTAGAAGGTGCGTCTCCCGACGAGATTAACCCCTGGGCCGATATGGGCGTCCATTCCGCTGCTATCGTCATAGATCCCGATCCGGTCGACCCCGGGCAGCGCTACCGTATGTTGTTTACGCGGGCGACCCCGGATCATCGGCATGGAATCGATGTGGCGCATTCCGCCGACGGCCTTACATGGCGAAGTTACGGTATGCGACCAAGCTTTGGTAATGCCGGCGGGCGCTTATCCGATGTCTCAACTATCACTTACGATCCGGCGACCAAGCTTTACCTACAATACACGAGACATGGGCGTATGACGGCGGCAGGCGCCCCCACCGACTGGCCGGGCGTGCCAGCTGGGCCAGGGGGATGTTTCCAGAGCTATTGGCCGAATAGACCGGACCTGATGAACAAGCGGCGCGTATATCGCACTGTCAGCGCCGATTTCCTGAATTGGACCGATCTTATCGCTGTGGTCACGCCGGACGATCTCATCGACAATCTCGATGAAGCCTTCTACGGGCTAGGCCAATTTCGTGTTGGCGATCTTCACTTCGGCACGCTGGGGATACTGCAATTCGTAGATAACGAAATGGAGGTTCGCCTCGTTTACAGCCGAGATGGCATCTCGTGGCAGGCTGCCGACAAGGGCAATGCGTTTCTACGGCCGCGCGGCGGCGATCACTGGGATCGACACATGGTGTCCATCGTTTCCCCGCCCGTGCGCGTAGGCGACCGTTGGCATTTCTATCACGGCGGCTCTTGGGCACATCACGACTACTGGTGGTCTGGTGATCAACGGCTCGATCACGACGAGGCTCGCGACCCTACTGCTCATGTGCACTTTGGAATGGGCGTCGCGACCCTGCGCTTTGAAGGGCTGGCTTCGCTTGAAAGTCACAGCCCGAGGTTGGGCAGGATCGTGACCCGGCCGCTTAGCACTGACGGCCGTTCGCTCTGGATCAACAGCCGTAGCAAGAACGGGGCAATTCGCGTCGCCATCAGCGACTCCAACGGTCGAATCCTGCCCGGACGCGGCTTCGAGGACTGCGCACCTATCGCTGCAGATGGAATCCGCAATGAGGTGCGCTGGACGTCGGGTACGGTTCCCGACAGCGGGGGGAGCGCCGACCGCTTCATCAAGATATGGTTCGAGATCAATAACGCGGAGCTGTTCGCCTTCGGTTTCGGTGAGTGACGCGTATTCTCGAGCACACTCGATCAGTGAAAGGGAAATAGAGACAAAAGCAAAGACAAATTGACTCCCCAGCCGATTTGTACCTACAAATTAGCAGGGAGGATTTGATGGCGAAGCCAGCTTTGTCCAAGACGGCGGTGAAGACGGCGCGGGCCGCGAGCCAGCCGCTGCACCGGCAGATCGGCACGGCCATCCGCCAGCAGGCACTCTCCGGGCGGCTCGTCGACGAGAACGGGCGCCTGAAGACCGAGGCCGAGCTCGTCGACTATTTCGGCGTTTCGCGCGTCACCATCCGCAACGCCCTCGCCCCGCTGGTGGCGGAAGGCCTGTTCGAGCGGACGCCGCGGCGCGGCACCTTCCTCAAATCCAACCGCTCCGAACAATGGGTCGGACGGCTGCTGGGCTTCCAGGAGTTCATTGCCGAAGCCGGCTACCTGCCCGGCGCCAAGATCCTGAAACAGGGCATGACCAAGTCGCTGCCGCCGGACGTGGCAAAGGCGCTGCGGCAACGGGTCGCCTGGCAATTGCATCGCGTCCGCTCCGCCGACGACGTGCCGATGGCGATCGAGCGCGCCTATTATCCCGCCGAGATCGGGCTCGACCTCGAACGGCGCGACCTCACGTCCATCGCGATCTACCGCGTCCTCGAAGACGACCTGGGCATCGCCATTACCGGCGCCAGCCAGACGATGAGCGCCAAGCTCTCGGACGCCGAAGAGGAGAGGGAACTGTATCTGGAGACCACCAGCGCGCTTGTTGCGATGGAACGCATCACCAGGGGGCCGCGGGGCACGGTGCTGGAATACCTGCAGGCGGTCTACCGCCCCGACTTCTTTCAATTCTCGATCGATCTCAGGCGCCGCCTGACCTAACCTAACAAAGGGAAGAGAGCGCCATGGCGCAGCCGAATGTCATCATCATCCTCAACGACGATATGGGCTTTTCCGATATCGGCTGTTACGGCGGCGAGGTGCAGACGCCCAATCTCGACCGGCTGGCGGCGAACGGCGTGCGCTTTTCGCAGTTCTACAACACCGCCCGGTGCAGCCCTTCGCGCGCTTCGCTGCTGACCGGCCTGCATCCGCACCAGACCGGCATCGGCATCCTCACCTACGACAACGGGCCAGAAGGCTATGCCGGCAACCTGACGCAGAACTGCGCCACGATTCCGGAAGTGCTGAAGGCCGCGAACTACCGCACCTATATGAGCGGCAAGTGGCACATCGCCTCCAACCTGACCGAGCCGACCGATGCCTGGCCGATGCAGCGGGGTTTCGAGAAATTCTTCGGCACGATCATCGGCGCCGGCAGCTTCTATCATCCGAACACGCTGACGCGCGGCAACGAGAGCGCCGACCACGAGGCGACCGACAATCCCGAATTCTTTTATACCGATGCGATCAGCGACCAGGCTGCGACTTACGTGCGCGAGCATGCCAACGAAGCCGGCGATCAGCCGTTCTTCATGTACGTGGCCTATACGGCGCCGCACTGGCCGCTGCATGCGCACGAGCAAGATATCGCCAAGTACAAGGGACGGTTCGATGCCGGCTGGGACACGCTGCGCGAGGAGCGGCTGGAGCGACTGGTCCGCTCGGGCATTCTCGACAAGAGCTGGCAGCTGACCGAGCGCGACCCGTCGCAGCCGCCCTTCGAAAATGCCGAGGAAAAAGCCTGGCTGACCCGCTGCATGGAAACCTATGCGGCGCAGATCGACCGCATGGACCAAGGCATCGGCCGCATAATCGAGGCGCTGGAAGCGACCGGACAGCTGGACGACACCATAATCCTCTTTCTTTCCGACAATGGCGGCTGCGCCGAGGACATTCCGGTGGGCGTCGAGCCCAAGCAGCTTGTCGAGGACCTAATGATCGCGCAATACAAGACGCGCGACGGGCGCGATGTGCGCATCGGCAATTATCCCGAGATCATGCCGGGCGCGGAAGACACCTACCAGAGCTACGGCATCGCCTGGGCCAATCTCTCCAACACGCCGTTCCGGCTCTACAAGCATTTCACGCATGAGGGCGGGATCGCCACGCCCCTGATCGTGCACTGGCCGAATGGCGATATCGGCCGCAACGTCATCTCGCACACGCCGGGGCAATTGCCCGACCTGATGGCGACGATCCTCGATGTGACGGGAGCGGCCTACCCGGCCGAACGCGACGGCCACAAGGTGCCGCCCTGCGAGGGCGTGAGCCTTGCCCCGAGCTTTGCCGGCGGCACCAAGGCGCGCAAGCCGCTGTTTTGGGAGCACGAGGGCAATGCCGCGATGCGCGACGGCAAGTGGAAGCTGGTGCGGCGCTATCCCGGCGATTGGGAGCTCTACGACATGGAGGCCGACCGCACCGAACTGCACGACCTTGCTGCCCAGAACCCCGAGCGCGTTGCCGCCATGGCGCGCGACTACGAGGCCTGGGCAAAGCGCTGCGGCGTCATCCCCCGCGAGAAAATCCTCAGGATCATGCAGGAACAGGGCGAAGCGGCCTTCTGGGAAGAGGATGCGTGATCTTTCTCATGGGGAAGCGGGTAATGACGGTATGGAGGGATCGGATTCCAGTTCAGGTTCCAGTATCCGCCGCCGCTTCCCGGGTGAAGGCACGATAAGCCGGCCTAATATGTGTTCAAACTGACGACATCCGGTTGGCTTCTAAATCTTTTCACTGGCGCAGATGCCGCGCCGGCGGACCGCAATCCCCAACAGGAATTCAACGATGACTGACAGCCGTTTCGTGGTGCTCGTTCTCGATGGCCTGCGCCCTGACCTGGTGACGCCGGAACGGATGCCCAACCTTTCGGCATTTCGCGACCGGGGCGCGGTGCTGGCCAATTGCCGGTCGCAATATCCGACGCATACGCGCGTCAACAAGGTGAGCTTTGCCACCGGAACGACGCCGAAATACCACGGCATCCACTTCAACAAGATCTACGACCCGGCGTTCTTTGTCGACCGGATCGTCGACATCGGCCATTTCGACGAAATCCACGCCGCCGACGCGCGCGCGCCGGTGATCACGGCGCCGACGATCGGCAAGGTGCTGGCCGACGCCAACAAACGCTTCGCGCTCGTCCATTGCGGCATGCACGGCGCGCCGTGGCTGTTGAACTATCACGGCGACCGGCTGGGCCAGGAGCACATTGCGCTGCGCGGCTTCCAGTACAGCACCAGGAAGGCGGCCGAACTGGTCGAGGCAAAGCTCGGCCCGATGCCTTCGCCCGACGGCATCAACCTCGAGCGCACGCGCTATGCGCTGAAGGCTTTGACCGAAGTGCTCTATCCGGCCCTGTCGCCCGATGTCAGCCTCATCTGGTCGGACGAGCCGGACAAGTCCGAACATGCCGACGGGTTGCGCGGCCCGCTGACCGAGAGCGCCATTCGCCAGTGCGACGAGATCGTGGGCGATGCGATCGCCTGGTGGCGGACGGTCGCCGAACGCGACAACGTCAACCTGCTGATCGTTTCGGACCACGGCCATGTCGAGATTTCCGGGCGCGTCGCCGTCGCCAACCGGCTCGCCGAAGCGGGCCTGCCGGTGACGGCCGATGCAGCCAAGCCTGGCGCGGTGATCGTGCCCTTCGGCAGCGGCGGCATTTACCTCCGCGACCAGGGCGCCGGCGTGCTGGAGGGTATCGTCGCCTGGCTGCAAAAGCAGGACTGGTGCGGCAATCTCTTCACCCGTGACCGCGACGGCGTGAACGGCATTATCGAAGGGACGTTTTCCACCGCGCTTGCCTCGATCGATCATCCGCGCGCCCCGGACCTGCTGTTCACGACGCGCCGGTTCGACGCCAATGCCGCCGAGGGGCATCCGCTCGGCCATTGCATCGACACCGGAACCGGGGCGGCGGCCGGCTCGACGCATGGCGGCCTGCATCGCGAGGAGCTACGCAACTGCCTGTTCGCGGCGGGCCCGAACTTCCGTTCCGCCTACCGGTCGGAAACCAGCGGCGGGCTCATCGACCTGGTGCCGACAATGTTGCAGACGATGGGGATTGCCCGGCCCGAGACGATGGCCGGGCGCCCGCTCGGCGACCTGCTGGTGGGCGGCACGGCGCCCGAGGATGCGGGGGCGGGGGTGGAGACGGTTTCGGTGGCGGCGGGGAATTATCGGCAGAGTATCGAATTCAAGCGGCTGGCCCGGCGCAATGTGTTGGAGCATGGCTGGCGGGAGTGAGGAACTGCCGGCGATTGACGCTGTGGAGAGCGCTCAGGATGGGCCCCGACTTTCGTCGGGGTGACAGGTGGAGAGAACGGGGAAAGCGCTCGTCTCCGAGCTTTCTGCGGGGGCAAGTAGCTGGGCCCCGGCTCAAGGCCGGGGAGGATGCGTTGAGGGATCGAGCAGGATCGATGGATCCTGCTTGGTCTCACCCCCTCGCCATTCGAGCTTAGCTCTCATGGCCTTCTTGCCTCAAATCGCTCCACTGGAGCGATTTGTCAGCGCAAGCGCTGACCGACGGCGAAGTCCCCCGCAAGGGGGGAGGTGCCGTTCCGTGTATTTTTCGAGATCGTGCCACACACTCGATGAGCACCCTCCCCCTTGCGGGGAGGGTTGGGGAGGGGGTGACACGAGCAGGGTGTTCGTGTGTTCCCCGCGCTTACCCCTAATCCATGCAGTCGAAAAAGCCGTTGACGAGGCTGAGGTTGCGGACGTCGCGGTTGCAGACGGCGACGAGTTCGTAGGGTTCGGCGAGATCGGAGATCGGGATGGCGCGGACAGTGCCGGCGAGCGTCGTCGTGCCCTGGGCGGTGACGGTGATGCCAAGGCCATGCTGCACGGCTTCGACGGCCATCGGCGTCGAGCAGACCATCATGACGCGCGGGAAGATCACCCCCATTTCGGCGGCGCGCCGCTCGAGGCGCCAGCGGGCAAAGGAGCGCGTGCTGGCCACCACCAATTGATGTTCGGCGAGTTCCTTGATGGTGACGCTCTCGCGCTCGAACAGCGGATGGCCGGTATGGACGAGCGCGGCATGGAAGCGCTGCTCGATGTTCCAGACGTAAAGGTTTTCGCGGTTTTCGGGCTCGGGCATGAGCACGACGTCGGCTTCGCGGTTCTTGAGGGCATCCTCGCATTCGCGCCAGCTGGCGTTTTCGAAGGTCAAATCGACGCCGGGATAACGCTCCTTGAAGCGGCTCATATAGGTCATGGCCGGATTGCAGGCGGTGCCGGCAATGCGCAACAGGCCGCGCTCAAGCTGGGCATATTCGCCGATGCGCTCGTCGAGCAGCGTGTGCAGGATGCCGATCTCCTCGGTGACGCGGTAGAGGCGCTTGCCCGCCGGCGTCAGCACGAGGCCGGTGCGCCGCCGCTCGAAGAGATAGGCGCCGACGGTCGCCTCAAATTTGGCGACGTTCTGGGTGACCGACGACTGGGTGACGCCCAGTGCCGCAGCGGCCTTGGAAAAGCTCTTGTGCTGGCACGCCGCATTGAAGGCGATGATCTGATGCTGGTTCACTTTCATTGCGGCGGCTTCACCATGATGCGGACATTAGAGTCCCTAATATCACTTCACACTCTTGCGACATAGGCTGGCTATCGGTGCGATCGGGTAAACCTGATCGCACACGCCTTTATGTTGAAGTTCATCCATCTGACCGACCTGCACCTCACCGGCACCGGGGAAACCTGCGACGGCTATGACACGATGGCCGCCACCGACCGCGCGCTGGACCATGCGCTGAAACTGTTCGGCGACAGCGATTTCATCGTCATCACCGGCGATCTGGCCAATTGGGGCGAGCGGCAGGCCTATGTGCGGCTGCAGGAGCGGCTGGCGGGGATCGACAAGCCGGTCTTCCTGATGATCGGCAACCACGACAACCGCGAGAACTTCTTTTCGGTGTTCGGGGACCGGCATCCGTTCGAGATGCCCTATGCGCAATACGTGCAGAATTTCGGCGACTACCAGCTGCTGTTCCTCGATTCGCAAACCTCGCTGACGCATGGCGGCGCCTTCACCCCCGACCGCCTGGCCTGGATGGATCGCAAGCTCGCGGCGGCCGACCGGCCGGTTCTGCTGTTCATGCACCACCATCCGGTTTCCATCGGTGCGCCATCGATGGACGCCAAGGGCCTCAGGAACTGGCCGGACTTCCACAAGGTGCTGGCCCGGCACCGCGACAAGATCCGGCACATCTTCCACGGCCATTGCCATACATTGTTGCAGGGGCACGTCGAGGGCATCTCGTTCACCGGCCTGCGCTCGATGGGGCTGCAGGCCTATACGGACCTCAGGATCGAACGCGCTTGCCGCTGGTATGGCGAGCCGCATTATGCTGTGGTGCTGGTGGAGCCGAACGCCTTGATCACGCATATCCAGGAGTTCAACTATACCGGCCCCTACATCGTGCGCGACCGGCAGAACTTCGAGGAGTTCATCGCCCTGTGCGCGGACCGTGGGGTCAAGGTGCCACGAGAGGATCCTGCCGCCCATGCAGCAGAATAATCCCGTATCGTCGCTGGGGGCGACGCAGGCCCTGCCGCGCGGGCAGGACGATGCGCTGGCGATCGACGGGCTGACGGTGAGCATCGGCGGCGTGCCGATCATTTCCAACGTCAACCTGCGGCTGGGCAAGGGCGAGTGCCTGGGCGTGGTCGGGGAAAGCGGCTGCGGCAAGACGGTGACGTTCCTGGCGCTCATGGGGCTGCTGCCCTCCGCCGCCAGGACCAGCGGCTCGATCCGGCTCGGCAGCCGCGAAATCCTCGGCCTCGGCGAAGGCGAGCTCGAAGCCATCCGTGGCAGGTCGATCGGCATGATCTTCCAGGATCCGCAATCGGCGCTGAACCCGGTCCGCACGATCGGGCGGCAGCTCATCGAGCCGATCAAGCTGCATCTCGGGCTCACCACCGAGCAGGCGCGCAAGCGGGCCGTGGAGCTGTTATCGCTGGTCGGCATTCCGGCGCCGCACGAGCGGCTCGGGGCCTATCCGCACGAGATATCGGGCGGCATGTGCCAGCGCGTCATGATCGCCATTGCGCTGGCGTCGGAACCGGACGTGCTGATCGCAGACGAGCCGACGACGGCGCTCGATGCGACGGTGCAATTGCAGGTGCTGAACCTGCTCAAATCCGTGCAGGAGCGCACGGGGCTCTCCATCGTCATCATCACGCACGACCTCGGCGTCGTCGCCGAAATCTGCGACCGCGTCACGGTCATGTATGCCGGCCGGACGGTCGAGACGCAGCACATTCCGGAAGCGTTCGACCTGCCGCTGCACCCTTATACGGACGCGCTGCTCAACTGCCTGCCGTCGCTCGAAAACGACGGTCGCCCGCCGGCCTTCATTGCCGGCGACGTGCCGATCCCGGGGCAGGTGCCGCCGGGATGCCCGTTCCATCCGCGCTGCCCGCGCGCCCGAGAGATCTGCCACGAGGTCATGCCGGAAACGCGGATACTGGGGCCCAATGGCGGGCTCGTCGCGTGCCATTTCCCGATGCTCGAGGACTCCGATGCCTGAGGCGCCGCTGCTCGAACTCACCGACGTTTCCAAGACCTACAAGGTCGCCGGCGGCGGCATGTTCAGCCGCCCGCGCAACCTGCATGCCGTTTCCGATGTCAGCCTCGTCGTGGCGCCCGGCAGCTCGGTGGGGTTGGTGGGCGAAAGCGGCTGCGGCAAGTCGACATTGGCCAAGCTCGCGGCGGGATTTGTGGTGCCGAGCAGCGGCGAGATCGACGTTTCGGGACAGAAACAGCGCGACAGCCATGGCCGCATGATGCGCGGACGCGGGCAGTTCCAGATGGTGTTCCAGGACCCGCTGGCGGCGCTCGATGCGCGCATGCGCATCGGCGAGCAGATCGACGAGGCGATTTCGCTGGTCTCCGGCCGCAAGGGCAACATCGCCGAGCGGCGCAACGAAATCCTCAGGCAGGTCGGCCTCAACGAGCAGTTCGCGGCGCGCTATCCGCACGAATTGTCCGGCGGGCAGCGCCAGCGCGTCGTCATCGGCCGGGCGCTGGCGGCCGAGCCGAAGCTGCTGATCTGCGACGAACCGCTGGCGGCGCTCGACGTTTCGGTGCAGGCGCAAATCCTGGCGCTACTCTACGACCTCAGGACCACGCTAGGGCTGTCGCTGCTGTTCATCTCGCACCAGCTCTCGACCGTCCGGCACCTCTGCGACGAAGTCATCGTCATGTATGCCGGCCGGGTGGTCGAGCGCGGGCCGACGAAAGAGCTGTTCGACAACCCGCAGCACCCCTATTCGCAGATGCTGCTGTCGACGGCGCTCGATCCGCGCAAGCGCGAGCGGCGGGAGAACACGGTGGTGGGCGAGCCGCCCAATCCCCTGAACCTGCCCGGCGGCTGCCCGTTCCATACGCGCTGCCCGCTGATGCGGCCGGACCCCTGCACGATACAGCGGCCGGAACTCAGGCCGGTCGCCCATAACCTACAGGCGGCCTGCCACTTCGCCTGACATCAGCGGGCCCGCGAGAGCGGATCGAGCCGGTCGCGCAGCCAGTCGCCGAGTATGCTCATCGACAGCGTGGTGAAAAAGATCATCATGCCCGGCAGCACCGACAGCCACCACGCCTGCAGCAGGAAATCGCGGCCCTGGCCGAGCATCAGGCCGAGGCTGGTATTGGGCGGCTGCACGCCGAGGCCCAGGAAGCTGAGGCCGGTTTCGAGCAGGATCGTCGCCGGAAAATTGAGCGTGAGCTGGACGATGAGCGCGCTGGCGATGTTGGGCAGGACGTGGCGCACGTAGATTTGCGGCCAGGTCATTTCGAGGCCTTCCAGCGCCATCACGTAATTGCGGCTGCGGGCGCTCAGCACCAGGCCGCGGGCGAGGCGCGCATAGACTTCCCAGCCGGCAAAGCCGACCAGCAGGAGGAAGATCCAGAGTTCCGGGCCGACGACGGCGATGACGAACATCACGAGGATGATGAAGGGCACGGCGGCCTGGAAATCCACGGCCGCCATGATGACCTGCTCGGCGGCGCCCCGGAAATGGGCGGCAACGAAGCCGAGCGTCGTGCCGATGAGCGCGCCGAGGCAGGTGCCGAAGGCGGCGATCAGCAGGCTGGTGCGCAGCCCGAACAAAAGCCGCGAGAGCGTATCGCGCCCCAATTCGTCGGTGCCGAGGATATGGGCCCAGGTGCCGCCGGCAAAGACCGGCGGCTTCAGGCGCGCCAGCAGGTCGGTGCGCAGGTAGTCGTAGGGCGCCAGGACGTTGGCGAAGATGCCGAGCAGCACGACGAAGACGATGAAAATCGCGGCGATGCGAGCGAGAAGCGACATGATTTACCTCCCCTCACGCCGCACGCGCGGGTCGAGCCAGCCGTAGAGCAGGTCGACGGCGAGGTTTGCGATGACCATGGTGAAGGCGGTGGCGATGACGATCACCTGCACGACCGGCAGGTCGCGCTGGGCGACCGAGGTCGCCAGCAGCCGGCCGACACCGGGCCAGGCGAAGACGGTTTCGACGATGATGGCGCCGGCCACCAGGTCGCCCAGGCGCAGGCCGAGGATGGTGATCAGCGGGATCGAGGCGTTGGGCAGAGCGTGGATGATGGTGCGCCGCTGCCAGCGGATGCCGCGGGCGCGCGCCGCCGACATATAGGGCTGGTTGAGCACGTCCAGCATGCACGAGCGGGAAAAGCGGGCGATGGCGCCGGCACTCGACAGGCCCAGCGTGATGGTGGGCATGACGAGATGGGCCAGCGTGCCGCTGCCGAAGCTGGGCAGCCAGTGGAGGTAAAGCGAGAACAGCAGGATGAAGAGGATGCCCAAAAAGAAGTTGGGCAGCGAAAAGCCGAGCACCGACATCGACATCACGAACCGGTCGAGCGGTGAGTTCTGGCGCACCGCGGCGATGATGCCGAGCGGCACGCCGACGACGATGCTCAGCATGAGGCTGCAAAAGCCGAGCAGGAGCGTTGCCGGCAGGCGGCTGAGGAAAAGCTCGGCGGCCGGGATATTGTTGCGCAGCGACATGCCGAAGTCGCCGTGCACCGCATTGACGAGATAGGAGAGCAGTTGCTGCGGCCAGGGCTGGTCCAGCCCCCACTTGACGCGCAATTGCTGCAGCACTTCCGGCGGCGCGTCCGGACCCGCCAGCATGGAAATGGGATCGCCCGATACACGCATCATGAAGAAGACGGCGATGACGACGATCAACAAGGTAGCCAGAAGCCGGATCGCTCGCACCAGGAACTGGTTGGGCACTGTCTATTTTCCCCGATAGCAGAAAACGGCAGCGGACAGGTGTCCGCTGCCGTCAGTCGGCGGGAGGTTAGGCGAACTTCAGGTTGTTGGCGCTGAAATCCATCGGCCAGAAGGCATAGGGCTTCCACTCGATGCCTTGCCCCAGACCGTAATATTCAAGCGCCTGGTAGAGTTCGATCTGCGGCCGTTCGTCCTCGAAGATATCCAGCGCCTCGACGAAATACTTCATGCGCTCGTCATGATCGACGGTGGTCTCCATGAGGTGCAGCAGTTCGGTGAAGCGTTCCGGCGGATTCCAGGAATAGGCCGGCGCGTCGGGCAGCGTGCGGATGCCCTGCGGGCCGTAGAGGTTGGAGATCGGCTGCGTGATGTCGACGATCTGCATGCCGTTGGAATGGGCGAACATGTGCACCGGCTTGGCGGTGACCTGCTGGAAGTTGTCGCGGATCTCGATATTGACGTTGATGCCGATGTCGCGCCACTGCTGCTGGAGCACCTGGGCCACTTCCTCGTAGTTGGCGTAATAGCCGCCCTGCATGCGGAAGGTCAGCGTCTCGCCCTTGTATTTGGACTTGCCCAGAAGTTCCTTGGCCTTGTCCGGATCGTAGGTGGGGATCGGACGATCGGCGAGGAAATCCGCGCCGTGGCTGGGGAAGTTGAGATCGTGCGGCACGACGTTCTGACCCTGCCAGAGCGCATCGACGATGGCCTTGCGGTCGATGGCCCAGATCAGGGCCTGGCGCAGGTTCTTGTCGTCCATCGGCGCTTCGAGCGTATTGAGCACGACGACGCGCGTATTGTCGATGAGGCCGGACTTGACGGTGGCGCCACCATTGGTCAGCGCCGCGACCTGGTCGGGCGAGACGTCGGTGATGAGGTCGAGTTCGCCGTTTAGGAGGCCGGTAATGCGGCCCGCCTCTTCGGGAATCTCGCGGAAGGTGATTTCCTTGGCCGGCGGCGCGCCGCCCCAATAGTCGTCGTGCGAAACGAGATGGATCAGTTCGTCCGGCCGCAATTCGGCGAGCTTGTAGGGGCCGGTGGCGATCGGCGCGAGATTGAAGCCGTCGACGCCCTTTTCGGTGAAGTACTTCTTGGGGACGACCATGCCCAGGGGCGAGGTGAAGCGCGCCGGAAAGATCGGATCGACGTCCTTGGTGGTGAAGTGCAGCGTCTCGTCGTCGACAACGTCGACGGCGGAAATGCTGCCGAAATAGGAAACACCGGCAGGCAGCATGCGCTTTTCGCCCCACATGCGCTCTTCGCCGAAGGAGAAGGCCACGTCCTCCGCCGTCATCGGCGTGCCGTCATGGAATTTCACGTCCTTGCGGAGCTTCACTTCCCAGACGGTGGGCTCGACCTGGTTCCACGACGTCGCGATGCTGGGCGCGAGTTCGGCGCCTTCGCCATGTTCGCCCTCCCAGTAGGCGCGGGCGATCATCTTGTCGTAGATGGAGGCCGTGATGCGCTGGCCGGTATTGGAAATGTTCATCGAGGGGTCGAGGCCGGCGGGCAGCTTGGCGATGCCGACCCTGAGGCTCGGGCGATCGCCCTGCGCGAGACCCATGCGCGGAAACAGAACCGAAGCGGCCATGAGGCTGCTGCCCATGGCCAGGATGGAACGCCGATTGAATTTGGTCGTCATTGGGCTTCTCCTTCGATCATGCCGATCCTAGCCGACTGCGGAACAGCTTGGTTCACGGCACGCGCGGAAGCGGCGAGACAGTGCTCATGCATTGGTTTCTCCCTTGGTGTTCGAGGCCGTTGCCCGGCCTTCGTTGCTTTGTGACCCTACGTAGGCTCGATAGTTGTTTTATGACGCAGAATAAGCAGAGCTAATGGATGTCTAAGTCACGGGCGGCCGGGTGTCGGCCAGCCGTCGTCTGATCTCCAGGGCCAGATCCGGCCGATCCGTCGATATGTGTCGGATGGGCCGGGCGAGCCAATGCTCCATTCGTTCGGGGTCGTTGTTGATGCCGACGGCCAGCCTCTCAGGAGGGATGAGCCGGCGGCAAAGGTCCTCGTTGCGAGTGAGCAGCTCTTCCTGGATGGCGAGGATAACGCCGTCGATGCGATTCCAGCGCGCGATCGCCTTTTCGAGGCCGCCCAGGATTTCGACCTGCGGACGCCAGACGCACGCCATCACTTCGAGATCGGGAACCACCGCCCGCACGCGCTCCAGGCAGTCCGGAACGAAGCTCAACATCATCGTCCGGTCGAGCACGCCGTGGCGCTGCAGCACGCCGAGCACGTTCGCCTCGAAATCGGGATAGGGGGCGGCATCCGGTCCGGTCTTGATCTCGACGCCCAAAGTCACCGAGGTGCCGGCAAGGGCTGCGAGCACCGTGTCGAGCGTGGTTACGCCCTCCTCTTCCCGCCCCAGCAGGCGGCACTGCGCGAGCTCTGCCACGGTCTTGTCGGAAACGAGACCCTGACCCGTCGTCGTGCGCTCCAGCGTACCGTCATGGATGACGACGGGCACGCCGTCGGCGCTGAGGTGGACATCGAACTCGATGATGTCGACGCCGAGATCGATAGCTTTGCGAAAGCCGAAAATGCTGTTTTCCGGCCAGAGGCCGCGCGCGCCGCGATGGCCCAGTATCCTTACCATTTCGCCTCTCAAGCCTTCATGTAGATGGAATGTTCGGTCGTGTAGAAAGCGGCGGCCGACGGGCCGACGGAATAGGCGCCGACGCCGGAATTCTTGATGCCGCCGAACGGCATGTGGCTGTCGGGAATGGTGCCGTGGTTGATGTGCAGCATGCCGTTCTGGCTTTCTTCCATGAAGCGCTGGACGACGCCGAGATCGTTGGAAAACAGCGACGAGGTGAGGCCGTACTCAACCTCGTTCAGCACCGCCATGGCCTCATCGATATCGCGATAGGGGATCACCGAGATGACGGGCCCGAAAATCTCCTCGCGCGCGGCGAGCGTGCCGGGGGCGACATCGGCAAGAATGGTGGGGGCAAAGAAATACCCGTCTTCGAGGCCGGCGGGCCGGACGGGTTCGCCGCCGGTGACGACACGCGCGCCTTCCGACGTGGCTTGCGAGACCATGGAGGCGACCTTTTCGTGCTGGCCCTTATTGGTCAGCGGCCCCATCGTCGTGCCGTCGCGCATGCCGTCGCCGAGGACACGGCCCTTGGCCCGCTGCGCCAGGCCGGCGATCACCGCGTCCTCGAGCGGTGCTGCGACGATGACGCGGCTGATGGCGGTGCAGCGCTGGCCGGCGCACTGGAAGGCGGCGCCCGCGATCTGGGTGAGGCAGGCATCGAGGTCGGCGGCATCGTTCACCACCGCGGCGTTCTTGCCGCCGAGCTCCAGCGACAGTTCGGCGAGGTTGGCGGCGCCGGCCGCATAGATGGCGCGGCCGGTCATGACCGAGCCGGTGAAGGTGACGCCGGAGACGTGCCGGTCGCGCACCAGCGCATCGCCGACAGCCGCACCACCGAGCACGATCTGCAGGATGCCGTCGGGCAATATGCCCCGGCCGGCATCGGCGATGATGCAGGCGGCAGCCGGCGTGAACTCGGAGGGTTTCAGCACAATGGCGTTGCCGAAGGCGAGGGCCGGGGCGATCTTGCGCATCGGCGTCAGGATGGGAAAGTTCCACGGTGTGATGGCGGCGATGACGCCGCGCGGGCGGCGAACGGCCATATTGCGGAAACCGGGCCGGGCCGAGACCGCGAGCGCGCCGCCGGCGCTGGCCGCATGGTTCACCATCAGCCGCGCTTCGGAGAGCGACTTGCCGGTTTCGGCACGCGCTTCGGCGATGGGCTTACCCTGTTCGAGGGTTATGGCCCTGGCGATTTCTTCGGCACGGGCGCCGGCGGCGGCAAGGAAGCGCTCCACCAGCGCCAGCCGGTCGAGCGTCGCGGTCTTCGTCCATTGCCGCTGCGCGTCGGCGGCGCTGGAGCAGGCCTCGGCGATCTCGGCGGGGCTCGAAGCGGCATAGCGCCCGACCACTTCGGACGGCCGCGCCGGATTGCGGGTTTCGAACGTGGCGCCGGCCGCCGCCGACCATTGCCCGCCAATAAGGGAGGAGAATTCGTATTCGGCCATTGCTATAGTGTCCTCACCTTTTGCATAAGGTCCCGCCTGTTCTGATAGCGTTATCAAGAGTGTTGTGCTGCACATGCAGAAGAAGTGGACGCGCCAGCCGCGCACCGCACTGAACCGGGTCCGGATCGAGGAAGTGGCGCGGGTGGCCGGCGTTTCGCCGATGACCGTCTCGCGCAGCTTTTCCGCACCGGAAATGCTGACGGAAAAGACGCGGAAGCGGGTGCAGGCGGCGGTGGAGGCGACGGGCTATATCCCGAACCGGATCGCGGGGAGCCTCGCTTCCAGCCGCAGCCGGACGGTCGGCGTCATCATCCCCAACCTCACCAACTCGATCTTCGCCGACAAGGTGCAGGGCATGAGCGACGTGCTGTCGGAGGCCGGATACCAGCTGCTGGTCGGCAATAGCGGCTATTCGCCGGAAACCGAGGCCGAACTGGTTGCCGCGTTCCTGGCCCAGAACGCCAGCGGCATCGTTGTCACCGGAGCAACGCATGCCGAACGCACGCGCAGGATGCTGGCGCAGGGCAATGCCATCGTCGTCGAGACATGGTCGCTGACGCAGGCCCCGATCGACATGCAGGTGGGCTTTTCCAACGATGCGGCGGCCTATGCGATGGTGCAGCACCTCCATGCCGACGGCTATCGCCGGATCGGCTTCGTCAGCGCACCGATCGCCGAGAACGACCGTGCGCTGGGCCGGCTCGAAGGCTACCGGCGGGCGATGCGCGAGCACGGGAGCTTCGATCCGCGGCTCGAGCGGCAGGCCGAGTTCAGCTTCCGCAACGGCGCCGAAGCGATGGCCGACCTCATCGAGGCGCACAAGGACATCGATGCGGTGTTCTTTGCCAACGACGTGCTGGCGGCCGGCGCGCTGTTCGAGTGCCGGCGCCGCGGCATCGACGTGCCGGGCCAGCTCGGCATTGCCGGGTTCGACAATCTCGATCTCACGATGGAAATCGTGCCGCGGCTGACGACGGTTTCGATCCCGCGCTACGATATCGGGGCGACGGCGGCGCGGATGATCCTGAAGCGCCTGGCCGACGAGGACGTCGCCGGAAGCGCCGACCTGGGGTTCCAGATCATCCCCCGCGATTCCACGCATCGCCGCTAGCGGGCCGCAAGGCCGGCCCGGGCCCGCGCCCAGGCGTGGACGGCGGTCCAGTCCTCGCCGCCCCTGCCGTCCTCGCGGGCACTGCGATAGGCGCCGATCGCCGCCCGGCCGGTCTCGATGGGCACGGAGAGAGCGTCGGCGAGATCGGACGCGAGCCCCATGTCCTTATAGGCGAGATCGATGGCAAAGCCCGGCGCCAGATCGCCCTTGAGCACCTTGGCGGGATAGGTCGTTCCCATATGGCCCTGCCCGGCCACGGTCTGCAGCATGAGCGAGCGCGCGAGTTCGGGATCGAGCCCGGCCTTTTCGGCAAGGACCAGGGTCTCGCTGGTCAGCGAATTGAGGGCGATCGACATGAAGTTGTTGATGACCTTCATGCGGATGCCAGCGCCGAGCGGGCCGCAATGGATGATGGTGTCGCCCATCAGCGACAGGACGGGACGGGCGCGTTCGAGGTCGGCCGCCGCGCCGCCGACCATGATCAGCAGCTTGCCGGCAACGGCGTGGCTCTGCTGGCGGCCGACGGGCGCATCGATCATGGCGCGCCCTAGGGTCTTGAGGCGGGCGCCGATGGCGTCGGTCGCCGCCGGCGCAATCGTGCTCATGTCGATGTGGAGCGCGGTTGCGGGCATGGCTTCGGCGAAGCCGCCGGCACCGAAGGCGGCGGTTTCGACGTGGATGGAATTGGGCAGCATGGTGATGACGAAATCGGCGTCGCGGGCCGCGTCCGCCGCCGTCGCCGCCGCTGCGATGCCGACGCTGGCGAGCCGGGCGACGGCCTCCGCGTTGACGTCGAACGCCCTGACCTGGTGCCCGCCCCTGGCGATGTTGCTCGCCATCGGCGCGCCCATATTGCCGACGCCAATGAAGCCGATCCTGCTCATCCCGTACCCTCCGCTTTTACTTTATGATAGCGCTATCAAAATTCGAAACGCAAGAGGGCTTCGATGTCCGACTTTCGGCTTGTGCAGTTGATCGTCGCAAGCGATGAAGCGCCGCTGCGGCTTCACGAAATCCGGACGCAAATGGGCCAGCGCGCGGCGGGCGGCGCTTGGCTTTGCCCCGTCAATTTGCTTGTAATGACGGCCATGACCATCCGGAATCGTATTCGTTGATGACCGCAAACGTCCTGATCGTGGAAAGCGATGCCGCGCTGGGCGACAGCTTGCGCCGCCATTTCGAGGCCGAAGGCTTTGCCGCGCGCACCGCCGAAAATGCCGACGAGGCGACGCTCTTGATCGACGAGGATTGTCCGGACGTGGTGCTGCTCTCATGGACGCTGACGGGCGTTTCCGGCATCGAGCTGTGCCGCCGGCTGCGGCTGAAGAAGGAAACGGTCAACCTGCCGATCATCCTGCTGGCCGACCGCCACGGCGAGGAAGCGCGGATCCGCGGACTCACCACCGGCGCCGACGATTTCGTGGTAAAGCCGGTATCGCCGGTCGAACTGTCGGCACGCGTCCATGCCCTCTTGCGCCGTGCCCACCCCAACATGCTCGCGGAAGTGCTGAGGGCCTATGGAATCGAGCTCAACCGCGCCACGCATCGCGTCATGAAGTCCGGCGAGGAACTGCATCTGGGGCCGACGGAATTCCGGCTGCTGGAATTCCTGATGGGCAATCCGGGGCGGGTCTACTCGCGCACGCAATTGCTGGACGAGGTCTGGGGGAACGACGTCTACGTCGACGAACGGACGGTCGATGTCCATATCGGGCGCCTGCGCAAGGCGATCAAAGGCGAGCATGCCGACCCGATCCGGACGGTGCGTGGCACGGGCTACGCCTTCAAGGAAAAGGCCGACTGATCCGGTCGCTGCCCGTTTTGCCACAATTTTGCCGGGCGGATGAACGGCAGATGAACGGTGTATGAACGAAAAATAACAGGAGATGAACGGATTTTGGTCCCCTACCTCCAATGGGCAGCTTGAGCGCGACGATCCGGACGGCGATGCTGCCGGATCAGTGCCTGGGGACATCGGATGGTCTGGCTGGCGACGGCATGCCTAACGGTTGCATGCCTCTTCCTCATTACGGAAGCGTTCTGGCGCAGGAGCGAGTTCTATACCTACCCGTTCCTGGCGGGCAGCATGTTCCTGACGTTCATCCTGCCGCAGATACCGGGCCTTGCGAACGATGTGCTGATGCCGGACGGCTTCATGCTGCGCGCCGTCTGCTTTTCGACGCTCTGCCTCGTCATGTGCGTGGCGGGCTGGCAGTTCGGGCAGCGATCCGAGGCGAAGTGGGACTGGGTGTTCAGCGAAAAGCACCTGCTGCAGTTCGCGGCGGCGCTGTCGATCGTCGGGGCGTATTTCTTCCATAAGTTCGGCGAACTCGGCGACGAGGAGCGGCTGCGGGGATTCCTTTCGGGAACGGCGGTCGCCTATCTCTTCTTTGCGCGGCTCCTGACCTATGGGCTGGCGATCGCCCTGCTCTGCCTTGCCCGCCGCTATTCGCGGCTGGCGCTCGCCATCGTCGCTTTCGATTGCCTGTTTTATTTCGATCGTATCGTCATCGCCGGGCGGCGCGGCGATGCGGCGGAATTCGCGCTGATGATCGCGCTGGCGCTGTGGTTCCAGAAGCGCTGGATCGTGCCGCGCTGGGCAGTGGCGGTCAGCCTCGTCTTCACCATCGTCGGGCTGTTGGGCGCGGGCGAATACCGCGCCGCCACCTATTATTCCGGCAAACCCGACTGGCAGGCGGTAACCAACATCGATCTTGCCGCCAACTGGGATGCGCTGATCAATGGCGGCGGGCCTGAATTCCGCAACCTCGCCTATTCGATGGCCTTCATCGAGGAGAACAACGCCTACGATTTCGGCGCCGACCACTGGAACACGCTGGTCAATTCGTATGTGCCGGCGCAACTGGTCGGTTCGGCCCTCAAGGATTCGCTTTATATCGATGCGCCACCGGTGTTTCCCGCCGGCTATATTCCCGCGCCCGGCACGACGCCGACCGGCATGATGGATGCCTTCGCTTCGTTCTGGTATTTCGGCTGCCTCAAGTTCGCGCTGATCGCGGCGATCCTGGGCTGCATCTACAAGGCGGCGATGCGCGGCAATACGACGATGCAACTGCTCTACATGCTGTCGGTGATGCCCTCGATGCTGGCGATCACGCATTTCACCAACGAGATCCTGATCGCCTGGGTGCACATCATTGGCTTCATCCTGCCCGGGCTGATCTATGCCCGCATGCGAGGGGTGCCGAAGCCGGAAACGCCACGCGACGGCGTGCCAGCCGTTGTCAGGCAGGCTGCATGAGCAGCGCTTCCACCTCATCGACGATGCGCTGCGGATCGCTCATGGCGATGGCGCGGGCGCGGCCGTTGGCGCCGATGGCCGAGCCATAGGGCGGCAAGAGGCGAAGCACGGCCTGGGCCATGCCGGCGACGTCGTGCGTATCGAACAGCGTGCCGAAGCGATCGTCGCTGATGATTTCGCTGAGGCCGCCATTGAGGACGGAAGCGACGACCGGCAGGCCATAGGTCATGGCTTCGACCGGCGTATTACCCCAGGCGTCCCAATCGGAATTGAAGAGCAGGAGGTCGAGGCTGAGATAGAACGGCCGCATGTCGCCGACCCAACCCAGCCAGATGACGCGAGATTCGATGCCATAGGCCCTGGCCTGCTCGCGCAGGCTCGCTTCCTCCTCGCCCTTGCCGGCGATGACGAAGCGGATATCGGGCCGAGAGACGGCAACCGCCGCCGCCACGCGCAGAAAGACATCGAAGCGCTTGCGCGGCACGAGCCAGCCGGCATTGCCGATCAGCGGCACGCCCTGCGGCAGGCCGAGTTCGGATCGGGCTGCCTGCCTTTCCCTGTCACTCCAGGTGCGGGGCGGCTCCAGCGGGTTGCGGACGGTGCGGGTTACCGGCTTCAGCCACGGTGCGATGCTTTCGGCCTCGGCGCGGACGAAATCGGAGGGATAGCTGATGGCGGAAAAGCGCTTGCGTGCGAGGCGATAGAAGACTCGCCATTGCCAGTTTGGCCGCACGGAGTGGTGGAAGTGCATGGCGAGCAGCCGGTTGCCGCGGGCCAGCCGCCCGAGGACAAGCGAAGCCAGCAGGTTGCTGCCGGTCATGATGAGGGCGTCGGCTTCTTCGCCTGCGAGATGCCGGCGCAGTTCGGGGAGGCTCTTCCAGCCCAGGGCGCCGCGATATTCGAAACCGATGGCGGGAATGCCGGCTTCGGCGAGCAAGGGCGCCAGCGGCCCCAGCGGATGCAGCGAGACGACCCTCACCTCGTGGCCGCGCTGCTGCAGGCCGCGCATCAGGCGCAGGGAGGATTGCTCCATGCCGCCCAGATCAGTGCACTGCATGATGTTGAGGATGCGCATGCGCCGAATATAGGCGGGTGCGGGCGATTAGGAGCGACCGCCAATGGAGGTAGGCGGGGGGTGCTTTTGCGGGTGGGGTTTGCTGGGGTGAGGCTCGTTGGGGAAGGCTGAAACCCTGCTTGGTCTCACCCCCCTCCCAACCTCCCCCGCAAGGGGGGAGGTGCCGCTCCGAGTATTTGGAGATGATCGAGTAACGGCCTCGATGAACACCCTCCCCCTTGCGGGGAGGGTTGGGGAGGGGGTGAAATCAACCCGTATCTCCCCGTGTGCCTCAGCGGTGCAGCAGCGACCAGGCGCCGGTGACGGTGACGGCGGCGAAGACGATCTTCAGCGCATCCCAGAGCAGGAACGGCTGCACGGCGACGGCGAAGGCCGAGCCCATGACGTTGTTCGGGTCGATCCAGCTGGCGCCGGCGGCCATGGCGAGAAGCCAGGTGTAGCCGAAGGCGAGGCAGATGATGTCGCCCAGCAGCATGACGCCCATCAGCGGCAGGAGCTTGCGCGACAGGCCGGAATCGGCGGCAAGGCCGATCAGCGCCGCCATGGGCAGGTAGCCGACGATGAAACCGAAGGTGGGCGAAGCGAGATAGCCGATGCCGCCGCCGGCCGAGAATACCGGCAGGCCGGAAAGGCCTTCGACGATATAGGCAAGCACGGTGGCGGTGCCGATGCGCCAGCCGAAAGCGGCGGCGAGCACGGCGACGGCCAGGGTGGCAAAGCTTGCGGGCACGGGAATCAGCGGGATGTTCACCCGCGCCGCGACGGCCAGCAGCACGGTGCCGGCAAGGACGGTCAGCACGGTCATGACCGGCTTGCGCAGGCCCGCTTTGGGCTCGAGAACGCCGAGAATGGTATTCGGGGTCGTCAGGGAAAGCGCCATTTGCGATAAGTCCACCCAAGAAAAAAGATCACATCTTCTAGTCCGGTGCCCCAAGCAACGCAATGCCAGCCCTGACCTTCCAACGCGACTTCGACCCCGAGACCGGCACGCCGGTGGCCATTGCGCCCGGCATCACGCGGGTTACGGCGCCCAATGCCGGGCCCTACACATTCACGGGGACGAACAGCTTCCTCATCGGGCACGAATCGCTGGCGGTAATGGACCCGGGGCCGGACGACGAGGCGCATCTTGCGGCGCTGCTCGCCGCCATAAACGGGCGCAGCGTCACGGCGATCATCCTCACGCATACGCATCGCGACCATTCGGGGCTGGCGGCGCGGCTGCAGGCGGAAACCGGCGCACCTTTGTGGTTCCAGGGGCCGCACCGGCTGTCGCGCCCGTTGCTGCCGGGCGAACACAACGCGCTCGAAGGCGCCGCCAACTGGGACCTCGTGCCCGACCGGGCGCTGAGCGACGGCGAGGACGTTGCGCTGGACGGATTGACCGTGTCGGTGCTGGCGACGCCCGGGCACTGCGCCAACCATCTCGCCTTCGGCGTTTCAGGAACGCCTTACCTGTTTTCCGGCGACCACGTGATGGGGTGGAACTCGACGCTGGTTGCCACGCCCGATGGTTCGATGACGGATTATCTCGCCTCGCTCGACAGGGTAATTGCGGCCCCCTACTCCGCCTACCTGCCGGCGCATGGCGGCCCGATCACGGACGGACGCAGCTATGCCGAGGCGCTGAAGGAACACCGCGAGTTGCGCAACCGCCAGATCGTTGCGGCGGTGGAGGCGGGGGCTGGCGATATCGAAACGCTGGTTGCCGCGATCTATCCCGACCAGCCGGAAGCGATCCGCCGGGCTGCGATGATGACGGTGGAGGCGCATGTCGAGCATCTTGCCGAACGTGGTTCGATCGTGGCGGAGCGGACGAAGGGCGGATTGCGGTTGCGGATTTGAGGAAGCTGGGAAGATTTATTCTCCCCCTCATCCGTCGGCTACGCCGACACCTTCTCCCACAAGGGGAGAAGGAGGGCTGTGGCGAGATGGTGCCACGGCGTCCCCCTCTCCCCTTGCGGGAGAGGGTGCCTGAAGGGCGGGTGAGGGGTGAGAAAAGCTGGACCCCGGATTAAATCCGGGGAGGACTCGTGGTGGGATTGAGAGAGATCGATAGACCCTGCTTGGTCTCACCCCCTCCCCAACCCTCCCCGCAAGGGGGAGGGTGCTCATCGAGGCTGTTGCTCGATCATCTCCATATACTCGGAATGGCACCTCCCCCCTTGCGGGGGAGGTTGGGAGGGGGGTGAAATCGACCCGGAGGTCGAGAGAATCCTTAATCTCTCAAGGCCCTCTCCGGCTTTTCTCACCCTCACTCGTCCGTTGACGGGCGGAGGTCAGGCGGGCGGTCGGCGGGATAGACGACGTTGGGATCGCGCGGGGGTTCGGGGGGCGGTTCGGGCGTGCCGTTCTGCATGTCCTCGGTGACGGCGGCATCGAGAGCCAGCAGGAATTCCTCGATGCGATGGCCGTTGGCGCCGAAATCGGACTGGACGTTGCCGAGCGAAGCCGAGCGCATGTCGACGCTGACGCCGTCGTCGGTGCCGTTGAGGCGGATGGCGACCTCGTCGCGCCAGCCCATCCAGGTCGTATCGATGGCATCGATCTCGCCGCTATCGATGGGACCGAGCGGTTCGCGGGTCGCCTGCACCTGCCAGCCGCGATCGCCGACCAGGCGCTGGACGATGGCGAACAACCGCTCGGTATCGAGCTGGTAGTGGCGGGTGCGCATGTTGGGGAAGGCATCTTCCACCGCCTCGCGCAGGGCCGGATCGAGCGGTGGCGCGGCGGGGGCGGCAAGGAACTGCACCGAGCCATCGGGCGCGGTCGAAACGTCGGTGACGGCCGGATTTTCGTAGACGAGAAAGGCGGCGTAGCCGAACGGGGCGAGGCACAAAAGGCTGAGGAAGAGGCCGGCGAAGGCACGATCCCACCCCCTGTCGCCGGAGCGCCAGAGCCGCGCTATGGCAAGGATGCTGACCAGCAGGGCCAGCAGGGCGACACCCAGCGCGATGGTTTCGACGAGCTGGAAGCGCGCCGAATCGATGGCCTGGCGATGATGCAGCAGGACCGGAACGGCGGCGAGCGGCAGCGACAGGCTGGCCAGGCGCCGGGCCCAGATGGCGGTCTTGGAGGTGCGGATGAGGATGCGCATGACGCTCAGGGACCGCCGTTCTTGTCGCCGTGCTTTTCGGCACCGTCGTCCGCGGGTGGACCGCCGCACATGACCTTGATCGCCCGCCATTCGGCGGCGGTGAACGGCGGCTCCAGGTTGGAGCGATCGACCGCAAGGCGCTTGAGGGCGGCGCGCCGGTCGGCGGTGAGCGGATGGGTGCTGAGCAGGGCCAGGGCCGAGGAGAACCTGTCGTCGCTGGCAACGCGATCGAGCAGGTCGGGCAGGCCCGCGGGATCGAAATCGAGACGGGTGGCGACGGTGGAGGAATAGGCGTCGGCCTCGCGTTCGGCATCGCGCGAAAAGCGCGTGTCGATGAGGGTGCTGCCAAGGCCCGCAGCCACGGAAATCCCCGTCATGTCGCCGAGGACGAAGCCGACGAGCAGGCCGGTGCCGGCCGTCGCCAGCAATTGCTGCATGGCATGGCGATGGGCGACGTGGCCGATCTCGTGGGCCAGCACGCCGGCAAATTCGTCGGGGGTTTCGGTGTTGGCGAGCAGCGCCGAGAAGTAATAGACGTGCCCGCCGGGCAGCGCGAACGCGTTGGGCACCGTGTTGTGCACGACGCGGATATCGATATCGAACGGCACGCCGGCGCCCGCGATGGCGGCGCGGCCGAAGCGGGCGATGGCCCGGTTGGCGAGGCTGTTCTCGTCGGGATCGCAGGGCTCCAGCCCGCCGCTCTCGGCGAGCGAGGCCTCCATCTGGTGCACGACCTGTTCGCCGAGCTGGCGTTCCCAGGCCGGCGGGATGAGCGGCACGATGCGGTTGGCGAGCAGCGGCACGCCGTAGAGATAGGCAAGCACCACGACAACGAGCGCGCCGGTAGAGAGGGCCGCCAGCCGCACCTGTTGGCCGCGCTCGCGCCGGCTCTGCAGGGTGAGGCTGGGCAGCGCCGCGCGGGCGGCGCGGGCCTGTCCGCGATCGGCGACGATGAGGCGTGCGCCCGAGGGCTGGCCGCTGGCGGCGATGCGCAGTTCCTCATCGAGCGTGGGGCGGGCGGAGAGGGCCGCAACGGGCCAGGCGGCGAGGGTTTCGCCGGTCGCGGCGTCGGCGATTTCGAGCGTGCCGCCGGGGGTTGCGAGGCGGCAGGTGACGTTATGCGCAAGCGCCGTCAGGCCGTCGTGGTAGCGGGCGGCGAACTGCACTAATAGGCCCCCACATTGAGGGCGTCGGCGAGGCCTTCGCCGGCCAGCGACTTGTCTTCGGCAGCGGCGCGCACGCTGTCGAGGCTATCGAGATTGGCGATGCTGGCGCCGCGCGCCACGAGCATCCAGTAGCCGTAGCCGAGGAAGACTTCCGAGAGCAGCGAGAAGACGGCGATGACGGCGAGATAGGCAAGGCCCATCAGCACGATGGCGAGGATGCCGCTGGCGGCGAAGGCGCCGATATCGGGCGAAAAGCGGTGGCCGAGCCAGTAGCCGAAGACGGCGAGGACGACGAGCGCGCCTGCGACCAGCACGGCCAGCAGCGCCAGCGCGAACAGCACGAACTGCCAGAGCAGCGCCCGCGCCTTGACGTGCACGGTGAGCCGGGCTTCGCCGCAGGTGACGGTGGACAAGAGGCGCGAGACGGTACGCGCCTTGTAGCGGTAATAGAGCAGCCAGCCGGCAATGACGGTCAGCACAGCAAGGGCGACGGTGCGCGGATCGCTGAAATCGGTGGCGGCCGTGGCGCTCGCAACCTTCGAGGCGAAGGTGGCGACGGCGAGGACGGCGACGAGCACGTAGGCGAGATAGTACGGCCCCGCCACCTGCTTCCAGGAGCCGGAAAAGCCGAACTGCCGATCGCCGAACCAGGTGTTGCGATAGCGGTAGCGCCAGAGGCTGATCGCCATGAAGGGATAGACGAGGCCGAGCGTCACTACCATCAGCAGCGACCACAGGAACCGGCGCAGCGCATAGGCCCAGGCGCTGCCGCGCTGGTCGAAGCGGATGCCGCGCCAGAGGGTTCGCGACAGGCGGAAGTCGCGGGCCCGGTAGATGGCGTAGCCGGAAAGGAACCAGATGAAGACGCCGACGGCGAGATAGCCGATGACGGCGAGTTCGGAGGTCTGCGTCGAGAGGTAGAAGAAGATGCCGTAGATCGGCACGAAGACGACGAGCGCGAAGAGGAAGCCGACCAGCAATTGCATGGCGCTGCCGGTATATTCCAGCGTGTCGCCGCCGATGGACGTGCGCGACCAGTAAAAGCGCCGCTTCCAGGTGGTGAGCCAGAAGCGATAGATGCCGAGCGTCGGCACCATCAGCAGGTAGCCGCGCAGGATAATGCCGAAGAGTTCCGCGCGCGTGCCGGCAAAGGCGACTCTTACGCCGTCTTCGGTTTCACCGCTCCGCATCGCCCCTCCTTGCCGTAGCGGCAAGAGTCTCATTTTGCGCCTGCAACCGCAAGCCGGTCAGGGATTCAGGCGCTGGTGGGTCCAGGCGGCGCCGTCGCGCGTGAAGCGGAAGCGATCGTGCAGGCGATATTGGCCATCGAGCCAGAACTCGATGGTCTCGGGCACGATGCGGAAGCCCGACCAGTGCGGCGGCCGGGGCACCGGGCCTGCGCCGACCTTCGCCTCGAGGTCGGAGAAGCGCTGCATGATCTCGGCGCGGCTTTGCAGGGGGCGCGACTGCTCGGAAACGCTGGAGGCGATCTGCGAGCCATGCGAGCGGCTGGCGAAATAGGCGTCGGCCTCTGCCGGGGCCACCACCTCCACCCTGCCCCGCACCCGCACCTGCCGGCGCAGCGACTTCCAGTGCATGACGAAAGCGGCAGCGGGATGGGCGAGCAATTGCCGGCCCTTGGCGCTTTCGAAATTGGTGAAGAAGACGAAGCCGCGCCCGTCGTGGGCGTTCATCAGCACCATGCGCACGTCGGGCATGCCCTCGGCATCGACAGTCGCCACGGCCATGGCGTGCGGATCGTTGGGCTCCTCCGCCTTGGCGAGGGCGAACCATTCCTCGAAAAGCGCAAACGGATCAATGGCCGAGCGGTCGGCATCGTCGAGTAACCGATCGGTCAGATTATTCGAAGTCGCCATGAGGTCTCACGTCCGCCAAACTGGACAAGGCAGAAAGCCGTCGCCATATAGGACGTGAAGTGGCGGCGATGCAACCGCCTGGAGAGTCTGTAGGAACCCATGCGCGATCCCTATACCGTGCTCGGGGTTGGTCGCTCGGCCAGCGAGAAGGAAATCAAGTCCGCCTATCGCAAACTGGCCAAGGCCTACCACCCCGACCAGAACAAGGACGACCCCAAGGCCCAGGCGAAATTCGCCGAGGCAACGAACGCCTATGACCTTTTGACCGACGCCGAAAAGCGCGGGCAATACGATCGCGGCGAGATCGACGCCGACGGCAATCCGCGCTTTGCCGGCTTTTCCGGTGCCGGCATGGGCGGCGGCGCGCGCGCCCGTGCGGGTGCAGCCGGCGGGGCCGGCTTTTCGGCAGAAGACATCCTCAAGGAATTCATGAGCGGCTTCGGCGGCCAACCGCGCGAACGGCGCAGCAGCGCCGGGGCCGGCATGGGCGGCAGCTGGGACCCGTTCAGCGGCACGGCGACCGGCCGCAGCGCCGCTGCCAAGGGCGACGACATTGCCGTTATCGCCTCGGTGACGCTCGAGGACCTCAACCACGGCGGCGCCGTTTCCGTGCGCATGCCAACGGGCAAGGTGCTGTCGGTGAAGATGCCCGACAAGGTCGAGGATGGCCAGCAGATCCGCCTCAAGGGCCAGGGTTCGCCCTCGCCTTTCGGCGGCGAGCCCGGCGATGCGCTGGTGACGGTGCGCATCCAGCGCCACAAGACCTTCCGCCGCGAGGGCGAAGACCTGCGCGTCGACGTGCCGATAACGCTCTACGAGGCAGTGCTGGGCGCCAAGATCCGCGTACCAACGCTCGATGGTTCGGTGGAACTCAACCTGCCGGCGGGCGTCGATACGACCAAGTCGCTGCGGCTCAAGGGCAAGGGCCTGCGCAAGGCCGGCGATCTTTACGCCAACCTCAAGATCGTGCTGCCGGAAGGCGGCGATCCCGACCTCGAAAGCCTGATGCGCTTCTGGCGCGACCAGAAGCCGTACACGGTGCGCGAGGGTTAACGTGATGCATCTATCCTGCTAGATTGGCAGTAGGAGCACAGCGATGACCGACAGAACGACGAACTATTCTCCCGAAGAGGTGGAAGCTGCTCTTGCCGTGTGGCGGGAAATTCAGGCTGATCACGAGCTTAAATTGCAAGTGCTGAAGGCAGCAATCCGCCGAGGAAGTGAAAGCGGACCCGGTATTGCGGCAGATGACGTTTTCGACCGCCTGCTGGCGGCGGATGATACTGTCAACGTCCACCACAATTGAGGCTGATCTTTTCCCCGCAGGCGGCGGATGATCTGCAGGATGTGCGAGACTATATCGCGAGGGACAAACCTCGTGCCGCCCGGGATTTCGTTCTTGCAATTCGCGAGCGATGCCAAAAGTTAGCGCAGTTTCCTGAAATCGGGGCACCACGCCCCTATCTCGGCGTAGGCATGCGTGCTTTGCCGTTCCGATCCTACGTCATCTACTACCGCGTAACGGACATCGTACGTATAGAACGCGTCCTGCACAGCGCCCGCGATGTAGAAGACCTTTAGCGCGGGGCGGCGGCGCGGCGCAGGCGGTCGTTGATGGCTTCGCCGAGGCCGGTGTCGGGGATGGGGGCGACGGCGATCTGGCCGACGCCAAGCGCGTCGAGATCGTGCAGCATGGCAAAGAGGTGGCGCGCCGCCTCCTTGAGGTTGCGCGTCGGCGAGAGGTTGCGCAGCGGCTGGCCGGTTGCGGGCGCCGTGCCGAAGGCGAGATAGGCTTCGCCGGCTCGCGGCGCTTCGGCATTGAGCCGCACCAAAGCGCGCGGCGCATAGTGATTGGGCAGCATGCCGGGCGCGGCGATGGCAACGTCGTGCTGGGCATTGGCAACCTTACGGCCGATGGCTGCTTCGATCTCGGAACGCGCCAGCGCCCCGGCCCGCAATTGCGTGACGGTTTCGCCCTCGATCTTGACGATGGTGGATTCAACGCCGTCGCGGCACGGGCCGCCGTCGAGTACCGGTACGCGGCCGGCGAAGCCGCTTCGGACTTGCTGGGCGGTCGTCGGCGACAGGCGGCCCGACGGATTGGCCGAGGGCGCGGCCAGCGGCCGGCCGACGGCGCGCAGGAGTTCGCGCGCCAACGGATGATCGGGAATGCGGAGCGCCACCGTATCGAGGCCGGCAGTGACGATATCGGACAGGCCGGCATTGGGCCGTAGCGGCAGGACCAGCGTCAGCGGGCCGGGCCAGAGTTCGGCGACCTCACGCGCGAGAGGCGAGAAGTGCGCAAAGGATCCGGCCATTTCGCGATCGGCGCAATGCACGATCAGCGGGTTGAAGCGCGGCCTTCCCTTGGTCTCGTAAATGGCGAGGACGGCATCGGAATTGGTGGCGTCGGCCCCCAGGCCATAGACCGTCTCGGTGGGGAAAGCGCAGAGCTTTCCTGCGCGCAACAAAGCGGCGGCGTCCTCGACGGTGCGGGGATCTATGGTGTCGTTGGCGAGCGGGGCTGACATGGGCGTGGTTTGACAAGGCCGGCAGGCCACGTCAAGAAAGACTTATCCGGCACTGCGGCGCTTTTCCCTTTCATGACCACGCTCCTGATCAGCCAGCCGAATTTCGAAAGCCACGTGACGCCGACCGGTCATCCGGAGCGGCCCGACCGGATACGGGCCGTCGAGGAAGCGCTGGCCGGACCGGACTTCGCCGGCCTGGTACGGCGCGCGGCGCTGACGGGCGACCTGTCGCTGGCCGAATTCGTCCATGCCCCCGGATACCTGGCGCAATTGCAGGCGCTGCGGCCAGCCGAAGGCATAGCGCGGATCGACGAGGACACGTTCATCTCCTCCGGCTCGCTCGATGCGGCGGCAACCGCGCTCGGCGGGGCGCTGGAAGCGCTTGACGCCGTGGTGCTGGGCGAAGTCGACAACGCCTTTTGCGCCATCAGGCCGCCGGGCCATCACGCCGAAATCCTGCGGCCGATGGGCTTTTGCCTCATCAACACGATCGCCATCGTCGCCCGCATGGCGCAGCGCAAGCACGGGGCCGAACGCGTCGCCATCGTCGATTTCGACGTTCATCACGGCAACGGCACGCAGGACATCTTCTACAAGGATGCCAGCGTGCTCTACGCATCGAGCCACCAGATGCCGCTGTTTCCCGGCACGGGTGCGGCAAGCGAAACCGGGGTTGGCAATATCGTCAACGCACCATTGGCGGCGGGAAGCGGCGGCGATGAAATGCGTCTCGCCTATGAAGAAACCATCCTGCCGGCGCTGACCGATTTCGCGCCGGACATTCTGCTGGTTTCGGCGGGGTTCGATGCGCATATCCGCGACCCGCTCGCCCAGCTCGAATGGCAGGCGGAAGATTTCACCTGGATCACCAACCGATTGCTGGATTTTGCCGAGGAACGTTGCGGCGGCAGGCTGGTATCGCTGCTCGAAGGCGGCTATGACCGCCAGGGTCTGGCGGCGGGAGCGGCCGCGCATGTGGCGGCGCTCATGGGCCGCGACTAATAAGGATTGAGGCAATGGCCGAAGCGAACAACGAAGACGTCAAGGCGATGAGCTTCGAAAAGGCGCTCGAAGAGCTTGAAACCATTGTGCAAAAGCTCGAAAGCGGACGCGCGCCCTTGCAGGAATCCATCGTCATCTACGAGCGTGGCGAGGCCCTGAAGCAGCATTGCGAAGGGCTGCTGAAGGCCGCCGAAGCGCGCATCGAAAAGATCACGCTGAGCCGCGACGGCAAGCCCGCCGGCACGGAATCGCTCGATACCTGAACCGGCCATGAGCGAGCGCATCCGGCTCGACCTGGCACTGGAAGCGCGGGGGCTGGCGCAGAGCCGTGCGCGCGCCCGCGATGCGATCCTCCGCGGCACGGTGAGCGTTAACGGCGCCATCGCCAAAAAGCCGAACCAGATGGTTTCGGCAAGCGACACGATCACAATCGACGATCCGGCGGCACATTACGTTTCGCGGGCGGCGCTGAAGCTGATCGCCGGGCTCGATGCCGGCGGCATATCGCCCGAAGGCAGGACGTGCCTCGACGTCGGCAGCTCGACAGGCGGCTTCACGCAGGTGCTGCTGGAGCGCGGCGCCGCGAAGATCTATGCCGTCGATGTCGGCCACGACCAGTTGCATAAGGCCGTGCGGGACGATCCGCGCGTCGTCAGCCTCGAAGGCACCAATGTCCGCGACCTCGACAGCGGACTCATCCCCGAGCCCATCGATCTACTCGTCTGCGACGTGAGCTTCGTTTCCGTAACGAAAGTGCTCGCGGCGCCGCTGGCGCTGTGCCGGAAAGGGGCCGAGGCGGTGATCCTCATCAAGCCGCAATTCGAAGTGGGGCGCGAGCATGTCGGCAAAGGCGGCATCGTCACCGACGCAGCGGCGATCGCGCAGGCGCGGCAGGGGGTGACCGGTTTCGTCACGGGCGAAGGGTGGACGCTGCGAACCACAATCGCCTCGCCCATTGCCGGCGGCGACGGCAACCGCGAGACCGTCGCCGTGTTCGCAAAGGGTTGACGGCGACCGCCTTTCATCGTCAATTACCGATTGACCATCCCCTCCGTTCCGCGGAACATCAGATCAACATCCCTTTCCGGCGCCAGGCTCCCTCCACGGGGGACCGCGACCGTTTCATATTTTCCAGAACCAACATTGATGGGTGACATCATGGACTATCGTCGTTTGGGCAAATCCGGCCTGAAGGTCAGCGCGTTTTCGTTCGGCGCCTGGGTGACCTTCGCCAAGCAGGTGGACGAAAACGCCGCCGCGAACCTGATGGCCCTGGCCTACGACCATGGCGTCAACTTCTTCGACAATGCCGAAGGCTATGAAAGCGGCGAGGCCGAAAAGGTGATGGGCGAGGCCCTGGCCCAGCTCAAGTGGAGCCGCGACAGCTATGCCGTTTCCTCGAAAGTGTTCTGGGGCGGCGAAAAGCCGATGCAGAAGGGGCTGAGTTACAAGCACATCACCGATGCCGCCCATGCGGCGCTGAAGCGCCTGCAGGTCGACTATCTCGACCTCTTCTTCTGCCATCGCCCGGACATCGACACGCCGATCGAAGAGACGGTGCGGGCGATGCACAACCTGATCCAGCAGGGCAAGGTGCTCTACTGGGGCACGTCGGAATGGACGGCGCAGCAGATCACCGAGGCCTGGGGCGTGGCGCGCGCCTACAACCTGACGCCGCCGACGATGGAGCAGCCGCAATACAACCTGTTCGTGCGCGAAAAGGTGGAGCGCGAGTTCGCCCCGCTCTACGATCTCGTCGGGCTGGGGACGACGATCTGGTCGCCGCTCGCCTCGGGCATCCTCACCGGCAAGTACAATGACGGCATTCCGAGCGACAGCCGCATGAACCTGCCCGGCTACGAATGGCTGAAAAAGCAGCTGGATACGCCGAAGGGGCGCGAGCGCATCGAAAAGGTCGGCAAGCTGGCCAAGCTCGCCGACGAGGTCGGCATGCCGATCCACCACCTGGCGCTCAACTGGTGCCTCAGCAATCCGCACGTTTCGACGGTGATCCTGGGCGCCTCCAAGCGCAGCCAACTCGAGGACAACCTCAAGGCGATCGAGGCCAAGGGCAAGCTGACGCCGGACGTGCTGGCGAAGATCGAGGAGATCGTGGCGAACAGGCCCGAGGCGTGGCAGCGGTTTTAGAAAGCAAGGAGGGCCAGGGTCTCTCAACCTTTCAACCCCTCACCCGCCCCTTCGGGGCACCCTCTCCCGCAAGGGGAGAGGGAGGACGAGGAGAGATCGTGCCACAGCCTTCCTTCTCCCCTTGCGGGAGAAGGTGGCGCGTCAGCGCCGGATGAGGGGTCGCTCTTTAGAACCCCACGCCGCCGTCGCGGCCGGTCTGGCCGCGGTGGCGCAGGAAATGGTCGGCGAGGGTCACCGCCATCATGGCTTCGCCGATGGGCACGGCGCGGATGCCGACACAGGGATCGTGCCGGCCCTTGGTCACCACTTCGGTGTTCTCGTTGTGCGTCGTGACGGTTTCGCGGGGCGTAATGATCGAGGACGTGGGCTTGACGGCAAAACGCACGACGACCGGATCGCCATTGGAAATGCCGCCCAGGATGCCGCCGGCGTGGTTGGACTTGAAATAGGGCGCCTGGTTGCCGGCGCGCATCTCGTCGGCATTCTCGGTGCCGGTGAGCGCGGCGGCGCCCATGCCCTCGCCGATCTCGACGCCCTTGACGGCATTGATCGACATCATGGCCGAGGCGAGGTCGGCGCTGAGCTTGCCGTAGATCGGCGCGCCCCAGCCGGGCGGAACGCCCTCGGCCACGACCTCGATGACGGCGCCGACCGAATTGCCGGCCTTGCGGATGCCATCGAGATAGCCTTCCCATTCGGCCGCGGCCTTGGCGTCGGCGCAATAGAACGGGTTCTGGTCGACCTGGTCCCAATCGAAATTGGCGTAATCGATCTTGTGCGGGCCGATCTGCACGAGGCTGGCGCGGATGGTGACGTTCGGGATGACGAGGCGGGCAATGGCGCCGGCGGCAACGCGGGCCGCGGTTTCGCGGGCGGAGGCGCGGCCCGAGCCCTTGTAGTCGCGGATGCCGTATTTCTGGTGGTAGGTGAAATCGGCGTGGCCCGGCCGGTATTTGTCCTTGATGTCGGAATAATCCTTGGAGCGCTGGTCGGTGTTTTCGATGAGCAGCGAGATCGGCGTGCCGGTGGTCTTGATGACGCCGTCGCGCTCGTCCTCGAACGTGCCGGAGAGGATGTGCACCGCATCTTCCTCGCGGCGCTGCGTGGTGAAACGCGACTGGCCGGGGCGGCGGCGATCGAGATCGCGCTGGATGACTTCGGGCGAAATGGCGAGGCCCGGCGGGCAGCCGTCGACCACGACGCCCAGAGCCGGCCCATGGCTCTCGCCCCAGGTGGTGAAGCGGAACAGGTGGCCGAAAGTGTTGTGGGACATCGGGAGCCTATCGGGGCAGGAACGGTGGCGATGTTCTAGGAGGGAGGGTGGATGGCGTCAATCGAGGTCGTCCAACCTGCGTGCGGCTTCGAGGTAGGCCTCATCCGCTTCGCGACGGCCAATCGCAAAGACCATCACCGTGATCTTGCGATCCTGAACCTTGTAGATCAGACGATAACCCGATTGCCGCAGCTTGATTTTGTAGCAATCTTTCATCTTGCGCATGGCGTGTGCCGGCACGCGCGGCGTCTCAAGACGCTCGATGAGCTTTTTCCTGAACTGAAGCTGGACCGTCGAGCCGAGTTTTTCCCATTCCTTCCAGGCGGGAACAGTAAAATCCAGCTTATAGGTCATCGATGTCGACCCGTATGGTCGGCTCGTTCTCCCGTTCCTTGACGATCTCCACCAGGCGGAAATCGTCGAGTTCCTCCATGATAGCTTCATAAACATCGGCAGGCAGAAGGTAAGCCACAACCTTGTTGTGGTTCAGAACCGCCACGGATGCCCCATCGGCGGCGGCAAGCACCGCCGAGGGATTCTTCTTGAGGTCCGAAATGCTCACGGCAAGATCGGCTTCGACGTGCTGTACGATCTCGTTCATATTCAGCTCCGAATTTAGTGCTGAATATGGAGCATTATGCGTCGAGGTTCAAGCCAGCCAATTCTCCAACCTGAGATTTGGCACGCGCGAGAACTCGCGGGTATTGGCGGTGATGAGCGTCAGATCGAGCGCAAGGGCATGCGCGGCGATAAAGAGGTCGTTTGGACTGATGATCGTTCCGCGGCTTTCGAGATGTGTCCTTATTTGTGCATAGACATCATCGCAGGGAACGTCGAGAGGCAGGATGTCCAGCGTAGCCAAAGCGTCCTCAACCTGGTTGCCCAGGCGCTCCGATCCCAGCTTGGCGACGCCAAATCTCAGTTCCGCAACGACGATGACCGACACACAGTAGAGCCGCTCTCCCCGCGCTCTAAGCCGGTCGGCAACAACGCCCTGGGGATATCGCACCATGTGCGAGACGATGTTGGTATCGAACATCGCCTCGTAGGGCGAACTCACAGCTTGATATCGCGTAACGGAGGCAAACCCTCGTCGGGATCGGGGAACTCCAGGTCGATGGTTTCCATCTCGTCGAGCGCCTCGATCAGCGTCTTGCGGCGCGCTTTCGGCTCGAGGATGAGTTTGTCGCCTTCCTTGCGGATGGTGACTTCGGTCCCCGGCATCTCGAATTCGACGGGGATGCGAACGGCCTGGTTGCGGCCGTTGCGGAACAGACTGGCTGTCTTGATCTCGTTCATCGGCGCCCCCTAGCATATGCCTTAACATATGCCTGATGGTACCGGCCCGCAAGATCACACGTCCCCTGCCCCGATCAGTTCCAGGCGGCCCTCGGTGAAGTGCATGATGACGTCCTGCGGCGGGACCCAGTTGATGACTTCGTCGACGGGAGCGTGCTCGATGAGGACGCGCAGCGTGCGCGCGATGCCGCCATGGGCGACGACGACCGAGGGGCCGGTGAGGACCGTCGAAAACTCGGTGAGGCGCGCTTCGACGTCGACGTAGTTCTCGCCGCCTTCCGGCCGGAAGTGCCAGTATTGCGCGTTCCGCGCGCCGGTCGCCGTCACCATGTGCTGCGGCAGTTCGTGATGCAGCAGGCCTTCCAGCGCCCCGAAGGAAATCTCAACGAGACGGGAATCGATCTCGACCGGCGGCAGCGGCCCCGGAAAGGCGGCGCGCACGCGCTCCATCGTCTCGCGGGTGCGCCCGAGCGGGGAAACGTGCCAGCCGAGCGCCAGCGGATCGATCTTCCGCTGGTCGAACAGGGCCTTCAAAATGTGGCCGTTGGCATCGGCCTGGCCCTGGCCGCGGGAATTCAACGGGATGTCGCGGCGGCCCTGGTAGCGCCGTTCGGCGTTCCAGGCGGTCTCGCCATGCCGGATGAAATAGAGTTCCGGCCATTCAAGGGCAGTCATGGCACTATCCGTGTCAGGAGGAGGTTTACTCCGAAGCCTCGTCGTCCATGATCTTCATACCGACGACATTGAAGCCGGCATCGACATGGTGGATCTCGCCGGAAACGCCGCTGGAGAGATCCGAAAGCAGGTAGAGGCCGGCGCGGCCGACATCGTCGATATCGACATTGCGGCGCAGGGCGGAATTGGCCTCCTGCCAGTGCAGCATATCACGCAGGCCGGAAATGCCCGAGGCCGCCAGCGTCTTGATGGCGCCGGCGGAAATAGCGTTGACGCGGATGCCGGCCTTGCCGAGATCGACGGCGAGATAGCGCACCGAAGCTTCGAGCGCCGCCTTGGCAACGCCCATGACGTTGTAGTTCGGCACGTATTTCTCGGCGCCGTAATAGGTGAGCGTCAGCAGCGAACCGCCATCTTTCATCAGCGGTTCGGCGCGCTTGGCGACGGCGGTGAAGGAATAGACCGAGATATTCATGGTCAGCGCGAAATTGTCGGCGCTGGTGTCGATATAACGGCCGTCGAGCTCGTCCTTGTTGGAAAAGCCGATGGCGTGGACGAGGAAATCGAGCTTGCCCCAGCGGGTGCGGATTTCCTCGAAGGTCTTGTCGATGGCCGCATCGTCGCTGACGTCGCATTCGACGAGGAAATCGGAGCCGAGTTCGGCAGCGAGCGGCTCGACACGGCGCTTCAGAGCCTCGCCCTGATAGGAAAAGGCGATCTCGGCGCCCTGCCCGGCCAAAGCCTTGGCGATGCCCCAGGCGATCGAGCGGTTGTTCGCCACGCCCATGATCAGGCCGCGCTTGCCCGCCATCAATCCTTCAGCCATCGTAACCTCTCCGTTGTCGTCAGATCGCTTGTCGCACAGGGCAAAGGGCCGGGCAAGTTCCCGCTTTTTAACTTCGAGGCGAGCGATTATGGTCCCGCCACCATGCTTGCCACACCCCAAATCATCGAAAAGCTCACCGCGCTGCTGGGCGCCAATGCCGTGATCGCCGAACCGTCGGCGATGGGCAATTACCTCAACGAGCCGCGCCGGCGCTTCCATACGCCGGCTGCCGCGGTGGTGCTGCCCGAAAGTGTCGAAAAGCTGCAGGCGTTGCTGCGGCTGGCCGACCAGCACGGCATCAAGCTGATCCCGCAGGGCGGCAATACCGGCCTGGTCGGCGCGCAGGTGCCGCTCTATGGCGACGAGGTGATCGTGAGCCTCACCAAGCTCAACCGCGTACGCAAGGTGGATGCGGCAGCGGGCGTGATGGTGGTGGAAGCGGGTGTGACGCTGCAGGACGCACATACGGCGGCGGAAGCCGAGGGCATGATGCTGCCGCTGTGGATCGCCTCGCAAGGTTCGGCGCGCATCGGGGGCGTGCTTTCCTCCAATGCCGGCGGCGTGCAGGTGCTGGCCTACGGCAATGCGCGTGAATTGTGCCTGGGCGTCGAGGCGGTGCTCGCCGACGGGCGGCTCTACCAGGGCCTCAATGCGCTCAAGAAAGACAATACCGGCTATGACCTCAAGGACCTGCTGGTGGGTGCCGAGGGCACGCTGGGCATCATCACGGCGGCGGTGCTGAAGCTTTATCCGCAGCCGGCAGCCTACGAGACGGCGATCGTCAATGTCGCGTCACCCGCCGAGGCGCTGGCGCTGTTCCAGCAATTGCGCGAGCGGGCCGGAGCAACGCTGACCGCGTTCGAACTGATGCCGCGGCTCGGCATCGACATGCAGCTGACGCACAAGATGATCGAGCACGATCCTTCCGCGAGCCTGTCGCCCTGGTACGTGCTGACCGAGATTTCGGTGCCCAAGGGCGGTGCAGCGGGCGTGCTGCAGGCGGGGCTGGAAGCGGCGCTGACCGAGGGGCTGGTCGATGACGCGGTGATCGCGGAATCGCTCGCCGACCGGGCGCTGATGTGGACGATGCGCGAGCAGATGTCGGACGTGCAGAGCCGCGAAGGCGCTTCGATCAAGCATGACGTCTCGGTGCCGATCGCGGCGGTGCCGGAGCTGATCGCGGCGGGCAGCGCGGCGGCGGAAAAGCTGGTGCCGGGCATCCGCCCCTGCCCGTTCGGGCACATGGGCGACGGCAATATCCACTTCAATTTCAGCCAGCCGGTGGGTGCCGACGGCAAGGCCTTCATGGAAGGCGCCGCACCGGTGCACGAAGCGATCTACGAGATCGTCACGCGCTTGGGCGGCTCGATTTCGGCCGAGCACGGCATCGGGCAGTTGAAGGCGGAACTGCTGAAGAGCCACAAGGACAAGGTGGCGCTGGAGATGATGCGCGCGATCAAGCAGGCGCTCGACCCCAAGGGCATCCTCAACCCGGGCAAGGTGCTGGGCTGATCAGAAGGTCAGGACGAAATCGCCATAGACGGCCAGTTGCCGGTCATGGGTAACAAGACGCATCCCCTCGGTGAGCGCTTGGGCAACGAGCAGGCGATCAAAGGGATCGCGATGGTGAAGTGGAAGCGCTTCAACCTGAATGGCATGATCGCCGGTGATCGGCACAAATGCAAAGCCGGCAGCGCCGAACTCTTCCATGGCTGCTGCTGCCGACATGGGCGGCGGATCGCTTCGACGCAGCGGACGCTTGATGGCAATTTCCCAGACGCTGAGTATGGAGACGAAGACTTCGTTTGCTTCGTCTTCCAATAGGGCAATTGCCTTGGGCGGCAGTCGCTGCACGCTGTTTACCGCCCACATGGCTACGTGCGTATCAACGAGAAGGCGCATCGTCGCTTTCGTCGGGCCAAAGACTGCCCTCATAAAAGAGGCGCTCGATCTCCTTATCCGAAGCGTTGAACTCCTCCAGCGAGAAGTCGGCATATTTGCCCTGCGCCAAACCGAGGCGGCGCTTGCGCTGCACGAACGGCACGATTTTCACCGCCGGCTTGCCATTGCGGGCGATGACGATTTCTTTTTCGGCACCGCTTTCCACCGCTTCCACGAGTTTAGAAAGCTGGCTTTTCGCCTCGTGCATGTTGACGGTCGACATGTCGACCTCCTTAGCTAAGTCTAGCTAATTTAGGATTTGGGCTAGAACAAATCAAGCTGGGCGGGTTTCGGTGCCGGTTTCGGCTTGGGCGGCTCGATGGTAACCGGAGTGATGAGGTCGGGATCGTCGGGGTTGGCGCCGTTCACGCGGGTGGAAACCGGATGGTAGCGGAGCGAGCCTTCCGGTAGCGGCAGGGCCAGTTGCGCGGCGGCGTGGCCACTGACCTCGCGGACGTTGAGCCAATCCTCGACCGCAGCGCCGGAAAGGATTGCCGGCATGCGGGGATGCAGGAAGGCCATGTCGGCGCTGGCCGGCGTCGTGACGATGGCGGCGGAGTCGATCTCCTCGCCGTTCGGGCCCATCCAGGTGGCATAGAGCCCGGCGAACAGCATCGGCTGCCCGTCGGCGCGGGTGATGTAATAAGGCTGCTTGCCAGAGGGTCCCGCCTGCCATTCGTAATAGCCGTTGGCGGGCACGATGCAGCGGCCGTGCTTCAGCGCATCGCGGAAAGCCGGCTTTTCGGCCATGGTCTCGGAGCGGGCATTGATGACGAGCGAGAATTCGCGCGGGTCTTTCACCCAGCCCGGCACGAGGCCCCAGCGCACCAGAGCCATGCGGCGGCGGCCGTGCTGCTCCATGACGGCGACGATTGGCTGCGTTGGCGCAACATTATAACGCGGCGGAAACTCAAGCCCTTCGACGGCGAAGAACTTCGCCAGGTCCGCCGGCCGCTGGGTGATGGCGAAGCGCCCGCACATGGCAACCTCCTGTTGGTACAACCGGGATAGGCTGGCAAAACCCGAATCGCAATGCCGGTGCCGCCGATGTCCAAAGCAGAAGCCAATTCCGCCTCGGTCGCGCTGCTACGTGGCGACGAGGTGCTGCTGATCCAGCGGGCCCGCGCGCCCTATCGCCTGTTGTGGACGCTGCCGGGCGGCCGGCGCGAGGTGGGTGAGACGGCGGAGCAATGCGCTGCCCGCGAAGTCGGCGAGGAGTTGGGGCTGACCGCCGGCGCCTTAACGCCGCTATTGGTGCAAACGCTTACGAGCGCCACCGGCGAGTGGCGGCTGGCGGTGTTCGCAACGCGCGAATTTTCCGGCGAGATCGTCGCCGAGGACGAGATTGCCGACCATCGTTGGGTCAGGCGCGGGCATTACGACGGCATCAGGATGACGGCGGGGCTGGCCGCGATCCTCGAGAAAGCCTTCGCCGCCTGCCCCGCAAGCTGCTAGAAGGCCGCCATGCAAATGCAGCGGCTCCTCCTTTTCCCGATCCTCCTGGCGCTTTTCGCGACGCCTGCTGCTGCGATAGATCCGCCCTACCAGAAGGAGATGGAGCGGCTGGCCGAGGTGATGGGGAGCCTCTATTTCCTCGATCCGCTCTGCGAAGGCAGCGACACCGACTGGCGCGCGCAGATGCAGGACCTGATCATTGCCGACGAACCCGACGAAGACCGGCGCGAGCGGCTGGCCGGCGCCTTCAATTCCGGCTATGCGGCCTATTCGCGACTCTATCGCTCCTGCACCAGTTCGGCGCACGAGGCTTTGGGCCGGCTGTTGGAGGAAGCGCAGCAGACGGCGCGCGACATCCACGCCCACTACGCCGACTGATTTCCACAGGCAGAGCGGCGGGTTTCCGGCATTAAGTAAAATTCCTGATAGTCCGTTAACCTTCGCGTTACATCCGACACGCGGTGACCACACTCGCGTGTTAGGCCAATCCTCATGCGACCGACAAAGAGTCTCTTCAGCGCCGCGACCAGCGAAATGCCGCTCAATGGCGAGCATGCCGAGCAGCAGCTTGCGCTCGAATATCTGGCCGAGGCCTGGAACGCCGCCGAGGACGAAGGCATCGACAATTTGGCGCTCGCGCATGCCTCGTTGTTTGCGGCTTTGGCGACGCTCGTCCGCGCCCATGGCGACGACGTGGCGGCCGATATCGTCGCCGCCCTGCCCGAACGGATCAGGGCCGGCGAATACAATCTCGACCGTTCGCTGCAGTAGGGTCTCTCACTCGTGAAGTAAGCGGGGCCCCGGCTCAAGGCCGGGGAGGACTCGTGGATGGATTGAGTTAAAAACTCGATTTCCGAGGTTCCATCTTCATACCAACAACAGGTCCTCCCCGGCCTTGAGCCGGGGTCTCGCTTTTTGCGAAATCGCCAAGAACCCCTCATCCGTCGGCTTCGCCGCCACCTTCTCCCACAAGGGGAGAAGGAAGGTGGCGGCACGATCCCGCCGGAAGTAACACTTAGTGCCGAGGCGGCAGGGCTTCGAGGAAACGCATCGGCCGACCGATTGAGGGGGTGACCAGTTCGCCCTCCCACATCACGCGATTGCCGCGCACCACCGTGCCTACCGGCCAGCCGGTGACGGTCACGCCGTCGTACGGCGTCCAACCGGCGCGCGAGGCCGTCCACTCGTTGGTGATGGTCTCGCGGCGCTTCAAATCCACCACGGTGAGGTCGGCGTCGTAGCCGGTGGCGATGCGTCCCTTGTTGGCGATGCCGAACAGGCGGTTGGGACCGGCGCTGGTCATGTCGACGAAGCGGGTGAGGCTCATGCGCCCGGCATTGACGTGATCGAGCATGATCGGCACCAGCGTCTGCACGCCGGTCATGCCGGAATGCGAAGCGGGATAGGTGTGCTCTTTTTCCTCGCGCGTATGCGGGGCGTGGTCGGAGCCGATGATGTCGGCGACGCCGTTGTGGACGCCCGCCCAGATGCCGGCGCGATGCGCCTTGTCGCGCACCGGCGGGTTCATTTGCGCGAAGGTGCCGAGGCGCTGGTAGGCGGTTTCGTCGAGGGTCAGGTGGTGGGGCGTCACTTCCACGCTCGCCACGTCCTTGTGGTCGGCGAGGAATACCATCTCCTCGGCCGTCGAGATGTGCAGGACATGGATGCGCTTGCCGGTCTTGCGGGCCAGGGCCACGAGGCGCTTGGTGGAATTGAGCGCGACTTCCGGAGAGCGCCAGACCGGGTGGCTGGACGGATCGCCCTCCACGCGCAGGTGCTTGCGCTCTTCGAGCATGTATTCGTCTTCCGAATGGAAGGCGGCGCGGCGGGAAATGGCGGAAAGGATCGCTTCGACGCCATCGTCGTCCGGCACGAGCAGGTTGCCGGTCGAGGAGCCCATGAACACCTTGACGCCGGCGCAGCCCGGCAGGCGCTCCAGCATCGGCAGTTCGCCGACGTTCTCGTGCGTGCCGCCGATATAGAAGGCGAAATCGCAATGCATGCGGTTGGTACCGGCGGCGATCTTGGCTTCGAACGTCTCGCGGCTGGTGGTCAGCGGGTTGGTGTTGGGCATTTCGAAGACGCCCGTGACGCCGCCCATCACGGCCGAGCGCGAGCCGGTCTCGAGATCTTCCTTATGCGTCAGGCCCGGCTCGCGAAAATGCACCTGCGTGTCGATGACGCCGGGCAGGATGTGCAGCCCGGTGCAGTCCACGGTTTCGGCGGCGGTGCCGGAAATCGTGCCGATGGCGGCGATGCGGCCGTTGCGGACCGCGATGTCGGCGGTGCCGATGCCGTCGTGATTGACTACCGTGCCGTTCTTGAAAATCAGGTCGTACTGCGCCATGTCTGCCAATCGCCGGGGAGTTGCGTTGCCGCTTTGTAGGCAAGCGTACCTGCCCCGTCCAGTGTGGAGCCTTTCATGCCCATCGCCCTTCGTGCCGACCGCGCCGTGTTCCGTTTTTCCGGACCGGACGCCCAGAAGCTGCTCAACGACGTCGTCACCGGTATCGTCAAGGCCGAACCCGGCCCGGCGCGATGGTGGGCGCTGCTGTCGGCGCAGGGCAAGATCCAGGCGGAAGGCCTGGTGGGTTTTGCCGATGATGCGCTGTGGCTCGACGTGCACGAAAGCGTGGCCGACGACTTCTTCAAGCGCATGCGGATGTACAAGCTTCGGGCGCAGGTCACGATCGACGATTTGAGGGCCAGCCACCGCGTCGGCTGGAGCGCGGAAAGGGTGAGCGAGGGCATCGTGCACGAGGACGTGCGGGCTGCCGACCTCGGCTATCGCGTCATTGCGCCGATCGAGGAAACTGAAGGTTGGACGGGCGATGCCAGCGGCTATGTGGCGGCGCGCGTCGCCGAAGCCATCGCCGAACAGGGCGCGGATTTCGCAGCCGACACGACCTTTGCCCACGATATCGGCATGGACATCCTCGATGGGATCGATTTTTCCAAGGGCTGCTATGTCGGCCAGGAAGTCGTCTCGCGCATGAAGCATCGCGGCACGGCGCGGCGCCGGCCGGTTCTGGTCACCGGCAACGGGCTGGTCCCAGGCGCGCCGCTGCTGGTGGATGGCCGCGAGTCCGGCACTGTCGGTTCGGTTGCCGGCGAGCGCGCCGTCGGCATCGTGCGGCTCGATCGCGTCACCGATCCAATGGCGGTGACCGCCGGCGAGGCAGCGGTGACGCTGGCGCTGCCGACATGGGCCAGTTACGCGTTTGGAGAATCGGCTCCGAGCGAATAACCCTTCCTTTTTAAAGGAGGGCTTGGATGGCACGCGTAACCAATCGCGCCTGGCAGCGCATGCTGTCGGGGCGCCGTCTCGATATCCTCGATCCCTCGCCGCTCGACGTCGAGCTTTCCGACATCGCGCACGGGCTGGCGCGCGTCGCCCGCTGGAACGGGCAGACGCAGGGCGATTATCCGTTCTCGGTGGCGCAGCATTCGGTGCTGGTGCTGGAAATCTTTTCGGCGCTCAACCGCGACGCTGACAAGCGCGCGCAGCTCTATGCGCTGCTGCACGATGCGCCCGAATACGTGATGGGCGACATCATCTCGCCGTTCAAGGCGGCGATGGGCGGCAACTACAAGGACGTGGAAAAGCGCCTGCTCGGCGCCGTTCACATCCGCTTCTCACTGCCTGCACAGGCGCCGGGCGCCGTCAACAAGGCGATCAAGGTCGCCGACCGCGAAGCGGCCTATTTCGAGGCCGTGCACCTGGCCGGCTTTGCGCCCGACGAGGCGCGCAAGTTCTTCGGGGAGCCGACGCTGCCGGCCTTCGATCTCGATTCCTTCGATCGGCTGATCCGGCCGTGGCCGACGCGCGAGGCGCATGACCGGTTCGTCGCCGCTTTCGAGGAATTGGCGGGTTAGAGGGCGGTTGCGAACGGGGGCTGAACTCGAAAATCCTGCTCTTTTCACCCCCCTCCCAACCTCCCCCGCAAGGGGGGAGGTGCCCCTCAGAGTATTTTGCGAGATTGAGCATCAGCCTCGATGAGCACCCTCCCCCTTGCGGGGAGGGTTGGGGAGGGGGTGAGACCAAGCAGGATGTCTGGTCCGATCGGGGAATTTGCCCCGATCAGAATGCGCGGACGACGCTGAACTCGGCGACATCGCCGAGGAGCGTGTGCATTTCCGAGGCCGGCAGGCCGCGCAGGGCCTCGCGGGCGGCGCGGGCATGGGCCTGCGCCTGGTCGATGGTGCGGCCGAGCGTGTCGTGGCGTTCGAGAATGCCGATCACCTGCTTGAGCACCGCTTCGGAGACTTCGGGGTCGCCGAGCGCCGTTTCGATGACCTGCCGTTCGGCGGGGGTCGCCGCCTGCAGAGCGAGGATGATCGGCAGCGTCATCTTGCCTTCGCGCAAATCGTCGCCGGTGTTCTTGCCAAGCGTTCCGGCCTCGCCGCGATAATCAAGCACGTCGTCGACGAGCTGGAAGGCCAGGCCCAATTCGGCGCCGTAGCGCTTCAGCGCTTCGCGGCCCGCTGCGTCGGCGCCGCCGGTCATGGCGCCGACTTCCGCGGCGGCCTCGAACAGCATCGCCGTCTTGGCGCGGATGACTTCCTGGTACTCGTCCGGGGTCGTCGCGAAATCGCGCGTCTTGGCGAGCTGGAACACTTCGCCCTCGGCCATGATGGCCGCGGCGCGGGCGAGCACGCCCAAGGCTTCGATGTCGCGCGTTTCGACCATCATCATGAAGGCCTGGCCGAGGAGGAAATCGCCGACCAAAACACTCGCCTGGTTGCCCCAGACGATGCGGGCGGCGGGTTGGCCGCGCCGCAAATCGCTCTCGTCCACGACGTCGTCGTGCAGGAGCGTGGCATTGTGCATGAATTCGACAGCGGCAGCGAAGCGCACATGGGCGCCGTTCGAGCGGCCGAAGAGGAGTGCTGCGGCGACCGTCAGCATGGGACGAAGGCGCTTGCCGCCGGCCTCGATCAGGTAGCGCGCCAGTTCGGGCACCATGTCGACATGCGAATCCGCACGCTCGAGGATCAGCGCGTTGACCTTCGCCATTTCCGAAGCGGTGGCGGCCAGCAGCCGATCCATGGCGTTCGGGCCTGCCAGTTCATCCATCGCTGTCGCCGATACGGCCATACTGTTCTCGCGTTCGCCGCAATGGCGGGCATTTGTCGTTGAGCGGCGGGGGGATGACGCTATGCTGGCAAATCCACAAATCCGCGCCGGACGAGCGATGTCCCTAGACCAGCCCACCGATTTTGTAAAACACCAAACGGCCACAATGGATGCCTTTTTGGACGGGCAGCTCCATGTGTCGCAACCACGGCACGGTTTTCGGGCCGGTCTCGACTCCGTCATCCTGGGGGCTTCGGTGGCGCCCGACAGCCCTGCCCTGCTCGACCTCGGCGCCGGGGTGGGCGTGGCCGCCATGGTGGCCTTGGCGCATAAGCCGACGCGCCGCGCCGTGCTGGCCGACACCGACGCGGAAAGCGTTGCCCTGGCGCGCCACAACCTTGCCGCCAACGGCATGGCGGATCGCGCCGAAGCGGTGGCGCTCGACGTGACGGCCAAGGGCGCCGTGCGCGAAGCGGCGGGCCTCGTGCACGAATTCTATGCCAGCGTCATCGCCAACCCGCCCTATTTCGCGGCCGGCAAGGGTACCGAGGCCAGCCATGCCGGAAGGGCTGCGGCACGCCATGCCGATGCCGAAGGGCTCGACCTCTGGGTACGTACGGCCGTTGCGCATGCCGCACCGGGCGGCGAGGTCATCTTCATCCACCGCGCCGAAGCACTGCCGGCGCTGCTCGCCGCTTTCGGCGCCCGGCTCGGCGCCATCACCGTGCTGCCGCTGGCGCCGCGGGAGGGGGAAGCCGCCAACCGCATCGTCATCCGCGGCATCAAGGGGTCACGCGCGCCGCTGCGGCTGCTCGCCGCCCGCGCCCTGCATGGCGGCGAGGGACGCGGTTTTTCCAGCGAGTTCGAAGCGATCTTCCGGGGCAAGGCGACGCTGGTCTGGTAATTTGAAGGCCAGCCGACTACATCACCGGCAACAGGATCGAGAGGAACGGGCATGACACGATGGTTTGGCTGGGTGGGCCGGCTGTTCGGGCGCGGCGGCCCGGTCGTGCCCGTCGTGCGCCTGCATGGCGTCATCGCCGCCGACACGCGCCCCGGCCGGCTCAACATCAACAACGTCGCCCCCCTGCTCGACCGCGCCTTTGCGCTGAAGGCGGCGCCGGCCGTCGCCATCGTCATCAATTCGCCGGGCGGCTCGCCCGTGCAATCGCGGCTGATCTTCAAGCGCATCCGCGATCTCGCCGACAAGAACAACAAGCCGGTCCTGGTCTTCGTCGAGGACGCCGCCGCCTCGGGCGGCTATTTCATCGCCGTGGCCGGTGACGAGATCATCGTCGATCCGTCCTCGATCGTCGGCTCGATCGGGGTGATCGCGGCGACGTTCGGTTTCGTCGATGCCATCGAAAAGCTCGGCATCACGCGGCGCGTCTATACGGCGGGCAAGAACAAATCGACGCTCGATCCGTTCCTGCCCGAAAAGCGCGAGGACGTGGAGCGCATCAAGACGTTCGAGCTCGACGTGCACAACGTCTTCATCGACGTGGTGAAGACGCGGCGCGGCGCTCGCCTCAAGAGCGAAGACGACCTCTTCACCGGGGAATGGTGGACCGGCGTCCGCGGCGTGGAACTGGGGCTGGCCGACGCCATCGGCGATCTCTACGAGACGCTGCACCAACGCTACGGCGAAGCGGTCCGGATGAAGGTCATCGCGCCGAAGCGCCCGCTGTTCGGGCTGCCGCGCATCGGGCTTTCCGCGGGCCTCGTCGGCGATGCCGCCGCCGCCATCGAAGATCGGGCCGTATGGGCGAGGTTCGGGCTGTGAGCTATATCCTGTTGCGGCTGCTCATCTACGTCATCATCATCGGCGCCGTGTGGTTCGGCGTGCGCAAGATCTGGCGCGACTGGAAGAACCAGTTCCGCCAGTTCGACAAGGCCCAGCACGAGCGCGACCTCAAGGAGCGCAAGCGCCCCGACGTCATTACCCTGGAGCGCGACGGCGACGGCGTTTTCCGCCCCAACAATCGCGACGATCCGCGCGCTTGACCATAGGGCCCCGCGCCCACTAGTTTCGCCGCGATTTAACCGGACTGTCGCCGAATGACCGATGCCCTGCCGCCCAACCTGGATCCCAAGCGTTCCTTCCAGGGATTGATCCTGACGCTGCAGCACTATTGGGCCGAACAGGGTTGCACGATCCTGCAGCCCTACGACATGCCGATGGGCGCCGGTACATCGCATACGGCGACGGTGCTCCGGGCACTCGGCCCCAAGACCTGGAACGCCGCCTATGTGCAGCCTTCGCGCCGCCCCAAGGATGGGCGCTATGGCGAGAACCCCAACCGGCTGCAGCACTATTACCAGTTCCAGGTGATCCTGAAGCCGTCGCCGCCCAATATCCAGCAGCTCTACCTGGATTCGCTGGCGGCGATCGGGCTCGACGCGAGCCTGCACGACATCCGCTTCGTCGAGGACGACTGGGAGAACCCGACGCTCGGGGCCTGGGGCCTTGGCTGGGAATGCTGGTGCGACGGCATGGAAGTCAGCCAGTTCACCTATTTCCAGCAGGTGGCGGGCTTCGAGTGCAACCCCGTCGCCGGCGAGATCACCTATGGGCTCGAGCGGCTCGCCATGTATGTGCAGGGCGTCGAGAACGTCTACGACCTAAATTTCAACGGCGGCAGCAACGACAAGGTCACCTACGGCGATGTGTTCCTGCAGAACGAGCAGGAAAGTTCGCGCTACAATTTCGAGGCGGCCGACACGGACATGCTGTTCCGGCACTTTGCGGATGCCGAAACCGAGTGCAAGGCGCTGCTCGAAAAGGGCGACCACGGCGAGCACCACAGCCTTGCCATTCCGGCCTACGAGCAGGTGCTGAAGGCTGCGCACAATTTCAACCTGCTCGATGCCCGCGGCGTCATCTCGGTGACCGAGCGGCAGAGCTATATCCTCAGGATCCGCGAGCTCACCAAGGCGTGCGGCGCGGCGTGGCTGAAGACCGCCGGCGGCGGGGCGGCGTAAGTATTGCTGCGCCCCGTCGGGCTGCTTATTTCCAATTGCCCCCGTGAGAAATCCCAATAGGCGCGTCGCGACCCGCACTGTAGCGTGGCGCAATGCAGCTCGTCCGCAATGAACAATTGAAGCTTTCAGCAGCCTATCTCAACGGGCTTGCGATCGCTTTTCTCGCCGTGGGCGGCATCGGCCCGCTTTTGGCGTTCGCCGCGCAGTCGGTGAGCGGGAACGACTTCCTGTCAATCGGAATTGTTGCCTTTGGTTGTGTGTGCATCAGCGGTGCACTACATTTCTTTGCAAGATTATCGCTGGAGGGACTGAAGGATGATTGACTATCAGTTCTTGCTCGCTGCCAGCATTGCGCCGATCGGCGCGCTGCTGATCGCGTTCTGGCTGCTTTTTGAAAGCCGGCATGACCGCGCCAACGCGCGGCGGCGGCGTGAGGCCAGGAAACACCTGGCCGAGTAGCGTTTTCGGCACGCATTCCCTATCTTTCTCCTGTCCATCAGGAGAAGGAAGATGAAGATCAAACTCACGCGCAAGCAGGCGGCACCGCCCAATCTCGCAGCCAAGGCGCTGCGGCAGGGCCAGTTCCAGCCGAAAGTCGAACAGAACCCCAAGGCGTACAGCCGCAAGGTCAAGCACAAGGGGAGCCTCGCCGAACAGCAGCTCCCCTTTTCTGTGCCGGAAACTAGCGACGAGGAGAGCAAGTGACATCGGGCCCACACCGGCCCGATATCACTTGCCCTGCTGTTGCAGTCCCGCCCCGCCAATGCCAATCTCCCCAGCAATATTGAGGTTTAGGGGAAAGCCATGACCGGCTGGATCATTCTTGTCGTCGTCGTCCTTGTCGCCGTCTATGCGATCTATCTCTACAACAGCCTCGTGCGTTACCGGCAGATGGCGCAGGAGGGCTGGTCGGGGATCGACGTGCAGCTCAAGCGCCGCGCCGACCTGATCCCGAACCTGCTCGAAACGGTGAAGGGCTATATGGCGCACGAGCGCGAAACGCTCGAAGCGGTGACCAATGCCCGCGCCGCCGCCCAGGCCGGCGCCAATGCCAGCCCCGAGGAACGCGCCAAGCTGGAAGGCGCGCTGACCGGCGCACTCGGCCGGCTGCTGGCGGTGGCGGAATCGTACCCCGACCTCAAAGCCAACACGACGTTCCTGGAATTCCAGGAGGCGCTGCAGAAGGTCGAAGACGAAATCCAGCTGGCGCGGCGCTACTACAACGGCGCGGTGCGCAACCTCAACGTCGCGGTGGAGTCGTTCCCCTCCTCCATCGCCGCCGGCATGTTCCACTTCGAAAAGATGCAGTATTTCGAGCTCGAGAACGAAGCCGACCGCGCCGTTCCCAACGTCAAGTTCTAGTCCGGCCGGCCCGATGCTGCGGCGCGCACTCGCCATCGCCTGCCTATTGCTGGCGCTCTTCGTTGCGCCGGCGACGGCGGAAGAAGTCATCCGTTCCTATGACGTCGCGGTGAAGCTGCTGGCGGACCGCTCGGTCGACGTCACCGAGCGGATCGAGGTCTATGCGCAGGGCATCGACATCCGCCACGGCATCTATCGCGATATTCCGTATAGCCTCACCAATGACGACGGTTCGCTCCTGCGCTCGAAGCTCACCGTGATCTCGGTCACACGCGACGGGGCGCCGGAGCCCTACGACACCGAAACGCTGGACAACCACATCGAGCGCATCCAGATCGGCAGCGCCGAAACTTTCCTTGCCGACGGCATCCACCGCTACGAAATCCACTACACGATGACGCGGATGGGCCGGAGCTTTGCCGACCACGACGAGCTCTACTGGAACGTCACCGGCAATTACTGGATCTTCCCCATCCTCAGCACGACGGCCACGATCGAGCTGCCGGCGGGCGCAAAGATCAGCGACATCGTCGGCTATACCGGCCCCCCCGGCTCGCAGGAAAAGGCGGTATCGATCACGCGCGTCAACGATACGACGGCGATGGTGCGTTCGACCCGCGAACTGCGGGCCGGCGAAGGCATGAGCGTTGCCGTCGCCATTCCGGCGGGCGTGCTGGAGCCGGCGGGCAACAATCCCGGCGACTGGATTTCGGACCATCGCGACACCGTCGTGCCGCCGGTCGCCGTTCTGGTCGTGCTCGGCTATTTCCTGCTGGCCTGGCGGCGCTTCGGCCGCGATCCGGCCAAGGGCACGATCATTCCGCTGTTCCATCCGCCGGAAGGGTACGAGCCGGCGGCGCTGCAATATGTCGACCGCATGGGCTGGCAGCAGAACGGCTGGACGGCCTTTACGGCCTCGATCTTCGATCTCGGGGTGAAAGGCCTCGTCACCATCGACAAATCGAGCAAGACGCTGACCGTGACGCCGACCGGCAAGGCGCCGGAAGCGGCACTGCCGCCCGGCGAAGCGCTGCTGCATGACTTCGTGGCCAAAGACGGCCAGCCGTTGAAGGTGGACAAGAACACCGGCCCGGAAATCAACGCGACGCGGGGCAAGATGCTGGCCGCCGTGACGCAAGGGATATCGGGCCGCTACTTCCACAAGAACCGCCTGCAGGCGATCATCGGCATCGTGCTGTCGTTCATCGTGCTCTTTGCCATGGTGGTCGCCGACGTGTTGCCGGCCGAAGGGCTGATCGGCGCCGTCGTCAGCATCATCCTCATCAGCGTCGTGCTGTCGATCATCCGCAGCACCTGGTCGCGCGGCGGGGTGCTGCGCTTCCTGCCCATCATCTGGATCGTGATCGTCGGCATCAACCTCGTGGGCGGGCTGGGGGTGAGCCTTACGCGTGCGCATTTCGACTTGGCCTGGGTCGCGGTCGCCTCGATCATTGCGATCGACATCCTGTTCTTCGTGCTGATGCCGGCGCCGACCGCCGAAGGGCGCAAGCTCATGGACCAGATCGACGGCTTCAAGATGTATGTGAACACGGCCGAAAAGGACCGGCTGAACCTCATCGACGAGCCGCCGATGACGGTGACGCGCTTCGAATCCGTCCTGCCCTTCGCCATCGCGCTCGGCATCGAAAAGCCCTGGTCGCACTATTTCGAAAGCGAGCTGGCGCGCAATGCCGTGTCCGGCGTTTCCGGGAGCCACGGCTATTCGCCGGCCTGGTATTCCGGCAGCGATTTCTCGTCGCGCAGCTTTTCCAATGGGCTTTCCGCCATGGCAGCGGGCATGAGCGCCGCCATGATCGCGGCGCAGCCGGCTTCGTCGTCTTCCTCCGGCTTTTCCGGCGGCGGTGGCGGTGGAGGCGGTGGCTCCGGGGGCGGCGGAGGTGGCGGTGGCGGCGGCGGCTGGTAAGCTTTCCGCGTGCTTCGCATGGACAACCGGCGCTGCCCTTGCTAGGCAAACGGCGCTTTTCCAACACGGCCCCTGACAAATGCCCGAACTGCTGCTCGAACTCTTTTCCGAGGAAATTCCGGCGCGCTTCCAGCGCCGGGCAGCCGAGGAGCTGAGAAAAGGCGTGACCAATGCGCTGGTCGAGGCGGGCCTGCTCTATGAGGGCGCCAAGGCATTCGCGACGCCGCGCCGGCTGGCGCTGACCGTCACCGGGCTGCCGGCCCGTTCGCCCGACCTTCGGGAAGAGCGCAAGGGGCCGCGCGTGGGCGCGCCGCAGCAGGCCATCGACGGCTTCCTCAAATCGGCGGGCCTCACTTCGATCGACGAGGCCAAGATCGAGAGCGATCCCAAGAAGGGCGAGTTCTACGTCGCCGTCGTCGAAAAAAAGGGCGCCGCCGCAGCCGATATCCTGAAGGCGCTGCTGCCCAAGGTGCTCGGCGAATTCCCCTGGCCGAAGTCGATGCGCTGGGGTTCTGGGCGCATGACCTGGGTGCGACCGCTGCGCGCCATCACCGCGACGTTCGGCAGCGAGAGCGAGGACCCGGAGGTCATCACCTTCGAGATGGACGGGCTGGCTTCGGGCCAGACCACCTATGGCCATCGCTTCATGGCGCCGGCGCCGATCAAGGTGCGGCGGTTCGAGGATTATGTGGCGGCGCTGGAACGCGCCAAGGTCGTGCTCGACCTCGACCGGCGTTGCGACATCATTCGTGCCGATGCCGATCACCTGGCTTTCGCGCAGGGGCTGACGGTCATCCACGACGAGGGCCTGCTCGAAGAAGTCGCCGGACTGGTCGAATGGCCGGTGGTGATGATGGGATCGTTCGATCCGGCGTTCCTCGAAGTGCCGGAAGAGGTGATCATCGCCACCATCCGCGCCAACCAGAAGTGCTTCTGCCTACGCGATGCCAGCGGCAAGCTGGCGCCGAAATTCCTTTTGACGGCAAACACGATCGCCGAAGACGACGGCGCCACCATCATTGCCGGCAACGAGCGCGTGATCCGGGCGCGGCTGTCCGATGCCAAGTTCTTCTACGACACCGACCTCGGCGTACCGCTGGAAAATAATCTGCCCAAGCTCAAGGACAGTGTATTCCACGCCAAGCTCGGCACGCAGTACGAACGGGTGGTGCGGCTGGAACGGCTTGCCGCCGAGATCGCGCCCATGGTCGGCGCCGACGTCGAACTGGCAAAGCGCGCCGCCCGGCTGGCCAAGGCCGACCTGCCGACCGGCATGGTGGGCGAATTCCCCGAATTGCAGGGCCTGATGGGACGCTATTATGCGACCGCGCAGGGCGAGCCGGATTCCGTCGCCCGCGCCATCGAGGACCATTACAAGCCGCTGGGTCCGACCGATCGCGTGCCGACCGATCCGGTGGCGATCGCCGTGGCGCTGGCCGACAAGCTCGATCTTTTGACCGGCTTCTGGGCGATCGATGAAAAGCCGACCGGCTCACGCGATCCGTTCGCGCTGCGGCGCGCGGCGCTCGGCATCATCCGCATCGTCGGCGAGAACGGTTTGCGCTTCCCGCTGCAGGTCGAGCCGGACCTGCTGGCTTTCTTCCACGACCGGCTGAAAGTGTCGCTGCGCGATGCCGGCGCCCGGCACGACCTCGTCGATGCGGTGATTTCGGCCGAGAGCAACGACCTGCTACAGATCATGCAGCGCGTCGAGGCGCTGTCCGAACTGCTGGGCAGCGAGGATGGCAAGAACCTGCTCGCCGGCTATCGCCGTGCGGTCAACATCCTCGTCGCCGAGGAAAAGAAGGACGGCCGCACCTATAGTGGCGAGAGCTTCAACGAGACCGAGCCGGTGCCGGAGGAATTCGAGCTGCGGCGCGCCGTCGCCAAGGCGTATTCCGACGTTTCGGCGCGCGTGGCCGAGGACGACTACAAGGGCGCGATGGCGGCCCTGGCGCGGCTGCGCGGGCCGGTGGACGATTTCTTCGAAGGCGTGCTCGTCAACGATGCCGACCCGGCGATCCGCGCCGACCGGCTGAACCTCTTGGCGCGGCTGCGCGACACCATGCACCTGGTGGCGGATTTCTCGAAGATATCTGGCTAAGGAAAGTGGTGGCGAGATCGGGTGGGTTGCCAGGCCCCCTCACCCGGCGCTAAGGCGCCGACCTCTCCCCCAAGGGAGAGGTGTAGATGGATCGAGTGCGTTGCCAAGCTGGACCCCGGCTCAAGGCCGGGGAGGACTCGTGGTTAGTGCGAAGATGGAACCTCGGAGATCGAGGATTTAGCTCGGTCCACAGGAGAGACCACCCCCAGCTCAAACCGGCGGGACGAGTTCGTCGCTCTTGCGTTTTTTCGGCTTGAAGGGCGCCATACCCTCGTTGGCGAGCTGGTCGGCGCGTTCGTTGAGATCGTGGCCGGCATGGCCCTTAACCCAGTGCCAGCTGACCTTGTGGCGCGAGACGGCTTCGTCAAGCGCCTGCCAGAGTTCGACGTTCTTGACCGGCTTCTTATCGGCGGTCTTCCAGCCATTGCGCTTCCAGCCGTGAATCCAGCCGGTGACGCCGCCCTTGACGTAGTTGCTGTCGGTGTAGAGCTCGACCGTGCACGGGCGCTTCAGCGCGTTCAGCGCCTCGATGGCGGCGGTGAGCTCCATCTTGTTGTTGGTGGTGAGCTCGGCCCCGCCCTTCAGTTCCTTGACCTTGCCGCCGTATTCGAGGATGGCGCCCCAGCCGCCGGGGCCGGGATTGCCCGAACAGGCGCCGTCGGTGTGGATGGTGACGATATCGGCCACTAGCCAGCCACTCCGGTGGTTTCGGTGCGCAAGGCGCGCGGCACGTTGAAGGCGATGTTTTCGCGGGCGGTGACGCGGCTTTCGACCTTGATGTCGTAGCGCTCGGCGAAGGCTTCGATGACCTCGTCGACCAGTCGTTCCGGCGCCGAGGCGCCGGCGGAAATGCCGACGCGGCTTATGCCCTGGAGTTTTTCCCAATCGATCTGACTGGCGCGGTCGACCAGCATCGAACGCTGGCAGCCGGCGCGTTCGGCCACTTCCACCAAGCGCAGCGAATTGGAGGAATTGGGCGAGCCGACGACGATCATGGCGTCGACTTCGGGCGCCACCTGCTTCACCGATTCCTGGCGGTTGGTGGTGGCGTAGCAGATGTCTTCCTTGTGGGGGCCGTTGATGGCGGGGAAACGGCGCTTCAAGGCCGCAACGATCTCGCTGGTGTCGTCGACCGACAGCGTCGTCTGGGTGACGAACGCCAGAGTTTCCGGATTTTTCGGCGTGAAGACCTCGGCATCGGCGACGGTTTCGATCAGCGTGATGGCGCCGGGCGGCAATTGCCCCATCGTGCCGACGACTTCGGGATGGCCGCGATGGCCGATCAGCACGATTTCGTGGCCTTCGGCGAAATGGCGCTGGGCCTCGACGTGCACCTTGGAGACCAGCGGGCACGTGGCATCGAGGAAGAAGAGATTGCGCGATCTGGCATCGGCCGGAACGCTCTTGGGCACGCCATGGGCCGAAAACACCACGGGGGCATCGGTATCGGGGATCTCGTCCAGTTCCTCGACGAACACGGCGCCCTTGGCCTTGAGGCCGTCGACGACGTATTTGTTGTGCACGATCTCGTGCCGCACATAGACGGGCGCGCCGTATTTCTCGAGCGCCAGTTCCACGATCTGGATGGCCCTGTCGACGCCGGCGCAGAAACCGCGCGGGGCACAGAGCAGGATGTCAAGTTGCGGCCGCTTTTCCATAACAAGCAGATGCTTTCAGTGAACGGGCAAGTCAAGCCTTGTTGCGGCCCGGCGCCGCGATGGGCAATATGTTGAAACAGTCATATTCGAGGACGTCTCCGTGACGCTGGCCCAGGAAATGTTTGCGATCGCCCCGGCAACGGGCAAGGCAAACGTCTCCACGGCCCAACACAGCCTGCTGGTGGGCAAGGCGCGCTGGCTGCGCGAGGCGAGCCTGGCCGGAATAGCCGTCGCCCCCACGATCTGCCTCACGCGGGCGGCGTGGGAAGCCCTGCAATCCGAGCGCCAGCGGCGCGACACGCGGCTTTTGACGCATTGGGTGGCAACGCTCTACCGGCTCGTCGGCAAGGGCGCGAACCCGCCGGAACTGGTGGTGCGAACCTCCGCCGCCAAGCTCACGCCCGGCCTGATGCCGGCCTGGACCGGCCTGCCGGCGCCGCAGAGCCCGGGCGAATCGGTCGATCCCAGCAAGCCGCTGGCGAGGGCCATCGAGGAAGCGTTCCAATCCTACGCCGCGCCGGCATCGTGGCTGGCGAGCAGCGACAAATCGGCGCGGGCGCGCCAGATCGTCATCGTGCAGGCGATGGCCGAAGAGGACCCGATCGCGGTGCTGACCCGCAATCCCGTCACCGGCGCCATCGGCCCGGCGGCGCCGAACGGCTCGCCATTGCCGCCGCTGCCGGCGTCGGTGACGACGCTGATCGAACGGCTCGATGCGCGCGCCGGCATTGCGCTCTCCTGCCTCATTGCGATTTCGGGCCAGGAGGCGCGGCTGCTCTCGGCCCGGCCGGTCGAGATCGCGGCGGCGGCCGAATTGCAGGCGGCGGTCGATCGCGTGGACCGCGGCACCTGGTCAGAACAGCGCGCGGTGGCCGCCATCAGTCCGGCGCGGCTGCCGCAACTGCTGCATCCGCGCCTCAAGTCCGACCACGACATCGAACCCTTGACGATGGGGCTCGGCGTTTCGCCGGGCGCCGCTTCCGGGCACGTCGTCTTCACCACCGAAGATGCGGCGCGCATGCGGGCCCGCGGCCGGCATTGCATCCTCGTCGTCACCGAGACCGGCCCGGGCGACATCGAGGGCATGAAGGCGGCCACCGGCATCCTCACGGCGCGCGGCGGCATGACCAGCCATGCCGGCGTCGTCGCGCGCATCACCGGCAAGCCGTGCGTGGCGGGCGTCAGGAACCTGCACATCGACTTGGCCGATCTCACCTGCCGCATTGGCGAGCGCGTGTTCCGCTCCGGCGACCGCCTCACCATCGATGGATCGGACGGCTCGGTCTATGCCGGCTCGCTCCCCCTCACGCAGCCGCATATCGGCGGGGCGCTGGGGCGGCTGCTCAATTGGTCCGACATGAGCCGGAAGATTTCGGTGCGCACCAATGTCGAGACCGTCGAGGCGGCGCGCACGGCGCTCTCGTTCGGGGCCGAGGGTATCGGGCTGGCGCGCTCCGAGCACATGTTCTTTTCGCCCGAGCGCATGGTGGCGCTGCGGCGCATGATCCTTTCCGAGGACGAGGCCGACCGCGCCAAGGCCTTGAGCGGGCTCGTCGATTTCCAGACCGGCGACTATGCGGCTTTGTTCCAGACGATGGGCGGGCGGCCGGTGACGGTGCGCCTGTTCGATCCGCCGCTGCACGAATTCCTGCCGCGCACGGAAGAGGACATCGTCGAGACAGCAACCTCGCTGGGGCTCGACGTGCGGGCGCTGCGGCACCGGCTGGAGCGGCTGAGCGAGGTCAACCCGATGCTCGGCCATCGCGGCGTGCGGCTTGCCATCACCTATCCGGAAATCCTCGAAATGCAGATGCAGGCGCTGATGGCGGGCGTCGAGGCAACGACGCGCTCGCAGCTGGCGCCGGTGTCCGTCGAGGTGATGGTGCCCTTCGTTTCCACCGCCAGCGAAGTCATGTGGATCCGCGAGCGCGTCATGGCGATTGCCGAGCAATCGGGCATCCTCGACAGCGGCCGGGCGCAGCTCTCCTACGGCACGATGATCGAGCTGCCGCGGGCGGCGTTGCGGGCGGGAGACATCGCCGAGAGCGTCGATTTCTTCTCGTTCGGCACGAACGATCTGACGCAGACAACGCTCGGCATTTCGCGCGACGATGCGCCGGCTTTCCTCGCCGCCTACCAGCGCAAGGGCATCTACGACGAGGACCCGTTCGTTTCGCTCGACGAACAGGGCGTGGGCGAACTCATCTCGATGGCCATTGCGCGCGGCAAGGCCGCCAACCCTGCCCTCAAGATCGGCATCTGCGGCGAACATGCCGGCGATCCGGCATCGCTCAGGTTCTTCTCCAAGCTCGATATCGATTATGTGAGCTGTTCGCCGTATCGGGTGCCGGTGGCGAGGCTGGCACTGGCGCAGTAGGGCTTTTGGGAAGCGCTTCCACGCGAATATCCGGGTCGTGTCACCCCCCTCCCAACCTCCCCCGCAAGGGGGGAGGTGTTCACCGAGTATTTTGAACGCCTGGTTTCCCACATGCACGATGCAACACCCTCCCCCTTGCGGGGAGGGCTGGGGAGGGGGTGAAGCCAAGCAGGATGGCTGCTTGCTCAATCGCGAGCGTTGCGAGAAAGCTGGACCCCGGCTCAAGGCCGGGGAGGACTGGTGGTTAGATGGAAGAAACTCGCTAAGTTCGAGTTTTAACTTCGATCCAACAACAGGTCGCCCCCGGCCTTGAGCCGGGGCCCAGCTTTCTTTATCACCCCTCACCCGGCGCTCCGCGCCCGCCCTCTCCCCTGAGGGGAGAGGGGAAGAGGTGGCGAGATCACGCATTACCAGATGGGTCCGAACTGAATTGGACCTCCATCTCGTTTACCCTGCCCTGCCCCTCTCGCCGGAACTTTCCGCGCCCCGGCGCACAAAATCCCCGCCGTTTACCCACCGATAACCCTAATGCCGCATATTAAATTTCGTCGGCATTTTAGCGTGTTTTGCCGATAAGTTGTGGCGTGTGAGTAACAGCGTAAGATGGCCAAGAACCACCGGCCCCATAGGTCCGCTTCGGGCCGGTCCAGGCGATACGCCATAAGGTCCCTGCTCGGGGGCATGCTTGCCGTCCTTTCCTATGTCGGGTTCACGGAAGCGGCCATCGGCCCCGCCTACGGCAACGTCGCCGACATCAAGGTCGCCGCGCTGCCGGCAACGCTTTCGGTCCATGACGGCAAGGCCAGCATCACCGGTTCGGTGGCGGGCCTCTTCGACAGCCAGGACAGCAGTTTCTTTGGCCCCAACCGCGCCGAAAAGCGCGACCGGGCGCGCATCACCGTCGATGTCGCTTCGTTCAGCAAGGGTTTTGAGGCCACGCGCACGCATCTCGCCTCGCTGGTGGCGCCGCAGAGCGCGCCCGCGGTGACGCCAAAGAGCGTGATCGGCGCCAAGCCGGTCGCCGATGGCGTTCCGACCAGCCGGCGGGTGATGGTTGCGGCGCTAAGGCCGGACAGCGCGGCGCTCGATGCCATCGACAGCATCGTGCCCGATGCAAGCATCCCGATGCCGCAGACGCCTTCCACGCAGCTCGCCTATGCGCGCGAGGATGCCCCCGCTACGGCCTTCCCGACCGAGCCGAAATATTCGAGCCGGGAACTGTGGTGCATGGCCTCGGCCATCTATTTCGAGGCGCGCGGCGAGAGCTATCGCGGCCAGGTGGCGGTGGCGCAGGTGGTGATGAACCGCCTCAAGCATCGGCTCTACCCCAAGACGATCTGCGGCGTCGTCTTCCAGGGCGAATCCAAGCGCAATGCCTGCCAGTTCTCGTTTGCCTGCGACGGGCGGCCGGAAACGGTCACCGACAAGAAGTCATGGGCGCAGGCCGAAGAGATCGCCCAGAAGGTGACGAGCGGCGAGCTTTATCTCGCGGACGTCGCCAACGCCACGCATTACCATGCGAGCTATGTGTACCCGGACTGGGCGCCGCGGCTGAAGCGCGTAACCAAGATCGGCCTGCACATCTTCTATCGCTTCAAGCATGGATGATGGGGTTGCCCTCGGCATCCTCGTGCTCTACCGCCCGGTCGCCCAGTTTCTCGGCGGCCGCCGGCGTGCTGACGACGCCGTAGCCGAACGCGATCACGGCGAGCATGACCAGGAAGCCGCCGAACAGGTTCGAGCCGCCATAGACCATGGAATAAAGGCCAAGCACGAGCAGCGCCAAGTGGGCGATGAACCACCTGCCGAGATGCATGAACCCGTGGAAGGTCCGCTCGTGCTCGGCGAAGTCGGGGCCGGGATGCCTAACCGCTGCATCCGCGCCGCTTTCCGTATAGGCATGAGTTAGTGCCATGGCCGAACTCCTTTTTTGCACCTGACAAGAAGTGCAACTGCCTGTCGCGGCAGCAGGTTCCGGCCTGACGATTAGTTGTTCAGCAGCAGCACCGAGTGGGCGTTGAGGAGCGGGGCTACCACCCAGCCCGACCTGTCGCTCCAGAAGGCGACGCTGGTGATCGGCCGGGCCGGGCCAGTCAGCCGGTGCACGTCGATCCCCGGATAGCGGATGTGCGGCGAGAACATCGCGTCGGTCGAATAGGTGCCGCTCGACGTCGTCACGATGTTGACGGTGCTGGCGCGGCCGAACTCGATCTTGCGGATGCGGGTGACGGAATTGGCCTTGAGCGAAACGCTGTCGTCGGTCTGCACGTCGAACAGCGCATCGTCGTATTTGACGAGGTGCGAGGGATCGAAACCGGGCAGGAACTCGTCGGCCATGGCGCGGATATCGGTGCCGGGGCCGACGGCGGCCAATGCCGTCGCCGTGGCGGCGCCGACGAGCATCCCGAACAGCATGTGGCGTGTGGGCAGGGCCATGATTGCCTCCGAAGCATTTCGAGTCGCATTCTGCAATGCGATGTTAACGCTTCATCAACCATGCGGGCCCAAGGCGGCCAAGGTTAATCAGGGGTTAAAGTTAATTCCCACAGGGAGGCGGATCAGGCGGGCAAAGGGAAGGAAATGCGGGCTTCAACGCCGCCGGGCGGGAAGTTGAGCTCGACGGAACTGCCCAGGACCTTGGCGAGGCTGCGCTCGATCAGGCGGCTGCCCAGGCCGAATTCGCGCGGTTCCTTGACCAGCGGGCCGCCGCTCTCCATCCAGACGAGATCGATCCAGACGTCGCCGTCGCGGCGCTGCGACCAGGAGAGGCTGACGTGCCCGTCCGGAACGCTGAGGGCGCCGAAGCGGGTGGCGTTGGAGGTGAGCTCGTGCAGGACGAGGCCGAGGCCAAGGGCGTGGTCGGGCGGCAGGAAGACGTCCTCGCCGAGGAGTTCGAGCTGCTGCGGGCCGAAATCGTTGCTCGCCTGGACCTGCAGGGCGACGAGCTCGGCGAGGCCGATGCCCGACCAGTCGCGATCCGAGAGCAGCGCGTGGGAGTCCGATAGCGTGCGCAAGCGCCCGGAAAAGGCCTCGATGAAGCTTTCGGGATCAGGATTGCGGCGCATGGTCTGGCGCGCCAGCGACTGGATCATGGCGAGCGTGTTCTTGACGCGGTGGTTGAGCTCGCGGAGCAGGAGCTGGGTCTGCTCGGCGGCCTCGCGGGTTTCCGTGAGGTCGAGATTGACGCCCATCATGATCAGCGGCTTGCCCTCGCCATCACGCTGATAGACGCGGCCGCGCGCCAGGAGCCAGCGGCCGGTGGCGCCGACGCGGTATTCGCTGACGTAGTCGACGCCTTCATCGAAGGCCGAGCGCAGGGCGGCATCGACCTCCTCGCGATCGTCGGGATGGATGCCGCCGAGAATGTCGCTGCCGGTGATGCTGTCGTCGGCCGGCAGGTCGTACATGCGGCGCAGGATGTCGTTGGCGACGATCTCGTCGCTGCGCAGGTCCCAGACCCAGCTGCCGACCTTGCCGGCTTCCAGGGTCAGCGCGTGGCGCCATTCCTCGCGGATGAGGGCGGCGGCGGTGCGGGCCCGCACCCGCGCCTCGTCCTTGAGGGAAAAGAGCGAACCGGCCATGGCCGCGAGATCGACCAGCTGCTGGATGGCGGCGGGTTGGGCGGTACGGGGTTCGGGTGCGGCAACGGCGAGGACGCCGACACGCTGGCCATGCACGACAACCGGCACTCCGGCGTAAAAGCCGACAGCTTCATGCCCCTTGAAACGCTGGTCCGCGTGCGCGTCGGGAACGACGAGGACGTCGGGATCGCCATCTGCAAGCGCATGTGCACCGAAGACGATCTCGGCGGCTATCCCGTCGCGGTCTTCGCCGGCGCTGGATTTAAGCCATTGCCGGTTCTTTCCGACCAGGCTGATGAAAGCGATGGGCACATCGAAAGCGGCTGCCGCCAGACGCGTCAGCCGGTCGAAATCCGGATCGGCGTCCCCATCCGCGGGCGCCAGTTCGGCCAGAACTGCCAGACGATCTGGATCGCCCAACACTTTTTCGACAGCCTCCGGCAACTGCCGGAAAGATGAAGTCACCTCTAATCCTGACGTAAATGCACGCTCTGTCTCAATCCCCTCTGCAGGCCGGCAAACGCCATAGAGTGGTATCGGTTCCACTTCCGCGGAATTTTCTTTCAATAGCGTGAAGAGTATCAGGCGACGGGCACGATCACCTTCAGGGCCCGGGGGTGGATTTTGATCTCGACCCGGGAATCGAGCTTGATCAATTCGCCGTCGATCACGGCCCGCGCCGAGCGCTTGCGCTTCGGGAAGATGAGCGTGAGTTCCGTCACCTCCTCTTCGAGGACGGCCGGGTGGTTGCGCCAGCGGCCGACGAGGACGCGGACGAGCAGGCCCAGCAGGGCCCAACTCGACATCGGGGCTGCAACATAGACGCCGAGGAGGCCCTGATCGAGGGCATCGGCGTAAGGGATGTGCCCGTCGCCCGCCGGGTTGTTGGAAACGGCAATGCCCGAGGCAGTGCGCTGCTGGCGGCCGGACGGCGTTTCGATCTCGACGGCAAAGCGCGGCGGGTTGACGATGGCGCCGGCGACGGCGCGCACGCTCGCCAGCATCTTGCCGAAACGGCTCCTGTAGGTGAGTTCGTCGCGGATGCGGACCAGCCGGGCATGGATGCCGACGCCGAACTGATGCACGAAAGAACGCCCGTTCGCGGTGGCGATATCGACGGGTTTGACTTCGCCGCTGGCAAGGGCCGCCAGGGCGCCCTCGAGGTCCTGCGGCAGGCCCAGAGCGCGGGTGAAGAGGTTCATGGTGCCGGCCGGCAGGACCGCCAGCACGACGCCGGCCCCGAAGGCGATCTCGGCGGCTGCGGAAATGGTGCCATCGCCACCGCCGGCGAGCAGTACGCCATCGCCGGCATCGGCGGCAGCGGCCTTCAGGGCATCGACGATTTCAGCGCCCGCAACCGTCCGGCACTCCAGCGTGTGGCCCTGGGCGCCCAGGATCGCCTCGGCGCGTGCGCAGAAGGCCGGCATGTCGGTCGTCCGGAACGTGCCGCCGTCGCGATTGAAAACCCCGATGAAATGCAAGCGTGCCTCCTCACGACACCGGCTTATTGCCAAGAATGCCGCTGCAAAGCTGGAAAGTCTTGCGGAAATACGTCAGGCGGAAACAACGACCGTCAGTTCCGGCAGCGCCAGCGTGATGGTGGTGCCACCGCCCTGCCGGGCCGCGACGACAGGCGTGCCGCCGAACTGGCGGGCGAGCTGCTTGATGATGAGCGAACCGAGCCCGCCCTCGGATTTTTCGGGCGCCATGCCGGCGCCGTCGTCCTCGATGACGAGGGTGGGCACCGTGCCATCCTCGAAGAAGCGCGTGGAGATGGTCCCGCCCCTGCCGTCCGGGAAAGCATGCTTGACGGCATTGGTGACCAGTTCGCCGAGCAGGATACCGATCGTCGTGGCATCGCGCGCCTTGATGACGAGAGGCGCAAAGTCCGAGACGAACTCGATCGGCGGCCCTTCGGCCCGGTCGGATTTCAGATCCTCGACCACCGCTTCGAGGAATTCATCGGCCCTGGTGGTTTCGAGGTCGTCGCCGAGCCGGAGCCGGCGGTGACCCGAAGCGATGACCTGCACGCGGCTGCGGGCCGCTTCCAGCGCATCGCGCACGTCCGATGAATTGGTGCGGGACACCTGCAGGCCGAGCAGCGAGGAGACCGTCGCCAGCGAATTGCCGATGCGATGGTTGCTGTCCTGCAGGAGGGTTTCGACGCGCCGCCGCTCGCGGTCCGCGTGCTCGCGCGCCTCTTCGAGCTCGGTCGTGCGCTCCCTGACCCGTGCCTCCAGTTCCTCGTTTTCGGAAAGCAGGAAATTCTGGCGCCGGGTGATGTCGCTGACCCGCCGCTGCGAGCGCGTGAACAGGGCATAGGTGAGGATGGCGCCGGCGCCCATGGCGATGAGGATCACGCCGATGAGCATGGAGCGCAGCCGCGACATGGAGTCGTTGCGTTCGGCCAGGCGCTGGTTTTCGAGCGCCAGCAGCCGGCCGATCCCATCGCGGATATTGCTCATCAGCTTTTCGCCGCTGTCGGTGCGCAGCGTATCGCGCGCCTGGGCAAGGTGCCCCGCCTGCCCCATCTGCACGGTCGAGGTCAGCTCCTTGCGCTTGGCATCGACATCGACAGCGATGGCATTGACGCGCAGGAATTGCAGCGGATCGTCCTTGGTCATTTCCTGGAGGGCCTGCAGGCGCTCGTCGATCGTGCCCAGGGACTGGTGGTAGGGTTCGAGATAGCTTTGATCGCCCGTCAGCAGATAGCCGCGCTGGCCGGTTTCGGCATCCGTCACCGCCTGCGAGAGGTCGCGCGCCGCGTTGCGGACATCGTAGCTGTGCACGACGTCGTCGAGCTGGCGGTCGACGCCGTAAACGAGGTAGAGCGCCGCGCCGGCGCCGGCGATGACGAGCAGGAGGGAGATGAGAACAACCAGCCGCTTGCCGCCGAACCAGCGGGGTCCGGCAACCACATCAAGCGTGGAGTGGGCAAGATCGGTCATCAACGCCTTCCGGTTTTTGCCCGTCGAGGGAACCATCTGACGGTACCTTCCCACATATACCAAAGAGGTGGCCGGATTAGGGCCTTGTTAATCAATCAGATGAGGGGGCGCTTGCGCTCCTCAGGACCGTGCCACCCGGCAATTTCCTTGAGAGCATCGGCATCAAGCACTTCGCAAACCCGTTCGCGCCAGCGAATGAGACCAAGATCGACCAGCTTGCGCAAGGTCTTGTTGGTATGCACGATCGACAGGCCCAGCGTATCGGCAACGTGCTGCTGGGTAATCGGAATAAGCAAGTGCTTGCCGCCGCCAAGGCCAACATCGCTGGCGCGCTGGTAGATGAAGGCGATGAGATAGGCCGCGCGCTCCATCGCCGTACGCCGCCCCAGGCTCAAGAGGTTCTCGTCCAGCATACGCTCCTCGCGCGAGGCGAGCCAAGTAATATCGAAGGCGAGGCCCGGGTGGTTCTGGAACAGGCTCGAAAGCCGGTCGCGCTGGAAAACGCAGAGGACTATCGGCGAGAGCGCTTCGACCGAATGCTCCATCTCGCCGATCACCGAGCCCTGCAGGCCGATGAGATCGCCGGGCAGCACGTAGTTGAGGATCTGGCGCCGGCCATCCTCCAGCGTCTTGTAGCGGAAGGCCCAGCCGGAAAGCAGCGTGAAGAGGTGGGCGCTGTGCGCACCTTCGGACAGCACGACCGAGCCGCTGTCGGCCACGAGTTCGCCGGTCTTGAACGTCGAAACGAACCGCAATTCGTCGGGCTGGAAGGGGCGGAAATGCGGTATGGCCCGCAAGGGGCATTGCTGACAGGGGATACGGCGGCCCGGTGACGGCATGCTGTCGCTCATGGGGAATGACCGCTCGACTCTAACACCGGGGATCGGGCGCGCAACGCCAGAAAACCCGATTGGTTGCGCTTCGGCATGTCAAACTTAAATGACACCGGTACGTTCCGGCAGCAGGGTTCGCAGACAAAGCGGCCCCCCGGAACACATCATATGCTCGATGGCAAACGTCTCCTGATCGTTGAGGACGAGTTCCTTATCGCTTTGGATATACAGAGAATTCTGGAAGCGGCGGCGGCCAGTGCCACGCTGTTTGCCCGCTCGGTCGTGGAGGCCGAGACGCAGAGCGAGAAGTTCTCCGCGCTCGATCTTGCGATCATCGAAATCGCCCACGAGCCCGATCACGCGCGCCAGTTCGCCATGCTGCTTATGGCCCACGGCGTAGGGGTGGTCTTCACCTCATCGAGCAGCCAGCACCGCGAAGGGCTTGCAGACATGCCGCAAGCCCCCGTGGTGATCAAACCGTTTGGCGAAGAAGAACTGCTGGCCGCCTGCCTGGCTGCCCTGAACGGAGCCAAGCAGGCGAAACCGGATCAGTAATTGTGGGTGGTCACCTGTGCCGATACGGCATCGGGACCGTAATCGGCTTCACCGGAAACCTTGAGCATATCCTGCAGGCGCGTGCGGGCGCGGCTTACCCGGCTCTTCATGGTGCCGACGGCGCACGAGCAGATTTCGGCCGCTTCCTCGTAGGAAAAGCCGGAAGCGCCGATGAGGATCACCGCTTCGCGCTGGTCGTCCGGGAGGGCATCCAGCGCCTTCTTGAAATCGCTGAGATCGAGTGCGCCATATTGCGACGGATGGACCGACAGCCGTTCGGTGAAGATGCCGTCGGTATCCTGGACCTCGCGGCCGCGCTTGCGCATCTGGCTGTAGAATTCGTTGCGCAGGATGGTGAAGAGCCAGGCCTTGATATTGGTGCCAAGCTCGAAGCTCTCCTGCTTGGCCCAGGCCTTCATCACCGTATCCTGGACGAGATCGTCGGCCTTGTCGTGCTTGCCGGTGAGCGAGACGGCAAAAGCACGCAAGCTTGGCAACGTGGCAAGCAATTCGCGTTTGAAGGAAAGTTCTTGAGCGGCCATGCCGTCAATCTCCCCGCGAAGCGTGGTTGCCCTGTTCCTGCTCGGCTCGGTCGAGCTGTTCGAGCAGATCGAGCAACTTGTCCGGAATACCTTCGTCCTGCACCGCCCCGTACAGCGCGCGCAAGCGCGCACCAATATCCGAGTTGGGGCCGAGCCCGTCGTCCGCCTGTCCGTACCTGCCCCGAAGCGGCGGCCGGATCGCCCCTTTTTCCTTCATCATTCTGCCTTGACCGTCTACGTAATACTGGTTGGCTCACTCAATGCGAGTGGGCGCGAAAAGTTCCGAAGACCGGGAACTTTTCTGAGGAAAGATCGTTAATTCGGCTCATGAGCTCAAGCCATAAGCGTCACTGGGAGTGAAAAATCGTCATGACTTTGTCCGCGCGGATCGCTCCGCATCTCCCCTATTTGCGTCGTTTTTCACGCGCCACGACCGGATCGCAGACATCTGGAGATGCCTATGTCGCCGCCACGCTGGAAGCGCTGATCGGTGACACCTCGATCTTTCCCGAGGCATCCAGCGATCGTATCGCCATCTACAAGCTGTTCTCGGCGCTGTTTTCGTCCTCGTCGATCTCCATACCGGCGCCCACCTCTTCCTTTGCGTGGGAACAGCGCGCCGCCATGAATCTCAGCAACATCGCCCCGCGCCCGCGCCAGGCTTTCCTGCTCGTTGCGGTGGAAGGCTTCAGCCACGAACAGGCGGCGGAAGTGCTGGGCGTGAGCGATGAGGAATTCGCCTCGCTTCTCGATGAAGCCTCGATCGAAATTTCGCGCCAGGTGGCGACGGAGATCATGATCATCGAGGACGAACCCCTGATCGCCATGGACATCGAGCAGCTCGTGGAAAGCCTGGGCCACAAGGTGGTGAGCGTTGCCCGCACCCACAAGGAAGCGGTGAACATGTTCGCCAAGAGCCAGCCGAAGATGATCCTGGCCGACATTCAACTGGCGGACGGCAGTTCCGGCATCGACGCCGTGAACGACATCCTCAATACCCATTCGGTGCCGGTGATCTTCATCACCGCCTTCCCGGAACGCCTGCTGACCGGCGAGCGGCCGGAGCCGACTTTCCTCGTCACCAAGCCGTTCAATCCGGACATGGTGAAGGCCCTCATCAGCCAGGCGCTGTTCTTCGACGAAGGCTCGCGCGCGGCGGCCTGACGGCACATTTCCCGATCCCTCATGCAGAGCCGGACATCGCGTCCGGCTCTTTGCATTTGGGCAGGAACCACACCACAACTTCCTCCGTTATCGCCAGTGAATGCATGTTTGGGAGCAGACGGTGCTTCACTACGCTCTGGTTTTCCTGGTCATCGCGCTGATCGCTGGCCTGTTGGGCTTTTCGGGCGTTGCCGGAGCTGCGGCGGGAATAGCGCAGATATTGTTCTTCCTGTTCCTGGCCTTCCTCGTGATTTCGCTCGTCGTCGGGCTGTTGCGCCGCGTCTGAGCCCAATGATCGTTGCGGACTGCCTGCCCCACACAGGCGGCCCGCGCGGGGCGGCTTCACCTCCGGGTGAAGCCGCTTTTTTATGCAGGAGTGGCGCTGCTTTTCCAGGCGGGAACCATGACTGCGAAGGTGACGTTAACTCCTGCTAGAAAAAGGAATTTTTCCCATGCCGGTTGAGAGTCGCAGCGAGATACGCGTGCGCTCCATGGCTCGAGGCCTGAGGGACCGCAATATTGCGGTCCTGCACCAGAGCCCCGATTCTCTTTATGATTTGGCGGAAAACCTTCCATCCGCCTGGCCGGCCGGCAGGTTGATCGGGCGCAGCGATGCGGAGGCGCTTCCATCCGAACTGGCGGCCATCCTGACGGTCGCCAAAACTGAGGCGGGGCGGCACGGGGCCGCCACCGTCGAGGTGGAGCTCGGCGGGAACGGGGCGCGCCGGATACTCGAAATCGAGGTCATCACCGACACCGACAGCGAAGGCAGGGATGCCGGCTTTATCCTCATCGTCGCGGACATCACGGAAATCCGCGAGCGCGAGCTGGCGCTGAAGAGCCTGATGCGGGAGGTCAGCCACCGCTCAAAGAACCTGCTCGCCATCGTGCAGGCGGTGGCCATGCAGACGGCCAACCACACCGATACGACGACGGACTTCCTGGAGAAATTCCGGGGGCGCCTGCGGGCGCTTGCCGGCAGCCAGGACCTGGTGACCGAATCCAACTGGCGCGGCACGAGCTTTCGCGAACTGGCGAAGATCCAGTTCTCGCGGCTTGGACAGCCGACGCTGGATGCCATCACGGTCGACGGCCTCAACCCCCTGCTGGGCCCCAATGCGGCGCTGCATGTGGGCCTCGCCATCCATGAGCTCGCAACCAATGCGCTGCTGCACGGCGCCTTGGCCGAAGGCCGGCAGGGACGGGTGCGCCTGACGGCACAGAGGTCGGACAGCGCGGACGACACGCTCGCCATCGAATGGCGGGAAACGCGGCCCGGGAGCGACACCGCCAATGCGCCGCCGCATTTCGGCACGCTGGTGCTGGAGCGCATCGTGCCGCTCGCCGTGCATGGCGTTGCCGACTACGACGTCGGCGCCAACGAGGTGATCTACCGGCTCGAAGCGCCGATCGACCAACTCGCGCATTAGGCTGTGTTTATTTGCTATCGACCTGCTGGATGGTGACGACCTTGACGTCGACGGTAGTGCAAGCCTTGTCCTTGCAGATGCCGTTGACCCAGACCTGGCCGTTGCCGAACATCACGCCCTGATAATTGACGAAGAGATCGGAATAGCTCTGCCTTGCCACCGCATCCGCGATCTGCGGGATCATGATGGCATCGTATTGGGCGACGAACTGGTCGGCCGACTTGATGGTCTTTTCCGTGCCCTTGACCCGGATCTTGATCGGGTAGGAAACGAGCGCCGCGACGGCCTTGGCGTCGTGGTTCTTCACGCCCTGCTGCAGGGCCTCGATGGTTTTCTGGTAGAGCGCATGATCGCCCAGCACGTTGTCGATGCTGGCATTGACCGCATCCTCGGATTGAGCCAGGGCCGCTGCCGGTGTGAGCCCGACAGACATGATTATAGCGGCAAACAGAACTACGGGACGCATAACACTCCTCCAGAAATAACTAGCTACATCAAGGAGGTTACACCAGGGAGCCGGCAGAATGAAGGGGCTAGGCTGCCGGCATGATGAGATGCATGGCGGCAGCGCCGTAGACCCGCCGCTCCTCGAGCGCATAGCCGGCGGGCAGCACGACTTCGACATCGCTGCTCTCCTCGAGGACGATCAGCGCATCGGGCGCCAGCCATTGGCCTTCGAGGAGCGAGGTGAGCGCCTTTTCGCCCAGCCCCTTGCCGTAGGGCGGATCGAGGAAGACGAGATCGACCGGGCCCATCGTGCCGGCGGGGCCGAGGGAAGTCGCATCGCGCCGCAACAGCTTGGCGACGCCGCCGAGCCCCAGGGCTTCGATATTGTCGCGGATGAGGCCGCGCGCCTCGGCACCGTTGTCGACGAACACCGCCTGCGCCGCGCCGCGCGACAGGGCTTCGAGGCCGAGCGCGCCGGTGCCGGCGAAAAGATCGAGCACGCGCAATCCGGTCAAGACCGGGCCGAGCCGGCTGGCGATGACGCTGAAGATCGCCTCGCGAGCGCGGTCGGCCGTGGGGCGGATGCTGTCGTCGGAGGGCGCCAGCAGCGCCCTGCCCCGGAACTTGCCGGCGATGATACGCAGACCGCTCATCCGCGCGGCTTGCGCGGACCAGTGGAGGGCCGGCCGCCGCCCGGACGCGGCTTGCCGCCAGTTGGGCGGCCGCTGCCGCTTGGGCGACCGCTACCGGTGGGTTTGCGCCCCATCGGACGCCCGCCAGCTGGCTTGTCACCGCGCGGGGGGCGATTGTCGCTGCGCGGGGGGCGGCTGTCGCTGCGAGGGGGGCGGCTGTCGCTGCGAGGGGGGCGGCTATCGCTGCGCGGTGGCCTGCCCTCGGTGCGGGGCGGCCTGCTGCTGCGCTGTGGGCGGTCTCCTGCCGCTGCGGGACGTGCCGGGCGATCGGAGCGCGCGGGACGATCCGAGGCACGCGCCGGGCGATCGGTGCGCATGGGACGATCGGTGCGCGGAGCGCGTTCGGAACGCTCCCCCTGCTCCCGGCGAGGCGGACGGTTTGCCCGCGGCGGCCGCTCGCCGGCATCGGTGCGCGGAGCGCGGGCGGGACGAGCGCCGCGCGCCGGACGGTCCCCGGCATCGGCATCGTCGCGCCGGCGCGGCGGTCCCTTGGGGACGAATTCGGCCGGCGGCCGGCCGTCGTCGAAATGGATGCGCCGCGGCTTTGCCGCCGGCTCCTCGCGACGTGCAGACGGGCGCTGCTGCCGCTGCTGACCCGGACGGCCGGCGCGCTGCGGCGCCGCACGCTCGGCCCGGCGCGGCTCGGGCATTTCGGCGTCGAAATCGGCACCCGCTTCGCGCGCCAGCCTGTCGCCGAGCTGCTCGCGCAGGACGCGGGCCTTCACCGTTTCGATGGCACCGATCGGCAGGTCGCCGAGCTGGAACGGGCCGTAGCTGATGCGGATGAGGCGGTTGACCATGAGACCGAGCGCCGCCAGGACGTTCTTGACCTCGCGGTTCTTGCCTTCGCGCAGGGCCAGGACCAGCCAGACATTGTGGCCCTGCTCCCGCTCGAGCGTCGCTTCGATCGGGCCGTACTTGATGCCGTCGACGGTCATGCCGTCCTTTAGCCCATCCAGTGCGGCCTGCGTGATCGTACCATGGGCACGGACGCGATAGCGGCGCAGCCAGCCAGTCGCGGGCAATTCGAGCACGCGCTTGAGGCCGCCGTCATTGGTGAGCAGAAGCAGGCCTTCGGTATTGATGTCGAGCCGGCCGACGGTGACGACGCGCGGCAAGCCTTGCTCGGCCAATTTCTCGAAAATGGTCGGACGGCCTTCGGGGTCCTTTTCGGTGACCACGAGCCCTGCCGGCTTGTGATAGAGCCAGACACGCGTGCCCTGCCGCTCGGCCAGCGGCTTGCCGTCGACCTCGATCTTGTCGCGCTCGGTGACGTTGAAGGCCGGCGTCTGCACCTTCTTGCCATTGACCGAAACCCGCCCTTCGGCGATCCAGCTTTCGGCATCGCGGCGCGAGCACATTCCCGACCGCGCAATCACCTTGGCAAGGCGCTCGCCACCGGGCGGCGCGCTACGGCTATCAGACATGAAAAAGCTCCGTGGCCCCGCGCTACCCTGGAGGGAACGCGGTGGCCTGTTCTATAGCCGCACCGATGCGGTGGTCCAAGAACCGAGTTGAACCTAGTTGTTGACGCGGCTCGAATTGCTGAGCCCCAGATCGTCCTCAAGCGACTGCGTGGGGTTGAGGCCACCGCTCGATTGCACGCGATTCTGGGTCTGCAGCGCCTTGCGCACCTGCGGCGGGCACTTGGGATCGTCGAGCCGAACGAGGTCGCCGGTGGACGTGCGGCAGATGAGGTCGCGACCGCCGACAGTGACGAAATATTCGTCGGGCGGGAAATAGAGCGGCTTCTTGGCATTGGCGCGGTTGGCGATGTTGGCGGCATTCATGCGCGCCGTGAGCTGCCTGGCCTCGGCTTCGGTGAGCGGACGGCCGGACAGCGAGCGCAGGTCGACCACGCGCGCATTGCGCAGGCGCGAGAGATCGGCTTCGCTGAGATTGGTCGTGTCGATCTGGACCGTGTCGGAATCCTTGGGCAGGGCGGCAAGCTGCGTTTCCTGCTGGGGCGCCGGGGCGACGGTGCCGCTCTTGGGCATCACGAGCGGGCCACGCCGCTCGACGAGTTCGGGCTTTTCTTCCTTGGGCACGAGCGCCAGGCCCTGCAGCGTCGAAGTCATCACTTCGCGCTCGAAGGTGCCGGGATCGGTGAGCGCATTGGTGCCCTCGACCGTGGTGCAGGCGCTGACAGCCAGAGCCAGCAGCAAAGCTGCGGCTGCCATTCCGCTACGGGTCACGGCCACGATATCGGGCCGCCGCCCGTGTTCGACCTTACGCATGCAACTTCCCTTTGCTCGCCCGCCTGTTGGGCGAAGCCTTATAGCCCATCGACCCGCCTAAGGCCAGATTCTGGCAGCAACGTGTTCACGCCTTGTTAAGCTCCTGTCGCAGCATCGACACGGTCGCGGCGTGACCGCGCCATGTCGACGAACAACAGGACGACACCGAGCGTGATCGCGGCGTCTGCCAGGTTGAAGATATAGAACGAAGCCGTGCCCCAGTGGAAATGGAAGAAGTCGGCCACGGCGCCGTAAAGCGCGCGATCGAGCGCGTTGGAAAGCGCGCCGCCGAGGCAGAGCGCCAGACCCATTCGCACCAGCGGCGCCTTGTTGCGCCACCACCAGATGCCGAGCGCGACGATGGCCGCGAGCATCAGGAGGCCAAGCGCCAGGACCGGCAGGCGATCGAGCAGCCCATAGGAAATGCCGGTGTTCCAGACCAGGACATAGTCGAAGAACGACGTGACCTGGATGCCCTCGCCGCCGCGCCAGCCCGCTACCTCGATCTGGTAGAACTTCTGGCCGCGATCGAGCGCGAAGGCCAGGATTCCCAGCACGAGGCTGATCCACAAGGAGGATTTCGAGCTCACGCGGCAAGCCCCGCGGCAGCACGTTCGCGCATGGCCTGCGCATCGCGGGGGCTCAAATCGGGATAATCCGGATCGGAGCCGACTTCGGGCAGGATTTTCCAGGAGCGGGCGCAACGCTGGCCGGAGGCCGGGGCGAAGACCACGGCAACGCCGCTGACGTCTTCCAGCCGGAAGGCAGCTTCCGGACCCTCGCCTGCCGCAATGGAAATCTGCGAGGTGATGGCGATCTCGGCAAAGTCGACTTCGCCCAGGATTTCCCGCAAGTCCGGGCTGTCGATGAACACGGTCGGCGCAGCCTCCAGCGAAGAGCCGATGACCTTGGCGCGGCGCTCGACCTCGAGCGCGCCGGTGACGACGCGGCGCACTTCGCGGATCTTTTCCCACTTGGCGGCCAGCGCATCGTTCTTCCAGGCGGACGGCACTTCGGGGAAGGTGCGCAGATGCACCGAGGAGCGCGCGCCGGGGTTCCGTTCGAGCCAGGCCTCTTCCATGGTGAAGGCAAGGATCGGGGCGAGCCAGGCAGTGAGGCAGGAATAAAGCGTATCGAGCACGGTGAGCGCCGAGCGGCGGCGCACCGAGGAAATCGGATCGCAGTAGAGCGCATCCTTGCGGATGTCGAAGTAGAAGGCCGAAAGCTCGATGTTCATGAAGTTCGAGAGCGTCGCGACGACGCGCTTGTAGTCGAACTCGGCATAGGCTTCGCGCACAGTCGCATCGATCTGCACGAGCCGGTGCAGGATCAGCCGCTCCAGTTCCGGCATTTCCTCGAAGCGCACGGCTTCCTCGGGCCGGTAATGGGCGAGATTGCCCAGGAGCCAGCGCAGGGTGTTGCGGAGCTTGCGGTAGGAATCGACCGTGGTCTGGATGATTTCCTTGCCGATGCGCAGGTCTTCCGAATAGTCGGACTGCGCGACCCAGAGCCTGAGGATATCGGCGCCGTACTGCTTGATGATGTCCTGCGGGGCGACGGTATTGCCCAGGGACTTGCTCATCTTCTTGCCCTCGCCATCGAGGGTGAAGCCGTGCGTCAAAACCGAGGCATAGGGTGCATAGCCGTTGGTGGCGCAGCTTTCGAGCAGCGAGGAATGGAACCAGCCGCGATGCTGGTCCGAGCCTTCGAGATACATCGAGGCCGGAAAGCTGAGATAGGGCCACTTCTGGCGGTTGCGCAGCACCCAGGAATGGGTGGTGCCGCTGTCGAACCAGACATCGAGGATGTCGCGGACCTGCTCCCATTCGTCGACATTGTAGGCCGAGCCGAGGAAGCGCTCGGCGGCGCCCGCCTTGAACCAGGCATCGGCGCCCTCTTCCTCGAAGGCCTGGCCGATGCGGTGGTTGACGGCGTCGTCAACGAGGATCTGGTTGGTTTCCCTATTGACGAAGACAGCGATCGGCACGCCCCAGGCACGCTGGCGCGACAGGACCCAATCGGGGCGTTCGGCGATCATTGAGCGCAGGCGGTTCTGCCCGGCTTGCGGGTAGAATTTGGTGACGTCGATGGCATTGAGCGCGCGCGTGCGCAGCGTATCGCCGGCTTTACCTTCGATATCGCGGTCCATATAGACGAACCATTGCGGCGTGTTGCGGTAGATCACCGGCTTCTTGGAGCGCCAGGAATGCGGATACTGGTGCTTGACGCGCCCGCGCGCCACCATCATGCCGCGCTCGGCGAGAGCGGCGATGACGCGCTGGTTGGCATCACCCTTCTTGCCGTTGTCGTCGATGACGCGGCCGCCTTCGAAGCCCGGCGCGTCCTTGGTGTAAAAGCCCGCATCGTCGACCGTGAACGGGATGGCCGTGTCGATGCCGTGCTCATGCAGCTTGCGGCCGGACTCCATCCAGATCTCGAAGTCGTCGAGGCCGTGGCCGGGCGCGGTATGAACGAAGCCCGTGCCGGCATCGTCGGTGACGTGCTCGCCATCGAGCAGCGGGACTTCGAATTCGTAGCCGCCGCCGAGCCCGTGGAGGGGGTGCAAGGTCGAGACGATCTTCGAGCAATCGACATCGTGGAGACGAACGAAGCTTTCGACCTTGGCCTTGCCGAGAACCTCTTCGGCCAGCTTGTCGGCGAGAACATATTTCTCGCCCACGGACGCCCAATTGCCTTCCGGTGCCGCGGTGACCTCATAAAGGCCGTAGCTGATCTTGCCGGAATAGCTGATGGCGCGGTTGGCCGGGATCGTCCACGGCGTGGTCGTCCAGATGACGACGTAGGACGAGCCGAAATCCTCGAACGCGCCTGTGCCGAAGGCGCCGTTGGCCGAGTGGATCGGGAACTTCACCCAGATCGTGTCGCTCTCGTAATCCTGGTATTCGATCTCGGCTTCGGCCAGGGCCGTGCGCTCGACCACCGACCACATGACGGGCTTGGAGCCGCGATAGAGCTGGCCGGAGGCGGCGACCTTCATCAGTTCGCGCGCGATCTGGGCTTCGGCATCGAAGCTCATGGTGAGATAAGGGTTCGACCAGTCGCCGATGACGCCCAAGCGCTTGAATTCCTCGCGCTGCACATCGACCCAATGCTCGGCGAAGGTGCGGCATTCGGCGCGGAACTCGATGACCGGCACCTCGTCCTTGTCCTTGCCCTTGGCGCGATATTGCTCTTCGACCTTCCATTCGATGGGCAGGCCATGGCAATCCCAGCCCGGCACATAGGCCGAATTGTAGCCGAGCATCTGGTGCGAGCGGGAGACGAGGTCCTTCAGGATCTTGTTGAGCGCGTGCCCGATATGGATGTTGCCGTTGGCATAGGGCGGGCCGTCATGCAGGGTGAAGTTCGGCCGGTCCTTGGCCTGCTCGCGCTGCAGCCCGAAAATGTCCATCTCTTCCCAACGCTTGAGCCAGGCCGGCTCGCGCTCGGGCAGGCCGGCGCGCATGGGGAATTGGGTTTCGGGGAGAAAGAGCGTCGCCGAATAGTCGGTCTCGGCGGTGGCGCTCGCTGCTTTGTCGTTCATCGGGCCAATTTCGAATGGAGATTTCGGTTCAACAGGAAGGTAGCTATTCAACCATCTGTTGATTGGCGCCGCTTGTAGCAAGGCAAGGCGCGAGACGAAAGTTTCTTTTGCGCGAAGGATAAGCTGGGCCCCGGCTCAAGGCCGGGGAGGATGTGTGGAGAGAACGAGTTCCCGCTCAAAAATCCTGCTTGGTCTCACCCCCTCCCCAACCCTCCCCGCAAGGGGGAGGGTGTTCATCGAGGTTGTTGCTCGATCATTTCCAAATACACGGAGCAGCACCTCCCCCCTTGCGGGGGAGGTTGGGAGGGGGGTGAGACCAAGCAGGGTGTCTGCGCCCCTGCCGCCTCAAGCCGCCATGGGCTTGCCGGCGGCGTCGAAGCGGTGGAGGGCGCCGGTGGGGGAGATGCCGAGGGTTTCGCCGGGCTGGTGGCGGGCGGTGCCTTCCTGGCGCACGATCAGCGGTTCGTCCGAGCCGATGTCGACATAGACGTAGCTGTCGGAGCCGAGGTTTTCGGAATGGACGACCTGGCCCTGCCAGGTGCCGTCCCTGGCGTTGTCGTTGATGCGCAGGTGCTCGGCGCGCACGCCCAGCGTGTGGGCCTTGTAGGCATCGGCATACTGGCCGTTGAGGAAGTTCATCTTCGGCGAGCCGATGAAGCCGGCAACGAACAGCGATTGCGGCTTTTCGTAGAGTTCGAGCGGCGTGCCGACCTGCTCGACGAGGCCGTCGCGCAAAACGCAGATGCGGTCGGCCAGGGTCATCGCCTCGACCTGATCGTGGGTCACGTAGATCATGGTCGTGTTGTGCATGTCGTGGTGCAGCTTGGCGATCTCGATGCGCGTCTGCACCCGCAGGGCGGCATCGAGGTTGGACAGCGGCTCATCGAACAGGAAGACTTTCGGGTCGCGCACGATGGCGCGGCCGATAGCAACGCGCTGGCGCTGGCCGCCGGAAAGCTGCTTGGGCAGGCGGTCGAGATAGGCGTCGATCTGCAGCAGTTCGGCAGCCTGCAGGATGCGCTTGTGCATCTCCTCCTTGCTGGCCTTGGCCAGCTGCATGCCGAAGGCCATGTTCTCGTAGACCGTCATGTGCGGATAGAGCGCATAGGACTGGAACACCATGGCGATGCCGCGCTTGGACGGCGTCAGGCCATTGACCACCTTGCCGTCGAAGCTGAGCGTGCCGGAGGTGATGTCCTCCAGCCCCGAAATCAGCCGCAACAGCGTGGACTTGCCGCAGCCGGACGGCCCGACGAAGACCATGAACTCGCCGGAATGGACTTCCAGGCTGACGCCCTTGATGACTTCGAAATTGCCGAACGACTTGTGGATGTCCTTGAGCTGAAGCTCAGCCATGCTTGTCCCCTACCCTTTGACGCCGCCGGCCGTGAGACCGGAAATGATCTTGCGCTGGAAGATGAGCACCAGCACCACGACCGGCACGGTAACGATCACCGACGCCGCCATGATGATGCCCCATGGAATTTCATACCTGCTGCCGCCCGAGAGCAGCGCGATGGCCACCGGCACGGTCCGCGTGTCGTTGGACGAGGTGAAGGTCAAAGCGAACAGGAACTCGTTCCAGGCGGCGATGAAGGCCAGAAGGCCGGTGGTGACCAGAGCCGGCCACATCAGCGGCATGAAGACCTTGCGGATGATGACCCAGGGCGTGGCGCCATCGACGATGGCCGCCTCCTCGATCTCCATCGGCAGGTCGCGCATGAAGGTGGTGAGCACCCACACGGTGAAGGGCAGCGTGAAGATCGTGTAGGAAAAGATCAGCGCCCAGATGGTGTTGAAGAGCCCGAAGAAGCGCACGACCTCGAACAGCCCGGCCAGCACGGCGATCTGCGGGAACATAGATACCGAGAGGATGGTGAGCAGCAACAGGCCGCGGCCGTGGAAGCGCACGCGCGACAGCGCATAGGCGGCGGTGACCGCCATCAGCAGCGCCAGGGCGACGACGAGCGTGGCGACGACCACCGAATTGGCGAGGTTGCGCACGAAGCTGCCCTGCGTGAACACCGACTGGTAGTTCTCGAAGGAGAGCGAGGTGGGCCAATAGGTGATGCGATAAAGATCGGTGCCCGATTTGAAGCTGGTGAGGATCGCGTAATAGAACGGGAAAATCGAGATGACGACGATGGCGATGACCATCAGGTAGAAGAGGACGCGCTTGGCGACGGTCCACAGCTGCGCGGTCATTTCCATCAGCGGTCTCCCCCGTCGAAGCGCACCTTGCCGACCCAGATGTAGACGACCACCATCAGCGCGATGATGAGGAACAGGAGGGTCGATTCCGCCGAGCCATAGGCGAACTTGTCGAACTCGATGAGATTTTCGCGCGCCAGCACCGACATGGTCTTGGTCTGGGCGCTGTTCGGCGTCAGCACGTAGATGAGGTCGAAGATGCGCATGGCATCGAGCAGGCGGAAGATGATGGCAACCATCAGCGCCGGCCGCACCAGCGGCAGCGTCACCCTCCAGAACACCTTGATCGGATTGACGCCGTCGATCTCGGCCGCCTCGTAGATGTCCTTGGGGATCATCTGCAGGCCGGCAAGGATCAGCAGTGCCATGAACGGCGTGGTCTTCCAGATATCGACCATCAGCACCGCAGTCATGGCGGTGTCGGGATTGGCCGTCCAGGCGATCTTGTGGCTGATGAGGCCGAGCCGCAGGAACAGGTCGTTGAGGATGCCGAACTGGTCGTTGAGCATCCAGCCCCACATCTTGGCCGAAACGATGGTGGGGATGGCCCACGGAATGAGGATGGCGGCGCGCACGATGCCGCGCCCCTTGAATTCGGCATTAAGGATGAGCGCCACGATCATGCCGAAGACCGCTTCCAGCGCCACCGAGACGACGGCGAAGCGCAAGGTGTTCCACACCGCGTTCCACCAGGCCGGATCGACGAGCACGCCCGACCACAGGACGCGGCCGCTCTTCAGCGTGGTCCAGGAGAGGTAATTCTTGAAGCCGACCCATTCCGCTCCGTAGAGGTTGGTCAGCGACGCGTTGGTCATCGAGAAATAGATGGTCCTGAACAGCGGCCAGCCAGCCACGATCAGGAGCGCCAAGAGCATCGGCACCAGGAAGATCATGGCCGACTGCACGCGTTGCCTGAGCAGTTCCGACTTGATCCTGACGCCTGCCGGCAAAGCCGCACCGGCGGCCGGCTCGATAGTTTCAGTGGTCATTCATCGCCCCGTCGCACTATCCGAAAAGCCCAACCCGCCGAAAGGCGAACGGCAGGCGCACCCGCCGCTCGCGCTGTTCAAGCCGTGGCTTACCAGGCGTCGCCCTTGAGCTCGGTCAGCTTGGCCTCGAGGACTTCGAGGTTGTCGGCGGCCGAACCGTTGCCGGACAGCGTGTCGTGCACGGCGGACCAGAACAGCGAGGAGACCTCGTTGTACTTCACCTTGGTCGGGGCCGACGGACGCGGCACGGCGGACTGGAAGACTTCCTTCCAGCGCGGGATGATCGGCTGCGCCTTGGCGACATCGGCATCGTCATAGAGCGAGATGATGGTCGGCAGGTTGGTCTGCTGGATGGCGCGCTGCTTCTGCACTTCCTTCGAGCTCAGGTAGAGGGCGAGCTTGATGGCCTCTTCCTGGTTCGGGGAATACTTGGAAACGGCGTAGTTCCAGCCGCCCAGCGTCGAAGCGCCGGGCGTGCCTTCCTTGCCGGACGGCAGGGTCGACACGTCGAACTTGCCCTTGATCGGGCTGTCGTCGCCATTGCCGAGCGCGTAGGCATAGGGCCAGTTGCGCATGAACACCGCATTGCCGAGCTGCCAGACGCCGCGGCTTTCTTCTTCCTGGTAGGCCAGCACGCCTTCCGGCGAGATGGTGCCGATCCAGGTCGCGGCGCGGTCGATGGCCTTGGCGGCATCGGGATTGTTGATGGAAATGGTGCCGTCGGCTTCGACGATCTGGCCGCCGCCCGAGGACTTCACCCATTCCAGCGCGTCGCAGGTGAGGCCTTCATAGGCATTGCCCTGGAAGACGAAGCCCCACATGTCCTTGTTGCCGGCCTCGCGCTCCTTGTCCTGGATGAACTTGGCGGTTTCGGCCATCTCGTCCCAGGTCTTGGGCACGGGCTTGTTGTACTTTTCGAGCAGGTCCTTGCGGTAGAACAGGGCCGGCGCATCGGTGTAGGCCGGCAGCGCCACGAGCTTGCCGTCAACGGTCTGCGACTCGATGATCGAGGGGAAATGGTCCTTGATCACGTCCTTGGCGGCATCGGTCAGGTCGACGAACTGGTCGGCGAGCTGCGGCGCCCAGATCACGTCGGTCGTATAGACGTCGATGTCGGTATTGCCGGCGGCCAGCCACAGCCGGTACTGGCCGAACTGGTCGGTGGTCGAGGACGGCATCGGCACGATGGTGACGGTGTTGCCGGTATCCTTCTCGAACTGGTCGAGCTGGCTGCGCAGGAAGGCAAGGCCATTGCCGGTGTCGCCCGAAACGATGTGCAGCTCAACGGCCCACGCCGTGCCGGTCAGCGCCGTGGCCGTTAGGGTAGCGCCCGTGAGTAGCCCCGCGAGCAAGAGTTTGAACGTCATACTGTCCTCCCAAAGGAACCCTGGTTTGGATGGGAGGCATGCAATACCGGTCGAGCGCTGGAGCGCCCGGCCGCCATTCCAATTACCTCCCTCAAGCGATCGGCCAGCCGGCGGTTGCCCCACAAGCCATTCCCAAAGCGCTTTGAAAGAAAGCCTGTCAGAGCGACCAATGACTGTCAAGCGCGATATTTTTCGCCCCTTGGGCAAAATGCAGACGATCTGCAGATTTTCATCATGATTTTCAAGTGTATAGAGGCAGCGGCGGAGGCAAGCGACATGCTAAGGATGCGTTAATGCCTGAGGTACGCGCATCAGCCTAAGGTCGATCTTCCAAAGCGCTTGCACTGGAATTTGAAATCGCTTTGAATGCACCGCGCGCCAAGCGGGGCGCCAAGCCGGTGCGAGGATGGTTGCGTTATCAGCGACGCTTCCCACGCAACAGAATACCGGCGGCGCCGAGGAAGGACCCTATGAAACTCAAGGAACTGGCGGCAGAGCTCGGGCTCAGTCAGACCACGGTCAGCCGGGCGCTCAACGGCTATCCCGAGGTGAACGAGGCCACGCGCCAGCGCGTCGAGGAAGCGGCGGCACGGCTCGGCTATCGTCCCAATATCAGCGCGCGGCGGCTGGCAACCGGCCGCGTCGGCGCCATCGGTATCTTCCTGCCGGCCCTGGGCAGCAACGAACTCGGCCCGCATACGAGCGAGTTCCTGTCGGGCCTGGCGACGCGCATGGCGCGCGAGGAGATCGATCTCGTCGTCAGCCCGCTGGAGACCGAGGACGAGATCCCGGCCTATCGCCGCATGTCGTCGAGCAAGCGCGTCGATGCGGTGGTGATCTCGTCGCCGCGGCTATCGGACGAGCGGGTCAAGGTGCTGACGGAGATGGGCATCCCCTTCGTGCTGCACGGGCGCACGCAGGTCGGCACGCCGCATGCCTGGCTCGACATCGACAACCGCAACGCGTTCTTCCGCGCCACCTCGCACCTGCTCGATCTCGGGCACCGGCGCATCGCCATGATCAACGGGCCGGCCGGCATGACCTTTGCCGAACACCGCGAGCAAGGCTACCGCGAGGCGCTGCTGGCCCGGGGCGTGGCGCCCGACACGCGGCTCATCGCCAACGGCCAGTTCAGCGACGAAATCGCCTTCCGCTATACGCAGAGCTTTCTGGAGCTGACGCCGCGGCCGACGGCGATCCTGGCCGGTTCGATGATGACGGCGCTCGGCGCCTTCCGCGCCATCCGCACGGCGGGACTGACGCTGGGCAAGGACGTGTCGATGATCGCGCACGACGACGTCTTCCCCTATCTCAACGCCGACAACATGGTGCCCTCGATGTCGACGACGCGCTCGTCGATCCGCGCCGCCGGCAACCGCATCGCCGAACTGGTGCTGCAGGTGCTGGCTGGCAAACCGGTAGAGACAGTGCACGAACTCTGGCCGGTGGAACTGGTGCTGCGCGAGTCGACCGGGCCGGCGCCGAAGGATTAGCGTTTGGCGAGGACAGCCCGGGCGCGGGCGATGACCGGCGCATCGATCATCTTGCCATCGAGGCTGAAGGCGCCCTGCCCCGTTTCGGCAGCAGCGGCAACGACGCGCTCGGCCCAGGCGATCTCTTCGGCGGAAGGCGAAAAGGCGGCGTTCAGCACCGGCACGACGGCAGGATGGACGCAGGTAGCGCCATCGAAGCCATGGCGGCGCGCCTCGGCGGCGGCCGCTTCGATGCCGGCGATATCGCTGTAATCGGCGATCGAGCGCAGGAGACCGAAGGAGAGCTTGCCTTCGGCCTTGGCCGTGTAATGGACGAGCAGCTTGGGCAGGTGCAGCACTTCGGGCAGCGGCTGCGCGCCAAGCGCGAGCGCCATGTCCTCGCCGCCGCAGGCAAGGCCGAGCACGCGCTCGAAACGCGCCAGCGGCGTGGCAGCAAGCATGCTCGCGGGCGTTTCGATCAGGGGCACGAACCGTATCGCGTTGCGCCCCGCCTGCCGTTCGACCCGCTCCAAAAGCTCATCGAGCGCCCAGAAATCCTCGACCTCGTGCGCCTTGGGAATGAAGAGGCCGAAAGCCCCGGCCCGGCAGGCCGCCTCGGCATCGAGATGGCGCCGCTCGGGCTCGGAATTGATGCGCACGAAGACGCGGGCGCCGTTGCGCCCCACGGACGCCACGGCGTCGGCGAGATTTTTACGTGCGCCGTCCTTGTCGGCCTCGACGACGCTGTCCTCGAGATCGAGGATGATGGCATCGGCGCTGCGCTCATGTGCTCTCGAAATGAAGCGTTCCGAAGAGGCAGGAACATAGAGCAGCGAGCGCAGCTTCATAGGCTATTGCCCAGCAGGACCTGGGCAATTTCCTCCTCGGGGAGGCCGGCTTCGGCAAGGATTTCGGCATTGTGCTCGCCGATCCCCGGGGCCGGGCGGCGCCACGTGCCGGGGGTCGCCGAAAGGCGGGGCACGATGTCGTGCATGGGAAGGTTCCCGTGCGTTTCGTCATCGGCCGCGACGATGATTTCGCGGTCCTGGAAATGCGGATCGGCGGAAGCGTCGGCGATGTTGTAGATGGGGCCGACGGTGGCACCGGCATCGCGCATGGTCTTCAGCGCCTCGTCGTGATCGCGTTCGGCGAACCAGGCGCCGATGGCGGCGTCGACGAGATCGCGATGCTTGACGCGGTCGGAATTGGTGGCAAAACGCGGATCCTCGATCATCTCGGGCTTGCCGATGATCTCGAAGATACGCCTGGCAACGGCCGGCGTCGAGCCGGATAAAGCCACGTAATGGCCGTCGCGGCACTTATAGACATTGCGCGGCGAAGCGGTGTTGGAGGCGCTGCCCGAGCGCTCCTTGATCTTGCCGGTGACCTTGTAAATGCCGGCTTCGGGGCCGAGGACCGAGAACATCGGCTCGAGCAGCGACAGGTCGATCACCTGCCCGCGGGCCAAGCCGCGATCGCGCGCCAGCAGCGCCGTGACAGTGGCGGAACTGCCATAGACGCCGGCGATCATGTCGGCGAGCGCCAGCGGCGGCAGGACCGGCTCGCGATCCGGAAAACCGGTGCGGTAGGCAAAGCCGCTCATGGCTTCGACCAGCGTGCCGAAGCCGGGAAACTGCGCATATGGCCCGGTCTGGCCGAAGCCGGAAATACGCACGACGATAAGGTCGGGATTGCGTTCGAGCAGCTTTTCCGGGGCCAGCCCCATCTTTTCCAGCGTGCCCGGCCGGAAATTCTCGATGAAGACGTCGGCGGTCTCGATGAGCTTTTCGAGCGCAGCCATAGCCGGCTGGTGCCGGAGGTTGAGGACCAGCGAGCGCTTGTTGCGGGCGTAGGTCTTCCAGTAGAGTGAGTGCCCCTCGTCCTTCCAGTCGCGCAGGGGATCGCCCTGCGGCGGCTCGATCTTGATGACGTCGGCGCCGAAATCGGCGAGCTGCAGCGATAGCATGTTGCCGGCGACGAGCCGGCTGAGGTCGAGCACGCGCGTGCCGGTGAGCGGGCCGTGCGCGGTGGGATCGAAATGGCGTGGGGCGAAGGGCATGTCAGTGTTTCCTCCGCGAAATCCTGCTCGATTTCACCCCCCTCCCAACCAGCCATTCGAGCGTAGCTCTCATGGCCTTCTTGCCTCGGATCGCGCCACTGGCGCGCTCCGTCAGCGCAAGCGCTGACCGGCTGCGAAGCCCCGCAAGGGGTAGAGTGCTCAGGCCAAGCAGGGAGTTCACCGATCCACCACTTCCAGCTTACCGACGCTCATGCGGCCGGCGCTGGCCATGCGGAGGCCGGCGGCGCCGTAGCGGTAGGTCGCATCGGTCGCGGTCAGCACGTCCTTGCCGTCGATGGCGAGGCTGAGTTTGTCGCCGGTGACGGTGAGGGCGAGTTTGTAGTCCCTGCCCATTTCCGGCTTGAACGGCGCGCGGGCGAGGATGGTGGTGCCGTGATCTTCCTTGACGATCACCGCCTCGTCGCCCTCGAAACCGGCGGCGTAGAACCGCGACGTGCCCTGCACGCGGGCCGAGACCAGGTGCGACTTGCCGGCGAGCGGCGTCACTTCGGCGGTGACGGTCACGTCACGCAGGTAGGCATTGCCGGTCCAGGCGTCGGCATCGCCGGCCGTGTGGGCGTGGATGCGGCCGTTCTGCAGCGTCCAGTGGCCGCGGTTCCAGGTGAAGCGGGTGATGCCGCCCCATTCCTGCACTTCCCGTTTCGGGTCGATGACGACCTTGCCGGGGCCGGCAACCGAGAAGTCGGCGAGATAGAGGCGGCCGAGGAATTTGAGGCGCCCGAAATATTCAACGAGGATGCCGACTTCCTCGACGCCTTCACCGTCACCATCGGGCACGGTGAATTCGTAGTCCTGCCAGCCGGTGCTGGACGGCACGTGCCAGGCGCCGGTTTCCTGGATGCGGTCGGAAATGGCGCGCTTCACGTAGGGCGCGACGCGCAGATTGCCGTCACCGTTCCAGGGGTCGAGCCAGAGCTTGAACCTAACCACCTGGCCGTCGTCGACGGCAGGCGTGAACATCGGGCGATAGCGCTCGTCGTCGAAATCGGCGCGGCGATAGAAGGGCTTCCAGAAGATGCGGCCGCCCTGCCCGCGCTCCAGCCGGTCGAGCAGGATTTCGAGCGAGCCGCGCGAGGTTTCGGTGTGCTTTGCGGTCGAGCCCTTGAGCGCGATCTGGTTGAAGGGCTCGGTGCGGAAACCGTGCGTCGAACCCGGCGCATCGAAATCGAAGCGCAGGCCGCGCCGCTCGAAATCCTCGAGCCAGAGCGCTGGCGGCTCTTCGCCGCGCAGGCGCAACGCCAGCACGGTCAGTTCGCGGGCGAAGGACGGAATATCGGTGATGTTGACGGTGCCGAGGACGCCGGAGGTGACGAGGAAATCGTTGATGGGCTTGCGGTACTTGTCCCAGCCCGGTTGCAGGCCCTGCATGGTACCGACGATGGCGCCGGCATTGCCGGCATTGCAGTCGGTGTCCCAACTCGCCATGGTGGCGATCTCGACGGTGCGGGTGAGTTCGCCCTGGCCGTAGATCAGCGCCATGACGGTGACGCCGGCATTGGGAATGATATGGCAGACGCCGGGATAGCGATCGTAGCCCCATTCGGCGTTGAGCATGTCGCGGCAGGCGCGCCAGTCATCGGGATGCTGCTCGTGGAAGGCGAGCACGGCGCGGGCGACGCCGGCATAGAGGCTGTTGGGATCGATGGTGGCAAGGCCGGCTTCGATCACCTCTTCGATGGTCGTAAGATCGAACGCAGCGGCAATGGCGGCAGCGCAGAAACGGGCGCCGTTGAGCCCTTCGCCGTCATGGGCGACGCTGGCGGCGCGGGCGCTCATCTCGGCGGCCTTTTTGGGGTTGCCCGGGTTCACCCAGCCCCAGCTGTCGATGAAGATCTGGCCGCCGATCTGTTCGGCGACGGTCGTGCCGTTGGTGGCGATGGCGCCGGAGAGCGGCGCCGGAATGCCGGCGCGGAGGTTACGATAGGCCGTATGCTCGGTGGAGACGCCGAACCCGCCCCACCAGTACATGCCGTGCTCTTCGGCGGCATAGTTGAGCCAGGTGCGGCCGACATCCTCGGCCGTGGCGTCGAGCCCGTAATCGCGCAAAGCACGGATAAAATAGACCGGCCCGTTGGTGTCGTCGTCTGCCGCGAAATTCTTGAAATCGCGGAGATATTGCGTCACCTCGCCATAGGTGTCGCGGACGCGCTCGTAGCTCCAGATGGTCGGCTCGACGGGGGCGCCGAGGCGCACGCCGATGGCCTTGCCGATGAAGCCGGCATAGATGCGGTCGAAAATGTCGGTGACGGACGGCATAACGGACTTTCTGAAATCAGAGTGAGGCGATTTTGGACGAGGCGAGCGGCGGGAGCAGGCTGGCGCGGGCGGCTTCGCGCGCGGCGGTGCGGGCGTGATCCTCGGCCATGATGGCAAGGACGGTTTCGGTGAAGGCATCGGCCTCGGCAACGAGATCGAAGCGATTGACGCGATCGAGCTGGGCGCGGTCCTCGGCATCGACGACGTCTTCGCCGTGGAGCGCGCCGAGAAGAGCGCCGGCCATGACGCCGATGCTGTCGGTGTCACGACCGGAATTGATGCCGTCTTCGATCGACTTGCGGAATTCGCCGCCGTTGAGCAGCGCAAAGCCCAGGGCCAGCGGCAGTTCTTCAATGGAGAGCCGGCGCGAAGGCTGGTAGGCGTCAGTGGCCACACCGGCCTTATGCGGCCCGTGCTGCACGTCGTCGCCCATCGGCGAATAATTGCCGATGATGTCGTGGAAGCGGACGACAACGGCATCGTAATCGGCGCCTGTGCGGCGGAGTTCGCGGGCAGCGGTGACGATGTCGGCAATGGCCGAACGGGTGCCGTCCTTGGCGAGCGACAGCGCGGTTTCGACCACGGCTTCGATCGTGGTGCCGGGAACGAACGCCGCGGCGACGGCGGCGGCGAAGACACCGGCGGCTTCGAGTCCGTAGCTCTGCTGGTGGCCGGAGGCGAAGGCGATGGCCTCGTCATAGGCGGCGCGCGGATCGCAGGCATTCACCACGCCGACCGGCGCGATGTACATGGCGGCGCCGCAATTGACCATGTTGCCGACGCCGCCCTGGCGCGGATCGCACGCCGAGAGCTGCAGGCGCTGGAAAATCCACTTCTCCGGATAGAACAGGCGATCGATGAGCATCGTTTCGCGCTGCAGTTCCGGCACGTAGCGCGGAATCCAGGCGATCTGGCGCACCATACCGTCTGCCATGTCCCAGGCATCGATGTGCCGGCCGGTTTCGCGATAGACGGCCATCAGCGACAGCGTCATCAGCGTATCGTCGGTGACGATGCCGTTGCCGCGAACGCGCCCGTTGCGGGCCGATTCCGGCCCGCGCATGCGGTGCCATTCGGTATCGAGCGCGGAAACGCGCCCGTACCGGGCCTTGATCTCGGCGGCCGGCAGTTTTTCCACCGGCGCACCGAGGGCATCGCCAATGGCGATGCCGTGGAGAAGCGCGCGGACCCTCCCCTTGAGGGAGGATCCTTCAGGCTTACTTGCTCGCATCGAGCACGGTCCTTGCATAGTCGGTCATGTGCTGGTTGCCCGCCGAGTTGAACTCGGAGACGAACTGGTCCCACTGGTCCATCGGGGCTTCGCCGGAGATGAACTTGTAGACCCAGCTGCGATAGACGTTCTCGGTGGCATCGAGGTCGGATGCGTATTCCGCCGGCCAGACGAAGGCATTGTCGGGCGTGAAATACTTGGTGGTGTTGGCGAGCGACTGCTGGGCAGCCTCGCTCATCCACTGCACCGGCGGCTTCCAGTTGGCGGCGGCAAAGAAGCGGGCATACCAGGTCGAGATCTTGTCGGTGACCTTAATGGTATCGCCGTCCTTGGTGTATTCCTCGCCCTCGAAGCCCATGCGATCCATCATCTGGCCCTCGGGGCTCGCCATGAAGTCGAGGAGCTTGGCAACCTCTTCCTTGTGCTCGGAGACGGCCGAAATGGCAAAGCCGCGGCTTTCCTTGGAGACGTCGACGGCCTGCAGGCCCTGGCCGGCCGGCCCCTTGGGGATCGGCAGCAGAACGAGGTCGACATTGTCGTCGGGATGGGCCTGGCGCATCTTGCCGGTGTAGATGTCGATCACTTCCGGCGAGGAGCCGAAAATGACGCCGACGCGGCCGGAATAGAACTTGTCTTCCTTCACGTCCCAGTGGGTCGTGATGTATTCCGGATCGAGCAGGCCCTTCTCGCGCAGCGAAGCGTAGAAGGCGATCTTGGCCTTTTCCTGCTCGGAGGTGCGGGCATTGATCCACTGGCCGTCGGCATCTTTCATCCAGGAGCCGGTGACGCCGAACGCCTGGTTGAAGATGGCATCGAGCTCGTTGGTGTTGTCGGCGACGGTGACGCCATAGGTGTCGGCCTTGCCGTTGCCGTCGAGATCGCCGTCCTTGATGGCTTCGAAGAGCTTCACATAGTCATCGACGGTCTGCGGCGGCTGCAGGCCGGTCTTTTCCAGCCAATCCTTGCGGATCACCGGCTGGGGGATGCGCGGCGGGTAGATGTAAAGCAGATACGGATAGTTCTTCAGGCGCTCGACATTGTGGGGATAGAGGGCGGCCTTGAGGTTCGGCTCCTTTTCGATCCACGGCGTCAGGTCTTCCAGGATGCCCTGGTCGGCCATCTTGGCGTCGCCACCCTGGAAGTAGATGAGATCGGGGATGTCGCCGCCGAGCAGCATGACGCTTAGCTTGTCGGCATAGCCGGCGGACGGCAGGTCGACGATCTGGATATCGAGATCGGTTCCCTGGGCCCTGAGCGCATCCTCGATACGCTGGATGTGCTTGACGTCGTCGGGGTTCGTGGTCAGCAGATCCTTGCTGACCATGCGGATCGTAACGGGATCGGCCATGGCCGGAACCGAGACGCTCACCGTGAGCGCCAGGGCCGTCGTGGCCATCAGCAGCATTTTACCAAGCATGAGACTCCTCCATTGGATGTGCTTGTTCTTGTTGACGAATTTCCTAGCCCTTCAGTGCACCGGTCATGGTGCCCTTGGTGAAGAAGCGAAGAATGAGCGGATAGACGGCGAGTATGGGAACGATAGTCAGCAGGATCATCCCCGCCTTCAGCGCGCGGATGTTGATCTGGCTGGCGCCGGTATAGTTGTTGGAGGCATCGACGCCGACCATTGCGAGCTTGTCGCCCTCGACGACGAACTGGCGCAGCACCACCTGCAGCGGCCATTTCGTCTGGTCCGACATATAGATCATCGGCCGGAAGAACTCGTTCCAGTGGGCAACGAAATAGAACAGGCCAATGGTGGCGAGCGCCGGCCGCGCCAGCGGCAGGACCACGGTCCAGAACTGCTGGAACGGATTGGCGCCGTCGAGTTCGGAGGCCTCCAGCAGCTCCTTGGGGATCTCCTCGAAGAAGCGCACGAGGATGATGAGGTACCAGGCGTTGATGCCCTTGTAGAAGATCACCGACCAATAGGTGTCGAGCAGGCCGAGCCGCTTCATGACGAAATAATCGGGGATCATACCGGGGTCGAAGACGATGGTGACCAGCACCAGGATGAAGAGCAGGCGCCGGCCCGGCAGGTTTTCCTGGGCCAGCGCCCAGGCCATCAAAGCCGTGAAGGTGACGCCGAGGACGACGCCGGCCACGGTGATGATGACGGAATTGAAGATGCCCCGCTGCACCGAGGGATTGCTGATCAGCAATTGCCAGACATCGAGCGAAAAGCCGTTGGGCAGGACGGTGAGGCCGCTCATGCCGGCAACGCGGCTGGGATCGGAGAGCGATACCGCCAGGAGGTTCAGCAGCGGCTGCAGCATGACGACGACCATCAGCAGCAGCGAGGAAACGATGATCGTGTATTCGACGCGCTCGAGGCGCGACATGGGGCGGTGCTCGCGCTCTGCCATCACCAAACTCCCTTTCCGGTCAGGCGTTTGGAGACGAAGTGGGCAACGATCACCATGCCCATGCCGAGCACGGCCTTGAACAGGCCCGCGGCCGTCGCCAGCGAATATTCGCCGGTCTGCAGGCCGATGCGATAGACGTAGGTATCGACGATATCGATCTGGCTGCGGACGACGTCGTTGGAGAAGTTGATGACCTGGTTGAGGTCGGCATTGAGGAACATGCCGACGTTCAGGATAAAGAGCGTCGCGATCGTGGGAACGATCCCCGGAATGGTGATGTCGCGGATCTTCTGCCAGCGGTTGGCGCCATCCATTTCGGCGGCATCGTAAAGCTGCGGGTCGATGGCGATGATGGCGGCGAGATACAGCAGGCTGTCCCAGCCGGCAGAGCGCCAGTTTTCCGACAGAACCAGCATCCAGCGGATGGAGCCGTTATCGGTCATGAAGGATTTCGGCGCGAAGCCGAAAAGGCCGGTGATCTCGTTGACTGCGCCATCGGTGGGCGAGAGCAGCGCGATGAAGACGCCGGCGATGACGACCCAGGACAGGAAGTGCGGCAGGTAGATCGCCGACTGCACGAATTTGCGGAGCTTGCCGCTGCGCACTTCGTTCAACAGCAGCGCCACGACGATGGGCACCGGGAAGACGAAGGCGATCTTCATCGTTGAAATGATTATCGTATTCGCCAGCACCTGCCAGAAAACCGGCGAGGCGAAGAGCGTCTGGAAGTGCAGCCAGCCGACCCAGATATTGGGCGGAATGATGCGGACTTTCTCGAAAGCGATGCGCGCTTCCCAGATCGGAAGGTAATGCCAGATGGCGAAAAACACGATGCCGGGCGCCAGCATGAGGTAATAGGGCCACCACTTGCGCAGGCCGGGCAAAATCTGGGGAACGTTCCCAATGCGGGACGCTAAGGGGCGTGTCGCGACGTCCTGTTGCAGTGCCATCATCTCCTCCCGGCTTGCGCTCTTTGCGACGCTTCGGCGTTGAGATTTTTCAATGAGCCGCGCTCGACCAGCCGGCACGGCAGATGCATGCGGCCATGCGCGGCGCCTTGATCGATCTCGTCGAGCAGGCATTCCAGCGCCTTGAGGCCGATCTGGCGGCCCGGCTTTTCGATCGTGGTGAGCCCCGGCCAGGAAAAAGCGCCGGCCGGGATGCCGTCGAAGCCGAGGATCGAGACGTCATCCGGACAGGAAAGGCCGGCATCGCGCACGGCGAGGATGGCGCCCAGGGCCATGAGGTCGTTGGCAGCAAAGACCGCGAGGTGGCCGACGCGGGGCTGCGCCAGCAGGCGCGCCATGGCGGCGCGGCCGCCTTCGACCGTGTAGTCGCTCTCTTCCACCGGCAGCACGGCCGGATCGATATCGCGGGCAAGGCAATGCTCGTGGACGACGCGCAGGAAACGCGCGCGGGCCAGGCGCGAACGCGGCCCGACGATGAGCGCCGGCGCCGTATGGCCCAGCGAAACCAAGTGATCGAGGCCGAGCCGCACGGCCTGCGCGATGTCGGAGCCGACCGAGGAGGAATCCGGGAAACGCTCGGCGGACGAGCCGATCAGCACGAACGGCAGGCCGAAGCGATCGAGATCGTCGAAGCTGTCGGCGACCGGATTGATGATGGCGCCATCGACGCGGGCGCGCCGGAGCGTGCGCAGGTGATTGGCTTCCTTGCCGTGATCCCAATCGGAGGAAAAGACGAGGAGCGACGCACCGCTTTCGGCTGCGCGATCCTGCGCGCCGCGGGCAACTTCGGCCCAGAACGGATTGGTGATATCGGGAATGACGAGGCCCAGCATGCCCGAGCGGCCGGAGCGCATGCCAACGGCAAGATGATTGCGCTCGTAGCCCGTGGCTTCGACCGCCTTCAGCACCCGCTCGCGGGCGGTTTCGGAAATGTTGGCGGAACCGGCGAGAACGCGGGCAACGGTGCTCTTGGAGAGCCCGGCTTTTTCGGCAACGTCGATGATCGTCGGCCGGCGGTTGCGGTTCTTGTCCATCAGCTTCCCTATCGCCCGATGGCCGTTGCCGGCTTCTGCGAGCGCGTGGGAACGTTACCGCGAGACGTGCATCATTGGCAAGGGGTGTGGAAAGAGCGCGGCCGGCGCGGCAGTCTTCGCCACAAAAAAGCCAGGTAGATGAACGGGTTATGAACGATGTCTGAACGGGTTATGAACGGTTTCTGAACAGCGCAAGGTTGTTCGACTTATCCTCGGGGCGCGGTGATGTGGCATGATGGGGGTGAGATGGGGGGATGATTCAACCTAGCGAGCGGGATCGATAAACCCTGCTCGATTTCACCCCCCTCCCAGTCCGGCCATTCGAGCATAGCTCTCATGGCCTTCTTGCCTCGGATGGCGCCACTGGCGCCCTCCGTCAGCGTAAGCGCTGACCGGCTGCGAAGCCCCGCAAGGGGGGAGGTGCTCATCGAGTTTGTTGGTGGATCATCTCCTCACTTGTCGTCCCGGCGCACGCAGAGGGGACAGGTGGAGAGAACGGGGGATTTTTCTGCTCAAGAAAGCTGGGCCCCGGCTCAAGGCCGGGGAGGACTCGGTGTTGGATCGAGATAGACCGCGAACTCAGTGATATTTAAGCGCCACGTACGATCGTGTCGTGGATGAGTTGCAGCACGGCGGGGGCGTCGATGCCGATGCAGGCGAGCTGGCTGGGCTGATCGGTCCAGGGGCCGGGCGGCGACCAGCGGCCGTCGGGCTTCTGGATCGTCTGGCCGTCGGCAATGCCGCCGCTGACGACGCGGATGGGACCGGACTGGGTTGCGAAGAGTTCGGGCGCCACGAGATAGACGCAGGCGCAGCTGTCGTGGACCATCATGCCATCGGGCACGAGGTTTTCGTAAAAGCGGATGTAATGCTGCGAGATATCGCTGAGGAACATGGCGCGAACGCCGCCGGCAGCGCCGAGCTGGGCGAGTTGGGCCCTGGTCATGACCGTTTGGGCGGTGACGTCGAGCCCGACGAGGACGAGCGGCCAGGGCGCGGTCATCACGACATCGGCGGCTTCGGGATCGCCCAGGATATTGGCCTCGGCGACCGGCGAAACGTTGCCGTGGGTGGCGACGGCACCGCCCATGACGATGACCTGTTTCACCAGCTTGGGGAGTTCGGGATCCTCGGCGAGGGCCAGCGCCAGGTTGGTCATGCGGCCGACGGCGATGATCGTGACCTCATGCGGGTTGGCGCGCACGGTCTCGATGATGAAGCGATGCGCGGGGCGCGGATCGAGCGGCACGTCGACGGTTTCGGGCACATCGACATTGCCCAGGCCATTGTCGCCATGGACGTGCGCGGCTGCCGGCCGCGGCTGGCGCGCCGGATCGAAGGGAAGGCCGGCGCCGCGCGCCACGGGCGCCGCGATCTGCCAGAGCGACTTGAGGTAAAGCGCGTTGCGCGTCGTGACCTCGATGTCGCCATTGCCGAAAACGGTGGTGATGCCGATGAGGTCGATAGCGGGGTGATGGTGCAGGAACAGCAGCGCCATCGCATCGTCTATGCCGGGATCGGTATCGAAAATGACTTTGTGGGCGGACACGGGTGGATTTCTCCTGACGCTGGTCTGCGCCGTGTAGCGCAAAGGCGGCAGAACGGGAAGAGTGCGGCAGGGGAGAGGTGCGGAGAGATAGTGCGCGTGGCCAAGCGGGGCCCCGGCTCAAGGCCGGGGGGATTCGTTGTTAGTTGAAGATCGAAGCGAGAAATCCTGCTTGGTCTCACCCCCTCCCCAGCCCTCCCCGCAAGGGGGAGGGTGTTGCATCGAGTGTGTGGCACGATCTTCGCAAAATACGCTGAGGGGCACCTCCCCCCTTGCGGGGGAGGTTGGGAGGGGGGTGACGCGACCCGGATGTGAACCGGGCGCCACCTTTGGATTTCGCGAAGACTAGCGCCGCTAAAACAAAAGGCGCCTTGGAAGGCGCCTTAACGTTCGCGACCAGGGTCGCTATGAGCGGATGAACCGCGGCTCGTTTAGAGAGCCTGGTTGCGCGCGATCGCCTTGATGTCGGCGCGGGTGATGCCGAGGTCGTTCAGCTGCCGGGCATCGAGAGCGGCAAGCTCACGGACGGTGCGCTGATACTGGGCGTAGGCGGCGAGTTTCTGACGGATGTTCATTTTCAAATCTCCTCTCGTGACAGTGCTTAGATGCGCTTTGTCGGAGCGGTTCGGTAGTGGAGATTTGGCACGCCAGCCATGCAGTGAGCGAATGGCGGGTTAACGGGGATTTGGGTGAAGATGCGCCCTATCCACGGATTGATTTCAATACCCCTCATCCGTCGGCTACGCCGACACCTTCTCCCGCAAGGGGAGAAGGAAGGCTGTGGCACCATCGTGCCACCTCGTCCCCCCTCTCCCCTTGCGGGAGAGGGTGCCCGAAGGGCGGGTGAGGGGTGAGAAAACAAGCGGGGCCCCGGCTCAAGGCCGGGGAGGACTCGTGGTTGGATTGCGCTAAACCCTCGATCTTCGAGTTTCCATCTTCATACTCTCAACGCGCCCTCCCCGGCCCTGAGCCGGGGCCCAGCTTAGCTACCCCTCATCCGCATTTGGAAAATCCGGAGGGAGCCGTTGGGAGAGCGAGGATTAGCGAGAAATTCTGCTTGATCTCACCCCCCTCCCAACCTCCCCCGCAAGGGGGGAGGTGCCGTTCCGTGTGTGGGGCAATGTCCGCGATAAGCGCCCTGCCCTACTCGGCGGCGGCGAGGCCGCGGGTGAGTTCCAGGGCCTGGCGCTCGAAGAGGCGCCGGTAGATGCCCTTGGGCATGCGTACCAGCTCGTCGTGCCGGCCTTCCTCGACGATCTTGCCGCGGTCGAAGACCAGGAGCCGGTCGAGGGCGCGGACGGTCGAGAGCCGGTGGGCGATGACGAGCGTCGTGCGCCCGACCATCAGCCGTTCCATCGCCTTCTGGATCAGCACCTCGCTCTCGGAATCGAGGCTGGAGGTCGCCTCGTCGAGGATGAGGATCGGCGCATCGGCCAAGAATGCCCGGGCGATGGCGACGCGCTGGCGCTCGCCGCCCGAGAGCTTGACGCCGCGCTCGCCCACCAGCGTCTCGTAGCCCTTGGGCAGGACTTCGATGAAGTCGTGGGCGCTGGCGAGCTTCGCCGCCTCGATGATCTCGGCACGGCTGGCGCCGGGCCGGCCATAGGCGATGTTCTCGGCGAGCGAGCGGTGGAACAGGATCGGCTCCTGCTGCACGATGGCGATGCGCGAGCGTAGCGAGGACTGCGACACCTGCGAGATATCGTGCCCGTCGATCTCGATGCTGCCGCCGGTAACGTCGTAGAGCCGCTGGATGAGCTTGACGAAGGTCGTCTTGCCCGAACCGGAATGGCCGACGAGACCGATCTTTTCGCCCGGCCTGATGGTGACCGAGAAATCGGTATAGAGTGGCGTCAGGTGCTTGCCGTAGCGGAAATCGACACGGTCAAAGACGATGCGGCCCTGGTCGACGACGAGCGGGCCGGCGTCCGGCACGTCGACGACGCCGAGCTTCTGGTTGTGGATGCCGACCAGCTCTTCCATGTCGTTGACCGACTTCTGCAGGTTGCGGATGTGCATGCCGACGTCACGCAGGTAGCCCTGCAACACCAGGTAGGTGGTGAGAACGAACGTGATGTCGCCGGCACTCGCCAACCCTTGCGCCCAGAGCAGCAGGCCGACGCCGAGGATGGCGGCGCGCAGGCCGAGCAGCATCAGGCCCTGCAGCGAGCCGTTGGCCGTGCCGCGGCGCCAGGTGCGGTTGGTGCGCGAGCGCCACTTGCCCATGACGTGCTCGAGCCGGGCCTCCTCGCGGGTTTCGGCGCCGAAGGCCTTGACCACGGAATTGCACGAGATGGCATCGGCCAAAGCGCCGCCGAGCTTGGTGTCCCAGGCGTTGGAGAGCGTTGCCGCCGGCGCCACGAACCCGATCGAGACCATGACGGTGACGGTGATATAGACGATCGAGCCGAGGCCGACGACGAGGCCCATCACCGGCCAGTAAAGGCCGAGCAGGATGGTGGAGCCGATGAGCATGACGACCGAGGGAAAGAGCGCCACCAGCACGGTGTCGTTCAGGAGGTCGAGCGCCCACATGCCGCGCGTCACCTTGCGGACGGTGGAGCCGGCAAAGCTATTGGCGTGCCAATCGGTCGAAAAGCGCTGCAGGCGCGCAAAGGCGTCGGCGACGATGTCCGAGATCATGCGGATGGTGAGGACGATTATGCCCATGAAGGCGAGCTGGCGCATGACGACGCCGAGCAGCCCCAAGCCGATGAGGACGAGCAGAGCGGTGAAGGCGGCATCCCAGCCGCTGGCCGCACCGCCGGCGACGGCGTCGACGAGCTTGCCGGCATAGAGCGGGGTCAGCACGTCGGCGAGCGTCGACACGAGGATGAAGCCAAAGATCGAGGCAATGCGCCACGGCTGGTTGCGCCAGTGACGAGCGGTGAAGCCCAGGACATCCCGGAAGGCCTGACCGCGAAAATCGAACTTCAAACGAGCCATGATTTCGATCCGGTGCCCAAAGGGGCGGACCGGTCCCGTTGTGAGAATCAGTGATGAGGGGCGTCAAAGCGCCCGAAAATTCAGAAAGACGGGGGAGGCCTGATGACCTGAGGGACCTAACGTCGGCCGAGAATGCGGAGGCCTGCGGTCACCTTGTGCATCGCCACGAGGGGAAGTGCGCTAAAGCTGCCTGCCATGGAACGCCTCCCTCTTTGCTTGGTCGTGGGCGAAGAGGGCTCTTATAGAGAAGGTTTGCGGGGATGCCAAGGGGTCGGGTCGCGAATTCGTGAGGTGGGGGACGGGGGGTGCGAGGTTTCTTTGGAGAGACTCTGCTAGACGTCACCCCCCTCCCAACCTCCCCCGCAAGGGGGGAGGTGCTCATCGAGTATTTTGAACGCTTAGCTTTCCAATTGCACGATGCAACACCCTCCCCCTTGCGGGGAGGGCTGGGGAGGGGGTGACGGTGCAGGATGGTTGCTTTCTAGAAACGAAATTACCCCTCACCCGCCCTTCGGGCACCCTCTCCCGCAAGGGGAGAGGGGGCGCTGGGGCGAGATCGTGCCGCAGCCTTCCTTCTCCCCTTGCGGGAGAAGGTGGCGGCGAAGCCGACGGATGAGGGGGTGACAAAAGCTGGGCCCCGGCGCAAGGCCGGGGAGGACTCGTTGTTAAATTGGGGGAATTTTCGGACACGCGATTTTACTCGGCATCTCGGGATGGGTCCCGGCGTGCGCCGGGATGGCCCTGCCCCCCGTGTTTCTCCTTGTTTCAATAGTGCCCCGTAAACGAATGCATGGCAGTGTTGGCGGGAACTGCTAACTCCAACGAGGCGAGGGAAAAAACGTGTCCGGGCGATCGAGTGCACTGGCGCCGTTCGAGCATACGACTTTCCGCAATCTGTGGCTGGCCAACCTCTCCTCGAATTTCGGCGGCCTGATCCAGGGCGTGGGTGCGGCGTGGCTGATGACCTCGATCACCTCGTCGGTCGACATGGTCGCGCTGGTGCAGGCCTCGACCTCGCTGCCGGTGATGATCTTTTCGGTGATCGGCGGGGCGGTCGCCGACAGCTTCAACCGGCGCAAGGTCATGCTGACGGCGCAGGTGTTCATGCTGATCGCTTCGGCGCTGCTGGCAGCGGCGACGTTCTGGGGCATCATCACGCCCTGGCTGCTCTTGACCTTCACCTTCCTCATCGGGTGCGGCACGGCGCTCAACAACCCTTCGTTCCAGGCCTCGGTGGGCGACGTGGTGCCACGCGACAAGGTGCCGGCGGCGGTGGCGCTCAACAGTATCGGCTTCAACATCTCGCGCAGCGTCGGCCCGGCCATCGGCGGCGCCATCGTCGCGGCGGCGAGCGCGGCGGCGGCCTTCGCGGTCAATGCGGTGAGCTATATCGCGCTCATCGTCGTGCTGTTCCGCTGGCAGCCGGAGCGCACGGAGAACCTGATCCCGCGCGAATCGATCAGCGCGGCGATGATGTCGGGCCTGCGCTACGTCGCGATGTCGCCCAATATCCTGCAGGTGCTGCTGCGCGCCTTCATCTTCGGTTTCACCGGCATCGTCATTTTGGCGCTGCTGCCGGTGATCGCCGCGAACCTGCTCGGCGGCGGGCCGCTGACCTATGGCTTCATGCTCGGCGCCTTCGGCATCGGCGCCATCGGCGGGGCGCTGATCACCGGACCGATCCGGCTGAAGCTGGAAAGCGAATCCATCGTGCGCTGCGCGTTCCTCGGCTTTGCCATCTGCGCGCTGATGGCGGCGGTGAGCCCGTCGGAATGGGTCACGGGGGTGGCGCTCGCCATCGGCGGGGCGAGCTGGGTGCTGGCCAATTCGCTGTTCAACGTTTCGGTGCAACTGGCCTCGCCGCGCTGGGTGGTGGGGCGGGCGCTCTCGCTCTACCAGACGGCGAGCTTCGGCGGCATGGCGCTGGGCAGCTGGACCTGGGGCGTGTTCGCCGACGTCTACGGCATCCGCTTCGCGCTCGTCGCCGCCTGCATCAGCCTGATCATCGGGGCGGCGCTGGGGCTGCTGCTGCCGCTGCCGAAATATACGAGCCTCAACCTCGAGCCGCTCGGCACGTTCAAGGAGCCGCACCTGGAGCTCGACCTGCAGCCGAGCAGCGGGCCGATCATCGTCGAGATCGCCTACATCATCGACAGCAAGGACATCACGACGTTCCTCGATGCGATGACGATCCGCAAGCGCATCCGCCGGCGCGACGGCGCGCGCGAGTGGAGCCTGCGGCGCGACCTCAACAATCCGGAATTGTGGATCGAGAGCTACCGGACGCCGACATGGCTGGAATATATCCGCCACAATTTGAGGCGGACGCAGGCGGATTCGGCCAATAACGACCTGCTGCGCAACCTGCATCGCGGCAACGAGCCGCCGGTCGTGCACCGCTTCATCGAGCGGCCGACCTATTGGCTACGCGCGCTGCAACGGCACCGCAGCGGCATGGACGCGGCGCTGAGCGCGGAGGCGCACGCTAACGTCCCGCAGCCTTGAGGAAAGCGACGAGCGTACGGCCGGCATTGACGATGTGCTCGCGCGTAAGGTCCGCGGCGGCTTGCGCATCGCCGGCAGCACAGGCATCGAGGATGGCCTGATGGTCGCGGCGGGCCCGCTCCATGCCGTGCGTCAGTTCGAGCTGGGCGCGCACGTAGCGGTCGATGCGGTCGTTGGTCTTGTCGATCACCGACATGAAGTAGGGCCGGCGCGCATCGGCATAGAGCGCGGAATGGAACTGGCGGTTGAGGTCGCCCCAGCGCGTGGGGTGGGTTTCGGCGGCGAAGGCCTCGCAATAGGCGCGGGCCTGGGCGAGGGATTGCTCCGTCATCTGCGGCACGGCGAAGGCGATGACGCGCGGCTCGAGTAGCGCGCGGAACTCGAAGACTTCCTCGATCTCGGCAATCGACATGGGCGTGACGACGACGCCCTTGTAGCGCGTGGAGGTGACGAGCCCCTGCGCTTCCAGCCGCTGCAGGGCTTCGCGCACGGGGATGCGCGAAATGTTGAACATCTGCGCGAGCGTGTCCTGCCTGAGGATTTCGCCCTCGGCGAGCTGGCCGCGGATGATGGCATCGCGCAGCGCGTCGAACACCACGTCCGACGACGAACCCCGCTTGCCGATATCGAATGCCTCAACCTTCAGGCCATTACGCGCCACTTTTGCCGCCTCTTTCACCCAATTCGCAGGCTCGAAAGTAGCATATTGTATATTGGATACAATCGTGCAAACTTCCTATTAACCCGCAAGGGGCGGGGAGCCAACGAATGCCGGGAGCGTTCGAGGCCCCCGAAAGGAAACCAAAGGGAGACTACACATGAAGCTCATGACCATGCTGGCGGTGCCGGCACTCGTTGCCGCCTTCGCCGCGCCGGCGGTGGCGCAGGATAAGCTGACCATCGGCCTTCTGGTGCCGACCACCGGTTCGGAAGCGACCTACGGCCAGGACATGGCCAATGCCGCCAACCTCGCCATCGACGAGATCAACGCGGCAGGCGGCGTGCTCGGCAAGCAGTTGACCTCGACGGTGGGCGACGATGCGTGCGACCCGCAGCAATCGGTCAACGCGGCGAGCAAGCTGGCTTCGTCGGGCATTGTCGGCGTCGTCGGCGGCTATTGCTCGGGCGCCACGGTGCCGACGCTGAAGATCTTCGGCGACGCCAAGATCCCGTTCGTCATCACCGCCGCCAATTCGACGCAGTTGATCCCGGCCAATCCGGGCAATGCCTTCATGATCAATTCGACCGGCAACGACCAGGTCGCCAAGGCCACGGAATTCTTCAAGGGCAAGGGCATCAAGTCGCTGGCCATCGTCAACCAGGGCGACGCCTATAGCCAGGACCTGGCCGACCTCACCAAGAAGGCCTGGGAAGGCGACGGCGGCACCGTGCCGGCGTTCGAAGTCGCCAACAAGGGCGAGCAGGACTATTCGGCGATCGTCACCGCCATCCGTTCGGCCAATCCGGACGCCGTGTTCTGGACCGCCTACTACGCCGACGGCGGGCTGTTCATCAACCAGCTGCGCCAGGCCGGCTACCAGGGCCTGATCGCAGTGGGCGACGGCTCCAACTCGCCGGAACTGTTCAAGATCGCGGGCGGCGCGGCCGAAGGCGTCTTCGCCTTCTCGAACCCGACCGCCGAATTCCTGCCCGGCGCCAAGAAGTTCATCGACGACTACACCAAGAAGTACGGCACGGCCCCCGGCCCCTATGCGCCGCTGACCTATGACGGCACCAAGCTGCTGGCCTGGGCCATCGACAAGGCCGGCTCGACCGACAGCGCCGCCATTATCGCAGCGCTGAAGGGCGCCGACTTCAAGGACGGGCTCGCCGGCCCGATCTCGTTCCGCGACGACAACACCCTCGCCCGCTCCAACTTCGTGGTGCTCGAGGGCAAGGGCGGCGCCTGGACGCTGGCCGAGTAAGCCTTCACCGAACCCGGGTCCGGCGCTTCTCAAACTCAGAGGCGCCGGATCGCTTACGGCAGCAAAGGCTGACGCATGGCAAGCTTCGACATCTTTGCCCAGCAGCTGATCAACGGCATCGTGCTGGGCTCGTTCTACGCGCTGGTGGCGCTCGGCTACACCATGGTCTTCGGCGTGGTGAAGCTTTTGAACTTCGCCCATGGCGACCTCTACATGGTCGGCGGCTTCGTCGGTTTCCTGGCGCTGTCGTTCCTGTCGCCCGTGCTCGGGCCGGGCTGGTTCGGCGTCGCCGCGTCCCTGATCCTCGCCATGCTGGCGGTGGGCTTTCTCGGCGTCGTCATCGAACGCATCGCCTACCAGCCGATGCTCGCAGCGCCGCGCCTTTCCATCCTGATCACGGCGCTCGCGGTTTCGCTGGTGCTGCAGAACGCGACGCTGGCCTTGACCAAGGGGCAATACCAGCCCTTCGGCGCCCAGCTCGGCTTCGGCGGCCTCAATCTCGGCAACATCTTCATCAGCTACAACCAGATGGTGCTGGTGGCGACGGCCGCCGTGCTGATGATCGCGCTGGAAGTGTTCGTGAGCCGTACGCAATACGGACGCGCCATGCGCGCCGTGTCGGTGGACAAGGACATGTGTGCGCTGATGGGCATCAACGTGAATGCCGTCATCGCCGTCACCTTCTTCATCGGTACCGCGCTGGCGGCGGCGGCCGGCACGATGGCGGGCGCCTATTACGGCTCGCTCTGGTATTTCATGGGCTTTTTGATCGGCCTCAAGGCCTTCACCGCCGCGGTGATCGGCGGCATCGGCTCGATCCCCGGCGCCATGCTGGGCGGGCTGATCCTGGGCCTGCTCGAAAGCTTCGGCACGCAAATCCCCGGCGTCGGCAGCGCCTGGAAGGACGTGTTCTCCTTCGTCGTGCTGATCCTGGTTCTGGTGCTGAAACCCACCGGCCTGATGGGCAAATCGGAACAGGAGCGCATGTGATGGCGAGCGCTCCGAAAGTCCTCGAACGCAAGGCGGCGATGAACCGCGTCGGGCTGCCGGAAGACCCGCGGCAGCGCGCGGTGCTGATCGTCGTCGTGCTCGCCGCCATGGTGTTCGCACCAATGGTCTTCGGCCCCTATGCCACGGTGATCCTTACCAATGCACTGCTCTATGTCGTGCTGGCGCTGGGGCTCAATATCGTCGTCGGCTATGCCGGCCTGCTCGACCTCGGCTATGCGGCGTTCTTCGCCGTCGGCGCCTATACGATCGGCATCGTCTCGCACGTTTTCGGGCTCAACTTCTGGCTGGCTTTGCCGGTGGCGGTGCTGGCGGCGATGGTGGCCGGCGTCGTCATCGGCACGCCAACGCTCAGGCTGCGGTCGGACTATCTCGCCATCGTGACGCTCGGCTTCGGCGAGATCGTGCGGCTTTCCGCGCGCAACCTCGACATCACGGGCGGCGCCAGCGGCATATCCGGCATCGAGCAGCCATGGCTGTTCGGCTGGCACATCCGCACGCCGATCGATTTCTACTACGTCTTCTGCGTGCTCGCGATCATCGCCGTCCTCGTTTCGGTGCGGCTGGCGAAATCGCGGCTCGGGCGCGCCTGGCTCTATGTGCGGCACGACGAGGACGCGGCGGAAGCGATGGGCATCGATACGGTGCGCGTGAAGCTCGCCGCCTACGTGATCGGCGCCATCTACGGCTCGATGGCGGGCGCGTTCTTTGCCGTGAACCTCACCGCCATCTCGCCGGAGAGCTTTTCGTTCCAGCAATCGGTGCTGGTGCTGATGGCGGTGATCCTGGGCGGCATGGGCAAGATCCCCGGCGTCATCCTCGGCGCCTTCATCGTGGTGCTGGCGCCGGAACTGCTGCGCGACCTCGGCAGCTTCCGCCTGCTGATCTTCGCCGTCGGGCTGCTGCTGATCATGCTGTTCCGGCCGAGCGGCATCTGGCCGCAAAGGGGGCGCAGATGAGCGAGCAACTGCTTTCGCTGACCGGCATAACGCTGCGCTTTGCCGGCAATGTCGTGCTCGACAATGTCGATTTCTCCATGCCGGCCGGCATCATCGCGAGCCTCATCGGTCCGAACGGCGCCGGCAAGACGTCGCTGTTCAACTGCATCACCGGTTTCTACAAGCCGCAGCAGGGCTCGCTGCTGCTCGACGGCACGGAGATGCGGCGCCTGAAGCCGCACCAGGTGACGCGGCTCGGCATCGCCCGCACCTTCCAGAACGTGCGGCTGTTCCGCGAAATGAGCGTTCTGGAAAACGTGATGTCGGGCCAGCATTGCCGCACCACGGCCGGAGCCATCGATGCGATCCTGCGGCTGCCGGGGCAGCGGCGCGAGGAGGAGGCGATCCGCGATTTCGCCGCCGAATGCCTCACCTTCGTGGGCATAGAAGACGGCTGGGACCGCGATGCGACCACCCTCGCCTATGGCTGGCAGCGGCGGATCGAGATCGCGCGGGCGCTGGCGACGCAGCCGAGGCTGCTGCTGCTGGACGAACCGGCGGCCGGCCTCACCAAAAGCGAAAAGCAGGAGCTTATCGAGCTCATCCGGCGCATCCGCGCCGAACGCGATATCTGCGTGCTGCTGATCGAGCATGACACGAGCCTGGTGATGAGCCTTTCGGAACGCGTCAGCGTGCTCGACCACGGGGTGATGATCGCCGAGGGGACGCCCAAGGAAATCCAGGCCGACCCGAAGGTGATCGAGGCCTATCTGGGCGTCGAGGAAGGGGAGGCCGAACTTGAGTTCTGAACCCCTGCTGAAGCTGGACGGCGTGACCGCCGGCTATGGCCGCATCACCGCCATCGAGGCCGTGGACCTGGCCGTTGCCCCGGGCAGCATGGTGACGCTTTTGGGCGCCAACGGCGCCGGCAAGACGACGACGCTGAAGACGATTTCGGGCCTGGTGCGGGCTGCCGCCGGCAAGGTGTGGTTCGAAGGCGAGGACATAACGCAATTGCCGCCGCACGAGATCGCGCGGCGGGGCCTGGTGCATGTGCCGGAGGGCCGGCACGTGCTGAAGGGCCTGAGCGTTGCCGAGAACCTGGAGCTCGGCGGCTTCACCGTGAAGGATGCCGCGGTGCGTAAGCAGCGCATGGACGAGGCCTTCGCGCTGTTCCCCATCCTCAAGGACCGCCGCAACCAGGATGCGTCGCTGCTTTCGGGCGGCGAGCAGCAGATGCTGGCGATCGGGCGCGCGCTGATGCACGGACCGAAGCTGCTGCTGCTCGACGAGCCCTCGATGGGCCTGGCGCCCAAGCTCGTCATCGAGACCATGAAGATCGTCAAGCGCCTGGCCGGAACCGGCACGACGATCCTGCTGGTCGAACAGAATGCACGGCTGGCGCTGAAGCTGGCCGATTACGGCTATGTGCTGGAAAGCGGACAGATCCGCATGGAGGGCGAGGCGGCAAAACTCAGGGCCGACACCTCCATCGTGGCCGCTTATCTCGGCGAATGATTTCCCCCTCCCCCCTGACTCAAGAAGGTTTATCGAAATGACTCTGACCTGGCATGGCGTGATCCCGGCGCTGATGACGGAGATGAAAAAGGACGGTGCGCTCGACCTCGACGCCACCGCCAAGCACCTGAAATCCTGCCTCGATGCCGGCTGCGAAGGCTTCGTGATGCTCGGCACGCTCGGCGAGAACTCCTCGCTCAGCCCCGAGGAGAAGGAAAAGGTGGTGCGCTGCGCGGTCGAAGCCGCGGACGGCAAGGTGCCGGTGATCGCCGGCGTTGCCGAATATACGACCGAGCTGGCGATCGAGGCTTCCAAGCGCATGCAGAAGGCCGGCGCTGCCGGCCTGATGGCGCTGCCGACGATGGTCTACCAGACCGATGCGCGCGAAAGCATCCAGCATTTCCGGACGCTCGCCCGCGCGGTCGACCTGCCGATCATGATCTACAACAACCACGTGGCCTACAAGGTCGACCTCAAGCCGCACGATTTCGCCGAGCTCGCCAGCGAGAAGAACATCGTGGCGGTGAAGGAATCGAGCCACGACAGCCGCCGCATCACCGACATGATCAACCTGCTCGGCGACCGCTACAAGATCGTCTGCGGCGTTGACGACCTGATGCTGGAGAACACGCTGTTCGGCGCCGTCGGCTGGGTCTCGGGCCTCGCCAATTCGTTCCCGCGCGAGGCGGTGGAGATGTACCGGCACGCCGAAGCCGGGCGCACCGCCGAAGCGCTGGCGCTCTATCGCTGGTTCATGCCGATGCTGCATCTCGACGTGGCGGTGAAGCTGGTACAGTACATCAAGCTCACCAACCAGATGGCGGGCGAAGGTTCGGAATGGGTGCGCGCGCCGCGCCTGACGCTGGAGGGCGAGGAGCGCGAGCGCATCATGGCCATCGTGCAGAAGGCGCTCGATACGCGCCCGCAGCTGAAGAAGGCGGCGTAAGAGCAGCGATTGACCGAAACCACCACTATCGATGTCGCCGTCATCGGCGCCGGAATCGTCGGGCTGGCCTCGGCGTTCCGGCTGCTGGAGGCCGGGCGGCGGGTGACGCTGATCGAGCGCCAGGGCATTGCCGAGGGGGCGAGCTTCGGCAATGCCGGGGCTTTCGCCTTTTCCGACGTGCTGCCGATGGCGAGCAAGGGAATGCTGCGCAAGGTCCCCGGCTGGCTCGCCGACCCGCTCGGGCCGCTCGCCATTCCGCCGGCCTACCTGCCGACGATCTTGCCGTGGCTGCTGCGCTACTGGCGGGCGGGCTGGAAGGATCGCTACGAGGGGAGCCTCGCCGCGCAATCGTCGCTGATGGCGCTGGCGCGCAGCGAATGGGCCAGCCTCGCGGCGACGGCGGGGATTGCGCATATGGTGCGCTCGGACGGCTCGCTGGAAGTCTATGAGAGCGAGGCGGAACTCAGGGCGAGCGTGCCCGGATGGGCGGCGCGCGAACGCCACGGCATCGGTTTCAGGCACGTGCGCGGGGCCGAACTGGCGGAGTTGCAGCCGGGGCTTTCGCCGCGCTTCGTGGTGGGCACTTTCGTGGCCGAATGGCAGACGGTGGACGATCCGTACCTGTTTGCCAGCGCGCTCGGCACTATCGTGCAGGCGCGGGGCGGTGCAGTGCTGAAGGCCGAGGTGCGCTCGGTGCAGCCGGCCAATGGCGGCGTTGCCATCGCGCTGAGCGACGGCAGCACGCTGCAGGCAAAACAGGCGGTGGTTGCCGGCGGGGCGTGGTCGAAGGCGCTGACGGCGCCGCTCGGCGATGCCGTGCCGCTCGAAACCGAACGCGGCTACAACACGACGTTGCCGCCGGGGGCGTTCGACCTCAGGCGGCAGGTGATCTTCGGCGGCCACGGCTTCGTGGTGACGCCGCTGTCGACGGGGCTGCGGGTCGGCGGCGCGGTGGAGCTTGGCGGGTTGAAAATCCCGCCCAATTTCAAGCGCTCCGAGGCGATGCTGAAAAAAGCCAAGGCTTTCCTGCCGGAGCTCAGGACCGAGGGCGGCAGGCAATGGATGGGATTCCGGCCGTCGCTGCCCGACAGCCTGCCGGTGATTTCGCCCTCCAGCGCTTCGCCCGATATCGTCTATGCTTTCGGCCACGGACACCTGGGCCTGACGCAGGCAGCGGCCACGGGACGGCTGGTGGCCGAATTGATTCAGAAGGCCAGACCTGCAATCGACATCACGCCGTTCGCGGCAACACGTTTTTGAGGACACTCTCGTTATGGCGCGCCATAGCTTTTTCTGCGTAGACGGACATACCTGCGGCAATCCGGTGCGGCTGGTGGCGGGCGGCGGCCCGCGCCTTGCCGGCGCCAACATGATCGAAAAGCGCGCCGATTTCGAAAGAAACTACGACTGGATCCGCACCGGGCTGATGTTCGAGCCGCGCGGGCACGACGTGATGTCGGGCTCGATCCTTTATCCGCCGCACGACCCGGAAAACGACGTCGCCATCCTCTTCATCGAAACGTCGGGGTGCCTCGCCATGTGCGGGCACGGCACGATCGGCACGGTGACGATGGCGATCGAACAGGGGCTGGTGACGCCGAAAGTGCCGGGCATGCTGCGGCTGGAAGTGCCGGCGGGACTGGTGATCGCCGAATATACGCAGGTAGGCGAATATGTGGACGAGGTGAAGCTCACCAACGTGCCGTCGTTCCTCTATTCCACCGATCTCGACGTGGAGTGCCCGGACCTGGGGCAGCTGAAGGTGGACGTCGCCTATGGCGGCAATTTCTACGCCATCATCGAGGCGCAGGAGAATTTCCGCGACATGGCGGATTATACGGCGGCCGATTTCATCCGCTGGAGCCCGGTGCTACGCAAGCGCCTCAATGAAGCGTACGAGTTCGTGCATCCCGAAAAGCCGGAGATCAACGGGCTGTCGCACATCATGTGGACTGGGGCGCCGAAGGCCGAGGACGCAACGGCGCGCAATGCGGTGTTCTACGGCGATAAGGCCATCGACCGCTCGCCCTGCGGTACCGGCACGTCGGCGCGCATGGCGCAGCTTTACGGGCGCGGGCGGCTGAAGGTGGGCGATGCCTTCAACCACGAGAGCATCATCGGCTCGATGTTCAAGGGCCGTGTCGAACAGGCGGTGCAGGTGGGCAATTACGACGGCATCGTGCCCTCGATCGCCGGCTGGGCCCGCATGACCGGGCTCAACACGATTTTCATCGACGACCGCGACCCGTTCAAGCACGGGTTCCTGGTGCAGTAGGAGACGCACATGAAGATCACCGGCATCAAGGCCTGGCAGATCGACCTGCCGCTGGTCGAGGGGCGCTATTCCTGGTCGAACGGCAATTATGTCGAGGTGTTCGACACGACGGTGGTTGCCGTCGAGACCGATGCCGGCATCACCGGCTATGCCGAATGCTGCCCGCTCGGTTCGGCCTATCTGCCGGCCTATGCTTTGGGCGTGCGCGAAGGCCTGCGCGAGATCGGCCCCAAGCTCATCGGGCTCGATCCGACCAATCTCAACGGGCTAAACCGGCACATGGATGCGGTGTTGCGCGGGCACAACTACGTCAAGGCGCCGATCGACATCGCGTGCTGGGATATCCTGGGCAAGGCGACCGGCCTGCCGGCCTATACGTTGCTCGGCGGGGCGGCGCAGGAGAGGATCGCGCTCTATCGCGCCATTTCGCAGCAGAGCCCGCAGGAGATGGCGGGCAAGATCGCCGGCTATCGCGCCGAGGGCTACACGAAGTTCCAACTGAAGGTCGGCGGCAATGCCGACGACGATATCGCGCGCATCCGCGCCTGCCGCGAGATTTTGCAGCCGACGGATATCCTCGTCGCTGACGCCAATACGGGCTGGACCAAGGCCGAGGCGGCGCGCGTGGTTTCGGCAGTGGGCGATCTCGATGTCTATATCGAGCAGCCCTGCCCCACCTACGAGGAATGCCTCTCCGTCCGCAACCGGACCAGCCGGCCGTTCGTACTGGACGAGGTGGTGGACGATGTCGGCATGCTGGTGCAGGGCATCGCCGACGACGCCATGGACGTGATCAACCTGAAGATCTCGAAGGTCGGCGGCCTCACCAAGGCGCGGCAGATGCGCGACCTTGCGGTGTCGTGCGGCATTCCGATGACGATCGAGGACACGTGGGGCGGCGACATCACGACAGCGGCGATCGCGCACCTGGCGCTGTCGACGCCGGAGGAATTCTGCTTCACCGCGACGGACTTCAACTCCTATGTCACGCGCAAGCTGGCCGACGGCGCGCCCGAGCGGGTGAACGGGTTCATGACGGCGAGCGGTGGGCCGGGGTTGGGAGTCGAGCCGCGCGTGGCCGAGTTCGGCGCGCCGGTGGTTGCGATATGAGAGATCCTGCTCGACTTCACCCCCCTCCCAACCTCCCCCGCAAGGGGGGAGGTGCCGCTCCGTGTGTTTTGCGGGATAGGGGATGACTGCATGAGGACGACCAAGACCATCCACATCGTCGGCTGCCATGCCGAGGGCGAGGTGGGGGACGTGATCGTGGGCGGTGTCGGGCCGATCCCGGGTGAGACGCTGTGGGAGCAATCGCGCTACATCGCTCGCGACCAGACGCTGCGGAATTTCGTCTTGAACGAGCCGCATGGCGGGGTGTTCCGGCACGTGAATATCCTGGTGCCGCCGAAGGACAAGCGGGCGCAGATGGGCTTCATCATCATGGAGCCGGAAGATACGCCGCCGATGTCGGGCTCGAACTCGATCTGCGTTTCGACCGTGCTGCTCGATGCCGGCATAGTGCCGATGACGGAGCCGGAAACCAAGCTGGTGCTGGAGGCGCCGGGTGGCGTCATCGAGGTTACTGCCAAGTGCCGCAACGGCAAGGCCGAGAGCATCACCGTCACCAATGTGCCGAGCTTTGCCGACAAGCTGGGCGCGGTCATCGAAGTCGAGGGCATCGGCACGCTGACGGTCGATACGGCCTATGGCGGCGACAGCTTCGTCATCGCCGATGCCAAGGCTTTGGGTTTTGCCATCAGGCCGGACGAAGCGCGCGAACTGGCCGAGACCGGCATCCGCATCACCAAGGCGGCGAACGAGCAATTGGGTTTCACGCATCCGACCAATGCGGGCTGGGACCATATCTCGTTCTGCCAGATCGCGGGGCCGCTGGAGCGCCGCGACGGCAGGCTGGTGGGCGCCAATGCCGTTGCCATCCAGCCCGGCAAGATCGACCGCTCGCCCACCGGCACCGGCTGCTCGGCGCGGCTGGCCGTGCTACACGCCAGGGGCGAGATCAAGGCCGGAGAGGACTACGAGGCGCATTCGATCATCGATTCCGTCTTTACCGCGCGCATTACCGGCGAGACCGAGATCGGCGGCAAAAAGGCCGTGATCCCCTCGATCACCGGCCGCGCCTGGATCACCGGCATCCGCCAGGAAATGCTCGACCCCGACGACCCATGGCCGGCAGGCGTCCGGCTTTCAGACACGTGGCCAAGGATAGGCAAGTGACCGAACACATCTCCCGCGACGACCTCGCGGACCTGTTGACCAAAATCTTTCTGCGCCATCGCTGCACCGAAACGACGGCCCGCATGCTGGCCGAAAACATGGCCACGGCCGAAGGCGACGGGGCGTTGAGCCACGGCATTTTCCGCATCACCGGGAACCTCGCTTCGCTCGATACCGGCTGGGTCGACGGCATGGCCGTGCCGACGGTTGAAGACGTGGCACCCGGCATGGTGCGCGCCGACGGCAATAACGGCTTTGCCCTGCCCGCCTTCGCTGCCGCGCGCGAGCTGTTCGTTGCCAAGGCGCGCAGCAACGGCATCGCCGTGATGAGCGTGCGCAATTCCCACCATTTCGGGGCGCTGTGGCCCGACATCGAGCCGTTCGCGCGGCAAGGGTTCATCGCGCTGATGATGGTCAACTCGATGGCCAATGTCGTGCCGCATGGCGGCAAGCACCGGCTCTACGGCACCAATCCGCTCGGCTTTGCCGTGCCGCGCGACGGTCGCGACCCGCTGGTCTTCGACCAGGCTTCGAGCGCCTGGTCGAACGGCGATGTGCAGATCGCCCGGCGCGAAGGCCGGCAATTGCCGGAAGGCGTCGGTGTCGACAGCGAGGGCAACCCGACGACCGACCCCAATGCGGTTCTGGAAGGCGGGGCCATATTGCCGTTCGGCGGGCACAAGGGCTCGTCGGTGGCGATGATGATGGAAGTGATGGCGGCAGGGCTTGCCGGCGGCGATTTCTCGTTTGAGGTCGACTGGAGCGCCTATCCGGGGGCAGCTACGCCACGCACCGGCCAGACGATCATCCTCATCGATCCCAGGCGCGGCGCGCCGCGCAGCTTTGCCGACCGCATGGAAGTGCTGATCGCTGCCATCCACGAGGCTGGGCAGGACCGCTTGCCGGGCGATCGGCGCTACGCAAATCGGCGGCGATCGGATAAGGAAGGCATTCCGCTGCGTCGCGAGGATTTGGCGAGGCTGCGGGAACTGGCGGGAGACTAGCCTCGCGGCACAGGCCTTGCCACACCGTCATTACCCGCTTCATGCGGGTAATCCAGTGATGCGCTGTCGAGCGCATCGATAGGTTTTTTCGTCTCGCCGACGCGAGACGGCTGGATTGCCCGGACACGCCGGGCAATGACGGAAAACGAGATTTCAGAAGGCTCGGCACCCGCTGAGCAGGTGATCCGTGAGCGAACAAACCATCACCATCCGCCGCAGCATCCTGCTCGGTGTCGCCTGCGGCGTCGGGGCCGGTGCCTTTTGGGGCACGGTGTTCCTGGCGCCGAAAGTGCTTGCCGGCTTTTCGCCGTTCGAGCTGACGGTGGCGCGCTATCTCGTCTACGGGCTGGTGTCGGCGCTGCTGCTGGCGCCGCGCTGGCAGAAAGTCACCAGCGCCATCACGCGCACCGAGTGGATGGCGCTGGTGCGGCTGAGCCTGCTCGGAAACATCGTCTATTACATCTTCGTCGCTGCCGCGGTGCAGTTGGGCGGCGTCGCCGTCGCCTCGCTGATCGTCGGCCTGTTGCCGGTGCTGGTGACGCTGCTCGGTTCGCGCGACCATGGCGCCCTGCCCTTGCGGCACCTGGCGGCGCCGCTGACGATCATCGCGCTCGGCATCGTACTCATCAATGCCGACCTGTTCGGTGCCGCGCCGTCCGGCGATCCGCTGCTGAAGGCGGTGGGCGTTGCCTGTGCCGTCGTGGCGCTGTTCTCGTGGGGCTTTTATGCCGTGCACAACAGCCGGTGGCTGGCACGCGTGCATCACGTCTCGAGCCAGGACTGGTCCTTGCTCACCGGCATCGTCACCGGCGCACTGGCGCTGGCGCTCGCCGTACCGGTGTTTGCGCTCGGCCAGTCGCACAGCGGTCACGACTGGCTGGTATTCTGGGGCTTCAACCTGGTGCTGGCGGTTGGCGCATCGGTGATCGGCAATGCGCTGTGGAACACGGCCAGCCGTTTGCTGCCGCTGACGCTCAGCGGCCAGATGATCATCTTTGAAACCTTGTTCGCCTTGCTTTACGGGTTCATTTGGGAGCAACGTCTGCCCCGTCCACTCGAGCTCATGGCCATCGCCGCCCTCGTCATCGGCGTTTCGTGGTCGGCCCGGCTTCATCAAGTCCATGCAGAACCCAAGCCTTAGAGGTAAAAACTAATGCAGGATCCCAACCTTTCGGCGCCCTGGCGCAACCGCCCCTATCATCGCCGCTGGCTGATCGAGCAGGCTGACAGGCTGTTCGATTTCTTCCAGCAGGCATCGATCAATCCCAAGGGCGGTTTCTTCGAGCTGGACGATGCCGGAAAGCCGATTGCGGACAATAACGGGTTGCGGCAGATCCATGCGACGACGCGCATGGTGCACTGCTTTTCGCTGGGCAGCCTGCTCGGCAGGCCGGGCTCCGACGAGATCATTGAGCACGGGCTCGACTACATCTGGAACCACCACCGCGACACCAAGCACGGCGGTTACGTCTGGTCGCTCGACAACGACGGCTTGAAGGACGACAGCAAGCAGGCCTACGGCAATGCCTTCGTGCTGCTTGCCGCTTCGTCGGCGAAGGTTGCGGGCCATGCGCGCGCCGACGAGATCATCGCCGATATCACGGACGTGCTGAACACGCGCTTCTGGGACGATGCGGCCGGCGCCACGACCGAGGAATATGCCCGCGACTGGTCGCCGATCAGCGATTATCGCGGCCAGAATTCCAACATGCACCTGACCGAAGCGCTGATGGCGGCGTTCGAGGCGACGGGCCACCGCGACTATCTCGACAAGGCCGAGCGCATCGCCGAGCTGATCATCGGCAAGCACGCCAAGGCGCTGGGCTATCGCGTTGCCGAGCACTTCAACGCCAAGTGGGAGCTCGACAAGGATTATCGCGGCGCCGACATGTTCCGCCCCGCGGGCACAACGCCCGGCCACTGGCTGGAATGGGCGCGCCTCACCATGCAGTTGTGGGAACTGGGCGGGCGCAAGACCGACTGGCTGCCCGATGCCTCGCAGGCTCTGTTCCGGCAAGCCGTGGAGATCGGCTGGGACAAGCAGCATGGCGGGTTTTTCTATACGCTCGACTGGAACGACAGGCCGGCGCTAACGCAAAAACTGTGGTGGCCGGTGTCGGAAGCGATCGGCGCCGCGGCGTTCCTGGGCGCGCATGTCGAGGACCCGTTCTACGAGGAATGGTACCGCCGGCTCTGGGATTTCGCCGCCAATCACCTGATCGATACCGAACAGGGCGGCTGGCATCCCGAGCTTTCGGCGGACCTGACGGTGGGATCGAGCCTGTTTACCGGCAAGCCCGACATCTACCATGCGCTGCAGGCGTGCCTCATCCCGCTGTTCCCGGCGACGGGCAGCCTGACGCGGGTGATCCCGGGCAATCCGCTGTAGGTCAAGGTAGTAAGCTGGGCCCCGGCTCAAGGCCGGGGAGGACTTGGGGATAGATAGAAGATTCCCTCAAGATCAGAGGTCTTTTTCTCAATCCTTCATTAACCCTGTCGGCAGACCGACGAAAATCGTCAGCTTTGCGCAAGGCGGCCGCTCTACAACAGGGCGAAGGTTCGGGGCAAAGCCCATGTCGATGACGATCAGCGCGCCGCCATCCAGTGCCGGTTCCCGGTTTCCGGGGACCGAGTACGTGCGTGCGCGCGCCGAAAAGCTGCTCCACTGGGCGGTGGCGACGTGGATCTTTTCCGGCGGCATCATCCTTTTCGAGCCCTCGTTCTACGAGCTCCTGTTCATCCCGACGCTGCTGATCGCGGCAATTGCCGGCATGCGCTTCTACCGCTCGACGGCAAGCCTGCTGTTCCTGACCATCATCTTCTTTCCGTTTGCGCTGATCGCATCGTTCCAGGCGTTCTATACGCCGCTAACACAGGCATTCATCTTCGCACTCGTCACCTTCTTCCTGCTGCTGACGGCGGTGTTCACGGCGAACTACGTGGCGGCGGCCCCGCACGAGCGGGTGAAGGGCATCATGATCGCCTATACGGTAATCACGGTGATTTCGGCGCTGATCGGGCTTTACGGCTATCTGCGCCACGTCGACACGTTCACGCTCTATGGCCGCGCCAAGGCGATGTTCAAGGACCCGAACGTTTACGGGCCCTTCCTTATCCTGCCGGCTATCTATGCGCTGCAGCGCGTGCTGATGAGCCGCAACCTCAAGCGCATCATCGTCTCGGGCGTGGTCTATTGCATCCTGCTCGTCGGCGTGTTCGCGAGCTTTTCGCGCGCGGCCTGGGGCGTGTTCGCCTTCGCTTCGCTGGCCGCGTACCTCATGGTGTTCTTCCTCGAGGCCAATGGCCGCGACAAGGTGCGCATGCTGATGATGGGCCTGATCGGAGGGGCGTTCCTGCTGGTGGCGCTCATCGGGCTGATCAGCCTGCCGGCCTTCAATTCGCTGTTCGAGGAGCGCGCCAGCGTCACGCAGAACTACGATACGGGTTCGTCCGGACGCTTCGGCCGGCAGGGCTATGCGTTCGACCTGGCGCTGCAGAACCCGCTGGGCCTGGGGCCGCTGGAATTCCAGCACCTCGAAAACAAGGAGCAGCCGCACGACACCTATGTCACCGTGCTGCACCATTACGGCTGGGGCGGCGGCCTCGCCTATTACGCGCTCGTCATCCTGACGCTGATCCGCGGCTTTGCCGGGCTGAGATACAAGCGCGTGCGGCTGTTGCTGATACCGCTGCTGGCAGTCTACGTGCCGCACGTCATCGAAGCGGCGATCATCGATATCGACCACTGGCGCCATTATTTCCTGATCGTCGGGCTGATCTGGGGCGTGACGACGTTCAATATCCGCGACCAGAAACCGCTGCCGCGCGAAGCGGCTCTAGTCTAGTTCACCGTCACCACCGGCAACGTCGCGATGAAGCCGGCGTCGAGATCGACGCCAAGGCCGGGCGCGTCCGTCGGCTGCATCTCGCCGCCCGGCCCGTAGCCGAAGCCGCCCGTCACCGGATCGTCCTTCAGCATGTCGCCGCCATCGAGATCGGCGAAGGCGACATTGGTGCGCGCCGAGGCGAAATGCAGAGCCGCCGAGAGGCCGAGCCGGCATTCCGTCATGCAGCCGACCATGCAGGCGATGCCGTCGGCTTCGGCGATGGCGTTGATGCGCAGGGCGATGGAGATGCCGCCGGACTTGGCGAGCTTGATGTTGAAATAGTCCGCCGCCTGCCGGCGCACCAGCGCGATGGCGTCGCGTTCGTCGAACAGGGCCTCGTCGGCCATGATCGGGATCGGCGAGGTGCGGCGGATATCGGCCAGCCCTTCGATATCCCAGGCGGCAACCGGCTGCTCGCAATATTGAGGGCCGAACGGAGCGATGGCCGTGAGCGCCTGGCGGGCGGTAACGCGGCTCCAGCCCTGGTTGGCATCGACGCGGATGGCAATCGACGGGCCGACGGCGGCACGCACGAGACGGACGCGCTCGATATCGGTGGCAAGGTCGGTGCCGAGCTTGACCTTGATGGCGGTGAAGCCGCGGGCGACGAAATCGCTGGCGCGCTCAGCCATGACCTCCGGGGCTTCGAGGCCCACCGTGTTGTCGGTGGCGATGGTGCGACGGCGGCCGCCGAGGACGGCATAAAGCGGCATGTTGGCGGCCTTGCCGACGATGTCCCACAGCGCCATGTCGAAAGCGGAGCGCGTCGTCGATTGCGTCGGCATGGCGCGGCGCATCCTGTCGACAAGGCCTTCGACGTCGAGCGGATCGGCGCCGACCAGGAGCTTGGCGAGGAAGGTGGCCGAGGCGAGTGCGGTCTCGGGCGTTTCGCCGACGACGGGGGTGAGGACGTTGGCCTCACCCATGCCGTAAAGGCCGGCATCGGTGTGCACGCGGATGAAAAGCGATTTTGAATCAATAGTTACGCCGATGGCGATGCGGAATGGGACCTTCAATGGCAGCGATGCAGAAAAGATATCCACGCTGGTGATGCGCATGGCCGACTCCGATGATTCGTTCATCGATTGTTAGCATTTCCGGAGCGTGATGGCGCATTCCTCGCCAAGGAGAACAGAATGGCCATCCTCGCCTGGGCGAGCCTCATCTTCGTTGCGGTTGTGACGCTGTCGCCGATCGAGTTCCGGCCGGTGCTGACCATGCCGCTCTACGAGCACTTTTTTGCCTTTGCGGTCATAGGCCTGTTGTTCGGCCTGGCATATCCGCGGCACTGGCTGCTGATCGCGCTGGCGGTGATCGGCAGCGCGGTGGCGCTGGAGCTTTTGCAATTGGTGACGCCGGGCCGACACGGCCGCATACCGGATGTGATCGAAAAGATCCTCGGCGGCATCGTCGGCCTCGCCATTGCGCGGATGATTGCGGCAAGGAAACGGCGACAGTAACGACTTATCCCACTTATCCCCGCCCTTCCCGGCGGGTGCATAATCCTCGAAAGTTTAGCAAGCGAGGATTTGCATGACCGACCGTTTCGCCGATTCCACGTCCGGGCTGGATGCGCCCGCCAGCCACGGCTTTTCCGTAACGCCCGACGATGCCGCCGATCTCGCCGAGACGACGCGCGCGCTCTATGTCGGCACGGCCGGCACCATCGCCGTCGTGCTCGCTTCGGGCGCCATGCTGAGTTTCGGCAATGTGGCGAGCGGCAGCCTGCTGCCGCTGCGCACCAAGCGCGTGATGGCGACGGGCACGACCGCAGCCGGCATTGTCGGGCTCGTCTGATGCTGAACCTGGGGATCGCCCTTGGGGCGCGGAACCCGGCGCAATGGTGGCCGGACGGTGCGCTCTATGCCGCCGATTTCGGCGAGAACCGCTACATGGCGGGCGGTGCGCCGATCACGGCGAGCGACGCGTTCACGCTGACGCGGGCCAGCGGCAAGCGCGCCGCCGACGGCCGCGGCAAGTGGCTCGCCTTCGGCGCCAACCAGCCGGCACGCACCGATCTCGGCGTGCTGCTCGAGCCGGCAGCGGAGAACGGCCTGCCGAACACGGCGCTGGACGGCGCTGCGCTCAGCACGACCAATATGCTTGATGGCCTGCCCACCGGCTGGAGCCGCAACAAGATCGACGGCACCGGCTTTTCGGCGCGCATCGTCGCGCTCGACACCTGGCTCGGCCTGCCGGCGCTGACCGTGCGCTTGTGGGGGAATTCCACGGTGGGCGATGCGCAGATCGTCTTTGCCAGCATAGCGAGCCTGATGGCCGTTGCGGGCGACACGATCCTCGAAAGCCTGTTCGTCCAGCGTATCGCCGGTTCGAGCAACAACATCTCGCCACGGCTGCGGCTGACCGAGCAGGATGCCGGTGGCATCTACCTCAACAAGCAGCTGTATTTCTTTACGCCACAGGCCGGCGCGACACGCGAATCGCACAGCTTCACGGTGGCCAATGCCGCTGCGGCGCGTGCCACGATGGTGCTGGAATTCTCGTGCTCCGGCGCTTTCGATTTGACCCTGCGCATCGCGGCGCCGCAGATGGTGAAGACAGGTTGGACCAACCCGACCTCGCCGATCATCGCCAGCGGCAGCACGGGCAGCCGCGCCGCCGATGCGATGGTGCTGAACCTGCCGGAGACGGCGTGCGACGTAACGCTGACCTTTGCCGATGGCGGCACGGTGGTGATGGAGGGGGTTTCGGGCGCAACGGCGCTCGATCCCGCGCAGTTCGGCGCGGTGCCGCTGCGCCGGGCGGTGGCAGCGCCATTGTGATCGGCTTTGGAGGCGGGTGATGGATCGCAAAGATGGGCCCCGGATCAAGTCCGGGGAGGACACGTGGTTAGATCGAAGATACTCGCCGAGTTCGAGTTCTCATCTCAATCTCACAAAGCATCGTCCGCCTTCTCGCGCTGCCAGGCGCGGTACCAGGTGACGAAACGCGTTGCGACCGTATCGACATCGGTATTGGGAACGAAGCCGGTCAGCGCCTTGAGCAGGCGAGGATCGGCGTAGGTGGCAACGACGTCGCCCTGCTGCATGGGCCGCATGAGCTTTTCGGCCTTGCGGCCCAAAGCCCGTTCGATGGCTCCGATGAAGGCCATGAGTTCGACCCGCTGGCCGCCGGCAATGTTGACGGTGCGCCAGGGCGCCACGGGCGAGAGGGAATCGGTGACGCCTTCCGCCTCGACCGGGCGGCCCTCCTCGGGGATGGCCGACATCAGCCGGGAGATGCCTTCGACGAGGTCGGCGACATCGGTGAGGTCGCGCCGCATGCGGCCCTCGCCATAGACCTCGATGGGCTCGCCGTTCTCGATGGCGGAGACGAACTTGAAGAGCGCCATGTCGGGCCGGCCCCAGGCGCCATAGACGGTGAAGAAGCGAAAGCAGGTGGTCGGGATCTTGTGCAGGTGGGCATAGGAATGGCTCATCGCCTCGCCGGCCTTCTTGGTTGCGGCATAGAGCGAGACGGGGAAATCGGTGCGGTCGGACTCTTCGAACGGCATTTTCGTATTGCCGCCATAGACCGAGGACGTCGACGCGATGAGCAGGTGTCGCGGCCGCGCCTGGCGCGCCGCTTCCAGGAGGTTGAAAGTGCCGACGAGATTGGCGTCGACATAGGCTTCGGGATTGGTGAGCGAGTAGCGAACGCCGGCCTGGGCGGCGAGATGGACGATGATATCGGGGGTAAAGCCCGCCACCGCCGCTTCGAGCGCCGGCCTATCCTCGAGCATGGCGACGACGGCGGAAAAAGCGTTGGAGCGCTGGAGCAGCGCATGCCGCTGCTCCTTCAGCGCCGGATCGTAATAGGCCGTCATGCCATCGTAGCCGAGCACCTGGTGGCCGTCGGCAAGGAGGCGATTGGCCAGGTGAAAGCCGATGAAACCGGCGGTGCCGGTGACGAATATCCTCACTCGGCAGCCACGGCTGTACTGGCGGTACGGCCGGTGGGCCGGCCAACGCTTTCATAGATGAAGCCGCAGGCCTCCACCTCGTGGCGGCGATAGATGTTGCGCAGGTCGACGAGTATCCGCTGTTTCATTGCCTTGCCCAGCCGTTCCAGATCGAGCGAGCGGAACTGGTTCCATTCGGTGACGATGGCGACGCAATCGGCCCCGGCGGCGACGTCATAGGCGTCGCGCGCAAAGTCGATACCGTCGATCACCGTCTTTGCCATTTCCATGCCCTCCGGATCATAGGCGCGAACCTTGGCGCCGGCGTCAAGCAGGGACTGCACGATGGCGATGGAAGGCGCTTCGCGCATGTCATCGGTATTGGGCTTGAACGTGAGGCCCAGGAGGCCAATGGTGCGGCCGCGGACGTCGCCGCCGCAGGCCGCAACGATCTTGCGGCCCATGGCGCGCTTGCGCTGGTCGTTGACCGCGACGGTGGTTTCGACCAGCCGCAGCGGGCTTTCGAAATCCTGCCCCGTCTTGACCAGGGCCAGCGTATCCTTGGGGAAGCACGAGCCGCCATAGCCCGGGCCGGCATTGAGGAACTTGGTGCCGATGCGGTTGTCGAGCCCGATGCCGCGGGCCACTTCCTGGACGTTCGCACCCGTCTTTTCGCAGAGATCGGCGATCTCGTTGATGAAGGTGATCTTCATGGCGAGGAAGGCGTTGCCGGCATATTTGGTGAGTTCGGCAGTGCGGCGCGAGACGAACATCAGCGGCGCCTGGTTGAGGTAGAGCGGACGATAGACCTCGGTCATCACGTCGCGGGCGCGCTCATCCTCGATGCCGACGACGATGCGATCGGGCCGCTTGAAATCCTCGATGGCGGCGCCTTCGCGCAGGAATTCGGGATTGGACACCACCGCCACATCGGCCTTGGGATTGACCTCGCGGATGATGCGCTCGACCTCGTCGCCGGTGCCGACGGGCACGGTGGACTTGGTGACGACGACGGTGAAGCCCTTGATCGCCCGGGCAACGGAGGCGGCGGCGTCGCGCACATAGGAAAGGTCGGCATGGCCATCGCCGCGCCGCGACGGCGTGCCGACGGCGATAAAGACGACATCGGCAGCGGCGACGGCCGGTTCGAGCGCCGTGGAAAAATGCAGCCGGCCGTCGGCGGCATTGTCGGCAACGAGTTCTGCCAGGCCCGGTTCGTAGATGGGAATGCGCCCCTGCGACAGAGCGGCGATCTTTTCGGCATCGAGATCGACCGCAGTCACGTCGTGCCCGAAATCGGCAAAACAAGCTCCGCTGACGAGACCGACATAGCCGGAACCGATCATCGCAATACGCATAGGCAAACTCCTCGATTGGATATTTGCGAATGAGGATAGAGGCACGAAGAGGTTACAAAAAGGCACGCGGGTGTGGGAGAGGTGTTTGATGTTGCCTGTGCTTAATCACTCTCTCGACACCGTAGATTGTTGCCCAGGCCCCCTCACCCGCCCTTCAGGCGACCTTTCCCCCGGGGGAGAGGTGTGGATAGATCTCGCGCGTTGCCAAGCGGGCCCCCGGCTCAAGGCCGGAGAGGACTCGTGGTTAGTGTGAGGATGGAGGCTCGGAGATTGCGTATTCAGCTTCATCTACCACCCTCCGCCTCACGTCTCGGCATAGTATTTTGCGTAAGTGTCGCCATAGGCGATGAGGTCGCGCTGCTGCTGGTTGAGGACGGCGAGAAGCGGGACCTTGTCGCTGGTGGCGGCGGTGAGCGCGGCCAGTGCCGCGCGCACCTGCTGTTGCGGCGTTGCTGACCATTTGACGACGAAGACGACGGCATCGGCCTTGCCGGCGAGCAGCAGGCCATCAACGACCGGGCCGACCGGCGGCGTATCGAGGATGACGATGTCGAACTTTTCGCGCGCCGCATCGAGCAGGCGGGCAAAAGTGCGGCCGGTGAGCAATTGGTCGGTGGCGCGATCGTTATGCCGGGACCCGAGCACGATTTGGGCGCCGCTTTGCGCATCGGTGACCATGATCGCCTTGAGATCGAGCGCTTCGCCTTCGGCAGCGAGGTAATCGAGGAGGCCTTCGGATGCGGTGCGGCCGAGCAGCGTGTGCACGCCCGGCCGGCGTAGATCGCAATCAATGAGCAGGGTGGAGAGGCCCGATTGCGCATAGGCGCGGGCGAGCGACAAAGCGATGGTCGTCTTGCCCTCCCCCGCCACGGCGGACGAGACCATGATGAGCGCATCGGCGGGACCGGGCACGATGACGCCGCGGCGGCGGCGCACCGCCTGATCGATGCCGATGCGCAGGCGCCTGACGGCTTCGGAATAATGGGAAAGCGGCGCGGCAACGACGGCATCGGCGGCACGTTGCCGGCGCTGGCGCGGGATGGTCGAGACGACGGGCAGAGCGAGAATACCGGCGGCCTGCTCTTCGCTGGTGAAGCCGCCCAAGAAATTCTCGACGAGGAAGGCGAGACCGGTGCCGAGCAACAGGCCGAAAAGGCCGGCAGCGCCGAGGGCGAGACGCGGATTGGGGAAGGACGGTTCGGACGGCGGCGTCGCCTCGGAGACGAGGCGACTGTCGGCCACCTGCAAATAGGCCTGGGTGTCGAGGTCGTTGCGGCGGGTCAGCAGCGTCTGATACTGGCCGCGCGCGATCTCGGCATTCTGCTGTACTTCGTAAAGGGCGGTGAGGATGTCGGACGGCAGGTCGGCGGCAAGGATCGCCGATTTCAACTCGTCGCGCAGGCGCCCCGCCTCGACCTGCTTGCCCGCCAGTTCGGTCCTGAGGCTGAAAACGGCGCGGGTGGCGGCGGCATCGAGATCATTGTCGAGGCGCTGGAGGCTGGCACGCAGATCGACGGCATCGCCGCTGCCGGCGGCGAGGCCGGCAAGGCGGGCGGCAAGGTCGCGGCGCTGGTTTTCGAGGCCGGCGATCGCCTCGTTCTTGAGGCTTAAGGCAACGGCGGCCCAATCGTGCTGGCCGAGGCCGGTTTCGGCCTCACGGACCTGCGCTGAGAGCATGGTGCGCGCCGCCGCGAGCGCATCGATGCGATCGTGGAGCGAAGCGAGGTCGGTGCGGCCGGCCGCCTCGCTGATGCGGGCGAAATTGGCATCGATGAAGGTATCGAAGGCCTGGTCGGAACGGGCAACGGCAGCACTGGCATCGGCAAGGCGGGAAGCGACGATATCGCGCGATTGCAGGGTGGAGGCGATCTTGGCGTCGAGCTGCTGGCGGATATAGGTGCGGGCGACGGCATTGGCGAGCGTAGCGGCGAAATCGGGCCGCACCGAACGCCCGGAAACGGCGATGAGGAAGGTGAGTCCGCGCCGGTCGACAGCGACGGCGTTGTGCAGCTTGTCCATGACGCCGTGCAGGGCATCATCGCCTGAGGGCAGCGGCGGCGGGGAAAGCCGGAGGAAGGCCATGGCCTTGTCGGCAAGGCCGAGGCGCGGGCCGAATTCGCTGTCGGTCGCGAGGTGCAGGTCGCCGGCGACGGCAAGAAGGGTGGTTTCGGACTTCACCAGCTCGACCTCGCTATCGACGCGCAGGGACTCCGAGGAAGAACCGGAGAGCTGCGTATCGGGGGCGAGCAGGTTCTTGTGGCCGGGATCGACGAGGACGAGCGCCGTCGCCGTATAGACCGGGCGAATAGCGAGCAGCACGATCGCGGTGGCGGCAACGATGATGGCGGCGGTGACGAGGACGACACCGATGCGCCGGCGCAGGAGGCCGAGCATGGCGCGCAGGTCGAGGACGGATTCATCCATGGCGCACCGCCTCCGAGATCAGCACGGGCGGGCGGCCGGGGACGAGACGCGCGGCAGTCAGGCGGCCGGTAAAGCAGGCGCCGGTATCGAGGGCGATGCGCCGGGGCAAGACCAGTGGGTCGCGGCGCGGCGTGTGGCCGTGGGCGATGGGTTTGGGGAAGCCGCCGAAATCGGAGGCGTAGTTGTCGCGGTACCAAAGGAGGTCCTGGCGCGATTGCGAGGCGATCGGCGTGCCGGGCCTGACGCCGGCATGGACGAACAGGAAGCCCGGGGTTTCGATGGCGACGGGCAGTTCGGCGATGAATTCGGCGTGCTCGGACGGAATGGCGTCGAGGGCGAGATCGCCGAGATTGCGGGCATAAAGCGCAGTGTCGGGGACGCCATAGGAGCGCAGGGTCTCGTAGCCGCCATTGTCGAGCCAGGGCGCGGCGGGGCTGGGGCGGGCGAGGAAATCCAGCATCATGTCCTCGTGGTTGCCCATGAGGCAGTAGCGGGTGAAACGAGCGGGCGGCGGCGCCAGCAGGTGTTCGATGACGCCGGCCGGATTGGGGCCGCGATCGATGACGTCGCCGAGCAGCAGCAGCCAGACGTCGCCCGGGATGGTTTCGGCATCGGCGACGATGGCGGCTTCGAGGCGCAGCAGCAGATCGAGGCAGCCGTGGACGTCGCCGATGGCGTAGATGGCGGCGGGATCGCGATCGAAGGCGAGGCGCCGGCCGGTGGGGGTGGCGCTGCCGAATAGGCGCAGGAGGAAGTCGCTAGCCGGCATGGGCGGACCTCCGCATTGTGCCGGCGGGCAGCGCCAGGACGGCGAGCAGAAGCATGGCATCGGCCATGATCTCGGCGCTGAAATCGACGAGGGCATGGAGGGCAAAGACCGTCGCGACGGCAAGGGCGGCGACAGCGGTGGTGCGGCGGGCGGGATCGGCGAGCGCGACCCAGGCGCGACGGGCGAGAAGCGCGAACAGGAGCAACGGGAGCGAACCGGCAACGAGGCCGAGCTCGAACCATGCCGTCAGGTAGCTCGAATGGGCATGGTCCCAGACGAAGCCGCCATCGAGCGGGGCGTGCTGGAAGGCGGGAAAGACGGCAGCGAAACTGCCGGCGCCATAGCCGGTGACGGGGCCCATAAGGATTGCCTGCCAGACCTGGGCATAGAGCGCCGGGCGGCCTTCTGTGCCGGCGAGCAGCAGGCGGTCGGCAAGGCCGGCGCCAAAGAGGATGGCGAGCCCGGCGATAAGAGCGAGCAGCGTGAGGCGGAGTGAAGTGCGGACGGTGAAGATAAGCGCGACGGCGATGCCGGCAAGGCCTGCAACGAGGCCGGCGCGCGAGCCGGTGGCAAAGAGCGCGGCCAGGACGAAGGCGAGGCCTATGCCTGTGAGCGCCAGTTGCGGCCAGCGCGGGCGGGCGGCAAGGAGCGCTGCGCCGATGGCGGCGCCGGCGGCAAGGAAGGTGGCAAAGGCATTGCGGTTGATGAAGGTGGCGGTGGCGTAGCCGCGATAGAAGGCTTTGTCGGCGCCGATGGTGACGAGGCCATAGATCGCGTAGGCGACAATTATGGCAAAGATCGCGACCAGCATGCGGCGGGCCAGCGCGGGATCGGATGCGGCTTGCGAGGCGAGCAGGAAGAGGACGGCATAGGCCGCAAGCACGAGGATAGAAAGCAGCGTGCTGCCCGGATCGAGGGTAAGATTTGGCGCGGTGACGGTGGTGCCGTCGGAAAGGGTGAGCGGCAGGCCGGGCAGCAGGAGTTGCAGGCCGAGCCAGGTGATGATGGCAGCGAGGATGAGAGTTTCCGGCAAAGGCAGGCGCAGCGGCGGCGTCGTGCCGAAAAGCGCGGCGATGCCGTAGGCGAGACCGAGGATGCCGAGGAGTGCGGCCCAGAGCAGCCAGAACAGCGGCCGGTTGCTGCCGAGCGGCAGCGGCGCCAGCGCGATGACGGCTACGACGAGACCGGCAATGACGGCGGGAATGCTCATGGCGCCGCCGCCTTGATGGCAGAAAGGAAACGGCGCTGTTGGTCGAGCGGTGCCCTTTCGGCGACGGAGAGGAAGAGTTCACGGCTTTCGGGCATGGCGAGATAGTGCGCGGCCAGAGCGCGCGTGCCGGCGGCGCTCGTGAGCAGGACGGCGATGTCGCGCGTCGGCTCCGTGTCGTGCCGGAGGGCCAGCAGCAGGCGGCGATCGGCGAACCAGGCGACTTCGGGCGCCGTGGCGCGGGCTTGATCGAGGGCATCGACATCGGTGAGAGCAAGAGCCAGCCAGGCGCGGGCATAGGTGGGCATGGCGGCGGTCACGCTGCGCGCGGCATCGGCGCAGGCGGCAAGGAAAGCGGCGCGGCGGTCGCTCGGTTGCACCCGGGCATAGAGGCTGTCGGGCAGATCGAGGCAATCGGAGAAGTAGCGATCCTTGGCAAAGAGCGAGGTGCCGGGCGTCACCGTGCCGGAGGCGATGGCGGCAAAGCGCGCCGCTTCAGGAGCGCTGGACCAGAAGGCCAGTTCGGAGCGGATATTGGCGAGCGAAAAGCCCAGCAGGGCGGCGGAGACCGCGATGAGGACTGCCGCTGACAGGTGCCGCGCCACCGCCCGCCATCACGCCGGACTGCCGGGAATTTCGGCGATGGCGGCCGTCGCTCCCACGTCGCCGGCGGCGATGGTGGCGGCGATTTCGGCGATACGGGCGGCCTGGGCGGTATCGCTGGAGAAGGTCGCGGCCTCGCGGATAGCGGCGACGATCACATCGCGAGCGGCCGGAGACGAGGCCAGGGCGACGACGAGATCGGCGACGGCCTGGTTGATCACTGCGGGATCGAGCGCTGCGAGATGGGCGCGGACGGCGGCAAGGCAGGTATCGGTGTCGGTTGCGCAGGCGGCAACGACGTCACCAGTCGTGACAGTGAAAACCTCCTCAGCCGAGACGCTGCCGACAAGCAGCGAGACGGCAATCATGGACGTAAAAATCGGCTTGATCACAGCACATGTCCCCCCGCACATGTCCGTTGCACCGCAAGTTGTGAGGCCTTTCCGCCATGCCGTCAACGCAGGATTCGGAAATCGTTAACCGAATGCGCCGCGCCAATATTGCGCCGCTGTTTCGCGAATTCTTGGGTGACAACGACATCAACCCCAGATGCCGGGGTTTTCGCCCTGCATGGAGACGAGCCGATAGCCGGTGCGCGCCAGCGGGCGAATGGCGGAGGTGAGATTGTCGAGCACGTAATGCTCGCTGCCGGCGACGACGACGAGGACGGCGTGGCCTTCGCCCGAACGCGTCTTCACATAGGCGATGCGCAGGGCATTGGCGGGCAGGCCGGCGGATATGAGCTGCTGGCGCTTGGCCAGCACGTAATCCTCGCAATCGCCGGCCTTGGCATCGAGGCTCCAAGTGTCGAAACCGCGATCGGCGCGCGGCCTGATCTGGCGGTTGACGGCGAGGTTGATTTTATCCAGCAGGCGCAGGACCGCGGGACCGGGCTCGATGGAGGCGGCACCGCCGCCCCGGCATTCGGCCGGATGCTGCAGGCACATGAGCTGATAGCCGAGCGGCGCATGCGTGCCTTCAGCGTGCGCCGGACCGGCGAGCAGCAGGACGAGCGATAATGCAGGCAGCGTCTTCATGCACTTCATCAGCTCACATAAAGCTTTATGAAGCCCTGCTGCATGCGGGAGAACGCGCAAGTGGTGTGACGAGGAGAGATCGGGGGCGTTGCCAAGCTGGGCCCCGGATTAAATCCGGGGAGGACGTGGGTGAGGGATTGAGGATCACTCTACATCCTGCTCGATTTCACCCCCCTCCCAACCTCCCCCGCAAGGGGGGAGGTGCTCATCGAGATTTTTGAACGCCTGGTTTCCCACATGCACGATGCAACACCCTCCCCCTTGCGGGGAGGGCTGGGGAGGGGGGTGAGGCCAAGCAGGGTCTATCGATCTCTCTCAATCCTTCAACGAGTCCTCCCCGGCCTTGAGCCGGGGTCCAGCTTGTTATCACCCCTCACCCGCCCTTCGGGCACCCTCTCCCACAAGGGGAGAGGGGACGCTGGGGCGCGATCTTGCCTCGATATTGAGAACCGGATTCCCGGCCCAGCTTTAAGCGACGGTGGTTTCGACCGGAAAGCCGCTGCGCCCGACGTGGGAATAGGGGCAGATGCGGTGGGCGCGGGCAACGATGTCCTCGACCGTCGCCTTGTCGAGGCCCGGCACGTGGACGTCGAGCCTGGCGGTGATGCCGAAGCCTTCATTGTCCTCGCGGTCGGCAAAGGAGATGTGGGCAGTGACGGTCGCATCTTCCGGGATCTTGTGGCCCGACTTGCGGGCGGCGGCCTTGAGGGCGCCGAGGAAGCAGGCGGAATAGCCAACCGCGAAAAGCTGCTCGGGATTGGTGCCGGCACCGCCATCGCCACCCATTTCCTTGGGCGTCGACAGATCGACATCGATCTTGCCGTCGTCGGTGCGGCCGTGGCCTGTGCGGCCGCCGGTGGATGTCGCATTGGCGGTATAGAGGACTTTCATCATGCATCTCCTTAGGAAACTCACCAGGTGATGATGACCAACGCGGGCGCGGGCGCAAGGTTTAGCCGCTGCGACAAATCGTGACGAAATAGCGAACGATGCCTTCGCTATGGGCGCATTGGCGGAAACAGGGGCACGGGCCTATATCGTTGGCAAAGGAGATCAACCATGATCGATGCCAGCGTACAGACTGCCGTCCGCTCCGTGCCGGTGCTGCCGATGACGACGAAGCTCGGCCCAGTGCACATCGCCGTAACCGACCGCGCCGCAGCCCTCGCCATCTGGCAGGACGTGGTGGGGCTCGACCTCATTGCCGAAACGGGCAACCAGCTGTCGCTGGGCGCCGATAGCAAGGTGCTAATCGTGCTCGAAACCGGCGCTTCGCAGCCGGTCGTGCCGCGCTCGCTCGGGCTCTATCACGTTGCCATACACGTGCCGAAGCGCACGGACCTCGCGCAGTTCGTGGTGCGGGCGCTGCAGCGCAATGTGCGCATCGCACCGACCGACCACCTGGTTTCGGAAGCGGTGTATCTCTGGGACCGCGACGGCAACGGCATCGAGATGACGTTCGAAACGCCGTGGCGCGGCCATCTGGGCGATCCCGAGCAAGGCGCCTATGCGATTACCGCCGACGGCAAGCCGCATTCGGGGCGCGAGCCGATCGACGTGCAGGAACTGCTGGCCGAACTGGGCGAGAACCCGGTGCTGGAGCCGCGCCTGCCGGCGGGTACGCGTATCGGCCACGTGCACGTGCATGTCGGCGACCTCGATGCGGCCATGCAGTTCTATCGCGACGTCATCGGCTTCGGCGGCTTCCTTTTGATCCGTTCGTTCGGCATGGGCGACGTCGGGCTCGACTACATGCCGCATACGATCGCCTTCAACATCTGGTCGGGTACCAATGCCAGGCAGGCCCCGGCGGGATCGGCGGGATTGAGGTGGTTCACCGTGGTGGTGCCGGATGCCGAAACGCTGGCCGGCGTCAGAACGCGCGTCGAGGCGGCGGGAGAAGTGCCGGTATCGGTGGAAAACGGCTTCGAGACCATCGATCCGGCCGGTAACCGGCTGCGCATCGTCACCGCCTGAGCTAGGGTTGGTCATGCTCGGTTTTCAGGACGTCATCCATTTCTGGTTCCACGAATGCACGCCGGAGGACTGGTTCGGCGGCAAGGCGGAGTTCGATGCCCGGCTGGCGGCGCGTTTCACCGAAACGCATGCGCGCATAGCGCTGGGCGAAGCCTTTGCCTGGCGGGCAACGCCCGAGGGGCGGCTGGCCGAGATCATCGTGCTCGACCAGTTCTCGCGGCAATTGCATCGCGGCAGCGCCCGCGCCTTCGCCTCCGACGACATGGCGCTGGCTTTGGCGCAGGAAGCGGTGGCCGGCGGGCACGACCTGGCGGTGGCGCCGGAGCGGCGGGCCTTCTTCTACCTGCCCTACGAGCATTCGGAATCGCTCGTCATCCATGGCGAGGCGGAACGGCTGTTCGTAGCGCTCGGCAATGAAGAGATGCTACAATACGAACGCGACCACGCCGAGATCATCCGGCGCTTCGGGCGGTTCCCCAAGCGCAATGCCGCGCTCGGGCGCGAGACGACGCCCGAGGAAGCGGCTTATCTCACGGAGATCGGCGACCGGATGTTCTAGGGCTTAAGCCTTAGGCCATGCGTATCGCGGCCGGGCCCTTGCCGCGCACGACCAGTTGCTCGTCGCCCCGCACGAAATCGACCGCCGCATCGATATGCAGGGCCGTCGTATCGAAGGCCGGCAGGTGCGGCACGTCCTCGGGCTGGAGCAACAGGCAAAGCTCGGTGCAACCGAGGATGATGCCCTGGGCGCCCTTGGCTTCGAGATCGGCGACGATGCCGAGCGCCTCCTCCTTGCTTTCGGGCCTGACCTGGCCGTGGCAGAGTTCCTGCAGCGTGATGTAGTCGATGCGCTCGCGGTCATGATCGTCGGGGACGATCACCTCGACGCCCCAGCGCTCCTGGTAGCGGCGATGCATGCCCTTGGCGCCCATGGTGAAATTGGTGCCGAGCAGGCCTATGCGCGTGAGGCCGGCATCGCGGATGGCGCGGCCGGTGGGATCGACGATGTGGATATAGGGCGTGGTGCGCCTTTCGATCACCGGCTCGAAGGCGAGGTGCATGGAATTGGACGCACAGAGCACGACATCCGGCCCTGCCCGCTCCAGGCGGTCGAGCTTTTCGGAAAGATAGGCTTCGGCTTCGGGCCAAAGGTCATTGAACACGAAGTATTCGATGTTGCCGTAGTTGACGGAGACAATCGCGAGTTCGCCGGTATTGCCGCCGTTGACGGCAGCCAGTTTGTCGTTGAGCAGGCGATAATATTCGGCGGTGGCGTGATTGCTCATGCCGCCGAGAATTCCAATGGTTTTTTGGGGAAAAAACTTTTGCGGGGCCGACATTCAGGGCTCTTTCTTCGTTGGGTGCGGCAATAGGCGACCGCAACGTAAAAGGCCCCCATAGCCGGCAAGCACAGTGCCCAGTTCATGCCAGCGGTGCAATCACCAATGCCGCACTGGCGCAGCAAACCGTCTTAAAATGGCAAGTTTTGTGTAAATGCCAAGGACATGGCTTGCCCTGCGATTCTCCGGGTCTATGGTTGACGGCGTGTATGTGGTCATTGCCAGGAGGGGGAATAATGACACTAAGTGCACCGACTCAGGCGATCTTCTGGATTGCCGTCGTACTGGCGGTTATCGCGCTCATCGCCTATTTCGGCGTGATCGGCCCGATTACCGCCTATGCTTTCTGGATCCTCATCATCGCCTTCATCGTGCTGGCAGTCGGCTGCCTGATGCGCGGTACCTGACGTTCGATCCGGAACAAACCTGCCGGGCACCGAAACTGGTTCGGCGCCCGGTTTTATTTGGGCAGCGGGTTGCCCCCTACCCCCGCTTACGGCCATAGTGGCGGCATGCGTTTGCTTCTGGCTGTTGCCATCGCCCTGGTTCCGCTTGCCGCTATCGCAGCGGATTGGGGGCACTATTCCAACACCCGTTATGGCTACGAGATCGCCGTGCCGCCCGGATTTTCGGGGCAAGGCGAGAGCGACAGCGGCGACGGGCAGATGTTCAAATCGCGCCAGGGCACGCAGGAATTGCGCGTGTTCGGCGGCTATCTGGTTAGCGGCGATTTTTCGAGCGAACTCGCCGAGCGCCAGCAGCAGGATGCCAGCGACGGCTGGGCCATCACCTACCAGGCGGCAACGCCGGAATGGGTGAGCTATTCGGGAACGAAGGGCGGCTTCGTCCTCTATGTGCGCGCCATTGCCCGCTGCGGCGACCAGTATGCGATGTTCCGCCTCAGATATTCCAAGCAGGATGCGGCGGCGCTCGACCCGGTGGTCAGCAAGCTGGTGGGGTCATTGCAGGCTGGGAGCTGCTGAGGTGGGGTAATCGAGGGGGCTCCCCTCACCCCCGGGACGGCCGGCTAAGGAAAGAAAACAAGCTGGGCCCCGGCTCAAGGCCGGGGAGGATTGGTGGTTGGTGATGATCGAAGCGATAGACCCTGCTTGGTCTCACCCCCTCCCCAACCCTCCCCGCAAGGGGGAGGGTGTTGCATCGTGCATGTGGGAAACCAGGCGTTCAAAAAACTCGGTGAGCACCTCCCCCCTTGCGGGGGAGGTTGGGAGGGGGGTGACACGACTCGGATATTCGCGCTGCCGAGCTCTCAGTAAACTTCTCCCTGCGCTTCCCTATGCCTTGCCGCAGCGGGCGCAGAGGCCGCGCAGTTCGATGGTCGTGCGGGTGGGAATGAAGCCCGTGGCCTCGGCCCAATCCTTCAGGCGCTCGCGCACCACCTCGTCGGCGAATTCGTCGACGCGGCCGCAATTTTCGCAGATGGCGAAGGCGATGACGCCGCTCTCGTGGCAATGGGCATCGGCGCAGGCAACGAAGGCATTGAGGCTTTCGAGCCGGTGCGCAAGGCCACGCTCGACCAGCTTGTCGAGGGCGCGGTAGACCTGCAGCGGCGCCCGCAAGCCATCGTCGCGCAGCTTGTCGAGGATATCGTAGGCCGAGAGCGGCGCCGGCGCGCCGGCGAGGGCGGTGAGGACCAGGCCCTGGTTGCGCGTGAGATCGGCCGGCGCTGCGTGGGAATGACCAGCTTGTTCGGAAGGACTCATCGGGTTTTCCCTTTCCTGTTCAATCTAGGCAGAAGCGCGCGGCGATCCAAGCCTCGCCGCCTTCACTTGCCCGCCATTGCGGGAACCAGCAGCGCGATATTGTGGCGGAACATGCCGAGATAGGTGTCGGCGCCTTCGCCGGGCGCGGAGAGCGCATCGGCATAAAGCGCGCCGCCGACTTCGACGCCGGTCTCGTCGGCGATCTGCTGGATGAGGCGCGGATCGCTCATGTTCTCGATGAAGAGCGCCGTGACGTTCTCATGCTTGATCTGGTCGATGAGGGCGGCGACGGCGGAGGCCGAGGCCTCGCTTTCGGTGGAAATGCCTTCGGGCGCGAGGAACTTCACGCCATAGGCGGCGCCGAAATAACCAAAGGCATCGTGGGTGGTGATGACCTTGCGCTGTTCGGCCGGTACGGCGGCGATGGCCGCCTTCACTTCGGCATCGAGAGCGGAAATCTCGGCCTTGTAGGCGTCGGCGTTGGCCTTGTAGGTATCGCACCCTGCGGCATCGGCGGCGCACAGGCCCTTTTCGATATTGTCGACATAGAGAAGGCCGTTAGAGAGATCCTGCCAGGCATGCGGATCGGTGATGGTTTTGCCGTCCTCGTCCATGGTGCGGCTCTGAACGCCATCGCTGGCCGTCACCAGCGAGCCCTTGTAGCCGGTGGATTGCACCAGCCGATCCATCCAGCCTTCGAAGCCGAGGCCGGACACGAAGAAGACCTTGGCCTTGCCCACTGCCTGCGCATCGGCAGGGGTCGGCTCGTAGACGTGCGTATCGGCATTGGGGCCGACGATGGTGGTGAGGGCGATACGGTCGCCGCCGACGGTCTGCACCATGTCGCCGAGAATGGAAAAGCTCGCAACGACATCGATGGGCGCCGCGGTGGCCGAACCGGCGAATGCCACGAAACCAAGGGAAGCGAGCAGAGCGGGTTTCATCATCGAAAATTCTCCTATGCGGTGCGGTGACGGGTGCTGCGGATGCGGGCGCGCACGATGCCGCGGGCGCCGAACAGCAGCGAAACGAGGTAGAAGGCGCCGGCAACGAGGATGATGGCCGGGCCGGAGGCGAGGCTTAGTTGGAAGCTGAGAACGAGGCCGAGATAGCTCGAAGCCATGCCGATGCCGACGGCGGTGAGGCACAGGGCTTCGAGCCGCTGCACCCAGAAGCGGGCGGCGGCGGCGGGCAGCATCATCAACCCGACGGCGAGGAGCGTGCCGAGCGCCTGGAAACCGCCGACGAGATTGACGACGACGAGCGCGAGGAAGATGAGGTGCACGGGCTGGCCGGCGCGGCTCACCGAGCGCAGGAAGCCCGGATCGAGGCATTCGGCGACGAGCGGGCGCCAGATGACGGCAAGCGCGACGAGGCTGACGCTGGCGATGGCGCCGATCATGGTGAGCGCGTCGTCGTCGAGCGCCAGCACGGTGCCGAACAGGACGTGCATGAGATCGACGCTGGTGCCCTTGAGGCTGACCAGCAGGACGCCGAGCGCCAGCGAGATGAGGTAGAAGGCGGCTAGGCTGGTGTCTTCGCGCTGGATGGTGGCGCGCGAGACCAGGCCCGCCAGCAGCGCGACGACGAGGCCGGCGATGAAGCCGCCGATCGTCATCGGCAGGATGTGAAGGCCCGAAATGAGGAAGGCGACGGCGGTGCCGGGTAGGATGGCATGGGCCATGGCGTCGCCGGAAAGGCTCATGCGCCGGAGCATGAGGAAGACGCCGACGGGACCGGCGCTCAGCGCCAGGACCAGCGCGCCAGCCAGCGCCCGCGCCATGAAGGCGTAATCGAGGAAGGGCGCCAGGAAGATCGAATAGAGGTTCACCGCGCGCTCCCGTGATTATGGTCGTGCCCATGCTCGTCGTGCCAGGGGGCGTGCTCGTCCCAGGCTTCGATCATGTGGCGGGCGCGTGCCAGGTTTTCCGCGCACATGACGCTGGCGGTATCGCCCCAGGCGACGGGCTCGCGGGCGAGCAGCAGGGTTTGCGGAAAGACCCGCTCGACCAGTTCGGCATCATGCAGCACGGCGATGAGGGTACGGCCCTCGCCGTGCCAGCGCTCGACCAGGTGCACGAGATCGACGGCCGTGCGCTCGTCGATGGCGGTGAATGGCTCGTCGAGCAGGATCAGACGCGCATCCTGCAGCAGCACGCGGGCAAAGAGGGCGCGCTGCATCTGTCCGCCGGAAAGCGTATCGAGCGGGCGGTTCTCGAAGCCGATGAGGCCGACGGCGGCGAGCGCCGCTTCGATATCGGCATAGTCGGCCCGCGAAATGCCGGCAAAGGCGCCGCGGCGGCGCCAGAGGCCGAGCGCGACGATATCGGCGACGCTGGCCGGAAAGCTGCGGTCGATCTCGGCGCTTTGCGGCAGGTAGGCGATGTCGGTTGCCGGTACGTCGCGCAGGATGCGGCCGCCGAGCGGGGACAGCATGCCGACGATGCCCTTGAGCAGGGTGGATTTGCCCGAGCCGTTCGGCCCGATGACGGCGGTGAGCGAACCGGAGGCGAAGGCGCCATCAAGATGGTGCACGGCCGGATGGCCGTTATAGCCGAGCGTGACGTCGGCGAGGGTAACCGCAGCCATCAGCGCACCAGCAACAGGACGAACCAGACGAAAGCCACCAGCACGGCAGCGATGCCGAGCCGCACGGCAAGCCCCTGATGGGCCAGAGAGAAAAGCCGGGGGGCCGGCACGATGGGCTGATGCCGGTGGTGGGTGTGGTCGTGGGTCATGCGGCTTTCCCTGAGGATCGCCGCATGTAACGTAATAACATTTGCTGCGTCAAGCGCGCGTCATGTTATTTTGTAACATAATTTGTGGATGCGAGTGGTGGGAAGTACACGAGGGAGTTCAACACCCCTCACCCGCCCTTCGGGCACCCTCTCCCGCAAGGGGAGAGGGGGATGCCGTGGCGGGATCGTGCCACAACCTTCCTTCTCCCCCTGCGGGAGAAGGTGGCGGCGAAGCCGACGGATGAGGGGTTCTGGAAGTTTCGCAAGAAAGCGGGGCCCCGGCTCAAGGCCGGGGAGGACTCGTGGAGGGTGTGAAGATGAAATCTCGGAGATCGAGGGTTCAGCTCAATCCGACCACGTGTCCTCCCCGGATTTAATCCGGGGTCCATCTTGACTAGCTATGCCCTGCAGCCCCCTGCCCCGCGATCAACTCGCGAGGCGTTCGATCTCGGCGCCGCAGCGCGAGAGCTTGTCTTCGAGGCGCTCGAAGCCGCGATCGAGGTGATAGACGCGGTTGACGATGGTCTCGCCACGCGCTGCCAGGCCGGCGATGATCAGCGACACCGAAGCGCGCAGATCGGTTGCCATCACCTGGGCGCCCTTGAGCTGGGGCTTGCCCTTGACCGTCGCCACCTGCCCGTCGACGGCGATGTCGGCGCCGAAGCGGGCGAGTTCCGCCACGTGCATGAAGCGGTTCTCGAAAATGGTCTCGCGGATGTGCGAGGTACCGTTCGACATGGTCATCAGCGCCATGAACTGCGCCTGCAGGTCGGTGGGGAAGCCCGGGAACGGATCGATCTCGACATCGACGGCGTGCAGGCCGTTGCCATTGCGTTTGATGCGAATGCCGTCGTCTTCGGTGGTGACGGTGGCGCCGGCCTCGGCGAGGACATCGAGCGCGGCCTGCAGATGTTGCGGCTGCGCGCCGCGGAGCAGCACGTCGCCGCCAGTCATGGCGGTGGCCATGGCGAAAGTGCCGGTCTCGATGCGATCGGGAATGACCTGGATGGTCGTGCCGTGCAGGCTGTCGACGCCTTCGATGGTGAGCGTGCGCGTGCCGATGCCGGAAACGCGGGCGCCCATCTGGTTGAGGCATTGGGCGACGTTGTCGATCTCGGGCTCCATGGCGGCGTTCTCGATCACCGTCGTGCCCCGCGCCAGGGTCGCAGCCATCATGATCGTATGCGTGGCGCCGACCGAAACCTTGGGCAGGTGGACGAGGCCGCCGACGAGACCGCCTTTCGGTGCCTTGGCAACGACGTAGCCTTCGTCGATGTCGATATCGGCGCCGAGCTGCTGCAGGCCATAAAGGAAGAAATCGACGGGCCGCGTGCCGATGGCGCAGCCGCCGGGGAGCGAGACGCGGGCATTGTGTTCGCGCGCCAGCAGCGGCCCGATGACCCAGAAGCTCGCACGCATCTTGGAGACGAGCTCATAGGGCGCGGTCGTATCGACGATATCGGCGGCATGGAAGGTCATGCGCTGGCCGACGCCCTCGGCTTCGCCGCGGCGGCGCCCGTGCACGGCGATATCGACGCCGTGGTTTTCAAGGATGCGTTCGAGCTGCTTGACGTCGGCGAGGCGCGGCACGTTTTCGAGCACGACCGGATCGTGCGTCAGAAGCGAGGCGATCATCAGCGGCAGAGCGGCGTTCTTGGCGCCCGAGATGGGGATTTCGCCCCTGAGCTCGTTGCCGCCGACCAAACGAATGCGATCCATATCGATTTTCCCAACGAAGCCCGAATCGGGACGATTCCGGCCGCGGCCGGAGCCGCTGGTTTAAGGCTTTTGCACCCGCAAGCCTAGAGTGCAGGCGGGCGCGCCCGGCAATTAATGGCTTCAACTGCCGGCGCCGCCGGGCTTTTGCGGCTGGCTGGCGGCGTCCGGAGCCTCTGTCTCCGCTTCGCCCCGCGCCCGCGCCTGTCCCTTGCGACGCTTCAGGTTTTCACGAAGCTTTGCGGCCAATCTTTGCTCGCGCGCCTTGGCTTGATCGGATTTTGCCATCTCTAGGTAAACGAACCTGTTGCATTGCGACGAATGCAACGAGAGGTACGAATTTTTTGGCCTTGCGTCGAGAAATCCCCTGTGGCACTAGAGCCGCGATCCTGCCGGGGGCCTTGGCCCCACGCGCCAGACGCTGCTGTAGCTCAGTGGTAGAGCACTCCCTTGGTAAGGGAGAGGTCGACAGTTCAATCCTGTCCAGCAGCACCATTCCAAGACGCTAGATTCTTTTTATAGATATGGCCGACGCCTTGGGTCGCGCCGGATTATTGTCTTGAACAAAGTGGCGGCACGAATTCCAGTTGCGCGAGCAAACTGCAAGAATGCGCCGATGAGCCGTAGCGCCCGACTGATCCTGGAAGACCCGCTGAAGCTGATTGCCATCGGCTGCCTGCTACTGCTCGTGGCGGCGGGCGCGCTCGCCATTTTCCAGCGCCATGCCCTGGTGGCCGAGCTGGAACAGGAAAGCGCGACCCTGCATCGGCTTGCCTCGCAGCGTGCCGACCAGCACGATGCGCACCTGACCGCCCTGTCGGCGATCGCGGTTGCCTCCGAAGGGACGCGGCAGGCGCTTTTCCTCGAAGTCGCCGCGACGATCTCGCGCTTTTATCCGCGGATCGATGAAGTGCAGCTCGTGCCGCTCGACCCGCAAGCAGGGATCGTGGGAACGGAACCGCTCGACCCCGAACTGGCGGACGCCATCCGGTCGGCGGCGCGCGCCTCCGACGGCAGTATCGCCCTGCTGCCGCATCCGGGAAAGCGTCAGCACTACATCATGGTCAAGCGCAGCCCCAATTCCGACGCGGCGCGCTACGGGCTGATGCTCGGCATCGATGCGCAGCAATTGCTTGCCGAAGGCGGCAACTACTGGTCGCGCCCCGGTGTAGCGCTGGGCCTGGCGCTGCCGGATGGACGCGTGCTGATCGATCCCGGGGAAAGCCCGGAAACGATCCGGGTTTCGATGCCGCTGGGCAGCGTGTCGCAGCCTTTTCTGCTGGAAACGGGTGTGGCGATCGGCCCCGGCGATCTGTTTCCACCCCTGCAGACCGGCCTTGTCCTGCTGGCGGTGGCCCTCGCCTATATCGCGCTCGTTGCCGTGTTGCGCCAGCGCGCCCGCACCCGCGCGGCGGTAGAGCAGGCGCGGCTCAGCGCGCTCGATTCGCGCCTGGCGCATGCGTCGCGCGTCAATGCGCTGGGCGAAATGGCGAGCGGCCTTGCGCACGAATTGACGCAACCGCTGACGGCAATCCTCGCCCAGGCGCAGGCGGGGCGACGACTGCTGAGCCGCGGCGACGTCGAAGCATTGGCACCGGTGCTTGAGGACAACGTAGCGCAGGCGCGCCGGGCCTCGGCCATTCTCGAGCGCTTCCGCAACTGGTCGCGGCCGCAGCGCAAGCCCGCCGCCGCCTTCGACCTGCGCGAGGCCGTGGGCAATGTGCGGGCGCTGCTGGCGCCGCAGGCGGCGGCGAACGATACGCGATTGGAAATCGACATGCCGGATCGGGCCGTTCCCGTGCTGGCCGATGCCGTCGAAATGGAGCAAGTGGTATTCAACCTCGTGCGCAACGCCATGGAAGCGGTGGGCGAGAGCGTGGAGCGGCGGATTTCGGTGCGCCTGCGCCAGGAGAAAGGACGGGCCGTGCTCGATGTGACCGATACCGGCCACGGCGTGGCCGAGGACTTGCGGGCGCGGCTCTTCACCCCGTTCACCACGACGCGCGCCGATGGCACCGGGCTCGGCCTGGCGCTGAGCCAGCGCCTGGTCGAGCGAGCGGGCGGCGAAATCGCGCTGGTCGACGGCGAGGCAGGCGCAACGTTCCGCGTCGTGCTGCCAAGCCGCGAGAGCGCATTGGAGGCCGCGCCATGAGCCACCCCGTTTACCTGGTGGACGACGACGAGGCGGTGCGGCGGGCACTGGGCCTGCTGCTGTCGACGATCGGCATTACGGCAACCGGCTTCGCCGATCCGCAGGCGTTTCTTTCCCAGGTGCCGAAGCTGGAGCCCGGCTGCCTGATCCTCGACATCAGGATGCCGGCCATTTCCGGGCTGAAACTGCAGGAGAAACTGACGGCGCAGGGGATCGACTGGCCGACCATCGTGATTTCCGGCCATGGCGATATCGAGGCCTGCCGCCGTGCCTTCCGCAACGGCGCCGTCGATTTCCTCTCCAAGCCGGTGGACGAGCAGGACCTGATCGACGCCATCCAGAAGGGGCAGGAGGTGCTGGAGCGCACGCTCAGCCGCCGCGCCGAAAAGGCCTGGCGTCCGTCTCCGTAGTTCTACGGAGCCTCGCGCCCCTCGAGCCAGAGCCGTGTCATTTCCGCCTGTGACGTGGTTCCGAGCTTGGCGCCGATTGCCGCCCTATGGCTTTCCACCGTACGCGGCGACAGGCTCAGCCCCTCCGCAATCTGGCGCGTCGTGTAGCCTTCGGCGATGCGGTCGAGCACTTCGCGCTCGCGCGCCGTCAACAGCGCCAGCAGCGTCATTGTCTCGGCCTACGAATATCGGGCGCGCGGGCGCCGGCGCTAGGGTGCTTTCATCACCTGAAAGGAACCCAAGATGATCCGCAACCTCGTTATCGCCGCCACGCTGCTCACTCCGCTTGCCGCGACGGCGCAGGAATTGCCGACTGCCCCCTACCTGCCGCTGACGCTGGCGACCCAGGCCGCCGACGCCGCGCTGCAGGCTTGCGCCGCCGAAGGCCACAATGTCAGCGTCGCCATCGTGGCGCGCGACGGCGGCACCAAGGTGCTGGTGAAGGCCGACAATGCCGGCCCGCACACCGGCTCCAGCGCCGAAGGCAAGGCCTTCACGTCCGCCGCCATGGGCCGCGACACTGCCGGCCTCGCCGAGTTCATCGCCTCCAAGCCCGCCAATGACGGCCTGCGCGACATGGACAGCCGCATGGTCATCCAGGCCGGCGGCCTGCCGATCAAGTTCGGCGATGCCCTTGTCGGCGGTATCGGTGTCGGCGGCGCGCCCTCCGGCGATATCGATGCCGGTTGTGCGACTGCCGGCCTCAAGGCCATCGGCGCCACCATCTAAGCGATATCGGCACGGCCCGCTACGGTGGGCCGTGTCTTCACAACTCTTCGTAGTCTTCCGCGTCCATGACGTGGTGGTGGATCCTGCCGGTGAAGAAGCGCTGCAGGACCGAGTCGGTCGCCGCCCGCGCCCGAGGGCGGACGGGACTGGCCAGTGCCGCCTCCACTGCGGCGACATCGGGATAGGAGACGGCGAGGATCATCGGATATTCCGGTGCACCGTCGTCGCGCTTGACCGCATAGCTGACCCGCACCGACAAGGCGCCGGGAAACTGCTTCCACAAAGGCAGGATTTCGGCCGTGACAGCGGCGCGGAAAGCGTCCTCCTGCCCTTCGTGTACTTTGCCTTCGAACAGCGCATAACGCGTAATCACCGAAACTTCTCCGTGTTGGGGCCGCTGAAATATTCCATCAGCGCAGCCTGATCTTCGCCGCCCAGTCCCGCCGACGTCAGCAGGCGATGGATTTCCGCGGCCAGGGCCGTGAGCGGCATCGTCGTTTTGGTCTGGCGCGCCAGGTCGCGGGCGCCGTCCAGGTCCTTGACCATGTTGTCGATGCGGCCGGTGCGCCGATAATCGCGCGCCGCAAAGCGCGGCATGTATTCCTGCAGCAGCGCGCTGTCGGCGCGCCCACCTCTGAGAGCCGCCGGGATGCGGGCGACGTTGACGCCCGCCGCTTCGGCCAGGGCGGTCGCTTCCGCCACCGCCATGAACCCCAGCCCGCACAACACCTGGTTGATGATCTTGGTTGTCTGCCCGGTGCCGACATCGCCCATATGGGTCTGGTTGGAGGCCAGTTGCGCCAGAATGTCCTGGGTTTCGCGCACGTCGGCCTCGGCACCGCCCTGCATGAGGGTGAGTTGCCCCAGTTCGGCCTTCGGCGCGCCGCCGGACAGAGGACTATCGACCCAGCGCAGCCCGCGTGTCGCGGCTTCCGCTGCGAGTTCGCGGGTCGCGGCCGGATCGATGGAAGACATGTCGATGATGAGCAGACCCGGCCCGGCGCCGGCGGCCACGCCCTCGGGGCCGAATATAGCGGCGCGCACGATATGGGGAGCATTGAGGCTGAGGATCACTGCGCGCGCGCCTGTGGCCGCTGCGGCGGCACTGGAAGCGGAGGTCGCGCCGCGGGCAACCAGCGCCGCGACCTTTTCGGGATCGAGATCGAAGACCTGCAACGACGTGCCGGTGCTCACCAGCCTTGCGCCGATGGCGCCACCCATGGCGCCGGCACCGATCAATCCAATATGCCCTGTCATGAACAAGCCCTTTGAACTCCGAGCGGCCGTGCCGCAGGTTACAGCGAAGCCGTTATCCCGCCATCGACGTAAAGAATGTGACCGTTAACAAAGCTGGAAGCATCCGAGGCCAGGAATATGCAGGCCCCTACGAGCTCGTCGACCTCGCCCCACCGGCCTGCAGGGGTGCGTTTCTCCAGCCAGGCGGAAAAATCACCGTCGGCCACAAGGGCGGCATTGAGGGGCGTATCGAAGTAGCCCGGGGCAATGGCGTTGCATTGCAGGCCATATCGCGCCCAATCAGTGCACATGCCCTTCGTCAGGTTGCCCACGGCTCCCTTGGTGGCGGTATAGGGCGCTATCGAGGGACGCGCCAGCGCCGTCTGCACGCTGGCAATATTGATAATCTTGCCGGCGCGGCGGGTGATCATGTGACGGGCGCAGGCCTGCCCGACGTTGAAGACGCTGGCCACATTAGTCTGCAGCAGCATGGAAAATGCATCGGCGGGAAAATCTTCCAGCGGTGCTCGGAACTGCATGCCGGCATTGTTGACAAGGATATCTATAGCGCCACTTTCCGCCTCGAAGCCATCGATGGCCGCCCGGGCGCCGGCGTGATCCGTCACGTCGAAAACGAGAGACTGCGCGCCCGGCACCTGCGCCGCAGCGCCGGCAAGCTTTTCCGCGTTTCGCCCGTTCAGCACCACCGTGGCGCCGGCCTCGGCCAGCCCTTTGGCAAGGGCCAACCCGATTCCCTGGGAGGAGCCAGTGACCAGCGCGCGGCGACCACTCAGATCAAATAGCTTCATTCCTATAGTTCCCATGCGAAACGGGCTCGACAAACCGCTTCATATTTGTTTGTTATCGATAACAATTCCTGTCAAGCGAAAAGCTCATGCAATGACCAAACCGCATATCCTGCAGATGGGCCCCTACCCCGAATGGGACCAGGTGCCGCTCGAGGAGCAATTCACCATACACCGTTATTATTCGGCGATGGACAGGGCGGCGCTGCTCGCCGAGGTCGGGCCGCAGATTCGGGGCATCGCCACGCGCGGCGAACTGGGCGCCACTGCCGAAGTCATCGCGGCATGCCCCAGGCTGGAAGTGATCAGCGTCTACGGCGTGGGCTATGATGCGGTGAACCTCGACGCTTGCCGGGCCAGGGGAATTCGCGTCACCAACACGCCCGACGTCCTCACCAAGGATGTAGCGGACCTGGGCGTCGCCATGATGCTCGCCCTCTCCCGCGGCATGATCGGCGCGGAAAGCTGGGTGCGGGATGGGTCGTGGGCCGACAAGGGGCTTTATCCGCTGCGCAGCCGGGTATGGGGCAAGCGGGCCGGCATCCTCGGACTCGGCCGCATCGGCTTTGAAGTGGCGAGGCGCCTGCAGGGGTTCGACATGGATATCGCCTACTGCTCCCCTGCCCCGAAGGAGACGCCGGCCTCGTGGCGCTACGTCACCGACCCGGTAAAACTGGCGGAGGACGTCGATTTCCTGTTCGTGACGCTTTCGGCCTCCCCGGCGACGCATCACATCGTGGGAGAAAAGGTGATCTCGGCATTGGGGCCGACCGGCATGCTGATCAACATTTCACGCGCCTCCAACGTCGATGAAGACGCATTGCTGAATGCGCTGGAAAAAGGCAGGCTCGGCGGGGCAGCGCTCGATGTCTTCAAGGACGAGCCAAAACTCAACGCACGCTTCCGTAAGCTGGACAATGTGCTCCTGCAGCCCCACCATGCCTCGGGCACGGTGGAAACGCGCCGGGCGATGGGACAGCTCATGCGCGATAACCTGACGGCCCATTTCGCGGGCCGCGAACTGCCAACTCCGGTGCTCTGATGAAAGCAATCGTAATCCACTCCGCAAAGGACCTCCGTATCGAAGACCGCCCGGCCGGGCATCCCGCGCCGGGCGAGGTTTCGTTGCGCCTCGCGACGGGGGGCGTTTGCGGCTCGGACCTGCATTATTACAATCACGGCGGCTTCGGCACGGTGCGGCTGCGCGAACCGATGATCCTCGGGCACGAAGTCTCGGCATGGGTCGATGAAATCGGTGCGGGTGTCACGGGACTGACGCCAGGCCAGCTGGTGGCGGTTTCACCGTCGCGCCCCTGCGGGACCTGCATTTATTGCCGGGAAGGCATGTACAACCAGTGCCTCAACATGCGGTTCTACGGCTCGGCGATGCCGTTTCCCCATATCCAGGGCGCGTTCCAGGAACAGTTGGTGGCAATGGCCAGCCAGTGCGTTCCCGCCGATGGGCTGACGCCGGGCGAGGCCGCCATGGCCGAACCGCTGGCGGTGACGCTGCATGCCACCCGGCGGGCCGGACAGGTTTTCGGCAAGAAGGTGCTGGTCACCGGGTGCGGCCCGATCGGGGTGCTGTCCATTCTCGCCGCCAGACGCGCCGGGGCAGCGGAAATCGTCGCCACCGATCTTTCCGATTTCACCCTGGGCATTGCCAAATCCGTGGGGGCCGACCGGATCATCAATACCGCGAGCGAGCCGGACGGGCTCGCCTCGTACGGGGCAGACAAGGGCTATTTCGACGTCCTTTACGAGTGCTCGGGTGCGGTTGCCGCCCTGACGGCAGGCATAGGGGCACTGCGGCCGCGCGGGGTCATCCTGCAGCTCGGGCTGGGGGGCGACATGACGCTGCCAATGCAGGCGATCACCAGCAAGGAACTGGAATTGCGCGGTTCGTTCCGCTTCCATGAGGAATTCGCCCTGGGCGTCGATCTCATGCGCAAGGGACTCATCGATGTCCGGCCACTGATCACCCAGTCGGTATCGCTGGATGCGGCCGAGGACGCTTTCAAGCGCGCCTCGGATCGTTCGTCGGCGATGAAAGCCCAGATCGTGTTTTCCGCGGCGTAAGCCGCTCACGCATGATTGCGCGTGCCACGTGCGGGACGGAAGACCCGGATGAATTCCTGCACGATGGCACGCTCGGCCTCTGAGAGCTCGCGCTCGACGGAGAAGATCACCGAGAGCGCGCCCGAGAGTTCTTCCTGGTTGATGGGCACCGCCACCAGGTCGCCGGCTTCGATATCCTGCCGGACCGAAGACGCCGGCAGGATGGTGCAGAGCGGTGCCCGCCGCACCATGGCGATGGCGAGCGCCAGCGAGCCCACTTCCACCACCGGGCGCAGGCGCAGCGAGCGGGCCCGTGCCGCTTCGGCGAAGCTCTGGTGGATGCTGAGATGATGGCGCCCGAGCACGAGCGGCAAGGCACAGACGTCTTCGAGGCCGAGCACCTTGCGGCCGCCGAAATCGATGACCGGATTGCCGATCACCGACAACGGTTCGCTCGGGCCGAGCGGAATGCGGGCGACCTGGGTATTGACCATTCCGACCACCGCCAGGTTCAGGTCCCCTGCCCGCACCCGCTCGTGCAGCATCGTGTTGGAGCTTTCCACCACCTGCAATTGCCAATCCGGATGGCGCGTATGGATGCGCGTCACCACCTGCGCGATCTTTTCGGTGAGGGCGCTGTCGTGGCCTGAACTGGGCAGCGTGCCGATGGTCACGCGGGCTTCCGAATGGGCGGCAATGTCGCGCGCCTTGCGGATGATCCAATCCTGCCGTTCCTCGATGCCGGCGGTGAAAGGGCGCACCTTCTCGCCGAGCTCCGAGAGCGTCGCGCCCTCTTCGGTGCGCTGCAGTAGCGCCCCGCCGATCGCCTCCTCCATCAGGGTGATGTGCCGGGACACCGCCGATTGCGCGGTGTTCGCCACCCTAGCCGCGGCCGAAATGCTGCCGGTATGCACCGCGAGATTGAAGTAGTGGATCTGCCGCGTCGTCAGCAGTGGCGCGAAGACCGCGCTTTGCTCCTCTTCCATGTTGCGCCGCATGGCGGCAACGAACGCTTCGCCGTACTGCCGGCCGGCGCCGCTGATCCGCGCGTAGAGCGATGAAACGAAGCGCGGCGCGAAGGGCACTTCCTCATGGCGGGCCAGCCCCAACCGCCTGGGCAGCAGGTTGGAGGGAAGCAGCAGGCGCGTATCGGGCGCTTCCGCCAGAATTTCGGCCAGTTGCGCCGGCTCGCTGTCGGAAAATCGCAGCCGGTCGGCAAACCCTTGGGCCGAAGCGAATGCCGTCATGGCGTCGGTGATTTCCTCGCGCATGCGCAAGAGCGTCAGCCGATCCTCGCCGACCGTCTGGTGCACCCGGCTGCCCGGATTGCCGACGACGATCCACGGATCGTCGAAAAGATGCAGTGCGCCCGAATGCGCCGCTTCCTCATCGCCGTAGAAAATGCGGACGTGTCCCGATGCGTCTGCCCGCACGTCCGGCAAGGCCAGCCCAACGGGATCGCCGACGTCGTCGTCATCGAGGCCGGTAAAGCGCCAGTCGACGAGAAGTTCGGGAAAGTCGGCGATCAACTGCTGGCACGAGCGCAGCAGCGCCTTCGAGACGCGCCCGATGGCGAAGTTCAGATCGAGATCGACCGTCAGCTTCACGAATTTTCCGGCGGGGCGGCTGCGCGCGGCGCGGGCGTGCTCTTCGAGATAGAGCAGCTGCGAGCCCGTGCGCACGAGCCAGAAGGCTGATGGCAGGAGATCCAGCCCGCCTCCGCGCCGCACGAACAATTTGAGGCCCAGCCGCTCTTCGAGGCCATGCAGGGCGATGCTGAGGGCGGATGGGGTTTGGCCGAGCATGGCCGCACCGTCGGACAGGCGCGGCGACTGGCAGGCGAGGACGAACTTGGAAAGCAGCGAAAGCTCGAACCCGACCTTGTCCATGAGGGGCAGGATAGGCGCTGGCATAGCGGTTCTCAAGCGCCGGGCTGCCGGTGGAAACAGACGCGACCCGCGGCACGATCCATGCCGCGGGCCAAAACGCCCTAGTTCAGCGTGCCGACGGCGCCCTCGGCGGCAGCGAGCACCTTGCCGTCGTTGAGGAAGCGGATCATCGGCAGGATCTGGTCCTGCATGTAGCCATCCTGTTCCTGCAGCGGTACGACCTCGGCCACCGCGTCGTAGAGCGCCTGCGTGCCACGGCCGAGGGCGAACTGGCCGAGCGCATCGCGGGTAAGGAAGATCGCCTTGGTGGCCAGCAGGCACTCGACGGCCACGATCTTCGGCATGTTGCTCAGCACCTGCTGGGCCTTGCGGCAGGACCAGGCGGCCATCGATACGTGGTCTTCCTGGCTGCTCTTGGTCGGGATCGTGTCGGCCACAGACGGGAAGGCCAGAGTCTTGTTTTCCGACGCCACGGCGGCGGCGGCGGTTGACAGGATGCCGTAGCCGTAGTTGAGGCCGATGGGGCGGCCGGCGAGGTTGGGCGGCAGGCCGTAGTTCAGCGTCGTGTCGCAGAGCGCGAACAGGCGGCGCTCGGAAATGTTGCCAATCTCGATGAGCGCGATGGCAAGGAGGTCCATCGCGAAGGCGATGGGCTCGCAGTGGAAATTGCCGCCGGAGAGGAATTCGAGCGCTCCCGCCTCGTTCCAGAACACGAGCGGATTGTCGGTCGCCGCGTTGAGTTCGCGCGTCATCAGGGTCTTGGCGTGTTCAAGCTGGTCGCGGCAGCTGCCATGCACCTGCGGCAGGCAGCGGAAGGAATACTGGTCCTGCACGCGCGGATGGAAGGTCGGGTGCAGAATGTCGTCTTCCAGGTGCACGGCGCGGGCGGATTCCGAAGTGCGGCGCGAGCCTTCGATCAGGCGGCGGATGTTTTCGGCGGCGACGATCTGACCGGGCTGCTTGCGCACTTCATGGATGCGCGCATCGAAAGCGGCCTTCTCGCCGCGGATGGCTTCGAGGCTGAGCGCGCCGATGGCGTCGACGGTACGCATGAGCTGTTCGGCATCCCACAGGGTCAGCGAACCCATGCCGGCGCACAGGCTGTTGCCGTTGATCAGCGCCAGGCAGTCCTTGGCCTTGAGGTCGAACTTGAGTGGGGAAATGCCGGCCCGCTCCAGCGCCTTTTGCGCCGGCATGCGCTCGCCCTTGTAGAAGGCTTCGGCCTTTTCGTAGCCGATCAGCACCGACACCATATGCGCCAGCGGCGCCAGGTCGCCCGAGGCGCCGACCGAACCCTGGATCGGCACGACCGGGTGCACGCCCTTATTGAGCATATCCACCAGGCGATCGACGACCTCGATGCGCAGGCCCGAAACGCCGACGCAGAAGGCGTTGATGCGCACGGCCATCATGGCGCGCACGATTTCTTCCGATGCCGGCTCGCCCAGGCCCGAGCAATGCGACAGCACGATATTGAGCTGGAACTGCTCGTTGTCGGCCTGGTTGATCTTATAGTCCTTCAGCTTGCCGACGCCGGTGTTGAAGCCATAGGTGGCCGGCGCATTCTCGGTAAGCCAGTTTTCCTCGATATAGGCGCGCTTCTTGACGATCTCGGCCCGGGCGGCGGGTGCGAGTTCGACCTGCACGCCCTCGCGGGCGATGCGGACGACCTGCTCGATGGTAAGGCTGTCGCCGTCGAGAACGATGGTGCTCATATTTCTGGAATCCTTTAGGTGGGGCGCAGCAGGCGCCGTAGGTCAGTCCGCGCGAACCGGCGGTTTTCGATCGAGGGTGGAAAGGGTCAGGGCCAGCACGTCGGCGGCGCGGGCGATGGCTTCGGTGTCGGTCCATTCCTCCGGGGCGTGGCTGATGCCGGCGCGCGAAGGAACGAAGATCATGGCGGCGGGAGCGATGCGGGCAACGAAGGCAGCATCGTGTCCGGCGCCGGACGCCAGCGGCAGGGTCGCAAGCCCATGGGCTTCGGCCGCATCGGCGATGACCGTCTGCAGGTTCGGATCGCAGGCCACCGCAAACGTGCGGCTGAGCTGTTCGGTGGCGGCAACGCGGCAGCCCTCGGCGGCAGCGGCTGCGGCAGCGAGTTCGGGGATGCGCGCCAGGTAGCCATCCATGGCGGCGTCGTTCTCGGCGCGGATATCGACGATGGCTTCGGCGGCGCCCGGCACGACATTGGCGCCGTTCGGTTCGAGCCGCAGAACACCGACGGTGGCGGTGAAGTGCCCCTGCCCGGTTATGGCTTTGGCGGCATCGCGCAAGGCCAGCATGAGCCGGGCCATGGCAAGGCCAGCATCGGCCCGCATTGTCATCGGCGCCGTACCGGCATGGGCGGCTTCGCCCTCGATCCTGAGGCGCACACGGGCAATGCCGGCAATGCCGCTGACGATGCCGAGCGGAATGTCGCGGGCTTCGAGCACAGGCCCCTGCTCGATGTGGATTTCAACGAAAGCGGCAACGTCCTTGCGGACGGTCCCGGCGATAGCGGCGGGATCGCCGCCCATGCGGCCGATGGCCGTATCGAGCCGTTCCCGGTCGGGGCCGAGCATGGCGAAATGCTCCGGCGTCAATGCGCCGGCCATGCCGCGGCTGCCGATGCAGGAGAGGCCCCATTCGCTGGGCTCCTCGGCGAGGAAATCGACGAGTTCGATCGTGTGATCGGGGCGATAGCCGCCGAGGCGCAACGCCCGGATGGCGGCTAGCCCGGAGAGGACGCCGGCGATGCCGTCGAAGCGCCCGCCGCTGGGTACGGTGTCGCTATGCGATCCCGTCATCAGCACGGCATCACCGGCGGAGGCGCCGTCCCAGCGGCCGATGAGATTGCCGGCGGCATCGATGCGCACGGAAAGGCCTTCCTCGGCGAAGCGCTGCGCCAGGTATTCCCTGCCCTTGAGGAACATGGGCGTGAAGGAGCGGCGCGTCCACGGCTTGCCGGGCTCGGTGAGGGCAGCAAGCGCGTCGAGATCGCGCTGCATCTGCTCGCGGTCGACAGTGACGGGCGTATTGGAGACGGGACGGCTCATGCTGTAGCGCCCGCCCGGTTCGGCTTGACGAAGCGGCCGTTGCCGGGCGAGGCCAGCACATCGGTGCCGTCGAACACCATTTCGCCCCGCAGGAAAGTGGCGACGGGCGCATGGCGGATGAGGCGGCCTTCGTAGGGGCTCCAGCCGACGACGTTGTGGCCGCTGGCGGCGGGATCGTAGTAGCGCGGGCGTTCGGCGAAGACGGCGAAATCCGCATCGAGGCCGAGGGCGAAGCCGCCCTTCTGGTCGGCGATGCGGAACAGGCGCGCCGGATTGGAGGCGAGCAGTCGCGCCGCATGCGTCAGCGGCAGGCCGCGCGCGGTGAGGCCATCGAGAAGCAGGCTGGGCAGGACTTCCAGCCCCGGCATGCCTGAAGCGTTTTCCAGCATGACCGGCGAGGATTTTGCGGCAAGGCTCCACGCCACGTGGTCGGTGGAGACGATGGTCACGTGGCCGGCGGCGAGGTGTTTCCAGATTTTCTCGCGCTCGGCGGCGCTGCGGATCGGCGGATTGCACTTGGCCCGGCCGAGCAGGCGGGAAACATCTTCCTCCTCGCTGCAAACTAGATAGTGGATGCAGGCTTCGATGGTCGCATCGACGCCCTGCGCGCGATAGGCCTCAGCCAAATCATAGCCGCGACCGATCGAGCAATGCACGATATGGGCCGGGCAATCGGTCGCCTGCCCGATTTCGTAGACTTCGGCGATGGCCAGCGCTTCGGCGATCGGCGGGCGGGATTCGCCGTGGGTGCGGTAATCGGTACGGCCGGTCGCCTTGACGGCGGCGCTCCATGCCCGCACGCACTCGTCGTTCTCGTTGTGCACGCCGGCAATGAGGCCGGTCTTAGCGACCTCGGCAAAGGCAGCGTGCAGCAGCGGCGTCGAGATGCGCGGGAAGCGGGTCGGATCGGTCTCGAAGGTCGAGAACTTGAAGGCCGCGGCGCCCGCTGCGGCCATGGCGGCGATATGGGTGGCGCCGTCGGCAGGACTGATCGTGCCGTAAAGGGCGAAGTCGACGCGCGCCTGCTCGCCGGCGCTTTTTGCCTTTTCCTGCAGCTTTTCGGCCGTGGAGATCAGCACGCCGGCATCGTAGGGCATGTCGACGATGGTGGTGACGCCGCCGGCCGCCGCCGAGCGCGTCGACCAGATGAAGTCCTCCTGGTTGGCTTGCGAGCGCGAATGCACCTGGCCGTCGATGATGCCCGGCAGCACGATGGCGTCGCCGAAATCGTGCACGGTGCGGGCGGCGGGGGCATCGCCCGAGCCGAGCATTGCGATCTTGCCGTCGCGAACGGCGGCGAAGCCACGCTCGACGACGCCGTCCTCGCCGACGAATTTGCCGCGGATCACCGTCTCGAAATCACTCATCTCACATTCCCCATATCCAGGACTTCGGCGTCGTAGGCATTGTTGAAGGCGCGCATGAAGCCACCGGCCATTTCGGCGGGCACCGCATAGAGGGCAAGGCACGCCATGGCCGGGAGTATGCCATCCTTGCTGGCGGGCGGCAGCGCCTCGGCGATGCGCAGCACGTGCAGCCGCTCGGCTTCCAGTTCGAGGTGCTTGATGTCGTTGCGCAAGGCAAGCTCCGCGGGAGCCTGGAACTTTCCCTTCATCACCCGCCGCGCCTGTCGCAACGGCCAGATGACGGCCTCCCGCCATACCGTCGCCGCGTCCACCAACTCATGCAGGTCGTGGGACGTGATGCGGTGCCCTGCCCTCTCGGCGAGGCACATGACCAGCAGCAGCGGGACATCGGCGTCATAACCGTCCTGCAGGTCGAGGCAGGCGCGGCTCAGATCCGCATCGCGATAGATCGCGCACATGTCCGGCCACAGGCGATCGATGAAAGCTGGCTTGCCCATCGCTACCTCACGCCGCCATGCCGGGAGCCGGCTCATCGTGCGGATGGTGGCAGGCGACCATCTGGCCGCGCGGCACCTGTTGCAGCACGGGCGTGACTTCGGCGCATTTGGCGGTGGCGCGCGGGCAGCGGCTACGGAAGGCACAGCCCCCTTCCGGCCGGTTGCGGGACGGCATGTCGGTGCGCTTGCCGTCCGGCCTGATCTTGCGGCTCGCATCGACCACCGGCACCGCCTCGAGCAGGGTGCGGGTATAGGGATGCGCCGGCCGCTCGTAGATCGCCGGCCCATCGCCGATCTCGACGATGCGGCCCATGTAGAGCACGGCGACGCGGTCGCTCACGTTCCGCACCACCGCTAGGTCGTGGGAGATGAAGATGAGCGAAAGCTCGCGCTGCTCGCGGATGTCCTGCAGCAGGTTGATGACCTGCGCCTGCACGGACACATCGAGCGACGCCACCGGCTCGTCGCAGACGATCAACTCCGGCTCGACCGCCAGCGACCGGGCGATGGCGATGCGCTGGCATTGCCCGCCCGAGAACTGATGCGCCTTGCGGCCGGCAACCGCCGGCAGGTCGAAACCGACATCGGCAAGCGCCGCCTCGACGCGCTCGCGCCGTTCGCGCGCCGGCCGGCCCTGGATGACCAGCCCCTCGGCGACGATATCCTCGACATTGCGGCGCGGATTGAATGAGGACAGCGGGTCCTGGAAGATCATCTGCAAGCGGCCGCGCATGCCGCGCATGTCCGTATTGGAGAGGGCATTCAGGTCCCGCCCCTTATACATGACCGTGCCGCCCGCCGTGGTATTGGCACTCGGCAACAGCCGCAGGATGGCACGGCCGATCGTCGTCTTGCCGCTGCCGCTCTCGCCCACGAGGCCGAGGGTTTCGCCGGCGGCGACGCTGAACGACACGTCATCGACGGCCTTCATTTCCTTGCCGGAGCGGGTGAAGCCGACCGACAGGTTCCTGATCTCGAGGATCGGCTCATTGGGCATGTGCAGCCTCCATCGGGACTGGACGCGCCGCTTCCGCCAGCGGGAAATGACAGGCGAAACGGTGGTTCTTGTCGGCGCCGGTGGTCATTTCCGGCATCACCTCGTGGCACCTGGCCTCGGCGGCGGGGCAGCGCGGCGCAAACGGGCAGCCGGCGGGACGGTTGGCGAGGTTCGGCGGTTGCCCCGGAATGGTGCGCAGCCGCGTATGCGCCGGCTGGTTCATGTGCGGCATCGCCGACAGCAGGGCATCGGTATAGCGGTGGCGCGGATTGCGGAACACTTCGGCGGTAGGGCCGTATTCGACGACGGTGCCGCCGTAGAGCACGAGGATATCGTCGGTGCGCCCGGCGACGACGCCGAGATTGTGCGACACCAGGATCATGGACATCTGCCGCTCTTCCTGGATGGTCTGCAACAGGTCGAGCACTTCCTTCTGCACCGTCACGTCGAGCGCCGTGGTGGCCTCGTCGGCGATCAGCAGTTCCGGCCTGCACATCAGCGCCGCTGCGATCATGATGCGCTGCTTCATGCCGCCGGAGAACTGATGCGGGAAGTACGAGTAGCAATCTTCCGGGTCGGGAATGCCGACGAAGGAGAGCAGTTCGATGGCGCGCGCCCGCGCCTCGGCCCGGCCGAGGCCGAGATGGCTGCGCCCCGCTTCCTCGATCTGCCGGCCGACCTTCACAAACGGATTGAGCGAGGTCATCGGGTTCTGGAAGACGATGCCGACCTTGCGGCCGATGAACCTGGCGCGCGCCTTCGGCTTCAGCGCCAGCAGGTCCTGCCCGTCGAGCTCGATCCGGCCGCTGATGTCGAGGCCGCGCGGGGCGATGCCCATGATCGCCTTGATCAGCATGGACTTGCCGGCGCCGGATTCCCCGACGATGCCCAAGGCCCGCCGCGTGCCGATGCTGAAGCTGATGTCCTGCAGGATTTTCAGGGGACCGGAAATCGAGGCCAGCTCGCAGGTCATGCCCTGGCAGGAGAGGACCGGGTTGGTGTCGGGGCGATCTGCCATCTCAGCCCTCCCGTTCACGGCTGTTGAGCCGCTGGGCGAGATAGTCGCCGATGGTGTTGAAGGCATAGACGGTGAGGACGATCGCCAGTACCGGCCCGAGGATCAGCAGTGGAAAGCGGCTCAACAGGTCGGTGGAGCTGGCGATCATGCCGCCCCAGCTCGGGGCGGGTGCCGGAATGCCGTAACCGAGGAAGCTCAGCGAACCCTCGGTGATGATGAGGCCGGCCATGAGCGTCGGCATCACCGCCGTGAGGGCGGGCACGAGATTGGGCAGGATTTCACGCAAGAGGATGCGTCCGTCGGTGGCGCCCATGGCGCGGGCGGCCAGCACATAGTCGCGGTTGCTCTGCGAGATCACGCCGGCCTTGGCCACGCGGGCATAGGTGCCGATGTCGAAAATGCCGAGCACGACGATGATGGTGACGATGGACGGCCCGGTGACGGCGACGAAGGACAGGACGACGAGGATGGACGGCATCGCCGCCAGCGTATTGGCGATGAGGTCGGCAAAGCGCTCGAAGATACCGCGATAGTACCCGGCGAGCATGCCGATCAGCAGTCCGCCGACGACGGCGATGGTGGTCGAGACGGCGACGATCATCATCGAGGTCCGCGCGCCGTAGAGAACGCGCGACAGGATGCTGCGCCCGATATCGTCGGTGCCGAGCAGGCCGTTGAGCGACCAGTCCGGCGGTTGCGAGAAGTCGCCGTAAGGCAGTTTCGGGCTGACGAGGCCGGGAATGAAATTGACGAACAGCGCCACGAGCACGAGGAACACCAGGAACACGGCGGCGAGCACCTCGAAGGGCGTCGCCCCCGGCAGCTTCAGGCGGGCCGACCAGGGCATCGCGGCGCGCGCGATGTCGCCGAGGCTGGCCGGCTTCGGATCGGGCTGCAAGGCAGGCATGTTGCCGATGTCCGTCATGATACTTTCACCCTGGGATCGATGAGGGCGTAACCGATGTCGACCAGCATGAAGACGACGACGAAGATGACTACGGCGAGCGACAGGATCGCCTGCACCAGCGGGATGTCGTGGCTCTTGACGGCGCTGAGCACCGTCCAGCCGATCCCCGGCACGGCGAAGTAGCTCTCGACGACAAAAGAGCCGGCCAGCATGTAGGTCAGCGACATGCCGATGACCGTGAGGATCTGCGGCATGGCCGGCCGCAGCACGTGGTGAAAGAGGATATAGGCCAGCGACAGGCCCTTGGCGCGCGCCACCGCGATGTAATCCTCTTGCAGCGTCGCGACGAACTCGTTGCGCGCTACGCGGTAGAGATAGGCCGTCTGGTGCATGGCGAGGCACATAACGGGCAGCGCGACGTACCAGAGGTTGGCGAGCGGATTGTCGGTGAACTTCACCCAGCCGGTGGCCGGCAGCCAGCGCAGCACCAGCGCGAAGAGGTACGAGAACAGCACGACGATCACGAAGGTCGGCACGGCCAAGAGCACGGTGGAGATCGACCGCATGACCTTGTCGGCCAGCCGGTTGGGGTGGCTGGCGGTGAACATGGCGATGGGGACGCCGACGAGCGACACCGCCAGCGCGAGGAAGGCGATTTCGAAGGTCACGGCGGCGCGCTCGAACACCACTTCGATGACCGGCTGCTGGCTGAACAGCGTGACGCCGAGATCGCCGTGCAGCAGGTCGCCCAGCCAGTTGAGGTAGCGCTGCCAGACCGGCAGGTCGTAACCATAGGCGCTGTTGAGCGTGGCGATCTGCTCGGGGGTGGCATAGTCGCCGAGGATGAGCTGCGCCGCCGAGCCGGGCGCCAGGCTGGACAAAGCGGTGGCGCCGAAGGTCACGACCAGGAAGACCAGGAACCCGGCCGCCAGTCGCGACGACATCGCCTTGATGTAGGGTCTGGCGCTGTTCAGCACGTCACTTCCCTTCCTCGACAAGTTGCCTTGCAGGTTTCCGCCTAGATCCGCTTCCACTCTTCCTCGGCGTCCATCCAGCCGATGTCGCGCTCCTGCAGGTTGCGCTGCTCTTCCTTGGACAGGCCGCCCATCGTGTGCTCGTCGGCATAGCGGGTGCTGCGGTCAGCAAAGACATGCTTGCCGTAGTCCATCATGCCCCACATCGAGCCTTTCTCGAGGTAGTGCATGGTGACGAGATTGAAGCCCAAGGCAGCGATGTCTTCGAGTTCGACGAAAGCCTTGCCGTTGACGGTGGCGACGTCGCCGAACATCTTCCAGCCCGGCAGGGCCTTGGCGACTTTTTGACATTCTTCGAGCGTGCGCAGGCCGTGCACATAGGTCATCTCGGCGCCCAGCGCCTCGGCCTTGACACAGCGCTCGATGGCATCGTCGAGGCCCTTTTCGAGCTTGGATTCGGTGCGCGCGATGACGACGCAGTCGGTGCCGGCGCAGGCGTCGAGCGCCGCCTTGATCTTGGCGAGCCAGAGTTCCTGCGAGACGACGGGGTGCTCGACATTGCCGTCCACCCGGCCTTCGAGCGTCGCCTTTTCCATGGCGCGGCCGAAGCGGGCATAGCCGCGTTCATTGGGCGTGTCTTCGAGCAGGATGGCGGCGGCGCCGGCCTTGGCGAGCCGGCGGCAGGTGCGATAGGCCTGCGCGACGTCGCCGAAGCAATCGTCGGCATCGATGATCAGCGGCAGCGGCGAATAGTCGGAGATGCGATCGGTGGCCCAGACCAGTTCCTCCTGGTTGTGCAGCCCCATGTCCGGCACGCCCGACATGCTGAAGCCCAGCGAGGCGCCGCTCAGCAGGATGGCCTTGAAGCCGGCCATTTCGGCGGCTTTCGCCGAATAGCAGTCCCACACGCAGGGGGTGAATACCTGCTCGCCGGCGAAAAGCTCGCGGAAGGTTTTTCTGGGGCGTTTGTCAAACATTCGATGACCTTCGGTTCTGCGACCAGCGCGCAATGGATGTACGGGTTCGGTGCGGCATTCTCCGGGCACCGAAGGTCCCGCCCTTTGGGCGAGACCCATGTTCGTTGCAACGGCTCACTTTGCCGCGCAGGCGTCCTTGCAGACGTAGAGGTACTGCTTTTGCAGGATGCCGCCATTGGACGGTACGATACCGCCGGTATTGTCGCGCAGCAGCAGGTAGCGGGTTTCCGAGCCGAAGATGTAGAGCGGCAGGTCTTCCGCGATCACCTTCTGCACTTCGGTGTAGGTCGCCTTGACCTCGGCATCGTCCATGGTGGCGTTGGCCTTGGCCAAGAGCGAATCCATGGTCTCGCTCTTGTACTGGCCCCAGTTGTCGACGCCCTTCGAGCTCAGCAGGTTGCTGATGATCGGCTCGGCGCCGTTGGCCACGAGCACGCCACCGTCGACGCAGAGGTCGAAGTTGACCTGCGTCTGGCAGGTGGGCTTCAGCATGGCCTGGTCGACCATCTGCAGCTCAACCGTCACGTTGTCGTAGGCGCTCAGCACCTGCTGCAGATAGGAAGCGAGGCGCTTGAGATCGGAGTTGGTGTAGGTGACCAGCTTCATCTTGAACGGCTTGCCATCGGCGGCGAGCGCATTGAACAGCTCCTGCGCCTTCTGCGGGTCGTAGGTCGGCAGCGTGTACTCGGTCTCGTAATAGGGCGACGACTTGGTGAAGTAATTGGTCGGCGTCACATAGCCTTCGACCTGGGTATAGGCCTGCATCAGCTTGGCCGGATCGATGGCATGGTAGAACGCCTCACGCGCCCGATGGTCAGTGAACGAACCGGCCACCTGGTTGAAATAGGCGCGGTAGAGACCCGGGATCGGGATTTCGTGCGTCGTGACCCCGGGCGCCTCGGCATTGGAGCCGAACTGGTACGGATAGCCGGCCATCATCGTCGCGCCACCCTGCACCACGGTCGAGATGCGGCTGTTGGTTTCGGGAATGATGGCGAACTTCAGCGTATCCAGATAGGGGCGCGGCTGGTCCCAGTAGTCGGGATTGCGCTTGAACGACATCGAGATGCCCTGGTCCCAGCTTTCCAGCAGGAAGGCGCCGGCACCGACCGGCTTGATGTCGGTCTTGGACGTCGCGGCCTGCAGCGCGGCCGGCGAGGCGATGAATGGCGCCGATTGGGCAAGGGTCGAACCGAAATTGCGGTTCGGCTCGGGCAAGGTGATTTCGATGGTCAGGGGATCGACGATCTTTGCGCCGTCGATCCAGGACGCAACGAAGGGCTGCGACGGGGCCAGCGTTTCGGGATCGGCCATGCGCTTCCAGTTGAAGATCACCGCTTCGGCGTCATAGGGGTTGCCGTCGGTGAACTTGACGTCCGGACGCAGCTTCAGCGTCCACACCTTCGCGTCGTCGCTGGTCAGGCTTTCTGCCATGCCGCCCTGCACCTTGCCGTCGACATCGACATAGACGAGGAAGCCATAGATGGCATCCAGTTGGTCCATCGGGCCGCCCGGATAGGTGCCCGACGTGATGGCTGGGTCCCAGCTCTTGATGTCGGAGCCGGCGATGATGGTCATTTCGCCGCCGCTGACGGCCTGCTCATCGGCCTGCGCGTAGGCGGCGCCCGTCATGCCCGAAAGCCCGGAGGTTCCCAGCAGCATTAGGGCCAATGCGGCGGCCCGCCCGATGCGTGATACGTTCAGTAAAGTCATGGTTGGTTCTCCACTCCTGGCGTTTCCTGATGACGCCTGTTTCCTTCCCAGAATGCCGTTTTGTCCGCCGGCAGCGGTTCGAGACTTGGTTATTCGGCCCCTCCTTCCTTCCATCGCCGCACCTGCGGGTGGTCGAAATCGAACAGGTCCAGGGCCCGCCCAACCGTCTGGCTCACCAGGTCGTCGAGCGTCGCCGGACGCGTATAGAAGCTGGGGACGGGCGGCATGATGATCGCACCGCTACGGGTGGCGAGATCCATCAGTGCGATGTGCCCGGCATGCAGCGGCGTCTCCCGGACCATGAGGACGAGGCGCCGGCGCTCCTTGAGGCACACGTCGGCCGCCCGCGAAATCAGGTCGTCGGAATAGCAGTGCGCGATGGCGCTCAGCGTCTTGATGGAACAGGGCGCGACCAGCATGCCCTCGCATTTGAAGGAGCCCGAGGCCAGCGCTGCGCCGATATCCTTATGCGGATAGCAGACATCGGCGAGCGCCCGGATTTCGTCGGCAGACCTGTCGCCCTCCTCCATCGCCGTGCGCAGGCCGGCGCTGGAAATGATGAGATGCGTTTCCACATCGTCGAGGTCGCGCAGCATTTCGAGCGCCCGCACCCCGTAGCAGGCTCCGGAGGCTCCGGTGATCGCAACGATGATGCGACGCTTGCCCATGGATCAGCGGCCCTTCGCCCTGGCGCGGCCGATAACGTCGCGCATGCGGTCATAGGAGGTGGGTGGCGGCAGCGCCTTGTCGAAACCTTCCTTGCGATCGCCCGGCCGGCGCGTCGCGTCGTAGCCGACCTTGGCAACGACGCCGCCATCTTCCTGCGGCTCCGAGCGATCCGCCGGCAGGTCCTTGACGACCAGGATGTCGCGTTCGGCGCGCATGCGCGTCGACTTCGCCAGTTCCACCGCCTCGGTGTCCCACGGGTCGACATCGTCATCGACGATGGTGATGTTCTTGATGATGCTCACCGCGCCCCAGCAGATCGCCATGGCGCGGCGCGCCTGGCCGGGCCGCGGATGGTGGATCTGCACCACGACATTGTTGCGGCCGGAGCCGGAAGCCGTTACCGCCACTTCGCCGACATTGTGGATCGAGCGGGCGAGATGCGCCCTGAGGCTGGCGGCGATCGGCACGGCGCCGAGATAGATGTGCTCGGCGTGGTAGCCCGGCTCGATGACCTGGAACATGGCGTCGGCGCGGCTTGTCATGCGGTGGAACGTCGCCAGCATGCCGACGCCGTAGTCCTCGTACATGCCGTGATATTCCGAGACGTAGCCTTCCTCGATCATCCTGTCGGCGTGGATCAGGCCTTCGAGCACGATCTCCGCGTCGGCCGGCACCAGTACGTCGCTCGACCGGCACTTCGCCACGCGCACGGGCGCGCCGAGCAGGGCGCCGGCGCAATGCATCTCGTCGTCGCCCAGCCCGAGGTAAAGGCAGGCGGCGAGCTGGATGGCCGGATGCGCGCCCAGCACGACGGCAAACGGCAGCGGCTTGCCCATGGCCGCGGCCTTGCGCGCCATGATCGCCAGGTGATGGTTGGGGGCGATGCCGATGAGCGCCTCGCCCGGACCCAGCACCTTGAGACGGGCATAGGAGGCGTTGCCCAGCCCGGTCTCGGGATCGTTGGCAACCATCATGCCGGCGGTGATGTAGGGGCCGGTTTCCCTGGCAAAGAAAGTCGGGATCGGCAGGCGCGCCAGCACGTCGTCGGAAAAGTCCTGCTCCTGCACCGGGGCAGCCTCTACCAGCACCGGCGCCACAGGCTTTTTCACCGATGCCAGCAGGGTCGACTGGATGGCGGCGGGCTCGACGCCGAGCGCCATGCCGATGCGGTCGCGGTTCGCCAGCAGGTTGCCGAAGACCGGCAGGTCGCTTCCCTTGATGCGGTTGGCACGCACCGCCAGCGTGTCGTGGGTCAGCGACAGCAGCGCCGACAGGTCGTGGACGGGGTCGATCTCCTCATCCACCACCAGCAACTCACCCTGCGCCTGCAGACGGGCGAGCATGGGACGGCAGGACTGGTCACCGGCGCGGTCGGGATCGGCAGCCCCGACCAGATCGAGCCTTGCAGTTGCCGTATCGTTCGCTGCGGAAGTGGAACTGGCCGTCACCCGGTGAACCTCGATGCCCTGTTGATTACCGAGCGAGCATGCTCGGCCCGGCGCTGGACTGGTAGCCAGGATTCGCTCAAGTCGGGTATCGCAAAGATTTAATCTCGTCAGACGTTGTGGCAGGCCACCTGGTGCCCGCTCTCGATAGAACGCAGCTGCGGTATCGTCGTCCGGCACTTTTCGGTCGCCAGCGGGCAGCGCGGATGGAAGGTACAGCCGCTCGGCGTGTCGATGGGGCTCGGCACCTCGCCCTTCAGCACGACGCGCGTGCGCTTGCGCTCCTCGTAGTAGTCGGTGATCGGGATCGCCGACAGTAGCGCCCGCGTATAGGGATGCAGCGGATTGGCGTAGAGGTTGCGCGCGCCGGTCACCTCGACCAGCCGCCCCAGGTACATGACCCCGATCGTGTCGCTCACGTGCCGCACCACGGCGAGGTCGTGGGCGATGAACAGGTAGCTGATGCCGAGCCGACGCTGGATCGACTTGAACAGGTTGATGATCTGCGCCTGGATCGACACGTCGAGCGCCGACACCGGTTCGTCGCAGACGATCAGTTCCGGCTCGCAGGCCAGCGCCCGCGCGATGCCGAGCCGCTGGCGCTGGCCGCCACTCATTTCGTGCGGATAGCGCCGGCCCATCGCCGTGCCCAATTCGACGATATCGAGCAGTTCCTCGGCGCGGGCGCGCCAGTCTATCACCCGCCCGCCGCCGGCCTCGATGGCTTCGCGCAGGATCGAAATCACCGGCTGGCGCGGGTCCAGCGAGCCGTAGGGATCCTGGAAGATAAGTTGCATCTGCCGCCGCCGCTCGCCGAGCGCCTTGCGGTCGGCACCGACGAGGTCGAAGCCCTTGTAGAGGATCCTGCCGGCGACCGGCTGGTTGATCTGCAACACACATTTGCCGATCGTGGTCTTGCCGCAGCCGCTCTCGCCCACCAGCCCGAACGTCTTGCCTTTGGCGATATCGAAGGACACGTCGTCGACGGCCTTCACCGTGCCGACCTGCCTTTGCGTCAGGCCGCGCCGGATGGGAAACTGCATCTTGAGGTTCTGGACCGACAGCAGCGGCACGGCCGCCTCGTTATCGGAGATGGCAGGCGACGTCATGGCCGGGCCCTCCCGTATTGCGCATGGCCGGGAACTCGCGCTCGCGGCAGGCGGCCGTGGCGAGCGGGCAACGCGGCAGGAAAGCGCATTGCGGCGGCAGGTTGCTGAGGTTGGGCGGCGCGCCCTCGATCGGCTGCAGGTCGGCGTCGGCATCGTCTTCGAGCTTCGGGATCGAGCTGAGCAACCCGATCGTGTAGGGATGGCTGGGCGCTGTGAGCAATTGCTCGGTCGTGCCGGATTCGATGACGCGGCCGGCATACATGACGTAGACGCGCTGCGCGTAGCGCGACACCAGTCCCAGATTGTGGGTGATGACGATCAGCGACTTGCCGCGCGCCGCCACCAGGTCGATGAGCAGTTCCATCACCTGCGCCTGCGTCGTCACGTCGAGCGCCGTCGTCGGCTCGTCGGCGATCAGCAATTGCGCATCCGAGGCCATCGCCGCCGCGATCATGACGCGCTGGCGCATGCCGCCGCTCATTTCGAACGGATAGTTCTTCATGCGCTCGGCCGGCTCGGGAATGCCCACCGCCTCGAGCGCCGCCGTCGCGCGATGCCACGCTTCGCGGCGGCCCACCTTCTTGTGCACGCGCACGATCTCGGAGAGCTGCCGGCCCACCGTCAGGACCGGGTTGAGCGAGGTCATCGGTTCCTGGAAGATCATCGAGATACCGGCGCCGCGCACGGCGCGCATCTCGGCCGAGGTCGCACCATAGTCGAGCAAGTTACGTCCGTCGAAGATCACCTCGCCCCCGAGGATTCTGCCGGGCGGCGACTGGATGAGCTGGATGATCGAGAGTTGTGTCATCGACTTGCCGCAGCCGCTCTCGCCGACGATGGCGACGACTTCGCCGCGGTCGACATGGAACGACACGTCGTTGACCGCCTTTACCTCGCCCTCGTCGGTGAAGAACGAAGTGCGCAGGTGGCGGACGTCGAGCAGCGGGGCGCTTTCAGACATCACAGCTTCCCCCTGAGGCGCGGGTCGAGCGCGTCGCGCAGGCCGTCGCCGACGACGTTGAACGAGATGATCATCAGGATGATGCAGGCGCTCGGCGCCACGATCAGCCACGGCGCACTGAGCAGGTAGGGATAGATGTCCGACACCATGCTGCCCCACGACGCGGTCGGCGGGCCGATGCCGACGCCGAGATAGCTCAGCGTCGATTCCGTCAGAACGCCGTTGCCGAGGTTGATGGTGAACAACACGATCAGCGTGGGGAAGCTGTTGGGCAGCAGGTGCCGCAGCAGGATGGCCGGCTCCCCCTGCCCCACCAGCCGCGCCGCCAGCACGTAGTCGTTCTCGCGCAGCGACAGGACGAGCCCGTTCATCATGCGGATATAGGTCGGCACCATGCCGAAGCCGATGGCGAGCACGACGCTCATCAACCCGCCGCCCATGATGGCGACCAGCACAAGCGACAGGACGAGGTTGGGAATGCTGAGCAGCACGTCGGTGAAGCTGATGATCGCCTGCCCGACGCGCCCGCCGTAATAGCCCGCGATCATGCCGAGCCCGATTCCGATGGCCGCTGCCACCAGGCCGGCGAGGATGCTGACCGACAGCGACACGCGGCCGCCATAGACGATGCGGCTGAAGATGTCGCGCCCGAGATTGTCCTGCCCCAGCAGGTGCGCCGGGCTGGGCAATTGCAGCGCTCCGAGCAGGTCCTGCGCGTTCGGATCGTAGGGGGCAACGACATCGGCCAGCGCCGTCGCCACGAAGAACACGACAAGCAGCGCGAAGCACACCTGCATCACGAGGCCGCGGTCGAAGAAGATGCGGACCATCCGCTTCAGGGAACGGCGGCGGGCCTCGGCGGCGGCGTTGAGCGTGGCTTCGGTCATAGCGCGCCTACTTCAGCGATCTGCGGATGCGCGGATCGACGAGGGCATAGGCGATGTCGACCACGAGGTTGGAAACGATGGTGACCATGGAGATCACCAGCACGGCGGCCTGCACGACGAGATAGTCGCGATCGAGGATGCCCGCGAGCACGAGCTGGCCGATCCCCGGAATGTTGAAGATGGTCTCGACGATCACCGAGCCGCCGACGATCTGCGGCATCTGCAGCCCGACGATGGTGAGCACCGGGATGAGCGCGTTCTTGACCGCATGTCCGTAGACGACGCGCCGCTCCGACAGGCCGTTGGCCCGCGCGGTGCGGATGAAGTCCTGGCTCATCACCTCGATCAGGTTGGTGCGCAGGTAGCGGGCCACCACCGCGAACACATAGAGGCTGTTGACGATGATCGGCCAGGCGGCCTTGCGCAGAAAATCGCCGAAATCGTCCCAGGGCGCCGTGTAGCCCTGCAGCGGAATGATGCCGAGCTGCATGCCCAGGATGACGACGCCGAAGATGGCGATGAGGAAACGCGGCGTGCCGAGGAACGAATTGACCACGAAGGTCAGGACCTGATCGACCCAACTGCCGCGGCTCGTAGCGGTGGCCACGCCGACGGGAATGCCCATCAGCACGCCAAGGACGATCGAGGGGATGCCGATCACCAATGTGCGCGGCAGCCTCTCACTGATGATCGCGGACACGTCACGCGCATTGAGGACGGACAGGCCGAAATCCCAGCGCGTGACGATACCGACGATCCAGTTCCAGTATTGCACCGGAAGCGGCAGGTTGAGCCCCATCCTGTCGCGATAGGCCGCGATGGCCTCCGCCGAGGCGGAGTCGCCGAGCGCGATGAGCGCCGGGTCGCCCGGCAGCCCCCGCATCAGGGTGAAGACCAGTGCGGACACGATGACCATCAACAGGATGGCGATCCATGCCCGCCTTACGAGGTAAGCCGACATCTATTCGAGATGCGCCTTGTCGAGCGTGGCGATCGAATAGAACGTCGCGCCGATGCCGGAATCCTTCACGCGTTTGTTGAGGATATAGGGGTAGGCATATTCGGCGATCGGCAGGTAGATGGCGTATTCGTCGATCAGCAGCTTGTTGGCCTGCTGCACGCCCTCCACCGCCTCTTCATCCGAGCGCGAGGTGACCGCCTTGGCGAGTGCCGCCTCGACGTCGTCGGGACGCAGCATGGTGGTGAGGCCGAGCACGTTACCCGACAGGCCCTGGCGGAAGATGCTCGCCATCTGCATCGCGACGTTCACGTAGACGCTCGACGTCTGGTACCACATGCCGGAGCCCCAGCCGGTGGCCGCCTGGTTGGCCGCGGCGCCCGTCGGGATTTCGATGTCGGCGGTGATGCCGACCTGCGCCAGGTTGGCCTGGATGATCTGCAGCACGATGGAATTGGCGCCGCCTGCCTCGGTCTGCAGCTTGGTCTTGAAGCCGTTGGGATAACCCGCCTCGGCCAGCAGCGCCTTGGCTTTTTCGGGATCGTAGCTGTAGCCGGCGATATCCTTGTTGAGGTAGTGGCTGCCGATGCCGAACTGCGTGGCGGGCGTCGCGAGGCCGAGATAGGCGGCCTTGACCACTTCCTCTACATTGATGGCGTGGCTGATGGCCCGGCGCACCTGCAGATTGCCGGTCGGATCGTTGCCGTCCGTGTTCATCGAGTTGAACACGAGCAGCGACGAGTGGTCCATCAGCGGTTCGATGGCGACTTCGAAGCCACGATCGGCCAGCGGCTTGAAGCCGGTATAAGCCATGCCGGCGAAGACATCGATCTCGCCCGACATCATTGCCGCCTGCCCGACCAGCGGGTCGTTGTAGACGATGTAGGTGACGCCATCGAGGTTGACCGGGCCGCCCCAGTAGTTGTCGTTGCGCACGAACACCTTCTTGACGTTGCGTTCCCAGCTTTGCAGCGTGAACGGGCCGGTACCGACCGGGTGTTCCTGGCAGTACTCGTCTCCATGCTTTTCGTACTGCTGCGGCGAGAACATGTAGCCGCATTCGCGCGAGAACGCCGTCGGGATGATCGCGCTCCACTCGGAAAGCTGGAGCTTCACCGTCATGTCGTCGACGAGGTCGATCGACTTCACCGCGCCCAGCAACGCCGTGCGCTTGGAGCCCACTTCCATGTAGTGGTCGAGGTTCCACTTGACGGCCTTGCCATCGAGCGGCGTGCCGTCCGAGAAGGTGACGCCGGGGCGCACGTGGAACGTATAGGTCATGGCGTCCGGATCGGAGTCGTAGGATTCGAGCAGCCAGGGATCGACGGTGCCCTCGGCATTCGGCCGGAACAGCGACTCGTAGATCGGCCACGAATAGACGTAGTCGAGGCTGTCGCCAGTCAGCGAGAAGCTGAGCATGTTGTAGTTCATCTCGCGGTTCGTGCCGATATTGAGCACGCCGCCCGTCTTCTGCGCGAAGGCTGGACGCCCCATCGCGCCCAGGGCTGCCAGCGACAGTCCGGTCTGGATCACGGTTCTACGATTCATCTTCATCATCTCTCTCCCAATTGATGAAGTTGTGCGAAGCCCTCGCATTCCCTTTGAAATGCGTCGCCCCGCAGGCTTTTCGGATGCATGCGGTATGCGGGTTATGGCTTGATGTCGTCGGGACCGAACCGGTCGGTCGGGCCGGTGAAGTGCTTTTCCAGGCGCACCGCCAATGCCTCGTCGGGATTGGCGACATAGGCCCGTTCGCGGTTGACCCACTCGCCGTTGCGGAAAAACGCCGCCATCGGCGAGTAGTAGAATTTGTAGCCGGTGTGGTCGTAGGCGGTGTCGATGTAATCGTTCTCGAGCGTTTCGAAGACATGCCGCCCGGCATCGAGCATCGCCAGCATGGCGGCGCGGAACGCGTAGTGGACGCCCACGAACTTGTAGCCGTAGTCCTTGAGGCCCGCGATTTCCGCGCGCTTCTCGGTCTTGTCGAGATTGGGGTACCAGAACGTCGCCTTGACGTGCTCACCGACCTTTTTGGCGGCGGCGGTCTTGCTGCCATAGATCTTCGAGCGGTTCAGTTCGAGCGGGCAGATCATGTCGGCGCCGGCTTCGAGGTAGCGGTTGCAGCGCTCGACGAACTCGTCGAAATCCTCGTCGACGCTGTGATCGCACCGCGCCAGCAGCAGGCAGTCGGTTCCGGCCATTCCGTCCTTGGCGGCGCGGAAGCGATAGACGGCGTCGTCGATTGAGGAGAGGCCCAACTTGCCGTTGCCGGCGAGGTCTGTCACCAGAATGGCATCGGCGCCGGCTCGCGCCATGCGGCGGCAGCCGTGGAAGGTCTGCAGCGGCCGGCCGAAGCCCTCGTCGGCATCGATAAAGAGCGGCATGTCGGTCATCGACGTGATGCGCTCGGTCATCGAGGCATATTCGTCCACCGTGAGCAGTTTGAGATCGGGAATGCCTGTCGACGCGCAGGAAAAATCGCTGCTCGATATCATCACCATCTTGAAGCCGTTGATCTCCGCGGCCTTGGTGGACATGCAGTCGAAAATTTCCGGAACGTAATACTGCTTGTCGTCCTCGATGTAGGACAACAACGACTTCTTCCCCATTCCCTCACCCCTATGAGCCACCTGTCGAACGCCTCCCTGACGAGCGGGCGCCGATCCATATTGCGGCTACCGTATGGACGCCTCTTGGGCGGAGTCAATATGATACCGATAACTTTTTTCATCTGAATTTTTCTGATTGTATATTTTTATCTTTGTAATTCATGATGATAGATGTAAATTTCATACGTGAGATCGATATCTTTTTCGCCTGGCATTTGCCGTGGTATGCAGTAGATTTGAAGCCGCTCATCCCGGTGGGCAGCGCCTTTATTTGTTGATAAGAGCAGGAAGCGGTGACGGGGCGGGCATGCAGCGGTCGAAGCCAACGATGAGGGACGTGTGTAGCCTGGCCGGCGTTTCGGCCATGACGGTCTCGCGCGTATTGACCAAGCCGGAAAAGGTTTCCCCCCACACCAGGGAAAAAGTGCTGCGCGCTATCGAGCAGCTCGGTTACGTCCCCGACGACAATGCCGGCAGCCTCTCTTCGAAGCGCAGCAAGTTCGTGGCGCTGATCCTGCCGACCCTGACCAACTCCAATTTCGCCGACACCGCCCAGGGCCTGGCCGAGGTGCTGGAACCGCATGGCTATCGCCCGCTGATCGGCTATTCGAGCTACAGCATGGAACGCGAGGAGGTGCTGATCCGCGCCATGCTCGCACGCCGCCCCGACGCCATCGTCCTGGTCGGGGGCATCCACAGCAAGGCCGCCACTGTCATGCTGCACCAGAGCGGCATACCGGTGGTCGAAATCTGGGACATGCCGCGCGATCCCATCGATGTCGCGATCGGCTATTCCAATGTCGAGGCCGGGCGGCTCGCGGGACAGTATCTCGTTTCACTCGGCCACACGAAGATCGCAGCCCTGGGCCCGCGCGAAGACGGACCCAACCGCGACTTCCGCGGCGAGCAGCGCATCGCCGGCTTTACCGCAGCCCTGCGCGAAGCCCGGTTGAGTACGGAGCTTATCACCCGCAACAGCACGCCGCCGATCTCGTTCACCGAAGGCGCCAACGACATGCGGGACCTGCTCGCCCGCGCCCCGGACGTGGAGGCCGTTTTCGTCGTTTCCGACCTGCCGGCCATCGGCGCGCTGATGGAATGCGCTCGCCAGGGGCGCCGCGTGCCTGACGAGATATCGATCATCGGCTTCGGCAATTTTGAAGTCGGCACGCAGAGCTATCCCGCGCTGACCACCGTATCCGTCGATGCCCAGCAGATCGGACGCCGGACGGGCGAATATCTGTTGGGCCTTTTCGAGTTGGGGCCGACCGAGAGCGCGCGCACCATCGATCTGGGCTTTGAACTGCGGGTACGCGAAAGCACCGCCCCTGCCCGACGTTAGGAACATTGATCGGCATAGCTAGGCGATGCGCAGACTTGCGCCGGCGAGACGCAGGCCGAGGCGGGCAGCGACATGCTGCGAAGCGATATTCCGGCGATCGGTGCTGTAGAACAAGGTGCGCGATTGCAATGCGGCAAGCCGCGTCCAGCCGGCGACAGCGGCTGCCGCGAGGCGGCGGCCTCTGAAGGCCTTGGCCGTCACCAGGCCCAACTCGGCGCCGATATCGGAGAGGCGCGCCGCAAACGCCAGCGAAGCGATTTCATCGCCAATGGCGACGGCGCACCATGGCGCCCAGAAATCGGCGATCTCGCGAAAACCGAGGTCGAGCAACCCGTCGGGAATGCCGCGGGCTGTCCATGATCGTAGCAGTTCCTGGCCTTCCCCGGTCGCGCTGTCGATGAGCCGTGCATCGCTTTCGAACGAGAGACCGTGCGGCAGTTCGTAGATGATGCCGAAATTGTGCTCGACGGCAACATCTCCGGCGAGCACGGACAGGTACGTCTCCATATGCTCCGGCACCGCCGGATGGACGAATGGCGGTTCGGTCACGGCAAGGGCCTGCAGTGTTTCCGCAATATCGTCCGGAACGTCAGCCCGGATACCGAAAATATTGCCCTCGGCGCAACCGCCCAGCCAGAATCTCGGCCCCGGCGACAGGTCCGGGTCGTTTTCCCGCTCTATCCGCCCGTCCTCTCGTAGGCAAAAGAGAGTGCGATAATCGGTTTCGAGCCAGGCGAGTCCGTGCAGCATGGCAAATGCCTAGGCGGTAGCAGTCCTGCTGTCCAGCGCCCAGCACCGGAGACGTGATTTGCCGGAATATGGGGCAATACCCATATAATCGGGACAACCTTCAACCCGGAGAGCGCCATGCGAATGCTCATTCTTGCGGCCGTTGTCGCAACCCTCGCGGCGTCGCCCGCCATGGCGCGCTGCTATACCGTCCCGGACAATGCCGACACGCACTACGTCGATCGCAGTATCGGCCGGACCATCTGCCTGCAGGACGACATTGCCGCCACGCAGGAGCAAAAGCGCCTGCAGACCAATTACGATACGCAGATCACGAACCTGCAGCAGCAAATGCAGCAGCAGAAGTTCGACCAGATGATGCATCAGAACAGGTTCTGATCCCCCTCGTTATTTATCACGATTGTGTGCCGCTTCCCGATGGGCTTGCCTAGGGATTTGGGGAGGCGGCGGCTATGGGCAGCTTGCGGCGCCGCCTGGAGGCGGCCCTTGATCTCATTTACCGGCGACGGCGCGTCATGCTCGTCACGGCGATACTGGTGCTGAGCGCGGGATGCATCGGGTTGCGCCTGGCGACACCGGTCTATTCGGCGCGCGCTATGCTGTCGTTCGCGCCGGCAGAAAGCCTCGGGACCATGACGGTTCCAGACGAGCCGGCGCAATTGCAGGACGAAATCGCCCGCGTGCGCTCCGAGGCGGTGCTGCGCGCCACGGCGCTGGCACTGGGCCTCACGAATGACGCGGGCATTGGTGCCGTCGCCTATGAAACGAGGCTTGTCGAACTGCGCCGCGCACTGACCATTTCGCGCTACGGCGAAACGTTCCTCATCGCCATCGAAGCGCGCGCTGCCAAAGCCGAGGAGGCGGCGCGCATCGCCAACACGCTGGCCCAGACGTTCGTCGAGACCGAGGCGCGATGGCTCGGCAGCCGCCGGCTGGCCGGCGAAGCGACGCTGTCGGCACGACTGATGGATGCCGGCCTCGCCGTCGATGCGCCAGCGGAAGCGATGCAGAATGCAGGCAGCAGCCGCATCGCGACGGCGGCCGGCGTTCCGCAGGCGCCCGCCTTTCCCAACATGCAGGTGGGAGCGCTGATCCCAATGGCAGCGCTGCTTGCAGCTTTCGTCAGCGCCGCATTGGTCGAATGGCTGCGTGACAGTTTTAGCGACGAAGACGAGGTGGCGCCGGCCCTGGAAGTGCGGCACGTCGCCTGCGTACCCGAGCAAAAGCCGAGGCGCCTCGCCGATGGCGAAACGCAGTTGACGCCAGCCGATCATCTGGTCGTCGCGCCGCTTTCTCCCTATTCCGAGGCGATCCGGCACCTCAGGTCCAGCATCGAGCGTGCCCTCGCCCGCGGCGGGCCCCGAAGGCAGGCGCAGGGCGAAGGCGCGGTGGTCATGGTCACCTCGCCCGCAGCCGGCGATGGCAAGACGACGCTCGCGCTGGCGCTGACGCGCGCCTATGCGCAGGCTGGACAGACGGTGATGCTGATCGATTGCGATCTCAGGGCGCCGAACCTGCATACCCTGCTCGGCCGCGAGCCCTCGACCAGCCTTGCCGACTATTTGCGCGGCCTGCCCGGCCCGGCGGGCATGCGGGAAATTATCGTTACGGACGAGGACAGCGGAGCCCATGTCGTGATGGGCAGGCCTGGACGCCAACAGATCGGCGAGCACTTGCTGGCCGGCCCGGTGTTTGCGCAACTGGTCGCGGCGGCGCGGCGGCATTTCGACGTCATCGTGCTCGATGCACCATCAATCGAGGAAGCCGCCGACGGCCTCCATGTCGCCATGCTCGCCGACCTTGCGGTCCTGGTGCTGCGCAGCGGCTCAACCGGCCGCAAGCCAGCGATTGCCGCGGCCCGGGCCTTGCGCGATTTCCTTCCCGCAGGGGGCGAGATGGTGGCTGTGCTCAACCGGCATGTGCAATGGCGGCACGGGGCGCAGCATCGCAGCGGCCAAGGCGAGCCGCCGCCCATTCCTGCCATCGAAACGCGATAGGACGATGAAGCGAACGTGATCGCCGGTAACGCAGGCGTTAACCATGTTGTGGCACGATAAGGGAACGAAGGCGCCCGGCCGATTGTTGCTGGGCCAGAATTGGTCCTAACGCCCCGCCCCGCCCCGAAGTCTGCTGTTCCAGGTTAAATTGATGATCGAGACCGTTTCCGTTTCCCGCCGCACCTTCCTTGCCGGCGGCGCAAGTCTTTCTGCACTTGCCCTCGCCGGCTGCGCCACCACCGACCAGCCGCCACCCGAGCCGATGATCTCGGACTATTATCTCTCGATGTACGCGGCCCTGCCCTACGAGGAATTTCCGGTACCCGCCGTGGACCTCAGGCAGATGGACCCGGCCATGTGGCGCACGGAAGTAGCCGATCCGACCGGCGAGCGCCCCGGCACCATCGTCGTCGACACGCCGGCGCGCTACCTCTATCTCGTCGGCGATAACGGCAGGGCGTTGCGCTATGGCGTCGGCATCGGCCGCGAGGGCTTTGCCTGGGCAGGACGAGCCACGATCGCCGCCAAGAAGAAATGGCCGACCTGGACGCCGCCGGCCGAAATGGTGGCGCGCCAGCCCGAGATCGCGCCCTATGCCGACGGCATGCCGCCGGGCCTCGACAACCCGCTCGGCGCGCGCGCCCTTTATATCTACCAGGACGGGCGCGACACGCTCTATCGCCTGCACGGCACCAGCGATCCACGCACGATCGGCCAGGCAGTCTCGAGCGGCTGCGTGAGGCTGATCAACCAGGACGTCATCGATCTCTACCAAAGGGTGCCGACGGGAACGCCCATTCACGTCATCTAGGCCCGGAACCCCTGATCCGTCCCCTGCATTTACTCCCTTGAACCCAATGCGGTGCAAAGGAGAAAGCAGATGGTTTTCGATTCACCGATGCAGCGCCTCGGCCGCAAGGACAACCTGACGCCGATGCAGATCGCCCACCACCCGCTGTTCACGGCGCGCGAGAAGATCGACCTTCTCAACACGCTGAAGGCGGAGGCGACGGGGATCATCCTCGATGAGGACGAACTGGGCTTTTCGCCGGAGGACATCGACGATGCGATCGAAGAGGTCCGGGTTGGCGTGCAGAACGGCCAGGGCGCCGAAACCGTGGTCAGGGGCGACAATTGAGCCCCGCCGCCAACGACAATAGCGGCAAGCAGCGGGACGTCGCCGAAGTCGACAGCCTCGTCGACGAGAACGGCTCGCCGATCGAAGTGCCGCCAGACAGCGAACTCAAGGTCGCAGGCGAGAACGATGCGACGGTTGGCGCCACGGGCCCCACCAATTGGTGGCGACTGGGCCTGCTGGCGCTGGCTGTCGTCCTCATCATCCTCGGTGTGCTGCAGGTCTTGAACAGCGGCGACAGCAGCGATGCGCTGACGCCGCCGGCTGCGACCACAGCGCCCCCAGCACAATAGCAACCGGACGTTGAAGACGAAGGGCTTTCGGCCCAGAATGGCATAGGGCCCGGAGAGGCCCTAGCTTTGTGTGGTCGCGTTTTCGAAACGGAAAAGTGGCATCCACTTTTCCTGAAAACGCTCCAGTCGCCAATTCCGGAGGAGCCTCATGGCCAGGACGCCCGCCAAGTCGCAATCGAGCAAGCCCGCAACGCCGCGCCGGCGCGCAACGAAAGCTGCGGTGGCGACCGAACCCGGGGTGGAGCGCGTCGATTTTCTCGTCGATACGGACGGCTCGGTGATCGACACGCCGGAAGACCAGGCGCCCGAGATCGAAGAAGAGGTCGAACAGGCCGTCGAGTCGACCTCGCCATCGGGCTGGTTCGGCTGGGGCCTGTTCGCGCTTGGCGCCATCATCGCCCTGCTCGGCCTGCTACAGGCCATGGGGCGCTCGGCTTAAAGTCCTTGTCCGGTCGCGTTTTCAGGAAAGTGGCATCCACTTTTCCTGAAAACGCTCGAGATCAGCCCTGCGAGATCGGCGAGAGCTGGATTTCGACGCGCCGGTTCTGCGCACGGCCCTGTTCGGTCGCATTCGAGGCGATGGGATCGGCCTCGCCGCGCCCCTGGATGAAGAAGCGGCGCTGGTCCACACCCTGGTTGGAAAGGACCGTCGCCACCGAGACGGCACGACGCTGCGACAGGTTGAGGTTGTAGTCGTCGGCGCCCGAGGAATCCGTATAGCCGTAGACGTCGACCGTGGTCTTGTCGAACTTGCGCAGCACCAAGGCGACCGAGACCAGTGTATCGTTGAACTGCGGCTGCACCGTCGCCTTGTCCAGTTCGAACGTGATGTTGGACGGCATGTTGAGAACGATCTGGTTGCCGACGCGGGTCACCGAAACGCCGGTGCCCTGGAGCTGGGCGCGAAGCTCGGCTTCCTGCTGGTCCATGTAGTTGCCGATGGCTGCACCGGTAAGCCCGCCGAGGCCGGCCCCGATGAGGGCGCCGATGCGCGGATCATTGCCGGTGGCGCCACCGAGGATGGCGCCGACCACGGCGCCGCCGCCCGTGCCGATCAGCGCGCCACCCGCCGTGTTCGAAAGGTGCTGTTCACCGGTATAGGGATCGGTGGTGGTGCAGGCAGCAAGGCTGAGCGCGGCAATGCCGGCGACGACGATCTTTGAATACATTGGCAAGTCCCCTGTTTGCGGTTCTTCCTTAACAGCGATTGCGGCAGCACCGTGTCAAGCCCGAGACGTCATGATGCCCGATGCGGCTAAAGCACGACGAAAAATCGCCGCCGCTTGCTTGGCATTTGAACCGCTGCGTTTTAGGATGATTCCAGACCGGGCGGCATTCGCGCTGATTTTTCTGTGACTTGGCCATTTCCGGCACGCGGCGAATTGACCTATGTGAGAGCCCAGAGCCCGGGTCTATGGTCGCGCGGCTCGCCCGAGCCGGCCAATATTCAGCGGTCAGAAAGGCCGCCCACGGGGATTATTCCATGGATTATCGCGGTATTTTCGAAGACGCGCTCGACGCTTTGCGGCAGGAAAAGCGCTACCGGGTGTTTGCCGACCTCGAGCGCATCGCCGGCCGCTTCCCTCGCGCCATATTCCGCGACAGCTCCGACAATGCCCGCGAAATCACCATCTGGTGCTCGAACGATTATCTCGGCATGGGCCAGAACGAGAGCGTAATCGCCGCCATGCAGGAAGCGGCGGGACGCCTTGGCGTCGGCGCCGGCGGCACCCGCAACATTTCCGGCACCAACCGGCCGCTGGTCGAACTCGAACGTTCGCTTTCCGACCTGCACCGCAAGGACGCCGCGCTGGTTTTCACCTCGGGTTTCGTTTCGAACGAGGCGACGCTTTCGACCATCGGGCGGCTGATGCCCGACTGTGTGATTCTTTCCGACCAGCTCAATCATGCCTCAATGATCCAGGGCATCCGCCAGTCGGGCATGGAAAAGCGCATCTTCCGCCACAATGACATGGCGCACCTGCGTGAGCTGCTGAGCAATGTCGATCGCAAGCGCCCCAAGCTGATCGCCTTCGAATCGGTCTATTCGATGGATGGCGACATCGCGCCGATTGCCGAAATCGCCGATCTCGCCGAGGAATTCGGCGCGCTGACCTATATCGATGAAGTGCATGCCGTGGGCCTTTACGGCGCGCGCGGCGGCGGCATCACCGACCGCGACGGGCTGGTCGACCGCATCGACATCGTCGAAGGTACGCTCGCCAAGGGTTTTGGCGTGATGGGCGGCTATATCGCCGCCAATCGCACGATCGTCGACGCCGTGCGCTCCTATGCGCCGGAATTCATCTTCACCACCGCCCTGCCCCCGGCGCTGTGCGCGGCAGCGCGCGCTTCCATCGAGCACCTCAAGGTTTCGCAGGAAGAGCGGCGGCAGCACCAGGCGCAGGCGCAGCGCACCAAGGACGTGCTGGCCGAAGCCGGCCTGCCGGTGATGCCGACCTCCACCCATATCGTGCCGGTGATCGTTGGCGATGCGCGCCTGTGCAAGGCGGCGAGCGACATGCTGCTCGAAAAGCACAACATCTACATCCAGCCGATCAACTACCCGACCGTGCCCAAGGGCACCGAGCGCCTGCGCATCACGCCGACGCCGCTGCACGACGAGCGCATGATCATGGAATTGCGCGATGCGCTGGTGAGCGTGTGGGCAAGCCTGGAACTGCCGCGCGAGCAGGCGCCGACCGAGCTGACGGCCAGCAAACTGACCTCGGGCGATCTGACGCTGCCGACGATCGGCGGCTAACGGATCGACAGATCAGGCGGCAGAGCGCCTGAGCATCGGCAGATCCAGAACTTCCGAGAGAGTGGTAACAGCGCGTTCGGCCGCGGCGAGCCCGGCCGGCCATGCCATCACGCCCTTGTACCAGACGGCCAGCATGCCAGCATCGCGGGCGCCCACGACATCGGCTTCGGGATTGTCGCCAACGAAAATGCACTGATCCGCGGTGACGCCGAGTTGCTGGGCGGCACGCTCGAAGATGCGGCGATCGGGTTTGCGCAGGTTTTCGGTTTCCGAGACCAAGACGGTATCGGCAAGCGAGCGCAGGCCGGCGGCATCGATCTTGGCGTTCTGCACCAGCGTTCCGCCATTGCTGATAATGCCGGTGGCAAAGCCCTGACGGCGCAGGGCGATCAGCGTTTCGCGCGCGCCAACGGCGAGCGTTGCGAATTGCGGATAGACCGCCTGGTAATCGGCAAACAGATCCTCGGCAGAAAGATCGGTGATGCCGAGTTCGGCAACCAGGGCCTTGTAGACGGTAAGCTTGTCGACGGTACCGTTCTGTTCAAGTTCGAGGAAGCGCGTGCGGAACCGTTCCGGATCGATGCCGGCGAGCGCTCGGGCATGGCGGCCGTATTGGGCGGTAATGAAGGCCTTGATCGCCTCGCCACGCACGAGAAGCGTTTCGTCGAGATCGAACAGAACTGCCTTGATCATTTTCCCAATCCTCTTTCGGCTATCTTTGCCCAGCTGCTCCAGCGGCAAACGGGGCGCAATTGACCAGCCGAGCCGGCCCGATGCAAGCCGAAAGCATGCCAAAAAGGGGGAAAACTTTCCCAAAATCGCGAGGGATGCGCCGACCGCGCCGCCGGGCCGAATGGCTCCGAAAGCGCGGTGGCGAGGATGAAACGGCGGCCGATATTCAGCTGGTGAGGACGATGCGCATGAGATCGGCGGTGTTGCGGGCGCCGAGCTTTTCCATGACACGGGCGCGATGCACCTCGATAGTGCGCGGCGAGATGCCGAGTTCGCGCCCCGCCTCCTTGTTGGACTGGCCGTTGGTGATCAATTGCAGCACTTCGCGTTCGCGCGGCGTCAGCTGCGAAAAGCCCCTGACCTCGACCGGGCGATAGCCGCCGGTGACGGCGCCGAGATGCACGTCGCGCCGCAGCGTATCGCGCACCGACTGCACCAGATGCTCGCTATCGATGGGCTTGGTGACGACATCGGCGGCTCCGGCCTTCATGGCGCGGACGGCGGCGCCGACCTCGCGCGTATCGCACAGGACGAAGACGGCGGTGCCGGTGCGCATGGCCTTGACGCGGCGGACGATGGCAAGCCCATCCTCCCCACCCTCGAGCCGCAGGTTGACGACGACGACATCGGGCCGGCGCCGCTCGATGGCAACAAGGAACGATTCGGCTTGCTGCGAACTGGCGGTCTGGAAGCCCTCGAGGCGAAACAGGATGCTGAGCGCTTCGCAGGTGGCGCGATCGGGATCGAGAACATGCACCAGGCGGTCGCGGTTCATGAACGCGCGATAGTAGATTTCTTCACCCATCCTGCCCTCCCCAATGGCGGATAATGAATCGACCTGCGTAGCTTGCGCTAAGTACTGATGCTCGCCAGTTCGGTTGGTAACTTAGGATAAAATACCTACATCGCGACAAAAATCCGCGCAATTGGGATTTATACGGATAATATTCCTATATTGTGAAAAGGCAGGTTGTAGGGATTTCCGGCTGTAAGTGGCGATTCGGAGGATGTCCGGAATTTAGGCGGGACAAAGAGGTTAGGAATAATTTCTTGAGTCGACGTAAGATAACGTCAGCGCAGCCCCGCCCCAGAGGTCTCGAGCCACTTACCGCTTGAAGACGACGCCACCGAGCCAGCCGGTGAGCAATGCGAGGCCAACGCAGGTGAGGCCGTAGAGCAGCGGATATTGCACGGCGGAGGTGCCGACAAAGCGCTCAAAGCCGCTCTTGCGCACGGCAAAGCCTTCCGAGCGGCGGGCGATGATCTGGCCGTCCTTGAAGACGTAAGTCTTGGCGATGAAGGCGCCGTTGGGCACATCGGCAGGAAGCGTCAACTGCGCCGAATAGAACGTACCGGACAGGAACCGCACACCGTTCTCGCGCACGCCGAAAGCGCCCTTTTCCGTCATCAACCGCACCAGCTGGCGACCGAACACGGCCGAATCCCACCAACCGGATTCCGCCGAGATGCGCGCCTGGTCCTCCGGCAGGATGGCCTCGACGGCGAGGGTCGCGGGATCGGTGATTTCGCTGAGCTTGGCGCTCGAAAGCACCTGGAAATAGGTGGGGAAGGCATCGAACTGCACCTGGGTGGTGTTCATCCAGATGCCGAAATTGTTGGTCTTGAGGCGGGCGACGCGATCGGCCAGCGGCCCGATGACGACGACGACCACGTTGTACGGCCCGGAGATCGCCTGGCCGGCAGCGCCGATATCGGGCTCGATATTGCCGAAGAAGGTCAGCGTTTCGCCATCGAAGGATGACGAAATGAGAATGTTCGGATTGGAAACCGAGGAGACGACGCGCTCGGCCAGAGTGGGGGTCGCAAAGGCCAAGGCAAGCGCAATGACGAAGAGCAGCAGCAGCCTCATAGCGCGCCACCCGGCCCGAGAACGGCCATGCTGTAGGTATCGCCCGGCGGCAGGACGAGGGTGAGTCCGAAACGGATGGCGACGGCGAGAATGAGGAGCGCCAGCAGCGCCCGCATCTGCTCGCCACGCAGGTATTGACCGGCCGAAACGCCGAACTGGGCGCCGATCGTCCCGCCCACCATAAGGCAGAAGGCGAGCATGATGTCGACGCTCTGGCTCTGCACCGATTGCAGCACGGTGGTGACCGCCATCATCACCACGACCTGCAGGAGCGAGGTGCCGATGACCATGTTGCCGGGAACGCGCAGGATATAGACGAGCGCCGGCACCAGGATGAAGCCACCGCCGACGCCGAGCAGTGCGCCGATGACGCCGATGCAAAAGCCGATGCCGAGCACGGGCAGCACCGAGATGTAGAGCCGCGAGCGCTTGAAGCGGACGCGCCAGGGCAGGCCATGCACCCAATTGTGCTGGTGCGGCATACGCTCGCGTACGACGACGCCGGAGCGGCGCTTGAGGATGGCGCGCAGCGATTCCGCCATCATCAGCGAGCCGATGAAACCGAGCAGGAGCAGGTAGCAGAGCGAGATGACGAGATCGAGCTGGCCGATGGCCCGCAAGGCGGCGAAAATGGTGACGCCGACGAACGAACCGACGACGCTGGCGCCGACCAGATAGACCGACAGGTGCAGGTCAATGCCGCCTCGTCGGTAATAGGAGAGCGCACCGGACGTGGTGGAGGCGACGACCTGGCCGGTCACCGAAGCGATGGCGACCGGCGACGGCACGCCGGTAAAGATCAAAAGCGGGGTGAGGAGGAAGCCGCCGCCTACCCCGAACAGGCCCGACAAAAAGCCCACGGCTGCGCCGATTCCCGCCAGAAAGAAGATGTTCATGGAGAGTTCGGCGATGGGCAGGTAGATCTGCAACTTTGCTGGTCCGCTGTCGGTATTGAACGCGGGCGCCGGCCTGGAGCCCCGCATGCACAACCAGCTTAAGATGAAATGGTGAATAAAAAGCGGGCAATGTGACGCGCCCCGGCGCAAGGCCGGGACACATCATTCCGCAGGATCAAACCGGCTGGCTGCCGAGGACGGCGAGCAGGCGCGGATTGACGGCGCCGGTCTCGTTCATGCCGGTGGCGCGTTCGAAGGATTTGATCGCTTCGGCGGTCTTGGGGCCGGCAAGGCCATCGGGCGTGCCGATGTCGTAGCCGAGCTTGCCGAGCACGACCTGCACCTTTTCGACCACCTTGCGATCGGCGATGGCCTGACCGGCATCGAAATGATCGGACCAGGTGCCGATGGGCGCGAAATTGGCCGGCAGGTCGATGGCGGCGGGCTTCCAGCTCTCGACCTCGGCGGTTACGGCAGCGACCTTGTCGGCACTGAGCGACTTGGCGACGTCGTCGCGTGCCTTGGCGGCATCGGCATCGCCGCTCTTGGCGGCAAGCGAGAACCACTTGTAGGAATTTTCGAGGCTCTGCGGCACGCCGAGGCCGCGCGCATAGAGCATGCCGAGATTGAACTGGCTGTCGGTGAGGCCGCGCATGGCGGCCTGCTCGAACCATTCGGCGGCCGAGGCGAAATCCTGCTTGCCGAGATTGCCGCCGGCATAGAGCGCGGCAAGGTTGTGCATGGACATGCGATTGCCGGCTTCGGCAGCGCGCTGGTACCAGAGGCGCGCCTGCTCCAGGTCCTTGTCGACGCCCTTGCCGGCCTCGTAGAGGCTGCCCAGCCGATATTCGGCCGGGACGAAACCCTGGGCGGCGGAGCGTTCGTACCACTTGGCGGCGGCAGCGAGGTCCTGCGGCACGGCGCGGCCTTCGGTATAGATGGCGGCGACTTCGAACTGGGCGTGGGCATCGCCATCGGCAGCGGCATTGCGCAGCTCGACGGGGCCGATGGCCTCGGGGGGCGGATCGACCTTGACCGGGCTCGCCATCGGCGTGGGATCGAGCGCATCGGTGCTGAGCGCAGCCGCCTTCAGGGCCGCCGGCATGGTCGCCGTTTCCGACGGATTGGTGAAATTCATTGCCGCATTGGGATCGATGGCGCCGACAGTTACCGCATCGATGCCGTTGTCGCTATCGGTCGCCGAAGCCGGGATGGCGAGGTTGTCGGCGAGCGATGCCTGATCCTTCACCGGCGGCACGATGGTGTCGGCGGCGGGAGTCTGGAGAGCCTGCGGCGCGGGCGTTGCCGGCTCGTCGGCCGCGGGGGGCGGATTCGGGGCGGCTTCAGGCGCGGCCGGGGGCGGCGGCGCGGCGGTATCGGTGGTCGCGGCGGCGGCAGCGGGAGCAGCGGCCTTGTGGGGCGCCATGCGCTGGGCGACGAGGTTGAGCGTCAGGAAGGACACGGCAACCAAAGCGGCGGCCAGCAGGATGGGCCGGCGATAGCGGGAGAGAAAGCTTTCGCCCGCCGCCTCGACCTCTTCGACGATATCCAGTTCGGGTGCTGCGGCCGGCTCGGCCTCAGGCACGGCTTCGGTTTCCGCCTTCGCCTTGCCCTTGCGCCAGCCTTTACGCTCCTTGCGGGGGGCTGCTTCCTCGGCGGCTTCAGGTTCGGGGGCCGGCGCGCTGTCGTCGGCGATCGGCTCGCCGGGCTGGAAGCGGGCAAAGGCGCGCCCGATCACGGAATTGGTGGCGGGCTGCTGCTTGGCCGCGGCATTGCGCTGGGCGGCGCGGCGGGCTGCCTCGATGAAGGTGTTGCGGCTGGTTGTGCCAGCCGTATCGAGCGCCGGCTCATCGCGCTCGACGCGCGCTTCCGCCGCCGCCACAAACTCGTCGCGCTTGGCATCATCGAACGCCGAGACCGGGCGCGGCGGCCGGGCGATGCTGTTGGGATCGATGCGCGGCGCCTGGACTTCTGCGGCGGGCTTTTCGCCAGCCAGCCGGGCGACCATTTCGGCGGGGCCGGAAGCATGTTCGCGGCGAGGCGCCCGCGGTTCGCGCGCCGCCGCATCGAGAGCAGCGCGAACCGGTGCCAGATCGGCGGGCCCCTTGTCGATCAGCGGCCGGTCATCGCTGGGATTGCTCGGCATGTCGTCGGCGATCGCCGGACCGGGAATGCGGATGGTGGGTTTCTGCAAAGATGCGGCCGGCATCGCCGGGGTCGGCGCAGGCGCCGGTGCACCGGCACGGTCGGCATTCATGCGGGCGATCGTCGCTTCCAGGCGCTCGAGCCGTTCGTCGACCTTGCGGATGCCGGTCTGCATGCCGGAGAGATCGTCGCGTGGGCGGGCCGTCTCGATGAGACGGGCGACGCGCTCCTCTATGGCGTCGAGCCCTTCGGTGCTGATGCCCGCGGCACCGGCCTCGGCCTTGGGCGCCATGCTGCCGATGGCTTCGGAAGTCTTGCTGGCAACGAGGCTCGCCAGCTTTTCCATATCAGGCTGGCCGCGATCCTCACGCGAATAGAGCTTGGCCAGACTCGCCAGCTGCTCGCCGGTCTGATCCATGCGGTTGACGAGCTGGCGCATCTGCGCCTCGATGCCGGCAATGCCCGGATCGACGCGGCCTTCGCCGAGGCGTTCGTTCAGTTCGTCGATGCGCTCCTCGATGGCGGTGAAACGCGGCTCGACCGCCTCGACTACGGCGCTGCGCAAGGCGCCGATATCGGCCTTGAGGCTGCCCATGGCGCCGTCCTGCCCCTCGAAGGCCGCGATGCGCTCATTGAGGGCCTCGACCAGCGACAGCAGCTTGTCGGGCCCGGCGCCATCGGCCTGCATGGTCTCGGTCAGCGCTTCCAGCACTTCGGTCAGGCGCTCGACCTCGGGGTGCGGCGCCGTCATGCCGCGCTCGACGGCGTCGATGCGGTCGTAGACGTTGCGCATGCTCTGCTCGATGGCGTGCATGCCATCGGTGAGCGCCGCGGCACGAGCCGGGCCATCCTTGCTGTCGCGGCCGAAATGCTGGATCTGGATATCGGCGAGCCGGTCGACGGTGTGGGACAGATCGTCGAGCCGGCGGGTGATGTCGGAAACGTCCGGCTTGCGCGTTTCGAGCATGGCGCCGAGTTCGGCGATCTGCACTTCCAGGCGCTTGACCTGCCCGGTTTCGCCAACGGCGCCGGCCAGCAGTTCGACGACGCCAGTAAGCTGGGAGACCTGGTCGGCGATTTCACGGACATTGCCGCCTTCGGCACGGCTGGCCTTGATCTCGCTTTCGACCTGCGTGAGGCGCGAGGTGAGGCCGGTGACCGAGCGGGCCAATTCATCGATAGCGGGGCTGGGCGCGGGCGCTGCTGCCGGGCGAGATGCAACCTTCGGCGCCGGCGCCTGCTGACGGCTGCGGATTTCGCGGATGGCCGATTGCAGCGTGTCGCGCGGATTTACGGGAGCGGGGTGCGGTGCGACCGATGCTTCCGCGTCGGCATGTTCGTGGAAGCGATCGACGGCGCGCCTGACCGAACGCAGCGCCTCACGGTGGCGGGCTTCGGGCTCGCCCACCTGGCGCCTGAGATCGTCAACGCGCCGGGCGAGGCTTTCATATTCCGGATTTTGGCGGCCGGTTCGGGCGTAATGTCCTTCGACCTGGTCGAGCAGCCCCATGAGTTCGCTGCGCAGGACCTGCCAGTCGCCTGCTTCAGTATCTTGACCGTCGTCGGTAAATTGCGAGACCGGAAGTGAGCGGGCCATGGTGTTTTCCCGAGCCATAAAGGACTTCGACCTCACGCCGAGGCGCGGAGCCTAGGGTGCACTCTGGTGAAAACATGGTAAAGAAGGCGTTAAGGTTTTGGTCATCTCGCAACACAAGAGTAGAAATCCTTAACTTTTTGCCGAGGGGCCGAGGCTTGTGCGCGCACGAACCATGCGATAAGCACCCCCAAGCAAGGTCGGGAGCCCATGCCGCAACGCCGTATCATCATCGTTGACGACCACCCGCTGTTCCGCACGGCCCTGCGCCAGACGCTGGCGAGCGGTGGCTCCGACTATGCGGTGACCGAGGCGGGCGATCTCGAAGGGCTCGCCGCGGCGCTCGAAGCCGATCGCGATTGCGACCTCGTCCTGCTCGATCTCAACATGCCCGGCGTGCGCGGTTTTTCTGGCCTGTTGCTGCTGCGCGCCCAATATGCCGACGTGCCGGTGATGATCATCTCGGCGGTCGAGGATGCGAGCGTCATCCGCCGCGCCTTCGAACTCGGCGCTTCGGGCTACCTGCAGAAATCGGTGGGCCCGGCGGAAATCCGCGCCTCCATCGAAACCGTGCTGGCCGGCGGCGTCTTCGTGCCGGACGGGATCGAACTTACCCGCGACGACGAGCAATCGGACCTGATGCAGCGGCTCGCGAGCCTCACCCCGCAGCAGGTGCGGGTGTTGATGATGCTCAGCGACGGGCTGATGAACAAGCAGATCGCCTACGAGCTTTCCATCTCGGAAGCGACGGTCAAGGCGCACGTCTCGGCCATCCTGCAAAAGCTCAACGTCGACAGCCGCACGCAGGCGGTCATCGCAGCGGCACGCATCGAGGAAGGTCAGTTCGAGGCGGTGCTGTCGGCGGGGCGCGAATCGGCCTGACGGCCGGCAAGGCCGCTGATCGTTGCCCTGAGGGCTGCGGGTTTCACAGGCTTGGTAACGACGATGACGCCGCGATCTTCGGCGAGAGTGCGCACGGCCGGACTGCGATCCGCCGTAACCAGGGCCGCCGGCAGGTGACCGCCGACATTGTGGCGCAGCCATTCGATGGCATCGAGGCCCGACGTCTGGTCGAGGTGGTAATCCATCAGCACGAGGTCGGGCAGCCAGCCCTCAAGCACGCTGTCGCGGCTGATGTCCTTGAGCGAGCGGGCGGTGCGCACATCGCATCCCCAGCCGGTCAGCAGTCCTTCCATGGCATCGAGGATGGTGCGCTCGTTGTCGACGCAGAGGACCTTGATGTTCATGACGCCGGCGCCACCGCTCGCGTGCTCCTTGCCGCCGGCATCGGGTTGCGGCCGCTGCGCACGGCTCTGTGGCAGATAGAGCGAAAAGCGCGAGCCACGGCCCTCGGCGCTATCGAGTTCCAGCGACAGGCCGAGCGCGGCGACCAGCCGCTGCACGATGGATAGCCCGAGTCCCAGGCCCTGGGCCATGCGGGCACCCTGCTCCAGCCGCGAGAATTCGGCGAAGACCAGAGCGTGCTGATCCTTGTTGAAACCGATACCGGTATCGATGATGTCGAGCCGGATGCGCCCGCCACGCCGACGGCAACCGACGAGCACGCGCCCGCCGGGCCTCGTGTACTTGATGGCGTTGGAAACGAGATTCTGGACAATGCGCGCCACCAGCGCACGATCGGCCAGCACCGCCGCGGAAAGACCGACGAGCTTCAGCGTCACGTCCTTTTCCTGGGCCAGCGGCTGGAACTCCACCTCGATCTTCTTCATGAGATCGCGCAGGCCGAACGTCGTGGGCGCGGGTTTGAGGGCACCGCTGTCGATGCGCGAGATATCGAGCAGCGCCGACATGATCTCTTCCACGGCATTGAGCGAGGCTTCGATGGAATGGGCGAGTTCGGCGACCTCACCGTTGGCGGCGCGCTCGATGAGGGTCGCGGTGTAGAGCCGCGCCGCATTCAGCGGCTGCAACAGATCGTGGCTGGCGGCGGCGAGGAACCGCGTCTTGTCGAGATTGGCGGCATCGGCCTTGGCGCGGGCCCGTTCCAGTTCGGAATTGACCAGAGTGAGCGCCGCGGTGCGCTCCTCGACCCGGCCTTCCAGCGAAATGTTCATGCGTTCGAGCTCGCGCTCGGCCCGCACCCGCGCGGTGACGTCGGAAAAGCTGACGACGAGGCCGCCATCCGGCAGGCGGCTCGAATGGAATTCCAGCGTCTGGCCCTGGGCGCCGGCGCGCTGGGTGATGCTCTGTTGCTGGCTGGTAAGCTCGGAAAGACGCTGGGCGGCCAGTTGCGCCGGCTCGCCCGGCCCGAGGTCGCCGCGCCGCGCCAGGTACAGCGCGATCGTATAGAGCGGCATGCCGGGCTGGATGAGGCTGTCCGGCAGGCCGAGCATCTGCCGGTAAGGCTTGTTGGCGGCGATCAGCGCCAGGTCGCGATCGAACACCGCCAGGCCCTCGGGAATGAAGGCTACCGCTTCCTTGAGAGCGGTTTCAGCATCGATTATCGCCAGCTCTGTCATCTAATGCGCCGGTTTTTATCCAAGCTCGCAATATCGGCTGCCGGAGCCTTCCCCGCAAGCTCGCCGAAAGTCGGGCCTGCTGCCGTTGCACACCGTGCATTGCAAATTTTAGCGAAGTGGATCAACCTCTTAACGTTTGGGGCGGACGGCCAGGGACTGGCCGGCATGGGAAACAGCGAATTGTGAGGGCTAAAATGTTCAAGGAATTCCGAGACTTCGCCATCAAGGGCAATATGATCGATCTCGCCATCGGCGTGATCATCGGTGCCGCCTTTGGGGCCATCGTCTCCTCTATCGTCGATGACATCTTCATGCCGGTGATCGGCCTGATCCTCGGGCGCATCGACTTCTCCAACCTCTTCATCGTGCTCAGCAATCCCGGCGACGTAGCGGTGCCGTCGCTCGCCGCGGCCAAGGCCGCGGGCGTGGCAACGCTCAATATCGGCCTCTTCATCAACGCCGTGGTGAAGTTCCTCATCATCGCCATCGTGCTGTTCATGGTCGTGAAGGGCATCAACTCGATGAAGCGGCAGGCAGCCGAAGATCCAGCTCCGGCAGCGCCGACCAAGGAAGAGGTATTGCTGACCGAAATCCGCGACGCCATACGCGGGCAGAAAGCCTAGCGGTCAGACGAGCCTTGCGAAGAAAGGGCGGTCCTGCGGGCCGCCCGATCTGTTTATAGGCCTTTATCGATCCGTCACCGCGCGCAGGTGCTGCTCGAGCTTTTCCAGCGTCTCGGACCAACTGCGCGGCATGTTCTTGAGGTTGAACGCGGCGGCAGGGGTCGCTTCCACCACCTCGACATGCAGCACCATTTCGGTTGTGCCAGGGCCCTGCTCGGCAAAGGTCACGGTGTTCATGACGCAGAGACGCTGGCGGCCGTCGAATTCCAGCACGGCAAGCGTGAAGGCCAGCAATTCGGGCGGCACGATCTCCTCGATCGTGCCCGAACTGCGCAACAGCATGCCATCCGGCGCGCGTAGGTCGAGCTCGACACGGCCACCGACGAAGGGATCGAGCACGGGATTTGGCGTCGAAAAGCCGTGCGGCGCCCACCATCTGGCGAGATGGACTGGTTCGGTCCACATGCTGAACAGGCGTTCGCGCGGGCACGCGAAGCTGCGTGTGACGATCATCTCGTGGGCGATGTTGGGCGGCAGGTTCACTGTCATGAGCTGTGCCCTCGCTGGGTCACGCCCGCAATAATCCCGGATTGCAGCGGAGGCAAGCAGCCAGGGTCGACTACCCGTTCACCAGCCGCCGTGGGCTGACCGGATACAGCCGGCCCCGACCGAGCATGGTGACTTCCAGCGCCGGCCAGTGGAACAGACCACGGAAGGCCGGTCCGAGGATGTTGATGCTGCCGGTCGTCGAACCATAGGCCGGCAGCAGCAGGATGCGGTTGTCATGGACGAAACACGGCCGTCGAACCGAGCGGCCGTTGATCACGACGCGCGCCGCCGGATGCAAATGCCCGGCGACGATGCCTTCGACACCCCGCTGCGGCTCGTGCGTCAACAAGAGGTCCAGCCGTTCGAGATGCGGCAGGCAGAGCCCGCCAAGCGCATGCGGGCTCGGATCGTGGTTACCGGAAAGCCAGAGCCAGCCGGCACGCTCCATCAGCGCATCGAGGCGCATGCGGTCGGCCGGCAGCAGGGTCTCGGTGCCCTCGTCGCGATGGAAGCTGTCGCCAAGTGCGATGACGGTTTCAGCACCCGTCGCTTCGAGATCGGCTTCGAGCCGCATGAGCGTCATCGCCGTATCGTAGGGCGGCAGCAACTGGCCGCTCTTGGCGTAGGACGAGAGCTTTTCGAGGTGCAGGTCGGCCACCAACAGCGCCCGTTCGGCGCGCCAGTAGAGCGCACCCGAGGGGAGCGCCTCGAAGAGCTTGCCGCGAAAGCGGATCAGCGCCGTCAGTTCGCTGGTTTCCGGTTCGGGGCGCAAAGCCCCCCACGCCGTCACTTGCCCAAAGCCTCTCGCATCAATTCGTCGGCGGCTTCCGTCATCGCCGACTCGCGGCCTTCGCCGAAGACCGGTTCTTTGCCGATATCCAGCATCACCGGTACAGCAAGAGGCGAGATTCGGTCGAGTGGTTTGTGCACGATATGTTTCCGTATGCGCGCCAGGCACTGGTCGAGCCGCTCGATGTCCAACAGGCCTCGCGCCGCATCACGCCGCGTCGCCTGGATGAGGATGTGGTCGGGCTCGTGCTGGTAGAGCACGTCGTAGATGATGTCGGCCGACATGGTGATCTGCCGTCCGGTCTTTTCCTTGCCCGGATGACGGCGTTCGATCAGCCCGGCGATGATGGCGCAATTGCGGAAAGTGCGCTTCATCAGCGCGGATTCGTTGAGCCAGTCCTCAAGGTCTTCGCCGAGCATCTCCTGCGAAAAGAGATCGTCGAGTGACAGCCGGCCGGTACGCACCATGGCCGAGATGTCGCCCAGGCCCCAGATTGCGAGCGCGTATTCAGAGGCAACGAACCCCAACGGCCGGGCGCGGGCGCGCTCCAGCCGACGCGTCAGCAGCATGCCGAGCGTCTGGTGGGCCAGCCGTCCCTCGAACGGGTAGCAGACCATGTAGTTGTGGCTGCCGCGCGGAAAGGTCTCGACCAGGAACTCGTCGGGCTGCGGCAAAACCGAGAAGTCGCGCTGTAGGCGCAGCCAGTCGGCGACCTGGTCGGGCAGTTTCCGCCATTCGTCGGGCCGGCCCATGATGCGGCGGACGCGCTCGGCGAGATAGGTGGAGAGCGGGAACTTGCCGCCCATATAGGAGGGGATTTTCGGATCCTTGGAAAAGCTGCGCGAAGCATAGGCTTCGGTTTCGAACATGCCCTCGAAGGCGAGCACCTCGCCGCCGAACATAAAGGTGTCGCCGAGCGTCAGCGTATCGAAGAAATATTCCTCCATTTCGCCAAGCACGCGTCCTCCGCGACTGATCGGGCCGGTGGTGGCGCCCTTGCGCTGCCCCCTGCCCCGCACCAGCCGCACCTTCACCATAGGCTCTTCGATGATGGTACCGACATTGAGCCGGTATTGCTGGACGACATAAGGATTGGCGACGCGCCACTTACCCTCGGCGGTTTTCCTTAGGCGTGCATAGCGCTCGTAGGCGCGCAGTGCGTAGCCGCCGGTGGCAACGAAATCGACGATGCGGTCGAAGACCTGCCTGTCGAGGTCGCGATAGGGCCAGGCGCGCGTCACCTCGTCGTAAAGCTCGTCGGGGTCGAACGGGGCGGCGCAGGCCATGCCGAGGATGTGCTGGGCAAGCACGTCGTAGCCGCCATTGGTCGGCTCCTCGCTATCCTGGTGGCGTTCGGAGACAGCCTCGACAGCTGCCTCGCATTCCAGCACTTCGAAGCGGTTGGAGGGCACGAGCAGCGCCTTGCTCGGCTCATCGAGCCGGTGGTTGGCGCGGCCGATGCGCTGCAGCATGCGCGACGAGCCTTTGGGCGCGCCGACCTGCACGACGAGGTCGACATCGCCCCAGTCGATGCCGAGATCGAGCGTCGAGGTGCAGACCACCGCCTTCAGCTTGCCCGCCGACATGGCGCTTTCGACCTTGCGGCGCTGTTCGACCGAGAGCGAACCGTGGTGCAGCGCGATGGCGAGGCCCTCCTCGTTCATCGCCCACAGCCACTGGAACAGCATTTCGGCCTGGCTACGGGTGTTGACGAAGAGCAGCGTCGTCTTGTGCCGCTTGATGATCTCGTAAAGGTCCGGCACGGCATAGGCCGAGGAATGCCCGGCCCAAGGCACGCGCGTCTCCGATTCCAGGATCGTAAGCTCGGGCGGCGCGCCGCCCTCACTATTGATCAGCCGCGCCTTGGCCTGCGGCACCGGCCGGGCGATCCAGTCGCGCAGCATGTCGGGCCGCGCCACCGTCGCGCTCAGCGCTGTGATGCGCAGGCGCGGCGCCATGGCGGCGATACGGGCAATGGCCAGCGACAGAAGCTCGCCACGCTTGGAGGTCACCAGTGCATGCAGTTCGTCGAGCACAATACGCCGGAGGCTGCCGAACAGGCGCGCGGCATCGCTGTGGCTGAGCAGCAGCGCCAGCTGTTCGGGCGTCGTCAGCAATATGTGCGGCGGATCGTAACGCTGGCGCTGCCGGCGCGAGGCGGGCGTATCGCCGGTGCGCGTCTCGACCTTGATCTTGAGGCCCATCTCGGCGATCGGCGTTTCGAGGTTGCGGTGCACGTCGACCGCCAGCGCCTTCAACGGCGAAATATAGAGCGTATGCAGACCCTCAATCGGCTCGTTGATGAGGTCGTCGAGCGTCGGCAGGAAGCCCGCGAGCGTCTTGCCGGCGCCGGTGGGCGCAATCAGCAGCGCGGATTCGCCGTCACGCCAGGCGGACAGCACGGCGAGCTGGTGCTCGCGTGGGGCCCAGCCCTTGCCGGCAAACCAGTCGGTGATGATCGGCGCTAGAGGCAAGATCGCATTCCGCACAAAGGGATGGTTAGATAACCCGTCAGAATCAGGTCCGACAATGGAAACCCTCACCCTAACGCCAGTGGACGCCGAAACGCTGCTCGCCACCCGCGCCAGTGCGCTTTGCGGCACGGGCGCCCGCACCGTGCTCGGTCTAGCCGGCGGCCCCGGCGTCGGCAAATCGAGCCTCGCGACGCGCCTTGTGGCGACGCTCAACGCCGCCACGCCTGGCCTTGCCGCCTATGTGCCGATGGATGGTTTCCATATGCGGCACGCCAAGCTCGAAGCGCTCGGCACCGCGGCCGACAAGGGCATGCCGCACACGTTCGAGGGCGCCGCTTTCGCCCAATTCCTCGCTGGCCTCAAGACCGCCAACACCGCCGTCAGCGGCCCCGGCTATTCGCGCAAGATCGAGGACGTCGTCGACAATGCCTTCACCGTCGCGCCGGAAACGCAGCTGCTCGTCGTCGAGGGCAATTACCTGCTGCTCGCCGATCCGCCCTGGCATGCCGTGCGCCCGCTTCTCGATCTTGCCGTCTTCATCGAGGTGCCTCGCGAAACCGTGCGCGCACGACTGATGAAACGCCATGGCGAGGAAGGCCTCTTCACCGAAGAGCGCAACCGCGTCCATATTGAACGCGTCGACCTCGCCAATTATGACCTCGTGAGCGGCACGCGCCAGCATGCCGACCTCGTTCTTTCCCTCGTTACGCCCACCTGATCGGAGTTCAGCCATGCCCGTTATTTTCGTCACCGGTGCCACATCGGGGTTCGGTGCCGCCACGGCGCGGCTGTTCGCCCAAAACGGCTGGCAGGTCGTCGCGACCGGCCGCCGCCGCGAGCGCCTGGAAGCGCTGCAGGCGGAATTCCCAGCAGGTCGCATCCACATCGCGGAAATGGATCTGACCGATCGCGACAGCATCGTGGCCGCCGTCGCCGGCTTGCCCCAGGCCTTCAAGCCGGTCATGTGCCTCTTCAACAATGGCGGGCTGGCGCTCGGCAACAAGGCCATTCCCAATGTCGATCTCGCCGATTGGCAGCGCATGATCGACACCAACATTTCCGGCCTCATCCACACGACGCTGGAACTGCTGCCATCGCTGAAAGCGGCCGGGCGCGGCGCCTCCATCATCAATACCGGTTCGGTCGCGCAGCGCTGGGCCTATGAAGGCGGCAACGTCTATGGCGGCACTAAGGCGTTCGTGCACCAGTTCTCGCAGAACCTCAGGGCCGACCTCGCCGGCAGCGACATCCGCGTGACCGTGCTCGAGCCGGGCATGGCGAAGACCGAGTTCACGCTGGTCCGCACGCATGGCGATGCGGCCGCTAACGAGAAGATGTACGAGAACGTCGAGCCGATCCGCCCCGAGGACATTGCCGACATCGTCTGGTATCTCGCCAACACGCCGCCGCACATCAATATCGGCATTCTCGAAGTCACGCCCGTGGCACAGGTGCCGCAGGCCGCACGCATAGTGCGAAAATGACCCGGCCGAGCTATCCGTTCGACGTCCGGAGCCGCGACGTCTGGCGCATCGCCGTGCCGGCTTCGCTCGCCTTCATCACCGAGCCAATGGTCGGCATCGTCGATATCACCGTCATCGGGCGGCTGGGCGATGCAGCCCTGCTCGGCGGGTTGGCGCTGGGCGCGCTCGCCTTCGATTTCATCTTCTCGCTCGCCTATTTCCTGCGGCTCGGCACGGCCGGGCTGACCGCGCAGGCGGTCGGTTCGCGCGACCCAAATGACGGCTTGCTGCATGCCGTACGTGCCCTGCTGCTCGCGGCTGGCATCGGGCTCGTCATGATCGCACTCAGCCTGCCACTCTTCGGCATAGCCGAGCTCATATGGGCGCCCTCCGCCGAAGTGGCATCGCCCTTTGCCACCTATTTCTACATCCGCATCTGGGCAGCGCCCTTCTCGCTCATCAATTACGTCATGCTCGGCTGGTTCTATGGACGCGCGGAAGCGCGCACCGGTATGAGCCTGCAATTCGTCATCCACGGCATCAATATCGTTGCCAGTATCGTACTGGTTTTCGGGCTCGGCTGGGGTGTCGCCGGCGCCGCGCTCGGCACCGTGCTCGGCTCGGCCACCGCCGCCATCATCGGCCTCATCCTGTTCTTCCGGCATTTCGGCGGCCTCAAGCGCACGCTGTCGCTGATCGTCCCCGAAGAGCTGCGCCACACGACGGCACTCAAGCGCATGTTCGCCCTGAGCCGCGACCTGATGATCCGGTCCGCCGCACTGATGTCGGCCTATGCGATCTTCGCCGCCGTCGGCTCGCGGGCCGGAGACGACGTGCTCGCCGCCAATGCCGTTCTGCTCAACCTGATGATGATCTCGTCGTTCTTCCTCGACGGGCTCGCCCAGGCGTCAGAACAGCTTTGCGGCAAGGCGGTCGGCGCCAATTGGCGGCCCGCCTTCGAGCGCGCCAGCCGCCTGGCGCTCGCCTGCGGTATCGTGCTGTCGGCCGCGCTCGCGGCTTTGCTCTATTTCGCCGGCCCGTCCATCATTTCGCTGATGACGACGAGCGCGCCGGTGCGCGGTGAAGCAACGCAATTCCTGTGGCTCGCGGCACTCACCGCATTTTCGGGCATGCCGGCCTTCGTTTACGATGGCATCCTCACCGGCGCGACGCTCAATGTCGACATGCGCAACGGCATGCTGGTCTCGCTCGCCGTGTTCATCGCCGCGGCTTTGGCGCTCGCGCCTTTTGGTAATCTCGGCCTGTGGGCAGCGCTGCACATCTGGCTCCTGTCGCGCGGCGCCATCTACTGGTGGGCGCTGGAGCGGCGGAAGCCGGCATTGTTCGTGGCTTAGCGGACCTCTCCCCGGCCCTCTGCCCAGTCCGCCACCCGGCTCCCCTTCAGATCCGCGACGCTCTTACCGCCGCTCGCCTTCACCGCCGCAGCCAGCCCGGCCTTGATCTCGTCCAGCAGGTCGAGCCCGCCAAGCGCCAGCGCCGAATAGAGTTGCACCGCATCGGCGCCCGCTTCGAACTTGGCGACGGCGCTTTGCGGCGAATGGATACCGCCGACGCCGACAATCGGTAGGTCACCGACGCGCTGACGCATCTGCGCCAGGCGTTGCGTTGCCAGATTGAAGAGCGGCTTGCCCGACATACCGCCGGTCTCGCTGGCATGTTCCAGCCCCGCAACGCCGTCGCGCGAAATCGTCGTGTTGGAAACGATGAGCCCGTCGAGCCCGGTGCCGGCAATGGTCGCTGCGATCCCGTCCAGGCCTTTCTCGTCGAGGTCGGGCGCGACCTTCAACAGCACCGGCACGCGCACGCTCGCCTGCGCGCGCGCCGCCAGCACCTCGCCGAGCAGGCGCCGCAGCGCTTCTTCGGCCTGCAGGTTCCGCAAACCCGGCGTATTGGGCGAAGAGATGTTGACCGTGAGGTAATCGGCGACTTCGGCGAAGGTCTTTACCCCCGCTACATAGTCAGCGACGAAATCCTCGGAATCCTTGTTGGCGCCGATATTGACGCCGAGCGCGGCCTTGACGTGCAGGCCCCTGAGCCGCGCCAGAACCACGGCGTGGCCGGCATTGTTGAAGCCCATGCGGTTGACGACGCCACCCGCCTCGGGGATGCGGAAGAGGCGCGGCTTGGCGTTGCCCGCCTGTGAGCGCGGCGTCACCGTTCCTACCTCCACCATGCCGAAGCCGAAGCGCGCCAAGGCCGCCGGCACTTCGCCGTTCTTGTCGAAGCCCGCCGCCATGCCGATGGGATTGGCGAGCGAAAGCCCGCAGAGTTCGGTTGCGAGTTCAGGCGGATCGGGCCGCTCCTGCTCAGGCGCCAGACCCAGCCGCAGCGCCGAAATCGTCAGCCCATGCGCCGTTTCCGCATCGAACTTCGATAGAGCCTCCCGGCTGAGGTCACGGAGCACCGGCAGGCGCAGGAGCGGCGACAGGCGTTCAAGGATCATCGCACCGCCTCCGGCAGGGTGCACGATCCATCGACGGCAACGGCCAGCGGCACCGTCCATTCCACTGCTGCGATGTCGAGCGCCGCGTAAAGGTGCGGGAACAGCGCACCGCCGCGCGAGACTTCCCATTTCAGCGCCGGTCCCAGCTTTTCGGTGCGGATCGCCGCCAGTACCAGGTCACTTTGACTGGCAAAGTGCCTGGAGAGCGTTTCCGCCAACTGTCCGGCGGTCGAGAAGTGGATGAAGCCGTCGGCCAGATCGACCGGCGCACCGGCAAAACCGCCGGCCGTTTCGGCTGCCGCCCACAATGCGCGCGGCGCGACCTTGTAGATGAATTCGGGGCTGGGATTTTCGCTTTTCATGGCGCGCGACGCTACTGAAGGCGTCGAGTCTCGGCAACTGTGCATTGTGCTCGCCCGAAACCTTGCAAATTGCGCGTTAGACGGGTACGAATAGGATTAATTTCCGCTATTGGGACACAAATCCTAGGATAGGGTCCGAAATCATGCTCTCACATGCCGCGATCTGGGACGGCATCGACACGATGGCACGACGCCACGGCCTCAGCGTTTCGGCCTTGGCGCGGCTGGCAGGACTCGATTCTACGACCTTCAATCTTTCCAAGCGCCGCGGCAAGGACGGGCGCGAGCGCTGGCCTTCGACCGAGAGCATCGCCAAGATTCTCGAAGCCACCGGCGATACGTTCGAGAGCTTTCTGGCCGGCACCGGCGCCTATATGCAGCCGCCGAACCCGCTCGACATGCCGATCCCAGAGACACGATCGGTGCCACTGCTCGGCTTCGCCCAGGCCGGCGCCGGCGGGTTTTTCGACAGCGCCGGTTTCCCGGCCGGCCAGGGCTGGGACGAGGTGCGCCTGCCAACGGCCGGCGAGGACGGCACCTATGCGCTCGAAGTTGCCGGCGATTCCATGCTGCCGCTCTATCGAGACGGCGACGTCATCCTCGTTTCGCCCACCGCGCAACTCCGGCGCGGCGATCGCGTCGTGGCGCGCACGCGCGAGGGCGAGGTGATGGTCAAGATCCTGCACCGGCAGACCCCGAAGCTTATCGAACTGCATTCGCTCAATCCCGAACATCCCAACCGGGTATTCGAAACCAGCGAGATCGAGTGGGTGGCGCGCATCGTCTGGGCCAGCCAATAGCCCTTCGCCGCGCCCTCGCCTTTTGCTGCGAATTGCGCCATAAGCCGTTGGCAATGGTGGCTTTCGGCATGCGGTTCCTGATCCCGATCCTTGTTCTGGCGCTGGCGCTGCTGCCGGGCGCGGCGGTGGCACAGGCCCTGCCCAACCACGTCGATCCGAGCGCCCGCGATACCGCGCCCGATCTTTCCGCCGTGCCGGCCATCCGCTTTCTCACCACCACCGATTTTCCGCCCTTCAACTATCGCGACGAAACCGGGGCGCTGGTCGGCTTCAACATCGATCTCGCCCGCGCCATCTGCACCGAACTCAAGGTCGTCTGCACGATGCAGGCCTGGCCGTGGGAACAGGCGGCAGAGGCCCTTGCCGACAACCAGGGCGATGCGCTGGCGGCCGGTCTCGCCATCACACCGGAAAACGGCAAGAAATTCGATTTCTCCCATTTGTATCTCGAATTGCCGGCGCGGTTCGTGACGTTACGTCCCAAGGTCAAGGGGTTCTCGCCACAGGAGCTTGCCGGCAAGGCGGTGGCCGTGCGCAAGGGCTCGACGCACGAAACCTTCCTTACGCGCTACCTGCCAGGGGCCAAGCCAGTGGAATTTGCCAGCGAAGCGGAAGCGCTCGATGCTGTTGCCGCCGGCAAGGCCGAAGCCTATTTCGGCGATGCGATGCGCGCTTCGTTCTGGCTCAACAGCCATCTCGATTGCTGCGATTTTGCCGGCGACCCATATTTCCGGCCCGACCTTTTCGGGGAGGGCCTGGCCTTTGCGCTACCCGCCGGGCGCGACGCCGTCCGCGCCGCCCTCAACTACGCCCTCGTGCACCTGAAGCGCAACGGCACGTTCGACCAGCTATACCTGCGCTGGTTCCCGGTGAGCTTTTACTAGGGCCTGTACTCAGCCGGCGCGGCGATAGCGGGCGCGGGCGGCGGCTTCGATGGCGGCGGTGGTGAGGCGGTCGGACGCGAGGTGGTCGCGCACCATTTCGAGATAGCGCAATTCTTCCTGTTCCAGCCGCAAATCGACCGCGGCGATCTCGACGGCCAGCGCATAGGCGGTGTCGTGCAAGCGTTCAGGCAAAGCAGCGATCGCCGCTTCGATAACGCCGTCGAGCCTGTCCGGACCATTGATCGCGTCGGCGGTCTTGTTGGCTACCGCCTCCAGGCGCGAACGATCGAAGCCGGCAAAGATCGGCAGGTTGGTAACGATCATCCCGATGCGGTCAAGCTCTTGCTGGCTCATTTCCGTATCCGACCAGGCGGAAACGATCATCAGGGTGATGAGGGCGTCGTGCGTCGAAAGCGCCATTGCAGCATTCTCCAGGGCAAGCGGAGGCATAACTAGGAAGCCTTGCAGCGCTTGGCAAGCAGGGGCGGCATTGACGGGCCCAGCCCCTTTGGTGCAACACAGCCCTTTCACGTGCCAAAAGGTTCTCCCTTGTCCGCCCCGCTGCCCCCGATCGATCCCGCCTTTTTCGAAGCCGCGCAATCGGCCCGCGCCTGGCCGTTCGAGGAAGCGCGCAAACTCGTCAAGCGCGTCGAGCGGACGGGGCAGAAAGAGGTGTTGTTCGAAACGGGTTACGGGCCCTCCGGCCTGCCGCATATCGGCACGTTCGGGGAAGTCGCGCGCACGACGATGGTGCGCATGGCCTTTCGCCTGCTGACGCGCGACCAGGTCGCAACGCGGCTCCTGTGCTTTTCCGACGACATGGACGGGATGCGCAAGATCCCCGACAACGTACCGAGCAAGAGCTTCCTCGAGCCGTACCTGCAGATGCCGCTGACCTCGGTGCCCGACCCGTGGAGCAACGAATACACGAGCTTCGGCGAGCACAACAACGCCATGCTGCGGCGCTTCCTCGATACGTTCGGCTTCAACTACGAATTCGCCAGCGCCACCGAATATTACAAGGCCGGCAGGTTCGACGAGGTGCTGCTGCGCGCCGCCGAGCGCTATGACGACATCATGGCGGTCATGCTGCCGACGCTGGGCGCCGAGCGGCAGGAAACCTATTCGCCGTTCCTGCCGATCTCGCCGATCAGTGGACGCGTGCTCTACGTGCCGATGAAGGAGGTCAACGCCAAGGACGGCACCGTGACCTTCATCGACGAGGACGGCAGCGATGTCACCGTGCCGGTCACGGGCGGCCACGTGAAGCTGCAGTGGAAGCCGGATTTCGGCATGCGCTGGGCGGCCCTGGGTGTCGATTTCGAAATGTTCGGTAAGGATCACCAGACCAACCAGCACATCTACGACAAGATCTGCTCGATCCTCGGCGGCACACCGCCCGAGCACTATGTCTACGAGCTTTTCCTCGACCAGAACGGCCAGAAGATCTCGAAGTCCAAGGGCAACGGGCTCACCATCGATGAATGGCTGGCCTATGCGCCGACCGAGAGCCTGGGGCTTTACATGTTCCAGAAGCCGCGGGCGGCCAAGCGCCTCTATTTCGACGTCATCCCGCGGGCGGTCGACGAGTATTATGCCTTCGTTGCCGCCTATCACCGGCAGGACGCGGCAGAAAAGCTGGAAAACCCGGCTTTCCACGTGCATTTCGGCGCCGTGCCGACGGCGGAGATGCCGATCACCTTCGCGCTGCTGCTCAATCTTGTTTCGGCCGCCAATGCCGAAAGCGCCGAAGTGCTGTGGGGGTTCATTTCGCGCTACGTGCCGGGCGCCAGCGCCAGGACGCATCCCGATCTCGACAAGCTCGCCCGGCATGCGGTCCGCTATTTCCAGGATTTCGTAAAGCCGACCAAGACGTTCCGCGCGCCGACGGGCAAGGAACGTGCGGCGATGGAAGACCTGGCCCAGCAACTGGCCTCGTTCGAAGGCTCGACCGACGCCGAAGCTCTGCAGAACCTCGTTTTCGAGGTTGGCAAGGCGCATCAGTTCGAGCCGCTACGCGACTGGTTCACGGCGCTCTACCAGGTGCTGCTCGGCGCCGACCAAGGCCCGCGCTTCGGTTCGTTCGTTGCGCTCTATGGCGTTGCCGAAACGCGGCGGCTGATTGCCGAGGCCTTGGCGGGCAAGCGCGCCGCCTGAACGGACAACGGGGACTTTTCCCCGTTGTCCCCACAATTCACCGGGCGCAAACCAGGTCGTAACACGTGGGAACATCCCGGCGAATGGCCTCAATTGCCCGCTGGCTGCGGCAAATTCCTTACAATATGTGATAAATCACAGGGTCTTTTGCGCCGTCATTGCCGCTAGTGTGGCGGTGGTGGGGGCTTAAATGAACGACGCCGCAAATCTCATCGGCGCGGTTTTAAGACTGGCCGGCGATGGAGAAGCGCAGGCCGGGCTATTCCTGAATGCGTCCGCGGAACTGGGTGTCGATCCGCTCGATTATTGCGCTCATCGCTTCGGTCTCGATGCCGCAGCCGTCTGGGAACGCGCCGCGGCATGGGCGGGTCTCGCTTTTTTCCCGGAGGTTCCGGCGGGCGCTCTGACGGCGCCACCGCCGCACCGTCTCGATGCCCTGGCAAATGCGCGCACAGCTGCTGGGCGGCTTTACGACCGGCGCGTCCTTTTTGCCGCGCCACGCTGCGCGGAGTTCGTAGCCCTGCGGCGAGCCGGCGCTGCCCGGCCTGACCTCGTCACGCGGCTCTGCATCGTGCCGCCGGCACGGCTGCGCGCGGCGCTGGTGCGCCATCACGCGGCAAGCCTCATGACCTCGGCGCGGCAAAGGCTGACGCGCCGTTGGCCCACGGCAAGCGCCAGCATCGATCTCGGATTCAGCGTGCGCCTGACTTTTCTCGTCCTGGGTGTCGTCGTGATGGGGCTGGCGCTGGCGGCACCGTTCGTATGGCAGCCGGTGTTGATGCCGATCGTCGCCCTGTTGTTGATGGCACCAGCAATGATGCGGCTGCTCGCCGCCGTACCGGGCCTGGTGCCGCCGCCGCTCACCACTGCGCACGAGCTCGACGATGCAGCCCTGCCCGTCTATTCGGTGCTGGTGCCGTTGCGCAACGAAGTGCAGATGGTGCCGAACCTGGCGCGCGCCCTGGGCAGGCTCGATTACCCGCCCGAAAAGCTCGACATCAAGTTCGTGGTCGAAGCGCGCAGCCATGCGACAGTCGCTGCCGTCGAAGCGCTGCTTGGCGATCCGCGCTTCGAGCTGGTGGCGGTACCGGACGAGACGCCCCGCACCAAGCCCAAGGCGTTGAACTATGCCCTGCCCTTTGCACGCGGCGAGCATCTCGTTGTCTTCGATGCCGAGGACGTCCCGGATCCGAGCCAGTTGCGGCAGGCGGCGAGCCTCTTTTCACTCAACCCCGAGATCGATTGCCTCCAAGCAGAACTCGTGATCGACAATGCCGAGGAGAATTGGCTGGCAACGATGTTCGCCGGGGAATATGCGGGGCTTTTCGGCCTCATGCTACCGGCACTGGCACATTGGCGGCTGCCAATGCCGCTGGGTGGCACCAGCAATCATTTCCGCGTGCAGGCGCTGCGCGAACTCGGCGGCTGGGATGCCTACAACGTCACCGAGGACGCCGATCTCGGCGTGCGGCTGGCGCGGTTGCGCTACCGCTCGGCAAGCTTTGCCTCGCGGACCAGCGAGGAGGCGCCGATCACTCTCAAAGCCTGGATGGCGCAGCGCACGCGCTGGATGAAGGGCTGGATGCAGACTTTCATCGTGCATACGCGGCACCCGCTCGTCTTCATAGGCGATATCGGCTGGCGCGGGTTTCTGGCCTTCGAACTCTATGTTGGCAGCCTGATCGTTTCGGCTCTGCTGCACACGGTATTCCTCGTTACCGCGGTCGCGCGATTCGGCCTGCTGCCGCAGGGTGGCCGACTCGATCTGTGGGGCGCCCTCTACATGCTGATGCTTGTCGTCGGCTATGGCGGCGCCGTAGCGCTGGTCGTAGCGGGCCTCATTCGATTGCAGCGGCCTCGGCTATTGATTTTGCAATTAACCCTGCCACTCTATTGGGTGTTGCATTCGGCGGCGACGCTGCGCGCGGCGCATGAACTGCTGACGCGGCCCTTCTTCTGGGCCAAGACCGAGCACGGCAAGGCCCGGCGGCGTCGCGGCATGGAGGCCGGGCCGGCAGAAGCCGAGCGACGACGGATCATACTGAACAGGGAGCCCAGTCCTACTCATTCCAACAAGTTTAGTTCGAAGTAGTTTTTTCAGACGTTGAAACACGAACCGTTTTGGGGGGTGAATCGTGAACGAAAGCGTCATGGCCACGGCGTTGGCCATCCAATCGACTACGGACCTGCATGCCGTCTCCATTATTGCGGAGAACTTTGTGCAGAAACACGACATCGATAAATTCGCTGTCGCCTATATTCGGCAGGAAGGTGTGGAAGCCACGGAATTCGTGCCGCTGAGCAACATCTCCGAGGAATTCCTCGAGATGTATGCGGAGCGGGACTACTTCCTGCTCGACCCGCTGGCGCAATATTGCCTGCAAACGCGGACGCCCTTCGTATGGGAGGAGGCGCTCTCGTTGCACGAACAGCCACCGATCGTTCGTCGTATCTACTCGGAAGCGGCGGAGTTCGGCATGGCCAACGGCTTCAGCATGCCGGTGCGCACGTTCGAAGGCCTGCGCGGCACGGTGACATTTGCAGGGCCAAGAGCGAGTTTCGGACCGCAGGAGCGGATGGAGCTGGAAGTCCTCGGTCTCGTCATGCATGCGCGCGTCGCCGAACTCTGCCGCCAGATCGATTCATACATGATCGACGTGAAGCTAACCGACCGCGAGCAGGAAGCCCTGAAATGGGGCGCCATGGGCAAGACCTCCGAGGAGATCGCCAACATACTGGGGCTGACCAAGCGCACGATCGACCAGCACTTCGAGAATGCCGCGCGCAAGCTCGGCACGACGAACCGTGTGCACACGGTGGTCAAGGCGTTCCGGCAGAACCTGATCTCGCTCTAGGCAAGCTTCATCTGCCGGTCCGCTCTTGAGGCGGCGCTAACCATTGCGGCGACATCGCCACGCCGCAACGGTGATATGCAGCCAATGCAGTTGATTTGGTAAGCGCGCATATTATATGTGCGCTTACCAAATCGTCAGACTGCTAAAATGGAAAAGTTCAGTCCTACATACGCGCCTTTCGGCTATATGATCCACGACGTCGCCAAGCTCATGCGCCGGCGCTTCGAGGAACATGCCCGGGATCACAACCTGACGCTGCCCCAATGGCGGCTGATCGGGCAGCTTTCCAAGCGCGATGAGCTGCAGCAGTCGGCGATTGCCGGATTGATCGAAGCCGACCCGATGACGGTGAGCGGTATCCTCGATCGACTGGAGTCGCGTAAACTCGTAGAGCGGTTTCCCGACCCCAACGACAGCCGTGCCAAACTCGTGCGGTTGACCGACAAGGCGCATGAACTCGTCAACGAGATGCGCGATGTCGGCCAAAAACTCTTTGATGAAGCTTTTGACGGCGTGAACGAGGAGGACCGCGAAGCGTTGCTCCGTATCCTCAACTGCGTCAGCGCCAACCTGAACAACAAAAATATTGCTCAGAAGGAATTGCAGGAATGAACGCCCGCGTCGAACCTCCCAAGCCCGGCGAAGCCGAAGTGGTGCAGTTGCCCAAGCCCGAGACGGCAAAGGCGGCTGAACCCGCAGCCGCCGCGCCTGCGGCCAAGCCGAAGCGGCGCGGCCGGCGCGTGCTGCTGATGATCCTGGTGCCGGCGCTGCTGGTCATCGGCGGTGGTTATTTCTGGCTGACCGGCGGGCGCTATGTCGACACGGACAACGCCTATGTGCAGCAAAACAAGGTTGCTATCTCGTCCGATATTGCCGGCCGCATCATTTCGGTGGCGGTGAAGGAGAACCAGGTCGTCAAGCAAGGCGACGTGCTCTTCAACATCGATCCCGCCCCCTACCAGATCGCGCTCGACCAGGCGAATGCGGCGCTGGCATCGGCACGCGTCAATGTCGACCAATTGCGGGTCGCCTATACGACGGCGCAGACCAAGCTGGCGGCGGCGCAGACGACGCTGGAAATTCGCCAGCGTGAGCTCGACCGGCAGAACAGCCTGGCCGACAAGGGCGTTTCCGCCGCGGCCAGCCTCGATGACGCGCGCATCTCCTATCAGGAAGCCAATTCGCAGGTGGAACTGGCCAAGCAGGACGTGGCCGGCGCCATCGCCGCCCTTGGGGGCGACCCCAATATCAAGACTGACGACCACCCGGCCGTGCGGACGGCCCTTGCCGCCAAGGAAAGCGCCGAGCGCGACCTCGCCAAGACCACGGTCGTGGCACCGGCTGCCGGCGTCGTGAGCCAGGTGGCCAACCTCAATGTCGGCCAGTTCATTGCGACCGGCACGACGATCGCCAGCCTGGTCGAAACCGACGATACCTGGATCGAGGCCAACTTCAAGGAAACCCAGCTCGCCGACCTCAAGGTCGGGCAGCCGGCCGACGTAACCGTCGATGCCTATCCCGGCGTTTCGTTCAAGGGGAGCCTCGCCAGCATCGGTGCGGCGACCGGTTCGGAATTCGCGCTGATCCCGGCGCAAAACGCCACCGGCAACTGGGTGAAGGTTACCCAGCGTATCCCCGTGCTGATCCATATCGACGATCCCAACGCCGCTGCCCTGCGCGCCGGCATGAGCTCGGTCGTTGCGATCGACACGGGCAAGACCACGCTCCAAAAGATGATGTAGAAAATGGCCGCGCCCGAAGTCCTGAGCGCCCCCGCGCTTCCGGTCAAGAACAAGGGGCTGCTGACCCTCGGCATCATGATGGCGATGGTCATGCAGATCCTCGACACCACGATCGCCAACGTGGCGCTGCCGCACATGCGCGCAAGCCTCGGAGCATCGCAGGACGAGATCAATTGGGTGCTGACGTCCTACATCGTCGCCGCCGCCATCGCGACGCCGCTGTCGGGGTGGTTCGCCGACCGTATCGGCCGCAAGAACCTGATGCTGGGCGCAGTGCTGGGCTTTACCGGCGCTTCGCTGTTGTGCGGTATCGCCACCAGCCTCGATGAGATGGTGCTGTTCCGCGTCATCCAGGGCATCTGCGGCGCCGTGCTGGCACCGCTGGCACAAGCGACCATGCTCGACATCAACCCGCGCGAGAAGATGGGCCAGGCCATGGCCATCTTCGGCGCCGGCATCATGGTAGCACCGATCATCGGGCCGACGCTGGGCGGCTATCTCACCGAAGCCTTCAACTGGCGCGCCGTGTTCCTCGTCAACCTGCCGATCGGCATTATCGCGTTCTCGATGCTGCTAGTGCTGATGCCGAAAAGCGGCATCAAGATCCGGCCGTTCGACTTCTTTGGCTTTGCCATGCTGGCCTTGTGCGTGGCTGCGATCCAGTTGCTGCTCGACCGCGGCCAGCAGCTGGGCTGGTTCGAATCCATGGAAGTCTGGATCTATCTCGGGCTCGCCATTTCAGGCTTCTGGGTCTTCGTGATCCATTGCCTCACCGCCGAGCATCCGTTCATCGACCTTGCCATGTTCAAGGACCGGAACTTCACCTCCGGGGTGATCTTCATCTTCGTCATCGGCATCACGCTGTTCTCGGGCCTGGCGCTGTTGCCACCGCTGCTGCAGAACCTCATGGGCTATCCGGTGATCGAGACGGGCATCGTGATGGCGCCGCGCGGCATCGGCACGATGATCTCGATGATCCTGGTGGGCCGACTGGTTTCCAAGTTCGACGCACGCCTGCTGGTGTTCACCGGCATCCTGTTGACGCTCTATTCGCTCTACATGATGACGCAGTTCGACATCAGCATGGATTCCGGACCAATCGTGATTTCGGGCATCGTCCAGGGCCTTGGCCTGGGACTGGTCTTCGTGCCGCTGACGACGCTCGCCTTTGCCACGATCGACACCAAGTACCGCGTGGACGCCACCAGCATGTTCAACCTTGTCCGCAATGTCGGCTCGGGTGTGGGCATCTCGATGGTAACGACGGTTTTGGCGCAGATGCTGCAGGTGAACCATTCCGAGTTGGCCGAGCGCATCACGCTCAATTCGCAGACCGTGCGCAGCGCGTTGCAGTTGGGCGATCCCAGCCAGATCCTGGGCCAACTCGACGGTCTCGTCAGCCAGCAATCGGCGATGATCGCTTATCTCGATGACTTCCAGTTGATGATGTACGTGACGCTCTTGTCGATCCCGATCATCTTCCTGCTGCGCAAGCCGAAGGTCACGAAGGTCGATCCGACCCACATTTCCGAATAGCATGAGGCGGCGGGCATCGACCCGCCGCTCTCGATTGCGACGGACAATGCCGCTAGCCTCAGCGGATAGGGAAAGGATTCGCCATGCAGATTGCGATCGTCGGTCTTGGGCGCATGGGCGGCAACATCGCCCGGCGCCTGATGCGTGCGGGCCATGAATGCTTGGTCTTCGACATCGAAGAGAAGGCGCGCGCGGCCCTGGCGGACGATGGCGCCAAGCCGGCGGAAAGCCTCGAGGCGCTTGCCGCCAGCTTCACCGCGGAACGGCGCGCCATCTGGATCATGCTGCCGGCCGGGCGCGTGACCGAGGCGACGATCAACGAGATCGTTCCGCATCTCGACAAGGGCGACATCGTCATTGACGGCGGCAACAGCTTCTATAAGGACGACATCCGCCGTGCCCGGACGCTGAGGCAGAAGGGCATCGACTATGTCGATTGCGGCACTTCCGGCGGCGTCTGGGGGCTCGAGCGCGGCTATTGCATGATGATTGGCGGCGCCAAGGGAGCTGTCGACTATCTCGACCCGATCTTTGCGGCCCTCGCGCCTGGCGTGGGCGACATTCCCCGCACCAACGATCGCAAGGGCCAGCCGACGCGCGCCGAGCAGGGGTACATCCATGCCGGTCCAGCCGGCGCCGGCCACTTCGTCAAGATGGTGCACAACGGCATCGAATACGGACTGATGCAGGCCTATGCCGAAGGCTTCGATATCATGGCCAGCAAGAACTCGGCCGAACTGCCGGAGGACGAGCGGTACGACCTCGACCTCGCCGATATTGCCGAAGTGTGGCGGCGCGGCAGCGTGGTTTCGTCCTGGCTGCTCGATCTCGGCGCCGATGCACTGGCGCGCGACCCCAAGCTTGCTGCCTTCACCGGCTTCGTGGAGGATTCCGGCGAGGGCCGTTGGACCATCGAAGCGGCGATCGAAGAAGCGGTGCCGGCGGATGTGCTGACCACGGCGCTGTTCGCGCGGTTCCGCTCGCGGCAGGACCACAACTTCGCAGAAAAACTGCTCTCGGCCATGCGCTTCGGCTTCGGTGGCCATGTCGAGGGCAATGCCCAGGCTGTACCGACCAAGGCTGTGCCTAAGTAATGACTTCGACCGCGACTGCCACCGATCCGGCAGAAAGCGAGGATGGTCCGGCCGGACGACGGCTGTTCGGGGCGCTGCGCGATCGTATCGCAGCGGCCGATCCGGCGTTTTCACGCCTAAGGCTCGCTTCGCGCGCCATGCTGTCGGTGCTGCTGGCGGCAATCCTCTTGGGACTGGTGACGCTGATCCGGCCGCTGCCGATCGCCGCCTATGGCACGTCGATCGTCGTTGCGTTCCTCGGCTCCATGGCGATCAATGATGCCACCGCGAAGGCGCAGGCGGTCTCGCGCGCCTATGCGCTGGTGGTGACGGTGGCGGCGGTGCTGCTGGCGAGCCTGCTGGTCGGCCAGCCGATCGTCGCCGACATCGTCTTCCTCGTCGTTGCCTTCGGCGCCGTCTATGTCCGCAAGTTCGGGCAGCGCTGGTTCGGTCTCGGCATGCTGGCTTTCATGGCCTATTTCATGGGCGATTACATGCGCCCTGCCCCGGCCGATATCGGCTGGATCGGACTGGCTGCGGCATTGACGCTGGCGGTGACGCACGTCGTCACCAACGTGCTGCTGCGCAAGGATCCGGAGCGCGATTTCCGGCGCGCGCTGGTGACGATCGATCGGCGCATCAACCTGATCCTGCGTGATTTGCGTCAGCCCGCCGCCGATGCCCGCAAGCGCATGGCGCGCCATATGGGACAGTTGCGCGATATCGTGCTGATGGCCGAGGGTTTCCTGCCGCAGGGGGCGGAAGGGTCGCTGGCCGCAGAGGGCGCAGCCTCCGACCTCGCCATCGCTCTGTTCGACCTGCAACTGGCCGTCGAGCGGTTGGTGCGGCTCGCCGCGACGGCGCCGATGGACAGCACCCTGCTGGACGCCGCGCTTCGGCGTGACCTCCGGCGGCTGAACCGGATAGCAAAGAAAAGCGAGGCAGACGAGGAGGCGGCGCGGCCACTGATCCTTTTGGAAAAGGCGCGCCAGCGCTTGCAAACGACGCTGGGGCCGGCGCCCTCCCCCGCCTTCATCAAGCCTGCCGATGCCGGCACCAAAGCGCCGGGCGGTGGCGCCAAGCCAGATGAGCCCAAGGGCCTGGTGCCGGTGGCCTTGCAACTGCCGATCCAGGTGACGCTGGCCTGCGCCATCGCCATGGGCATCGGGCTCATGCTGTCGCCGGTCCGCTGGTATTGGGCGGTGATCACCGCATTCATCGTCTTCAACAATACGCGCTCGCGTGCCGACACGTTGGTCCGCGCCCTGCAGCGCTCGGGCGGAACGCTGCTCGGGATATTTGCCGGCACCGGCATCGCGCTGCTGCTGCAGGGGCAGATGATCGTCTCCGGCATCGCCATACCGGTGCTGTTCTTTTTCGCCTTCTACTTCCTCGCCACGTCGTACAGCCTGATGATCCTGCTGATCACCATCGCGCTGGCGCTGCTCTATGGGCTCATGGGCATGTTCACGCCGGAGCTGATGGTCTTGCGGCTGGAAGAAACCATCGCGGGCGGCCTTGCCGGTGCCCTGGTGGCTTTCCTGGTCTTTCCCGCTCGTGCCTCGACGGCCGTCGCCTCGGCGCTCGAAAAATACCTCACGGCGCTGCAGGAACTGGTGGAAGCTGCGCGCAGCCGCGCCAAGGGCGAAGATGGCGCGCGCGACCTGATGGTCCTGTCGCGCGCACTCGATCGGGCCTATGTCGATATGGCAACGGCCGTGCGGCCGCTTGGCGGCCCCTGGAACGCAGTCACCCGCTTCGGTTCGGTGCGCGAGAAACTGCTGCTCCTCAGCGGCGGCGCGCATTGGGGCCGCGTTCTGGCGCAGAACCTCAGCGCTCAGCGCAAGCTCAGCGGGGAGAGCGTTACGCGCATCGAAACCGTCGCCGACGAAATCAAGCACCAGATCGCCGATATGCAGAAGGGGCGCCAGACCTTTTTCAATCGTCCGCGCCTGACCGGGCACAGTGCCACCTCCAGCCGGCACATTCCGGCAGCGGCGGCCGAAACCAGCGATCCGGCAGCGGCTCTGGAAGCGATCGCGACTTTGCTCGACCACGCGCTGGTCAGCGCGGGCAGCAGGAGCGAGGACGGTTCGGAAGAGTTGGAGCGGGTGAAGGGAATCGAACCCTCGTCGTAAGCTTGGGAAGCTTCTGCTCTACCATTGAGCTACACCCGCAACGGGCTTCTTCTTGCTGGAAAAGCAGGGAGCCGTCAAGCGGCGCTCATGTAAAGACGTGGTCGAAGAGCCGGCGATAGTCATCGGCCGCGGTATCCCAAGAATAGCGTGAGGTTTCCGCGGCAAGCGCGCGCCGATCGGCAGCGGCGGGATGCTCGGCGAGAGACGCCGCCATGGCAGTGCCGAGCGCTTCGACATCATCGGGATCGACAAGACGCGCAGAAGCCGGTGCGACCTCGCGCATGGCGCCGCGATCCGAGGTGATGACCGGCGCACCGCTTGCCGCCGCTTCGACGATGGGCAGGCCGAAGCCTTCGTAAAAACTCGGGAAAACCATCGCAGAAGCGCCGGAATAGAGCGTTGCGAGATCATCGTCGTCGATACCACCGACGCGGACAACGCCGTCCGGATCGGGGGCAACGGTCCCGCCCCTGAAGACGGCCGCATTGGAATGGCGGCCATAAAGGACCAGCTTGCCGGACGCGCCGAGCCCCGCCCAGGCACGGAGAATGCCAGCCGTGTTCTTGCGTGGATCGGCCCCGGAAAAGGCAACGAGATAGGGGCGATCCTCCAACCCGAAGCGCTTCCGCATGGCAGCGACGTCTGCGTCGGACCGCAGCCGGAAACCCGCGGCAATGCCTGGATAGATCGGCGTGATACCGGCAGCAGGGATGCCGTAGTGCTCGGTGATGCGCTGGGCCGAGAAGTGCGAGACGGTCACGATGTGGCGAACGCGACCGATGAAGCCTGAGACGATGCGGCGATAGGTCGAGGCAAAGCGCGGCGCATAGAATTGCGGCACATCGACAAAGCCGATGTCGTGCACGGTGACGACCTGGTTGCGGTAGAGCACGGGCGCCGATGTCGAAGGGCTCCAGAGCGGTCGCCCACGAAGGCGCAGCGGCAGCACCGCCTGCTCCCACATATGCCCCTTGGCACCCGAAGCGAAGCGGGCCGGCGGCGCCGCATCGGCAAGCGAGAGACGGGCCGCGATCTCCTCGGCGACGCGTTTCTGGCCGTTGGAGGGAACCAGCAACACCCGACCGTTCATCACCACATCGCTCATGCCGACACCATTGCCGGGCGCATGGCGCGATAGAGGAACCAGAGCGCGACCAGGCTAGTGACGCCGGCGGCTAGCAGGCCGACGGCCGTGGCAACGAAGGGATCGCTGAGCGGAGCCAGCAGAAGCAAGACTGGCACGATGAGGCCGGCAACGGCCACGAACAGCGGCTTCATCGGCAATTCGGCTGGCAAGGAAACGAGGACGCGCAGGCCGACAAGCCCCGCCAGGAAGGCTCCGAGCGTTGCCGCACCAAGGATGGCGGCGCTGTCGGCGCCGAAAGTCCAGGCCGCGGCAAGGGCGAGCACGTTGAGCAGTACGCAATCGACGAGCGCCAGGACGATGAGTTGTACAAGATCGCGGCGCAGATGGGCCGGCGTGTTGGAGACGTTCTGCGTCAGCGCGCGCAGCGTTGCGAGGGCCACGACGAAAGGCGCGGCAATGAGGAACTGCGCTTGCAGGTCGCTATCGACCGCAATGAGCGCCACCGGCTTCAGCAGCACGACGATGCCGGCTGCAGCGATGAGCGCAAGCGTCGTCAGCAGCACGTAATATTGGCCGAGCCGGACCGGCAGGCCGGCTCTGTCGCTGCGATCGTAGGCGGTAACGACGTCCGGATACTGGATTGCCTGCAGGGCGGCAACGACGAGCACGAAGGGCCGCTGCAACAAGTCCAACGCCAGCAGTGCACCGGCAGCAGCATGGGCGCCCATGACATTGGCGAGGATCAACCGCAAGCCGAGCGGGGCAACGAGGCCAAGCACCGAAGCCCCCGCGGCGACGCTGCCATAGGTGAAGTGCGCGCGCGCCACCTCGGCCACGAAACGGCCGCGCGTATAGCGGGTGCGGCGGTCGGCGACGGCAATAACGAGGGCATAGAGCAAATAGCCGGCGAGAAGTCCGCCGGCGGCCGATGTCACCGTGCCGCCGGTGGACGCGCCGACAATGGTAGCAACGGCCAGCAGCGATGCGCGCACGCCCTGTATCCAGGAAAACGCGGTGAAGCGCCGGCGAAAGCGCAGCATGGTGAGATGCAGGTCGCTCGCGCCTTGCAGGATGGAAACCCCTGCCCCCAGCAGTGCCAGCAGCGGCGGCACGCCGAAGGCCATGGCAATCAGCCCGGCAATAACTGTAAGACCGGCGCAGGCCAGTGCCTCGACGAGGATGGTGCCGCGCTGGCGGGCTTCGGCCAGGGGCGAACCGCCGGGATAGAACCGCGTCGTCGCGAACCGTATCCACTCGAAGAAGGCGATGGCGCCGAATTGCGTTACGGCGATGAAGATGGAATAGCCGGCATATTCGGACGGCGGCAGGATGCGGGCAGCCGCGATCAGCAGGCCGAAGGCAATGAGGGCCTGATAGACATAAGCGCCGAGCGCGAAAACTTTGGCCAATGCTTTCGTTCCTGCAAAACCCGACAAGCAGGATAGACGCCCCGTCAAAAGAACGGGTTAAGCCAATGCCGCGAGTTGCGGCGATCAGCCGGAATAGGGCTTGAAGTGTTTGGAAAGCTTGAGGCTCTGCGCCTGGTAGTTGGAGCCCAGCTCCATGCCATAGAGCCGGTCGGGCGGCTCGGCCAGGCGCTCGTAGAGCAGCCTGCCGATGGTCTGGCCGTGCCCGAGCAGGAACGGCACTTCGCGGCTGCGGACTTCGAGGACGGCGCGGCTGCCGGTGCCGCCGGCGGCGGAATGGCCGAAGCCGGGATCGAAAAAGCCCGCATAGTGGACGCGGAACTCGCCGACCAGGGGGTCGAACGGCACCATTTCGGCGGCGTGGGTCGGCGGCACGTGCACCGCCTCGCGCGAAACGAGGATGTAGAATTCGTCGGGATCGAGGATCAACTCGTCCGAACCGCGATTGGTCAGCGGCTCCCAGAAATCGAGGACGTCGAGTGCCCCCTTTTTGTCGACGTCGACGACGGCGGTGTGGCGCTTGGAGCGGAAGCCGACAAGGCCATTGCGGCCCTCGCCCTTGAGGTCGATGGAGAGCGCGACGCCCTCCCCTACGTCCTCGTTGGCATCGAAGACCAGCGTATCGGAGGCATGCAGCGCACGATGCTCGGCGACCGAGAGGCGCGTGTCGCCGCTGCGGAAGCGCATCTGGCTGAGGCGCGAGCCTGTGCGCACGAGAATGGGGAAGGTGCGTGGGCTGATTTCGAGATAAAGCGGCCCGGCATAGCCGGCGGGCAGGATGTCGAAGCCGCGGGCGCGATCGCCGATGACGCGGGTGAAGACATCGAGCCGGCCGGTCGAGCTCTTGGGATTGGCGGCTGCGCTGACGTTTGGCGGCAGCGACAGGCTCTCCTGCAGCGGCACGAGATAGACGCAACCCCGCTCCAAAACGGCACCGGCCCTGAGATCGATCTCGTGAAGCTTGAGGGCACCGATGCGCTCGGCAACGGAATGATCCGGCCCGGGCAGGAAGCTCGAACGCACGCGAAAGGCAGTATCGCCGAGCCTGAGATCGAGGCTCGCAGGCTGCACCTGATCGGCATCGAAGGGACGTTCGATGCGGATGGCGGCGGTTTCGGCCAGGCATTCGATCAGCCGGGCCGGAAAGATGCCTTGAGGCCAGGTCTCTTTACTGCTCATTTTATCCCGTCCCTGCTGCCCGCCTGCCTAACATCGGATCGCTGCCCGCGCAATTGACGGCGCGGCCGAAAACGCCCTACAAATCGATTGGTGGTGATTTGGCCGGTCGATTGCAGCCACCTAAAATAAATTGCTAAAGAACCGCTCGGAGCTGGCCACTCGCGCCGGCTCTTTTCGTTTGGAACTACCGATATGGGCAAAGAAAACAACCCCCTCAACGACCCGAAGCATCAGAGCCAGGAAACCCGGCTAGTGCATGGCGGCACGCAACGCAGCCACAACAACGAGACCTCGGAAGCGATCTATTTCAATTCCGGCTACAGCTACCCGGAATCCGGCTTCGCCGAAAAGCTCTTCAAGGGCGAGATCGTCGGCCACAATTATTCACGCTTCTCGAACCCGACGGTCGAGATGTTCCAGGATCGCATGGCCTTGCTCGAAGGCGCCGAGGCGGCACGCGCCTTCGCCACCGGCATGGCGGCGGTGACGACGGGCGTAATGAGCCAGGTCCGCGCCGGCGATCACATCGTCGCCTCGCGGGCTCTGTTTGGTGGCTGCCGCTTCGTCGTCGAGGATTACATGCCGCGCTGGGGCGTGGCGTCGACGCTGGTCGACGGCCGTGATCCGGAGAACTTCGCCAGGGCCATCCGCCCCAACACCAAGCTCGTCTTCCTGGAGACGCCGACCAATCCTGCGCTGGAACTGGTAGACATAGCCGCCGTCGCAAAGATCGCGCACGATGCCGGCGCCAAGCTCGTCGTCGATAACGTCTTCGCCACGCCGATCTGGCAATCGCCACTCGCACTGGGCGCCGATCTCGTCTGTTACTCCGGCACCAAGCATATCGACGGCCAGGGCCGCGCCATGGGCGGCGTCGTGCTGGGCAGCAAGGAACTGATCACCGGCGACGTGCATACGATCCTCCGGCAGACGGGCCCGTCGATCAGCCCGTTCAACGCCTGGGTGCTGCTCAAGGGCCTCGAAACGCTGGCGCTGCGCGTCCGGCACATGACCGAAAGCGCCACGAAGATCGCCGAATTCCTCGGCAACCATCCGAAAGTGTCGCGCGTCGTCTATCCGCATCACAAAGACCATCCGCAATACGAACTGGCCAAGCGCCAGATGCGCGGCGGCTCGACGCTCGTCACCTTCGACGTCAAGGGCGGTCAGGATGCGGCCTTCCGCTTCTCTGACGCGCTGGCGGTGATCCTCATTTCCAACAATCTGGGCGATGCCAAGTCGATCATCACGCATCCGCGGACGACGACGCACCAGCGCCTCAGCGAAGAAGCGCGCCTTGAATCCGGCGTTGCACCGGGCACCCTGCGCCTGTCGATCGGCCTCGAAAACCTCGACGACCTGATCAAGGACCTGGAATACGGACTCGACCAGATCTGAGCCTCAGCGGCGCAGCCGCTCGTAGCTGTCCCAGGCGGCAAGCGCCAGCAACGGCACCAGTGTCGACAGTGCGAGCGGCAGCGGTTCCAGGCCGCTGCCGAACATCGCCAGGACGCCAAGGGCGAGGACGGCGACAATCTGCGCCCAGGGCATGCGCTGCTGCACGCTCGCCTGGAACAGCGCGGTGCCAACGAGGAACAAAGCCGGGCCGCCGACGATGACGGCGAGAGCCGGGCCGGCGGCAAGCTCACCCGTGGGGTGTTCGAGAACCAGGTCGTCGGCGACGGCAGAAACGATAATGCCGGCGACGATCAGCGTGTGCATGTAGGTATAGACGGTGCTGGCGAGGCGCCCGGCGTGCTGCGAATGGGCGATGCGGTGATGGCCGCGCTCCGAAGCCGAGTTGAAATAGATCCACCACATGGCGACCGAGCCGATGAAGGTCGCAAGAAAAGCGATGATGCTCGACGTGTCGCGCGCGCTTTCGGCGAACGTGCCGCCGGTCGCCATGATCGACTCGCCAAGTGCAATGATGATGAAGAGGCTGGCGCGTTCGGCCATATGGCCGCCTTCGACATTGAGATCACCGATGGTCGAGCGGCCCGACCATGGCGTCCAGAAGGAGACGGCGGGCGAGGCATATTCGATGATGAGCGCCAGCGCCCACACGGCCATGCGCATTTCAGCACCGAGGAAGGCTCCGATGATCCAGAAGATGCCGCCGAAAGCTTCCCAGGCCGAAATCCGCAGGAAGTTGCGATGGTTCTCCGGTTCGTCGCGCATGGCCCAGGCGGTGAAAAGGCAGCGTCCGACCTGCATGGTGACATAGGCTCCGGCAAAGAGCAGGCCATGCTCGCCGAAAGCCGCCGGGATGGAGGTCGAAAAGACCAGGCCCAGCAGCATCAGCACGAAGAGCAGGATACGGATGGGAATGCGGGCCGGATCGAGCCAATTGGTCGCCCAGGCCGTGTAGATCCAGACCCACCACATGGCGAGCAGCATGATCGCTGCCTGGATGGCGCCGATAACGGAGAGGTGGTGCAGGAGAGCGTGCGAGACCTGCGTCACCGCAAAGACGAAGACCAGGTCGAAGAAGAGTTCGGCATTGTCGACCTGGGCCTGCTGGCCCGGGACACGCTCGCGCAACAGGCTGGTCATGTCGTTCCCCACAATGGCGTTTCATTGCAGGCTAAACATGCCGCAGCCGGCTTGTCACCGGCTGCGTGCGCAGATCAGTGGCGAGTTTCCTCGTCCTCGAATTCATGCGGCTTGAAGTGGTAGGCAGCCGAGCAGAATTCGCAGACGACCTCGATCTCGCCGTCGACGGCCATGTCCTCACGCTCTTCCTGCGTGAAGCTGTTGCGCAGCATGGCCTCGATGCGCTCGGCCGAGCAGGTGCAGCGCTCTTCCATTTCGGTGGGCGTAAACACGCGAACGCCGGTTTCGTGGTAGAGCCGGAACAGCAGGCGCTCGGGCGACAGGTCCGGATCGACCAATTCATCATCGCCGAGGGTTGCGAGCAGCGACTTGGCACGCGTCCAGTTGTCGGCTTCGACGAAGTTGGAATCGGCCGTGTCCGGATTGTCGAAATCGCCGTCTCCCGGCAGGTCGGGCATAGTGCCGACGCCGGAAGGCGGCAGGAACTGCACGAGGACGCCACCGGCACGCCAGTGCGAACGCGCATCGCCACGTTCGGTCAGTTCGGCCACGGCGAGACGCACCATGGTGGGGATCTGCTCGGACTGCATGAAATAGGTATGGGCGACTTCCTCGAAGGACTGGCCTTCGAGCGCGACGATACCCTGGTAACGCTCCATGTGCGCGCCCTGGTCGACGGTCATCGCCAGATGGCCTTTCCCCAGCAGTTCGCCCGGGCTGGTCTGGCCGAGTTCGGACGCCTTGACCAGCGCATCGTGATCGTAGCGCGCGTAGCCCCTGAGGCCGTCGGGCGCATCGAGATCGACGACGATGAGGTTGACCGGACCGTCAGTCTGCGTCTGCAGGATGAAGCGGCCTTCGAACTTCAGCGACGAACCGATAAGCGCCGCCAGCACGACGGCTTCGCCGAGCAGGCGGGCAACCGGCGCGGGATAGTCGTGGCGCGTCAGGATAGTGTCGAGCGCCGAGCCGAGGCGCGCGACGCGCCCGCGGCAATCGAGGGTATCGAGGGTAAAGGGCAGGACGACGTCGTCGCCGCTTTCCGGGCGGTCGAGACCGAGCGTCTGCATATGAGTTTCTGCAGCCATTAAAGCGTTTCGATCCCGAACACCCAGGCCAGGATCGCCTTTTGTGCGTGTAAGCGGTTCTCGGCTTCGTCGAAGACCACCGATTGCGGTCCGTCGATGACCTCGTCGGTCACTTCGTCGCCGCGGTGAGCGGGCAGGCAGTGCATGAAGAGCGCATCCTTGCCAGCCTCGGCCATCAGATTGGTGTTCACACGGTAAGGTTTCAAGACCCGGCGCCGCTCCACCTCGTCGGTATCGCCCATGGAAACCCAGGTGTCGGTGATCACGAGATCGGCATCCTTCACCGCCTCGTGCGGATCCTCGATCAGTCTCACGGCATTGCCGGCATGGCGGATATCGGCCAGCAGCCCCTGGTCGGGACCATATTCGTCGGGCACGGCAATGGTGAGCTTGGCACCGAAAATCTCGGCGGCGTGCACCCAGGAGGCCAGCACGTTGTTGCTGTCCCCCACCCAGGCGATCCTGGCGCCGCCGATCGGGCCGCGATGTTCCTCGAAGGTCATGATGTCGGCCATGACCTGGCAGGGATGGGTGCGGCGCGTCAGGCCGTTGATCACCGGCACGCTGGCAGCGCCGGCCAGCTCCATCAGGTCGTCGTGGCTGAGGATGCGGATCATGATCGCATCGACGTAGCGCGACATGACGCGGGCCGTGTCGGCCAGCGTTTCCTCGCGCGACAGCTGCATTTCCTGGCCGGAAAGGAACAGCGTCTCGCCGCCGAGCTGGCGCATGCCGACATCGAAGGAAACGCGGGTGCGCGTAGACTGGCGCTCGAAGATCATCGCCAGCACCTTGTCCTTGAGCAGCGGCGGGCGTTCGCCCTCTGCAAGCAGGCGCTTCAATTCGGCAGCCATATCGAGGATGCCGCGCAGCGTTTCGACGGAAAAATCCTCAAGGCTCAGAAAATGTCTAGGGGTGCCGGTCATGGGATCGGTCTCCTTGGCAAATCGTTTGTGGCCGACGCTCAGTCGATCGCGGGCACCGAAGCGGCTTCGGTATCGAGGGCCGCGAACGCATCGGCGATCTTAGCCATGGCTTGCTTGATGTCGTCCTCGGTGATGACGAGGGGCGGCAGCAGGCGCAACACGTTGTCGCCGGCGGCAACGGCGAGCAGTTGATGCTCGTCGCGTAAGCGCGCCACGAAATCGCGTACCGGCGGGGTGATCTTGAAGCCGGCGATCAGACCCTTGCCGCGCAGCTCGACGATGTAGTTGGGAAAGCGCTGGGCAAGCTGCTGCATGTGCCAGGCGAGCAGCTGGCCCATCTGGTCGACATGCTCAAGAAAGCCCGGGGCGAGAATGCGATCGAGCACCGCGTTGCCGACCGTGCAGGCCAACGGGTTGCCGCCATAGGTCGAGCCGTGCGTGCCCGGCACCATGGAGGCGGCGACCTCGGCGGTGGCAAGGCAGGCCCCGAGCGGGAAACCGGCACCGATGCCCTTGGCGACCGACATGATGTCGGGGGTGATCCCCGCCCATTCATGGGCAAAGAAGCGCCCGGTACGGCCATAACCGCACTGCACTTCATCGAAGATCAGCAGCATGCCGTGCTTGTCGCACAGTGCCCGCAACCCTTGCAGGAATTCCGGCGTCATGGCGGTGACGCCGCCCTCGCCCTGCACCGGCTCGATGAGGATGGCGCAGGTCTTGTCGTCGATCAGCGCCTTGACGGCATCGAGATTGCCGGGGGCGGTATGCTTGAAGCCGGCGAGCGGCGGGCCGAAGCCCTCGATATAATGTTCGTTGCCGCCGGCGGCAATGGCGCCGAGCGTCCGGCCGTGGAAGGAGCCGGTGAAGGCAATGATCTCGTAGCGCTCGGGCTGGCCCTTGGAAAAGAAGTAGTGCCGCGCCGTCTTGATGGCGCATTCCACCGCCTCGGTGCCGGAATTGGTAAAGAACACCGCATCGGCGAAGGTGGCGTCGACCAGCCGCTGGGCCAACCGTTCCTGCTCGGGAATGGTGAAGATGTTGGACGTGTGCCAAACCTTCTCGGCCGCCGATTTCAGCGTCGAAACGAGATGGGGATCGGCATGGCCGAGCGCGTTGACGCCGATGCCGGAATTGAAATCCAGGTATTCCTGGCCATCCTGCGCATAAAGGCGCACACCCTCGCCACGCTCGAAAGCGAGACCGGACCGGGCGTAAGTGCCATAAAGCGCAGACATGATGTTCCCCTGTTTCGATGTGTTGCTCAAAGGCCGCTTACGGCCCAATAAAAACCAAAAACGCGCAGCATCTCGGCGGCGCGTTGCGGCCTTCAGATAGGCCTGAGGACCAATAAAAGTCAATCTGGCGCCAGCAAGTGCCTGTTTCGACTCATATTCCCGGCAAAGCCCACAAAGCTGGGTTTTCCCCGTGGAATTTCATGCGGGACTCTTGATCCAGATTCCGGGCCCCGTGTAGTATCCAGGGTGTTGGGGACACGATATCTCGTGTGGCGGACCCGCTCAACATACGACGCATAGATATGAAGGCTGTCACAGGTCTTGGCAGCGCAATGGATGATTCCGTTCTGATTTAGGCCATTAGGAGCGATATCGATGAGCTGGACCGACGAGCGCGTCGAACTTCTCAAAAAGCTTTGGATGGAGGGGCTGAGCGCCAGCCAGATCGCCGCCGAGCTCAGCGACGGCGTTACCCGCAATGCCGTGATCGGCAAGGTGCACCGCCTGAAACTCTCTGCCCGGGCCAAGCCGGCGAGTTCGACGCCGCGCGCCCGCTCGACGCCGCGGCCGGCGCCGCGCCGTGTCGCCTCTCCCGGCGGCAGCCATGGCGCCAGCGTTGCCGGCATGATCAAGCGCACGGTGATGCGTACGCAGGTGATGGGCGCTACCGCCCTCGCTGCCACCGAAGAGATGGAAGTCGAGGCCTATGTGGCTCCGGCCGCCGAACTCTATATCCCCGAGGCCGAGCGCATCGGGCTGCTGAGCCTCAACGAACATACCTGCAAGTGGCCGATCGGCGATCCGCTGACGCCGGATTTCTACTTCTGCGGCCGTGAGTCCGAGGAAGGCCACCCCTATTGCGAGTTCCACTCGCGCCGTGCCTACCACCAGGTCGAAAAGCGCAAGCGCTAGGACGAACCAGCCGGCGATTTCAAAGAACGGTGCCCGCTTTTTGGCGGCCACCTGTTGGTCGATTTTCGACCGAAACCGGAATTTCTCCGGTGGGTGCGGAATTGCGACCTACGAGCCTATTATAGCATGGGCTGCGAGGTCGGGGATAAGTCCGGAAAATCGTTATTGCAGAAGGGGTTGGCGCGCGATGGCTGGCGATCTTGCGGGGGATTGCAGCGGTCTTTGCCACATTTTCGCCGGGCGGATGAACGGCAGATGAACGATGTCTGAACGGTAGATGAACCGTAGATGAACGGGATTTTGGTCCCCTGCTGAGATGGTTTGTCTAACATCTGTCGATGGCGCTGGAGAGCGTCCGGGATGGGCCCCGACTTGCGTCGGGGCGACAGGTGGAGAGAGCGAGGAAAACGCAAATCTCCGAGAGTGCGTGGTGGCTTCGCAGGAAAGCTGGGCCCCGGCTCAAGGCCGGGGAGGACTCGTGGTGGGATTGAGCGAGTGGGTCGTGGTCACTCCCCTTCTACTGAGATTTCAATACCCCTCATCCGTCGGCTTCGCCGCCACCTAGCCATTCGAGCGTAGCTCTCATGGCCTTCTAGCCTTGGATCGCTCCACTGGAGCGACCCATCAGTCTTCGCCTGACCGGCTGCGAAGTCCCGCAAGGGGAGAAGGAAGGTTGTGGCACGATCTCGCCCGGTGTCCCCTCTCGAATGGCGGGTGAGGGGTTCTTTGAGAAGCTGGGCCCCGGCTCAAGGCCGGGGAAGACGTGTTGTTAGTATGAAGATGGAAGCTCGGTGATTGAGGGTTTAGCTCGATCCATCAATGAGTCCTCCCCGGCCTCCGAGCCGGGGTCCATCTTGTTTGGATACTTATCGCGTCGTCAGTTCACGCCGGCGAACTGCTCGTCGAAGGCGTAGCCGGCGCCGCGGACGGTGCGGATGGGGTCGTGGTTCTTGCCGCGGTTGATGGCCTTGCGCAGGCGCCCGACATGGACGTCGACGGTGCGCTCGTCGACATAGACGTCGTTGCCCCAGACGCCGTCGAGCAGTTGCTCGCGGCTATAGACGCGGCCGGGATGGCGCATCAGGTATTCGAGCAGGCGATATTCGGTGGGCCCGAGATGCACTTCGCGGCCGGAGCGGCGGACGCGATGGCTCTGGCGGTCGAGTTCGAGGTCGCCGGCCTTCAAAATGCTGGCAACGCTCTGCGGATTGGCCCGGCGCAACAGCGCATTGACGCGGGCCAGCAGTTCGGGGACCGAGAAGGGTTTGACGACATAATCGTCGGCGCCGGTGGCGAGGCCGCGGACGCGCTCTTCTTCTTCGCCGCGCGCCGTCAGCATGATGATCGGCACCTTGGCGGTCTCGGCGCGGGCCCGCCAGCGGCGGCAGAGCTCGATGCCGGAGGGACCCGGCAGCATCCAGTCGAGCAGGATGAGGTCGGGCGTCACTTCGTGCATGCGCTCGCTGGCTTCGTCGCCCGAAGCGGCGGCGATGACGGCGAACTCCTCAGCTTCGAGGTTGTAGCGGAGCATTTCGGCGAGGTCGGCTTCGTCCTCGACGATCAGGATGGTCGCGGGCATTTCTTGGCGCCTATTCCTTGATCTGGGTCCGGTGCAGGTCTTCGGCGGCGGTCGACAATTGCCGGCCGGTATCGAGATAGAAGGCCGCCTCGGCGATATTGGTGGCGTGATCGCCGACGCGTTCCAGGCTCTTGGCGCAGAACAGCAGATGCGTGCATTGCGTGATGTTGCGCGGATCTTCCATCATGTAGGTGAGCAGCTCGCGGAAGATCGAAGTGTAGATGGCGTCGATCTCGTCGTCGCGGTTGCACACCGCCACCGCCGCCACCGAATTGCGCGTCGAATAGGCATCGAGCGCCGCTTTCAGCTGGGCAAGGATCAGGTCGGTCATGTGCTTGAGACCGTTGTAGAGCTTGGGCGCAAGGCCAAGGCTCTCGATCTGCAGGGTGCGGCGCGACACCTGCTTGGCCATGTCGCCGACGCGTTCGAGGTCGTTGGCAACGTGGATGGAGGTGATGATGGCCCGAAGGTCCACGGCCATCGGCTGGCGGCGGGCGATCATGGAGACGGCGGTCTCGTCGATCCGGCGCTGCATCTCGTCGATGCGCTTGTCGCCTTCGATCGTGGTGCGCGCCAGTTCGTGATCGAGCTTCAGGAGCGCCTTGGTACCGTTGGCGATCGCGGCCTCGACCTCGCCGCCCATTTCCGAAATGGAGCGGGCTAGATGGGTCAGTTCCTCTTCGTAGGAAGAGACGATGTGCTCGTTCTGCAATGTGGGCATATGCTCCTCCTCAGCCGAAGCGCCCGGTGACGTAATCGTGGGTGCGCTTCTGCGCCGGCGTCGTGAAGATGGTTTCGGTGCGGTCGAACTCGATCAGTTCGCCGAGGTACATGAAGGCGGTGTATTGGGAAGCACGCGCCGCCTGCTGCATGTTATGCGTAACGATGGCAATGCAATAGTCGGCGGAGAGCTCTTCGATCAGTTCCTCGATCTTGGCGGTCGAGATGGGATCGAGGGCCGAGGCCGGCTCGTCGAGCAGCAGCACTTCGGGCTTCACGGCGATGGTGCGGGCAATGCAGAGGCGCTGCTGCTGGCCGCCGGAAAGGCCGAGCCCGGACTGGTGGAGCTTGTCCTTCACCTCGTCCCAGAGCGCCGCCTTGCGCAGGGCCGCTTCGACGCGCCCATCCATTTCGGAGCGCGACACCTTTTCGTAAAGGCGGATACCGAAGGCGATGTTCTCGTAGATCGACATCGGGAACGGCGTCGGCTTCTGGAACACCATGCCAATGCGCGAGCGCAGCTGGTTGAGGTCTTCGTTACGCCCAAGGATGTCGCGGCCGTCGAGCAGCACTTCGCCGGTGGCGCGCTGGCCCGGATAGAGGTCGTACATGCGGTTGAGCACGCGCAGCAGCGTGGACTTGCCGCAGCCCGACGGGCCGATGAAGGCGGTGACGGTCTTGTCGCGCAGCACCAGGTCGATGCCGTGCAGCGCCTCGTGGCCGTTGGCGTAATAGAACTTGAGGTTCTTGATCTCGAGCTTGACCGGATGCTCCTCGCGCTGGCTGAGCGGGGGAACCTCGCCGAGCCGGGCGGCATGGGTCGGGATAGCGGGCATATCCATTGTATTGTCCTAACCTTGGCGCCGGCCGGCGATCGAGCGCGCGACGACGTTGAGGATGAGAATGGTGACGGTGATCAGCAGCGCGCCGCCCCAGGCCAGGCGCTGCCAATCCTCATAGGGGCTCAGCGCGAACTGGAAGATGACCGTGGGCAGGTTGGCCATCGGCGCATTGAGGTTGGTCGAAAAGAACTGGTTGTTGAGCGCCGTGAAAAGCAGCGGCGCCGTTTCGCCGGAAACGCGGGCAATGGCGAGCAGCACGCCGGTGACGATGCCGTTGCGGGCGGCGCGATAGACGACATGCGTCATCGTCTTCCAGCGCGGCGTGCCGAGAGCGGCCGCGGCTTCGCGCAGCGCATTGGGGACGAGGCCGAGCATGTCCTGGGTGGTGCGGTTGACCACCGGCAGGGCGATCAGCGCCAGCGAGGCGGCGCCGGCCCAGGCCGAGAAATGCCCCATCGGCACAACCATTACCGTGTAGACGAAGAGGCCGATGATGATGGAGGGCGCGCTCAACAGGATATCGTTGATGAACTTGGCCGCTTCGCCCAGCCAATGGCCGCGCGAATATTCGGCGAGGTAGGTGCCGGCGAGGATGCCGATGGGCGTGGCGACGACCACGGCAAGCACCGTCATCAGGATGGAGCCGAGGATGGCGTTGGCGAGGCCGCCGGAATCGCCGGGCGGAGGCGTCGATTCCAGGAATATCCGCGGCGAGATGACGCTGAGGCCTTCGGACAGCAGCGTCCACAGGATCGAGGCGAGGAAGAACAGGCCGAGGGCGGCAGCGCAGACTGCCAGGACCAGCGCGACGGCATTGGTGCGCTTGCGGCGGCGGGCGAGCGAGAGATCGGCCATCAGTGCGCCTCCGAGCGGATGATCAGCCATTTGGCGAAAGCCAGGACGGCGAAGGTGATGACGAAGAGGATGAGGCCGAGGGCGACGAGGCTCGACGTATAGAGCCCGTCGGTCGCTTCGGTGAATTCGTTGGCGATGGTCGCCGAAATCGTCGTGGCGGGCGCCAGGAGCGAGCCGCTGATGCGGTGGGCATTGCCGACGACGAAGGTGACGGCCATGGTTTCGCCGAGGGCGCGGCCGAGGCCGAGCATGATGCCGCCGACGAGGCCGACGCGGGTATAGGGGATGGTGATGTGGCGCACCACTTCCCAGGTCGTCATGCCCATGCCGTAGGCGCTTTCGCGCAGCAGGACAGGCACCGTTTCGAAGACGTCGCGGGTGACGGCGGTGATAAAGGGCAGGACCATTATGGCGAGCACGATGCCCGAGGTCAGAAGGCCGATGCCGTAGGGGGCGCCGCCGAACAGCACGCCGATGAGCGGGATGGGCCCGAGAACGTCGATGAGGAAGGGCTGCACCACCGCCTGCATGAAGGGCGCAAAGACGAAGAAGCCCCAAAGGCCGTAGATGATCGAGGGAATGCCCGCCAACAACTCGATGGCGATGCCGATGGGACGGCGCAGCCGCTCCGGGCAGATGTCGATGAGGAAGATGGCGATGCCGAAGCTCACCGGGATGCCGATGACCATGGCGATGACCGAGGAGACGATGGTGCCGTAGATGGGCGCCAGGGCGCCGAAGATTTCCTTTACGGGACTCCAGCGTTCGGTCCAGACGAAAGCCGGACCGAACGTGGAGAGCGCCGGCCAGGCCCCGACGAGCAGCGAGACCAGGACGGCGATGAGGAGGCCGGCAACGAGGACGGCGGAAACCAGCGTCAGCCCGAAGAACACGCGGTCCTCAACCTGGATACGCCGCGCCGAAGCGGCGGGGGCGTAGGGTGCGGCGGAAACTGCGGTCTGGGCTGGAGCCATTGTCATGTCGTTGCCTCGGTAGGGCCCGTACTCATAACCGGACCGGGCGGCCGGAGCCGCCCGGCGGATGGGCGAAGATTACTTGCTGAAGACCGGCTTGCCGTCGGCAGTGATGTCGGCGGTCCAGGTCTGGTGGACCATGTCGACCACGTTGTCGGGCATCGGGATGTAGTCGAGGGCGGTGGCCGCCTCGTCGCCCTTTTCGTAGGCCCAATCGAAGAACTTCAGGGCTTCGGCGGCGGCAGCGGCATCATCCGGGGCCTTGTGGATCAGCACCCAGGTGGTGGCGGTGATCGGCCAGGAGGTGTCGCCCGGCTGGTTGGTCATGATCACGGCATAGCCCGGCGCGCTGGTCCAGTCGGCATTGGCGGCGGCAGCCTGGAAGGCTTCGATGGTCGGGGTGATGACCTTGCCGGCCTGGTTCTTGAGGTTGGCATAGGCGAGCTTGTTCTGCTCGGCATAGGCGAATTCGACGTAGCCGATGGAGCCGGCCGTCTGGGCGACGGTGGAGGCGACGCCTTCATTGCCCTTGGCGCCGATGCCGACCGGCCATTCGACGGCGGTGTCGGAACCGATCTCGTCGGCCCAGTCAGTCGAAACCTTGGCGAGATAGTCGGTGAAGTTGAAGGTCGTGCCCGAGCCGTCCGAACGGTGGGCGACGGCGATGGCGGTATCGGGCAGGGTCAGGTCGGGATTGAGCGCGACGATGGCCGGATCGTTCCACTTGGTGATTGTGCCCATGAAGATGCCGGCGAGGGTTTCGCCGTCGAGGGTCAGCTTGCCGGCGTCGACGCCTTCGACGTTGAAGATCGGCACGATGCCGCCCATCACCATCGGGAACTGCGTGAGGCCGTTGGCCTCGAGCTCTTCCTGGCCGAGCGGCTTGTCGGTGGCGCCGAAGGTCACGGTCTTGGCTTCGACCTGCTTGATGCCGCCGCCGGAACCGATCGACTGGTAGTTGAGGCCGATGCCGGTCTCGGTCTTGTAGGTGTCGGCCCACTTGGCGAAGATCGGATAGATGAAGGTGGAGCCGGCGCCGGAAATATCGGCGGCAAGCGCGGCACCGTTGAGCGCCAGACCGAATGCGGCAGCGGCCAGGGCGAGAATAGCGGTTTTCATGTGCCTTCCTTTCGAGGAGTACGGGGCAGCCGGGCTCGTACCCCCGGACTTTTGCCACGCGCACCTTATGAACCGGCCGCTATGCTTTTATGTCAGTTGGATATCACTTCTGTGACAGTCCAACCCATTGATTTTCATGCCTTTCTTTGCGGCAACAGGACTTCCGCCACCGTCCCCTCCCCCTGCTTGCTACGGATAACGAGCTTGCCGCGGTGGCGCTGCAGGATGTGCTTGACGATGGCTAGGCCCAGGCCGGTGCCCTTCTTCTTGCGGCTCGATTCCGCATCGACGCGATAGAAGCGCTCGGTGAGGCGCGGCACATGCTCGGGCGGGATGCCGACGCCGTGGTCGGTGACGGTGACGGCGATGTCGAAACCGGGCTGGTTGCGCACGCCGGCAATGGCGATCTCGACCTTGCCGCCGTCGCCGCCATAGCTGATGGCATTCTCGATAAGGTTTTCAAAGACTTCGTAGAGTTCGTCGTGGGCCCCGGTGACGACGAAGGAGGCGCCGTCCGGCACCGCAAGCGACAGCGCGACCTCGCCCTGGCGCGCCAGCGGCTGCAGGCCCTCCATCACCTCGGCCAGCAGCTTGGCGAGATCGACCGAACCGGCCGGCAGCAGGTGCTGGCGCATCTCGATGCGCGACAGCGACAGGAGGTCGTCGATCAGCTTGGACATGCGCTGGGCCTGGCCGCGCATGATGGACAGGAATCGCTCGCGCGCCGCCTCGTCGCGGGCGGCCGGGCCCAGCAGCGTATCGATGAAGCCGACGAGCGAAGTCAGCGGGGTGCGCAGTTCGTGGCTGGCATTGGCGATGAAATCGGACCTGAGGCTTTCGACGCGCTTCTGCTCGGTGAGGTTCTGCAGGACGATGACGAAGCTCTCGGCCGGAACGGCTTCGTCGAGATGGAGCGGGGAGATCGTCACCTTGTGCCACGTTTCGGTGGCGCCGATCTGGTGCAGCTCGACGCTTTTGGCGGCATTGGCGGAAATGGCGGCATCGACGGCATTGACGAGAACCGGCATGCGCAGGGAAAAGGCCAGCGGATCGCCGACGCGGACGCCGGGGAAATCGACGCCCGCCATGGCGTTGCGGTATTGCACCAGGCCGCGCCGGTTGATGACGACGCACGGATCGGCCAGAGCTTCGGCAAAGGCGGCGATAACGTCTTGCGTGCTCATTGGTTCTCCACGGGGGCATCTTGCCTAAGAGGCGGCTTCATAGCACGTTGGCGCGGCAATGGAGGACACCCCCTTGAGCGATCCCTATACGAGCTTCGATATCGAAAACCCGGATCTTCCCAAAAAGATCAGGAAAGCGGCGCTGACTTCGGGCGGCTATCCTTACGACGAGAAGCTCGACAAGGACATCTACGAACGCGACCTCCTATCGCTGCAAAAGCAGCTGGTGCTGCTGCAGAGCCACCTCGCCAAGAGCGGCATGCGCATCATGATCGTGTTCGAGGGGCGCGACGCCGCCGGCAAGGGCGGCACGATCAAGCGCTATCTCGAAAACCTTAACCCGCGCTACAACATCATCGCCGCCCTGCCCAAGCCGAACGACCGCGAAGTGACGCAATGGTATTTCCAGCGCTATGTCGACTGGATGCCGGCAGCGGGCGAGACGGTGCTGTTCGACCGCTCGTGGTACAACCGGGCCGGGGTCGAGCCGGTGATGGGGTTCTGCACGCCCGAACAGACCGAGGAATTCCTGGAAGAGGCGCCGCGCTTCGAGCGCATGCTGGTCAATGACGGCATCCGCCTCTTCAAGTTCTGGCTCGATATCGGCCGCGAAATGCAGCTCAAGCGATTCCACGATCGCCGGCACGATCCCTTGAAAGTGTGGAAACTGTCGCCGGTCGACATGGAGGCGCTGCCGCGCTGGGACGCCTATTCGAAGGCGCGCGACGAAATGCTGCGGCGCACCGACAGCGATTTCGCGCCCTGGACTGTGGTGCGCGCCAACGACAAGAAGCGGCTGCGGCTCAACGTCATCCGCTCGGTGCTCAGCCGGCTCGACTTCACCGGCAAGGATGCCGGGGCGGTCGGGCCGATCGACGATGCGATCGTCGTGAGCGCAACGAAATTCCTCCAGCACGACGACCAATAACGTGACCGACAGACAGACGATCGGCGGCATCGCCTATGCCAAGCGCGATGCCGGCTATTTCGAAAAGCGCGGCCTGACGCGCTATGCAGGCGTGTGGTCGCTGTGGGCGCTCGGCGTCGGCGCCGTGATTTCGGGGCATTTTTCCGGCTGGAACCTCGGTTTTTCGACCGGCGGCTGGGGCGGCATGCTGGTGGCGGGCGGGCTCATCGCCATCATGTATCTGGGGCTGGTATTCTCGATCGCCGAGATGAGCCCGGCGCTGCCGCATACCGGGGCCGCCTATTCGTTCGCGCGCACGGCGATGGGACCGTGGGGCGGCTTCATCACGGGTCTCTTCGAGAACGTCGAATATGTGGTGACGCCGGCCGTGGTCGTTACCTTCATTTCCGGCTATTTCGGCTCGATCACCGGCCTGCCGGTAGCGCTGCACCCGATATTATGGGTGATCTTCTACGCCATATTCCTTTCGCTCAACATTTTCGGCGTGGCGCTCTCCTATCGCGTGACGCTGACGGTGACGCTGATCTCGCTCGCCGTGATGGTGGTGTTCTGGGGTAGCGCCCTCACCCACATGGATTTTTCGCGCTGGGCGCTCAATATCGGCGCCGGGCCCGACGGCAAGGCGATCGAATTGCCTGACGGCAACGGGCCGTGGTTCCCGTTCGGGATGGCGGGAACGCTGGCCAGCCTGCCCTTCGCGGTCTGGCTGTTCCTCGCCATCGAGCAATTGCCGCTGGCTGCCGAGGAATCGGTCGATCCGCAACGCGACATGCCGCGCGGCATCCTGCTGGCCTTCGCAACGCTGCTGGTTTCGGCGTTCATGATCGTGCTGCTCAACCCGTCGGTTGCGGGCGTCGGGGCCTTTGCGCTCGGCTCGTCCCTGGAACCGCTGCTCGACGGGTTCCGGGCGATCTACGGCGATGCCGGCGCGGTCGTTCTCGGCCTCGTGGCGCTGACCGGGCTCATCGCTTCGTTCCACACGATCCTTTATGCGCAGGGCCGGCAGGTCTATTCGCTGAGCCGGGCCGGCTATTTTCCGCCGGCTCTGTCGGTGACGCACCCGAAATACAGAACCCCGCACATCGCCATGCTGACGGGCGCACTGGTCGGGCTCGTCGTCATGCTGATCGTCTGGTTCGCCAATGGCGGCGGCGGCACGGGCGCAACCGAACTGGGCGACGACATCATCGGCTCGGTGCTGCTCAACATGGCGGTGTTCGGCGCCATGCTCAGCTACATCATGCAGGCGCTGAGCTTCATCCTGCTGCGCAGCAACAAGCCCGACATCGAACGGCCGTTCCGCTCGCCGCTCGGCATTCCCGGCGCCGTCGTTACCATCTTCATTGCAGCGGTGACGCTGGCCTATCAGTTGCAGGATGCGAACTTCTTCAAGGGCGTCATCTGGGTGATCGCCTGGTGCGCAGTCGGCATCCTCTATTTCGCCGCCATCGGCCGGCACCGCCTCATCCTGTCGCCGGAGGAAGAATTCGCCATCGAGCACGCCGCCGACATGTGAGCATTTCGAATACGACCAGCGGGTGACCGAACGCGAATGGAAAGGGCTTCAATTTTTAGTACTTACTTTTACTATTGAAAAGTATAAGTATATCTGGTAGGCATGGCTCCAGTTTGGAGAACGACAATGTCCAAATACGAACCCTTACAGCGGCATTTGCTGGCCTGCCGAGGGCAGGATTTGGTGCTCAGTTTTTCGGATATAGAGGAAATCGTAGGCTTCAGGCTCCCGGCCTCTGCCCGAAAATATGCTGCCTGGTGGAGCAATAGCGACAGTAGTCACGTCCAAGCCCAAGCCTGGCTGGACGCGGGCTACGAGACGGCAGACGTCGATATTCCTGGGGAGCGGTTGACACTGTCGTTCAAGGGCACTGCGCAGGGATTTCACGAGATGCAGCAAACGACCTTGTCATCCGAAGCACCACCGACAAAATCCGCCTCGCGCAAGCGCCATCCGGCCTGGGGGGCGTTGAAGGGCATGATCACCGTTCCGCCCGACGTCGACCTGACGGCACCGGCCTACGACGACTGGAAGACGCTTTATGGCGAAGACTGAGCTGCTGCTCGATACCTGTGCTGCAATCTGGCTCGCGCTGGATGCGAAGATGAGCTCGGAAGCGGTGGCGGCGATAGATGAAGCGTCAGACGACGGGCTGCCCTTGCGATTGTCCATGATCACGGCGTGGGAACTCGGACTGCTCGCGCGCAGCGGTCGCGCACCCATGGCCCAATCGCCGCAAGCCATCTTTCGGACCTTTCAGCAATTACCCGGGGTGACCGTCGAGGCGCTGACCCCTGACATCCTCATAGAATCGTCGCAACTGCCCGGCGAGGTTCATGGCGATCCCGCCGACAGGATCATCATCGCGACGGCAAGGGCATACGACCTGACGATCGTAACCCGCGACCGGAACATCCTCGACTATGCGGAAAGAGGGTATGTTCGCGCACTCGCCTGCTGAGGTTTTCCCTCGACCCGTCGCACGACTTTAATCGAAGCACGCTAGCACTCACCCGACAGACCACGATTGCCAGCGGGTCCCCGGCAGTCGTAGGCTGGTTCTTCTGCCGCTAGCGCGGCGGGAGGATGACAGTTGAGGGATTGGGGGCATGAACCGGCATCCCAAGCCGCCGGACAGCCCCCGTGTCATAAACGGGAGACTAGCATGCAGCATTTCTTGAAACGCCCGCTCCTCGCCCTGGGCGGGGCGCTGGCGCTATCGACGCTGGCAATGGTGCCCGCCGTCCATGCCGAAACGGTGAAGGTGACCTTCGTCGGCGTGGGCGACATCTACGACTTCGAGGGCGCCGGCGACCGCGGCGGCTTTGCCCGGCTCAATGCCGTGGCCAAGGCAGAAAAGGCCAACAACCCCAATACGATCTACGTATTCGACGGCGACATGATCTCGCCGTCGCTGCTGTCGGGGCTCGACAAGGGCGCCAACACGATCGATTTGACCAATGTGGTGCCGTTCGACCTGGCCGTGCCGGGTAACCACGAATTCGACTTCGGGCCCGATGTCTTCATGCAGCGGGTGAAGCAATCGAAATATCCGTGGGCCGCGATCAACATCCAGGGGCCGGACGGCAAGCCGGTCGAGGGCGTGGGCCACGACACGGTGATGAAGGAGGTCGGCGGGCTGAAGATCGCGCTAGTGCCGGTGGCGCTGGACGAGACCACGGTGCTGGCGACGACCAAGGATTGGCAGTTCACGCCGAGCGTCGCCACGGCCCTCGATGCCGCGCAAAAGGCGCGCAGCGACGGCGCCGACCTGGTGGTGGCGGTGACGCACACCGACCATGCGGGCGACGACGCGCTGACTTCGAGCCACCTGTTCGACGTGGTGATCTCCGGACACGACCACGACGTGCGCACGACCTATGACGGCGTTTCGGCCTATGTCGAAACCTCGACCGAGGCGGATTACCTGCCGGTGCTCGACGTCAACGTCAATGTCGAGGAAAAGGACGGCAAGCGCAGCCTGTCGTGGACGCCGGACTTCCGCTTCATCGACACCGCTTCGGTGGAACGCGACCCCGACACGCAAGCCGTGGTCGAAAAGCTGAAGACCAACCTGTCGGCGGAACTGGACGTCGAGATCGGCAAGACCTCGGTGCCGCTGGATTCGCGCCGCAACATCGTGCGCCTGCAGGAATCGGCCATTGGCGACATCATTGCCGACGCCATGAAGGGTGCCAACGGCGCCGATATCGCCATCACCAATGGCGGCGGCATCCGCGGCGACAAGGAATATCCGGCCGGCACGACGCTGACGCGGCGCGACGTGTTCACCGAACTGCCGTTCGGCAACGTCACGGTGGTCACCCAGCTTTCCGGGCAGGCGGTCAAGGACGCGCTGGAGAATGGGTTCTCCAAGATCGAAACCGGCGAGGGCCGCTTCCCGCAGGTTTCTGGCCTGAAGGTCACGGTGGACCGAACCAAGGCGGCCGGTGCGCGCGTGGTTTCGGTGGAGGTGAACGGGGCGCCGCTCGACCCGGCCAAGACCTATACTGTTGCCACCAACGACTACATGCTGGGCGGCGGCGACGGCTATACCGCGCTCGGCACCGGCAAGGTGATGATCAACGCTTCGGCCGGCAACCTGATGGCTTCGGACGTGATGAACTACATCCAGGCCGCCAAGACGATCGACACGACGGTAGGCGACCGCATCGTGTTCGTGAAGTAGGTTTTTGGGATTTTGCGAATGGGACGGGGCGGCTGCGGCCGCCCTGTTTTTTGGGGGGTGAGTGCGTTGCCAAGCTGGACCCCGGCTCAAGGCCGGGGAGGACGCGTGAGAGATTGAGAATTCCCCTCGACATCCGGGTCGATTTCACCCCCCTCCCAACCTCCCCCGCGAGGGGGGAGGTGCCCCTCAGAGTATGGGATAAAACCGAGCACCAGCCTCGATGAACACCCTCCCCCTTGCGGGGAGGGTTGGGGAGGGGGTGACACGAGCAGGGTATGCGTTTTTTAAAGTCGGAACTCCCCCGCCCCTCCCCATTGCTCCTTGCGGCGATCCTCTGCATAAGCGGAGGGCAAAAGAGGAGTTCGCCCCGTGAGCAAGCGTTTCGTTTCCGTCGGTGAGGCCATGCTGGAAATGGCCGGGGGCGAGGATGGGACCTATCAGTTCGGCTTTGCCGGCGACACGCTGAACACGGCCTGGTATGCGCGGGCGCTGCTGGGCGAGGACTGGTCGGTGGACTATGTGACCGCGCTCGGCGACGACCTCTATTCCGACCAGATGCGCCAGTTCATCGACAGTGCCGGGATCGGCACCGGACACATCCAGACGATCGAAGGCAGGCGCCCGGGGCTCTATCTCATCCACCAGGCGGAAGGCGACCGGCACTTCACCTATTGGCGCGAGACCTCGGCGGCGCGGCTGCTGATGGAGGACCGCGAGGCGGTGGAAAAGGCTCTGATGGGCGCCGACCTCGTCTATTTTTCCGGCATCACGCTCGCCATCCTCAACCCGCGGGCGCGTGGACGGCTGCTGAAGGCGATCGTTGCGGCGCGCGATGCCGGGGCGCGCGTGGCGTTCGACCCCAATATCCGTCCGCGGCTGTGGACCGGCCCGCGCGCCATGAAAGGTGTGTTGAGCTCGGCTGCTGCCATCGCCGACATCGTGCTGCCGACGCATGCCGACGAAGCGCCGATCTTCGGCGATGCGGACGACAAGGCTACGGCCCGGCGCTATCGCGACGAAGGCGCGGCCGAAGTCGTGGTGAAGAACGGCGCCGACCCGGCGCTGCTGGCCGCAGACGGGGTGGACGAGCGCATTGCCGCGGTGAAGGCCGAAAAGGTGGTGGATGCCACCGGCGCCGGGGATTCGTTCAACGGCGCTTACCTCGCCGCGCGGCTCAGCGGCCGGAGCATGCAGGAGGCGGTGACCGAAGCGCACCGCGTTGCCGCCGTGGTGATCGGGCACAAGGGGGCGCTGGTCAAGCCGGACCTGGTGCGCCAGGCGTAGATCAAAGATATATCGCATGGCGAAAGACTTAGACTTAAAGCGCATAGGACCGGGAAAAGCCTTGACGGGCGCCTTGCCGATGCGGTTACACCGGAAACGGCTTCGGTAAACGCCGAAGGCGGGCCCGGCTTTCCTGCCGGCCAGCGCCGCCGGCCCCCATCCGGCGGCTAACGACCTAAAGCGTACCGGAGCATTCCATGCCGTTCGGCATCGACCCCGCGCAGATCGCCGCGTATCTGCAGATCATTGCCATCAACATCGTGCTTTCGGGCGACAACGTCATCGTCGTCGGCATGGCGGCCGCGGGGCTGCCGCCGAACCTGCGCGGCCGGGCGATCATGGTGGGCATCGCGGCGGCGACGGTGATCCGTATCCTGTTCGCGGTGGTGGCCACGCAATTGCTGGCGATCACCGGCCTGTTGCTGGCGGGCGGCCTGCTGCTGCTGTGGGTCTGCTGGAAGATGTACGAAGAACTGCGCGAGCCGCAGGACGAGGCGCATGTCCAAAGCGCGGAAACGGCGGCCTTGGCGGCCGAAGGCGGCAAGACGCTGCGCGCGGCGGTGACGCAGATCATCCTCGCCGACGTTTCGATGTCGCTCGACAACGTGCTGGCCGTGGCCGGCGCCGCCAAACAGGACCTCGTCGCGCTGGTGTTCGGGCTGGCGCTATCGGTGCTGCTGATGGGCGTGGCCTCGGCGCTGGTGGCCAAGCTCCTGTCGCGCTACCGCTGGATCACCTGGATCGGCCTCTTGATCATCGTCTATGTCGCGCTGACCATGATCTACAATGGCAGCGACGACCTGATCGGCCACAAGCTGCCGCACATCCCGTTCATCAGCGAGGACGCCGGCGAAACCGGCGCTGCCTAGACCAAAAGCGACTGCGCCCCGTCGATATAGATGGGCGTGCCGCTGATATGGGCGGCCTTTTCGGACATGAGGAAGGCGACGAGATCGCCGACCTGGGCGGCCGTGCCCGGCTTGCCTTTGGTCAGCGGAATGGTGCCTTCCGGAAAGATCGCCGGCACCTTGGCCTTTTCGGCGTGGCGCCTGGTCGTGCTCTCGGCGATATCGGACTCGATGGAGCCTGGGCAGATGACGTTGACGCGGATGCGGTATTGCGCAAGCTCGAGCGCCAGCATCTGGGCGAGGGCCACCTGCCCCGCCTTGGTGGTGGAATAGGCCGAGGCGCCGCCCGTGGTGAAGGTGCGCGTGCCGTTGATCGAAGAGGTGATGACGATGGCGCCGCCATGCTGCTTCATCAGCGGCACGGCGAAATGGAGGGTGAGGAAGGTGCCGCGCAGGTTGACGCGGATGGTCTTGTCCCACTCGTCGGGCTGCAATTCGTCGATCGGCGCCCAGACGCCATTGATGCCGGCATTGGCGAAAACCGCATCGAGCCGGCCGTGCTCGCGCCCGATCCAGGCGAAGAGCTCGCGCATGGCGGTATCGTCGGCAATATCGAGGGCGCGGTAATCGGCGCGGCGATCGAGCCGCTCGATCTCGGCGGCGACGGCCTGCAATTCCTCTTCGGTGCGGCTGACGAGGATGAGGTCGGCGCCTTCGCGCGCCATGGCGAGAGCGGCGCCGCGGCCGAGGCCCGACCCGGCGCCGGTGACCAATGCGATCCTGCCGGAAAGCTCCATGCTTTACCTCCGTGGTGTCGAGGGGAAATGCCGGGGAAGGATGGGGGTTCCGGGAGTGCCCTATCCTCTTTCTATTCCCGCTCCCCCTCATCCGTCGGCTTCGCCGACACCTTCTCCCACCAGGGGAGAAGGTGTCCTGTGGCACGATCTCGCCCCCTCCGCCCCTCTCCCCTGGTGGGAGAGGGTGGCGCGTGAGCGCCGGGTGAGGGGGACTGCTTTGCTTACCCCTCCAGCCACTTCACCTGTTCGGGCGTCAGGTCGATATCGAGCGCCTGCATGCTGTCGTCGAGTTCGCCGAGCGTGCGCGGGCCGATGAGCGGCACGACCGGGAACGGCTGGTGCAGCACATAGGCGAGGGCGACATGGATCGGGCTCTTGCCGAGCTTTTCGGCGAGTTCGACGGCGCGGTCGCGGCGGCCGAAATTCTTCTCGTTGTACCAGACGCGGACCAGTTCCTCGTTGTCGCGCTTGTCGCGCCCGGCCCGATCGGTGAAGAAGCCGCGGCCCTGGCTCGACCAGGCGAAATTGGGGATCTGGCGGGCCTTGAGCCAGGCCTTCCACTCATCGTCCGAGGAAGTGACGCACCCGGCCCAGATGACGTCCTGCATCTCCGCGAGGGCGAAATTGTTGGAGAGCGCGCCGGGCTTCTGACGCCCATTCTTTTCGGCATAGGCGATAGCCTCATCCATGCGCTCGCGCGTCCAGTTGGAGCCGCCGAAAATGCCGCGGATGCGGCCTTTCCTGACCTCGGCATCCATGGCGTCGACGAACTCGCCGACCGGCACGTCGAGATTGTCGCGATGCATGAAATAGACATCGACATAGTCGGTCTGCAGGCGATCGAGCGTCTGCGTCAGCTGCTTGGCGATGACATCGGGATAGCAGAGCGGGGAATGCGCGCCCTTGCCGATGACGACGGATTGCTCGCGCACGCCGCGGTTCTTCAGCCATTCGCCGAGCAGCTTTTCGGTGTAGCCGGCGCCATAGACCCAGCCGGTGTCGAAGAGGTTGCCGCCCTTTTCGAAGAACGCATCGAGCAGGATCGAGCCCGACGAGAAGGTGCGGAAATCCTCGAAACCGAGGGCAACGACGGAGGAATCGCGGTTGAGCCCGGCAATGCGGCGCTTCGGGATCTCGGTGCCGCCGGACTTGAGCTTTTCACCCTTGAGCGTGGTCGTGCGGCGTTCGGCCTTTTCGATATCGTATTCGAGGCCGACCGAGGCCCGCCACTTGTCGAGGGCACGGAGGTTGCCGAGGCTATCGGCCCAGGTCATGCCGGGAGCATCGAATTCCTGCTTGCCGGCACGGATGGCGCGGCTCGCGGCGTCGACCTCGAAGGAATAGACGTGGGCGCTCTCGTTGACGCTGATCGTGTCGCGCGAACCATCGCGCTTGACGATCTCGATCTTGCCGAGGCCCTGGTCGCGGTTGCCGCCGGCAAACCAGAAATCCGGCACTTCCATGCGGCCTTCCGAGCCGTGAATGCGCAGGACGTTATCGAGCTGCACGAAGATGGCGCAGGAGACCTGGGCGACGATGCCGTTGTCGAATTCGAGCACGGCGGCGGCCCAGTCGTCGGTCTTTTGCGCATTGAGGCGCGCGGCGCCGGCGACCTTGACCGGATCGAGGAACGGTTTGCCGGCGGCAGCGCCGGCGATCAGCCGCGACATCGAGACCGGATAGCAGCCGACATCGAGGATGCCGCCGCCGGCGAGGTCGTTGGCGAACAGCCGATGCTCGGGCTGGAAACTGCCCATCTGGAAACCGAAGCTCGACTGGATCATGCGGACTTCGCCGATGGCGCCGGCCTTGATGAGTTCGATGATCTTCGCCGTCTGCGGATGCAGGCGGTACATGAAGGCTTCGCCCAGGAACGTGCCGGCCTTGCGGGCGGCGTGCATCATGGCGTCGGCTTCGAAGGCGGTGAGGCCCATCGGCTTTTCGACGAGCACGTGCTTGCCGGCCTCGGCGGCCTTGATGGCCCATTGCGCATGGCCCGGATGGGGCGTGGCGATATAGATAGCCTCGACCTCCGGATCGGCGATCAGGGCTTCGTAGCCCGAAACGATACGGGCGCCGGGGAAGTTTTCGGCAAGGCCCGGCTTGTCCGGATTGCGCGTGCCGATGGCGACGAGCCGGGCGTTCGGGGCCTGGCGGGCGCCGCCTTCGAAGGCGCGGGCGATGCCGCCCGGCCCGATAATGCCCCAGCGCACTGGATCAGTGGTCACTTTGATAGTCCTCTTCGATTTGAATTGTTGCGTTTCAGCGCAGCCGGTGCCCGTCGGCATCGAACAGCAGCGTGTGATCCTTCGGCACGGCGACGGTGATGGTCTTGCGGGCGGCGGCATCGCGCACGTCGTCGCGCTCGACGATCACCTGCTCGCCGCCGCCGGTATTGGCGTAGATGTAGCTGGTGGAACCCAGGTGCTCGGCGACATCGATGGTGAGGGCGAGATCGCCCAGCCCCTGCCCCGCTTCGGCGAAATGCTCGGGACGAACCCCCACGGTCACGCTCTCGCCGAGCTGCGGCAACTGGCCGGTGAGCGGCAGGGTGACGGCGACCTTGCCCTGGTTGACGAGTTCGACCGTGGCGTGGCCCCCGGCCGCCGCCAGGACGCGCCCGGCCATGAAATTCATCTTCGGCGAACCGACGAACCCGGCGACGAACTGGTTGGCCGGATCGTCGTAAAGATCGAGCGGGCGCCCGATCTGTTCGACATTGCCCTCACGCAGCACGACGATCTTGTCGGCCAGCGTCATCGCCTCGGTCTGGTCGTGGGTGACGTAGATCATGGTGGTGCCGAGTTCCTTGTGCAGGCGCGAGATTTCCACCCGCATCTGCACGCGCAGTTCGGCATCGAGGTTGGACAGCGGTTCGTCGAACAGGAACACTTCCGGATTGCGGACGATGGCGCGGCCGATGGCGACGCGCTGGCGCTGGCCGCCGGAGAGTTCCTTGGGCAGGCGATCGAGCAGCGGCTCCATGGCGAGGATGCGTGCCGCCTCGTTGACCTTGCGGGCAATCTCGTCCTTGGGGACCTTGGCGAAGCGCAGGGCGAAGCCCATGTTCTCGCGCGCCGTCATGTGCGGATAAAGCGCATACGTCTGGAACACCATGGCGATGCCGCGCTTGGACGGATCGACGTCGTTCATGCGCTTGCCGCCGATCTGCAGTTCGCCGTCGCTGATCGGCTCGAGCCCGGCGATCATGCGCAAGAGCGTGGACTTGCCGCAGCCGGAAGGACCGACGAAGACGACGAATTCCTTGGCTTCGACATCGAGGTCGACTCCCTTGATGACCTCCAGGGCACCGAAGGACTTGCGGATACCCCTAAGTTTGACGCTGCTCATATCAGTGTCCCTTATTTGACCGCACCCAGCATCCCCTGCACGAATTGCCGCTGCAAAAGGAAGAAGATGACGAGGGTTGGAAGCGTGGCGAGCACGGTGGCAAGCAGGATGACGCCGTAATCGGGCGTATAGGCCGCGGTCAGCGCCGAGATGACGAGGGTGATCGTCTTGTTCTCCGGCGTCTGCAGCACGATGAGCGGCCAGAGATAATTGTTCCAGGCCGTCATGAAGGCGATGATGGTTGCCGCCGCATAGGTCGAGCGCATGGTCGGCATGTAGACGTAAAGGAAGATCTGCCATTCCTTGAGCCCGTCGACGCGGGCCGCATCGCGCAATTCGCTGGGGAAGGCCTTCGTTGCCTGCCGGAAATAGAAGATCATGAAGATGGAGGCGACGGTGGGCAGGATGACGGCGGTGAAGCTGTTGTTGAGCTGCGCCTTCGAGATCATGACGAAGAGCGGCACCATCAAGGCGGCGAACGGGATCGACAGGAACAGCAGCAGGAGCTGGAAGATCTTCTCGCGGATACGCGAACGGAAGATTTCGAAGCCGTAGCCGGCGAGCGAGGAGACGGCGAGGCTCAGCACGGTTGTGACGATGGCAATGAAGAACGAGTTGCCGAATATCCGCACCAGGTCGACCTGCGCCAAAAGGCTCTGGAAGTTGGCAAAGAGGTTGCCGCCCGCACTCATCCTGCCGGTGACGATATCGGGCGAGGCATTGGTCGCCCCGATCGCCATCCAGTAGAAGGGAAAGATCGACAGGAACGCGGCGATGGACAGGAAGAGATAGACCGCCGACCGGCGCAACACCGCAAGGTTCATGCCGGCCTCCTGCGGTCGCGCGCGATCATGAACTGGATGAAGCTCAGGATGGCGACGATGACGACGATGACCCACGAGACCGTGGCCGAATAGCCGAAGCTCGGCATCATGCGGAAGGTCAGGTTGTAGATGTAGAGCGACAGGGTCAGCGTGGCGTTGGCCGGGTTGCCCTGGGTGATGTTGTTGACCTCGTCGAACAGCTGCAGCGTGCCGATGGTCGACAGGATGGTGGTGAACAGGATCACCGGCTTCAGCATGGGAATGGTGATGCGCGTGAAGCGCGCCCAGGCCGGGACGCCGTCGATGCGCGCCGCCTCGTAGATCGACTTGTCGACGTTCTGCAAGGCCGCCAGGTAGAAGATCATGTTGTAGCCGGTCCAGCGCCAGGTGATGGCGAGGATGATGACGACCTTGGCCCAGAAGGGATCGGTGAGCCACGGGATCGGCGTGCCGATGACGTGCAGGGTCAGCAGCGCCTTGTTGATGATGCCGTCGGTCGAGAACATCGACTTGAAGAGGCTGGAATAGGCGATGAGCGAGGTGACGCAGGGCAGGAAGATGGCCGTGCGGAAGACGCCGCGGAAGCGCAGCGTCGCATCGTTGAGCGCCACCGCGAAAAGCAGCGCCAAAACGATCATGATCGGCACCTGGATGACGAAGAAGATGCAGGTGTTGATGAGCGCCGTGACCAACAGCCCGTCATTGGCGAGGCGCTGGATATTGGCCAATCCCCCGAAGGAGAAATTGGCGCCGCGCCCGACCTGGAAGCTCATCCACAGCGACCAGACGATGGGATAGATCATGAAGATGCCGAGCAATACCAGAGCCGGCATGACGAATGCCCAGCCGTTGATCTGCTCGCTACGGTCCAAACGGGTCTGCGCCATGGCCCCCTCCGATCATGGACTGTCCATGTCACCGGGCGTTCAGCCCGGCAGCTGGATGGGGACGAGCTGGCAGCTCGCCCCCCGCGAAGGCCGGATTACTGCATCTGCTGGCGCAGCTGCGCGTCGATGGCCTTGAGGGCGTCGTCGATATTGCCGCCCTGGGCGATATTGGGCATCTGCGCCCGCACGGCCATGCGCGCTTCGGGCGTGTAGGTGCCGTAATTCACCGAAGGCACCTTGGCCAGCCAATCGGAGAAGTTCTGCCAGACCGGCTCGCCGTTGAAGAAGTCGTCGCTGGCCTTGTAGGCCTCGCCGTCACGGGCGGCGAGGAGCGAACCGACGGCGCCCTGGTTCACCAGGATGCCCTGGTAGAAATCGACGTCACCGGCCCAGACGGTCTTGAGGAAATCGACCGCTTCGTCGGTGTGCTGGGAGGATGCGAGCACGTACCAGCTCGAGCCGCCATTGTTGGAATAGTGCGTTGCGCCATCGATGCCGTCGAGCTTGGGCAGCGGGGCCACGCGCCACTTGCCGGACTGGTCGGGCATCGACTTGATGGTGCCGGTGATCCAGACGCCCTGCGGCACCATGGCGATCTCGCCGGAAGTGAAGGCGCCGGTATAGTCGGTCCAGCCGGAAACCGGCTTGATGAGGCCGGCCTGCGCCATCGCCTGGAACGTTTCCAGGGACTTCTTGAGCGCGGGATTATCGATGATGTTCGGCTCGTTCCCGTCCTTGAGGTACCACTGGCCGGTCGATTGCATCATCATGATGATGATGCCGTCGTCGTTGTAGTCCACGTCGATCAGCTGGTGGCCGGTCTTGTCCTTCACGGCCTTGCCGATCTCGATCAGCTTGTCCCAGGTGATGTCCTGCAGGTCTTCGGGCTTGTAGCCGGCCTGCTCGAGGTAATCCGAGCGGTAGAAGAGCCCGGCGACGCCGGAGTCGAACGGCAGCGAGTAGGACTTGCCGTCATAGGTGGCGGCGGCGACCTTGTATTGGGCGAACTTCGACATATCGACGGAATCGGACAGCGGCACGAAGGCGCCGGGGAACGATTGCAGGAAGCGCTGCGCGTTGTCGTCCTGGATCAGCACGATGTCCGGCAGCCCGTCGGAAACGCCGGCAAGAAGCTGGGTCTGCAGCTTCTGGTTGATCTCGTCCTGCGAGATATTGTTGATGTTGAAGGTGGTGTCCGGATGGTCCTTGGTGTAGCGGGCGCCGGCATCGGTCATGGCCGGGATGTTGAAATTGGGGTCCCAGCACCAGACGGTGAGTTCCGAGGCGCTGGCAGCGGCCACGCTGAGCATGCTGACACCCGCGACTGCGAGGGCAAGAGGCTTGCGCCACCGCGCTGCGATGCTTGTCATAGTATCCTCCCTTTTCATTTGGCTCTTTTCGCCAAGCCCGACTAGACTAATGTCTTAAGGAAGACTGTCCGCGTCAAAGGGAATATCGAGTTGGCGGAAAGTAAGGTACGCGAGCGGCCGATCTACCAGCCCGGTGCCAGCAGCGTCGAAGGCCTGCCGACGGTGCTGCAGATGTTCCACAATGCCCCACCGGTGATGTTGAGGCCGCATTGGCACGCGCAGGTGGAAGTCAATTTCGTCATGCGCGGCGCGCTGCACTACCGCATGAACACGCACGACATCACGCTCCAGGCCGGCCAGCTGGCGCTGTTCTGGGGCGGGCTGCCGCACCAGATGGACGACGCTTCGGACGACGCCATCTATGCCGGGGCGCACCTGCCGCTGGTGCATTTCTTCCGCATGCGGCTGCCGCAGGACGTGCCGCACCGGCTGATGCAGGGGGCGACGCTGGTGACGGCGGCGACCGACGCCGCCGATTTCACCAATTTCCCGCGCTGGAACAGCTATGCCCGTTCGGGCGATCCGGTGAAGGCGCAGCACGCCGTCAACGAATTGCTGCTGCGCATCGAGCGCGTGCATTTCGAGCCCTATGACCTGGTATCGCCGGTGGCGGCGCGGCTGGGCGAGGCGGCCGACCAGCAATCCTCGCGCGCTGTTGCGCGGCTGTGCGATTTCATCGCCGAGAATTTCCAGCACGACATCGATTCCGTCGACATCGCGGCGGCGGCCGACCTGCACCCGAAATACGCCATGAGCGTGTTCAAGAAATCGACGGGGCTGACGCTCAACGAATACGTCAACCTGCTGCGCCTTTCCTATGCGCAGGCGCTGCTGATGCGCGGCGACGCCAACGTGCTGACCGTGGCCATGGAATCCGGGTTCGGCTCGCTTTCGGCCTTCAACAAGAGCTTCCGCAAGATCGCCGGCATGTCGCCCTCGGATTTCCGGCGCGACTCGCGCACCTACCCGATCGCCTACGCCGTTTGAGCGTCCGTTTAATGGAATAAAACGAACGCTCTTCGGCTATCTTGCCTGGTCGCGCTTCCGAACCGCAAAATTGGCGTCCACTTTTGCTGGAAACGCTCCGGTCTAGCTATTCCGTTTTCGAGCTTTTATGTAAGGCGCAACGGGCGGGACACCATCATGCCGAAAAGAACCGACATCGCCAGGCGCGTCTACAACCACACCTGGAAGCTCGATCCGATCATCCGCAGCCTGCTCGACACCGATTTCTACAAGCTGCTGATGCTGCAAATGATCTGGGGGCTCTACCCCAAGGTCGATGCCACGTTCTCGCTGATCAACCGCACGCATTCGGTGCGGCTCGCCGACGAGATCGACGAGGGCGAATTGCGCGCCCAGCTCGACCATGCGCGCACGCTCAGGTTCTCGAAAAAAGAGATGATCTGGCTGGCGGGCAACAGCTTTTACGGCTCCAAGCAGATCTTTTCGCCGGAATTCCTGCGCTGGCTCGAAGATTTCCGGCTGCCGGACTACCAGCTCGAAAAGCGCGACGGCCAGTACGAACTGACCTTTGCCGGGCGCTGGACCGAAACGACGATGTGGGAGATTCCCGCGCTCGCCATCATCAACGAATTGCGCTCGCGCGCCGCGATGAAAGACTTCGGACCGTTCGCGCTCGACGTCCTCTATGCGCGCGCCAAGGCCAAGCTCTGGGACAAGACCGAGCGCTTAAAGCAATATCCGGGCATCACGATTTCCGATTTCGGCACGCGGCGGCGCCATTCGTTCCTGTGGCAGCGCTGGTGCGTCGAGGCGCTGAAGGAAGGGATCGGCGAGAGTTTTACCGGCACCTCCAACGTGCTGCTTGCCATGGATAACGACCTCGAAGCGCTGGGCACCAACGCGCACGAGCTGCCGATGGTGCTGGCGGCGCTCGCGCAGACCGAGGAGCAGTTGCGCGCCGCGCCCTATGAGGTGCTGCAGGACTGGCGCTCCTATTACGGCGGCAACCTGCTGATCGTTTTGCCCGATGCCTTCGGCACCGATGCGTTCCTGCGCGATGCGCCGGACTGGGTGGCCGACTGGACGGGGTTCCGGCCCGACAGCGCCCCGGCCATCGAGGGCGGCGAGAAGATCATCGCGTGGTGGAAATCGAAGGGCAAGGACCCGCGCGAAAAGCTGCTGATCTTTTCGGACGGGCTCGACGTCGACATGATCATCGAGGCTTACCGGCACTTCCATGGCCGGGTGCGCATGACCTTCGGCTGGGGCACCAACCTCACCAACGATTTCGAGGGGTGCGCGCCGGTGGAGGCCAAGGGCCTCAACGCCATCTCGCTGGTCTGCAAGGTGTCGTCGGCAAACGGCCGACCGGCGGTAAAACTCTCCGACAATCCGGAAAAGGCGACGGGCGATCGCGACGAGATCGCCCGGTACCTGCGTATTTTCGGCGACAAGGGCCGCGTTTCGCACGCCGTGAAGGTCTAGGCGGGCGGATCAGAAAAGGTTGAGCTGGCGGTCTTCCTGGCGCGGCGGGGAGAAAAGGTCCGTGCGCAGCGGCGGCAGCTTCTTGTCGAGGCCGTAACGTTCCTTCGCCTTCTGGAAGCGCTGCTGCAGCAGCACGGCATAGGGCCCCTCGCCTACCATGCGCGAGCCGAAGCGCGGATCGTTGTCGCGGCCGCCGCGGATATCGCGGACGAGGCTGAGGACGTGCCGCACGCGGTCGGGGAAGTGCCGCAGCAGCCATTCGCGGAAGATGTCGCGCACTTCGCCGGGCAGGCGCAGCGGGATCATACCGGCCATGACGGCGCCCTGGGCGGCGGCGGCATCGAGGATGCGCTCCATCTCCATGTCGTTGATGGCCGGGATCATCGGGGCGGCATTGACGCCGACCGGCACGCCGGCCTCGGCGAGCAGGCGAATGGCTTCCAGGCGGCGCGAGGGCGTCGAGGCGCGCGGCTCCATCATGCGCGAGAGCTTGTGGTCCATGCTGGTGATGGAGAGCACGACGCGCACGAGGTTGAGCCTGGCGAGTTCGGTCAGGATATCGAGGTCGCGCACGATGAGCGCCGACTTGGTGACGATGGTCACCGGATGGCGCGCCTCGAGCAGCGCTTCGAGGATGCCGCGCATGATCTTGTGCTTGCGCTCGGCCGGCTGGTAGGGGTCGGTATTGGTGCCGATGGCGATGGGCTTGACCTTGTAGCGCGGGCTCGCGATCTCGGCGCGCAAAGCCTCGACGGCGTTGACCTTCACATAGATGTCGCGCTCGAAATCGAGGCCGGCGGAATGGCCGAGATAGGCGTGCGTGGGGCGCGCAAAGCAGTACGAGCACCCGTGCTCGCAGCCGCGATAGGGGTTGATCGAGCGATCGAAGCCGATATCGGGGCTGTCGTTGCGCGTGATGACGATCTTGGCGCGCTCGACGTGCTCGATCGTCTCGAACACCGGCAGCGGATCGACATTGTTCCAGCCGTCGTCGAAATCCTCGCGCTGGTGGCGCTCGAAACGGCCGGAAGCATTGGTCTGCGCCCCGCGGCCGCGATTGCGCTTGGGGTCGACGAGCTGCCGGCGCGTCAGGTCGATGTCGCGGCCATGCGTCAGCTTTTCGAGGGCTTCGAAGGACGGAGCCTGATAGAGCGCCATGTTTCGTTCTCCCGCTGAAGCGCGGTGGGAATCACTGCTTCAGTAACGATGCGTTAGTGATAGCAGTTGCATGAGAACAAAACAAGAACGTTAGGATGTGAGCTAGTGCTGGAAGCCGAGAAATCCTGCTTGGTCTCACCCCCCTCCCAACCTCCCCCGCAAGGGGGGAGGTGCTCATCGAGTTTTTTGAACGCTTAGCTTTCCAATTGCACGATGCAACACCCTCCCCCTTGCGGGGAGGGTTGGGGAGGGGGTGACAAGAGCAGGATGCTTGCAGGGACGCTCAGCCGCGGCTGTGAGCGTGTTCCAGCTCGGGATGCAGGTGTTCGTTGAGGCGCGGCATGATCTCGACGAAGTTGCACGGCTTGTGGCGGTAGTCGAGCTGGTCGCGCAGGATGCCTTCCCAGGCGTCGCGGCAGGCGCCGCGCGAACCGGGAATGCAGAAGATGAACGTCTTGCCGATAAGGCCGGCGGTGGCGCGCGACTGGATGGTGGAAGTGCCGATGGTGCGGGCGGAATATTGATGGAACAGCACCGAAAAGCCGTCCATGCGCTTGTTGATCAGCGGCTCGACCGCTTCGACGGTGACATCGCGGCCGGTAAAGCCGGTGCCGCCGGTGGTGATGATGACGTCGACATGCGGGTCGCTGACGATGCCCTGCACGCGCAGGCGAATCTGGTGTTCGCTGTCGGGTATGACGGCCCGCTCTACGACATGATGGCCTTCCGCCTCGATCATCTCGACGAGCAGCTTGCCGCTGGTATCCGTTTCGAGCGTCCGTGTGTCGGAAACGGCGATGATGAAAAAATTCAGCGGCACGAATTCGCGGCTGTCATCACGCTCGGACTTGAACATTCTCCCCTCCAATAATCTCCTGTTCAATATCAGTATCAGCCCGCGGGTCGAGCGCAACGGTCTCGGGCGTCACCTTGTCGCCACCCATGATGCGGAAACGCACCCGGCCGCCCTCGCGAACGGGGCGGATGCGCATCCTGAGGAAAGCGCTGATGGCGAGGGCGCCATGGAACGTGGCGGTGACGATGAAAAGACCGACGGGCTTGAAAAGGTTCATAAGCAATGAGGCGACGGCCGGGCCGATGGCGAGGCCAATTCCCATGACCAGCAGCATGCCGCCGGCCACCTTGGCGAAGTCGCCTTCGCGGGTGAAGTCGTTGGCATGGGCGACGGCCACGGCATAAAGCGGGTTGGCGGCAAAACCGTAGATGGCAAAGAGCACGTAGAGGGCAATCCCGGGACCGGGATTGAAGATGACCATGATGAGGCCGATGAGGCCGGCGATGGCGCTCAGCCCGATGATGACCAGCCGGCGGTCGATGCGGTCGGAGAGCCGCCCGGTCGGGAACTGCGCCAGTGCGCCGAGAATGGCGGTGAGGGCGAAGAGGAAGGCGATGCCGGCGGCGTCGAGCCCCTGGGCATAGCCATAGACCGGCGCCAGCGTGCCGAACGTGCCGTTGGCCATGCCGACCGAAAAGGCGGCGATCACCGCTACCGGCGAGGTGCGGTAGAGCAGCGGCACGTCGAGCTTGGCCGAGGCGAGCGGACGCGGCTGGGGCGTTGAGGTGAGCGCCGTGGGCAGCACCGCGCAGATGAAGCTGATGGCGCCGATGACGAACGGCAGGTAGCCGAGAACGCCGGTCATCGACATGGCGAACTGGCCGAGCGTCGAGGCGGCGAGGTTCAGCGTCACGTAGATCGAAAAGATGGTGCCGCGGTTCTTGTTGTCGGCGACCTCGTTGAGCCAGCTCTCGACGATCATGGCGGCGCCGGCAAAGCAGAAGCCGGACAGCGCACGCAGCACGATCCAGCCGATATCGTTGATCCACAAGAGGTTCAGGAGGATGGTGATGGTGCCGATCGCCGCCATCACCGAATAGGCGCGGATATGGCCGACGCGCTTGACCAGCATCGGCACGGCGATCGAGCCGGTGACGAAGCCGACCGACCAGCCGGTGCCGATCAGGCCCAAAGCCACCACCGAAAAGTGCTCTTCGGCGCCGCGCACCGACAGCAGCAGGCCCTGCAGGCCGCCGCCGAACATCAGGAAGCACGACCCCAGGAACAAAGCGTAGATCTTGACGACGGACGACATGGGCCCCCTGGTGACGCTAACCCGCGGCCCGGACAGCCGCCTAAAGACTTGTAACGACTCAAACGGTGGAACGAACCGAAATATCCAGTTCCGCCATCATCGCCTTGATCGCAAGCATATCGCGCCATGCTTGATGCTTCTGTAATGGCTGGCGCAACAGATAGGCCGGGTGCAGGGTTGCGATCGCCTTGACATCGAGGCTCCCCACCGTCAGGTCGCGCCACTGCCCGCGCGACTTCAAGATGCCGGCAGTCGTCTTGAACATGGTCTGCATGGCCGGCCCGCCCAGCGTCACCAGGATTTTTGGGGACACCAGTTCCATCTGCCGCGTCAGGAACGGCAGGCAGAGCGCGATCTCCTCGGGCGTCGGCGTGCGGTTGCCCGGCGGCCGCCATGGCACGGTATTGGCGATATAGACGCTCGTGCGGTCGAGCCCGATGGCGTTGAGCATGCGGTCGAGCAATTGCCCGGAACGGCCGACGAAAGGCTTGCCCTGCCGGTCCTCCTCGGCGCCTGGCGCCTCGCCCACCAGCATGATTTCCGCTTCCGGATTGCCGTCGGCAAACACCAGCTGGGTGGCGCGTGCCTTGAGCCCGCAGCCGTCATAGGCGCCGAGCAGCGCCTTCAGCTCATCGAGCGAGCCGGCGCTCGCCGCCAGCGCCCGCGCTTCGGCGGGGTCGCCCCCGGCGGCAGCGGCAGGTGGCACTACAGGCGGCGGCGCGGCCGGCGCGGCAGCGGCAGGCAGGACGGCCTCGGCGCTGCGCGGACGCGGCGGCGCCATGCGCGACAGGGCGAAGCGGTCGACCGGCTCCTCGCCGACGGCAATGTCGACGCCGACCTGGCGATACCAGTCGAGCGCGGCCAGCATTTCTGCATCGTTCAGCGGTGGATTTGCGCTCATCGTTCCCTTATGTCACAGGCGCAAGGCCGCCGTCACCATCACTTCATCGCGTACCGCTTGCGGCGCAGTCGCAAAATGGCCAATCTTGCGCGCAACATCGTGGCGTTCCGGCGCCTTCTCGGTTTTTGTTCGGTCGCGTTTCCGAACCGAAATAGTGGCATCCACTTTTTTATGGAAACGCTCTTGGGAGAACTTCGACACGTGATCCGTTCAGCGCGCCTGCTGTTCCGCTCGGCACTCATCGCCACGGCCCTCCTCGCCCCCGTGGGCGGCACCGCCGTGGCGCAAACCATCTTCATGACGCGCCCGCTCAGCGCCACCGGCAATTATCTCGCCGGGCGCGAAGCGCTGCAGGCGCTGCGCACGGCCGACGCCGCCAAGTACTTCTCGCAGGCCGCCACGGCCGATTGGGAGGATGTCGACGTGGTGGAACGGGCCTTCACGGCCTATGCCGCCAACGGGCAGATCGGCGATGCCGCCACCATGGCCCAGCACCTGCTGGAGCTCGAACCCGACAACGAGATGGCCCATATCGTCATCGCCAGCGAGGCGCTGAAGGAGCGCCGGTACGATGCGGCCCAGTCCGAGCTTTCGCAACTCGGCACCGATACGTTCACCGGCATCACCGGGGCGCTGCTGCGCGCCTGGGCGCTGGTCGGCGACAACAAGGTGCCGGAAGCCGATGCGCTGATGAACACGCTCGGCTCGACGGGCCTGGAAGACTTCCTAGTCTTCCACCGCGCGCTGATGGCGGAAGTGACCGGCGACACCAAGAAGTCGCTGGAACTCGCCAAGAAGGCCTACGACACCGACCCCTACGTTGCCCGCATCGTCGAGGCCTATGCCCGCATGCTCGGCGATGCCGGAAAGTTCGACGACGCCATCGACGTGATCGTCAATTTCGAGGCGCAGGGCCTCACCCACCCGCTGGTGACGGTGGTGAAGGAAGAACTGGCCAAGAAGCAGAAGCCCGGCATGTTCGCCAGCAACGTGCAGACCGGCGCTTCCGAGATGTTCCACGGCATCGGCGTGGCGCTGGCGCGCGACGGCAGCATCGAGAATGCCGTCGTCTTCCTGCGGCTCGGCGCCTACCTGCAGCCCAAGTCGGACGTCATCAACCTGGTTTTGGCGCAGATGTTCGATGCCGCCGGCCAGCACGATGCCGCCAATGCGATCTACGATGCAGTGCCCGCCGATTCGCCGATGAAGCCGACGGCGGTGCTGCGCGTTGCCGCCAATCTCGATGCCACGGGCGATCGCAGCGAGGCGATTCGGCGGCTCGGTAATATCGTGACGCTCAACCCCGACAATCTCGACGCGCTGTCAACGCTTGGCGACATGCTGCGTTCGGACGGGCAATATCTGAAGGCCGCCGACGCCTATACCAAGGCGATCAAGCTGTCGGGCGGCGACCTGCCGGCCGACTGGCGCTTCTATTACGTGCGCGGCATCGCCTACGAGCGCGGCAACGAATGGCCGAAGGCCGAAGCCGATTTCCTCAAGTCGCTGGAGCTCAACCCCGACCAGCCGCAGGTGCTGAACTATCTGGGCTACAGCTGGGTCGACAAGGGCATGAACCTCGACAAGGCGATGGAGATGATCAAGAAGGCGGTCGCCGCATCGCCCAATGACGGCTACATCGTCGATAGCCTCGGCTGGGCCTATTACAAGATGGGCCAGTACGACCAGGCCGTCGATACGCTGGAAAAGGCGGTGCAGCTCGCCTCCACCGATCCCGAGATCAACGATCACCTGGGCGATGCCTACTGGCGTGCCGGCCGCACGGCCGAGGCGCGCTTCCAGTGGAACATCGCCGCCAGCGTCGACAAGGAAGGCAACGTCAAGAAGCGCGTCGAGCCCAAGCTCGCCAACGGGCTCGACCCCGTGGCCAAGAACTAGCGCTTCGCGTTGGAACCGGTCGTCGAGGCCGCTCCCGCCAAGGTCAACCTGGCCCTGCACGTCACGGGCCGGCGCGCCGATGGCTATCATGAACTCGATACGCTCGTCGCCTTCGCCGATATCGGCGACGAACTGAGCGCCGTGCCCGCCGCGACCGACCGCCTCACGATCGACGGCCCGTTCGCCGAAGGCCTGCCGAACGGGCCGGGCAACCTGGTGCTGCGGGCGGTGAGCGCGTTTCGCGCGCGCTGGCCGGACGCCATTGCCACGGGCCTCACGCTGAAACTCACCAAGATCCTGCCGGTCGCGGCAGGCCTCGGCGGCGGTTCGGCCGATGCCGCGGCGGCCTTGCGGCTGCTCGCCGGCATGGCCCGACACCCGATACCGCCGGCAGAGCTTGCAGCACTGGCCGTGGAACTCGGCGCGGACGTGCCGATGTGCCTTGCCTCGCGCCCGGCCCGCGTGCGCGGCATCGGCGAGCGCATCGAGCCGCTCTCGGGCTTTCCCACCGCGCATCTGGTGCTAGCCAATCCGCTGGTGCCGGTCCTGACCGCCGATGTGTTCCGGCGCCTGCAAGCCCGCGACAATCCCGGCCTGCCGGACCTGCCCGAGCCGCTGGCGCGGCCTGCGCAGCTCGGCATCTATCTCTCCGAAACGCGCAACGACCTGGAAGCGGCGGCGGTGGAACTGGTGCCCGCCATCGGCGCGCTGACCCGGGCCCTCGGCAAGGCGCCGGGCTGCGTGCTGGCGCGGATGTCCGGCTCAGGCGCCAGCGTCTTCGGGCTCTTCGGTTCTTCGGCGCAGGCCCACCAGGCCGCCCATGATCTCAGGGCGCAATGGCCGGGCTATTGGGTCGCAGCGGCCCCGCTGGTGGGATAGCAAGGAAAACAGGCGACCATCCTACTTGACTTCACCCCCCTCCCAACCTCCCCCGCAAGGGGGGAGGTGCCCTTCAGAGTATTTTGCAAGATCGTGCCACACACTCGATGCAACACCCTCGCCCTTGTGGGGAGGGGGTGAGACCAAGCAGGGTCTGTCGATGTGGTAATCCAGCGTCACCGATCTGTGCAATCGATACCGCTTCGATTGGACGAGGGCGGAAAACCTGCTAATCGCCAATAAACGCCCTTGCCGACCAACAAGGCTTTAGACAACGGGGCGGAGGAGAAGGAAACAGGATGGATGCTCTCTTGGCCCTGAGCCGCGCGATCGATCGCGTGAACTTGTTCGTTGGACGCGCCGTCTCCTGGCTGGTCCTCGTGGTCGTGCTGATCAGCGCCGGCAATGCCATATCGCGCAAGCTGTTCGACGTCAGCTCCAATGCGTGGCTCGAAATCCAGTGGTACCTGTTTTCGGCGATCTTCCTGCTGGCGGCGGGCTATACGCTGCTGCAGGGCGAGCACGTGAAGGTCGACGTGATCTTCGGGCGCTTGCGGCGCCGCGCGCAGCTCTGGATCGAGCTCTTCGGCACGCTGTTTTTCCTCCTGCCGTTCAGCATCATCCCGATCTTGCTCACCTGGCCCATCGTCGCCTCGAAATTCGCTTCGGGCGAAACCTCCGGCAATGCCGGCGGGCTGATCCTGTGGCCGGTCTGGATGCTGATCCCGATCGGCTTTTTCCTGCTTGGGCTGCAGGGCATTTCCGAGTTGATAAAACGCATCGCCATCCTCACCGGAAAGCTGCCCGACACGGCAGAAGAGGTGAGCGAAGCCGAAGCGGCACCGCTCTAGGAGGCCCTGCGATGCTGCAACTGCTTGCGGACAACCTCGCGCCGATCATGTTCGCCGCGCTCGTCGTGGTGCTGCTGCTCGGCTATTCGGTGGCCTTCTCGCTGGCCTTCGTCGGCTTCTTCTTCGGCATCGTCGGCATTTCGCTCGGGCTGCTGCCGGTCAACCTGTTCCAGGCCATTCCCGATCGCTTCTTCGGGCAGATGTCGAACGAAACGCTGCTGGCAGTGCCGTTCTTCACCTTCATGGGCCTGATCCTCGAACGCAGCGGCATGGCCGAGGACCTGCTCGATACGATCGGCCAGCTCTTCGGGCCGCTGCGTGGCGGGCTTGCCTATGCCGTGATCTTCGTTGGCGCCCTGCTCGCGGCCACGACCGGCGTCGTTGCCGCTTCGGTGATCTCGATGGGCCTCATCTCGCTGCCGATCATGCTGCGCTACGGCTACAACCGGTCGCTGGCGACCGGCGTCATCGCCGCCTCGGGTACGCTGGCGCAGATCATCCCGCCGAGCCTGGTGCTCATCGTGCTGGCCGACCAGCTCGGCCGCTCGGTCGGCGACATGTATCGCGGCGCGCTCTATCCGGGCCTGGTGCTGGCCGGGCTCTATGCCAGCTATGTGCTGGTGCGCTCGCTGATACAAAAGGATTCGGCGCCTGCCCTGCCGTTGGCGGCGCGCTCGCTGCGCGGCTGGAAGCTCGCGGGCCGCGTCGTCACCTCGCTGGTGCCGCCGCTCGTGCTCATCTTCCTCGTGCTCGGCACCATCTTCACCGGGCTGGCGACGCCCACCGAGGGCGGCGCCATGGGCGCCGTCGGGGCGCTGCTGCTGGCGCTGGTCAACCGCCGGCTCAACATGACCATGCTGAAGCAGGCGCTCGATGCGACGACCAAGCTCACCTCGTTCGTCGTCTTCATCCTGTTGGGCGCGCGCGTCTTCTCGCTCACCTTCTACGGCGTCGACGGGCACCTCTGGGTCGAGCACCTGTTGGGCGCGGTGCCGGGCGGGCAGCTGGGCTTCCTGATCGTCGCCAATCTCATCGTCTTCGTCCTCGCCTTCTTCCTCGATTATTTCGAATTGGCCTTCATCATCGTGCCGCTGCTGGCGCCGGTGGCCGACAGCCTCGGCATCGATCTCATCTGGTTCGGCGTGCTGCTGGCGGTGAACATGCAGACCTCGTTCATGCATCCGCCGTTCGGCTTTTCGCTGTTCTACCTGCGCTCGGTTGCGCCGACGCGGCCGTACAAGGACAAGGTGAACGGGGAAACCATTGCGCCCGTCACCACCGGGCAGATCTACCGGGGCGCCATTCCGTTCGTCTTCCTGCAGATCGTGATGATCATCATCGTCATCGCCTTCCCCGACCTGGTGCTGAACTACAAGAGCGGACAGGTGGCGATGGATCCTTCCAAGGTCGAGATCAACATCCCGATGCCCGATGCAGGCGGCGCCAACCCCTATGGCGCACCGGCGGCACCCAGTTTCGGATCGCCACCACCGCCGAGTTTTGGGGCACCGCCGGCAGGCGGCAATGGCGCGGGAGAAACCCCGCCGCCTCCGAGTTTTGGGGCGCCACCGGCGCAGAACAACGATGTCGGCGGCGGGCTGCCACCGCCGAGCTTCGGGGCTCCGGCACAGTAATCTTTGGTTTGGGAAAGAAAGCTGGGCCCCGGCTCAAGGCCGGGGAGGACTCGTTGATGGATCGAGAGAGATCGATAGACCCTGCTTGGTCTCACCCCCTCCCCAACCCTCCCCGCAAGGGGGAGGGTGCCGTTCCGCGTATTTGGAGATGATCGAGCAACAACGATGATGAAAAAGCCGGCCACCCGCAGGTGACCGGCCTCAAAATCGTTACGAACTAGCGCTTACTTGCCGGCGGCCTGCTGGCCGTAGACGTAGCTGTCGTAGCTGAATTCGGCGACGCGGAACCATTCGAAGATTTCGCTGCGGAACTGCTTCCACGGCTCGTAAATCTTCTTCCAGTTGGCGTTCGAGGCCGAGAGTTCGTCGTAATACTTGAAGGACTCGTCGTAGGCCGCATCCATGATGTCGCGCGGCAGCGGACGCAGTTGCACGCCCTTGCTGACGAGGCTGCGGATGGCCTGGCTGTTCTTGACGTCGTAGAGCGCGCCCATGTTCCCGTTGGCGACGGCGCAGGCGGTGCGCAGGGCCGCCTTGTAGGTGTCGCTGAGGCCGTTGAACTTGTCCTCGTTGAACATGAAGTGCACGCTCGGCCCGCCTTCCCAGAAGGCCGGGTAATAATAGTACTTGGCGACCTGGTAGAAGCCGAGCTTTTCGTCGTCATAAGGACCGACCCACTCGGTGGCATCGATCGTGCCGCGCTCCAGCGCCGGATAGATGTCGCCGCCGCCGAGCTGCTGCGGCACGACGCCCAGGCGCTGCACGACGTTGCCGGCAAGGCCGGCGATGCGCATCTTCAGGCCCTTGAGGTCCTCGACGCTCTTCAGTTCCTCGCGGAACCAGCCGCCCATCTGCGTGCCGGTATTGCCACCGAGCAGGGCGACGACGCCGTACTGCTTGAAGAAATCGTCGAAGAGCTCGTTGCCGCCGCCATGCATGAGCCAGGCATTCTGCTGGCGGGCATTGAGGCCGAACGGGATCGACGAAGCGATGGCGAAGGTCGGGTCCTTGCCCACGTAATAGTAGGACACCGTATGGGCCGCCTCGATCGTGCCGGCCTGCGCCGCATCCAGGACCTGCAGGGCCGGAACGATTTCGCCGGCGGGAAAGACCTGGATCTGGAACTTGCCGTCGGTGATGTCGGACAGCGCCTTCGACATGACTTCGGCGGCGCCGTAGATGGTGTCGAGCGATTGCGGGAAGCTCGAGGCCAGGCGCCACTTCACTTCCGGTTGCGACTGGGCGATGGCCGGTGCCGCCAGCGGCACGCTCGCCGCCACCGCACCGCCGGTGACCAGGCCCGATTTCTTCAGAAACGAACGACGATCCATGTATTACCCTCCCTGAATCAGACGATCTTCGGATACCGTCGCGACCCCCGCGCGCATCCTTGCCGTTATAGAACAGGGCCTTGCCGTTTCGCACAAGCGGGAAGTTGCCGGAGGGTTGAGCGCAATCGTGACTTGCCTTGGCGGCCTTGGCGCGCATGCTCTGGCGCATGGCGCGAATCAGCGTGAAGACCAAGAAGGCACCCGTCGCCGTTGCGGCCGGCCCCGACCTTTTCCACGAACGCGCGGCGATCGCCGCGGGGGCGCGGATCGTTGCCGGGGTCGACGAGGCCGGGCGCGGCCCGCTTGCCGGGCCGGTGGTCGTCGCCGCCGTCGTGCTCGACCATGCGGCGGTGCCGCAGGGGCTCGACGATTCCAAGAAGCTCACGGCCGAACGCCGCGAGGAGCTGTTTGCCCAGATCGTCGCTTCGGCGACCGTTTCGGTGGTCGCGGCGCCACCGGCGGTGATCGCGACGCTCAATATCCGCGGCGCCACGCTCTGGGCCATGCGGCAGGCGGTGATCACGCTCTCATGCATTCCGGATCACGTACTGGTCGACGGGCGCGACGTGCCGGAACAGCTGCCGATGCGCGGCCAGGCCATCATCGATGGCGATGCGCTCAGCGTTTCTATCGCCGCCGCCTCGATCGTCGCCAAGGTCACGCGCGACCGCATGTGCCAGATCATGCATCGCGATGCGCCGCTGTTCGGCTTTGCCGGCCACAAGGGCTATTCGACGCCGGAACACCTGGCCGCGCTCGACACGCACGGCCCCTGCCGGCACCACCGCGCCGATTTCGCGCCGGTGATCATCGCGCGCTCGCGGCTCGCCGCCGGTTAACCTCCCGTTCACCGCAACGCTTAAAACGCCTTTAACCCTAACGGCTTACAACAGGCTCGTTAGTGCTGCGTTAGGGTTAAACGAATGTTGCGTACCGCGCGTGGAACGGCGCTTGCAGCCGTTGCGGAAGAAGACCTTCGCCTGCCGATCGACACGATCCTGGTCGGCAATTGCATCGAGCATATGAACGCGCTGCCGGCCGGATCGGTCGACCTGGTCTTTGCCGACCCCCCCTACAACCTCCAGCTTGCCGAGGGCCTTACCCGCCCCGACCAGAGCCGCGTCGATGCCGTCGACGACGATTGGGACAAGTTCGAGAGCTTTGCTCATTACGACGTCTTCACGCGGGCCTGGCTGCAGGCGGCGCGGCGGGTGCTGAAGCCCGACGGGGCGCTGTGGGTGATCGGCTCCTACCACAACATCTTCCGGGTCGGGGCGACGCTGCAGGATCTCGACTACTGGCTGCTCAACGACATCGTCTGGCGCAAGGCCAATCCGATGCCGAATTTCCGCGGCACGCGCTTCACCAATGCGCACGAGACGCTGATCTGGGCGGCGCGCAGCCGCAAGAGCCGCGTCACCTTCAACTACGAGGCGATGAAGCTTTCCAACGACGAAACGCAGATGCGCAGCGACTGGCTGTTTCCGCTGTGCACCGGCGCCGAGCGCCTGAAGGGCGCCGACGACGAAAAGCTGCATCCGACGCAAAAGCCGGAAGCCCTGCTCTATCGCATCCTCAATGCGACGACCAAGCCGGGCGACGTCGTGCTCGACCCGTTCTTCGGTACCGGCACGACCGGCGCCGTGGCGCGCAAGCTCGGCCGGCATTTCGTCGGTATCGAGCAGGACGAGACCTATGTCTCAGCGGCGTTGAAACGCATCGCCGCCATCCGCCCGGGCAGACCCGAAGCGCTCACGACCGTGGCTTCGAAGCGCTCGGCGCCGCGCGTGCCGTTCGGCTCGCTGATCGAACAGGGGCTGATCGCGCCGGGCACCGAGCTTTACGACGAGCGCCGCCGCTATTCGGCGCTGGTGCGCGCCGACGGCTCGCTGCGCTCCGGCCCCTATGAAGGCTCGATCCACCGCGTCGGCGCACTCGTGCAGGGCGCGGAAGCCTGCAACGGATGGACCTTCTGGCACATCGATGCCGGCGGACAGCTAGACCCGATCGATACGCTGCGCAGCGACGTGCGGGCGCGGCTCACCCTCATACCCGCCTGATTTCATCGACCTCCAAAGCGTCAGGCCCACTCGGCCGCCGGCACAAGCCGGCGGCCTTTTCATTTTCCCATGTGCGCGTTCGCCCGAATCGAGACAGGCGGCGATTGCGACGACAGCCCCCTCACCCGGCTCCCGCTACGCTCGATCCACCCTCTCCCACGAGGGGCGAGGGTGGGCTCCGGGCCAGTTGCAACCTGGCTATTCGATACCGGCCTGCGCCAGCACTTTCCTGAAGAGGCTCGGCAGCGCTTCGGCGTGGAGTTCGGTGGGGCTCGCCCACCAGCCGTCGGCAAGTTTCGCGGGGTCGGGCGCCGTCACCGACCAGATGTCCAGCTCCAGCCGGAAATGCGTGAAGACGTGCACGACCTGGCCGCGGTGGCGCCAGTCGGCGGCAAAGGGAAAAGCCGGATCGGCGGGCTTGCCGCCCCAATCCGAGGTCGGCGTCTCGGTCATCTTGGCCAGCACGCCCTTGTCCGGCCGCGTGCGCAGGAAGATATCCCCTGCCGCATCGGCAATGACGAAGGCATGGCCGTAGCGCGTGGGGCGTTCGGGTTTTTTTGCCTTCACCGGGAAGGCGGTGGGATTGCCGGTCGCCGTCGCCAGACATCCCGGTTGGAGCGGGCAGAGCATGCAGAGCGCCTGGCGCGGCGCGCAGATGGTGGCGCCGAGATCCATCATCGCCTGGGCGAAATCGCCGGCCCGCTCGGGCACGACGGCCTGCAATTCGGCACGCAGCTCTTCCTTGGCTTCGCGCACCGGCACGTCGAGCGCAAAATAGCGGGCGAGGACGCGTTCGACATTGCCGTCGAGCACCGCCACGCGCTCGTCGTCCGAGATCGCGGCGATAGCGGCGGCGGTGTAGGCGCCGATGCCCGGCAGGGTCATCAGTTCCGCGGCGGTTTCGGGGAACTTGCCGCCGAAGCGCTCGACGACGGCAATGGCGCAGGCATGGAGGTTCCGCGCCCGCGCATAATAGCCAAGCCCCGCCCATTCGACGAGCACGGCTTCGAGCGGCGCGGCGGCAAGATCGCCGACGGTTGGCCAGAGCGCGAGGAAGCGCGCGAAATAGCTCCTGACCGCCGCGATCGTCGTCTGCTGCAGCATGACTTCGGAGAGCCAGATGCGATAGGGATCGGGCGCCACGCCGCGGGCACGCTCGGCCGGCGGCACACGCCAGGGGAGCGTGCGCGCATGCCGGTCGTACCAGGCGAGCACGGCTTTTGCGTCGAGCGTTCGGGCGGGACGCTTTGCGTCGGACGTGGGATTTGACATGATGGGCGCATCAAGCCGCAAGCGGTGCCCCCGCGCAAGCCAAGTGAAGCAGTTTATCCGCCGATGGCCGAAAAGACCGAAACGCCGAAACGCCTCAACCGCACCGTCGGCATTGCCGAGGCCTTGGGACGCACGCTCGATCCGGCGCTGAAACGGCGCGGCTTTGCCAACCGCGATATCGTCACGCACTGGGCCGCGATGGCGCCCGCGCCCTACGATGCGACGACCCAGCCCGACAAGCTCGTCTGGGCGCGCGGCAATGACGGCGCGGGCGGCGCCGTGCTGCACCTCAGGTGCGCGGAATCGCAAAAGCTCGCCCTCGCCCATGAGGGGCAGCGGGTGGCGGCAGCCATCAACCGCTATTTCGGCTACGTGCTGGTACGCGAGGTTCGGATTTCGCCCAATCCGTTCAGCCCCGGTTCAGGCGCAAAGCCCGACGATCGCCCGCAGGTGACGCCGGAGACGGTGGCGCGGCTCGACAGAGCCGTGGCCGAAGTCGGCGACGACGGCATCAGGGATGCCTTGCGCCGGCTCGGCGCAGGTGTCATGAGCAAGCCGAAACGCCGCCGGTGAACCGGAACCGCGTTCACCCAGGAGTGATGGGGACGCCCACTTGCCGCCGGCTTGGCGGCGTGTAGTGTCACCCGACTGTAATTGGAGAAAGCCAAGTGAACCTCAATCGCCGTGACACCCTCATCCTGGCAGGTGCCGCCTCCGCCGCGAGCATGGCCGGTCTGGGCGCCGCCAACGCCAAGGAAGGCGACATGTTCGACGTCGCCAAGCTGATGGCGCCCGACGGATTGGCCGACAAGGTCCTCGGCTCGCCGATGGCGAAGGTGACGATGATCGAATATGCAGCGCCGACCTGCCCGCATTGCGCGCGCGTCGCTAACGACGTCATTCCGGATTTCCGCAAGCAATATGTCGACACCGGCAAGGTGAAGTACATCCTGCGCCCGTTCCTGCTCAACGTGCTGGACGCCGTCGTTTTCCTGCTGGCGGAAGCCGCTGCCGGCACCAAGGACCCGACTGCAGCCGCGGCAACGCCGCCCGCTGCCGGCGCAACGGAGGTGCCGCCGGCCAATTCGATGATGGCGGCAACGCCCCAGGCCCCTGCTGCAGCGGCTCCCGCCGGCGACAACCAGGCCGCCGTTGAAGCCTATCACAACGTCATTGCCACCTATTTCCGCACGCAGGACCAGTGGGTGACTGCCGAAAAGCCGCGCGATGCGATCCTCGAAATCGCCAAACAGCTCGGCTTTACGGAGGAAAGCTTCGACGCAGCCTTGACGAATCAGGATCTGTTCAAGGGGATGGAAACGTTGCGCGAGCAGGCGATCAACGATTTCAAGCTCGAGGGCACCCCGACGTTCTACGTGAACGGCAAGCAGTTGACTGGAGAAAGGACACTTGCGCAGCTGGCGGCGGAAATCGATCCCCTGCTTGCCTAGCGTCTTCCGCAAGGAGGCGCGATGAAGTTCACGCGCCTCAAGCTCACGGGCTTTAAATCCTTCTGCGATGCGACCGAGCTCTACCTGGAGCCCGGTCTCACCGGCGTCGTCGGCCCGAACGGGTGCGGCAAATCCAACCTGGTCGAAGCGCTGCGCTGGGTGATGGGCGAAAGCTCGTACAAGGCGATGCGCGCTTCGGGCATGGACGACGTCATCTTTTCCGGTTCGGGCAACCGGCCGGGCCGCAATTCGGCGGAAGTGACGCTCGTCCTCGACAATGCCGACCGCACCGCGCCAGCAACGCTCAACACTGCCGACGTGCTGGAAGTCACCCGCCGCATCGAACGCGAAGCGGGCTCGATCTATCGCGTCAACGGCCGCGAAGTGCGGGCGCGCGACGTGCAGATGCTGTTCGCCGACGCTTCGACCGGCGCGCATTCGCCGGCTCTGGTGCGCCAGGGGCAGATCGGCGAGTTGATCGCCGCCAAGCCGCAGCAGCGGCGTGCCCTGCTCGAAGAGGCGGCGGGGATTTCGGGCCTGCATTCGCGCCGGCACGAAGCCGAACTGCGCCTCAAGGCGGCCGAGCAGAACCTCGAACGCGTCGACGATATCGTCGCCCAGGTCGAGGCCCAGCTCGACACGCTGAAGCGCCAGGCGCGGCTGGCCGTGCGCTACCGCTCGCTTTCCGGCGACATCCGCCGCACCGAGGCCCTGCTCTATCACCTCAGGTGGGTCGCGGCGCGCGTCGCCGAAAAGGAGACCGAGGCCGAGCAAGGCCGCGCCGTCGTACGGCTGGGCGATGCGATGAGCGCCGAGCGCGCTGCGCAGAAAGCTTTGGATGAGGCCGATGCGGCGCTGGAACCCTTGCGCCAGCGCGAAGCGGCGGCCGGAGCCGCATTGCAGCGCCTCACCATCCTTGCCGAGCAATTGGCCGACGAAGCGCGGCGCGCCAACCAGCGGCGGGCCGAACTCGAAGACCGCTTGAAGCAGCTTGCCGCCGACAAGGCGCGCGAGGAAGCATTGGTCGGCGAGGCGGCGGAAACGCTCGCCACCTATGCCGAAGAAAAGACGCAGCTCGAAGCCGAGGCCGCCGGCGAGCAACAGGCTTTCGACGCCGCCAAGGCCGAGGCCGAAGCCGTTTCGGCGCGTGTGACGGAAGCGGAAGCCGTGGCCCGCAGCGCTGCCGATGCCCTGGCCGAGGTCAGGGCGCGGCGGGCGCAGGCCCAACGCGGTGCCGAAGATGCCCGCCAGCGCGTCGAGCGGCTGACGCGGCAGGTGGCGGAAGTCGCCGCCGAAGCAGCGACGGTTTCGGCGAGCCTCGATGCCGACGAGACGCTGACGCAAAAGCGCCAGGAACTGGAAGCGGCGCAGCAAAAGACCGCCGCCGCCGAGGAAGCGGCGGTTTCGGCCGAAGACGCCCGCCAGCAGGCGGAAGCGGCGCTCGATGCGGCGCGGCCGCGGGCGCAGGAGATCGCGCAGGCGCTGGGCCGGCTCGAAAGCGAGGCCGATACGCTCAACCGCATCCTCAATGCGGGCGGCGCGAGCCTCTGGCCGGCAATCGTCGACCAGTTGCAGGTGGCGGCGGGCTATGAAACGGCCTTGGGCGCGGCGCTCGGCGACGACCTCGAAGCGTCCGCCGATGCCGGCGCGCCGATGCACTGGGCCGGGCCGCTGGAAACCGACGGCGATCCGTCGCTGCCGCAGGGCGCCGAGCCGTTGTCGCGCTACGTCTCGGGCAGCGACCTGTTGAAGCGCCGGCTCGACCAGATCGGGCTCGTCGACAGAGCCGACGGGCCGGGGCTGATGCGGGCGCTGAAGGCCGGCCAGCGCCTCGTGACGCTCGATGGCGACCTCTGGCGCTGGGACGGCTATGTGGCGGCTGCCGATGCTCCGAGCGCTGCGGCGCAGCGGTTGGCGCAGCGCAACCGCCTCAAGGAGCTCGATGCCGATATCCAGCGCATGCGCGGGGAAAGCGCCGCCTGGAAGCGCGAGATCGAAAAGCTGACCGCGGGCCTCGATACGGCGCGGGCGGCGGAACGCGAGCGGCACGACGCCTGGCGTTCGGCGCAGCGCGAGATCGGCGTGGCGCAGCAGGCCGTCGATCGCGCCGCCAAGGCGATCGGGGATCTCACCACCCGCCAGAGCGCGCTGGAAGAAGCGCGCGTGCGGCTGCAATCGAGCCTGTCGGAAGCCGAGGCGATCAAGGCCGACGCCGAAAAGGCCTTTGCCGAGGCCGGCGATGAATCCGTGGCGCGCGCCGATACCGAAGCAAAGCAGGATGCGCTGCGGCAGGCGCGCGAGGCGGCCGAGCAGGCCCGGCTGAAGCTCGGCACGTTCGAGACCGCGGCGCGCATGCGCGGGGCGCGGCTCAACCAGATCGTAACCGACACGGCCAGTTGGCAGCGGCGGCGCGATGGTGCGGCCGCGCAATTGCAGACGCTGGCGACGCGCGCCGGCGAGATCGAAACGCAATTGCAGCAGATGGCGGCAACGCCCGACAGTTTCGAGGCGCGGCGGGTGGAGCTGGACGAGCAGATCACCGAGGCGCGCCTGGCCCACAAGGGCTCGGCGGATGCGCTGGCCGTGGCGCAGACCGGCTATCGCGAGACCGACAAGGCCCTGCGCGCTGCCGCCGAGGCCTCATCGGGAGCGCGCGAGAACCTGGCGCGCATCGAGGAGCGCATCAAGGGGCTGATCGCGCATCGCCAGCAGATCGAGCAACTGGTGCGCGAGAACCTCAACATCGAGGCCAGCAAGACGGCGGAAGCCGCGGGCCTCAAGCCCGAGGAGCGCCTGCCCAACGAGCACGATATCGAAGCGCGGCTCGAACGGCTGAAGGCCGAGCGCGAGCGGCTGGGCGGGGTGAACCTCACCGCCGAACGCGAAGCCGAGGAAGTGCAGGAAAAGCTCACGACCATGGTTAAGGATCGTGACGACCTGATCGAGGCCATTGCCAAGCTGAGGACCGGCATTTCCAGCCTCAACCGCGAGGGTCGCCAGCGCCTCAGCGAAGCCTTCGACAAGGTGAACGGCCATTTCCAGGAGCTCTTCACCTCGCTGTTCGGCGGCGGCACAGCGCAGCTGACGTTCGTTGAGAGCGACGATCCGCTGGAAGCCGGCCTCGAAATCATCGCGCGGCCGCCCGGCAAGAAGCCGCAGACGATGACGCTGCTTTCGGGCGGCGAACAGGCGCTGACGGCGATGAGCCTGATCTTTGCCGTGTTCCTCACCAATCCGGCGCCGATCTGCGTGCTCGACGAGGTCGATGCGCCGCTCGACGACGCCAATGTCGAGCGCTTCTGCGCGCTGCTCGAATCCATGCGCCAGCGCACCGAGACGCGCTTCATGGTCATCACGCACAATCCGATCACGATGAGCAGCGTCGACCGGCTATTCGGCGTCACCATGGCTGAACGCGGGGTCAGCCAGCTCGTTTCGGTGGACCTGAAGACCGCCGAGAGCTTCCGGGAAGCCGTTTGAGGCGGAACGATGGCCGCGTGGGTGGGATTCTCGCGAAATCGGGGTGCGGCATTGATGCTTTCGGATAAAATCTCGTTATTTTTCAGCAACTTGATGCCGGTAACCCATTCTTGACACCTAAAGCGCCGGTCACTATGTTGCGCGCGACTTCAACAGAGGCACCCGCCAAAGGTGGCGGGGCGCTGGACGAAGTGAAGGGACGCGATGCCAAATCCGCCTGACACGCCCCGTCCGGAGCCCGCGCGCAAGGAGACGAGCGACCTTGCGGCGCGGATTGCTTCTGCGAAACACGACCAGGTCGTCGAAGCCGGGGAGGCGACGGCGCGAGCGTCGGGGGGCTCCAGCAATCTCGGCCGCGCCATGCGGCTCGGTTCGGAGTTCATCGCTGCGGTACTGGTCGGCGCGGGTATCGGCTACGCGCTCGACGAGTGGCTGGGAACGAGGCCGTGGATCATGCTGGTCATGCTCCTCATCGGTTTCGCCGCCGGCATACTCAACGTCACCCGGGCGGTGGCCGAGATGAATGCGGCCTCACCGCCGCCGAAGAATGCGGACCTCGGTCCGGACGAAGACGAAGAGACGTAAGACAAGGAAGCCCGAGTTGGCCGACCCGACCAAAGTTGACCCGATCCACCAGTTCGGCATCACGAACGTCTTTTCCTTCGGCGGCGAGGGAGGCCTCGCCTTCACCAATTCGGCGCTGTTCATGGTGCTCAGCGTCGTCGTGATCCTGGGCTACCTGCTGCTTTCCACCGCCGGCCGCCGCGTCGTGCCGTCGCGGGCGCAGGTCGTCTCCGAAATGCTCTACGAGTTCGTCGCCAACATGGTGCAGGGCGCCGCCGGCAAGGAGGGGATGAAGTTCTTCCCGTTCCTGTTCGCGCTGTTCATGTTCGTGCTGGCCGCCAACTTCTTCGGCATGTTCCCGTATTTCTTCGCGGTCACCAGCCACATCATCGTCACCTTCGCGCTGGCGATGCTGGTGATCACCATCGTCATCGTCTACGGCTTCGTGCGCAACGGCCCGCGCTTTCTCAAGCTGTTCGTGCCCGCCGGCGTTCCCGCCTATGTGTTGCCGCTGGTGGTGCCGATCGAGGTGGTCTCCTTCATTTCCCGCCCGATTTCGCTGTCGGTGCGACTGTTCGCCAACATCCTGGCCGGCCATATCACCGTGAAGGTGTTCGCCGGCTTCATCGTGTCGCTGGGCGCGATCGGCTGGCTCGGCTTTCTCGGGGCAGCGCTGCCGCTGTTCATGACCGTCGCCATCACGGCGCTGGAACTGATGATCATGGCGCTGCAGGCCTATGTGTTCGCGGTGCTGAGCGCCATGTACATCAACGACGCCATCCACCCCTCGCACTAACCAGTTCAAGTTTCGCCCGGCGGCGGTCGCCGGGTGTCGAAAGTCCAAACCATTCAGAGCTTTAAAGGAGCATAACATGGACGCGGAAGCCGCAAAGTTCATCGGCGCGGGTATTGCCTGCATCGGCCTCGCCGGTGCCGCCATCGGCGTGGGTTCGATCTTCGGCAACTTCCTGATGGGCGCCCTGCGCAACCCGTCGGCCAGCCAGAGCCAGTTCGGCAACCTGATCTTCGGGTTCGCCGTGACGGAAGCTCTCGGCATCTTCTCGTTCCTCATCGCCCTGCTGCTGCTGTTCGCAGTCTGATCGGCATCAGGTTCGATATCGGCGAATGGCGGCCGGCGCTTTTGGCGCATCGGTCGCCATAGCCTGCCGGCGCCATCTGCCGGCTTTTAGCAGCATCGGGTGACGAGCATGGAAAACGAAACTCCCCAAGAAGGCGCAACGCCAGACGCATCGGCGCTTCCGGCCGGTTCGCCGACCGAGGGAACGCACGCCACCACCGCAGCCGACGGCGGCCACAGCGAGGCTTTCCCGCCTTTTGACAGCTCGACCTTCGGCACCCAGATCGCCTGGCTCGCGCTCAGCTTCCTGGTGCTCTACGTCGTCGTGTCGCGCTTCGCCCTGCCCCGCATCGGCGGCATTCTCGAAACCCGGCAATCCCGCATCGACGGCGACCTGGCGGCGGCCGATGCCTCGCGGCAGAAGACCGATGCGGCGATCGCGGCCTATGAGGCAGCATTGGCCGAAGCCCGCAAGAAGAGCACGACGATCGCCGACGAGACGCGTGCCGGCATCAAGGCCGATATCGACGCGCGCCGCGCCGAGGTGGAAGCCGACCTGGGCAGCAAGCTGCAGGAGGCCGAGACCCGCATTCGCTCGACCAAGGGCGAGGCGCTCGGCCATGTCGAGGAAATCGCGGCGGAAACCGTCGAGGCGCTGGTCTCGCGGCTGACCGGCCCGATCTCGGCCGACGAGGCCCGCAAGGCCGTCGCCGAAGTGGCCAAGGGGTAAGAGCGATGCTGAATTTCGGTATGGATTATACGAGCGCTGCAACGCTCTGGGCGACGATCGCGCTGGTGATCTGTCTTGCCGCCGCGGTTTATTTCGGTATGCCGAGGATGTTCACCAAGATCCTCGACGACCGCATCGCCAAGGTGGAAAGCGACCTGGCCGAGGCCAAGACGCTGCGCGAGGAAGCCGAAGCGCTGCTGGCCGAATACGAGCTGAAGCGCCAGTCGGCCGAAAGCGAAGCGGCGAGCATCGTCACCGCCGCGCAGGAAGAGGCCAAGCGCCTGACCGAAGAGGCCAATGCCTCGCTGGCCGATCTCATCGCCCGCCGCACGAAGACGGTGGAAGACAAGATCGCGCAGGCCGAATCGCAGGCGATCGCCGAGGTGCGCGCCAAGTCGGCGGACGTTGCCATCGAAGCGGCGCGGCGGCTGCTCGGCAAGCAGATGAGCGATAGGGGCGACGCCATCGTCGACCAGGCCATCAAGGATGTGGCGGCGCGGCTGAACTGAGTTCAGCGACAGTGCGAGATTTCAAAGGCGGGCTTCGGCCCGCCTTTTTTGTTTTCCGCAATCGGCATGGTCCTTAAAGCTAATTCCCACTGTTTTATAGGAACTGTGGTGGGACAGGGGTGGAGGTGGTTCATGGGGCAGCCCGCAAGGTAGACCCTGCTTGGTCTCACCCCCTCCCCAACCCTCCCCGCAAGGGGGAGGGTGTTCATCGAGGCTGGTGCTCTTTCCTCTCCTCACACGCGGAGCAGCACCTCCCCCCTTGCGGGGGAGGTTGGGAGGGGGGTGAAAAGAGCAGGATGCTTCGGGCGCTACGATTCCCTACTCCGCCGCTTGCGGCATGGCCTGCGGGTTCTCCCAGCTGAGCTTCGGAGAGCGGGCGGCGCGGGTTTCGTCGAGCCGGCGGCGAGGGGCCTTCATCGGCGCGGCGGTGAAGCGTTCGGCATCGCCCGCTTTGGCAGCCGATGCCAGATCCAGCATGGCGTCGCAGAAGGCATCGAGCGTCTGCTTGCTCTCGCTCTCGGTGGGCTCGACCAGCATGGCGCCGTGGACGACCAGCGGGAAATACATGGTCATCGGGTGATAGCCGGCATCGATCAGCGCCTTGGCGAAATCGAGCGTGGTGACGCCCGTGCCATCGAGGAAACGATCGTCGAACAGGGCCTCGTGCATGGCCGGGTGATCGGGGAACGGCACCGAGAACACGGCTTGCAGGCGCGCCTTGATGTAGTTGGCGTTGAGCACGGCGTCACGCGCCGCCTGGGCTAGGCCGTCGCCGCCATGGCTGAGCATATAGGTCAGCGCCCGCACATACATGCCCATCTGGCCGTGGAAGGCGGTGATGCGGCCGAGGTGATCGGCTTCGGCATGCTCGACGAGTTCGAGGCCGCTGTCGCCCTTGCGGACGAAGGGAACGGGCGCGAACGGCGCCAGGGCTTCCGACAGCACGACCGGGCCGGCGCCGGGGCCGCCGCCGCCATGCGGGGTCGAGAAGGTCTTGTGCAGGTTGATGTGCATGGCATCGATGCCGAGATCGCCCGGCCGCACCACGCCCATGATGGCGTTGAAGTTGGCGCCGTCGCAGTAGAAATAGGCGCCCGCCTCGTGCACCGCAGCGGCGATGTCGATGACCTGCGGCTCGAACAGCCCGCACGTATTGGGATTGGTGAGCATGATCGCCGCAACGTCCGGCGAAAGCGCCGCCTTGACCGCGGCGACGTCGACGGTGCCGTCGGCGCGGGCGGGAATCGCCTGCACCTTGTAGCCGAGGAAGGCGGCGGTGGCCGGATTGGTGCCGTGGGCGCTTTCGGGCACGAGGACGATGTTGCGGTGTCCCTGCCCCTTGGCCTGCTGCGCCGCCTTGATCGCCATCATGCCGCAGAGCTCGCCATGCGCGCCGGCCTTGGGCGAGAGGGCCACGGCGGCGGTGTTGGTGAGCGTCATCAGCCAGTCGCCGAGCTCGCGCATCATCGCCAGCGCGCCCTGCACGGTCGAGACCGGCTGCAGCGGGTGGATATCGGCAAAGCCGGGCAGGCGCGCCAGCTTCTCGTTGAGGCGCGGATTGTGCTTCATCGTGCACGAGCCGAGCGGATACATGCCGCTGTCGATCGAATAGTTCATGCGGGAGAGCCGCACGTAGTGGCGCATGGCCTCGGGCTCGGTGAGGCCGGCCAGATCGATCGGCGCGGTGCGGGCAAAGCCGCCGAGGAAGGCGCCATCGATCTCGGCATCCGGCAGGTCGACGCCGGAATGATGGGTATCGCCGATCTCGAAGAGCAGCGGCTCGTCGGGGATGAGCGCCGAGCCGGAAACGGCGGTGGCGGAGGTTCCGGTGCCGGTGGGACGGCCCTGATTGTTCATGCTCATTTGAGTGCCTCCGTGAGGCCGGCGGCGAGCGCCGCGATATCGCTGTCGGTGGTGAGTTCGGTCGCTGCCAGAACGATAAGGTTGGTAATTGCAGGATCGTCCGGCACGAGGCGGCTGACCGGCACGCCGGCGAGGATCCCCTGCCCGGCCAACTTTTCGACCACGGGCGCTGCCGGGCGCGGCAGACGGATGGTCAGCTCGTTGAAGAAGGTCTTGTTGAGCACTTCCAGCCCCGAAACCTTGCCGAGCGCATCGTAAAGCGCACGGGCGCGGGCATGGTTGAGCCGGGCCAGCCGGGTGAAGCCGGCTTCGCCGAGCAGGCCCATATGGATGGAAAAGGCCAACGCGCAAAGGCCGGAATTGGTGCAGATGTTGGACGTCGCCTTTTCGCGGCGGATGTGCTGCTCGCGGGTGGAGAGCGTCAAAACGAACCCGCGCCGGCCTTCGGCATCCACGGTTTCACCACACAGGCGCCCGGGCATCTGGCGCACGAAATCCTTGCGCGTCGCCATCAGCCCGACATAGGGACCGCCGAAATTCAGCGCATTGCCGATGGACTGGCCTTCGGCCACGACGATATCGGCGCCATAGGCGCCCGGCGCTTCCAGCAGGCCGAGCGAGACGATCTCGGTGACGACGACGACGAGCAGCGCGCCCTTGGCGTGGGCGGCGTCGGCGGCCGTCTTGAGGTTGCGCAGGTGGCCATAAAAGTCCGGCGTCTGGATGACGATGGCGGCGGTATTCGCATCGATATGATCGAGGATATCGCCCTGCCCTTCGGGAGAAGCGGAAAGGCAGGTGAGATCGGGATCGTCCTTGAGGTAGGCCTTGACCACGTCGCGATAGTGCGGATGCAGGCCCCCGGAGAGCACGATGCCGGAGCGGCGGGTGAGGCGCCGCGCCATCAGCACCGCCTCGGCGGTGGCGGTCGAGCCGTCGTACATCGAGGCGTTGGCGACCTCCATGCCGGTGATGCGGGCCACCTGCGTCTGGAACTCGAAGAGCATCTGCAGCGTGCCCTGGGAGACTTCCGGCTGGTAGGGCGTGTAGGCCGTGAGCCATTCGGAACGCTGGATCAGGTGATCGACGGTGGCCGGCACATGATGGCGATAGGCGCCGGCACCGACGAAGAACGGGCCGTCGGCGGCGGCGCGGTTCTTTTGCGCCAGCGCGCGCATATGGGCTTCGACGGAAAATTCCGGCTGGTGCGGCGGCAGGTCCAGCGGTTCGTGCCTGTAGGCGGCGCGGGGAACGGCGCTGAACAGGGCATCGATATCTTTGACGCCGATGGCCGCCAGCATATCGGCGCGCTCGGCTTCGGAATGGGGGAGATAGCGCATGATCACATCCAGATTTCAGGCATCCAGCGGGCTTCACCCCCCTCCCAACCTCCCCCGCAAGGGGGGAGGTGCTCATCGAGGTCGTTGAGCACCAGGTTTTCCAATTGCACGATCGGACACCCTCCCCCTTGCGGGGAGGGTTGGGGAGGGGGTGACAAGAGCAGGATGCCTGGGCCGATCATTTCGCAAATTCCGCGTAAGCGGCTTCGTCCATGAGGCCGTCGAGTTCGGCGGCGTCGGAGAGCTCGATCTGGAACATCCAGCCTTCGCCCATCGGGTCCTGGTTGATGAGGGCGGGGTCGCTCGAGAGCTTGTCGTTGACGCCGACAACGGTGCCGGAGACCGGCGCGTAGATTTCGGAGGCGGCCTTGACGGATTCGACAACGGCGGTCTCGTCGCCCTTCTTCACCTGTTTGCCGACGGCGGGGACCTCGACGAAGACGATGTCGCCGAGCTGGCTTTGCGCATAATCGGTGATGCCGACGATGCCGGTCGTGCCTTCGATGCGGATGTATTCGTGATCTTCGGTATACTTGACGGTCATGGCGTTTCTCGAGCTCAGCGGAAATAGCGGTGGGGAACGAAGGGCAATTCGGCGACGGTCGCCTTTTGGGCGCGGCCGCGCACGGAAACCTGTAGCGCGGTGCCGGGGGCGGCTGCCGAAGGCGGCACGAAGCCAAGGGCAATGGCGCGGCCGAGCGAGGGCGAAAAGCCGCCGCTGGTGACGCGGCCGACGACGGCACCGGAGGCATCTAGGATTTCGGCGCCTTCGCGGGCCGGGGCGCCTTCGACGGCGAGGCCGACCCGGACGCGGGTTAGATCGCCGGCATATTCCTTGAGGATGCGGGCGGCGCCGGGAAAGTCGGCGGCCTCGCGGCGGCGCTTGGAGACGGCGAAATTGAGCCCGGCTTCGATGGGCGAGACGGTCTCGTCGAGATCGTGCCCGTAGAGCGGCAGGCCGGCTTCGAGCCGGAGGGAATCGCGGGCGCCGAGGCCGATGGGTTTTACGCGCGGATCGCCAAGCAACGCGTCCCAGAGATCACCGGCCCGGTCGGCGGCAACGAGGATTTCGAACCCGTCCTCGCCGGTATAGCCGGAGCGCGAGACCATGAGGCGCGTGCCGTCCCAGTCCCACGAGCCATAAGACATGAAGGCGAGATCGGCGGCTTCGGGCACGATGCCGGCAATGACGGCGGCGGCTTCCGGCCCCTGCAAAGCGAGCAGAGCGCCATCGTCGGCGCGAGTGAGCTTCGCCTTGCCGGCGGCGGCCGCTTCGATGCGGGCGAAATCGGCCTCCTTGGTCGCCGCATTGACGACGATGTAGAGCGTGCCGGCAAAGCGCGGCGAACGCGCAACCATCAGGTCGTCGAGCGTGCCGCCGGTTTCGTTGAGCAGCAGCGTGTAGCGGATGCGGCCGGGCTTGAGGCCGGCAATGTCGCCGCAGACCAGCGGCTCGACGAGGGCGGCAACGGCAGCATGGTCGGCCTCGGCATCGCCACTGGGCGAAGCGAGCTCGAGGAAGGCCGGCCCCATATGCGAGACATCGAAAAGGCCGGCATGCTCGCGCGTCCACTTGTGCTCGGCGATGATGCCATCGGCATATTGCACGGGCAGCGCGTAGCCGGCGAAGGGCACCATGCGGCCGCCAAGGGCGACGTGCCGGTCATTAAGGGGGACGGATTTGAGGTCGGAACTCTCGGCCATGAAGGCCTCCGGGCAAGGTTGGCACGTGGGCCAGCGCGGCCCGTTCGTACCCCCTCTGTCCACTAACCTGAGAGATTTCCCGAGCCACAAGTTGACCCGGTTGCTCCTTCGGTGAGGCTTGCGCCTGCTTTCCAGAGTTCTATAGCGACGCGGTCCTTTTGCCTGAGAGTTTCCGGGGCGGTTGCTCCTTCGGCGCCGGCTCAAAGCCGGTCTCTCCCGCAGTCGAATTCACCATGCGCAGAGAATCGAAGGCCCGTCAATCGGGCCTTCGCGGACGTGAGATGCTTATCCCTTGGGATCGAAGCCGACCCAGATGGTGATGTCCTCGCCGCCGATATAGGGGATGGCAACGTTCTCGATGACCTTGACGAAATCGCCCGACTGGGTCGAGGCGTTGATCGGGGTGGCGAGCACGTACTTTTCCGAGAAGATGGCGGTGCCGTTGCGCTCGACGGCAAAGCGGATCGGCACGTTGACCGATTTCTCGTTGCCCTTGGGGCCGAGCAGGACGCGGCCGGCAACGCCCATCTTGACGGTGATGAGGCCATTGGAGACGACGCAATTGCGCGTCTGCTTGTCGACCACCGCCTGGTAACGCAGGTTGGACGGATCGGCGTTGCCGGAATAGGCGAAGAGCGTCTCGCTGCCCGGCCGCACCTTGATGGGCGGGCATTCCGTGGCGATGGCCGGCAGCGCGGCAGGCGCGCCCTGGGCGATCTCCGCGGCATTGGCGGTGGCATTGGCATAATTGGCGTTGTCGGTGGTGCCGCCGAACATATTGCCCATCGAGCAACCGCCGAGCAGCGACGCCACGAGCACGGCGCCGGCCAGACGCCTGAGGCTGCGGGCGGTGGGGATCAACGTCACATCGGCCATCAACACTTGTCTCCTGATACGCCTAAGCCTGTTGCTTCATGGTTTCGAGTGCCATCAGGATGGCCGGCGCGCCCGAGGCGTTGACGCCCGGAGCGTCCTCGACGAAGACCGCATCGACCTTGCCATCCGTGATCAGCATGGCGCTGCGGCGATAGCGCGCGCCCATGCCGGAACCCGTCATATCCTTGTCCAGTCCCATCTCCCGCGCCAGGGCGGCATTGCCATCGGCGATGAAGTCGATGACGCCGAGCGCATCGGAGGCCTCGGCCCATGCCTTCATCACGTGCTGGTCATTGGCCGCAACGCAGACGATGCGGTCGACACCAGCGGCGCGCAGCTTAGCGGCGTTGGCGATAAAGCTCGGTAAATGATTGACGTGGCAGGTGGGGGTGAAGGCGCCAGGCACGGCAAAAAGCACGATGCGGCCGCGTCCCAGCACGGCATCGCTGGTCGTGTCGGTGATGCCGCCGGCATCGACAAGCTTCACCGGCACAGACGGAATTGCGTCGCCGCGATCGATCATGGCGCCCCCTCGATTTGTTCAGGGTCGCCCGCCAAGACCGACCTCTGGTTCTTCTAATTGCCCGGCGACGTGGCCGGCAGGATTCGACGCGAAACCTCGAACGGTCCCGCTGCAGTGAGGAACGTGATCCGAACGGGCTTGCCCTCCAAACCCTTTATGCCGCTACTCCCCAGCAACGGCAAAAGAAATATGCCGGGTTCCGGGCTTTTTTGCGGCGTGCCGAATACGTCGCCGGGATCGTCGGTGGCGGCGATCAGCGAATTGGCGTCGATATCGGCGGCGGTGACGCGCACCGTCAGCGCCTTGCCACCGGCCGCGAGCGCGACGTCGCCGAGGGGCTCAGGGCCTTTGTTCCAGGCCAGCGGCGCCTCGGCCGCCGCCTGGCGGAGGCGGATCGACTGGCCGGCATCGGGCGCGGCGAGCGAAAGCGGCAGGGTGAAGCGGGCGCTTGCCGGAGCGCAGATGTCGGAGCAGATGCCGAGGCTCGCCGCCATGTCGATGGTCGCGGTGTCGCCCGAGAGCCGCAGCGCCACCGGCAGCACGACATTGCCGGTATAGACGTAATCGAGATAGCCCTGGCTCTTGTCGATGCCCGGATAGGGCCAGAGCACGCTCTCGCCGGCCAGACCGGTGGATTGGGAGAAATCGAGCACGGTCGGGATGCCCGTTTCGCCCGGCGTCTTCCAGTAGGTCTTGTAGCCGGCCGGCAGGTCGATCTCGAGCCCGGCCAGCACCGTACCGTCGGCTTCGCGCGTGTCGGCCGTGACGAGACGGGCCCGCGCGCCCGGCACCAGCTCCACCCAGGAACTGGCGGCGGCGAAGGCGGGCGTTGCGGAAAGGGCGACAAACAGAAGGCTCAGGGCACGCATTTGACGCCTTGGATAGCCGAGGCGGCGACTTCTGCAAAGATGGGCCGGCATCAGGCCTTCGTGAGAAACGAGTGTGATCCGAGAGGGGGTTTAAAGCCCGGACCAATGCTCCTAAGCTTCACGCAAGGGAGGTGGGGTTACGGAGCCGCATGATGAATTCGCTCAAGGGCCAGTTTCTCATCGCCATGCCGGACATGATGGATGAGCGCTTCCACGATGCCGTGATCTATCTCGTCGGGCACAGCGAGGAAGGCGCGATGGGCCTCGTCGTCAACCAGAGCCTCAACGACATGCGCTTCGGCGACGTGCTGACGGAGCTCGAACTGGGCGACAAGGACGAGTTCATCCGCATGCCGGAGACGGTGCGCGAGCGCCAGGTGCTGCGCGGCGGACCGGTGGAGATGAGCCGCGGGTTCGTGCTGCATAGCCCCGATTATTTCCGCGACGGCAATTCCTACATCGTCAGCGACGAAGTGTACCTCACGGCGACGCTCGACGTGCTCAAGGCGATCGCCTTCCGCAATGCGCCGGCCGAGGCGCTGTTCGCGCTGGGCTATTGCGGCTGGGGCGCCGGACAGCTCGAGGGCGAGATCGGCCGCAACGGCTGGCTGACGGTGCCATTCTCGCGCGACCTGCTGTTCGACACCCCGATCGAGCAACGCTACGACGCCGCCCTCGGCAAGCTCGGGATCACGCGGGCGAGCCTTTCCAGCACGGCGGGGAATGCCTGACCATGCCCAAAACGAAAAAGAATACTGACGAAAACGAGAAGCCTAAAGAGCGCCGCCGCGAGGATATTGCCGAGAAGCTGATGGAAATCGGACGGAAATATCGAGAGCAGTACCCTGGGCCGTTACCGACGCGCCAGGAAATGGACGATTTTCTATATGATGAGAAGGGCCTACCCCATTAGCTGATCAGCGCGCCACCTGCGCCTGCAGCCGCTTTTGCAACTCGGCCCCGCTCATGGCGGCGCCGAAGGCGAAGCCTTGGGCGTAGCGGCAGTTGAGCGAGCGCAGGCGGTCGATCTCGTCGAGCGTTTCGACGCCCTCGGCGATCACCGCCAGGTCGAGCTCGCTCGCCAGCGCGACGATGGAGCGGATGATCGGCGCCTGCGTATGGGCCATGCCGCCATTGCTGTCGTCGCCGATCTGTACGAAGGGCGCCGGGATCTTGATCGTGTCGAACGGGAAGCGGTGCAGGTAGCTCAGCGATGAATGGCCGGTACCGAAATCGTCGAGCGCCAGCCCCAGGCCCAGATTGCGCAGGGCGGTGAGCATATAGGCCGAATGCTCGGGATTGGTCATCACCTGGCCTTCGGTGATTTCGAGCTTCAGGTGGCCGGCGATCGCCTTGTTGGCGGCGAGCAGGCCCTTCATGTCGTTGAGCAGCGATTCCGAGGCGAGCTGCGTCGGTGACAGGTTCACCGAAACGAAGAAATCCTCACCCAGCGTCGGAATGGCGTTGAGCCAGTCGCGCATCTGCAGCGCCGATTGCTCGAAGGCCAGGCGGCCCAGCCGCTCGATGAGGCCGGAGCGCTCGGCAAGCGGGATGAACTCGTCGGGATTGACGATGCCGCGGCTCGGATGGTTCCAGCGCATCAGGGCTTCGCAACCGGCGACCTGGCCGGAGGTGATGTCCATGATCGGCTGGAACTGCACCTGCAACTCGCCCTGCTTCAGGCCGCGATCGAGGTCTTCCTCACTGGCGCGACTATAGGCGGAAATCGAGCGGGCCGACGCGCGGTAGGCTTCGATGCGGTCGCCGCCCAGGCGCTTGGCGTAGTACATCGCAAGCTCGGCATCGCGCAGCACATCGGCGGCGGTTGCCGGGTTGCTGTCGTAGATGGTGACGCCGATGGACGCGGTGAGCGTCAGGTCGCGGTCGCCGAAATTGAACGGCGCCTTCAGCGCCTTGCGGATCTGCTCGGCGGTTTCGGCGATGCGGCTCGCCGCCTGCTCGGAGGCGATGATGACGGCGAACTGGTCGCCGGCAATGCGCGCCACCGTATCGAGCGGGCGCATCACGCGCGCGATGCGCCGCGAAATGGCGAGCAGCACCGAATCGGCAGCCGAATGGCCGACGCGTTCTTCGAGCTCCATGAAGCGGTCGATATCGATGAGGAAAACGGCCGGCTTCACCCCGCCGGGCGAACGGGCGCGGATGAGGGCGCGTTCCAGCCGGTCGAGCAGCAATTGCTTGTTGGGCAGGCCCGTAAGGCTATCGTGCACGGCATCGTGCAGCAGGCGCTCGCGGGCGGCCCGGTCCTCGGTCACGTCCTGCAGGGCGCCGACGATGCGGTTGACCTGGCCGTCGCCGCCGAGCACGGGTTTCACGCGCATGCGGAAGGTACGGTAGCTGCCGTCGCTGGCGGCGACGCGCATATCGGTCGAAACCTTGCCGCGCCGCAATTCCACCAGCGTATCGAAGGCGGTGCGGAAGCGGTCGCGGTCCTCCGGATGCACGCGATCGAGCCAGCGCTTGATGGCGCCGCGCAGGGCGCCGCGTTTTTCGCCCAGCCGCGTCGACAATTCGTCGGAGACGACGACGCGGTCGCGCTCGATGTTCCAATCGAAGACGAAATCGCCCGAGCCCGTCAGCGCCAGGGCGCGGCGCTCGACTTCCGACAGCGTGCCGATGGACACCTGGCCGTCGGAAAAAGCGTGCTGGATGGAGGTGAAGCCCAGGAGCATTACGATGAGCACGAGGCCGCCGGCGACGGCCGGCTGCGCAACGTCGTTGGAGACGCGCCCGGTGACCACCATGAAGGCATAAACGAGCCAGGCGAGGAAGATGATCCAGGTCGGCACCAGCAACACGGCGCGATCGTAGCCGCGCAAAGCCAGCATGAGGATGAGGAAGAAGCCGGAAATACCGAGCAGGACGAGAACCAGCCGCGATACGGTGGCGGCGATCTCGGGCTGGAAGAAGGCAAAGCCGAAGAGCGCCAGGAACACCGCGGCCAGCGCCAGCGCCAGGTGGATGAAGCGCAAATGCCATCGGTGGAGATTGAGATAGATGAAGAGGAACCCTGCCAGCGTCGTCGCCAGGCCCGCCTCGGCCGCGGCCCGGAACGGCTGCATGGAACTGTTGCCGACCCCGATCAGCCGGCCGAAAATACCGAAATCGATGAGGAGATAGGCCAGCACCGCCCAGGCAAAGGCGGCGGTGGCCGGGAACACGCCCCTGCCCCGCACCACGAACATGATGGTGAGAAAGACCGCGGCAAGGCTGGCGATGCCGAGCACGACGCCGCGAAAGAGCGTGAACGAGTTGACGTAGTCGCGATAGGCGTCGGGCTTCCAGATATAGAGTTCGGGCAGCGTGCTGCCGGAAAGCTCGGCCACGAAAGTGACGGTGGCGCCGGGATCGAGCGTGATCTGGAAGACATCGGATTCCGGGTCCGCCAGGCGCTCCGGCCTTATGCCGGCGCTCGGGGTCAGCGCCGCCAGGCGCGAGGCACCGAGATCGGGATGAAAGACACCGGAACCCGGCAGACGGAAGAACGGCGCCACCAGCAGGCGATCGATCTGCTGGTCGGAATCGTTGTGCAGCGCGAACAAAGCCCAGTTGGGATTGGTGCCGGATTTCGAGGCCAGGACCTCGATGCGCCTGATGATTCCGTCTTCGCCCGGAGCGGTGGAAAGCTGCACGCGGCCGTTATTGCCGGGCACGACATCGATGACGTCGGTTAGGTTGACGGCGTTGACATCCTCGGGAACCGAAATGACCTCGAAAGCCTGGGCCGGCAGGATGCCGACGAGGAAGACAGTGAGGCACATCGCGAGGGTTATGAACTGACGCATCAGGTGGCGGAATATCCTGGATTCATTCGCGAGGCGCGAAAGTGGTAGCGGGGATTTGGCCCTGCGACAAGCATTGCGCCGTACGGCGAAATTACGGCGCCAGGGTCCGTACTCATCAGGTTTCGGGCGCGTCGCGCGTCAGTGCCGGTGGCGGAAAGCCTCGAATTGCTCCCGCGTGAGCCCGAACAGCACGTGATCGGCCCAGCGCCCATCGATCTGCAGGTATTTTTCGGCGAAGCCCTCCTCCCTGAATCCGTTCTTTTCGAGGACGCGCCGTGACGCCATGTTGTGGGGAAGAAACGCTGCGTGGACCCGGTGCAGATTGAGCCCTTCGAAAGCATAGGGCAAGAGCGCACCCACAGCTTCCGTCATCAGCCCCTTGCCGGCCCAGCGCTCGCCCATCCAATAGCCGAGCGTGCCGAACTGGGCGGCGCGGCGGCGGATGTTGGAGAGCGTGATGCCGCCCACCAGTTCCTCCTTGCGCCCTTCGTCGACGAAGATGAAGAACGTGTAGTCGGTGCCCTGCATGGCTTCGAGCTGCCCGCGCTTCAGCCGCGCGAAATAGACGCCGCGCCCGAGGTCGGCTTCGGTCCAGCGCGGTTCGAACGGCTTGAGGAAACCGCGGCTCTCGTAGCGCAGGTTCCGCCATGCCCTGTAGTCCCGCGGCTGCGGCGCGCGCAGCATGACGCGCTCGCCGTGCAGTTGTGGAGTATTGTCGCGCGGGGACCAGGGCCAGAGCATAGCGTTCAGGGCCTAGTGTTTGAGGCGCGAGCCGATCGAAATATGGTCGGGGAGCTTGGAGACCGGCCCGATGCCGGCCAGCGACACCTTGTCGGTGTCGAAAATCTGCCCGGCGATCTGCCTGACCCGATCGGCGGTGATGCGGTTGATGCGATCGACCGTCTCCTGCAGCGGAATCGGACGCCCCCAGAGGATTTGCTGGCGGGCCAGTTGCCCTGCCCGCGCCGAGGGGCTTTCCAGCGACATCAGGAGCCCGGCCCGGATCTGGTTGCGCACGCGCACCACTTCCTCGTCGGTGATGGTTTCCGCCGACTTGCGCAATTCGTCGAGGACGACCGGCACGAGCTCGGTCACCTCGTCCTCGCCGGTCGCGGCGGCGACGCCGAAAATGCCGGAATCCTCGAAAGCCCAGTGGAAGGCATAGACCGAATAGCAGAGGCCGCGGCGCTCGCGGACTTCCTGGAACAGGCGCGAGCTCATGCCGCCGCCGAGGATCGAAGCCAGCACCTGGGCGGCATAAAAGCCATCGGAATTGTAGGCGCGCCCTTCCAGTCCGAGCACGATGTGGGCCTGCTCGTGGTCGGAGACCAGCCGCTCCTCGCCGCCGACATAGCGGGCCTTTTCCGGCTCGGGCGCGCCATCGGGCCGCAAGTCGTGGAAACTGTCGTTGGCGATATCGACCAATTGGTCGTGGCTGACATTGCCGGCGGCGGCGATGACCATGCGGTCGCCGACGTAATTGCGTTCCATGTAGTCGCGGATGGCGGAAGCACCCATGCCGCGCACCGAATCGGCGGTGCCGAGAATGGTGCGGCCGATCGGCTGATCGGGGAAAGCAGCCGACTGGAAGAGATCGAAGACGTGGTCATCCGGGTTGTCGCGGGCGGCGCCGATCTCCTGGATGATGACGTTCTGCTCGCGATCCAGCTCGGTCTTGTCGAACAGGGAATTCTGCAGGATATCGGCGAGGATGTCGCCGGCCAGGCCCACATCCTCCTTCAGCACGCGGGCGAAATAGCCGGTATGCTCGATGGAGGTGGCGGCGTTGAGGTCGCCCCCGACATTCTCGATGGCCTCGGCGATCTCCAGGGCATTGCGCGATTGCGTGCCCTTGAAGGCCATGTGCTCGAGCAGGTGGGAAATGCCGTGCTCGTTGGCGCGTTCGCTGCGCGAGCCGGCCTTGACCCAGACGCCGAGCGAGGCGCTTTCGAGATGCGGCATGTCGTCGGTGAGGACGGTAATGCCATTGTCGAGCCTTGTACTTCTCACGCTCCACTCCTCGTTCCGAAGCCCGCTTCGGGCCGGCTCCGTATTTGCATTCGAGCGGCGCTTTACGCGGGGCTCAGGCTCAAGCTCTCGTCCTTGCCTCGATATAGGTTTGGACTGCGCCTTCGTCGGCGGGCAATACATCATAGCGCTCGGCGCGACCGTAAAGGTCAGCCAACCACACCGGCAAAGGCGGTTCAACTCCCGTCGCAGCTTCGACCGCGGCCGGGAACTTGGCCGGATGCGCGGTGGCCAGCGAGACCATGGGCGTTGCCCCCAAGTGCTCGCGGGCCACGGCAACGCCGACGGCGCCGTGCGGATCGAGCAGATAGCCGGCATTCCTGTAGGTGTCGGCAATGGTTGCGGCGGTCGCCGCCTCGTCGGTGGTGCCGGCGGCAAATTCGGCGCGGATGGCGGCCAGCGCCGGCGCGGGCAGATCGAAGCCGCCGGATTGCTTGAGGCCCGCCATCATGCGGGCGGTGGCGGCGCCGTCGCGGCCGGTGGCCTCGAACAGCAGGCGCTCGAAATTGGACGAGATCTGGATATCCATCGACGGGCTGATCGTGGGCGAAACGCCCTGCATCTCGTAGCGGCCGGTGGCGAGCGTGCGCTTGAGGATATCGTTGGCGTTGGTCGCGATCACCAGCTTGTCGATGGGCAGGCCCATGCGCTTGGCCGCGTAGCCGGCAAAGATATCGCCGAAATTGCCGGTGGGGACGGTGAAGGAGATTTTCCGCTGCGGCGCGCCGAGCGAAACCGCGGCGGTGAAGTAATAGACGATCTGGGCGACGATGCGCCCCCAATTGATCGAGTTGACGCCCGACAGCCGGCTCGCCTCGCGAAACGGCGCGTTGCCGAACAGCGCCTTCACGATGTTCTGGCAATCGTCGAACGTGCCCTCGATGGCGATGTTGTGGACATTGGCGTCGAGCACGGTCGTCATCTGCCGGCGCTGCACTTCCGAGGTACGGCCGTTCGGATGCAGGATGAAGATGTCGAGCCGGTCGCGGCCGCGGAAGGCTTCGATGGCGGCCGAACCGGTATCGCCCGACGTCGCGCCGACGATGGTGGCGCGGCTGTCGCGGGCGGTGAGCACATGGTCCATCGCCCGCGACAGGAACTGCATGGCGACGTCCTTGAAGGCGAGCGTCGGCCCATGGAACAGTTCGAGGACGAAGTGGTTGGGCTCGATCTCGACGAGCGGGGCGACAGACGGATGCCGGAAGCCCTTATAGGCCGCATCGATCATGTCGGCGAGATCGGCATCGGCGATGTCGCCGCCGGCAAAGCGGCGGATGATGTCGAAGGCGACCTCGGCATAGGGCTTGCCGGCATAGGCCGCGATCTCGGCAGGGCTCACCTGCGGCCAGGTTTCGGGCAGATAGAGGCCGCCGTCGGAGGCAAGGCCGGCCAGCATGGCGTCGGAGAAGGAGAGCGCCGGCGCCTGGCCGCGCGAGGAAACGAAGTGCATCAGGGCCTGTACCCGAGGGCGGAGAAAAGCTGGCGCACCCTAGAGAAAGCCGCCTTGCGCCGCAAGTTTCATTGCGACGTGCCCGGTTTTGGCGGCTTTTGGCGCTTCTGGCGCCAGATCCAGCTCAACACCAGGAACGGCATTGTGAGGGCAAAGCCGAACCAGGTCATCGCATATTCGAAATGCGAATTGGGGAAGTTGATGACCGTCTCGCCGCCCTGCGGCAGCGCTCCCTCGCCCGCGGACGGCAGGTCGACATAGAGCGGCGCCAGCGGCAGCAGGCCGGGATCGATGAGCGCGGAAAGCCGGGCGGGGTCGCGCACGTAGTCGATGCGGTGCTGGGCATCTTGACCGGGCGTGAAGAGGTTCGCCGCCTCGGACCGGCGGGCAAGGCCGGTAATGGCGACGGTGCCGGCGGGCGTGTTGGGATCGTCGGCAAAGGTTTCGGCCAGCTGTTGCGGCACGAAGCCGCGATTGACCAGAACCGTGCCGCCCGCCTCGCGCACGAAGGGCACGACGACCCAGTAGCCGGGGCCGCGATACTGGCCCTTGGCGTCATCGCCAAGGCCGGTGAAGATCAGGATCGCCTCGGCCGGCACGAAATGGCCGGTGAGCGAGACCGGGGCGAAATCGTAGGCGGCGGGATCGAGCTTGGCCCAATCGGCCTCATCCGGGAAAGGCTGCGGGGGCTGCGTGCTGTGGGCAGTGACCGCCGCGATCAACGCCTGCTTTTCGCCCAGCCGGTTGAGCTGCCAGACGCCCAGCGCGATGAACAGCAGCGTCAAGAGTCCCATGAAGGCGATGAAGCCCCAGAACAAGGCCGGCCGCATGCGACGCTCGGCTACCACGTGGTCCGTCATTGCCGGCCCTCATGGGCGTCGTGCCGGTATTGCAGCGCCACCATCGTCGCCTTGAACGGGCGCAGGAGCGCAAGGCAAAGGATCAGCGTCGTCGGGATCCACAGCAGGAGATGCACGTAGGGCGCCGGGTGGAAGATCGCTTCGGTGGCGAAGGCCAGGATCATGATGATCGGGCTCACCGCGAAGATGATGAAGATCGCCGGGCCGTCGCCGCTATCGGCGAACTTGAGGTCGAGCCCGCACGCCTCGCACTTCGGCACGATCTTCAGGAAGCCGGAAAACAGCCGCCCCTTGCCGCAGCGCGGGCAACGACAGGTGAGACCGGCGAGGAACGGTGAAACCGCGGATTCGGCCATATATGCCCAGGCTCCAAAACAAAGGGGCGCGGAAATCCCCCGCGCCCCGGTTCCCATAGATGCGTTGGGCGTCAGCCGCCGTGCGCCACTGGCACGCCCCAGCTGCCCCAGACGTAGATCGAGGCGAAAAGGAACAGCCAGACCACGTCGACGAAGTGCCAGTACCAGGCGGCGAACTCGAAGCCGAGATGCGCCTTGGGCGTGAAGTCGCCGCGCTCCGCACGGATCAGGCAGACGATCAGGAAGATCGTGCCGATGATGACGTGGAAGCCGTGGAAGCCCGTGGCCATGAAGAAGGTGGCGCCGTAGATGTTGCCCGAGAACGAGAAGCCGGCTTCGCTGTATTCGATGGCCTGCACGCAGGTGAAGGTGAGGCCGAGCAGGATGGTCAGCACCAGGCCCCAGCGCAGCCCCTTGCGGTCGCCGTGCAGCAGCGCATGGTGGGCCCAGGTGACCGTGGTGCCCGAGCAGAGCAGCAGCAGCGTGTTGAACAGCGGCAGGTGGAAGGGGTCGAACAGCGTCACGCCGTTAATCGGCCAGGTGCCGCCGGTCGCCTCGACGCGGGCATATTGCTCGATGTCGTTGTGGCGGAAGAAATCGTCGAAATAGGCCCAGAACCAGGCCACGAAGAACATCACCTCGGAGGCGATGAACAGCATCATGCCGTAGCGGTGGTGCATGCGCACGACCGGCGTATGGTCGTGGCCGTTATTGGCTTCCTTGATGACGTCCGACCACCAGGCATACATCGTGTAGAGCACGCCGGCGCCACCGATCGCCATGACCCACGGCGTACCGCCATGCATCCAGACGATCGCGCCGACGGCGAGGACGAAAGCCGACAGGGAGCCGGTAAACGGCCAGGGGCTGGGGTTAACGAGGTGATAGTCGTGGTGCTTGGTGACCGCAGCCATTTAGGCGTTCCCTCACTTGTTCTCTGCGTAGAAGGTATAGGAGAGCGTGATATCACGCGTATAGTCGAGATCGTGGTCTTTTGCCATGTCGGGATCGACGAAGAAGACGACCGGCATTTCCACCCGCTGATGCGGCTGCAGCGTCTGCTGGGTGAAGCAGAAGCATTCGATCTTGTTGAAGTAGAGCCCGGCCTTGTCGGGCTGGACGTTGAAGATGGCCTGCCCGGTCGTCGGCTTGTCGGAATTGTTGACGGCAACGAAGTTGATCGTCGTCGTCGTGCCGATCTTGTCGGTGATGGGCTTGGAGGGCGTTACCGTCCAGGGCAGCGCGCCATCGACGTTGGAATCGAAGCGCACCGTGACCTCGCGGTCGATCACGCCCTTGGGGTTCTCGGTCGCCACCTGCGTCGTGCCGCCATAGCCGGTGGCCTTGCAGAAGATCTGGTAGAGCGGCACGGCGGCGAACGACAGCGCCACCATCGCCGCCACCACTCCGGTGAGGGTATAGGCCACCCAGCGGTTGCGGTTGGGGGAAATGAAAGGCTCGCTGGTCATCTCACAGGTCCCTGGTCGTGAACAGCGCCGGTCCCATCTTCACGATGGTCAGCACGTAAAAGAGAATGACGACGGCGCCCAGCACCAGCGCCAGGGCGATGGCGCGCTTGCGCTGGCCGGCGCGGCGGGCAAGCTCGGCCTCACGCTGCGGGTCGGTGGGCGGCGGCACGACGGGACCGGCCATCACCAGCCCCCGAAGCGGACGAGGAAATCGCCGGCGAGCAGCGCCAGGAAGATGACCGCGAGATAATAGAGCGAATAGGTGAAGAGCTTCCGGCCAGCCTTTTTCATCTCGACGCCGGAAAGCCTGTAGAGGCGCGCGGCGAGGACGATGAACCAGAGGCCGGAAACGGCGGCGACCGCGGCATAGAACATGCCGCCGAAGCCGATCACGGGCGGCACGAGCGTCACCGCCACGAGCAGCACGGAATAGACGAGAATCTGCAGCTTGGTCGATGCTTCCCCGGCGACGTTCGGCATCATGGGGATGCCGGCTTCCTGGTAGTCGCCCTGCTTGTAGAGCGCCAGCGCCCAGAAGTGCGGCGGCGTCCACAGGAAGATGATGGCAAAGAGCACGACGCTTTCGAGGCTGATGCCGCCGGTGACGGCGGCCCAGGCCACCATGGGCGGGAACGAGCCGGCGGCACCGCCGATGACGATGTTCTGCGGCGTCGAGCGCTTGAGCCAGGCCGTGTAGATCACGGCATAAAAGAAGATGGTGAAGGCGAGAAGGCCGGCAGCCACCCAATTGGTGGCGAGGCCCAGCGTCATCACCGAAAACACCGAGGCGATGATGCCGATGGCGAGCGCATCGTTGCGCTCCACCCGCCCCGACGGGATCGGCCGGTTGCGCGTGCGGCTCATGACGGCGTCGATGTCGCTGTCGTACCACATGTTGAGCGCGCCCGAACCGCCGGCGCCGATGGCGATCGACAGGATCGCGATGAAGGCGAGGACGGGATGGATGCCGCCGGGCGCCAGCAGCAGCCCGACAATGGCCGTGAAGACGACGAGCGACATCACGCGGGGCTTCAGGAGGGCAAAATAGTCCTCCACCCGTGCGCCGCCGGCAAATGCCGGGATGTCGTTGCTGTCTTCGATATAGGCCAAGACTTTACTTTCCTTGGGGACCGGGCGCCCTGTGGGCGCCCGTCCGGTTCGATCAGTGCGAGGAGGTCGAGCCGATACGCGGCAGGACTTCGAACTGGTGGAAGGGCGGCGGAGAGGACAGGGTCCATTCCAGGGTCGTGGCACCCTCGCCCCACGGATTGTCGCCGGCCGGACGCTTCTTGCGGGCGGCTTCCACCAGCAGGTAGAGGAAGACCAGCAGGCCTGCGAAGGTGATGTAGTAGCCGATCGAGGAGACCCGGTTCCAGAAGGCGAAGGCATCCGGATAGTCGATATAGCGGCGCGGCATGCCGGCAAGGCCGAGGAAATGCTGCGGGAAGAAGATCACGTTCACGCCGATGAAGGTGATCCAGAAGTGCAGGTTGGCCAGCTTCTCGTTGTACATGATGCCGAACATCTTGGGGTACCAGTAGTACCAGCCGGCAAAGATCGAGAAGAGCGCACCGAGCGAGAGCACGTAGTGGAAGTGCGCCACCACGTAATAGGTGTCCTGCAGCGAGCGGTCGACGCCGGCATTGGCCAGCACGACGCCGGTGACGCCACCGACGGTGAACAGGAAGATGAAGCCGATGGCCCAGAGCATGGGCGAACGGAAGGTGATGGAGCCGCCCCACATGGTGGCGATCCACGAGAAGATCTTCACGCCCGTCGGCACCGCGATGACCATCGTGGCGGCAACGAAATAGCGCTGCACGTCGAGGCTGAGGCCGGTCGTGTACATGTGGTGGGCCCACACGACGAAGCCGACGAAGCCGATGGCGACCATGGCGTAGACCATGGCGAGGTAGCCGAAGATGGGCTTTTTCGAGAAGGTCGACACGATGTGGCTGACCATGCCGAAGCCCGGCAGGATCATGATGTAGACTTCCGGATGCCCGAAGAACCAGAACAGGTGCTGGAACAGGATTGGATCACCGCCCTCGTCGGGCTTGAAGAACGAGGTGCCGAAATTGCGGTCGGTCAGCAGCATGGTGATGCCGCCCGCCAGAACCGGCAGCGACAGCAGCAGCAGGAAGGCCGTGACCAGCACCGACCACGGGAACAGCGGCATCTTGTGCAGCGTCATGCCCGGGGCGCGCATATTGAAGATCGTGGTGATGAAGTTGATGGCGCCCAGGATCGAGGAGGCACCCGCGATGTGCAGGCCCAGGATCACGAAGTCCATGGCCGGCCCGGGCTGGCCAGTCGTCGAGAAGGGCGGATAGATGGTCCAGCCGCCTCCCGCGCCGTGCAGGCCCGAGGGGCCTTCCATGAACATCGAGATGACGACGAGGGTGAAGGCGAACGGCAGCAGCCAGAACGAGATGTTGTTCATGCGCGGGAAGGCCATGTCGGGCGCGCCGATCATCAGCGGCACGAACCAGTTGGCGAAACCGCCCATCATGGCCGGCATGACCACGAAGAAGATCATGATCAGGGCGTGGGCCGTGGTGAAGACGTTGTACATCTGCTTGCCGGCATCGAGGGCGGCATCGCCGTTGACGGCGTAGACCATGGCGGCAAGGCCGTGGAAGATCTGGATGCCCGGCTCCTGCAGCTCCATGCGCATGGCGCCGGACAGGAGCGAACCAATCACACCCGCGACGATCGCGAAGATGAGGTACATCGTGCCGATGTCCTTGTGATTGGTCGAATAGACGTAGCGGCGCCAACCGGTGGGATGGTGGCCGTGGTCATGCGCGGCGGGGCCGGCCCCGTGGGTGGCGGCCTGTTCGAGAGCGTTGTTGGTCATGTCAGCCATGGCGGCGCCTCTTTTTGCTATATCTACTGCGCGGCTACTGAGCCGCCACCAAAGTCTTGTTGGCATCGTCGACCGAGCCGGCCTTGAAGGCAGCGAGCCAGGTGGCGAACTGCTCCTTGGTCACGACGCGCACGGCGATCGGCATGAAGGCGTGGTCCTTGCCGCACAGTTCCGAGCACTGGCCGAAATACATGCCGGTCTTGCGGGCATTGAACCAGGTCTCGTTGAGGCGCCCGGGAACGGCGTCGATCTTGATGCCGAAGGAGGGAACCGCGAAGGCGTGGATGACGCCGGTCGGGCTGGCGGTGATCTGCATGCGCACGGTGGTATCGACCGGCACGACGAGTTCGTTGTCGACGGCGAGCAGGCGCGGTTCGTCGCCCTTGGGCGCCGGGCCGTTGTCGTCGGTCCAGAGGTTGGAATCGAACGCCTTATTGTCTTCGTCGACATAGGTGTAGTTCCAGTACCACTGCTCGCCGGTCGCCTTGATGGTGAGGCCGGGCGCCGGAACGTCGACGTCGCCGAACGAGAAGATGTTGGTGCCGAGATACTTGCGCTGCCCGTCGGGGATGGTCAGCTGGTCGGTGAGGACCGCGAAGGACGGGATGGCGATGATGATCAGGATGATGATCGGCACCACCGTCCAGGCGATCTCGATCAGCGTGTTGTGGGTGAATGTCGCCGGCGTCGGGTTCGCCTTGGCGTTGAAGCGGAAGATGACGATTAGCAGCAGCACCAGGACGAGAACCACGATGCCGCCGATGATCCACATCAGCACGTTGTTATGGAAAGCTTCGATCGAATCCATGATCGGGGTCACGGATTCCTGGAAGCCGAGCTGGCCGTAGTCGGGTCGGCCCGCCTCCGCAGCAAGCGCGGCGCCGGGCAGCAAGGCCAGCGGCGCGGCAAGCGCAGCCCCCAAGTTACGGAAGAACTGTGCGGTCACCTATAACCCCCTTGAAGATCACGTCGGACGCGGACGGGGTTGAGGCAATAACAGCGGCATAGGCAACGCCGCCCCGACTCAACCTCGGAGCGCTTTTACTGGCCTTCCCTTAATCACATCCCAAACGCCAAGTCCATGCGGTCGGCAGCCGCAACCGTGCGTCAAAATGCGCGCGCGACCGCTTTGCCTCATGCTCGCCGTTATTGATGGGGTTGAATGGCGCGCCCGGAACGCCCGAACGTTGACAAGGCGGAAGCTGCGCCGCAAGACAGGCGGCAGGCGTAAAAACGGCACGATTCGTCAGGAGTCATCCAATAGTGAAGCCCCGATTCATGCGCAGGCTCGCCCCCTTGTTCCTGCTCGCGGCCACGGCCGCCGCCCTTCCCGTTGCGCCGGTTGCGGCGCAGGGCGTGGTGAAGGCGCAGTACGGCGACTGGCAGATGAGCTGCGACACCCCGCCGGGTGCGAGCTTCGAGCAATGCGCCATCATCCAGAACGTCACCGCCGAGGACCAGCCCAATGTCGGGCTGTCGGTGATCGCGCTCAAGACCGCCGACCGGCAGGCACGGCTGCTGCGCGTGCTGGCGCCGCTCGGCGTGCTGCTGCCCAACGGGCTCGGCCTCAATGTCGACGGCAAGGACATGGGGCGCGTGGCCTTCGTCCGGTGCCTGCCCAACGGGTGCGTGGCCGAAGTGACGATGGACGATAACCTCCTGAAGACGCTGACCGATGGCAAGAGCGCCATCTTCGTCGTCTTCAAGACGCCCGAGGAAGGCATCGGCATTCCGGTCTCGCTCAAGGGGTTCGGCGAAGGCTTTTCCAAGCTGCCCTGAGCCAACCATGGCTTAACCTTTCCGCCGCAAGCTTGCCGCATGGGATCGCAGTTCAGGAGGTCCGATGATGGAGCAGGAAAGACGCCGTACGCCCCGCCGGCGGACGCTCAAGGGAGCGATGATCGTCTTCAACGACGGACGCTCGACGATTGCCGCGACGGTGCGCAACCTCTCCGAGGACGGCGCCAACCTGCGCGTCACCAGCATTGTCGGCATCCCCGATACGTTCGGGTTGCGGCTCTCCGACGGCACGCATTACGAGTGCCGCGCCATCTGGCACAAGAGCGACGAAATCGGCGTCGCCTTCGTGCGGGCGGGCGAATAGGACTGCTGTCCCCCGGAGGCTGTTAGCGAAGCAAGCTGGACCCCGGATTAAATCCGGGGAGGACTCGTTGATGGATCGAGTTGAATACTCGATCCCCGAGGTTCCATCTTCATACCAACAACAGGTCCTCCCCGGCCTGGAGCCGGGGCCCCGCTTGTTTGTCACCCTCACCCGCCCAGGGGGACGCTGGGGCGAGATCGTGCCACGACCTTCCTTCTCCCCTTGTGGGAGAAGGTGGCGCGTCAGCGCCGGATGAGGGGTACTTTCAGCGGGTTCCCATCCCCCATTCACGAAAAAAGCCGGGCATCTTCAACCTCGGGAGAGGCAAAGAGCCCGGCAGGGTCAGGAAACTGGGCCGGCGGCAAAACCGGCCCGGGAGATGACGCCCGTCAGTAATACGGACGCCAAGTGCGTGCCCGATCGGCACGGCGATGCGCCAGGGCACCGCTGCGATCGGGGTTCCGGATGGCTTCGACGATGTCTTGGCGGCAGAGGCCCAGGTCGTCGAGGCGAAAATCTTCCAGCTCAAGCAGCTGGGTCAAAGCGACACGTCGCGCGCGGGCAGAATGGACTTTGGCAAGCCAGCGGACAATGCCGCCAAAGGGATAAGACGGGGAGGCGTCGGCCAGCGAAGACCGCTCGCCCGAAAGCAAGTAGGCCATAGGACTTCTCCATTCTGTCGGGTCCCGCGAGGGAGGGCGCGGGAAGCGAGGGAATAGCGGCGATCCGCCATTCATGGAGCGATGTAACGCGCTGGACTTCCATTCGTCCAACAAATACATTTCATCCTCGTCATCAAATCTTGTGATGGAAGAAAGATGAGCGCTCCCCTCGACCTCGACCAGTTGCAGAGCTTTTGCGCCATTGCCGATTGCGGCAGCTTCACCGAGGCGGCGCGGCGCGTCCACAAGACGCAATCGGCGGTTTCCATGCAGATCAAGCGGCTGGAAGAGCGGCTCGGCCAGGAGCTGTTCTCGCGCGACGGGCGCACGGTCGTGCTGACGAGCGAAGGCGAGGCGCTCTATTCGCGGGCGCGGCGCATGCTGCGGCTCAATGCCGAGATCGTCGACCTGTTTTCCGACGAGGATCTTTCCGGCTCGATCCGCTTCGGCGTGCCGGACGATTATGCGGTGCGGCTGCTGCCGGTGATCCTGTCGAGCTTCCAGCGCACGCATCCGCGCATCATGGTCGACGTGCGCTGCCAGCCCTCCGAGGAACTGCTCGAAGGCATGAAGAGCGGGCGCTACGATCTCATCGTCTTCACGCAGGGCACGCACCAGGAATTCGGCGAACTGTTCCGCACCGAGCGGATGTTCTGGGTCGCTTCGCATGGCGGGCGGGCGCTGGCGAGCGATCCGATCCCGCTGGCGGCGGGCTCAAACAATTGCCACTGGCGCGCCAATGCGCTCGACGTGCTCAACCGCATCGGGCGCGACTACCGCATCGCCTATACGTCGTCGAACGCCACGGCGGTGTCGAGCGCGGTGCTCGCCGACCTGGCGGTGGGCTTTCTACCGGAAAGCGCACTGCAGCCGGGCATGCGGGTGATCGCCGAGGAAAAGGGCCTGCCGCGCCTGCAGGACGCGCAGATCGCCATCATGCGGGCGAGCCACGCCTATGGCGGCATCTACGATGCGCTCGCTGCCCATATCGTTGCCAGCATGGGCAATCTCGAAGGCCACGAGCAGCAGGAAGCGGCGGAGTAGCGAGGCCGGATCGACGACAACCCCTCACCCGCCCTTCGGGCACCCTCTCCCGCAAGGGGAGAGGGCGTGAGGTGGCGCGATCCCGCCACAGCCTTCCTTCTCCCCTTGCGGGAGAAGGTGGCGGCGCAGCCGACGGATGAGGGGAAGATCGCGCCCTAGGCCGGTTCGTCGGTGTCGACGACGTCGGCGGCAGTCCCATGCTTTTCTAAGCGCTCGATGATGGCGCGAACGAGCGTCTGGGCGTCGCGCTCGTAGGCGCGGGCCTGCACCATGCGCTCCTGCGCGCTGGCGGCAGGCGCCGGCATATGGTCGCGCAACAGCCGCGAGCGCTCCTCGTTGATCCAGGCGCCGACTTCGAGGAAGGCGCGGATAGCGTCGAGTTCGGCCGGCGTGAAATATTCGAACACGGTGGTGGAGATGGCCATGAGGTCGCCGAACAGGCGCCCATTGAGCTTGCGCGTCTGCTCGGTCACCTCGATCCAGACCTTGCGGCGATCCTCGGGATCGCGCACGCGCCGCATGTAGCCGGCCTGCTCCATGCGGTCGACGAGGCTGGTGACGGCGCCGGTGGTGAGCCCCGCCGCGGTCGCCAGCTGGCCGGCGGTGACGCGGCCGATCCTGTCGACGATGTCGAGGCAGCGCCCGTCGGTGCGGTTGATGCCGAGGAACAGCGACACGCACTCGTCGTGCTGGTCCGTCGCGGCCTGATTGGTGCGAAGGGCCGAAACGAGGCGGCCGATCCGGGGATCCCAATTTTCTCTTGACGGATGATTATCTTGATCCATAAGATAATTATACATCAAGATTCTCGAAGGGTCCAGTGATGGACGGTAAAATCGCCGAGACGATCATCGAGGCGCGTGGGCTCAAGCGCACCTATAAGGCGCGCAAGACCAGTGTCGAGGCGGTGCGCGGCGTCGACCTGACCGTTCGGCGCGGCGAAATCGTCGGTTTTCTCGGGCCCAACGGCGCCGGCAAGACGACGACGCTGAAGATGCTGACCACCCTGCTCGCGCCCACCGACGGCAGCGCCATCGTCGCCGGCAGCGATTTGAGGCGCGATCCCGTCGGCGTGCGGCGCAAGATCGGCTATGTGAGCCAGGCGGGCTCGACTTCGCCGGAAGCGCGGGTGGGCGAGGAAATCGTCAGCCATGCGCGGCTCTACGGCATTGCGCCGGCGGTTTCCAGGCAGCGCGCCCAGCAATTGCTCGCAGCACTCGACCTCGCCGACATCTGGGACCGCAAATGCGGCTCGCTGTCCGGCGGGCAGCGGCGGCGACTCGACATCGTCATGGGCCTCATCCACCAGCCGGACCTGGTGTTTCTCGACGAACCCTCGACCGGGCTCGATCCACAGAGCCGGGCGAACCTCTGGACGCATATCCGCAAGCTTCGCGACGAGCTGGGGACGACTGTGTTCCTCACCACGCATTACATGGACGAGGCGGATTCGCTGTCCGACCGCATCCTCATCATCGACAAGGGCGAGATCGTTGCCGAGGGCACGCCGGCCGAGCTGAAGAAGCGTGTTTCGGGCGATGCCATAACGCTGACACTGAAAAGCAGTGAAGATGCGGCGCGGGCAGCGGAAGCGGCCGCCGGATTGACCGGCGCCGACACGCCGACGAACGAAGCCAATGTGGTGCGCCTGCACGTGCCGGATGGCGGCAGTGCCCTGCCCGTCCTGCTCGCAGATCTCGTCAGGCACGGGATCGAGGCCATCGGCGTCGAGGTCAACCGCCCGACGCTGGACGATGTTTTCCTGACCCTTACGGGCCGTTCGCTAAGGGACTGACCAAATGGTACTGAACCGGGAACAAAGCGAAGTCGTGGTGCGCGCCGTCGTCGCCGCCATGGACAAGCTCGACCATTCGCTGTGCCAATTGCGTGGGCAATGCTCGGACGAGGATTATGCCGAATATGGCGGCAAGCTCGACGCCGTGATCGGCGAGCTCACCGACACCGTGCTGGCACCGATCTTTGCCCAGCACCCCGAGCTCGAGCCGCAGCCGGCACAATCCGACGAGGACGAGGCATGAGGTTCCTGCGCGACACCTGGATCATCTTTTCGCGCGCCATGCTGCTGTCGGTGCGCCAGCCGTTATGGGTGGTGATCGGGCTGATGCAGCCGATCCTCTATCTTACGCTGTTCGGACCGCTATTGCAGACGGTAGCGAAGACGTCGGGCTTTGCCGGCGATGCCTGGCAGGTCTTCGTGCCGGGCCTCCTGGTGCAGCTCGGCATTTTCGGCGGGCTGTTCGTCGGCTTCGGCATCATCGCCGAATGGCGCTCCGGCGTCATCGACCGGCAGATGGTGACGCCCGCCGCCCGCACGGCAATCATCGCCGGTCGCGGGCTCCGCGACGTCGTAGTGATCGTGGTGCAGGCGATCGTCCTGATGGTCTGCGCCTGGTTCTTCGGGCTCCGGGTGCCGGCGGCGGCCGTGATCATCGGCCTTATCCTGATCGCGCTTTTGGGCGCAGCCTTCTCGTTCATCTCCAATGCCATCGGCATCGCCACCAAGAGCGAGGATGCGCTGGCGCCGCTGGTCAACATGCTGGCGCTGCCGATCCTGCTGCTCTCGGGCATCTTGCTGCCGATGACGCTGGCGCCGCGCTGGCTGCAGATCCTGTCGGACTTCAATCCGTTCAAGCACATCGTCGATGCGTTGCGCGCCGTGTTCCTCGGCAATTTCACCGCCCCTATCGTCGCAGTGGGGCTGGGCCTCGCCGTGGTGATGGTAGTGATCGGCGCCTGGGTCGGCAGCCGCGTGCTGGCAGCGCAAACGAAGTAAAGGGCTGGGGTCAGCCTCTGGTTAGACAGCGACCATTCTGCTTGGTCTCACCCCCTCCCCAACCCTCCCCGCAAGGGGGAGGGTGTTCATCGAGGCTGTTGCTCAATCGTCTCCCAAGTACTCGGAGCGGCACCTCCCCCCTTTGCGGGGGAGGTTGGGAGGGGGGTGACACGACCCGCATCTATCAATCCAGTCTGGCGACAAGCTCATCGAGATTGCCGAGGAACTGCTTCCAGCCGGCGATGGCGCCGCCGTAAGCCTGCTTCTGCTCGGGCCTGAAGCCTTCCTGCTCGACGCGCAGGTGCGTGCCCGAACCGGCCGGCGTCAGGGTCATCGTCACCACGCTCTTCATGGCATAGAGCGGATCGTCGTTGGCGAAATCCCAGCGATAAACCAGCTTCCGGTTGGGCTCGATGGCCAGCACTTCGCCGTCGATCACCCCGCCCCAATCGCCCTTGAACTGGAAGTGGTGGCCGATATCGGGCTTGAAATCGTTCTTCATCAGCCATTCCGCGATGAGGTGCGGCTGGGTAAGCGCCCGCCACACCTTTTCGGGCGGATGAGACATTTCGCGTTCGACGACGACGGTGCGCAGTTCGCTCGATTGGTCGGTCATTGTCTTTCTTCCTCAGCCCGCTTTGTTGAGTTTCACGGCAGCCTGGACCAGGGCGGTCAAAGCCTTTTCATCGACCTCGGCGCCTTCGGGAAAATCGATGGCGCGGCGGACATTGCCCTCAAGGCTCGAATTGAAGAGCTTTGCGGGATCGGGCAGCGCGGCGCCCTTGGCGAAGGTGAGCTTCACCGCCTTCTTGTAGGTCTCGCCGGTGCAGATGAGGCCGTCGCACGACCAGACCGGGTTCGACCACTTCCATTCCTCGACGACGCCGGAATCGGCCCCGGTGATGATGCCGCGCAGCTTCGCCAGCATGGGCCCGCGCCAGTCGGCGAGGCTTTCGATCCGTTCGTCGATCAGCCTGGAAGCGTCGGCGCTTGCCGCCTGTGGGTCGGTCTTTCTCGGCATGGGTTTCTCCGTGATTTACTCTTTACATCTTCTCGCCGGGCAGCCGGCTCGCCTGCCCGATCCAGCTGGCGAGCTGCTTTTCGTCGAACTCGCCTTCGTGGATGTGGACGTACCGCGTGTCGCCGCTTTTCGAGGAAACGGGCGGAACGGGATCGAGCGACTGGCCGCGAAAGAAGGCCAGCTTGATGTACCTGTCGAAGCAATGCAGGCTCAGGAACCAGACGTCCTTTTCCAGCCCGTAGAAGGGCGAGTTCCACTTCACCGCCTTTTCGACGCCCGGCACGGTGCGATCGATCAATTCGTCAAGGCGCTTGCCGACGGCGCTCTTCCAGTCCGGCATGGCGGCGATATAGGCATCGATCGGCGCCTGGCCGTAGCCCTTGGCGATCTGCGGGTTACCGCCGGAGAGGAGAACGACGGGCTTTTTGGGGGCTGGCGTGCTCATTGGTCCATCCTTTGCAGGAGGTCTTCGAGGGCGTCGAACTTCTTTTCCCAAAACCCCGCCATCTCGCTCGTCCAGTCGACGAGCGGCGCGAGGGCGCCGAGCTGGGCGCTGTAATGCGTCTGGCGGCCTTCATGCCGGCCGATGACGAGGCCAGCTTCCTTCAGCACGCCAAGATGCTTGGAAACGACGGGCTGGGAAACCCCCGCCTTGGCCGTCAGCGCCACGACGGTCTTTTCGCCTTCCCGGCACAGGCGTTCGAAAATGGCCCGGCGTGTCGGGTCGGCAAGCGTCCTGAACAGCAGATTCTGAGCGTGCGACATGCGGGAAATCCATACCCCGTTGGCTATGGATTAACGTATAGCCAAAGAGCTATGAATGAGTCAAGCGCAGCGAGGACGGATCAGATTTCGGCGGCTTCGAAGATGCGCGTGAGGTCGCCCTGCCATTCGCCGTGATAGAGGTCGAGCCAGCGTTCGGCGGGGGTCTTGCCGAGGCGCAGGGTTTCCTCGAGCGGCGCGAGATAGGCAGATTCGTCGCGGCCGGCGGCATTGCGGATGTTGCGGCGGGCCAGGCCGGCGCTGGCGATGGCGACGACTTCGCGGGCGAGATCGCCGACGGTGCCGAAGCGCAGGTCGTTGCCGGGAACGGGCGTGGCAAGGCCGAGGCGCGGCACGTCGGTGCGCAGGATGGCGCGCTCGCCGTCGTTCCAGTTGCGCACGAGCTGCCAGGCTTCGTCGAGCGCCAGGTCGTCGTAGAGGAGGCCAACCCAGAGCGCCGAGAGCGCGGTGATCGAGGCCTCGTCGCCCATGTCGGCGCCGCGCATTTCGAGGAACTGCTTGACGCGCACTTCCGGGAACAGGGTCGAGAGATGATCCTCCCAATCCTTGATGGTCGGCAGTTCACCGGGCAGTTGCGGGAGCGTGCCTTCGAGGAAGGCGCGGAAGCTCTCGCCGGCAACGTTGATGTACTGCTTGTCGCGGATGACGAAATACATCGGCACGTCGAGCGCGTAATCGACATAGCGCTCGTAGCCCATGCCGTCCTCGAAGGCGAAGGGCAGCATGCCGGTGCGGGCGGCGTCGGTGTTCTGCCAGATGTGCGAACGGAAGCTGAGATAGCCCGAGGGCTTGCCGTCGACGAACGGTGAATTGGCAAAGAGCGCCGTGACGATGGGCTGCAAGGCGACGCTGACGCGCAGCTTTTTGACCATGTCGGCTTCGGAGGCGAAATCGAGGTTCGACTGCACCGTGGCCGAGCGGAACATCATCGAAGTGCCGAGCGTGCCGACCTTTTCCATATAGGGCTTCATGATGCCGTAGCGCGATTTCGGCATTGCCGGGATTTCGGCGACGGACCAGAGCGGCGTGACGCCAAGGCCGAGGAAGTGGATGCCGAGTTCGCCGCCAACCGCATGCGAGACGGCGAGATGGTCGGCGGTTTCGGCGGCGGTCTCGTGCAGGTCGGCCATCGGCGCGCCGGAAAGCTCGAACTGGCCGCCCGGCTCAAGCGAGATGCCGCCGCTGGGCCCGAGATTGCGCAAGCCGATGGGGAATTCCCGGTCGTAGAACGGATGCCAGCCGGTTTTCTCTTCGATGCCGGCGATGAGGGCGCGGATGCCGTCCTCGCCGTCATAGGCGACGGGACGCAGCGGGTCTTTGTGGAAAACGTGCTTTTCGTGCTCGGTGCCGACGCGCCATTCCGATTTCGGCTTGGCGCCGCGTTCGATCGCATAGACCAGGTCGGCGCGGGATTCGATGAAGGGCGAAAGGGTTATGGCACCGGCCATGGAAACCTCTAGTACAGATGGCGGCCGGAACATATCGGCTCGCGGTGCGAAAGCAATGCTTTTATCGCCAATCGCCGATGATTGCCTGAATCACGGCCAGGCCGGCAACGGCGGCGGTGTCGGCCCTGAGGATTCTCGGGCCCAAACTGATGGGTGCAACGAAAGGTTGCCCTGAAAGCAGCGCGCGTTCCTCTGGGGAAAAGCCGCCTTCCGGTCCGACGAGGAGGCCGATACGGCGCCCGGCAAGGCGCTGCAGGTCGGCAACGGGCGAGGCGGAAGCAGCACTTTCGTCGGCAAAGACGAGGACACGGTCGCCGTGGGTTTGCGGCCAATCGGCAACCAGCTTTTCGAGCGTGATTTCGGGCGCGATCTCGGGAATGCTCAGCACTTCGCACTGCTCGGCGGCTTCGACCGCATAGGCGCGGAGCTTTTCCAGGTTGAGCCGGTGCAGTTGCGTGTAGCGGGTCATCACCGGCTGGATGCTGCCGGCGCCCATTTCCGTGGCCTTCTGCACGACATATTCGAGGCGCGCCGATTTCAGCGGCGCAAAGCCGTACCAGAGATCGGAGGGCGGGGTTTGCGGCGCCACCTGCTCGATGGCTTCAAGCGTCACGGACTTCTTGTTGTCGCCGGAAAGGCGGGCGAGCCAGGCGCCGTCGCGGCCATTGAAGACCACGACCTCGTCGCCGATGCGCTTGCGCAGCACCGCGGCGAGATAGTTCGATTGCTCGCGGTTCAAACTTACGACCACTCCCTTACCAAGAAAGGGCTCTACTAACAGGCGCGGCAGCGAAGCATGGGTGCGGGGCATTGACTCGGCGCCTTGGCAGACTAGGTTTCGCCGGGATTAGCGCAACAGGGACGGCTCATGCAAACTTCCAGCAGCGACCGGCCGGGACGGGTCGCCGATGCGGCCCGCTTCAACTGGGTCGATTCCTTTGCGCCCGATTGGCTGAAACCCTATGCGCGGCTGGCGCGCTGGGACCGGCCGATCGGCTTCTGGCTGCTGTTCTGGCCATGCGCCTGGGCGCTCGCCATGGCACCGGGGCCATGGCTCAACTGGTGGCATCTCGTCCTGATGTTCGTGGGCGCCGTGCTGATGCGCGGGGCCGGCTGCACGTTCAACGACATCGTCGATACCGACATCGACATGAAGGTGGCGCGCACGCGCTCGCGGCCGATTCCCTCGGGAGCCACCACGCGCAAGAAGGCGACCGTCTTCATGGTGGCGCAGGCGCTGCTTGGGCTCGTCGTCTTGCTGCAATTCAATGCGCTCACCATCGGGCTCGGCATCGCCTCGCTGGTGCTGGTTGCGATCTATCCCTTCATGAAGCGGGTAACCTGGTGGCCGCAGCTTTTCCTTGGCCTCGCCTTTTCCTATGGCGCCATCGTCGGCTGGACGGCCGAAACGGGTGCGCTCGGCCTGACGCCGCTGCTGCTCTATATCGGCTCGATCTGCTGGGTCATCGCCTACGATACGATCTATGCGCTGCAGGATATCGAGGACGATGCGCTGATCGGGGTGAAATCGACGGCGCGGCTTTTCGGCGATCGAGCGCGGCCGATCACGGCGCTCTTTTACGCCGCAGCCGTGGTGTTGTGGATCGCGGCAGGGCTGACATCGGGCCTCGGCCTCGGCTTCGTTGTCGGCATGATCGTGCCTGCGGCGATCCTTGCCTGGCAGATCGTAACGCTCGATATTTCGGCAACCGCCAACGCCTATGTCCGTTTCCATTCCAACCAATGGGTGGGCGTGGCCTTCACCCTGGTGATCCTTGCCGGCAAGCTGCTGCATTAGCGACACATTTCGGCAAATGCCGCAAAAGCCCCGCTTGTTCCGGCAAGTCCCGCATGCGATTTTGCCGACCGATCCTGTCAAAAAGGAAAACATGATGACTCGGAATTTGCGCTCGGCGCGAAACCAGGCCGGACTGCTGCTTCTAACCGCGGGCATGTGGCTGCCGGCCTCGGCTGCCTTCGCCCAGACCGTGACGATCGACAATATCGAAACGCCGGCCGGTCAAGGCTTCACGATCAGCGTTCCGAGCGTCGAGATGACGGATTCCAACCTCAGCGAAGACCAGGTCCGGAGCCTGTTCAAGGGCGACCTTTCCGGCAATGCCGAAGCGCTCGCCAACCTCGATGCGGCCAACATCACCATTCCCGAGATCGTCGTCACCTACGACATCAAGGCGCCCAAGGGCGACGATGAGGAAAGCGCCGCAGACGACAGCGATGCGCCCAAGAGCGACACCGAAAGCGACAAGGCCGACAACGCGGCCAATGCCGCGGAGCCGGCCGCCGGCGGCAAGGGCGAAATCCACTACAAGGACCTGGTGCTCGACAACGTCAAGGGCGGCATCGCCGCCTCGGTTTCGTTCGGCAGCATCGGCATGACCGGCGATGCCAAGAGCACCGGCCATTTCGGCAAGATGTCGATGAACAACCTCGATATCGGCCGCACGCTGAGCTTTTACGGGCTGGTGCCGGCCGGCACCGACACCGAGATGAAGACGCTCTACAGCAACTTCACCTTCGAGGGCGGCACGTTCGGTTCGGACGAGTTCTCCTGCAATATCGGCACCATGCAGCTGGCCGAGGTCAAGGCGCGGCCGCTGCAGCATTCGCTGCTGGAATTCATGCAGGTGGCCGAAGGGCTTGAGCCCGAGGAAACGCCCGATCCGGCGACGATGGGCAAGCTCATCGGCTTTTATGCCGATTTCCTGACGGCGTTCGAAACGACGCCGATGCATTTCGACGGCCTCGATTGCTCGGGCGAAACCGATGAAGACGGCCAGGTGAGCGTGAAGCTCGGCGGGCTCGACGTCGGTGCGTTCAAGCCGGGCGTCTATCCGGCCTTCACCGCCAACGACATTGCCATCACCGCCGAGGACGGCGCGGTTTCGCTGGCCAGCTTCGTGTTCAAGGAAATGGACCTGACCGAAGTGCTGAAAGTGCTGGAACCGGCGCCGGCCGAGCCCGACGATGCCTGGTTCGAGGCCAATGCCCGCAAGCTCATTCCGGGCCTTGCCGGCTTCTCGTTCAGCGGCCTCGACGGCGACGTGCCCGACGAAGACAACGAGGGCCAGCGCATCAAGTTCAAGGTCGGCGATTTCGACCTGTCGCTGGCCGATTACCGCAACGGCGTGCCGACGAACATCTCGAACAATGCCAGTGGCATCGTCATGGACGTGCCCAAGGACGGCGTCGACAATCCGCTGAGCGACCTGGCCGATTACGGCATCACCTCGATCGATGCCAGCTACGGCCTCAAGGCGCATTGGGACGAAGCGGCCGATACGATCGAGGTCGAGAACTTCACCCTGCATGGCGAAAATCTCGGTACGTTCTCGCTGTCGGGCACGCTCGGCAATGCCACGCCCGACCTCTTCTCGAACGATCTGGAAGCGGCGCAGATGGCGGCCATGGGGCTGACGGTCAAAAACGTCACCACCAATGTCGAGGATCTCGGGATCGGTGCCATCGCACTCGCCCGCGCCGGCGCCGAACAGGGCAAGTCGGCCGACGAGATGCGGCAGATGGTGGCCGGCATCGCCCAGGGTTCGGCGCTGGCGCTGCTCGGCTCCAACGAGGGCAGCCAGGCCCTGAGCCAGGCGCTCAACGCCTTCCTGATGGGGACGAACCCGGCGATCACGGTGACGCTCACCTCGATCGATCCGGCCGGCCTCGGGCTTGCCGACCTCATGGAACTGCAGAGCGATCCGACCCAGCTTTCGAGCAAGGTGAAGATCGAAGCCGCCAATAGCGGCGAGGCCAGCGCTCCGGCGGTGACGCCGCCGGCCGACGACGGCTCGCGCCAGAAGGACAAGCGCTGAACGCAGTCCTGAAATCCGGGTGGGTCACCCCCTCCCCAACCCTCCCCGCAAGGGGGAGGGTGTTGCACCGCGCATGTGGGAAACCGAGCGTTCAAAAAACTCGATGAGCACCTCCCCCCTTGCGAGGGAGGTTGGGAGGGGGGTGAGACCAGGCAGGATATCTGCGTTCCTCTCAGCATATCCCCATTCCCTCCCACTCGTTGCCGCCACCCCTTTTCGCGCAACCTTGGGGCGGGCAAAGTGTTCTCACTCGGCTGCACATTTCAGGATCATCGCCCATGGACATGCATCAGCTGCTCGCGATCGCCATCATCGCGGTGATGATGCTGACATTCATCTGGGGGCGGTTCCGATACGACATCGTGGCTTGCGGCGCGCTGCTGGTGGCGCTGGCGCTGGGGACGGTGAAGCCCGAAGAGGCCTTCACCGGCTTTGCCGACGACATCGTCATCATCGTCGGCAGCGCGCTGGTCGTTTCCGGCGCCGTCGCCAAGTCGGGCGTGATGGAAGCGGCCGTGCAGCGGCTGGCGCCGAACGTCACCTCGCCGCGCATGCAATTGCTGCTGCTGGTCGGCGTGGTGACCGTGCTTTCGGCCTTCGTCAAGAATATCGGGGCGCTGGCGATCATGATCCCCATCGCCTTCCAGATGGCGCGGCGCTCGGGCGTTTCGCCCTCGATGTTCCTGATGCCGATGTCGTTCGGCTCGCTCCTGGGGGGCTTGATGACGCTGATCGGGACTTCGCCCAACATCATCGTCTCGCGGGTGCGCGCCGATCTCATCGGCACGCCCTTCCGCATGTTCGACTTCACGCCGGTGGCGCTGCCGCTGGCGATCACCGGCATCGTCTTCCTCACCTGCTTTTACTGGCTGCTGCCCAAGCGCCAGCGCGAAGACCTGTCGCTCGACGAAGCCATCGAGATCGACAATTACACGACGGAAGCACGCGTCACCGAAGAGTCCAGCGTCGCCGAGAAGACCGTGGCGGACCTGCACAAGCTCGCGGGCGGCGATGCCATGGTGACGGCGATCCTGCGGCAGGGTCGGCGGCGCACGCCCCTGCCCGACGCCGTACTGCGGCCGGGCGATATCCTGCTGCTGGAAGGCGGGCAGGAAGCGCTGGACAAGCTGGTGGCGCAGGGCAAGCTGAAGCTCGCCGGCCGGCAGGTGGACAGCGAGGAGCCGGCCGAGGAGATCGGCGCCGTCGAGGCGATCATCGGGCAGAATTCCAGTCTCGTTGGGCTCTCGGCGCAGCAATTGTCGCTGTTCCACCGCACGGGCCTCAATCTCCTGGCCGTGAGCCGGCGCGACAAGCGCTTCACCGAGCGGCTGCGCCAGATCCGGCTCGAGGCCGGCGACATCATCGTGCTGCAGGGCAATCTCAAGCGGCTGCCTGACCTCTTGCGCGAGTTCGACTGCCTGCCGCTGGCCGATCGGCAGGTGCGGCTCGGTAGCGTACGCAACGGCATCGTGCCGATCACCATTCTCGTCCTCGCCATGGCGGCGACGGCGCTGGGCCTGGTGCCGGTGGCGGTGGCGTTCTTTGCGGCGGCGGTCGCCATGGTGCTGTTCGGCTCGGTGACGCTGCGCGAGGTCTATGGGCTGCTCGATGCGCCCATCCTCATCATGCTGGCGGCGCTGATCCCGGTCAGCAATTCGCTGCAAACGAGCGGTGCGACCGGCGTGCTCGGCAGCTGGCTGGCGACGATCGCCGCCAACCTGCCGCCCTACGGGGCGCTGGCGCTGATCATGGTGGCGGCGATGGCGGTGACGCCGTTCCTCAATAACGCGGCGACGGTGCTGGTGATGGCGCCGATCGCGGTGAGCTTTGCCGGCGACCTCGGCCTCAAGCCGGAAGCCTTCCTGATGGCGGTGGCGATCGGCGCCGGCTGCGATTTCCTCACGCCCATCGGCCATCAGTGCAACACGCTGGTGATGGGGCCGGGCGGCTACAAATTCTCGGATTATTCGCGGCTCGGCGCACCGCTCTCGGTGTTGGTCGTGCTGGTCTCGGTGCCGCTGCTGCTGATGGTGTGGCCGGTGGCGTGAGCCAAAACATCGAGGCCGACCGCCTAAGCGATCGGCCTCAAACGTTGGCTCTGGAGGAAGCTTACGTTGACCGGCGGAAATCGGGGGCTGACCCCGCCGGTTCCTTAGCAACGGCGGCGCGGTAAAATGGTTGCGCCGGCCCGACGAATTTTCTTTGTCCTGTCGTGGCAAGGTGAAACAATAGCCGGGTTCGGGCGGCAGGGCTGCCCCATTCCCAGCCGGCATTCTTCTATTGCGCCGGCACTCAATCTTTATTTTGGAGGACTGCAATGGAAACCCACCAATTGGGCAGTCAAGGACTTATCGTCAGCCGGGAAGGGCTCGGCTGCATGGGCATGAGCGCGTTTTACGGGCCGAGCGACGAACAGGAATCGCTGGCAACGCTCGCCCGCGCCATCGATCTCGGCATCACCTTGTTCGACACCGCCGAAATCTACGGGCCGTTCAAGAACGAGATGCTGCTTGCCAAGGCCTTCAAGGGCAAGCGCGACAAGGTCGTGATCGCAACCAAGGTCGGCTCGGAAGTGACCGACGAGGGCGAGCGCAAGGAGATCAACGGCCGGCCGGACTACATCCGCAAGGCCATCGACCGGTCGCTCAAGCACCTGCAGACCGACCACGTCGATCTTTACTACCTGCACCGGATCGACCCGAAAGTGCCGATCGAGGACACGGTCGGCGCGCTGGGCGAGCTGGTTGCGGCCGGCAAGGTGCGCACGATCGGCGTTTCGGAAGCATCGCCCGAAACCATCCGCAAGGCGCATGCCGTGCACCCGCTGACCGCCGTGCAGACCGAATATTCGCTGTTCGAGCGGAGCGTCGAAACCAATGGCGTGCTCGACACGGTGCGCGAGCTCGGCATCGGGTTCGTGCCCTATTCACCGCTGGGCCGCGGCCTGCTGACGGGCGAGTTCAAGAACCCCGCCAACCTGCCGGAGGGCGATTTCCGGCGCAGCAATCCGCGCTGGGAAGGCGCGAATTTCGACAAGAACGTGAAGCTCGTCGAGCGTGTCGAGGCGATCGCCAGGCGCAAGGGCATCAAGCCCGGGCAGCTGGCGCTGGCCTGGGTGATGCAGCAGGGCACGACCCCGATCCCCGGCACGCGGCGCATCAAATACCTGGAAGAGAACGTCGCGGCGGCCGAAATCACGCTCGACAAGACCGAACTGGAAGAGCTCGACGAAGCCGTGCCGGCCGGTGCCGTAGCCGGCGATCGCTACCCGCCGGGCGGCATGGCGACGCTGAATCACTGAGGGGAACGAGTAATCAGGAGAAATCCGGGTTGATTTCACCCCCTCCCCAACCCTCCCCGCAAGGGGGAGGGTGCTCATCGAAGCTGTGGCTCGATCCCCGCAAAATACTCTGAGGGGCACCTCCCCCCTTGCGGGGGAGGTTGGGAGGGGGGTGAAGCCAAGCAGGATGCCTGCCTATTGCCCACACACCAAAAACGACAAGGCCGGCCGCACCACGGGCCGGCCTTGTCGCAAGGCTCTGGAGGTTGAAAGCCTAGTTTGCTTCGCGTTCGCCGGGCTTGCGGCGATTGAGGAAGCGCGGGCGGCGGCCAGCTTCGGCCGAAAGCCTGCGGCGCGACGTCGTCTGGCCGAGCAGCACGCCGTCGACCTGCTGCGAATAGGGCAGGAGCGAACCGTCGCCGGCACGGATATAGAGCGGCAGGCGGAGCTTGCGGCCCCAGTTCTGCCATTCGGCAACGACGTTGTGGTTGCCCATTTCCTCGAAGACACGGTAGTTGAGTTCGGGGTCGCCGTGGACCAGTTCGATGGCGCTGATCAGCACGCCTTCGTCGTTGATGGTGGTGGAAACGGCAACGCCGACATATTCATCCACCGGAACCTTGATCTTGATGGCGACGCCGCTCTTTTCCAGCGTCTTGCGCACGGTGACGGTCTTGACCGGCTCGCGCGGACCGTTGTCGTTGGCGGCGCCGAACGGCCGAGGCAGAGGGGCAGGCGCGGGCTTGCCCCTGAACATCACGACGACCGACGGCGCTGCCATCTCCACACCACGAACCATCTTCTTCAGCCTTCCTGTCAACTAGCGAGAGCTTGTTTTTGGTGCCCTCTTTATGTGACCCCAATCTAGCGCGCCCCCTTTCCGGCCGGCTTAAGAAACTGGGTTAAGTTTAGGTTGTTTTGAAAAGGGTTAGCGGCTTCTCACCAGGTGTAACGGCACATTTACCGTGGCCGTTCCGGAGGTTAGGCGGCAACCGCGACGACGGCCCTGATCTCGGCCAGGACCGCCCCGGCCTGGGCCGAAAGCTCGGCGCCGCTGCGCGTGGTAACGCCCACCGGCCCGAGCGTGCCGCCGACATCGACGGGCAAGCGCACGAGCTGGCCGGTTTCGAGATCATCGGCGACGACGCCGAGCGAGATGATCCACACGGCATCCTCGATAAGGGTATAGGAGCGCCCCAGCGAATTGGAGACGGTCTCGATGGTCGAGGCCGGATTGCCGACGGCGCCGGCGAGCAGCAGCGTTTCGACGGCCGGCCAGATGATGGCCTGGCGCGGCGGCACGATGAGGCTGAAGGCGGAAAGGTCGCGCAGGTCGATAGTGCCGCTGCCGGCAAGCGGATGGCCGGGCCGCACGACGAGCGCCAGTTCCTCGGAATAGAGATGCTCGAAGGAGAACCCGTCCATCGCCTGCGGGTTGGCCATGCGGCCGACAACGAATTCGATGGTCGCGGTGCGCAACAGTTCGAGCAGGTACGGGCTCGGCCCGCTTTCGACCAGCACCCGGCAGGCAAAGGACGAGGCGGCAAAGCGCCTGAGCGCGCGCGGCACGATGCCGGCCTCGACCGAAGGCAGCGCGCCGAAGGCGACGAGCCCCCTGCCCGTCCGCGCCTCCTCCAGCGCTTCGACGCCCTGGCGCAGGGTCGCCATGCCGGCCGTGGCGAAGCGCTCGAACATCTCGCCATGGGCAGTCAGCGTCAGGGCGCGGCGCGACCGATCGAACAGCGGCACGCCAAGGATGGCTTCGAGCTCGGCCAGGGCCTTGGAGACGGCCGGCTGCGTCATGCCCAGTTCGGCGCCGGCGCGGGCGACGCCCCCGGCCCGCACCGTTTCGAGGAAAGACGCAAGATGGCGCAACTTGATGCGCGGATCGAGCCCGAGAGCCATTTTCATTCCATCCGGTTATGAATTAGCGCGAGATTATCATTTTTCCCGCGCGATATGGAATGATTGTATGCCGCATCTGTTATCTGTGAGACTGCAATGGCTGAATTTCTGAGCCTCAAGGAGGCGGTGGCGCGCAACCTCAAGCACGGCGATACCGCCGCGTTCGAGGGCTTTACCCATCTCATTCCGCATGCGGCGGCGCATGAAGCGATCCGGCAGGGCATAAAGGACCTGACGCTGATCCGCATGACGCCCGACATCGTCTATGACCAGATGATCGGGATGGGGCTGGCAAAGAAAGTCATCTTCTCTTACGCGGGCAATCCGGGCGTCGGCCTGCTGCGGCGCATGCGCGACGCCATCGAGCACCAGTATCCGCGCGCCATCGAAACGGTCGAGCACTCGCATTCGGCAATGGCGCAGGCCTACGAGGCGGGCGCTGCCGGCCTGCCGCTGGCGGTGTTCCGCGGCTACAAGGGCGCCGACCTCGCCAAGGTCAATCCCGACATCAAGACGGTCACCTGCCCCTTCACCGGCGAGGAACTGGCTGCCGTGCCGGCGCACCGGCCGGACGTCGCCTTCATCCATGCGCAAAAGGCCAGCAAGCAGGGCGACGTGCTGATCGAGGGCATAATCGGCGTGCAGAAGGAGGCAGCGCTCGCCGCCAGGCGCGTCGTGGTGACGGTCGAAGAAGTCGTGCCGGATTTTTCGGGCCTGCATCCGAACCTTTGCATCCTGCCGCACTGGACCATCGATGCCATCGCCGTGGTGCCGGGCGGGGCGCACCCTTCCTATACCTACGGCTATTACGAGCGCGACAACGCCGCCTATATCGAATGGGACAAGATCTCGTCCGACCGCGAGGCGTTCACGGCCTGGATGCAGGCCAATGTGCTGGATGCGGGGCCCGAAGTCTTCGCCGAACGGGTAAAGGGGCTCTGAGATGGATTTCACCGCAAACGAGATGATGACCATCGCCGCCGCCCGCGCGCTCTCCAGCAAGGACGTGTGCTTCGTCGGCATCGGGGCGCCTTCGGCCGCCTGCAACGTGGCGCGGCTGACGCATGCGCCCGACATCACGCTGATCTACGAGAGCGGAACGATCGGCACGGCGCCGGACGTGCTGCCGCTCTCCATCGGCGACGGCGAATTGTGCGAGACGGCGCTCACGACGGTCAGCGTGCCGGAAATGTTCCGCTACTGGCTGATGGGCGGGCGCATTTCCATCGGCTTTCTCGGCGCCGCGCAGCTCGATCGCTTCGGCAATATCAACACCACGGTCATCGGCGATTACCGCCAGCCGAAGGTGCGGCTGCCGGGCGGCGGCGGCGCGCCGGAGATCGCCGTTTCCTGCCAGGAGATCTTCATCACCCTGAAGCAGGCGCAGCGCTCGATGGTGGAAAAGATCGACTTCTACACCTCGTTCGGGTACGGCGATGGCGGCGACCACCGCCAGCGGCTCGGCATCAAGACCAAGGGACCGACCCGGCTCATCACCGACCTCGCCATCTGGAAGCCCGATCCGGAAACGAAGGAATTCACGGTGACGTCGCTCCATCCGGGCGTGACGCGCGAAATGGTGCAGGAAACCTGCGGCTGGCGCGTGCGCTATGCCGACAGTCTCGACGAAACGCCACCGCCGACGGCGCTGGAATTGGAAACGCTGCGCGATCTCACGGCGCGCACGGCGGCCGCACATGCCGGCAAGGGAAAGAACAATGGCTGAGGCTTTCATCTGTGCATACCTCCGCACCCCCATCGGGCGGTTCGGCGGCGTGCTGGCGCCCGTCCGCAGCGACGATCTTGCCGCCATTCCGCTAAAGGCGCTGATGGCGGCCAATGCCGGCGTCGACTGGGAGGCGGTGGACGACGTGATCTTCGGCTGCGCCAACCAGGCGGGCGAGGACAACCGTAATGTTGCCCGCATGAGCCTGCTGCTCGCCGGGCTGCCGGTGGGCGTATCCGGCACGACGATCAATCGCCTCTGCGGCTCGGGCATGGATGCGGTCATCACCGCCGCCCGCGCCATCCGCGCCGGCGAAGCCGATCTCATCGTCGCCGGCGGCGTCGAGTCGATGAGCCGGGCGCCGTTCGTGCTGCCCAAGGCCGAGACGGCCTATTCACGCAATGCCGAAATCTACGACACGACGATCGGCTGGCGCTTCGTCAATCCGCTGATGAAAAAGCAATACGGCGTCGATTCCATGCCGGAGACCGGCGAGAACGTCGCCGAGGATTACAAGGTCAGCCGCGAAGACCAGGACGCCTTTGCGCTCAGGAGCCAGCAGAAGGCGGCGGCGGCGCAGCAGAACGGGCGGCTGGCGAAAGAAATCGTGCCGGTGACGATCCCGCGCCGCAAGGCCGACCCGCTCGTGGTCGACAAGGACGAGCACCCGCGCGACACGAGCCTCGAGGCCCTGGCGCGGCTGCCGACGCCGTTCCGCGAGGGCGGCACGGTGACGGCGGGCAACGCTTCGGGCGTCAACGACGGCGCGGCGGCGCTGATCGTCGCCTCGGAAGCGGCAATCAGGACGTATGGCCTCACGCCGCTTGCCCGCGTGCTCGGCGGTGCTGCGGCGGGCGTGCCGCCCCGCATCATGGGCATGGGGCCGGCGCCGGCGACCAAAAAACTCTGTGCCCGGCTGGGCATCAAACCGACCGATTTCGACGTGATCGAACTCAACGAGGCCTTTGCCAGCCAGGGCCTCGCCGTGCTGCGCGAACTCGGGCTTGCCGACGATGCGCCGCAGGTCAACCGCAATGGCGGCGCCATCGCGCTCGGCCACCCGCTCGGCATGTCGGGCGCGCGCATCACCGGCACTGCGGCGCTGGAACTCTCGCTCAGCGGCGGCAAGCGGGCGCTGGCGACGATGTGCATCGGCGTCGGCCAGGGCATCGCTATCGCGCTGGAGCGGCCGAACTAGGTCAACCCTGCCAGACGACGGCGCTCCACTTGCCGAGCGTCAGCATGCCACTGGCGACGGACCAGTCGCCGGTGGTGGCCTCAGGCGCGGTGATGCCGCAGTCGAGGTGCAGTTCGGCGCCGGTCGGGTTCAGCGCCATGCTGTAGAGCCCGGCATCGAATTTCCAGGTGACGATGATGCCGTCGCCCTGCCGCACCGAGCGGGCGGAGCGGCAGCGCGTCGCCGACAGCGGCCAGACGATATTGCGGCGCAGGTCCACCAGTTGGCGGAAGCGCGTAAGCGCCGCCTGGTGCTGGGGCTCCGAATATTCCTGCCAATCGAGCTTGGCGCGTTCGAAGGTCTCGAGCGCCTGCGGATCGGGCAGGCCTTCCGGCCCGACGGTCTCGTTGAAGATTTCGGCCATCTGCGTGTAGCGGTCGGCGCGCTTTCGCGCCGCCACCTCTTCAGGCAGGTCGAAAAAGAACGGAAAGCCGCAGCTGAGGTTTGCTTCCTCGCCCATGAAGAACAGCGGTATCTGCGGATTGAGCAGGACGAGGAAACGGCAGAAATCGAGCCGTTGCGGATCGATGCGGTCGACCAGGCGCTTGCCGTCGGCGCGATTGCCGATCTGGTCGTGGTTCTGCGAGAAATCGACGAAGGCCTGCGGCGGCAGGTAGCTGGCCGGTTCCTCGCGGGTGCGGCCGTCGCTGTCGGGGCCCGCATCGCCATCGTGCACGAAGCCGTCGGCCAGCGACTTTTCGAGATCGGCAATGGCGTCGCGGTCTGAATCGCCGCCATAGCCGCGCTTGGTTTCGCCGGTGACGAGGAAGTTGAGCACGTGGTGGAAATCGTCGTTCCACTGTGCGGTGAAATCGACGGGCTCGTCGTCCTGCTCGTTGCGCGTCAGCCAGTGGGCATTGTTGCCGACATTCTCGATGACCAGGATGGCGTCCGGCTTGTCGGCGCGGGCGGCCTTGGCCAGTTCGCCGAGGAAGAGGTCGCGCTGCTCGGTGCCGATCTCGTGCACGGCATCGAAGCGCACGCCGTCGAAATCGTAGCCGGCCAGCCAGTAGCAGACATTTTCATAATAGAAGCGCCGGACCTGCTCCCGGGCGAAATCGATGCCCGGTCCCCAGGGCGTTGCGATATGGGGGTCGAACCATTCGGGGGCATAATCGGCGAGGAAATTGCCGGTCTCGCCGAAATGGTTGTAGACGGCATCGACGATCATCGCGAGGCCGAGTTCGTGGCCCCTGTCGACCAGGGTGCAAAGGTCGTCCGGGCTGCCATAGGCTTCGTCGGGCGCAAAGATCAGCGTGCCGTCATAGCCCCAGTTGCGGCTGCCGGGAAAATCGTTGAGCGGCATCAGTTCGATGGCGGTGTAGCCGGCATCGCGAAAGTGCGTGAGCCGGTCGGCAAACGCGGCGAACGTGCCCTCGGGCGTTGCCGTGCCGATGTGGATTTCAGCGATGATGGCTTCGTGCCAGCGCCGGACGGAATGGTCGCGATCCGGGTGCAGCGGCAGCACGGTGACGACGCTCCAGCCGGCGCTGTCGCCGTCCTGCCGGCGCGAGGCGGGATCGGGAAACAGCATGGTGCCGCTCTGGAACTTGTAGCGGGCGCCGGCCCCGATGCCGGGAACGGTGACGGCCCAGAACCCGTCGTCGACTTTTCTCGCCGGTATCGGTGCAAACCCGCGCACCACGACCGAAAGTTCAGGCAGCGAGGGTGCCCAGAGACGGAAGGTTACGCCTTCTTCCGAAACGACAGGACCGAACCGAAATTGCATGAAGGATATTCCGAGCGATTGCGCGAACGACAACCGGCAAGGCTTCGCTTTGGTTGCAGGCGGTCGGGCTCGGCCAACAAGCGCTATTCTGCCTCTCCCCGGAAAATGCGAAAAACTTCGCCAACGCTGTCGATCGGGGCAACTTTCGTTCGTCGTTACGTTTGAAGGCGCAGGAGGAAAAGGAGAATTGCCATGCGTTTCATGATCATCGTCAAGGCCACGCCCGAGAGCGAAGCCGATGTCATGCCGACCTCGCAGGAACTGGCCGAGATGGGCAAGTTCAACGAGGAACTGATCAAGGCCGGTGTGATGCTGGCCGGCGAAGGGCTGAAGTCGACCCGCCACGGCGCCCGGCTCAAATACGACAAGGGCGGCGTCACCGTCACCGATGGCCCGTTCACCGAAACCAAGGAGCTGATCGCCGGCTTCTGGATCATCGAGGTGAAATCGCGCGACGAGGCGCTGGCCTGGATGAAGCGCGCGCCGTTCAACAATGGCGAGGAACTCGAAGTGCGGCAGGTGTTCGAAACCGAGGACTTTGCCGTCGACGACGTCAGCCGCGATGCGCTGGAAAAGGAACAGGCCTGGCGCGAGGCGACGCAGAAGCCCGTCGGCCGGTAAAGCCGATCACATGCACGGGCTTGCGGCGGCGGAGCGGAACTGGTCTGATCCGCCGCCATGGAAAGTGCTGCTGAAACCCGACGCGCCATCGACGCCGTGTTCCGGATCGAATCGCCCCGGCTCATCGCCGGGCTTACGCGCATGGTGCGCGACGTCGGCCTTGCCGAGGAACTGGCGCAGGATGCGCTGGTCACCGCGCTCAGCCAATGGCCGGAGAGCGGCGTGCCGCGCAATCCGGGAGCCTGGCTGATGACGACGGCCAAGCGACGCGGCATCGACCTCATCCGCCGCCGCAAGATGGCCGATCGCAAGCATGTCGCGGTCGAATACGAGATGGAGATGGACCAGGAAGCGGCGGTGGAAGCGCTGGAATCGAGCATCGACGCACCCGATGGCGACGACATGCTGAACCTCATGTTCACCGCCTGCCACCCCGTGCTGCCGACCGAGGCGCGGCTGGCGCTGACGCTCAGGCTCCTCGGCGGGCTCACCACCGAAGAGGTGGCGCGCGCCTTCCTCGTGCCGGAGCCGACGATGGCGCAGCGCATCGTGCGCGCCAAGCGGGCGCTGGCCGAGGCCAAGGTGGGCTTCGAAGTGCCGCGCGGCGACGAGCGCACGGCCCGCATCGCCTCGGTGCTCGACGTCATCTACCTCATCTTCAACGAAGGCTATTCGGCGACCAGTGGCAGCGACTGGATCAGGCCGCAACTCTGCGAGGACGCGCTCAGGCTCGGCCGCATGCTGGCCGAACTCGCCCCCAACGAGCCGGAAGTGCACGGGCTGGTGGCGCTGATGGAAATCCAGCAATCGCGCGCCAAGGCCCGCATCGACCGCAACGGCGAGCCGATCCTGCTCAACGACCAGGATCGCAGCCGCTGGGACCAGATGCTGATCCGCCGCGGCCTTGCCGCCCTCGAACGCGCCGCGGCGCTCGGTCGCCTTGCCGGCCCCTATGCGCTGCAGGCCTCGATCGCCGCCTGCCATGCGCGGGCGCGCACGGCCGCGGACACCGATTGGGGGACGATCGCCGCGCTTTACGGCGCGCTCGTTGCCATCATGCCCTCGCCGGTGGTCGAACTGAACCGCGCCGTGGCCATCGGCATGGCGCAGGGGCCGGAAGCCGGGCTGGCGCTCGCCGATGGGCTGATGGATGTGCCGGCGCTCAAGAACTATCACCTGCTGCCGACGGTGCGCGCCAATCTGTTGCGGCAGTTGGGCCGCATGGACGAAGCCCGCGCCGAGTTCGAACGCGCCGCCGGCATGGCGCGCAGCGACCGCGAAAGGACGGTACTGCTGAAGGAAGCGCAGAGCTGCATGAACTAGGGACTGCAGTTCTTATACAAATCGTGCCCCAACGTCCCCTCGCCCCTCAGGGGAGAGGGACAGGGTGAGGGGTGGGCCGAGTGCTTATCACTCGCCTTTCACCCCTCATCCGGCGCTATGCGCCACCTTCTCCCCTGAGGGGAGAAGGGAGGGGAGAGCTCAGCGTCTGTCAGCGGCTCGCCCAGAGCAGGCCGCGCGTCAGGATGGTCCGCACCTCGCGGATTTCCAGTTCCGGCGCCTGGTGGCCGAGGGAGGAGTAGAACACCCGGCCCTTGCCGAATTTCGATTTATAGACCACCGGCATCACCGTGCCCTCGATCCACGGATCGTGCTCGCCGCTGAACGTCGTCGTCGCCAGCACTTCCACGGCCGGATCGTAGTTGAGGTAATATTGCTCGGACGTGTGCTCAAAGCTTTCGAGGCCGGCCATGATCGGATCGTCGGCCCGCGTCACATCGACCCGATAGGTGATGATGTTGCCCGGATGGGCCACCCAATAGCTGCCGGCCATGTAGCGAAACGGCACGCAGTCGCGGAACGTCGTGGCGAGGCCGTGGTGATACCCGGCCAGCCCGGTGCCGGCCTTCACCGCCTCGACCAGCGGCCGCATCGCCTCGCGGCTCATCTCGCCGCCGGTGACGACCGGCACGACGAGGTCGGTTTCGCCGATATCGGGCGCGACCAGCGCCTGGTAGTTGTCGGTCACCGTCACCGCATAATCGTTATCGGCGAGGATGCCCGCAACCACCTCGGCCCCCTGACGCGGCGTATGCAGCTCCATGCCGCCGTAAACGATGAGCGCTTTTTTCTGCGGCATGGCCGTCTCCTTTACTGGCGCCCGACCACTTCGGGGCGGTGCACGCCTTTCGGGCGATACGGCAGAAGGTGGGCGAGGCCGAGCGTTTCGGCCATGAGCCAGGCGACCGACAGCCACATCTCGGTGCCCTGCAGGCCCGGTCTGTGCCCCGTGGCAAAGGCGAGGCCTTCGCCGTCGATCCAGAGCCCGGCGATGCGCTGCACCTCGTTGCCGGCCAGTTCCTCGATATGGGAATGGCGATAGCTCGTCTGCTTGCCGGCCAGCCACAGCGGATGGATGGTGTCGAGCAGGTTGCAGGCGGTGTAGGTCGCCCCGACGAAGCCCTTGTAGGCGCGGTAATAGGCAAAGACCGCATCGATATTGGATTGCGGCCGCGGCACCGGCACGCCGAACTGTGCGTAGGTCCCGCGCGTCAGCCGGTAATAGCCGTTGACCGGTTGCAACAGGCCTTCGGCGCGCGTGGCCATGCCCCAAAGGCCGGTGATCGGATCGACGTTGAGCGCCAGCCAGCCGAACAGCGTTTCGAGCGTCGTGCCCGTCGTGTGGTAGCGCCCGTTGAAATAGAGCGCCGTGCCGATGGCATCGACCACCGAGCCGGCACTCCAGGCACGGTCGCGCCAGGCGAGGCCATCGAGCCAGGCGATGAGCTCGGCCGGCGCGATCTCCACCGCTTCCACGCGATGCAAGGGCGCCGCGCCCAGGCATTCGAGCGCATAGCCGACGGCCAGCACGTTGTAGAGCGCGAGCCCGTTGTCGCGCAGGGCTGTGCCGGGCTCGGGCGGCTGGAACGGATCGGGCCAGAGGCCGGTTTCCGGGTCCTGCACGGCCTGCAGGCGCTCGATGGCCGCCTCCCTGTCCAGGCCTTCCGGCACGGCATCGAAGGCGGCGGCGATCTCGATGGCATCGCAGAGATGCCGTATGCTCGGACGCGGCTTGTTGCTCGCATCGACCGAAAGATAATTCCCCTCGCCATCGCGATTGCGGGCGAGCACGTCCGGCCATTGCGCCGCCGCCTTTTCCCCGAGCTTAACGATCGCCGTTTCGACACGGCTGCGCGCCGAGCGGCCGATACCGGCGGGCGCCTTGCCCTCGGCATCGCCGCGCTTGCGCACGATACGCGCCGGCACGCCGGCGACCACCGACATCGGTGGCACGTCCCTGGAAACGACCGCGCCGGCGGCGATCACCGAGCCCTTGCCGACGGTGACGCCGTCGAGGATCACGGCATTGGCGCCGATCCAGACATCGTCCTCGATGGTGATGCCCTCTTCGCTCACGCCCTGCCGCCAGATCGGGCGGGTCGTGTCGTCGAAATTGTGGGTGAAGCCGACGATGGTGACGTGCGAGGCGATGCGCACGCCCTCGCCGCATTTCACCCGGCCCGAAATGCAGGCATAGGAATTGACGGTGGAATGGGCGCCGATCTCGACATGGCCGCGCACCAGCGCGTAGCCGGCGATCCAGCTGTTCTCGCCCATCACCAGGCTTTCGGTGAAGACGCGCGCATCGTTGGCGACGTACGAGGTCGGCGCGAACTTGCCGCCGGCATGGCGTTCGAGCCCGCGCTTGCGCCGCTCCTGCTCGGGGCTGCCGATATCCTCGGGCTTCCGCTCCCAGGTCAGCCATTGCAGCATGTCATGGCGGGTATTGCCGAGGGCGTATTCGGCCTGGTCGTCGTTGTCGGGCGTGGGCTGGTTGAGGGTCATGCAAGTAACGGCAGCGCCGCGGGTTCGATGGCAAAACGCATGGGCTCGCCGGCGATGAAGCGCTCGATCTCCTCGACGGTGATGCGGCCGAGCCGCGCCCGTTCGGTCCCGGCGGCCCCGGCAACATGCGGCGTCAGGAAGACGTTGTCGAGCGTATAGAACTCGGAATCGGGCGGCGGGATCTCCGGATCGGTAACGTCGATCACGGCATCGATGCGGCCGGTGCGCAGTTCCGCCAGCAGCGCGTCCTCGTCGATCAGCGCGCCGCGCGCCGTGTTGATGAGCGTTGCGCCATCGCGCATGAGGCCGAGTTCGCGCACGCCCAGCATGTGGCGGGTGCTGGGGAGCGAGGGCGCATGCACCGAAACCACGTCGCTATTGGCGAGCAGGTCGTCGAGTTCGACAAGTTCGGCAAAGGCGGTGACCGGATCGCCGCTATGCACGTACGGATCGTAGAGCAGCACGTCGAAATCGAACGGTTCGAGGAAGGCCGCAACCTTGCGGCCGATACGCGAGGCGCCGATGAGCCCCACCGTCCTGCGGTAATTGCCGATCGGCTGGTCCATCACTTCATGGGCGAGGCGGCGCGAATGGTCGGCGAGATAGAGCTGGCGCAGGCGGAAGACCTGCTTGTTGGCAAAGATGATCGCGGCCAAAGTATATTCGGCGACGGGAATGGCATTGGCGTCGGCGGCGTGCGTCACGGCAATGCCGGCATCGTAGATTTCCGGCTCGATGAGATATTTCACCGTACCGGCGGAATGGGCGATGAGCTTCAGGCGCGGCGCCATGGCGATGACGCGGGCATCGACCACGGGGCAACCCCAGCCGGTGACGAGGATTTCGGTTTCGGCCAGCAGGCGGCGGGCCCGCGGCGTCGAAAAATCCTCGATCGGCTCGGTATCGAGGATATCGCAGGAGGTGGCGAGGCGCGCGAGCAGATCCGGCTCGAACACATAGCGCGTTCGGGCCTTGGACATGGCAAAGGCAAGCTTGGGTCGCGTCATTTGCGGGCCGCCACGTCGATGGCGCTGACGCGCACGCCCTCGCGCCGGAAGAGCTCTTCGAGTTCGGCGAGGTCGGGCATGCCCGGCGCGGCACCGGCCTCTGCGCCCGCCGGCAGCGCCATGGCGGCGGTGGCGAGCACGGTCCTGCCGGCTTTGATCTCGCCCCGCAATTGCGGCACCAGCGTCTTGGCGACGATGAGATTGGTGTTGGGCGGCGCCGCCAGCACCCTGCCCTGCCGCTTGACGATGCCGAGGTCGAGGATCGCCGAGACATCGGTTTCGCTGGCGGCGCGGGCCATGCCCTCACCCTCCTCGCGGCGGTCGGCATTGAGGTCGGCGCGGCCGATGGCAAAGCCGCCTTCGGTCGCGTGCAGCGGCCGCGGCGTGTCGATGCGGTGGATGCGGATGTGCCAGTCGCCGGCGGGAATGAGCCAGGTCTCGACGGTGACGTCGCGCCACGGCTTCCAGCGCGCATAGAGCCTGTCGCCGGCGATCAGCGCTTCCTCGTTGTCCTCGCGGACGCGGAAGTGCCGGTTGTCGTCGGAGAGCGCCAGCATGCCGTCGGTGACGGCGAGATCGTAGATGCGCTCGTCGCTTTCGACCGAAAAACCGTAGCGCGAGGAATAGGCGAACTTGGCGTATTTCTCGGCGCCGAAGCGCATCTGCAGGTTTTCCTGGCCGGACGAGAGCGCGATGACATTGCCCTTGGTCGCCTGCATGACGAAGCCGGGGTGCTTCAGTGGCTTGGGCGCCGTGGGCCGCTCGGCCGGCGCTTCCTCGGCCTGCCAGAACGGGTGGCTTTCCGGCAGCGCCAGCGGCAGGAAGGCCTTCAGCGCCCAATAGGGCGAGCCGGCGGAATTGTAGTTCTCGCTCATCAGCAGGTTCGGATAGCCGTAGCCGACCGACAGCACGCCGTCGCGGTCGGCGATCGGCAGCTTGGACCACCAGCGCAGGTGCCGCATGTAGTGGCCCTTGATCACGGGCCACGGCAGCGCCTCGAGATCGGCAAAGGCGAGCGCCGCCCAGATGCCGCCGCAGGCAAAGCGATAGGTGAGGCTGCGCCCGAAGGCGAGCACGCCGCCGTCCTCGTCGAACCAATGCGCGATGTCCTTGGCAAAGAGGTTGGCGCGCTCGCGGTAGCGGGCCCGGCGCTCGTCGTCGCCCGGCTTCAGCGCGGCATAGATGAGGCCGTAAAAGTGCATGGCGAAGGGGATGTAGTGGTCGACCCGCCGCACATTGCCGTCGCGATACCAGCCATCGCCGAGATAGAAACCGTCGAGTTCCTGCAAATACCGGTCGGTGTAGGAGCGGTCGAAATCGACGCCGACATGTTCGAGCCCCATGTCGACGAGGATGCGGAAGAACTTCCAGTTGTTGTCGGCATAGTCGAACTGCCGTGCATGTTTGAGATAGGTGGCGAGATCGGCTTTGGCCGTCTCGCTCAGCGGTTCCCAGACCTGTTCGGGGATGAGGCGAAGCGAAAAGCCGAGCGCGGCCAGTTCCACCATGCGCTGGTCGGTGGAATTGACCTCGCCCCAATATTCCGGGTGTTTTGGGTCGGTGCCGTTGGCAAGGCCGCGGCGATAGAGGTCCCAATGGCCGAAGCCGCCGCCACCGGCAGTCCAGGGCGTCAGCCCCCAGAGCGGGCGGGCGAAGCCTTCGAGATCGGCGGCGGCGCGGTCGAAATGCGCCGCGGCACCGCTCAAGCGGACGCGCGCCCCACCGTCGGAGAAATAGGGCAGCAGCGGATCGAAGAGGCTGCGCAGGGCGGTTTCGACATCGGCGCGGGACTGCAAGGGGTTGCCGGCGAGCGGGTTGGCCGACAGCGGATCGTAAATCATTCAGGCAAGCTTTCTGGTATCGGCCGGCGCGTAGGCGCCTCTCAGTTCAATGGTTTCGGCGAAGTGGCAGGCCGCCTGCAGCGGCGTGCCGGGAATGGGGCGCAAAGCCGGCTTCTCGTTGCGGCAGCGATCCTGCGCGAAGCGGCAGCGGGTAACGAACGGGCAACCCTTGGGACGGTTGCCGAGATAGGGGATTTCGCCCTTCACCTCGGCCTTGCGGTCGCTGCGCCGCGTCGGGTCGGGGATCGGCAGCGCATCGAGCAGCAGTTCGGTATAGGGATGGCGCGGCCGCTCGAACAAAGCCTCGGTCGGGCCGGTCTCGACGACATGGCCGAGATACATGACCACAACGCGGTCGGCGATGTAGTTGACGACGCTGAGGTCGTGGCTGATGAAGATGTAGGTAAGGCCGAAATCGGTCTTCAGATCTTCCAGCAGGTTGAGGATCTGCGCCTGGATCGAGACGTCCAGCGCCGACACTGCTTCGTCGGCGATGATGAGGCGCGGCTCCAGCACCAGGGCGCGGGCGATGCCGATGCGCTGGCGCTGGCCGCCGGAAAAGGCGTGCGGGTAGCGGCCGAGCGCTTCGGTGCCGATACCGACCTTTTCGAGCACCGAGACGACCTTCTCCTCGAGCGCCCGCCCCCGCGCCACCTTGTGGATGCGCAGGGGTTCGGCGACGATGTCGAAGACGCGCATGTTCGGGTTGAGCGAGGACATCGGGTCCTGGAAGATCATGCGGATGTCGCGCCGCCATGGCTTCATCTGCCGCTTGCGGAGCGTCGTGAGATCGACCGGCTCGCCGCCTTCGGGTTTGTAGAGCACTTTGCCCGATGTCGCCGGCAGCGCCTTGCCGATGCAGCGCCCGAGCGTGGTCTTGCCGCAGCCGCTCTCGCCGACGATAGCCAGCGTTTCGCCGGGCTCGACGGTCAGGTTGATGTCGACCAGCGCATCGAGCTGGCGCTGCGGTCCGAACATGCCGGAGCGCAGGGTGAAGACCTTGGAGAGGTTCTCGACTTGCAGCAGCGCCGTCATGCCTCCACTCCTTCCGGAACCTGGGTCAGCAGGTGGCAGCGCGCCACGTGGCCCGGGCCGGTTTCGGTGCGCGCCGGCACGATCTCGTGGCAAGGCTGGAAGACGTAGGGGCAGCGGCCGGCAAAGGCGCAGCCGTGCGGCCGTTGCGCGGGCGACGGCACGTTGCCGCGGATCGGCATCAGCCGCTCGCGTTCCGATCTGCGCTTGAGCGCCGGGCGCGACCGCATCAGCGCCTGCGTATAGGGATGCTTGGGCTCGCGGAAGACGTCGAAGACATTGCCCTGCTCCACCACGTCGCCGAGATACATGACCGCCACGTCGTCGGCGATTTCGGCGACGACGCCGAGGTCGTGGGTGATGAACAGCAGCGCCATGCCGAATTCGTCCTGCAGCCGCGCCAAGAGATCGAGGATCTGCGCCTGCGTCGTCACGTCGAGCGCCGTGGTCGGCTCGTCCGCGATCAGGAGCTTGGGCGTGCAGGCCAGGGCCATGGCGATCATGGCGCGTTGCCTGAGGCCGCCCGAGAGCTGGAACGGATAGGCGTCGGCCCGGTCGCGGGCGCCGGGCACGCCAACCTCGTTCAAAAGCTCGACCGTGCGTTCGCGCGCCGCCTTCCGGCCCAGCCTTTCGTGGGTAAGGATCATCTCGTCGATCTGGTCGCCGATCGTGTGCACCGGCGACAGCGAGGACATCGGCTCCTGGAAGATCATCGAGATTTCCTTGCCGCGCACCGAGCGCATCTCGGTGCTGTCGGGATGCAGCGCCGCCAGGTCCTTGGTCGCACCGCCTGCCGGGGTGAAGCGGATATGGCCTTCGGCGATGCGGGCATTGTCGTCGAGCAGCCGCAGGATGGCGCGGGCCGTCACCGACTTGCCGCAGCCGCTTTCGCCGACGAGGCAGAGCGTCTTGCCGGCTTCCAGCGTCAGATCGACCCGGCGCACCGCCTCGATATCGGCCTCGTCCGACGAGGTGAAGACGATCTTCATGCCGTCGATAGCGAGGAGCGGCGTGTCAGCGGGCATGGGGGTCTGCGGCATCACGGAGGCCGTCTCCCAGGAAATTGAAGGCAAGGATGATGATGACCACGGCGACGCCCGGCGTCAGCAGCCAGGGCGCGCTGGCCAGGGCCCTGATGTTCTGGGCGTCCTGCAGGAGCGTCCCCCAGCTGACGATCGGCGCCTTGAGCCCGAGCCCGAGGAACGACAATGCCGTTTCCGCCAGGATCATGCCGGGCACGGCCAGCGTCGCCGCGGCGATGATGTGGCTCATGAACGAGGGCACCATGTGCCTGACGATGATGCGGTAGTCGCTCGCCCCGTCGAGCTGGGCGGCGGTGACGAAATCCTCGGTCCTGAGGGCCAGGAAGCGGCCGCGCACGACGCGGGCGAGCTCGGTCCAGCCGACCAGCGACAGGATGACGGTAATGGCGAAATAGATCTGCAAAGCCGGCCAGTCGCGCGGCAGCGCGGCGGCGAGGCCGAGCCATAGAGGTATGGTCGGCATCGATCTTATGAACTCGATGACGCGCTGCACGACGCTGTCGAACCAGCCGCCGTAATAGCCGGAAAAGCCGCCGATCAGCACGCCGAAGACGAGGCTCATGACGACGCCGACGAGGCCGATCGACATCGAGATGCGCGTCCCCGAAATGAGGCGGCTCAACAGATCGCGCCCCAGCCGGTCGGCGCCGAGCAGGTAGAAGGGCGCACGCGGCGTTTCGATGCCGAACAGCTTGACGTTCATCGGAATGATGCCGGCGAGCATATAGGGCTTGCTCTTGGCGAAGAGCTTGATCGGGTACTTCACCTTCTCGTCGGGCACGAAGGTGCGGCGCATGGCGGCCCGGTCGATGGTCATCTTCAGCCCGTTGACGTAAGGGGCGAAGCGCCAGGACCCATCCTCGGCCGTGTCGATCCAGTGGATCGGTTGCGGCGCCGCATAGGTGTAGCGCGGGTTGTAGGCCGCCGGATCGGCCGGCGCCAGGAACTCGGCGAAGACGGCGACGAAATAGAACAGTGCCACGATCCACAGGCTGATGAAGGCGAGCTGGTGGCGGCGGAAGCGCCGCCACATCAGCGCCAGCTGCGATTCACGCAGGCGCGGCTGGCTGGCGCTTTCGGCAATGGCTTCGAGTTCGGCGGTGGCCATCAGTTGGCTCCGTAGCGGATGCGGGGATCGATCCAGGCGAGGATCAGGTCCGACACGAGCGTGCCGATGACGGTGAGGATGCCGAGCAGCATGATGATGGCGCCGGCGAGATACATGTCCTGGCTGGTGAGCGAGCGCAGCAGCAGCGGGCCGGCCGTCGGCAGGTTCATGACGACGCCGACGATCAGCGAGCTCGACACCAGCGTCGGCAGCAGCCAGCCGATGGTCGAAACCAGCGGATTGAGCGCCACGCGCACCGGGTACTTGAGGATCACCCGCCATTCCGGCAGGCCCTTGGAGCGCGCCGTCGTCACGTACGGCTTGGTCAGTTCATCGAGGAGGTTCGCCCGCATGATGCGGATGAGGTGCGCCGTACCCGCCGTCGCCAGCACCAGGATGGGCGCCCAGGCATGGGTGAGGAAATCCCACATCCGCGCCAGGCTCCAGTGCGCGTTCTCGAAGGGCGGCGAGAACAGCCCGCCCATGGTGACGCCGAAATAGACGAAGGCGAGATACATGAGCACGAGCGCGAAGAGGAAATTCGGGATGGCGAGGCCGATGAAGCCGAGCACGGTCGAAAGGTAATCGCCGAGCGTATATTTGCGCACCGCGGCGTAGATGCCGATGGGCAGCGCCACCAGCCACATCAGCAGCACGGCCAGCCCCTCGACGAGAACGGAATTGCCCAGCCGGCCCCAGATCAGTTCGGTCACCGGCCGCTTCCATTCGAAGCTCTGGCCGAAATCGCCGGTGAAGATGTTCGATATCCACTTCCAGTACTGGACGAGGAACGGATCGCCGAAGCCGTATTGCTGGCGCAGCGACTCGATCACCTGCGGGCTGACCCGGTCGCCGCTGGCGCTCAGCGTTGCCACATAGGTGGTGAGATAGTCGCCCGGCGGCAGCTGGATGATGGCGAAGGCGACGATCGACACAGCCCAGATGGTGAAGATCATCGAGACCAGCCGGCCCGTCAGGAAGCGCAACATGGAACCGCTCCGCAGCAGAACTTGGGGTTAGGTTCCCCTCGCGGCACAGGGGAGGCCGCGAGGGGTCGGGACGCTGGTGCCTATTCGAAATACCACTGGAATGGATCGTAGGGCGCCGGCGTCGGGAAGAGGTAGGCCTGGAACAAAGTGTCCGGGATGTTGTGCAGGTTGTTCTTGGCCAGGTAGTAGCCGTTGCTCGGCAAGCTGATGCCGATGACCGGGAAGTTCTCGGCGGTGATCGCCAGGATCTGCTTCATCAGGTCATTGCGCTTGTCGGCATTGGCTTCAGCGCGCAGCTGGGTATAGAGGTCCATCTGCTTTTTCGCCCAATCGGCCGGTTCCTCGGCGATGTCGGGCGTGGTGCCGTTGTACCAGGCCTGCCAGCGGAAGGCCCAGACGGACTCGGCGCTGAACGGGAAGTAGTAGCGCGGCTCGGGGATCACATCGAGGCCGCCGTCACCCTGCCAGATCTGGGCATCGTATTCGCCGCCCGGACGCTTGTCGTAATAGAGCGTGCGGTCGATCGAGTTGATGTTGATCTTGATGCCGGCAGCGGCAAGCTGCAGCTGCATCAGTTCGAGCATGTCGCTCCATTCCGGATGGATGGCGGCAATGGTGTCGATGGTGATCGTCACCGGCTTGCCGTTCTTGTCGAGGTAAAAGCCGTCGCCGTCGCGTTCGGTCAGGCCCGCCTTGGCGAAGAATTCGGCCGCCTTGTCGGGATCGAACTCGGTGTACTGCTTGGCTTGGGCCTCGTCGTAGAACGGCGATTCCGGGCGCGGCATCACCTGGTAGTGTTCGCCCTGGCCGGTGAAGACCGCATCGATGATCTCCTGCCGGTCGATGGCATAGGAAAGCCCGATGCGGAAGTTCTTGTCGTTGAAGAGCTCGTGCTTCACCGGGTCGGCGATATTGAGGTTGAGCTGCAGCACCATCGTGTTGGAGAGCGAGGGCACTTCCGCGCCGAGATGGAAATCGCCGGCTTCGGCGCCGTCGCTGAACACCGGCTGGTTGGCGACGGTGTTGATGTGGCGGTCCTGGAAGTCGATCTCGCCGTTGAGGGCGCGCAGGGTGAGCTCTTCGAGGCTCGGCGACACCTTCATTTCGAGCTTGTCGATATAGGGGAGCTGGTTACCCGCGGTATCGACCTTCCAGTAATAGGGGTTGCGCTCGAAGACGACGCTGGTCGAAGAGCCGGTCAGCGGCTGCGTCACCACCCAGGCGTTCATGAACGGCAGGTCGGTATTGCCCCAGCGCTGCGTTTCCGAAGCCCAGGCGCATTTCTGCGTCATCATGGTGATCCAGTCGGCAAAGCCGCCTTCCTTGGCGAGCTTTTCGGCATCCGGATTGTACTTGGGGTAGAACTGCGAGCAGTAATGCTTGGCGAGCGAAACAATGGTGAGGCCGTTGACGCTGGCCAGTTCGTCGAGCAGCACGCCATTGGGCTTTTCGAAAACGAAGCTGAAGGTCCTGTCGTCCTTGACCTCGACGGTCACGGGGTTCTGCGGGTTCTTCATGAAGCCGCCGCCGCCCGGATAATTGGGCTCGTGCAGCAGTTCGGCGGCAAAGGCGATGTCGTCGGTGGTGAAGGGCTGGCCGTCCGACCACTTCAGGCCCTTGCGCAGGGTGAAGGTGTAGCGCGTCGCGTCGTCGCTGACTTCCCAGCTTTCGGCGAGGTTGGGAATGACATTCTTCCATTCGCGGTCGTAGCGGACGAGCCCGTCATAGGCGACGGTGCGGGCGATCCAGGCATTGTCGAGGCCGCCGAAGAGGCCCGAATGCCAGGTGCCGCCATATTTGCCGACGCTCTCGACCGGGGTCACGACCAGCGGGTCCTCGGGCAGGCGTTCGGCGAGCGGCGGCAGCTTGCCGTCCTTCACCAATTGGTCGAGCATGGGCGCCTGCTGCTGGGCGAGCGCCGGTGAAGCCAGGAGCAGAATGCCGGCCAGCGCAGCGACCATGGCGCGCGGTGCCGGGTTGGCCCGCATGGCGCCGGGCACGGACGTTAATCGTTCGTTCATAATGGTGTTCATCCTCCCTCTTTGACCGCCCACAAACGGTCCGGCGCCTTGGCGACGCGTGTGCAAGCTAGCGCTATTTTTGCGCGATCGCAAATGTTTTGCGAAATTCACGCAAATATGCAAACGATGCACGAGTTTGCATAAATACCCGAACGGTTTACGTGGCGGGTGCACCTGTGGAGAACCCCGATGTCCGTGCCGGAACTGGTCGCAGCCAGCGACGAAGTGGCCTTGCAACTGCTCTATTTCACCAGCACCAGCCTTGCCGCGGACGGCCGGACGCTGGTGGCGATCGGAGAAACCGGCGGCATGCCCGATCTCTATCGCGTCGATCTCGCCAGCGGGGCGATCCGGCCGCTCACCGCCAATCGCGACGGCGTGCTGCGATCCTACGTCTATTTCGACGGCACGCCCTATCGCGGCTTCGGCAAGGCCAGCGTCAGCTTCGATGCCGAGCGCGGTCTCGTCTATTACCTGCAGGGCCGTGAGATCCGTGTCGTCGATCTCGACGGCAACGACCGCCTGCTGGGCCATTATCCGGAGGGGCAGGTCACGGCCTTCACGCATGTCTCGGCCGATGGCAGGCTGCTGTGCGTCCCCACGACCGACGAAGCCGCCTTCACCGAGGACGACGCCTGGAGCGCGCGCGACCATGGTATCGATGCGCGCGTGCAGCGCCTGGGCCTCACCTCGTATCTGCGCATCTACGACACGCAGACCGGCGCCGAGATCGCTGCCGAACCGGTCCCGTCGGCCTGGGTCACGCATGTGCAGTTTTCGCCGACCGATTCCAGCCTCATCGCCTACAACCACGAATGGCCCGGCGATTGCGGCATCCGCCGCGTCTGGCTGTGGGACGGCAACGAGCACCGGCAATTGCGCCCCGAAGGCTCCGGCCGCAGCCGCAACGACTGGGCCTGCCACGAAATGTGGGAGCGCGACGGCCGCGCCGTCATCTACCACGGCCGCTATGTCGATGGCCGCGCCTTCATCGGCCGTGTCGCCATTGCCGGCGGCGAGCCGGTGGAAATCGCCCTGCCGCCGGACTGGACGCGCTACGGGCATTTCACCGTCGGCCCGGACGAGACGCGCCTGGTGAGCGACGGCTATTATTCGGCCGGCGCCGGCGATGACGACCGCGTCAGTCCGTGGCTGTCGCGGCTCGATGTGGATTGGGCCGCACGCTCGCTCCGCTGGCGCACATTGGCCCGCACTGATTCAAGCTGGGACAGCCAGGACAGCCACCCGCATCCCATCTACGATCATGCCGGAAAGTTCATCTATTTCACGTCGGATCGCGGCGGGCGGCGGGCAATCTATCGCGTTGCGGCCAATGCCGAGCCCTTGGCGGATGTGCTCTTGCCGGCAAGCTGATGCAGCGTGCCGCCTTCGATCCAGGACAGGCCGACCTTCAATTCCTGCACCACGTCGTTGCCGCCGAGTTGCTGGCGCAACAGGTGCACGGCGCCGCGCCCGATGGCTTCGCGATCGACGTGGATGGTGGAGAGCCGCGGCGAGACCATCGCCGCGCAGGGCAGGTCGTCGAAGCCGACGACGGAAAAGCCTTCGGGCAAACAGGCTTGGTCGGCATTGAGCCCTTCGAGGACTTCCACGGCCAACAGGTCGTTCATGCAGAACAAAGCCGTGGCGCCGTATTTTCCGGCGATCAGTTCCTTGCACAACTCCGCCGGGCTGGTCTCGGCGGGCTTGACCATGATGGCCTCGGCGCCCTTGACCTCGGCGACCGCCGCCTCGAAGCCGCGCGTGCGTTCGTAGATCGTGTGGCGGTTCTGGTAGGTGTAGTGGACGATGCGGCGATGGCCGGCAGCCAACAGATGATGGGCCGCCAGTTGCGCGCCGTAGAAATTGGATGGCGACACCGAGCTGACCCGCATTTTCGGGTCCGTCCCGTTGACGAGGACCAGCGCCACCTCATTGTCCTGCGCCCAGTCGATGAATTCGTCGGACGGATCGATGCCCGCAATCAGCAGGCTCGAGGCTTCGGCCTGGCGCAAATGCCGCTGCGCCTGCTCGAGGATCGTCTGCGGATCGCTGATGATGCGGAAATCGACATTGATTCCCTCGGTGACCGCAGCCTCGCGGATGCCGTCGACCACCCCTTCGTAAAAGCCGGAAGCGACGATCCCCCCGGAGGCGCGGATCAGCGGCACCAGGGCCACGGCCCGGCGCTGCGCCTCGGGCACGGGCTGCGCCGATTTCCCCCGATAGCCCAGCGACTTGGCGAGCCTGTGCACCTCGGCGCGCACGCTGGCGCTGATGCCGCCGTCCTCGGCGAGGGCACGCGAAACCGTGCTCACCGAAACCCCTAACTGCTCGGCTATGTCTGCCTGGTTGGGGCGGCGGGGACGGGTCGTCATCAAGTTCCTCTGTGCAAACGGATCACCGGCAAGGCTTACGCAATTTTTGCATTTTTTGAAAGCCGTTTTGCGTAACGACTTTCGTGCAAGGCTGGCTCCTGCGGCCGACGCTTGCCCAACAGGGCCGGCACGCCTAGAAGAACGGCGACCAAAAGAAGAATTGCAAACGATATGGCCGCCGCGTTCCCCACCACTTACGAGGACGACCTGGAACTGCTCCGTTCGGCGGCGGTGGGCGCAGGCATCATCGCTTCCGGCTATTTCCGGCGCAACCTCAAGACCTGGACCAAGGAAAACGCCTCGCCGGTCAGCGAGGCCGATATCGTCGTCGACAAGTTCCTCAATTCCTCGCTGCTGGCGTCCCGGCCCGATTACGGCTGGCTGAGCGAGGAAAGCGCCGACAATCCGGACCGCCTCAAGCACGAGCGCGTCTTCGTCGTCGATCCCATCGACGGCACGCGCGGCTTCATCCGCGGCGAAGACAGCTGGACGGTGTCGGTCGCGGTCGTCGAGAACGGTGTGCCGGTTGCCGGCGTCGTTTACGCGCCGGCCCGCGACGAGCTTTACGATGCCTTTGCCGGCGGCGGCGTCCGCTTCAACGGCAAGCCGTTGCAGCGCCGGACGGTGCCGGGCCGCGCCGCAATCATCCCGGCGCCCGGCGCCGTGCACCAGGAATTGCAGCAGGCCGGCCTCGATTATACGCGCGGGCCCTATTATCCTTCCCTCGCCTACCGCCTCGTGCAGATCGCGACCGGCAAGCTCGATGCGGTCGTGGCACGCCGCGGTTCGCAGGATTGGGATATCGCGGGAGCCGCCGTCATCCTTGCCGAGGCGGGCATCGGCTTTGAGGACGTGTGCGTCGGCACGCCCGTCTTCAACCGCCCGGAGGCGCGGCACGGGGCGCTCGCCGCCCTCAGCGATCCGACCTTGAAACCCGTCGTTCACGCGGCACTGATCCGTGTCTATGGCTGTCCGGCCGAGACCGATCTATCCGCGGACCTGGAGAGGCAAACGCCATGAACGATCACCCCAAGCAGCTTCTGCATCTCGTCATCGGCGGCGAAATGGAGAATTTCGACGACGTGACCTTCAAGGACCTCAACGCCGTCGACATCGTCGGCGTCTATCCCAATTACGCGACCGCCTACGATGCCTGGAAGCGCAAGGCGCAGCAGACGGTGGACAGCGCCCATACGCGATATTTCATCGTCCACCTGCACCGCCTGCTCGATCCCGAGGCGAAGTAGTGGAAAAACCGGCTGCCCCGGGCGGCCTGCCGCCACCGCGCTTCCTCATCGATGCGCCGTGGTTCCGCGAATTCGTCGGGCGCCAGCTCATCGGCGGCTACATGGACGTGGTGTTCCGCACCTCCAAACTCGCCTACGAGCCGGCCGACGCGCTGACCCGCATGGCGGCTCTGGAGCCGGCGATCTTCGTTTCCTGGCACGCCAATATCCTCACCTCCCCGATCCTGGTGCCGAACCCGCGCAACCTCGTTTCGATGGCGGCACCGCACCCCGACGGACAGATGGGCGCGGCCGGCTCGCGCCGCTTCGGCATCGAGACCATCACCGCCACCGGCAAGTCGGAGCGGCAAAGCGAGGAGACGGGCGGCGTTGCCGGTTTCCGCACGCTGCTGCGCAAGCTCAAATCGGGCAAATCGGTCTATGTCACCGGCGAAATCCCGCCGACGCCGGGCCGCCAGGTCGGGCGCGGTACGCCTGCCCTGGCCCGGATTTCCGGTAGGCCGATCGTACCGGTCGCCTCGGCCAGCACCCGCCGCGCCATCTTCACCAGGCTCTGGGACGAGATGCAGCTGCCGCATCCCTTCGGCCGCTTCACCGTCGTCATGGGCGAACCGCTCACGGTTGCTTCCGCCGACGAAGAAGAAACGGCAGCCCAGCTCCTGAAGCAAAGGCTCGATGCCGCCTATGCGCGGGCGCTGGAGGCAACTGCCTCCTAAGCGGTGATGGTTTCGACGATAGCCGCCATGGCGCCGGGCGAACCGATCCGCTCGCGGCCGGTTGCGCCGAGCTTTTCGCGCTCGGCACGGTTGCTCAGCAGGATCGTCAGCGCCTCGGCAACGCTCGCCGGCTCCGGCAGCGTGACGATGCGCGAGAGCCCGAAGAGCTTCTGCTCGTCCTCGAAGCGGCTGCGCCGGTCGCGGAAATTTTTGAAGGTGATGACCGGGCGCCCCAGCCCGATGGCCTGCACGGTCGCCGTGCCGGCCTGCGACAGCACCACGTCCGACGCCTCGATGAGGTTGCCCAGCGAATTGCGCGCCATGTGCACGGTCAGCCGCTCGTCGCGCAGCGTCGAGAGGTCGCCCGCCTCGCCGGTCAGCAGCCCGGAGCGCACGAGCTTGGCCGCCTTGGCGAGGTCGTCGATCGAGATCGAGCCGGCGACGGCGAGGAAGATGTCGGGGGTGATTTCCGGCGGCAGCGCCCGGATCGCGGCGATCTGCAGGGCAAAGCTCTCCGCCGTGTATTGCCGGCTGCCGGGCAGCAGCGTTACCGCCGTCGACCGCGTGCGGCGGCTCTTGGCGTCGTAGTCGCCATAGGGCACTACGTCCATCATGATGTTGCCGGCGGCGCGCGCATCGACGCCCTCGGCGAGCAAAGCCGTCGCCAATATGTCGTTGCGGCAGAAGACGGTTGCGGCCGTGCGCTTGATGAAGAACCGCTCCAGCGCCGTGTAGCTGCGCCCGTAGCCGGTCTTGTAGACATCGAGATAGATGACGTCGCGGGCACCGGCCGCCCAGGAGCCGGCGACGCCGAGGATATCGCCGACGACGATGATGCGGTCGTAGCTGCGCTTGACGCGGCGCAGGAACTGCACGCCCGGCCAGACGGTGCCGAGCGCGCCGCTCCTCAGGTCGTGCAGCAGCGAGAAGCGGACATTGCGCCAGCCCTGGCTCGGCAATTGCGCGCGCGGGCCGACGATGGCGCAGACGTCGCGATAGGCGGCGCCGTCGCCGATCGTGGGATAGGCCTCGGCGATGAAACCGCGCGGCAAATTGCGCACGATCGCTGCGGCGATGGAATCCTCGCCGTAGCCGTTGGAAATGAACAATAGACGCCGTGGGCCCTGAGCGTCGCTCACTCTCAGGCGCCGATGCCGTGCCGCTGATAGGCCGAAAAGGCGGCCGCTGCGTCGGCATAGGCTTCCTGGCGATCGACGTTCCAGTAGCTCAATTCGTCGACCGGGATCGGCCGGCCGGTCACCGCGCAGCGCACGAAGCTGCCGGGCTTCACGATAACGTAATCACCATCGAGAAAATGAATCTTGGCTTCGGAAGGGGTGAACCCCTTGTCGAAAATGTTCATCTACCGCGCCCCACGCTTGGCCGCGGCCATCCCGGGGATGCCGCGCACACCCGACATATAGCCCGTCGCGCACGCTGTCAAAAGAGGTCGGGCTGCTTATCGTCGTCGGGCTCGGGCTTGGGCCGGCGCGGTTTGGGCGGCGTCGTGGGGGGCGGCACGACACCGCCATAGCCCACCGTCGCCGGCACGTCGCCATCGGCGAATTCGATGCTGAGGGCATCGCCCGCGCGCAGGAACTGGCTGGAGCGGATCAGCTCGCCCTGGTGGTCCTTGACGATGGCAAAGCCGCGCGCCAGCACGGATTTATAGCCGAGCGTCAGCAGCAGTTTGCCCAAGCCGTCCAGCCGTTCGCTGCGCCGTTCGAGCCCGCGCCGCATGGCCGGATCGAGCCGCTGCGCCGGCGGGTCCAGCCGCAGCCGCGCGCGATTGAGGCCGGCATCGAGCGCCGCCCGCGACAGGCGGATCTTTGCCAATTGTATCGCCTTGGCCTGGCTCATGTGGCGCAAGGCCGCAAGCAGGTTCGAAGAGGCATGGTCGAGCCGCTGCCGGGCAACGTTCACCAGATCGAGCGGGCGCGGCAGGCCGGCGCCGGCAGCCCGCAGCCGGTCGCGATAATTGGCGGTGACCCGCCTTGCCGCCTGGCGCAGGCGCAGGCCGTGGTCGTCGACATAGGCGATGAGCTCGGCACGTACCGGCACGGCGGCTTCCGCCGCGGCGGTCGGCGTCGGCGCCCGCATGTCGGCGGCATAATCGATCAGCGTCGTATCGGTCTCGTGCCCCACCGCCGAAATGATCGGTATCGTGCTGGCGACAACCGCCCGCACCACGACCTCTTCGTTGAAGCCCCAGAGGTCCTCGATCGAGCCGCCGCCACGCGCGACGATCAAGAGGTCCGGCCGCGCCACCGGGCCGCCCGGCGTCAGCGCGTTGAACCCGGCAATGGCGGCGGCAACCTCGGCCGCCGAGGTCTCGCCTTGCACACGCACCGGCCAGACGATGACGTGGCTGGGGAAACGGTCGTCGAGCCGATGCAGTATGTCGCGGATGACGGCGCCGGTCGGCGAGGTGACGACGCCGATGACGCGCGGCAGGTAGGGCAGCGGGCGCTTGCGCGCCTTGTCGAACAGGCCCTCGGCCAGGAATTTCTTGCGCCGCTCTTCCAGCAGCGCCATCAGCGCCCCGGCGCCGGCCGGTTCCATCTGCTCGATGACGATCTGGTACTTGCTGGAGCGCGGGAAGGTGGTGAGCCTGCCCGTCGCGATCACCTCCAGCCCCTCTTCCGGCTTGAAGGTGAGCTTGGCCCAATTGGTGCGCCAGACGACGGCGTCGATCGCCGCATCGGCATCCTTCAGCGTGAAATAGGCATGCCCCGAGGAATGCTGGCCGCGAAAGCCGGAGATTTCCCCGCGCACGCGCACATAGCCGAAATTGTCCTCGACGGTGCGCTTCACCGCCTGGGCGATTTCGGAAACCGTATATTCGGTGGCGTTGGTCAAAAGGTCGGCCATGGCCGACAGGTGCGGCATGCCGGCGAGTCCGTCAAGGGTAGCCTGACGGCGGCGCGCATGTTAGTGGGCGCGCGAGCGGGAGCCCCATACGCGGAACCTCCCTCTCCCCTTGCGGGACTTCGCAGCCGGTCAGGCTAAGACTGATGGATCGCTCCGGTGGAGCGATCCAAGGCTAGAAGGCCATGAGAGCTACGCTCGAATGGCTAGGTGGCGCGTAAGGGGAGAAGGAAGAAACGGAGAGATCGTAACCCATGCGCATTCTGCTGATCGGTTCCGGCGGCCGCGAGCATGCCCTGGCGTGGAAGCTGGCGCAGTCCAGGCATACCGAAAAGCTCTTCATCGCGCCCGGCAATGCCGGCACCGCCAGGGTTGGCGAGAACATCGCGCTCGATATCACCGACCACAGGGCGATCCTCGATTTCATCAAGCTCATGGCCGTCGACTTCGTCGTCGTCGGCCCCGATGCGCAGGTGGTCGCGGGCCTCGGCGACGACGTGCGCGCCGCCGGCATCGCCTGCTTTGCCCCCAGCAAGCAGGCCGCGCAGCTCGAAGGCTCGAAGAGCTTCACCAAGGCACTGTGCGACGAGATGGGTATCCCCACCGCGCGCTACGGCCGGTTCGATAACGCGGCCGACGCCCTTGCCTATGTCCGGGCGGAAGGCGCGCCGATCGTCGTCAAGGCCGACGGGCTGGCGCTCGGCAAGGGCGTCACCGTCGCCATGACGCTCGACGAGGCGGAAGCCGCGATCCGCGACTGCTTTGCCGGCGCCTTCGGGCAATCGGGCGCCGAAGTCGTGATCGAGGAATTTTTGACCGGCGAGGAAGTCTCGGTCTTCGTCCTTTGCGACGGCGAAACCATCCTGCCGCTGGCAACGGCACAGGACCACAAGCGCGCCTTCGATGGCGATACGGGTCCCAATACCGGCGGCATGGGCGCCTATTCGCCCGCCCCGGTGATGACGCCGGAGCTGATGGCCCGCACCATGTCCGAAATCATCGAGCCGACGATCAAGGGCATGGCGGCGCGCGGCACGCCCTACCAGGGGGTGCTGTTTGCCGGTCTCATGCTCACCGCCGATGGCCCCAAGCTCATCGAATACAATGCCCGCTTCGGCGATCCGGAAACGCAGGTGCTGATGCTGCGCCTCAACTCCGATCTCGTCGACCTGCTGTTTGCCACTGCTACGGGCGGGCTCGCCGGCAGGAGTGCCGACTGGCGGCCGGAAACGGCGCTCACCGTCGTCATGGCGACCAGGGGCTATCCCGGCACCTACGGCAAGGGCTCGGAAATCCGCAATGCCGAAGGCCTCGACAGCGACAGCGTGCAGATCTTCCATGCCGGAACCCGCCGCGAAGGCCAGCGTTTACTGGCCAATGGAGGCCGCGTTCTCAACGTCACGGCCGTTGGGGCCAATGTGGCGGAGGCACAGGAACGTGCATATCAGGCAGTTGCTGCGATTGATTGGCCGGAGGGATTTTGCCGGCGCGACATCGGCTGGCGTGCCCTCTCCCGCTGACGGCTTCGATCAGTCCACCGATCCGCTGCTCGAGCGCAATGCTCCGCGTAAACCCCCGGATTCCACTGAACCAAACGTAAACTTTACCGGCCTAGGCTCGAAGCCGTCCGCAAAAGGGCGCCTGACGCCCCTGCAGCGCCGTGGCAGAATGCTCGTCGAACGCCTGCGGACAGGGGGCAAGGAGCCCGCACGCAAAGTGGAGACGCTGCCGGATCCGCGGATCGGTATAGCCCTGGGGGGCGGCTCGGCCCGCGGCCTCACCCACATCCCCTATATCGAGGCGATGGACGAGCTCGGCCTTGCGCCATCGGTCATCGCCGGCACCTCGATCGGCGCGCTGATCGGCTCCGGCTGGGCCGCCGGCATGACCGGGGCGGAATTGCGCGAGCACTCGATCTCCGTGCTCGGCACGATGCGCATCATCATGGGGAAGCTCTGGACGACGCAGGTGCGCGGCCTCACCGGCATCTTCCAGAACGGCATTCCGATGCAGCTCGATGCGGGGCTCATCGTCGAGGCCTTCACACCGCACCCCTTCCCGGAAGAATTCAGCGCGCTCAAGATACCGCTCTACATCGTTGCCACCGACTATCACTCCTGGCACCAGGCGGTGTTCAACGAAGGGCCGTTGAAGCCCGCCATTGCCGGCTCCATCGCCATTCCCAGCTTTTTCAAGCCGGTGGCCTTCGCCAACCACCTGCTGGTCGATGGCGGCGTCGTCAATCCGCTGCCCCTCGACCAGGCCTCCGTCGACAGCGACATCCTCGTCGGCATCGACGTCAACGGCGATCCGGCGGAAGCCATCAGGAACGGCGCCCCGCCCCGGGCGCTCGATGCCTGGTTCGGCGCGGCGCAGATCATGATGCATTCGCTCACCGCACACATGATGGCGGCCTATCCGCCCGACATCTACATGCGCCCGCACGTCACGCCCTTCGGCATGATGGAGTTCTGGCGCGTCAAGGAGATCATCGAACACGGCGATGCCGACAAGGAACGCTTCAAGCAGGCGCTGACCGAAAAGCTCGAAGCCTTCACCGCAGCGCAGCAAAGAACGCTTTCAACAATTCGCCCGATCGCGCCTCGCCAAGCCCGGAAATAACCTCCGGCCGATGATGGCAGGTGGGTTGGTGAAAAAGGCGTATGCCGTTGTCCACCGCCCCCGCCTTGGGGTCTTCCGCCCCGTAATAGAGCCGGCGCAGCCGCGCATGGGCGATGGCGCCCGCGCACATGGCGCAGGGCTCCAGCGTCACGTAGAGATCGCAGCCATCGAGCCGGCCGGTGCCGCGCTTGGCCAAAGCCGCACGGATCGCCAGCATTTCGGCATGCGCCGTGGGATCGTTGAGCGCCTTCATGCGATTGCGCTCCGCCGCCAGCACTTCTCCGTTCTCGACGATCACGGCGCCGACCGGCGCCTCGCCGTTCGAGGCGGCCTCTTCGGCAAGCTGCAGCGCAAGATCCATGGGGGAGACGGTCATTTGCGGGTGGTAGCAGGAAATGCTTGTGGTGTTGAGTGTGTCGGTGCAAAGGGCCTCAAATACCCTGCTCTTTTCACCCCCCTCCCAACCTCCCCCGCAAGGGGGGAGGTGCCCCTCCGTGTTTTGGGAAACTGACTGTTCAACAACCTCGATGAGCACCCTCCCCCTTGCGGGGAGGGTTGGGGAGGGGGTGAGACGACCCGGATCTAACTGTCGGAAGAACTGAACGCCCAACTCTATCACAAGTGCCATCCCCCGCCGTTTCCTCTATCCTCCCCCCAAGGAGAATCGCCCATGCCGATACGGCAATTGCCCGACGACCTCATCAACCGCATCGCCGCCGGCGAAGTGGTCGAGCGGCCGGCGAGCGTGGTCAAGGAACTGGTGGAAAACGCTCTCGATGCCGGGGCGTCCCGCATCGCCGTCACCACGGCCGGCGGCGGCAAGACGCTGATCCGCATCGAGGACGACGGCTGCGGCATGGACGAAGCCGACCTCGTGCTCTCGGTCGAGCGGCACGCGACCTCAAAGCTCGCCGATGACGGGCTCGACGATATCCGCACGCTGGGGTTCCGCGGCGAGGCCCTGGCGTCCATCGGCTCGGTGTCCGATCTGTCCATCGCCAGCCGCCCCGAAGGCGCCGAGAGCGGGCTGAAGCTCGCCATGCGCCGCGGCATGAGGCACGGGCCGGTGCCGCAGGCGATGAACCGGGGCACGATCGTCGAGGTCAAGAGCCTCTTTGCCGCCGTGCCGGCGCGGCTCAAATTCCTCAAGTCCGACCGGGCCGAAGCGGCGGCGATCACCGATATCGTCAAGCGCCTCGCCATGGCCAATCCGCACGTGCATTTCGTGCTCGACGGCTCGGATCGCAGCCCCGCCAACTGGCCGGCTGTCGACGGGCTCGCCGCCCGGCTCGGCCAGGTCATGGGCGCCGATTTCGCCGACAATTCCATAGCGCTCGGCCATTCCCGCCATGGCGTCGTGGTGGCGGGGCTCGCCGGTCTGCCGACCTTTTCGCGCGCCAATAGCCTCTCGCAATTCTATTTCGTCAACGGCCGCTCGGTGCGCGACAAGGTGCTGCTCGGCGCCGTGCGCGCCGCCTATTCCGATTTCGTCTTCCGCGACCGCTTCCCGGTCATCGCGCTGTTCGTCGCCGTCGATCCGGCCGAGGTCGACGTCAACGTGCACCCGGCCAAGGCGGAACTGCGCTTCAAGGATGCGGGCGCGGTGCGCGGCGCCGTCATCCGCGGCATCGGCGAGGCCTTGGCCAATGCCGGCTTCAAGGCATCTTCGACCGTCGCCGAAGCGGTGATGGACGCCTTCCGGGCGCCGGAAGCCGAAGCTGCCGCGGCAGCGCCGGAGACCGCCTATTCGCCGGTTCTGCGCGCCTTGGTCGATGCGGAAACCTCGGTGCGGCCCGTCCCCATGCCGCGGCTCGCCGACTTTGCCGAACCCAGCGCCCGCTTCGAGCCGGCAGCTCTCGCACCGGCCGATACCGACTATCCGCTCGGCACGGCGCGCACGCAGATGTTCGAAAATTTCATCGTCGCGCAGAACGGCGATTCCCTGGTTCTCGTCGACCAGCATGCCGCTCACGAGCGGCTGGTCTACGAGCGATTCAAGGCGCAGCTGGCCTCAGGCCCCGTCGCCAGCCAGGCGCATCTCATTCCCGCCGTCGTCGAACTGCCGGAAGAGGATTGCGAGCGGCTGGAGGACGCAGCGCCGACGCTCGAACGGCTCGGCCTTTACCTCGAACGCTTCGGCCCCCGCGCCATCGCCGTGCGCGAAACGCCGGCTCTCCTCGGCGCCACCGACGTGCAGCCGCTGATCCGCGATCTTGCCGATGGCCTCGCCGAATGGGACAGCGCCGCGGCCGTCGCCGACCGGCTCGACGCCATCATCGCGCGCATGGCCTGCCACGGCTCGGTGCGTTCGGGCCGGCGCCTCAGGATCGACGAGATGAACGCACTGCTGCGCGACATGGAGGCAACGCCGCACTCGGGTCAGTGCATCCACGGACGGCCGACCTATGTCGAACTCAAGCTCAAGGACATCGAGCGCCTGTTCGGCCGCACGCGCTGACCCACCAAATTCCGTTCATCTGTCGTTATTTTTCGTTCATCTACCGTTCATCTGCCGTTCATCCGCCCGGCGAAAATGTGGCAGAGAGCGCTAACCGAAAAAGCCGAGCTTCTTGTCCAGCTCGCTGATCGGGGTCGTCGCAGCCAAGGCTTCGCGGGCGCTCTGGCAGTCGCGGCGCATGGCGGCGATCAGTTCGTCGAGCCCCGAAAACACCTCTTGCCCCCGGATATGGGCGATCAGCGCCACCGACAGATGCGCGCCATAGATGTCGTCGTGGAAATCGAACAGGTGCGTTTCGAAAGGCGGTAACTGGTTGTTGAACATCGGTTTTCCGAAGCTGGCGGCGCCGTCGATCACCCGGTCGCCGAGCCTGGCCTTCACCGCATAAACGCCCTGCGCCAGCCCGAAACCGGGATGGGTCGCGACATTGGCGGTCGGGAAACCCAGCTCGCGGCCGCGCCGGTCGCCGACGACGACCGTGCCTTCGATGAACCAGTGATAGCCGAGCAGTTCATTGGCGCTATCGAGGTCGCCCGCGCATAAAGCCGAGCGGATGCGCGAGGACGAGATCGTCTCGCTGCCGTCGCCGATAAGCCCTAGCGTTTCCACGGCAAAACCATGCTGGAGGCCGGCATTGCGCAGGAATTCCGGCGTGCCGCGCCGCTCGCGCCCGAAGTGGAAATCGGCGCCGACGATGACGCCGGAAACCGCCAGCGCATCGATGAGGAAGCGCTGCACGAACTCTTCCGGCTCGAGCCGCGACAGGTCGCGCGTGAAATGCATGATGACGATGCCGTCGAGCCCGAGGGCTTCGGCCAGCCGCGCCTTGGCATCGGCGCCGGTCAGGCGGAACATGAAGGGTTCCGGCGCAAAGACGTCGCGCGGATGCGGCTCGAAGGTCAGCGCCACGGCCGGCACGCCGCGCTCGGCGGCGCGCGCTTTCAGTGCCTGCAGCACGTGCTGGTGCCCGCGGTGGAAACCGTCGAAATTGCCGATGGCGACGACCGCGCCCTTGAGGCGATCGGGCACCGCTTCAAGGTCGGAAAGCCTGGTGAAAGTGGTCACTGCGTTGCGGTTCCAGTCATCGTCCCGGTCGTTGGAACGGCGGGGAAACTGCCCGCTTTGTTGGCGGATTGCAAGGTGCTCTACCAGGCAAGCCGCGGCATGAAGCCGGCAAGCCGCGCGCCGCTCGGCTTGACGAGCGCGCGGATCGCTTCCGGGTCGGGGGCGCCGAACGCATCGAGTTCGCCGGCATGGATGGAGCCGGTGATGAACAGCAGGTCAAGGCCGAAATCGGCGGCACCGATGGCGTCGGTCCTGACGCTGTCGCCGATGGCGAGAATGCGCCGGCGGTCGAGCGCACGGCCGGCGGCCTTTTCGGCCAGCCGCAGGGCTTCCTCGTAGATCGGGGCGAACGGCTTGCCGGCCATGTGCACCTCGCCGCCCAGTTCGGCATAGATGTCGGCCAGCGCGCCGCCGCAATAGACCATCTGGTCGCCGATCTCGACCACCTTGTCGGGGTTGGCGCAGATCAGCGGCAGGCCGCGCTTCAGCCAGTGGGCGACGCGGTCGGCATACATGTCGGGCGTATCGTCGTCGGTATCGAGGTCGGTCACCACCACGACCTCGGCTTCGTCGGCCGAGCCGCGCTTGACGTCGAGCCCTTCGTAGAGCGCATCGTCGGCCGTGGGCGGGCCCACATGGTGGATGGTCTTGCCGGAATAGCGGGCGATCATGGCGCGGGTAGCATCGCCCGAAGAGACGATGGCGTCGTAGGCCTGCCGCGGCACGCCGAGGTGGTCGAGCATGGTGACGATAGGCGGCGACGGCCGGGGCGCATTGGTGATGAGGACGACGCGCCCGCCCTGCTCGCGGTATTTGACCAGCGCTTCCACCGCCGAAGGATAAGCGGCGCGGCCGTTGTGAATGACGCCCCAGACATCGCTCAGAACGGCATCGTAGTCGCCGGCAAGCGCGGCGAGACCTGCGGATTGGGGCATCGGGAAGTCCTTGGAAAAGATCGGTACGCCGGCGAGCCGATGGCGCCCGCCTCTAGAAACTCACGAATATGGCCGAAAATGGAATGGCCGAACGCATGCCCTAAGGGTCAAGGCCTTGCCCGTTTGACCTCGGCGATCGGGGGTCGTCGCTCGCCGACGAGATCGGAACGGACCGGACCGGGGCTGGCGATATAGGAGCCCTGGGCGAGGCTGATACCATCCTCGAGCAGCGAGATGATCTGCTGCTCGCTGGTAACGCCGGTGCCGAGCATCTCGATACCGAAACGCTTGACGTAGCTGGCGATGTCGGAAGCGTGGAAGTCGGTATAGAGCTCCGGCTCGTCGATGAAGCGCGTCGCATCGATGCGAACCGAACGCACGCCCTGCCCCTGCAGGTCGGCGAAATCGAGCCTGAGCGAGGAGATATCGGCCAGCGAGAAGGTCGCGCCTGCGCCGGCAATGGCCGCCAACGCCTTGCGCTCGCCGGCCGTGAGCTTTTGCCACTGAGCGTCGGGCACGATGAAATTGAGGTTGGGCGAAACCGCCTTGTTCGCCGCCAGCATGACGGTGATTTGGTCAAGCGCCGCCTGGTCGGCCAGCGACGGCCGCGACAGCGGCACGTAAAGCGCGATCGGCATGCCGTTGGTGCGGGCCCGGCGCGTGATGGTCACCGCTTCTTCGAGGGCCCGGCCCTCGATCATGCGCACCACGTCCTCGCCGCCGCGCATCGGCATGAAATCGGCGGCCGGGGCAAGCTCGCCATCCTCCAGCCGCAGCAGCGGCTGCAGGTCATAGCCATGCGCGCGGCGCTGCGGCAGCGTCACGATGGGCTGTACGTAGAAAACCAGCCGGTCCTGATCCAAAGCCTCGCGCACCATTTCCAGCGGGATTACGGGCTCGGGGATTTGCGGGGCGGCAGGAACAGCAGCCGGCGCCCTGCCTTCGGCGGGCACCGTAGCAGCCGCTTCCGGAACGCCGCGCTCCTCGATCTCGGCCACCGCTTCGGCCACCTGGCGCATCACCGTGCCCAGCACCGAAATATCGGCTTCCAGCGCTTCCAGGCGCTTGCCGGCATTGAGGTCGGAAAGGCCATTGATACGCTGGCTCAGCACCTGCCCGGCCTGCGAATCGATGGAAAGCAGGCGCGACAGGTCCTCGATCGCCTTTTCCAGCCGGTTTTCGGCGCGCTGGCGCAGCGTCCGCTCCATGGCGATGACGGCCAGGCCCGCAAACAGCAGGGCGAGCATCACCGCTTCGATCGGCGTGAAGGTGAAGCCGAAATAGGCGGCTCCCGCTACGGCGAGCGCGGCAAGGCCGATGAGTAGGTAGACCAGCGTCTGCACGAGCGGCTAACGGCTCCGGTGAAAGGACTCGGCGAAAGTTTCTCTTAGCATCGCGACAGCGCCCACAAAAGCACGCTCGCACCGCCTCCCCAAAAACGAATTGTTTACCCTGTTCGGAAACAATCAGCTCCATCAAATCTGCGTTCCACGCGAGGACCGTCCCCCATGCCAATGCGACCCGGACAACGATCCGACGCCGCTGCAAGAGTGTTGTTCATCGACGGGGATGCCTCGGCGGCGCGCGCGCTGATCGCCGAACTGTCCGGGGGAGGCATAGTGCATGCCGCCTTCGAGTCGGTCCACAGCGGGCGCCAGGCGCTGGAAAAGCTACGCGCGGCCGCGTTTGACATCGTTCTCATCGACCTTTCGAGCCTCGCCGACATGGCGCAGAGCACCGAAGAAGCTGTGGCGCGGCTGGCCAAGCTCGCCGAGGGCGCGCTGCTCGTGGCGCTGTCGGATGGCGGCTCGGTGTCGGCGGCGGTGGCCGCCATGCGCGCCGGCGCCCACGATTTCATCGCCAAGCCGGTGAGCGGCGCGGCCTTCGCCACCCGTATCGGCGAACTGGCGCACCGGCACGGCAAAGCGCGGGCTTTGGCCTTGGGCAGCAGCGGCGCCGGCAGCGCCCAGGATTTTGCCGGTTTCGTCGGCGCTTCGAGCCAGATGCAGTTCGTCTACGAGCAGATCGGGCGGATCGCGCCGTCGTCGGCTCCCGTCTTCATCACCGGCGAGAGCGGCACGGGCAAGGAAGTCTGCGCCGAAGCCCTGCACGCCTCCGGCCCGCGCGCCGGCAAGCGGTTCGTTGCCGTCAACTGCGCCGCGATTCCGCGCGACCTGATGGAGAGCGAATTGTTCGGCGCCGTGCGTGGCGCCTATACCGGCGCCGTCGAGGATCGCAAGGGCGCGGCCGAGCTCGCCGATGGCGGCACGCTGTTCCTCGACGAGATCGGCGAGATGGACCTGAGCCTGCAATCCAAGCTCCTGCGCTTCTTGCAGACCGGTACGCTGTCGCGCATCGGCGAGGCGGGCAGCCGCCAGGTCGATGTGCGCGTCATCTGCGCGACCAATCGCAACCCGATGCAGATGATCGCCGACCGGCGCTTCCGCGAAGACCTTTTCTATCGCCTGCACGTCCTGCCCATCCACCTGCCGCCGCTGCGCCAGCGCCCCAGCGACATCATGGTATTGGCGCGGCACTTTCTCGCATGCTTTGCGCGTGAAGAGCACAAGAGTTTTTCGGGCTTCTCGCCGGAAACCGCCGACAGCCTCATCGCCCGCGAATGGCCGGGCAATGTCCGCCAGTTGCAGAACCTCATGCGCCGGCTGGTCGTGATGTTCGATGGCGGCGAGATCAGCGCCGACATGGTTGCTGCCGCCGATATCGAGTCGCGGGCCTTCGCGCCGCAGCCCGAAGCCGGGTTCGAGCAGCGCCCGCTCATCCTGCCGATGTGGCGGCAGGAACAAAAGATCATCGAGGATGCCGTCGCGACCTTCAACGGCAACGTGGCGCTGGCCGCCGCGGCGCTCGAACTCAGCCCTTCCACCATCTATCGCAAGCGCCAGGCCTGGGCCGAAATGGAAGCCGGCCGCGGCGCGGCCTGACCGCCTCTGCCTCCGATTTGCGGGTTGACTGCGAGCCGGAACTGGTGCTTTTGCGGTCCCGTCATGTCCTTGCGCGCTTGACTCTAAAAACCCCTCCTCCTATATCGTCCGCCATCCGTTAGCACTCTCCATCCTTGAGTGCTAACGGTCGCGAATTCACCTATCGATCATAGGAGCAAAAATGAGCTTCCGTCCCCTGCACGACCGCGTGGTCGTTCGGCGTGTCGACAGCGAGGAGAAATCCGCTGGCGGCATCATCATCCCCGACACCGCCAAGGAAAAGCCCTCCGAGGGCGTCGTCGTCTCCGTCGGCCCGGGCGCCCGCGACGAGAGCGGCAAGATCGTTGCCCTCGACGTCAAGGAAGGCGATCGCATCCTCTTCGGCAAGTGGAGCGGTACCGAGGTAAAGCTCAATGGTCAGGACCTCCTGATCATGAAGGAAAGCGACATCATGGGCGTGATCGAGGGCTGATTGGCCCTCTCACGCCTTTTTCATGAGTTCTAAGGAGCACTCCGCATGTCTGCCAAAGACGTAAAATTCTCCACCGACGCCCGCGACCGCATGCTGCGCGGCGTCAATATCCTTGCCAATGCGGTTAAGGTGACCCTGGGTCCGAAGGGCCGTAACGTCGTCATCGACAAGTCGTTCGGCGCCCCGCGCATCACCAAGGACGGCGTCACCGTCGCCAAGGAAGTCGAGCTCGAAGACAAGTTCGAGAACATGGGCGCCCAGATGGTGCGCTCGGTCGCTTCCAAGACCAACGACGTTGCCGGCGACGGCACCACCACCGCTACCGTTTTGGCGCAGTCGATCGTCAACGAAGGCGTCAAGGCCGTTGCGGCCGGCATGAACCCGATGGACCTGAAGCGCGGCGTCGATCTCGCCGTTGCCGAAGTCGTCGCCAATCTCGCTGCGGCCAAGAAGACCATCTCGTCGAACGGCGAAGTCGCCCAGGTCGGCACCATCTCGGCCAACGGCGAGAAGGCCATTGGCGACATGATCGCCCAGGCGATGCAGAAGGTCGGCAACGAGGGTGTCATCACCGTCGAGGAAGCCAAGACCGCCGAGACCGAACTCGACGTCGTCGAGGGCATGCAGTTCGACCGTGGCTATCTCTCGCCCTACTTCGTCACCAATGCCGAAAAGATGACTGCCGTCCTCGAGGACGCCGTCATCCTGCTGCACGAAAAGAAGCTCTCGAACCTGCAGTCCATGCTGCCGATCCTCGAAGCCGTCGTGCAGTCGCAGCGCCCGCTGCTGATCATCGCCGAGGACATCGAGGGCGAGGCCCTGGCCACGCTCGTCGTCAACCGCCTGCGCGGCGGCCTCAAGGTCGCGGCCGTCAAGGCTCCGGGCTTCGGTGATCGCCGCAAGGCCATGCTCGAAGACATCGCCGTCCTCACCGGCGGCCAGGTCATTTCCGAAGACCTCGGCATCAAGCTCGAGAACGTCACGATCGACATGCTCGGCACCGCCAAGCGCGTCGAGATCTCCAAGGAGAACACCACGATCGTCGATGGTGCCGGCTCCAAGGACGACATCCAGGGCCGCGTTGCCCAGATCAAGTCGCAGATCGAGGAAACCACCTCGGACTACGACAAGGAGAAGCTGCAGGAACGCCTGGCCAAGCTCGCCGGCGGTGTTGCGGTGATCAAGGTCGGTGGCGCCACGGAAGTGGAAGTCAAGGAGCGCAAGGACCGCGTCGACGACGCGCTCAATGCGACCCGCGCTGCCGTTGAAGAAGGTATCGTTCCGGGTGGCGGCGTCGCGCTGCTGCGCGCTTCGGCCGCTCTCAAGGCCAAGGGCGAGAACCCCGACCAGCAGGCCGGCATCAATATCGTCCGCCGTGCCCTGCAGGAGCCGGTGCGCCAGATCGCGCAGAACGCCGGTGACGAAGGTTCGGTCGTGGTCGGCAAGATCCTCGAGAACTCCTCGGTCAACTTCGGCTACAACGCCCAGACCAGCGAATATGGCGACATGATCGCGATGGGCATTGTCGACCCGGTGAAGGTCGTGCGTACGGCTCTCGAAGACGCCGCTTCGGTCGCTTCGCTCCTCATCACCACGGAAGCCATGATCGCCGAGCTCCCGAAGGAGCCCGCTCCCGCCATGCCCGGCGGCGGCGGCATGGGCGGCATGGGTGGCATGGACTTCTAAGTCGCAAAAGCGACTTAGGTTCTTTCGCTCACGGGCCGTATCGCAACCGGTCCGACGCGCAAGGCGCTGGGCCGGTTGCTGGCCCTGCGCGAGCGCGGACAACGTCCGGGCGGCCTTGCCGCCTGAAAAACAGTTCCGGTCCGGACTTCCCAGTCACGGGACCAGAAAGAAGGCGCGGTGGGCAACCACCGCGCCTTTTGTTTTGCCTGCCGCCTCAGAATGGCCGCGAGCCATGGTCAGGTTCATGATCTCCAAGGAGGATTTCATGCGCTTCTGGTTCGCCACAGCCCTTATCGCCCTCGGGCCCGCCGCCGCTTTCGCCCAGGATCCAGCGCCGACTTACCAGCCGCAAACCGAGGCCAAGCCGGATGTCGCGGCCGACTATGTCGATGACAGGTCGGACCCCGTAGCGGTGATCGTTTCCTTCTACAACGCGGTCAACCGCAAGGAATATGCACGCGCCTATTCCTATTACGGCGATGCCCAGCAGGCCGGCGACTTCCTGGCCTTTGCCGACGGCTATGCCAAGACCGAGCATGTCGAACTGCTGGCCGGTTCGCCCACCGCGGAAGGTGCAGCGGGCAGCACCTATTATTCGCTGCCGGTCGCCATCGATGCCGAAGACGCTAGCGGCGGGCACAAGCAATATGCCGGCTGCTACCTGTTGCGGCTTTCCAATCCGGCGATCCAGGCCGAGCCGCCCTTCGTCCCGATGCATATCGAGAAAGGCGACTTGAAGCCCGCGTCCGGCGAACTCAAGACCATCCTGCCCGAACAGTGCGATCTGGATTAAGGCGATCTGGATTAAGGAAAGAAGATCAGCTTCAGCGCCATGGCGATGGAGACGACCACAACCAGCGGCCGGATCACCTTGACGCCGAAGCGGATGCCGGTGACGGCGCCGAGATAGCCTCCGACGATCTGGCCGGCCGCCATCACCAGGGCCACCTGCCAGACGACGGCGCCCGAAAAGATGAAGAGCACGAGTGCGCCGAAATTCGAGGCCCAATTCAAGGCCTTGGTGTGGCCGGCGGCGCGCGTGACGCCGAGGCCGAAGAGCACGACGAAGGCCAGGGTGAAGAATGAACCGGTGCCCGGCCCGAACAGGCCATCGTAAAAGCCGATGGCGAAGGCGACGATCGGCAGGTAGGGCGTAAAGCCGAGCCGCGCCGTGCGATCGGCATCGGTAAGGCGCGGCGCGAACAGGAAGTAGGCGGCAATCGCGATGAGCGCGACCGGCACGGCGACCGATAGGATGCCGGTATCGATGCGGCTGACCACCAAAGCTCCCGCCATGCTGCCGGCAAAGGCGGCTATGGCGGAAGGCAGGAGCGCGCGCAGCGACATCAGGCCCTTGCGCCGATAGGTGCCGACGGCAATCGTGGTGCCGACGATCGATTGCAGCTTGTTGGTGGCGAGCGCCGCGACCGGGGGCATTCCCACCGAAAGCAGGGCCGGCACCGTGATCATGCCGCCACCGCCCGCGATGGCATCGACGAAGCCGGCAAACAGGCCGACCAAAGCAAGGGCGGCAAGGGTCAGGGGTTCGATCGTCATGGAAAGCACGGCGCGCGGCAGGAGAGGATGCATGTCCTTAGCGGGCAAAGCGCTCTGCCGCCACTGCAAAAGCGCCCGCCCACCGCGGAAGATATTGGTTAGGGTCTTGGTGCGATGATCCGGCCGAGAATTGCCCGGAGCCAGCGTGATGCCGAGCCCCTATCGCGGCCTAGCTATCGCCGTCGTCCTGCCCTGCTACAACGAAGCGACAGCCATTGCCGGCGTCGTTGCAGCTTTCCGCGCCGCGCTGCCGGAAGCCCAGATCTATGTCTTCGACAATCGCTCGACCGATGGCAGTGCCGAACTCGCCTGCAAGGCCGGCGCACGTGTGCTTAAAGTCGACATGCGCGGCAAGGGCAATGTGGTGCGGCGCATGTTCGCCGATGTCGAGGCCGATATCTACGTGATGGCCGATAGCGACGGCACCTATGATGCCGGGGCGGCGCGGACCATGGTCGACAGGCTGATCGACAACGGGCTCGACATGGTCGTCGGCACGCGCGTGCCGCAGGGCGACGGCGAAATCTACCGGTTCGGCCATCGCTTCGGCAATTCCGTACTGACCGGCACCGTTGCCTGGATCTTCGGCGAAGGCTTCACCGACATGCTTTCGGGCTATCGGGTGTTCTCGCGCCGCTACGTCAAATCCTTCCCGGCGCTTTCCAAGGGTTTCGAGATCGAAACCGAGCTCACCATTCATGCGCTGGAGCTTCGAGCACCCTACGCCGAAATGCCGACGGCTTACCTGGCGCGCCAGGAAGGCTCGGAAAGCAAGCTTTCGACCTGGGGCGACGGGGCGCGCATCTTCAAGACGATCCTGAGGCTCTATGCGCGCGAGCGGCCGCGCCAGCTCTATCTGCTGCTGGCCGTGGCGTTGTTCCTCGCTTCGCTCGGCCTGGGCATCCCGGTCATCGTCGAATTTCTCAAGACGGGGCTCGTGCCGCGCCTGCCGACGGCGGTGATGGCAGCAAGCTGCATGCTTGCCGCCATGCTTTCGGGCATCTGCGCGGTTATTCTCGACAGCGTCGTCACCGGCCGTACGGAAGCAAAGCGCCTGCGGTACCTGGCGATCCCGGCCGTGCACCCGCAAGACCGGTAGCGCAGTGCTGCGCCTGCTGAAATTCGCGCTGGTCGGCGTTGCCGGGTTCCTCGTCGATGCCGGCCTGCTGACGCTCATCAATCCGCTTGTCGGCCCCTATTCCGGACGCCTCGTCAGCTTCGCCGCCGCGGTCTTCACCACCTGGCTCTTGAACCGGCGGCTGACCTTCGCCGATCGCCGCGGCGCCGGTCCGCTTTGGCGCGAGTTCGCCGCTTATTTCGCCGCGATGGCGGTCGGCGGCGCGGTGAACCTCGCCGTCTATACGCTGCTGGTGACGTTCGTCGCACCAGTCGCGCAGATACCGGCGCTGGGCGTCGCCGCCGGCAGCCTTGCCGGTCTCATCGTCAATTTCGCCCTCGCCCACCGCTTCGTTTTCAAGACGCACTAGCGGGCGATTACAGCTCTTCGAGCGCGGCGGCAGCGCCAAGGCGGGTGAGCAACTGGGCAAGCAGGACGGTACGGCGGGCATCGCGCTCGGCGGTTTTCGAGACGATCAACGCCGCTTCGCTCTTGAGGATGACGCCGTCCTCGAGAATGCGGAGCTGGTTGGCACGCAGGGTCGAACCGGTCGAGGTGATATCGACGATAATATCGGCAACACCGGCGGCGGGCGCAGCCTCGGTGGCGCCCAGGCTTTCGACGATGCGGTACTCGGCAATGCCATGGTTGAGGAAATGCCGGCGCGTGACGTTGACGTATTTCGTTGCGATCCGCAGCCAGCGGCCATGGCGGGCGCGGAAATCGGAAGCGACATCGGAGAGGTCGTGCATGTGCGTGACGTCGATCCACGGATCGGGCACGGCGACGACGACATCGGCATGGCCGAAGCCCAAAGGCTTGGCAACCACGGTGCTTTCGGGGCCGTTCTCGGCGGTTTCGTGGATGAGGTCGATGCCGGTGACGCCGATATCGATGGAGCCGCGGATGAGTTCGCGCGCGATCTCGGCGGCGGGATAAAAGCGCACGGTGACGCCACCCAACCCTTCGAGGGCACCGAGATAGGCGCGGCTGCCGCCCGGCCGGGTGATGGCGAGGCCGGCCTTGGCAAAGGTTTCGCGGGTCACCTCTTCCAGCCGACCTTTCGAGGGCACGGCAAGCGTGATGGTGGGCATGTCCGTCATGGCGCCGCCTCCTGCTCCAGCCGGTCGGCCCAGACGGCACAACCGCAGGCGGCGATGCGGCTTTCAGCGCCCAGCCGCTCCAGCAGGCGATCGTATTGCCCACCGGAAACGAGGACGTGGCCGCCAGTGCCGGTGATCTCGAAGACGATGCCGGTATAGTAATCGAGCCGCGGCGAGAAGGCCGCTTCAAACGTCACGGCCGCATCAGGGCCGAAGGCGGCAAGATGCCGGTGCAGGCTCGCAAGCCGGTCCGAGAGGTCGATGCCGGCGGTTTTCGCCAAAGCCTCGACGCGATCGAGCGCCTCGCCGGCAGCCCCGGCAATGGCGAGATAATCGCGCAGCAGCTGCAGCGTCGCCGCCGGCACGAGCGCGGCATCGAGCGCCTGCTGTTCGAGGAAACGGTCGGCGATTTCCTCGGGTCCGCGTCCGTCGGTGAGGCTGAAGCCGGCGGCCAGCATGTCGCCGGTGACCTTTTCGATGAGAGCAGTGCGATCCGGCGCCGGACCGGTGCCGTTGTGCTGGCCGGCGAGGCGGTCGAGCAAGCGGGCGAGCGCTTCATCGTGCCCGAAGCGATTGCGGATGCGCGGGCGCCAGACCTCGGGCATGTCGAGCCCGGCCAGCAGCGCTTCGAAGAGGCCGACACCGCCGAGCCGCACGACCGGATCGGCAACGCCGTAGATGGCGAGCACCTGATGGGCAAAGCCGAGAACGCGCGTCAGGGCTTTGTCAGGATCGGGCTCGGCGAGGATTTCAAGACCGCCCTGGTCGACTTCGAGAACGCCCGACGAACGCTGACGGAAGATGGGGCCGAGATAGCCGAAAGCGGCAGGCCTGCCGGCATCGGCGCTGGCCAGGTAACGCGTGACGATGGGCAGGGTGAAATCTGGACGCAGGCAATATTCGTTGCCGTCGCCGGCGGTGGTAAGCAGCAGCCGGCGGCCGAATTCCTCGCCGGCGAGATCGAAATAGGGCCCGGCCGGCAGCAACAAAGGCGGCGCGACGCGCGTGATGCCGTCGCCCTCGACGAGGGCGGAAAGGGCAGCAAGGCGCGCGGCGGACGTGGTCACTTGCCGTTCTTCCCGACCCAGGCAGCGACGGCGGGGATGGTCAGGAGCTTTTCGACGAGTTCGGCGTCCTTGACGGTGAACTGGCCCGGCCGCTCGGCCTTCCATTCGGCATTATCGGCGATGTTCTTGGCGGCTTCGGCGCCTGCGACGAGGTCTTTTACCTGAAGTTCGCCCGCTTCGCGCTCATTGCTGCCCTCGATGACGACAGCAGCGGCGTTGCGGCGATTGGCATATTTCATCTGCGCGTTCATGCCGGATGAGCCGAGATACATTTCGGCGCGAATGCCGGCATTCCGCAAACGTGAAACGATCGCCTGGTAGCGCGCCGTCTGGTCGCGATCGAGAACGAGGACGACGACGAGACCGGAATTTTCCTCGGCCGGCAGGTTGCCGGTGAGCTTCAGGGCATGGGCAAGGCGCGAAACGCCGATGGAAAAGCCGGTGGCCGGCACCGGCTCGCTGCGGAAGCGCGAGACGAGCCCATCATAGCGACCACCACCGCCGACGGAACCGAAGACGACCTCCTGCCCCTTTTCGTTGGTGACGGGGAAGGTCAGTTCGATCTCGAAGACGGGGCCGGTGTAATATTCGAGGCCGCGGACGACGGAGGGATCGATGCGGATGCGATTTTCACCGTAGCTAGAATCTTGAAAATAACGCAGCATCGCTAACAGTTCAGCAATACCTTGCATACCAACCGCAGCTCCCTTGCAAGCTACGTTGGCATTCAACAACGCAAGTAAACTAGGATTCTGCGACGGAGGCCCAAAGAACTTAGCTAGCCCTATATCGTTGTGCGCCTTTAGCACCGAATCCCAGTTGTTAATTATTTCATCGGGCGAGCCTACAAAGTATCCAATCGTACCATCTGGACGCAGGTATGAGCATCTATAAGCGTTTCCCGGTGAAAATATTGAAAGCAACACGTCGGCTTGCGCGGTTGAAAGCCCGACCCCCTTTGTAAAGTCACCACTTTCATCTTTTCGCCCACTGGTAAGAAGAAGACGCACCCCATCCTCACCAAATTTATCAAATTTGTCCAACGAGCGTAGGGTTTCAACTCGCTTGAAATGAGGAATTTGTGCGGCGTCCATAACGCCATCGAGCAACTTACGACTATTAACTCTTACCACGTATTTGCCCGCCAGACCGAGTGCATCCATGGTGTCGGCCATCATCATGCACATTTCGGCGTCGGCTTCGGGGCCGGCGGCGCCGACCGTATCGGCATCGAACTGCATGAACTGGCGGAAGCGCCCGGGGCCGGGCTTTTCATTACGGAAGACGTAGCCCTGCCGATAGGAGCGATAGGGCTTGGGCAGGCGGTCGTAGTTTTCGGCGAAATAGCGGGCGAGCGGCGCGGTGAGGTCGTAGCGCAGGCTCATCCACTGCTCGTCTTCGTCCTGCAGCGAAAAGACGCCGGCATTGGGCCGGTCGGTATCGGGCAGGAACTTCCCGAGGGCCTCCGTATATTCGAACATCGGCGTTTCCACCGGCTCGAAACCGTAGCGCCGATAGACGCCCTTGATCGTTTCGATCATCGCTTCGCTGGCCGCGATATCGGCGGCGGTGCGATCCTCGAAGCCACGCGGCAGGCGCGGCGCAATCAGCGTGGATTTGTCGGTCATTCGGCAGGGTCCTGAAGGTCGGGGTTTCCTAGCGGATCGAGGTTTGGGTGACAAGCGCGGGAAGCCCCGCGCTTGCCTTGGTTCTACTCGTGATCCACGCGCCGCCGGAGCGTCGAGCGCAAGGTGACGTCGTGGAACGTCCTCACCTCGTAGTCGGGCGGCAGGCCGAGATCGGCCCTGAGATAATCCGGCACGTTGGGCGGATGGCTCCGCCTGGGCCATAACGAAACGATGGCTGCAAGCGCCAGGTCGACGACGGCCATGCCGGCGCCGGAACGCGAGCGGGAAACGGACGGGACCCGGGCATAGCCCAGGCGGTCTTCGAGCTTGTCAAAAGACATGGGATCATCCGGACGCAAAAGCATCCGGCTCCTTGAGGGTTGAAAAGAGACACGAGGAGCGCGCAGCGCAAAGGCAGCGGGAACAGGTGTCGATGGTCTTAGGAAAGTGTCCCGGCTGAACGGATCAGCGAAGACCGAAGAAGAACGACAGCGTCAGTGTCGACCGGTTTTCGGCATAAGGGCACCGATATGGAAAGCGGCTTGGCTGATATTCATCCGGCGCCTCCTTTGGGTGCGAGTTGGGACGAGGGGCTCTTACGCCCTCATGGGAGAGTCGCCAAGCGAAACTGCGACAGCCTGCCGCAGTCGATCACGTGTTGTTGTTTTGCCGCAACACCGGGCGAACGAGCGCGTGGCGCTCGGCCTCGCACTGGGCGCGGCAGAAACAGTTTTCGGCATGGTCGTTGACCAGGCCCATGGCCTGCATGAAGGCATAGGCCGTGGTGGGACCGACAAAGGAGAAGCCGCGCTTGCGCAAATCCTTGCTCATGGCGCGCGAGGCGGCGCTTTCGGCAACGAAGGTGCCGACCGGCGGCAGGTCTTCGACCTTGGGCTCGTACTGCCAGACATAGGCGGCGAGCGAGCCGAACTCGGCGATCAGCTTTTTGGCCTGCTTCGCATTGTTGATGGTCGATGCGATCTTGCCGCGATGGCGGATAATGCCGGCATCCTGCAGGAGGCGCTCGATATCGGCCTCGCCCATGGCTGCGACCTTGTCGATATCGAAGCCATGGAAGACTTCGCGGAAACGCTCGCGTTTTCTCAAGATCGTGATCCAGGAGAGACCCGACTGGAAGCCTTCGAGGCAAAGCTTTTCAAAGAGCCGCGTGTCGCTGACGACCGGCCTTCCCCATTCCGTGTCGTGATAGGCGCGATAGAGCGCGTCGCTCGCACCCCACGAGCAGCGCGTCAGGCCATCATCGGTGAGGGAATCGCTCATCGCCGCTCTCCTTTGTTCCTGTTTTATTCTCTTTTCGACAAGCATTCGTCAACCACAAGCGTTCATCGCCGGGCCTGAATGGCCGGCAGGCCTTACCGGTTCGGTGAAAATTGGCGGGAACGTCGTTGCCCTTTAGTTAGGAATTTGCGGCAGATTGGGGCTTTCATCGGGGCTTGGGTCGGCATGCGTCTTTTGGCTTTTGAGCTGCGCCGCTTCGCAGCGGACGAGCGCGGCATTTTCGGCGTGATCTTCGCCATCATGGCCGTGGTCCTGGTCGCCATGTCGGGCGCGGTCGTCGATTTCGTGACGGTGGAGCAGGCGCGCACGCGCTCGCAGGTGGCGCTGGATGCCGCGGCCCTGGCGCTGCAGCAGAAGATGTCGCAGACGCCGCAGCCAACCCAGACGACATTGCAGGAGCAGGCACAAAGGCTCCTGGAACAGCAGGTCAACGATCCGACGATCGCCGCGACCGTTACCGCGGTCAATCCAAACTTCGACACCGGCACGATCGATATCCAGGCAAAGATCGACGTGCCGACCAATTTCGTACGGCTGGTGGGGGTGAGCCACCTGCAGGCAAGCCTGCTATCCGAGGCCACGCGCGGCTCGACCAACCTGGAAGTGGCACTGGCGCTCGACGTCACCGGCTCGATGCAGGACGCGACCAAGGCGTCGGACGGCACCTGGAGTACCAAGATCGCCGATCTCAGGGAGGCGACGAGCGAACTCATCGACCTGGTGGTGAAGGACGTACAGACGCCGGCCTATACGAAGATGGCGTTCGCCCCCTATTCGACGGCAGTGAACGTTGGCGCCTATGCCGCGCAGGTGCGCGGCCCGGTGCAGCCGGGACAGGCGATCAGCAATGCGGTGTGGAAGGGCGATGCCGAGACGGCGATCGGCAAGGCGACCGCAGCCTACCCCGTCAAGATATCCACCGCGCTCGCGCACGGGCTCGCCGACGGCGACTGGGTCTATATCAGCGGCGTCAACGGCATGCGCCAGATCAACAACAAAGCCTTCAAGGTCACCGGTATCAGCAATGCCAACTCGAAGGCATTCACGCTGCAAACCGCCAGCGGCGCCGACGTCGACGGCAGCGGCTATGATTCCTATGTGAGCGGCGGCACGGTCACCAAGTGCCGTTTCCCGAAGTGCGAAGTGCAGGTCACCGTCAACAACAACACGTTCGCCGATGGCGACTATGTGCGGATCACCGGCGTCGGCGGCCTGTCCAACATCAATGACACCACATTTGCCGTCGCCAGCCGCACCGCCTCGACCTTTATCCTCGGCGGCTCGGTGGGTGGAGGAAACTATACTTCGGGTGGCACAGCGTGGTGCGTGATACAGGGGTGCGAGTACTATTATTTCAGGGGGCCAGGTGGAGACTACAAGACGTTCCGCATCAATACCTGCGCCACCGAGCGCACGACCACGTCCCATGCCTTCGACGATACGGCGCCGAGCGTGACGCCACTCGGGCCCAACTATACGCGGAACGGCGATTGCGTGGTTCCCGAAATCGTGCCGCTGACGACCGACAAGACGGCACTGCACGACGTGGCTTCCAGTCTGCGAGCCAACGGCTCGACGGCGGGGCATCTGGGTCTCGCCTGGGCCTGGTACATGGTATCGCCGAACTTCGCCTATCTCTGGCCGAACGACAGCAAGCCGGCCGCCTACGATGCGCCGAACGTACAAAAGGTGGTGATCCTGATGACGGACGGCGCCTTCAACACCGTTTATTGCAACGGCGTGGTGGCCACCAATTCGACAAGCGGCAGCCCGGTCAACAGCGAACGCATCGACTGCCCCTCGCCGAACGGCAATATCTTCGACCAGGCCAAGAAAATATGCGACGAGATGAAGACGCCGCACGGCGATGCGCCGCCTGTGGTCGTCTATACGGTCGGTTTCGATATCGGCAACGACCAGAACGCCAAGAACATCATGTCCGGCTGTGCGACCGATGCCGCCCACGCCTATCTCGCCAATACCGGCGCCGACCTTAGGGAGGCGTTCCGGGCGATTGGCGAGAACATCACATCGCTGCGCGTGTCGCGCTAGCGCGACGGCGGCCAAGGCCCATGCGAGCCAGTAGTCCATCGCGGCGGACGAAGTGATGGAAAAGCGCCGCTGCGATATGCAGCCCCAAGAACCCGATGAGCAGCCGCGCAACGAGGCCGTGCACGACAAACGGCGCAAAGATGCTGAAATCGGGTAGCGGCGCACCACTGGCCAGGGCCGGCAGGGCGTTCGATAGCACAATCAGGCCGATGCCGCTGACGCCCATGGCCAGCACGACAAGATAGAGCAGGACATGGACGGCCCGCGCCGCCAACGCCTGCCAGTGCGGCATGCCGCCGATTTCGGCGGGCCGCGTGTCGAAGACGAACCACCAGACGATGCGCAGGAGCGTCAGCACGAAGACGCTGACACCGAGCGCGACATGGATACGGATGAGGTTCACCGGGACATCGCCCGCCATGTTGGCGGCAACGAGCCCGCTGGCCAGCAATAGCAGGATGGCCAGGGCCGTAATCCAGTGAATGGTCACGGCAACGGCGCCGTAACGGTCTTTTTCGCTCAACAAGCCCATTTGCATCTCCTCCTGCGGTTGGTATGCATAGTTGGCTATGCAATATATATAGCTCACTATCTAATTACATAGCAAGCGATGCAAATGACAATTTACAAGGACAATTCGCTGGGCTACCGGACGAACCTCGCTTCGCGCCTGTTCGTGCGGGAGTTGTCGCGGCGGCTGGAGGCGATCGGGCTTTCGATCGGGCATATGCCAGTCTTCGTGGCGCTGGGCGCCGGCGGGGCGATGACGCAGCGCGACCTGGCGCGCGAGGCGCTGGTCGAGCAGCCGACAATGGCGGCGACGCTCTCGCGCATGGAACGCGATGGCCTGATTGAACGAAAGCCCGACCCATCAGACGGGCGCAGCGCGCTGGTTTCGTTGACACCCGGAGCAACAGCCAAGCTGCCGCAACTTGCCAAGGCAGTAGAGGACGTCAACGCCGTCGCCGCCGCCGTCCTCGATGCCGAGGAAGAACGGCAGTTCATGGCGACACTCGACAAGATCATCGCGGCGCTCAGCGAAGCCGATCGCGCCGCACAGGCCCTGGAGCGCTAGTCCTCGGACTGGGTGTTGCGCTCGATATAGTCCTCGATATCGTCGAGGCTGGCGCTGTAGGAGGTGGGTACGTGGCCCAGCAGCGGCTTGCGCGTCTCGTCGTCCGTCAGCATGTAGCCGCCGCCGGCGACCTTGGAGTTGGTCCGTTCGGCAACGAGAACGGCAAGCCCGTAGCGCGCCGCCAGCCGCTTGAGCCGGCGCAGCCGGGCAACATCGTGGTGGGCACGGCTGCTCATGTCAGGCTGGATTTCACGATGGAGTGCATGACCGTCCTCGCTTCGAGTTTGCAGGTATACAGGCGGCGCCAGCCAGACTCTACATTCCGATCTGGTTGATCAACCCCTTGATCAGATCGTTCGTCCCCTCTTTGCCTTCAGGGGCGGACTGGGGCACGATTGCATCGACAAGCTGGTCAGCGGGGGATGCCGGCTCTTCCTCCTCGGGTGGCGGTGCGGATGCAACGATGCCGCGCGGATCCGACTTCGGCAGCGGAATATTCTGCGGCGAAGTCGGTGCCGGCCCGGTCGATGCGGGGGTCTCGACGATCTCGGTTGCGGGCTGCGCCTGCTGGCCGAACACACCTTGGAGCAGCGAATTCACCACTTCCTGATTGCCGGCGGGAGCGCCGTTGGCGCCGGTTCCTCCATTATTGCCCAGGTTGCCCAGGATACCGGTGACGATGCCATCGGTTGTCCCACCTGATTTGTCGCCAATGGATTGCCCCAGGCTACCGAGGGCTCCGGATGCCTTGTTGGCCAGATCGCCGACCCCGCCGCCCATTTGCGTCAGTGCCTGCAACGCACGGTTCGGATCGGCAAGGATGCCCGAAATGTCGGGATAGATGGAAGGCCCGGACAACGGGCCCTTGACGATGATGGGCATGCCGAGGCCGGAGACGTCGAAATCGCCCCCCTGCCCGTCCAGCGAGCCGACGACGCGCGGATCGAGCGTCATGTCGATGGTCTGCCCGGCAAGATCGACGCTGCCCTTCCCGCTCATGCGCACGAACGGCCCGAGCAGGCGGATGTCGTTGGCCTGCCCAACTCCGTTCTGGATATTGACGGCGACGGACAGTTCCGTGAACTCGGTCTTGGCTTCGCTATCCTGCTTGTAGCCGGCATTGATGAGCGACTGCACGTTGCGTACCAGGCCCGCCACGTCGATGCCGCGAATGGCGCCATCGGAAAACACGACGTTCACCGAACCGTTGAGCGAACGGGCGAAAGCCTCGGTATTGGCGCCGGCGCCGCTCACCTTCACCTCAGCCTTGAGGCTCCCTTCGAGGCGATCGAAACCTGCCGCAGCGGTCAGCAGCGGCAAGGCAGCAACGCCATCCATGCCGGCGGCAAGTTCGATAGCGGGCGTCTCGCCGGAACCGTTCGCCACGACATTGGCTGTGAGGGCGCCGTCATAGAACCCGGCCTTGGGCACGGCGAGCCTGGCGACGCCATCGGCGACCGCAAGCGTTGCCGTCGCCGGCCCCGCCACGACCTTGCCATAACCGAGCTGCTTGGCATCGAGGCGAATATCGGCATCGAAGAGACGCAGCACCGACAAATCTAAAGGCGTCGGGCCGGAAGCGGCACTGGCGGTATTCTCGCCGCCGCCACCGACCAGCTTGCCGAAATCCAGGGTATCGACGGACAAGGCGGCGGTGATCTTCGGCTTGCCGGCGAGCGCGACCGACACCGAGCCGCCGGCATGAATATCGTCGAGGCCGATCGTCGCCTTGGTGATGGCCAGTTCGCTGCTGCTGGCAGCAACCCCGCCGGAAAACGCGAATTGCCCCAGCGGGGTGCCTAGGTTCTGGCCGAGCCAGGCGGCCGCCCGGGTCAGCGACGGTGCGGAAATATCGGCCTTGCCGGAAATTCCGGCATTCGCAGTTACCGTGCCGGAAAAACTGGCATTGAGCAGCTTCGACTTGAGCGCCGCCGCCACCTTGGCCGGCTGTTCCCACATCAGGTCGGACAGCGCCAGCGAGGTCGTGAACCCGATGGCCTGGCCGTTCCATTGCGCGGTGCCGGACAGCGCCAGCGGCTGGCGGACATCGTCGATCTTCACCGTCGCTTCCAGTGCGTCGACCACACCGGCGCCCTTGCCCACAACACTCGCGAGTTGCGGCACGTCTACCCGCCCGCCGGAAACTGTCATTTCGCCGCGCAGGTTGAGCGAATTGCGGACGGCCTCGATATCGAGACCCCGGAAAGCATAGAGCAGTTGCGATGACACCCTGCCGGTGGCGGGCGCCTGCTGCCCGGCCAGTGCCATCAGGCTGGCAATATCGATCGAGGAAACGTCGAGCGAACCGGTGGCCTGCGGAACATCGGCGTTGACGTCCATGGCGAGGCTGGCAGCCAGGCTGCCGCCGGCAATCTGTCCCGAACTGACGGTGGAGGTGAGTTTGCCGCCATTAAGCTGCGCCGCAATGACCACGTCGCTGGCAACGGCGTCTCCGGCCTTCAGGGCCGCAGCACGCAATTCTATATCGGCGTCGAGATCGCGCAGCGCCGAGAGATCGACGCCACCCGTACCGGATGGCGCTGCTGCCGGCTGGTCCGCGCTCGCCTGCGCCTCGGACGCGGCGGGCTGGAAATCGGAATAATCGAGCATGCCTGCCTTGATCTTCGCCATGACGAAGGGACGGTCACCGGGCGTGTAGCTCGCATCCAGTTGCATCTTCTGGCCACGGCTCTCGATCTCGCCGCCGGCGATGCGATAGCTGCCGTCATCGGCAAGCTGGATGCGGCCCGATGCACGAATATCGGCCAGCATCGGGTGCAGCGGCCGTTCGGCTTTCTCTGAGAGGGAGAATTCCGCTGGCTGGCGGGCCAGGAGGTTTTGCAGCGAACCGATTTCGGCAGCAAGTTCCATCCGCTTGCCACCCATCAGGCCGGAAACGCTGAGCGAGGCGGGTTGGCTTATCCCCGGAGCCGACAGGTGGATTTCTATGGCGCTGGCCACCACGTCGATGGCGCCACCATTGTTCCTTGCCACCTCGCCGTCGCTGACCACGACGTTGTTGATGCTCAGCCGTTCGAGGTAACCTGCAATGGTCTTGAAGACATCTTCGCCCCCGGCCGGCGCCGCTGCTGCGGACTCCGGTTCCGGCTGGGCGGGCGCTGCAGCATCAGCAAGCACGATGCGGGGGCTCTTGAGATCGATGCCGCTGATGCGCACCTGACCGGACAGCAGCGGCAGCAGTTCGGCCGATGCGACGGAGCGCTCGGCGGTTACGGAAAGCGCACCGTCCGCCGTTGTATAGGCCAGGTCTTCGGCCACGATGCCGAAATCGGGAACGACCGAGAAATGGATCGGACCGTTGAGCGCGATTTGTGCGCCCGAAGCCTCCGACAACTGGCGGGCAAGCGCCGTTCTCAGCGTATCGGAGTTGATTGCCATGGGGAGCAGGAACACCAGCCCCGCCAGCGCAATAACGATAAGTCCTACGGCCAGAACGGCTTTTCTCATGCCAGAGCCCCCTTGGATCAAGGCCAGGGATGAGCCTGTCGGTCCCCCAGCCGATTGCCCATCGAATCACGGTGCTCTTTTCGAATTACTACAAATGTTTAACGATACTCGTTAACTACGCCGAAGATGCAGCTCAACCGGCCACGTGCTTTTGCGCCTTTTCAATGGGGGAACGTCCGATGAACCCGAGCGGGGCGCACCGTGACCATAAGCGACATGGATCGGGAGAAATGGTACCGCCTCCCCGGTTCGAACGGGGGACCCCTAGATCCACAATCTAGTGCTCTAACCAGCTGAGCTAAGGCGGCACGCCGTGCGAGGGGGACAGGCCCCGCTCGAAAACGGGCGGAACATAGGGCCAGTCGGCGGCGATGACAAGGCCGGATTTGTGCCTCCTATGCCGCAGGCTTAACCATTGCCGTGCATTCTGGCGAGGGCATCGCCGCGCCTTACTGGACCGTTTACGCCATGCACTATATTTAGGAGATCGTTAAGGTCTCCCCGCGCATTTGCGCCAGCCCGGCAGGCGGGCGCGCGGGCGTTTCGAGTTCGAGCGAGCCCAAGTGACAGACGGTGACTGGATAAAATCGCCAACAGCGCGCCGCGTCATCGCCCACTGGGCCGATCCCCGGCCGGCTTGGCTATGGAGCGGAGACGGCAGCCGGCTGCTCTGGCGCAACCGCGCCGCCCGGCTGTTCGGTGCGCGCCTGAAAAAGGGCGAAGCGCGGCTCCTGCCCAATGCCGAGCCGATTCGCGGGCAGGTGCAGCGCCTGATCCGCCTCGGCATTTCCGGCCATGCCAGCCTCTCGCGCCTGCAGTTCCTTGCCGGCGAACGCCCGATTTCGGCAACCTGCTCGGTGATGCCGCTGTCGCTGGCCGGCGGCCAGACGGCCTTGTTCATTGTCGGCGTCGACCGGATCGACAGCGAAATCCTGGCGGCAGCTCCAGGAAACGAACCGCTGGCCGCAAAACTGCTGCCGGAAAACCAGCAGTTCGTACTGCTCGACGATAAAGGCGATATCGCGGAAACCTCGCCTGGCCTGGAACCCGCGGACGCCGCGGCTCTGTCAGGACAAACGGCGGAGATCGGCGGTACGCGCTTTGCGATAGAGCGGTTGGATGCCGGGGCGGGCGCCGCGTTGTTGCTGCTGACACCGGAAGCACTGCAGGAGGCCACTACCCCCGCGGAGCCGGAAGATTCGGATACCGGCAAAGAGGCTGAATCGACTGAAGCTGGCGCGATCGAAACGCCCGAGCCGCAGACGGAAGAAATGACTTCCTGGCAGGCGGTTTCGGAGGATGGCGTGCCGGAGGCACCGGCCGAACCTGTGCCTGAAACCTTCGAAGAGGAAGAGGCCAGTGCGCCGCAAGGCGAAAAGCGGCTGACGGCCCTGTTCGACCGGCTGGCCGAGGACGAGAACCTCTATACTCCGCTCGACGATCGCGACGACCACCCGCCGCAGGCGCTGGAGGACGAGCCTGAGGCGACGGAGGAATTGCAAGCGGAGGCCGTTGGGCCGGAAGCTTCCGAGGATGCCGAGGAATCGACGCCCCCGAAAGACCTTTCGGAAGCGGCAGAAGATTTTGAGTCCCCTGTGTCTACCGCCGAGGCGGAGCCTGACGGCGGCGACGGCGCGCGCCGCATGCTCTACCGGCTGGTCGGTCGCGGCTTTACGCGCGTTGCCGAAGACGAGGACGCCGAGCCCGAACTGCCGCCTGAAGCCGAAGAGGCCCGAGAAGCAGAGATCGCAAGCGTCGCCGAACCTGCCGAACCCGCCGAGCCGCCTCGCGCACAGACGCCGCGCGACATGGAAAGCGTCGAGCGCGTGTCGCGCTACAATTTCGACGAGCTGTCGCGCATCCTCAACGACCGGGTGAGCGGCGAGTTGGCGCCGCAGCAGGCGCCGACCTCGATCGAAGCCATCATCAAGTCGCAACCCGACACTGCCGAGCCCCAGTCGGAGCCGACACCTGCACCTGCCGCCACGGCTGAAAAACCTGCCGGCGGAGCGCTCATCAATCTCGGCGGCGAAACGCTGGTGCTCAACCGCCTGCCGCTCGGCATCCTGGTGTTCCGCGACCAACAGGTGCTGTTCGCCAACCGCGCCATCACCGAGATGATCGGCTACGAATCGGTCGAACGGCTACGCGCGGCGGGCCTTGCTTCGATCTTTCCGGCGGCGAGCGACGACATGCCCGAGGCCGGGCCGATCAACCACCTGGTGCAACGCGACGGCACGCTGGTGCCGGTGACGGCGCGGCTGCAATCCGTTTCCTGGCAGGGCAAGCCTGCCCTCATGCTCTCGGCCTCGACCACCGAAGTGCGCACCGGCCACGAAGGCGCGGTGCACGCCTTTGCCGAAGTGCTGGCGGAAGTGCGCGAGGACGGCTTTTTCGATACGAGCCGCAATGGTGTCATCAGCACGGTCAGTCCGCAGGCGCGCCTGTTGCTGGGCCGCAGCGAAGCGCAACTGCTCGGCAAGCCGCTGTCGCAGATCGTCGATCCATCTGATCAGCCGGCGCTGAAGGCCTTCCTCGAGCGCCCGGCACGCTTTGCCGAAACTGCACGGCCGGTGCTGGCCGTGCGCGGTACCGCTCCCGGCACCGACCTCATGCTGTTCGCACAGGGCCAGGCCGGGGTCGTCACCGGCTATTTCGGCTTCGTGCACCGGCGCGAAGCGGTAGCGGTGCTGCCGCCATCACAGCCGGGCCGCGTGATCGAGGCCGACAAGGGCCTGTTCGGGCGCTTGAGCCGCGGTATCAGGCGGCCGCTCAACACCATAATCGGCTTTTCCGACCTGATCGGCGGCGAGGCATTCGGAGCGATCGACAACAACCGCTACGTCGATTACGCGCAGGACATCAAATCGGCCGGCCAGGAGATCGCCGCGCTCGTCGACGAGCTTGACGATTATGCGCGGCTGCGCGACGGGCGCTATGCGCCGCGCCCCTCCGATCTCGATCTCGTCACCCTGCTCGACAGCTGTGTACTGCGCGTGCGCAACCAGGCCAGCCTCAAGCGCGTGCTGGTGCGCAGCGCCGTATCGGAAACCCTGCCGCGCATTTGCGCCGATCGCGCTTCGCTCGGCCAGGCCGTGTTGAACCTTCTCGCCAGCGCCATCGACCAGACGCCGCCGGGCGGCTCGGTCGTGCTGTCGGCGCAGCAGGAGGATGACGGCTCGATCTCGGTGCATGTGCGCGACAGCGCCGCGCGCGAGGCCGACCCGTCCGAGCGCTTCGTCGTTTTCCGCGACGGGCTGGGGCGCGACGGCCAGCGGTTGGGTCCGGTGCGTTCGAGCGTCGGGCTGGCGCTGACGCGCGCCCTGCTCACGGTCAATGCCTGCTCGCTATCGGTCGATCCGGCAGGAAGCGTCGGCACGCTGTTTTCGATGGTGATTCCGGCCGAGGCGGTGACGCGGGGCGAATTGCCCAAGCCCGCCGAAGAGGACGGCACCCAATAATCCGATGCCGCAGGGAGTTTGCCCCGTGACCGAACCGGCCACGGGGCAATGTGTTTTTACGCGTTGCCGAGCGGGCGGCCGCTCTCGTCGAAGCGATGGAATTCGTTGCCCATCGGGGAAACGCTGATCGCATCGCCGGACTGGTAGGTCGCCTTGCCGTTCTGGCGCACGATGATCGGCTCGTCGGCGCCGATATCGAGATAGATGTAGCTGTCCGAGCCCAGGTTTTCCGAATAGATCACCTTGCCGCTCCAGTCGCCATTGCCGTTCGGCTGGATTTCGAGGTGCTCGGAGCGCACGCCCACCGTCGCCGCCTTGTACTTGTCGGCGAACTTGCCCGTGAGGAAGTTCATCTTCGGCGAACCGATGAAGCCGGCGACGAACAGCGACTGCGGGCTCTCGTAGAGCTCCATGGGCGTACCCACCTGCTGCACCACGCCATCCTTCAAGACGACGATGCGGTCGGCCATGGTCATGGCTTCGACCTGGTCGTGCGTCACGTAGATCATGGTGGTGTTGGGCAGCGTTTCCTTCAAGCGGGCGATTTCCATGCGCATCTGCACGCGGAGCGCCGCATCGAGGTTCGACAGCGGTTCGTCGAACAGGAAGACCTTGGGATCGCGCACGATGGCACGGCCGATGGCAACGCGCTGGCGCTGGCCACCAGAGAGCTGCTTGGGCAGGCGATCGAGGTATTGCGTCAGCTGCAGCTTTTCAGCGGCGGCGCCGACCTTGGCCCGGATCTCCTCCTTGCTGGCATGCTGGAGCTTCAGCGAATAGGCCATGTTGTCGAAGACGTTCATATGCGGATAGAGCGCATAGGACTGGAACACCATGGCGATGCCGCGCTTGGAGGGCGCCACGTCGTTGACCACCTGGCCGTCGATTTCGAGATCGCCCGAGGAGATCGTCTCGAGGCCCGAAATGCAGCGCAGCAGCGTCGACTTACCGCAACCGGACGGGCCGACGAAGACGACGAATTCACCTGATTTGATTTCGAGATTGACGTCCTTGAGCACCTCTACGGTGCCAAAGCGCTTGTATAGGCTGGTTATTTTCAGATCGGACAATAGGGTCTCCCTATCCGGTGGCGCTCCCGCAGACTGCCGGCTACGGGTCACGCCGTTGCGCGCGTGATCAAGGCAGTTGGCCTATATAGGCACCAAAAGCGCCCAGGCTCAACGCACCATTCGCGGGCGCCGATGTCGAGCCCGGTGCGTCGAGATTTTGCGGTGCCATGCCGGAAGGCAGCACGAAATCCACAGGTGCTTCGCTCATGTTGAAGACGCAGAGCAGTTTTTCGGTGTCGTTGGAGCGGATGAAGGCGAGCACGCTTTCGGGCGCGTCGATCAGTTCGATGGCGCCCTTGACGAGCGCCGGGTGCTGTTTGCGGAAGGCGAGCGCCGCCCGGTAGAAGTTGAGGATCGAGGTCGGTTCCTTGTCCTGCAGGTCGACAGCCCGGCCGAGATGGTCGACCGGCACCGGCAACCAGGCGCGCGGAGCTGTGGAAAACGCCCCGAGATGCGCCGTCGAACTCCACACCATCGGCGTGCGGCAGCCGTCGCGCCCCTTGAACTGCGGCCAGAACTCGATGCCGTAAGGATCGACGAGGTCTTCAAAGGCAAGTTCGGCCTCCGTGAGGCCCAATTCCTCGCCTTGGTAGAGGCAGACCGAGCCGCGCATGGAAAGAATCAACGTCACTGCCAGCCGGGCGAAGGCATCGTGCTGGCCATGCGTCGCCCACCGGCTTACGTGCCGCACGACGTCGTGGTTGGAAAAGGCCAGGCACACCCAACCATCGGGCGCCTGCGTTTCGGCGGCGGCGATCGAAGCGCGGAAATGCTCGGCGGTGAACAACCCGCCGAGATAATCGAACGTATAGGCCATGTGCAGCCGCTCATCGCCCGATGTGTATTGCGCCATCAGCGCCAGCTGGTGCTGGCTGTCGCCGATCTCGCCGACCGTGGTCGTGCCGGGATATTCGTCCATCAGCGCACGCAGGCGCTTCAGGAATTCGAGGTTTTCCGGCCGGCTCTTGTCGTAGAGGTGTTCCTGGAAATTGTAGGGGTTCACGGCCGGCGCAGTCGAGGCGTTGAAGTCCTCGGGCTTGATGACGGGATTGGATTCCAGTCCTTCCGAGCAGAAGTAGAAATTCACCGTATCGAGCCGGAAGCCGTCGACGCCGCGCTCCAGCCAGAAGCGCATCTCGGAAAGCACCGCATCGCGCACGGCCGGACTATGGAAGTTGAGGTCTGGCTGCGAGGCGAGGAAATTGTGCTGGTAATACTGCATGCGCCGGCTGTCCCAGGTCCAGGCCGAACCGCCGAAGATCGAGAGCCAGTTGTTGGGCGGCGTGCCATCGGGCTTGGGGTCGGCCCAGACGTACCAATCGGCGCGCTCGTTGGTGCGCGACTGCCGGCTCTCCTGGAACCAGGGGTGCCGGTCGGACGAATGTGAGATCACCTGGTCGATAATGACCTTGAGCCCCAGCCGGTGGGCCTTTTCGACCAGCCGGTCGAAATCGCCGAGCGTGCCGAAGACGGGGTCGATGTCGCGGTAATTGGAAACGTCGTAGCCGAAATCCTTCATCGGCGAGGTGAAGACCGGCGACAGCCAGATAGCGTCGACGCCGAGATCGGCGACATGTTCCAGCCGCTCGGTGATGCCGACGAGATCGCCGACGCCGTCGCCGTTATGATCCTGAAAGGAGCGCGGATAGATCTGGTAGATGACGGCACCGCGCCACCAATCCTTGTCGACTGCAAGGGGTTCGACCGGCTTGGTTTCGGTCATGACGAGGCCGTCTGTCACAGGCATCTCCTTGCTCGGATGTCACCGGCCGCGGGAGAGGACCGGACAGTGCTATCCGAAAGTCTTAGCGAGCGGCCTTGGCGAGCGTCAACTGGGGGCGGTGGAGATCAGCCAGAGGTGAACGGCTAGCGGGTATTGTGCAGCATGCCCTGGAAGGCGCGGTAGCTGCCCTTGGGCGTGCGCACCTGCGTCTTGTAGTCGACGTGGACGATTCCGAAGCGCGAGGAATAGCCCTGCGCCCATTCGTAATTGTCGAGCAGCGACCAGGCGAAATAGCCGCGCACGTCGGCGCCCTGCTCGCGGGCGGCGAGCACCGCCTTGAGGTGGGCGTCGTAGTAATCGACACGCCGCTTGTCGTCGTCTTCCGACATGCCGTTCTCGGTGACGTAGATCGGCACTTTGGTGAACTCGGTCGAGACCCGCACCAGCAGGTCGGTGAGGCCCTGCGGGTAGATTTCCCAGCCGAGATCGCTCTTTTCGAGATCGCCTTCGACACGCTTGACCGAAAACAGCGGCTCTTCGGGGTCGTGGGCGTAAAGCCCGCGCGAATAATAGTTGATGCCGACCCAGTCGAGCGGCGCCGAGACGGTCGCCATGTCCTTTTGCCAATTGGCGGGCAGATAGGTGGCGAGCGGTGCGGTCAGCTCGTCCGGGTACTGGCCCTTGAAGATGCCGCCGAGATACCAGCGGTTGAACAGGGCATCGCCGATACTGGCCGCCTGGGCATCGGCGGCCTTGTCAGTCGCCGGCTCGGTCTTTTCGAGGTTGAGGACGATGCCGACATTCTTGGCGCCCTCGGCGCGCAGTGCATCGACGGCGGTGCCGTGGGCAAGCAGCACATGGTGCATGGCACGGGCAGCGGCGCGCAGGTCGCGATAGCCCGGCGCGTGGATGCCGAGGAAATGGCTCAAAAAGGCCACGCACCACGGCTCGTTGATGGTCGCGACCGCCGCCAGCCGGTCGCCGAAGCGATGGGCGACGAGCCCCGCATAGTCGGCAAACCAGTTGGCGATGTCTCGGTTCATCCAACCGCCCATGTCCTGTAGCGGGCTTGGCAGGTCCCAGTGGTAGAGCGTGGCGAAGGGCTTGAGGCCACGCTCCAGCATGCCGTCGATCAGCCGGTCGTAAAACGAAATGCCCATCTCGTTGACCGCGCCGGTGCCCTCGGGAATGAGGCGCGGCCAGGCGATGGAAAAGCGATAGCCATCGAAGCCGCCGTCGCGGATAAGGTCGAGGTCCTCGGGCCAGCGGTTGTAGTGATCGCAGGCGATGAGGCCGGTATCGCCGTTCTTGACGTTGCCGGGCGTTGCGGCAAACGTATCCCAGATGGACGTGCCGCGACCGTCGCTCTGGCCGCCTTCGATCTGGTAGGCAGCCGTCGCTGCGCCGAAAACGAAGCCAGGGCCGAAGTCCTTGCGATCGACTGTAAACATCGGTGCCCTCCGCTGTCCCGAAATGATCGGATGGCTTTTGACCATCGTTCGTCGTCTTATGCAATCGATTTCACGGCAACCGGAAGGTGACCTGCCCGTTTGCCTGCCGAAAGGGGAAGTGCCATGGCAGACCTCAGTGCGAAGACCGAAGCGTTCTTTGCCAGGTACGGCGAGCTGATGAACGAGGGCATTGCCGATGGCAAGGCCGACACGACGGCGCTCGCTGCATGCTTTGCGCCCTATTTCGTCGGTTCGAGCCCGCAAGGCGTGTTCGGCGGCGAGGGCGGCGCGACGCTGCAGCAGATGCTCGGCGCCGGCATCGAGAACTACCGCCGCATCGGCGGCACCGCCTTCATCATCGACGATATCGAGGTCATCGACGTCGATCCGCTGCACGCAATGGCGCGAGTTTCCTGGCGGTTCGACTACAAGCGCCCCCGAGATGGCAAGATCGGCTCGATCCGCTTTGCCAACGAATACCTGGTGAGCTTTGCCGACGAAATGCCCCGGATCTTCGCCTGGGTGACGCCGGACGAGCAGGCCGCGCTCAAGGAGCACGATCTGGTATGAACTGAGCTTTCTTCTACCCCTCACCCGCCCCCGGATCAGGTCCGGGGGCACCGTCTCCCGCAAGGGGAGAGGGAAGAAGGTGGCAAGATCGTGCCACAAAGCCCCTTCTCCCCTTGCGGGAGAAGGTGTCGGCGCAGCCGACGGATGAGGGGTACTTAGTCCCGCAATAACGGGTTTTTTGCCAGCAATTGCCGCGCAACGCCGCGGAACGCCTGCGCCTCGATTCCCTCGGGTTCAGTCGCGACCACCGGCCGGCCGGAATCGGAGGTCTCGCGCACCGTCATCAGCAGCGGGATTTCCCCGAGGAACGGCATGCCGAAGCGCGCCGCCGCCTCCTGCGCACCGCCATGCCCAAAAATGTCGTAGCGGTTGCCGGTGTCGGGGGCGACGAAATAGCTCATGTTCTCGATGAGGCCGAGCAGCGGCACGGACATGCGCTTTAGCATATCAATAGCCTTTTGCGCATCGATCAACGCCAGGTCCTGTGGGGTCGAAACGATGACGGCGCCGCTGAGCTCGACCTGCTGGCAGAGCGAAATCTGGATATCGCCCGTGCCGGGCGGCAGATCGACAACAAGCACGTCGAGTTCGCCCCAATCGCTTTCGCGCAGCAATTGCCGCAGCGCCGAGGTTGCCATCGGTCCGCGCCAGACCACGGCCTGGCCCGGCGTCAGCATGGAGCCGATCGACATGACCTTAAGGCCGTAGGCTTCGTGCGGGGAAAAGATGCCGTCCTCGCGCACCGCCGGCTTGCCTTCGATGCCGAGCAGGCGCGGGATCGAAGGCCCATAAAGATCGGCATCGAGCAGGCCGACGCGCAGGCCTTCGGCGGCCAGCGCCAAAGCGAGATTGACGGCCGTCGTGGATTTTCCGACGCCGCCCTTGCCCGAGCCGACGGCGATGATGCGGGCAATGCCGGGAACCGGCTGCTTGGGCGCTGGGCCCGGACGACCGTGCGCCGCCGCCTGCCCGGTCGCCGGAGCGCGATCGGAGGTGACCGACACCATGACTTTGCGGCCCTGCGCCACAGCCTCGGCAGCGTGCTGGGCGGCATCGCGAGCCGGGCCGAACGCGGCCTCCATGCCCGGCGCCACGGAAATCGCCAGCGCCACGGCGCCGGTGGTGACGATGATTTCGGAGAGCCCGCCGTAGTCGGCCAGGTTGCCGCCGCCGGGGATTTCAACCCCGGCGAGAGCGGCACGAACCGCCGCGGCAACCTGTTCGTCGGCCATAGGTCGCCCTTAGAGGATCGACTGGCCGGTGGCCTTCCAGTCCTTGACGAAGGCGTCGAGGCCCGAAGCCGTCAGCGGATGATCGGCGAGCTTGCGGATCACGGCCGGCGGAATGGTGGCGACGTCAGCACCGGCCAGGGCCGCCTGCGTCACGTGGTTGGGCGAGCGGATGGAAGCCGCCAGGATTTCGGTGGCATAGGCGTAATTGTCGTAGATCACGCGAATCTGCTGGATCAGTTCCATGCCGTCGAGGTTGATGTCGTCCAGCCGGCCGATGAAGGGCGAGATATAGGTGGCGCCGACCTTGGCGGCGAGCAGCGCCTGGTTGGGCGAAAAGCACAGCGTGACATTGGTCTTGATGCCGTTGTCGGAGAAATGCTTGCAAGCCTTGAGGCCGGCCAGCGTCAGCGGCACCTTGATCACCACGTTCTCGGCGATCTTGGCCAGCGTCTCGCCTTCCTTGACCATGCCGTCATAATCGGTAGCAGCCACCTCGGCCGAAACCGGGCCGGGAATGATGCCGCAGATTTCCTTGATGACTTCCTTGAAGTCGCGGCCCGACTTGGCGACGAGCGAGGGATTGGTGGTCACCCCGTCCAGAAGCCCGGTTTCGTAGAGCTCTCGGATGTCCTTGATTTCTGCCGTATCGACGAAGAACTTCATCGTTCCCTCCAATAATCTCGTTTGCCTTTATGTGCGGGCAATCAGGCTCCGGCGCAAGGGTGCCGCAGCCCTGGCGCCAGAAGAAAATCAGGCTTTGTCAGGCGTTCGCCTTCAAGAGGGCATCGGCCAGTTCGCCGACACGATCCTCGGGGATTCCGGCGACATTGATGCGGCTGTCGTTGATCATGTAGACCGCATCCTTGACCTTCAGATCCTGCACGACGCTTTCGGGCAGGCCGAGCAGCGAGAACATGCCGCGGTGCTCGGCGATGAAGTCGAAATCCGCCGAATTCGAACGCGCCTTGATCGCTTCTGCCAGTTTGACGCGCAAACGGATCATTCGGTTCCGCATCTCGTCGAGCTCGGCTTCCCATTCGGCGCGCAGCTCGGGGTCTTCGAGCACGATGCGCACGATTTCGGCGCCGTGGTCAGGCGGCTGCGAGATGGTGGCGCGGATGACGTTCTGCATCTGGCTCGAAACGATATCGGCGCTGGCCGCATCCTTGGCGATGGCGATGGCGACGCCGGCGCGCTCGCGGTAAAGGCCGAAATTCTTCGAGGCCGAGAAGGCGATCATCGCCTCGGGAACCCAAGTCACGATCTTGCGGGTGCCGTAGGCGTCGGCCTCGATGCCCTCGCCGAAGCCGAGATAGGCAAGGTCGATCAGCGGGAAAGCGCCGGTCTTCTGCAAGGAAGCGGCAACGCGGTCCCATTGTTCGGGCGAAAGGTTGGCGCCCGTCGGGTTATGGCAGCAACCGTGCAGCAACACGATGTCATCAGGTCCCAGGCCATCGAGGGTCTTGATCATCGCCTCAAAATCGACGGAGCGGCTCTTCGCATCGAAATACGGGTACGAATGCGGCTTCAGCCCGACCTGCTCGGCGAGCGGCCAGTGGTTGGGCCAGGACGGATCGGAGATCCAGATGCGCCCGCCGGGCCGGGCCCGCGAAAGGACGCTCATCAGGATCGAAAGCGCACCAGTGCCGCCCGCACCATTGACGGTGCGGATACGCTCCTGCGGCACACTGCCGGCAAGCGCCAGTTCGACGACGGCGGCGGAGAATTCCTTGTTGCCGACGACGCCCTTGTAGGTCTTGGTATTGGCCTTTTCGTGCATGCGCTGCTCGGCCTTGCGGACGGCGCGCATGATCGGCGTGATGTTTTTCTCGTCTTTGTAAACCCCGACGCCGAGATCGACCTTGTTGTTGCGCGGATCGTTGGCATATTCGGCCATCAGGACGAAGATCTTGTCCAGCGTGGCCTTCTGCAGGGTTTCAAACATTTTTCCGTGAGTTCCAAGAAAGGCAGGCGCCGTCTTTATAGGCGGCGGGACGGGATTTGCAACTGCGAGCTAAAGGTCGCAGGCGAGGCTCAGCCTACGGCGCCAAGCCGGACCAGTTCGGCTTCCAGCGCCGGGATGACGGTGAAAAGGTCACCGACGAGCGCGACGTCGGCGAGCTTCATCAGCGGCGCCTCGGGATCGGTGTTGATGGCGACGATCTTCTTGGCACCCTGAATGCCGGCGAGATGCTGCAGCGCGCCGGAAATGCCGAAGGCGATATAGAGGTCCGGCGCGATGACCTTGCCAGTCTGGCCGACCTGCCAGTCGTTGGGGGCGTAACCGGCATCGACGGCGGCGCGGGTAGCGCCGACCGCGGCGCCGAGACGATGTGCCAGCCCCTCGATGAGCTTGAAGCCTTCGGCCGAGCCGACAGCAATACCCCCACCAACGACGATGCGCGCCGTTGCGAGATCGGGCGTATCGCCCCCGGTACGATGCGCCGCGACGATCTCGGCAGCACGAGCGACAGACGGCGATGCGACAGTTTCGATCGCGACGCTGCCGCCCTGCCCCCCGGGCGCTGGCCGGAAAGCCGAGGCACGGATGGTGAGAAGCTGTTTCGGCTGGCTTGAAACGACGGTTTCGAGCGCATTGCCGGCATAGACCGGCCGGGTGAATGTGTCAGCGGCATCGATCGCGACGATATCGGTCACCGGCATCAGGTCGAGTTTTGCGGCAAGGCGCGGGATGACGTCGCGGCCGGTGGCGGCGGAAGCGGCAACGATCGCTTCGTATTCCGGCGCGAGCGTTTCGAGCAGCGCCGTCAGCGCTTCGGGCGCCGCAGCATCGGCAAGGCGAATGCGCGCTACGCCCTGCAAGGCAGCAACAGCCTCGGCGACGGATTTTTCTCCGGCAACGAGGACATCGAGATTGGGCGAAAGCTGCGCGGCTGCGGCGACGAGACGGGCAGTGGCTGGCGAGAGCTGGCCGAGATCGTGCTCGGCGAGAACGAGGACGGTCATGGCTGCGCCTCCATCTCGGTCAATTCGTGGGCGATGGTGCCGGCCAATTCGGCGACATCGGCGACGGTCTTGCCGGCCGGGCGCTCGGCCGGCGGCGTCACGCTCTTGATGGTGAGGCGCGGCGCGAGATCGACGCCAAACTCGGCAGCGGCGCGGGTCGCCAGCGGCTTTTGCCGGGCCTTCATCACCATCGGCAGGGCGGCGTTGCGCGGCGTATTGAGGCGCAAATCGGCGGTGACGATGGCCGGAAGCGTGAGGGCAACCGTCAGGCGCCCGAAATCGACTTCGCGGGTGACATCGAGCCTTTCGCCATCGAGCTTGATTTCGGAAGCAAAGGTCGCCTGCGGCCAATCGAGCAGGCCGGCCAGCATCTGGCCGACATGGTTGGAATCGTCATCGATCGCCTGCTTGCCGAGCAGGACAAGGTCCGGCCTTTCCTCGTCGATCACGGCTTTCAGCAGCTTGGCGACGGCCAGGGTCTCGAGACGTTCTGTCGTCTCAACGAGAATGCCGCGATGCGCGCCCATTGCCAAAGCGGTCAAGATGACATCGGTCGCAGGCTTTGGCCCGATGGAAACGACGACGATCTCGTCAGCCTTGCCGGCTTCGGTGAGCTGCACCGCGGCCTCGACGGCATGCTTGTCGAACGGGTTCATCGACATGCGGACATTGTCGGTCTCGACGCCCGTATGGTCGGGGCGCACGCGGATGCGTACATTGTGGTCGACGACGCGCTTGACCGCGACGAGTATTTTCATCGGACTTTTCCCGAATGGAACTGGCGCACCTATTGGCAGGTCGGGGCGGCAGGAACAAGTTCGGCGGGGGAAATTTCCGGTCGTGTGGGATAGGGTTTGGGCAAAACTGTGCTGTGATCGCTGCGCACCGCCGAGTGCAGGTTGACGCCGAAGGGCGGCAAGGCGACATTGGTCAATATCGTTGTCAAATCAGATCAGTTCATGCCGGTCATCAACCGCATCGCGGAATTTCATGCCGAAATCGCCGAATGGCGCCACGACTTCCATATCCATCCCGAATTGCAATACGACGTGCAGCGCACGGCTGGTAAGGTCGCTGAACTTTTGAAATCCTTCGGTGTCGACGAGGTGGCGACGGGGATCGGGCGCACCGGCGTCGTCGGCGTCATCAAGGGGCGGCTATCCGGCAGCGGCAAGGTAATCGGGCTCAGGGCCGACATGGATGCGCTGCCGATCACCGAGCGCACCGGCAAGCCCTATGCCAGCCAGACCAGCGGCAAGATGCATGCCTGCGGCCATGATGGGCACACGGCAATGCTGCTGGGCGCCGCCAAATATCTCGCCGAGACGCGCAATTTCGACGGCACGGTGGTCCTGATTTTCCAGCCGGCCGAGGAGGGCGGCGCCGGCGGGCGCGCCATGCTGCAGGACGGACTGATGGAGCGGTTCGGCATCCAGGAAGTCTACGGCATGCACAACATGCCGGGCATTGCCGCCGGCACGTTCGGCATCCGGGAAGGCGGCATCATGGCCGCGACCGACGAGTTCAACATCACCATCGAAGGCACGGGCGGGCACGCCGCCAAGCCGCACCTGGCGGCCGACCCGGTGCTGACGGCGGCGCACCTGATCGTCGCACTGCAATCGATCGTTTCGCGCAATGTCGATCCGGTGCGCTCCGCGGTTCTGTCGGTGACGATGGTGCAGGCGGGCGACGCCTTCAACGTCATCCCGCGCACGGTGAAGCTCGTCGGTACCATCCGCACGCACGAGGAAGCCTTGCGCACGCAGATGGAAAAGCGACTGCGCGAAGTCACGGCCCATATCTGCGCCGCCTTCAACGCCCGGGCCGAGATCGGCTTCCGGCGCGGCTATCCGGTGACGGTCAATGCGCCGCAGCAGACGCAGTTCGCGGCGATGGTGGCCGAAGCGGTGGCCGGCACCGGCAAGGTGGACGCCAATGCCGATGCCTCGATGGGCGGCGAGGATTTCTCCTACATGCTGCAGGAGCGGCCGGGGGCCTATATCTTCCTCGGCAACGGCGATAGCAGCGACCTGCACACCGACACCTACGATTTCAATGACGACGTGATCCCGCTCGGCACCAGCTATTGGGTGAAGCTGGCGGAAACGGCGATGCCCACCGGATAGACGCGTGACAGCCGACGCTCCTGCCCCCGAAGATGCGCCGAACCGCAAAACCATAGCGCTCCGAACGGGGCTGACGGTGGTTATCGCAACGGCCGGCGGCTTCGTCGCTCAGACAACAGGCATGCCCGCCGGCTGGCTGATGGGCGCGGCGGTGGCGACGGCAGCCGTGGCGCTCGGCGGGATCAAGCTCGCCATGCCGCAATGGCTGCGCGATATCGCGTTCATCCTCACCGGCATGTCGATGGGCACCAATGTCGCGCGCGACAGCATGTCGCTGCTGGCGCAATGGCCGGTGAGCCTCATCGCCCTCGCCATCGAACTGGCGATCGTCATCGCCGCTACCGGCTACATGCTGCGGCGCTTTTTCGGGCTCGACACCAGCACGGCCTATCTCAGCTCGTTTCCCGGGCACCTGTCGTTCATCATGGGCATCGCTTCGGCGGGCCTGGGCGATCCGCGGCAGATCACCATCATCCAGGTGATCCGTATCTTGATGCTGACCATCTGCGTGCCGGCAGGCGCGCTGTTCCTGCCGGTCGAGGCGGCTGGGGCAACGGCCGTGCAGCCGGTGATGACCAATGAGATGCTGATCGTGCTGGCGGTTCTGTGCACGGCGGCGGGCTTTGCCTTCACCCGGCTCAACGTGCCGGCCGGCTACGTGCTGGGCGCGATGGCGGCGGCAACTGCCGCCAAGCTCGGGGGCCTGTTCGACGGCGTCTTGCCGCCGCCGCTGCAGATCGCCAGCTACGTGCTGATCGGCGGCCTCATCGGGGCACGCTTCATCGGCATAACCATGACCGAGTTCCGGCGCGCGGCGTTCGGCGGCTTCATCGCCACCATGATGACCGTGGCGATCGTCACGGCCATCGCCTTTATTGCCAGCCTCTTCGTTGAAATGCCGTTCGGCCAGTTGTGGCTGGGCCTGTCGCCAGGCGCGCTGGAAGGCATGGGCGCGCTGGGCGTGGCGCTCGGCTACGATACGGCGTTCATCGCCGCCCATCATGTGGCGCGCCTGCTCATGCTGACGGCCGCAATCCCCTCGGTAGCGTTTCTTTTATCGGCAGCCGAGCGCAAACGCGCGTAACATGGAAACCGCACGCCGAAAGTGCGAACCGCCTTCTGGATCGTGCCACAATTGATGACTACGTATTGAAAACAACCCTTTTTTCCGGAGTTTAAGCCATGTTCAAGCCAGCACTGGTCGCCATTGGCCTCATCGCCATCGCGCTGCCGGCGGCAACGCCGGCGCTAGCGGTGCCCTACTGCGACAGCAATGACAGCGTGCGGGCCAGCATCGAGATCGGCAGCAATGGCCGCCGCTTCCTCGACACGACCGACCAGCTCGAAACCTACAAGATGCGGCTGCAGCAGGCGGGCGTGCCGGCGACGCGTGTCGAGAAGTGGAACGGCTGCCTCAGGGCCTTCGTCAGCCAGCCCGGCGGTGGCGAAGTCATGCAGTTCTTCGATCCGCAGAGCCTGCGCCAGGTTTTCTAGAGCGGCCTGAATAGCCGACGGTGATTTCATCCGGCCCCGGCGCCTCCGGCAGGAAGGCAAAGCCGTTGGGGCCGAGGATGAGTTTGTTGCGTACGAGCTCGGCATTCTGCATCGGGGCGTCGGCCGGTAGAGCGGTGGCGCCCCGAACGTTTATGGTGCGTGGCTCGGCCGAGAGATTGAAGATGCAGACCATGTTGCCGGCATCGGCTTTCCGGCGATAGGCGAGCACCGGCTCGGCCGCCTTGAAGAATTCGATGTCACCGGCAATCAGCGCCTCCTGGTCTTTCCGCCAAGCCAGCAGCATGCGGTAAAAGGCCAGCATCGAGGCCGGATCGGCCTGCTGGTACGCCACTGCCAAGGCCGAATGCGGCGGCTTCACCGGCAGCCAGGGCTTGCCCGTCGAAAAGCCGTTGGGCGCCTCGCCCTCGTCCCAGGGCATGGGTGTGCGGCAACCGTCGCGGCCCTTGTATTCGGGCCAGAAGCGAATACCGGGCGGATCGGTCAATTCCTCGAAATTGATGTCGGCTTCCGGCAGGCCCAGCTCCTCGCCCTGGTAGAGACACACCGAGCCGCGCAGCGACAGCAGCAGCGCCGCGGCCTGCCGGCCGAGTTCCATCGGATCGCGGCTGTGCTTGGCCCAGCGCGTTATGTGACGGTTGACGTCATGGTTGGAAAAACTCCAGCACGGCCAGCCGTCCCTGCCTGCCTTGAAGAAGGCTTCGATGCGGCTGCGGAAATGCTCGGCAGTGAAGCTGTTGCCGAGGAATTCGAACGAATAGCACATGTGCAGCTTGTCGCCGCCGGACGTGTATTCGGCCATCAGCGCCACGGCCTTGTGGCTGTCGCCGACTTCGCCTACCGACGTGGTACCGGGGAACCGGTCGAGGAGCTTGCGCACCTTCTTCAGGAACTCGGCATTCTCCGGCTGGCTCTTGGAAAAGCGGTGCTCCTGCATATCGTAGGGGTTCACGGCATAAGGCAGGTGCTCTTTGCGCCGCGCCGGCGGGTTGGAGCGCAGGCGCGCATCGTGAAAGAAGTAGTTGACGGTATCGAAGCGGAAGCCGTCGACGCCGCGCTCGAGCCAGAAGCGCATGATGTCGAGCACGGCATCCTGCACTTTCGGGTTGTGGTAGTTGAGGTCGGGCTGCTCGGCGAGGAAGTTGTGGAAGTAATATTGCCCGCGCGAGGGGTTCCATTCCCAGGCGCGGCCGCCGAATACCGAGGGCCAGTTGTTGGGCGGCGTGCCGTCGCGATTGGGGTCGGCCCAGACGTACCAGTCGGCGCGGGCATTGGTGCGGTTGAGCCGGCTCTCGCGGAACCACGGGTGCTGGTCCGACGAATGGCTCAGCACCTGGTCAATGACGACTTTCAGCCCCAGCGCATGGGCGCGGGCAATAAGGGAGTCGAAATCCTCCAGCGTGCCGAACAGGCGATCGACGTCGATATAGTTGGAGACGTCGTACCCCATGTCGGCCTGGGGCGATTCGAAGATCGGCGACAGCCAGATGCAATCGACGCCGAGCGAAGCGATGTAGTCCAGCCGGCTGAGGATGCCCGGCAAATCACCGATGCCGTCGCCGTTGCTGTCCTGGAAAGAGCGCGGATAGACCTGGTAGATCACTGCGCCGCGCCACCAATCCCGCATCGTCCGCTCCTCAGCTAAGCCCTTCGCTAACTCGTTCCGATCGCAGCAGGTTCCTCGGCTCAGGCAACAGCGCTGAGCAAGGGATCGCCGGCCAGGAAGGCCTCGATATTGGCGATGAGCAGGTCGCCCATCGCCTTTCGCGTCTCGTAGGTGCCGCTGGCATGGTGCGGCGAGAGCACGACGTTGTCGAGGCCGAACAGGGCTTCCGGCACGTCGGGCTCGTTGGCAAAGACGTCGAGCGCGGCGCCGCCGAGCTTGCCGGCAACCAGCATTTCGACGAGCACGTCCTGGTCGACGACGCTGCCGCGCGACATGTTGACCAGGATACCCTCGGGGCCGAGCGCTTCCAGCACCTTGCGGTCGACGATGCCTTCGGTGGCCTTGCCGCCGGGCGTCATCATCAGCAGCCAGTCGCTGTCGCGGGCCATTTCGGTGAGATCGTCGTAATAGACGAACGGTTCCTTGGGCTGGCGGTGGCGGCCGAAATAGACGACGCGCATCTTGAGGCCCTGGGCGCGCCGGGCGACTTCCTTGCCGATGCGGCCGAGGCCGGCAATGCCGAGCGTGCGCCCGGTCAGTTCGGTGGTGAAGGGGTAATTGCCCTTAGCCGTCCAGTTGCCGGCGCGCACGTAGCGGTCGGCGGCAACGATGCGACGCGACAGCGCCAGCATGAGGCCGACAGTGAGTTCGGCCACGGCATCGTCGAGCACGTCGGGCGTGTTGGTGACGGGGATTTTGCGCGCCTTGGCGGCGGCGATATCGACGGTGTCGTAGCCGACGCCGAAGCTGGCGACGATGCCGAGATTGGGCAACGCGGAAAGCAGTTCGGCATTGACGCCGCTGCCGGCAATGGCACGGATTTTCGGCCCCACCTCGGCCAGCAGGGCGGCGCGATCAGCAGCGGCCTTGTAGTCGTGCACCTCGAATTTCTCTTCGAGACTGTCGCGGCAGGATTGCGGCAGGGCGCTGGTGACGAGAACGGGTATGGCCATGAGAAGGCTCGCGTTTTGTTGAAGCCGAGGTGTGAGTTTCCCGTCATAGCCTCTGCGTTCCTGCCTGTCGACGCCCGCAATGACCGGAAGAGGAAAGATGACGAAGATTGACCTCGTGGGGAAGCGCGCACTGGTGACCGGAGGCAGTTCCGGCATTGGCGAAGCGGTGGCGGCGGAGCTGGCGCAAGCCGGCGCTGATGTCGCCATCAACTATGTCAGCCACGGCGAAGCGGCCGAGGCGGGTGCCGGCCGCGTGCGCGAAATGGGGCGGCGGGCGCTGGCGCTCGAAGCCGACGTTGCCGATGCGGCAGCGGTCAAAAAGATGTTCGCCGCGATCGATGCGGAATGGGGCGGCATCGACATCCTCATCAACAATGCCGGCATCGACGGGCCGCGCGCGGTGAGCTGGGAAAGCGAGATCGATGCCTGGCGCAAGGTGCTGGACGTCAATCTCTTCGGCGCCTTCTACTGCGCGCGCGAGGCGCTCAAGCGCATGGTCGCGCAGAAAGGCGGCGTCGTGCTCAACATGACCTCGGTGCACGAGATCGTCGCCTGGGGCGGCTACAGCGCCTATGCGACCTCCAAGGCCGGACTTTCCATGCTGACCAAGACGCTGGCACAGGAAGCGGCGCCGTTCGGCGTGCGCGTATTGGCGCTGGCGCCGGGGGCGATCAAGACGCCGGTCAATGCCGCCGTCTGGCAGGATGCGGCCGGGCTCGCCGACCTCAACGCCAAGATCGCCATGGGACGGATGGGCGAGCGCGGCGAGATTGCCGGCATGGCGGTAATGCTCGTCTCGGGCGTGGCAAGCTATGTCACCGGTACGACCGTCATGGTCGATGGCGGGCTGACCGACTATCCCGATTTCGCACACGGAGGCTGAAAGATGGCCGACAGCGAAGACCGCCCGGCACCAGGCGGGCCGGGCGTTTCACCGACATGGACATCGAGCGCCAAGGACAGCGTGGCGACGGCTCTCGGCACGAGCCGGCTGTGGGCGAGCTACGGATATGGCATCGTCAACGAGGTCTATTGGCCCTCGACGGGCGAGCCGCAGATCCGCGACCTCGGCTTCATCGTCGCCGATGGCGAGAACTGGTGGGAGGTGAAGCGCGTCGCCCATTACCAGTTGAGCGCGCCGCGCGCCTATGTGCCGCTGACGCGGGTCGTGCACGAGCACGACGCCTATCGGCTGGAACTGGAATTCCTGCCGCATCCGGATCGCGACGTGCTGCTGATCCGCTATCGGCTCGACAGCGAAAACGGCCGTCTCTATGCACTGCTCGCCCCGCATCTCGATGCTGGGCGCAATGAGAACGACGCCCGCGCCGGCGCCGACCTTACGGCCCAAAAAGGCAACGTCTCGCTCTGCCTGATGAGCGATGGCGGCTTTTCGCGCACCAGCGCGGGCTATGTCGGCAGTTCCGACGGCTGGCAGGATTTTTCCAAGAACGGCCGCATGAACTGGACCTACACGCATGCCAGCAACGGCAACGTGGCACTGATGGGCGAGCTTGCCGCCAAGAGCGGCGTGCTGGCGTTGAGCTTTGCCGCCAATCTCGACGGTGCGCGCACGCTGGCGCGCTCGAGCCTCGCCGAAGACTACGATGCCATTCGCGACGATTTCGTTGCCGGCTGGGAGGATTGGGGCAAGACGCTCGACATCCCCTATACCTCGCCGGAACTACGCCACGAGGCGGAGCTGTCGGCGGCGGTGCTGAAAATCCACGAGGACAAGACCTATGCCGGGGCGCTGGTTGCCAGCCTCAGCGTGCCCTGGGGCAGCAGCCACGACGATTTGGGCGGCTATCACCTGGTGTGGACGCGTGACGCCGTCGAGGCGGCACTGGCGCTCGTGGCGGTCGGCCAGACGGCGGATGCGTTGCGCATGCTCGCCTATCTCATCGGCACGCAGGGCGAGGACGGCAGTTGGGCGCAGAACTATTTCCCAAACGGCACGCGTTATTGGAGTGGGCGGCAGCTTGATGAAGTGGCGCTGCCGATCGTGCTCGTCGCCAAGCTCAAATCGATCGGTGCGCTGGCCCCGGGGCTCAGGATCGAGACGATGGTGCGCAAGGCCATCGGCTTCATTGCGCGCAACGGCCCGATGACGCAGCAGGACCGCTGGGAGGAAAACGGCGGCGCCAACACGTTCACGCTTGCCGTGACGATCGCCGCACTCGTTGCCGGTGCGGCCCTGCTCGACGACGAGGAGCGCGATTATGCACTGTCGCTGGCCGATTGCTGGAACGAGCGGCTGGAGCGCTGGACCTACGTCAAGGAGGGTCCCTTGTGCGAAAAGACCGGCGCCGAAGGCTATTACATGCGTATCGCGCCGCCCAAGAGCGACGGCGACACTGTGATGGTGCGCAACCGCACCAACGACAAGCTACCGGCGAATGCCCTCATCGGCCTCGATTTCCTCTATCTCGTGCGCACGGGGCTGCGCAGCGCCGACGATCCACGCATCGTTGCGAGCCTCAAGGTCGCCGATGCCCTGCTGCGGGTGGAAACGCCTAGCGGGCCCTCCTATTACCGCTACAACGACGACGGCTATGGCGAGCACGCCGACGGCACGCCATTCGACGGTACCGGCATCGGGCGGCTGTGGCCGCTGCTGACCGGCGAGCGCGGCCATTATGCGGTCGCGGCCGGCGAGGACGCCCGCCCCTATCTCGAAGCGATGATGCGCATGGCCGGCCCCGGCGGCATGCTGCCCGAACAGATCTGGGACGGCGAGGCCATTCCGCGCTACGGACTCTATCCCGGCAAGCCTTCGGGCAGCGCCATGCCGCTGGTCTGGGCGCATGCGGAATTCCTGAAACTGCTTGCCGCCAGCGCCACCGGCCGGCCGGCGGAACTGCTCGACGTGGTGGAAACCCGCTATGGCGGCAAGGTTCCGCAATCGCCGACCTGGCACTGGCGCGCCGATAACCCCTTCGCGCAACTGCCCACAGGCAAAGCGCTGCTGATCGAAGCCGGCGCACCCTTTAGCCTGCACTACGGCTTTGACGGTGATCGTGCCGGGCTGGACGTGCAATCGACCGAAACCCTCTTCGGCATGCACGCCGTAAGGCTGGCAAAGGATGCGCTCACCGCCCGGCAGCGCCTCGATTTCACGCTGCAGGGCAAGGCCTATTCCATCGCCATCAGCTAACCCAGGACCAGCAACCAGAACGAAATGGTCAGCGCCGCCGCGGCGGTCGAGATGAGGATCGTGCTGTTGGAAACCGACACGCCGCGATTGTAATAGGTAGCGAACACATAGGCATTGATGCCGGTCGGCATCGCGGCCAAAAGGATACCGTAGCGCGCCACCTCGATCGGGGCATGCAGAACCGGCACCATCAGCACATAGGCGATGGTCGGGTGCACCATGAGCTTTAGGAAAGCCATGAAGCTCGCCTGCAGCCAGTTCTCCGAGATGCGGTACTCGTTGAGCGCGCCGCCGATGGCGAACAGGGCCGCCGGCAGCACGGCTTGCGACATGATGTCGAAGAACGCCTCTCCCGTCTCGGGCAGGCGAACGCCGAGGAGGTTGCAGGCGAGCCCCACGGCGACACCCAGCAGCAGCGGGTTGAGCAGGATGCGGCTCGCCGCTCCCGGCAGCACTTCGATCAGCGGCCGTCCGTCGCGCCGCGTCAGTTCCATCACGACCATGGCGACGGTGATGAGGATGCCGGCATGGAAGGCGATGATGGAATAGATCACCGGCATCGCGTCGGCGCCGAAGGCGCGGTTGACGATGGGAATGCCCATCATCACGGTATTGCTGAACGTGCCGGCAAAGCCCGAGCCGACGCTGTCACCCGGCCGCGACTTGAAGGCGCGGAACGATACCACGCACCCGATGGCAAAGCAGATGAAGGCGCCGATATAGAACGGCACGAGGATCGACAAATTGAACGCCGTGTGGAAATCGGCTCCCAGCATCGCCTTGAACAACAGGCACGGCGTGCAGAAATTGTTGACGAAGGCGACGAGCCCCTTCACCCCTTCCTGCGGATAAAGCTTGAACCGGACTGCGCCGTAGCCGAGCAGGACAATGGCGAAAACCGGGGCGATGATGTTGAAAACAGCAAGCAAGGGGGCGGGCTTTCGAGCGCGGGAGTGCAGGGCCCGTCGGTCCTACACAAGAGTTTGTAAAAAAAGAAGACAAATCCGGAAAAAACCTGCAATGCCCACCGCGCATGCTGGTCCTTGCGCGATGAAGCGGCTAAACATTTCGGCCTAACCAGACGAGTACCCCATGAACCAGGATAATATCTTCGACCTCTTCGTCATCGGTGGGGGCGTCAACGGCACGGGCATTGCCCGCGATGCCGTAGGACGCGGCTATTCGGTCATGCTGGCCGAGATGAACGACCTAGCTTCGGGCACGTCTTCGGCAGCAACCAAATTGGTGCATGGGGGCCTGCGCTATCTCGAGCACTACGAGTTCCGCCTCGTGCATGAAGCGCTCGCCGAGCGCGAAGTGCTGTGGGCAGCGGCGCCGCACATCATCAAGCCGCTGCGGTTCGTCCTGCCGCATCACAAGGGGATGCGCCCCGCCTTCGTCTTGCGCACGGGCCTCTTCCTTTACGACAATATGGGCGGTCGGAAGCTCCTGCCGCCGACCCGCACGCTCGATCTCAGGACCGATCCGGCCGGCAAGCCGCTAAAGCCCGGCTACAAGAAGGCCTTCGAATATTCGGATTGCTGGGTCGACGATGCCCGGCTCGTTGCCCTCAATGCGCGCGATGCCGCCAATCGCGGCGCCGAGATCCGCACGCGCACAAAAGTCACCTCGGCGCGCCGCAGCCAGGGCGCCTGGACCATCGACATCGAGGATACCGAGACGGGCCTGCGCGAAGCTATACGCGCCCGCATGGTGGTGAATGCGGCAGGGCCTTGGGTTGATCACGTGATCACCAGCGCCATGGGCAATAACGACGTGCACAATGTGCGGCTGGTCAAGGGCAGCCACATCGTCGTGAAAAAGCTCTACGACCACGAGAAGTGCTATTTCTTCCAGAATTCGGACGGGCGCATCTTCTTTGCCATCCCCTACGAGGACGACTTCACGCTCATCGGCACGACCGACCTCGACTACAAGGACGATCCGGCCAAGGTGAAGATCAGCCAGCAGGAAACCGACTATCTCCTCAAGGCAGCAAGCGAATATTTCGCCAAGCCGGTTACCGCCGACGAGATCGTCTGGACCTATTCAGGCGTGCGGCCACTGTTCGACGACGGCGCCAGCGCTGCCCAGGAAGCAACGCGCGACTACGTGCTGAAGCTCGATGGCGATGCCAAGAGCGGCGCAGCGCTCAACGTCTTCGGCGGCAAGCTCACCACCTACCGGCGGCTGGCGGAATCGGCGCTCGAAAAGATCGAAGAGGTTTTGGGCAAGAAGGGGCAGCCCTGGACACATCAGGGCAAGCTGCCGGGCGGCGAGTTCGAGCCCCTGGCCTTCCCCGCCGAACTCGAAAAACTCCGACGCGACTACCCGGCTTTACCGGTGACGCTGCTCAGGCGTCTGCTCGGCCATTACGGTACGCGCTCGCGCGTCATCCTCGGCGATGCCGAGGAACTGGGCGATCTCGGTGAAATCTTCGGGCTCGACCTCAGCGCCCGCGAGGTCGACTACCTCGTGGCCGAGGAATGGGCGCGGACCGCCGAGGATGTCCTGTGGCGGCGCTCCAAGCTGGGGCTGCGGCTCAACAAGGCGCAACAGGAACGGCTGGCTGCCTATCTCGCCGAAAGCCGCGCCGCCGCCTGACAATAGATAAATAGGGAGAGGGAAAACCATGTCGGGATACGTGCTGGCCATCGACCAGGGCACGACGTCGAGCCGCGCCATCGTCTTCGATGGCAAGCAGAAGATCGCGGGCTCGGGGCAAAAGGAATTCACCCAGCACTTTCCTCAATCGGGCTGGGTCGAGCACGATCCCGAGGAGATCTGGGCCAGCGTCGTCTGGTCGGTGAAAAAGGCGCTGAAGGAGGCGGGTGTCACCGCCGCCGACATTGCCGCCATCGGCATCACCAACCAGCGCGAAACGGTGGTGATCTGGGATCGCGTCACCGGCAAGGCTATCCACAACGCTATCGTCTGGCAGGACCGGCGCACGGCTCCGATCTGCGCCGCCCTGCGTAAAGCGGGCAAGGAAAAGCTCTTCACCCGCAAGACGGGGCTGATCCTCGATCCCTATTTTTCCGGCACCAAGGTCAAGTGGCTGCTCGACAAGGTGAAGGGCGCGCGGCGCCGCGCGGAAAAGGGCAAACTCGCCTTCGGCACGATCGACAGCTTCCTCATCTGGCGGCTGACCGGCGGCAAGGTGCACGCGACCGACGCGACCAACGCGTCGCGAACGCTCATGTACAATATCGAAAAGAACCAGTGGGATGCCGAACTGCTCGATATCCTCGGCGTGCCGGCGGCCATGCTGCCCGAGGTCAAGGATTGCGCCGACGATTTCGGCACCACCGAGGAAAAGCTCTTCGGCGCGGCGATCCCGATCCGCGGCGTTGCCGGCGACCAGCAGGCAGCGACGATCGGCCAGGCGTGCTTTAAGCCCGGCATGCTGAAATCGACCTACGGTACCGGCTGCTTTGCCCTGCTCAATACCGGCGCCGACCTCGTACGCTCGAAGAACCGTCTTTTGACTACCATCGCCTACCGGCTTGACGGCAAGACGACCTATGCGCTGGAAGGCTCGATCTTTGTTGCCGGCGCCGCCGTCCAATGGCTGCGCGACGGGCTCAAGATCGTCAAGACCGCCGCAGAAACCGGCCCGTTGGCGCGCAGCGCCGATGAGGGACAGAGCGTCTATCTGGTCCCGGCTTTCGTCGGGCTCGGCGCTCCCTGGTGGGACGCCGAAGCGCGCGGCGCGCTCTATGGCCTCACCCGCAATACCGGCCCGGCCGAACTCGCCAAGGCGGCGCTGGAATCGGTCTGCTACCAGACGCGCGACCTGCTCGATGCCATGCACAAGGACTGGAAGGGCGCGGGCCAGGACACCGTTCTGCGCGTCGACGGCGGCATGGTTGCGTCAGACTGGACCATGCAATTCCTCGCCGACATCCTCGATGCGCCGGTCGATCGCCCGACCATCCTCGAAACGACTGCGCTGGGTGCGGCTTGGCTTGCGGGCGCGAAGGTCGGCGCCTGGCCGAATGCCGAAAAGTTCGCCAGGGGCTGGGCCCGCGACAGGCAGTTCAAGCCCGAAATGTTGCCAACAGTGCGCAAGGCCAAGCTCAAGGGCTGGACCGATGCCGTGCGCCGCACACTGAGCTAAAGGCACCCCCCATCCGGCGCTGACGTTGAGAGAGCGTGCGTGAATAGGCTCACCCTGCTTGGTCTCACCCCCTCCCCAACCCTCCCCGCAAGGGGGAGGGTGTTCATCGAAGCTATTGCTCTTTCCTCTCCTCACACGCGGAGCAGCACCTCCCCCCTTGCGGGGGAGGATGGGAGGGGGTGAAGTCGGGCAGGATATCTCCTCTGATCTTCACTCCCTCAACCAATCCTCCCGGCCTCCGAGCCGAGGTTCCATCTTGCTCCCCTCAAAGATACACCCGCCACGCATCGAAGCTGCCGCCGGCAACCAGCGACCAATAAATGCCCATTCGGCTTTTGCCCGACGCGCGCGCAAAGGCGAGGCCGAACTCGACGAACTTGTCGGAAAGCAGCGTGCTCCGATGCCCGGGCGATGCCAGCCAGCCATCGATCGCGGCCGGCAGCGTCTTGTAGCCGCCGGCGACGTTCTCGCCGACTGCGCCGTAATAGCCTGCGGCGGTGACGCGCTGCCGCAAGGTCTCGCCAAGATCGTGCGAGAGCTTATCCTTTTGCGCCATCAGGCGGGCCTGCGTACGCGCCGCTGCAGCGAGATTGGCGTTGTAGGCCCAGGGCTTGTGGCCATTGGCGGCACGCACGCCATTGATTTCGGCAACGATACGGTCGACCGTCAGCGCCTCCGGCGAATTGTCGGTGGGCGCAACGACCGGCATCGTGGTGGCGCAGGCACTGAGCGAAGTCGCAGCGGCCGCGAGCAGGAATCCGCGGCGTGTGGTCAAGAGCATGGACGGCATCCCGATTCGATCCCGTCCCCACTCTATCGGCAAGGTGGCGGAATTGCGCCAGTGCCTGTTCAGGAAAGCTGGTAGTCGATTTCGTAGTGCACGGTCTTGTCGTGCTCGGCGGCGTAGCTGCCCTTGCCGGAAATGCCCTTGAGCGCGCCGGTGCCGGAGCCATCGAGGATCTGCCGGTGCGAACTGGCGACACCGTTTTCCCAGGTGCCGAGTTCGTAGATCATGAACGTGCCCCTTTTGCCTGCGAGTTCGCCCTCGACCAGCAGGTAGCCGCAATAATGCGCCGACTTATCATCGGGATATTGCATGAGGAAATCGGTGCGAGCCGTGGCCGTGAGATCGCCGTCGAAAACGCAGTTGATGGTCGCCTTGGTCGATTTCTGGCCATTGGCTTCGTGATAGGGCTTTTCGTCCCAATCGTTGTGCTTGATGGTGCCCTTGGCTTTGGTCATGGTGCATGTCCTTTCGTTTAGTGGACCATCCTAAGCCGGCAGCCACCAGAGGAATTGTAGAATTGCGACAGGAGCTTGGTCGGCTGGTCATCGATCCGAATCGCGATCCGGCGCGGGGGCTGCTGAACCGTTCCGAGAGTTTTGCGCATTTCGAATTGGTGCGGCTGGCGCCATCGCCGGACCTCGCCAGCCACATCGAGCACTTCTGGTTGATCCTGTGGGATCTGGCGGGGAGCGAGCCCTACAGGCAGGAGAACCTGCCGCATCCGACGCAGCATCTCGTCATCGATCCCGCCGACCGGACCGGCATATTCGGCTTGCAGCGCGCCAAATTCACCTACACGCTCTCGGGGCGCGGTTCCGTCGTCGGCACGAAATTCAAGCCGGGCATGTTCCACGGTTTCCTGGGGCGTAGCGTCGAGACGATCACCGACCACGTGCTGCCGATTGCCGACGTGTTCGATGCCAAGGACGCGGAGCTCGATGCCAAGCTGCGCCAGAGCAACGACGCCGCCGGGATGGCCGACGACATCGAGGCATTGCTGCGCAAGCGCCTGCCGGCACCCGACGCCAGGGCAGAAGAGGCCAAGACGCTGGTCGCCGAGGTCGCAGCCTCGCCCGATCTTTTCACCGTTGCCGCCCTGGCGCGGCGTGCGGGCGTCACGGTACGGACGCTGCAGCGCTTGTTCGAAGCCTATATCGGCGTCGGCCCCAAATGGGTGATCGACCGCTATCGCATGATCGAAGCGGTGGAAGCACTGAACCGCGAGGAAGAGCGGAGCCTTACGACTCTGGCGCATGCGCTCGGCTATTTCGACCAGGCGCATTTTTCCAAGACTTTTGCGGCGCTGACCGGCAAGCCGCCATCCTTCTACAGGAAGGCGAGTTGAGCATGAACCTGCCGGATGAAAGCCTCGCGCTTGCCATCGCCGAGAAGACCTGCGGCGAGCGGCCGGTATCGGTGCGACGGTTCACGACGGGATCGCGGCACTATGTCTATGAGGTGCGCTTTGCAGGGCACGTGCCGGTCGTCGTGCGTATCGGCGATGCCAATGCATCCTACGAGATGGGCGGCGCTGTCCATCTTTCAGAGCTGCTGCGACCGCTCGGCGTGCCGCTACCCAAGATGTTGGCACAGGATGTTTCGGCTCCCCTGCCCTGGATCGTGCTGGAGCGGCTGGACGGCAGCGACCTCGGCGACACTATCGCGACGCTGCCGGATGACGCGCTGAACGGCATCGCAAAAGAAATTGCTCGAGCGCAGACGATCGTTGCGACGACGCCGTCGGCGGGACGTTTCGGCTATGCCGGCGCTGCTGAAAAGGCGCCACATTCGTCGTGGCGGCAGGTGCTGCAGGACAATCTCGAGCGCTCGCACCGGCGCATCACTTCGGCGGGCCTCTTCGATGCCGGCCTGGTGGATCGGGTGCAGGGGCTTCTGGATGCGCGTGCCGATCGGCTCGATGCCGTGCCGGCAACGCCGTTCCTGCATGATACGACGACCAAGAACGTCATCGTCACGGCACAAGGAAAGTTCTCGGGCATCGTCGATGTCGATGATCTCTGTTTTGGCGATCCGCGTTACGCGGCAGCGCTGACGCTGGCCGTATTGCAGGCCTATGGCGGTCCGATCCGCTACGTCGATTACTGGCTAGCCGCGGCGGGCCAGAGTGACGACGACCTGTTCCGGCTCTATGTCGCGCTGTTCCTCTTGGACCTGATGGGCGAGCACGGCCAGGTCTTCAACGGCAACCAGCGGCCCTCACAGCCACAGGCAAGGGCTGGGCTGCTTGCGGCGTTCGAGGCGAGTTTACAGCGGATCGATCAGGCCTTGTCGTAGGCGGCGAGCAGGTGTGGCAGCACGGCAAGGTCCCAGGTGATGGAATTGCCGGCATTGAGATCCCAGCAGGCGCTCAGCGCCGAATGCGCCGCCGCATAGCCGAGCACGCGCTTGCGGTCGAATCCCAGCCGCGCGGCAAAAGCATCGGCCAGCGCAGAAATGCGCTGCGGGTCGGCGACGAGCTTTTGCGCCGGATAGGGATTGCGGAAGACGTTGGCGACCTCATAGGCCGGATCGCCGACGATGCCCTTGGGATCGATGGCGAGCCAGCCGCGCGGCGAGGACATGATATTGTCGTGGTGCAGGTCGCCATGCAGCGGAATGCTGGGCGCCGGCTTGTCGAAGAGCCTCAGGGCGACGCCGGCAGCGCGCGCATAAAGGTCGCGCGCCGTATGCGGCCACTGCCGCACATCGGTATCGAACAGGGCCTGGAAGCGCTCGCGCAACGGCATCAAATCGTCCGGCGCATCGGGGCGTGGGCGATGCAGATTGGAGATCACGGTGCAGATGGCGACCGTGCCCTCGTCGTCCCGTCCAGCACGCACGGGGTCGCCCAGCGATCCCCCGTCGAGCCATTCCATGAAAATGGTATCGCCATTGATATCGAAGATGGTGGCAGCCCCCTCACCCCCATACCAGCTCATGAGGCGGGCGCCGCGCGCCTCCTCTTCCATGGCCAGGGGCTTCAAAATCTTGAGGGCAGCAGAACTTCGTCCGTTCTGCTCGACCCTATAAATCCAGCTTCTCTCGGATTCGGCGACCAGGGACGACTTGGTCAACGACCACCGGATCATGGCGCGGCTGAGCGCGGTCTCGGCAGGAGATTGATTCATCATTTCGCCATTAGAGCAGAATGACGGCGATGTTTCGATAGCGGATGTGCCACAGAAAAGTCCCGGCGATCGCTCGCCGGGACCAAAAAACGAGCGCCGGAACGGCTCAGGCTACGCGTTGGCGGGAAGGCTGGCGCGCCCATTCGGGCAACCAGTCGCCATGGGCGGCGAGCAGGTCGTCGACAAGGTTCCAGATCTGATCGAGGTCGAGCTCGGCCGCGGTATGCGGGTCCATCATCGCGGCGTGGTAGATATGCTCCTTGTTCTCCTCCATCAGCGCAGCAACCGTCAGTTCCTGCACGTTGATGTTGGTGCGGATCAGCGCCGTGAGCTGGGGCGGCAGGTCGCCGACATAGGTCGGCTGGATGCCGGAGGCATCGACGAGGCATGGCACTTCCACGGCAGCCTTGTTGGGCAGCGAGGAGATGACGCCGTTATTGCGGATATTGCCGTAAATGACCGACGGCTCGCCCGTCCACACCGAGTTCATGATCGAGGACGCGTATTCCTTGGATTGCTTGACCTCGATCGTATTGGCCTTGCGGTATTCCTCGGAAGTGGTCTTCCAGCGCGCGATCTGCTCGACGCAGCGCTTGGGATATTCATCGAGCGGGACGCCGAACTTCTCGATCAGGTCCTGACGGCCTTCCTTGATGAAGTAAGGCGTATATTCCGCAAAGTGCTCTGAGCTCTCGGTCACAAAGTAACCGAGTCGCGTCATCATCTCGTAGCGCACCTTGTTGGGGCAGCGCGGATTCCAGCCGGGCTTGGGCGCACGGCCCTCGCGATAGGCCTTGAAGAGATCGGGATAAAGGTTCCGGTACGACCCGTCCGCCTGGCGATGCTCGAAGGTGAGATAAAAGGCCATATGATTGATGCCGGCCGAGCGATAGCGGATTTCCTCGTAGGGAATATCGAGATCCTTGGCCAATTCCATCGCCGTGCCCTGCACCGAATGGCAGAGGCCGACCTGCTTGATGGTCGGGTATTTCTCGGCAATGGCCCAGGTATTGATGGCCATGGGATTGACGTATTGCAGCATCACCGCTTCGGGGCAGACCGCGAGCATGTCCTCGCAGATCGACCACAGATGCGGCACGGTGCGGATGCCGCGCATAATGCCGCCGATGCCGAGCGTGTCGGCGATGGTCTGGCGCAAATTGTACTTCTTGGGGATTTCGAAGTCGGTGACGGTCGCCGGCTCGTAACCACCGATCTGGAAGCAGACGACGACGAAATTCGCCCCGTCGAGCGCCTCGCGCTGATTGGTATAGGTCTCGACGGTCGCCGGAACACCAAGGGTCTGGATGAGCTTGCCGGCGATCACCGCACTCTCTTCGAGGCGCGTCGGGTTGATATCCATCAGCGCGATACGAGCGCCGGTCAGAGCCGGGCGCTGCAACACATCGCCGACGATGTTCTTCATGAACACGCTCGATCCGGCGCCGATGAACGTAATCTTGGGATTGGCCATGGAACGCTCCGCTGTCCTTGCCTTTTGCCGCAGGTTCGGCTCTTGTTTGACTGGCGCAAAACCTAGCGCGCCGCAGACGCCATGCAATCCGGCTTTCTAAACAGGTGTTCCGGTTTTTACAGGCGAGTCGAGAGCGGCAGGCGCAAAATAGGTAGCATTTTAGTTTAATTAACCGCGACCAAAGGTGGGCGGCGGCGTCTTCCCTACCCGATGCTAGATTGCCTTCGGGGGCAAAGGGAGGCAGTCAGATGACGCACCTGGGACCTGAAGGGCTCTATCGGCCACCGCATGCGCCGAGAATGTCCGCTTTTGCCGGAAAGCCGGCAAATCATACGCAAGCCATGTTGGTGGCCGCTATCGCCGCATCGCTCGCTATCGTTTGCGCTGCAGCAGCGGTAATGACCGCATTGCTCTAGGAAAGCGGCGTGACCGGGACTCCTTCCCGTACCCCGCCGGCTTCGCCAAGCGGCTCGTCGCGGCAATAGCGTACGACGATCGCCGTCAGCACCACGTAGAGCGTAGTGTGAAACTCATAGCCGAACAGCAGGTAGGTCAGCCCGAAAATGGCATAGCCGACCGTCAACATGACCGCTGCGGTGAGGCGAACGCGGTACTGGCTGTCGCGCGGAGATCGAATAACTCCGGCTATCGGTGCAGCCAGGACCAGAAGGTAGGCGAGGATACCCAGGATCCCCCCCGAAACAGCGAAATCCAACCCATCGCTGTGCAGGTGGTGATGGATCTGCGGGAAATCTGCAAACTTCTCTGGCAGGTACGGAACAATCGCTTCCACCTTCGAATGCCAGCCATAGCCGATCCATGGGGACTGCAGGAAAGCCTGATAGCCGGCTGAATACATGGCGCTGCGTTGGGAAATTGACCGATCGTCAACGATCCCGCCTCGTAGAAAATCCGGCAGGTCATTGGCCATATACACGAAGCGATTCGCTGTCTCAGGCCAAACGGTCCACACAACCCCTGCACACACGGCGAGAGCCAGCAATCCTATTGCGATGTTGCGTAGCCTATGGCGCGTGGCAAACAAGACGAAAACAGCCATGAGCGGCAGCACGGCAAGTAGCGGTCCGCGCGAACCCGAGAGAATGCAAACAAAGGTACCCAAAACCGGGCCAAGGAAAAAAACGAAACGATACCTGCTCTTGCTGGCAGTAAAGCCAAGCAAGGCGACAAAACCCAAAAGGACAGCGGCTTCAGCCGACCATATGGGATCGGATCCAAATCCTGCCGCGCGAATGTAACCCAGTCCAATGACTTGATAAACAGCGACAACAGCAGAAACGACAGAACCTGCAAGAGCAAATACAGAAACCTTCAGCGTATTGCCTGATCCGGAAAAACGACCAACACTGGAAGCAATGGGCGCGTAAAGCGCAAACATGCTAAAGTTAAATATATAGATGGCATCTACTGCCTGCCTCAAAGTCAACAGGAAAGCGACAACCAGCAGAGCAAATGCCGTTAGCAGGTATGTTCCTGAAAGATCGGCATGCGACCAAGGATTCCGCTTGCGGATCAATGCCACAAGAGTGATAAAAAGGGTGATGAAAATAAGGGGGTAGGCAACACGCAGCCCGCCGAAGTATGGCGCCGCTACCGCAAGAAACAGCACGATCCAGATGAAAAGCCGATTCCAGAGGTCCAGCTTGCCCGACATCTGGCTGGTTTTCTCTGATATAGAGGTATCGATTTTTCATCTCCTGCGTTTGTGCGACGCACCTAACACGTCAAAACGATCTCATAAACCGGGCGTCCATTTGTCTGCATGTGGGCGACATAGTGCTTTGACCAGAAAAGGACAAAATTACCATTCATGCCCACCGCCGATGGCGATGAATCCCACGCAGTCGGCCCCGCAATGTCCCACAAACGCTTCAGGCCGGCTTCCTCTCCTTCCGGCTGGTATATTCGAACAACGCCCTGCCCAAAGTGAGGCGATATTTCCAGGTAACCTTCATGCTGAATGAGTTCCGTTCCAGGATCGGCAACATGCCGCGCTTTTGGAAGCGCACGATCCTGATTGTCTTCGATATCGTCGCCTTATCGACGGCGCTTTGGCTGAGCTATGCACTCCGCTACGGCGTTTGGACTCCTCCGACGACGCGTGACCAATTTGCGGTCATGTTCAGCGCCCCCCTCATAGCGTTGCCGGTCTTCGTGCGCCTGGGCCTCTACCGGGCCGTGATTCGGTATCTTCCGGAGCGGGCACTCTGGACCATCCTTCAGGCCATGACCATCGCGACCGTGGCCTGGGTGGTCCTGGTTTTCTTGTCCGAAATGGCGGGGCGCGGGGTGGTTCCGCGTTCCATCCCGTTGTTCTACTGGACTTTCGGCACGATCTTCATTGCGGGCAGCAGATTCCTCGCCAAGGCTCTTTTGGGTACTAACAATGGTACACGACGCAACAAAAGTCCCGTGCTCATCTACGGCGCGGGCGAGGCCGGCGCGCAACTCGCCCTGGCACTGAAACGCCAGGGTACGCGTTTCATTGCGGGATTTCTCGATGACAATCGCAACCTGCAAGGCCGCGACGTCGCTGGTGTGCGGGTGTTCTCCCCATCGCAATTGCCCGAGCTTATCGAGCAGTACGGGATCGATGAAGTCATCCTGTCGATACCTTCGCTTAGCGTGGCCCGGCGACAGGAAATCGTTGCCAAGATAAGCGGTCATGGCATCAAGATGCGAACGCTGCCGCTTCTGGCGGACGTCGTTGAAGGCAAGTATCTCGTCAGCCAGATCCGCGAGATCGATATCGACGAACTTCTGGGCAGGTCGTCCGTGCCGGCGGATCCGGACCTCGTACGGCAGATGATCGAAGGCCGCACCATCATGGTCACCGGTGCCGGCGGCTCGATCGGCTCGGAATTGTGCCGTCTCATCGTCAAATGGCGGCCGCAGCGGCTCGTGCTTTTCGAAGCCAATGAATTCGCGCTTTACCAGATCGATCGCGAACTCTCGGCGGCACACGAATTGGCGATCGTTCCAGTCCTTGGCTCGATCACCGATGCGGCACGCGTCGAGCGGGCCATAGCAGAGCATGGCGTCAAAGTGCTTTTCCATGCAGCAGCGCACAAGCATGTGCCGCTGGTCGAAGCCAATGCCTTGGAGGGAATTCGCAACAACGTCTTTGGCACACAGACGGTCGCAGACATTGCCTTCGCCGAGGGAGTGGAAAACTTCGTCCTCATTTCCTCCGACAAGGCCGTCCGGCCGACCAATGTCATGGGGGCGACCAAGCGCTGGGCGGAACTCATTATCAGCCAGAAGGCACGTGAAGCCCTCAAGACCAATAGGGGACAACGCTTTTGCGCCGTGCGGTTCGGCAACGTCCTGGGGTCCAACGGCTCGGTAGTGCCGCTGTTCAAGGAACAGATCGCGCATGGCGGTCCGGTAACGCTGACCGATCCCGGTATGACGCGCTACTTCATGTCCATCCACGAGGCAGCCGAACTGATCGTGCAGGCCGGTGCGCTTTCAGAGGGCGGTGACGTGTTCCTGCTGGAAATGGGGAGCCCTGTGCTAATCAAGGATTTAGCGGAGAACATGATTCGTCTTGCCGGCTTCACTGTTCGCGACGAGGAAAATCCGCAAGGCGACATCGAAGTCGTCGTGACCGGCAAGCGACCGGGCGAGAAGATGTACGAAGAGCTCTTTTACGACCAGAACGCGGCTACCTCGACGCGTCATCCCAAAATTCTTAGGGCCGTCCCTGATGCCAAGGTTTCCAGAAATGTTAAGGACGGCATCGAGCAACTGCGCGACACGCTCGATAATCAGAACGAACAGGATGCACGCAAAATCCTCTTCAGCTTTATTCAGTGACGCGTGAGAGTCAGTGGGAACAAGTCCTGAATAAAATTCATATCAGGGTCACTGGCACCAAAAACTAAATCAGTAAACATAGTTCAATCACGAGGTAGATAAACCTTGCCTAAGACTGCTTTAATTACAGGAGGAACAGGTTCGTTCGGTCAAACGATGCTACGCTACCTCCTCGATACTGGCTATGATAAGGTCAGGGTATTTTCCAGAGATGAGGATAAACAGCACACGCTGAGGACGCGGCTGGCGGATCCACGCGTAGACTTTTACGTAGGCGATATCCGTGAACGCGACCAACTCGACCGAGCCATGCGTGGGGTCGAGCATGTCTTTCATGCCGCAGCGCTCAAGCAAGTTCCTTCCTGTGAATTTTTCCCCATGGAAGCTGTTCGCACCAATGTTCTCGGCTCTGAAAACGTCATGGAAGCAGCGATCGCTGCCGGCGTGAGCAAGTGTGTTGTACTTTCCACCGACAAAGCGGTCTTCCCCATCAACGCCATGGGCATGACCAAAGCATTGATGGAGAAGCTGGTAGCAGCAAAAGCAAGACTGATCACCGACAGCGCGACTACGATTTCCATAGTTCGCTACGGCAACGTGCTTGGATCGCGGGGTAGCGTAATTCCACTCTTCATCGATCTGCTGCTGCAAAACAGACCGCTGACGGTAACGGATCCGGAGATGACGAGATTTCTACTGCCGCTGCCACAGACCGTTGCGTTGGTACAGCATGCTTTCGAACACGGACGTCCCGGCGATCTGTTTATTCGCAAGGCCCCGGCCGCAAAAATTGGCACCATGGCCCAAGCTATGGTCGAGCTTTTTGAATCCTCTGTGTCGATAAAAATAATAGGCGAGAGACATGGCGAGAAATTGTACGAGACGCTTGCCTCCGCCGCCGAGATACGGCGCAGCGAGGACATGGGAGAATACCTGCGCATCCCCGTTGACGCTCGCGATCTCAACTATTCTCAGTTCTTCGATGCTGGACAAAAGTCCGACAGGCCCATCGAAGATTATCATTCGCACAATACCGAACAGCTCGACCTCAAGCAGACCAAAGAGCTCCTAGCGTCGCTACCGATCGTACAGGATGGTCTGAAGCGTGCAAAGGAATAGGGAGAGAACGGCTTGCGAGTAGCTGTAACGGGCGCGCACGGGCAACTGGGATTTTTTCTTGTAGCCCGCCTGCGTTACCACCATGGCATGAATATCGTGCCGATTGATAGATCGGTATTTTCTGACACTGAAGCACTCTCCGCGGCTCTGGATGGGTGTGATGCAGTTGTGCATCTTGCTGGAGTTAATCGGGGAAGCGATGAGGATGTTGCAGAGGGTAATCGCCGCTTGGCCGAAACCCTTGCAAAGGCACTGAGGGCTAACGCGAGATCACCTGCACTACTTTATGCCTCATCGATTCAAAGGGATCGAGGGACGGTTTACGGACAATCGAAGGCCGCAGCCGCAGATATCCTCGCAGAATGCGCGCGAACTCTCTCCGCTCCTTTTAGCGAGATCGTACTCCCCAATCTCTTCGGCGAATTTACCCGCCCCTTTTATAATAGTTTTGTCGGGACCTTCTGCCACCAAATTGGCAATGGTGAGGAACCCACGGTAAAGGGAGACGCTGAACTCGAGCTCATGCATTATTGGGAAGCGGCGGATGTGTTTGCCGACATTCTCAAGAGGGGCGAGGAGGGTGAGGTTAGACCCCGTGGTCTGGTTACGAGTGTTGGCCAGGTCGCCGCGACGTTGAAGGAATTCGCTGCTGAATATGCCACCGGCGTCATTCCAGATTTGCGACCACCTTTGGCGCTCGATCTGTTCAATACCTATCGGTCTGCAGTATTTGCTTCTATGTTTCCGTTTGCACTCACCCGGCATGCCGATCAGCGCGGATCGTTCTTCGAATGCGTACGATCATTTAATAGCGGGCAAACATCGTTTTCAACGACCGTTCCTGGCATTACGCGCGGCAATCACTTTCATTTCCATAAGGTCGAGCGCTTCCTCGTCATAAGCGGACAGGCTCGTATTTCGATTCGCAAACTCGGATCAAATAAACCTATCCACTACGATGTCGATGGTGATCGGCCCGCTTTCATCGACATGCCGACTTTGCATACTCACAGCATTACCAATACGGGTTCATCAGAACTGCTGACTATATTCTGGTCACACGATCTGTTCAATCCAGAAACGCCCGACACTTACCTCGAGGCCGTATGATGAAGGCCAAAATGAAAGTAATGACGATTGTTGGGACACGTCCTGAGCTGATTCGTCTGTCTGCTGTTATCGCCACACTTGAGCAAAATGTTGAGCAAGTCCTGGTTCATACAGGACAGAACTACGATTATGAGCTCAATGAAGTATTCTTCAAGGATTTGGCTCTGCCGAAGCCGAGATACTTTCTGGAGGCTGCCGGCAAAACAGCGTCAGAAACCATAGGCAAGGTCATTATCGCTGCAGATGAAGTGATCCGAAGGGAACGCCCCGACGCAGTGTTGATCCTGGGGGATACCAATTCTTGTGTTGCAGCGTTGGCAGCCCGGAAGAACAACGTGCCTGTTTACCATATGGAAGCAGGAAATCGGTGTTTCGACTTTAACGTTCCCGAGGAACTCAACAGGCGGCTTGTCGACCATGTGTCGGACTTCAACCTATGTTACACGGAACATGCGCGCCGGCACCTTCTCTCTGAGGGTATCGAGCATCGACGTATCATCGTTACGGGCTCTCCCATGAACGAGGTGCTCACCCGCTTCCGGCCTCATATCGATGCCAGTACGGTCCTGGAGCAGTTGGGGCTCACCGAGCGGGGTTATTTCATTGCCTCGTTCCATAGGCAGGAAAATGTGGACAAGCCGGAACATCTAAAAGCGATTGTCGATGCGCTAGATGAACTTTCCCACCGTTATGATCGCCCCGTAGTCGTGTCTACGCACCCCAGGACGCGCAAACGCTTGCTCGACGCGGGTATCGATACAAGTGATAGCACACATCTAAAATTCCTGAAGCCTTGGGGGTTCCACGACTACAACCGACTTCAGCTTAGCGCGCTTTGTGCGATATCGGATTCTGGTACGATCAGCGAAGAGGCTTCGCTCCTAGGATTTCCGGCTGTCACTATCCGCAATGCAATCGAGCGACCGGAAGCCCTTGATACAGGCTCCATCATCATTACCGGCCTCGACAAGCAAACCATAGCCGATGGTGTTCAACAAGCGATCTCCGACTTCGAGGATGGTCTGATTTCTCCGGTTCCTCTCGACTATCAGATCTCCAATACATCGCAACGCGTGCTTCGTTTCATATTGGGAACGGCACGGCTTAATGCCCGCTGGCATGGTTTGGACGCATGACGGAGCATAGCCCGATAATCCTGATCGGAGCGGCTCGCTCCGGGACCAAGTTCATACGTGATCTTCTTGCCCATGACGCAAAGATCGCCAAGGTTCCCTATGACATAAATTATATTTGGCGTACGGGGCAGCTGTCGCTCGATCACGACGCGTTGGATCCTGCCAGTCTTACCCCTCGGCGTATTAAGGCTATCCGAACGGCGATCGAACAGCTGGCCAAAAGACAAGGAAAATCCAATCCCGTTATTCTGGAGAAGACAGTCAGCAACTGTTTGAGGATACCGTTTGTCGATACGGTTTACCCGCAAGCGAGGTTTGTCCATCTCGTGCGCGATGGGAGGGCAGTTATCGAAAGCAGCCATCGTCTCTGGCTAGCCCCTCCAGACGGCCGTGGCCTATTTCGAAAAGCAGTCGAAATGCCCCCCAAGCAATGGGGCTATTTGTTCTGGTTTGCCAAAAACTATCTTAAGGGACGCCTTAAGGGGCGCTCCGGTGGGGAAATATGGGGGCCGCGCTATCCAGGCATCGTCGAGGATGTGCAGGGAAAGCCACTCATGAAAGTTGTGATCAGGCAGTGGGCTGAGTGCGTTTCTCGTGCCAGCGCAGATTTAAGCCGTCTGAATCCCAGCCGCGTTCTTACTATTCGCTATGAAGATCTCATGTTCTCGCAGTCCGCCTTGACAAAACTGTGTGATTTTGCCGAGGTTGAAAATCCGGCAGTGATTCTTGAAGAATTCACGCGTGTAGCTGAGCCGGAGAACGTCGAAAAATGGCGCTCGAAACTTTCTTCGGACCTTCAACGCGAGGTGACTGAAACTGTTGGCCCGATTCTCCGTCAATTTGGCTACAGCGAGGATTGATCAGCCATGAAGGTTCCATTTTTCAGGCCCCAGATTGGTGAGGCGGAGATTGCCGAGGTCGTAGACAGCCTGCGCAATGGCTGGCTGACCACCGGCCCCAAGACAATCGCTTTTGAAAAGGCGTTCATCGAATATCTTGGGGATACAACACTGCATGCAGTCGCCGTCAACTCTGCAACTGCAGGGCTGCATCTCGCACTTGAAGCCTTGGCAATTGGACCGGGTGACGAAGTCATTGTTCCGACCTACACCTTCACGGCGACTGCGGAAGTGGTGCGATACATGGGTGCCGAGCCGGTGTTCGTCGATGTAGACTACAAAACTCTAAACATCAGCATCGACTCTGTAAGAATGGCCATTACGCCTCGAACCAAAGCAATAATGCCCGTACATTTTGCTGGGCTGTCTTGCGATATGGACGCGTTGATAACGCTTGCGCGCGCCCGGGACATAGCAATCGTCGAAGATGCGGCTCATGCTCTGCCCACCCACTATCGCGGCCGCCGCATCGGTACTCTGGACACGTCTGCGGCAATTTTCAGCTTTTACGCCAATAAGACCATCACAACCGGAGAAGGCGGTATGCTAGTTACTCGCCACAAGCATATTGCCGAGCGCGCCCAGAAAATGCGGCTTCACGGCCTCGACCGTGATGCCATCGATCGTTTCAAGACTGGTCGGTGGGCTTATGACGTCATTGGGCCGGGCTTCAAGTACAACATGACGGACATTGCTTCGAGCATCGGCATTCACCAACTCGTACGCGCCGAGACTTTCCGAACGGAACGCGCCGAACTGGCGCGTCGCTATACAGAACGACTGTTTTCGCTTCCTTTGGATTTGCCCACCGAAGCGGAAGCCCCCGACGGACATGCCTGGCATGTCTATGTAATCCGGGTGCGACCGGAAGCGAAGCTTACACGCGATCAATTGTTCGAAAAATTACTGGAGCGCGGGATCGTCTGCTCCGTTCACTATACGCCACTGCATAAGTTTTCCTATTGGAAGGATCGCTACTCACTATCTGCACAGAATTTTCCCAACGCGGAAAGAGCCTTCGAAGGCGCATTAACGTTGCCGCTCTTCCCTGGCATGAGTGATGCGGAATTCGATTACGTCGTCGAGAGCCTGTCTGATCTATTGAGATAAGCATTAGTCATGACCTCACTCCAAGTCTGTGACCGAGCGGCTATGCGTTTGCTAGACATGATCGGTGCGCTTTCTTTGTTGGTCGTGATGAGCCCTCTCATGGCTCTTGCTTGCATCGGAATACGTCTAACCTCCCCCGGGCCGGTCCTCTATCAAGCGCGCCGCGTTGGACTGAATGGTAAATCCATTACCATGTACAAGTTCAGGAGTATGCGCCTCGATGCAGACAAGGGCTCTGCGATTACCAGTCCGAACGACGATCGCATATTTCCCTTCGGCAGCTTCCTGCGGGCATCGAAGATCGATGAACTGCCGCAATTGTTGAACATTCTCACCGGCGACATGGCCTTTGTTGGTCCTCGCCCGGAGGACGCGAGAATCGTGGCGGAAAGCTATACCGATGCAATGCGCGAGACCCTGCGCGTTCGCCCAGGGTTAACCAGTCCCGGCACACTTCACTATATGCGCAACTTTGGTGCGCTAGTTGTCGATGGAGATGCTGAAAAAAGCTATCTGGACGGAGCCTTGGCAGAAAAGTTGGAAATGGATCGGCACTATCTCGCCCGACAAACCATCATCTCCGACCTCACCATAATCGCGCAGACCGCGTGGCTCATAGTGAGGCGATTGGCTTCGAGGCGCTTTCATGAACGATAAATCGATGGGAAAGCGCACCCATATTCTTCTTACTCATCGATACTTCGCTCCTTCTCCCCAACCTTATGGCTGGATGCTCCACCAGATTGCCCAACATCTGAGTGCCAACGACATCCAGGTCAGCATCTATTCGGGAGCAGAGGCTAAAATCACTGCAGAAACAGCTACTCTCGACGAGCAGCTACGACAGTCCGGAATTGTGGTCCATCGACGTGCGATGCGGTGGGAGTCACGAGGAAACCCTATATCCCGTATTGCAAATGCGACGTCGTACGTATTCGGTCTCGTTGCAACCATCCTGCACGTTCGACCGGACATCGTTACCGCAGCAACATTTCCGCCTGTCGTGCCGGCTTTTTTTGCTGCACTGACCTCACGTCTCGTTGGCGCGAAATTCGTCTATCATGTCCAAGACATTCATCCAGAAATCACGGCACCTAAAATTCGAGGGCTGCTACGCCCATTTTATTCCATAATACTAGGCGCCCTAGATCGCATGACCCTCACGCTTGCCGATCACATCATAACCCTTTCCTTCGATATGACACAGGTCCTCAAATCCAAGGGTGCGCGGGACGGGAAGATCAAAATCATCAACAATCTCGCACTCGTCGGCACAGATAACCAACCGGATATAAAAGCAGATCACGCGGCCACCCGAAAACTGCAGGCGATCTTTGCTGGTAATCTCGGGGCTTATCAGGACATCACGTCGCTGGCCCTTCTGACCCGGCAGCTCGTCGGTACTGGTCGCGTTTCCGTTAAGTTCGCTGGTGACGGCGCTTGTCGCAACCATCTTCGATCCATGTTAACCGACCTCAATGATGTGGAATTTCTCGATGCCATGCCCTTCGCCGAACTCGTTCCCCATCTACACGATGCCGACCTAGGGCTGGTATCGTTGGATGATACCTCGTGGCGATACGCCTATCCCAGCAAGATCGCAACCTATCTCCGCTTTGGCCTGCCAATAGTCTGCTTAGTATCATCACAAAGCGAACTGGCACGAACGATGGAGGAACGAGGATTCGGAATCGCGTTGGAGCCGGAAGCAGTCAATTCTGCCGTTGAACAGATAGATGCCTTGGCAGCAGACCGGCAGAAACTCGCGCTCTTTTCATCTCGTGCGGAAATCGAGTACGCGCGATCCCATGCCAATGGCAAAATCCTCCATCAATGGCTGATCCTGCTGGATGATATCGACTCAAGGGCGACGATTTGACTCCGACACCCCAGGAAGCGAAAACTATAGCGTGCCATTCCTCGTACCGCGGATCACGACATAGCTTGCTAGCATTGCAAACACAGCTTCCGAAATAGCGTAGCTGACACCTAAACTGGCGACTCCCATGGGTTTGAGCGTCAGGGCAACCATAGCGGCCTTTATGATCAGCTTTAATAAAGCGAGCCACATTAGGGCGCTGGTTTTTCCGCTGGCTATCAGGAATTGTGAGGTAATCAAACCAATGGCAACGGCTAATAAAGATATGCTCTGCCATTGAAATACCTTGGCAGTGGTGTCGATCGCAGAAGCATCGAACGCCCCACGCCCGTAGACCCAGGAAATCAACAGCTCGGAAAAAGCGGAAGATATTATTCCGGCGATGCCACAAACTATAATCAGCACTGCCAACAGCAAGAAAGGTCTGCTCGGTCGGCGTTCGGCAAAAAACCCTACCCTCCGCAATTCGGGCACGAGAACTATGGAAGCAGCAGATGTTGCAAGAGCCGCAACCGCCGACGTGAGCGAATAACTATATTCAACAGCAGCAACGGTCCCCGTTTCGAGGAAACTTGCGAATGCTCTGTCTATTAGCCTTCCTCCGGACACCAGGATTTGATACCCAAGAACCACGGTAAGCATCCACCATATTTTCCATACAAAAGAGTAATTCTTAGCTCTTTTTTGACTTAGCTCGTTGTGCTTCTTATCCCTTCGTGCGTACGCTATCCAATGAACGACTATGACGGGGAGGCTGCTCAAAAGAGCTGCACTTATCAAAACCCAACTCGCTAACATCGGCTGGCTGCTGCTGGTGCCAAACCAAAGCAATAACAGCATAATTACGACGAACGCCGCTGCCCTAAGAAACGGAGTGATTGCTCCCGAAAGGTAACGCCGCTGTTCATTAAGGACAGCACGGGGGGTGAAGGTTATGCCGACGAGCAGAAACATGAGCCAACCCAAGGCCATCTGCATAGCAAGATAGGCCCTGTACTCGTCAGCCAGTCCAGGCGCAAAGATAAGTATCTGTAAGGGAATAGTAAGCAACCCAATCGCTGTTAAGACAAGTATGTATCCACTGCCGATACGTATGATATCCCTCTCATTTACACCTCCAGAATTATGGGAGCCTATCAATATGCCAACAATTAATGTTACAAATGAGACAGAGTACGTTTGACTCAACGTTTGCGGAAAAAGATAGGCCAGCCGAAATATATCGACATCCGCGGAAGCGCCGTAAAATCGAGCAATGACTAATTCTCGGAAAAATCCCGCCACTACACCAAGAGCCAGCAGTGTGCCCACAAAAATTGTTCTCTTCAATTATTTTCCACCACGAATATCCTTTCATCGAAGGAATTGAGATCGAATTTTCTGATATTAAGACCATCATAACGCTAGGTCATGCGATATACTTACATAAGCATTCAGCCAGCGTGTGATAGCTTAGCCGAGTTATTTCTAAACTTTGGCACGCTCATGACACCAACAGAAAGGCCTTTGGAAAAAGCCGCTGGGGATTGGTGCGCATTACTTTGCGTAGCGGGGCATATTGCTACGCAATGGACCGATGGGGCGCTTTCCTGCGTGATAATCTCATACGACTCGGAATGATCTCCATGCGAGCCTCTCTTGTTTTCTTGTTGGCTTTTGGCGCAGCGGCCTTGCTAATTCAGTATCGCTGTTCAATGTTGTCCATCTCGTTTTTGTGTTGGGGAAGCGATCTACGCCGCTTTAGGGGGATACCTAAATCGTGCCTCATATCGCAGCCAACAACGATCACGACATTACTGTTTCTTTCAGTTGCTGTCGCCGTTTTGAACTTGGCCTACAGCGTAGTTCCTCGAAAGACGAAAGAGCGCCTGCTTGCCACTGAACCAGATTTACGCGCACTCCTCAGTCACAAGCATTGCCGTTGTCTTTCCGATTTTCGCGATCGTGTTTCTATTTGTGGCCAGCGTTGACCGCTTTGATGGTCTTGATCGTCATCGATATGGAGATCATCCGCAACCGTTTGATCTATCTGCTTGTTCCGGCCGCGGTGATCGCGATGGTTCGGGGAGTTCGGCCGTTCGTCATGGGACGCCTGGCTTTGGTCGGTTTGGCCCTTGGCAGCGGTATCTACTATTTCGGCTGGTTGAAGCGGGAGATCGCGTACATGCTGGTACCGTATCACAACTATTTCGCGATTGCGCTCAATCTGCATCGAAGCACCGATAGCCCAGTGCCGGAAGCGGAAGCTAGGCGAGCATCTGACGCCATCTGCAGTGGCCTTCCGAGCAGTTTATCGCACTCCATCTCGGCTTGGCGATCCACCGAACTTCCAAAAGGTGCTCAAAATGCAGGCGTTGTGTCAGTGAGACATTCATCAAAACCTAGACAAGCTTGTATGTGCTCCTAGCGCGGGTCTGCAAAATAGAGGTAGACGCTATGAACGACCCAGATCGTGGCCGGAAATATCAGTCAAGGTAGAGCCTTTTCAAAGGGCGTAGGAAAGGCCGTCGACTTAGCCTTGCGGCAAGGCTCGCAGAGGCCAGAGCCACCGAGCACGATCATGGCATCGCTGGGACGTCCAACCAAGTGCGCGTCTACATAGCCAGCGTCCGACAGGAGAAGCTCGCCGAAAGCGTTTTTAAGTCGGATGCTGGGATCGTCAGAAATCAACGTTAGTTGTCCCACTCTCTGAAAGTGAGACTAATGAGGCTGCTAAACCGTTGAGATCCAATAAAATGGTGCCCAGAGCCGGAATCGAACCAGCGACACGCGGATTTTCAATCCGCTGCTCTACCAACTGAGCTATCTGGGCATCCAAGGCCACCGGCCACGCCGAAGGCTCGCGGTTTATAGGCAATCGGGTTTCGCCGTGCAAGGGCGAAAGCGCAGCTTTCCCGGCATTGAACTTTAAGTGCATGGCGAACCTGCGGCTTGCGATTCCACCCGCCATCCGGCAGGGTCGGCTGGTATGGCAGAGGGAGTGGACATGCTTGAGGATATCAGGGGCAAGCGGGCTCTGGTCACGGGATCATCGACCGGGATCGGCGCGGCCACCGCAAGGGAATTGGCGCGGCTGGGCGCCCACGTCGTCGTGCACGGCCATGCCAATGCCGAGGCGGCGCAGCAGGTCGCCGGCGAAATCAGGGCCGCGGGCGGCAAGGCCGATGTCGTTTTGGGCGACGTGAGCCAGACCGAACAGGCCGTGCGAATCGTCGATGCGGCCGTCACAGCCCTCGGCGGGCTCGATATCCTCATCAACAATGCCGGCGGCATCCTCGATCGGGTGACCAATGCCGAGTTCAACGAGGCGATGTATCAGCGGGTGTTCGATCTCAACCTGCGCTCGGTCATGCTCGTGACCAATGCCGCCTTTCCCCATCTCAAGGCGGCAGGCGGCGGCGCCATCGTCAATACCGGATCGGTCGCCGGCCGCTTCGGTGGCTTTCACGGCTCTTCCGTCTATGCCGCGGCCAAGGCTGCCGTGCATTCGATCAGCCGCAATGCGGCGCGCGAGTTCGCCCCGCACAATATCCGCGTCAACACCGTCGCGCCCGGTTTCATCCTGACGCCGTTCCACGACCGCACGCCCGAAAGCGTGCGCGAAACCGCGCGGGCGCAGATTCCGATGAACCGGCTGGGCACGGCCGAGGATTGCGTCGGCGCCTATATCTTTTTGTGCAGCGAGGCCATGAGCGGCTACATCACCGGCCAGATCATCGACGTCAATGGCGGGCAGCTGATGCCTTAATCGCGCTCATCGTCGTCTTCGGGCGACGATTTGTCCTCGCCGGCATCGGCGGGAATGGCATAGGCGCCGGAAAGCCAGCGGTTGAGGTCGATATCGGCACAGCGCGCCGAACAGAACGGATGGAAGGCCTGCACCGAAGGCTTGCCGCAGATGGGGCATGGCCTCGTGAGGCGGAGGCGGGTGACCTTGGCGTCAGCCATCAGACAACGCTGAGGTTGGACTGGTTGAGCCAGTTGAAATGCACCGGATAGCCCTCGCCGGCGAGCAGGGCCGCCGTTTCGTGCAGGGGCAGGCCGACGACAGCGGAATAAGACCCGACGAGCTTGACGACGAAGGCGCCGGCAATGCCCTGGATGGCGTAGCCGCCAGCCTTGTCGCGCCATTCGGCGCTGGCGAGGTAGGCTTCCATCTCACGCGCCGACAGCCGCTTGAAGCGCACACGCGTCTCGACCAGCCGTCGCCGCGCCTGGCCCGAAGGCGTCAGCACGCAGACCGCCGTATAGACGCGATGGGCGCGGCCGGAGAGGAGCTTGAGGCATTCCGATGCCTCTTCCATCATTTCGGCCTTGGGCAGGATGCGCCGGCCGACGGCAACGACGGTGTCGGCAGCCAGGACCAATGCGCTGGCGCCAAACCCGCCCTGGCGCGCCTTTTGCTGGGCGGCCAGCGCCTTGAGATCGGCGAGCCGCAACGCGAGGCGCCGAGGCAGTTCGCCCTTTTCCGGCGTTTCGTCGATATGGGTCGGAACCAGATGCTCAGGCTCGATGCCGATCTGGTTGAGCAAAGCGAGGCGCCGAGGCGAAGCGGATGCCAGAATCAGATCCGGACGGCTGGCCATGGCGGCAGTCCCTTAGCGGAAGCGATAGGTGATACGGCCCTTGGTGAGGTCGTAAGGGGTCATCTCGACCAGGATCTTGTCACCGGCCAGAACACGGATGCGGTTCTTGCGCATGCGGCCAGCCGTATGCGCGATGATCTCATGACCGTTCTCCAACTTGACCCGAAAGGTCGCGTTGGGAAGTAATTCGCTGACCACGCCCGGAAATTCGAGCACTTCTTCCTTTGCCATACTTTCTCCTGAAGAGGCCGGCAGGCCGCCGGCCGGAACCTGGAGCGCAAGCGTTCCCGAACGGGAGAGCGCGTTCCACGTCATTGTTGGCACATCGGATTCGCCCGCAGGACGGAAGGCGCCCCGGGGACCCGATGCGGTAAATCGGGCGCAACCTATAGGAATTCAGTTGCTTTGTGAACTGCCGCTTCCCCCTGTTGCAACCAGCGGCTCCAACCGCTCGCGCACCTGCTTTTGCAGCGTGTCGCGCAGGGTTCGATAGGCGCTGAGGACAGCCTCGCGATTACCCTCGACCAAAGTCGGATCGGTGACCGACCAGTGCTCGATAGCGCCTGCTTCGTAATGGCGTTCGCGCACCGCCTCGATGGCATCTTCGGAAAGCGTGATGACGAGGTCGAAGTGCGTCGCCACCAGTTCGTCCATCGTGTGCGGGGTATGCACCGACATATCGACGCCGATCTCTTCCATCACTTCGTGAACGAAAGCGTCGGCCTTGCCTGAGGTGACACCGGCCGAACGGGCGATCAACCGGCCGGGAAACGCCCGCCGCGCCAGGGCAGCGGCAATCGGCGAGCGCACGGAATTCATCGAACAGACGAAGAGCACGGTCGGCAGTTCGCTCTGGCGCTCGTCGATGCGGGCGGCATAGGGCTGCACGGCGCAGATCAGCGTGAACAGCCGCCGGGCCGTGTTGAGGTCCATGTCGAGCTTGTTGTCGAGGCGCGTGCGCAACAGTTCGGCGGCATCGTTGTGCAGGCCGCGGCGCGCCATATCGACGGTCTCGATCTGGAAGGGCGAGGCACTGCGGATGGCTTCATAATAGCTGTCGCGGATGCGGAAATAGTCGCGGATCAGCCGCCGGAACGGCGTCAGCGACAGGTAATGCGCCGTGATCGGCTGGAAGGTCTCGGGATTGCGCACGTCGAAGACGATGGAATTGCCGATGATCGAAACGTGCAGCGCATAGGGTCCGGTCGCCTTGACGCGGGCAGGAGCGAACTTGTTGTCCTGGATAAGGTCGTAGATGGCGACGCGCCATTCGTGCACCTCGTCGGGATCGATCGAGGTGATGGTCGACGGATCGAGCGTGACGGTGACGATCCGGTCGGTTTTGGGATCGAAATCGCGCAAGGCGGTTACCGGTTGAGCCTTATGGAAATCGAACGGCCGTGGCCGGCAAGGTCTTCGACCTCGGCCAGGGTGACGGCGGCCGGCGCCAGCGTGGCGAGCGATGAGGGATCGCAGCCGAGCACGGACGTCCGTTTCATGAAATCGAGCACGCCGAGCCCCGAGGCGAAGCGCGCCGAGCGCGCCGTCGGCAGCACGTGGTTGGAGCCGCCGACATAGTCGCCGATGGCCTCCGGCGTGTGATGGCCGAGAAAGATGGCGCCGGCATTGCGGATGCGCGGCATCAGCGCCTGCGGATCGTCGATGGCAAGTTCGACGTGCTCGGAGGCGATGCGGTTGGCCAGCGCCACGGCTTCATCGAGCGAAGTAACGGTGATGACGGCGCCGAACTCGTCCCAGCCTTGTTTCGCGACCGTGCTGCGCGGGAGTACGGCCAGCTGGCGTTCGACCTCTTTTGCCGTGGCATCGGCCAGCGCCGCATCGGTGGTGACAAGGATGGATTGCGCGCCGGCGCCATGCTCGGCCTGGGCGATGAGGTCGGCCGCGACCCATGCCGGATTGGCCGAGGAATCGGCGATGACCAGCACTTCGGAGGGGCCGGCGATCATGTCGATGCCGACGGTGCCGAAGACCTGGCGCTTGGCGGCGGCAACGAAGGCGTTGCCCGGTCCAATGACCTTGTCGACCGGCTTGATGCTGGCCGTGCCGAAGGCGAGCGCCGCTACCGCCTGCGCCCCGCCGATACGGTAGATTTCGGTGATGCCGGCGATCTGCGCCGCGGCCAGGATCGCCGGGTTGATCTCGCCGCGCGGCGTCGGCACGACCATGGCGAGGCGCGTCACTCCGGCAACGTGCGCGGGAACCGCGTTCATCAGCACCGAAGACGGATAGGAGGCCAGCCCGCCGGGCACGTAGAGGCCCACGGCCTCGATCGGCGTCCAGCGCGTGCCGAGCGTGACGCCGAGCGCATCGGTATAGATGTGATCTTCGGGCTTCTGCTTTTCGTGATGGGCGCGGATGCGGTCATGCGCCACCTGCAGCGCGGCGCGCACGTCCGGTGCGGTGCGCTCTGAGGCGGCGGCGATCTCCGCTTCGGGGATGCGCAACGTTGCGGCGGTGACGCCCGATTGGTCGAAGCGGTTGGTGAGTTCGACCACCGCTTCGTCGCCGCGCGCGCGGACATCGGCGATGATGCCAGCGACGGTGTCGCTCACTTCGACGGAGGCTTCGCGCTTGCTGGCGAGCAGGGCCGCAAAGCTCGCTGCAAAATCCGGGTCCCGGCTATCGAGGAATAAAGGCATGGAGTTCCGTTTTTAAACAGCGTGCCGAGGCTGGCCCTTGGCGGCCCAGGCGGCGCCCAGGTCTTCTAGCCGCACTTCCAGCACTTCGACGGTGAGCTTGATGGTGCCGCCGCCGGCAAAGGCCAGTTCGATCGTGCCACCGGGAGCATCGGTCTCGGCGAAGGTTATGGCCAGCAGTTCCAGCACGCCCTCGCGAGCATTGGTGTCAATGCCGGCGCTGGCGACGGCAAGCACGCGGTCGAAACGCAGGGCGGCGCGCTTGCGCTGGCCCTTATTGCGCACGGTGCCGGATTCCCAATCGTAGCGGTTGATGAGCAGCGCGAAGCGGTGATCGCCCTTGGCGTAGCCCATATCGGCGATACGCACGACGGCATCCTGCACATGTGCGGAAATCACCGAGAGATCGTCGCTATCGAGGGCCAACAGCTTGAGGTCGGTCATGAGTCCGGTGCCTTGGTCGAGGAAACGCATATTTTCGCATGTCCGATCTACAAGTTTAGCCCGGCCGGGGCAATTGCCGATCGCCCGGCGCGCGCCTATGTTTACCTCCAGAGACTGGAGGTTTTGCGATGCGTGACTACGCCATCGGCGAACTCTCGGCGCTAGCCGGCGTCAAGGTGCCGACGATCCGCTATTACGAAGGCATCGGGCTGATGCCGCCGCCGCCGCGCAGCGAAGGCAACCAGCGCCGCTACGACAAATCGGCGCTCGACCGGCTGCGCTTCATCGCCCATGCCCGCTCGATGGGCTTTCCCATGGATTCGCTCAAGGCGATGCTGCGCATCGCTCGGCATCCGGAGGATCCGTGCGACGACATTGATGCGCTGGTCCGCGACCGGCTGGTCGAGGTCGACGAGCGCCTGCGCAAGCTCACCGGGCTGAAAGCCGAATTGACCTCGATGCTGGAAAGCCATGCCCATGGCCGGGTGGCGGAGTGCCGGGTCATCGAAGTGCTGTCGGACCACGACAACTGCACCCACGAGCACTGATCCCGCCTTACACCACGACGATGCCGGAATGCTTGGCCTTGTTTTCCGGCTCGACGTGGATGGTGATCATCGCCTCGTCCACCGCCTCGCGCAGCTTGGCTTCCAGCTTGTCGCAGATTTCGTGCGCCGCCTCGACGGTCATGGCGCCCGGCACGACCAGGTGAAAATCGATGAAGGTGGCCGAACCGGCCTGGCGCGTGCGGATGTCGTGGGCTTCGATGGCGCCTTCGGCATTGGCGGCGATCAGTTCCTTGATCTCGGTCAGTTGCCGCGGATCGACCGCGGCGTCCATGAGGCCGATCACCGACTGGCGCACGAGTTCCCAGCCCGACCACAGGATATTGAGGCCGACCAGGGCGGCAAGTATAGCATCGAGCTGGTGCCAGCCGGTCGCGACGGCCAGCAGCACCCCGATCAGGACGCCGACCGTCGAAATGACGTCGGTCAGAAGGTGCTTGCCGTCGGCCACCAGCGAAGGTGAGCGCGCCTTGCGCCCCTGGGTCAGCAGGATATAGGCCCAGCCGGCATTGACCACCGAGGCGAAGACGGAAACGCCGATGCCGGCGGCGTTGGCATCGAACGGGCGCGGGTTGAAATAGCCTGTCCAGGCTTCGCGGAAGATCAACAGGGCGGCAACGGCAATGAAGACGCCTATGATCACGGCCGAGAAATATTCGGCCTTGTGGTAGCCATAGGGCAGCGTCTCGTCGGCCGGCCGGGCGGCGAGGCGCACCGCCACCAGCGCGACGATGGCTGTCACGACGTTGACGACGCTTTCCAGCGCATCGGAATAGAGCGCGATCGAACCCGTCGCCCAGGCTGCGAAGGCCTTGAGCGCCAGTACGGCAATGCCGACGACAAGGCTGCCGACGGCGATGCGAATCGCGAGCGGGTTGTGTCTGGCGGGCATAAGCGCCCCTTTCTGCCGAAACTTTCCGCCCTCCTAGCGTCGGCCAACAGGGCTGGCAACCGCTATGTTTGCAACTCATTCCGAGTGGCATTCTCAACAATTCCAAGGCCTTGCAGGCAAAGGCCTTTCCCATGTTGACCGCCGCTGCGCACGCACCTAGAAGAAGGCTCGCGCAGCGTTCCCTCGAGGGACTGAAAGACAGTCCGGTGCGGTCGACCCAAATCGGGGACCAAGGCCGGAGCTCGCAGAAATTCGATGGAACCTGCCTCGATGAACGGGGTGGTTCGGTGACGTTTCCTGCTGCAAGCGACGACATGGCCCGGGCGGCCGCCGAAAGGCGGGCGATGCTCGGTGCTGCCGTGGACCTGGCGCATGTCCCCCTGCCCCTGCGCGAGACGGCGATCGAGATGATCGCGGCGTCCGGCATGCTCGACCTGGCGCTCGACATCAAGGGCGAACCCGGCATCGTCGGTGCTATTGAGCAAGCGCTGCTGGAAGGCCGGCCGGTGCTCTGCGACTGCGAAATGGTGCGAGCCGGGATCGACGAGCACCTGCTGCCCGCGCGCAATGCGGTAATCGCGACGCTCAACGATGCGCGGGTGCCGGCTTTGGCCAGGGAAATCGGTAATACGCGCTCGGCCGCCGCCATCGATCTCTGGGGCGAAAGGCTTGCCGGCGCCGTCGTCGTCGTCGGCAATGCGCCTACCGCTCTTTTCCGCCTGATCGAACTCATCGACGGCGGCGCGCCGCTCCCCGCCGCCATCATCGGCATGCCGGTCGGCTTCGTCGGCGCTGCCGAAAGCAAAGCGCTGCTCGCCGAGGGGCGCATTGCGGCGCCCTGGCTCACCGTGCTCGGCCGGCGCGGTGGCTCGGCGCTTGCCAGCACCGCCTTCAACGCCATTGCCGGAGGCTTTGCATGATCACCGTTGTCGGCGTCGGCGAAGGCGGCGTTGCCGCACTCGGGCACGAAGCGCGCGCCGTCATCGCTGCGGCCGATACCGTCCTCGGCCCGCCCCGGCTCCTCGCCGGGCTCGCAGGCGAAGCGCAACACCTCGTCGAATGGCAAGCCCCGCTCGAGCGCATGCTGGAGCAGGTGCGCGACCTCAAGCATGGGGCAGCCGTGGTGCTGGCGACCGGCGATCCCTCCTGGTTCGGCATCGGTGCCACCCTTGCACGCTACCTCGCGCACGAAGATTTCCGCATCGTGCCGCATCCGTCCGCCTTTTCGCTGGCGGCGGCGCGCCTGCATTGGCCGTTGCAGAACGTTGCAACGCTTTCCCTGCACGGGCGGGCGCTGTCGGCGCTCAATCCGCACATCCTGCCGGGCAACCGTATCCTGGCGCTGACCACCGACCGGCATACTGTCGCGGCGGTTGCCGACCTGCTGCAGGCCCGCGGCTATGGCCGGAGCCGGTTGGTCATGCTGGAAAATCTCGGCGGCGCCGGCGAGCGCATCACCGAAGCGACCGCCAGCGATGTCGACGCCGCAGCGCTCGGCGATTTCCTGACGCTCGCCATCGACTGCGTTGCCGAACCCGGCGCCCTGCTGCTGCCGGCGGTGCCAGGCCTGCCCGACGACGCCTTCGTCACCAGCGGACAGATCACCAAGCGCGAGGTCCGCGCGGCCTCGCTCGCCCGGCTCGCACCCTATCCCGGCGCCCTGCTCTGGGACGTCGGCGCCGGCTCGGGTTCGATCTCGGTCGAATGGATGCGCGCGGCGCGCGAAGCCGGCGCCATCGCCTTCGAGCGCGATCCGGCCCGGCAGGCGCTGATCCGCAGCAATGCCGAAAATCTCGGCTGTCCGGGCCTCGTCATCGTTCCCGGCGAGGCGCCACAAAGTTTTGCCGGCCAGCCCGCGCCCGACGCCGTGTTCCTCGGCGGCGATGTCGCCAACGAGGCGATCTTCACCGCCGCCTGGAACGCACTGAAGCCCGGCGGCCGGCTGGTCGCCAATTCGGTGACTTTGGAAGGCGAGCAGGCCCTGCTGGCACGCGCCGAAAAGCACGGCGGCGAACTCGTGCGCATCGACGTCGCCGTGCTCGATACGATCGGGCGGCGCCGCGTCATGCGGCCGCGCCTGCCGGTAATGCAATGGGCGGTAAGCAAGCCATGAGACGGCTGGCGATCGGCATCGGCTGCACCAGCGCAGCCCCAACGGAGGAAGTGCTGGCGCTCGTCACCGCGGCGCTCGCCGAATGCCCGGGCGAGGTTGCCGTTCTGGCGACGGCAAAAAAACGCGCCCAGCACCCGGCTATCCTCGCGGTGGCACAGCACTTCGATATCAATGTCGAAAGCTTTGCCGATCTCGGCATCGCGGTGGCTGAGCCGGCGGCCCAAAAATTCGGTCCCCTGCTGGTGGCGAAACGCAAATCGGCGCATGCGACCTGCGCCATCGCGGAGGTAGCGCCATGACCGTCTATTTCATCGGCGCCGGCCCCGGCGCACCCGACCTCATCACGCTGCGCGGCCAGCACCTTATCGAAAGGTGCCCGGTCTGCCTTTATGCCGGCTCGCTCGTCCCCGCCGAGATCGTCGCCGCAGCCTCCACCAACGCACTTGTGCGCGACACATCGAAACTGCATCTCGATGAGATCATCGCGCTGATGGCGGAAGCCGCGGCGCGAGGCGAAGACGTGGCGCGCGTGCATTCGGGCGACCCTTCGCTCTACGGCGCCATCGCCGAGCAGGCGCGGCGGCTGGACGCTTTGGGGCTGGACTACGAAGTGGTGCCGGGCGTGCCCGCTTTCGCTGCCGCAGCGGCCCGGCTCAAGACCGAGCTGACGCTGCCGGGCATTGCGCAGACCGTTATCCTCACCCGCGTTTCGAGCGGCGCTTCGCCGATACCGGAAAGCGAAAGCCTCGATGTTCTCGCCCAATCGAAGGCGACGCTGGCGCTGCATCTCGCCATGAAAAGCCTGCCGGAAATCGCCGCGACGCTGACGCCGCATTACGGCGCCGATTGCCCGGTCGTCGTCGTCCATCGCGCCACTTGGCCCGACGAGAAAGTGGTGGAAACGACGCTCGGAGCAATGGTCGAGCGGCTGGCCCGCGAAGACATCACGCGCACGGCGCTGATCTTTGTCGGCCGCGTGTTCGATACGCCGGATTTTCGCGACAGCCGTCTCTACGAGGCGAGCTTCACGCACTACCGGCGAAGACCGGCCTCATGAAGCGCGGCAAGGGCTTCGGCGACCGATGCGACTTCCGGCGCCGGCGGCACGTCGGGCCGGTCGATCATCACGACGCGGACATTGCACCGGCGGGCGGCTTCGAGCTTGGCCTCAGTCTGCGCGCCGCCGGAATTCTTGGAAATGAGATGCGTGATCGCTTCCCTTTCCAGCAGCGCCGCCTCGTTGTCCACCGTATAGGGCGGACGGTCGATCAGGAGGCTGGCATAGGCGGGCAGCGCTTCGACCGGCGGTTCGATCAGCCGCAGGAGGAAACGGCAATCATCGCGATGCATGAGCGTTGCGAGCCCGGCATGGCCGGAGGTGACGAGCACGTGCGCGCCGGCGGGCAAAGCATGTGCGGCTTCCTCGATGTCGCGGACATGGATCCACGGGGCACCGTCCGGTTCGCGCCAGGCCGGACGCATCAGGCGCAGCAGCGGGGTGCCGGTCGCTTCGGCGGCAGCGACGGCGTGAGCCGACATCTGCCCCGCATAGGGGTGCGTCGCATCGACGAGATAATCGAAACCCTGGGCCCTGAGATAGAGGATCAATCCCGGCACGCCGCCGAAACCGCCGACCCGCACTTCGCCTTTCGGCAACAACGGATCGCGCGTGCGCCCGGCCAGCGAGGAGGTGACGGCATGCCCGGCATCCGTCAGCGCATCGGCCAAAGCCCGCGCCTCGCCCGTGCCGCCGAGAACGAGAACCCGCATCTAGCCGCTTTCCGCGATGATATTGCCGGCGCGATCGGTGATGAGGATGGAAACGCGGGAGTTTTCGCCCACCACTTTCTGCGCCGCCAATCGGGCATGCTCGGCGACTTTATCGGCGAGCTTCAGGCCGGCCGCATCGGCGAGATCGAGCACGTGCTTGCCGCTATTGGCGGCGCGCGCTTTGGCGACGAGATCGGCATCGGCGCCAAGCTCGGCGAGGAACCCCGCCAGCATGTCGAGATCGACGCCGCCGCGGGCCGAGTGCAGGTCCATGACGCCCTGGGCGAGCTTGGAGAGCTTGGCGAAACCGCCGGCAATGGTCACCCGCTCGACCGGATGCGCCTTCAAATATTTCAGCATGCCGCCGACGAAATCGCCCATGTCGAGATAGGCCTCGATGGGCAGGCCCAGCCGCGCCATCGCCGCCTTTTCGGACGTGTCGCCGACCGAGCCGACAACATGGGTCAGCCCCATGGCCCGCGCCACGTCGACACCGCGATGGATGGAATGGATCCAGGCCGAGCAGGAATAGGGAATGACGATACCGGTCGTGCCGAGGATCGACAGCCCGCCCAATATGCCGAGCCGCGGGTTCCAGGTCTTTTGCGCCAGCTTTTCGCCGTCGCGCACCGAAATCGTGAGCCGGAAATCCGGCGCCACGCCATGAGCCGCAGCGACGTCTTCGATCACCTGCCGCATCATCTTGCGCGGCACGGGGTTGATGGCGGGCTCGCCCACCGGCAGCGGCAGGCCGGGCTTGGTGACGGTGCCGACACCCTCTCCTGCAGCGAAGGTTACACCCGATCCCGGCATGCCGGGCTCGACGCGCGTGCGGATGAGGGCTCCGTGCGTGACGTCCGGATCGTCCCCCGCATCCTTGACGATGCCGGCTTCGGCCCAGCCGCTCTCCAGCTTCTCCTCGGCCAGCGCGAAGGCGGGTTGCTGGCCGCCGGGCAGCGTGATCGTCACCGGATCGGGAAAGCGCCCGCCCAGCAACGCTGTCAGCGCCGCCTTGGCCGCGGCCGTGGCGCAGGCGCCGGTGGTCCAGCCGCGCCGCAGCGGCGTGCCGTCCTCGCGCGTTTCCGGGACTGTATCGCTCATGGCCACGATCTATCGGCCAGCTTTGGCAAAGGGGCAAGAGCATGACGAATTTCGCCCGCCTCGATCGCGAGGCTTTCCCGGATTTCGCGCCCGGCAGCGTCTGGCTCGTCGGCGCCGGACCGGGGGCGCCCGGGCTCATGACGCTCATCGGCTATCACGGCCTTGCCAGTGCCGATGTCGTCGTCCACGACGCGCTCGTTGCCGACGGCCTCTTGCGCTTTGCGCGCACCGATGCCGAGATCGTTGATGCCGGCAAGCGCGGTGGCCGGCCATCGCCGAAGCAGGCCGACATCACCGAAAAGCTGATCGCCTGGGCACGCGCGGGCAAGCGCGTCTGCCGGCTCAAAGGGGGCGATCCGTTCATGTTCGGGCGCGGCGGCGAGGAAGCGGGAGCGCTCCATCGCGCCGGCATTCCGTTCCGTGTCGTGCCCGGCATTTCCGCGGGGCTCGGCGGGCTCGCCTATGCCGGCATCCCGGTGACGCACCGCGACGCCAACCACGCCGTGCTGTTCCTCACCGGGCACGACGAGAGCGGCGAAGTCGCCGATCTCGATTGGGAAGCGGTGTCGCGCGCCGCGCCGGTGCTGGTGCTGTTCATGGCGGTGCGGCATTTGCGCACGATCGCGGCGCGGCTGGTGGCGGCGGGGCGCGATCCGTTCGACCACGTCGCCATCGCGGCCGATCTCACCCGGCCGGGCCAGACGGTCATCGAAACGCGCCTCGGCGAAGTGGGCGAGCTCGAACATATCCCGACACCGGCCGTCGTCGTCATCGGCCCCACCGCCGGGTATCGCGAAGCGCTCGACTGGTATGCCGGCGATCTCAAGGACAATCCGCTTGGCTGAGGGGTTCGTCATCGCCGCGCCGCGTTCGGGCTCGGGCAAGACGCTGTTGACGCTCGGGCTCGTCGCGGCGCTGCGCGCGCTCGGCCATCGCGTGGCGCCGGCCAAGGTCGGGCCTGATTATATCGATGCGGCGATCCTCACGCGCGTGGCCGGGCGGCCGGCGCTCAATCTCGATCCTTGGGCGATGGGCGCAGAGCAGCTGCGCGGCCTTGCCGCCAATGCCGACGGCGAGCTGCTGGTGGTCGAAGGCGTCATGGGCCTCTTCGACGGCGCGATGGACGGTACGGGCTCGACCGGCGATCTCGCCGCGACGCTCGGCCTGCCCGTAGTGATGGTCGTCGATGCCGAAAAGCAGGCGCAGTCGGTGGCGCCGCTCGTCGCCGGCTTTGTCCATTGGCGGCCAGATGTGCGGGTTACCGGCATCATCCTCAACCGTGTGTCGACGACGCGCCACGAGACCATGCTGCGCACCGCGCTTGCCGCGACCGATATCCCCGTCCTCGGCGCAATGCCGCGCCGCGAAAGCCTGACGCTGCCGGAGCGGCATCTGGGTCTGGTACTGCCCGGAGAAGTCGCGGGCTTTGCCGAGGTCGTCAGTGCCGCGGCGCAGGCGGTTGCCGAATACATCGATCTCGATGCGCTGCTGGCGCTTGCCTGCCCCCTCGCCGCCGCACCGCCGGTCACACCGCTGCCGCCGCTCGGCCAGCGCATCGCCATCGCCCGCGACGACGCTTTCGCGTTTCTTTACGAGCACCTCATCGCCGGCTGGCGGGCGCAGGGTGCGGAACTGACGTTCTTTTCGCCGCTCGCCGACGAGGCACCCGCAGCCGATGCCGACGCAATCTACCTGCCCGGCGGCTATCCCGAACTGCATGGGAGCCGGTTGGCGGCTGCACGGACCTTCAAATCCGGCCTCATCGCCGCGAGCGATCGCGGCGCGCTCATCTATGGCGAGTGCGGCGGCTACATGGTTCTCGGCGAAAGCCTCATCGACAAAGCGGGTGAGGCCCACGCCATGGCGGGACTGCTGCCGCTCGTCACGCGTATCGACCGGCCGCGCCGTACGCTCGGCTACCGGCACCTCGCCCATGCCGGCGCCCTGCCCTGGCCCACGCAATTGCGCGGCCACGAATTCCACTATTCGAGCGGCGCCAGCACGGGCCTTCCACCGCTGTTCGCGGCCACGGATGCCGGCGGCCGCGCGCTCGAACCGATGGGCTCCGTCAGCGGCCGCGTCATGGGGTCATACGCCCACGTCATCGCCTGAAGTTCAGTGTAACGGCCCGCGGAAGATGAAGAAGGCGCCGGCAAAGATCAGCGTGAAGCCGACGGCATGGTTCCATGTGAGCTTTTCGCCGAGCACGACCACGGCGAAGCCGACGAACACGGTCAGCGTGATCACTTCCTGGATCGTCTTCAACTCGGCGGCGCTGTAGGTGCCGTAGCCGATGCGGTTGGCGGGCACGGCCAGCCAGTATTCGCACAGGGCCACCATCCAGCTTCCCATCACCGCCATCCACATCGGCAGGTTGGGAAACTTCAGGTGCCCGTACCAGGCAATGGTCATGAAAAGGTTGGAGCCGATCAGCATGATGATCGGCAGGACGGCCGCAGTGTTGAACTGCATGAAACACCCTTGGAATCGGCGAGCAGGCCACACTCGTCCGGCGGCCGATACGCGTCAATGGCTTCTTTGATGCCCGTGATGCCGATTGACCGGCGGCGGCGGCCGGTCTAACCATAGGCCTGCTGGTTCCCCGGAAGCGAAGCGCCCACGGGGATCAAAAGGGAACACGGTGCGGATTACCCATCAGGGGCCAATCCCGTGACTGCCCCCGCAACTGTAAGCGGCGAGCCGATGCCTCATGCCACTGGAAGCAATTCCGGGAAGGCGGCACCGGCGGCAAAGACGCCGCAAGTCAGGAGACCTGCCAGCAGAACCCGGGCGAAAAGCCCATCTTCAACCCGTGCGCACGGAGGGTGCCTGCACATGAATACGACCGCGACCCAAACCACATCCATCTCGCTTTCGCTCTCGCAGCGGCTCATCGCCGGTGTGCTGGCCCTGTTCCTCGGCCTCGTCCTTGTCGGCGGTGTCGGCTTTGCCAGCGACATGCGCATCCACAATGGCGCCCACGACACGCGCCATTCCATGGGCTTTCCCTGCCACTAAGCGCGAAACAGCGAGACACATCATGAATCTGTTCCGGCGAATCTTCCTCGCTGCGGTCCTGGCAGGGCTCGCAGCCGGTATCGTCATGTCCGGCCTCCAGCAATGGAAGGTCGCACCCATCATCCTGGCCGCCGAGGTCTTTGAAGGGGCCGAGGCGCCTGCAGTCCACACGCACGAGCATGCCGATGCCGCAGCCCCGGCCGCCACGGCCCATGTCCACGAGCACGACGAAAACGCCTGGGCGCCGCAGGATGGCGCCGAGCGCATCTTCTATACCGTGCTCGCCGATATCCTTGCCTGCCTCGGCTTTGCGCTCGTATTGGCCGCCGTCTCCACCATCGCCGGCATTCCGGTGACGGCGCAGAACGGCGTCATCTGGGGCATTGCGGGCTTTGTCACCTTCCATCTGGCGCCGGCCTTCGGCCTGCCGCCGGAACTGCCCGGCATGCCGGCCGCCGATCTCGGCGCCCGCCAGATCTGGTGGTGGGCCACGGCCCTGTGCACCGGTGCCGGCATCCTTGCCATTGCGCGCTATCGCAATTGGACGGCGATCGGCATTGCCGCGGTACTGTTCCTGTTGCCGCATATCGTCGGAGCGCCGGCCGAACCCGACGAGGTTTCCGCCGTGCCGCCGCAGCTTTCGACCGAATTCGCCGCGCACGCGCTGACCGTTGCCGCCGTCTTCTGGCTCACGGTCGCGCCGCTCTACGGCTATCTCGTTTCGCGTTTCGCAGCGGCGGAAACGCACAACTCGCAGGCGGTGCCAGCATGAGCAAGATCCCCGTAACCGTCGTCACCGGCTTTCTCGGTGCCGGCAAGACCACCCTCGTTAGGCACCTGCTCGCCCATGCCGGCGGCAAGCGCATCGCCCTCATCATCAACGAGTTCGGCGATATCGGCGTCGACAAGGAAGTCCTGGCCGGGTGCGGCGACGAGACCTGCCGCGAAGAGGACATGATCGAAATGGCCAATGGCTGCATCTGCTGCACCGTGGCCGACGAGTTCATTCCGGTCATGCAGGACCTGTTGGGGCGCGACGAGCGCCCCGACCACATCGTCATCGAAACCTCGGGCCTGGCGCTGCCGCAGCCGCTGATCCGCGCCTTCAACTGGCCCGAGATCAAGGCCGAAACCACCATCGACGGCGTCGTCACCGTCGTCGATGCGGCGGCGCTCGCCGAAGGCCGCTTCGCTTCCGACGAGACGGCCGTCGACCAGCAGCGCAAGGCCGACGCCATGCTCGACCACGAAACGCCGCTCGGCGAGCTCTTCAAGGACCAGCTGGTTTCCGCCGACCTCATCGTCCTCAACAAGACCGATCTCGTCGAGGGTAGTGCACTCGCACCGGTCGAGACCCGCCTCAAGTCCGAAATGCGTCCTGGCACGGGCATCGTCCGGGCCAGCAACGGCCATGTCGATGCCGGCGCCTTGATCGGGCTCGGCCTTGCCACCGAGGACAATCTCGCCGGCCGCGAAAGCGCCCACGAGATGGAGCATGGCGGCGAGGGCCACGAGCACGACGACTTCGATTCGTTCGTCGTCCGCGTGCCCGATGGCACGTCGAAAGACGCGCTGCTCGCCAGCATCGAGAGCACGATCCGCACCCATGACGTGCTGCGTTTGAAGGGCTTTGCGGCGCTTCCGGGCTCCAATGCGCGCCTTGCCATCCAGGCCGTCGGCCCGCGCGTCAATGCCTGGTTCGACCGGCCGTGGAAGCCCGGCGAAAAGCGCGAAACCGCCCTCGTCGTCATCGGCGAAAGCCCGCTGGCGCGGGAGGCGATCACGGCGAGCCTGGGCGGGGTGGCGGCATAAACCCCTCACCCGCCCCCGGATCAGGTCCGGGGGCACCCTCTCCCTCAAGGGGAGAAGGAGGGCTGGGGCCAGATCGTGCCACAACTTCCCTTCTCCCCTTGCGGGAGAAGGTGTCGGCGCAGCCGACGGATGAGGGGTAATTGGACCTGAACCGAATATGCACCTTCTAGCCGCCCAGGCGGGCGCCATACAGCAGGACGGCGAGGCGATCGACCTCAGCCAGTCGCCGGGCGAGGTGGTGTTTGCCACCTCGGCCGACAGCGAGCTGGCGATGTTGGCCGCCGCTGCCGACCGCGCCGGTTACAAAGGCCTGCGGCTCGCCAACCTCTTGCGCCTCAGCCACAACCTCTCCATCGACATGTGGCTCGATGCGACGGTGCGTCACGCCAAGCTCATCGTCCTCAGGCTCATCGGCGGGCCGGCCTATTGGCAGTACGGCGTCGACGAGATGACGGCCCTGGCGCAATCGCGCGGCATTCCGCTGGTCCTCTTGTCGCACGACTCCGTGCCCGATCCGGTTTTGCGCGAGCGCTCGACCATTGCCCCGGAGGATTGGGACAGGCTGCTGTCGCTGTTCGTGGCCGGCGGCCCGGAAAACGCCGATGCACTGCTAGCAGCGTTTCGCACGCTGGCGACTTCAGGCCGGCTCGACGACTTCACCACCCAGCCCTTCCCGCGCTTCGGCTTCTGGCATCCTTCCCTCGGTATGACGGACGAGGAGCAATTGCGGGCAACGCACGCGATGAGCACCCTCCCCCTTGCGGGGAGGGTTGGGGAGGGGGTGAACCCGTCCCGGTCGCCGGCATATGTCCCCCTGCTCTTTTACCGCGCAGCGCTGGAAGGCGCCGGCACGGCAACGCTCGAAGCCCTCATCGCAGCCCTGGAATCCCGCGGGCTCGCCCCGGTGCCGCTGGTCGTTTCGACGCTCAAGGAACCCTCCTGCGCGCGTTTCGTCGCTTCGGCTTTCGAGGCGTTTCCGCCCGACGTCATCCTCAACCTTACCGGCTTTGCGCTCGGCCTCGACGGGCTCGACGCCAAGGCCAATCCGTTCGCTGCAACCGATGCGCCGGTGATCCAGCTAGTGCAGGCGGGCCGCGCCGAGGAGCAATGGCGCGACGACTGGCAGGGGCTGTCCGCCAAGGACCTCGCCATGCTCGTCGTCCTGCCCGAACTCGACGGGCGCATCGGCGGGCTCATCGTCGGCCACAAGCAGGCGGACGTCTGGCACGAGGCGACCGAATGCGCGCTCGCCTCCTATGCGCCCGACCGTTCCGGCATTATTCGGGCCGCCGAGCTTGCCGCCAACTGGTCGCGGCTTCGTCGCACGTCCAATGAAGACAAGCGCGTGGCTTTGGTCCTCGCCAACTATCCGCTGCGCGACGGCCGTCTCGCCAATGGCGTCGGCTACGATGCACCGCAATCGACGGTGGAAATCCTGAACGTCCTGGAAAATGCAGGTTATGCACTGACCACCCCCCAATCACCGAGCGGCACCTCCCCCCTTGCGGGGGAGGCTGGGAGGGGGGTGAACTCCATCCCCGATGCTGCCGGCCTCATCGCCCAACTGCAATCCGGCCCGACCAATGCCGATCCCAAGCGTGGCACCGGCATCGCCTTCCCCCTCGCCCGCTATCGCCAACTGCTGTCAGAACTCCCCGCTGGCCTCGCCGATGCCGTCACCACCCGCTGGGGTGACATCGAATCCGATCCGTTCGTGCGCGGCGATGCCTTCCATCTACCCGCGCTCACCTTCCGCAATGTCACCATCCTGTTGCAGCCGGCGCGCGCCTATGAGGGTGACGAGGCCTCGAACTACCATGATCCGCTGCTGGTGCCGCCGCACGCCTATGTCGCGGCCTATCTCTGGCTGCGCCACGAATTCGGCGCGCACGCCCTCATCCACAACGGCAAGCACGGCACGCTCGAATGGCTGCCCGGCAAGGCGGTGGCGCTCGATGCCGCGTCGTGGCCCGATGCGCTCTGGGGCCGGCTGCCGCATCTTTATCCCTTCATCGTCAACGATCCGGGCGAAGGCAGCCAGGCCAAGCGCCGCGCCGGCGCCGTCATCATCGATCACCTGGTGCCGCCGCTGACGCGCGCCGAAACCTATGGACCGCTGAAGGACCTGGAAGCGCTGCTCGACGAATACTACGCCGCGCTCGGCATGGATCGGCGGCGGCTCGCCGATCTCAGGCGCCGTATCCTCGATTTCACCCGGGATGCGCGTCTCGATCGCGATATCCCCCTGCCCGATGACGAAGCGGAAGCCCTGAAGACGATCGACAATTTCCTCTGCGAGTTGAAGGAAGCGCAGATTCGCGACGGGCTGCACGTCTTCGGGCGCTCGCCTTCGGACGAAATGCTGACGGACCTCTCGGTGGCTTTGGTGCGCGCGCCGCGAGGCGAGGATGCCGGCGCCGCGTCCCTCATTCGCGCCCTCGCCGACGACCTGAAGCTCGGCTTCGATCCGCTGACGGCAAGATTGGGCGACGAATGGACCGGCCCGAACCCCATCGATAACCCGCTCATCGACACGGATAAATTGCGGCGCGTCGGCGATGTGGTCGACCTGATCGAGGCGATTGCCGCTAAGCTTGTCGAAGGCGTCGATTGCCCACCCGACTGGGTCGCGACGCGTGCCGTCCTCAATACGGTCAGCACCTTAGTGAAACCGCGCCTCGCCGCTTCCGGGCCCAACGAGATCGCGAGCCTTCTCGACGGCCTCTCCGGCAAGTTCGTCGCCCCAGGCCCGTCCGGCGCGCCGTCGCGCGGACGGCTCGATACGCTGCCGACCGGCCGCAATTTCTATTCGGTCGACAACCGCGCCGTGCCGACTCCCGCCGCCTGGGAGCTGGGCCGGAAATCGGCCGAGAACCTGTTGCTGCGGCATTTCCAGGATCACGGCAATGCCCTCAAATCCCTGGCGCTTTCCGTCTGGGCTACGGCCAACATGCGCACCGGCGGCGACGATATCGCCCAGGCCATGGCGCTGATCGGCGCCAAGCCGCAATGGGATCCGGCCTCGCTCCGGCTCGCCGGCTACGAGATCATTCCGCTGGCCAGGCTCGGCCGCCCGCGGGTCGACGTGACCCTCAGGATTTCCGGACTTTTCCGCGATTCCTTTCCGATGCAGATCGCGCTGTTCGATCGCGCCGTCCGCGCCATCGGGGCACTCGACGAGCCGGAAGAGGACAACCCGATCGCGCATCGCATGCGCGCCGAAGCGCTCGGCCTGATGGCGGAAGGCCTGTCGCAGGACGAAGCGGCTTTGCGTGCCGGGCACCGGATTTTCGGCTCGAAACCGGGCACTTACGGCGCCGGTCTCAATGCACTGATCGACAGCGGCAACTGGCAAAGCAAGGCCGATCTCGCCGATGCCACTATTGGTTTCGGGCAATATGCCTTCGGCGCCGCTGCTGCCGGCCTGCCGGCGCGCGCGCATTTCGAAAAGCGGCTCTCGTCCATCGAGGCGGTCGTCCACAACCAGGACAATCGCGAGCACGACCTGCTCGATTCCGATGATTATTATCAGTTCGAGGGCGGCCTGGCCGCCGCTGCCGAGGCGCTGAGCGGCACAAAACCTGCCAGCTATCACGTCGACCATTCGCGGCCCGAAAACCCGGTCGCGCGCACGCTCGACGAGGAAATCTCGCGCGTCGTGCGCTCGCGCGTCGTCAATCCCAAATGGATCGGCGGCATGCAGCGGCACGGCTACAAGGGCGCCTTCGAGATCATCGCCACGGTCGACTTCATGTTCGCCTTCGCGGCAACGACCGGCGCGGTCAAGACGCACCATTTCGACCTCGCGTTCGAGGCCTATGTCGAGGACGCCCACGTGCGCGATTTCCTCAAAGAGAACAATCGCTTCGGCTATGCCGAACTGCTCGCCAAATTCGCCGAAGCGCGGCAACGCGGCTTCTGGACGCCGCGCTCCAATTCCGCCTACGCTCTCCTGGAGGAGACTTTGCCATGACCGACCGTCCGCCCAAGAAAACCGACATGATGACGGAGGCCGAACGCGACGCCTATCACGCCGAAAAGATGCGCAAGAAGAAGGAGGCGCGGAACAAGATCCTCGCCACCAAGACCGAGGAGAAGGGGCTTCTCATCGTCCATACCGGCAAGGGCAAGGGCAAATCGACCGCCGCTTTCGGCATGGTGTTCCGCGCGCTGGGCCACGGCTTCAAGGTCGGCGTCGTGCAATTCGTCAAGGGCGCCTGGGAAACCGGCGAGCGCGACGTGCTGATGAAGTTCCCCGAACTCGTCACCATCAGCGCCATGGGCGAAGGCTTCACCTGGGACGTCGCCGACCGCCAGCGCGACCTCGCCGCCGCCCGCGCCGCCTGGGAACAGGCCAAGCGCCTCATCGCCGATCCGAGCTACAAGCTGGTCCTGCTCGACGAGCTCAACATCGTCTTGCGCTACGACTACCTGCCGCTCGACGAGGTCGTCGAAACATTGCGAAACAAACCTCGCGACACGCACGTCATCGTCACCGGCCGCAACGCCAAGGACGAGTTGATCGAGATTGCCGATCTGGTCACCGAAATGACCGAGATCAAGCATCCCTTCCGGGCCGGCGTGAAGGCGCAGGCCGGCATCGAGTTTTAAGCACTACTTACCGGCATCTGTCAGCAGCTTGAGCTGGGCATCGCTCAGCTCGAGGCTGACGCCGCGCGCCAGGCTTTCGACCTGCTCGACCGATGTCGCCGAGGCGATCGGCGCCGTGATGCCGGGCTGGGCGATAAGCCAGGCCAGCGAGATTTCGGCCGGCTGGGCGCCGGTTTCCTCGGCCACCTGGTCGAGCGCGGCGAGGATTTTCTTGCCCTTGGCATCGAGGTAGCGGCCCATGCGGGCGCCGCGCGCGCTCTTGCCGAAATCGGCCTCGGACCGGTACTTGCCGGTGAGGAACCCGGCAGCCAGGCTGAAATAGCAAATGACGCCGATGTCGTTCTCGACGCAGATTTTCTGCACCGCGCCTTCGTAACGCTCGCGGCTGTAGAGGTTGTATTCCGGCTGCTCGCTCTCGAAGCGCGTCAGCGTCTTGGTGACAGCGATATCGAGCCCTTTCTGGATGAGATCGGCCGGGAAATTCGAGGCGCCGATGACGCGCACGCGGCCTTCGCGCACCAGCCGATCGAGGGCTTCCATCGTCTCTTCCAGCGGCGTTTCCGGATCCGGCTTGTGGCACTGGTAGAGATCGACATATTCGGTCTGCAGGCGTTTCAGGGAAGCCTCCAGCGCCTGCGGCACGTAGGAGCCGGCAAGCCCCTTGTCCGTCGGGCTCATTTCCGAGCCGAGCTTGGTGAAGAGATGGATGCTGTCGCGATTGCCGCGCGCCTTCATCCACTTGCCGATAATTGTCTCGGACTTGCCCTTGCCATAGGTATTGGCGGTATCGATGGCGGTAAAGCCGTGGTCGACATAGGCGTCGAGCACGGCGAAGGCCTTGTCCTCCTCCAGCGTCCAGCCGAAGACGTTGCCGCCGAAAACCAGCGATTCAATGACGAGTTCAGAGCGGCCGAGCGGGCGTCTTGGCATGGTGTTTCTCCTTTGACTGGGCGGATAACGTTTCAGGATCGCACGGGTTCGACAAGGGCGTATCGGCCGACCACGACGATCCCCCGTTTTGTATCGGTAATGTAGAAGAAAGTTGCCGGCGCCGCATTTTTGACCAAATGGAAAACTTCCCCCATTGCGCCGCCCGAAAAAACACGCTTTGTTGGCCTCCAAGTCGCCGGCACATCAAGCTGGCGGCACAAGAACAGGATTTGGGAGACAGATTTCATGCGTTTTATGAAAACCCTGCTGGCGGCCAGTGCAATCGTTGCAGTCATGGCCGGCGCAGCCCAGGCAAAAACCCTCGTCTATTGCTCGGAAGCATCCCCGGCGCACTTCGACCCCGGCCCCACCACGGGCGGTAACGATTTCGATGCCTCCTCGCGGACGATCTACAACCGTCTCGTCGAGTTCAAGCATGGCGGCACCGATGTCGAACCGGGCCTGGCCGAAAGCTGGGATATTTCCGACGATGGCCTCACCTACACGTTCCACCTGCGTCCGGGCGTCAAGTTCCACACCACCTCGTATTTCACGCCGACGCGCGATCTCAATGCGGACGACGTGATCTTCTCGTTCGAGCGCCAGTGGAAGCAGGACAACCCGTTCTACCAATACCTGCCGGGCCTCTCCTGGGACTACTTCCAGGGCATGGACATGCCGCGGTACCTATCCAAGATCGAGAAGGTCGACGACCTCACCGTCAAGATGACGCTGACCGAGCCGAACGCACCGATGATCGCCAATCTCGGCATGGACTTCGCCTCGATCGTGTCCAAGGAATATGCCGACCAGGTGCTGGCTTCCGGCAACCTCGCCGACTTCGCCAACAAGCCGGTCGGCACCGGTCCATTCCAGTTCGTCGACTACCAGACCGACGCGGTGATCCGTTACCAGGCCTTCCCCGATTACTGGAAGGGCAAGGTGGCGCTCGACGACCTGATCTTCGCCATCACCACCGATCCGGCAGTGCGCGCCCAGAAGCTCAAGGCCGGCGAATGCGATATCATGTCGTATCCGGCCCCGGCCGACCTCGCCGATCTCAAGGCCGATCCGAACCTCGTGGTCGAAGAGCAGGAAGGCCTCAACATCGGCTATATGTCCTACAACACGACCATCGCGCCGATGGACAACGCGAACGTCCGCAAGGCGCTCACCATGGCCATCAACAAGGACGCCATCATCGATGCGGTCTATCAGGGGGCCGGCCAGAACGCCAAGAACCTGATCCCGCCGACCATGTGGTCCTATGACGATGCCATCCCGGCCGACGTCTACGATCCCGACAAGGCCAAGCAGATGCTGGCCGATGCCGGCGTCACCAACCTGACGCTCGACCTCTGGGCCATGCCGGTGTCGCGCCCGTACAACCCGAACGCGCAGCGCGTCGCCGAAATGATCCAATCCGATTGGGCCAAGGTCGGCGTCACCGCCAACATCGTGACCTACGAGTGGACCGAGTACCGCGAGCGCGGCAAGCAGAAGGACCGCCCGGGTGCCTTCCAGATCGGCTGGACCGGCGACAACGGCGATCCGGACAACTTCTTTGCGACGCTGTTCTCGTGCTCGGCCATCGGCGTTTCCAACTATTCGAGCTGGTGCAACCAGGATTTCGAAGACGCCATCCAGAAGGCCAAGACGGTTTCCGACCAGGCTGAGCGCACCAAGCTCTACACCAAGGCCCAGGAAATCTTCAAAGCCGAGGAACCGGCGATGACGCTGGCGCACTCGAAGGTGTTCATGCCGATGAACAAGCGCGTCCAGGGCTTCACCATGGACCCCTTGGGCATTCACCGCTTCGACAACGTCGACGTCACCGAATAATCCGCTTCGGATAAGGGGCGGCGCTGACACCGGCGCCGCCCCTTGCCACTGGCCGCATGCTCCGCTTCATCCTCAACAAGCTCGCGCTGATCGTGCCGACAGTGATCGGCATCACCATCGCGTCGTTTTTCTTCATCCGTCTGTTGCCGGGCGATCCTATCCTGGCGATGGCCGGCCAGCACGGCGTCACGCCCGAACGCTATGAAATCCTCAAGGAGCAGTTCGGCTTCAACCTGCCGATCTGGCAGCAATACCTCAACTACGTCTGGGGATTGCTCAACGGCAATTTCGGGGTTTCGCTCTCCACCAAGCGGCCGGTGATCCAGGACTTCATGTCGCTGTTCCCGGCGACGATCGAGCTCTCGCTCTTTGCCATGCTCATTGCGGTGCTGCTCGGCATTCCCGCCGGCATCGTTGCCGCCATCAAGCGCGGCTCGTGGTTCGACCAGTCGATCATGGGCATAGCGCTCGCCGGCTATTCCATGCCCATCTTCTGGTGGGGGCTCCTCCTCATCATCTTCTTTTCCGGCTATCTCGGCTGGACGCCGGTCTCGGGCCGCATCGACCTGCAATATTTCTTCCCCAAGGTCACCGGCTTCATGCTGATCGACAGCCTCATCGCCGGCAGCCCCGCCGCCTTCGTTTCGGCCGTGCGCCACCTCATCCTGCCCTCCATCGTGCTCGGCACGATCCCGCTGGCGGTGATCGCGCGGCAGACGCGCTCGGCCATGCTGGAAGTGCTGGGCGAGGACTATGTGCGCACCGCCCGCGCCAAGGGCCTGTCGCCGCGCCGCGTCGTCGGCCTGCACGCCTTCCGCAACGCGCTCATTCCGGTGGTGACGACGATCGGCCTGCAGGTCGGCATGCTGATGGCCGGCGCCATCCTCACCGAAACGATCTTTTCCTGGCCGGGCGTCGGCAAGTGGATGATCGATTCCATCTCCAAGCGCGATTATGTCGCCGTGCAGTCGGGCCTGCTGCTCATCGCGCTCATCGTCATGGCGGTGAACCTCATCGTCGATCTGCTCTATGCGGTGATCAATCCGCGCATCAGGGTGCAGTGATGACAGATACGCTGCCCGCCGAACCCCGCCCCTCGCGCCTCGCTGCCTTGCGCGACTTCTGGTATTATTTTTCGGTCAACCGCGGCGCCGTGCTCGGCCTCGCCGTTTTCCTGGTCCTCATCCTCGTTGCCATCTTCGCGCCGCTGATCGCGCCGTTCCCGCCGGACCTGCAGTTCCGCGACGCCATTCGCGTGCCGCCGTCGTGGCTGGCCGGCGGCCGGCCGGAATTCCTGCTCGGCACCGACGAGGTGGGTCGCGACATCGTTTCGCGCCTCATCCACGGCGCGCGCTATTCGCTGTTCATCGGCTTCTTCGTCGTGCTCGGCGCCCTGCTCGTGGGGGTGACGCTCGGACTGGTTGCCGGCTATTTCCGGGGCTGGGTCGATGCGTTCATCATGCGCATCATGGACATCATCCTCGCCTTTCCCTCGCTGCTGCTGGCGCTGGTGCTGGTGGCGATCCTGGGGCCGGGCCTCTTCAACGCCATGATCGCCATCGCCGTCGTGCTACAGCCGCATTTCGCCCGGCTGACGCGCGCCGCGGTGATGAACGAGAAGAACCGCGAATACGTGACCTCGGCCAGGCTCGCCGGCGCCAACCACCTGCGGCTGATGTTCGTCACCATCCTGCCGAATTGCCTCGCCCCGCTCATCGTGCAGGCGACGCTCAGCTTTTCCAACGCCATCCTCGAGGCGGCAGCTCTCGGCTTTCTCGGCATGGGCGCGCAGCCGCCGACGCCGGAATGGGGCACGATGCTGGCGCGCGGCCGCGAATTCATCACCTCGGCGTGGTGGATCGTCACCTTCCCCGGCCTTGCCATCCTCATCACCGTGCTCGCCATCAACCTCATCGGCGACGGGCTGCGCGATGCGCTCGACCCCAAGCTGAAACGCAGTTAGGGGCTGGTCATGGCGCTGCTTGAAATCGAAAATCTGTCGGTGGCGTTCGACACTTCGGTCGGCCTCTTCATGGCGGTCGAGGGGATCGATCTTTCCGTCGATGCCCGCGAAGTGCTGGCGATCGTCGGCGAATCCGGCTCGGGCAAGTCCGTCGCCATGCTCGCCGTCATGGGCCTCCTGCCCTCGACGGCGACCGTCACCGCCGACCGCATGGTGTTCGACGGCCATAACCTCATGACGCTCGGCGACGAGGAACGCCGCAAGATCATCGGGCGCGACATCGCCATGATCTTCCAGGAGCCGGTGGCGAGCCTCAATCCGTGCTTCACCGTCGGCTTCCAGCTCATGGAGACGCTGCACCAGCACACGAGCCTCGGCAAGTCCGAGCGCCGGGCCCGCGCCATCGAGCTCTTGCGCCTCGTCGGCATCACCGATGGCGCCGACCGGCTCGGCTCGTTCCCGCACCAGATGTCGGGCGGGCAATGCCAGCGCGTCATGATCGCCATGGCGATCGCGTGCAATCCCAAGCTGCTGATCGCGGACGAACCGACGACGGCGCTCGACGTCACCATCCAGAAGCAGATTCTCGACCTCCTGATGCAATTGCAGGCCGAGCACGGCATGGCGCTGATCATGATCACGCACGACATGGGCGTGGTCGCCGAAACGGCCGACCGCGTCATCGTGCAGTACAAGGGGCACAAGATGGAGGAGGCGGACGTCTTGAGCCTCTTCGAGAATCCCAAGAGCAGCTATACGCGGGCGCTGCTTTCGGCGCTGCCCGAGAATGCCGTGGGCGACCGGCTGCCGACCGTCAGCGATTTCCGGCTCGATGAGGCCGGCTCATGAGCGAGATCGTCCTCGAAGCGCGGCACATCACGCGCGACTACCACGTGGCCGGCAATTTCCTGCGCAAGGGGCGGGTCGTGCATGCGGTGAAGGATGCGACCTTCACGCTGGAAAAGGGCAAGACGCTCGCCATCGTCGGCGAATCCGGGTCGGGCAAGTCGACGCTGGCGCGCATCCTCACCCTCATCGATCCCGCAACGTCAGGCGAATTGCTGATCGATGGGCGCAAGGTCGACATCGCGCACGAAAAGCTGACGCCGGAAATGCGCCGCAAGGTGCAGATCATCTTCCAGAACCCCTACGGATCGCTCAACCCGCGCCAGAAGATCGGCGACGTGCTGGCCGAACCGCTGCTGCTCAACACCAGCCTTTCGGCAGCCGAACGGCACGAGCGCGCCCGCGACATGCTGCACAAAGTCGGGCTCGGGCCCGAGCACTTCAACCGCTATCCGCACATGTTCTCGGGCGGCCAGCGCCAGCGCATCGCCATCGCCCGGGCGCTGATGCTCAACCCATCGCTGCTGGTGCTCGACGAACCGGTCTCGGCTCTCGACCTGTCAGTGCAGGCGCAGATCCTCAATCTGCTCTCGGACCTGCAGGATGAGTTCGGGCTCACCTACGTCTTCATCAGCCATGACCTGTCGGTCGTGCGCTACATCGCCGACACGGTGATGGTGATGTATCTGGGCGAAGTGGTGGAATACGGCACGCGCGACGACGTCTTCACCAATCCGCAGCACGCCTATACGAAGACGCTGTTCGCCGCGACGCCGAAGTCCGACATCGCCAGCATCAGGGCGCGGCTGGCGAAGAAACAGGCGGCAGCTGTCTCATAGATTCTGCTCTCGTCACCCCCCTCCCAACCTCCCCCGCAAGGGGGGAGGTGCCCCTCAGAGTATTTTGCGGGATCGAGTAACAGCCTCGATGCAACACCCTCCCCCTTGCGGGGAGGGTTGGGGAGGGGGTGAAGTCAAGCAGGATGCTTCCACCCCTTGCTCTAAACCCTCACCACTCGAACGCTTCGACATTCTCGCGGGCGCCGAGCAGGAAGGCATCGGCCGTAAGCCGAAGCGGGGAATCGTCCATTTCGCTCTCGCGCTTGGCCAGCAGTTCGGCGAAGCGCTCGTAGATGCGCTCGTATTCCTCGTAGGGCTCGTCGACCACCACCGTGCCGTCGACCTTGAGGAGGATGCCGCCGTTCTCGAGCTTCAGCACCTTACCGGAGCGCGTCTCGGCGCGGATGGTCCAGATCTCGCCACTGGTTTCCAGCCAGTTGAAGCCGGCACTCATTTGCGGCGCGTGGGCCTCGCCGGATTTGAAGACGATCTCGACGTCGACAGGCGTTTGCCGGTTGCTCGGGAATTGCAGCTTGGACGACTGCACGAAAACCGGGAAGGGCAGGATCTTGGTGAAGATCGACAGTGCGTTGATGCCGGGATCGCAGACGCCGAACCCGCCCGGCTCCCACACCCAATCCTGCCCCGGATGCCACTTGCGCACGCTTTCGCGCCAATCGATGCGCACCGACTTGACGCCCTCGGCGGCGAGGATGCTTTTGGCCTTGTCGACCGCCGCATTATAGCGGCTGTGCCAGGTCTGGAAGAGTACGCGGCCCTTGTGGGCGCCATAGGCCTTGAGGTCGTCGAATTCGGAAATGGTCTGTGTCGGCGGCTTTTCGAGCAGCACATCCTTGCCGGCATCGATCGCCTCGCGGACGATGGTGTGGCGCACGGAGGGCGGCGTGCAGACGGAGACGATGCCGACTTCCGGCATCGCTACATAAAGCTCGGCCGCGGTCTTGAACACGGGCACGCCGCCATGGCCGACGCCGCGCGTCGAAACGCAGGCCGCGAGTTCGAAATCCGGGTTCTTGTCGATGACCGGCAGGTGTTGATCGATGGAAATCTTGCCGATACCGATGACGGCGATCTTCTTGCTGGCCACGGCGCCCTCCCGGCAAACGAAAGTCGGCGGTATAAAGCAGGCGCAGCCCATGCCTGCCAAGCCCTTGGCGAACAATTATTGTCCTTCCACGCCCAACGAAGCATGGCGCCGCGCCTGGTATGGCACTACAAGAAAGCATCCTCGGGGTGAATGACGTGACCCAGACTACAGCCGAAGCCGATCGCACCGCGGTCGGCCAGACGACTTTCGCCGTGATCATGGCGGTGAGTTTCTGCCACCTGCTCAACGACATGATGCAGTCGATGATCTCGGCCCTCTACCCGATGCTGAAGGACAATTACGCCCTCGATTTCGCGCAGATCGGCTTTCTCGGCTTTGCCTTCCAGATGACCGCTTCGGTCCTGCAGCCGCTTATCGGCTGGTATGCCGACAAGCGCCCGCTGCCCTATTCGCTGTCGGTCGGCATGGGCTCGACCTTCGTCGGTCTATTGCTGCTGGCCTTCGCCCAGGCCTATTGGGGGCTGCTCGTCGGCGCCGCTTTCGTCGGGCTCGGCTCGGCGGTCTTCCACCCGGAATCCTCGCGCGTGGCGCGCATCGCCTCGGGCGGCCGGCACGGGCTGGCGCAATCGCTGTTCCAGGTCGGCGGCAATTTCGGCTCGGCCATCGGCCCGCTGCTCGCCGCCTTCATCGTCGTGCCGCGCGGGCAGGTCAGCGTCTCGTGGTTCTCGGTGGCCGCCCTCGTCGGCATGGTCATCCTCTGGCAGGTCGGCACCTGGTACAGCAAGCGCGAGCGCAGCGGCGTCACCAAGCGCCTCAGTGTCCCCACCATGACGTTTTCGCGCGGCCGCGTGATCGGCGCCATCACGGTGCTGGCGGTGCTGGTGTTTTCCAAGCAGCTCTACCTCGTCAGCCTGTCGAGCTATTACACCTTCTATCTCATCGAGAAGTTCGGCACCTCGGTGCAGGATGCGCAGGTTCTGCTGTTCATCTTCCTGGGCTCGGTCGCCATCGGCACCGTCATCGGCGGTTCGTTCGTCGACCGGCTCGGCACCAAGCTCGTCATCTGGCTGTCGATCCTCGGGGCCCTGCCCTTCACCCTCGCCATGCCCTATGTCGATTTCACCTGGACGGTGATCCTCACGGTCGTCATCGGCCTCATCATCTCGGTGTCGTTCTCGGCCATCGTCGTCTTCGCCCAGGAGCTGGTGCCGGGGCGCGTCGGCATGATCGCCGGCGTGTTCTTCGGGCTGGCCTTTGGTGTCGGCGGCATCGGTGCGGCCGCCCTCGGGATCGTTGCCGACCACAAGGGCATCCCGTTCGTTTACCAGATCTGCTCGTACCTGCCGCTGCTGGGCCTGTTGACCATCCTGTTGCCGCCGATCGGCAAGGGCAACAAGGCGGTCGTCAGCGCACGATAATCGCCCGGAAGTCGTTGACGTTGGTGCCGGTCGGACCGGTCACCAGCAGGTCGCCCACGGCAGCGAAGGCCGAATAGGCATCGTTGTCGGCGAGCGCGGCCAGCGGATCGATGCCGACAGCGCGCATCCGCGCAGCCGACGTGCCATCGGCAATGGCGCCGGCATTGGTCTCGGACCCGTCGATGCCGTCGGTATCGGCGGCAAGGGCGGTGATGCCTTCCAGCCCATCGATGGCAATGGCGAAGGCGAGCAGGAATTCGGCATTGCGCCCGCCCCTGCCCTTGCCCCTGAGCGTCACCGTCGTTTCGCCGCCGGACAGCAGCACGACCGGCCTGGCAAAGGGGCGGTTGCGTGTCTTGATCTCGCGCGCGATGCCGGCATGGACGAGCGCGACGTCGCGGCTTTCGCCCTCGATGGCATCGGAAAGGATCGCCGCCTCGAGCCCGGCAGCGCGCGCCTGTTCGGCGGCCGCCTCCAGCGAAATGGCGGCCGATGCGATGATGGCAACGGAATTGCCGGCCAGTTGCGGATCGTCGGTGCGCGGCGCGAGGTTCTCGCCCGAGGCGATCAGCGTTTCGGCGGGAGCCGGCAGTTCGATGCGATAGGCCGAAACGAGCTTGCGCACGCGCTCGCGCGACGAGGTCATCGGGACGGTCGGACCGGAGGCGACCAGGGCCGGATCGTCGCCCGGCACGTCGGAAACGACGAGGGTTGCGACCCGCGCCGGCGCTGCCATCGCCGCCAGCCGCCCGCCCTTCACCAGCGACAGCTCGTTGCGGATGGCGTTCATCACGCCGATCGGCGCGCCGGAGGCGAGCAGCGCGCGGTTGACCGCCTGTTCGTCATCGAGCGTCAGGCCCGGCGCAGGCGCCGGCAGCAGGGCCGAACCGCCGCCGGAAATGAGGGCGACGACGAGATCGTCGCGGCTCAGTCCGGAAAGCTTTTCCATGATGCGGCGGGCGGCGAGGAACCCGGCGGCGTCGGGCACCGGGTGCGAGGCCTCGACGATCTCGATGCGCTCGCAGGGCACGGCATAGCCGTAGCGCGTCACCACCAGGCCATCGATCGGGCCGGGCCAGGCCGCTTCGAACGCCTTTGCCATCTGCGCCGAGGCCTTGCCCGCGCCGATGACGATGGTGCGGCCCTTCGGCGGCTCCGGCAGGTGCGCGCGCACGGCCTTTTCAGGCTGGGCGGCAGCGACGGCAGTGGTAAAAAGCTCTTGCAGGAGGGGGCGATCCATGGCGGCTCCGATCGTCTGGCGCCGGCAACCATGGCCATAACCTTTTCACAAGTCCAGATATTGTCGTGAAGCCCCGCTATAGAGGCTCGCGAATCGCAACCAACCGGACCCGATCATGAGCGAACGCTTCGCCATCTATTTCGCCCCCGCGGCGGACCATGCCCTGACCAAACTCGGCGATAGCTGGCTCAACGGCGGCGCTGCAGCCAATGGCATCGACGGCAAGGCGCTGGAAGAGGCAACGAAACAGGCACGCAGCTACGGCTTTCATGCGACCCTCAAGGCGCCGATGCGCCTCGCCGACGGGCATTTCCGCGCCGACCTCGAACAGGCGCTGAGCGATTTTGCGCGCGACGAACCGCCGGTCGCCATCGGGGAGATGCAGGTCGCGATTCTCTCAGGCTTTTTGGCGCTGATCCCGAAGGAGCAGAGCATGGCGCTCACCGATTTCGCGGCGACGTGCGTGACGATCTTCGATCGCTTCCGCGCCCCGATGAACGGCCACGAGAAAGCCAAGCGCCAGCAGTCGAAACTCAGCGAGCGCCAGCAGGTGCTGCTCGAGCAATACGGCTATCCGTACGTGATGGAAGAGTTCCGTTTCCACATGACGCTCTGCGACCGGCTGCAACCGGAAATGCAGGAGACGATGCTGAAAGCCGCGGAGAAATGGATGGCGCCGGCACTCGGCGAACCGGTGCTGCTCGATCGTATCGTCCTCTTCCATCAAGCCCGATCCGGCGCCCCGTTCCAGCGGCTCGGCGACTACCCCCTCACGGGACATTGAACGAAAGCGCCGCCTCGCGCGTTGAGCGCAGCGAAAGCGTCGATTTTCACAGGTTTTCCATGAGCAGGAATGCACTCTACGCCGTGATCGCCGTGCTGGCGATTGTTGTCGTCATCTTCGGCATCTACACTTACCAGCAGCAAACAAGGCCGGGCGTGGAAGTCCGCGTCGACGAAAACGGCCTGTCGATTCAGGGCAATAATTGATGATGCAAGTCTCGCGCGAACGGGTGCTCGAAGCGATTGCCACCGAGCTCAATCGCCAGACGGCGGGCGGCAGCCTTCCGGCCTATGCGCTGGATCGCGAGGCCATGGCCGATGCGGTGATGCGGGCGCTCGACGGCGAACCGGTGAGCGAAGACGAAGGCAAACGCCCCGAGGAATTGAATGCCGGCAACGACGACTGACCGCCTTGCCGGCCCCGGCGTTAAGGTTTCGTTAACCATTCTCGCGCCAGCATGGCATCGCTAGCTCAGAGGGCAGGACAATCCGGCAACGGACCCTGCCCTCGACCAATTCCAGCCCATCGCACAATACTACCGCTACCGCCCTTCGGCATTGCCGCCGTCTGCATGGGGCTGGTAACGTCGGGGTTCGGCCTACTCAACCTGTCCGGTATCGCCATGTTCATTTTCGCCACCCTGTTCCGCCGCATGCGCCAGGGTGAAGCGTGAGCGGCAAGCGCTTCATCGGCGTCATCGAGATCAGCAAGACGAACGCCAAGTTCGTCGTCGTCGATCTCGATACGCGCACGGAGGTGGCGACGCGCCGCATGCCCAACCGGGTGATCGTGGATGGCCCCTACCCGCATTTCGGCGTCGAGGGCTTATGGCGCTTCTTCAAGGACGCGATCGCCGAGTTCAATCGCGAGCAGCCGCTCGATGCGCTGAGCGTCACCACGCACGGCGCCTGCGCCGCCCTTATCGACGAAGCGGGCGAACTGACGCTGCCCGTGCTCGATTACGAATATGCCGGCCCCGACAGTTGCGATGCCGATTATGCGCTGGTGCGGCCCGATTTCACCGAAAGCTTCACCCCGGCCCTGCCCGGCGGGCTCAACCTAGGCAAGCAGTTGTTCTGGCAGCAACGGCAGTTCCCCAAAGAGTTCGCGCGCACGCAATGGGTCGTGCCCTATCCGCAATACTGGAGCTTCCGGCTCACCGGAGTGGTCGCCGCGGAAATCACCTCGCTCGGCTGCCATACGGACCTCTGGAACTTCGAGACCGACCTTTATTCCTCGCTGGTCCTGGCCGAAGGCTGGATCGGCAAGATGCCGGAAGTGAAGCCCGCCGCCGAACCGCTGGGCCCGGTACGTCCCGAACTCGCGCAGGAACTCGGCCTGCGGCCCGGCCTGCCGGTCTATTCCGGCATCCACAACATCAACGCATCGCTGCTGCCGCATATACTGAACCGCGAGCCGCCCTTCGCCGTGGTTTCGACGGGGACGTGGGCGGTCGTTGCGGCGCCCGGCGGCGATCTCGCCCATCTCGATCCGACGCGCGATTGCCTTGCCAACATCGATGCGCTCGGCCATGCGGTGCCGTCGGCGCGCTTCATGGGCGGGCGGGAATTCGCGCTTTTGACCGGTGGCGCCGCCATCGAGCCTTCGGCTGCGGCCATTGCCCGCGTGCTGGAGCGGCAGATTTTCCTGCTGCCGTCGGTCGTGGAGGGCTCGGGACCCTATCCGCAGCGCAAGGCGCGCTGGAGCCATGCCCGCGAAACGCTGGACGCCGAGACGGTCTATGTCACCGCCTCGTTCTACCTTTCCATGATGACGGCCGAATGCCTGGCGCTTGCCGGCGCCGAGGGCGATATCGTGGTGGAAGGCCCGTTCGCGGGCAACAAGGCGTTCCTTGCCATGCTGGAGGCCGCTGCCTGCCGGCCGGTGATCGCAAGCCTCACGAGCACCGCCGGCAGGGCGATCGGCGCAGCCATGCTGGCCCGTATGGAACCCGGCACGCCACCGCCTCCGGTGGCGCTCAATGCCGATCCGGAAATGATGCGCTATGCCTGGCGCTGGCGGCAGGCGCTGGGTGTTTAGGGTGCTTACTCCCAATCGATAAATCCGGGTCGACTTCACCCCCCCTCCCAACCTCCCTCGCAAGGGGGGAGGTGCCCCCCAGAGTATTTTGCGAGGACCCTGCCACATACTCGATGCAACACCCTCCCCCTTGCGGGGAGGGTTGGGGAGGGGGTGAGACCAAGCAGGGTGGTTGCTGTTTAACTCGAGAGCTATCCCACCCGATCAAGGAGAAAGGAACGCCGCTGCCAGAGCCCAGGAGCCCTCAATCGGGCGAACCAAGCCGGGCCGACACCAGCTTGATCGAGCGCAGGCGCGTATCGGCATCGCCGGGCGACATGCGGATGGCATCGGGATAGGCGAGGATCACGTCGAGCTTTTGCGATGCCGCATCGAGCGCCTCGGGCGGCACGGCGACGTTGATGCTCCTGGTTTCCCCGCCCGCGATCACGGCCTCGCCGAGGTGCACGCCGTTCCCCGTTATCTCGACATGCTGGCTGGGATGGCCTTCGCGTTCCACCGCCGTCATTTCGAGCGTGAGGACGAGCCGGCCGGGATCCGCCGGCAGGGCAAAGCGCAGGCGCGACGTCGTGCCGATGGCATGCGTGCCGTCATTGGCCGGGCCTTCCCAGCCGCAGACGCGCAGGGCCTTGCCCGGCCCATAGCCCTTTGACGTGAAGGAGACGGTTTCGCCCAGCATATAGGTGCCGGGAACCAATTGCTGGTTGAGGCAGGTCGTCGTGCGATCGAGGAAATAGGCGGCGTAATCGGGGGCGACGACCGGGTGCAAAGCAAGCCACAGCACGGCGAGCTCGGCCAGCGCCAGGGCCGCGGCAAAGCCATAGAGCAGACGGGCGTTGAGAGCGCTAGACAATGGTCAGGTACCCCGTGAGCCAGCCGATCGTGCCGTAATAGTCGCCGGCAAGGAAGGCGAGCAGCGCAACGACGAAGAGCCAGCGCCAGCGCGCCAGGAACGTCATCAGCAACAGCATCAGCGGCGCCTGCGCGACGACGAAGCGCAGCATGGAGGCGAGTCCCGCAAACAGCGGCAGGATGAGGCAGCAAAGGCAGAAGATCGCCGCCGGCCAGGCGCGCCGCCAGAAGAGGATGCCGGTGAGGACGAGGCCGAAGATGGCGGCCAGGGCCAGTTGCTGGGAAACGCTCGGCACAAATCCCGAGGACGGGAAATTGGCGAGCCCAGCCCAGAGGACATGCACCGGATCGCTGATGACGCGGGCCCAGGCGCGCTGCACGTGGCTGAAGGCCAGCGCGTCGCCGACGCGCCAATAGAGAAAGCCCATATAGGCGAAGAGCCCGGCGGGCGCGAGGAAGATGGCAAAGACCAGTTTGGCATCGCGCAGCGCCCAGGGCACGAATCCCAGAATCCTGCCGCCGGTGCGGCGATAATCGAGGAAGGCCTGGGTGATGATGGAAAGGGCCGCAAAGACGCCGACGATCCGCGTCGCCGAGAGCAAAGCCGAGGCGACGGCCGCCGGAATATAGCTGGAGCGCTTGAGCGCCACGAAGACCAGCGTCGTCAGCAGGATGAACAGCACCTCGGTATAGAAGGTGGTGAAATAGATCGAGAACGGGCCGCTGAGCAGGAACGCGCTGTAGAGCACGTAGGCCCGCCGGTTGCCTTCGAGCAGCGGCCAGGCGCTGACGGCGGCGAGCACGCTCAGGATCAGCGAGGCGATGGTGGCGATGACGATCGTGGTGCCGGGCAGCAGGTATTGCAGGCCGGAAACGACGAGCGGCGAGAGCGGGAAGAACGCCCAATTGCCCGCCGTGATCATGTCCGGCACCGGGAAGGGATCGTAGCCGCGATCGGCTATGTGGACGTACCAGGCGCAATCCCAATGGCAGAGGCCTTCGGCAAAGCCGGCAAGGCTCGCATCGGGCGTGACGGCCGCAAAGGCGAGATAGCGCAGGACGAGTCCGACGAGCATGAAAAGCAGGGGAACGGCGACAAGGAAGGCCACTTCTGCCCGCACGAGCGGGGCGGGACGCATTGTCGCATCGGTCAAGATCGCCTCCGTGGGGCGCGGCAAGGTGCTGGTCCTAACCCCTTCAAGACGCTCGCGGTTCCCGAACGCCTCAGGAGTGGGGAAAAATATGGCGGAATGTGGGAGCCAAGCCATTCAAATTTGCATGGCCTTCATGCGGCAACCTCTGGCGGATTAGAGCGTTGAGGGAGCGCCAGAAGGGCTAAATACACATTTCCTTACCTGTCGAGAGTTAGCAGTGGAATCCGAGCGTCACGAGTTTCGCCCATCCCGACGTGGCCTATTGACGATGATGGCATCATCGCTGGCCCTTCTCACCACAACCGCCCTTGTCACGCCGGTCTTCGCCCAGGATTCCACGACTCCGGAAGCGTTTTCGTTCGATGCGTTGACGGCCCGCATGCAGGAGCGCGCCGGCCAGCCCTACGAGCCGCCGGCCGAAAAGCTACCGGAATCGTTCAGCGGCTTCGATTATGACGGCTACCGCCGCATCCAGTACCGGCCGGACCATTCGAAATGGGCCGACGACGACAGTGCCTTCCGCATCCAGGCCTTCCACATGGGCTGGCTGTTCAAGGAAAGCGTCGGCGTTTTCGAGGTGAAGGACGGCAAGGCCGTGCCGATGGATTTCGGGGCCGCCGACTTCGACTACCACGAACCGGGCGTCGAGGAAAAAGTCGCTGCAGACCCATGGCCCGGTGTCGCGGGCTTTCGCATCAATGCGCATATCAACACGCCGGACGTTTTCGACGAGGTCGTGTCGTTCCTCGGCGCCAGCTATTTCCGCGCGCTCGGCCGCGGCAATCTCTACGGACTGTCGGCGCGTGGGCTCGTGCTCAACTCCTGGGTCGAAGGGCCCGAGGAGTTTCCGCGCTTTTCGGAATTCTACCTGGTGCGCCCGGCCAAGGGCGAACCGATGGAATTCTATGCGGCCCTCGAAGGGCCGAGCGTTACCGGCGCCTACAAGTTCGTGCTGACGCCGGCGAGCGAAGAAACGCAGGAAACCATCATCGAGGTGACGGCGCGCCTCAACTTCCGCGCCGACGTTAAGGAGCTTGGCATTGCGCCTTTGACCTCGATGTTCCTTTACGCCGACAACAACCGCTCGGCGTTCGACGACTACCGGCCGCAGGTGCACGACAGCGATGGCCTCATGCTGGAAGACGGCACCGGCCAGACCTATTGGCGCGCGCTCAACAACCCGCCGGAGCCGGCCAATTCCTATTTCCAGCAGGACGCGCTCGCCGCTTTCGGCCTTTACCAGCGCAATCGCGATTTCGACGATTACCAGGATGCCGGCGCGCATTATGAACTGCGCCCGTCCTTGCGCGTTGAACCCATCGGCTCATGGGGTCCCGGAGCGGTTCGCCTGATCGAGATTCCGAGCAAGCTTGAGGCAGAAGACAATATCGGTGCCTTTTTTGTGCCTTCCGAGCCCGTTAAGGCCGGAGACAAGCGAGAGTTCAGCTACCGGTTGCGCTGGGGCGATCTCAACCCCGACCCGGCTGGCGGGCTCGCTTATGTAGAAGACACGCGCGGCGGGCGCGGCGGCGTTTCAGGCGTTGCGAACGCCGACACACTGCGCAAGTTCGTGATCGATTTCAAAGGAGGTCCGCTGACCACACTCGACGAAAAAACACCACCCGACATCGTGGCGGACATAGTGGGCGGAACACTAAAGGTCTCCACGGTTTCGAGAATTACCGACGATGGCATCTGGCGGCTTGTGCTGGATGTCGAAATCACCGGCACAGAACCGGTGGAACTTAAAGCATTCCTTACCCGGCAGGGGCGGCCGGTTACAGAAACCTGGCTCTATCAATGGAGAGCAGCCGCATGAAGCATGATATGGACTTCCCCCTGCCGTATGGCCTGCCAGACGCCCCGCTGGCCATGCCGAAACAAGTTCTGGAGCACCGCCGCTCCTGGTTTTCGGCCCTGCGCGCAGTGCTGTTCGAGGCGCTAGTCCGTTCCTGACGGACGCCTGAGCCCCGTTCAAGCCAATGACAAATCCGTCGCATATTCGCGCCGCCGCGCTCGCGGCGAGCGCTGCCATAGCAGCTACTGCCTGCCTTTTGTTTATCGATTTCGCCGAAGCCGGCGGTTTCGACATGCTCGATTTCGTGCGCGCGGTGCTGATCTTCGTGTCGAGCCTGTGGCTCGCCTGGGGAAGCAGCGTTGGCATCATCGGCCTCGTCTTCCGGGGAACGAAACCGCGCGTCGTGACGCCCCTGCCACACCGGCAGGGCAAGACGGCAATCCTGGTGCCTGTGTATAACGAGGACGCGGTTGCGACATTTTCGCGCATCGCGGCCATCAATGCGAGCCTCAACAAGCTCAACGTCACCGACCGTTTCCACATCGCCATCCTCTCGGACAGCAATTCGCCCGAGGCGATCGCCGAGGAGACGATCTGGTTCGAGCGCCTGCTCGCCGAACCCAACGCGATCGGCCGTACCTTCTATCGCCGGCGCGAGAACAATGTCGGCAAGAAGGCCGGCAATGTCGAAGATTTCATCCGCCGTTCGGGCGGTGCCTATGACTACGCGCTGGTGCTCGATGCCGACAGCCTGATGGAAGGCGCGACCATCGTCGAGATGGCGCGGCGCATGGATACCGATCCCGAGCTCGGCCTGTTGCAGACGCTGCCGCGCATCATCAATGCGCGCTCGTTCTTCGGGCGCTGCATGCAGTTCTCCTCGCATTACCTGTCGCCGACCTTCTCGCGCGGCATCGCCACCCTGCAGGGCCGGGAAGGCCCGTTCTGGGGCCACAATGCGATGATCCGCGTCCAGGCGTTCGCCGCCAGTTGCGGGCTGCCCGAGCTTTCCGGCAAGCCGCCGTTCGGCGGGCACATCCTCAGCCACGACTACGTAGAGGCGGCGATGCTCGCCCGCGCCGGCTGGAAGGTGCGGCTCGACCCCGATCTCGACGGCTCCTATGAAGAAGGACCTGAGAACCTCGTCGAATACGCCAAGCGCGACCGCCGCTGGTGCCAGGGCAACCTGCAGCACCACAAGCTGCTGGCCGCGCCGGGGTTGAAGCTCTGGAGCCGGCTGACGTTCCTGCATGGCATCATGGCCTATCTCGCTTCGCCGATCTGGCTGATGCTGCTCGCCATCAGCGTCGTTGCGGCGGCGCTGCCGCAGCGGCACTACATCCCCAATATCGATATCGAGAACGGGGCGCATGCCGCGCTCAACCTCGCCATCGGCATCGGCATCCTGCTGCTCCTGCCCAAGCTGCTGATCCTTATCGTCAGCGCGTTTACGGGCGAGAACAAGCGTTTCGGCGGCACCTTCTGGGCGCTCGCCTCGGTGCTGGTCGAGATCGGCTATTCGACGCTGCTCTCGCCGGTGCAATTGCTGTTGCAGAGCCGCGCCGTATCGCAGGTCCTGCTCGGTCTCGATGGTGGCTGGCCGGCCACGCAGCGCTCGCAGAGCCGGGTCGACCTGCATGATGCCTGGGCCGCCGGCTGGTGGATGGTGGTGTTCGGCTTTGCCACGCTCGCCGTTGTGCTGGCCTTCACCCCGCACATCGTCGTGTGGATGCTGCCGGCCGTGGTGCCGATGATGGCGGCGCCGCTGCTGATCGCCGCCGGTTCGCACAGCCGCAAGGACGGCCACCCGGTGCTGTTCACCACCCCGCTCGAGCGCGAGCCGACACCGGTGATGGTCGAGCGCGAGCGCATCCTTGCCGCCTGGCGGCAGGAGAGCACGACGGCGCCGCTGCGCGCCGTGATCCTGGAGGCGACGAGCCATGTCGGTGCCTGATCTCGTCGGTCCGGTGGCGCCGTCGCGCGACGCCGCCCGGCCCGCGTCCCGCACGAGGACCGCTGCGCGCGCCGTGCCCCGCATCGGGCGCGAGCAGCGGCTCGACATGTTCCGGGGCCTGGCGCTGGTGATGATCTTCATCGACCACGTGCCCGGCACGCTCTACGAAAACCTGACGCTGCGCAATTTCGGCTTTTCCGATGCCGCCGAGGCGTTCGTCTTCATGTCCGGCATGGCGGCCGGGCTCGCCTATTCGTCGCGCTTCGCCGCCGGCTCGCTGTGGCTCGCTATCGCCAAGGTATGGGCACGGGCGCGCCAGCTCTATTTCGTGCACGTGACGACCACCGTCATGGCCATCGCCATCTGCGCCGCCGCCGCACTGTGGTTCGGCCTAGGCGACCTCTTGACCAAGAACAATCTCGGGCCGCTGTTCAAGTCACCGCTGAGCGCCATCATCGGCATTCCGGCGATGACGCACCAGCTCGGCTACTTCAACATCCTGCCGCTCTATATCGTCCTGCTGCTGGCAACGCCGGTCTTCATCGTCGTCGGCCTCAAGCGCCCGCTGCTGCTGCTCGGCGCCTCGATCCTGCTCTGGATCGTCGCCGGCCAGTTCCGGCTCAACCTGCCGAATTTCCCCAATCCCGGCGGCTGGTTCTTCAATCCTCTGTCCTGGCAATTGATCTTCGTCGTGGGCCTGTTGAGCGGCATCGCCATGAAGCAGGGCCGCGCCTTCGTGCCCTTCCGCTCGTGGCTGTTCTGGCTCGGCGTCGGGTTCCTCGCGCTCACGTTCCTGTGGGCCAGGACCAGCCTCGTCGGCGGGTTTTTCTCGCAAATGCTGCAATGGCTGGGCCAGATGGGCGTGCCCTTCTACATCACCGGCTTCGACAAGACCTTCCTCTCCCTGCCCCGGCTGCTGCATGCGCTGGCGCTGTTTTACGTCGTTTCGTGCCTGCCGTTCGTCGCCAGCTTCGCTTCGGGCCGTTCTGCCGGACCGCTGACGCTGCTCGGCCGCTATGGCCTGCCGGTGTTCGCCACCGGCTCGGTGCTCAGCATCTTCTGCCAGGCGGTCAAGGAGGTCACCGGCACCAGCTTTGCGGCCGATAGCGCGCTGCTGGCCTTCGGGCTCGCGGTCCAGCTCGGGCTGGCCGGGGCACTGGCATGGACCGTGGCCATGAGAAGCGCAGCAAGCGCTCGTACACCCGCCCCCAAGGAGGCTTGAAAGCCGATGACCGACACGACGCTGCCGAACGCCAGCACCGACTTTGCAACCAGCTTCACCTATCAATACGTGCCGCCCGACCTTGCGGTCGTGGTGCCGACCTTCAACGAGCGGGCCAATGTCGAACTGCTCTATGAAAGCCTCTCCACGGCGCTGGAAGGCGTCTCCTGGGAACTGATCGTCGTCGACGACAACAGCCCGGACGAAACCGCTGCCGCGGTCAAGGACCTGTCGCGCCGCTACGGCAATGTGCGATGCCTGAGGCGCCTGGGGCGGCGCGGACTGTCATCGGCCTGCATCGAGGGCATCATGGCGACGGCGGCGCCATTCGTTGCCATCATGGATGCCGACCACCAGCACGACGAACGCATCCTGCCGGCGATGCTGGCGAGCGCGGAAGCCGGCGCGGACCTCGTGATCGGCTCGCGCTTCGTCGGCGGCGGTTCGGCCGGCAACGGCCTGTCTTCGACCCGGCTCAAGGGCAGCGAACTGGCGACCCGGCTTTCCGGCATGATCGCCGGCAACGGCATCACCGATCCGATGAGCGGCTATTTCCTCGTCAGGCGCGGCCTCTTCGAGCGCGTGGCGCCGGACCTGGCCTCGGACGGGTTCAAGATTCTGCTCGATCTCATCGTCACCGCCAAGCGCGGCGGCGTGCCGCTGAAGGTCGCCGAAGTGCCCTACACGTTCCGGCCGCGCCATGCCGGCGAGAGCAAGATGAGCCCGCTCATCGTCATCCAGTTCGTCGGCCTGTGGTTCTCCAAGCTCACGGGCGGCCTCGTGCCGACGAGCTTTTTGCTCTTCGCCATGGTCGGCTTCAGCGGCGTTGCCGTGCACCTGGCGGTGCTGATGGGCCTCGTCAACGGGTTGGGCGTGCCGTTCGTTGCCGGCCAGATCGCCGCGACGATGACGGCGATGACCTGGAACTTCGCGCTCAACAACACGCTGACCTATGCCGACAGGCGCCTGCACGGCGCACGGCTATGGAAGGGCCTGATCGGCTTTTACGTGATCTGCTCGCTGGGCGGCATCGCCAATATCTCGGTGGCGGCGATGATCTACGAATTCCGCCACGCCACGCTGATCGCCGGCCTTGCCGGCGCCGTCATGAGCTCGGTGTTCAACTATGCGGTGACCCGCATCGTCACCTGGCGCGCCTGATTCCGCGCTTCATGGCTTCGGCCCGGGCGGCAGATGTACATGCTCGGGCCGGACGCCAATCCCTATGAAGCGGGCCGGCAGGCCGCGCAGGACCGGCAGCCAGTCGAGCAGGCGAATAACCAGCGGCACCGCGATACGGGTCCCGGCAAGTGTCGGGGCCAGGTAATGGTCATGCACGAAGACCTGGAAACCCTGCACGACTCGCGCCGGAAAGGCCCGGCGGCGTCGCACCCTATCCAAGAGATCTGGCGTCACGCTCTTTTCCAGCAACGGCGCCGCGAGCAGGTTCGCCGCGGCCACGGCGTCCTGGATAGCGAGGTTGATGCCGACACCGCCGACCGGTGACATGGCGTGCGCCGCATCGCCGATGCACAGCAGCCCCGGCAGCGACCACTGCGCGAGACGGTCGACGGCAACGCTCAACAGCTTCACGTCGTCCCAGCTCTTGAGGTCGTCGACATGGGCGCGCAGGTGCGGCGACGCCTTGGCGACCTTCTGCCGAAAATCCTGCAGCGGTTGCGCCTTCACGACATCGGCCTGCCCCTTGGCGATGACATAGGCGCATTGCCAGTAATCGCCGCGATCGATGGTGACCATGAAGCTGCCGGCATCGACACGGCCCAGCACATCGTCGGTATCGCCCGGCTCGCGCCCGATGCGGAACCACAGCACGTCGATCGGCGCGCCCAGCGTTTCAACGGCGAGGCCCGCATCTTCGCGCAACCGCGAGGTGCGGCCATCGGCGGCAACGACGAGATCGGCCCTGATCGTCACCTCGCCTTGCGGTCCGCGCGCCGTAACGCCGGTGACGGTCTCGCCCTCACGAAGCAGCGCCAGCCCCTCGGTCTCCATGCGCAGATCGAAGTTCGGCAGCGCCTTCGCGTGGTCGGCGAGGAAATCGAGGAAATGCCATTGCGGCATGAAGGCGATGAAATGGCAGCGCGTCCCCAGTCGCGAGAAATCGGCGATGGTGAACGTCTCGCCGCCGAACTGCGCCTTGACCGCACCCAGCTCGTCATGCGGACGCTCGAGGAATTCTTCGAGCAGGCCGAGTTCGCCGAGGATTTCGAGCGTCGAGGGATGGATGGTATCGCCGCGGAAATCGCGCAGGAAATCGGCGTGCTTTTCAAGCACTGTCACCCGCACACCGGTACGGGCGAGCAGAAAACCCAGCATCATGCTGGCCGGGCCGCCGCCGACGATGCAGCAGGTCGTTTCGATCTCGGTGCTCATGCCGGCATGATCGGACGAGCCGGCCGATGAGGCAAGCTCAGTACGTCTTGGCGCCGTTGATCATCAGATAGACCGAATAGATCGAGGTGGTGCCGCAGATATAGAGCATGTTGCGCTTGCGGCCCCCGAAGACGCAATTGGCGACGACTTCGGGCACCTTGATCTTGCCGATCAGCGTGCCGTCGGGATGGTAGCAATGGATGCCGTCGCCAGCGCTCGACCAGATGCGGCCGGCCTCGTCGACACGAAAGCCGTCGAACATGCCGACGGTGCAATCGGCAAACACCCGGCCGCCACTGAGCTTGCCGTTGCCGCCGACATCGAAGACGCGGATATGGGCAGGGTTTTCCGGCCCATGCGAGCGGCCGGTATCGGCGACGTAGAGCTGGCTTTCGTCGGGCGAGAAGGCGAGCCCGTTGGGCCGCACCATGTCGGTGACCATGGCGGCGACGGCGCCGCTGCCGGGGTCGACGCGATAGACGTAGCAGGCGCCGATCTCGCTTTCGGCCTTGTCGCCTTCGAGGTCGGAATCGATGCCGTAGGTCGGGTCGGTGAACCAGATCGAGCCGTCGGATTTCACGACGACGTCGTTGGGCGAATTGAGGCGCTTGCCGTCGTAGCTATCGGCGATGACGGTGAGGCTGCCGTCGTGCTCGGTGCGGGTAACGCGCCGCAGCAGGTGCTCGCAGGTGACGAGCCGGCCCTGCCGATCGACGGTATTGCCGTTGGAATTGCGCGAGGACTGGCGGAACACGCTGACATGGCCGTCGGTCTCGTCGTAGCGCATCATCCTGTCATTGGGGATGTCCGACCAGACGAGATAGCGCCCGCCGGCGAAATAGGCCGGTCCTTCGGCCCAGCGGCAGCCGGAATAGAGCCGGTCGACGCCGGCATTGCCGTTGTAAAGGCGCCGGAAGCGCGGATCGAGCACTTCGTAGTCGGACGCGGCCATGGAATCCCTCCCCTTGTCGGCGGGGAGGATAGGCAGGCCGGCGGCCTTACGTCCATACTCTTTCAGCGTAATTGGCGCAGGCGTTCGACGACCCGGTCGGCCATGTGGACGCAGCGCGCGCCATCGAAGGGGAACAGCGACGGGAAGGCGCCGCTGAACTGCTCCTCGATGGCGAGGCGCAGCAAGCGGCGGGCCCGGAACAGGCGGGTCTTCACCGTTTCGGGGCGGATCGCGAGCTGCTGGGCCGTTTCCTCGGTGCTCATCCCCTCGACGTCGCGCAGGATGAAGACGGTGCGAAAGGCAGCAGGCAGGGCATCGACCGCCTGTTCGAGGATCGCGCGGATTTCGCTGCGGGACATTTCAGTCTCCGGGTCGATGGGCTGGTTCTGGAGGGGAAACGGGATGATGTGGGCGCCGCCGTCGCTATCGAGGTCGACCTGGTCGAGCCCGACCGTGGGCCGCCGCCTACGAACGCGCGCCAGCGCTTCGTTCATGGCGATGCGGGTGAGCCAGGTGGACAGCTGGGCATCGCCGCGGAAGCCGTCGAGATGGGTGAAGGCCTTCACATAGGCGACCTGCACCACGTCCTCGGCGTCGGCGTCGTTGCCGGTGATCGAGCGGGCGGCGCGGAACAGGCGCTGGTTGTGGCGCCGGACGAGCGTGCGGATCGCCGCCTCATCGCCCGCGCGGGCGTAATCCACCAAAGCCGGATCGGGGAGTGTTTCCAGTTCGCCGCGCACCGCGGCCTTCATCTGCACGTTCATGATCGCGCTCCGAGCCTATCATCGCCGCAAACTTGGATGCCGGCAATGGCGTGAAGGTTCCCGCCGAGAATTTCAGCGGGCGAGCGGGCGATCGTCGGCGGGATTGTAGAACATGGCGGCCTTGAAGCTGCGGGCGACGCGTTCGGCCTTTTCCATGAACGCGGCGGCGATCTCTGGCGTCGTGACGTCGAGCAACGCGCCCTCGAAAAGACCCAGCCAGATATCGAAATCGGCGGGCTTAACGCCCTGCAGCGCCAGGTGCTTTTGCAGCGGCCGGCCGGAATAGCGGCCCGTCGTCAGCATGAGCGAGGACCAGAAATCGATAAGGAGCAGCAGGTGCTCCTCCCAATCCTCGCCGAGCGCATTCATGAAAATCGGGCCCAGGCGGGGATCCTTGCGCACCCTCGCATAGAAGGTGCGGACCAGTTCCTCGATCATGGCTTCGGTAATCATGGTGCGACTTATCTAGGTGCGATATCCGGGCAAGCAAATGAAGCAAAACAGCGCAGGCGGGCTAGGCGCGCTGGAAAGCCGCGATCTGCTGCTCCTGCAGGAAACCGAGCAGCTTTTGCAGCCGGGTCCGGGTGCCGCCCTCGGGCAGGCGCGGCACGAGCGCGCCGACCTGGCGCAAGAGCGAAAGCTGCAATTGCGGCAGGTCGCCTTCGACCGCCTCGGGCGGACCGGCGGCCAGCGCCAAAGCCCAGCCGGCATAGGGATAGGCGGCATCGGGAAAGCCCGGCTGCTCGCCGGCTTCCTGCCGGGCCAGGACGGCGCGTAAAGCGGCGTTGAGCGCGGAGGAAAGTGCCTGCTGGGCCCGGGTAAGTTCTTCGCCCTCGATATGGCCCATATAGGCGCCGCTCATCTCGCCGGCATAGCAGACGGCGGAGGCGCTTTCCGACATCGGGGCGGAAGAAGATGTCGGCAACAGGCTTTCGGCCTCCGCCATGATGGCGGCAAGGCGCTCGGCCGCCGGCACGATGGCGTGGATGCGCCCGACGCCGGTACCGGCATAAAGCGCCATGGCGCCGAAATCGCCGGTCATCGAACGGAGCGGCGAATCCGTGCTGAAGAGATAGATCGGCCGGCCTTCCTCATCGCCGATGACGATCCGCTCCGGCGCATCGGGCGAGCCGTGCCCGCCTTCCGTAACGTCGGTCTTCAAGACGCGGACATGGGCATCGCGCGGCCAATTGATATGGAAGTCGGTAGTGAGCACGGTATCGGCCGCAGCCTTGCCGAGCAGCGCCTGTTTGTGGAAGTCGTGGGCGAAGGCTTCCGTCGTCGCCATCAAAGCCGTGCCGAGCACGATGCCATCGGCGCCCAGCGCCCGGGCAGTGACGAGATCGCCACCTGCGGACAAGCCGCCGGCTGCGAGCACCGGCACATCGACCGCCGCCACCACGTCCGGCAGCAAGCGGCGCAGCGGCACCTTACCGCGCACGTGGCCGCCGGCCTCGACGCCCTGCGCGATGATGATGGCGGCCCCGGCATCCGCGGCCGCCTTGGCTTCCGCGGCGGAGCCGACCTGATAGGTGACGACAATGCCGGCATCGATGAAGCGCCGGACCAGGGCCGCATCGATGTCCCAGAAGAGGCCGACGACCGGCACGCCGAGATCGATGATGGTCTGGACCTGCCGCTCCAGCAGTTCGGGCGGGGTGGAGGCTGGAATGATGTTGACGCCGAACCGCGTCGCCCCAAGCGCGCGAACGCGCTCGACCTCGCGGACGATCAGCTCGGGCGGCTCGCGCACCATGCCGAGGAAACCGAAGCCGCCGGCGGCAGCGGTGGCAGCAGCGAGTTCGGAGCGGGCAACGCCGCCCATTCCGGCCAGCACGATGGGCAGCCGGCAGCCGAGCAGGCGCCCGGCGCGGCTGGCGGTGAGATCAGGCATGGCTGGATTTTTCCGTCAGATAATCGCGCAGGACGACGGCCTGGTTGTGCACTTCGTCATGCGCGCCATAGAGCAGCGTCAGCGGACCCTTGCCCATCAGCTCGCGCAATTGGCCGACCGCATCGTTGTGGTCGAGCTCGCCAAAATAAAGATGCCGGAATTCGCCCCACTTGGCCGGATCGTGGTCGAACCATTTGCGCAGCTCCGCGCTCGGCGCAGCTTCCTTCAGCCAGAGATCGAGGTGCGCTTTGTCCTTGCTGAGGCCGCGCGGCCAGAGGCGATCGACGAGGACGCGCTGGCCGTCACTATCGGCCGGCGGATCATAGACGCGCTTGATAGTGAGGCGCGGCTGGCTTGGCATGGTGGTTCCGGAACTGATCTATCGCCTTACGATAGGCCAGGTGAAGAGAAGAAAGAAGGGAGAAGGGCAGAAATATCCGGGTTGATTTCACCCCCCTCCCAACCTCCCCCGCAAGGGGGGAGGTGCCGTTCCGTGTATTTGGAAATGACGGAGCAACAGCCTCGATGAGCACCCTCCCCCTTGCGGGGAGGGTTGGGGAGGGGGTGAGACCAAGCAGGATGTCTAAACTACCCGCCAGATCCTCACCTCACGTAGTTGAACACCTCGTCCTTCGGCTCCGCCCCGATACCGGCAACGGTCGGGATCGTGTAGCGCCCGGCCTCGCAGGCCATGTCGGTATGGGTGAAGGTGAGGTTCCGGTCGAAGATCGAGTGCTGGTATTCGTGATAGGGCACGTTCTGCAGCGTCGAGGCCACCTGCAGGCTCGCGGCCATGAAGATGCCGACGCTGATCGAGGCATGCGGCATCACCTTCATGTGGAAGGTCTGGGCGAGCCGGCCGATGGCGACAAATTCGGAAATGCCGCAATGGCCCATTTCAGGCTGGATGATGCTCATGGCGCGGGCTTCGAAGCGCGGGCGGTATTCGAAGCTCGTGCGCAATTCCTCGCCGAGCGCCAGCGGCACGCCGATGCCGCGGGCAACGCGGACCTGGCCCTCGAGGTCTTCGGGCTGGCACGGCGCTTCGGCAAAATAGAGGTTGTAGGGTTCGAGCCGGCGGATGAGGCGGATGGCCTCGGCGGCTTCGAACTTCCAGTGCAAATCGACCATGATGTCGGGCTTGGGGCCGAGCGCTTCGCGCAACGCCGCCATTTCCTCGACGATGCCTTCGTCGGAAACGGCGGCGGCGAACTTGATGCCGCCAAAGCCCTTGCCGATCCATTCGACAGCCAGGTCGCAGCGCTCCTTGAGCGTTGCCCGCGGCAGGCCCGAGACATAGGCCGGAATGGTCGCGTGCCGGCGCCCGCCGAGCAGGCTCGATACCGGCACGCCGAGATTCTTGCCGGTCAGGTCCCAGAGCGCGATGTCGACGCCGGCGAGGGCGTCGAGATAATAGCCGCCGAAAAAACCGCGCACGCGCATGAGATCGTAGAGGTCTTCGTGGATGACCAGGGCATCGCCCGGATCGCGGCCGATGATCACCGGCCCCAGCACGTCGTCGATGATCGCTTTCGTCGCCTCGGGCGCCACGATGCCGTAGCACTCGCCCCAGCCGACCTTGCCGCTTTCTCCCGTGACCTTGATGAGCAGGGTCATGTCGGTCGAAGGGTAGATGGTGCGGTTGCCCTTGCGCACGAGATAGCCGCGCGCATTGATCGCCTCGCCATCCTTCAGCGGCCCGAGATAGGGCACTTCACGCGGGATCGAGATGATGAAGGTTTCGACCGTAACGATGGCGTCGACGACGTTGGGCATGGCAACACTCACACCGGGGCGTTGAGCGAATAGGGCAGTCTCGCATCGGCAAGCAGCGCATCGAGTTCGGCGCGGTCGCCGGCATCGAATTTCGGCCCCTTGCCGCGCACGAAGATGTTCTTGATGACGCCGCGGCGGCGCAGCACTTCCTTGGTCATCGCCATGCGGAACGTCGCCTGGAAGACGAGCAGCGGCAAGGAGGCGGAATAGAGCGCCCGTGCCTTGGCCGTGTCGCCCGCCTGGAAAGCGGCCACGAGGGCGGCATGGATGTCGGCCAGCTCGGAGGCCGGCATGGTGCCGGCGGCGCCGCGCGCCAGCTCGTCCATGATGTAGCGCCCCCCGGCCCCGCCGAAGATGGCCTTGACGCCGCCGTTGAGCACGGCCTGCATGCGCGTCAGGTGCTGGCCGCAGGGCGGGGTCTCTTCCTTGATGTACTGGATTTCCGGCACGGCATTGGCGATCTCGGCCGCCTCTTCCGGCGTGAGGCCGGCGCCGATCGGCTTGGGCTGGTTCTGCAGCATGATGGGAACGCCTGCCCCTTCGGCGACCTTCCTGAAATAGGCGATCTGCGCTTCGACGCTGTTGCCGATGGCAAACGGCGCGATGACCATGGCGGCAGCGGCCCCGACCGAGGCGGCGAAGGCGACGTGCTTGCGCGCCTGTTCGGGATCGGGATCGGAGGCGCCGATGACGAGCGGAATGCGCCCGCCGATGCGGTCGGCGAGGATGCGCACCTGCCGGTTGCGCTCTTCCGGGGTCAGCGTTTCGACCTCGCTCGCCACGCCCGGATAGACGACGCCGTTGGAGCCGGCGGCCACGGCAAAATCGATGATCGAGAGGAAATCGGCATCGTCGATCGTGCCATCGTCGCGGAAAGGAGTAGGCAGGACCGGGAAAGACCCGGCGAGAATTGTGGTCATTTACTTGACGGCTCCGGCAGTAACGCCCTGGATGAAGTAGCGTTGAAGGAACATGAAGGCGATGACGATGGGGGCAGAGACGAGCAGCGAAGCCGCCATGGCGCCGCCCCAATCGGCATTGGTTTCGTTGAGATAAGTGAGCAGCAGGCCCGGCCCGATGGTGCGCTTGTCGTCCGAAACGATGAGGGTCATGGAATAGAGCAGGTCGTTCCACGACCACATGAAGGAATAGAGGAACACCGTGATGATCGGCGGCAGCGAGATCGGCACGATGATCGTGTGGAAAATCCTGAGATCGCTGGCGCCGTCGGCCCGTGCCGCATCGATCAGCTCGTCGGGCACCTGCATGAAATAGGAATAGAGCATGTAGGTGGCGACCGGCAGCGCAAAGACGATGTAGCTGAGGATGAGGCCGGGGCGCGTATCGAGGAGGCCAAGATTGGTCATCAGCGGATAGATGCTGATGAGCAGCAGCCCGAACGGGAACATCTGCGCCGACAGCATGAACAGCATGATCGGCTGGCGCCCGAAATAGCGGTACTTGGCGAAGCTGTAGCCGGCATAGACGGCCAGGATCGTGTTGATGAGCGCGCTCGAACCCGACGTGATGAGGCTGTTGCCCAGATAGACGAGCAGCTTGCTCTCGGCGATGGCCGACCAGTAATGCGCGAACGTCCATTGCTGCGGGAACCAGGTCGGGATCACCTGGTAAAGCTCGGCATTGGCCTTGAAGGACGACGTGATCATCCAGTAGATCGGGAAGAACAGGTAGAACCCGATCAGCAGCAAAGAGAGGCCGAAGACGATCTTGGCCGAACGGCTGGAGAGGTCGAACATTTCTCAGCGTCCCTTCACGAGCAGGCGCAGGTAGAAGAAGGCCGGCGGCAGGAGCGTTGCCACCCAGAGCACGCCCATGGCCGAGGCCATGCCGATGTCCCATTGCTCGAACGCCTTGCGGTAGACGTCGATGGACAAGACCGCCGTGGCGCGGACTGGGCCGCCGCCGGTGAGCGCGAAGATGGTGTCGAAATCCTGCAGGCCCCCGATGACGCCGAGGACGACGACGACGATGAGCACAGGCCGCAAGTGCGGCAGCAGGTGATCGCGCAGGATCGCGAAATTGCCGGCGCCGTCGACGCGGGCGGCATCGATCTGTTCGCCGTCGACATTCTGCAGGCCGGCCAGGAAAAAGGCCATGAACAGCGGAATGGAGCGCCAGATACGGGTGAGGACGACGGCGAGCATGGCGCCTTCCGGCGTCGACAGCCATGCCTGCGGCACCTGGATGAGGCCGAGTTCGAGCATGAAACCGTTGATGACGCCGAAGCGCGAATTGAAGATCCAGGCCCAGATGAAGGCGGAAACGGTGCTGGGCACGACCCAGGGCAACAGCGTCAGCGCACGGATGGCGCCGCGTCCCTTGAACGGCTGGTTGAGGATCAGCGCCCAGCCCAGGCCGAGCACGAGCGTGCCGCCGGTGGCGCAGCCGACATAGATGACCGTCAGCAGGAAGGATTGCCAGGTCTCGGGATCGGAGAGCGTCGCCTGGAAATTGGCGAGGCCGATGAAGGTCGGCTCCAGCGACATCAGCGTGTCCTCGAACAGGGACAGGCCGAGCGCTTGCAGGAACGGGTAGAGAATGACGATGGTGAAGGCGAGGGCCGAGGGCAGCAGCATCATCAGGCCGATGCGGCTCTGGCCGGCCATGAGGCCGCCGCGGCGCGCATGCCGTGAGACGGGATAATCGAGGCGCGTGCCCTTGATGGATGCGGTGTCGCTCATGTCATTTCTCGATATGAGTGTTCGCGTTGGAGGCGAAGTGAGAGCGCGGGCACCCGATGGGGGACGGGCGCCCGCTTCAGTTGCCTTACTGGGCGTAGCCAGCCTTGGTCATGGAATCCTTCATGCGCTGGCTCATGGAGGAGATGGCGTCGTCCGGCGACTTCTGGCCGAGCAGGGCCGCCTGCACTTCTTCGGCGAGGATGTCGGTCAGCTCGCCGCCATTGCTCCAGATGCCGACTTCGTTGCGCACCGGATGCTGGTTGTTCTCGGCCCAGGCAGCCAGGTACTTGTCGTCGGCGACGACCGGCTGCTGGCGGGCGGAGATGGTGCCGGGCAGAGCGCTCTGCTCGACCGGGAACTGCGTTTCCACCGCATCGGTGCCGAGATAGGCGACGAACTTCATGTTCGGATCGTCCTTGGTCGGCGGGTTGGACTGGGCGAACGAGATGATGAGGTGAGCCCACTGGATGGAGACCGGCTGGTCGCCGTCCTTGGCCACCGGCACCGTCATCGGCTGGATGTTGGCATCGAACGCCTTGCCCTGGCCGGAAAAGCTCCTGAGGAACGCACGCGACTGCGGCGCATCGAGATAGAAGGCGGCAGCGCTCTGGCCGACGAGACGGCGGGCGTCGGGACGGCCGATTTCCGGGGCGACCAGGCGCTCCTTCATCAGGTCGACGACAAAGGAGAGCGCGGCGCGGCTTTCGTCGCTGTCGACGACGACCTTGCCCTGTTCATCGATGACGTGGCCGCCGAACGTATATTCCCACATCAGGAAGTCGACGAGGATGTCGGAATTGTTCTTGGTCGCCATGGCGTAGGGCACCGAGTTCGGCACCTTGTCGCGGATGGCGATGAGGTCGGCCTTGAACTCCTCGGTGGTCTTGGGCAGGTCGGTGATGCCGGCCTTTTCGAGCACGGCTTTGTTGGCGACCATGCCGATCGAGCCCGACATCAGCGGCACGGCAAGCTGCTTGCCGTCGATCTGGCCCATGGCCAGGGCTTCGGGCGCATAGATCTTGGCGAGGTAATCGGCGCCGAAGACCTCGTTGTAGTCGACGATGCCCGGCAGGGTCGAGAACATCGGCAGCCAGCGCTCGGAAATCTGCGCGACGCTCGGCAGGGTCTTGGAGCGGGCCCGCAGGAACAGGTTCTTCTGCATGTCGCCGAAGGCGCTGCCGATCGGCTCGACGGTGAGGCCAGTCTCCTTGTTGAAGCCGTTGATGATGGCTTCAACCGAGGGCTTGGCCGATTCCTCGGCATAGCTGTAGCCCATGAAGCTGAGGTCGGCGGCCTGCACCGAGCCCAGCGACATGAGGCCGACCGCGGCTGCGGTGGCCAGGGTAGTGGTAAACTTCTTCACGTTGTCCTCCCAAAAATGGAACCGTGTTTCACTCAGAAAAAAGACGTGTTTCGCCGTCCGTCCGAAAGCCATGGCTAGACGACACCTCCATCGACGATGAAGGTCTGCCCGGTCACCAGCCTGGAATCGTCCGCGGCAAGAAACAGAGCCATGCGGGCGATATCGGGCGGCAACAGGTGCTCCTTGAGGCATTGCGCCTCGAGGTATTCGGAAAACTTGCCCTGGTAGATGGCCTTGGCACGCACGACCTGGCGTTCGGTCAGCACCCAGCCGGGGGCAATGGAATTGACGCGGATGTTCTTCTCACCCAGTTCGCGGGCCATCGACTTGGTCATGCCCATCACTGCCGACTTGGCGGTGGTGTAGAAGATGAGCCCGGCCGCGCCGCGCATCCACGAGATCGAGCCCATGTTGACGATGGCGCCGCCGCCGGCAGCCGCCATTTCGGCGGTCACGGCCTGGGCGGCGAAGAACTGGTGCCTGAGGTTCGTCGCCATGCGCTCGTCCCAGTAGTCGGGCGTCACTTCATCCATCGGCAGGCGGTCGTCGTTGCCGGCATTGTTGATGAGGGCACGGACGGGGCCGATCCTGGCGGAGAGTTCGGCGATCGCGGCCTTGAGGGCGGCAACGTCGCGCAGGTCGGCGACGGCGAAATGCGGGCGGTTGCCCGTCGTCGCCTCGATGGCGTCGGCAGTGGCCTTGGCATAGTCGGCGCTCAGCTCGATGAAGCCGGTCTTGCAGCCCTGCCCCGCGAAATGCTCGACGATGCCTGCACCGATCCCCGAGCCGCCACCGGTGACGATGACGCCCTTGCCGGCAAGGCTCGGATAGCGCGCAACCTCGACGACGACTTTGGGGACGAGTTCGGGGTGAACGGTCATGCCGCCTCCAAAGCCACCGGCCGGGCCGAAGCGAGCGAGCGGCCGTCGGCGGCAAAGACGTGGGCCATGCCGGGATCGAGCAGCACGCCGATCGGCTGGTTGCTCTTGACGGCATGCTCGCCGGAAAGGCGGACGACCAGCAGGTCCTCGGCACCGTCGAGCGCGACATAGGCATAGGTATCGCTGCCCAGGTGCTCGGTCATCGTGACCTTGCCCTTGAGCGCGCCGGGACGCCCGGCCTCGACGAGTTCGAGATGTTCGGGCCGCACGCCGATAAAGGCGGGCTTGGCCGCGAGATTGGCCGGCACGCGGATTTCCCCGCCCGGCAGAAGGTAGGCATCGCCGTCGCGCGGGCCGAGATCGAGGAAGTTCATGCGCGGGCTGCCGATGAAGCCGGCGACGAACTGGTTGACCGGCTTGTTGTAAAGATCGAGGGGCGAGCCCACCTGCTCGACCCTGCCGGCATTGAGCACGACGATCTTGTCGGCGAGCGTCATCGCCTCGACCTGGTCGTGCGTGACATAGACCATGGTCGTGCCGAGACGCTCCTTCATGCGGGCGATCTCGATGCGCATCTCGACGCGCAAAGCCGCATCGAGGTTGGACAACGGCTCATCGAAGAGGAAAATCCGCGGCTCGCGCACGATGGCGCGGCCGATGGCGACGCGCTGGCGCTGGCCGCCGGAGAGCTGGCGCGGCTTGCGCTCCAGATAGGCATCGATCCTCAGGATCTTGGCGGCGGCGGCAACGCGCCGGGCGATCTCGTCCTTGGGCGTGCCGGCGAGTTTCAGGGCATAGCCCATGTTCTCGGCCACCGACATGTGCGGATAAAGCGCATAGGATTGGAAGACCATGGCGATGCCGCGCTTGGCGGGCGGCACGTCGTTGACGATCTCCTCGTCGATCGCCATCTGGCCCGACGTGATCTCGTCGAGCCCGCAGATGAGGCGCAGCAGGGTGGACTTGCCGCAGCCCGAAGGGCCGACGAAGGCGACGAATTCGCCGTCGTTTACGGTGAGATCGATGCCCTTGAGCACGTCGGTCGTGCCGAAGGACTTGTGGATGTCGTTCAGTTCGAGTTTGGCCATGACGGTCCTCAACCCCCGAAAACAGTTTCGGGCAGACCTTTGATGCCCGTATCGATGGAAAAAATGCTGCCCGAAAGCGGCGCTTCGGCCAGTTGCGCGGCCGAAAGGCGGATGCGCGCGGAAGTCACGAACAGCGTCTGCATGTCGGCGCCGCCGAAGACGCAGCTGGTGGGACGCGGCACCGGCAGGTTGACGACGCGCTCGACCTTGCCCTCGGGATCGTAGCGGGTGACGCACCAGCCGTCCCAATGGGCGACCCAGACGAAGCCTTCGGCATCGACGGTCAGCCCGTCGGGCTTGCCCTCGGCTTCGGGCAGGGTGACGAAGATACGGCGATTGGCGATCTCGCCGGATTCGAGGTCGAAATCGTAGGCATAGATTTGCTGGCGCGGCGTATCGGCAAAATAGAACGTCTTGTCGTCCGGGCTCCAGCCGAGGCCGTTGGAAACGTTGAAGCCGCGGTCCATTTCGCGCGCCGTACCATCGGTATCGATGCGCCACAGGCGCCCCTGCCCGGGCGATGTGTCGATGGCGAGCGTGCCGGCCCAGAGCCGGCCCTTGCGGTCGCACTTGCCGTCGTTGAAGCGGTTGCCGGGCCGGTCGGCTTCCGGCCGGGCGATCGTGGTCGTGTGGCCGGTGTCGAGATCGAGCCCGCGGATTTCGCCGTGCATGCCGGCAATGAAGCCGCCGCTCTGGCGCGGAATGACGAAGCCGATGAGTTCCGGCACGGGAATCGACTTGTAGGCGCCGGTTTCCGGATCGCCGATGCAGACGGCCGGCGCCAGGATGTCGACGAAATAGAGCTTTTCGTCGCGCGCCGACCAATGCGGCCCTTCCCCCAGGAAGGCGCTGGCCGGGATGGCGCAGCGGACATCGGCGCGATCCGGCCCGAGCGGGCGCGGCTGCACGACAAGCGACATGGAAAATTCCCCGATATTGCCCGAAATCCGCCGGGCCGCTTCGATGACTTCGCGGCCGAGCGCATGCAACCGGTCGACAGGCAGGCGCGAGGACGGGCCGACGACGCCGATGGCGCCGATCGGCTCGCCGCGATGATTGAGGACGGGCGCGGCAACCGACGAGATGCCGACATTCTGCTCGTCGACGGAAATGGCGTAGCCGCGCGCCTTGGTGAGATCGAGCTGGCGCAGCAATTCCTCGCCGTCGACGATCGTGGTCGGCGTCAGCCGTTCGAGATGGACCGCGGCAAGCAGGTCACGGCGCTTTTCGAGGCTCAAATGCGCGAGCATCGCCTTGCCCAGGCCGCTGGCATAGGCCTCGGCGCGGCTGCCGACGCCGTTGCTGATGCGCAGCGGGCGCGAGACCTCGCGCTGGTCGACATAGAGCACGCTGAAATTGTCGAGGACGCCGAGCCGCACCGTCTCGTTGGCGAGATCGCAGAGGCGCACCAGCTCCGGTTCGGCGGCGGTCCTGAGATCGAACTCGTCCCACACCTTGTGCGCCCACTGGAACAGGCGCGAGGCCAGCCGGTAGGTCTGGGTGCGGCTGTCGAAATTGAGCAGGCGCTCTTCGGTCAGCGCCTGTAACAGTCGGTGCAGCGTGCCCTTGGGCATGCCGGTCGCATCGAGCAGTTCGGTGAAACGCAGGCCATGGGCGGCGGCGGCGACGCAATCGAGAATCTGGATGGCGCGCGTCAGCGCCTGGACGCCCGGAATGCCCGCCTTCTCGGACTCTTCCTCCCGTTCGCCGGCAGCAATGTCGAGCTGCGCCTTGTTCATTTTCTCTCCGTTTTGCGAGTTGCGCATGTTGATGCTTGTATCTCGCCTTTGCCCGTGCTGTATCTTGGAACTGAGTTCCATGTCAACGATCCTCGTTGTCGCCGATAGTGGAGAAAGCAGCTTTGCGCATCACCAAAGTGGACCATGTCCTGGTCCGCATGCCGTTCACCGAAGACATCCTGTGGGGGTCGGGGCGCCGCATCGGCACGACCCGGCTCATCTGCCGCATCGAGACGGATGCCGGCATTATCGGCTGGGGCGAAACCATCTCGCTGATCGCGGCGGTGCCGGCGGTGTTCGCCGATATCGTGGCGCCGCTCGCGGTCGGCTACGACGTTGCCGATGCCGAGCGCTTCCACCGCCATGTGCTCGGGGCCGGCTATTACCATCACAAGCGCGCCGCGGTGATGGCGATCGCCGCCATGGAAATGGCGATGTGGGATGCCTTGGGCAAACAGGCGCAGCTCCCCCTGCACGCGCTCTGGGGCGGCAAGTGGCGCAGCGAAGTGGAGGCGGCGGCCTATCTCTTCACCAACGACCGCAAGGGCCTGAGCGAACGACTGCAGCGCTTCCTCGATCATGGCTATTCGACCTTCAAGGTGAAGATCGGGTTCGACGAGAAAAGCGATATCGCGCTCGCCGAAACGGCGCGTTCCGTCATCGGCGACAAGCCGCTGCGGCTCGACGTCAACGGCGCCTGGACCGTGCCGACCGCCAAGCGGCAGTTGGAAAAGCTCCGCGCTTTCGATCCCGCCTATGTCGAACAGCCGCTGGAGCTCGACGACCTTGCCGGCCACGCGGCCCTGGTTGCCGCCTCACCCGTCCCCATCGCGCTCGATGAAAGCGCCTACACGCTCACCGATGTCGGCAATATCGTGCGCGCTTCGGCCGCCGATGTCGTGCTGCTCGATCCGCACGAAGCGGGCGGGCTGTGGCAGACGATCAAGGCCGCCGCCATCTGCGAAGCCGTCGGCATTCCGGTGACGCTGCATTCGGGCGCCGAACTCGCTCTGTCGCAAGCGGCCTATGTGCATCTGGCCGCCTCGATCCCCAACATGAATATCGCCATCGACACCGAGCGCGCCTATCTCGGCGGCGACATCTCGCCCAATCCGCCGGTGCTGAAGGACGGGCGTTTCATCGTCCCCGAAGGCCCGGGCCTCGGCGTCGACATCGACGAGACCGTGATCGAGAAGTACCGCGTCGACGGCATTGTCGGCGCCTATCTCGACAAGGCCCGCCCCGACTGGTTCCCCGTCAAGCCGGCTTATTGAGCCGCACGTCGGATTCCACCTCCCGCCCCCACCTCCGGCCGTCGCCATACCCCCGGCGGTGGCCGTTTTCCTCCCGCATAAGATCAATATTCTTGCTATGAAGCAGCAATTATATTCGTTTGCTTACTGATATTTGCCCTCTTAGTCTCCGTTGAGGTGCCCGCATTCCCTTGACCCAACTTTCCGGCGGGCATCTTCAAGAGGAATAAAAAATGGACGGCGCCGATGCGGTGCACGCGCAGCATACGAGTTTCGTGAAGCGCTGGTTCTGGTCTACCAATCACAAAGACATAGGCACTCTCTACCTGATCTTTTCGATCATCGCCGGCATATTGGGAACGAGCCTGTCCTTCCTGATCCGTTTCGAGCTGCAGCAGCCGGGCCTGCAGCTTTTCCACAATACCGACCTCTACAACACGGTCGTTTCGGCCCACGGCCTCGTCATGATCTTCTTCGTGCTGATGCCGGCTTTGATCGGCGGCTTCGGCAACTGGTTCGTGCCGCTGATGATCGGCGCGCCCGACATGGCCTTCCCGCGCATGAACAACATCTCGTTCTGGCTGCTCGTCGCCTCGTTCTGCCTGTTCCTCATCTCGCTGTTCGTGGAAGGCCCGTCCGGCTCCACCGGCCATGCCGGCGGCTGGACGCTCTATCCGCCCTATTCGAGCGAGGGCCAGCCGGGGCCGGCGGTCGATTTCGTCATCCTCTCCATCCACCTCTCCGGTGCGTCCTCGATCCTGGGGGCCATCAACTTCATCACCACGATCTTCAACATGCGCGCCCCGGGCATGACGTTGCACAAGATGCCGCTCTTCGCCTGGGCCCTGCTGGTCACCGCCTTCATGCTGCTGTTCTCGCTGCCGGTCCTGGCCGGGGCCATCACCATGCTGCTGACCGACCGCAATTTCGGCACCTCGTTCTTCAAGCCGGGCGAAGGCGGCGATCCCGTCCTCTACCAGCACCTGTTCTGGTTCTTCGGGCACCCGGAAGTCTACATCATGATCCTGCCGGCCTTCGGCATCGTCAGCCACGTCGTCTCGACCTTCTCGAAGAAGCCGATCTTCGGCTACATGGGCATGGTCTATGCCATGATCGCCATCGGCCTCATCGGCTTTGCGGTCTGGGCCCACCACATGTTCACCACGGGCCTCAGCCTCGGCGTGCAGAGCTATTTCATGGCCGCCTCGATGGTGATCGCGGTGCCGACGGGCATCAAGGTGTTCTCCTGGCTCGCCACGATGTGGGGCGGCTCGATCACCTTCAAGACGCCGATGCTGTGGGCCATGGGCTTCATCCTGCTCTTCACCATCGGCGGCGTCACCGGCGTGGCTTTGGCGGGCGCCGGGCTCGATCACAGCCTCACGGAGACCTATTACGTCATCGCGCACTTCCACTACGTGCTGTCGCTGGGCTCGGCCTTCGCCATCTTTGCGGGCTTTTACTACTGGTTCCCGAAGATGACCGGCTATCGCTACAGCGAGGTGCTCGGGCGCACCCACTTCTGGATGATGTTCGTCGGCGTCAACATCGTCTTCATGCCGCAGCACTTCCTCGGCCTTGCCGGCATGCCGCGCCGCTATGTCGATTATCCCGATGCCTTTGCGCTGTGGAACCTCGTCTCCTCGGCCGGCGCCTATCTTTCGACCGCCGGGGTCGTCGTGTTCTTCATCACGGTCATCGAGGCCTTCGTGCGCAAGCGCCCGGCTCCGGCCAATCCCTGGGGCGAAGGCGCGACCACGCTCGAATGGACGCTCTCCTCGCCCCCGCCCGTCCACCAATACGAGGTCCTGCCGCGGATCGCGTAGTCCCACGCGAAACACAGGAGTCGGCGATGAATCAGCTCAGCTTTCTCGACTACCTGATGCTTACCCTGGTGGCGATCGTCTGGTGGCGGTTCTTCTATCTCGCCCATTCGCCACCGGGGGCCGAAGCCGACACCATCGAGCCGGCGGGCCTTGCCGGCAGCGAGGCGGGGGGCACGAGCGCCGAGCCCGTGCAATCGCTGGACGACGCGCTGGACAGCATCTGCCTCGCCGGGCGCTACGACGATATCGGCGCATTCCTTACGGAAGCACAGGGCATCTACGAAACGATCGCGACGGGCTTTGCAACCGGCGAGATGGCGCCGCATGCAGGCCTCGTGGGCGAGGACGTCCGCGAGAGCTTCGAGGCCGCGATCGCCTCGCGCAACGAGCGCGGCGAGAGCATCGAACGCACCTTCATCGGCTTTACCGCCACCGATATCCTCGCTGCCGGCATGAGCAACGGCTATGGCTGGCTCGATATCCGCTTCGAGACCGAAGCGGTGACGGCGGTGCACGACCGGGCCGGCTCGGTCATTGCCGGCGATCCGCACCGCGTTCTGGCGCATAGCGAGATCTGGAGCTTCGAGCGCGATTTCCGGACGAAGACGGGCTGGCTCGTGACGGCCACCCACAACCAAGCATGAGGCGTGATATGCCCACCATGGTGGCATTTCGGTTCAGCAGCAAGAATATCCACGAGGAGGCCCTGCCCGGCGACGGCGTGCGCGTGCTGGTCGAGCGCAGCTGGCCGCGCGACCTCGCCCGCGAGGAAGCCCATATCGACCTCTGGCTGGCCGAGGCTGCGCCCAGCGCCGCGCTGCGCCACCGGTTCGACAGCAAGGTCCTCGATTGGGAAAACTATTGCCACAGCTACCGGGCAGAACTTGGCGCCAATGCGCAGGTCGTCCGGCAATTGCAGCAGCTCGGCCATGGCCGGCCGGTGACCCTGCTCTATGTCGAGGATGGCGACACCCGCAACCACGCCACCGTGCTGGCGGAGTATCTGGCGGATTGAGTGGAAGTGAGAGTGGGTGCGTAGGTAGGCAAACACCCTGCCCTTGTCACCCCCCTCCCAACCTCCCCCGCAAGGGGGGAGGTGCTGCTCCGAGTATTTGGAGAGGATCGAGCAACAGCCTCGATGAACACCCTCCCCCTTGCGGGGAGGGTTGGGGAGGGGGTGAGACCAAGCAGGATTTCTGCTTTCTAGCCCCTACTTTCACCAGCAGAACAACCAAGCCGGACCCCGGCTCAAGGCCGGGGAGGACTCGTTGATGGATCGCGCTGAATCCTCGATCTCCGAGTTTCCGTCTTCACACCAACCAAGAGTCCTCCCCGGATTTAATCCGGGGCCCAGCTTTCTTACGAAGCTCTCGATTGCGATCGAGTGAAACAAGCGAACATCCTGCACTTTTCACCCCCTCCCCAGCCCTCCCCGCAAGGGGGAGGGTGTTGCATCGTGCAATTGGAAAACTAAGCGCCCCACAAACTCGATGAGCACCTCCCCCCTTGCGGGGGAGGTTGGGAGGGGGGTGAGACCAAGCAGGATTTCACCTTTCATCCCCTACCCCCTACTTCTTCCCCACGGAACTCCCCGCGCTCACGCGCAAACCATGGCGCATGCGGTCGATCAGCCCGGATTCACTGCGGCTCGAATAGACCATGTGGACGGAATAGGAGAATTCCGGCGCTCCCGTAACGAAGCGCAGCCTGCCGGCCTCGATATAGGGCCGCGCAACGCTCAGGCGGAAATAGCCGGCGCCGCCCGATTGCAGCAGGTAGAGCAGCGCCAGCGGCCCATGCGAAATGGAAACGCTGGGCCCGGCGAATTGCGGGAACGCCGCCTGCTGGCTGGCCTGGAAGGACGGACCCCAGTCCACATGCACGTATTCCTCGGGATCGTCGGCAATGCCCTCGGGGTCGGTGGTGACGAAGACGAGTTTTTCCTCCGTCAGCAGCTCGACGACGATATTGCCGCCCTGCGGCGGCGGATCGTAGAGCACGGCGAGGTCGAGCGAACCGTTGTGGATGGCTTCCAGCAGGCGCGTCGGCGTATCGACCTCGGCGCGCAGCGCAATGTCGGGCGCCTCGCGCTTCATCCAGACCAGCCAGTCGGCAAGGATCGGGTTCCACAGGCTGATCTCGGCGCCGATGCCGGCAATGTCCATGCGGCCCTGCGGCAGGCCGACCTGCTGGCGCGCCCGGTCCCACACCTGCACCAGCGTGCGGGCATGGCGCACGAAGCGCTCGCCGGCCGGCGTCAAGCGCGCCCCGGACTTGTTGCGCACGAAAAGCCGGCGCCCGAGCTGATCTTCGAGGGTGCGAACCCGCGCACTCACGGCGGTTTGTGTTACGTTTAATCGCGCCGCAGCGGCAACAAAACTCCCCGTTTCCGCAATCTCGAGGAACGTCTTTGCCAATCCGATTTCCATATCCCTTACATCATTCTTTTTGCTCTCATCGGTCAATATCATTTATTTGACCAGCCCTACCTCGGCTGCCAACACTCCGGCCAAAATCACTGTCCGACCACGCGCAACACCCCGGTTTTGCTGGGTTGCGCTGCTGGAGATTTGTGCCGATCATGACCAAAGTCGATCTGCCGGGGCCGAGCCTCAACGAGACGCAATGGGGTAGCCTCAGGGCGCTCGCCACCAGCCTCACCGCCGAGCAATCGAACTGGGTCGGCGGCTATTTCACCGGCTATGCCGATGCCGTGCGCCTCGCCGGCGCGGCCCTCGCGCCGACGGCTCCGCAACCGCCGGCACCACAGTCTGCGACCCAGGCCGCGCAGCGCACCCTCACCGTGCTTTACGGCAGCGAAACCGGCAACGGCCTGGAGATCGCCGAAGTGCTGGCAGCCAAGGCCGCGGCCCTCGGCATTCCGGCCAGCGCCGTCGACATGGAGAACTACAAGCCGGCGACGCTGAAGCAGGAGCAGGACCTGCTGGTCGTCACCAGCACGCATGGCGAGGGCGAGCCGCCGCAGCCGGCTCTGGCGTTCTTTGAATATCTCGACAGCCGCAAGGCGCCACGCCTCGAAGGGCTGCGCTTCGCCGTGCTGGCGCTCGGCGATTCCACCTACGAATTCTACTGCGAGGCCGGCAAGCGCCTCGACAGGCGCCTTGAAGAGCTGGGCGGGGAACGTCTCAAGGCCCGCATCGATTGCGACGTCGACGAATTGAAGGCCGGCAGGGCCTGGGGCGAGGAGATCGTTGCAACCCTCGCCCAGGCGGCGCCGGCAGCAGCGGCGGCTGCGGTTCCGGCGGCGGCCGCCGTAACTGCGGCTATTCAACACGACGAAGCCAATCCGTTCCTGGCGCCGGTCATCGAGAACCTCGTCATCACCGGGCGCGGTTCGAGCAAGGAAACTCGGCACATCGAGATCGGCCTCGAAGGCTCGGGCCTTTCCTACGAACCCGGCGATGCGCTCGGCATTGTCGGCCGCAACGACCGGCGCGTCGTCGAGGAACTCTTGGGCAGCCTCGGGCTTGCCGGCAGCGAACAGGTGCGGGTGGACGATGCCGCCCTGCCCCTCGCCGAGGCGTTGACCGCGCGCTTCGAGATCCAGGCGGCAACGCCCCGTTTCCTCAACCACTGGGCCGAACTGGCCGGCGCCGACGACTTGCGTGCGCTCACCGCCGCCGACAAGGCATCGGAGCGCTTCGCCTTCCTTGAAGCCAACCATGTCGTCGATTTCGTCCGCAATTACCCGGTTCCCGGGATTTCGGCAGAGACCTTCATCGGCGGGCTGCGCGCCCTGCAACCGCGGCTTTATTCCATCGCTTCGAGCCAGGACGCGCAGGATGGCGATGTGCACCTGACGGTTTCGACGGTGCGTTACGATCTTCACGGCAGCGAGCGCCGTGGCGTCGTCAGCGGCGCCCTCGGGCGGCTCGACGAAGAGGCGAAGCTGCCGGTCTACGTCAAGGCCAACCCGCATTTCCGCCTGCCCGCCGACGACGTGCCCATCATCATGATCGGCGCCGGCACCGGCGTTGCACCCTATCGCGCGTTCCTGCAGGAGCGCGAATTGCGCGGTGCCCGCGGGCGCTCGTGGCTGTTTTTCGGCGAGCGCAATTTCCGCTCCGATTTCCTCTACCAGGTGGAATGGCAGGAGCACCTGAAGTCCGGCGTCTTGACCTGGATGGACGTGGCGTTCTCGCGCGACGGCGCCGACAAGCACTACGTGCAGCATCGCCTGATCGAGCGCGGCCACGAACTCTATGGCTGGCTGCAGGACGGCGCCGCCCTCTACGTCTGCGGCGATGCCAAGGGCATGGCGCCCGACGTGCACGAAGCGTTGGTCGCTCTCGTCGCCAGGGCCGGCGCCATGGAGCGGGACGCCGCCGAAGCCTATGTGCGCGACCTGCAGCGCGACGGCCGTTACCAGCGGGATGTCTACTGATGGAAACCCTCATCGACCGCAGCGCCGACCTGTCGCAGCCGCTCGAAAACCTCGGCCCCGACGAGACGCTGAAGTTCAACAGCGGCCAGTTGCGCGGCACGATCAACCTGGCGCTGCTCGACCGCATCAGCGGCGGCGTCGGCCCGGAAGACGTCAAGCTGATGAAGTTCCAGGGCATCTACCAGCAGGACGATCGCGACGTGCGCGACGAGCGCCGCCGCCAGAAGCTGGAGCCGGCCTATCAGTTCATGGCGCGCATCCGCCTGCCGGGCGGCGTGGTGACGCCCGAACAATGGCTCAAGATCGATGCCCTGGCGCGCGAGCATGGCGGCAATACGCTGCGCATGACGACGCGGCAGACCTTCCAGTTCCACTGGCTGCTCAAGGACAGTTTGCGCCCGACGATCCAGGGGCTGCACGATGTGCTGCTCGATACGATCGCGGCCTGCGGCGATGATTCCCGCGGCGTCATGTGCTCGGTCAATCCGGCTTTGTCGGCGCTGCATGCCGAACTCAGCGCGCTCGCCAAACAGTCGAGCGACCGGGCCATACCGCGCATGCGCGCCTACCACGAAATCTGGTACGGGGCCGAGCGCATTGCCGTTTCGGGGCCGGAAGAGCCCTTCTACGGCAAGACCTACATGCCGCGTAAGTTCAAGATCGGGTTCGTGCTGCCGCCCGACAACGACATCGATGTCTATTCCCAGGACCTCGGCTATATCGCCATCGTCGAGAACGGCGAGATCGTCGGCTTCAACGTCGTCATCGGCGGCGGCATGGGGCGCACCGACCGCGTCGCCACGACCTATCCGCGCCTTGCCAGCCTCATCGGGTTCGTGCCCAAGGCCAAGGTGTTCGAGGTCTCGGAAGCGGTGATGTCGGTGCAGCGCGATTACGGCCACCGCAAGGACCGCGCCCGCGCCCGCTTCAAGTATACGATCGACGACAAGGGCCTCGATTGGGTCAAGGGCGAGATCGAGCGCCGTCTTGGCTTTTCGTTCGAGCCGGCCCGCGATTACACCTTCACCAGCAATGGCGACGTGCTCGGCTGGCAGCAGGGCGAGGACGGGCGCCATCACTTCACGCTGTTCGTCGAGAACGGCCGGCTCGGCGCAGGCGGGCGCTCGCGCGCCATGGACGGCCTCAGGGCCATTGCCGAAATCCACAAGGGCCGGTTCCGCCTCACGCCCAACCAGAACGTCGTCATCGCCGATATCGCGCCGCGCGCCCGCGCCGGCATTGCGCGCCTGCTCGAAGAGTACGGGCTTGCCGGCGGCGAGGCGCCGAGCCTGTTGCGCAGCAATGCCATGGCCTGCGTGGCGCTGCCGACCTGCGGCCTCGCCATGGCCGAAAGCGAAAGGTACCTGCCCTCGCTCATCGACAGGCTCGAACCGCTGCTAGGCAAGCACGGCCTCGCCGATACGCCGATCACGCTGCGCATGAGCGGCTGCCCCAACGGGTGCTCGCGCCCCTATATCGCCGAGATCGCCCTCACCGGCCGCGCGCCGGGCAAGTACAACCTCTATATCGGCGGCGGCTTTCACGGCGAACGGCTCAACACGCTGATCGAAGAGAATATCGGCGAGGCGAAGATCCTCGCCGTGCTGGACGCGCTTTTTGCCCGCTACGCCGCCGAACGCGAGGCCGGCGAGCATTTCGGCGATTTCTGCATGCGCTCCGGCGCCGTCGCCACCCCGCTTTCCAATTCCTGACGAACTGCAACAGAAAGGCAGCATGACATGAGTGCCGATACAGCAAATCCGCTGGTGACCGCCGATTGGGCCAAGGACAATCTCGACAATCCCAAGGTCCGTTTCTTCGAAGTCAGCGTCGATCCCGAAGTCTATGCCGCTTCCCACATTCCGGGCGCCGTGAACCTCAACTGGCACGTCGACCTGGTCGATACCGTCAACCGCGACATCGCCTCGCGCGAAAAGCTCGAAGCCAAGCTGCGCGAAGCCGGCGTTACGCCCGACACCACGATCGTCATCTATGGCGACCACAACAACTGGTTCGCCGCCTGGGGCGCCTGGGTGCTCGACGTCTATGGCCTGGGTGCCAACGTCAAGCTGCTCGATGGCGGCCGCAAGCTCTGGGAAGCGCGCAAGCTCCCCGTGACCGCCGACGTGCCGAAGTTCGCGCCCTCCACCATCACGCTTGCCCCGCGCAACGAGGACTTGCGGGCCCGGCTCGCCAATGTGCTCGATTTCGCCGAGGGGCGCGTTGACGGCAAGCTCGTCGATATCCGCTCGCCCGACGAATATGCCGGCAAGATCTTTGCGCCCGAAGGGGTCAAGGAACTCTCGATCCGCGCCGGCCACGTGCCGGGCGCCGTCAACGTGCCCTGGGCCACGATCGTCAACGACGACGGCACGTTCAAGCCGGTCGATGAAATCCGTAAAATTTATGCCGACAAGGGCGTCGACGGCTCCAAGCCCGTGATCACCTATTGCCGCATCGGCGAGCGCTCCAGTCATTCCTGGTTCGCCCTCAAGCGCATCCTCGGCTACGACGTGCGCAATTACGACGGCTCGTGGACCGAATACGGCAATGCCGTCGGCGTGCCGGTCGAAAACAAGTCCGGCACGATCTGGCTCGGCAAGTAAGCCGGCCCATTCCAAGGTATCCGAACGGGCGGCGCGAGCCGCCCGTTTTCGTTTCAGCCGAGGCGCGCCACCCAGTCGGCGACGGCGTCACCGCTGCTCATGTCGGGTTGCACGATCCCGTCGATCATGAAGCTGGGCGAGACGTGGATGCCGTTCTGCCGCGCATAACGACATTCGCGCTTGGTCGCCTTGTCGAGATCGGGGATGTCGAAGGCCGCCATCAGCTGCAGCCCGCTATAGCCCTCGATACGCCGGATGATGTCGTTGGGCGTCGCGTTGCGATTGGGGCCGGTAGCATGGTGGTCGAACTCGAACTCCTCGCGATGCGCCGCAACCGCGGCAAGCACCTTTTTCGCCGCCTCCTTGCCATCCGGCAGTGTCGAGGCAGCAAGCACGCAGCGCACGACCACGCCTGAGAACAGGTGCCAGGGTTGCGACTGCATGCGCAGCTTGAGCGTGATCCTGTCTGCGCCCGCTTCGGCCAGTAGCTGGTCGAGCTTGCCGAAGGTGCGCACCGAATAGGGACAGGTCGGCTCGAGGAAAATCTCGAACATCTTGGGGCCATGCCCCCACACCAGCGGGTCGGCCCGCCACGTCGTTTCAGCCATATCGCTCAGCCTCTTCTTGGTCAGCAAGGCCATGATGCCCTATTCCATCATAAGGTCACCCTTAGACTTAAGTGGCAAGGTGGTCAGGCCACCTTGCCACCTAGCCGGTTCACTGTTACCGTTTTGAAAGAGGATGAAGATGCCGTTCGTCGCCGTCACAACCCGCCGCCTCTACCAGGAGATTGCCGACCAGGTCGCGCAGCTCATCCGGGCGGGCGAATATCGCCCGGGCGATTGCCTGCCCTCCGAACGCGATCTCGGCAAGCGACTGCAGGTCAGCCGCCCCGTCGTACGCGAAGCCATGGTAGCGCTGGAAATTGCCGGGCTCGTCGAAATCCGTGGCGGCAGCGGCATCTATGTCCGCGACCACGCCATTCCCGCCCACGTGCCCGATGCCGGCATCGGCCCTTACGATGCGTTCGTGGCGCGCCGCGTGCTCGAAGGAGAGATCGCGGCCGAAGCCGCCAAGCACGCCGACGATGCGGCCATTGCCGAACTCGAAGCCGCGCTCGAACTCCTGCGGCAGGATAATCACGTGCTGCCGCCGGCCGGTCAGGGTGACAGGCGCTTCCACATGGCGCTGGCCGCTGCCTCCGGCAATTCCGTCTATGTGCAATTGACCCGCTTTCTCTGGGACGAACTGCTGGAGCGCGGGCCGCTCTGGACCAAGCTCGGCGCCCGCCGTTTCGTGCGGCCGACCCGCATTGCGGAGCACGAAGCCGTGCTGCTCGCGGTGCGCAACCGCGATCCCGAGGCGGCGCGGCGGGCCATCCATGCGCACATGGACGGCGCCATCGCCGACTTTCTGGAAATGACTGCGTCCGAAACGGGCGACGAAGATTCTGCCGCTGGCAAGGCGGCATCCTAGAGGCGTGTCTGGAGGAGACCCTGGTGAAGATTACCGAGATTACCACTGAAGAATATCGCTGGCCTCGCAAGACGCCGATCACCAACGGTCTTCATACCTACACCCACGTTAATTTCGCCCTCGTCCGCATCAAGACCGACGAAGGGATCGAAGGCATCGGCCTCGGTGAAGGCGGCGACATCTGGCGCTCGACCATCAAGGAACTGACCCACCACCTCGTCGGGCAGGATCCGCACAATACCGAGCGGCTCTGGCACAAGATGTGGGTGCCCAAGCTGATCGGCCGCCGCGGGCTCACCACCCGCGCCATCTCGTCGGTCGATATAGGCCTTTGGGACATCAAGGCCAAGGCGGCGAACCTGCCTCTCTACAAGCTGCTCGGCGGCTTTCGCGATGCCGTCCCCACCTACGTGGCCGGCGGCTATTACGAGGAAGGCAAGGGCCTCAAGGAACTGGCCGCCGAGATGGAAGACAACGTCAAGATGGGCGCCCGCGCCATCAAGATGAAGGTCGGTGCGGTGCCGCTGCGCGAGGATGCCGAGCGCGTCCGCGTGGTCCGCGATGCAATCGGCCCCGACGTCAAGCTGCTGGTCGATGCCAATTGCGCCTATCGTTGGTATTCAGCCGTGCAGTTCGCCAAGCTGATCGAACCCTATGACGTCTACTGGTTCGAAGAGCCGGTGCAGGCCGACGACTATGCCGGCCACCGCAAGCTGTCGCAGCAGACGTCGATCCCCATCGCCACCGGCGAGAACGAATATACCCGCTACGGTTTCCGCGACCTCATCAACCAGGAAGCGGCGGCAATCTTCAACGCCGATGCCAAGATTCTCGGCGGCGTCACCGAATTCATGAAAGTGGCGGCACTGGCGCAGGCCAACGACCTCGATATCGCTCCGCACGGCTCGCAGGACATTCATGTGCATCTCGTGGCGGCGATCTCGAACGGCCTGATCCTCGAATTCTACCGCGACACCGTCGATCCGATGTGGGGTCGCATCTACCAGGACACGCTGACGCTCAATGCCGACGGCACGGTCAGTCCGCCCAACGTGCCCGGTATTGGCGTCAATCCGAACTACTCGGTGCTCCAGGAGCACCGCGTCGCCTAGGGCCAAGCCTTTGCAGCCATCGGCCGTGCATGCCGCCGGCCGTATCCGCCGCTAACCGCGATCGACCGGAGCCATCCGGAGGAGACTGATGGATCCCGGCGCGGCGGGCGGCAAAAGGGAGGAAGACAATGAAGCTTACCAGACGCGCCTTTACCAAGTCGGCCCTGGCCTCGACAGCGGTGCTGTCCATGCCGTCGATCGTGGGCCGGGCCTTGGGAGAAATGCCCAAGGCCGATGTGGGCGATTCACTCGTCGTCTATACCGGCACCGGGCTGCAGACCACGGTTGCCGACCAACTCGTCGAGCCCTTCGCCGATATGATGCAGAAGAAGTATGGCGTTGCGACCCAGGTGCAGACCGTGGTCGGCCAGACGCCTGCCGCCTTCCTGCGCTTCAAGACCGAATGGCCGAACCCGGCCGGCGACGTCTATCAGTTCTACAACGAGAACATCCAGGAGGGCATACCCCTCAACTACTACCTGCCGCTCAAGCAGGCCTATACCGACGAGGAATGGGCGAAGTTCGACCCCGATGCACTCGCCGCCCTCGGCACCGGTGACTTCGTTGCCCCGATCGATATCTCGGCATCGGTGCTGGTGGTGCAGAACAGCGTCGATGACGCAATCGATTCCTGGTCCGTCCTGGGTGATACGAAGTTCGCGCGGCGCGTTACGTTCGACTCCGCCCTCGCCGTCGGCAGCGGCTACAACATGATCCTTGCTGCCGCACTCGCCATCGGCAGCGACTACAAGACCTGGTTCAAGGACGATAAATTCGACGAAGAGGCGGCGATGCCAGCTTTCAAGGAAGCAGCACGCTGGGCCAGCAATGCACTGACGCTGACGGAAGGCTCCGGCTCGATCACTCCGCTGCTGCGCCGCCAAGAGGCGCTGATCTCCGCTTGGTGGTGGCACAATGGCGAGGACGAGGTGCAAAAGGGCACGCCGGTGCACATCGTCTATCCCAAGGAAGGGTGTCCCGCTTCGGTCAATGCCGGTCCGGTCGTATCGGCCGCGACCACCAATCCGGTGGCGGCACTCGAATGGGTGAAGTTCTTCCATTCCGATGTCGCAGACGACATTGCGGTTTCCATCAACCAGTTCAATCGCATCCCGAAGATCGGGGAAACGCCGAATTCGCATTGGCAGGCCTTCACCAGCGCCAGCAAGATCGCCTGGGCCAACGAGTTCCGCGCCATCACCATGGGACCGCAATACAACAAGCAGTTGCTCGACCTCTACAATCGCGTGGTGATCCAGGGCGGCTGACCGCCACTCGGCAAACGAAGAGCGGAGATCGGCTTCCATGGCGATCGCAACGGATATCGGCATTCCGGATGGCGCCGTGCGGCGCCGGCGGCTGGGGCGGGAGCGGCTTTTCTACCGGCTCTGCGCCGCCCCGGCGCTGCTTCTGACGCTACTGGTCGGCATCGCACCGCTCGTGCTGATGCTCATCCAGAGCGTGCGGGACCAGCAGACCGAGGCCTGGACGCTCGACTATTATCTCTCTTCGTTCACCAACACGTTCTTCACCCGCACGTTGGCGACAACCATAGCGATGGCGGCGGGCGTTGCCGTCATCGCCATCCTGATCGCCCTGCCGATGGCCTATCTGCTGGCGCGCAAGACGCTGGCGCGCAACCTGCTGATGCCGGTGATCACCGTGCCGCGCATGCTGCCCTTCGTTGTCATCGGCTATGCGATGATCCTGCTGCTGGCGCCGGTCACGGGCGTGCTCAACAAGATGCTGGTCGGCACGGGCATCCTTTCCGAGCCGCTTTTCATCCTCTTCGAATGGCCCGGCCAGGCCCTGGCCTTCGGCTATGCCGCGATCGTCGTCGCCATCGGCATCCTGACGGGCGTGCTGATGTCGGTGGACCCGCAACTCGAAGATGCGGCGGTAAGCCTGGGCGCCAGTCGCCTGAGGAGCTTTTTCACCGTGACGCTGCCACTCAGCGTTCCGGGCATCATCGCGGCGGGCGCCCTGATCTTCACCAGCGTCACCACGGCCTATTCGATCCCGGTGATGCTCGCGGGCCGCCAGCCCTACATGATCTCGATCGTGGTGGCGACGAACCTCCTCACCCTGCAGGAACCGCGGCTCGCCTATGCGCAGGCTGCGGTCGTCTCGGTGCTGGCGATCGGCGCGACGGGCTTTGCGCAATTCGTCCTCTCGCGCTACGGCCGGAAGTGAGCCGACGATGAGCAATATCTCCCTTGCCTCTTCCCGCACCGGCAGCGCTAATGCGAGCGACCGCATGGCGTCCTTCGCCGGCAAGGCGCTGGGCCGCGTCGCCTGGACGGTCTATCTCGTCATCCTGCTTGCCTGGCTCATCTTCCCGATTGCCCTCGTCATCATGGCCTCGTTCGAGGGCGACCTCGAAGTGAGCTGGTCGTTCACCAATCTCAGCCTCGACGCCTACCTGAAGATTCCGCGCAATTACTGGGACTCCTTCCGGTTCACGGTAACCGTCGCGGCGCTGGCAACCGGCGCTTCCATGCTGATCGCGGTGCCGGCAGCCTGGGCGCTGGTGCGCGGCCGGCTGATCGAGCGCCGGCTGGTCAGCAATCTCGTTCTGCTGCCCGATGTCGTGCCGCAACTGATCCTCGGCATCGCGCTGCTCACCGTCTTCATCCCGCTGCACCTGTCCAACACCTTTGCCGGCGTGCTGCTTGGCTTGATGGCGCTCAACCTCGCCATGGGCCTGCGGTTTTCCGAGGCGCTGCTCGACGGCATGCCTGAGGAGTTCGAGCAGGCGGCGCAGTCGCTGGGTGCCGGCGGGCTCACGATGTTCCGGCTAATCGTCCTGCCGATGATCGCTCCGGGCCTCGCCATCGCGGCTCTTTTCCTGTTCATGCAGAACCTCATCGCCTTCGAGCTGCTGTTCTTCATCGCCGGCCCGCGCGCCACGCCGATCTCCGTGCTGCTTTTCACCGACATCGTCGATCGTGGCGTCGTGCCGCAAGCCGTCGCGATGTCGGCGCTGCTCGTCTATGTCGGCATCGCCTTCTATGCGGCGGTCGCCCTGCTGCTCGGGCCGCGATATCTCGCCGGCACGCTCATGTCACGGAAGGGATAGGCTATGGCCATGACCAACGAGGCTACTGCCGGTTCGCAATCGGTGCATCTCGAGCATGTGATGAAGAAGTTCGGCGCCTTCGTTGCCATCCGCGACCTGTCGCTCGACGTCGCGTCCGGCGAGTTCGTGACGCTCCTTGGCCCCAGCGGCTGCGGCAAGACGACGACGCTCCGCATGATCGCCGGGCTCATGCCGCAGGACGGCGGCGAGATCCGTTTCGGCACGCGCCGCGTCGACCTCCTGCCCTCAAACAAGCGCAATGTCGGGCTGGTGTTCCAGAACTATGCGCTGTTCCCGCACATGACGGTCGCCGAGAACGTCGCCTTCGGGCTGCGGATGCGCGGCTGGCCCAAGGCCAGACAACGCGAACGCGTCGAGGAGTTCATCGCCCTGGTGCGGCTCGAAGGCCTAGGCGACCGCAAGCCGGGCCAGTTGTCCGGCGGCCAGCAGCAGCGCGTGGCGGTGGCGCGCGCCCTAGCCTTCAACCCCGATCTCGTGCTGCTCGACGAGCCGCTCAGCAATCTCGATGCCAAGCTGCGCGAGCAGGTGCGGCTCGACCTGCGCGCCATCCAGCGCCGCGCCGGGCAGACCACGATCTTCGTCACCCACGACCAGGTCGAAGCGCTGGTTATGAGCGATCGCGTCGTGCTGATGAACCAAGGCGCCATCGAGCAGATCGGACGGCCGCAGGAGCTCTATACCAGCCCGGCGACCGAGTTCGCGGCCCGCTTCATCGGCGCCAACAACCTCATTGCCGGCCGCTATACCGGCGGCGATGCGGCCAGTGCCGACGAATTGCCGCTGACGGTGACGGCCGCAACGCGCGCGCCCGGCGTCACCGAAACCGGCCAGGCCGTGTGGATCTGCGTTCGTCCCGAGCAGATCAGGGTCGAACGCAGCAGCGATGCAACCAGCGACAACACCGGCGCCGCAATCTCCGCACGCGTGCTCGATGTGATCTTCCAGGGCACGACGGTGCTGATCGATGCCGAAGCGCCGGGCATCGGCCAGATCCGGGCGGAATGCCCGCCGGCCTCGGTTTCGCACCTGCAGCCCGGCGACGAGGTGACGTTGAGCTTTGCCGTCAGCCACCTCGTGCCGCGCGGCTAGCCGCTCGCGAGGATGCCGTCGGCGAGTTTTTCGGCCAGCATGATGGTCGGGATATTGGTGTTGGCGCGCGGCACTTTCGGCATCGCCGAGGCATCGACGACGTGCAGGTTGTCGATGCCGTGCACTGCCCCGTCACGCGGATCGATCACGGCAAGCGGATCGTCCGCCCGCCCCATGCGGCAGGTCCCGGACGGGTGCCAGCCGACGACGGTGTGTTTGCGCACCAAAGCCGTCATCGCATCGTCGTCGCGCAGCGCCAGGCCGAGATCGTCGCCGGCAGCGAACAGCCTGTCGATGATGGCATCGCGCAGTTTCGAGGGCCCGTCGGTCAGCAGTGCCGGCCCCAGAGTCGTGAGCCAATTGCGGAAATTGATCTGCCCCACGAGCCTCGCCATGGCGCCGTGCGTCGCCGCGAACGGATGCGCCGCGGCCGCCTGTAGTTCCTTGGTGAGATAGAGCGCGCTCATCTTGCGCACGGCGAGCTTCATGCGTTCGAGGTCGCGCCTGTCCGACAGCATCTCGAAGGCGACGTCGGGATGGCCCTGCGGATCAGCCGGATCGAGCTTCAAAGCCCCGCTGGAAAATGTCTGGTTGACCCAGCTGAACAGCGATCCGATGCGCACGCCGATCGGGTGCCACGCCGATTTCGCCACCACGACCATGAACATGTCGCTCGGCCCGCACCCGTCGAGCCCGGACGAAAACCGCAGCGCCGCCTGCACGTGCCGGCGCGGCGTTTCGCCCATGCGGTGGCCCGGCCTAATCCACGACGACATGGCGATCGAGGGGTGCTCCTGCAGGTTCCGGCCGACGCCCGGCAGGTCGTGCACCACCGCGATTCCCGCCTCGCGGAGATCGGCCGCCGGCCCGATGCCGGCGCGCAAGAGGAACGTCGGCGAGGGCAGCGCCCCGGCCGAGAGGATGACGCGGCCCGCACGCAGCACCGCGCCGCCCACGCGCACGCCGACGGCCTTGCGCCCCTCCAGCACCAGTCCCTCGACCTTGGTGTCGGCGCGGATGGTGAGGTTGGGCCGCGCCCGCACCGTTGCATCGAGATAGCCCATGGCCGCCGAAATCCGCTGCTTGCGGTTGGTGGTCAGCGACATCGGGAACCACCCGTCCTCGAACACGGCGTTCTGGTCGCCGATATTGCGATAGCCGCTGGCCGTGAAGGCGGCCGCCGCCGCGCGTGTAAAACCCGGCCATTCGCGCTGAGGCACGCGGCTGATGGCGATCGGCCCGTCCTTGCCGTGCAGCGGCCCGTCGTAGTCCATGTCGGTTTCGAGCTTGCGGAAATACGGCAGCACGCTTTGCCAGTCCCAACCCGTAGCACCGAGCGCCGCCCACTCGTCGTAATCCACCGGCAGGCCGCGATTGCCGATCTCGCCATTGATGCTGGAGCCGCCGCCGATCACCTTGGGCTGCTCGTAATCCTTGAGCGGCGGCCGGTCCGGATTATTGTGCGGCACAGGCAGCAGATAGGCCTTCTGGCCCTGCCATTTGTAGCCGGAATTGAACGCCGCCCGATACGGATAGACGTCCTTGATCTCGTCGGGCTCCTGGCCCGGCAGATAATCCTTCCCCGCCTCGATCAGCAGCACTTTGTTGGTGCTTTTCGCCGACAGGCGGTTGGCGAGCACGCACCCCGCCGAGCCGCCGCCGACGATGATGAAATCGTAGTGCTGGCTCACTGCCCTTCGCCCTTGAGCGTGAACGCTTGCAGCGCCGTGCGGTTGGCGGCGATATAGTCCCAATCGTAGTCGACGCCGATCCCGGGCCCGTCCGGCACCGGCATGCAGCCGTCTGCGCCGATGTCCTCCAGCGCATCGCTGTAGCCCGAGCCGAACACCGGCGGCACCGGATTGGCGACGCCCGGCGCCACCAGCGACAGTTCGTACCAGCTCGAATTGCGCATCGCGGCCATGCAATGGCGCTGCGCCGGCCCGGCGGCGTGGATTTCACAATCGAGCCCGAAGGCTTCGGCCAGGTGCGCCACCTTCATCGTGCCGGTAATGCCCATGTCGTAGTCGGGGTCGGCGCGCAGGTAATCGGTGGCGCGCTCGCCGATCCAGGCGGCCTTGTTCTCCAGCCCCCGCACGTGCTCGGTCAGCATCAGCGGCGTCTTGATCAATTGCTTGAGCTGGCGCGCCGCATGCGGCGACCAGCCGGCGTCCATGAACGGGTCCTCGTACCAGAGATAGCCGCCCTCGTCGCAGGCGCGGCCGACATAGACGGCGTCGGCGAAGGTCTGCAATTCGCTGGCGGCGTCGTACATCAGCGCCATGCGGCCGCCGACGCGCTTGGCGCAGGCCAAAAGGTTGGCCGCCTCCTCTTTCGGGTCGCCCTCGCCCCAGCCATGGACCTTGTAGCCCTTGTAGCCCATGTCGAGGCAGGCTTGGGCGAAGTCGGCATAGGCCTCGATACTGTCGAGAATGCCGTCGCGCCCGCCGTTGAGCGTGCTGGCATAGGTCGGTAGGCGCTGGCGATAACCGCCGAGCAGGCGCCAGACCGGCCGGCCGACGGCCTTGCCCGCCAGGTCCCAGAGCGCGATGTCGAGCGCCGAATGGCCGATCGCCATGTAGTGGCGATGCAGGCGCTTCAGCTTGTTGTAGATGGCCTCGCGTTCCTCGGCATCCTCGCCCAGCACCTGCGCCGCCAGCGCCTTCACCTGCCCCACCATGGCGCCGTTCTTGCCGCTGTGGACGCTGCAATATTCGCCGCGCGCGCCGTCATTGGTCTCGATCACCACCGCGAACGCCGACAGCCGGCTCTGCGCCCCCTTCATCACGCAGCGATTGCCGCTGGCATCGACCCCGAGCCCGTCCACGGTGTAGCCGAACTCGTGCACTTCGACCTTTGCAATGCGCGAACCCGGCCGCGCCCCCGTGATTCTTTTCATCTCGTCCCTTAGAATTTCTCGCTTGCAAAGTGCGAAGCTGTCTGACAGAACTATTTTAGTCAGACAACAATTAACCCGTCAACGGATATTGGTGTCGGAGAATGATGGAAGTCGAAAGTCGCAGCGAGAGCGCGTATCGCCAGTTGGTCGCCTTCATGGGCGGCCTGCAGGATGGCGAACGCCTGCCCTCGGAAACCGACTTCGTGGATATGTTCGGGCTCTCCCGGGCGAGCATCCGCGAAGCGCTGGCGCGGTTGCGCGCCGAAGGGCTGGTGCGCTCGCGCAAGGGGTCGGGCAGCTTTGCCGTGCGTGCCGCCGCCTCCGAAATGATGCGGCTGTCCGCCATCGAAACCATGCGCGACCTCGTCGAATGGCACGAAGTGCGCCTGGCGCTCGAAAGCGAAGTGGCGGCGCTCGCCGCCGACCGGCGCACCGACGAGGACCTGGCGCGGCTCCGGCAGGCGCAGGACCATCTCATCGCGCAGCTGGCGGTCAGCCATGCCGATGGCGAGGACGTCGCCTTCCATTCGGCCCTCGCCGCCTGCGCGCACAATCCCAAGCTCAGCGACGCTTTGGGGCGGCTCACCACCCACATCTTCAAGTGGAGCAGCCTGTCGGCGGAAAAGGGCTTTCTGACCCTCACCGAGCGGCGCGAACTCATCACCCTCGAGCACGGCGGCATCGTCGATGCCGTCGCCGCCCGCGATGCCGATCGGGCCCGCGCCGAAATCCGCCGGCACCTGCTGAACGGGCGCACGCGCGTCCTCAGCACAGTCGGGCACTAACGCCGCCCGGCACTCTTCAAAAAACCCAACAAGTGGAGGAAGGATAATGGATTTCAACAAGATGGACAGGCGATCGCTCTTGAAGCTCGGCGCGGCAGGCATGCTGCTCCCGGCGCTTTCCGGCATCGCCCGCGCCCAGGATTTCAGCGGCACGATCCGCATCTGGACGTTCCTGAGCGCCGAAGGACAATCGCCGCGCGAAGTGGTCCTGGCCGACCTCATCAAGAAGTTCACCGCGGCCCATCCCGGCGTCACCGTCACCGTGGAATCGCAGCCCTTCCAGGAGCTGGAGACCAAGTTCGTCGCCGCCTCGGCGCAGAACCGCGCGCCCGACATCATCTGGATGCGCGATACCTTCCTCAACCTCGTCAACGATCGCGGCGCCCTCGCCAATCTCGATGACGAACTCAGCGACGACTTCAAGGCCAACGCCCTGCCCGACCTCTACAAGGTGTTCGCCGACAAGTCCGTCATCGGCGGCGTGCGCACGTCGCTGCCGCTCTGGCCGTCGCCGGCGCAGATCCTGTTCTACCGCAAGGATGCCCTCGCCGAAGTCGGCCTCGATGCGCCGCCCCTCACCTGGGACGAGTTCATTCCCATCGCCGCCAAGCTCACCACCGGCGACCGGCTCGGCTTTGGCCTGCCCACCAACGACAACAGCGTTTCGGCCTTCATCAACATGATGACGGGCTTCGGCCCCAGCATCTTCGATGAGGCGACCGGCCAGTTCGACGTCACCGGTCCCGAAGCCAAGGAAACCGCCGATGTTGTCAGACAGCTTGTGAAGGCCGGCGCCCTGTCGTCGACACTTCTCAACGCCATGGGCGACGACATCCAGGACCAGTTCGCCGCCGGCCGCTTTGCCATCGTGCAGGCCTTCGCGCCGCGCTTCGAGCAGTACAAGAAGATCGCCGCCGCCTACGATCCCAAGGAACTGGCGGTTTCCGCCTGGCCGGCTTTCGGGGATCGCCCGCCGGCCGTCCTGCTCGGGCCGTACTGGACCGTCGGTCTTTCGGCCAAGTCCGAAAACAAGGCTGCCGCCACGGCCTTCATCGAATCCCTCTATACGCCGGAAGCCTCGCTGGAATGGGCCAAGACCGCCGGCCTCGTGCCGGATCGCCGGTCGGTGCAGTCCGATCCGTTCTTCAAGACGCCCGCGGCCGAAACCATCAACGTCTTCGATGGCCTGCTCGCCGCGCCCGGCGCCCTCACCTTCCCGCCGAACCTGCCCGATATCACCAAGGTCTTCCCGGTGATGAACACGGCGCTGCAGGAACTGATCGGCACGGACGAGGCGGTCGATGCCATCCTCGAGCGCGCCAAGGCGACCTTGGGCTGGTAATCGACCATGACCGGAACGGCCATTGAGACTTCGGTGGAGTCTTCCCGCGCCCTCAGCTCAGTGGCTCGCAAGACCAGGCTGGTGGGGTCGGCGCTTGCCGGCCCCGCCCTCATCCTCGTCGTCGCCATCAACGTGCTTCCCGCCTTCTTCGGCTTCTACCTGAGTCTCAGGAAAGTCTTCTTTTTCGGCGACGAGGGCTTTACCGGCCTCGACAACTACATCGCGCTTTTCTCCAATCCCTTCGCCTGGCAAGCGATCTGGCGCTCGCTCGTCTTCACCTTCGGCTCGCTCGTCATCGCCGTGCCGCTGGCCCTGGTTTCGGCCATGGGCATCCGCAGGCTCGGCCGCTGGGGCAGTATCCTCCTGACTGTGCTGCTGGTGCCCTGGGCGATGAGCCCGATCGTCGTCGCGCTGTTGTGGAAATGGATCCTCGTCCCCTCGCCGGGCGGGCTCATCGGCAGCCTGTTCGTCGCCTTCGGCGTGCCGCCGCAGGACCTCCTCACCGATCCGGTCCTCGCCATGCCCACGCTCATCATCATCGGCGTCTGGCGCAATTTCGCCTTCGCCGCCATCATCCTTACCGGGGGCCTCGGGCAAATCCCGAAGGACCTCTACAAGGCTGCCGCCGTCGATGGCCTGGGCGCCTGGGAAAGTTTCCGCAAGATCACGCTGCCGCTGCTGGCGCCCTCGCTGCTCATCGTCATCTCCATGCTCACGATCAGCTATTTCAACGAGGTGCAGACGATTATCGGGCTCACCGGCGGCGGGCCGATCCGGCAGACGACGACGCTCAGCTTCCTGCTCTACCAGACCGGTTTCGTCGAGCTCGACCAGGGCAGCGGCAATGCCATCGCCGTCGTCATGTTCATGATCAACATGCTGCTCATCGCCCTCTACATCAAAATCCTGGGCAAGCAGCCGGGAGGCGCCGCATGAAACTCCTGTCCCGCTCCGTCCTGATCGTTTGCTGCCTCGTAGCCGCGCTGGTGGCGCTGGGCCCGATCTTCTGGGCCCTCTCCACCTCGCTCAAGGCGACCAACCGCATCTTTGCGGTGCCGCCGCACCTCATCCCCACCGATCCGAGCTTCGAGCACTATCAGCGCCTGCTGCTCGAAGGCGTGCAGTGGACCTTCCTCAACAGCGGCATCTATGCCTTTGCCGCCGTCGCCATCGCGCTCATCCTCGGCACCATTGCCGGCTATTCGCTGGCCCGCTATCCGATCCCGGGCAAGCCGCTCATCCTCCTCGTCTTCGTCGGCGCCATGGCGGTTCCGGCCTTTGCCGTGCTGCTGCCGACGCAGATCATGTTCGTCAATATCGGGCTCTACAACACCTACTTCGCTTTGCCCCTGCTCTATGCCGGGCACGTCCTGCCCTTCGCCGTCTGGGTCACGCGCTCGCATTTCACCACCATTCCGCGCGAGCTCGAACAGGCCGCCCAGATCGACGGCTATTCGCGTTTCGAGGCGGTCTGGAAGGTCGTGCTGCCGGGGGCCAAGCCGGCGCTGCTGGCGGCCGCCACCTTCGGTTTCCTGCATTCCTGGAACGACTACGTCACCGCCACCACGATGGTCGACACGCCCGATCTGCGCACGCTCCCCGTCGCCCTCATCTTCTTTCAGGGCTTCCATGGCCGCGATTGGGGCGCGCTGATGGCCGGCGTCGTCATCGCCACCATCCCGCCCGTAGTCATGTTCCTGTTGTTCCGCAAATACCTCATCGGCGGCTTCGCCGATGGTTCCGTGAAAGGTTGATCCAAGTGAGCACAGCTACGCAACAGGCATCGAGCGCGCAGTCGGTTCGCTTCATCGGCGTCGGCAAGAGCTATGGTCCGGTGAGGGCCGTGGCCGACGTCAATATCAGCATCGAGCCCGGCCAGTTCGTGACGCTCCTCGGCCCGTCCGGTTGCGGCAAGTCGACGACGCTCAACATGATCGCCGGGCTTGAAATGCCCAGCGAAGGCCGCATCCTCATCGGCGATCGCGACGTCACCACCGTCAAGCCCGCCGACCGCGACATCGCCATGGTGTTCCAGTCCTACGCGCTCTATCCGCATCTGAGCCTTTACGAGAACATTGCCTTTCCGATGCGGGCGCGCCGCCGCCGCACGCCGGAAGACGAGGTCGACCGCAAGGTGAAGAGCGCCGCGACCATGCTCGGCCTCGATTCCATGCTCGACCGTTTCCCGCGCGAGATTTCGGGCGGCCAGCGCCAGCGCGTTGCCCTCGGCCGCGCCATGGTGCGCACGCCCACCGTCTATCTCCTCGACGAACCGCTCTCCAATCTCGACCAGCAATTGCGCGTGCAGATGCGCTCCGAGCTCAAGGACCTGCACCAGCGGCTCGGCGCCACCATGCTCTACGTCACGCACGACCAGAGCGAAGCCATGACGCTCTCCGATCTCATCGTCGTCATGTCCGCCGGCCGCATCGAGCAGGTCGGCACGCCGCGCGAGCTCTACGATCGTCCGGCCAATCTCTTCGTTGCCCGTTTTCTCGGCGAGCCCGGCATGAACATCCTCGAAGGCGAGGTTCAGGACGGCACGATCACGGGTCCGGGTTTCACCGTCGCCCTGCCCTCCGGGTTGAAGGGCGCCGGCAAAGCTATCGCCGTCGGCATCCGTCCCGAAGATCTCGAATACGATCCCTCCGCTGCCGCCGCCTTCACGGGCCAGGTGCGCACGGTCGAATATCTCGGGGCGCGGAGTCTGTTGCGCGTCGATGTCGGCGAGACGCTGGTTTCGGCCTTCCTGCCGTCCGCTGTCGAGCTCGCTCCCGGCGCTGCCATCGGGCTGTCGCCGGCCGATGATTTGAAGCTCCGCTACTTCGATACGCAGACCGGTTTGGCTCTACCCACCTGAAAACCGTTCATCTCTTGTTATTTTTCGTTCATACACCGTTCATCTGCCGTTCATCCGCCCGGCGAAAATGTGGCAAAGCGCCCTTTTGGAGGCCTTCATGGAACTGCGTCTCGCCCTCGATATCGTCAGCGCCACTATCGCAGAAGCCCGGAAGCGCGGGGCCCGCCCGCTCTCGGTCGTCGTGCTCGATGCCGGTGGTAACGTCGTCACCTGCGCCCGCGAGGACGGCGCCGGCATCGGCCGATTGCAACTCGCTCACGGCAAAGCCTGGGGTTCGCTGGGACTGGGGTTCGGGTCGCGCACATTGTCCGAACGGGTCGCCGGTGCGCCGTCGTTTTTCGCAGCTGCAGCAAGCCTTTACGATGGAAAACTGCTGCCGTCACCGGGCGGAATCCTCATCCGCCGCGGCGACGAATTGCTGGGCGCAATGGGCGTTTCGGGCGATACCGGCGACGTCGACGAAGCCTGCGGCATCGCCGCCCTCACCGCTCACGGGCTCGATCACCAGAGCTGATGATTCAGCCGGTTCATCCTCGTCATAGAGGATGCGCTGGGCCGCGCCGTCGAGGTCTTCATACTGCCCGTCGCGCAGGCTCCACAGGAAGACGACAAGCCCGAGCGCGCCCAAAATCAATGATACTGGAATGAGATAGAAGAAACCGCTCATGGCGTTGCCTCAGCAATTGCAGGCGGTTGAAGCGGCTCATGTTCGCGATTTTTCCGCCCTCGACCGAGGCGTAGCGCGTTGGCGACAACGACCAGCGACGATGCCGACATGGCGATGGCGGCGATGAACGGCGTCACCAGCCCGAGCACGGCCAGCGGTATCGCTACGACATTGTAAAATATGGCAATTGCGAAGTTCTGCTTGACGAGGCGCGCAGCGGCGCGTGCCACCCCGAGCGCCTGTGGAACGGCGCCCAAGTCCTTGTGCAGGAAGACGAAATCGGCGGCGTTGCGGCCGATTTCGGCGGCACTTGCCGGCGCCATCGACACATAGGCCCCCGCGAGCGCCGCCGCATCGTTGATGCCGTCGCCGACCATCAGCGTCTTGTGGCCTGCAACGCGCAGTTCCTCGAGCCGCGCGAGCTTGCCGGCCGGCAGCGCCCCGGCTATGTATGTTGGAATTCCAAGCTTTTCTGCCATCGGCGCAATGATGGCGGCGCGGTCGCCCGAAGCGATCTCAACGGCAATGTCCTGCCGTTTCAGCTCGGCGATGGCGGCGGTGGCACCGGGCCGCAACGTCTCGCTGAAGCGGAAAGCGGCGACCAGCTTGCCATCGCGCGCAAGCACGGTCGCCTCAGGATGCCTGCTGCCGGGCGCCAGCGCCCATTCTGCGCGGCCGAGCCGATAGCGCGCGCCCTGCAGTTCGGCTTCGATGCCGCAGCCGGCCAGTTCGGTGATGGTCTCGAAAGCCGGCGCGTGCGGGTTCGCGCCCGCAGCGGCCGCGATGGCGCGCGAATGCGGGTGACGGGAATGCGCGGCCAAAGCCGCCGCCAGGGTAAGCGCCTTCGGCGCGATCTCGCTGGCGCCGGCGAGCACGGCGTCGCCCAGCGTCAGCGTGCCGGTCTTGTCGAAGACGGCGCTGTCGATTTCGGCGAGCCGTTCGAGCGCCGAGCCGTCCTTGACCATAATGCCGGCATCGAACAGCCGGCGCGCCGCCACCACCTGCACCATTGGCACGGCCAGCCCGAGCGCGCAGGGGCAGGTGACGATGAGGACGGCGATTGCGATGGTGACGGACTGATGCAGGTCACCGCCGTAAATCATCCAGCCGACGAAGGCGAGGAGCGCCGTCAGGTGCACGGCCGGCGAATAAAAGGCCGCAGCGCGGTCGGCGATGCGGCGGTAGCGCGAGCGCCCGCCCTCGGCGGCTTCCATCATGCGCAGCATTTCGGCGAGCGTTGAATCGCGTTCGGCTGCTTCGCTGCGCAGCAGCAGCGGGCCGGTGAGGTTCAGCGTGCCCGCTTCTATCCGGTCGCCCGGGCCGACGGAGACTGGCACGCTTTCGCCGCTGACGAGGCTGCGATCCAGATCGGAGCGGCCGGAGACGACGCTGGCATCGACGGGCACGCGTTCGCCCGCCACCAGCAGCAGCTGCATGCCGGGCGTGACCTCCGAAAGCGGCAGGTATTCCCGGCTGCCGTCGGCGTTAACGACGAGTGCGCCGCGCGGCGCCATGCGCGCGAGATTGCGCACGGCGGTGCGGGTGCGCTCGCGCATCACGTGATCGAGCGTGCGGCCCACCAGCAGGAAGAAAACGAGCGTCGTTGCCGCATCGAAATAGGTGTGCGGGCCGCCCATGATCGTGTCGTAAAGGCTGAGCGCGAAGGCCAGGGCCACGCCGATGCTGATCGGCACGTCCATATTGGTGTGACCGTGCCGCAACGCCGTCCACGCGGAGACGTAGAAGATGCGGCCGGAATAGAGCAGAACCGGCAGCGCCAGGCCGGCGCACAGCCAGTGCATCAGGCTGCGTGCATCGCCCGTGGCGCCCGACCAGACCGAGCCCGACAGCATCATGATATTCATCGAAGCGAAGGCGGCAACCGCCAGGGCCTTGATATGGCCGATCAATATGGGGTCGGGACCGCTCCCGCCGGCATCGTAGAGATGCGGCTCGTAGCCGAGCGCAACGAGGCGGGAAACGAAGGGCGGCTGGCTATCGCCGCTCTTGCGCCAGCGGATGGCGACGCGCTTGGTCGAGAGATTGACGCGGGCGCTCTCGATGCCCGCAATCCCATTGAGCGCCGTTTCGATCGTGCGGATGCAGGCCCCGCAATGAATGGCGGGGACCGCAAGATCGGTCTGGAAGAGGTTCTCGCCCAGGGGGCGGCTGGCGAGCGCAACCTCCTCGGGCGCCGGGCCGGAGCGTCCGGCTCCAGCCGCTTCCGCCTCGAAGGGAGCGCAGCAGCTCATCAGTCAGTCCCGCATCGCCGCATAGGCGTGCCAGGTCGCATGGCCGAGCAACGGGAAGACGACGATGAGTCCGACGAAAGCGGTGGCGATGCTGACGATGGTGAGCGCCAGGACGATGGCACCCCAGACGAGCATGACGGAAACATTGCGGAACACCAATGTCATGCTGATGCCCATGGCGGTGAAGGCATCGCAACGCTTGTCGAGCAGCATGGGGATGGAGAAGGCGCTGACGGCAAAGCCGAAGGCCGCAAAGAGGCCACCAATCACGGTGCCCGTGGCGAGCATGGTGAGGCCAAGCGGGGTGCCGAACAGCAATTCGAGGATGTGGTCGAAACCGGGAAAGGCGCGCCAGCCGAAGAAGAGGGCATAAAGCAGCACCGCTGCACGCATCCAGACCAGCATCAGCCCTATAAGGACCACGCCGATGAACGCCACATGCACGCCCTTCGTGCGCTCCGGAAACAGCATGGCACCGAGCGTTACGTCTTCGCCCGCGGCGAGCCGGCGGCTCTTTTCGTAAAGACCGGTGGCGAGCACCGGGCCGACGACGAGGAAACCGGCGAGCGCCGGGAACAAGACCTGGTCCCAGCCGATGAGGAACATGGAGGCGACGACGAGCGCCGAGAGGGCGGCGATGCCGAGCCCGTAAACGAGGCTGGGGCCGGGCTGCGTCATGAGATCGCGCCAGCCGGCAGCCAGCCAACCGAACGGCGCCGTGAGCGGCAGATTCCGGCGGCGATCGATCGCCCGCGGCAGCGGCGGCACGGTCGGCGGCAATGTCACGAACTTGATGGCCATGGCGGCTCTTGCTCCTCAGCAGGACGATTCGGCGGCGCGGAAGGTTCCCGGTGCGCCTGGCGCCTTGAGATGGGAGACGCAGTCGGGCTGCGAAGTGAAGGCGACGTAGACGAGGTGCGTATTGGCGGCGGCCAGCAGCGCCAGCCCCGCGAACACGGCCAACCCCACGAAAAGCCTGGTGCGCCGCGATGCCGTCATGAAGCGCCCCCTGCCCTGAGGTCGAGGATATAGAGGGTCAGCAACTTGAGATCGAGCGGCGACAGGCGCCCTTCCCATGTCGGCATCTGTCCCTGCCGCCCGTAATAGACGGACGTGAGGATGGTCTGGCGATCGCCGCCATAGATCCAGTATTTGTCGGCCAGGTCGGCCGAACCGACCTCGGCCATGCCGGTACCGTCGTCGCCATGGCAACTGGCGCAATTGTCGGCGAAGATCTGCTTGCCGTCGGCCAGCGCCATGCCGTCGAGCGTTTCGGCAACGCCCGGGTCGGAGAGCGTACGGACATAGTCGACGACCTTGTCGATGTCGGCGCGCGGCAGCATCTGGTCGCGGCCGAAGGCCAGCATCTGCGAGACGCGGGTGTCCGGATGGCTGGAATTGATACCGACGCGGATGGTCTCGGCGATCGTATCGGGATCGTCGCCCCAAAGCGTCGGCGCCTGGGCGATATTGGGAAAGCCCGGCCCGCCGGTGGCATTGGCGCCATGGCAGGCGGCGCAATTGTCGCCGAAGATGGCATGGCCGGTTTCGCGCACCACCTGCATGAGAGCCGGATCGGCCTGGATGCTTGCAATGCTCTCGTCGGTGATGCGCTTGGTCCAGACCTCGCGGTCGAGATTGGCAGCCGCGATGGTCTGGGCGACGGCGGTTCGCTGGTCGACCCCGAGCAGGCCGCGGAAATAGGTGTGAACACCCGGCCAGCTCGGCATCAGGATCGTCCAGACGGCGGCGAAGATCACCGTGCAGATGAGGAAGGCCCAGATGATGCGGGGCACCGGGCTGTTGAGTTCCTTGATGCCGTTCCATTCGTGGCCGGTCGTCATGTGACCCGTGAACGGGTCGCGCTCGCCTACCGCCATGGCTTGTCTCCGTCGTCGGCAATGGCATCCTTGGCGGCTTTTTCGAAGCGCTGCTGGTTGCGCGGCCAATAGGTGTAGATGAGCACGCCCACCGACAGGGCGATGAGGTAGAAGAGGCCGATGGACTTGGAAAATCCGGTGAGGAAATCGTGATCGAACGGCATCATTTGATCTCCGGTTCGTCGGACGTGTAGGCGACGTCGGTCAGCCTGCCGACCACCTGCAGGTAGGCGACGAGCGCATCCATCTCGGTCGGCGCATTACCCTTGCCGTCGAAGAGACGGATATTGGTGGCAACGCCGTAGCGCTCGCTGACGCCGGAGGCCTCGCCGCTATCGGGATTGGCCTGGCCGTAGGCATCGGCGGTGGCATTGGCGATCTGCTCGTCGGTATAGGGCACGCCGACCTTGCGGAGCGCGGCCAGCTCGCCGCCGAGATCGTCGATGCGCAAGCTGTCGCGCAGCAGCCAGGGGTAGGACGGCATGACCGATGCCGGCACCACGTCGCGCGGATTGTTGAGGTGGGCGACCTGCCAATCGTCGGAATATTTGCCGCCGACGCGGGCGAGGTCCGGCCCGGTGCGCTTGGAGCCCCACAGCATCGGATGGTCGTACTGGCTTTCGACGGCCAGCGAATAGGGGCCGTACCGGTCCACCTCGTCGCGCAGCGTGCGGATCATCTGCGAGTGGCAGGCATAGCACCCTTCGCGCATGTAGATGTTGCGCCCTGCCACTTCCAGCGGCGTGTAGACGCGCATGTCGGGCGCCTTTTCCACGGTCTCGTCGATGGTGAAGAGCGGCGCGATCTCGACGAAGCCACCGATGGAGGCGACGATCACCACGGCCACGACGAGGCCGATGGCATGACGCTCAAGGTTATAATGCAGGCCGAACATTGGCGTTCATTCTCCGGCAGCGGCTAGTGCGGCGGGCATGTCGCTACCGGCCTCGTCGGCGGTAGCGGGCGAGCGTACGGTCATCCAGATATTGTAGGTGGCAACCAGCGCTCCGATGAGGAACAGGGCACCACCGATGGCGCGTGCGATGTAGTACGGGTGCATCGCCTCGACCGTGTCGAGGAAGGAATAGCTGAGCGTGCCGGCCTCAGTGTAGGTGCGCCACATCAGCCCCTGCACGACGCCCGAATTCCACATGGCGAAGACGTAGATGACGGTGCCGGCGAGGGCGAGCCAGAAGTGCACCTCGACCAGCTTGGCCGAATAGAGCGAGGGACGCTTCCAGAGCCACGGCACGAGCGCATAGAGCGAGCCGAAAGTGATCATCGCAACCCAGCCCAGCGCGCCGGCATGGACGTGCCCGATGGTCCAGTCGGTATAGTGCGAGAGCGCATTGACCGGACGGATGGCCATGAACGAGCCTTCGAACGTGGTGAGTCCGTAAAAGATCGCGGCCAGCATCATGAAGCGCAGCACGGCATCGTCGCGCACCTTGTGCCAGGCGCCGTTGAGCGTCGCCAGCGCATTGCCGGCAGAGGCCCAGGAGGGCACGAGCAGGATCACCGAGAAGGCCATGCCGAGGTTTTGCACCCAGGTGGGCAGCGCCGTGTAATGCAGGTGGTGTGAGCCGGCCCACATGTAGGTGAAGGTGATGCCCCAGAAGCTGATGATGGAAAGCCGATAGGAAAAGATCGGCCGGCCGGCGCGCTTGGGCAGATAATAGTACATCATGCCCAGGAACCCGGAGGTGAGGAAGAAGGCCACGGCGTTGTGCCCGTACCACCATTGCGTCATCGCATCCTGCACGCCGGAAAACAGCGAGAAGGACTTGGCGCTGGCCCAGGAGACCGGCACGGCGAGGTTGTTGATGATGTGCAGGATCGCCACGACCAGGATGAAGGCCAGGTAGTACCAGTTGGCGACGTAGATATGGGGTTCCTTGCGGCGCATCAGGGTGCGCAGGTAGAGGGCGAAATAGACGACCCAGACGATGACGAGCAGGATATCGGCATACCATTCCGGCTCGGCATATTCCTTGGACTGGGTGATGCCCATGAGGTAGCCGCTGGCCGCCAGGATGCAGAAGAGATTGTAGCCGAAGAGCACGAACCACGGGCTCAACTGGTCGGGCATGCGGGCCCGCGTGGTGCGCTGCATCACGTGAAAGGAAGTGGCGATGAGCGCATTACCGCCAAAACCGAAGATGACGCCGCTGGTGTGAACGGGCCGCAGGCGCCCGAAGCTGGTCCAGGGCACATCGAAGGTGAATTCGGGATAGGCGAGCAGGGTGGCGATCCAAACGCCGACAGCCATGCCGATGACGGCCCAGACGAGCGTGAGGAAGATGCCGACCTTGATCGGCGCATCGTAATAGTGCTCGAGCCGGGCGGGATCGGGCTCGGGCGCATCGAGCCGGCTGAGGACGAAGAAGAACCCGGCAGCGCCGGCGGCGAGGATCAGCCAGCCATGCGCGCCGATCGGATCGTTGCGTCCGGCAATGGCGAGCGCGAGGCCAACAAGGCTCAGCAGCCCGAGCAGGATCGTCGCTGTAAGGCGTTCGGCACGTGTCATGTCTGCGATCATGTGGCCCTCTTGCGCCGACGGGGATGGCTATGCCCGTCAGCTATCTCGCACCGGGATTCCACAGTCTTTGTTCTGGCGCAAAGACTGTTGCCGATAGGCTATCGGCGGGCAAAGTCAGTGTCATAGTGCGCGTTGTTTGTCCGGCGACAAAGTGGCGCAGCGACAATGAGGTTAAGCGAAAGAAATTCCGCGCCTTGACCGCGGCTTGTCTTTTCAAGGAACTTCGCCATGCCGGCAGAGCAAAAGCAAATCGACGTCCGTACTGTACCGCCACGGGAGCGCCACCCCCGTATCTTTGCGATGGCGGACGCGCTGACTGTGGGCGAAGCCTTCACCATCATCAACGATCACGACCCCAAGCCCCTGCATTACCAGCTCGAGGCCGAGTATCCCGGCCAGTTCTCCTGGACCTATCTCGAACAGGGCCCCGACGTGTGGCGGGTGCAACTGGGGCGGCAGAAGGCCGCAGCGTGACGTGAGGGAAGGGAGATGGGCTCCGGCCTTTTGCCGGGATCCATCTTCCCATCCGGTCCTTGCGGGGAATGGTGCGCGCGCATGACGCACGCAGCAACGGAGAAATAGAAGGAAACCATCATGGTCGGGGCGAGCCTGTCGCGCTGGACGCTGGCCTATTTCGGATGCGCCCTGTCCTGGCTACTGGCGGGCGAGGCGCTGCTGGTCGCAGGGTTTGGCTATCCCGTGGCTACGCTTGCAGCGCCGGAAACGCTGATCGTCGTCCATATCGTGGCGATCGGCTGGCTTAGCCTGCTGGTTTGCGGCGCGCTGTTCCAGTTCGTGCCGGTGCTGGTGGCGGGCAAGCTGATGAGCGCCGGGCTCGCCGCCATCGCCCTGCCCGTCCTCAATATCGGCCTTATCTGCCTCGTCTGCGGCTTTGCCGGGCTGGCGGGGCTGATCCCCACACCGGGCATGGCGCTGCCGATCGGCGGGCTGCTGCTGCTCTTCGGCTTCTGCCTCGCCGGCATTTCGCTCGCCCATACGCTCTGGGCAGCGCGGCCGCTGGCAATGCCGGCGCGGTTCGTCGTTCTCGGCATTGCGGGCCTTTTAGTCACGGCGCTGCTGGGCAACGTATTTGCCTTGGCGCTATCGGGCGTCCTCGGTGGCGAATTGCCACTCGCGCTGCTGCTCAATGGCGTGCCGCTGCATGCTGCCTTCGGGCTAGGCTTCTGGCTCAGCATCGTCGCCGTCGGCGTCAGCTACCGGCTCTTCGCCATGTTCCTGCTGGCGCCCGATGCCGACGCCCGCACGATGCGGCGCGTGCTGGTCGCGGCGGGCGTTGCCATGGTTCTGCTGGCGGCGGGTATTGTCGTGATCGTCGCCATGCAAAGGGAGGCGCAACTGCTGCTCGGACTGGCCGGACTCGCGAGCCTCGTTGCCATCGGCCTTTATGTAAGCGACATCGCCAGGCTCCATCGCACCCGCAAGCGCCGGCAGATCGAGCTCAACATGCAGGCCGCGCTGATAGCCGTCGCCATGCTCGTGCTTGCCTCGCTGCTGCTCGTCGTAGTGCTGGCAATAGGGCAGCTGGATGCGCATATCGGCGCCGTCGTCTATCTCTTCGCCTTCGGCTGGCTGGGCGGGCTGGGTCTCGCCAAGCTCTACAAGATCGTGCCCTTCATCACCTGGCTCGAATGCTATGCGCCGCTGCTGGGCAAGCAGCCGACGCCGCGCGTGCAGGATCTCGTCGACGAGCGCCGCGCCCGCCCGTGGTTCGCGCTCTATTTTCTTGCCGTTCTCGCGGCGACGGCGATGCTGCTGCTTGGCTGGGCCCCAGCCTTCCGCCTTGCCGCGCTCATGCAACTGGCCGCAACCCTCGGCCTTGTCCGGCACTTCTACTTGGCGCGCCGCCTTGGCGCCGTACCGACGCCGCAACGGCACGGTGCGCGGCCGCGCCTTTTTTACGTCAACGTCACCGCGAGGACCCCGACATGAACGATCTGGAACTGGATGTGCGCCCGATCCTGCTGAGCGGGGGCGAACCGTTCGGCGCGATCATGGCGAGTGTCGAGCGGCTGCAGCCGGGCCAGCGCCTGCGGCTGCTGGCGACGTTCAAGCCGATACCGCTGTTCCAGGTGATGGCGCGGCGCGGTTACGACAACGAGGCGCGCGAAATCGACGACGGCGACTGGGAGGTGATCTTCACGCCGGCCGCCGGCGACGGCACGATCGACGACGGCACCGGTGCGGGCGCCGTCTCGGCCGCATCCTGGCCCGACCCGGCACGCTATCTCGATTGCACCGAAATGGAGCCGCCGCAGCCGCTGGTCGAGATTCTGGCGGCGCTGGAGGCAATGCCGGCGGGCGAGGTGCTGTTCGCCCTGCTGGGGCGCGAGCCGGTGTTCCTGTTCCCTGAACTCAAGACGCGCGGCCACGCCTGGGTCGGCGATTTCGACGAGACGGGCAAGGCCTACCGGCTGATGGTGCGCGCCGGAGGCGGGAATGAGCGGCAATGAGGAACTGATCGAAGCGATCCGCACGGCGCTGGCCATCGTCATCGATCCGGAACTGGGCGAAGGCATCATCGATCTCGGCCTCATCTACGAGATCGACGTGAAGGAAGACGGCGGCGTTGAGATCCTGATGACGACAACGACGCGCGGGTGCCCGGCGACGGCGTACCTGAAGCAGGCGGTCGCCGATTGCGCCTGGGCCGTGCCGGGGGTGGAATTCGTCGAGGTGAACCTGACCTACGATCCGCCGTGGAGCCCGGCGATGATGAGCCCGCTGGCGAGCGCGCGGCTGGCGCGCTGACCTGTCACGCCGGGCGGTCGCGGCGCCTGCGGATCAAAGCGGGGGCGTATTCGGCGACGAAAAGCGAAAAGCCGGCGATCCAGCACAGCCCGCTCAGCGCCAGCAGTTCGACCGTGAAATCGGGCATCAGGCCAGCCAGCGGGCGGGCGAGCGCCGCCACCAGGATCATGAGATAGGAGATGGCGGTAACCGGGCTCGCGGTCAGCGGCAGGCCGGTATGGCCGCGCGTCGCCCGGCTCATCACCGCCAATGTCATCAGGCCGATGGCGCCGACGGTGAAGACGTGCAGCGCCGAGACCGGCTCCAGCCGGCCGATGGCCGATCCCGCCACGAGCAGAAAGCCGAGCGGCACGAAAACATAGCCGGCATGCTGGACCAGGACCAGCCTTTCGCCGCCGGTGGTCCAGCCGCGCCAGCGCCAGAGCCGGATGGCGTGGAGCACGCCGGCAATAATGCAGGCAATGGCGGTCACCGGCGCCAGCGGCAGCACGACCCAGAGCGCAAGAGCGCAAAGACCCAGCAGCAAGGCGGCGGTATCGAGATGCGAATAGGAGGCGGGCAAGGCAGTAGCACCGTTGCGCGCCAGCCAGTTGCGCGTGAAGCTCGGAACGATGCGACCGCCGATGATGCCGATCAGCATGACATAGGCACCGACGGCCAGCCGGCTGGCGAAACCGATATCGCCGGTGCCGAAAACGAGGAGGTGGAAACCGATATTGCCGAGCGACAGGGCAGCGAGCACGGCGAGGATCTTGAGGTCCTTCCACTTGCGGCCAGCAACGATCTCGCGGGCGCAGATCGCCAGCAGTACCGGCAGGAAGGCGGCATCGACGGCCATAGCCGGAACGAGGCCGAGTGTATCGGGAAAAAGCAGCGCCAGCCGTCCGGCAAGCCAGACGAGGATGAGCCCGATAAGCGGCCGACCCGAAACCGGCAGCCGGCCCGTCCAGTTCGGCACGGCGGTCAGCAGGAACCCGGCGAGCGCGGCCGATGTGTAGCCGAACAGCATTTCGTGTGCGTGCCAGGCGGCAGCGCCGTAGCTGCCGCCGATACCGATGCCGGCGGTGAGGTAGGCGATCCACAGCGCCATCGCGACAACCGCCCAGATGCCAGCGGCAAGGAAGAACGGCCGGAAACCATAGGAGAACAGCGCCGGCCCGGTGCGCGCAATGCCGCGCGGGATCGGCGTTCTGGTGCTGGAAGTCCTGGTCTCGGTCATTGCCATCCTTGCGCCCCGTCTCGTCCCGCGAGGTCTAGAGGCTTATAGGCACCGGCACTTTGCGTTGGCGCAACGACGGGGCCGTTTAGGGCTGGCTTTCGCCCTCGGCGAGCAGGGACAAAGCCTCGCGGTCGCGCACGATGAGCTTCTGGCGGCCACCATCGACGAGCCCCTTTGCCTCCCAGGCGCTGATGATGCGCGAGACCGTGTGCAGCGTCGTGCCGGTCATTTCGGCGATGTCCTGGCGGGTGATCGGGAAATCGATGCGCACGCCGTTCGCCTCGCGCTTGCCGGCCTTGTCGACCAGCCGCAGCACGGCATGGGCGACCCGTCGTTCCACCGCTTCGGTCGCCATTTCGCGGATACGAGTATGGGCTTCCTGCAGGCGCTGGCCGATCGTCTGCATGGCGTTGACCGCCATGTTCGGGTTCTTTTCGACCAGCTCTTCCCAAAGGCTGTTGGGCCAGCACAAAACGAGGCTCTCGGCCGCCGCCACCGGCGTTCCGGGATAGTCGTCGCGCTGCAACGCCTTGGCGAAGCCGAAGATGTCGCCGGGATGCACGACGCGCACGATGATCTGCTGCCCGTCTGGCGTCACTTGCGTCACCTTCAGCCGCCCGTGCAGCAGCAGGTAGAACGCCGTCGCCGTCTGCCCCTGCTCGAACACGGCTTCGCCGACCGGCACAAGGCGTGCGATCGCCTGATCCAGCATATGGTCGAGATCGGCGTCGCTCATCCTGGCAAAGAGCGGCATGGCCCGCACAAGGCTGCGATCAAATCCGGCCAAGGCTTTGCTTTCCATCCATAAGGTCCGGCACCGACTATACGATAGAACCGGCTGGCCGCATCCGGCAATCGGTCGCAGCAGCAGCGCCCATAGCAGCGGCCACTACGTCCTCGTTGACCACGCCCAGTCTCGGGCCGAAGGAGGCCTTGCCGGCTATCTGATCGTCGATGGACCGCACGAGGACGACATCATGCATACCGGCCTCGCCTGCCCGCGAACCAGCCTCCACGAACCGGGGTCTTTTCGTCGCGATAACGCTTAATTGGCCGGGTGCGGCATATCGCCTAATTTGCGTCGCAACAAAGTTCTTTTGAAACAGGGGCGCCAAAAGCGTCACGAGGGGATCGTGATCACTATCCAAGACAGGAGATCCAAATGAATAGCCTCAAGACCATCGGTATTGCCGCAGCACTGACCCTTTTCGCCGCACCGGCTTTCGCCGCAAACTTCGAAGTGCATATGCTGAACAAGGGTTCCGACGGCAGCACCATGGTATTCGAGCCGGCCCTGACGAAAGTCGCCGTCGGCGACACCGTGACCTTCATCCCCACCGACAAGGGCCACAACGCCGAAACCATCAAGGACATGCTCCCCGAAGGCGCCGAGCCGTTCAAGGGCGCCATCAGCAAGGAAGTATCGGTGACGTTCACCGTTCCGGGCGTTTATGGCGTCAAGTGCACGCCGCATTTCGCGATGGGCATGGTGGCGCTGGTCGTGGTCGGCGACGATCTGAGCAATCTCGATGCAGCCAAGACGGCAAAGCTGCCCAAGAAGGCCAACGAGCGCTTGGAACCCCTGTTCGCCGAGCTCGGCAAGTAGAGAACCGTACGACGATCCGGCCCCGATAATTCTTGTGGGGCCGGCTTGCTACAGCCCGTTCATGAGCGCGCCGGCAACGATGCGCTCATGCATTTTCAAAATGCGCTGCTGACGGCGCGTGCCTTTGGCAGCCAGCACCCAGCGCGCCATTTCGGCAAGACGATCGCAGATTTCGGCGACCACGGCGGCGCTTTGCAGCGGGAACGCCGAAAGGGCCGCGGAAAGCATGATGTCGGCCAGCGCATCCACGTCGTCCGGCGCCAGCACCCCCATCGCCGTAGCGAGCCATTCGGCATCAACACTCGGGCGGGTGGAGAGGAACATGCTGGCGGCAAGGAAAGCGCCAATTTCCTGTTCGGCTTCATACCAGCGGTTACCGACCAGCCGGTCCATGACCGGGCGCACGCGCTGGTCGCGGCGCAGGCGTTCGCTGAGCACGGTGATCAGCCCGGCAATATCATCGTCATCAAAGAACACTGCTGGGGCGAGAGGCGAGAACGGCATGGCTTTGTTGGTCTTGAACGAGCGTGAACCTTAACAGCTGCGGCGATAAGCGAATTTGCGTTCGCGCAAATCGCATGCATCATCGATAGGCCTTCGCGCCCATCTTTGCGGATTTCAGCGATTGTTCCAGCTCTTCGCCGCCCTCATCGTCTTCGTGGCGCTGCATTCGGTGCCGGCGATCCCGGCCTTGCGGTCGCGACTCATCGGACTTTTTGGCCGGCGCCTCTACCTCATAGCCTATTCGCTGATCTCGCTTGCAACTCTCGCCTGGGTTTTTTACGCTGCCCTCCAGATCGACTTCATTGCGCTGTGGGACCCGCAGCCCTGGCAGGGTTGGGTAACGCTCATCCTGACGCCCATCGGCCTATTCTTCTTGCTGGCTGGCCTGTTCAGCCCCAACGCGCTGTCCATCTCGGTGCGACGCTCCGGCGCCAGCCAGGGCGGCATCGTCGCCATCACCCGCCATCCCGTGCTCTGGGGTTTCATGCTTTGGGCCGGCAGCCACATCGTGCCCAATGGCGATCTGCGCAGCCTTGTCCTCTTCGGTGCGCTGTTCCTCTTTGCTTTAGCCGGCATTCCGCTGACCGAGCGGCGCGCCCGCCGCCGGCTGCGCGATGATTGGCCGGCACTGGCTGCCAGCACCTCCATCCTGCCCTTCGCCGCCATCATTGCCGGCCGCGCCCGGGCAAGCATCGATTGGCCGATGGCCCTGTCGCTATTGCTGACCGTGCTTTTAGCCTTCTGGCTGCTATCCGGCGGCCATGCACTGCTCTTCAGTGCCGATCCCCTGGCTCTGGCGCTTGGCTGAAGCATAGACCTCCACCTATCCTTGATTGCTTCTCTTTCCTCTTCGCGAGTGCGTGAAGGAACCTTTGGCTTTTGGGCATGGTTTAGGTCTCGTCACGGAAAGCCGAGGGTTTTCCAGGGGGAGCGCCGGCTTCATGCCCACACGGATCGGCTACAAGAAACCCGCGCAGCGGGGAGCAGGCCATGGCGCAGGTCTTTAGCCCTCGCGCCAACCAGATCGTCTATTTCGTTCTTTACGGTGCGGTGGCGATCATCATCCTGGGGCCGGCCGCCTGGATCATCATCGACCGCTCGTTCTACGAAACCGGCCAGTTCCAGGCGCTGAACCAGCCCGTGCCATTCAGCCATGCGCACCATGTCGGCGAGGTCGGGCTGGACTGCCGCTATTGTCACCAAGGCGTCGAGACATCGGCCAGCGCCGGTCTGCCGGCCACCGAAATCTGCATGACCTGCCACTCGCAGATCTTTTCCGATGCGCCCGTGCTGGCGCCGGTGCGCCAGAGCCTTGCTAGTGGCGTGCCTCTCGTCTGGAACCGCGTCAATTCGTTGCCCGACTTCGTCTTCTTCAACCACGCCGTTCATGTGAACAACGGCGTCGGGTGCGTCACCTGCCACGGGCGGGTCGATCAGATGCCGCTGAGCTGGCAGGCCAAGCCGCTGACCATGGAATGGTGCCTCGGCTGCCACCGCGATCCAGGACCCAATCTCAGGCCGGAAAGCGCCGAGTTTTCGATGGATTGGCAGCCCGTCGGCGACCGCAAGAAGCTCGCCAGCGAACTCATGGCGCATTTCCATATCGACACCAGAACGATGACGGATTGCTATGTCTGTCACCGATAAGGATATGCGCGAGGAACTGGCCGCAGCCGAGCCCACGCGCTTCTGGCGCAGCCTCGAGGAACGCGCACGCACGCCGGCTTTCCGCCGCATGCTCGATGCCGAGTTCCCCGAGATCGCCGAGCGCTATGCCATGGCGACAGACCGGCGGACGGCGCTGAAACTTTTGGGCGCATCGCTGCTGATGGCCGGCATGGGCACGGCCAAGGCTGCCGAAGGCACTGCGCCCTATGTCGAGCAACCCGAAAATCTCGTGCCCGGCAAGCCGCAATTCTACGCCTCGACACTCAGCGAGCGCGGCTACGGCATGGGCGTGATCGTCGAGGCCCATGAGGGGCGCCCGACCAAGATCGAGGGCAATCCGAACCATCCGGCATCGCTGGGCGGTACCGACCCGATAATGCAGGCGGCGGCATTCTCGCTTTACGAACCGACCCGTTCCCGCACTGTCCTGAAGGGCAACGAGGTTGCGACCTGGGGCGCGTTCCAGGCGGAAATGGCGGCACTGCGCGAGCGGGCTTTGCCGCAGGGCGGCGCCGGCATCGGCGTGGTCGTCGGCCCCAATACCTCGCCGACGCTGCAGCGCCTCTTCAGCCAATTACAGCAGGCTATGCCGCAACTGCGCTTCTATCTCCACGATCCACTGGCCGGTACGCCGCGTCCCTACGCTATGCTGCCGCATTTCGATGTGGCTAAGGTCATAGTCTCGCTGGGCGCTGATTTCCTCGGAGAAGGACCAGGCCGGCTGGCCGCGGCGCGTGGGTTTGCCGACGGCCGCCGCGCACGCGCCAGCGGGCAACGCACGATGAGCCGGCTCTACTGCCTCGAATCCGTCGCTTCGCTCACCAGCGCCAAGGCCGACAGCCATCTTCTCGTGCGTCCGAGCGCCATGAACGAGACCGTCGCCCGGCTCGCCGCGGCCATTCAGTCGGGCACGGGGGACGACGCCTTTAGCACCGCCCTCGTCCGTGACGCGCGCGCTGCCGGCAATGGCGTGCTGTTCCTCGCTGGCGAGCGCGAGAGTGCGTTCGTGCATGCGACAGCGCAACGCCTCAACCAGCCGTCGGCGGGCATCACGCATACGCTGGTCGCGCCAGTCGCGACCGCCCCTGCCAATGCCGGCTCGCTCTACGATCTCGTTGCCGACATCGATGCGGGCACCATCACCAGCCTCTTCCTGCTCGATTGCGATCTCATGCATTCTGCGCCCGGCGATCTCGATATCGGCGCAGCGCTGGAGCGCGTGCCAGCCCTCTATCACCATGGCCTGCATGTCGATGAAACGGCGCGCAAGGCCGATTGGCACGTGCCGGCGACGCATGACCTCGAAAGCTGGGGCGACCTCCGAGCGTTTGACGGCACCGCCTCGATCGTGCAGCCACTGATCGCGCCGCTCTATCAAGGCCGCACCATTGCCGAAGTTCTAGCGGCGCTCACCGGCGATTTCATTTCATCGAGCCTCGAGCTCACGCGCGCCACCTGGGCCCAGCTCGACGATGCCGGCTGGCGTGAAGCGCTGAAACGCGGCGTGATCGCAGATACCGCGGCACCCGCCATTAGCCCGCCGCCGCTGGCCGAAACCGCCAGCCCGGTGCATGAAGCAGCGCAGATCGATGTGGTGCTGACGCCCGACCCGTTCCTCGATGGCGGCGCGCATGCGGCCAATCTTTTCCTCACCGAGCTGCCGCGGCCGCTCACCAAGCTGGTCTGGGGCAATGCCGCCGAAATGGCTCCCGCAACGGCGCAGACGCTGGGCGTTGCGACGGGCGATCTCGTCGAGATCGGTATCGACAAGCAGGTGCTGGCCCTGCCAGCCTTCATCTCACCCGGGCAGGCACCCGATACGGTCGTGGTGCCGCTCGGCTTCGGGCGCTGGACCGGCGAGGACAGCGATACGGTCGGCACCAATGCCTTTCCGCTGCGCCGTCGCGGCAACACGTGGCTGCTGGCCGGGGCCAGGGTAAAAAAGGGCGAGGGCAGCGGCCGCATCATCACCACGCAAGAGCATCACGCGATGGAAGGCCGCGACATCGTGCGCGATGTGCCGCTGGCCGCCATTGCCGACGAGGTGCCGTCAGCAAAAGAGCCGCCCTCGCTCTATCCACCCTACGAAATGCCCGAGGAAGCCTGGGGCATGAGCATCGACCTCACGGCCTGCATCGGCTGCAATGCCTGCGTTGCCGCCTGCCAGGCCGAGAACAACTCGCCGGTCGTCGGCCCCGACGAGATGGCACGTGGCCACGACATGCACTGGCTGCGCGTCGATCGCTATTATGCCGGCGAGCCGGAAGCGCCCGAGACGGTGTTCCAGCCGGTGCCGTGCATGCAGTGCGAGGATGCGCCCTGCGAGGTGGTGTGCCCGGTCAATGCCACCGTGCACACGCATGACGGGCTCAACGCGCAGGTCTACAATCGCTGCGTCGGTACGCGCTATTGCTCGCAGAACTGCCCCTACAAGGTCAGGCGCTTCAACTTCTTCCAGTACCAGGATTTCGACGAAGGCTCGCCGCTATCGCTGCTGATGAACCCCAATGTCAGCGTGCGCGAGCGCGGGGTCATGGAAAAGTGCACCTATTGCGTGCAGCGCATCTCGGCGGCCCGTATCCAGTCGGAGATTTCGGACCGGCCCATCGCCGACGGCGCAGCGCAGACCGCCTGCCAGCAGGCTTGCCCGACGCGAGCCATCACCTTCGGCAACATCAAGGACAAGCAGAGCGCGGTGGCGCGCGAAAAGACCGAGCCGCATTCCTATGCGCTGCTCGAAGAGCTCGGTACGCGCCCGCGCACCACTTATCTGGCACGCGTCACCAATCGTCCGGACGAGGACGAGAGCAATGGCTGAGGCGGTGCGCAGCGACGGCATCGATCCCGCCGTGCTCGCCGGCAACGAGAGCAATCGCGCCATCGCCGCCAAGATCGCCGCCATCCCGCTGGCGCCGAAACTGCCGCGCCGCTTCTGGTGGGGGTTTGCGGCATTCTTCACCGTCGGCCTGCTGTTCTTCGGCTGCGTCACCTGGCTGCTCGCGGCCGGCATCGGTACGATCGGGCTCAACATTCCTGCGGCCTGGGGCTTTCTCATCGTCAATACGGTCTGGTGGATCGGCATCGGCCATGCCGGTACGCTGATCTCTGCGGTGCTGCTGTTGATGCGGCAAAACTGGCGCAATTCCATCAATCGCTTTGCCGAAGCGATGACGCTGATGGCGGTGGCCCTGGCCGGCACCTTCCCCATATTGCACCTGGGGCGCCCGCAATATTTCTACTGGCTGCTGCCGCTGCCGGTTACGCACATGCCGTGGCCGAACTGGCGCAGCCCGCTGGTGTGGGATTTCTTTGCCATCGCCACCTACATCATCGTTTCGCTGCTGTTCTGGTTCATGGGTTTGGTGCCGGACCTGGCAATCCTGCGCGACCGCGCCAAGAGCCGTGCCAAGCAGAGGATATATGGCTTCTTCGCGCTCGGCTGGCGGGGCTCGGCCTATCATTGGCACCGCTACCAGATCGCCTATTACCTGCTCGCGGCGCTGGCGACGCCGCTCGTCGTTTCCGTCCATTCGGTGATTTCGCTCGATTTCACCAGCGCCATCATTCCGGGCTACCACTCGACGATCTTTCCGCCCTATTTCGTTGCCGGCGCGCTCTATTCCGGCTTTGCCATGGTGATCACCATCGCCGTGCCGCTGCGGCATTTCTTCGGGCTCGAAGATTTCATCACGCTTAAGCATCTCGACAATGCCGGCAAGGTCATGCTCGCCTCGGGTGCCGTCGTTGCCTACGGCTATCTCTGCGAAAGCTTCTTCGCCTGGTATTCGGGCGATCGGTTCGAGCGCTACATGATGTGGAACCGCATGTTCGGCGATTACGCCTGGACGTTCTGGTTCATGCTCGCCTGCAATGTCGGGACGCTGCAGCTTTTGTGGTTCAAGCGCGTACGCACCAGTCCGTGGCTGCTGTTCGTCCTGGCCCTCGTCATCAATACCGGCATGTGGGTCGAGCGCTACGTCATCGTGGTGACGAGCCTCACGCGCGATTTCCTGCCGTCGAGCTGGCAGAACGTGCTGCCGACCTGGGTCGATTTCGGCATCCTGTTCGGCTCGCTCGGACTGTTTTTCGCCATGATGTTCCTGTTCGTGCGGCTGCTGCCGCTGATGACCATTTTCGAAGTGCAGGAACTGAAGCATGAACTCAAGGAGGCGCAATGAAGCCCTCCGAGACGGAAAGACATGGGCTGATCGCTGCTTTCGCGACACCCGAGGCGCTGATGAAAGCGGCTGGGCGCGCACGCGAACGGGGTTTCACCCGCCTCGATGCCTTTACGCCCTATCCGGTGGAGGGGCTCGTCGAAAAGCTCGGCGGCGGCACTTCGCGCCTGCCGGTCTATACGTTCATCGGCGGCGCTATCGGGTTTTTCGGCATCCTGGCGCTGCAGTTCTATTCGGTGCTCATCGCCTATCCGGTCGATGTCGGCGACCGGCCCCTTGCGTCGTGGCCGGCATTTCTCGTGCCGGGCTTTGAATGCACGATCCTGGGCGCCGCCTTCACGGCGTTTTTCGGCATGCTGGGAGGCAATCGGCTGCCGCGTCTCTACCATCCCGTGTTCAACGCCAAAAGCTTCAGCTTTGCCGGCGGTGATCGCTTCTACCTGCTGATCGCCGCCGAAGACCCGCATTACGACCGCACGAAACTCAGGCGCATGCTGCAGCGGCTCGATGCACTGGCGATCGAGGAGGTGGCGCAATGAAGCGCCTCGCGCTCCTCGGCATCGCCCTGCTGCTTTGCGGCTGCGAGCAGAAGATGACGGAAATGCCGCGCGTCGATCCACTCGAGACGAGCCCGCTCTTTGCCGATGGCGCGGGCGCTCGCGTGCCAGTGGCGGGCACAATTGCGGCCGACGCCGATACCGGACCGCAACCGGCCGCGCTGCCGGCAGCGCTCGATCTCGATCTCATGCAGCGCGGACAGCAGCGCTTCAACATCTTCTGCTCGCCCTGCCACGACTATACCGGCCACGGCAACGGGCGTGTCGTGCAGCGCGGCTTTCCGCAGCCCCCGGATTTCCATTCCGCCCGGCTCGTCGCGGCCCCCGACAGCCACTTTTTCGACGTCATCACCCATGGCTATGGCGCCATGTTCTCCTATGCTTCGCGGGTGCCGGTTTCCGACCGCTGGGCCATCATCGCCTATATCCGTGCGCTGCAATATTCCGAACAGGTCCCGGCGGGCGACCTGACGCCGGACCTCAAGGCAAAACTGGCGGAGGCGGCGCCATGACCTGGAGCCGCCTGCCGCTGGGGATAGCTGCGCTTGGCATCATCGGTTGCACTATCGGACTGGTGCTGGCGCCGGTGGAACTGGCGCGCGCCTGGCTGGTGGCGACGACGACGCTGATGGGCCTGCCGCTCGGCGCCATGGTGCTGCTGATGCTGTTCGTGCTCACCGGCGGGCGCTGGGGCGCCGCGGCGCGACCAGCGCTCACCGCCATGGCAATGACGCTGCCGGCCATGCTGCTGCTCTTCCTACCGCTGCTCGGCGCCATTCCGGCTTTGCTGCCCTTCCTTGCCGCATCGCCCGATACGCTGCCCGAGCGGGTTGTGGGCAAGCTCGCCTATCTCGCGCCGGGATGGATCGTGTTGCGCACGCTCGTCGTCTTCGCGCTATGGCTCGTCTCGGCCTTACTGCTCGGTCTGATGCCGTGGCGTATGCGCATCACCGAGAAAACAGGCGCCGTGATCGGCCTTGCGCTTTATGCGCTGGCGCTGACGGTCTTCACGACCGACTGGATGCAGGCTTTGGAGCCGGAATTCTCCTCGACCATCTACGCCATGATGGTTGCAGGCACGCAAATCCTCGGCGCGCTGGCGGCCGGCGTTGTCATGCTCAGGGGCACCGGACGGTTGGCATCGTCCGGTGGCGAGCCCGAAGCACCGCTCGGCGACGATCTCGGCCGGTTGCTGATCTCCGGCATCCTCGGCTTCGTCTATCTCGCCTATATGCAATGGCTGATCATCTGGATCGGCGACCTGCCGCCGGAAGCCGCCTGGTATCTGGCGCGCGATGCCTGGCCCTGGCCTGTCGCCTTCTGGGTCATGCTCCTGGCTTACGCGGTCGTGCCGTTCCTCGCGCTATTGCTTGGCTCGGTGCGCAGGGATCCGAAACGGCTAACAGCGGTCACCACCGTCATGCTGGTCGGCTATGCGGCCGAGGCAGTCTGGCGCGTGGCGCCGGCCTTTAACCCAAATGGCACCTACCTGCTGTTGATGGCTGCCGCTTTCGCCGCCACAGGTGGACTTTTCGTGATGGCGCTCGATTGGCAATGGCGGCACGGCCTTGTCGCAGCGGAGGCGCGCCATGTCCGGTGAAAGCCTGCACCCCGCCGACGAACCGCATGAACAGCGTGACGTGCATCGGCGGACGTTGTTCATCTTTGCCGTATGCTTTGCCGGCTTCATCGCCGTTTCGGTGGCAGTGCTCTGGTTCACGTTCGGCCAACGCGAGGGTGGCTTTGCCGCCGCACAACCGCGCATGCAGGTGCCGGCAAACGGTGAGTTGGGTCAGCGACAACAGCTTGCCGAATACCTTGCGTCGCAACGGGCTTTTCTTGCGAGGCTCGCCTGGACCGATGCCAGCCATGTCCACGCCAAGGTGCCGATCGCTGACGCCATGCTTCTTCTCGCCGCCAAGGGCGCAAACCGCCCGCAGCCGGGAGCAGCGCCATGAGGTCCGCGCTCGTTCTCGCCCTGCTGCTCTGCGCCAGTCCTGCTCTGGCGGCGGTCGAGCAGCCGGATTTTTCGCCCAAGCCTGGGCAACAGATCACGCTCGGGACCACACTCACCGACGAAACGGGCCAGCAAAAGACGTTGGGCGATTTCCTCGACAAGCGTCCGGCCGTCGTCGTCTTCGGCTATCACGATTGCCCCAATCTCTGCGGTGTCGAACAGCAGCTCGTCGCCAAGGACCTTGGCGGAACGGGCCTTGCTCCCGATGGCTACGAACCGCTGTTCATCACGCTGGCGCCGGAGGAAGGCCCGTCCGACGCCAAAGGGGCCAAGCAGCGTCTGGCCGATGCGGTGGGCAAAGCCAGCGCGGCGCCCTGGCACTTCCTTTCCGGCCCGGAAGTTGCGGCGCTGGGCGAGGAATTCGGCATCACGGCAATCGAGCGCGAGCGCATAAAGCAGTACGTGCATCCCGTCGCCGTCTTCACCCTCACGCCGGAGGGGCGCATCTCGCATGTCCTGCCGGGGCTGGATGTAACCCCCAACGACATGCGCCTGGCACTGGTCGAAGCCTCGGCCGGCAAGCTCGGCACGGTCATCGACAAGATCGTGCTGTTCTGCGCCGGCTATGACGCAACGACGGGGCGCTACTCCTCGCTCATCATGTCGATCCTCAGGATCGTCAGCGTGGCCGGCCTCGCTTTGGCGCTTGGCGCCCTCGTACTTCTCGGAAGGGGTCGTAAATGGGGAACATAGCCTTCCATCCCCTCGAGGCCTCGACACTCGCGCCGCAAGTCGACCTGCTGTTCTATACGCTGCTCGCCTTTTCCTTTGCGCTCGGCACGTTCCTCGTCTTCCTGGTCGTACGCTATTCCGTGCTTTATCGCGCCGGTTCGGGCGCCGATCGCACGGGGCCGCGTGGCCGCCATATCGTCATCGAGGTCGCCTGGACATCGGCCTCGGCGCTGATCGCGCTCGGCATCTTCATCTGGGGCGCATCGCTCTTTCTCGAACGCGACAATCCGCCGGCCGGCGCCATCGAGATCCAGGGCTTCGGCAAGCAGTGGATGTGGAAGTTCGAGCACGACAACGGCCGCCGCGAGATCAATGAATTGCACGTGCCGGCCGGCAAGCCCGTGATCGTCAAACTGGGCTCGGAAGACGTCATCCATTCCCTGTTCATCCCGGCATTCCGCGTGAAGCAGGATGCGGTTCCCGGCATGGCTACCAGCCTCTGGTTCGAGGCAACGAAACCGGGCACTTACGATCTTTTTTGCGCCGAATATTGCGGTACCGAGCACTCGCGCATGCGGGGCCACGTCACCGTCATGACCGACCAGGATTTCGCGGCCTGGCTGGCTGCCAGTCCATCGACGCAAACCCTCGCCGAAGAGGGCGCGGCGCTCTTTCGCTCCTATGGTTGCTCGGGTTGCCACGGCCCGGGCGGCACTGTCCGCGCGCCGCGGCTCGAAGGGGTTTTCGGCCATCCGGTGGCGCTCGCCGACCGGCGCACCGTCATGGCCGACGAGGCCTATATCCGCGATTCCATCCTCAATCCCACCAAGGACGTTGCCGCCGGCTACGATCCGATCATGCCGAGCTTCAAGGACCTGATTGAGGAGGACGACCTGATGCGCCTCGTTGCCTACGTGAAATCGCTCGGCACTGCCGGAAAGGCCAGCCCATGACCGTCGCAGCTTCTTCCGCACCGAGCTATTTCGCCGAAGGCGCCGGCATCCGCGCCTGGCTGACGACGACCGACCACAAGCGCATTGCCTGGCTCTATCTCGTCTCGCTCACCGCCTTCTTCTTCATCGGCGGCGCGGCGGCAACGCTGATCCGGATCGAACTCGTAACGCCTGCCGGCGATCTCGTTTCCGACGATACCTACAACAAGCTCTTCACCGTCCATGGCATCATCATGGTGTGGTTCTTCCTCGTGCCGTCGATCCCGGCGACGCTCGGCAACTTTCTGCTGCCGCTGATGCTGGGCGCGCGCGACCTCGCTTTTCCCCGTCTCAACCTCGCCAGCTGGTACGTCTTCATCTTCGGGAGCTTCTTTACGCTCTACGCAGTGATCGCGGGCGGCGTCGATACGGGCTGGACCTTCTATACGCCGCTCTCCTCGATGTTCTCGAATACCCATGTGAGCGCAGCAGCAGCCGGCGTCTTCATCGTCGGCTTTTCGACGATCATGACCGGCATCAACTTCATCGTCACCGTGCACAAGCTGCGCGCCCCGGGCCAGACCTGGTTCCGGCTGCCGATCTTCGTCTGGACGCTCTATGCGACGAGCCTCGTCATGGTGCTGGCAACGCCGGTGCTCGCCGCAACGCTCCTGCTCATCATCCTCGATCGGCTGTTCGGTATCGGCATCTTCGATCCGGCCCAAGGCGGCGATCCGATCCTCTTCCAGCACCTTTTCTGGTTCTACTCCCACCCGGCGGTCTACATCATGATCCTACCGGGCATGGGAGTGGTGTCAGAGGTCATTCCGTGCTTCGCCCGCCGTCCGCTCTTCGGCTACAAGGCGGTAGCGCTGGCCAGCATGGCAATCGCGCTTCTCGGCTTCCTCGTCTGGGGCCACCACATGTTCGTTTCCGGCCAATCGAGCTTTGCCGGCGTGGTGTTCTCGTTCCTCAGCTTCTGCATCGCCGTGCCCTCGGCCATCAAGGTGTTCAACTGGACGCTGACCTTGAGGAAGGGCACGATCAGCTTCGAAACGCCGATGCTCTACGCCCTGTTCTTTCTGGGGCTCTTCACCTTCGGCGGTTTCGGCGGACTGTTCCTCGCCGCACTCGCCGTCGACGTGCACCTCACGGATACCTATTTCGTCGTCGCGCATTTCCACTACATCATGGTCGGCGGCATGGTGACGGCCTATATGGCGGGCTTGCATTTCTGGTGGCCCAAGATCACCGGCCGCATGTTCTCGGAAACCTGGGGACGCATAGCAGCCGTCACCTCGTTCCTCGGTTTCAACCTCACCTTCTTTCCGCAATATGTGCTGGGCTTTCTCGGCATGCCCCGGCGCTATCACACCTATCCGGCCGAGTTCGCCTTCTGGCATATCCTTTCCAGCGCCGGGGCCGTCGTCCTCGCCATCGGCTACCTGCTGCCGCTCTTTTACCTCGGCTGGTCGCTGTTCAGGGGCCCGCGCGCACCCGCAAATCCCTGGAATGCGACGGGCCTCGAATGGCAGACCAGTTCACCGCCGCCCAAGCACAATTTCGATACGCCGCCCGAGGTCACCGGCCCGCCCTATGCCTATGGCCCGCCGGTCGAGGGCGAACGGGGAGCGCCGGAATGAGCCGGGAAAGCGCACATCAGGGCGAAGGCACCGGCGTGCAAGCAACCGGCGAATTCGGCGTCTTCATTTTCCTCGGTTCCGAAGCACTGCTTTTCGGCGGCCTCATCCTCACCTATGTCGTCGCCCGCCTGCACCACCACGAAGCCTTCGTTGCTGGCTCGGCCGAACTCTCGCTGGTGACCGGCACGGCCAATACGGCGATCCTGTTGACGAGTAGCTTCGCCATCGCCCTGGCAACCATCTGGAGCGAAGAGGGCAAGGACAATCGCGCGCGGCTGGCGCTCGCCGTCACCGCGGCACTCGGCCTGCTGTTCCTGTGCGTCAAGGCTTACGAATATTACGACGAGGCACAGCGCCATGTGCTGCCGGTGCTCGGCCTGCCCTTCAACTATTCAGGTCCCGATCCGCAGCACGCGCGATTGTTCTTCGATGCCTATCTGGCGCTGACCGGCACGCATGGCCTGCACGTCCTTACCGGCATCGGCCTTGTCCTGACGCTGACCCTCGGCTGGAAACGACTGGGACGTCCGGCGCATTGGCTGAAGCTCGGCGCGCTCTACTGGCACTTCATCGACGTGATCTGGGTGTTCCTCTTCCCCATCCTCTACATGGTGCGCTGAATGACCATCCGCGAAGCGAGCCTCACTTACATCGCGCTGATGGTCCTGCTGGCCATCACGGTCGGCTCGACCTTCCTGAGCCTCGGGCCCGGCAGCGGTCTCATCAATTTCGGAGTGGCGCTGGCCAAGGCAACATTGATCGGCCTGATCTTCATGCATTTGCGCCGCAGTGGCCTGCTCATCTCGCTGACCGTCGCGGCGATCCTGTTCTGGCTGACGATCCTTTTCGGATTGGCGCTGATCGACTTCGTCAGCTGCTAGAAAGAAGCCGGCGAAACGTGCCGCCGGCTTCAGTCCTACTTCGTTGCATCCTTGGGCAGTGCATAGGCGACGAGATAGTCGCCCACCGGTGTCTGCATGAAGTGATGCCCGCCGGCAAAGATCGCCACCACCTGCTGGCCGTCGACGTCGAACGTCATCGGATTGGCCTGGCCGCCGGCAGGAAGCGATGCCGACCACTTGACCTCGCCGGTCTTGATGTCGATCGCCCGCAACAGGTTATCGGTCGTTGCGGCAATGAAGATGAGGCCGCCCTTGGTCAGCACTGCGCCACCATTGTTCGGTGTGCCGATGCGGATGGGCAAGAAGCTCGGCAGGCCGAACGGGCCATTGGCGCGCGCATCGCCGAACGGATGATCCCAGAGCGTCTTGCCGGTCTTGAGATCGATGGCCCGGATACCGCCATAGGGCGGCTTCTTGCACATGAGGCCGGTGGCCGGCAGCTTCCAGCCGGGATTGATGTCGACGGCCCACGGAGCTCCGGTCTGCACGGCACCTTCGCCTTCGCCGGTATTGGGGCCACCGAGCGCATCGATCGGCCGCCAGCCGCGCTTGTCGGCCTCCTCGCGCGGAATGAGATGGTCGTAATTCACCATGTCGTTGTAGTTGACGACGAGGATGCCGTTATCGGGGTCGACGGCGACGCTGCCCCAGTCCGAACCGCCATTGTAGCTCGGATATTCGAGGAACGGCTTGTCGGCCGACGGCGGTGTATAGGGGCCCTGGTAGTTTGCCTGCCGGTAGAGGATGCGGCACCAGAGCTGGTCGAGCGGGGTGGCGCCCCACATGTCCGATTCCCTGACGTCGGGCATCACGACATTGGCGTAGCCGGAGAACGGCTGCGTCGGCGAGAGCTTTTCCGGCTCGACCCCGCCCGTCGGCACCTTGCGCTCCTCGACCGGCGTCAGCGGCTCGCCCGTGCGGCGGTCGAGCACGTAGATCTGGCCCTGCTTGGAGGCAAGGACCAGAGCCGGCACATTGCCCTTGTCGGTGGGGAAGTCGACCAGTGTCGGCTGCGAACCGAGATCGTAGTCCCAGACGTCGTAATGCACGGTCTGGAAGTGCCAGACCGGCTTGCCGGTGGTGACATCCACGGCAACGACCGACGACGAGAACTCGTTCTCGTAATCCTTGCGGTTGCCGCCGAAATAGTCGACCGAGGAATTGCCAAGCGGCAGGTAGACGAGGCCGAGTGCATCGTCGCCGGCAGCGGCAGTCCACATGTTGGGCGTGCCGCGCGTATAGGTCTCGCCCGGAGCCGGCGCGCCAGTCTCATCGGGCCGGCCCATGTCCCAGGCCCAGAGCAGCTTGCCGGAAACGGCATCATAACCGCGCACGACGCCGGAAGGTGCGTCTTCGGCCTGCCCGTCCTGCACCTGCGCGCCGGTCACGACGACATTGCGCACGATGGCCGGCGGAGCCGTCACCGAATACCACCCCGGAACGGTATGGCCGATGCCTTCGAGCAGGTTGACCTCGCCATGCTTGCCGAAATCCTCGCAGGGTTTGCCGTCTTCGGCATCGACCGCGATCAGCCTGCCGTCGAGCGTTCCTTCGATAATGCGGGCCGCGCAAGCGCTGTCCGGGGCTGCCGAGGCGTTCTTGTAGTAGGATACGCCGCGGCAACTGGCACCGTAGGGGATCGAGTCCGTGGAAATCTTCGGATCGTAACGCCAGATTTCCTTGCCGGTCGCCGCATCGACGGCGAGAACGATATTGGTAGCCGAGCAGAGATAGAGCGTGTCACCGACCTTGATCGGCGTCGTTTCCGGGGAATACTTGTCCTTGGTCTTTTTGGTTGGCATGTCGCCGGTCTCGTAGGTCCAGACTTCCTTGAGCTTGCCGACATTGTCGGGCGTGATCTGGTCGAGGCTGGAATAACGTGTCGACAATTGCGTGCCGCCATAAGCTGGCCAGTCTGCAGCAGCCGCTTCCGGTTGTTGCGGATAGTTAGCATTGGCCGGTGCAGGCGCTGCGGCCTGCTGCGCCGGGGCTGCGGGTTGTTGGGCCGGCACTGCCGGAGCCTCAGGCTGCGGATTTGCTGGAGCAGGCGGCGTTGGGGTTACGGCAGGCGGTGTCTGCGCGAGAGCCGGATTATGCTGGGCGAGCGTCGGCAACAAGGCCATGGCGCCGATCGCCAGGACGGCCAGGCCAGCCGCTGCCGTGCCCGTACGGCGCCAGCGCAAGGGCTGCGGATCGCGGCGTCGCAATACCGGGATGGTCAAAAGGATGAGGATGAGCAGGATCGTCGGCCCGACCAGGCGCGGCACCTGCGCCCAGCCATCGAACCCAGCTTCCCACAACGCCCAGACGAGGGTGAAAAGCCAGGTGATGGCATAAACGAGAACCGCCGAGCGCCGTCCCATGAAGAGCAGCACGCCACTTGCCGTAACGCCAATGCCGGCGATCGCGTAGTACCAGGAGCCGCCCAGCGCGATGAGCCAGACGCCCCCCGCAAGCAACAACAGGCCAATGATGACAAGAACCACGGCAAGAACCATGCTTGCCCAGAAACCAAAGCCGCGCTCGACGCGGCGCACAGCATCGCCCGTCATTCCAACCTCCTGCGAAGTGATCTAGGGAAGTGGAATTCGACGGTATGATCTTCGTTCCTGAACGATCAAAGCATGTCGTAAGACGATATATTTTATTGCGGGAAGTTAGCCATCGTGCAGCTCAGCGCTGCCTGATGGCACCGCTCCTTCGGTCTCTTTATTGAGGAAAATGGCGCGCCCGAAGAGATTCGAACTCCTGACCCCCAGATTCGTAGTCTGGTGCTCTATCCAGCTGAGCTACGGGCGCGCAGGGCCGGGTTAGGTTCCGGCCGGAGGGCACTACCCTGATGGGGAGCGCCGAAGCGGCCCTTCCCATACATGGGCTGCTGTCGCATTGCAAGCGGGAGCGAGGGCTTTCTGTCGGTTGTCCCTCAGGTGAGCCTTGTCGATGCCGGCAGCACGATATCGAAGCGCGCGCCCGTGGGCGGATCGGCAAAACTGAGCTTGCCGCCATGCGCCTCGACCAGTTCGCGCGCAATGGCAAGGCCAAGGCCGGTGCCGCCGGCGCGGGCCGAACCTTCGAAGGCAACGAAGAGGTTTTCGCGGGCACGCGGGGGCAGGCCCAGGCCGTTGTCCGCAATGGAAAAGCAGAGCCCGTCCTCGATCTCGGCAAAGCTCGCGGTGATTTGCGGCGAAGCGACACGGCTGCCCGCCGCCTCGAGTGCCTCACGAGCGTTCTTCATGAGGTTGAGGAAGACGCGGGCAAGCTGGTCAGCATCGACATTGAGGGTCAAGGCATCGGGCACTTCGTTGACGAAGGCGACGTCGGGGTGCCCGGCAAGGCCGGCATCGAAAGCCGCCTCCTCGATGAGGGCGCGCATGTCGACCGGCTGCGGACGCGGCGGGGTGGCGCTCTCGCGGCCGTAATCGAGCACGGACTGGGCAAAGCCGATGGCCTTGTCGAGCGTCGTCACCAGACGCGGCGCCAGCCGCTGCACTTTCGGATCGTCGAGCGTTGCCACCTGGTCGGAAAGCAATTGCGCCGAACTCAGCGTGTTCCGCAAATCGTGGTTGATCTTGGCCACGGCCAGACCAAGATCGGCGAGGTGGCGGCGCTGGCGCAACATGGTGAAAAGATCGGTCTGCATGGCCGCCAGTTCGCGCTCGGCAATGCCGATCTCGTCGTCGCGCGCTTCCGGCCGGATGATGAGATTGGCATTCTCCGGTGCCTCGCGATAGGCCATCATGTTGGCGGTGATGCGCCGGATCGGGAAGATGAAGGTGCGGCTGGCGAAGAAATAGAGCACGAGCGAAGTGAGGCCGGCGATCACCAGCGACACCAGGAAGATGTTGCGCGAATAGATCAGCAGTTCATTGCGCAAAGGCGCCTCGGGCATCAGCACCTCGACGACGCCTTCCTCGCTGCCATCGCTGTTGCCGATGATGCGCAGCGTGCGGCCATTGCCGGCGAACAGCGTTTCCAGCGCTCCGAAAATCTGCGTCACGGGATCACGCAGGCGCATGTCGGCGGCCACTGCCTCGCGCGGCATGGGCGAATCCTGCAGCGCGATCAGCTGGCTTTGGCCGTTGCGCCTGAAGACGATGGCCTGGGCACCCGCGGAATAGAGCAGCCGGTCGGTCAGCGCCCGCGGCAGCGACATCACGTCCGGCACGGCATCGAGCACGCGGGCAGCAACGATGCCGACGCGCAGCCGGTCATCGAGCCAGCTGGTGCGGTAATTGGCGAGCGATGGCAGGTAGACGACAACCTCGACGGCCAGGATCACCACGACGATGATCGTGATGAGCTTGACCGATAGGCCGGAAAACGGACCCGGCATTGCGCGCGGTTCGGCTGCCATTTCAAGTCATTATAGGATGCGGCCCGGCAAGGGCAACCAGCGCGCGATGCCGCCCCTCACCTTCTTTGCAGGGCGACCCTCCACAGCCCTCGCTGCCAGTAGCGGCACAATTTCGGCGAGACTTCCTGCCGGCGGAGCAAAGTTCGCGAGTTGCCCGATAGCGAGGCGGTTGGCGACGGCGAGTGAGAAAAGCGCGGCAAGTTCGGCTATGTCCCGCCCGACCAGGGTGGCACCGACTATCGTGTCACCACTGTCGAGAATCAGCCGGGCGTTGCCGGAAAGCGCGGCAGCGCGCGCCGCATCGACCTCGTCGAAGCTGCAGCGCACGACGCGATAATTCTGCTTGAGACGGGCACGCGCCATAGGCTCGGTCAACCCAAGCTGGGCGATCATCGGGTCGGTACCGACAGAGCGCGGCACGAATTCCGGCGGCAGGCGCCGACGCCCGCCCTGCGCATTTTCAACCACGACCTCGGCGGCCAGTTCAATGCCGCTCGCATGCGGCATGCCGGCGGCTGCTCCGATGGCGAAGATCGCCCGATTGCCGGTCCTGAGGCCAGGCCCGACGACCAATTGCCCGCCCTTGTCCTGGCGCAATCCAGCCTTGTCGATATCGAGCGCCGAAATATCGACGACGCTGCCGGCCGCGACGAGGATGTGGGAAATATCGAGCCTGGCTTCGCCGCCGGGTTCATCGAGGATCACGCCGATGCCCTGCCCGCGCTTCTGGATGGCGGAAATCGCCGTCTGCTCCCGGATATCGATGCCTTCTTCGCGCAATTGCCCGAGGAGGATCGCGACGAATTCCGGATCGTGGTCGTGGAGGGCCCTGGCGGCTTCGACTACGGTCACCGCCGACCCCAGTCGTTTATAGGCCTGGGCGATTGCAAGCCCGGTCGCACCGGCCCCAATGACCAGCAGGTGACTGAGCTTACGGGTGTTGCCGCCGATAGTGCGTGCAGTGAAGAACGGCACCTGCCGGAGCCCGGCAATATCCGGGACGATCGGCTCGGGATCGGGCGCCAGCACGAAGGCGCCGGCCTTGATGATGCGCTCGCCGGCCGTGAAGGTGCGGCGATCGGTGAAACGGCCGGCTTCGGAAACGACCTCGATCCCCAGGGCGGCACAACGTTCTTCGGCATCGTCGCGCTGCATGTCCCTGGTGAGCGCCACCATACGATTGTGCAGGGTACGGAGGCTGACCTTGGGTTCGACCGCCGCAAGCCCGAAATCGCCGGCCGCCCGCAGCAGTTGCGCCCTCGTGCCAGCCGCCGACAGCATGGCTGCCGGCACCCTGTCGGCGAGGCGCCCGGCGCTGCCGAGGGGCCCCGGCTCGACCACAACGACCGTCATGCCGCGGGTGACGGCACGCCGCGCCACTGCAAGGCCGGCATGGCCGCCGCCAATGACGCAGAGGTCGGGTCTCGAAACGTCTGTCATGAATTCCCTTGAACCGCCGGACGGCGTCCGTACAACCGGCTTGGGCTTTACCACGAACGCGGCGCGCGCGACACCCGGGCCGGATGCCAATCCTCGGCAAATAGAAGGTGTGCCGAAAAGCCGTTTTGCGGACGTGCCTCGCGTTGACTTGGCTTTGAGATTTCCCTATAAGCCCGGCCAACCTGTCGCCTGCCCGTTTTGGTGCAGCGCGGCGCCCTTCTTGCGCAGCTAGGAACAGAGGAACCGCGCCCGGCGTGGTTTGATTTCATGAAACGTACTTACCAGCCGAGCAAGCTCGTGCGGAAGCGCCGCCACGGTTTTCGGGCTCGCATGGCCACCAAGAATGGCCGCAAGATCCTGAACCTGCGCCGCGCTGAAGGCCGCAAGAAGCTGTCGGCCTGAACATGACGGGGCCGGAAGCGGCCGAAACGCATGTTGCCGCAGCGCCATTGCGCCGGCTGAATAAACGCTCCCAGTTCCTGCGAGCCGCCCGGGGCAATCGTGCCGGGCGGCGTGCGTTTGCGTTGCAGGTCGTCGCCAGCGGCGAGCCCACGCCCGGTATCGGCTTCACCGTCACCAAGAAGATCGGCAATGCGCCCGAGCGCAACCGCATCAAGCGCCGCCTGCGCGCATTGGCAGCAGCCTCGGCGCGTGACTTTAGGGCCGGGCATGACTATGTGCTGCTGGGACGGCGCGAAGCGCTCGGCGAATCCTTTGCAGTCATGCTCGCCGACCTCAACGCCCTCGTCGGCAAGGTGCATGCCGAGAAATCCAGTCAAAATCAGGCCGCCGGCGGCCTTCGGAAATCGAGACAATGAGCGAAAACAATCGCAACATCATCCTCGCCATCGTTCTCAGCGTCGTCGTGCTGTTCGGCTGGCAATATTTCGTTTCCGGGCCGCAGATGGAACGGGCACAGCGCCAGACCGAAATCGCCGCGCAACAGCAACAGGCCCAGCAAGCAGGTCAGGACGGCAGCCTCGCCCATCCCAATGCGGCGGCAGGCGCGTCCAGCGCCGCTACGCCCGGCGCCGCCGCGCCCGATAGCGCAACGGCCCAGACCTTCGAAGATCGCGCCACCGCCATCGCCGCCAGCCAGCGCGTCAAGATCGATACCCACGACCTGGCCGGCTCGATCAACCTGACCGGCGCGCGGCTCGATGATCTCGAACTCAAGAATTATCGCGAGACGGTCGATCCCAAGAGCCCGATCATCGCGCTGCTCAATCCGGCCGGCGTTGCCGGCGCCTATTTCGTCGAACAGGGGTGGGTGCCGCAGCCCGGCGCCACCGTGAAAGTGCCCGACGCGCAGACGGTGTGGACGCTCGATGGCGATGCCAATGCGACGCTTACCGAGACGACGCCGGTAACGCTCAGCTGGGACAACGGCGAAGGCCTCACCTTCAAGCGCACGTTCGCGGTCGACGAGCATTATCTCTTCACCGTCACGCAGTCGGTAGAAAACCACGGCGCGGCGGCGGTTACGCTCTTTCCCTATGCCCGCGTTGCCCGCCACGGCACGCCGCAGGTGCAGAACTTCTTCATCCAGCACGAGGGGCCTTATGGCGTCCTCGGCTCGAACAACCTGATCTCCAAGAAATACGGCGACCTGCAGCACGACCAGCAGATCGATGCGAAATCGACCGGCGGCTGGCTCGGTTTCACCGACAAGTATTGGGCGGCGCTCGTCATGCCCGACCCGGCAACGCCGATCAGCGCGCGCTTCTCGTGGACCAAGCCGGGCAATCTCGACATCTACCAGACGAGCTTCGTCGACCAGGCGCCGGAAACCATCGCGCCGGGCGCCACCGCCACGGACAAGAGCTATGTCTTTGCCGGCGCCAAGGAAGAGGCGGTGATCGCCCACTACGAGAGCACCTACAAGTTCGACCGGCTGGAACTGATGATCGACTGGGGCTGGTTCCAGATCATCACCAAGCCGATGTTCTATGTGCTGCGCTTCCTTTACGACGTCATCGGCAATTTCGGCCTCGCCATCATGGCGCTGACCATCCTGGTCAAGGCGATCTTCTTCCCGCTCGCCAACCGGTCCTATGCGTCCATGGCCGCCATGCGCCGCGTGCAGCCGGAAATGAAGGCCATCCAGGAGCGCCATAAGGACGACCGCGCTGCCCAGCAGCAGGCGATGATGGAGCTTTACAAGAAGGAAAAGATCAATCCGATCGCCGGCTGCTGGCCGATCCTGATCCAGATCCCGGTCTTTTATTCCCTCTATACCGTTATCTTCATCAGCCTCGAAATGCGGCATGCGCCGTTCTTCGGCTGGATCCGCGACCTCGCAGCGCCCGATCCCACCAACATCTTCACGCTCTTCGGCCTCATCCCGTGGGATCCGACAGCGTTGCCGGTGGTGGGCCACTTCCTGGCGCTCGGCATCTGGCCGGTCATCATGGGCATCACCATGTGGCTGCAGATGAAGCTCAATCCGCCGCCGCCGGATCCGACGCAGGCGATGATCTTCAACTGGATGCCGGTGATCTTCACCTTCATGCTCGGCACGTTCCCGGCCGGCCTCGTGATCTACTGGGCCTGGAACAACACGCTGTCGGTCATCCAGCAGTCGATCATCATGAAGCGCAACGGCGCCGACGTGAACCTGTTCGGCAACATTGCCGCGACCTTCAAGCGCAAGCCCAAGCCAGCCGACACGAAGAGCTGATCTTGGCCGGAACCGAATATTCTCCGGCAGAAATCGAGGCCGGGCGACTGCTGTTCGCCCGGCCTTTCGTCTTCGTCAAAGGGTGCGTCCGCATCGCCGACCTGCCGCCGATGGATCGCCTCGAGATCGCCTTTGCCGGCCGTTCCAATGTCGGCAAGTCATCGCTGATCAACGCCCTTGCCGGCACGTCGGCGCTGGCGCGCACCTCCAATACGCCGGGGCGCACGCAGGAACTCAACATCTTCGAATCGACCGACAAGCCGCTCAGGATCGTCGACATGCCTGGCTACGGCTTTGCCCAGGCGCCGCGCGAAAAGGTAGCCGCCTGGACGCGGCTCATCCATTCCTACCTCACCGGCCGGGCAACGCTCCGGCGGGTCTATGTGCTCATCGATGCGCGGCACGGCCCCAAGGCCCACGACCTGACGGTGATGAACGAACTCGACAAGGCGGCGGTGAGCTACCAGGTCGTTCTTACCAAGGCCGACAAGCTGCTGGCGCGCGACTTGGAAAAGACGATCGCCTTGACGCGCGCCGCCATCGCCAAGCGACCGGCAGCGCACCCGGAGATCGTCGTTACGTCGTCGCAGAAGAATACGGGCCTCGAAACGCTGCGCGCCGAAATCGCGGCGCTACTGGAGCAGTAGCCCGGTCCTAATTTCCCTTGATGGCGTTCCAGCGGTTCTGCTGGGTCAGCATGGAGCGCACATAGGCCATGTTGGCCTCCACCTGGTCGGGCGAAAGCTCGGCGGCATAGATGGCGCGCGCTTCGTCGAACCGCCCCTGCAGGCCGATCACCAGCGCCAGGTTCTGCCGCACGCGGCTATTGGCGCCGCGCATCTGCACCGCCCGTCTTAGGTGCGTTTCGGCCTGGCCTAGATCGTTGGTCATGGCATAGGAAAGCCCGAGATTGGCTTCGAGCGAAGCTTCCTGCGGTGCGATCAGCAGCGCCTGCGTATAGAGCCGACGCGCCTCGTCGTGGCGGCCCATCTGGTCGAGCACGGCGCCTTTGACCGACAGCGCGTTCCAGTCCGGCGCCTGCGGTACGATGGTAGCATCGAGAACGTTCAGCGCCTGGTCGAACCGCCCCACCGCCGTCAGCGCCTTGGCATAGGCGACGTTGATGTCGGGATCGTTCTTGTAGACGGCCATCGCCGCTTCCAAAACGGCGGCCGCCTGCTCGTTCTGCCCGGCACCGCGGAGCGCCGCTGCATAGTAGATGATGGTCGTCTTGTCGCGCGGATTGGCCTTGTAACGGCTCGTCAGGCCCGCCAGCGTCTGCTGGGCTTCGGTCTGGCTCATGCCCGAAAAATCGGGCGAAGCGACCCTGGTCGGCGTCGTAGCGCAGGCGGAGAGCACGAACGCCGATGCGCCGGCAAGCAATGCCACACGCAGGAAGCTCTTATGGGAATGCCGACAGTGCCACACGTTCAACTCACCAACCCGACCGGTGGTGCAGCAATAAATCATTAACCCTAACAGCCGGTTAAAGTGCCGCGCTGGAGCGGTTGCGGTGCGGACGCGCTCGGCGTAAACCGGAGCGATCCTCCCTCCTGCCGGTGCGTCATGGCAAAGTCCTCCCCCCTTCCCATCATCTGCATTGCCGAAGGCGAAATCGAAAAGGCCGGACTGGATGCCGCAACCCTCGCCTGGGCCAAGGCCACCGGCTTTACCGGCCAGCGCGGACGCCTGCTGCCCATGCTCAAGGGCAGCGAATTCGGCGGCTATCTCTTCGGCACCGGCAAGAGCGAAAGCCGCCCGCTCTTCGTTACCGGCCTTGCCGCCGCGGCGCTGGAATCGGGCGACTACACGCTTGCCGGCGCCTATGGCGATGCAACGCTCGCCAGCCTCGGTTTCCAGCTCGGTGCCTATCGCTTCGATCGCTATCGCAAGGCCAAGGATCCGGTGACGCTCTCGCTGCCAGCCGATGCCGATGCCGGCGAGGTCGCCCGCCTCACCCGGGCCGCGTTCATCGCCCGCGATCTCGTCAATATCCCGGCCAACGATCTCGGACCGGAAGCGTTCGAACGGGAAATCCGTGCCTTCGCCGAAGAGCACGGCATGACCGTCTCCGCCGTCGTCGGCGACGACCTGCTCAAGCAGAACTTCCCGATGATCCACGCCGTCGGCCGCGCCGCTGCCGAAGCGCCGCGCCTGCTCGATCTTTCCTGGGGCGGCGAGGGCGATCCGAAAGTGACGCTGGTCGGCAAGGGCGTCACCTTCGATACGGGCGGGCTCGACATCAAGCCGCCCTCCTCCATGCTGCTGATGAAGAAGGACGTGGGCGGGGCGGCCAACATATTGGGCCTTGCACACGCCATTATCGACGCCAAGCTCAAGGTGCGCCTGCGCGTGCTCATCCCCGTCGTCGAGAATGCCATTGCCGGCGCCTCCTTCCGGCCGGGCGACGTGCTGCCTTCGCGCAAGGGCATTACCGTCGAGATCGGCAATACCGATGCCGAAGGCCGGCTGATCCTTGCCGATGCACTGGCGCTCGCCTGCGAGGAGAGTCCGGAAATCCTCATCGACATGGCAACCCTGACGGGCGCTGCACGCGTCGCCCTCGGCCCGGAACTGCCGCCGCTCTACTGCACCGACGATGCCTTTGCCGATGAGGTGCTGACTGCCGGCCTTGCCTGGGACGATCCGCTGTGGCGGATGCCGCTCTGGGCCAATTACGACGCCATGCTGTCCTCGCGCATTGCCGACGTCAATCACATCTCGCCGGGTGGTTTTGCCGGCTCCGTCACTGCGGCCCTGTTCCTGAAACGCTTCGCGGAAGGGGCTGGTACCTGGATGCACCTCGACATCTTCGCCTGGGCGCCGGAAGCGCGTCCCGGCCGGCCGTTCGGCGGCACCGACCAAGGCAGCAGGGCCGTCTATCAGGCACTGAAACAGCGCTATGGATAAATAGTTGACTTAGTCAATTATCAGGGGCAAATCTCCGGCAAGGAGATTGCTCATGACGCACGATATTCCGAACCCCGCCGAACCCGATGAGATCGCCGGCGTGCGTGCCTTCAACCGCTTCTATACACGGCTGGTCGGTGCGCTCGACGCCGGCATGCTGGAAACGCCGTTCACGCTCAGCGAAGCCCGTTTCATCTACGAGATCGGCACGCGCAAGACCACCAGCGCTGCCGAACTGTCGCGCGCCCTGCGCGTCGATCCGGCCTATACGAGCCGCCTTACCTTCAAGCTCGTCGATGCCGGCATCATCGCCGTCGTGCCGAGTACGAGCGATGCGCGCCGCAACGAGATCGCTTTGACGCGCGATGGCAAGGCCGCCTTCAAGCTGCTCAACGAAGCATCCGATATTTCGATCTCGGCTTTGTTGGAACCGCTTGCACCGGCCCATCGTGGCGTCCTCGTTTCCGCCATGGCCGATATTGCCGGTGTCTTCGGCGGCGAGGTCAGCACGGCGCCGGTGAAGCTGCGCGGCCCCCGTGTTGGCGAACTCGGCTGGCTCGTCCACCGCCAGGCCCTGCTCTATCACGAGCAATTCGGCTGGAACGAGGAGTTCGAGGCATTGATCGCCGGGCTTTACCGCGATTACCAAGCAATGCCCGAAACGCCGCCCAAGAAGCTGTGGATCGCCGAATTGCAAGGCGCCATTGCCGGTTCGATCTATGTCTGCCCGGGTGATCAGGAGGGCGTCGCCAAGCTGCGCATGCTCTATGTCGAACCGTTCGCGCGCGGGCGCGGCATCGGCAAACTTCTCGTCGATGAGGTCGTGGCCTTCGCCCGCGCCAGCGGCTATACGCGAGTGACGTTGTGGACGCAGTCGATGCTCGTGCCGGCGCGCAAAATCTACAAGGCGGCCGGCTTCACCATGACCGCCGAGGAGGGCCATCACAGCTTCGGCAAGGATCTCGTCGGCGAGACATGGGATCTGGCGCTTTAATAGCCCTTTGCCCGGTCGACGACGTTCTCCAGCGACCGCCCCGCCTCGTGATCGCGCAGCATGCGGGTGAAATACTTGACCCCGGAGTCCGGGTCGGAAATCGCCGCGATGTGCGGGGTGATGTAGCAGTTTGGAATATCCCAAAGCGGGCTCGTCGCCGGAAGCGGTTCGACTTCGAAGACATCGAGGCTGGCGGCGCCCAGCGTGCCGTCGCCCAGAGCCTTGACGATATCGGCTTCCTTCTGGTGACCGCCGCGCGCGGCGTTGACTATCACCGGCCCGCCATCGAGCTTGCCACGCCGGAGTTTCTTGAAGGTCTCGTAGTTGAGGATGCCCTGCGTTTCGGGCGTCAATGGCAAGAGGTTGACGAGGATATCGGTGCCGGACAGGAAGGCATCGAGGTCTTCTGCCCCGGTGAAAAGCTCGATACCCTGCAGCGCCTTGGGGCTGCGGCTCCAGCCACGTAGCGTGAAGCCGAGCGGCGACAGGCGTCGCACTGCATCCTCGCCGAGTACGCCCAGGCCCATGATACCGACTGTCGTTTCCTCAGCTGACGGCGGATAGAGCTGCACCCAGCGCCTTGCCTGCTTGTCGGCGGCATAGCGCGTATAAAGGCGATGGTGCATCGTCACCTGCGCCACGACATAGTCGCTCATGCGCTGGCTGAGGCCGGTATCGACGAAACGGACGAGCGGCACACCCTGCGGCAATTGCGGATGGCGCAGCAGCGCATCGACGCCCGCGCCCAGCGAGAAGACGGCCTTGAGCCCGGTGAGCCCGTCGAAGGCATCGGCGGCCGGCTTCCAGACGAAGATGTAGCGTACCTCGGCAGGATCGAAGGAGTCGCCGCGGCGCACGACGGGATAATCGCCAAGCGCTGCGCGGAATTTTTGCGCCCAGGCGGCCTCGTCGACATCGGCCAGGTGCAAGAGGAGCATTGGAAATTCCCTCAAAAAGCAACGAGCCGCAACCTTGCGGCGCGGCTCGTCGAAATCCGTTTCAGGACAAAAGACTTACTGAGCGGTGGCCGGAGCTGCCGGAGGCGTAGCCGGGGCGCTCGGCGTCGTGGTCGGCGCAGGAGCCGCGTTCCCGGCAGGCGCTGCCTCGGAATTGGTGGGCGTGCCCTCGACATTGGTTTCGCCCTGGGTGGTCGAAGGCGTCTCCGTCGCCGGCGCAGGGGTTGCATTTTCCGCCGGAGTCGCAGGAGCCGCGTTCTCAGCAGGAGCGGGGGCCGCAGGAGCGGCAGGCTGAGCGCCTTCGGCTCCCGGGAACGGCTTGGGATCCTTGGAGAGCGTCTGCAGGTAAGCCAGCAGGTCGGCGCGGTCCTTGGCGTCGGCAATGCCCGAGAAGCTCATCTTGGTGCCGGGCGTGAACGTCTTCGGGCTGGTGATGAAGGCGTCGAGGTTCTCGTAGGACCAGATATCGCCCTTGGCCGCGTGCTCCTTCATGCCATCCGAATAATTGAAGCCGGGATGCGTGCCGATGGCGCGGTCCACCACGTCATAAAGGTTGGGACCGGTGCGGTTCGGGCCGCCGTCGGTGAAATCGTGGCAGGACTTGCACTTCTTGGCGATGTTGGCGCCATTTTCCGCGTTGGCGCTGGCCAGCAGCGTTCCCAGGCCATCCGCGGCGACGGCACCACCGGCCGCCGGTGCAGCATTCGCGGCAGGAGCAGCCGGCTGGGCGCCTTCGGCAGCGGGCTGCTCGCCAGCGGCGGGAGCGGCGGCTTGCGGAGCCGGGAACGGCTTCGGGCTTGCCGAGAGCGTCTGCAGGTAAGCCAGGATGTTCGCGCGTTCCTTGTCGTCCTTGACGCCCGAGAAGCTCATCTTGGTGCCCGGCGTGAATTCCTTGGGATTGGTGATGAAGGCGTTAAGGTTCTCGTAGGACCAGATATCGCCCTTGGCGTTATGTTCCTTCATGCCATCCGAGTAGGAGAAGCCCGGGTGGCTGCCGATCGGGCGATCGACGACGTCATAGAGATTCGGGCCGGTCTTGTTGGGGCCGCCATCGGTGAAGTCGTGGCAGGCCTGGCATTTCTTGACGGCAGCGGCGCCCTGCGTTGCATCGGCAGCGGCAAGCAGCGTGCCCAGATCGACGGCAGGCGCGGCGGCAGCAGCACCGGCATCGGCGGTAGCAGTGGGTTCGGGCTCGGGCAGCGCATAGCCCGGACCGCGATCCTCGATCGGATGGTAGATGCCCTCGGCGAGGAAACCCACACCCATCACGAATAGCAGCGTGCCCAGGACGGCACCGATGATTTTGTTGAGCTCGAACGAATCCATTGCGGTTCTCTATGTTTTCCGCCGGTATAGACGATTGGCGGACACCCGCAAAAGCCCATTTCGGCAAATGACGCTTAGCGCCCGGTCCCGGCGCGCCCCCGACGCGCGCGCAAAATAGTATCAAGCCCTCCCCTGTGCAACCGGGATCGGCCCGGGTGCGACAATTCCCCCAAGAGTCCGGCAAGTGCCGGCGGCGCCACAGCCATGCCAGCGCGATTGACTCTCCATTGTGAAGGGGTAAACAGGGCCGCCAATCACCAGCCGGAACCGCACAATGCCGCTCAAGATCGCATTCCAGGGAGAACTCGGGGCCTTCAGCCATGCAGCGGCGCATGCCCTGTTTCCCAAGGACGAAGCGGTGCCCTGCACGACGTTCGAGGATACGATCTCGGCAGTCCTGAACAAGAGCGCCGATTACGGCGTCGTGCCGGTGGAAAACTCGCTCTACGGGCGTATCACCGACATCTACCACCTGCTGCCGGAAAGCGGGCTCTACATCATCGGCGAGCACTTCCTGCGCGTCGAGATGAACCTGCTCGGCGTCAAGGGCGCCAAGCTCGAAGACGTCAAGGCCGTGCAATCGCTGAGCGTCGCGCTCGGACAGTGCCGCAAGTTCATCCAGTCGCACAAGTTCAGGACCATCAACAGCGTCGATACGGCAGGCTCGGCCCGGGAAGTCGCCGAAAAGGGCGACAAGTCGGTCGCGGCCATCGCCTCGCGCTTTGCCGCCGAGGTCTACGGGCTCGATATCCTGGCTGAAAACATCGAGGACGCTACGCACAACACCACGCGTTTCCTCGTCATTTCACGCGACATGAAGACGCCGGCCAGCACCGGTAGCCAGAAGATCAAGACGACCTTCGTGTTCCGCGTGCGCAACGTGCCGGCCGCGCTCTACAAGGCGATGGGCGGGTTTGCGACCAATGGCGTCAACATGACCAAGCTCGAGAGCTACATGCTCGACGGCTCGTTCACGGCGACGCAGTTCTACGCCGACATCGAGGGCCATCCCGACGATCGCAGCGTGCAGCTGGCTTTCGAGGAGCTCGGTTTCTTCACCGACCAGTTCCGCGTGCTCGGCGTCTATCCGGCGGACACGATCTGAGCGGCACGATGCGCCGCTTTATCCTGACCGGGGCGCCAGGAGCAGGCAAGACCGCGATCGTGCGCGAACTGGAGGCGCGAGGCTTTCCAGTGGTCGAAGAAGCGGCGACCGACGTCATCGCGCGTAAGCAGGCTGCAGGTGTCGACGAACCGTGGCTGGAAGCGCGGTTCATCGCCGAAATCACGAAACTGCAGGACTTCCGGCGCAAGACGGCGCTGGCCGGCCCGGTGCAATTTCACGACCGTTCGATCTTTTGCACGCTGGCTCTGGCCCGCTATCTCGGCCATCCCGTGCCCGACGTACTGGCAACGGCGCTCAGCGAAACCAAGGCGGCGTTCGAGCCGCAGGTGTTTTTCGTCAGGCTCCTGGGGTTCATCGTCATGACAGATGCGCGCCGTATAGATCTTGCCGAAGCGCAGCGTTTCGAGGCGGTGCATGAAGCGGTCTATCGCGAGCATGGCTTTACCCTCTTGCCTGTCGAGCCGGCACCGATCGCAGTGCGCGTCGCGACTATCCTCGATGAGGTTTAGGGCGCGCCCCTTGCCATTGCCGCAATCTTGTCCGATATAGCGAGCGGGAGGTTGGCGCGGACGTGTTCCTCGCCAACCGGGTCAGGTCCGGAAGGAAGCAGCCCCAACGAGACCTCCACGGGTCGTTGCCAGCCTCCTACTTAATCGCGAGGCCCAAAGTATTGTGGCCCAAGCGCGACTCTCCCTAAACAGGCAGGCATGGCGAGCCCCGAAACAGCAGCATCTCCCTATCTTGTCCTGGCGCGCAAGTATCGCCCCGCGAGCTTTGCAACGCTCATCGGCCAGGATGCGATGGTGCAGACGCTCACCAACGCCTTCAAGGCCAACCGCATCCATCACGCCTTCATCCTTACCGGCGTGCGCGGCGTGGGCAAGACGACCACCGCGCGCATCCTGGCCCGCGCCTTCAACTACGAAGACGAGACCGGCCGGCATCCGACGCTGGACCTCGAAAAGGAAGGCGTGCACGACCGCGCCATCATCGAGGGGCGGCACGTCGACGTCGTCGAGATGGACGCCGCCTCCAACACGTCGATCAACGATATCCGCGAGATCATCGAGTCGGTGAAGTACGGGCCGGTTTCGGCGCCCTATAAGGTCTACATCATAGACGAAGTGCACATGCTCTCGACGGCAGCCTTCAACGGCCTGCTGAAGACGCTGGAAGAGCCGCCGCCCTACGTCAAGTTCATCTTCGCAACGACCGAAATCCGCAAAGTGCCGGTGACCATCCTGTCGCGCTGCATGCGGTTCGACTTGCGGCGCATCACGCCCGAAGTGATGACGCCTTACCTTGCCGGCATCCTCGAAAAGGAGGGCATTGCCTGCGAGCCAGACGCGCTGGCGATGATCGTGCGCGCCGGCGAAGGTTCGGCTCGCGACTGCCTGTCGCTGCTCGATCAGGCGATCGCGCATGGCGACGGCGCGGTGACGGCCGAAACGGTGAAGGCCATGCTGGGCCTGGCCGATCGGGCGCGCACGATCGACCTCTTCGAGGACCTGATGGCGGGCCGCGTCGGGGAAGCGCTGACGGCGGTGAAGGAACTCTACGATGCCGGGGCCGACCCGGAAACGATCGTTGCCGATCTCTGCGATTTCACCCATCTCGTCACCCGCATCAAGGTGGTGCCGGCCGCCGCCGACGATATTTCGCTGACGCCGGACGAGCGGCATCGCGGCGCCGACCTCGCCCAGAAGCTCGGCATGCGCATGCTAACGCGGGCCTGGCAGATCCTCTTCAAGGGCTATGAGGAAGTGGCGAAAGCCGGCAACGCGTTGCAGGCGGCCGAAATGGTCCTGGTGCGGCTGGCTTTTGCCGCCGACCTGCCGACGCCCGACGATCTCGTCGCAAAGCTTTCCAAGCAGCCGCCAGCGAACGGCGCGCCGGCATTTGCCAATGCAGCGCCGCGCGGCGGACCACAAGCCTTGCGCGCGCCCAGCCCGATGCCGGTGAGCGCGCCGGCGGCGCCGGAGACCGAAGCCCCCCCTGCTTTGCCGATGCCGACGAGCTACAACGAGCTGGTGGCCCTGGCCGGAGCGCGGCGCGACCTGCTGCTGAAACATGCGCTGGAAGCCGATATCCGCCCTGTCTCCTTCGATCTCGGCCGCATCGAAGTGGCGCTGACCGAGCGCGCCGACCCCGGCATCGTGCAGACGCTGTCGGCGCGGCTGAAGACCTGGACCGGCCGGCCGTGGATGGTGACGGTTTCGACGCGCGGCGAGGCGGCGCCGACCATTCGCGAACAGAAGGCGGAGCGTGAGGCGGCGCAGCGCGCCGAGGCGCATGACGACCCGCTGGTGCAGGCTATTCTCGAAACCTTTCCCGGCGCCAAGGTGGTCAACGTGCAGGTGCGCGACGACTTTGAAAACCCGGCGGCGCTGCTTTCCAATCCCGAACCCGAAGAGGACGATTGATGGCCGATTTCCTGAACATGATGAAGAAGGCTCAGGAGATGCAAGCCAAGATGGAGGCCATGCAGGCCGAGCTTGGCAACCTGGTGGTCACCGGTAAATCCGGTGGTGGCCTCGTTTCGGTGACGCTGTCCGGCAAGGGCGAACTGAAGGGCCTCAAGATCGACCCGTCGCTGTTAAAGCCCGACGAGGCCGAAATCCTGGAAGACCTGATCGTGGCCGCGCATGCCGACGCCAAGGGCAAGGCGGAAACCGAGATCAATGCCAAGATGCAGGAAGTGACGGCCGGGCTGCCGCTGCCGCCGGGCATGAAGTTTCCATTCTAGAGATTCAAAATGGCCACGAGCGGCCCTGAAATCGAACAACTGATCCAGTTGATGGCACGCCTGCCGGGGCTGGGCCCGCGTTCGGCGCGGCGGGCCGTGCTGCAGCTCATCAAGAAGAAAGAGCAGCTGATGGTACCGCTGTCGGCGGCGCTGGAGCGCGCGGTGACGGCGGTGAAAGTGTGCGAGGTGTGCGGCAATGTCGATACGCGCTCGCCCTGCGGCATCTGCGCCGATCCGCGCCGCGGCGAGAGCGGGCTGCTGATCGTGGTGGAGGACGTAGCGGACCTGTGGGCGCTGGAGCGCGCCGGCGTCGGCGCCGTCAAATACCATGTGCTCGGGGGCGTATTGTCGCCGCTCGACGGCGTCGGGCCGGATGATCTTGCCATCGACAGTCTCGTCAAGCGGGCCGCGGACTTCACCGAGATCGTGCTGGCGGTAAACGCAACGGTCGAGGGCCAGACGACCGCGCACTACCTCACCGACCGGCTGGTGCCGACCGGCGTCAAGGTCACGCGCCTCGCCCATGGTGTGCCGGTGGGCGGCGAACTCGATTATCTTGACGAGGGTACGCTGAGCCAGGCGCTGAAAGCCCGAACGGATATGTAGGCGGCTTGCGCGGCCCTAATGCAGGCCGCCCTTGCGCGGGAAACCGTCGCCCTCGTCCCATTCGTCGGGATCGAGCACATCCTCTTCCAGCGATTCCTCGTCCTCGTCGTCGAGCGCGACCAGTTCGTCGTCGTCTGGCGAGAGCGTTTCGCGATGCTCGGTGGGATCGAACGATGCCGGCAGGCCCATATCCGGATCGGATTCGAGGCGCTGCAGGCGATCGATGGCACGATCGACTTCGAGCAGTAGCGATTGTGGGTCGTCGTCGCCACTGAAATCGACGGTCTCGCGGGCCATCAGGTCGTCGCGCAGTTCGCGCAGGCGCGCCAGGCGCTCCTCGGCTGGACGGTCCTCTTCATAGAGCAGTTCTTCGATTTCAACCTCGCTCACCGGCTGGGCGATCCCCGGCGCATCGTCGTCTTCGCCCGGCAGGCTTTCCTGCGGCAAAATCTTGCCCTGATGGTTCAACTGGCTCATTTCGCCTCTCCCGGCGGCCCCATGCCGCCCGTTGATAGGGAACTCAACGCATAGGGCCGGGAGAGGTTCGGTAAAATCAGGCCAAAGCTTCCTTGAAGAGCTCGATAGTACGCGACCAGGCGAGGTCGGCCGCCGCCTTGTCGTAGCGGGCGGCAGACGTATCGTTGTTGAAGGCGTGGTTGGCGCCTTCGTAGACGAATATCTCGTAATCGACGCCGGCTGCCTTCAGGGCCTCCTCATAGGCAGGAATGCCGGCATTGATGCGGGTGTCGAGCCCGCCATAATGCAACAGCATGCGCGCCTTGATCTTGGCCACGCCGGCAGCGGGCGGCTGGGCGCCGTAATAGGCGACGGCGGCCAGCAAATCGGGCGATGCCACGGCGAGATTGTTCACCGTGCCGCCGCCCCAGCAAAAGCCCATGGCTCCGACCTTGCCGGTGGAGCGGGATTCGCCGGTGCCGAGGTAAGCGACGGTGGCAACGCCGTCGGCCGTGACGCCTTCCGGCGTCAGTTGCGAAAACATGGTGCGGGCGTCGTCCTCGTTTTCGGGCGTGCCGCCGAGCGGCGACAGGAAATCCGGCGCCAGCGCCAGAAATCCTTCGAGCGCGACGCGCCGGGTGACGTCCTTGATATGGGCGTTGAGGCCGCGGTTTTCGTGGACGACGATGACGGCAGGGAACGGGCCGCCGTCCTTGGGATAGGCCAGATAGCGCTCATCTCGCCATTGGCGGCGGGATAGGTGATGGTTTCGGTTGCAAGGCGCTCGTCGGTTTCGGGAACGAGCCCTTGGGCGTGGGCGTCGGCCGCCATCAGCGAAAAAGCGGCGGTGGCGGCGCTCATGGAGCCGGCGAGCTTGGCCAGATTGTCCATGAATTTGCGCCGATCCAAGGAGACATGGGTGTAGTCGTCGAACAGAGCAATCATCTCCTGCGTGATCTCAGGAGCCTGGTCTTCGCGTTTCCCGTACATCGGGAACCTCCCTCGTGTCTGACTGACGACGAAGGCGTGGCAGGCCATAATGGTCCGCCCATGACGATAACGAGAATGTGAGGTAGGCCCGAAAGTGGAGGCGCGGCCGTCGGGTGCCGTCGCCAGGCGGCTAGATCAAAGCCGGGCTTTCCTCTTCGGCGGCATGATCGAGGGCTGGCAATTCGCCATCCTCGCGAGACGGACTCCAGGCGGTCGGCGTCTGTTTCGATGTCTTGGCGCCGAGTTCGCGCAGCATTTCGATCTGCCGCACGACATTGCCGGGGCCGGAGGCAAGCTGGCCGCGCGCCGAATCGAAGCTCTGGCGGGCGCGGGCGAGATTGCGGTCGAGCGTATCCATGGAGGAGAGGAACCCCTGCACCTTGTCGTAAAGGCTCCCGGCGCGGGCCGCGATCTCCTCGGCGTTCTGGTGGCGCTTTTCGAGGTCCCAGACATTGCGCACCGTGCGCAAAACGGTCAGCAGCGTCGTTGGTGTCGTCAGCATAACACCTCGCTCGATGCCGAATTCGATGAGCCGGGCATCGGCGCCGACGGCGGCGGAGAGCGCGGATTCGATGGGCACGAACATCATCACGTAGTCGAGCCCGCTACGGGCGTGGCGGTGATAGTTCTTGTCACCCAGCGTCTTGATGTGGTTGCGCACCGACAAGACATGCGCCTGCAGGTGCCCGGCGCGCTCGTCCTCGTCGGTGCAGTTCGTATAGGCCTCGAAGGCGACGAGCGAGACCTTGGAATCGATGATGAGGCGATCGGCATTGGGCATCAGCACCTCGACATCGGTGCGGTAGCGCCCGCCATCCTCGCCCACATGGCTGGTCTGGGTGAGGAACTGCTCGCCTTCCCTGAGGCCCGAGCGCTCGAGGATGGTCGACAAGATCATTTCGCCCCAGGCCCCCTGCGCCTGGGCGTTGGATTTCAGCGCCCTGGTGAGGTTGTTGGCTTCCTGGGTAATCTGGATGTTGCTTTCGGCCAGCGACTTGATGTTCTCGGCCATCGCCGCCCGGTCCTTGATGAGGCCGGTGTGGAACTCGATGATCTTTTCGTTGAGGGGCTTCAGCAGCGTATCGACCTGCTCGCGGTTCTGCTTGGTGAAGGTCTCGCTCTGCACCTTCAGCACATCGCCGGCAATCGCCTTGAATTCGGCCGTCATCTGCTCGCGCGCCGCGGTGAAGCGGGCAAGGTTCTCCTCGGCCTTCTGCGCCTGTTCCGCAAGGCGCACCTGCAGGCCTTCGGCGCGGGCGCGCCAGGCCGCATTGTCCTCGGTGAGGGCAGAATTGCGCGTGTCGAGCTCGTGGATGCGCTTGTCGCGGTCGGCCAGTTGCTGGACGAAATTGGCCCTCAGCCCATCCATCGCCTCTCGCGCGGCCTCCTCGGCGCGGCCGGAGGCGGCGCGCAAGGCGAGGACGAGCGCAGCCGCAAAGGCCAGCAGCACAAGGGTACAAGCGACGAACCCGGCCACGGCATAGGTGACCGGCACGGAGCCCAGTGTGAAGAGGACCGTATCCATCTCTCCATGTTTACAGAGATTCGCGCGTTCTTCAAATGTTCTATTTCAGCGCGACGTTTGCGAGCCTTCGCAAGTGTTGACCAAGCCCGCGGAAAATACCATATCGGGGTCGTAGTCTTAGAGGACAATTCGCCATGGCTGTTCGCCCTATTCTCGTCATCCCCGATCCGCGCCTGCGCGCGGTGGCCGACCCGGTCGCCGAGATCGACGACGGGATCAGGAAGCTCGCCAAGGACATGCTCGACACCATGTACGATGCCCCCGGCATCGGGCTCGCCGCCACGCAGATCGGCGAAATGAAGCGCGTGGTCGTCATGGACCTCGCCAAGGAAGGCGAAAAGCCCGATCCCATCGTCATGATCAATCCCGAGATCACGCGTTTCGGCAGCGAGACGGTGACGACCGAGGAAGGCTGTCTTTCGATCCCGGAACTCTATTACGACGTCGAGCGCCCCAGCGAGGTCACGATCACCTATACCGATCTCGACGGCAAGCAGGTGACGCGCGATGCCGATGAGCGGCTGGCCATCTGCATGCAGCACGAAGTCGACCATCTCGATGGCGTGCTCTACATCGATTACCTGTCGCGGCTGAAGCGCGACCGCGTGATCAAGAAGTTCGACAAGGCCGCCAAGCGCGCCGCCGGATAATCGAGCACAGCACCGGAGGCGTTCCATGCGCATCGTCTTCATGGGGACGCCGGACTTTTCGGTGCCGACCCTGACCGAGATCGTCAGCACGGGCCACGAAGTCGTCGCCGTCTATACGCGGGCACCTAAGCCCGCAGGCCGTGGCCAGGCCGAGCGCAAGTCGCCCGTGCACATGGCGGCCGATGGTTTCGGGCTGCCGGTGCTGACGCCGAAGACGCTGCGCGACGCCGATGCGCAGGGTATCTTTGCCCTGCACGATGCCGATGTCGCGGTGGTCGTCGCCTATGGCCTGATCCTCCCTAAACCCGTGCTCGACATGCCCGTCCATGGCTGCCTTAACCTCCACGGTTCGCTCCTACCGCGCTGGCGTGGCGCCGCCCCCATCCAGCGGGCGGTGATGGCGGGCGACAAGCGCACCGGCGTCATGGTCATGCGCATGGAAGAAGGGCTCGATACCGGCCCCGTTGCTTTGGTCGACGAAATGCCGATCGGCCCTGACGCGACGGCCGGCGAAGTGCACGACCAGATGATGCGCGTCGGCGCCGACCTGATGGGGCGGGCGCTGGCGGCGCTGGAGCGCGGCAGCCTCACCTTCACGCCGCAATCGGAAGACGGCGTCACCTATGCCAAGAAGATCGAAAAGGGCGAGACACGCATCGACTGGAGCCTGCCGGCCAGCGACGTCCACAATCACATCCGCGGCCTCTCGCCCTTCCCCGGCGCCTGGTTCGAAGTCGAGCTCAACGGCAAGCCGGTGCGCGTCAAAGTTTTGCGCTCGACGCGCGCCGACGGTAGCGGCGTGCCGGGCACGGTGCTCGACGCCAGCTTGACCATTGCCTGCGGCACGGGTGCGGTGCGGCTCGTGACCGTGCAGCGCGAGGGCAAGGGTGTCATGGATGCGGTATCCTTTCTCAACGGCACCGGGCCGCTCGCCGGCGTGCGCCTTTCCTGATGGCCCGCTTCAAGCTCACCATCGAATATGACGGAACCCCGTTCTGCGGCTGGCAGCGGCAGGCGGGCCAGCCCTCCGTACAGCAGGCGCTGGAAGAAGCGATTACGCGCTTTTCCGGTGAGACGGTGGCCGTGCAGGCCGCCGGCCGCACCGACAGCGGCGTGCATGCGCTGGGCCAAGTGGTGAGCTTCGATCTTAGCCGCGATTGGGACCCCAACCGCGTGCGCGAGGCGCTCAACTTCCACCTGAAACCCGAACCGGTGGCAGTGGTCGAAGCCGAGGCGGTGGGCGCAGATTTCGAGGCGCGCTTTTCGGCCAAGGCCCGCCACTACGAATACCGCATCCTCAACCGGCGCGCACGGCCGGCGCTGGAGGCCAATCGCGTCTGGCACGTGGCAGTGCCCCTCGATGCCGAGGCCATGCATGCCGCGGCGCAGATGATCCTCGGCAAGCACGATTTTTCGACGTTCCGGGCCGCCGAATGCCAGGCGGATTCGCCCATTCGCACGCTCGATGTGCTGAACGTCATGCGGCAGGCCGAGCACGTGGTCGTCGTCGCCTCGGCGCGCAGTTTCCTGCACTCGCAGGTACGCTCGATGGTGGGCTCGCTAAAGCTCGTGGGCGAAGGCAAATGGCGCCCGCGTGACTTTAAGGCAGCGCTCGATGCCGCCGAGCGCGCCCGCTGCGGTCCGCTGGCGCCGTCGCACGGGCTTTATCTCACCCGCGTCGACTATTAGCCCAGCATCGCCGCCTGCAGGTCGGCCTGCACGTCGGGCGGCAGCGGCATCAGCGCGCCGAGCACGATGAGGCCGATGGAAACGCCGACCACCTGGGCGATCAGGAACATGGCTATCTGCAGCGGCGTCAGCGTCACCACCAGGCGGGCAATGTTGATCTCGATGACGAGTACGGCGAGGCCGGTGACGATCATGGCGAAATCGCCGCCAAAGCCGAGCAGCGCCAGGAGGGTCGTGATGATCGACAGAAAGAACGTCGCCCAGTTATCGGCAACGAGATAGGGCTGCAACCCATCGAGCCGCTTGATCTGCCGCAGCACCAGCGCGGAAAAGCCAACCTGCATGGCAAACAGCAGCGCCGACATTATAAGGCCGCGCGTGATGGAGCCGCGTTCGCCGCCCATGCCGAGCAGGACCGGGAAATAGGCGCTGAAGCCCGTGGAAACCAGGAGCGCAATGAAGCTGCCGACGAGGCCGCGCTGGCTGAAATCGAAATAGCGCGGCGCCTGGCGGTTGCCGATGAGGAGCAGAGCGCATCCGCGTGCGGCGGCCACCATTTCGTCGATGATGCTCGTCATGCCGGAAGGCCCGATGGTTAGGTGGGTCGGTACGGTACCGAGTTTGTAATCGCTGCTAGCACTTAAGCGTCACGAGCGCTTTGGGCAAGGGCAGGCGCGCAACGCGTTCAGGCGAAATAAGCTTTGAGGAATGCGGCATAAAGGCCGATCAGTTCCTCGAAATCGGCAAGTTCCACATATTCGTCGACCTTGTGCAGGCTGGTGCCGGTAAGACCGAATTCCACGACCGGGCAGTAGGCGGCAATGAACCGCGCATCGGATGTGCCGCCGCCCGTGGAGAGTTGCGGCGGCGTGCCGGTGTTTTCGGCGATGGTGGCGGCGAGCAGGTCGACGCCCCCGTCGAGCGGCGACAAAAAGGAGCGCGAGGCGCGCCCGACCTGCTTGAAGTTGACGGTGCAGCCCCTGGCATCGACGGCGGCGATGCGCTCGCCGATCCAGTCAGTCAGCGATTCGGGCGTCCAGCGGTCGTTGAAGCGGATATTGAAGCGGATCGTGCCCTGCGCCGGAATGATATTGGTCGTCTGGTTGCCGACATCGATCGAGGTCAGTTCGAGATTGGAGGGGGGGAAGTGCTCGCTGCCTGTATCGAGCTTAACCCCGGCAAGCTCCTGGGCGATGGCGGCCAGGACCGGCACCGGGTTGTTGCCCTTTTCGGGATAGGCGACGTGGCTTTGCACGCCGATGACGCGAATCTGGCCGTTGAGCGAACCGCGCCGGCCGATCTTGATGCTGTCGCCGGCGCGCGCCGTGGCGCTGGGTTCGCCGACGATGGCGAAGTCGAATTCGTGGCCCTGCTCGCGCGTCCAGGCCATCAGCTTTTCGGTGCCGTTGACGGAGTCGGCTTCCTCGTCATTGGTGATAGCGAGGGCAATGGTGCCACCTGTTCCACCGCCCTCGGCAAGAAAACCGGAAACGGCAGCGAGGAAGGCGGCAATGCCGCTCTTCATGTCGCAGGCGCCGCGTCCATAGAGGCGCCCATCGGCGATTTCGGCGCCGAAGGGCGGATGCGTCCAGGCGGTCTCCGGACCGGTCGGCACGACGTCGGTATGGCCGGCAAAGAGCAGCCGCGGACCGTTGCCGCCGCCCCGGATGGCGAAGAGATTGTCGACCGGATAGGAGCCGTCACCCTTGAAGTTGAGGCGGGTGACGGCAAAGCCGAGACTTCCCAGCGCCTTTTCGAGAATGTCGAAAACCCCCGCCGTTTCCGGCGTTACAGATGGGCGGGAGACGAGATCGCGCAAGAGCGCGAGGGCATCGATGGTGCTGGGCGCGGGCACGATGAAAACGCTCCTCAGGCGCCGCCGCCGAGCGGATCGGGGCCGTAGCTGTTGGGGCCCTTGGTGCCGCGGAGGAAGCCGAGGACGACGAGAAGATAAAGGCCGAGCAGCGCGACGATCGTCGAGAGCGCTGTAGCGACGGTGCCTGGCGTCGGGATCATGATGCCGTTACCGACATCGGTCGTCACGTAACCGATGCCGAAGGCCTGCGACAGGACGAGCAGCAGCGCCAGGACGTAATAGGCGATGAGGTCCTTGCCGGAACTGTCGCGGTCATGGCGCCGCTTCAGTCCCAGGGCAAGCGTCGGATAGGCGAAGATGATGTTGAGCACCAGCGTCGCCCAGACCGAGCGTTGCGCCGTTGCGACGATGGCGCGGCTGGTCGCCTCGGCATCCTCGGAACTGCTGATCGAGGCCATGTTGAACTGGCCGAAGCCCAATAGCGGCAGGATCAGTATCGACACGACGAGATAGGCGACGGCCAGGCCAAGCACGCCGAGCCAGAACTGCTTGCGGCCGATGCGTCCGTCGAACGTCCTGAACAGTGCGAGATAATCGCTCATGAATTTTCCCCCTCAAGCGGCATATCGCCGCCGGGTGGACATTATAGAGGCGAACGATTCCGCGCCAGCGGGTGAGATCAGTCGCGAAGGAGGTCGTTGATCGAGGTCTTGCTGCGCGTTTGCGCATCGACGCGCTTGACGATGACGGCGCAGTAGAGGTTCGGTCCCGGCTGGCCATTGGGCAGCGGCTTGCCGGGCAGGCTTCCCGACACCACGACCGAATAGGGTGGCACCTTGCCGATGTGGATTTCGCCGGTGGCGCGGTCGACGATCTTGGTGGAAGCGCCGATGAAGACGCCCATCGAGATGACCGAACCCTGGCCGACGACGACGCCCTCGACGATCTCGGAGCGGGCGCCGATGAAGCAATCGTCCTCGATGACGACGGGTCCGGCCTGCAGCGGCTCGAGCACGCCGCCGATGCCGACGCCGCCGGAGAGGTGCACGTTCTTGCCGATCTGCGCGCACGAGCCAACCGTCGCCCAGGTGTCGACCATGGTGGCATCGCCGACATGAGCGCCGAGGTTCACGAAAGACGGCATCAGAACGACGTTGCGGCCGATGAAAGCGGAGCGGCGCACGATGGCGCCAGGCACGGCACGGAACCCCGCCTCGCGGAAGCGGTTCTCGCTCCAGCCGGCGAACTTGGAGGGCACCTTGTCCCACCACATGGCGCCGCCGGGGCCACCTTCGACCAGCCCCATGTCGTTGAGCCGGAAGGACAACAGCACCGCCTTCTTCAGCCATTGGTTGATGGCCCATGAACCGTCGGCCTGCTTTTCGGCAACGCGCGCCTTGCCCGAATCGAGCAGTTCGAGCGCAGCCTCGACGGCATCGCGCACCGCGCCTGTCGTGGAAAAGCCGATGGCGTCGCGGTTGTCGAAGGCGGCCTCGATGGTTTGGGCCAGATCGGCGTGGGACATGAAAACTCTCGTGAAGGAATGCTGGAACGGGCCGGACATTACCGGTAGAGCCCATTTAGTCAATGCGGCGAAAGCTGGCGGCAATGTGATTGGGCCGATGGCCCATTGCCATTCATCCTTAACCGGAAACTGCCAGCATTCGCCTTGAAGTAACCGGAGATTCCGATTGGCCAGACGCAACCAGACCCCGCTTCGCACCTCCGAGCAGGATATCCACGCGACCAAGCGCGTGCCGCTCACGGCGCAATCGGCGTCTCCGGCCTATCGCCTGGCCTTTTCCGATGAAGAGTTCATGACCTCGGAAGAGGTCCGCGGCGTGCGCTTCCAGCTCGAATACATGAAGGCCGATATCCGGCTCAAGGAAGCCGGAATCAATTCGACCGTCGTGCTGTTCGGCGGCGCCCGCATTCCCGAGCCCGGCAAGGCGGCCTGGGCCGCGCACAATGCCACGCAGAAGAAGAACCTCGAAGCCGCCTCGAAATATTACGACGAGGCGCGGCGCTTCTCGCAATATGTCTCGCTCACCTCCAAGGCGCAGGACGGCAAGGAATTCGTCATCGTCACCGGCGGCGGGCCGGGCGTGATGGAGGCCGGCAACCGCGGTGCCACCGACGTCGATGCGGCCAGCATCGGCTTCAACATCGTGCTGCCGCACGAGCAGGCGCCGAACCTTTACGTCACGCCGGAATTCGCCTTCAACTTCCACTATTTCGCCACGCGCAAGATCCATTTCCTGTTGCGGGCGCGGGCCGTCGCCATCTTTCCGGGCGGGTTCGGCACGCTCGATGAATTCTTCGAAACGCTGACGCTGATCCAGACCGGACGCATGGACCGCATCCCGCTGCTGCTGTTCGGCATCGAGTTCTGGCGCAACGTCATCAATTTCGAGGCCCTGGCCGAAGCCGGCACGATCTCACCCGAGGACGCACACCTCTTCACCGTGGTCGATACCGCAGAGGAAGGCTGGGAAGTCATCCGCAAGTTCTACGAACTGCCGGAGATCACGCTGGAAACGTAAGAAGCCTTACGGCCGGGTCGTCAGGAACGACACCAAATCGTCGGTCACGTGGTGGACGTGCAATTGCGGCTCGTGCTGCAATTCCCAGGCCTCCACCTCGTCATCGGCGAAATCGGCGCCGGCCACGACCTGCACCGTCACCATGCCGGTCTCGTGGGGCACCAGAAGGTTCTTTTCGAGATCGTCGAACATCACGGCATGCGCCGGATCGATATCGTGGCACGCAAGGAACGCCGCATAGGCCGAGGCATTGGGCTTGGGCACGTAGTTCATGGCCTTGATGTCGAAAACGCCATCGAAAAGGCCCGACCCGCCCAGCCTCGCCAGAACAGATTGGGCATGGCCGGTATCGGCATTGGTGAGGATGAATTTCCGGCCCGGCAGGCTGGCGATGGCTGCGATCAACTCGGGATGCGCGGCGACCGGCGAATAGTCGATGGAATGCACCGTCGTCAGGAAGTGCTCGGGATCGATGCTGTGGCGCTGCATCAGCCCGTTCAGCGTCGTGCCGAAATCGCGGTAATAGCTCTTTTGCAGTGCCCGCGCCGCCTCGAATTCCAAGCGCGTCACGTCCATGACGTAGCGGGTGATGTTGCGGTCGATCTCGGCCCAGAGGTTACAGGCGCGCGGATAGAGCGTGTTGTCGAGATCGAAAACCCAGTCCGTGACGTGAGAAAGCGAGCGGACCGGCGGAGTGACAATTGGCATCATACCCTAGAGATAGACGCAAATCGTGAGAATTGCATCAACCGACGGTGCGGGTCGTTTCGACAGAAGCCTGGCCGTTGGGCACCGCCGTGTGGCCCGCTGGGGCCAGCGAGGCGGCGGCGATGAGCAGCAGGACCAGCGCCACGGCCAGGCGCGTGGCAAGGCGTATGTGACGGCGGCGGCGGGGAAAAGTGGGCATTCTGGTGGCCTTCATGCAAGTCTGCTGCAGGTTAGTCCTCGCCACGGCCGGGGCAAGCGCATCGTTAAATTTGGGTTAAGACGCGTGCGGCCGTGGGTTGCCGATGCCGAAATCAAGTGCTGGATCGAAATGCGCCGCTGGTGTATGTGAGGCGCCCTGCTTCGGCACCGGCGTCGATCCTGCCGATGCAACGGTCGGGACGGCCATGGCCCCTCCCGCCCATTCGATCTACTGACACATTGGTTTGGTGAACGCGGCATAGGCGGGGTGCGGCTCGCCCGGAAAACGGTCGTCACGGCTTCACCCAAGGACTAACCGAATGACTCAAACAGCTTTTGTGCCGCCCAAGGACGTTGCCTCCGCCGATCCGCGCCGCTGGATCGCGATGGCCGTGCTGCTGCTGGCGAGCTTCATGAATCTCATCGACGTCACCATCGTCAATGTGGCGCTGCCGAGCCTCGAAACCAACCTCGGCGCCGATGCCAGCCAGATCGAATGGGTGATCGCCGCCTACGTGCTGGCCTTCGCGCTCGGCCTGTTGCCGTTCGGACGCCTCGGCGACATCGTCGGGCGCACGCGCATGTTCCTTTTCGGCGTCACCGCTTTCACCATCGCCTCGGCGCTCTGCGGCTTTGCGCCCTCGATCGAAACGCTGATCGGCGCGCGCGTGCTGCAGGGGCTGGGTGGCGCCATGATGACGCCGCAGGTGCTGGCGATCGCGCAGGTGACGTTCCCGCCCGAAGAACGCGGCCAGGCCTTTTCACTCTTCGGGCTCAGTGCCGGCCTTGCTTCGGTCGCCGGCCCGATCGTCGGCGGTTTCCTGATCTCGGCCGATCTTTTCGGGCTCGACTGGCGCCCGATCTTCCTCGTCAACGTGCCCGTGGGCATCTTTGCCGTCATCATGGGCCTGCTGCTGATCCCGCGCATGCCCGGCCATAAGGGCTTGAGGAACGACTATTTCGGCATCGTGCTCTTCGGCATTTCCATCGTGCTGCTGGTCTATCCGCTGATCGAGGGCCGTGCCTATGGCTGGCCGGCCTGGACCTTCGCCATGATGCTGGCGGCCGTCGCCGGGCTGGCGCTCTTTTACTACTGGGAGCGCGACCGGGCGAAGCGCGGCCATGCGCAATTGCTGAATTTCGGCCTCTTGAGCAACGGCAACTTCATGTTCGGCGCCGTCATCCTTACCGTGTTTTCCTCGGGCATTCCGGGCTTTTTCATGGTGCTCTCGCTCCTCTTGCAGTCCGGTTTCGATTTCACGCCCCTGCATTCGGGCCTCACCAACACGCCGTTTTCGGTCGGCGTGCTGCTCGTTTCGTTCATTTCCGGCTGGCTGGGTTCGAACTTCCTGCGGCGGCGCCTCGCCACCTCGGCAGGCCTGCTGCTCATCGGCATCGGCTCGCTGCATTTCATCATCGGCGGGGTCGGCGACACCATCAATTCGTTCTGGCTGACCGTGCCGCTGTTCATCGCCGGCATCGGGCTGGGCCTCGGCTTTTCGGCCCTGTTCCAGATCGTCCTGTCCGGCGTGCCGCATCGCGATGCCGGTGCCGCATCTGGCGCGCTGCAGGCCTTCCAGCAGGTGGGCGGCGCGCTTGGCGTGGCGCTGATGGGCGAGATGTTCTTTTCGCGGCTCTCGGGCAATCTCGCGAGCGGCACCGCCCCGCACCAGGCGTTTGCCAATGCCGCATCGGAAGCGATGTTCTACCAGATCGCGGCCTTCGGCTTCGTCCTCGTCTGCGTCGGCTTCCTGCGCGTCATGCGCCACGAGGGGCAGGCAGCAGCCCCTGCCCCGGTCGAAGCGTAGCGCCCTAGCGCACGATCAGCGTGCCGGCGCCGTGCTCGGTGAAGAGCTCGACCAGCACGACGTGCGAGGTCTTGCCGTTGAGGATAACGACGCCTTCGACGCCGTTGTCCAAAGCCTCAAGGCACGTTTCGACCTTGGGGATCATGCCGCCGGAAATCGTGCCGTCGGCGATCAGCGCCTTGGCTTCGGAGACGGTGAGTTCCGGCATCAGCTTGCCGTTCTTGTCGAGCACGCCCGGCACGTCGGTCAGGAACAGCAGGCGCTTGGCGCCGAGCGAACCGGCAATGGCGCCGGCGAACGTGTCGGCATTGATGTTGTAGGTGGCGCCATCGCGCCCCGGTGCGACGGGGGCGATCACCGGGATCATCTCGGAGCGCGCCAGCAAATCGAGCAGCGTGCGGTCGACCTCGACCGGCTCGCCGACGAAACCGAGATCGAGCACGCGCTCGATATTGGACGTCGGATCGATCATGGTCTTCACCGCCTTCTTGGCGAAAACCATGTTGCCGTCCTTGCCGCAAAGGCCGATGGCCCATTCGCCCTCGGCATTGATGAGGGCGACGATTTCCTTGTTGATCGAGCCGGCTAGGACCATTTCGACGATTTCCATCGTGCGCTGGTCGGTGACGCGCAACCCGCCCTCGAACTTCGATTCGATACCGAGATTCTTCAGCATCGAGGCGATCTGCGGGCCGCCGCCATGGACGACGATCGGGTTGACCTTGGATTGCTTCAACAGGGCGATGTCGCGGGCGAAAGCCTGGCCTAGGGCGGGATCGCCCATGGCATGGCCGCCATACTTCACCACTACGGTTTTTCCCTCGTAACGCTGCATATAGGGCAGCGCCTGCGCCAGGATGGAGGCATCGCGCGAAAAGGCTTCGGTATCGGGCATGGCTCGTTTCGTCTCGGTCATTACGGCAAGCTATAGCGGATTTACGCGCGCGATAAACCGTTTTGTCGGTTTGCATGTCCGGGGATAGGCAGGCCGTGAACGGCAGGTTAAGACTTATCGCCATGGCCGCAGCAAGTCCGGACATCGCCGAACTGATCGCCCGCACGGCCCTGGGCGACCGCGGCGCATTCCGGACGCTCTACGAGCGCACCAGCGCGAAACTCTTCGGCGTGGCCCTGCGTATCTTGAAGGACCGCGCCGAAGCCGAGGAAGCGTTGCAGGACATCTACGTCAAGATCTGGCAGCGCGCCGACCGCTACAGGCCCGGACAATACAGCCCGATCAGCTGGCTGGTGGCGGTAGCGCGCAACCATTGCCTCGACGTGTTGCGGGTGCGCAAGCCGGCCAGCCAGGACATCGAGGCGGTGCTCGACATTGCCGATTCCGGGCTCGACCCCGAGCAGGCGGCCGAAAACAGCCGTGAGCGCGGGCGCATCGAGACCTGCCTCGAACAGCTCGACGACGGCCGGGCCGAGGCGGTGCGCGGCGCCTATCTCGACGGCTACAGCTACGAGGAGCTTGCCCAGCGCCATGGCGTGCCCCTCAATACGATGCGGACCTGGCTGCGGCGCAGCCTGATACGGTTACGGGAGTGCCTGGAGCGATGAGCATGGCCGGTGGTGGCGGCAGCGACAGGGAGGAAGACGGCGACGACATCCGCGTCGCCGAATACCTGCTCGGCCTCGGCGATGCCGCCGAGCGCGCCGCCATGGCCCGCCGCCTTGCCGAAGAGCCGGCGCTGGCCGCCGAGCTCGAACACTGGCAGGGCCGGTTTTCCGGGCTCAACCACGAATTTGCCGAAGTCGCTCCGCCTGTTACGGCGCTCCCCCGCCTCGAAACGCGCCTCTTCGGCCAGCGGGCCAGGCCGGGCTGGTGGAACAGCCTCATGCTCTGGCGCGGGCTTGCCGCAGCAGCGGCCGCTGTCGCGGTTGTCGCCATCGGCGTCAACATCATGCGCCCAGCCCCGCTCAGCCCCGACGAATTCGCCGCGCAGATGGTTGCGGCGCTCGAAATGGAGGGGTCCCCTGCCCGGTTCGTGGCGCTTTACGACCAGGCGACGGGGATGATGCGGCTGACCGTGCTCGCGGGCGAAGCCAGCCCAGACAAGGACTACGAGCTCTGGGCCATCCACGGCGATGACGCGCCCATGTCGATGGGCGTCATTCCGGCCAGCGGCCGCACGGAAAAGCTGGTGGCGCCTGGCGAACGCGGCATGATCGCGCCGGGCACGGTGCTGGCCGTCACCCTCGAGCCGAAGGGCGGCTCGCCCACCGGCAGCCCGACCGGGCCGATGATGGCCAAGGGCATGGCAACGGAAATCTGACGGCCCCTATACGTAAAACGGCGCCGGAAAGTTTCACCCTTTTTGCCGGTTTTTCACGCGAATTCGCCGAAACCGGCGCGCTGCGCCTCTCGTAGCTCCCTGCATCCGGACCTGAACGGCCGGCTTTGCAACGAGAGGAAAACAGCAATGAACCGTTCCCTTTATGCCATTGCCCTGACTACGATTCTGGCGGTGAGCCCGCTTGCCGGCGCCGCGCTGGCGCAGGATGCCATGGCGCCTGCAAATTCCGGCGGGATGTCGGCGATGGGCGCCATGGGCGAAAACCCGATGGTCGGCGGCGCGGCGATGTCGCCTGAAAAGGACATCATCGACAACGCCATGAATTCGGCGGATCACAAGACGCTGGTTGCGGCGGTGAAAGCAGCCGGCCTCGTCGATACGCTCAAGGGCGAAGGCCCGTTCACCGTGCTGGCCCCGACCGACGAGGCGTTTGCCGCCCTGCCGGCAGGCACGGTCGACAATCTCCTGAAGCCCGAGAACAAGGAGCAGCTTGCTAAGGTCCTGACTTGTCACGTGATTCCGGCCAAGGCGATGTCCAGCGACATCATGTCGATGGTCAAGGATGACGGTGGCAAGCACGTCGTCGACACGGTCGGCGGCTGCAAGCTGACGTTGGCGACGGACGGCGACAAGGTCACCGTCACCGACGAAAACGGCAATGTCGCCAACGTCACCATCGCCGATGTCGTGCAGTCGAACGGCGTCATCCACGTCATCGACAAGGTTCTTTTGCCGAAGATGTAAGGCGGCAAGGCCTACCCCTCCCCGGCGCGCTCGCGCCGGGAGAGGGAGGCCGTTTGCCACAATTTCGCCGGGCCGATGAACGGCATATGAACGGGTTATGAATGCATCCTGAACGCATTCTGAACGGAATTTGGTCCCCCCCGTCCTCACCCCGATTTGACGTGCATGTGTTCCCGGCGGGAACTACATCTGAATCCAGATTGAGGAGATGAGGCCATGTCGATGCAAAGACGGTCTTTCCTGTTCGGCAGTGCGGCGGTGGCCGCGATCGGCGCCGGCGCGTTCATGCTGCGCGGCACGGGCCCGACGCCGGCGCTCGCCGCCGAGGAAAAATTCGAGGTGACGCTGACCGACGCCGAGTGGCGCAAGAAGCTGACGCCCAAGCAATACAATATCCTGCGGCAGCAAGGCACGGAGCCGCCGTTCACCTCGCCGCTGCTCGACGAGCATCGCGCCGGCACATTCAAATGCGCCGGGTGCGAGCTGGCGCTGTTCGATGCGGCAACGAAATTCGAAAGCGGCACCGGCTGGCCGAGCTTCTACCAGCCGCTGGAAAACGCCGTCGCCATCAGTTCCGACACCTCGTTCGGCATGGTGCGCGACGAAGTGCACTGCCGGCGCTGCGGCGGCCATCTCGGCCATGTCTTCAACGACGGGCCGGCGCCGACCGGCCTGCGCTATTGCATGGACGGGCTGGCGCTTACCTTTGAACCAAAAGCGGCGTGAGGCGTTTAGCCTTTACTCCTCCCAGAGCTTGTTGACCCTCCACCCCCGCCCCGGCGGGGGTTTTTCTTTGCCGGCGAGATCGATGTTCGATTTGGCCCGCGGGGCTGCCCTCCTATCGGGTGACCTAATCCGTTCGGGTGTGTCGACGTTCGTGGCGCAAATCCATACCGTAGTCTCAAGGCCTTCATATCCATGAGGGCTGAACGTGCGAGGAGATCAAAATGAAATCCGTCATGATTTGTGCAGCCCTTTTTTTGACAACCGGCGTGGGCGCCGCTCAGGCGCAGCAGAGCAACTGGGGAGAGGAAGTCAAAGCCTGTAACCAGACCGACTGCTATCCTGGGGGCACCTCCCGCGGCGAGTACGTCAGCAGTCAGGCCAAGGATAGCGAAACCCCCGGCTATGCCGCCGAAATTCACAGCCTGGCCAACCCAGGCAAATCAAACCCAAAGGCGGCCAAGTTCCAGTAATTGCGCCGAAGCCGTGTCTGCGCCCACCGAGCACCGGCATTTGAACCAAAACCGGTATGAGGCGTTTAATCCAAACTCCTCCCAGAGCTTGTTGACCCTCCACCCCTCGCCCTCGCGGGGGGTCTTTCTTTGCCGGTTGCCGCGCGCTATCCACACTGGAATGAAGATCACCATCCTCAAGACCGGCGACGTGCCGGAAACCCTGCGCGAGCGGTTTTCCCCCTATCCCGAGATGTTTTCGCTTATGTTCGCCGAGGCGGGCGGCGATTTCACCCATGACGTGGTGGCGGTGAACGAGGGCGAGCCCTTGCCCGCGCCGGAAACGCTGGAGGGCGTCGTCATCACAGGCTCTTCGGCGGGCGTTTACGAGGATCATGCCTGGCTCGATCCGCTGCGCGCCTTCATCCGCAAGGCTTATGAGACGAAAACGCCGATGCTCGGCATCTGCTTTGGCCATCAGGTGATGGCCGACGCGCTGGGCGGCGACGTGCGGAAATCCGAGAAAGGCTGGGGCCTGGGTCGGCATCTCTACGGGGTCAAACACCGTCCCGGCTTCATGGCTGCGGCGCCCGAGGCGATGGCGGTCGCCTGCTCGCACCAGGACCAAGTGATCGTGCCGCCCGCCGAGGCCGAGGTGATCCTGGCGTCGGACTTCACGCCCAATGCCGGGCTCGCCTACAGGAACGGGGCGGCGCTGAGCTTCCAGCCGCACCCGGAATTCAGCGACGATTACGCGCTGGCGCTGACCGAGCTCCGGCGCGGCAAGGCGCCGGACACGGTGATCGAGACGGCTTTGGCCTCGTTCGACACGCGCTCGCAAAGCGGCGAAATGGCCAGATATATAGCGGCCTTCTTTTCCGGGCTCAGCCCATATGGAAGCCGGTCGCGAACACCTTAATCAGCGCCGGGGTGATGATGACGATGAAGAGCACCGGCAGGAAGAACAGGATCAGCGGCACGGTGAGCTTGGGCGGCAGCGCAGCGGCCTTCTTTTCCGCCTCGTTCATGCGCTGCTCGCGGCCTTCCTCGGCCATGACGCGCAGCGCCTGGCCGACGGACGTGCCGTAGCGCTCGGCCTGGATCAGGGCCGTCATCACCGAACGCACGCCGTCGAGCCCGGTACGGCGCCCGAGATTGTCGAAGGCGCGGGTGCGGTCTTCAAGGAACGACAGTTCCGCCGTCGTCAGCGTCAGCTCCTCGGCGAGTTCGGCGCTCTGCTGGCCGATCTCGCGGGCGACGCGCTTGAAGGCGTGCTCCACCGACATGCCGGATTCAACGCAAAGCAACAGCAGATCGAGGCAATCCGGCCAGGCGCGGCGGATCGAGGTCTGGCGCTTCGTCGTCGTGTTCTTCAGCAGCAGTACCGGCAGGTAGGAGCCGAGCAGGCCGAGGCCGATGGCATAAACGAGGTTGAGATAGAGCGGCCGCGTGCCGGGAATGAAGAGTTCGAGATAGACGAAGCCGAGGATGAACAGGATGATCGGCGTGGCAAAGCGCATGAAAAGATAGGTGGTGAGGTGCCCCTGCCCGCGATAGCCGGCGCGGGCCAGCGCATCCACGGTACCCTCGTCGAGAAACGCCTTTTGCAGCGAGAAGCGCTCGACGATGCGCTTCATATAGTCCTTGGAGACGTCCTCGCGCCGCACCGTCTGCCGGCCGTCACCGCCACCCGAGCCGCGCAGGCGCGCCATTTCCTCGGCCCGCATGCGCTCGCGCTCCAAAGCCACGCGCTTGATGCGATCCTTCATGTTGGAGCGCTCGAAGAACTGCGAGCCGAAGGTGAAAACGACGGCGGCCGCCGAAACGGCGGCGAGCACGGCGATGAGGAAATCGCGGCTGGTGAGCAGGTTGACGATGTTCATATCCCGCTCCCAGGTCCTAAAAGTCGAACTGAACCATGCGGCGCATGACGAGAACGCCTGTGGTCAGCATGCCGGCAGCGACAACGAGCCAGAAGCGTCCCAGGTCGGTGGTGAACAGCGGCAGCAGGTAGGTGGGGCTCGTCAGCGAAACCAGGATGGCGACGACGAAGGGGAGCGAACCGATAATGCCGGCCGAAGCCTTGGCTTCCGACGACATGGCCTTGACCTTGGCCTGCATCTTCTTGCGGTTGCGCAAGACGCGCGACAGGTTGGTCAGCGCTTCCGAGAGGTTGCCGCCCGATTGCTGCTGCACGGTAATGACGACGATGAAGAAGTTCACCTCGGGCAGCGGCACGCGATCGTAGAGGATGGTGATGGCTTCGCCCATCGATTTGCCGACGGCCTGCTGGTCGAGCACGCGCTGGAATTCGCTCTTCAGCGGGTCCTTGGCCTCCTTGGCGACGACGCGCATGGAATCGTTGAGCGGCAGGCCGGACTTGACGCCGCGCACGACGGCTTCGACGGCATTCGGCAATTCGTCGAGGAACTTCGCCTGGAAGCGCTTGCGCCGGTGGCGCAGGACGAGCTTGGGCAACAGATAGCCGCCGGCGACGCCGAAGACGAGCGCGAAGAGCAAAGGCACCTGCACGATAAAGCAGATGACGAAGAGGACGATGCCGAGGATGACGGAATTGCGGATATAGGCGGCCGGCGACAGCTTCATGCCGGCCTGGTAGATCTGCAGGCGCAGCGGCACGCGCTTCTTGCTGTTGTTGAGGGCGTCGGTCTGCGACTTCAGCGTCTGCTGGATCTGGCGGCGCCGGGTGTCGCGCTGGCGTTCGGCCTGGTTTTCGCGGCGATTGGCCTGGAAATCGCCCTGCAGCGCGCGGCGGCGCCTGGTGGCGCGGCTGGAGCCGACCATAGACGGCACGAGCGCAAAGCCGGCGGCGCCGAGGCAGACGATAACCAGAACCAGCAGGATCAGCGGCGTCATCGGCTATCCTTCACGAATTCAGCAGGTCGTTCTGCTCGACATTGGAGCGTTCGAGCGCCTCGACGAGATTGGCTTCCTCGTTGAAGTAGCGCGCCCGTTCGGCGAAGTTCGGCTTGGTGATACCGGTGGAGCGGTGGCGGCCGATCAACTGGCCGTTACCGTCCTCGCCCATGATGTCGTAAACGAAGACGTCCTGGGTGACGATGACGTCGCCTTCCATGCCCAGCACTTCGGAAATGTGGGTGATGCGGCGCGAACCGTCGCGCAGGCGCGCCGCCTGCACGATGACGTCGATCGAGGAGACGATCATCTCGCGGATGGTGCGGCTGGGCAGCGAATAGCCGCCCATGGTGATCATCGATTCGAGGCGGCTCAGCGCCTCGCGCGGGCTGTTGGCGTGGAGCGTGCCCATGGAGCCGTCGTGACCGGTATTCATGGCCTGCAGGAGATCGAAGGCTTCGGGTCCGCGCACTTCGCCGACGATGATGCGTTCGGGACGCATGCGCAGGCAGTTCTTGACGAGGTCGCGCATGGTGATCTCGCCTTCGCCTTCGAGGTTGGGCGGGCGGGTTTCGAGGCGCACGACATGCGGCTGCTGCAATTGCAGTTCCGCCGAATCCTCGCAGGTGATGACGCGTTCGTCGCGTTCGATGAAGGCGGTGAGGCAGTTGAGCAGCGTCGTCTTGCCCGAACCGGTACCGCCCGAGATCAGCACGTTGGCGCGCACGCGCCCGAGGATGCGCAGCACTTCGGCGCCTTCCGGCGAGACCGAGCCGTATTTGACGAGCTGGGCGAGGGTCAGCTTGTCCTTCTTGAACTTGCGGATGGTGAGCGCGGCGCCGTCGATGGCGAGCGGCGGGGCGATGACGTTGACGCGGCTGCCGTCGGGAAGGCGCGCATCGCAGATGGGCGAGGATTCATCGACTCTACGGCCGACCTGGGAGACGATGCGCTGGCAGACGTTCATCAAATGGCTGTCGTCGCGGAAGCGCACATTGGTGAGCTTCACCTTGCCGCCGACTTCGATGTAGCAGCGCTGGCTGCCGTTCACCATGATGTCGGCGATGTCGTCGCGCGCCAAGAGCGGTTCAAGGGGCCCGTAGCCGAGCACGTCGTTGCAGATGTCCTCGAGCAGGTCTTCCTGCTCGGAGATCGACATGGCGATCGACTTGAGAGCAATGATCTCGGCGACGATGTCGCGGATTTCCTCGCGCGCCGCTTCCTGCTCCATGGTGGCGAGCTGGGAAAGGTCGATGGAATCGATCAGGGCGTTGAAGATCGCCGACTTGGTCTGGAAATATTCGTTGTCGCGCGTCGCCGCTTCGGGGCTGCGCACGTCGACGACGTCTTCGCTGGCGCGCAGGCGCGGATTGAGCGTGCTTTCCAGCGGGCGCGTCACCGCTTCGGTGCGCTCGTTGCGGACGGGCGGCGGGCTCGGCTGCGGGCGCGGCGCCTCCTGGAGACCCGGCGTATTGCCGCCGAAACTGGTACGCTTACCGAACATGAGACCTATCCAGCCCGCTTACGCTTGGTGAGGAAGGAAGGCAGTTTGAGGTTTGCCGCCTTGCCGGCGCTTTCCAGCGACGCGCGGCCGGTGACCTGCATGCCGATGGCGCGATAGATGTCGTTGATCTTGTTGTTGGCGGCGACCTCGGCGATCATCTGCCCGTTATTGGCGGCCGTGCCGAAGAGCTGGGCGTCGAACGGAATCTGGCCCAAGAGCTTGCATTCGATCGAGGTGGCGAATTCCTGGACGTTGATCTCGGGACGGCGCGGCATGCCGACCTGGTTGAGCACGATGCAGGGTTTCTTCTCGGTGGGCCGCAGCGCCTTGATCGTATCGGCGAGGTTCTTGGCGTTCCTGAGGTTGGCAAGGTCCGGCTCGGCGACGATGACGATCTCGTCGACGGTCGCCAGCGTATAGCGGGCCCAGGCGTTCCAGACATGCGGCATGTCGAGGACGACGACCGGCATGCTCTTCTGGCTCAACTCGATCACCTGCTCGAATTCGCGCTCCTCGAAATCGTAGGTGCGATCGAGCGTCACCGGCGCCGTCAAGAGGTTGATGTGGCTGGCGGCCTTGGAGACCAGCCGGTCGAACATCACCTGGTCCATCTTCTGGTTGGCGGCGACGGCGTCGGCCATGCCGGTGGGCGGATCCTGGTTGAAGTTGAGGCCGGCCGTGCCGTAGGCAAGGTCCATGTCGAGGATGAGCACGTCCTGCCGCAGAGCCTGCGAGATGGCCCAGGAGACGTTGTGCGCAACGGTCGAGGAACCCGCGCCGCCCTTGGCGGCGACGAAGGCGACGGTGCGCCCGATGGGGGCAGCGCCTTCGGCGACGAAAAGATCGGTGATGGCGGCAACGATGGCCTGGGCATTGGTCGGCAGGACCATGTATTCGGAAACGCCCGACTTCAGCAGTTCGCGATAGAGCACGACGTCGTTGACGTGGCCGAGCACGATGAGGCGCGTGGCCGCATCGCAGACATCGGCGAGCCGTTCGAGCTGGGCGAGGATTTCATCGCGCCCGGCCGAGGTCTCGAGGATGATGAGGTTGGGCGTGGGGTTTGACCGATAGGTCTCGATGGCCCCCTCGATGCCGCCATTATGGGTGGTGAGCGCCACTTTCGACATGCGCCGGTCGTGGGCCGCCGATTCCACCAGCTGGGCGGTCTGGGAGTGCTCGCAGAAGGCCTGGATGGTGATGCGCGGCACCAGGCGCGCACCGGTCACCGCCTCGGCGACCGGCTCTTCTTCCGGCTGCGGATCGTTGGAAAGAAAACTCATCGCCTGCCCTCAATCAAGAACGAAACCGACCGAACCCTGGTAGCTGCCGCGCATGCCGTCGGGGCCCTGGCCGACGCTGTAGAGCTTTTCCATGTGCCCGAGGAAAATCGCTTCGGCATCGCCGGCCGCGACGTAATTGTCGGTCGGCAGCGGCGGCGGCGTCACGGTGGCCTGGGCGAGGTAGGGCGTCACCAGGATCACCAGTTCGGTCTGCGAGTGGACGAAATCGCGGCTGCGGAACAGCGCCCCGATGATCGGAATGTCGCCGAGGCCCGGGAAGCGGTTGATCTGCTGGCGCACCTGGTCCTGGATCAGCCCGCCGATGGCGAGCGTCGTGCCCGTCGGCAGTTCCACCGAGGTCTTGGCCTGGCGGTTCTTGGTCGCGGGGATGGTGAGCGCACCGACGGTGACGGCACCCTCGGTCGTCGGCTCGGAGACCGAGGTGTCGACGACGAGCCCGACAATGCCGTTGGACTTGACGGTGGGGGTGAACTTCAGGTTCACGCCGAACTGCTTGAAGGCGTAGCTGACCTGGCCGCTGTCGCTGATGCCGCTGGGCACGGGGAATTCGCCGCCGGCGAGGAATTCGGCTTCCTGGCCGGACATGGCGGTGAGCGTCGGCTCGGCGAGCGTGCGCAGCGAACCGCGGCGCTCGAGGGCACGGAGCGTTGCATCGATCGAGAACGAGCCGACATCGAGCCCGACGGTCAGCCCGCCATTGGCAACGACGTTGGAGGCGCCGCCCAGGCTCGGCGTGTTGATGAAGCCTGTGGAAAGCCCGCCCGTGCTGTAGGAAGCGTTGAGGTTGAGGCCGAGCTGCTTGATCGTGTCGCGCGCAACCTCGGCGACGGTGACCTTCAGCATGACCTGCTGGCCGCCGGCGACATTGACGACGCTGGTGACGGCATCGGGGCTGCCGACGAACTGGGCGGCGATGTTGATGGCCTTCTGCACGTCGTCCTGCGACTGGGCGCTGCCCGAAAGCACGATGCCGGTGCCGAGCGAGCGCACCTGGATGGACGAACCCGGCAGGAGCGCCGCCAGCGTCGAGGAAAGGCCCGAAGCATCGCCGCCGACGACGATTTCGAGCACGGCGATGCGGTTGCCGCTACCGTCGAGGAACATCATGTTGGTGCTGCCGGCGCCGACGCCCTGCACGATGGCGCGGGTCTTGGTGCGCATGATGGCGCTGGCGATGGTCGGCTGCGAGACGATGACCTCGGCGGCGGGCGTCGGCAGGTCGACGAGGAGCGACTTGTTGAGCCCGATGCTCACCTGCTGGGTGCGGCCGTATTCATTGCCGCCGACCCGCAAGAGCGACACGTCGCCGGCACTGGCGGGCGTAGCGAGCGCCATGGCCCCGGCGGCGAGCGGCAGGGCCAGCAGCAGGGCGCGGGCGGCGCCGAGCAAACGGTGCAGGAGAACTGGAGAATGCGACATGGTGCTATCCTGGCGTGTCACTGCAACTCGACGTCCGGAATTGCCGGCGCGGAGGTGTCGGCCGGTGGCGGGGGCGGTGCATAGGCGGCGGGGTTGACGCTGGCGGGATCGCCGGAGCCGGCATTGGCGGCGCCGGCCATGACGCTCACCTGGCGGCCGTAGCGGATGACGTTCACCTGGTTGCGGCGCTGGTTGGCATCGTCCTGGGATTGCGCGAAATCGACGACCGAGCGCAAAACGAGCGACAGGCTGCCGCTATTGGCGGCGGCGAGCAGCGTTTCGGCCTGCGCCGGGTCGAGTTCGAGCGTGGCGATGGTCGAGCGGCTGAAGCCCTTGGAGCTGGAGCCGGAACCGGTTTCGGAGTCGCCGGAATTGCCGTTGCCCGAGTCGACGCCGCCCAGGCTCTTGCCGATGGCGAGGACCTTGACGTTGGCGAGCACGGTCTCGGAAATCTCGCCGCCCGAGCTCGAATGGGTGGAAACGACGTCGACGTGGTCGTTGGGCGTAATGAAGCCGCCCGAGCCCGATTCCGGCGTCACGCTGATGGAAACGCCGCGCATGCCCGGCGCCAGCACGGCCGACAGGTAGCCCTGGTCGGTGGTGACGAGCTTGGCCTCGCGGATCGGCTCGCCCTCGAAGATCTCGAAGCGGGCGACGCTGCCGTTCATGGCGTTCGGAGCATCGGGGGTCGTGGCGCTGGTGATGTATTCCTTGCGCACGGCGCTGTCCGGCCAATCCTGCCAGGCGACCGAATTGGCATTCAGGCGCTCGCCGACGCCGATGTCGCGCGCCGCCACCAGCACTTTCGTCTTGGTCTGGGGCACGACCTGCGTCACCTGCTTGACCACCGGCGCCGGACGGCTGTTGCCGCCGCGCAGGACCAGGAAACCGGCCAGGCCACCCGCCACCACCGCAACCGCCAGCAGCAGAACCTGCGATCGTTTCATGACCAAACTCCATGCGGCCCGAACCGACCGCCCCCAATACGTGTCGACCGATCATGCCGGCAAAGCATCAAGGTTTGGTTAATTGAAGCTTTGCAGAAACGGTTAATAATGCATTGAAGCAATTAGAGCTTTGGGCAAGAGCACGGCAGGCGTTACTGCCCGTTCTGCAAATCTAGTCAGCCCAACGGATACTCAACCGAGCAATTGCTGGTAAAGCGCCGTATCGGAATAGGTAACAAGCCCGGCAATCGCCAAAGCAATGCCGTAGGGGATACCGGTCTTGTGATTGTGCAGGCGCTGTATCCAGCCGACCTTGTTCAGGAACAGCGGCAGCGGCCAGCGCCTGATGACCAGCAATACCAGCGTCAGGATGCCGCCGTAGATGGCGGCATAGACCAGATAGGGCAGCGTTTCGCTGAAGCCGAACCAGAGCGCCGTCGCGGCGGCGAGCTTGGCATCGCCCCCGCCGACCCAGCCCATCGAGAACAGGCCGAAGGCGACGATCAGGACGACGAGCGCGCAGGTGACGTGCAGGGCGATTTCCTGCAGCGGCAGGTGGAGGGCGACGGCCAGCACCAGGAAAGCCGCGATGAGGATCATCACCAGCCGGTTGGAGATGCGCATGGTGATGAGGTCCGACGAGGCGGCGAAGGCCATCAGCAGCGGGAACAGGAAAAAGAAGAGTTTACCGATCATCGCCTGCTTTTCGTTGCCGGAACGGAAATTGCGTTGTCCCAATCTGGAACAGCGGCCGTTAAGACTTTCCAAACGACAAAGGGGCCCGTGCGGGCCCCTTCGCGACTTTGTCTGTCTTACGACGATTACGGAGTAGTAGTAGTGTCGCCGCCGCCGCCGACACCATCCACGGTGACCTGCCCCAGGCGGTCAGCGATATTGTTGAACAGATTGCCGAGTTGTCCGCCCAGCATCGAGGCGGCGGCGATGATGGCAACGGCGATAAGCGCAGCGATAAGGCCGTATTCGATCGCCGTGGCGCCCGAGTCGTCGCGCAAGAACTTTGCGATGGTCTTCATGTATTGCTCCTAGCTCCCAGTCATCGAAGTGACGGCTCAAATTTTTCGTCACGCATCGAAGTCACGTGGAAGCTAAGATCGACTCCTTGAAATTGCGTTAACTTGTTCGGCGGTCTCTGCGTGTTTTGCCTTACTTTAATCATAGCAATCAAAGTGTTGCTGCAATCGTTAGCATTTTAGATATTGGTCGCAACCGCAGTTCAACGCGTTGCATTTGCCAATTATTCACCATTCCGGCCCCACACTGCCGCATCAGCGCTGTCCCCGGGTCCAGTCCCATGTTCTCCAAGCCAATCGCCGCCGTCGCCCTCGTTTCGCTGCTCTCGCTCAGCGGACCGGCCCTTGCCGAGGGCGAGCCGATCAGCGTCAAGGTCAACATGGCGCGCGTGCTCAGGATCAGTGCGCCGGCCGCAACGGTGATCGTCGGAAACCCCGGCGTTGCGGACGTAACCATCCAGGATCCCTTGACTTTGGTGCTGACCGGCAAGACTTACGGGCAGACCAATCTCATCGTGCTCAACGCTTCGGGCAACCCGATCGCCGACACCGTCGTCAACGTCGTCGAGGACAAGACAGCCGACCTCGTCACCGTCTTCAATGCCGGCGCGCGCGTCACCTTTTCATGCGCCAATCATTGCTCGCCGACGGTCACCCTCGGCGACGATCCCAGCTATTCCCAGCAGCTGGCACAGTCGCTGAACGTCATAAAGAGCGTCCAGAACTAGTCGTCCTTTCCTTAAACACCCCTATCCGATCCCCCCGCTTCGATGCCGAAAGGCATTGCGGCGGGCAAAAGGCGTGCCTTTGCCGGCAATTTGCCCGGCAAGCAGTCACAAGTCTTAACCCGGCGTTAGGCGTCGTATCTGGAAAATATTTACCGATAACGTTCGCTTAGGGCGGCAAAGGTTACTGTCGGCCTGCCGCTGAATGACTGGGATCCATGCCGAAGCGTCCGCTGACCCTTGCCGAATTGCTGTCGCCGGCGCGCCTGCGCCTGCGCGTGTTCGGCCGCGACGAAAAAGGCGCGACGCTGATCGAATTCGCCATCCTGGCCATACCGTTCTTTGCGCTGATCGGCGCCATCATCGAAACCGCCATCGTGTTCCTTGCCGGGCAGTTCCTGGAAAGCGCGGTGCAGGACAGCACGCGGCTGATCCTCACCGGCCAGGCCCAGAACGCCGAAACGACGTTCACCGCCGAAGATTTCCGCGACAAGATCTGCGACGGCCTTTACGGCATGTTCGATTGCAGCAAGCTGATGATCAAGGTCAGCGTGATCGACGGTTTCGCCGCCGCGCAGGCGAGCGCCGTTTCGCCGATCGATCCGACCGATCCGAGCAAATGGACCCTGGCGCCGACCTATAATCCCGGCGGCCGCTCGGACGTCGTCATGGTGCAGGCCTATTACAAATGGCCGACCATCTTCCATTTCTTCGGCCTCAGCCTTGCCAACCTGCCCGACGGGACACGGCTGCTCGGCGCCACCCGCGTCTTCCGCAACGAGCCCTTCTGACCATGATCACGGCGATCCGGCGAAAATTGCGGGCGTTCCTTGCAGCAGAGCGCGGCGCTGCGGCGGTGGAGTTCACGCTGGTCGTGCCGCTGATGCTGCTGCTCTACGTCGCTTCGCTGGAATTGAGCCAGGCAATCACGGTCGACCGCCGCATCACGACGGTCGCCGGCACGATCGGCGACCTGGTGGCGCGCAGCAAGAGCAAGATCACCCAGGACGAGCTCAATGCCAATTTCGCCGCGGCCCAATCGATCATGCGTCCGTTTTCGACGACCGATCTCAAGCAGGTCGTGACGCAATTGCAGCTCGACGACAACGGCGTCGCCACGGTGATCTGGAGCAAGGGCTTCAACGGCGGCGAGCCGCATGTGGCGGGCGACACGTTCCCCATCACCGACGTGCCGGAAATGTCCAACCTCGCCAAGAAAAACTACCTGATCGTCTCCGAGACGTCCTACGACTACCTGCCGCTGCTCGGCCTCTTCTTCAAGACGGCGTTCCCGTTCTACCAGCGGAACTATTACCTGCCGCGCTTCGGCGGCAAGATCGACTACTGCGAAACGACCTGCTGACCCGCGGGGGTTAGCCGAGCGCGCCGGACTTTTCTCGCCTCGCGACGCGACGGAACGGTGAGAGTTAGACTGTTTGTCGATGGACCCTGCTGGTGTCACCCCCCTCCCAACCTCCCCCGCAAGGGGGGAGGTGCTGCTCCGAGTATTTGGCAAAGATCGAGCACCAGCCTCGATGAACACCCTCCCCCTTGCGGGGAGGGTTGGGGAGGGGGTGAGACCAAGCAGGGTCTATCGATTCCGCTCCAACTCTCCCCACAGGTCTCGTTTACAGGGGACTGCCGTCTATGAGTGGTAACAAAGCAAGCTGGACCTCGGCTCAAGGCCGGGGAGGACTCGTTGATGGATGGAGCTAAGTCCTCAGTTTTCGAGGCTACACCTTCACACTAACCACCAGTCCTCCCCGGCCTTGAGCCGGGGCCCAGCTTGCTTGCGAAGCCCGGGAGGAAACCTCCTAACTCTCGCTTAACCATGCCGGCCTAGACTGGCGGGATGCGGACCTTTGGCTTTGTATCTCGTAACCCGGTCCGGCTCGGGGTGCTTGCGCTCCTGCCGCTGCTTTCGGCCTGTTCGATGTTCGGACCGTCTTCGGCGCCCATTCCGCCGCCCGGCTCGAGCGGTCCCGAGACCATGCCGATCAGCGACACCGTCTATGCCTTCGACATGCCGATGGGCGTGCAGCCCGTCCCCGAGGCGACGACCGTCGCCGCCATCGATCCGCCGGAGCAGCGTTTTCCGCTGAGCCTGGCCGATCCGGGCGATGCCGCTTCGCGCCTGCCGGCGCCCGGCAAGGGCCGCGCCTACTATTTCCTGGCACCCGCCCCGGGGCTCATTGCCGACAGCCGTTCGCTGACCCCGGCCTTCTGCCTCAACCAGCCGACCGAGCCGAGCCTGTTGCGCTATTCCGTCCTGCTGCTCGGCGACGGCAAGCCGCAACCGCTCATCGCCGGCCGCCCCGTCGCCAATACCGGCGAAGCCCTGCCGCCGTGCTAGGAGCATGCCGGGAGAACTTCCCGGGGAGTCTCATATCGTCCCCGCTCTCTCCACCTGTTACCCCGACGAAAGTCGGGGCCCATCTCCGGATGCGTCCAATACTGCGATCGGAGTTCGGCCCGCCATTTCAGGATGGGTCCCGGCGTGCGCCGGGACGACACCGCGGAGAGTGGCCAAAAAAGGCCGGTTCTATGGAATCTTTAACTAGAACCCGCCGCCGGTCTTGAAGCCGCCGCCGCGGCGCGTGCCGCTGCTGCCGGTGCGCGGCCGTGAAAAGCCGCCGCCACCGGAAGGTGGCCGGCTCCAGCCGCCGCCCATCGGCCCGCGTCCCCAAGGCGACGAACTGCCCCCGCTGCCGCCGCCGAAACTGTTGTCGGGCCAGGAAAAGCCGCCGCCCTGCGGCCAGGGATTGCGCCCGTTGCGCGGCAGGCCGATGCCGCCGCCCCAGTCGCTGGTGCCGCTCGTCCAGTTCTGGCTGCGCCGCCACTGCTCCCAATAGCTCGCCGCCGTGATGCCGCCGCGCAGGAAATCGTTGAGCAGGTCGCCGACGAGGTTGTCCTCGCGGAAGGTCGAGCGCGGATCATCGTACCGCGCCTTCTTGAATTCGTACTGGATGTCCTCGAGCTCGCGCCGGCGCGTCGCCAGCGTCTTCAACCGCTCCTTTTGGTCGCGGGTCTCGACGTCCTCCTCGCGCACCTTGGCGCGGGTGTCGTCGATCTGGGCGACGAGCGTGTCGTCCTGCGCTGTCTGCGTGCGCCTTGCTTCCGCCAGCAGCGTCTTGATGTCCTCGCGCGCCAGCCCCTCGGCAAAGGCCGACAGCGCCGCTTCGAAGGCCGGATCGCTCCCCTGCGCCAGTTCGCGCATCGCCTTGGTCTGCTCGTCGCGCCTGTCCTCGATCTCGACCAATTTGCCGTCGATCTCGGTGATCTTTTCCTGCGCCGCGGCCAAAGCATCGCGCATCGGCTTGCCGCCGGCAGCATCGATCGCCTGCGTTTCGAGCGCGTCGACCTCCTTTTCGGCGTCCGCCGCCAGAGCCGCCTGCCGCTCGGCATGCTCGCGCAGCCGCAGCGGTATCTCGTTCAGCATGGCAAAGTTCGGTCGCGCCTTTTCAAAGGCGATGAGCCCGGCAACCCACGAATCGAGCCAGCGAAAGAGATTATTGGTCGAATAGTTGCGCGTACCGTAGCCGCGCGCCCAGAGATACATGAACAGCGGATCGTCGCGATAGGGACGCCCCTTTTGCTCGCGGTCGGCCTCGGCCTGCTCGGTCTTGGCAAGGCTCTCCGCCGCGACACGCTGCAACTCGTCCGCCGCCTTGCGCTTTTGCGCATAGGTCGGCTCCTTGGCGATCTGCGTTGCGATCTTTGCCGCCAGCGCCTTCAGCGCCGCCTGTTGCGTATCGACCTCGCCCAGCGCCTCGGCCCGCTGTTTGGTGAGGGCCGCGATCTCGTCGTCGATGGATTTGAGTTCGGTTTCCGTCGCAGACAGCGCGCTGGCATGCCGCTTGATCGCCTCGCGCGCCTTCAGTTCGGCCTGCGAGATGGATTGCGTCAATTGCTCCTGCACGGCCGGATCGAGCCGCAGCATGGCGAGCTGGCGCACCAGGTCAGTCTCGGTTTCACGGAACTTCGTCACGCGCTCGTTGGAACGGGCCAGGCGCTTGGCGATCTCGTCCTCCTCGCGGCGGATGTCGCGCAAAGCCTCGTCGAGCGAGTTGAGGGCTTCCGGTCCTCTTATCGCCATGCCTGGTTTCCTACCACCGCGTCACCGCTCCGCCGAGCACGGGAATAACATAGTCCACGTCGAGAAAGCCGAATTGTTTGATGCCGACGATATTGTGCTCGATGATGCCGTCATCGCGCTTGTCGGCGGCCACAGAATTGTAGACTGCCTCGGGCACCCTGATGCCCCAGATGGAAACGGTCTCGGTCTCGCCCGTCTCCTCGTTGGCGATGGGCAGGCTCAGCGCCTTGCCGTCCGGGTCCAGCGCCTCCACCACCAGGTAGTAATTGGTCGCTTCCGTATTGACCTTGGGGAAGGTCCAGAAGCCCGATTGCTGGTCTTCGCGGTTCACCACCTTGATCGTGTAGTCGAGCCGCAACGTGTCGCGTAAGGTGGTCAGGCGCTTGATGGCGTCCTCGGCGCCGGCCCGGTTGCCCTCGGCGGCGGCCGTCTTGCCGCGCTGGCGCAGCGTTTCGGCATCGCTCACCGCCTGCTGGATCTTGGTTTCATCGAAGATCGTCTGGTAGAGCGCATCCATCTGCGCCGGCAGGCCCTGCGCCAGTTCCTGGCGCGCCTGCTCGGCCTGCGCCGCCTGCCAGGGCCGGTAGGCGAGGAAATAACCGCCCAGCACCACGACGAGGACGAGCATGGCGCCGAACGCCCAGCGCCCCCAGCGCTCGCGGCTCACATAGAGCCGGGCGAAACTGGTGGCCAGCGACGGCTTGGGCGGGGTGTAGACGAACCGGCTTTCGCTGAGCGCGGCAACGCCTTCGCGCAGCACCGCGTCGGTCACCTCGATGCCCTGCTGGTGGTAGATCTCGCGCAGCTTGGCGATGAGCTGCTTTTCGCGCGCACCGGCGTCGAGTTCGCGATCCACCAGATCCTGCCGATGGCGCAGCGTATCCACCACGTCCATGGCGAGCATGACTTCGTCGAGAGGGGCGGCCGGCGTGGCCGTCGTATCGCTCATCGGTGCGATATCGTCCTAAAAGACAGAGATGCGGACATTACCCTTGCTTGCTTTCGAGCAGCAGCGCATTGCCGTCGGCGGCAAGCTGCGCCAGCCGCTGCTTGCCGTCTTCCACGGCATCGCGGATTTCAGCCGAATTCTTGGTCGAAGCGGCACGCATCTCGTCGATGATCGTGCGCGACTTCTCCTGGAAGGAAACGACGCTGTCGACCAGTTTCTTGACGGCGTCGGCGCGGATCGTCGGACCGTACCCGGCCTTCAGCGCCTCTTCCTGCACCTTGCCGCCGATCTCGGAAAGCGTCTCCAGGCTCTTGGACATGCCTTCCTTCATGGCGTTGAGCGTCTCGGTCGATTCGTGCAGGCCGAACAGGCCCGTGAACGAGGCCGAAAGCGCCGTCAGCACCGTCTCGTTGGTCGAAAAGAAGCTGATCGACTGCTGGTAGACGCGCTCCTTGGCATTGGTCGTCTGCATCAGCCGCGCCATCACCACTTCCGATGTGTTGTAGGAAATGGTGAGGTTGTCCGAGAGGTCCTTGACGATCTGGTAGCGGCGCTCCTCGTTCTGCATGTCGCGCAGCTTTTCGTCGCGCGTCATTTCGAGGCGCGCCCGGTCGGCCGGGCTGCCGTCGGTGAAGGCGGTCAAGGCATCGGCGGAAGCCTGCAGCGCCACCTTCTTTTCCTCGAGCTTGGCCTTGGCGGTATCGAGCAGTTCCAGCGCCATCACTTCCGATTGCTTGAGCGCGCCGCGGAAATCGCGATAGGCCTCGAGGATCGTGTGCTCGCGGTCGATCTGGTCCTTGGTGTCGGCGGTCACCGACAGATAGACGTCGCGCACCTTGTTGAAGCGGGTGGCGATGTCGCCGCGCGAAATCTTCATCCACACATTGGAGATGCGCTCGCGCATGTCGATCTTGTTGTCGGCAAGCTGGTCGACCATGCCCTTGGCATCGTCGCGGATCGAATCGAAGCCCTTGGTGATGTCCTCGTAGCGTTCGCCCACCTGCATGGCGGCGACCTGCTGGCGCACCACTTCGTTGAAGGCGCTGGCCTGGCTGAGCGTGCGCCCGATCAGGATCACCCTCGTCTCGTCGAGCGGCGTGATCTCCTTCAACAGGCCGACGATCGGCTGCTCGCCCTGCTGCTCGGGCCACAGGCCCAGGTCGCGGATGGCGGTCACCGCCTTGTCCAGATACTGCAAGGGCTTTTCGGTCAGCGCCGTCGTCGTTTCCTGTGCCGCCGCCGCTGTCGTTTCGCTTGCCATTTGGGGTACCTCCGCCTCCATTGCCCAATAGATTCCCCGTACCGCCCCCGCTGACAATTGCAACAGGCGGCCGGCGAACCTATTTTGCCCATATTGGTGCGAAAAAGCCGCACGTAAAGAGGGCGTTTGTTTTGGATTTCGGGGGGTCTTACCGGCTAGCGGCACCGCGCCTTGCAGTGTGGTCCGCGCTCAACGACGTGACGGTGCTGAAGGCGACGATTCCGGGCTGCGAGCACATCGACTGGGTCTCCGAAAACAGCCTCGAAATGCGCATCAAGGTCAATCTCGGCGTCGTCCATCCGGTGTTTGCCGGCGATCTCGTGCTCTCCAATGTCGAGCCCGCCCATTCCTATACGCTCACCGGCAAGGGCAGGGGCGGACTGCTCGGTCTCGCCGAGGGTGCCGCCGACGTAACGCTCGGCGATATCGGCGAGAGCACGAAACTTACCTTTGCGGCGCGCGGCGGCGCCTCCGGCCGCATCATGCGGCTGGGCCGCGCCGTCATCGGCAATTCCGCCCAGAAGGTCATCGACGGCTTTTTCGAGCGCTTCGCTCACGCCATGGGCACGACTATCACACCGCTGGAGTGAGTGTTGCGGATCAGGCGAGACCGAGAAACAGCGCCAGCAGGCGGTTGACCGTCGTGAGCGTGGCTTCGTCGAGCCGCCCGAGTGTATCGCCGAGTTTTTCCCGTTTCACCGACATCGCCTTGTCGATCATGATCTGGGAAGGCTTGCGCAAGCCGTTTTCAGCCGTCGGTTGCACCGATACGCGCAGCAGCGGCGCATCGATCAGCGTTCCCGAAACCAGCAGGATGGTGACCGTTCCGGTCTCTTCGAATCTATCGGATTGGACGACGAGGGCAGGGCGCGGTTTTCCGAAATCGCCGGAGACCGCTGCAGTCACCAAGTCGCCGCGTTTCACTCCTCGTCCTCGAGATCGGCCAGCGCTGCTTCCATGAAGGCGTCGAGATCGCGGTCGGCGGCGTCAGCGGCGGCGACGGCCAGGGATTGCCGCCGGCATTCTTCGGCAAAACCGGGGCGCCGCGCGTCCGGCACCCAGATCTGGACGGGACGCAGACCGGCAGCGCGCAACGCGTTGCGGCGACGCTGTACCCTTTCGTTGACGGAAGTAGCCATGAAATCGCTCTTCCATGATTGTTACATGTAACAAATAATCAGCCGAGAGCGTGGAGTCAAGGCGGGCAGCCTGCTACAGGCGTCACCGCGCTCATTCCACGCCAATTTTTGACCAAACGGAAAAAAGTGCGTACTCCCCTCTTGCGAGCGGATCATTTGCTCGGTTTTATCGCCGTCAGCGCATTGGGAAATTGCCTAAGCTCACCAATGCGGGAGACAGGGAGAACCATCATGACAGTCACCACCTTGGCGCGGCAGCTCGGCGTCCGCGTCGGCGTGCTCGCCGGCGGCATCGCCCTGAGCGCCCTGCTTGCCGGCACGGCGCTGGCGGACCCGGCGATCATCTACGATCTGGGCGGCAAGTTCGACAAATCCTTCAACGAGGCCGGCTATAACGGCGCCACCAAATGGGCCAAGGATACCGGGGGCAAGTTCGCCGATCTCGAACTGCAGAACGATGCCCAGCGCGAGCAGGCGCTGCGCCGCTTCGCTTCGGCCGGCAATTCGCCGATCGTGCTGCCCGGCTTTTCGTGGGCCACCGCGCTCAACAAGGTCGCGCCGGAATTCCCCGATACGCATTTCGTCATCATCGATGACGGCTCGGTCGAACAGCCGAACGTGCAGACCATCGTGTTTTCGGCCGAAGACGGCTCCTACCTCGCCGGCGTTTTGGCGGCCAAGAAGTCCGAAACCGGCAAGGTCGGCTTCGTCGGCGGCATGGATATCCCGCTGATCCACGATTTCTTCTGCGGCTACAAGCAGGGCGTCATCGCCACCAATCCGGAAGCCACGGTGTTCGAGAACTATGTCGGCACCACGCCTGCCGCCTGGAACGATCCGGTGGCGGCCGGCGAACTCGCCAAGGCCGACTTCGACCGCGGCGCCGATATCGTCTATGCGGCGGCCGGCGGCTCGGGGCTCGGCGTGCTGCAGGCGGCCAAGGATGCCGGCAAGCTCGCCATCGGCGTCGATTCCAACCAGAACTACCTGCAGCCGGGCTCGGTCCTGACGTCGGTGATGAAGCGCGTCGACAATGCCGTCTACAACGCCTTTGCCAACGACAAGGACTTCAAGGCCGGTCACGTGACGCTCGGCCTCAAGGACGAGGGCGTGGCGCTCGCCATGGACGACAACAACAAGTCGCTGATCACCGACGACCTGATGGCGGCCGTCGATGCGGCCAAGGAGAAGATCATCTCCGGCGACATCAAGGTGCATCTCTATTCGTCCGACAGCACCTGCCCGTAAGGGCCGGGCGTAGCGCGCCATGAACGCTTCGGACACAGCAACGAGCAAGCAGCGGCCGGATTCGGCCGCTGCTTCCCCCTGGGCCATCGAGCTCAAGGCCATCAACAAGCGATTCGGGCCGGTCTGGGCCAATCGCGACATCGACCTAGAAGTCAGGCGCGGTACCATCCACGGCATCGTGGGGGAGAACGGCGCCGGCAAGTCGACGCTGATGTCCATCCTCTACGGCTTTTACACCGCCGACAGCGGCGACATCTTCGTCAACGGCCAGAAAGCCGACATCACCGACAGCCGCCATGCCCTCGCCCTCGGCATCGGCATGGTCCACCAGCACTTCATGCTGGTCGACAATTTCTCCATCCTCGAAAACGTCGTGCTCGGCGCCGAGGAAAACCGCCTGCTTGCCCCGACCCTCGCCAAGGCCCGCGCCGAACTGAAGCGCCTGGCCAGCGAGTACCGGCTCGAGGTCAATCCCGACGCCATCGTCGAGGACATCTCGGTCGGCCTGCAGCAGCGCGTCGAAATTTTGAAGGCGCTCTATCGCGGCGCCGACATCCTCATCCTCGACGAGCCGACCGGCGTTCTGACGCCGTCCGAGGCGGACGATCTTTTCCGCGTGCTCGAAACCCTGCGCGACCAGGGCAAGACGGTGATCCTCATCACCCACAAGCTGCGCGAGATCATGGCCATCACCGATACCGTTTCGGTCATGCGCCAGGGCCAGATGGTCGCGACCGTCCCCACAAAGGAAACCTCGCCCGAAAAGCTGGCGGAACTGATGGTCGGCCGCCGCGTGCTGCTGCGCGTCGAAAAGGGCGAGGCCCATCCTGGCAAGGACCTCTTGGAAGTCGAAAACCTCACCGTCACCGACGATTTCGGCATTGCCCGCGTCAAGAACGTCTCGTTTGCCGTGCGCGCCGGCGAGATCGTCGGCATTGCCGGCGTCGCCGGCAACGGACAATCCGAACTGCTGGAAGCCGTCGCCGGCATGCGCGCCCCGCGCCAGGGCCTGGTGCGCGTTGCCGGCAATGCCGTCTCCTTCCATGGCGACGACGGCGCGCGGCGCCTCAGGCATGCCGGCCTCGCCCACGTGCCCGAGGATCGCCAGCGCATGGGGCTCGTCACGCAGTTCGAGGAATGGGAAAATTCCATCCTCGGCTACGAGGATGACCTGCGCTACGGCAATGGCCTGTTCCTCTCGCAATCCGCTGCCCGCGCCAAGGCCCGCGCCGATATCGAGAAATTCGACATCCGCCCGGCCAATGCGCGCCTGAAGACGGCGAACTTTTCCGGCGGCAACCAGCAGAAGATCGTGCTCGCCCGCGAAATGGGGCGCGATCCCGACGTGCTCGTCGTCGGCCAGCCGACGCGCGGCGTCGATATCGGCGCCATCGAATTCATCCACAACCAGATCATCAAGATGCGCGACGCCGGCAAGGCCATCCTGCTCGTTTCCGTCGAGCTCGACGAGATCCGCTCGCTCGCCGACCGCATCCTCGTCATGTTCGACGGCGTCATCGTCGGCGAGGCCGACCCGGCCAAAGCCACTGAAGGCGAACTCGGCCTGATGATGGCCGGCATTTCCGGCGAAGGGAAACCCGCATGAGCGCCCGCCGACCCTTGCCCCGCTGGGCCGACATCGTTCTCCTGCCGGCGCTCAACCTGCTGCTGGCGATGATCATCTCCGGCATCGTCGTTGCCGTCATCGGCCAGAACCCGCTCGATGCCTTGCGCATCATGGTCTACGGCGCCTTCGGCTATGGCGAGGGCTGGGGCTACACGCTGCACTTCGCCACCGATTTCGTCTTCACCGGCCTGGCCGTCGCCGTCGCCGCCCATGCGGGCCTCTTCAACATCGGCGCCGAAGGGCAGGGCTATGTCGCCGGCCTCGGCGCCATCGCCGCCGGGCTCCTGCTCGACAACACGCACTGGCTGCTCGTCCTGCCCGCCGCCATCCTTGCCTCGGCCGCCATCGGCGCCATCTGGGCCGCTATTCCCGGCTGGCTGCAGGCCAAGCGCGGCAGCCACGTCGTCATCACCACCATCATGCTGAATTTCGTGGCTTCGGCGCTGATGGTCTACCTGCTCAACCGCGTGCTGAAGCCCATCGGCACGATGGAGCCCTCGACCGCCAGCGTCACCGGTGCCGGCGTCATCCCGCAGCTCCGCCAGTTCTTCCCGATCTTCGGCTACGCCCCGGTCAACGTCACCATCGTCTTCGCGATCCTCGCGCTCATCGGCTGCTACATCCTCATCTGGCACACGCGCTTCGGCTTCGCCATCCGCACGCTCGGCCACAACCCCACCGCCTCGCGCTATGCCGGCATGTCGAATTCGCGCCTCATCATCGTCGTCATGGCGATTTCCGGCGGCCTTGCCGGCATGACGGCGGTCAACGAAGTCCTGGGCGTGCAGCAGCGCATCGTTGTCGATTTCATGTCCGGCTACGGCTTCGTCGGCATCGCGGTGGCGCTGATGGGCCGCAACCATCCGGTCGGCATCGCGCTCGCCGCCATCCTCTTCGGCGCGCTCTACCAGGGCGGGCTCGAACTGCAATTTTCGATGCCCGCCATCACCCGCGACATGATCGTCGTCATCCAGGCTTTGGTAATCCTCTTTACCGGCGCCATGGAAGGGCTGTTGCGCCCGGGCCTCGAAAGCGCCTTCATGCTCTACAGGCCCGAGCAGAAGGCCGAGGCCATCGCCCGCGAAACCGCGACGACGGAGGGCTGAGCGATGGATTTCGACATCCTCATCTCCGTCCTTGCCGCAACGCTCAGGCTCACCACGCCCCTGCTGCTCGCCTGTTTGGCCGGGCTCTATTCCGAGCGCTCCGGCATTTTCGACATCGGCCTCGAAGGCAAGATGCTCGCCGCCGCCTTCGGTGCCGCGGCTGTCGCCGCTATCACCGGCAATATGTGGCTGGGCCTCCTCGCCGGCATCATCGTTTCCATCGCCATGTCGATGATCCACGGCTTTGCCTCGATCACCCTCAAGGGCAACCAGATCATTTCCGGCGTCGCCATCAATTTCCTCGCGCAAGGGTTGACGACGCTCCTCGGCCTTACCTGGTTCCACCAGGGCGGCCGCACGCCGCCGCTCGGGCCGGGCGCGCGCTTCGAGGCCATCAACTGGCCGTTCGCCGCCGAAATCCACAACGTGCCGATCATCGGGCCGATCTATTCGGACCTGATTTCCGGCCACAACATCCTCGTCTACATCGCCTTCATCGCGGTGCCGGTCACCGCCTTCGTGCTCTATCGCACGCGTTTCGGGCTCAGGCTGCGCGCCGTCGGCGAAAACCCCAAGGCCGTCGATACCGCCGGCATTTCGGTCACCCGCATGCGCTATCAGGCGCTGATCATCACCGGCGTGCTCTGCGGTCTGGCCGGCGCCTATTTCTCCATCGCCCAAGGCTCGGGCTTCGGCAACAACATGACCGGCGGCCGCGGCTACATCGCGCTGGCAGCGTTGATCTTCGCCAAGTGGAAGCCGCTGCCGGCCATGTGGGCAACCCTGCTCTTCGGCTTCCTCGATGCGCTGCAGATTCGCCTGCAGGGCGTCGACCTGCCGCTGATCGGCCAGGTGCCGGTACAGGCCATCCAGGCCCTGCCGTACCTGTTGACCATCATCCTGCTCGCCGGTTTCATCGGCAAGGCGGTGGGGCCGAAGGCCGGCGGCGTGCCCTATACCAAGGAGCGGTGACGATGGCCGTTTCCGACGAAGACCTGTTTGCCGCCGCCGAGGCCGTCCGCGCCCGCGCCTATGCGCCCTATTCGAAGTTCTCGGTGGGCGCCGCCATCCTTGCCGACGACGGCAAGGTCTATGCCGGCTGCAACATCGAAAACGCCGCCTATCCGCAGGGCAATTGCGCCGAGGCCTCGGCCATCGCCGCCATGATCGCCGGCGGGGCCAGGCGCATCCGGCGCATCTATGTCACCGGTCCGGGCTCGGCCCCGGTCACGCCCTGCGGCGGTTGCCGCCAGCGCATCCGCGAATTCGCCGACCCGGATGTCGAGGTGATCTCGCATGGCGTTGCCGGCAAGCCGCTGGTGCAGACGCTGGCGCAATTGCTGCCGCATTCGTTCGAGCCTGAACATCTGGCCTGAATGCCGCTAAAACCGCCGCAAAGCCGGCGGATACGAATAAAAGTTCGAGGAGACGTTCCATGAGTTTGAGAATCGTCGATCCGCCCACGCCGGTCGTAACGCATAAGCGCAATCCCGGCTTTCCGCTCGATCTCGATTGGGTCGGCCGCATCCGCATGAACCGCTCGGCGCTGGAGCGGCGCGCCGCCACGATCGGCACCCGCCGCACGGTGAAGAAGGACTGGCAGGCGGCCTGGCTCCTGCGCGCCATCACCATGATCGACCTGACGACGCTCAATTCCGACGATACGCCCGGCCGTGTCGAACGGCTCTGTGCCAAGGCGCGCCATCCGGTGCGCGACGATATCTTGCGGGGGCTCGGCGCCGAAAACCTGCGCATCGTTCCGGGTGCCGTCTGCGTCTATCACGCCTTCGTCGCCACGGCCGTGAAGGCGCTGGATGGCTCGGGCATTCCGGTCGCGGCCGTTTCCACCGCTTTTCCGCATGGGCTTGCCCCCTTCGAAACCCGCATCAAGGAGATCGAAGCCTCCGTCGCCGACGGCGCCAAGGAGATCGATATCGTCATCGAGCGCCAGATGGTTTTGAACGGCGAGTGGGAAGCGCTCTACGACCAGGTCCGTGCCTTCCGCAAGGCGTGCGGCGATGCCCACATCAAGACCATCCTCGGCACCGGGGAATTGGCGACCCTCAACAACGTCGCCAAGGCCTCGCTCGTCTGCATGCTGGCCGGCGCCGACTTCATCAAGACCTCGACCGGCAAGGAAAAGGTCAATGCGAACCTGCAGACCTCGCTCGCCATGATCCGCATGATCCGCTGGTTTGCCGAAGAGACCGGTATCGAGATCGGCTACAAGCCGGCCGGCGGCATTTCCTCGGCCAAGGTGGCGCTCGACTACATGGCCCTGATGAAGGAGGAACTGGGCGTCAAATGGCTGACGCCGCACCTCTTCCGCTTCGGCGCCTCCAGTCTTTTGACCGATATCGAACGCCAGCTCGAACACAACCTCACCGGCCATTACTCGGCCGACTATCGCCAGCCGATGGTGTGAGGAATGGCCTTTACCCCTCATCCGTCGGCTGCGCCGCCACCTTCTCCCGCAAGGGGAGAAGGCGATGTGGCACGATCTTGCCCCAACCCTCCTTCTCCCCTTGCGGGAGAAGGTGCCCGAAGGGCGGATGAGGGGTCGCAACGCGCTCCGGACTTCGGAGGAGAACCGAAATGAACCAGATCGCCCAGATCTTCGAAACGCTCGAATACGGTCCGGCGCCCGAAAGCCCGGATCCCGCTTACGCCTGGCTCGACGGCCACGGCAGAAAATTCGGCCATTTCATCAACGGCGCCTGGACCAAACCCGGCAAGACCTTTCCCTCGGAAAACCCGGCCAACGGCAAGGTGCTGGCCGAGGTCACCGAGGGCACTGCCGGCGATGTCGACAAGGCCGTGAAGGCCGCCCGCGCCGCCTTCAAGTCCTGGTCGCTTCTCACCGGCTACGAGCGCGCCAAATACCTTTATGCCATCGCGCGCCTCATCCAGAAGCACTCGCGCCTCTTTGCCGTGCTCGAAAGCCTCGACAACGGCAAGCCGATCCGCGAAAGCCGCGACATCGATATCCCGCTCGTCGCCCGGCACTTCTACCACCATGCCGGCTGGGCCCAGCATCGCGACCGCGAATTTCCGGATCAGGTGCCCTACGGCGTTTGCGGCCAGATCATCCCGTGGAATTTCCCGCTGCTGATGCTGGCCTGGAAGATCGCCCCGGCGCTTGCCGCCGGCAATACGGTGATCCTGAAGCCCGCTGAGTTCACCTCGCTCACGGCGCTGCTGTTTGCCGATATCTGCATGAAGGCGGGCCTGCCCAAGGGCGTCGTCAACATCGTCACCGGCATGGGCGAAACCGGCGAAGCCATCGTATCCCATGCCGATATCGACAAGATCGCCTTCACCGGCTCGACCGAAGTCGGCAAGGCCATCCGCGCCGCCACTGCCGGCACCGGTAAGGGCCTGTCGCTCGAACTCGGCGGCAAATCGCCTTACCTCGTTTTCGAGGATGCCGATCTCGACAGCGCCGTCGAAGGCCTCGTCGATGCCATCTGGTTCAACCAGGGCCAGGTCTGTTGCGCCGGCTCGCGCCTGCTCGTGCAGGAATCGATCGAGGAGAAATTCCTCGAAAAGGTCCGCCGCCGCATGGCCAAGCTCCGCGTCGGCGATCCGCTCGACAAGGCCATCGATATCGGCGCGCTGGTGGCGCCCGTGCAGGTCGCGCGCATTCGCGACCTCATGGCCCGCGGCATCAAGGAAGGCGCGCTCGTCTACGAGCCCGATTACGACCTGCCCGAAGGCGGCTGCTACCTGCGGCCGGCGCTCGTCACCAATGTCTCGCCGGCCAATACGCTGGTGTCCGAAGAGATTTTCGGTCCAATCCTCGTCGCCATGAGCTTCCGCACGCCGGAAGAGGCGGTGGCGCTCGCCAACAACACCCGTTACGGCCTTGCCGCCACCATCTGGAGCGAGAACATCAACCTCGCCCTCGATATCGCCCCGAAAATCAAGGCCGGCGTCGTCTGGATCAACGGCACCAACAATTTCGACGCGGCCGTCGGCTTCGGCGGCTACAAGGAAAGCGGCTTCGGCCGCGAAGGCGGCAAGGAAGGCATGGGCGTTTACCTGAAACCAAGCTGGGAAAAGGCGCTGAAAGCGTCTGCTCCCAGCGCAGCCCCGGCGAAAGCCGGGGTCGTGGCACGATCCAACCCCCTCGATTCCATCGACCAGACCGCCAAACTCTATATCGGCGGCAAGCAGGCCCGCCCCGACTCTGGCTATTCCCGCCCGGTTTACGGCTCCAACGGCGCCCTTATCGGCGAAGTCGGCGACGGCAACCGTAAGGACATCCGCAACGCCGTCGAAGCGGCGCGCGCCGCGCTCTCCTGGGCCACGACCTCCGCCCACAACCGCGCCCAGATCCTCTATTTCCTCGGCGAGAACCTGAGCTACCGCGCCGATGAATTCTCCGCGCGCCTGAAGGAACAGACGGGCAGGGAGGGCGAAGCCGAAGTCAGCGCCGCCATCGAGCGCCTGTTCGCCTTTGCCGGCTGGGCCGACAAATACGATGGCGCCGTGCACAACCCGCCCTTGCGCGCCGTCGCCGCCGCCATGGTCGAACCCATTGGCGTCATGGGCATCGTCGCGCCCAACGCGCAGCCGCTGCTCGGGGCCGTTGCCCTGCTGGCGCCGGCCCTCGCCATGGGCAACCCGGTCGTGCTGGTCCCCTCCGAAACCGCGCCGCTGTCGGTCACTGACCTCTACCAGGTCTTCGAGACCTCCGACGTGCCCGCCGGCGTCGTCAACGTCGTCACCGGCGAGCATGCAACACTCGCCAAAACCATGGCCGAGCACGATGGCATCGACGTCATGTGGGTCGCCGGCTCCCTCGAACTTTCGACGCTGGTCGAAAAGGCCTCGACCGGCAACCTCAAGCAGACCTGGACGACCCGCGGCCTCGCCTACGACTTCGCCGACAGGGAAAAATTCGAAGGCGACTACCTCCTCCGCCGCGCCACCCAGGTCAAGAACGTCTGGATACCTTATGGGGCGTGAGGCGAGGGCATGACCCTCCTCCCCCAGGAATTCATCGCCAGGAAGCGCGACAACCTGCCGCTCGCGCGTGACGAGATCGCGGCCTTCATCGCCGGCCTCACCTCCGGCGCGGTCACGCACGCCCAGGCCGCCGCCTTCGCCATGGCCGTCTATTTCAACGACATGACGATCGACGAGCGCGTCGCGCTGACCCTCGCCATGCGCGACAGCGGCACCGTGCTCGACTGGTCCGACCTCGACGGCCCCGTCGCCGACAAGCATTCGACCGGCGGCGTCGGCGACAACGTTTCGCTGATGCTGGCGCCGATCCTCGCCGCCTGCGGTGTCTATGTGCCGATGATTTCGGGCCGCGGGCTCGGGCATACCGGCGGCACGCTCGACAAGTTCGATTCCATTCCCGGCTACAAGACCAACCCGGACAACGCGCTCTTCCGCAAAGTGGTGAAATCCGCCGGCTGCGCCGTCATCGGCCAGACCGACGATCTCGCGCCCGCCGACCGCACGCTCTATGCCATCCGCGACGTCACCGCGACGGTCGAGAACATCTCGCTCATCACCGCCTCGATCCTCTCCAAGAAGCTCGCGGCCGGGCTCGATGCGCTCGTCCTCGACGTCAAGACGGGCTCCGGCGCCTTCATGCCGACGCCGGAAAAATCGCGCGCGCTTGCCGAAAGCCTCGTTGCCGTCGCCAACGGCGCCGGCCTCAAGACCTCAGCGCTCATCACCGACATGAACGAGCCGCTGGCGAGCGCTGCCGGCAATGCGCTCGAAATGCGCAACGCCGTCGATTTCCTCACCGGCACGCATCGCGATCCGCGCCTGCTCGACGTCACGCTCGCCCTCTGCGCCGCCGTGCTCGCAAGCGTCGGCATCGCCGATGGCGCCAGAAAGGCCGAAATGGCGCTTAACAGCGGGGCGGCGCTCGGATGCTTTGCGCTGATGGTCACCGAGCTCGGCGGCCCCGCCGATTTCGTCGAGCGCATGGATGCCTATCTCGCCAAGGCGCCCGTGGTTCGCGACATCCTGGCACTGCGCGCCGGCGTCGTCGCCGCCATCGACACAAAAGCCCTCGGCATGGCGGTCGTTGCGCTCGGCGGCGGCCGTACGCGCCCCACCGACACAATCGATCACGCCGTCGGCTTCGACACGATCGCCGGCCTCGGCACCAGCGTCACGCCGCAGAGCCCTCTCTGTACCGTCCATGCGCGCGACGAGGACGCCGCGACAGCCGCCGAAGCCCGCATCCGTGCCGCCTTCACCATCGGCGAGACGGCGCCGGATAACCCCCTCATTTCCTTCAGTTTGGGACCAACCTGATGCCGCGCGTCATTCTCGCCGTTCTCGACAGCTTCGGCATTGGCGGCGCGCCCGATGCCGCCGATTTCGGCGACCTCGGCGCCGATACGCTCGGCCACATCGCTGAAGCCTGCGCTGCCGGCAGGGGTGATCGCGAGGGCCTGCGCAACGGCCTCTTGTTCCTGCCCAACATGGATTCCATGGGCCTCGGCGCCGCCGCCTTGCTCTCCACCGGCCTCGTGCCGCCCGGTCTTTCCAACATGCCGGCCGGCGGGCGTTTCGGCGTCGGCCGCGAAGTCTCGAAAGGCAAGGATACGCCCTCCGGCCACTGGGAAATCGCCGGCGTGCCGGTGCCGTTCGACTGGGGCTATTTCCCGCAGGCCGAGCCGGCCTTTCCGCCCGATCTCGTCGCGCAACTGATTGAAAAGGCCGGGCTTCCCGGTATCCTCGGCAACAAGCACGCCTCCGGCACAACGATCATCGCCGAACTCGGCGAGGAGCACATCCGCACCGGCAAGCCCGTCTGCTACACCTCGGTCGACAGTGTCTTCCAGATCGCCGCGCACGAAACGCATTTCGGCCTCGACCGGCTCTACGCGGTCTGCGAGATCGCCTTCTCGCTCACCAAGCCGCTCAATATCGGCCGCGTCATCGCCCGGCCGTTCGTCGGCGAAACCGCCGCCGATTTCAGGCGCACCGGCAATCGCCGCGACTTCGCCATCGCACCGCCCGAGCCGACCCTGCTCGATCGCCTGCAGCAGGCCGGCCGACAGGTCTATGCCATCGGCAAGATTTCCGACATCTACGCGGCGCGCGGCGTCACCCACAAGATCAAGGCCTCCGGCAACATGGTCCTCTTCGACAGAACCCTCGATGCCATGGAAATGGCGGCCGACGGCGCGCTGGTCTTCACCAATTTCGTCGATTTCGACCAGGAATACGGCCATCGCCGCGACGTGCCGGGCTATGCCGCAGCGCTCGAAGCGTTCGACAGGCGCCTGCCCGAGATCATCTCGAAGATGCGCCACGACGACCTGCTCGTCCTCACCGCCGACCACGGCAACGATCCCACCTGGAAGGGCACCGACCATACGCGCGAGCAGGTGCCGATCCTGCTGTTTTCCCCAAGCCTTCCGCGTGGCGAGATTGGCATCAGGCCAACCTTCGCCGATATTGGCGAGAGCATCGCCCACTGGCTCGGCATTGCGCCCGGCCCCCATGGCAAGAGCTTTCTGTGAGCGTCAAATGAACAACGTCACCGTCGTCAGCCATCCCCTGATCCAGCACAAGCTGACCATCATGCGCGACAAGGAAACCTCGACGGCGGGGTTCCGGCGGCTGCTGCGCGAGATCGCGCACTTGCTCTGCTACGAGGTGACGCGCGACCTCGAACTCGAGCTCATCCCCATCGAAACGCCGATCCAGCCGATGGAAGCGCCGGCGCTCAAGGGCAAGAAGCTGGTCTTCGCCTCCATCCTCAGGGCCGGCAACGGCCTGCTCGAAGGCATGCTCGATCTCGTCCCGGCAGCGCGCGTCGCCCATATCGGCATCTATCGCGACCACGAAACGCTGCAACCGGTCGAATATTACTTCAAGGCGCCCTCGCATCTCGACGACCGGCTGATCATCGTCGTCGATCCGATGCTGGCGACCGCCAATTCCGCTATCGCCGCCGTCGACCGGCTGAAGCGGCGCGGCGCCAACCGGCTGCGGTTCCTGTGCCTCCTGGCGGCGCCGGAAGGCATCGAAAAGTTCACCAAGGCCCATCCCGACGTGCCGGTCTTCACCGCCGCCATCGACAGCCATCTCAACGAGAAGGGCTATATCGTCCCCGGCCTCGGCGATGCCGGCGACCGCATGTACGGGACGCGCTAGTTTCCGGCGGTTTCGAAGGACCTTGCTCGCGTTTTGCGATTACCCCTCACCCGCCCCCGGATCAGGTCCGGGGGCACCCTCTCCCGCAAGGGGAGAGGGGGACGGTGGCAGGATCGTGCCACGGCCTTCCTTCTCCCCTTGTGGGAGAAGGTGGCGCGCCAGCGCCGGATGAGGGGTGAGAAAAAAATAGCCCCGCTCGGAGGCCGGGTAGACAGGTCACAACCTTCCCGGTGTTGTCCCGGCGTATGCCGGGACCCATCCTGAGATAGTGGACCGAACCGCGATCGCAGTATTGGACGCATCCGAAGATGGGCCCCGACTTTCGTCGGGGTGACAGGCGGAGAGGGCGAGGACCTAGTCCTTCAGCGGCAGCCCGTAGCTGATCAGCTCGGCCCGCAGCGCCGCGGGGTTGCTGAAATGGATGGCCGCCATGCCGAACTTGCGGGCCGCGATCACGTTGGGCTCGCTGTCGTCGATGAAGACGCACGATTCCGGCGCCAGCCCGTAGCGTTCGCAGAACACGCGGAAGATGCGCGGATCGGGCTTCACCAGCCGCTCCAGTCCCGAAACCACGACGCCGTCGAACTTTTCGAGGAACGGCCATTCGCCCAGGCGCGTCATCCACTTCTCCCACGAGAAATTGGTGATGGCGAAGGTCGGAATCTCGGCCTCGACCAGTTCGTCGTGGATGTCGATCGTACCCTGGATGAAGTCGCCGAACGTTTCCGTCCAGCGCTGGTCATAGGCCTGGATTTCGCGCCAGTAGCGCGGGAAGCGCGTGATCAGCCGCGCCACGCCCTCGGCATAGATGTCGCCGGCGTCGAATTCGAGGTTCCAGGCGGCGGTGGCGATGTTCTCGTGGAACCACTGCGCCTCTTCCTCACTGTCGAACAGCTTGCGGAACAGGTACATCGGGTTCCAGTCGACGAAGACGCCGCCAAGATCGAAGACGGGGACGAGGGGTTCGCTCATGGCCGGATATTCCCGAGTGTGAGGAGGGAGCCCGGCCTATGCCACGTGGGCCCGGTGGGCGCAAGCGGATGGAGAAATCCTGCTCGATTTCACCCCCTCCCAGTCCGGCCATTCGAGCATAGCTCTCATGGCCTTCTAGCCTCGGATGGCGCCACTGGCGCCCTCCGTCAGCGCGAGCGCTGACCGGCCGCGAAGCCCCGCAAGGG